>Ga0209164_1000002_pt1 | contig 1064011 bp, 970 predicted proteins | sample MTBNYHSulfiMetaG_FD_187458 | JGI IMG/M metagenome (GOLD analysis project Ga0209164, IMG submission 187458) | Enrichment culture microbial communities from rom New York Harbor, USA that are MTBE-degrading - MTBE-NYH (New York Harbor Sulfidogenic)... | ecosystem: Environmental > Aquatic >... | reverse complement strand
TTGCTCAGGTAGTCCAGGTACTCGTTGCCGTCGCAGTCATAAAGACGGCAGCCCTTGGCCCGGTCCATGTAGGCCGGGTAGGGCCCGAAGAAACAGGTCGTCCGCGTGTCGCCGCCGGGCATGACCTCGGCCGCCCGCTCCTGATGCGCCTTGGATTTGGGCGTCTTCTTCTGATAGCTCTCCAGAATCTGCTGCGCTACTCTCTCCGCCGCTTGACTAGGCATGCTCACCTCCGTCTCCAGTCAGCCGACCAGAATTGTTATCTGGGATCAGTCTTGAATAACAGGCCGATGCATCGAAATCCATCGGGCGTTTGGCCATCATCAAGGATTCCGGAGCGGCCTTCGTCTATTTGCTAGCCGCCTCTTCCTCGGGATGACGAAGAGAATCGATCCTCTTCAGAAGATAGACAACCATTGCCAGCACCAGCAGAACCCAACCGAACAACATCAGGCCGTAGGGTATGGACAGAGGAGTCATCAGGACCGTGTCCGCCCTTTCGCCGGCGGCGAGCAGGCTCAGCCAGGAATACAAACCCGAGCGCAGTAACTGGGCGACGAGTACCAGCGCCAAAATTGTGGTGATGATTCCCAGAATGTCTCGGGTTTTTTTCGAGAGGTGCTGGGTCAGCATATCCACCTGGACGTGCCGCCCCTCGTTCAGGGTGTAGGCCACGGCCAGCATGCCGATGAGGAGATTCAGGTAGCCTGAGATTTCATCGATGCCCAGAATGGGGCGGTTGATAAAATATCGGCTCAAGGTCGCCACGGTGATCATTGCGGACAGGGAGAAAAGGCCGAAGACAGCAAGCCAGGCACTGGCTTTGCTCAGAGTTTCGACAGTGCTGATGAACCTCTTCATGCTGAAATTCTCCAAGCGGGTATCCTAATCAGGCCGGTGATCATCCCCGGACCAGGATCAGGCAAAAGTGAGCCACCGCTTCGGGTTTTCTATCAGGAGAGCATTGATCTGTTCCTCGCCCAGGCCGCGTATTTTCATGGCTGGAACAGCGTTTTCCAGGATGTGAGTGTAGCCGTGTCCGCCGTACTCAAAGTATCTTAATTTATAGCAGATATCATGTGATAATAACAATTGGTCTCCGTATCCTCTGGCGAAGAGGTCTTTTATCTGACCTATGCGCTGAGTGTCGTTCGGGATGTCGCAAACCGCCAAGCCCGCGGGGTAGTATCCCTCGTTGCCCCAAAGATCGTAGGCCAGGTAGCAGCCCTCATCGGCCAAGGCGTACCTGTTTTTGGGCTCAAAGAGCGTCCTGTCGATGTGGGCCATGGCCGTCCGGCTGAGATCGGTCCCCACTTCCTTGAGGATGGTGATTATTTGGGCCACGGCCGCCTCATTGCGGCCGGGATGCACGTCCAGGGGCGCGCCGGTCTCCTTCTGGGCCAGGCCAGCGGCCCTGAGCACCTTTTTCTCGCACTCCTCCAGCGGCCAGGAGCAGCCGATCTCGCCAATCAGCCCGACGGGTACTCCGGTTGCCTTTTCTCTTTCGAGGACCTCCTGGATGATTTCTTCGGCGATGTCCTCCTCGCTCCGGGCCTGCATCATTTCTTGAGTCTGGCCAAGTTTGACGTAATAGCCCGAACCCATGACAATGTTCAGACCGGTTTCATTGGCGATGCGGACCAGGGCCCTCGGGTCCCGGCCGAGGTCGTAGTTGGTGGCGTCGACCAGGCTGCGAACGCCGATTCTTCTGGCCCTCTTTAGCTCCCTGATGGCCAGCTCCTCGTCCAAGAGTGTCAGATTATCAAGGCTGTTTTGAGGGTTATAGCGCACGTAGCCGAGGTTCTTCAGCGAGAGCGGCTCCAGGGCGATTTTCTTGATTGAAGCCTCTTTGGGCGGAAAGAAGTGACTGGTGAGGTCGATAAGACAGTGTTCGTGAGCGAGCGTTATCCCGAGTTGATCCGGCGGCACGGGCCCAAGTACCGTCTGCACCGTCCCCTTGAGAGATTCCCTGCTCAAACCCATCGGGGATGACTCCTTTCCTCAGCCCCCGCCTCCTCTTGGGAGGCGGGGGCAATTCCAAGGCATCGTTCTAATCAAGCACTTCCTCGGGGAAGTCGTTGGCGATCAGCCATTCCTTCTTCTTTTCTTTGGACATCGCGCTGAACTCATCGCGATACTTCTCACATTCTTTTATATATTCCCAAGCCTTATCCTTATCACCGGTGCGTTCGACCCAATCAGGCCAGACCTTTTCCTTGCAGCGGTCGCTGAACTCTTTCCTGAGCTTGGCGTCCATGTAGCGCACCCGGCATCCGAACTCGGACTGAGCCAGCACGTTCTTCTTGAAATTGGCCATCTCCCGGCGCAGCCAGAATTTACGCTGCCACACCTTGGCGGTCTGGCTCAAGACCTTCTGGTACTCCTGGGGCAGTTCTTTCCAGGCAGCCATGTTAACCGTGATGCCGTCAATGGACATGCCCTGGTCTATGACCGTGACGTACTTGAAGACCTCGTACCACTTGCTGTCATAGACGGTGCCAAGACAGCCGGAGGCGCCGTCGATAACGCCCCTCTGAGCCGCGGTGTAAACCTCGGCCCAGGGGATGGTCACCGGGGTTGCGTTAAGAATTCTGGCGTAGTTGGCGCTGTCCTTGTTATAGACCCTCATCTTCTTGCCCTTCAAGGACTCGAAGCTGTCGACGAACGTGTCTTTCATCTGGATGGACTGTCCCGGGAAGCAGGTCCAGAGAATTGTCTTCTGGTTCCATTTTTCGATCATCCTGGCGTCGTACCATTTCTCTTGAACGTGCTTGACGATATAGAGGTGGGACTGTGAATTGACTGGCATCATGGGGAGCTCGAAGGCGGTCAGTATTGGATCAACGCCGCCGACATAAGAGGAGCTGGCGTTGGCCATCTCGCAGGATCGGTCCTTGACCGCCTGGAGCAGATCAGACGGTTTGAATGGATGCTCCCCGCTGTAATAGACCTTTATATCCAGATCTCCGTTTGTCTGGTTTTTGATATCCTTGCACCAGCCGGCAAAATCTTCGGCTACCTGGGGTGGAAAGTAGAGGAACAGCTTCCAGTTGAATTTCTTGGCCAGAACCGGACCTGGGCATAACAACGCAGCCAGGACAAACGTAATTAATGTAACTTTGGTGAGTAAACCGATTCGCATCCTCATGACCGCCTCCTTTGATGGTTGATGAATTAGCCGATATCTAACATTTAAGCGTTAGCCGGTTTCATTCTTTTCATGCGTTGGCAGTCTGTTAAAAGGCCATTTTGTTGGGCAGCCAGAGGGCCAAGGATGGCCACAGGTAGATAAGGAACAACAAGATGATTTGGCAGGCGAAAAATGGCAGTATACCCATAGCCACGTCTTCTATCTTCCGGCCGCCCGAGACTCCGTGAATAATGAACAGATTGATCCCGATGGGCGGGGTGATCTGGCCCATTTCGCTGAACAGGGTCATGGCCACGCCGAACCAGATCGGGTCAAAGCCAACGGCCAGGCTGATGGGAAATATTACCGGAAGGGTCAGAAGAACCATTGACAGGACCTCGAGCACGCACCCCAGGCCCATGTAAAAGGCGCTTATGACGAGAAAGATAGTTAATTTGCTGACATTGAGCGAGGCCACCATGTCGGCCAGAATGGGAGGTATCCTCAGCATTGACAGGCCCATGCTCATCATTTGAGCGCAGACTATGATGAGCGTGATCATGGCCGTGGTCATGACGGCCCCGAAGGCGGCCTCCCTGACCGCCTTCCAGTTCAGACTCCGGAGGATGAAGGCTAGGATGAAGGCGACCGTAACTCCCAAGGCCGCTGACTCGGTGGGGGTGGCGACGCCGAAGTATATCGATCCCAGGACGACAAAAATGATCAGGAGACTGGGCAAGAGGTCAGGCACGGCGAGCAACATTGCTTTAACCGATGTCTTTTCTCTGGGAGGATTCAGATCTGGCTGAAGCAGGCTTCGTATCATTATGTAACCCATGAACAAAGCCGTCAGAACCAATCCCGGACCTATTCCGGCAATAAAAAGCTTTCCTACCGACTGGTTTGTCCAGGCCCCGTAGATGATCATGGAGATACTTGGCGGTATCAGTATCCCTAATGTGCCTCCGGCCGCTAAGGAACCTAAAACCATGCGCGTATCGTATTTTCTTTTATCCAGCAGCTCCGGTATGGCCGCCGTTCCGATGGTCGCCGCGGTGGCCAGGCTTGAGCCGGATACGGCGGAGAATATCGCGCAGGAGGCGATGTTGGTGTGCAGGAGGCCCCCTGGAATGAAAGCAACGTAAGGGGTCACGCCCCGATAGAGCTTGTCAGCTATGCCGGTGCGCATCATTAACTCGCCCATAAAAATGAAAAGTGGTACGGAGCAAAGGGTGAAGCTGTTAAGAATATTAAATTGGGCCATGCCTTGTATTTTGAGCATGTTCCCGGGAATAAAGAAAACGAATAGGAAAATTCCAACCAATCCTATTCCGGCGCCGATCCACATCCCGCTGGCCAGAAGAATGAATAGGAGGATAAATGTTATTAGACCCAGAATGAGCGGTGATTCAGACAGCCATTCCATCGTGTTTCATCCCCCAAACGCGGCGTGTCTCAATTAATAACCCGTTTTTGCTGATTAGTTTAATTTATCGATCTTGCCCTAGATGTGTTACCCCTCAAGTATTGCGTGTCTGATTGGCCGGTTTATAGGCCAAATAATTTCTATTCTATAATTTTATGATCTTTCAGTTAAGATAAAATAACCCTAGATGAGTTTTCATGGTCGGCCAGGATTTTTCTGGCCCTTTCAACATTTTTACATTTAATTGCCTCGAAGATCATCTGATGATCCTCTCTGAACTTTTCAATCAAAGGAGTCATGGCGACTATATTTAAGGCAATGCAGCCTATGTCGTAGTATTGGCGTAAAATTGACACAAAAAAGCTATTCTTGGACATTTCGGCTATTTTAAGGTGAAAGCCCATGTCTAATTTAAAACGATTTAAATCATATATAACTTCTGAACAATCAAGATATTTGTCTAGTGCCTTTTTTAATAAAATTAATTCATTAGGCGTACTGCTTTCAATTGCACTTTCCAATAATAAATCTTCAAGTAATATTTTTAGATCGAACATCTTGCTTAATTCAATATCACTCCACTCTCTGACGTAATAGCCCCGGTTTCGCTGCGAAATCAGCAAACCTTCCTGTTCCAGCCTGGCCAATGCGCTAGCGATAGGAGTCTTGCTCATCCCTAATAGTTCTTCTAAATTTCTAGAGATAATTTTTTGCCCTGCTACAAGCTTGCGAGCGACCAGAAGGTCTTTAATCGCTCGGTAGGCAACATGATCTTTGGATTGGGAGCTTCTCTTCGCCACTGAATACCTTCCACGCTATGGTAACGGCTAATTAATGTAGCCGAGGGTTGATTTCCTAGGACCGAAGATCGCGCCGCCTGCTCTGATAGAGGGGCAGGCGGGACCAATTGGATCGAATAATAGATCCAAAAAAAGATCCTGTCAAGGATTTTGTGGCCCGGGCGCGACGAGAAAAACAACCATAATAATAAAATAATAATAAGGTCCGATTTCTCGGACGGACACCCATAATGAAGACCAATAGCCTAAAACAAACGGCTACCGGCTCAGAATAAATTCCTCTGGCTATAAATCGGGATGATCAAAAGACCTTACCTGGTGAAAATAAGAATCCTTTTACATGGTAAACGCCATACCCTGGCCGGCCGAGACGCGCTGCCCCCTCCATGATCATCTCCGCAAGCCCCAACTCCCCGGTCGAGACGGAAAGCAGCCGCCCCTGGGCCACGGTCTCAAGGGCCTTGTCGGTTGTCTGGCACTGTGTCAGGCAGCCCAGTACACCCCCGCCCACCCGGACAGGCTCCCGGGCGTTGAACCAGGGCCGAGGGTCTGGTAGGCTGAGGCCCGGCCAGCCAGAGGGGGGATCGAAAGTGGCCCGGAAGACAGTGCTAGTTGAAGACGAAGGGCCGGTCCGGATGATCAGGCTGAACCGGCCGGAACGGCTCAACGCCATCAACCTGGAGATGAAGGACGAGCTGATCCGTGTCCTGGCCGAGGCGGCCGGGGAGGAGGGGCCGGGAGCGGTGGTCATCACCGGGGCCGGCTCAGCCTTCAGCGCCGGAGGGGACCTGGACGTCTTTGCCCGGCTCTACGAGTCCGGCCGGGCCGACCTGACCGAAAGCTTCACCGATCTGGCCCTGCCCAGGGCCTTCCTGGATTTTCCCAAGCCGCTCATCGCCGCCATCAACGGCCCGGCCGTGGGCTGGGGCTTCACCATGCCCCTGACCTGCGACCTGCGGCTGGCCAGCCGGACGGCCGTCCTGTCCTGCGGTTTCGTCAAAGTTGGGCTGACGCCCGAGTTCGGATCGTCCTGCCTCCTGCCCCGCCTGATCGGCCTGGGCCGGGCCCTGGACCTGGCCCTGACCGCCCGCCGGATCACCGCCGCGGAGGCCCTCGACCTGGGCCTGGTCAGCCAGGTGGTCGAGCCCGAGGAACTGCTCGGGCGGGCCCTGGACCTGGGCCGGCAAATAGCCGCTCTGCCCGGTCCGGCCGTCCGCCTGGCCAAGCGGATCATTCGTCTGGGCGCCCAATCAAGCCTGGAGGAGACTCTGGGGCCGGAATTGGACGCTTTCAGGGAAGCCCTGGCAACGCCGGAGCACTACCGGGCGCTCAAGGAGATGATGGCCGGGATCAGGGCCAAGAAGGTCTGACTCGGGCCGGCTGGGGGGCGGTCAGACCTCCAGGGTCTTGAGAAAGGCTTCCAGGCCCTGGCGCATCTCCGGCTTCAGGTCCAGGAACTCCAGCCCCAGAAAAGCCTTGCCCCCCTCGTGGCTGACGCTTCTGACGATCGAACTGAAGCTCTGGCCCTGACCGGCCAGCTGAAAGGCCAGGAGGAGCTGATCCTTGACCTTGACGGGCTGGCCGCCCTCGGACCGAAAAACGAAGCGGGCCCCGTTCAGGCTCAGATCGACCAGGACTCCCTCGACCGGCTGCCCACCGAGCTGAATCTGGGCCGGGATCTGACAGATGTGCCGGGGTTCCTTTCTGAGGTCCTGGGAAGAGACCACTTCGGGGTAGGAAAGAAATATTAACGGAAAGGGCTGCTCGACGTGGCCGAGGAGCTTGGACTGAAAGCCGAAAATTTTCCCGTTGGCGAGGTAGCGGATCACCAGCAGCGAGCCCGCCTGGAGTCGGTGCTCCAGGCCACGGACCCGGGGTGTCTTGATGATCAGAAAGGAGCTGGCCTCAAGGCCGACCAGGGAGCTCTTGAGATAGCTCTCGATTCCTTCCAGCTTGATCAGGAGATCGGTTCCCGGGGCGATGTCCAGGGCCTTGTCTTGCTCCTGCTGTCGGATGATACTTTCCAGGTCCATGGGCCAACAAACCTCGCCCTGACTGGGAGTGGCTACCGGGAATCCTCGGGCCGAAAGAGTGCTCCGGGCTGGCTTACAGGCCCTCTAGACCCATCGGCCAGGATAAATCAACCCTCCATTACTTGCCTTAAATTTAGCGAAAACAGACTACTCCAACGGCCCTTGAGTGTCAACTCTCGAATACTCCGCATCTCAAGGCCGGGGGCCGTTCCTGGCCTTGACCGGTTGGGCGGGCCAAAAAAATCCCTGACCGGGCAGTGGAGGGGCCCCGACCGGAAGCCCCTCCGTTCGTTTCAGTCCGGCCCGCTAGACGGTCTAGAAGCCCAGGTTCTCGCCGACCATCTTGACGTGGAGACGGTCCTTGAACCTGTGGCCCTCGATCACCGTCCAGAAGTTGCAGATGCGGTCCGGCGAGCTGCAATCCGAGCAGAGGCCGGTCTCGGCGCAGGGCGTCTTGGCCTTGAGCCTGGTGCAGACGATCGGCGCGGCGTAATGCTTGACCCGCTGCCAGGCCGTCTGGAGGTCAGGGGCGACCTTGTTCATTCCGACCACCAGGATGACCTTCTTGGGCCCGAAGATCATGCCGGCCACCCGGTTGCCTGTGGCGTCCAGGTTGACCAGCTGGCCGTCCAGGGTGATGGCGTTGGAGCTGGTGACCAGGAAATCGGCGGTCATGCCCTGCCGTCTGATTTCAATCCCCTCCTGGGGTTCGAGACCCGGCTTAAAGGGGTCGAGAAGCTTCACCCCGGGCAGCGCGGCCACCGCCTCCCAGAAGCCCATGCCGTCCAGGGTTACTGACCCGGCCCTGACCACGGTCGAGCCAGCCGGAATCATGGCCAGGACCTCCTGCTTGGCCTGCTCGGCGGTGGGGGCGTAGCTGGCCTCCAGGCGGCGCTTTTCCAGGCGCTTGATCAGGTGCTGGGCCAGTTTCTCGTTGTAAGCTTGTTGTGCTTGGTTCATCCATTATCTCCTTTCGGGATCAGAATCTTCTAAAGCATCAGGGCGCCGCCATTGGAGTCCACGGCCGCCCCGGTCATGTAGCCCGACTCCTCGCTCAGGAGGAAGGCGATGACCTGGGCCTGCTCCTCGGGCCGTCCGAAGCGCCTGAGCGGCAGGGCCGCGGCAATGTTGGCCCTGGCCTCGGGGGTGGTCGTATCGGTGACCATGGGCGTCAGGGTGCCTCCCGGGCAGAAGGCGTTGGCCCGGATGCCCTGGGGGCCCAGTTCCCTGGCCATATGCCGGGTCAGGCCGATGACGGCGTGCTTGGCCGCGGTGTAGTGGGCCCCGCCCAGGATGCTGGTCGAGCGGCCGGCCAGGGAGGCCACGTTGACGATGACCCCTTGCCCCTGGGCGATCATGGCCGGGACCACGGCCTGGCAGCAGAGAAACACCCCGCGCAGGTTGACGGCCATCATCAGGTCCCATTCGGCCGGTTCGATCTGGGCGAAGGCGGTCCGGCGGAGGATGCCGGCGCTGGTGACCAGGAAGTCTATCCGGCCGAAGGCGGCCCTGGTCTCCTCGACCAGCCGGGCCACGTCCGCTTCTCCGGTCACATCGATCTTCAGGCAGAGCGGCTTCAAGCCGCCGGACCCCTCGATCTCGGCGGCCAGTTCCTCCACCGCCGGGAAGGCCAGGTCGGCCAGGGTCAGCGCCGCGCCTCGCTGGGCCAGGACCTTGGCCGCGGCCCGGCCGATGCCGCTGCCCGCGCCGGTGATGATGCCCGAACTCCCTTGGAAATCCCGATTGCGGTCCATCTCTCCTCCCGCCTGATCCCCGGCCCGTCCGGGCGGACGGGCCGGTCTGAACGGAAGCCATCTACCCGCGGCTTTGGCCCGGCCTAGTCGATCCGAAAGAAACTCTCGTCGAACTCGGGCCGCCCGCGGTACCTCTTCATGAACCAGCCTGGCACCTCGTCCAGGTGCTCGAAGGGATAGGGATCGACCTCGATCCCCAGTTCCCGGAGAGTCTCGACCACCCGCCGGGGCGAGGGCGGGCAGCCCTTGATGGCCTTGAGGTCGTTGATGTCGGGATTGTCCTTGTTGGCCTGGTAGATGCACTTGCCCACCAGGAGAGTGTGCTTCTTGCCCGGGCTGGCCTTCATCACCTTGCCGGTCAGAATCTCGATATCGTCAAAGGGCCGGCCCTTGAAGGCCCGGGTGATGGCCGAGATTATGACCAGGTTGAGAGCCGAGCAATAGGTGCACATGGTCAGGTCGTACTGGCGGTAGCTCAACCCGGACAGGCCCATCTGCTTGAGGGCCAGGGGCAGGCTGCCGTCCTCGGTGTAGGCGAAGGAGTACTGGTGGGGCACGGCCGCCTCCCGGACGGGCAGGCCGGCCACCTTCACGTCGCTGAGATCGGTCGGCCGGCCCCGCCGCCGGGCCATCAGGGCCAGGTGCGGCACCCGGGCCGGCTCGAAGCCCAGGCAGGCCGCTCCGACCAGATCGGCGGACAGGATGTCGGCCGAGGCGATGAGCAGGTCGTTCCGCCGGGCCCGGCCGTCAAAGGAGGGCCCCAGCTCCAGGGAGTAGATGCCGTCGATCACGGTCAGGCAGGGCGGCAGCCAGTCGGCCAGGCGGGCCAGGTGAAAGTTGAGGTCCTGGGCGGGGTCGGGGCCGTGGCACTTCTTGCGCGAGGCGATGTCAGTCAGTCCCTTGAGGTTCTTGGTTCCCAGGGAGACAAGGCTCTGGGCGTGGGTCTTGAGCACCGGCAGGCTGACCAGGAAGTCGGCCTCCAGGGCCTCCCGGTTGAAACTGAGTTCCACTCCGTCGCCCAGGGCGACCTTCTGGAAGGGCTGCCTGAGGACGTTGACCGCCCTGACCCCGTAGCGCTCCCTGAGGCGGCCGTAACCCAGGTAGTCAAAGGCGTGGGCCGGAGTGGCCTCGTCCTTGGGATCGGGCAGGACCATGCCCTCGCCCAGGGTGATCTGGCCGGCCCCGTGCTCCTTGAGCAGGCGGACCACGGCCTCGACTACTCGCGAGGTGGTGACCACGCCCCACTTGGGAAAGGGGACGGCCCTGGTCCAGAAGACGATGTTGGGCTTGACAAAGACCCTGCCCCCGGCCGGCAGGCGGTCGAGGCCCCGGCAGAGGTCCACGGCCCGCCGGACCGAATCCGCCTCCGGCTGGTAGCGCACTATGGAGACCAGGGACTCGCTCACTCAGACCCCCACTGGCCGGATCCAGCCGGCCGTACTAGGTTAGAGGCCGGCCGGGGCACTGTCAAGCCGGCCGCGGCCGGCTTGAGCGTAGCTCAGCTCAACTCCGGCCGGCACAGCCGGCCCAGGAAGAGGATGGCCCCGGTCTGCCGGTCGCGGATCAGTAAGAGGAAGGGATGGTCGGCCCTGAACACGGCCGGCTCTCCCGGGGCTGACTTGGTGATGATCACCGCCGTGGCCGCGGCCGCCTCGGTGCCGGACTCCTCCACCTCGATCCAGGCCTGGTGGACCACCTGGTCGATGTAGGGTCCCGGCCGGCCGGTCAGGCCAGAGAAGTCGGCCCCGGGGGAGAGGGCCTCGGTCATGCCCGCGGCCCGAAGGGAATCCCGGAGAAGGTAGCTGGTCTTGAGCTTGAAGCGGGGCAGGCTGACCATCACCTCCTGGGTTCTCAGACCGGCCAGCCAGTCGGCCAGGCTCTCCGGGCTGAGGGATTTCTCCAGGTCCCCTAGGCCGTCCTTTTGCCTGGGCAGGAGGATGACCATGGCCAGCCGCTGGCCCAGGTAGGGCAGCTCCAGGGCCTGGCCGGCCGGCCCCTCCCCGAAGGGGAAGCGTTCCTCCAGGTGCATGAAGGGGATCTCGATCTCCTCCTCGGGCCTGGGCCGGAAGGGCCCGGGCCGGGTGGCGGCCGGATCGAAGGCGTCCGCCCATTTGCCCAGGAAGTAGATGGCGTTGGTCAGGACCAGGGTCGTCTGGCAGTCCAGCATGCGGGGGGCGATGAGGTCCTGGATCCGGTTCCGGGTCTTCCCGGCCGCCCAGTCATTGATGGTCTGGCGGGCCCTGGGCTCGTCGCAGAAGTCGAGCTGTTGCACCTCCTGGCCGTAGTGGGTCCGGATCAGGCTCAGGTACTCGGGGGTCAGCTCCAGGCCGACCTTGGGCCAGACCGCGTTGGCCAGGGCCAGTTCCTGGCCCTGGCCGCTGCCGGCGGCCTCGAGCCGGGCGGCCAGTTCGGCCAGGGCGGGGTGGATCTCGGCCTGGGGCAGGCTGAAGCCCAGGACACTGGCCATCTGGGCCGCGGTCTGGCCGCGGGCCCCGGCCATGGCCATGGCCAGAGCCGTGGCCGCGCTGTAGGGCGAGAAGAAGAGGTTGCCTCCCTCCCCGGCGGGCTGCCTGGCCTCGATCTCAACCAGCTGCCGGTAGAGGTTCAGGGCGAAGAGGCTGCTGCTCCGGGCCGCGGCCGCCGCTTCGGCCTGGCCGGCCCCGGCCGGGCAGGCGCTGGCCAGGAGGAGGATCAGGCCGGCCAGGGCCGCCGGAACCGGAGAAAATCTGGGCATGATTCTTCTCCTTTTTCCCGGAAGGCCGCGCAAGGCGGGGGGCCGGGCGCGGGGCCGGCGCCCGGGGCTAGCTTTTCCGGCTCGTCTTGGCCGTGAAGGACGACATGAGCTGCCTGGTCCGCTTGCTCTGGCATTTGGGGCAGGCAACCTTGGCCTTCTCGTGTTCGGAGATGGTCTGGACCAGCGAAAACTCATGGCGGCAGGCCCGGCACTGGTATTCGTAGGTCGGCATTTTCTCCCCTCCTGCTGGCTAGATTCTTTCCAGCCGGCCCGGCGGTGTCAACCCCCAAGTTGAGGCCCTTCCGGCCTCCGGTCCGTCCCGCCGCGGGGCGTCAAACAGACCCTGTTCATCGGCTCGGCTTACCAAATGGTAACCAATGGCCGGGTCAGGGATACACCATCGTAACCAGGCCCCCCGGACCAGGCCGGCCCGGCCGGCCCGAGGCGCTGAGAGTCAATTTTGATCGGACCCCGGCGCCTCGGGTTGATCTGGCAAGATATTTGCAAAATTTACGACCAGGGTTGGATGGGGATCAGAGGCGATCCCTGACGGACTGACCACCCGGTCAGTCGGGAGGATGGGTCAATGCTCCAGGAAGTCACAGTCTCCCTTGACGTCGAGCAATGGATCAAGGCCAATGCCGGGTTGATCTACACCTGTCCCAACCTGCCCGGTCAGCCCAGAATAACCCGCCGCACCTGTCTCCGCCGGCAGGCCCTGGCCAACCAGTTGTCCAAGCGCTTCAACGAGGACTGGCTCAACGACGTGGCCGGCCCGCTGGGCCTGTCCTGCTGCCTGGGCTGTCCGATCATGGAGCAGAAAAGCGGGAGACGGAAGGCCTCCGGAGTCGCCCTCTCCGACCCGGCCCTCTCCGGCAGGGCCCAGGCCTGACCGGGGTTTGCCCTCAGCCGGACCCGGCTCGACCCTCCTCGGCCTGAGCCAGCTCGCGGAGCCTGTATTTCTGGACCTTGCCCGAGGGGGTGGTCGGAAAGCTCTCTGTCAGCTTGATCCGGTCGGGCTGGAGCCCCTCCTTGAGCTCGACCCGGAGAAAGGCGGCCACCGCTTCCAGGCTCAACTCTGAGCCGGCCTTGGGCCTGACCCAGAGGGCCAGGAGCTGGCCGCGCCTCTCGTCAGGCAGGCCGAAGGCCTGGGCCTCGGCCACCCCCTCGAGGCGGTAGAGGACCTCCTCCACCTCGGCCGGGTGGATCTCGGCGCCGTCACGGCGGATGACGTCCTTGAGCCGGCCGTTGAGGCGGAGGTAACCCGCCTCGTCCAGGAGACCCAGGTCGCCGGTGCGGTACCAGCCCCGGCGGTCGATGGCCCGGCCGGTCAGGCCCTCCAGCCGGTGGTAGCCCAGCATCAGCCCGCCCCGGACCGCGATCTCGCCGGTCCGGCCGGGAGGGAGGGGCCGGTCGGTCTCGGGATCGAAGATCCGGACCTCGCAGCCGGGCAGGGGCGGGCCGGCCGTGGAGACCCTCAGCTCCAGGGGGTCGTCGGGCCGGGTCAGGGTCACCCAGGAGGAGGCCTCGGTGATGCCGTAGCCGACGGTGATCTGACCGGCCCCCAACTCGGCGACGATCCGCTTCATCAGCTCCGGGGGGCAGGGCGCTCCGCCGACGATGCCGGTCCGCAGGCTGGACAGGTCTCGACCGGCCAGGTCCGGATCGTCAAGCAGGGCGGCGAACATGCTCGGCGTGCCATAGACCGCGGTGCAGCCCTCCCCGGCCAGGGCGGCCAGGACCGCCTCCGGCTCGAAGGCGTCGGCCGGCATGATCAGGGACGCGCCCCGGCACAGGCCGGCCAGGGCGACGCAGGTGTTGCCGAACATGTGGAAGAGCGGGAAGAACAGGGCCAGCCGGTCCCGCCCGCTCAGGCCCTGCCGCTCGGTCGAGGCCAGGCAGCGGGTCACCAGGCCGCCCTGGCTCAGGATCACCCCCTTGGGCCGGCCGGTGGTGCCCGAGGTGTACATTATGGCCGCCGGATCCCCGGCCGAGACCCGGGCGGCCGGCTCCGGATCCAGGCCGGTACTGCCCAGGGCCAGCAACTCGGCCCAGGCCATCCCTCCGCCGGCCGGACCGGCCCCATTGGCCGGCCAGACGATCACAGTCAGGTCTTCCAAGCCCGGCCTGGCCCTCTCCCAGACCGGCTCCAGCTCCGGGCCGAGCAGGAGGACCCGGGCCCCCGAGTCCCGGAGCAGGAAGGCGGCCTCCTCGGGGCCAGCCCCGGGGTTCAGGGGCACCCAGACGGCGCCCAGGAGGCTCAAGGCTATCTGGCTGACCAGCCACTCGGGCCGGTTGGAGCCCCAGATGGCCGCGGGCTGGCCGGGGCCCAGACCCAGGCTCCTGAGTCCGGCCGCGGCCCGCCCGGCCCGATCCAGGAGCTGGGCGTAGGTCCAGCGGACTTTCCGCTGGCAGTGGACCAGGGCTCCGCTCCCGGCGGAACGCCGGCCGACCTGGCTCAGAACCGCCGGGATGGTGTCCATGCCATTTCTCCAGGCTGTCGGAAGTTGATTCTCGCCAGCGGATGGAATCGACCCGATCTAGATGTTGCCCGGTGGGCCGGGCCCTGTCAAGGGTGGGCCGGGGCGGTGAATCCGGCCTTGCGCCGCCGGCCGGCCTGGGGCTAAACTCTGACCCAGCGCCGAGCCGTCAGGATTAAAGGGGGGATCAATGGCCGACTTTCAGGGGGCCGACTTTCAGGGCTGGGACAAGGCCGACCTGGTCAATTACGTCGAGTTCCTGATGCACAGCTACCGGGTGGTGGACGCCTTCTGGTTCATCAACGTCGAGAACCGCCACGGCCACCAGGAGGCCTGCAAGATCAACGAGCTGGTCTGGGGCAAGTCGGCCGAGCTGGCCGCCCGGGACCTGAAGCGGCGCTTCAACCTGACCGAGGGCGGCCTGAGCGGCTTTGTCAGGGCCCTCCGGCTCTTCCCCTGGCAGATCATCGTCGGCTACCGGATCGAGGAGAGGCCGGGCGAGATCATCCTGAGCGTGCCCTCCTGCCCCTCCCAAGAGGCCCGGCTGGTCCGGGACCTGGGCGAGTACGACTGCAAGGACATGCACCGGGCCGAGTTCACCAGCTTCGCCAAGGAGATCGACCCCCGCATCAGGGTCGAGTGCCTCTTTGCCCCGCCCGACGAACACCCGCCCGAGCTCTTCTGCCGCTGGCGCTTCACCCTGGCCGGCTGACCTTCCCGCCCATCGGTTGGGGCGACTTTGCCGGCCGGCCGAGTGGCCGGCTCGGGCCGGCCGGGGTATCATTGGTTGGCGAGGGAGGAGAACGAGAATGGGCCTCAGACTCGCCGCCGTCCTGCTGGGCCTGATCCTGGCCGCCGGATCGGCTCCCGGTCCGGCCCCGGCCGAGGAGACGGTCGAGATCCGGGACTACCAGGGCCAGAAGTTGGACCCCTTTGACCGGAAGTACGACAACTCCATCAAGGGCCCCCAGAAGATCGACCCCCAGGCTTACCGCCTCAAGCTCGACGGCCTGGTGGCCGAGAGCCTGGAGCTGAAGTACGACCAGGTCCTGGCCCTGCCCAGGGTCCGCAAGGTGGTGATCATGCACTGCGTCGAGGGCTGGTCGGAGCGGCTCCTCTTCGACGGGGTCAGGCTCAAGGACCTCCTCGACCTGGCCCGGCCCAGGCCCGAGGCCAAGGTGGTCATCTTCTGGGCCCAGGACGGCTACTCCTCGGCCCTGCCCCTGGACTACGTCCTGGGCAGGGACCTCATGCTGGCCAGCCACGTCAACGGCCTCCAGCTGGACGAGCGGCGGGGCTTTCCCTTCTGGCTGGTCGCCGAGGACAAGCTGGGCTACAAGTGGGTCCGCTGGGTGACCCGCATCCAGCTCTCGGACAAGCCCCATCTGGGCTTCTGGGAAAAGCGGGGCTACTCGGATCAGGCCGACGCGCCCCAGAGCCGGCCCTAGACCGCCGGCCTCGGGTTGACCGGCCCGGCCGGACTGGAATAGTCTGCCAGACGATCATTCTTTCGACTCAGGTGATACAAGCTCAAGGAGGGGGTGCGCTGTGGAGATGAAGGAGATTCGCCAGCGGGCCAAGGAGCTCATGGCCGGGACCTGCCGGCTCTGCCCGGTCTGCGACGGCCGGGCCTGCGCCGGGGAGGTGCCGGGCATGGGCGGGGCCGGCACAGGGGGCGCGTTCAAGGCCAACTTCAACGCCCTGGCCCACTATCGGCTCAACATGAGGGTCCTCCACGACGCCGCCGACCCGGACCTCCGGAAGACGCTCCTGGGCCAGGACCTGGCCCTGCCGGTCCTGGCCGCGCCCGTGGCCGGGGTCAAGTTCAACATGGGCGAGGCCATGCCGGAGGAAGACTACATCCTCGAGCTCCTGGCCGGCTGCGTGGACTCGGGCATCCAGGGCTGCTTCGGCGACGCCGTGCCAGACTTCATCTTTCAGACCGGGCTCAAGGCCCTCAGACAGCTCGGCGGCAAGGCCATCCCGGTGGTCAAGCCCTTTGACGACGAGTTTCTCCTGCCCAAGCTGGACCAGGCCGCCGAGGCCGGGGCCAGCCTGGTGGCCATGGACGTGGACGCGGCCGGCCTGATCACCCCGCGCCTGATGGGCCGGCCGGTCTGGCCCCAGAAGCCGGAGCGGCTGCGCCGGATAGTCGAGTACACGCCCCTCAAGTTCATCCTCAAGGGGATCATGACCCCGGACGAGGCCGAGCTGGCCGTGGAGGTGGGCGCGGCCGGGATAGTCGTCTCCAACCACGGCGGCCGGGTCATGGACGACCTGCCCGGCACGGCCGAGGTCCTGCCGGCCATCGTCAAGGCCGCGGCCGGCCGGATCGCCGTCCTGGTGGACGGCGGGGTGCGCAGCGGGGCCGACGTGCTCAAGATGCTGGCCCTGGGCGCAGACGCCGTCCTCATCGGCCGGCCCTTTGCCTGGGCGACCATCGGCGGCGGCCGGGAGGGGGTCGGCCTCTACCTCAAGCAGATCAGGGACGAGCTCATCTCGGCCATGATCCTGACCGGCTGCCCGGATCTGGCCGCGGTCGGGCCCCGGATCCTCTACAACCCGCCGGCCTGAGGCGGGCTTTTGAAATCAACGGCGGCCAGGGAGCCTGCTCCTTGGCCGCCTTGTTTTCCCGACGGTCAGTCCAGTCGGGCCAGGAAACCTAGCAGGAGCTGGTTGAACTCATCCGGCCGCTCCAGCATCAGGAAGTGGCTCACTCCCGGCCAGAGGTGGTACTCCAGTCTCGGATACAGCTTCCTGAGGAATTCTTCGTTGTCCGGCCAGAGTTCGGGGTGGCCGGCGAAGACGGCCAGGACCGGAAGGTCGGCGACCTCCTCGGTCCAGAGTCCGGGCTCGATGAAGTGGCTCAGGGCGCTGGCCCCCACGTACTGGGGCGTGGCCAGCATCCGGGACTTGATCTCTTGGACCAGGTCGGCCGGGGTCTGGGGCCGGAGCATGGAGTCGATGAACTCGCCGACCACCTTGGGGTAGTCCGGTCCCTGGAAAATTTGGACAAAGGCCTGGTTTTTCTTGAGCCACTTGTCCCTCTCGGCCGGGTCCCGGGGCGCCCGGTTGTAGGCCCCGTCGACTATGACCAGGGCCTTGACCAGGCCGGGGTGACGGAGCAGGAGCCGGCGGGAGACCGAGTAGCCCATGCTGTGGCCGACCAGCACGGCCCGCTCCACCCGGGCCGCCTCCAGGACGGCCTTGACCGAGTCGGCCAGGAAGTCCTGGGTGTAGTCCAGGCGGGGCTTGTCGCTCTGGCCGTGGCCGGGCAGGTCCAGGGCCAGCACCCGCCCCTGCCGGGCCAGGGCCGGGATCTGGTGGCGCCAGAAGGTCCGGTCGCAGCTCCAGCCGTGGATCAGGACCACGGCCTGGCCGCCCGAGCCCTGGTCCAGGTAGTGGAGGCGCAGGCCCTGGAAGTCGGCCCAGCGCGAGCCGGGCTCAAGAGCCTGGCCGGCCTCGGCTGGCCAGAGCCCCCAGGCCAGAGCCAGGGCCAGCCAGGCCAGAAGGACGATCCTCAGCCGGCCGGCGGCCCGGCCGGAGCTGGTTGATCTTGACTTCATGGCCTCCCCCTTAAGTTGAAAAATAAACCTTAACTAATTCGGGCCGGACTCACTCCATGCCCGTCCGGGCCAGCCGGCCCTGCTCCCGGACCGAGCGGAGCATGTGGCCGAAGAAGAGAGCCCCGGCGATCAGGTAGACCAGGTTCAGGGCGAGCATGATCAGGAAGATGCGGCCGTTGACCTGGCCGCTGCTCAGGCTGGCCCTCAGCCCCTCGAAGACGTGGGTCGAGGGCAGGGCGTAGGCCACAACCCTCAGCCAGCCGGGCAGGGTGTCCACCGGGTAGAACACGGCCGAGATGGGCTGCATCAGGAAGGGCACGCCCCAGATGAGGGCCTCGGAGGCGTGGCCGAAGCGGAGGACCAGGCCCATGGTCAGCATGCCCACGGCCCAGCCGAAGAGGAGCAGGCCGATCAGGAAGGGCACCAGGGCCGGCCCGACCCGGAGGAGGTTGAAGCTGTAGAGGAAGTAGGCCAGCAGCCCCAGGAAGAAGGTGGTGATGACGGCCTTGAAGATGCCGACCAGGCAGGTGGCCAGCATCAGCTCGCTGATCCTGATGGGGGCGATGAAGAGGTTGAGGATGTTCTTGACCCAGAACTCCTCGGTCAGGGACAGGGTGATGGCCTGCTGGGAGCGGTAGAGGACGTCCCAGAGGATGATCGCTCCCAGGAGGTAGACCACGGCCCCGGGCAGGGCGACCCGCTGGAGGTAGGTGCTGACGAAGCCCCAAACGGCCAGGCTCATCACCGGCCAGAAGAAGATCTCCATCACCCGGGCCAGGCTGCGCCGGTAGAGGTAGAGCTGGCGGAGGATGAGGGCCTGGACCCTAAGCCACATGGGCTTCCCCGGCCCGCGCGTCCTTGAGCTCGCCGCTGCGGGAGATGGTGATGAAGAGCTCCTCCAGGGACTGGCTGTGGGCCTGGGCCAGGACCTGGTCGGTCCGGCCCTGGACGATGATCCGGCCCCGGGCCAGGAAGGCGATGCGGGGGCAGATGAGCTGGACCTCGTGCATGTTGTGGGAGGTGTAGATCATGCTCACCCCCTGCTCGGCCTGGATGCGGAGCAGGCTGTCCCTGACCTTGGCGGCCATGTCCGGATCGAGGCTGGCCGTGGGCTCGTCCAGGAAGAGGATCTCGGGCCGGTTGAGAAAGGCCTTGCACAGGTTGAGGCGGGTCAGTTGGCCCGAGGAGAGGGCCCCGGTCTTGCGGTTGAGGACCTCGGGAATCTCGAACATGTCCAACAAGTCCTCGATCCTGGCCCGGGGCTTCTTGAGGCCGTAGAGCTTGGCGAAGATGTTCAGGTTCTCCCAGGCGGTCAGGTTGGTCGGCAGGGAGACGTAGGCCGAGGAGAAGTTGACCCGGGTCAGGATCTCCCGGCGGCGCCGGGCCAGGTCCAGGCCCAGGATCTCGATCCGGCCGCTGTCCGGGGTGGTCAGGCCCAGGAGGAGCTGGATGGTCGTGGTCTTGCCCGCGCCGTTGGGGCCCAGCAGGCCCAGGATCTCGCCCCGGGCCAGCTCGAAGGAGACGTCGTCCACGGCCTGGACCGGGCCGAAGCGCTTGGACAGGTGCGAGACCTGGATGGCGAGCCTGTCGGACAAGAAGACCTCCCCGCTTGCGCGCCGCTATTGTAGCAGGCCGGCCGCGGCCGGCCAGTCCCAAAGATGAGCCGAGTCGAGCCGGCCGGCTGGGCCGGACAATGACCCGGGCCGGGGCTCGAGCCCCGGCCCGGCTTGGGGGGAGGGTCGGTCAGGGGAGTTGAGATGCGGGTGAAAAGGTCTAGCTGCCGTTGAAGCGGCGCTCCCAGTCGAATTCCTTGGCCGTGACCACGTCTTCCATGCGCCGGATGCGGCGGTTGAGGTTGTCGTAGGTCCGCTTGAGCCTGTCCAAGGCCAGCTTCCGGGAGTTGACGTAGGAATCGTAGAACTCCTGCTCGCCCTCGTCCGAGGGGGGCACCGCCGGCTCGGGCTTCATGATCAGGGCGGCCAGGAGATAGATGCCCAGGACCGGCCAGAAGCCGGTGAAGATGAGGAGCAGGACCGCGGCGATCCTGACGCCGGTGACCGAGAAGCCGAAGTAGTCGGCCAGACCCTGGCAGACGCCGAATATTCTGCCCCCCCGGGCGCGATAGATACCCTCGCCGAACCGGCCGTCCCTCGCCCGGCGGCCGCTGAAGAATCCGGAGCGCCGGAAGGACCTGCCCCGATGACCGTTGTGAAAGCGCCTCCTCATTTGTCCTGTCCCCTTCTTTCTCTATCCAGCAGGATGGTCTCCAGGGCCTCGATCCGTTTCTCCATCTCGGAGAGGCCGTGGTGGATCTCCTGGATCAGGCGGGCCTCATCGTCCTGGGACTGGCCCTTGCCCCGGACGGGATCACCCTTGAGGATCTTGAGGGCCTTGATGGAGAAGAATCCCACCACTGCCGTCAAGGCGATCACCAGGCCCAGAGTGCCGTGAATCATCTCGCCTCCGATCCATCAGGCCTACTTTGACTCAGGCCCCGAGGTCAGGCCGGTTTCTCGGCCGTCTTCCGGCCGGCCCGGGCCTTGAGATCCTCGAGCTCCTGCTCGATGTCCTGGTCGCCTTCCAGGCTGGCGAACTCCTCGTCCAGGGTCGGCCGCCGGCTGAAGTTGACCAGGTCGGCCTCGGCCTCCATGCGCTCGATCCGGTTCTGGAACTTCTCGAAGCGGAGAAAGGCGTCCGAGGTGTCGTAGCGCCGGATGTTCTGCTGGGCCTGCTTCTTACGCCGGGCGTGGATGTGGCGCTGGACCAGAACCCGCTGCTGCTCCCTGACCGTCCGCAGCTTGTCCTCGAGCTGCTGGATGTCGGACTGGTACTGCTCGATCAGGGATTCGACCTCGCGCAGCTCGTGGCTGAGCTCCAGGGCCCGGTCGGCGTAGCGCCTCTTTTCGACGAGGGCCTCGCGGGCCAGGTCGTCCCGGCCCTTGGCCACGGCCAGGTCGGCCCTGTTGGCCCACTCGTCGGCCCGACTCTGGGCCTGGCCCATCTCGCGCTCGATCTTCTTGGCCGCGGCCATGACCTCGGCGCAGGAAGCCTTGATCTCGACCAGGGTGTCTTCCATTTCCTGGATCATGAGCCTGATCATTTTCTCCGGATCCTCGGCCCTGTCCAGCATTGAGTTGATGTTAGCGTTGATGATGTCCCGGAAGCGAGTAAAAACGCCCATCTTTTGCCTCCCTCGAAGATCTGGGCTCAATCGCCCTTCGCCAGGAGCTAGAGGCAACCGCCGTGCCAGAGGGGCCGGAAGGACGTTTTGATTAATTATAACATGCTCTTATCTGTGGGAGACCCTGGCGGCGGGCCATTTTATTATGGTCTAAAAAACTATAATCTGGCAATTTAAACCAGCATGTGGCATTATAAGCCATGGCCCTCGCCCAAAGCGTCTCCGATCTGGTCGGTCAGACCCTGGGTCAGTCCGAGGCCTTCCTGGATTTCCAGGACCGGCTCAGCCGGGCGGCCCAGGTCGACCGGCCGGTCCTCATCGTCGGCGAGCGGGGCTCGGGCAAGGAGCTGGCCGCGGCCCGGCTGCACTATCTCTCGCCCCGCTGGAAGGAGCGCTACCAGGCCCTCAACTGCGCCGCCCTGGCCCCGAGCCTGATCGAGTCCGAGCTCTTCGGCCACGAGGCCGGGGCCTTCACCGGCGCGGACAGGCGGCGGCTGGGCCGCTTCGAGGCCACCCACAAGGGCACCCTCCTCCTGGACGAGGTCGGCCTGATCCCCATGCAGGTCCAGGAGAAGATCCTCCGGGTCGTCGAGTACGGCTCGTTGGAACGGGTCGGCGGCTCCGAGCCGGTCCAGGTGGACGTGCGCCTGATCGGGGCGACCAACGCCGACCTGAAGGAGTTGACCGGCCAGGGCCGCTTCAAGCAGGACCTCCTGGATCGGCTCTCCTTCGAGGTCCTCTACCTGCCGCCCTTGAGGGAGCGCCAGGAAGACATTCTCCTCCTGGCCAACCACTTCGCCGCCCGGATGGCCTTCGAGCTGGGCCGCCAGGAGACTCCCCGGCTCAGCGAGGAGGCGGCCCGGAAGCTGCTCGACTACGACTGGCCGGGCAACATCAGGGAGCTGAAGAACGTGGTCGAGCGGGCCGTCTACCGCTCCGAGGAGGTCCTGGTCGAGGAGGTCGTCTTTGATCCGTTCCGGCCCCGGGCCGCTCCCGCCCCGGCGGCGGAGTCGGAAATCCGGTCCGAACCGCCGCCGGCTCCCCGGGAAAAGCCAGTCGAGCCTGCCCCGACCCTGCCCCAGGCGGTCCAGGACCTGGAGGTTCGCCTTCTCGACCGGGCCCTGGCCCGCGCCCGCTTCAACCAGAAGGAGGCGGCCCAGCTCCTGGGCCTGACCTACCATCAGTTCCGGGGGCTCTTCCGCAAGCACCGGGACCGGCTCGAGGCCTGAGCCGGGCCGGGCGGGGGGCCTTTCTTAGCCTATCTATTCGGGGCTAGATGACCAGCTTGACGGCGATGGCCAGGAGGATGAGCCCGCCCAGGACCTCCAGCCGCCGGCCGAAGCGCCTGGAGAGGCGCTGGCCCAGGATCATGGCCGACCAGGTCATCAGGCCGGCCACTATCCCGATGATCGCGGCCGAGCGGAAGAGCTCCCCGCCGATGAGCCCCAGGCTGAAGCCGACGCCCAGGGCGTCGATGCTGGTGGCCAGGGACAGGGCGACCAGGCTCAGGCCCCGGGTCGGATCCGCGGCCGAGGAGCGGTCCCGGTCGGTCTGGAGGGCCTCGTAGATCATCCGGCCGCCGATGAAGACCAGGAGCCCGGCGGCCAGCCAGACTCCCCAGCTCTGAACCACGGCCAGGAAGCGGCGGCCCAGGAACCAGCCCAGGAGGGGCATCAGGAACTGGAAGAGGCCGAAGTGATAGGACAGCCTGAAGACCTGGCGGGGGGCTCGCCAGCGGGCGCCCACTCCCAGGCCCACGGCAAAGGCGTCCATTCCCAGGGCCAGGGCGATGAAGAAGGTTTCGATCAGTTCCAAGGCCTCGGCCTCCGTCAGAAGTCGGGCGCGGGCTGGAAGCCGAGCCCCCCTGATCCCCCCGAGGCCGGCAGCCCGGGCCATCATAATCCCGGTCCAGGGTCAGGGCAAGCGGTCCTGGGAAGGCCTTTCCGAGCCGGGCCGGGATTGTGGTAGCCTGGGATCATGGCCTTTGCGGACGAAGCGGAGCTGAAGAGGCGGGTCGGCGAGCTGACCGGCCGCCAGATCATCGGCCGGCCCAGGATCACCGGCGACACGACCGATTACATGCGCATCACCGGCGGCATGATCCTCCGGCTGGAAGGCAGGGACTACTACGTTCGCGGCGACGCCACCGAGGGCCGGTTCGGCATCGACGACCAGCCCAAGTTCTGGGTCAAGTACGTCGTTGACCTGGAGACCGGGGCCAGGAAGATCCTCAAGCTGGTCTTTCACGAGGCCTTTGCCACCCGGGTGGGGCCTTTCCTGATCCGGGCCCAGCGCAACCCGGAGAAGGAGAGCCGGCTCCTGGAGCTGGTCAGGGGCCGGCCCGATTTCATGCAGGGCCGGACCATCCGCGACCAGGCCGGCAACCCTGTCCGGCTGGTCGACTTCGTCCGGGGGCCGAGCCTGTACCGGCATCTGATGAACTTGGAGCTGGACCACGAGACCTACTTCCACCAGCGGCTGCCCTCGATCCTGAGGCAGATTCTGGCGGCCTACCAGGCCATGACCTTCCTCCTGGATCAGGGCCAGCAGCACGGCGACATCCGCTCCGACCACCTCATCATCGAGGCCGGCAGCGGGCGCTACGTCTGGATCGACTATGACTACCAGGTCAGCCACGGTGACTATGACATCTGGTGCCTGGGCAACGTCCTGACCTTCGTGGTCGGCAAGGGCAGCCACACCCTCCACGACGTGGCCCGCCGCCCCGGGGCCTATCCCGGCCTGGGCCGCGGCCCCCGGCCCGGCCCGGAGGACTGCCTCATCGCCAAGTCCAACCGCGTCGCCGACCTGGGCAAGCTCTTCCCCTACATCCCGGACAGACTCAACCGCATCCTGGTCAACTTCTCCCTGGGCACACGCTACTTCTACGAGGACATCCACGTCCTCCTGGACCACCTCGGGGAGGCCCTGGCCTGAACCGGGCCGGATCTGGTCAGAGGACCGGGGCTGGGGGGGACGGCCGGTTGATTGCTTCGGGGGTGACTAGCTCCTCTTCCGGAGCGGCTTGATCTCCTCGAGGATGCGGGAGGGCAGGATGCGGATCAGCCAGGTCCGGGCGGTCAGCTGCTCCGGCCGGGCCGCGACCTCTTCATTGGCCTCGACCACCCGGCCGGTCAGGGGCATGAACACGCCGTGAACCTCGCCGCCGGCCCTGAGCCTGAAGCCGGGGTGACCTTGTTCGATCAGGTCGTTTTCCTGGGGCGTCTCGATCTCGGTCACGGCCGGCACCGAGTCCAGGAACCCGGCTTCGATGCCTATGTCGGCCGTGCCGTCCTGGTTGCACAGGGCCCAGGAGTGCTCTGGCAGGACGAAGCAGTCGCCGGGCTTGGGGGCGGAGGAGCCGTTTGAGCCGGGGGTTGCGGCGGCCCGTTCGTCGAGCCCCCGGCGGAGGGCCCGGTTGAGCGGACCGAGAAGCTCCTGGCGGCTGAAGGGCTTGGGGATGTAGTCGACCGCGCCCAGGCGGAGCGATTCGATGGCCGTCTTGATGGTCGGGTAGCCGGTGACCATGATGGTCGGCACCTCGAGGCGCCGCTCCTTCATCAGGGCCAGCATCTCCAGGCCGTTCATCTCGGGCATCATCAGGTCGGTGATGACGGCGTCGAACCTTTCTCCGGCCAGCCGGGCCAGGCCCTCCTGGGCGCTGACGACGCCGCAGACCTGATAGCCCCAGCGGAGCAGGATGCGGCGGATGCTGGCGTGGACCACTTCCTCGTCGTCTATGACCAGAATCTTGATCTCTTCGGCCATGCCCCCGGCCCCTAGCCGCCCGTCCCGGTGGCGGGCAGGCTCACGGTAAAGGTTGCTCCGCCGCCGGCCTGGCTGTCCACCCTGATGCTGCCACCGTGCTGGCTGATGATCGTCTGGACCACGCTCAGGCCCAGGCCGCTGCCCTGCTGGCCTTTGGTCGAAGAAAAAGGCTCGAAAACGGTCTTGGCTATCTCCGGGGCGATGCCCGGCCCCTCGTCGCTCACCGAGGCCTCGACCTGCTGGCGGTCGTGGTCGAGTCGGGTGCACAGGGTTATCCGGCCCGAGTTGCACATGGCCTCGGCGGCGTTGATGATCAGATTCAGGAAGACCTGCTGCATCTGGTTGGGGTCAACCCTGACCTCGGGCAGGTCCTCGTCCAGGCGCAGGTCGAACTCGACGTCCTGGAAGGCGACCTGCTTTTTGATCAGGCTGAGGCTGCGCTCGATGATCGCCCGCAGGCCGATGCTCTGGCGCTGGGGCCTTTCCACCCGGGAGTAGTCGAGCAGGCTGGCCACTATTTGGCGGCAGCGCATGGTTTCGCTGATGATGACGTCCAGGTCCTCGATGACGCGGTTCTCGACGCCCTTGTCCAAGAAGTCCATCTTCAGCTCCTCGGCAAAGGTCAGGACCCCGGTCAAGGGATTGTTGATCTCGTGAGCCACGCTGGCGGCCAGCTTGCCCACGGCGGCCATCTTCTCTGATTGGATCACTGCCTGCTGCAGTCGCTTCTGCTCGGTCACCTCCCGGGAGATGGAACAGACGCCGGTCACGTCGCCCTTGTAGTCGACCAGGGGGAAGCGGACCGTGTCGAAATAGCGCCGCTCGCCGTCGACGAACAGGGTGTCCTCAAAGCTGGAGTGCTCCTTCTTGAGGATGGTCTCCTGATCCTTGCGGATCAGGATTTCGGCGATCTGGCTTGGAAATATCTCACGATCAGTCCGGCCGATGCAGTCCATGGGGCTCATGCCGAAGAGGGCGGCCGCCTGTTCGTTGATGACCTGGTAGCGACCCTCCCGGTCCTTCATGGTGATCATGTCGTGGGCGTTGTCCACGAACTGGCGGAAGCGCCTCTCGCTCTCCTCGGTCTCCCTGGCCTGGGTGACCTGGGCCGTGATCAGGCGGGCCGTCTCGACGATCCGGTCAATATCGCCTTCTTCGTTGAAGATGGGATTGACGATGACCCGGAAGTACTGCTGGTCGCCCTTTCTCCCTGGCTTGAAATGGATGAACTGGACCGGAGCCCTGGTCTTCAGAACCTCCTCCAGGCTGCAGATGTGGCCCGGCCCCAGCTGGCCGTCATGGGGCTCGCAAAAGGGATCGACGAACTCGCCGTCCCGGACCAGGGAGACCCGGTCCTGGCCGGTGATCTCCTCGAAGCGGGCGTTGACGTACTCCAGCCTCTTGCGGCCGTCGATGACCAGGACGGCGTCGGGCAGGGAGTCGAGGATCTGCTGGAGCTGGTTGCGCTCGCGCCGGAGCTGCTCCTCCAGGGAACTCTTGTGCTCCAGCTCCAGGCGAAGCCGGCCCATCAGATTCTCCAGATCCCAGAAGATCCTGGCGACCCGGTGATCCAGGATGCCGATGCCCGGCGGGATGATCCGGTAGAGCTCCTCCAGAAAGTGATCGCTGCCGACCAGTTCGATGATCAGCTCCAGGCCGGGCAGGGCCAGAGCCTCGTCGAGACTGGTCAGGGTCTTCCAGCCGATCCGCCGGGCCAGGGCCATGCCCGGCGCGTTCTCGTTGGGATCGACCACGGCCAGGATCTCCGGCCGGAACACGGCCAGGCGGCCGTCGATGACCATCTCCAGGACCGCGCGGCAGCCCTTGCCCCCGCAGATGATGACCGTGTTCATGGAGCGACCCCGAAGCTTGCTTCCCCCGACCGGCCCGGGACCGGATCGGTTGATTAGAATGATACCACAGCCCGGTGATACCGGAAAAGATCGCCCCAATAAGGAGGCTCAGCCGCCCAGGCGCCTGATGGCCCAGAGGGTCAGGCCGGCGGCCAGGAGGAGCCAGACCAGGATGATCACGGCCGCGGCCAGCCGGTTCCTGGGCCGGCCCTGGCCCAGGCGCTCCCGGGCCTTTTGCCGGCATTCCTCCAGGACCGGGCCGGGGACCATCCTGAGGGCCAGGCTGAGGCCCAGCGGGACGATGATCAGGTCGTCCAAATAGCCCAGTACCGGGATGAAGTCCGGGATCAGGTCGATGGGGCTGAAGACGTAGCCGACCACCCCGGCGGCGAAGACCTTGGCGTACCAGGGCACTCTCGGGTCCCGGCAGGCCAGGTAGAGGGCGTAGGCCTCGACCTTGAGGCCCCTGGCCCAAGCCTTCCAGCGCTCGATGGTTCCCATGGTAGAGAAGTATCGGGCCGGCGCTCGGCCGGGGCAAGAAAATTCGCTGGCGGGGCCTAATCCTCCCCCAGGGCCCAGTCCACCGCGGCCAGGGCGTGGATGGTCGTGGTGTCGAAGAGGGGGATGCGGGAGTCCTCCTGCTTGATGAGCAGGGGGATTTCGGTGCAGCCCAGGATGACCCCCTCGGCACCCAGACCGGCCAGGGCCTCGATGATCCGCTGGAATTCTCGGCGGGACGAGTCCTTGATCTGGCCCAGGACCAGCTCGTCGTAGATGCAGGAGTTGACCAGCTCGATGTCGGCCGGCTCGGGGACCAGGACCCTCAGGCCGTGGCGGTCCTTGAGGCGGTGGCGGTAGAAGCCCTCGGTCAGGGTGAACCTGGTGCCTAAAAGCCCCACCGTCTTGAGCCCCTGGGCCTTGATGGCCTCGGCCGCGGCGTCGGCGATGTGGATGAGGGGCAGGTCCACCGCCGCCTCGACCTCGGGCGCGACCTTGTGGACGGTGTTGGTGCAGATGACCAGGCCCTCGGCCCCGGCCCGGGCCAGCCTCTGGGCTGCGTCCACGGCCAGCTCGGCCACGGCCGGCCAGCCCCGGCCGTCGTGGGCGTTGAGGAGGTCCTGGAAGTCCACGCTGAACATGGCGATCCGGGCCGAGTGGTGGCCGCCCAGCCGGTGCTTGACCTCCTCGTTGATGACCTGGTAGTAGACGGCCGACGACTCCCAGCTCATGCCGGCGATGAGCCCGATCACCTTCATCTTCTCTTCTCCTCAGGCCTTGTCTTTCTTGAGTTTCTTGCCCAGGGTGAAGGCCTGGCCCAGGAACTCGCCCAGCCGCCAGTACTTGTTGTCGTCAATGGAGTAGATTATCGGGTCGACCTTGACCGGATCGGGCTTGCCCTCGGTCAGGCACTCGGGCGAGGCGTGGACCTGGAGGATCTGGCCCAAGCAGACCTGGTGGGTCTCCAGGCCGACGGTCTGGATCAAACGGCACTCCAGGCTGAGGGGGCACTCCTCAATCATGGGTACCTTACCATCTTTATCATAAAAGATGGTGAACAGCCCGGATTTATCCACCTTCCGGCCCGAGTAAAGGCCGCAGAAGTCGGTCTCCTTGACCAGCTTGGCCGAGGGGATGTTGACGCTGAAGCCGCCGCTGGCCTTGATGCCGTCCAGGGTGTAGCGGGCCGGCCTGAGACCCACGGCCAGGACCGGCGGCTCGGCGTTGACCATGCCCACAAAGGCGGCGGTCATGAAGTTGGGCTTGCCTTGGACCAGGGCCCCCACCAGCACGGTTGGCATGGGGCAGAGGCTGCGGCCCGGCCCCAGGGCGATCTTTTTCATGGCTTCCTCCAGTGAGCGGGCCGGGCTTCGGCCCGCGGAGCTGAATTATCCCCGATTTTTTCCCGGAGGGCAATCGAGGGTCGGCTTTAGGCCGGGGCGCTTAGGGCCGGTACTCGTAGGCCCCGATGTCCGGCCTGGCGTCCCGCCGGCGGCCCTCCAGGTCCAGGACGGCCGCGCCCTGGACCGCCCCGGCGTTGATGGCCGGGCTGCCGGCCCGGAGGTGGTAGTCGCCGTCGACGCCCCAGGCCGGCCGGACGAAGCGGGGATCGCCGTAGCGGTTCCCCGAGCCCAGGGACTGGACATTGCCCGAGGTGTAGGTCCGGGCCCCGTGAGTGAGGAGGCTGTCGCTGCGGGGCAGATAGAACAGGTTGTTGCGCGCCTCGATGGTCGAGGCCCGGCCGACGAAGATGGGGCAGTTGGGTCCGGCGCCGCTGAAGATGGTGTTTCTGATGGTCAGGCTGACGGCCACGGCCGGGTTGTCATACTGGGCGTACATCAGATAGCCGCGGCCCAGGCGATCGTCCACGGTGACGTTGACCAGGCTGAAGGCGGCGCCGGCCCGCTCGCTGTCGATGACTATGGGCGACCAGGGCGTCACCTCGGACGAGCCGTCGCCCCGGCCGTAGATGAGGCTGTTGGTCACCTGGCTGCCGCCCTGCCAGAGCTTGACCCCGTCGCAGGAGTTGTTGGCCACCCGGCAGCGGAGCACGGTGGTCCGGGCCGCCTTGGAGTCGAGGCCGTCGCCCCGGTTGTGCTCGGCGATGGTGTCCTCGATGAGCACCGGCCCGGCCGAGGGCTCGATGCCGAAGCCGTCGGGCCGGGCGTAGGGGTTGCCCGCGCCCGAGCCGCCCTGATAGTAGTGGCCGCTGTAAGAGAGACGGCTGCGGCGGATGGCCGCCCTAGTCCAGCCGCTGTCCTGGGCCTCGGGCCCGCCCACGGCCCCGAAGCCGCAGTACTCGATCCGGCAGTTGACGACCTCCAGGTCGGAGACGTCCTGGAAGTTGAGCCCGAACTCGTCCAGATGGTGGATGTAGAGGCCGCTCAGCCTGATGTGGCTGGCCGACTCTTCCAGAATCTCGACCCCGTCGCGGAACCAGACCGCCTGGCCGGCGGCCCGGTAGTCACGGGTGATCTCCAGGTTGCTCAGCCTGACGTATTGCTGGCCGCTCAGGTTGACCGCGGTCATGAGGTTGTCCCGGCCGACCAGGGTGGGGCGATGGCCGGCCTGGCCCTCGATGGCTATCCAGGCCCCCACCCGGCCCGAGCCGGGGGTGATGACGTCCTCGTCGTACTGGGAGAGGACGTAGCGGCCGCCCAGGATGATCAGGGTGTCGCCGGGTCCCAATTGCCGAGAGCCGAAGCCCGGCGTGGCCCAGGGCCGGGCCTGGGTGCCGGGATTGGCGTTGGACCCGTTGGGTCCGACGTAGTAGGTCGCGGCCAGAGGCCGGGCCGGCCCGGCTAGCAACAGGGTCAGTACAACTGCGGCCCAGGCGGCGGCAAGGGTGATTCTCCTTGGCATGGGCTCACCTCCCCGGTCGGGTCCGCCGGGCTTTCCCGGCGAACCGGGTCGAAGTGGATTCCTTTCTCTCCAACCTGGCCGGATCAGCCGGCCAGGGCGGGTTCTTCAGGTGAGCGTTAAGACTGCCGGCCGTGTATCAGAAAGCCAACTCCACGGATAATAATGGGCTAAAACCCATAAATAGCCCAGCCCCTTTCTCCGCCGGGACGAACCCCTGAGTCCCTCAGGCCTTCTTGAGGCCCTTGCCCGTGCTCCAGCCCTTGCCCACGGCCGGGCCCAAGCGCCAGTAATTGTTGTCGGGCATGGTGAAGACCAGGGGCTCCATCTTGGCCACGTCAGGAGCGCCGTCGGTCAGGTATTTTTCCTCTGTGTACATGGCCACGATCTCGCCGATGAAGACGTCCTGCCCGCTCAGCTCCAGGGTCTGGACCAGCTTGCACTCCAGGTTGAGCGGACACTCCTCGATCATGGGCGCCGTCTGGAGCTGGCCGTAAAAGTTTCTGAACAGGCCCGACTTGTCGGTCTGGCTGCCCGAGACCAGGCCGCAGTAGTCAGTCACCTGGACCTGATCGACCGAGGGGATGTTGACGCTGAAGGTCCGGTTGGCCTTTATACCGGCGTTGGTGTAATGGCGCTGGCCCAGGGCCAGGGAGACCATGGGCGGCTTCCAGCAGACGATGCCGGCAAAGGCGACGGTCAGATAGTTGGGCTTGCCGTCCACGTTGGCCCCGACCAGGACGAGCGGCATGGGGTAGAGGGCCGGCTGGGGGGCCAGTTCGACCTTGGCCATGATGACCTCCTGATTAGGTTTTACTCGCCGTTGGCCGGTTCAAGCCCAGAACAGGAACGGATTGAACCGGGTCCCTCGGTCGTAGACGTCGATGCCCTCCCGCCGCTTGAGCAGCCCGACCAGCCAGTAGGTCAGGGGCGTGGCCGCGGCCTCGTAGGCCGACTTGGCCAGCCACTGGGCCAGGATGGCCAGGACCAGGCCCGCGGCCGGGATGGTTCCGGCAAAGGCCAGGCTGATGAAGATCAGGGAGTCCAGGCCCTGGCCGACCAGGGTCGAGCCGATCGTCCTCAGCCACAGCCAGCGGCCGCCTGTGGCCAGCTTGAGCTTGGCCAGGACAAAGGAGTTGGCCAGCTCGCCGGCCAGGTAGGCCAGGAAGGAGGCTCCTAAAATTCTGGGCGTATAACCAAGTATGCGCTCGTAGGCGGCCTGACCCTCCCAGAAGGAGGCCGGGGGCAGAACCTGGCCCAAGGAGATGGCCGCCACGGCGACGAGGTTGCAGCCGAAGCCCAGCCAGATGACCCGCCTGGCCCGGCCGTAGCCGTAGACCTCGGTCAGGACGTCGCCCAGGATGTAGCTCAGAGGGAAGATGACGATGGCCGCCGGCAGGACGAAGCCCCAGATCACGACCAGCTTGACGGCGATGATGTTGGCCGTGATCAGACAGGTGATGAAGCCGGCCGTGACCAGGACGAAGCAGGGCGAGTAGCCGGTCGGGCCGGCCTGGGCTGGCCGGGGCGAGTTGGGGGCCGGTGTTTTCATGGCGGGCCGGTGGAGCTCCTCTATGGTCCGGTCTCAGGGCCGGATAAAAGGCTGGCGGAGGATCGTCCGCAATTTCTCCGGGGCCGCGCGCCGCCAGTCGCTGAGATAGATCTCGTGGTGCCTGCCCCTGAGCCGGCCGTCCGCCCGGCGGATGTAGTCGTGCAGACGGGCCACGGTCGGACCCTCCTCCGAGAAGGGGCCGACGTGGAGAACCTGGGCGGCCAGCCCTTCTTCAAAGCTAGCATAGCGCGTCCCGGCCAGAGCGGCCAGGTCTTTCTTGGCCGCCACCTGGTCCCGGGCCTCCCGGAAGAGTTCCGGGGTGACGAAATCGGGCTGCGCGATCATCACCCGCCAGCGCCACTCCTCCCGGCGCTGGGGGTCGAAGCCCTCCGGGTCGTCGGTCCACCAGAGGCCCTCCAGGGGCATGACCGGGTAGTCGACGGCCAGCTCGCCTTTCTTGACCAGGAACTTGAGGCTGTAGGCCAGGTTGTACACCGCGGCCACCGCCTCCTGGAAGGCGGGCCCTTCCGGGGCGCCCCGGCCCTCCAGGCTGATGTAGTTCAGGGCCGGCACCTCAACTTCGACCACCCTGGCCGCCGGGGCGCTGTAGAGGTGCTTCAGTTCCTTTCTCAGGTCGCGCTTGATCACGGCCTTTCCTCCTCATTCCCCTCCCTCGGTCCGGACCCGGCCAGGGCCTGCTTCAGGCGGGTGGTGAAGGCGATCTCGTAACGGATCAGGAAGAGTCTGTGCTCGAAGAGGGCCTGGACGTGCAGGGGCAGGGCCTCGCCGCCCTGGGCCTTGAACCGGTCGCTCACCCGTCCGGCCCGGGCCTCCAGGCGGGCCAGGCGTTCCGCCAGGGCGGCCGGAGCCTGGTCCTGAGCGAGAGCCGGCAGGCCGGCCAGGGCCAGGTCGAAGCGGCCGGAGCCTTCCGCGGCCGAGGAAAGGGCCGCGGCCACGGCCGCGGCCAGGGCCTGGCGGCCGTCCTCGGTCAGGTCGAAACGGCGCGGCAGGGGGCCCCGGCCGGCCTTGGCCTCGTCGAGCCGGGAGCGGAGCAGCCCCCGCTTTTCCAGCCGCCCCAGCCCGCCGTAAATGGAGGTCCGGCCCAGGCCGGCCCACTCCCGAAAGCCCCGCTCCCGGACCAGCTGGTCGATCTCGTAGCCGGACAGCTCGCCCCGCTCGGCGGCCAGTTCCAGGAGCATCAGCTCGGTGTTGGACAGCCCGGCCGGATCCCGTGACTTATAGTTCATAAACGGAATATTACATATAAGAACTTACCTGTCAAACTGAAAATCCGCCCGGCAGGGTTCGGTGGCCAGGCCCACGCGCGCCTTGTTTCCGGCGGGCGGTCCTGTTATTCTCTCTGGCGTGGAGGAGACAGCCTACCAGGTCAAGTTACCCATCTTCGAGGGGCCCCTTGACCTCCTGCTGCACCTTCTCCGCCGCAACGAGGTGGACATCTACGACATCCCCATCGCCACTATCACCGGCCAGTACCTGGAGTACCTGGAGCTGATGAAGCAGCTCAACATCGAGGTGGCCGGAGAGTTCCTGGTCATGGCCGCGACCCTGCTCCACATCAAGTCCCGACTCCTCCTGCCCTCGGCCGGACCGGACGAGGAGGCCGAGGACCCCCGTCTGGAGCTGGCCCGGCCCCTCCTGGAGTACATCCAGTACCGGGAGGCGGCGGCCAAACTGGACCAGCGGCCCTGGCTGGAGCGCGACGTCTTCGTGCGCGGCCGCAACGACGAGATCGCCCGGCCCGAGAGTGAGCCGGCCCTGTTCAACCTGGGTCTGTTCGAGCTTCTGGAGGCCTTCAAGGGGATTCTGGAGAACCTGTCCCAGCGGCAGAGCCTGGCCGTCCGGGTGGATCGGGTCTCGGTCAGGGCCAGGATGGGCGAACTGATGGATCTGTTCAGGCAGAAGAGCGAACTCATCTTTGTGGAGCTGTTCCAGGGGGACTGCACCCGGGCCCAGGTGGTGGTCACCTTTCTGGCTCTCCTGGAGATCGTCCGGCTGGGCTTTCTGTACATCTATCAGGAGACGGTCTTCGGTCCCATCCGCCTGTCGGTCCGCCGGGAGGCCTTCCGGTTGGAGGAAGGGTGAACGAAATCAAGCAGATTATCGAGGCTCTTCTCTTCGCCGCCGACACGCCGCTGAGCGTCGAGCGGATCAAGGACGTGCTCGAGGACGAGGCCGACATCCGGGCCATCAGGGCGGCCTGCATGGCCCTCAGGCTGGAATACGACCAACTTGGCCGGGCCTTCGAGCTCAGGGAGGTGGCCGGCGGCTTCCAGTTCCGGACCCGGCCCGAGCTGGCCGACTACGTCATCCGCCTCAAGAAGACCAACCCCCTGCGGCTGAGCCGGGCCGCCCTGGAGTGCCTGGCCATCATCGCCTACAAGCAGCCGGTCTTCAGGGCCGAGATCGAGCGCATCCGGGGCGTGGACTCGGGCGGCGTGCTCAAGGCCCTCCTGGAGCGGGGTCTGATCAGGATCGTCGGCCGGGAAAACCTGCCCGGCCGGCCCCTGACCTACGGCACGACCAAGCGCTTCCTGGAGGTTTTCGAGCTCAAGAACCTGGAGGCCCTGCCAGGCCTCGAAGAGCTGGCCCTGGAGGCCGGTTTCAGCCCGTCCCCGCCCGAGCAGCCCGAGGCCTTCCCTCTCTTCGGCCAGTCCCAGGGGGCGGTCCAGCCGGGCCCGGAGGCGGGAGAGGAAGTCCTGGATGAGGGAGCGGCTGCAGAAGATTCTGGCTAAGGCCGGCCTGGGCTCCCGCCGCCGGGCCGAGACCCTGATTCGCCAGGGCCGGGTCACCGTTGACGGCCAGCCGGCCCGGCTGGGCCAGACGGTCGATCCCGGAACCGAGGACGTCCGCCTGGACGGCCGCCCCCTGGGCCCGGCCCAGGCCCGGGCGACTTACGTCTTTCACAAGCCCAAGAACGTCATCACCACTCTATCCGACCCGCAGCAGAGGCCCTGCCTGGGCGACTATCTGAGCCGGCTCCCGGTGCGCCTCTTTCCGGTCGGCCGCCTGGACAACGACGCCACCGGCCTGCTCATCCTGACCAACGACGGCCTCCTGGCCCAGCGCCTCATTCACCCCCGCTACGGCGTGGACAAGACCTACCGGGTCAAGGTCCGGGGCCGGGCCGACGGGGCGGCCCTGACCGCCCTGGCCCAGGGGGTCCCCATCGGTGAGCGGCCCAGCGCCCCGGCCGGGGTCAAGCTGATCAAGAGTTGGCCCGGCGGAGCCCTGCTCAGCCTGACCATCCACGAGGGCCGCCACCACCAGATCAAGCGGATGTGCTCCCAGGTGGGGCTCCAGGTCGAGGAGCTGACCCGGGTGAGGGTCGGGCCCCTCAGGCTGGGCGGGCTCAAGGTCGGGCAGATGCGGCCCCTCAAACCGAACGAGCTCAAGAGGCTCAAGCAGGCGGCCGGGCTCAGGGACGAATCCGGCGGGTCGCCGCCTCGCTCGGCTAGGGCGAAGCTGGACAAGAACCCGGGCTCTGGACTATCCTGAATCATCCCTAGATAACGGAGGTGAGTCCATGTCCAGATTGCGTCTCTGTCTGGTTGCCGGTCTGGTTCTGGGACTGGCCCTGAGCCTGCCCGCCTGGGCCGTGGAGAAGACCCCGGACGTCATCGTCGAGGAGGCCAGCCTGGTCCTCAAGGAAATGGCCGCCAGCGGCAGGGACAAGGGCTTCCCCGTCGAGCTGATCAAGGGCAGCGCCGGGGTGGCCATCTTTCCGGGCATGATCAAGGGCGGGGTCATAGTTGGCGGGGCCTACGGCAAGGGCGTCATTCTGGCCCACGACAAGGGCCAGTGGAACGGCCCGGCCTTCCTGGAGATCTCGGCCGGCAGCATCGGGCTCCAGGTCGGCGTCGAGAGCATGGACCTGATCCTGGTCATCAAGAACGAGCGGGGTCTCAAGTCCTTCCTGGCCAGCAAGTTCAAGCTCGGGGCCGACCTGGGCGTGGCCGCCGGCCCGGTCGGGGCCAGCGCCACTGCGGCCACCGACGCCCAGCTCAAGGCCGAGATCTACACCTACTCCCGGTCCAAGGGGCTCTACGCCGGCGTCTCCCTGGAGGGGGCGGGCATCTCCTCGCTGCCCACGAGCAACAAAGAGTATTACGGCGACGTGAGCCACACCGAGGAAATCCTGGCCGGCCAGGGCAAGACCCCGGCCTCGGGCCTGAAGCTGATTGAAATTCTTAAAGAGATGAGCAAGTAGGGAGCAGAGGGGGAGGTCCGGGCGACGGACCTCCCCTTGTTTTTTTCTTCAACCCGGCGGCGCTCCAGTGACCGGCCGTCCGAGCCGGGACATCAATCCAGCCCGGAAACCAGGCAGAGCCCCGTTCACTCCACCGCGTCCCTGTGCAGCAGGAGCAGCAGCCGGCCGGATTCCTTGAGGTTGCCGGCCCCCAGTTCGGCCGCTTGCCCGGCTCCGAAGAAGAGGTCGGCCCGGCCGAAGCCGGCGATGGCCCCGCCCGTGTCCTGGGCCAGAACCAGGCGATTGACCGGCCGCCAGTCCACGATCTGGCCCGACTCGATAACCGGCAGCCTGGTCTGGACGAGGCAGAGCCCGGCGTCGGGGAAGCGCTTGCGGTCCAGGGCCAGGGAGCGGCCGGGAGTGAGCGGCACCTCCAGGCAGCCCAGGGGCCCTTCCTTGACGATCCGGAAAAAGACGTAGGACGGGTTGGTTTCCAGAAGCTGACCGGCCTCCCGGGGATGCTCCCTGAGATAGTCCTTGAGCCCCTGGAGCGAGACCTCCTCGCGCTTCATGAGGCCGCGCTCGATCATGATCTTGCCCAGGCTGACGTAAGGGTGGCCGTTCTGGTCGGCGTAGTTGACCCGGATCTCCTGGCCGTCCTGGAAGCGGATCTTGCCCGAGCCCTGGATGTGCAGGAAAAAGCTTTCCACCGGATCGACCCAGGCCAGCTCCAGGCCGCGGTCCTGCAGGGCGCCCTTATCGATCTGGGCCCGGGTGTGGTAGGGCACCAGCCGGTTCCGGTTGACCCGGCCGCGCAGGACCTTGGGCTCCAGGTTCCAGTCCTTGAGGTTTAGGCTGATCAGGTCCTCGGGCTGGCCGTAGAGGGGCGAGGTGAACCGGCCCTCGGCCAGGTGGCGCCCCTCCAACAAGGGCTCGTAGTAGCCGGTGAAGAGCACCTGCCCCGGCGGGGCGTAGAAGTTGAACTCGGCCTTGAGGGCACTCCAGAAATCAGGGGACAGGCCGTAGACGTCCAGGAGGCGGAGCAATTCCTGGTAAGAGTTGATCAGTCCCCTGGCCGTGGTCGCGTCAGGGCCGTAAATGAAACGGCGATCGGGGCTGATCCGCTTGAGGTAGCGCAGGCTCTGCTCCACGGCCGCCCGGAGCGAGGCCTGGTCCAGGTCGTCGCCGAACTGTTCGGCGGCCTGGGGATCCACCCGAAGCAGCTCCTCCTTGGCCGGAGGGGGCGGCGGCCCGCAGGCGGTCAGGAGCGCCGCTGCGACCAGGACGATGATAATCAGCACTCTCTGGCGGGGAAAACGGCGCATCGGCGACAGACTAACCGCTGCCGGCCGGAGGTGTCAACGCTTGGCCCCGGTTCGAGGTTGTGCTACTCATGCCCCATGGCCCGCTTCACCGAGCTGACCGGCCTGATCCTGGCCGGGGGTTTGAGCCGCCGCATGGACGGCCGTCTCAAGCCTTTCCTGACCTTCAGGGGCCGGCGTTTCATAGACCGGCTGGTCGAGCTGTTCGGCTCGCTCTTCGGCCAGACCATGATCGTCACCAATCAGCCGATCCTCTTCGCCGACCTGCCGGTCCGGATCGTCCGCGACCTGGAGCCTGATCGGGGGGCCATCATGGGCCTCCTGACCGGTCTCTACTACTCGACGACCGACTGGAACTTTGTCAGCGCCTGCGACGCGCCGCTCCTGCAAGCCGAGCTCGTGGCCGCCGTCCTCCAGGCCATCGAGCCGGGTTTCGGGGTGGTCCTTCCCCGAACGCCCGAGGGCCTCCAGCCTCTCACCGCCGCCTATCACCGCCGCTGTCTGCCTCATTTGATCCATCTGTTCAAGCAGGAGAAGCTGGCCATCAGGCACCTCTACCGCCGGGTGCCGGTCCGCTACCTTGAGCCGGTGGAACTCGAATCGGCCGATCCCCAGGGCCTGTCCCTGATCAACGTCAACACCCCGGCCGACCTTGATCGGATCAGGGTTCTGGAGGAAACGGCGCCGTCTACTTTTAAACACGAAACCTGAAGAACACTGTGTCATTAATCACACACCGGGCCGGCAACTTGACTGGGCGTCGGCCCATTCTGAAAAAAACTCTTGTCTTCTGGATGGTTCCCGGATAAACTCCTCCAGTTTGCCCCGTCAAAGAGCTGGCATGAGCCTTGCTATTGGCTAGTTTATCAATCCCGGGGGGCCAGAGCGCTTCGGGCTGTTACTTTGAACAGAGACTGGGGATATGTGGCAGCAGCGTACTCTTAAGGAACCGGTTGCTTGCACCGGGCTAGGCCTTCACTCCGGCCAGCCGGTGACCATCACCCTCTGGCCGGCCCCGGCCAACCAGGGCGTGGTTTTCAGACGAGTCGACCTACCCGGCCAGCCCGAGGTGCCGGCCAGGGTCGAGAACGTCGTCGAATCGCGGCTCAACACCACCATCGGCCTCAACGGCGCCCGGGTGATGACCGTGGAGCATCTCCTGGCCGGCCTGGCCGGGATGGGCATCGACAACGTGACCGTTGACCTGGACGGTCCCGAGGTGCCGATCATGGACGGCTCGGCCGCCCCGTTCCTGCTCCTGATCAAGTCGGCCGGGGTCCAGGCTCTCTCGATCCCCAGGGTCGTAGTTCGGATCAAGAAGACCATCCGGGCCCTCGAGGGCGACCGCCTCATCGAGATAAAGCCCCATCCCCTGACCCTGGTCAGCTGCAACATCGAGTTCGACCATCCCCTGCTCGGCGCCCAGAATCTGTCCCTGGAGCTGAACGTCCGCAGCTTTGACCGCGAGATCAGCCGGGCCAGGACCTTCGGCTTCCTGGAAGACGTGATGAATTTGAAGAGGGCCGGCCTGGCCAAGGGCGGCTCATTGGACAACGCCATCGTCATCGACCGCTTCCAGGTCATGAATCCCTCCGGCCTGCGCTTCGAGGATGAGTTCGTCCGCCACAAGATCCTGGACCTTATCGGCGATCTGTCCCTCCTGGGCCGGCCGATCATCGGCCACGTCAGGGCCCACAAATCGGGCCACGCCCTCAACCACAGCCTGCTCAACAGGCTCGCGGCCTCGGCCAATTGCTGGGAGGAGATCACCCTCTCTCCGGAGCTGAGCCCCCGGGTCGAGGGCCCGGTCCTGCCCCAACTTATCGAACTGCCCCAGCCGGCCGTGGCCTAGGCCGGCCTCCGGCCGCCCCGATTGGTCTTGCCCGGGGCGTGAGCCTCGTTTTATAATCCTGCCTGTACCTTAAATGCTTGGACCGGGTATCTTAGCCCATGTCTTTTTTCCGGCCTCGCGCCGCCGGGCTGGTCGTGGCCCTGGGGCTCATGCTCCTGACGGTCAGCCCTCAGGCCGCCCAGCAGCCCTATATCGATCGGGTCATCGTGACCACGACGGCCGAGGACCTGCTGGCCTATTTCAACGTCGCCCAGGCCTTTGCCCAGGAATCGGTCCGCCAGGCGGTCATGGCCGGCCTGCCGACCACCTTCACCTACCTCGTCGAACTGGAGGAGGTGCGGAGCTTTAGGGCCGACAGGCTCCTGGCCAGCTTCCAGCTCAAGCGGACCATCAAGCTGGACACGCTGAGCGAGATCTTCACCATCACCAGCGGTGGCAATCCCAACTCGGTCGTGACCACCTCGGACTGGGAAGAAGCCCAGAACCTGATGACCGACGTCTCGGGTCTGAGGATCATCTCCCTGGCCGCGCTGGAACCGGCCAGGACCTACAGGCTGCGCCTGAGCGCCCAGATCCTCAAGCCTGAACTCCCCTTGGGCCTGAAGATCTTCTTCTTCTGGGTGCCCCTGGGTGACATTGAGACCGAGCCCTACGAGGTCGAGTTCAGGCGCAAGAAATGAACGGCCAGCTCTCACCAGCCGAAGAGAGGGAGAGACAGCGCCGGCGTTCCCGGCGGGAGCGGATCCTCATCCCGGCCGTACTTCTGCTGGTGGCCGGGCTGACCTTCCTGGAAATCAAGGTCATCGATCTGGGGGTGGAGCTGCCGGTGGCCAACTCCATCCTGGTCTTCTCCCTGATCAACATCAACGCCATCCTGCTCCTGCTCCTGCTCTTCCTCATCGCCCGCAACATCGTCAACCTTCTCTTCGAGCGGCGCTCGAGGGTGATGGGCGCCCGGCTCAAGACCAAGCTGGTGGTCTCTTTCCTGACTCTCTCCCTGGTGCCGACCGGGGTCCTGTTCTTCGTCACCCTCCAGTTCATCTCCACCTCCATCGAGTACTGGTTCAACATCCAACTGGACAAGTCCCTGCGGGATTCGCTCCACGTCGGCCGGCTTTACTATCAGACCTCCACCCAGGAGGCGGTCTCCTTCGGCCAGGGGCTGGCCCAGCAGATCCGGGACCGCAACCTCCTCCTGCCCGAGCGCTCCAGGATGCTGGCCACCTTCGTTCAGTTCAAGCGGGCCGAGTACCGTCTTTCCTCGCTCAGGGTCATCCTGCCGGATCACAGGACCCTGGCCGAGGCCGAGGAGCCCGAGGACGTCCTGGCCCCCTTCAGGGGTCCGGACGAGGAGGCCATCTCTTCCGCTCTCAAGAAGGGCGAGCCCAGGACCGAGATCCACTCCTCGGCCCTGGGCGACTACGTCTCGGCCACGGTGCCCATCGTCGAGCCCAAGGGAAAGCGCGTCCTGGCCGCGGTGGTCCTGTCCCGGCTGACCCAGGCCGGACTGCTGGACAAGCTGGAGGCCATCGCCCGGGGCCTGGAGGGCTACCAGCAGCTCAAGATGGTCAAGGGGCCCATCAAGCTGAGCCACTACATCACCCTGTCCATCGTCACCCTGCTGATCCTCTTCGGGGCGACCTGGTTCGGCTTCCGCCTGGCCCGGACCATGACCGTCCCCCTTCAGGACCTGGCCGAGGGCACCCAGCGCATCGCCGCCGGCGACTACAACTTCACCATCGACGCCAAGCCGGACGACGAGATCGGCACCCTGATCGAGTCCTTCAACCGGATGACCGTGGATCTCAAGACCTCCAAGGAGGAACTGGAGCGGACCAACCTGGAACTGCTCAGGACCAACCGGGAGATCGAGCAGCGCCGCCGCTATATGGAAATCGTCCTGACCAACATCGCCGCCGGGGTCATCTCCCTGAACGCCGAAGGCGTGGTCACGACCATCAACAAGTCGGCCGAGCAGATCATGGGCCTCCAGGCCCACCAGGTTCTGGGCCGCCGGCTGCGCGATTTGATGGACGAGGACCGGCTGAGTCTCTTCGAGAGCCTGAGCGCCGAGGTGGACAAGTCGGGCCGGCTGGAGCGCCACTTCCGCCTGCCCGTGGGCGATCAGACCGTCTCCCTGCTCATGCGCCTGGCCAACCTGCGCGACGAGGAGGACCGGCACCTGGGCCTGGTCATGGTCATAGAGGACCTGACCCAGATCGAGAAGGCCCAGCGCATGGCCGCCTGGCGGGAGGTGGCCCGGCGCATCGCCCACGAGGTCAAGAATCCGCTGACCCCCATAAAGCTCTCGGCCCAGCGCCTCCAGCGCCGCTTCGCCGACGAGGTCGGCCAGCGGGAGGTCTTCGAGCAGGGGGTGAGCACCATCATCCAGCAGACCGACACCCTCAAGTCCCTGGTCGATGAGTTCTCCTCCTTCGCCCGCATGCCGGCCATCAACGTGGCCCTGGCCGACCTCAACCAGGTCCTGGAGCAGGTTCTGGTCCTCTACCGCGAGGCCCACAAGCAGGTGGTCTTTGATCTGGTCCAGAAGACGCCGCCACCCAAGTTCTACTTCGACGCCGACCAGATCAAGCGCGTCCTGATCAACCTCCTGGACAACGCCCTGGCCGCGGTGGAGGGCCAGGATGAGGGCCGGATCACGGTCCGCAGCCACTATCTGGCCGAGCTGGAGACGGCCCGCATAGAGGTGGCCGACAACGGGGCGGGCATCAGGGCCGAGGACAAGCAGCGCCTTTTCGAGCCCTACTTCTCGACCAAGAAGCAGGGCACCGGCTTAGGTCTGGCCATCGTCAGCACCATAATCCAGGACCACAACGGCTACATCCGGGTCCAGGACAACGCCCCCCGCGGCACCAAGTTCATCATCGAGCTGCCGGTCAAGGGCTGGTCAACCAGTGTGGAGGTCAGGGAGCATGGCCCAAACAGTTCTGGTGGTTGACGACGAGCCGACCATCCTGGAGACGCTCCGGGGCGTCCTGAGCGACGAGGGCTTCGAGGTCCTGACCGCCCTGGACGGCCAGGAAGCCCTGGCCAAGGTCGAGGAGGCCGTGCCCGACCTGGTCCTGCTGGATATCTGGATGCCCAAGCTGGACGGCCTGGCCGCCCTGGAAACCCTCAAGGCCGAGCACCCCCATCTTCAGGTGGTCATGATGTCCGGGGCCGGGACCATCGAGACGGCGGTCAAGGCGACCAAGCTGGGCGCCTTTGACTACGTGGAGAAGCCGCTGAGCTACGAAAAGATCCTGGTGACCATCAACAACGCCTTGAGTTTCGGCCAGCTGGCCGAGGAGAACCTGCTCCTCAGGGAGCAGGCCCGGCCCAGCCCGGGGCTGAGCGGCAGATCGACGGTCATCAGCGAGGTCAAGCGCCAGATCGAGCTGGTGGCGCCCACCTCGGCCTCGATCCTCATCACCGGCGAGAACGGCACCGGCAAGGAGGTGGCCGCCCGGCTGATCCACGCCAAGTCCAAGCGGGCCGACAAGCCCATGATCGCGGTCAACTGCGCCGCCATCCCCGAGGAACTGATCGAGTCGGAGCTGTTCGGCCACGAGAAGGGGGCCTTCACCGGGGCCGGCGAACGCAAGCGGGGCAAGTTCGACCTGGCCCACAAGGGCACCCTCTTCCTGGACGAGATCGCCGACATGTCCTTAAAGACCCAGGCCAAGATCCTGCGCATCCTCCAGGAGCAGAGATACGAGAGGGTCGGCGGCACCCGGACCATCTCGGTGGACACCCGGGTCATGGCCGCGACCAACCGCGACCTCCTCAAGGAGATAAAGGCCGGCACCTTCAGGGAGGACCTCTATTACCGCCTCAACGTCATCCCCATCCACGTGCCCTCGCTCCGGGAGCGGCCCGAGGACATCCCGGACCTGGTCGATGAGTTCCTGGATCAGTACGCCCGTCGGACCACGGTGGCGGCCAAGACCATCTCACCCGAGGCCCTGGAAGCCTTGCGGTCCTATGACTGGCCGGGCAACGTCCGGGAGCTGAAAAACCTGATCGAGCGCCTGGTCATCCTCACCCCGGAGCCGATCATCAGGCCGGAGGACCTGCCCGAGCCCTTCTCTTCGGCCGGGCTTGACGCCGTTCCGGGCGAGGCCCTGATGCAGCCGACCCTGCGCCAGGCCAGGGCCGTGTTCGAGAGGCGCTACATCTCGACCAGGCTGGCCGAGATGGAAGGAAACATCACGGCCACGGCCGAAGCCCTGGGTATAGAGCGGAGCCACCTCTACAAGAAGATGAGGGCCCTGGGCCTCAAGGATGGGGCCGAGGAGAGTTGAGCCGATGAAGCCGGAGGATCTGAAGTCAATTGGCCTGGAATTTCTCAGGCGGGTTCTGGAGGCGACCAGCGGCCAGGGGGCGGCCAAGGCCAACCTCTTCGACGTGGGCCGGGACCTGGGCCTGAACCGGGAGGAGGCCGAACGGGTCTGCCACGCGCTCCTGGCCGACGGCCAGCTGGAGATCGCCACCCTGGCCGGCGGCGTGGTCATCACCGAGACCGGCCGGAAAACACTGGTCGCCGCCGGCCTGAACGAGACCCCGGCCGGTCCGGCCGAGGAGCTGGTGGTTATAAGTCCTCTGGAGCCCGATCTGAGCGCCCGGCTGGCCAAGGCCGGCCTGGACGGCCCGGAGCTGCTCCTCATCCGGGAAGAGGCCCTGGCCGAGCTGCGGCCCCTGGTGGGCCAGCTGGGCCAGCTCCTGGCCGGGATCAAGCTAGATCAGCCGGCCGCCCGGGAAGCGGCCGCCGACCTGGCCGGACTGGAGGCCCAGCTGGCCTCGCCCCGGCCCAAGGCCGGACCGGTCAGGGAGGGCCTGATCTCGCTGTTAAACTTGCTGGCTCAGAACCAGGGCCTGGCCGGGGAGATCGAGGCCAGGGTCATCGAGGTGGCGGCCAGGCTCAGGCCCAGGGAAGCCGACTGAAGTCCGATCCAGGAAATCGGCGCCCCGGCCGCCGGGGCGCGGCCGAGGCGTTGAGTCCGGCGGTGGGGGCCTGAAGGCCTAACGGTTCATGGAGTCGAGGAAGTCGGCGTTGGACTTGGTCCCCTGCATTTTCTCCAGCAGAAACTCCATGGCGTCGACCGGGTTCATGGCCGCCAGGATCTTCCTCAGGATCCAGACCCGGTTGAGCTCCTGCTCGCTCAGGAGCAGCTCCTCCTTGCGGGTGCCCGAGCGGTTGAGGTCGATGGCCGGGTAGACCCGCTTGTCCGAGAGCTTCCGGTCCAGGTGGATCTCCATGTTGCCGGTGCCCTTGAACTCCTCGAAGATGACCTCGTCCATGCGCGAGCCGGTGTCGATTAGGGCGGTGCCGATGATGGTCAGCGAACCGCCTTCCTCCACGTTGCGGGCCGCGCCGAAGAAGCGCTTGGGCCGGTGCAGGGCGTTGGAGTCGACGCCGCCGGAGAGGATCTTGCCCGAGGGCGGCACGACCGTGTTGTAGGCCCGGGCCAAGCGGGTGATCGAATCCAGGAGGATGACCACGTCTTTCTTGTGCTCGACCAGCCGCTTGGCCTTCTCGATGACCATCTCGGCCACCTGGACGTGACGCTGGGCCGGCTCGTCAAAGGTCGAGGAGATGACCTCGCCCTTGACCGAGCGCTGCATGTCGGTCACCTCCTCGGGCCGCTCGTCGATGAGCAGGACGATGAGGATGGCGTTCTTGTAGTTGGTGGTCACGGCGTTGGCGATGAACTGCAGGAGCATGGTCTTGCCGGTCCGGGGCGGCGAGACGATCAATCCCCGCTGTCCCTTGCCGATGGGCGTCATCAGGTCCATGATCCGGGTGGAGAGATTCTTGATGTCCGTCTCCAGGGTGATGCGCTCGTTGGGATAGAGCGGGGTCAGGTTGTCAAAGAGAATCTTCTCCTTGGCCACCTCTGGATCTTCGTAGTTGACGCCTTCGACTTTGAGCAGAGCGAAGTATCTCTCGCTGTCCTTGGGAGGCCTTATCTGGCCGGCCACGGTGTCGCCGGTGCGCAGGCTGAAGCGCCTGATCTGGGAGGGAGAGACGTAGATGTCGTCCGGGCCGGGCAGGTAGTTGTAGTCAGGTGCCCGCAGGAAGCCGAAGCCATCTGGCAGGCACTCCAGGACGCCCTCGCCGTAGATGAATCCTTCACGTTCGGCCTGGGCCTGGAGGATAGCGAAGATTAGCTCCTGCTTGCGCATGCCTGAGTAGCTCTCGATGTCTAGGTCCTTGGCCAGATCGTAGAGCTCGCGGATGGTTTTGTCCTTGAGGTCGCTTAAGTTCATGTTTATTCCTCTGTGGTTTACGAACAAAGGCCCCTGCCAAAATTAGAGGGCCGCCGAAGACGGCTTAACGTTTGTTGCCAAACGGATTCAGGGAGCTGTGTAACGAGCCGGGTTGACGCTCCGGATATTAGCGCTGGTTTGGACTGCTTGCCCCAGGCGGGGGGGATACTTTGAAAAGCAGTTTGACATTGGGCCCCGACCTTGTCAAGGCTTTTGATTGAAAGACCTTGAAAGCTGTCCGGGCCTGGGAGTATAGTTGACCGATGATGATCTTAAGTTAGGAGACTATATGCCCAAAATAGCGTTTCTCTTTCCCGGACAGGGCTCCCAGGAGGTCGGGATGGGCCGGGCGCTTTTTGAGAACTCGCCCGGGGCCAGGGCCGTCTTTGAGCTGGCCGAGCAGGTCACCGGGATGGACATCCGGGCCCTCTGCTGGGAGGGGCCCCTGGACAAGCTGACCCGGACCTCCAACTGCCAGCCCTGCCTGACCGCGGTCTGCCTGGCCGCCCTGGCCGCTCTGGACGAGGCCGGGATCAGGCCCCAGGCCGCGGCCGGACATTCGGTCAGCGAGTACTCGGCCCTGGCCTGCGCCGGGGTGCTCAAGCCGGAGAAGGCCATTGCCCTGACGGCCCTGCGCGGCGACTACATGGACCGGGACGCCGGCCGCCGGCCCGGGGCCATGGCCGCGGTGCTGGGCTGGAAAATGGACCGGGTCCGGGAGGCCATCAGCGACCTGGCCGGGGTCCAGGTGGGCAACCACAACGCCGAGACCCAGATCGTCATCACCGGGGAGAAGGAGGCCGTGGGCCAGGCCTCGGCCCGGATCAAGGATCAGGGCGGCAAGGTCATTCCCCTCCAGGTCTCGGGCGCCTGGCATTCCCGGCTCATGTCCGAAGCGGCCAACGACTTCGCCGTTCGACTAGCCCAGACCGAGTGGCTCGACGGCCGCCTGCCGGTCTACCTCAACGTGACCGCCCGGCCCGAGCGCGAGGGCGGCAAGATCGGGGAGCTGATGGCCGGCCAGATGGTGGCGCCGGTGCGCTGGTATGACATAATGGTCAACATGCTCGCCGACGGATTCGACACCTTCATCGAGGCCGGGCCCAAGACGGTGCTGGGCGGATTGATGAAGAAACAGACCGCCGGCCGGGATGGGGTGAGAGTCTTTTCCGTGGACGCCCCGGAAAAGGTTGAGGCCGTGGCCAAGGCCCTGGCAGCAGTGGAGTAGCGATGAAAGAGGAGCGCAACGTCAGTTACGAGGATTTCCTGGCCGGGGTCTCCAGCGTGGCCCAGACCCGCCGGGACCGGGAGTTTCTGGACCAGGTGGGCGCCAGGCCGGAGAGCGGCCCGCCTCAGGAGCCCATCCCGGTTGGCGAGCGGGTCAAGCGCATCCGCGAGCAGAAGGGCCTCAGCCTCAAGGACCTGGCCCAGCGCACCGGCCTGAGCGAGGCCATGATCCGGCAGATCGAGGAAGAGCTGATCTCGCCGCCCCTGGGTACCCTGATCCGCCTGGGCAAGGCCCTGGGCATGCAGATGGGCACCATCATTTCGCCGGCCGGGCCCAGGCCCTACACCATTGTCCGGACCGACGAGCGCAAGGCCGTGTCACGGTACGCCTCCAAGGAGGGCCAGCGCCTGGGCTACTCGTACCAGCATCTGGCCTTTGACAAGGGCGACCGGAACATGGAGCCGTTCCTGGTCACTCTGGAGCCCTCGGATGTGGAGGACGAGCTGTCCAGCCACGACGGCGAGGAGTTCATCTTCATCCTGGAGGGCCAGATGGAGGCCCACCTGGGCAATAAGATGGAGATCCTCAATCCTGGCGACGCCATCTATTACAACTCGACCGTGCCGCACCTGGTCAAGTGTCACGGCGGCCGGGAGACCAGGATCGTGGCGGTAATCTTCGCCCAGAACCGCTGACCGCCTTGCCAGGTCAAGGGTGATGTGGTAGTTTCTGGGGTCGTGGGCGATTAGCTCAGTTGGATAGAGCGTTGGCCTCCGGAGCCAAAGGCCGGGCGTTCGAATCGCCCATCGCCTACCAGAGCAACATCAAAGGAGTCAGGGCCGCGGCCCTGACTCCCTTTTGATCGGCCGGAAGGGGGTCCTGGGCCCACCCGCGCCTGCGGGGGGTGAGGATTCCCTCCACAAGCTCCCCCAGCGCCCCGCCCCTGAACGACAGTCCCCCATGTCTCACGCCAGCTCAATTGACCCAATATCCGCGCTTATCTTCCCTCCAGTCGGCGATTTTAGTTAATTTATAAGCCTGATTAATGGTGATGGCTGAACTCTTCAACCGTCCCCAATCTTGCGGCCTGTGGATGCCCAATCGCCAGCTGTCCAGGCCCGGTCTGGCTAGTGATCCCTTGAAAAAATTGGGACAGAAAGGCCTTGACAGGCCGGTTGTATACGTGGATACATGTATTCATGTTGGCTTCGCGTTCCGGATCAGTAGAGCTCTCAAGATCAAACCTCCAACCCCCCTTCTGACCTTGATCAAGCCGAGTGATCGATTGGGGAGTTGACGGTCAGGGCCCGTTGCGGACGGCTGCGGGCGAGGGCTCGTCCGATCGGATCAGCGGAGAGCGGTCCCGATCCCTTGACCGGGGAGGAGCGACCGAATTTGGGGAGTATTCTCATAAGGGAGGACAAAATGATCCTTAGCGCGAGAAAGGCGGGTCTGGTTCTGGCGTTGACCGCGGCGCTCTGCCTGGTCGTGTTCGCTTCGGGGGCCCAGGCGGTGGTCAAGCTCAAGTTCGCCCACACCATGAGCGTCAATGACACCATGCAAAAGGGCTCCCTGAAGTTCGCCGAGCTGGTCAAGGCCAAGACCAACGGCGAGGTGGAGGTCGAAGTCTTCCCGGCCAGTCAGCTGGGCAATGACAAGGCCATCATCCAGGGCGCGAGAATGGGCAGCATGGACATCGCCATGACCGGCAACCCGTTCTACACCGGCACCGAGGCGGCCCTGACCGTCCTGGACCTGCCCTATCTGTTCAAGGACTTCGATCACGTCTACGCCGTCCTGGACGGCCCCATCGGCCAGCAGATCGGCGGCCTCCTGGAAAAGCACGGCCTCAAGGAACTGGGGTTCATGGAGATCGGCTTCCGCAACCTGACCAACTCCAAGCGTCAGGTCAAGGGGCCCGGCGACTTCAAGGGCCTCAAGATCAGGGTCACCCCCAACCCGGCCCACGTCCTGGCCTTCAAGCTGCTGGAGGCGGTGCCCACACCCATGCCCTTCGGCGAGGTCTACATGGCCCTCAAGACCGGGGCCGTTGACGGCCAGGAGAACCCCATCACCCTGATTCACGGCCAGAAGTTCTACGAGGTCCAGAAGTACCTGTCCCTGACCTATCATGCCTACACCACCTCCCACGTGACCATGAACCTCAAGAAGTACGCCAGCCTGACCCCGGCCCAGCAGAAAGCCCTGGCCGAGGCGGCCCACGAGGCGGCGGTCTACCACCGCCAGCTCAACCGCGACCTGGAGTCGGCCCTGCTCAAGGAGATGCAGGCGGCCGGTCTCGAGGTCGAGATGGAGCCCGATCGGGCAGCCATCGCCGAGGTGGTCCAGAAGCAGACCCAGGAGGCCTACGCCGAAAAATACGGCTGGGATCTCATCAAGCAGATCAAGGGTCTGAAGTAGCCGGCCATGTCCGAGCAGGGTGGTCCCAAGAGCAGGGTTGACCGGCTGGTGGAGTGGGTCGGCGGAGGGCTCCTGGGTCTGGTCACGGTTCTGGCCGTGATCCAGGTGATACTGCGCTACGTCTTCAACTACGCCTTCATCTGGAGCGAGGAGTTCTCCCGCCTGCTCTTTGTCTGGATCATCCTGCTCGGGGCCGCCCTGGGCGTCTCGCAGCGCAAGCACATGGTCATCCAGTTTCTCCAGGAGAGGCTGCCCGACCGGGCGGCCCTCTGGCTCAACCTGGCCCTCCAGGCCGCGGCTCTGGCCTTCCTGCTGGTCCTGGTCGTCAAGGGCCTGCCCTTGTTGGAGCTGACCAGCACAGATTACTACGTCACCCTGCCCTTCTCGGTCATGTACTCCTACCTGGCCGCCGTGGTGGGCGGAGCCCTGATGATCTTCTACTGGCTCTTCGAAATCGGCCGGACCTTGCGGCAGCTCTTTGGCCGCGGCCGGCCCGAGGGGCAGGAGGGCCGGGCGTGAACCTCCAGGTACTGGTCCTCATCGGTTCCATGCTCCTGCTCATCATCCTGGGCCTGCCCCTCTTCCTGTCCATCGGCTGCTCGGCCCTGTTCACCATGCTGGTCTTCCTGCCCGATCTGCCCCTGGAGCTCATTCCCCAGAACCTGATCGGCGGGGTGGACAGCTTCTCCCTGCTGGCCATCCCCTTCTTCTTCCTGGCCGGCGAGATCATGAACATGGGCGGCCAGACCACCAGGATCATGCGCTTCGCCGAGGGCATCGTCGGCAACGTTCCGGGCGGCCTGGCCCACGTCAACGTGGTCACCAACGTCATCTACGCCGGCATCTCCGGGGCGGCCGTGGCCGACGCGGCGGCCATCGGCTCGATCATGATCCCGGCCATGAAAAAAGCCGGCTACTCGGGCCACTTCACCGCGGCCATCAACGCCGCCGCCGCGACCATCGGACCCATCTTCCCGCCCAGCATTCCGATGATAATCTACGGCGTCATCGCCAACGTCTCTGTGGGCAAGCTCTTCCTGGCCGGGGTGCTGCCGGGCCTGATCATGGGCCTCTACTTCATGATCACCTCGTTTTTCTTCGCCATTCGGCGGGGCTATCCCCGGACCGGACGGATGAGCCTCAAGGAGCTGGCCCGGAGCTCGGTCAGGGTCTTCTGGGCCATCCTCTCGCCGGCCATAATCGTGGGCGGCATCCTCCTGGGCGTGTTCACTCCGACCGAGGCCGGGGCGGTGGCCGTGCTCTACAGCGTGATCATCGGCGCCCTGGTCTACCGCGAGCTGACCGTCAGGCACATGATCGAAATCTTCAAGCGGACCCTGGTCAACTCGGCCACGGTCCTCATCCTGGTCGGAGTGAGCAACATCTTCGGCTGGGTGGTGGCCCAGTCCAGCATCGGCAACGCCATCGGCGAGCTGATGGTGGCCATCTCGACCAACCCGTGGGTCATCCTCCTGGAGCTGAACATCATCTTCCTGATCGTCGGGATGATCATGGACCCCCTGGCCGCGCTGATCATCTTCGTGCCCATCTTCCTGCCGGTCACCCAGTCGGTGGGCATAGACCCGGTTCACTTCGGCCTGGTGGTGGTCCTGAACCTGATGATCGGCCTGAGCACGCCGCCGGTGGGCTACCTGCTCTACATGACCTCGGCCCTGGCCGAGATCCCGGTGGAGCGGGTCATCAAGGAGATCATGCCCTTCCTGGTGGTCATGCTCCTGGTCCTGGCCATGTGCACCTACTGGCCCCAGATGGTTCTCTGGCTGCCCGGGCTCCTGGGCTGACGGCAACGGGGGAGGAACTGAATTGCGCGTCATCGATCTGAGCATGGTCATCCAGCCTCACTGGCGCTGGCCCATCCAGCCCGAGCTGAAGCTGGATCACGGCCGGGGCGATCCCTTCCAGGCCACGCTCATCAACCTGCCCATGCACGCCTTCACCCACGTGGACACGCCCCTGCACATCGAGCCGGGCCGGATCACCATCGATCAGGTCCCGGCCGAGCAACTCATCGGGCCGGCGGCGGTCATCGACCTGACCTCTGTCGGGGCCGACGAGGCCATCACCGCGGCCCTCCTCAAAGAGCGCTGCCCGGCCCTCGAGGCCGGGGACATGGTCTTGCTGAAAACGGGCTGGGACCTCAAGCGGGACTACACCAGCCGGGAGTACTGGCTGGAGGCCCCCTTTGTCGAGGCCGAGGCGGCCGCCTGGCTGGCCGGCCAGCCGATAAAGGCGGTGGCTTTCGACTTTCCCCAGGACCAGGCCATCCGCGAGATCCCCAAGCGCCACCCGCCGGCCGACGAGATGCCGACCCACGGGATCATTCTCCGGCGGGGGATCTACCTCATCGAGTACCTCTGCAACGCCCACCGGATAGAGGCCGAGCGGGTGACCCTCGTGGCCGCGCCCCTGAAGGTTCTCGGCGCCGAAGGGGCCCCGGCCAGGGTGATCGCCCTGGTCGATTGAGCCGGCCCGAAAAGAAGCGAGAGGCCGGATCCCGGCGAAGATCACCCCATTCTTGGCGAAAACGCGGGGAATTTCGGCCCGGCGGATGGTCTTGATCCCGAGCCGCCCGGCCGTCCGGGCCTAGGCCGCGGTCCGGCCGCTATTCAGGTTCGGATTTTCCGTAGCGGTATTGCTTGATGTCCGGAACCAGGCGCACCGCCAGGGGGAACTTGTATACAGTTGTCAAGAAATACGACAGAATAGACGAAAACAGCTTGTACGACAGGAAGAGAGCCAGCACCTTGGGAGCAACGAGCATGAGCATGGCCAGCGCAATGACCAGGCTCGAATTGTTGTTGAATCCGCCGCCTTCATAGAGCGGGACCAGGAAGCCGACCGAGGTGATGACGAGCAGCAGTATGCCGGTCTTCAGGGACAGCTCGATCATTATTTTTCTGAACAGCTCCCGCTCCCGGGCGAGATACTCCTTGAAGCCGTAGTCCTTGCTGTTACGCTCCAGGTCCATGGCCTCGTACCAGGGGATCTTCTTGTCCTCCCTGTAGCCGAGATTGAGGAGGAGATAGTCGGAGTTGGATCGGTAATGATTGGGCAGGTCGCGGCTCTTTTTCCAGATCAAGCCAAAGCCGGGGACGATGTTGATGGCTCGCAAGTCCGCCGCGGAAGCGTAAAAAATCATCAGGACAAATCCAAGGGAATAATACTCAAAATAAATTGAGGCCAAGGGAAATATTCCAAAGGCAATGTTGGCGGCAAAATATGATGTGACCCCTCCGTACATTCGATAAGCTTCTATGGTGTGGAATAAGATGTAGGCCACGAACGCACAAAGAAGTATTATTATCAACCAGTCGATATGATATGAATAATCGGAACTCAGCTTGGACGCGGCGTCGTACATGTCTCAGCCCTTGATGCGCTTGCCGTCGAACGATCGAGTCGCCTGCAGGGCTGAACCTGCCCCAGACTTTTATTAGTGTAGCCGACCCCTGGCCGCCGGGGCAACGGGTTTGTCAATCTTCGCCGGCCGGACCGTCCCAGGCGACAGTCACCTCGCAGCAGTCATCGCCCCGGTTCAGGTTCTTTAGGTGATCCACGGAAACTTTGGTCTCTCGACCGAAAAGACCCTGGGCCAACCCTTGATAGGTCTGAACAGTGGCCACGCCGCAATCGGCCACCCCGGCCTTGGCGATCATCCTCTGAACCTCGCAGTCCGAGGTTCGTATGGTCACGGTCCGGCCCGCGACCGTCACCTGGCGGCCTTCAATCCGCATCAGCCGGCACAAAACGTCCAGGGCTTCGAGGAAGCTTTCCGGCCAGACCGGCTCAGGGGCGAGGACCTGCCGGAGCCTCTTGCCCAGGAGGTAGGAAAACCGCTTCCAGGCCTCGACGTCGATCTGGAAGGCCGTCTCCACGCCCAGTTTCTCGGCCAGGGCCAGAAACCAGGCTCCGTCCAGGCGCATGAAAGAGTACTGGGCGATTTCCAGGAGCTTCTCCGGCGACAGGACGGCCATCCCCTCCCCCTATCCCTGGCCCGAACTGAATAATCCCGCTGGCGGACCGAGTTCCGTCCACTGGGCCGCCACGGCTTGCCCGCTCGGTTGTTCCGGCCCCCCGGAGGGCCGGGCCGGTCTCAGCGAATCCGGGACTGGCAGACCGGGCAGTGGCGGGTGAACCAGTAGAGCCTCTTGCCGCAGCGGGGGCAGCGGCCGCCCTGGTCCTGCTGGGCCAGCCAGGTCTCCAGGCCCCGTTCCTTGAGAAAGGTCAGCTCCTCGATGACCCTGGCGTGGTGGGAGATGCCGTTGACCACGTGAATCTCCCGGAAGTCCTCCAGCCGCCGGCAGGGGAAGTCAGGGCACTGGAAGCACCAAGTCACCTGCTTCTGGTCGGCGCAACCGCGGAAGCCGGCCCGGCAGCCGACGCAATGGGGCGCCAGGCGGTCGGAGAGGCAGCCGTCGCAGTGGAGGTCTTCAATGGGCACGCCTTCGAGCTGACTGAGTCGGGCCAGCTGTTCCTGGTCGTTCTCCCGGCCGGCCAGATAGTAGGGACAGGTCCCGCAGTAGATCCCGCAGATGCCAACTAGCTGCTCAGCTCCCTGGAACATTCGAGACTCCCCGGCAGTGGTCAGAACCTCTCACCGCAACCCTGTCCCAGAGCCTAATCGAGCCCGGGCCGCCGCGTCAACCACTGGCGCGGGTCAGGCGTGAATCTGTTTCGGGCCGATCCGGTTCGGACCGGCCCGGGCGCCGCTCCGTCCGGAGGGGAGGTCAGGCCCTGACGACCTGGTAGTCGGCCTCGCTGGAGGCGCCCAGGCCCAGCTCCACCGCCCTGGCGATATGAGGGATCTGCCAGACCGGCATCTGGAGCATGTTGTCGCCGGCGTAGGACTGCAGGATCTTGACGCCCTCGACGTCGATGGCCACCCGGTCGCCCGAGGCCAGGACGACCTTGGGCTCGACCTCCTCTCCCTTGGCCGGCCCGCCGCTGACGAAGGACTTGCGGCCGTCCATGATGATCAGGTCCGGGCCCACGGGCAGGCAGAGCTCGATCATTTTCATCTCGATGGGCTCGTCCGTCCTGCCCAGGTGGCGGTCGGCGTGGAGTTCGAGCATGTCCTTGGGGTGGGTCAGGCCGACCGCCAGCTTCAGGCTCATGGTGAAGCGGGCCAGGAAGTGGGTCTTGAGGCAGGGCAGGAAGACGATCTTGTCGTATTCCTTGAGCGACTTGTGGAAGCCGATCTTGGTCCACCAGTGGGCTTCCCGGCCGGGCCTGACGTCCATCCAGGGACCGGCGTCAAAGTCGACCACGGGCAGGTCCAGGTCCCGGGCCGCCTGGAAGACCCCCAGCCCCTCCAGGACTTTAGCCGTGGGCATCCAGGGCCAGCCGGAGCGCTCGCCCAGGGTCAGGTCGGCGATCCCGGCCTCGCGGAGCAGCCCGACCACGGCCGCCAGGAAGTCCAGGTCGGTCGAGGCCGGGAAGGGGTCGTCGCTGTTGAAGTTGGCCTTGAGCAGGACCCTGTCCCCGGGCTGGAGGGCCCGGTTGAAGCCGCCGATGGCTTCCACCGCGGCCGCCACCGCCTCCCTGAGGCTTTTTTGTTCCGTGGAGACCAGGGAGACCAGGGCCTTGCCCTGCCGGGTGTAAGCGTTGCCGGGGCGGTGCCGCCAGTCGTTCTCTTCCTCGACCACCCGATTCAGGGCCAGCAGTGCTTCTTTTTCCATGTCCCGATCCTCCCCCGCTGTTGGGCTAAACCCGACTTCCGTTCGGCCCGCGGCTCAAGCCCCTGGCGACCCGCTGGCCCAGGCCGGGAATCCGCGCCGGGTAGTGTACAAAGGTTTGCGGCCGGTTGACGGGGCTGGTCCTGGCGGTAAAGTCTCGCCCCGGCCACCCGGCCTTTCTAACAATTATCCTTCACCGGCGAAAAATCAAGGCCTGGCCGGAGCGCGGCCTCTCCGGCCGGGCTGGTGCCCCGAGGGCCTCGGGTCAGGGCGTCCAGGCCGGGGAGGAGCCGACTTTGAAGCTTTCCCTGACCGGCCCCGGGGGCCTAATACTGTGGTTGAATTTTTCGGGTCGTTCGATGTTCAAGTATGGGATAAAAATATTATTTGAACGTGGGCTTGAGCCGCTTTCGGAGCCGCCTAGCGGCGGAGCAAGTCGGCTGCACGCCGTGTTAGCGGGCAACGTTGCAACGGCTGCCCGCAAACCTCTCGAGAGCGTCAGCAGCTCCACCACGCAGTTCCCCAGGGTATCCTTTGTTGGTGGCCAGGGGCGAGCGATACTCCTTCGCGAGCGAGCTTGCCAGACCTCGAGTCAGATCCCAGTCAATCAGCAGTGAGTCCGGTGAGTCCAGACGATAGACCCATGCCACCAACGCGTATTCAGCCATGGATGCGTTATCGTGGAGGGGGAAACTGTCCCAAAGTATGAACTCAGCGCGTTCATCGTTGTTGACATCCTCGAGCCAGGGGAGCGAACCCTTGCTGTAGCGCTGCAAAGTACGCCAGCCAACAGTGCTCGTCGACAAGCAGACACCGTGCCTGGGTTTCGACTCCCGTTTCGCTGAAATCCCAACCGTTACCGTCCAGAACCGGCCACTGCCCTCAGGCCCGTCTGTGTGTACGTACAGATGCCAAGGCCCTGCTGACCCGCGGCTCCATTCGGCGGGCGGAATCTTGCTGCATGGACCCGAGAAGTCCCCCCCGGGGAGCCAAGTGAATCCGCTGTCTGGGAAATGAATTGACCAGGCAACAGGTTTCATCAAGCACGGAGGCGGCGCAGGCTCCCCGGCCAGAAGCGACGCTACCGATAACCACCCGGTCAGAACCACGATTGCAATCAAACGCATCTGCCTTCGCATCCTCGACAAGCTAACAATATTTAGATGTATTCATATACATGTGCGAATATATTTGTTATTGCCCCTAAAAGACGCCTTTGAGACGCTCCCGTTAAAGTGACAAGCTATTGTGATTGCAATGAACCATCTGATTCCATTTTTATCCGCTCTTAGTTAGTAAACAAACGGAATGAGCCGTCTGACCTTCTGGCTATAGGAGCGGAACTCTTCACCGAATGCTTCGGATAGCTGACTTTCCTCAATGGAAATCACACGCAAGACCAGTACAAGGTAGATGATAAACAGGGCAATTGCAAAAATCGACTGTACCACGAGCCCAAGGCCCAGTATCACGGATAACACGCCGGCATTTAGTGGATTCCTCACCAAAGAGTATACACCCCAGGTAACCAACGGATCCTGGGAGCGCGGAGCGAAGCCGCCAGGTTGAAAGGTTTTGCGCAGAGCAAGGAAACCAAGTACGACCATCGCGGTGCCGCAAATTATTAAAGCAAGGCCAATGATCTCCAGCCCATAGATGAGCCAAGGCATGGCTAAAGCCAGGTGAGTGGGGTCTAAGGTCTGATACCAACCTGTGATCAGTAAAACGGCAATCAAAGGTATGAACAAAATGAGTATCGATGTGTTGAAATAGTTTTCCGCAATGATTATGCCCCGTCCTTCGGGTTTGATTTGCAGAAATCTCCTGGCGCAGACCATCATAGCTCCGCCCTGCAGTGCCAACGCCACTAATAAGAATACCCCGATTGCTTGCTCGCCCATAAGATGCATGAACACACTCCCCGTCGCCTGACAATAATTGCACGTACCCGCATTAGATGCGGATCTGTTTGTTATTGCCCCCATATGACGCCTTTGAGATGCTCCCATTATAGCGGCAAGCTGGTGCATTCATGATGGACCATCTGAGTCCGTCCGAGCCCGCGAAAAACGAAAGTGACACGCTATTGGAGGCTGAAAAACAGTCTATTTTATGCTGTGACGCCTTCGAGGCTCTCCGGCCATAAAACCAATGGTCGATTATGACTTATTATTTTTGAACCGGTCAATTCATTAATGTACCAGGCCTGTCATCCGGTAGTATGGCTCAGTTGAATTCAAGCCAAATGATACGTCCCCGGGTTTCACCGTTACCGGCATTGACGTATCTTTTTGCTCAACACCGCCAGGCAATTCAGGCTAATATCTAATTCAGCCAGATAGGGGGACTTCAGTCGCGGGGGGAACCATGTCCGATGCGCGCGAGCTGCTGCGGGGTTTCGTCGACACCCACGTCCACGCCGGCCCGGCTCTCCTGCCCCGGGAGTTCGACTCCTGGGAGCTGGCCCAGGAGGCCCTGGAGAACGACTTCGCCGCCGTGGTCATCAAGGACCACCACCTGCCCAGCGTGGGCCTGGCCCGGATCATCCAGGACCACCTCCCGGCCGGCCGGGTCCAGGTCCTGGGCAGCCTGAGCCTCAACAACGCCGTGGGCGGACTCAACCCCAAGGCCGTGGAGGCGGCCATCGGCTTCGGGGCCAGGATTATCTGGCTGCCGACCATCGCCGCCCGCAACCACCAGGCCAAGCATGAGGCGGCCGGCTTCCCCCAGCCGGCCCGGCCGCCCAAGGTGCCCGAGGAGCCCATCGACTGCCTGGAGCCGGACGGCCGCCTCAACCCCAGAGTGGAGGCGGTCCTGGCCGTCCTGGCCGATCATCCTCAGGTGGCCCTGGCCACCGGCCACCTCAGCGCCGCCGAGGTCGACGCCGTTGTCCGCCGGGCCTTCGAGCTGGGCCTGCGGCGGCTCGTGGTCACCCACCCCCTGTTCCTGGTCGAGGCCAGCCTGGCCCAGCTGAAGGCCTGGGCCGGCCTGGGCGCCTACGTGGAGTTCACGGCCATCAACTCGGTGCCTAAATCCAAGGTCTACGCCCTTTCCCCGGCCAGGATCGCCGAGGCCTTCGAGGCCGTCGGTCCGGAGAGGATCATCCTCAGCTCGGACGCCGGCCTCAAGGACAACGGCCGGCCTCTGGGCAACATGGCCGTCTTCCTGGAGCTGCTTTTCAAGGAGGGCGTGGCCGAGGAGGACCTGAGGCGGAGCGTGACCGCCAACCCGGCCGATCTGCTCGGGCTCTGAGGCTCGGGCGGGACCCGGGCATTCCCGTCTAGCCGCCCAGTACTTCCCTGATCGCCCTGGCCGTCTGGCGGGCGTCGAGCGGTTTCATCAGCAGCCGCCGGATGCCGATCTCCTGAGCCTTTTCGTCCGATATCTGAGCGCTGAAGCCGGTGCACAGGATCACCGGGATGTCGGGTCTGATGGCCAGAATCTTTCCGGCCAGCTCGGCCCCGGTCATCCTGGGCATGGTCTGATCGGTGATTAGCAGGTCGAATCCCTGCGGGTCGGCCTTGAAGGTCTCCAGGGCCTCCTGGCTGGAGGCCAGGCTGGTGACCCGGTAGCCCAGGCGCTCCAGGAGCTGCCGGCCCAACTCAGCCAGGGCCGGCTCGTCGTCCACCAAGAGGATGCGCTCCGAGCCGCCGGGAAGCGGTTCACTTTCGGGGAGGCGTTGCGCCTCCTGTCCGGCCTCCAGGACCGGGAGGTAAACCCTGAAGGTGGAGCCCTGGCCCGGTTCGCTGTAGGCCGTTATCGCCCCGCCGTGGCTCTTGACGATGCCGTGGGCCACGGACAGGCCCATGCCCGTCCCTTCGCCCGGCCCCTTGGTGGTGAAGAAGGGCTCGAAGATGCGCTCCAGGATCTCCGGCTTGATGCCTGACCCGGTGTCGCTGACGGTCAACTGCAGGTAGGACCCTGGTCCCAGCCCGGGGTATCGGGCGGCCGAGCTCTCGTCCAGCTCTACCCGGGAGAGGGTGACCTTCAGCAGGCCGCCCTTTTCCCTCATGGCGTATTCGGCGTTGGCGCAGAGGTTCATCAGCAGCTGGTGGATGTCGGAGGGGTCGGCCAGGACGAAGCCCGCCTCCGAGTCCAACTCCTGCCTGATCTCGATGGTCGTGGGCAGGGTGGCCCGGAGGAGCTTGAGGGCTTCCTTGACCACCGGAGTGACCTGGATTCGGCTCTTGGTCTGTTCGGCGCGCCGGCTGAAGCTGAGTATCTGCTGGACCAGGCTCTTGGCCCGCAGGCTGGCCTTGAGGACCTGCTCCAGACTCTGACTGACCGGATGCTCCCGGGGCGTATCGGCCAGGGCCAGTTCGGTGTAACCGAGTATGGCCGCCAGGATGTTGTTGAAGTCGTGGGCGATTCCCCCGGCCATGGTCCCGATGGCTTCCATCTTGTGGGCCTGGCGGAGCTGGGCCTCCAGCCGTTCCTTCTCTTTCTCGGCCTGCCGGCGCTCGGTTATGTCCCGCATGACCGCCACGTAGCCGGAGATGGTCTGGTCGGCCGTCCTCTGGGCCGACATGACCGTCTCCATGGGCAGAGTCCCGCCGTCCTTGCGCCGGTAGATCCACTCTCCCCGCCAGGAGCCGGCCTCCTGGACGATGGGGTAGACCAGGTTGGCGAATCTGACGGACTCCTCGGGCGAGGCGTGGATCAGGGCCGAGGGGCGGCCCAGGACCTCCTCCAGATCGTAGCCGAAGAGGGCCACAAAGGCGGGGTTGCCGCTGGTGAACCGGTGCTCGATGTCCAGGGAGATGATGGCGTCGCCGGAGCTGTCCACCAGGCTGCGCAGGTGCTCCTCGCTTCTCTGGAGCGCTTCCTGGGCCAGCTTTCTGTCGGTGATGTCGGAGGCGAAGGCTATCGAGGCGGGCCGGCCCTCCCACTGGGTCAGGACGCCCCGGGTCTCCACCCACTTGAACCTGCCCTTGGCGTCAATCAGCCTGTGCTCGACAACGTCATTGACCTCCTCGCCGGCCAGACGGCGGCGGATCCGGTCCAGGATCATGTCCCTGTCGTCAGGGTGGACGACTTCCAGGATTCGGGCGCCCAGGATTTTCTCCCTCGTGGTTCCGAAGAGCTGAAGCCCGTAGTCGTTGACGTACTTGTAGGTCTCGTCCTGGATGACGCAGATGCTCTCATTGGCGTTCTGCACGACCAGCCGGAACTGCTCCTCGCTCTCCCTGAGCGCCTCCTCGGCCCGCCGGCGCTCCGCGTCCACCTGGGCCGTGTAGAGGGCCATGTCCACGGCCACCCGGATGTCACGATCCTGGAAAGGCTTGAGGATGTAGCCGAAGGGCAGGGTCAGCTTGGCCCGCTCCAGGCGCTCTTCTTCGGCGTAAGCGGTCACGAAGACGACGGGGATGTTCAGGTTGGAGCGAATCCAGTCGGCGGCGGTGATCCCGCTCATCCGGCCCTTGAGGACGATGTCCATGAGGATGAGGTCAGGCCGCTCCTGCTGGGCCTTGTCGATGGCCTCCTGGCCCGAGGCCGCCTGGGCGCAGACCTGGTAGCCCAAGTCCTCCAGGCGGACCTTGAGATCCGCGGCGATTATCGCCTCGTCCTCAACGATCATAATCCTGGGTCTGGTTTTATCAGGTGCCGGCATTGTCAGGGCCCCCTCAGCTGGGATCGAGTTCTGCCCCAATCCCGATCAAAGTAGCACGGGGGCCAGGTTTGGACAAGAATCTTGGGGCGGAATGAACCAAACCTCCGGCCGCGGTCTGGTCATTGGATCCCGAACAGGCGTTGACCTGGACGCCCCGCCCCCTCCGGCCGCGGAGGCCGGAGGGGGCGGGGCTGGCGGCGGGGGTCAGCGGTTCTCGAACTTGAGGGTCAGTCTTATGGTCGCCGGCTGGGCCTGGACTGACCGGTCCAGCCGGACCTTTCTCAGGATTTCGACAATGTTGCGGCCCAGTTCCAGCGACAGCTCGGGCGGGGTCGAACCGGGAGTGGTCACGGCCGTGGACAGGATTCTGACCGCGGCCGCCCGGCCCTGGCCGTCGACCTCCAGTTCCACGGTCATGGCCCCGCCGAAGGGGCCGAACTTCCGGAGCAGGCCGCGGTAGCATTCCTCCAGTTCGGCCCTCTGCCGGCCGATGGACTCGACCACCTCGGCGGCCCGCCAGCCGCCGCCGACCCGGTCCAGGCTCAGGCCGATCCAGCCCCGGCCGGCCGGCCGGCCTCTCTCGCCCTCGCGGACCTCTTCCTTGGACTCGACCCGCGGGTCCTTGTCCTTCACGGCCGCGGCCTCACTCTGGACCAGGAAGCCCGGTCTTCCGGCGGCCCGCTTGACCAGGCCGGACATCGGGGCCGGCGCGACACCGCCCACGGCCAGGTCCGAGACCCCGTGGGGCAGGGGCAGGGGCTGCTTGACCGTGACGCTCCGGGTCCCGTCGGCCCTGATCTCGGTGTCCACGGCCACGAAGGAGGTGTAGTCGGTCATCAGGCTGTACTTGAGGCCCAGGCCGGTGACTTCCTTGACCCGGCCGTCCGAGGGGCCCAGCCGGTTGAGATCGGCCAGCCGGGCGATCCTCTGCCTGGCCCACAGCCGGGCCAGGGCGGCGTTTTCGTCGGAGGCGAGCCCGGCCGAGACGTCGATCACGCTTTCGAACCGGCTGCCCGGCGCGTGGCCGGAGATGACGATCCGGCCCTGGGGCCGGCCCTGGTACTTGCCGAAGAGAATCAAGGGCCGGCGGGCGAAAAGGTCGGGCAGGACCTCGGGCTCCAGGTCGCTGGTCCGCAGGCCCTCGACCTTGACCCGGAGTCCCTGGAGGACCGGCGAGGAGATGTACTCCCTGAACCTGGCCGCCTCGGCCTGGGCCTGGGCCGGCGACATGATGACCAGGGGCTCGCCCTGTCCGGCCCTGGCCAGACCCTCGATGAGGAAGCGGTTGACCGACCGGCCGATCCCGAAGCTGAAGAGGTTGGCCCGGTTCAGGTTGGCCTGGATCAGCTCGAAGGCCTCCTTTTCGACGCTGACGTAACCGTCGGTGATGACGACCACGATCCGGCTCATCCCCTCGGTCTGGGGCAGAGCCAGGGCCCGCTTCAAGGCCGGCAGGAGTTCGGTCCCGCCGCCGCCCCGCCGCCGGCCCAGGACCTCCAGGGCCCGCTGGAGGTTGGCCGGGCTGGCCGGCAGCGACCTCTCGGCCAGGACCTCATTGCCGCCGGAGAAGAGAAGCATGTTGAAGCAGTCGTTCTGACGCAGGCCGGCCAGGAGGTCGGCCATCAGCTTCCGGCTGATGTCCAGGGGGAAGCCGTGCATCGAGCCGGAGACGTCGACGACGAAGATGTACTCCCGGGGCACGATCTCCCCGGCGCCGATCCGCGCCGGCGGCTCCATCATCAGCAGGAAATAGTTCTCCTCCCGGCCCTGGTAGAGCAGAAGCCCGCTCTGGATCTTCTCCCCGGCCAGGGAGTACCTGAGGACGAAGTCGCGCCGGCCGGCCTCCCGGTCCTGGGGCAGGCTGACCTGGACCCGGCGGGGGTCGCCGAACTTCACCTCGGCCCGGTGGCTGGGGCAGAGGACCTGGGCGATGGGGATGGGGCTGGTCAGGCTCAGGTCCAGGCCGAAGGTGAAGGGCGAGTCCTGGTCCTGGTGGAGGTAGGGATTCTCCAGCCACTCCTCCGACGAGGGAGCGTCGCCGGCCCGGGCGCTGGAGTAGCGCGGCCCGACCACGCCGGGGTAGACGAACTCGTAGAGGCCGGCCTCGGGGATGAGCAGCTCGGTGTAGCTCAGCTCGACCTTGATCTCGTCGCCGGGCCTGATGTTGGCCAGGTTCATGGTGAAGACGTTGGGCCGCTGCTGCTCCAGGAGCGAGGCGGTCCGGCCCTCTGACTGGGCCTGCTCGTAGTCCCGGCGGGCCTGCTCCCGCTCCTTGATCCGGGCCTCGATGACCCGCTGGCCCACGGTCATTTTCATGGAGTGGACCGCGGCCCGGCTGGAGGCGGGGAAGACGTAGATGGCCTCCAGGGTGTTGCGGCCCTGGTTCTGGTAAACCTGGGTCAGGCGGACCTCGGCGATGACGCCCGAGATGGTCACCGCCGCCCGGGTGGACTTGAGCGGCAGCCGGTCGGTCTCCGGGTCGTCGCTCTGGACGAAGAAATAGGGCGAGAGGGTCCTGTCCCCCTCTCTCCCGACCCGGCCCGGCTCCTCGGCCCAGGCCCCGCCGGCCGGACCGGTGGAGACCAGGCCCAGGCAGAGGGCCGCCGCGCTCCAGGCCGCTAATTTCCTCAAGGCTTGACTCGCTTTCATGATTCATCCTCCCGTCTGGGGTTGTCGTTCTGGGCTCTGCTGGCATAGACGGGTCCGGGCCGGGATTCTTACGGGCTGTCTGTCTCCGGAAAGCTCTCGTCCGATTTCAGCCAACGAATCCGAGAGGATAGGTTATACTGAACCCGGGTTGATTCCCGGAGGGCCCGGCGGCGGAGAGGACGACTTGAGCGGCAAGGACCTGGGCGAGCTTTCCGACAGGGAACTGCTCGGCCGCTGCCTTAAGGGCGCGCCGGCCGCCTGGGACCTGTTCGTCAAACGCTTCTCCGGCCTGATCCACCAGACCATCCGGGCCACGCTGCGCCGCTACGCGGCCGACTCTTCGCCCGATCGCCTCCGCGACCTTTTCCAGCAGGCCTTCCTGGCCCTCTGGGAGGACGACCGCCGGCGGCTGCGCGGTTACTCGGCCAGGAACGACTGCTCCGTGGCCACCTGGCTCCGGCTGGTCGTGGCCCGGCTGGTCATCGACCAGCTTCGCCGGCGAGAGCCGGCGACAGTGCCCCTGAATCCGTCCTCCCAGGATCAGGGGTCCGGGCCGGGCCTGGACCCGCCCGACCCCCAGCCCCTGGCCAACGGGCGGCTGGCCGAGAAGGAGATGGTCGACTTCCTGAGGGCCGAGCTGGAGGGGCTGCCGGCCCGGGAGCGGCTGGTGCTCAAGCTCAGATACGAGGACGGTCTCTCCGGAGCGGAGGCGGCCCGGCTGCTGGGTCTCGAACGCAACAACGTCGATCAGATTCTTCACCGGATCAAGACCCGGCTCCGCCGGAGAGCCGAGTCAGCCGGATTGGTGTAAGAGAAGGCGGCCTCCTGCGTCTGGGCTAGGAGGAGAGGAGATGGGAACGGATGATCGGCAAGATCGGCTCCTGACTCGGGCGCTGAAGGAGCTCGGGCGGGAGGAGACCTCCTCCGGGCGGGCCTGTCCGGCCGAGGTGGAGCTGGCCGCCTATCTGGAGCGGCGCCTGACGGCCGAGGAGGTGGACCGCCTTGAGGCTCACCTGGCCGACTGTCCCGGCTGCCGGGCGGCCCTGAGCGCGGCTCGGGAGGCCATGGACCGGACCGGCCAGAGCCTGGTCCCCCGGGACTGGCTCGCCGCGGCCGCCGCCCTGGGCGGGTCGTTCGGGGACGAAGCTCTCCAGGTCGCCGCCAGCCAGGCCGCCGGGCCGTCTCCGGGACGCTGGAAGAGGCTCCTGACCCTGCCCCGGCTGGCCGCGGCCGGTCTGCTCGTGCTGGTCGGGCTGGTCTCCGTCTACGTGCTCGAGGAATATCCGGGCCGCCTGGCCAAGCCGCCGGCCCAGCCGGCCCTGGCCCTCAAGGAGACTTCGGAGCGGGGCCGGGGCCCAGCCGGCCAGGTCGTGGCCCGGTCGGCCGCCCCTAAGAGCAAGGCCGCGCCGCTGGAGGACAAGGACCGGGCCGCCCTCGGGTCGGCCGAGGAGGAGAGGGCCCTCCAGGCGGCGCCACGGCTGGAGAAGCAGTCGCGGCTTCCCCAGCCGTCCCGCTCGTCCCCGGCCGCCCCCCCGGCCCCGGGGGCCGGCTTCCTGGCCGAGCAGGAGCCGAGCCAGAGGTTGAGCCTGGTCTCCGTGGCCGTCGAGGGAGGTCTCGACCGGGTCGAGATCCGGGCGGCCCTGGACCGGCGGGCGGCGGCCATCCGGGCCTGCGCCGGGGAACTGCCGGCCCGGGGCCTGGCCCCGGGGGCTCATCTGGCCGTGGAGTTCGTCCTCAATTCCCAGGGCCGGCTGGAGCCTGCCTCCCCCCAGCCGAGCGACCCTGCCCGGGCCGCCTTTGAGAAATGCCTGAGTCAGGCCCTGGCCGACCTGGCCATTCCCGCCCCGGCTGGCGGCGGTCCGTCCAGAATTGTCCTGACCTTCGGATTCGGCTCCGGCTGAGGCCCGGAGAACTCAGCGGGCCACTGGCCCGTCCGGAGATCGGCCGCGGGATGATCCGCCTCCGGCCGGGTCGGCTTTTTTCTTGACAAGGGAAAAGAGGCGGGGATAGGGTCTAAGTTGAACGTTTAACCTGACCTTCCCGTGGTTGCTCTCAGAATGAAAAAGAGGCCCCGCAAGCCGGTCCAGACGACTCTGAAGGACATCGCCAAGGAGGCTCGGGTGTCGCCGACCACGGTCTCGCTGGCTCTGGACAACAAGGCCACTTCGAGAGTCAGCCAGGCCACCCGCCAGAGAATCCTCGAAATCGCCGAGCGGCTGAACTATCGGCCCAATTACCTGGCCCGCTCCCTGGTGACCAGGAAGACCCAGACCATCGGTCTGGTCGTCACCACGCTGGTCAATCCCATCTACGCCGAGATCGCCCAGGACATCATCGACCGGGCCAACGAGACCGGCTACGGCGTTTTCACCTGTTCCGTCCGGGGGAGGCTGGAGGACGAGAGGCGCTCGGTCGAGGGTCTGCTCTCCCGGGGCGTGGACGGGGTGATCATCTGCTCCTCGTTTCGCCGGGACCCGGTGGTCTACGAACTGGCCCGGCAGGGGGTTCCCCTGGTCCTGACCCTCAGGACCGTGGAGCAGGAGCCGGGCGACCCGCCCGTGGACTGTATCGCCATGGACAGCAAGCGCGGCGCCTTCATGGCCACCGAGCACCTGCTCAAGATGGGCCACCGCCGCCTGGCCCTCATCCTCGGACCCCAGGAGACCTCTTCCGGCTATGACCGCCAGCTGGGGGCCAGGGCCGCCTTTGAGGCCCACGGCGTCGAGCCCGACCCGGATCTGATCCTGGCCGGCGATTTCCACCGCCGCTCCGGCTACGACCTGACCAAAAAGCTGCTCCGGCTGGAGAGGCCGCCCACGGCCTGCTTCGCCGCCAACGATCACATGGCCCTGGGCGTGATTGAGGCCCTTCACGAGGCCGGTTTGAGGGTCCCGGAAGACATGGCCGTGGTCGGCTTCGACGACATCGAGATGGCCGGTCTGGCCGGCATCGATCTGACCACTGTTTCCCAGAAGAAGGCCATCCTGGGCCGCCTGGCCGTGGACAGGCTCATCCAGAAGATCGGCGGCGAGTCGACCGACTCGGTCCAGCGGATCATTCTGGAGCCGGTCCTGGTCATCAGGGATTCCTGCGGCTTTACAGCCCGGGGTGGTTCATACGGACAGCTCGGCGACCAGGCGGACACCTTGCGCCTGGTCCAGATGAGCTAGCCGTTCTTTGGCCGAGTCTCGGCCCTTTCGGTCAGGGCCGAGCTCGACCAGGCCAGACCGGAGTGACTCGCCGCCGAGGCTGGGGCCGGTTCTGACCAAAGGGGAGTCCGTCCACCGAGCCGGGGGACGCGGTTGGGAGACCCAAAACCACTGAGCCGGAAAGAGGAGTGCGGGGCGGCGCGAAAGGCCGCGGGCCGTTTTGTGCCATCCAGTTTCCAATTTCAGGGACTCCATTGGGAAGGGAGGCAGGTGTGATGAAAGGAGCAGCGAGATCAGTTGGCCTAGTCATTATCCTGAGTCTGGCCTTGTGCCTCGTGGCCGGCCCGGCCGCGGCCCAGGAGGACGTCGTCCGCTTGGGTGTCATCAGCCCGGCCAGCGGCAACTACGCTGACCTGGGGGCGGCCGAGCGCAAGGGCATCACCATGGCCGTTGAGGAGATCAACGCCGCCGGCGGCGTGATGGGCAAGCAGGTCAAGATGTTCGTCGAGGACACCGAGACCGACCCGGCCGCCGGCGCTCGCAAGGCCAAGAAGCTGCTGGAGGTGGACAAGGTCCACTTCATGTGCGGCGCGGTTTCATCCTCGGTGGCCCTGGCCGTCTCCGAGGTGGCCCAGAGGGCCTACAAGATCTACTTCAACACCAACACCAACTCCGACGAGTGCACGGGCAAGCACTGCCATCGCTGCAACTTCCGGGTCGGGCCGATGAACCACATGCTCGTTTACGCCGTGGGCCCCTACATCGCCCGGACCATCGGCAAAAACTGGTACTACATCACCCACGACTACTCCTGGGGCCGCTCCGGAACCGCGGTCTTCCGTGAAATCCTCAAGCAGGAAGGCGGCAAGGAACTGGGCGAGGCCCTCATCCCCATGGGCACTCGCGACTTCAGCTCCTATCTGATCAAGATCCGCAATCTCAAGCCCAAGCCGGACATCATCATGTGCACCATCGGCGGCGTGGACCGCTCGGCCATGTTCGAGCAGATCAAAGAGTTCGGCATGGACAAGGACTTCAAATGGGGCTTCAGCCTGATGGACTACGGCGACTGCTACGCCGTCGGCCCGGAGAAGGCCCTGGGCATCTTCGCCGTGGAGTGGTATCACATGCTCGACGCCCCCGGGGTCAAGGAGTTCGTGGCCAAGTACCAGCAGCGCTGGAAGGGCGCCCCCGGATTCCCCATCCCTGACAACAACACCTACCAGGGCTACATAGGCGCCCGGGAGCTCCTCCGGGCGGCCATCCGGGCCAAGAGCCTGGAGACGACGCCCATCATCAAGGCCCTGGAGGGCCACTCCTTCTCGGACAACATGAAGAACCATCCGACCGTGATCCGGGAGTGGGACCATCAGTTCGTCGGCGACGACTACATCGCCCGGATGAAGACGGTCGAGGAACTGAAGAAGGGCGATCCGACCGACTACTACGTTGTCATCGGCGAGATGAAGGGCGAGGACGTCGCCCCGACGCCGGAACAGAACCCCTGCAAGATGGAACCCTATCAGTAGCCGCCTGACGGGCCGGCCCCGCCAGGGGCCGGCCCGGCCTCAGGACCGGGCTAGGAACAAGGCGGTCATAAAATGGCAGAATTTTACGCCCAGCTGTTCAACGGACTGGTTTTAGGGTTCCTCTTTGGCGTCATGGCCATCGGGTTCATGATGATCCTGAGTGTCATGGAGGTCATCAATTTCAGCCACGGCGCCCTGTTCGCCTTGGGCGCCTATTTCGCCCTGTCCCTGCAAAAATACGTTGGCTACTGGCTGGCCCTGATTTTAAGCCCCCTCCTGGTCGGCGTCCTGGGCCTGGTCATCGAATCGGTCACGGTCAGAAGAGTCTACGGCAAGGACCCGCTCTTCGGCCTGCTGATGACCTTCGGCCTGGCCATGGCCTTTGAGGAGGTCATCCGCATCGTCTGGGGCAAAGTCGGCTACTCCATGGCCGCTCCCAAGTTCGTGGCCGGTCCAATCTCCCTGGGCTTTATGTGGTTTTCCAAGTACCGGCTCTTTCTGGCCGTGCTCTCCCTGGTCCTCCTGGGCCTGGTCTGGCTCTTCCTGGAGAAGACTCCCTACGGCTCCATCATCAAGGCCGGGGTCTCGGACAGCGAGATGGTCCTGGCCCTGGGCAAGAACCTGAAGCGGCTGCGGACCGTGGTTTTCGGCTTAGGCGCGGCCCTGGCCGGCATCGCCGGGGTCATCGCCGGACCGATGTGGAGCCTCAAGCCGACCATGGGCACAGAGGTCCTGATGCCTTCCTTCGTGGTCGTGGTCATCGGCGGCATCGGCAGCTTCTGGGGGGCGGTCATCGGCGGGCTGATCGTCGGCCTGTCCAAGAGCCTGAGCGTCCTGACTTTTCCCAGAATGTCGGAACTGATGATGTACATCATCATGGCCGTTGTCCTGGTGCTCAGACCCCGCGGGATCATGGGCGAGAAGTCCCTGCTCGAGCAGTAGGACAGAGGATAAGTCCATGCAAGCGCTGCGCTACGCTGTCCACCCCATGTTCATCATTATGGCCGTCTTCTTCGTCGCGCCGGCGGTCGTTATGCCCCTGGGCGGAATGACCCTGGTCATCGAGGTCATGGTCTGGGCCATCTTTGCCACGGGCTTCAACGTCCTCCTCGGCCACACCGGCCTGCCCTCCTTCGGGCACGGCCTCTTCTTCGGCACCGGGGCCTACATCTGCGGCCTGATCCAGAAGCACATCATCGCCGGCCTCTGGATTCCGGTGCTGGGCAGCATGCTGTTCTGCGGGGCCGTCGCCGCCCTGGTCGGCCTGGTCCTGGCCAGGAAGAGGGGCATCTACTTCGCCCTCCTGACCATCGCCCTGACCCAGATGTTCTTCTTCATCGCCTTCCAGTGGGACAGCGTCACCGGGGGCGAGAACGGCCTGATGGGCATCGAAAGGTATCCGGCGACCATCTTCGGCCTGTTCAAGATCCCCATCGATGATGTCCTGTCCTACTACTACTTCGTCTGGCTGTGCATGGGAGCCAGCCTGTTCGTGCTCTGGAAGCTGGCCCATTCCCCGCTGGGCAGCGTCTTTTACGCCATCAAGCAGAACGAGGTCCGGGCCAAGTACCTGGGCTACAACACGGTCCTGTACAAATGGACGGCTCTGGTGATCTCCGGCCTCTTCGCCGGGCTGGCCGGGGCTCTCTACGCCATGCTGACCCACAGCGCCTTCGCCAATGCGATCCACTGGACCCGCTCGGGCGACGTGGTCATGATGGTTCTGGTCGGCGGCGGGTTGTCCAACTTCTTCGGGCCGGTCCTGGGCTCGGTCATCTTCATCGCCCTCAGAGACATCATCTCGACCATAACCGAACACTGGTACCTGATCTACGGGCTGATCATCGTCTTCATCATCCTCTTCCTGCCCGAGGGCATTCTTGGCTACCTGAAGATCGGGCACGCCTCTCATCGCTCGGCCCTGGTCGAGCCGCAGGAGGAAGAAAAGTGACCATCCTGGAGACCAACGGCGTTGAGAAGCGCTTCGGCGGCCTCCTGGCCAATACGAACGTCAATATCCAGGTCCAGGAAGGCCAGATCACCTCGATCATCGGCCCCAACGGCGCCGGCAAGACCACCCTGTTCAACATCCTGACCGGCTTCTACAAGCCCGACGCCGGGACGATCCGCTTCAACGGCGCGGACATCACCGGCTGGCCGGTCCACAGGATCGTCAGGCTGGGCGTGGCCAGGTCGTTCCAGCTGCTCAACATTTTCAACGAGATCTCCCCGTTCGAGAACGTCCGGCTGGCCGTCCAGTCACGCAAGGGCAGGGGTTTCAGCTTCTGGAAATCCACCGGCTGGTTCGGGGACATCAACCGGGAGACGGAGGAGATCCTGGAACTCATCGGGCTCGACCGGGTCAAGGGCATCCCGACCAAGAACCTGTCCTACGGCGACAAGAGGGTCCTGGAGATCGGCATCGCCCTGGCCTCCCGGCCCCGCCTGCTCCTGATGGACGAGCCGACCTCGGGCCTGCCCTCCCAGGAGACGGATCGGATCAGGGAGTTCATCAAGAAGATCTCCGAGACGCTCACCGTCGTGGTCATCGAACACGACATGAGCGTGGTCCTGACCATCTCCGACACCATCATCGTCCTCCACCAGGGCGGGGTCATCGCCCAGGGGACGCCCGGAGAGATAAAGGCCAATCAGCAGGTCCAAGAGGCTTACCTGGGAGGAATAGACTGATGCCTTCACCGCAGCCCATGCTGGAGGTTGAGAAGATCAATTCCTTTTACGGGGAGGCCCATGTCCTCCACGACATCTCCCTCCAGATCCTGGAAGGAGAGTCGGTCGCCCTGCTCGGCCGCAACGGGGCCGGCAAGACGACCACGCTCCGGAGCATCATCGGTCTGACCCCGGCCAAGACCGGCCGGATCATCTTCCACGGACAGGACATCACCCGGCTGCCAACCAACGAGATCGCCAACCTGGGCATCGGCTGGGTCCCCGACAACCGGCGCATCTTCCCGACCCTGACGGTTCAGCAGAACCTGGAGATCGCCCGGAAAAAAGGCCGGGGCAACAACAGCCGCTGGGATCTGGAGCGGGTCTACGGCCATTTCCCGACCCTGAAGGGCCTGACCCGGCACAAGGGCGAGAACCTCTCGGGCGGCGAGCAGCAGATGCTCTCCATCGCCCGGACCCTGATGGGCAATCCCGAGCTGATTCTCCTCGACGAGCCCTCAGAGGGGTTGGCGCCGCTGATCGTCCGGGAAGTGATGGACATCATCAAGGAGTTGGCCGCGACGAGGATGACCACGGTCCTGGTGGAGCAGAACTCGATTCTGGCCCTGCGCGTCTGCGCCAGGGTCTACGTCCTGGACGACGGGCGCAACGTCCATGAAGGCATGGCCGAGGAGTTGATGGCCAACGAGGCCCTCAAGCAGCAACTCCTGGGCATCTAGCCAGCCCGGTCCGCAGGAACCGCCAGGCCAGCCGCGGCAAACACAAGGCCGCCCGGGACAGCTTGGGCTCTGAAGGGTTCCCGGCCGGTTTCCGAGCCTCGATCACCCGGAGAAAACGAAAGGAGACCTGGCCAGATGAAGGACATAAAGAAGGTGCTCGTCGTCGGGGCCGGGGTCATGGGCCACGGGTTCGCCCAGGTCTTCGCCCTGAACGGCCTGGACGTCTCCCTGGTGGACCGCGACCAGGAGCTGCTGGACAGGGCCAGGGGCCTCATCCGGGAGAATCTGGAGTACATGGTCGAGCTGGGGGAGCTCAAGGCCGCCCGGGTCGAGGCCGTCCTGGGCCGGGTCCGCTTCCGTCTCGATCTGGCCGCGGCCGCTCAAGAGGCCGACTACGTCCTCGAGGCCGTGTCCGAGGATCTGGAGCTCAAGAAGACCGTCTTCCGCCAGCTGGGCCGGGCGGCCGCCCCGGAGACGATCCTGGCCACCAACACCTCTTCCTTTGACATCAACGAGCTGAGCGCGGTGACGCCCCAGCCGGAGCGGGTCCTGGGCACGCACTGGTTCCACCCGCCGCCAATAACGCCCTGCGTCGAGATCATTCCGGCCGAGGCGACCAGCCAGGAGACCATCGACCTGGCCGTGGCCTTCATGGAGAGGATCGGCAAGTTTCCGACCGTCTGCCGGTCCGCGCCCGGCTTCGTGGCCAACCGGATTCAGATGGCCATGGCCGCCGAGGCCTTCCGGATCGTGGAGGAGGGCCTGGCCAGCCCCGGAGACGTCGATCGCATCGTTAAGTCCTCCTTCGGCTTCCGCCTGAGCGCCTTCGGCCCCTTCGAGATTTGCGATCAGGCCGGGCTTGACACTTATCGGGCCGTGTTCGAATATCTTCATGACAAGCTCCAGCGGGAGCAGTTCCGGCCGCCCGGCGTTCTCGAGGCCCTCATTGCCCAGGGGCGTTACGGCCTCAAGAGCGGGGGCGGTTTCTACGATTACGAGGGCGGCGCGGCCGAGGTCCTCAAGCGCGAGCGCGACCGCAAGCTGTACGCCAGGCGGCGTTTGTTCTGGGGCGAGCGCAAGGAGTCTCGTTCCAGTTGATCTATGAACCGGGGCGGATCGGACTGCCCCCGCCCGGCCCAGGCCCGACCAACGGAGGAGAGAATGAGTCAGCCGGTCATCGTCAACTGCGCCGTGACGGGCGCCATCCACATTCCCAGCATGACGCCCCATCTGCCCATCACGCCCGAGCAGATCGCCGCCGAGGCCGTCGCCGCGGCCGAGGCCGGGGCGGCCACGGTCCACCTCCACGCCCGGGACCCCAAGACCGGCCAGCCCACCCCGGAGCCGGCCCTCTTCAAGATCTTCTGCCAGGAGGTCCACAGGCTGAGCGACGTGGTCATCTGCATCACCACCGGCGGCGGACTGGGCATGACCCCGGAGCAGCGGATGGTGGCCGTCAGGGAGCTCAAGCCGGAGCTGGCCTCCATCAACATGGGCTCGATGAACTTTGGCCTCTTCCCCCTCAAGGAGCGCATCAAGGAGTACAAGTATGAGTGGGAGGAGGGATACCTGGAGATGACTCGGGATTTCGTCTTCAAGAACACCTACTACGACATGGAGATGATCCTGAACATCATGGCCGACAGCGGCACCAAGCCGGAGATGGAGTGCTACGACATCGCTCACATCTACAACGCCGCTTACTGGGCCGACAAGGGCCTGCTCAAGCCGCCCTTCTGGTTCCAGTTCATTCTGGGCATCATGGGCGGCATCCAGCCCTCGGTGGAGAACCTGGTCTTCATGAAGAACACGGCCGACAAGCTCTTCGGCAAGGACTACGTCTGGTCGGTCCTGGCCGCGGGCCGGCACGAGTTCAACCTGGGCACGGTCGGCGCGGTCATGGGCGGCCACGTCCGGGTCGGTATGGAGGACAACCTCTACCTGGGCAAGGGAGAGCTGGCCAAGAGCAACGCCGACATGGTCAAGAAGATGGTCCGCATCCTCGACGAGCTGAGCCTGGAGCACGCCACGCCGGAGCAGGCCCGCCAGATGCTGAAGCTCAAGGGCAAGAAGGCGACCAGCTTCGCCTGATACCAGGCCCATCCGGCCGTCCAAGGGGTGAATTGCCGTGAACGACGCTGCCCAGATGATCCAGACCGCCCTGAAGCGGGGCCAGAAGACCCTCTCGGAATACGAGAGCAAGCTCATCCTGGCCGGCTACGGCCTGCCAGTGGTCAAGGAAACCCTGGCGGCCGACCCGGCCGAGGCCAGTCGGGCCGCGGCCGGAATCGGCTACCCCGTGGCCCTGAAGTTCTGTTCCGCCGAGGTGACCCACAAGACCGAACGGGGCCTCATCGCGCTTGACCTGCGCCGGGAGGAGGAACTGGTCGAGGCCTGCCAGCGCCTCCTGGAGCGCGCCGCCGGCGCGCCGGGCCAGTTCCTGGTCCAGGAGATGGTCAGGGGCGGCCGCGAGCTGGTCATCGGCCTGAGTCGCGACCCCCAGCTGGGGCCGGCGGTCATGTTCGGCCTGGGCGGAATCTTCACTGAGATCCTCCAGGACGTCTCCTTCAGGCTGGCCCCGCTGGGCCGGGAGGACGCCCTGGCCATGATGGCCGAGATAAGGGGGCGCAAGATCCTGGGCGCGGTCAGGGGCATGCCGGCCGTGGACCTGGAGGCCCTGGGCCAGAGCCTGATCGCCCTGGGCCGGATCGGCCTCGAGCACGAGGCCGTCCAGGAGATCGACGTCAATCCCCTGATCGTGCGCGGCAGCCAGGTGGTGGCCGTGGACGCCCTGATAGTCCTGGCCGGCTGAGGGAGCCGGAGGGGACAAGACCGGGAGGACTCGCCTTGGGCGATCATCTGGAGAAGTTCTTCGAACCTGAGAGCGTTGTCGTCATAGGCGCCTCGGCCACGCCGCACAAGCCGGGCAACGACGTCGTCCGGAACATCCTGGCCAACGAGTTCAAAGGCCAGCTCTACCTGGTCAATCCCAAGGGGGGCGAGATCCTGGGCCGGAAGGTCCACGCCTCGATCCAGGACCTGCCCGAGGGGATCGACCTGGCCATCGTCATCCTGCCGGCCCAGGCCAACCCCCAGGCCGTCAGGGACCTGGCCGCCAAGGGCATCAAGGCCATCGTCCTGGCCGCCGGCGGCTTCGCCGAGGTGGACGAGAAGGGCAAGGCCCTCCAGGAGGAGCTGGTCCAGGCCATCCGCCAGACCGGGGTGAGGGTCATCGGCCCCAACACCTCCGGCCACACCTCGACACCCCACCGCTTCACCTCGAGCTTTTTCCCCCTGGGCAAGATCCCCCGGGGCAAGATCTCCTACATCGCCCAGACCGGGAACTTCGCCACCCACACCATGCGCTACATAATGTCCGCCGAGAACTACGGCGTGGCCCGGGTGGTCGGGCTGGGCAACAAGCTGGACATGGAGGAGAGCGAGGTCCTGGAGTTCTACGCCGGCGACCCGGAGACCGAGGCCATATTCGTCTACCTGGAGAGCTTCAAGAACCCCAGGCGCTTCCTCGAGGTGGCCGCACGGGTGACCCGGTCCAAGCCGGTGATCCTGCTCAAGGGCGGGGCGACCTCGGAAGGGGCCCGGGCGGCCGTGGCCCACACCGCCGCCCTGGCCGCGGACGACCGGATCATCGACGGGGCGCTCAGGCAGGCCGGGGTGGTCAGGATATTCAAGTACTCGCACCTCATTCTGGCCGCCAAGGCCATCGCCTCCATGCCCCTGCCCCGGGGCAACCGGGTCAGCTTCCTGGCCCCCTCGGGGGCCATGCTGGTCTGCCTGACCGATCTCTGCCGCCGCCTGGGCCTCGAGGTCCCGGACCTGGAGGAGGAGACCCGCCGGCGCCTCCAGGAGATCAGCCCGCCCTTCATCCGGATGCGCAACCCGGTGGACATCTGGCCCGCGGCCACGTCCAGCGGGGTGGAGTTCGGCTTCCGCGAGGGGGCCGAGGCCGTGCTCAAGGACCCCAACATCGATGCCGTGGTCCCGGTCCTGATGCTGACCGACGAGACCGGGGTGCCGCCCCTGGATTTCCTGGTCGAGCTGGCCGGGCGATACTCTGAAAAGCCGCTCTACGTAACCTTCAGCGGCCAGAAGAAGCACCTGGAGGCGGCCAAGGCCTTCCTGGAGCCCAGGGGGGTGCCCTGCTTCCAGCTCATCGAGGAGCCTTTCGAGGTCCTGGACATCCTGGTCAAGTGCCGCCGGGCCATGGAGCGTCCCTGAGGGCGGCCCCTCGATGGCCGGGTGACGGGCCGGGGAGTCCACGTCCAGCCGCCTCTAAGCAGCCGCCATTGTCGATCGGACAAAGCAGGGGCGGCGCCGGATTCACTCCGGCGCCGCCCCTGAAGCCGAAGACGGCCCTTGGAATCAGTGCCGGAGCTGATCCTGGCCGATCTGGCGGTCGCGCAGCCAGCCCCTCAACTCCGGCGGAGCCTGGCGCTGCCGGTAGCTCTGGCCCTGGGTGGTCAGGATGTGGCAGCGGTGGCAGAGCCGATCGAGGAGGGCGCGGCTGAGCTTGACCGAGCCCAGAACCTCGGTCCATTTCTCCAGGGGCAGGTTGGTGGTCACGATCAGGCTCTGGCGCTCGTAGGCCCCGCTGATCACCTCGAAGAGGAGTTCGGCCCCGGCCTTGGACAGGGGCACGTAACCCAGTTCGTCCAAAACCAGGAGATGGATCTTCTCCAGCCGGGTCTGGAGGTGGTGGAGGCGCCGCTGGTCCCGGCACTCCAGAAGCTCGGTCACCAGGCCGGTCACCGGGCGGAAGAGGACCTTCCGGCCCTGACCGCAGGCGGCCAGGGCCAGGGCGCAGGCCAGGTGGGTCTTGCCCGTGCCCGAGTCGCCGATGAGCAGGATGTTCTCCTTGCGGCCGATGTACTCGCCCCGGAGCAGTTCCCGGACCGTGGCTTCGTCGAGAGACGGCTGGGCCTTGAAGTCGAAGGTCTCGATCCTCTTCAGCTCCGGGAGGGAGGCCTCCTTTATCCGCCTCTCGGTGACCCGCTTCTTTCGCTCCACGAGTTCGCGCTCGGCCAGGCGGGTCAGATAGGTCGGGAAATCGCAGTTGTCCTCCTGGCAGACCACGGCCACGGAATTGAATTCCTTGAGCATCGTCGGCAGCTTCAGCTTCTTCAGGTAGCCTTCCAGCGGGCTGCCGGTCCTGGCCTCGGGCTGGTCGACGGCGGGCCGGAGGAGCCGCCCGGCCCGGCCCGGCTTCCTGACCACGGTCAGCCGCGTTCCCTCCGGGGCCGGCCTGATGAGGCCCAGGGCCTCGGCCATGATGTCGGGCAATTGCTTACGTCCGGCCATACCTGGTCAACCTCTCTCTCAGTTTCTCGTAGGGCCTGCCCTTGATGCGCAGAGCCGGGGTGTCGGCCGGAAGCACGGCCGGGGCGGGGGCGGCCTTGGCCTGGACCGCCTCGGCGGGCGGCTCCTGGCTCAGGATCAACCTTTGTTTGAGGCCTTCCAGGGTGTTGCCCCTGATGGGCAGCGGGGAGGCCTCGGCCGCGGCGGCCAGCGGCGGCGCCGGTTCCTGGGAGCCGGCGGCCAGGGCCTCGGCCCGGACGGCCACGGGCCGGACCACGGAGGCCGGCGGGGCGTCCCTGATGACCCTCTCGACCAGCTGCTGGTAGCCCTCGGCCCCCGATCCCTTGGGATCGTGCTCGAAGATGGTCTTGCCAAAGGCCGGACCCTCGGACAGCTTGACCGAGTACTTGATCGGCGGGGCCAGGCGATCCCCGTAGCGGGCGTCGAGCTGGACCATGATTTCGGCCGACTTCTTGACCCGGCCGTCGACGAAGGTCGGGAGGACCCACCTCAGCTTCAGATCCGGGTTGTATTTCTGGAGAACCTCCAGCCTTTCCTCGAACCTGAGGAGGCCGGTCAGGGCCATGGGCTCCATGGACACGGGCGAGAGAATCTCCCGCGAGCAGTAGAGGGCGTTGACCAACAAGGCGTCCCAGCCGGGCGCGGTGTCCAGGATCAGGACGTCGAAGTGGCCTTCGTAGGTGCGAACGGTCTCGGACAGAACAGCCTCAGGGGCCAGGTCCCGCCGCGAGATCTCTCTCTTCACCCCGGCCAGGGCTGTCCCCCCGGCCAGGAGCCAGAGGTTGTCCCGGGCCTTCAGGAGAGCCTCGAAGGGCTCGGCCCAACCGTTGACCACCTCGGCCAGACCTCTCTCGGGCCGGACTCCCAGCATGTCGCTGCACTGGGACTGGACGTCGGTGTCCACCAGCAGAACCCGGTACCCGGCCAGGGCCAGGCCGTGAGCCAGGTGGACCGCCGTTACGCTCTTGGCCACCCCTCCCTTGAGAAGGCTGACGACGATTCTCCTCATTTTCGGCCTCGATCTGTTTGGGTTATCTGCCAGTCTTCCATCCGGTTGGCTCGCCTGGGGGTTTGAGTCTGAAACTGAAGTCGCTCATCCCCCCCTCCGCTGCTCGTCCAATCCGATCGGCGGGCCGGCCCGGTTTAACTCCAAAACGAGTCGGTCGCGGCCGACTGGCATGGTCTTGTCCTCAAAGAAATAGCAATTTGCCTGCCAAGCCTGATTACGGACGTCCCGGGCCGGCCCGAGGCGGCCCCCGGGACTGCCGGCGGGCCGCCCTGGCTTGAAGATGGGCCAGACCGGGGCGCGATGCCGCAGGAAGGCGGTTTTAGGCCGAGTTACCGATCCGGTCAGGGCCGATTATTACTAAATTGTAAGATGACCTGCCATTTGGTAATGGCCGAGGCGTCCCGGCCGGTCAGGCCGAGGCACGCCGGCCTCCGGGCCGGGCCGGGGGAGCTTGAGGTTACGTTTGTGGATTCCACTCCGGCCGGAAGGGATTCTCTTGTTCCGGAGAGGACGGCCCAACCGCGGCCGGGCCGTCCCTAGGGGGAGGCGGTTACCCGGGGAGCCTTGGGACGGGGCTGGGGGTAGAGGCCGGCCAGCTAGTCCTCAAGGTGGTCAAGCCCCTCTAGAAAGGCCATGACGTTGCGCCCCAGGATGTCGTGATTGTAGCCTCCCTCCAGGAGGCCGAAGCAGCCGCCGCCGCCGCGAGCGGCCGCGGCCCGCACCTTGCGGCCGATTTCATAGTAGTCCTCGGTCTCGAGCAGGCCGATCCAGTCGTCCTTGTGGTTGTCGAAACCGGCGGAAACACCGATGAGATCGACCTGGCAGCGAGACAACTCCTCGGCAACCTCGGCCAGAAAGGCTTCGCGATCACGGGCCATGACGTTGTGAACCGTCACCTGGTCATTGCCCCCGAATATATTCGCGGTTCCATCGCCAAAATGTGCGTCAAAATCCAATACATATGCCGTTTCTATTCTCTTGTCCCGTATGAGGACCTCCAGGGCGACGGCCATGTTGTTGAAGTAGCAGAAGCCCCACGACGAGCCGGCCGAGGCGTGATGACCCGGCGGTCGAACCAGACCGAAGCAGGGCTGGCTGAGTCCGATCTCGGCCGTCTGAATGGCGGCGCCAGCGGCCAGGGCGGCGATGGGATAGAGGCCCCTGTTCCTGACGTTAGCCAAATGAGTCTCGGTGTGGACCGCGGCCAGATTCTCCTCGGAGGCCGGCTCGGCGGTGACGAATTCCACCCGAGGGGCGATGACTCGGACTATTGACTCCATCCGACCCTCAGCGGCTGCTGGGTCATGGGCATAGACCTGATAGAAATCCTCGTGGAAAACGACCTTCATTTTTTCCTCACTTCAGTGGCCGCGGGCCGGAATCCCGGCCGGTTCACCTCAGGCGGCCTCTCTCGCCGCAAACCATTCTTTCCCGCCCGCCCGGCGTCTGAGCGGGCGAGTTCCCACTCGAAGTGCCAAGGGGCTGTGCTCCTCCCCGAGGGCCTAAGGATAACCTAGTCTAGCCTGGAGTCAATCGGTTGCTCAAGCCTTCAACCAATCAGACTGCTCGGGCCGGACGGATGGCCAGGAAAACTCCCGCGGCCGGGATTCGTTTCACGATGCCCCTCAGTCCTGAAGGGCATGACTTTAAACCCTGGCATACCACAATTTGCGGCCAGGAACAAAAACATCAAGAAACGTGACGCCGAGGAGGCGGCGCCGGTTCCGCCTCGGCCTTGGCGAGGGGGTTCGGGCCGAGGTTGCCCGCCTAACGACTTCTCTACCTTTTCAGAGCAGTTAGAGCTTGCCAGCCGGCCCGCTCGATTATAAGTTTACAATGATGAGGCTCCGGCTGAAGCCGAGCGCGTTGTTCTTCACTGGTGAGGAGGATAGTCATGGTCTGGCACGGTCGATATGCCGCGGGTTGTCTTGCCTTGGCCTTGGGGCTGATCCTGGGTGCGTTCTGGCCGGGGGCCGCCCGATCCCAGAGCCTGAACAGCCTCAGTTACAGCATCAATCGCATCCAGTACTCGGACGGAGCCAACCGGAACATTGACTATCAGTTCAACGGCGGCGTGGTCAACTCCAGCGGCGTGCTGCCCGTGCCGGGTGGGGCGATAATTTCGCGGCCCGCCGGGGAGAGCTACACCTGGGTCCGCGACAACGGCTGCACGACCCGGGTGGCCGGGGGAGCCTACCAGGTCGCCCACAACGCTCTTCCGGACATGAGCGACGAGGACATCGACACCGAGATCGAGCTTAGGGTCAGCGGCGGCAGCGGGGCCGTGGCCAGGACCTTCAACTGGTCGGCCGTCCTGAGCGTCTTCCGCAACCTCCGCCAGGGCTACGGCTATCAGTTCAGGCTGGCCAACGACATCGTCGGCGAGCGCTACGGGGACGGCCGCCCCTTCTACCAGCCCAACCTGTCCTTGATTCTGCTTCCCGGCCAGTGGCGCTACCGGGACGAGGAGACCGGCGAGGTATACAGCGGGACCAATTCCCTGCTGGTCCACACCAACGTCCAGGTGACTCTGCTGGACCGGGAGTGGTACTCGACCAATCCGCCGATCCTGAACAACCTCAACCTGAACCAGCTGGTCATGGAGGGTCGGCTGAGCGTCCGCCAGGGCAACGCGGTCACCTTCTCCTACCGGATCAACAACGGCGCCTGGCGCACGGCCTGGCAGTCGAGCAACGGCGGCTGGGACATCCGGGCTCTCCGCGCGGCCAGGGTCAAGGTCAGCTCCTTGGTCTTCCCGCTGAACTGAGTCTCACCGGGCCGGGTTCTGCCCCAGGATCCGGCCCGGTCTAGTTTTCCCCGCCTCATCGCCTCAGCCTGACGGCCTCACGGTTAAGCGCCCGGCCGCGGAGGAGTGCTTTAACCTTGACATCCGTCTGGCTCAATGAAAATATGGATCCGTGGATCCAGGATCCCATTGGCCGGCTTTGGGGATTCAACCGGTTCGACTCGGCTGAGTAACTGAGGGCATGTTTTCTTTCGCCTCCAGGGCGCGCCTGTTCGGGCCGCCATAGCCGAGCTGGGATATCGAGGCAGGGGATTTGAACAGACTGGTTTTCAAGCCTTACCGGTCCATCTCGGACCAGGTCTTCGAATTTCTCAAGGAACGCATCGTCACCAGCGACATCAGACCCGGCTCCCGGCTGCTCCAGGCCAAGCTGGCCGAGGAGCTCCAGGTCAGCCGCATGCCCATTCGGGAGGCTTTTCACCGCCTCCAGCAGGCCGGGTTCGTCGAACGGGTGCCCCAGGGCGGGGTCAGGGTCTCGCCGCTCAGCGCCCAAACCATCAATGAGGTTCTGGGCATCAGGGGCATTCTGGAAGCCTACGCCATCGAACTGGCCTGCGACGGCATCACCCCGGACGACCTCATGGAGCTGAAGCTGATCCTGCGCCGGGCCCGGGAGCTGACCGATTCGACCTCGGTCGATCGAGAGACCAAGATCAAGAAGTTGTTCGAGCTGAACACACGGCTGCACGATCTCATCTACCGGGCCACGGGCAACGCCCACCTCATCAAGCTGATCGGAGACCTGAAGGACCTGGTCCTCAGGATGCGCGCCATGAGCGTGAGAAAGGACAGTTCCTGGCTCCAGACCTGGCAAGATCACGGCCAGCTCGTGGATTGCCTGGAGCGCCGGGACAAGGAGGAGGCGGTCAGGATAATGAAGGCCCACATCGCCAACGCCGCATATTTCACCCTCCTGACGGCCGAACAGGATGAGGGCGAGGCTTCTCAAGGCGGCCCGGGCGAGGCCGACGGCCGGGACGATGGCTAGCCGGCGACTTATCGATACCTCAAGATGGCCAAGAGCCGGGATCGAGAGGTGAGAGGCTTTTGAGGAGGGATTAAAGCAAAGACCTGATTATTTTTCGGCTTATTCATTGGTCCCCGCTTGGGGATCATAAGAGCAAAGGGGGTCGTCGTAATGAGATTGGATCGAGTCGTATTGATCGTCCTTATGGCAACCTTGATGGTCTTCCTGTTCGGCCCGGCCACCGGATCGGCGGCCGGGCCCATCAAGATGCGTCTCTCTCACTATGTGGACGAGTCACATCCGCTCCACGCCGCGGCCAAGCAGTTCGCGGAGAAGGTCAAGGAGCGGACCAAGGGAGAGGTCGAGGTGACCGTCTATCCGGCCAACACCCTGGGCTCCCCTCCGGAGCAGTGCGAACAGGTCAAGCTGGGCACCTTGGACATGAGCCTCAACACCCAGGGCCAGCTCGAGTATTACGTCAAGGCCTGCGCCACGGCCCAGATTCCCTTCCTCTTCGATGACTACGACCACGCCCACCGGACCCTGGACGGACCGGGGATGGACTGGCTGGCCCCGCTTTTCGAGAAGTCGGGCTTCATCCTTATGTCCAACTGGGAGTGGGGCTTCAGGAACCTGACCAACAACAAGCGGCCGGTCCTCACCCCAGAGGACGTCAAGGGCCTGAAGATCCGGGTTCCCCCGGAGTTTCACCTCCAGACCCTCTTCGAGGGCCTGGGCGCAGTGGTCACCAAGATCGCCTGGCCCGAGCTCTACATGGCCCTGGCCCAGAACGTGGTAGACGGCCAGGAGAACCCGCTCAGCGCCATCTACTATCAGAAGTTCTATGAGGTCCAGAAGTACGTGGCCCTGACCCGCCACGCCTACAGCTGCTCGATTCAGGTCATGAATCCCAAGAGCTGGGCCAAGCTCAGCCCGGAGCAGCAGAAGATATTCAAGGAGGAGAGCCAGGCCGCCGGGGCCAAGGCCCGCCAGATTCTCAACGACGAAGAGACCGAACTGCTGGCCAAGATGGAGAAGGCCGGCGTCAAGATAAGCAAGCCGGAGATCGGTCCCTTCAGGGAGGCGGCCAAGCCGGCCAACGAGAAGATCTTCCAGCGTTACGGCATGGACAACGTCAAGGTAATGCTCAAGCTGGCCGAGGAGACCAGGAAGAAATAGAGAAGCGAAAACAACTGATTGAACCAGCCTGAAAGGGAAGAGGCCAGGCCATGATGACCGCCGCCATTTTCGCGGTTCTGTTGTTCCTGATCCTGATTGGACTGCCCGTGGCCGTTTGCATGGGCCTGACGGCGGCGATCTTCTTCGTGGTGCTGGGCGAACCGGAAGTCCTGATCATGGTCCCGGCAAGGATGTACTCGAGCAGCGTCGGGTTCACCCTCCTGGCCATTCCCTTTTTCATAATGACCGGCAGCCTGATGAACACCGGCGGCATGACCCAGCGCATCTTCCTCTTCTGTCAGCGCCTGGTGGGGCACATCCGCGGCGGCCTGGGGCACGTCAACGTGGTCCAGAGCATGATCTTCGCCGGCATGTCCGGCTCGGCCATTGCCGACGCTGGCGGGGTGGGCATGGTGGCCATGCAGGCCATGGTCAAGGCCGGTTTCAGCCCGGCCTTCAGCGGGGCCGTCACCGCCGCCTCCTCCACCATCGGACCCATCATTCCGCCCAGCATCCCCCTGGTCATCTTCGGGAGCCTGACCGGCGTCTCGGTGGGCCGGCTCTTTCTGGGCGGCTTCATTCCCGGCTTGATAATGGGCCTGGGCATGATGGTCACGGTCTACATCACCTCGGTCAGGCGCAACTACCCCAGGGAGAAGAGGGCCACCTTTAGGGAGCTGATGAGCAGCGCCCTGGCCGCCTGGACGGCCTATCTGGCCCCGATCATCATCATCGGCGGGATCCTGACCGGCGTGTTCACGCCCACCGAGGCCTCGGTGGTAGCCGCGCTCTACGCCATCGCCATCAGCCTCCTGGTCTACCGGGAGGTAACCCTCAAGGGGCTGCTGGACATCCTCTGGACCACCCTGGAGCAGACCGTCCGGGTCATGTTCATCATCTCCGCGGCCGGCCTGTTCGGCTGGCTTCTCATCCAGCAGCGGGTGCCCGAGGCGGTCATCAAGGGGCTCCTGGCCTTCAGCAAGGACCCCCTGGTGATCCTCCTGGTCATCAATCTCATCCTCCTGGTCCTGGGCTGCTTCATGGAAGCCATCTCGGTCATGCTCCTGACCATCCCCATCTTCATGCCCCTGCTGGACAAGGTCGGCATCGACCCGGTTCACTTCGGGGTGATGATGACCTTCAACCTGATGTTCGCCCTGCTCACGCCGCCGGTGGGCATGGTCCTCTACACCGTCGCCAGCGTCGGCCAGGTGCCCCTCTGGCGGCTGGCCTCGGAGCTGAAATGGTACCTGCTGGCCTTCCTGGTGGGGCTGGCCCTGATCACCTGTATCCCGGGATTGGTGACCTGGGTGCCCAACCTGGTCATGGGCGCCCAGCTCTGAAGGGGAGGAAGCCCGGTGAAGACGGAGATCTTTAAGAAGGCCGATCAGGGATTTGCCGCCATCCTCAAGTGGAGCAGCGTCGCCAGCCTGGTCGGCCTGCTGTTTCTGATCGCGGCCGGGGTGTTCGTCAGGTTCGTGCCCATCGCCTCCATGGGCTGGGCCGACGAGATCATCGAGTTCGGTTTTATCTGGATGGTCTTTTTCGGTTCGGCCGTGCTCTGGCGGGCGAGGACCCATTTCCGGGTGGACTTCATTCCTCTCTGGCTGGCCGGCAAGAAGGCCGGGCGGGTTCTGGAGATCTTTCTGAACTTCCTGTCGCTGGCCTTCTTCGTGGTCTTGAGCGGTGAAGGTTGGCAGTTGGCCATGCGGGCCACGGATGAGTCGCCGATTCTGGCCTGGCCCAAGACGCTCTGGTACATCGTTGTGCCCATTTCCGGGGCGATCATGCTGGGTTACACTGTCCGGGACCTCTGGCTTCTCCTGCGAGGCCGCCCTCTGGTCTGAAGCGGCCGGACCCGCCCTGGCGAGGCAAGAACTCCTTTCTAGATCCCGGGATAGACCCGCGGCGGAGGCTTCCAATGACCAAGAAATCCATCGCCTTCATCGGCCTGGGGGCCATGGGCAAGCCCATGTCCCAGCACCTGGTCAGGGCCGGCTACCCCCTGACCGTCTACGACCTCAACCCGGCGCCCGTGGCCGAGCTCAAGGCCCTGGGCGCCGCCACGGCGGCCAGTTGCGCCGAGGCGGCCCGGCGGGCCGAGGTCATCATCACCATTCTTCCGGCCGATCCCCAGGTCAAGGAGGCCGTTCTGGGCCAGACCGGCGTGTTCGAGGGCGCCGCCAAGGGGGCGACGCTCATTGACATGACCTCCCTGGCCCCCCACACCTGCCTTCTGGTGGCCGCCGAGGCGGCCAAGAGAGGCGTCCGCTTCATGGACGCCCCGGTCTCGGGCGGCACTGTCGGGGCCGAGAAGGCCAGCCTGACCATCATGGTCGGCGGCGACAAGGAGCTGTTGGAGGAGCACCGGGACATCCTGGAGGTGATGGGCAAGACCATCTTCCACGTCGGCGGTGTGGGCATGGGCGAAACGGTCAAGATGATCAACCAGATCCTGGTCGGGGTGAACCTGCTGGCCATCACCGAGGCTTTTGTCCTGGGGGTCAAGCTGGGGGCCGATCCCCAGACTCTCTACGAGGTCATCCGGGTCAGCGCTGGCAATTCCTTCATGCTCGACAACCGGGTGCCCGGCTACATCTTCAAGGGCGACTTCACCCAGACCGGCTTCGCCGTGGACCTGCTCCGCAAGGACGTCGGCCTGGCCGTGGAGAGCGCCAGGCTGGAGAAGGTTCCTCTCTATTTGACCAGCCTGGCCTACCAGATCCTGACCGCGGCCAGCGCGGCCGGCCTGGGCCAGCAGGACCAGTCCTCGGTCATCACCCTGCTCGAGGAGGCGGCCGGGGTCAAAGTCAGGGTCAAGTGACCGGACGGCCGGGCTGACTCAATCGGTCCCGGCCGGGGCCGGCCGCAAGCCCTTGGCCACGGTTGAGCCCGGCTCGGCCGTTTGAAGCTACTCGCCACTGATCCGGCGGCTTTTGCCAGATCGCCCGCCGCGGGTTATCCTTGGCTCAGGCAGCGCTCGTCCGAATTGTGGGGGAGAGAACCGGGCCGGCCTTGGGGCGGCTCAGAGGAGGGGAGCCATGTGGAAGGAATTCAAGGAATTCGCGATGCGGGGCAACGTGGTGGACATGGCCGTGGGCATCATCATCGGGGCCGCCTTTGGGACCATAGTCAAGTCGCTGGTCGCCGACGTGATCATGCCGCCCATCGGCGTCGTCCTGGGCAACGTGGACTTCTCTGAGTTCTTCCTGGTGATCAAGCAGGGCGCCGCCGCCGGCCCCTACGCCAGCCTGGCCGCGGCCCAGAAGGCCGGCGCGGTGACCCTGAACTACGGACAGTTCCTGAACACGATCATCAGCTTCCTGATCGTGGCCTTCTCGGTCTTCCTGCTAATCAAGGGCATGAACTCGCTGCGCCGGAAGGAGGAGCCGGCCGCCCCGACCACCAAGGAGTGCCCCTTCTGCCTGACCACCGTCAATCTCAAGGCGACCCGCTGCCCGGCCTGCACCTCCGAGCTGGCCGGCTAGCCTGAGCGGCCGTTCTGACCTGGCCGGGGCTTGGGTCAGGCCCCGGCCAGGGCGGCGATCCGCTCGATCACCTTGAGGTCCTTCATCACCCTGACCGCGGCTGGGGGGACCAGGTGCTCCCAGGGCTGGCCTAGGGCGATCAGGCGGCGAACCCCGGTCGAGGTCAGACCCTTTTGGGCCAGGGGCCGCCGCCAGAGGACCTCGGTGGCCAGGCCCAGGGACTCGAAAACGGACAGCTTCCTCTCGCCCCACTCGTCGTAGATGGTCAGGAAGAAGACCCCCTTGAGGGGCACGTAGTAGCGGTAGAGCTCGGGGCGGTTGATGGGCAGGGGCACGATGGAGAAGTCGTCGAGGCCCAGGCCTTCCTGGCCCAGGGCGGCCTTGAGGATGGTCTGGCGCTCCCAGTAGGTCAGGGGGTTGGCCTCCGGCCGGCTCCGGTCCGGGTCGGCCGGATCGTCCTTGGTCAGGCTCGGATCCGGGTTGGTGACGCCGACGACCAGGTGCTGGCAGCGCGCCTTGGCGGCCAGGAGGTAGACCAGGTGGTCGTTGTGGAGGACCTGAAAGCGGCCGTGAACAACGCCCAGGTCGTGCATTTGCGTCTCCTTGGCCCCTAGACCTTAAGCGGCCGCCGGGGGCCCGGCCAGAAGGGCTGATCCTCAGGGCCGTCCATGAGGCCCCGCAGCTTGGCCCGGTTGAGATGGTTCAGGATCAGGTTCATCAGCTCCCGGCCCCTGACCAGCCCCAGGACCCCGGCGGCGGCGCTGACCTCGTCGAAGCGGCTGACCCCGTCCCGGCGGACCCCCCGGCCGGCCATGAGCAGCGGGACCGGCTCGCCCGAGTGGATCAGCGGCCCGGCCGAGGGCGTGGAGTGGTCCGAGGTGACGACGAGGAGCACCTCCGGGTCGTCCAGGAGGGGCCCGATGGCCCGGCCCAGGCCCTGGTCCAGGGCCTCGATGACCTCTCTCTTGGCCGCCGGGTTCTTGGTGTGGGCGGCCTGATCCGGGGCCTTGGTGTGGACGTGGACCAGGTCGAAGTCGGCCAGGAGCCGCCGGGCGGCCTCCAGCCGTCCGGCCAGGTCGGCGGCCGGGTCGGCCGTGTCCTTCCGGGCGATGACCTCCAGGCCCAGGAAGCGAGCCAGGCCCCAGTAGACCAGGCCGGACGAGACCGTGGCCGCCCTGAGCCCCCAGCGCTCCTTGAAGGGCCTGACCTCCCTGAGCCGGCCGGGCCGCTGGGTGGCCAGGGCGTTCAGGGGGGGCAGGCCCCGCCGCTGACGCTCCAGGTTGACCGGGTGGCCTCTCAGGCTCCGGTGGGCCGAGATCAGGAAGTCGTTTATTGACCCGGCCGCAGCCAGGGTGGCCTCATCCTCGGCCCACTCCCGCCAGGGCTGGACCTCCATAAGATAACGGCCCTCGACCAGGGGGCTGGAATCGGTCAGCCAGGGCGAGGCCGGGCCCCGCAGGGTCAGGATGGCCTCCAGACCTTTGGTCCGGCTGAGGGTGAGGTCGGGGTGCTGGTCGCGCAGAGCGGCCAGGCTGGAGAAGAGCTCCTCCGCCTCCGGCCGCGCCCAGGGCGGCTCAAAGGCCAGGACCCTCAGGCCGCCGTCCTCCTCGGCCGCGGCCAGGAGCCTGGCCAGGAGGTAGACCTCGCCCGGCCGCACCTCCAGGCCCGCGCCCAGGGCCTCCAGCAGGCCTCGGCCCGGGAACTCCTCCGCCTGGTAGCCGAAGAGGGCGAAGTGGGCGTCCTCGCTGGGCAGGGCCAGGCCCAGCTCGCCGGCGTGAAAGAGCCCGTTGGCCCCCAGCCGGGCCAGCTCGTCCAGGTGGGGCGTCCGGGCCGCGGCCAGAGGCGTCCGGCCGCCCAGGGACTCGTGGGTCCGGTCGCCCAGCCCGTCCAGGATTATGAGCAGGCAGCGCGAGGGCACCGGGGCCAGCCTCCCGATCTATCGGTCAAGACGATGATCGACCCGAAAAAGGGCCGATAGAAACGATTTGACCCGGCCCTCCGAGATGCTCACCTTTTGACCATGAGGATCGATCTTCACGTCCACACCAGCCTCTCGCCCTGCAGCCAGCTGGAGCTGGCCGATATCCTCGGCCGGGCCAGGTCCCTGGGCCTGGACGGCGTCTGCCTGACCGATCACTATCCGGCCCGGGCCGGGCGGCTCATCCGGGAAGGCGTCCAGGCCGACGGCCTGGTGGTCCTGGCCGGGCAGGAGTACGCCACGGCCGAGGGCGATTTTCTCCTCTTCGGGCCCCAAAACCAGCCGCCGCCGGACCTCGAAGCCAGAGACCTCCTGGCCTGGGTCAGGGCCGCGGGGGGTGAGGCCGTCATCGCCCACCCCTTTCGCCAGGCCAGGCCGGCCGCCGAGGGCCTGGTCCGGGACGGCTCCTGCCGTCTGGTCGAGGGCCTCAACGGCCGCAACCAGCCCCGGGAGAACGACCTGGTCAGAGCCTGGCGCCGCTTTTACCCCCTCCGCGAGGTGGGCGGCAGTGACGCCCACAGCCTCGAGGAGCTGGGGAGGGTGACCACCGTCTTCCAGGACCGGATCGCCTCTCCCCAGGACCTGATCGCCGCCCTCAGAGGCGGCCGCTACTGGCCGGAGATCAACCCCATCGCTCTGGCCTCGGCCCGCCTGGCCGCCTGAAGGACTGCGGCTTCCCATCACAGCCAAGACTCGAGCCTGGCTTCAGAGCGCCTTCTCCCTGACCGCCTGCCGCTCCTCGTCCACCTCCAGGTCCTCGAACACGCTGGGCGCCTGGCCTTTGAGAATCCTGAGGACCTCCAGGGCCATCAGCCGGATCTCCCACTGGGCCGCCCGGTGCCCGCGCAGAGTAATGATGTGGCGCCACTCCCGCAGGTTGGCCGAGACCACGATTTCGGTGTTGACGGCGTTGGGCAGGGCGAAGCGGGCGTCCTCGTTGGGCACGCCCAGCTCCTGGAGGGCGGTGTAGGTCCGCCGGGCCTGGATCATCAGCTCGTTGAAGAGCTTGAGGGCCTCGGGCCTGGCCTCGATGGAGGCCGGGGTGACGTAGCCGAAGTTCTTCTCGTTGACGTAGCGCTGGGAAGCCTGGGTAAAGGAGCAGAGCCGGTGCCTGACTAATTGGTGGGTCAGGGCCCGGGAGACCCCGGAGATCCGGAAGGTGGCCGAGGCGTGCTCCAGGACCGAGGTGTGACCCAGCTTGACCAGCATCCGGATGAACTTCCGCTCGCTGCCGGGGCCCTGCTTGTCAAAGGACTGATAGGACGTCCGGCCGGCCTGCTCGATGAGTCTTTCAGCATCTGGGGTGATGGCCAGGAGTTCTATTTTCATGGTTGGGCCTCGATTTTCAAGAGGTGGGGCCATTCTGACCCGGGCCGGGGGAGGGTGTCAAGGCGGGGGAATCAATCAGCGGCCGTCCCCAGGCCGAAGGATTCCTTGAGGCTGAGCGAGGCCAGGAGGGCGGCCACGGCGCAGCCGAAGAAGATCAGGAAGGCCCGGCCGTAGGCCGCCGGCGGGTAGACTCCGTTGACCTTGCCCTGGGCCTCCAGGACCAGCCCGATCAGGACCTGGGTCAGAGCCGGGCCCAGGAAAGCCATCAGGTTGACCAGGCCGGTGGCCGTGCCGGCCGCGGCCAGGGGGAAGAGCTCCTTGGCCGAGGCAAAGGCGACCACCGGCACCGCCCCGGCGAAGAGGCCCAGGAGGAGAAAGAGGAGGTAGAGCAGCCCCAGGTTGAGTCCGGCCGGGAAAAAGGCCAGGACCGAGCTGATCAGGAGCACGACCAGGGTGGCCAAGACCAGCGGCTTCTTGCGCGAGCGGAGGAGGTGGTCCGAGAGGTAGCTCTGCAGCGGGGAGCCGAAGATCATGCCCACGGCGATCATGGACAGAACCCCGCCGGCCTGGGCCTTGCTCAGGCCGTAGACGTGCATGAGGTAGGGCCCGCCCCACAGTCCGGCGAAGGCGAAGAAGAAGGCCGGCTCGAAGAGAAACCACATGGCCAGGGGCCAGAAGGACCGGCTGCTCAAAATAAGACGGGCCCCCTGCCAGACTCCCGCCGCCTGGCCCGCCTCCCTGGCCGGGGCCTCCTCCACGGGCGGCAGGCCCAGGTCCTGCGGCCGGTCGCGGACCAGGAGCCAGATGGCCAGGGTGATCACCAGAGTCCCGCAGCCGATGGCCACGAAGCTGCCCCGCCAGCCCAGGAGGCTGCTCAGGTAGGCCAGGGGGGTGGCCGCCCCGAGCACGCCCAGGCCCCCGACGGCCATGAGAACGCCCATCATCGAGGCGAACTGGTCGCGTCTGAACCAGAGGGTCAGGGCTTTCATGGTCGGGACAAAGACCATGGACACGCCCAGGCCGACCAGGACCCGAGCGACGATGGCCCAGCTCACCGAGCCGACCAGGCCGAAGAGGATCGAGCCCAGCCCGGCCAGGGCGAAGAAGACGGTTATGGTCCGGCGCGGCCCCCAGGAGTCCGAGAGCAGGCCGGCCGGAAGCTGCATCAGGGCGTAGGGGTAGAAGTAGGCCGAGGCCAGGAGGCCGATCAGGCCGCCGCCGGCCTTGAGGTCGCGCATCAGGTCCAGGGCGACCACGGCCGGGGAGGTGCGGTGGAAATAGACCATGAAGTAGGCCCCGGCCAGGAGGCCGAAGACCAGCCAGCGGTAGCCCGAGGATCGTTGGGGCGGCCTGGTGGGAGGCACCGGACTCACATCCTTGTCTGGAGCGGAGAGGAACGCCGGAGGGACGATAACATCGAGCCGGGCCATCGGGCAAGGAGGGAGTCGGAGTCGGCTCGCCCGGGAAAGGGGTTCAGGCCCGCTTCTTTATCCTGGCCAGGAGAGCTTCCTGCTCGGCCAGATAGCGCTGCACCTCGTCCTCGGTCAGCTTTCTGATCTGGCTGACCTCGACCGGAAAGTAATGCTTGAAGAGGTAGACCGGCTTGGCCGAGGGGCAGGTCGTGCCCGGGTTGTCCTGCAGGTAGGCCAGCAGATCCTGCTTGGTCGGGAAAATCTTGGCGAAGGTCCGCCCGGCCTCGGCCTGGAGCTCGTATATCCCGCAGTTGCGGCCGGAGACGATCTCGGCCGTCTTGAGGTAGAGCAGGGCGGTGTCGCAGTCCTTGAAGGGATACTTCCAGCGATAGCGGCCGGTCTCTTCACCTTCGATGCAGACGTAGCGGCCGCAGGTCGAGCAGATGTACTGGGTGTGATTCCTCAGGCATTCGGCCGCTCCCAGGAGGGGAGTGACGCGGGGTTGATCGCTGTAGCACTCCAGACACCTCATGATCATCCCCCGTACGAGACCATGATTCTCTTTTATTACACCCTAAACCTCTCTCAAAAACTGTCAAGAGGCCGGTCCGGTCCGGGGGCTCGGCCTCTGACCTTGACTGGCCCCGACCCCAGGCCTAGGATAGACTTTGCAACAGACCCGTCGGGCGGCGGGCCGAGAGGAAAAGGAAATTGCCCGTGACCGAAGCGTCTCCCCAGGCCTCCTTCGATCTTCCAGAGCGACTGGCCGGTTTGGGCCAGCTGGCCCTCAACCTCTGGTGGAGCTGGCATCCGGAAGCGAGGATGCTCTTCAAGATGCTGGACCGCCAGGTCTGGAAGGAGAGCGTTCACAACCCCATCAGGACGCTCAGGGAGCTGCCCCGGGAGGTCCTGGAGGCCGCGGCCGGGGACGCCGAGTACCTGCGGCGCTACGACGCCGTCCTGGCCCGCTTCCAGGAATACGTCGCCTCGAAGGGCGAGTGGTTCGGTCAGAGGGTCGATGATCCCGGCTCGCGGCCGATAGTCTACTTCTCGGCCGAGTACGGCCTGCATCACTCCCTGCCCTTCTACGCCGGCGGCCTGGGTTTCCTGGCCGGCGACCACCTCAAGGAATGCAGCGACCTGGGCGTCCCCCTGGTGGCCGTGGGGTTCATGTATCCCGAGGGTTACGTCCGCCAGAAGATCCGGGAGGACGGCTGGCAGGAAGGCACCGACGAACCCGTGGACCGGGACGCGTCTCCCATCGTCCGGGTCTGGGGCGAGGACGGGAAACAACTCGTGGTCAGGGTGCCTCTCATCGAGCCGCCCATCCACGTCTCGGTCTGGAAAGTGGCCGTGGGCCGGGTGACCCTCTACCTCATGGACACGGACATAGACCTCAACGACCCCTGGAACAGGCAGATTTCGGCCCGCCTCTACATCGGGGACATCGAGCAGCGGCTGCGCCAGGAGATCGTCCTGGGCATCGGGGGCTACAATCTCCTGGGCGCCCTGGGGATCAGGCACTCGGTGATCCACCTCAACGAGGGGCACCCCGCCTTCGCCCTCCTGGAGGCGGTCAGGGAGCGGGTCCGGGAGGGACTGAGCTACGAGCGGGCCGTCCAGGAGGTGGGCCGGACTTCGGTGTTCACGACCCACACACCCGTCCCGGCCGGACACGACGTCTTTCCCTTCCCCCTGATGGAGAAGTACTTCACCGCCTACTGGCCGGACCTGGGGGTGGATCGGGAGACTTTCTTCGGGCTGGGCCTCAACCCGGAGGCGCCCGCGGCCGGCTTCAACATGACCGCCTTCGCCCTGAGGATGTCGGCCCACTGCAACGCCGTCAGCCAGAGGCACGGAGAGGTGGCCCGGCAGATGTGGCGAGGTCTCTGGTCCGGCCTGCCCCAGGGCAAGGCGGCCATAGATCACGTCACCAACGGCGTCCACCTGCCGACCTGGCTTGAGCCCAAGATGGTGCTCTTGTTAAATAAATACCTTGGGGACGGCTGGCTGGACAACCACGACGATCCCTCGGTCTGGCGGTTCGTCGACGACATCCCCGATGAGGAGCTCTGGCAGGCTCAGTACTGGTCCAAGGTGAAGCTGATCAACTTCATCCGGGAGTGCGCCCGCCGGGGCTGGGCCGGGGAGGGCCTGGGCCCGTCCATCGTTCTGGCCCAGGGGGTCATGCTGGATCCCTCGGTCCTGACCATCGGCTTTGCCCGCCGCTTCGCCACCTACAAGCGGGCCAACCTGATCTTCCGCGACCCGGAGCGCCTCAAGAGGATCGTCAACAACCGCTGGCGGCCGGTCCAGATAATCTTCGCCGGCAAGGCCCACCCGGCTGACCTGCCGGGCAAGAAAGTCCTCCAGGACGTCTTCCGGGCCGCCCAGGACCCCCAGTTCGGAGGCCGGGTGGCCTTTGTCGAGGACTACGGGGAGCGACTGGCCCAGTACCTGGTCCACGGGGTGGACGTCTGGCTCAACACCCCCCAGCCGCCTCTGGAGGCCAGCGGCACCAGCGGCATGAAGGCCGCCCTGAACGGGGTGCCCCAGCTGAGCATCCCGGACGGCTGGTGGCTGGAAGGGTTCAACGGCCGCAACGGCTGGACCGCTGGCCGGGACGCGGGAGGCGGCGATCGGGACGCGGCCGACGCCGAGGCGGTCTACCGGCTCCTGGAGGAAGAAATAGTCCCGCTCTATTACAAGACGGCCGACGACGACGTGCCCCACGACTGGGTCAGGGTGATGAAGGAGGCGATCAAGAGCGTCGCCCCCGGATTCTCGGCCCGGCGGATGGTCAAGGAATACGCCCTCAAGTTCTACGCCCCGGCGCTCCGGGAGGGGTCTTGAGGCCGGTTTGAGGCCGGGCCAGGGAGTCACGGCCGTTCTGTTTCACTAGACTGATTCAATTTAAGGGTGACAGCCATGCCGCAGGAACACGTCCACATCGACTGGGAAGACAAGGAGCAGGTCCAACAAGAGATCGACCGGGTCTTCGCCATGTACAAGCACCTCAACGAATGCGCCGCCTCCGATGGAAACATCTGCCCCGTCTGCGGCTCTTCCCGGGTCGAGCTGCTGGACGAGAAGGAGCACTACGCCAACGTAATCAAGATGCGCCACTGCCTGGACTGCAACAAGGGCTACACCCAGTACCTGGTGAGCTTCGAGGAGGCGGACAAATGGGCTTCGGAATGGCGTCCGCCCGTGGTCAGCTATTCCGTGGAGGAGTATCCCTATTTCATCTACTTCAAGCCGGGGACTCACGTCTGCGAGGGCATCGGGCCCAACGTGTTTCCCTGGGAGAAATAGCCCCGCTTAGGTCCGTCCCGTAAAGCCGGGTGATTGACCCCGCCTCAGTCCGCCCCTCAGTCGAAGAGATGGCAGGCCGCCAGATGATCCCTCTCCAGGGTTCTCAGGACCGGCCTCTCCCGCCGGCAGACATCCATGACCTTGAGGCAGCGCGGGTGGAAGGGGCAGCCCTGGGGCAGGTCGATGGGCGTGGGCACCTCGCCCTGGATGGCCGGGGCGTCCTTGAACTCCAGGTCGTCCAGGGAGGGGATGGCCGAGAAGAGAAGCTGGGTGTAGGGGTGGAGCGGCCGGCTGAAGATCTCCTCGGTCTCGGCCGTCTCGACGATGAAGCCCAGGTACATCACCGCCACCCTGAGGCTGATGTGCTTGACCACGCTCAGGTCGTGGGAGACGAAGAGGTAGGTCAGGTTGAACTCCGCCTGCATGTCCAGGAGGAGGTTGAGTATCTGGGCCTGAATGGACACGTCCAGGGCCGAGATGGGTTCGTCGGCGATGACCAGCTCCGGCTGGGCGGCCAGGGCCCGGGCGATGCCGATGCGCTGGCGCTGGCCGCCCGAGAACTGGTGGGGGTAACGGCTGGCGTAGACCGGGTCCAGGCCGACCTTGGCCAGGAGCTCCAGGACCCTCTCCCGGCGCTCGGCCCCCCTGGCCAGGCCGTGGATGCTCAGGGGCTGGCCTACGATGTCCATGATCTTCTTGCGGGGATTGAGTGACGAGAAGGGGTCCTGGAAGATGATCTGGATCCTCTTCTGGAAGGGCCTCCGCTCGGCCCCCCTGAGGCGGCTGATCTCCTGGCCCTGATAGAAGATCCGGCCGGCCGTGGGCTGGTGCAGGCCCAGGATGGTCTTGGCCAGGGTGGACTTGCCGCAGCCGCTCTCGCCGACCAGGGCCAGGGTTTCGCCCGGCCTGATCTCCAGGCTGACCTGGTTGACGGCGTGGACCACCTGGCTGAGGAAGCGCAGCCGACCGCCCTTGAGGGCGATCTTCTCGAAGACGCTCTTCTGGACCGGGAAGTGCTTGCTCAGCCCCTCGATCCTCAGCAGGGGCGCCTGGCCGGCCGGCTGGCTCATGGGCTTCTCCTGGAGCAGGCGACCAGGTGGCCGGGCAAGACCTCCTCCATCTCGGGCCGCTCCTGGCAGGCGGCCGAGGCCAGCTCGCAGCGCGGGGCAAAGGGGCAGCCCGGCGGCATGTCGATCAGGTTGGGCATCATGCCCGGGATCTGGTCCAGCCTCTTGCGCCTGGCCTGGCGGCCGGGGATGGAGCGGATCAGGCCCTGGGTGTAGGGGTGGAGGGGGCTGGTGATTATCTCCCGCTTGGGGCCCTTCTCGACCAGGTGGCCGGCGTACATGACGCAGATGGTGTCGCAGAACTGGCCGACCAGGGCGATGTCGTGGGTGATCAGGATCAGGGCCGTCTGCTGCTGCCGGACCAGGTTCCTCATCATGGACAAGACCTGGGCCTGGATGGTCACGTCCAGGGCGGTGCTGGGCTCGTCGGCGATGATCAGGGCCGGGTTGGAGGACATGGCGATGGCGATGGCCACCCGCTGGCGCATGCCCCCCGAGAACTGGTGGGGGTAGTCGTTGATCCTCTCCTCGGGCGAGGGGATGTTGACGCTGCGCAGGAGGCTGACGGCCCGCTGCTGGGCCTGGCGCCGGGAGATGCCCTGGTGGAGGGTCAGGGCCTCGCTGATCTGGTAGCCGATGGTGAAGACCGGATCCAGGGAGGTCTGGGGGTCCTGGAAGACCATGCTGATCCGGTTGCCCCGGATCTTCTCCATCTCCGCTTCCGTCTTGTCCAGCAGGTTCTGGCCCTCGAAGATGATCTGGCCGGCCACGATCCGGCCGGGCTCGTCGATGAGGCCCAGGATGGAGAAGCCGGTGATGGACTTGCCCGCCCCGGATTCGCCGACCAGGCCCAGAATCTGGCCCTGGTCCAGGGAGAAGCTGACCCCGTCCACGGCCTTGACCACGCCCCGCCGGGTGAAGAAGTGGGTCTTGAGACCCCTGACGCCTAGGACCTCCCTGGGCCGGCTCATCGCTTCAGCCTCGGGTTGAGGACGTCCCTGAGCCTGTCGCCCAGGAGGTTGATGCCCAGGACGATGAACATCAGGCCCAGGCCGGGCAGGACCGAGATCCACCAGTAGCCGCTGAAGAGGACCTGGTAACCCTCGGAGATGAGCGAGCCTAAGGACGGCTCGGTGATGGGCACGCCCAGGCCCAGGAAGCTCAGGGTCGCCTCCAGGATGATGGCGTTGGCGATGCGGACCGTGCCGATGACGATGATCGGGGCGACGATGTTGGGCAGGATCTCCCGGAACATGATCACCGCCGGGGAGACGCCCACGGCCCTGGCCGAGTCGACGTAGTCCTTCTCCCGCTCGGACAGGGTGCTCCCCCGGGCCGTCCGGGCGTAGAAGACCCAGTTGACCACGCTGATGGCGATGATGATCTTGAACAGCCCCGGCCCCCAGATGGCCATGATCACCAGGGCGATGAGAATGGCCGGGAAGGAGAGCTGGATGTCGGCCACGCGCATGATCAGGGCGTCGGTCTTGCCGCCGCTGTAGCCGGCGATGACGCCGACCAGGGTGCCGAAGGCGGCCGAGAGAAAGGTGCTCATCAGGCCGACGTAGAGGGAGATCCTCAGGCCGTAGAGGATGGCCGAGAACATGCAGCGGCCCTGGCCGTCCGAGCCCAGGAGGAAGGGCTGGTAGGCCCAGGTCTGGAACAGCTCGGGCGGCTTGTAGCTGTTCTGGAGGAAGAGCTGCTTCAGGTCGTAGGGGTTCTGGGGGGCGATGAGCGGGGCCAGGAGGGCGGCCAGGAGCAAGACCAGGGTCATGGCCGCGCCGATGAGGCCGGACTTGCTCTCCCGGAACTCCTGCCACCATTCGGCTCTTCTGAAGCCAAGGACCGCGCTCAGCCGGCTCATCCGCCCCTCACTTGAGCCTGATTCTGGGGTCTAGAAAGGTGTAGACGAAGTCCACGACGAAGTTGAGAAAGACGAAGAGCAGTGAGACGATCAGGAGATAGGCCACCACCACCGGCCGGTCCAGGTTGTGGATGGAGTCGATGACCAGCTTGCCCATGCCCGGCCAGGCGAAGATGGTCTCGGTGACGATGGCGAAGGCGATGATGTTGCCCAGCTGCAGCCCGATGATTGTCACCACCGGGATGAGGATGTTCTTCAGGGCGTGGATGAAGATGACCCGCCGCTCGGACAGGCCCTTGGCCTTGAGGAACTTGACGAAGTCCTGGAGCAGGACCTCCATCATCCCGGCCCTGACCAGGCGGATGATAAGGGCCAGTTGGAAGATGGCGATGGTCACGGCCGGGAGGATGAGGTGGCGGAACCCGCTCCAGGTCAGGAAGCCCAGGCGCAGGCCCCCGACGAGAACGGTCTCGCCCCGGCCCGAGGAGGGCAGCCAGCCCAGGGCCACGGAGAAGATCATGACCAGCATGATGCCCAGCCAGAAGACCGGCAGGGAAATCCCCAGGAGCGAGCCGGACATGATCAGCTTGCTCAGGGCCGCCTTGGGCCTGATCGCGGCGATGATTCCGGCCGGGATGCCCATGAGCACGGCCAGGAACATGGCCGAGAGGGCCAGTTCCAGGGTGGCCGGGATCCGCTCGACCACCAGCTGGATGGCCGGCTGGTTGAAGATGAACGAGGTGCCCAGGTCGCCCCTGAGGGCGTTACCTAAAAAGGTGAGGTACTGGGCGTGGAAGGGCCGGTCCAGGCCCAGGTGGTGCCTCAGCTGCTCGGCCTGCTGGAAGGTGGCGTCGGGCGGCAGGAGCAGCTCGACCGGGTCGCCGGTGTAGTACATGATCAGAAAGACGACCAGGGTGACGCAGAGGACGACGACGACGCTCTGCAGGATTCTTTTGATCAGGTAGCCGAGCATGGCCTCAGGTCAACCGGGCTGAGCCGGGCCGGGGGCCAGCCCCCGGCCCGGCCTCCGCCTACTTGGCGAAGCTGATCTCGAAGTACTGGAAGTAGTGATCCGCCCTGGCCTCGAATTTGACCTTGTTGGAGGCGGCGTAGAGGTCGACCTGGAAGTGGAGCGGGATGAAGGCGAAGTCCTCCAGGAAGATGATTTTTTGGGCCTCGACCATGGCCTTGAGCCGCTCGTCCTGGTTGACCGTGGCCGAGGCGGCCTCGATGAGCTTGTCCGCCTTGGGGTTGGAGTAGCGGCCCCGGTTGTAGCGGCCGAAGCCTTTCTCCTTGTCGAAGGTGTGGGCGATGCTGTCCAGGAAGGCGCTGGCGTCGCCGTCGCCGCAGGACCAGCCCAGCAGGAAGAAGCTGCTCTCCCGGCGGTCGGTCAGGGGGAAGAAGGTGGCCTTGGGCACGGCGTTGACCTTGACCGTCAGGCCGATCTTGGCCAGGCTGGCCGCCACGGCCTGGGAGATCTTCTCGTCGTTGACGTAGCGGTCGTTGGGCGAGTCCAGGGTCACGGTGAAGCCGTTGGGGTAGCCGGCCTCGGCCAGGAGGGCCTTGGCCTTGGCCGGATCAAAGGCTGGCCGCTTGATGGTCTCGTCGAAGCCGAAGACCGCGCTGGGATAGAACTGGCTGGCCGAGAAGGCGAAGCCGTTCATGACGTGCTTGACGATGGCGTCCTCGTCGATGCCCAGGAAGAGGGCCTGCCTGACCTTGGTGTCCATCAAGGGGTTCTTGCCGGTCGGGCTCTCGATCTTGGGGCTGTCGGGCCGGTCCTGATCCATCTGGAGATAGATCAGCCGCAGGCCCGGCCGGGAGACGAGGCGGACGTCCTTGTTGGCCTTGATCCGGTCCACGTCCCTGACCGGCAGGTCGTCGACGATGTGGACCTCGCCGCTCAGGATGGCTGCGGTCCTGGTGGCGTCGTTGGTCAGGGGCCGCAGGGTCACGGTCTTGATGGCCGGCGGGCCGGCCCAGTAGTTCTCGTTGGCCGCCAGGGTCAGGTGGTCGCCCTTGACCCACTCCTTGAGCACGTAGGGGCCGGTGCCGTTCTCGTGGGTGGCCAGGTAGTCGGCGCCGTTCTGCTCGGCGAACTTCTTGGACATGATCATCACCTGGGCCAGCTTGCGGGGCAGGATGCCGAAGGGCTCCTTGGTGGTGAACTTGGCGGTGAGGGGGTCAACCACCTCCACCTTGTCCACCGCGGCGACCCCGGACTTGAACCCGGACTTCTCCCAGGTCTTGCAGCGCTCGATGGAGAACTTGACGTCCTCGGCGGTGAAGGGGTCGCCGTTGTGGAACTTGACCCCCTTGCGCAGGTGGAAGACCCAGGTCAGATTGTCCGGGTTCTCCCACTTCTCGGCCAGGCCGGGTAGGACCTTGAGTTCCGTGTCAAAGGCGGTCAGGCAGTCGTGGGTGTTGCGGTTCAGGGCGTTGGTCGGGGTCTCGTTGTGAAAATAAGGATCCATGGACCGGGGTTCAGAGGAGCTGCCGATGACCAGGACCTGTTCCGCCGAGACGGCCAGTCCGGGTACGACCAGCCCCAGTCCCAGAGCCAGGATTAGGAAAAGAACGCTCAACCTGTTTGTTTTCATCCTGATCCTCCTTGCGCCACGAGTTTTCAAAATTCGCCTCGGCCCCCGCCCGGCCGCCGGGCCTCGGCTCTCAGCTTGGCCGAGAGCGGCCCCAGGTCAGCCGCCAGGATCTGGCCGATGAACCGGCAGCGTTCGAAGAGGCTTTCCGTGTAGATGAACTCCCGCTCGCTGTGGGCGTGGTTGCCGTGGGGTCCCAGGCCGTCCACCGTGGGCAGGCCGACCCAGGCGGTGAAGTTGGCGTCGCCGACCCCCGAGTTGTGGCCCTGCCTCAAACGCCAGCCGTTCTGGGCGGCCAGGTCCTTAAGGAAGGTGAAGAGTTCCTGGGTGGCCGGCGTCGAGATCATGGGCGGCCGGCCGCTGCCCCCCCGGAGGCTTGTTCGGGCGCCGGGCAGAAAGGAGGTCCGGGCCACCTCCTCGACGCGGCGCATCAGCTCGGCCCCGTCCTGGTTGGTCCTGAACCTGAGATCGATGGTCGCGTGGGCCAGGGGCGGGACCATGTTGCGGGCCACGCCGCCGTCGACCAGACCGACCGTGACCAGGGTCTCCCGCTCCAGATCGGTCAGCTGCTCCAGGGCCAGGATCTTGTGAGCCAGTTCGTGGACGGCGCTGACCCCCTTCTGGCGGCGGCAGACGTGGGCCGCCCGGCCGCGGACGGTCAGGCTGTAACGGGCGATGCCGCCCCTGGAGGTGACCACCCGCCAGCGGCCCAGGGCCGGCTCCATGATCAGGCCCAGATCCGCTTTTCTGGCCTCGGCCTCGATGAAGGGCCTCGACGAGGGCGAACCGACCTCCTCGTCGCCGTTGACGATGACCGTCACCTGGTTGTCCAGCCGGCCCTTGATCCGGAGGAGGGCCTTGAGCCCGTGGATCAGACAGATCAAGCCGGCCTTCATGTCGAAGACGCCCGGGCCCGAGCACCTGTCCTCCTTGAAGGCGAAGGTGCGCTGGGGCTCGTCCGGGCCGAAGACCGTGTCGGCGTGGCCGATGACCAGTATTCTGGCCCCCCTGGAGGGCCGGCTCCGGGCGATCAGGTGGGCGCCGAAGTTTTTCTGGGGTTTTCTCTGACCGACCAGCCCGAGCGGCTTCAGGGCTTCCTGGCACCAGTCGATGGCCCGGTTGACCCCGGCCGGGTTGGTCGTGCCGCTCTGGATGTTGACCAGACTGGCCAGGTCGCCGAGGATTTCGGGCCGCGATTGGTCGATCAGTTGTTTGATCTCATCTCGGAACAAGGAGATCTCCCAGTTCTCGGCCCCAGGCGCTCGGCAGCGGACCGGCTTCCGGCCGCCCGCCCCGGGCCTCACCGGCCCCGGGGCACCTCAGCCAAACCTCCGCCCTGCTCCCCGGCGGTGTTGTGGTTCCAGGATTACTGGCTGGCGAGCAGGTCCGCCCGCGTTCCGGCCAGCCTTCCCTGTAGCCGAGGCCGCTCCGGCTTCTCATCCAGCGGCAAGGAGAGGCGCTCTCGATTAAGGGTATTTCTGGCCAACCTGATTAGAGGCCGAAGAAACCGGCCCGCGCCGGAGCCTCGATCCGGCGCCCGGAGCAGTCCCATTATTAGACGAGCCCGGCCGGGATGTCCATGATTTCTTGAGGACGGCTTAACCTTGCCGGGAGCGGGGGCGGAGCCGGTTTGGGCCGGCTCCGCCCCCGGGTCTTCAACCCAGTCTAATTCCCGTAAACCTCCACCTCGGCCACGGATAAGGTGCCGAATCTCTTGGTGCCCATGATCTTGACGTAGCGGGCCTTGGTGTTGACCGTCAGCACCCGGGTCTCGAAGCCGTGGCCCGGCACCTTGGGCACCGGCAGGATGACCGGCCAGACGGTGCCGTCCTCCGAGAGAAAGACCAGGTACTCGTCGTCGGCGTCGGCCTGGACCGTCACCCGGACCACGCTTTTGACCTCGCCCAGGTCAATGGTGGCGAAGGACTTCTCGTCCTTGAGCTGGGTGCTGGGCTGGACCCGGACGTCGGTTCCCGGCGGGAAGGTCTGGCCGTCGGTCAGGGCGCTGGGCACGCCGCTCAGCCCGCGGCCCCAGACCGGTTTGCCCCTGGCCAGGTTGAAGTCACTCGGGGGCGGCGTGGCCGGCTGCTCCGCGGGCTTGGCCGCGGCCTCGGGCTGGCTGGGCATGACCTTGAGCGAGGACACCTTGTCGTTGCCGACGTGGCTGAAGCGCAGGTCGGGCACGTCCCGGGTGAAGGTCTCCGAGACTCCGCCGTAGTTGACCAGCTGATAGAGGGTCGCCGTGCAGCCGATGAGCCTCAGGGAAGAGGCCTGGTCGTCGCCCAGGTGGGTTCCCTCCAGGCTGGAGGTGTCGTTCTCAAAGACCTGACTCACCCCGCCGAAATCGGCCTCCTCGTAGAGGATGAGGTAGTGGCCGGAGGTGTAGAGCATGAACGACTGGATGTTGTCGTTGCCCACTCGGGTGTAGCCCATGTCGTCCGTGTCGCTGATCAAGGTGGCCACCCGTCCCTGGTAGTCCTTTTTCTGGAACACGGTGACCACGGCGCCGCCGTGGAGCTTGATCGAGGAGATGCCCCAGTTGGGCAGATTGCGCTCGTTGCCGGTGTAGGTCATCTGCTGCCCTTGGAAGCCGGCGTGTTCGTAGATAGTGACGGCCGGGGTTTCCTGGGCCGGGGCCGGACAAGGAAGGCCGATCAGCCCGACCAGCACCAGCCCGGCCCAAAAGGCCATTATCAAGCGCGACATAGAAATCTCCTTGTCTCTTTTGGCTAATGGACATCCAGGAGTTACGATCTAGGTATTATGGCCTGGGGTTGGTGTCAAGGGCCTACTCCCCGGTCGGGCCCGTGGAATGGCCTTGGGATTAGGCCCTAAGTGTGGTAAGCAACGTCTGCCGGACCGGGCTTGGTCCGGCCGCTGAGGCTGAAATGGTTCCTCGTCTGAGCAAGGTCTTCCTCGCCGCCGCCGGGCTGCTGGCCGCCCTGGTCTGGCTGCCCCCGGCCGCTTTGGCCGCCGGCCCGGCCGAGCTGGTCCTGGGCCAGGGTCCCTCCACCGAACAGGCTCTCCTGGGCGGGATGACGGCCGCCCTGCTGGAAGCCCGCGGTTTCAAGTGCCGCCGGGAGACCGGTCTGATCAAGGCGGAGCTGGCCCGGCAGGCCCTCCAGGCCGGACTGATCGACCTCTACCTCGACTCGACCGGCCCGGCCTTCAGGCGCCTGCTCAAGGGCCGGAAACCGCCGGGCCGCCCCGGGGACCTCTGGGCCGCCCTGAACCGGGCCGAAAAAGGCGGCGGCCTGGTCTGGCCGGCCCGGCTGGCCGCCGACATTGGGCCGGCCCTGCTGATGAGGCGGGAGGCCGCCGAGAAACTGGGCCTCAGGACCGTCTCGGACCTGGCCGACCTGGTCCGGGACCGGGCCAAGGCCGGGAAGAGGCCCTTCCGCCTGGGCCTGGCCACCGCGGACCTGGCCGACCCGGAGGGCTATCCCTCCCTCCAGTCCGCCTACGGGCTGGATTTCGACGAAAAGAGCCTCCTGGTCATGGGCCCCGAGCTGGTCTACCAAGCCCTGGCCGAGAACCGGATCAACGTCGGCCTGGGCCGGGCCGCCGACGGCCGGGCCAACGCCTTTGACCTCCTGGCCCTGAGTGACGACAAGCAAGTCTTCCCGGCCGACAACCCGGCCCCGGTGCTCCGCCAGGAGACGCTGGCCGGCCGCCCCGAACTGGCCCAGATCCTGTCCGCGCCGGCGGCGGCCCTGACCAGCGCGGAGCTGTCGCGGCTGGTCTATGAGGTCGAAATCAAGCATCTCGACCCGGACCAGGCCGCCCGGGACTGGCTCAGGTCCAAGGGGCTGCTCGACTGAGGCCGAGGCTCCCGCCCCCGCCAGAAACTGCTCTGGGAGAGGTCGAATCCGTTGGATTTTTCTGGACCCGCTCCGCCCGCTCGGTCTTGACTCCGCTTCCACAACAGAGTTAGACTTAGCCCGGCTTTTGCCTGGTTTTCCTCGAAGGGCCTGGTGATAATGAAGGCGGAAACCTTACAAATTTCGGGCAGCAAATACTTGCGATGCGGCCGTGTGGACGACCTGGACCGGGGAGAAGAATCGCTGTCTGAAGCCAGCTCAGGAGTGCATGATGCCTAAAGACGCCATTGCCAATGCCAATCCAGTGAAAATTGAAGATTTAACTTTTCGGGACGGACACCAATCGCTGCTGGCCACCCGGATGCGGGTGGAGGACATGCTGCCCATCGCCGAGGAGATGGATCAAATCGGCTTCTGGGCCATGGAGGTCTGGGGCGGAGCCACGTTTGACTCCACGACCCGCTTTCTCAACGAAGACCCCTGGGACAGGGTCAGAACCCTGAAGAAGTACATCAAGAAAACTCCTTTTTCCATGCTCCTGCGCGGCCAGAACCTGGTCGGCTACCGCAATTACGCCGACGACCTGGTCAAGGCCTTCGTGGACAAGAGCTGCGAGGTGGGCATCGACGTCTTCCGGGTCTTTGACGCCCTCAACGACCTGCGCAACTTCGAGGTTTGCGTCGAGCGCATCCTGGCCAACGGCAAGCACTTCCAGGGCTCGATCTGCTACAGCCTGACCGAGCGCAGCATGGGCGGGCCGGTCTACAACCTGGAGTATTACAAGGACAAGGCCAAGGTCCTGGAAGGCATGGGCGCCCACTCGCTCTGCATCAAGGACATGGCCGGCATCATCTCGCCCTACGACGCCTTCGAGCTGATCAAGGCCCTCAAGGAGACGGTCAGCATCCCGGTCCACCTCCACACCCACTACACCTCGGGCATGGCCTCCATGACCTGCCTCAAGGCCATCGAGGCCGGGGTGGATATCATCGACTGCTGCCTGGCTCCCTTTGCCCTGAGAACTTCGCACCCGGCCGTGGAGCCGATGGTCGCCACTTTGGAGAACACGCCCCGGGCCACCGGCCTGGACCTCCAGAAGCTCATCGGCCTGGGCCATCATCTGGAAAAGATCTGGCGGAAATACCGCGATTTCCTGGCAACCAACAAAATGTCATCCATTGACACCAACGTCCTGGTCCACCAGGTGCCGGGGGGCATGATCTCCAACCTGATCAGCCAGCTCAAGGAGAACAAGGCCCTCCACCGCCTGGACGAGGTCTACGCCGAGGTGCCCGTCACCCGCCGGGAGCTGGGTACGCCGCCCCTGGTCACCCCGACCTCCCAGATCGTCGGGGTTCAGGCCGTTATCAACGTGCTCGTCGGCAAGTACAAGGTCGTGACCAACCAGGTCAAGGACCTGGTCTACGGCCTTTACGGCCGCACGCCGACCGAGATTCCCGATGAGATCCGGAAGATGGTCCTCAAGGGCTACAAGCTCGGCGAGACGCCCTACACCGGCCGGCCGGGCGACATAATCGAGCCGGAGCTCGAGGCGGCCAGGAAGCTGGCCGAAGAAAACGGTGTGGCCAGGAGCGAGGAGGACATCCTGACCTGCGCCATCTATCCCATCACCGGCGTCCAGTTCCTCAAGCGCAAGTACGGGCTGGAAAAGGTGCCCGCCGCGGTCAAGCCTCTGCCCCTGGAGCAGGTCGAGAAAGAGGATCAGGCCTGCGAAAAGGTCAGGGCCGAGCTGCGCAAGGAATACCTGGCCAAGCTCGACGCCGGGGAGGCTTAACCGCCGCCAATACCCCCGTCGTTTCATGAAAACCAAACCTTTGGAGCCCTAGCGGGCTTTTATAAGGGGCGTAAGTTATGACCGAAGTCAATTGGTCCCTGGCCTGGTCCATCGTGGGCCGGGGTTTTGGGGTGGTCTTTTCCATCATGATCCTCCTGGCCCTGATGACCGAGGTGCTGCACCGAGTCATCAGCCGGATTGAGGCCAAGAAAAAGGCGGCCGAGGGGGTAGCCTCATGAGCCCCGTCGCGCACGCCGACAAGGCGCACTCGTTCCTGGGCGTCGAACTTGGCTTTCTGGGTCTGGATCTGGCCCACGTGGTCATGGTCCTGGCCGGCCTGGGATTTCTCTACCTGGCCATCAAGAAAAAGTGGGAGCCTTACGTGCTTCTGCCCATCGGGGCGGGCATGGTCCTGGCCAACCTGCCCTTCACCGGGCTGACCATCATGCCCGAGGCCGGGCAGGGTCCGGCCGAGGCCGGCATCCTGGGCGTGATGCTCAAGTACGGCCTCTATCACTGGAACATCCTGCCCGAGTTCATCTTTCTAGGCATCGGCGCCCTGACCGACTTCAGCCCGCTCCTGGCCAACCCCAAGGCCTTCATCCTGGGCGCGGCGGCCCAACTGGGCATCTACACCTCCTTCCTGGGCGCGCTGGTGCTGGGCTTCTCCATCCCCCAGGCCTGCTCCATCGGCATCATCGGCGGGGCCGACGGGCCGACGACCATCTACACCACGGCCGTTCTGGCCCCGGAGATCATGGGCATCACGGCCACGGCGGCCTATTCCTACATGGCCATGGTCGCCTTGATCCAGCCGCCGATCATTCACCTGCTGACGAGCCGGGCCGAGCGTAAAATCGTCATGAAGCCGGTGATGCGCCGCGTCTCCAAGGCCGAACGGGTCCTCTTCCCCATCTTCGCCATGCTCCTGATCATCCTCCTGGTGCCCAAGAGCGCGCCCATTGTCGGCATGGTCTTCCTGGGCAACCTCTTCCGGGAGTCCGGGGTGGTCGAGCGACTCAGCCAGACGGCCCAGAACGAGTTCATCAACATCATCACCATCCTGCTGATGCTCTGCATCGGCGCCTCGCTGCCGGCCGCGAAGGTGTTCCAGCCCCAGACGGCCCTGGTCCTCTTACTCGGCCTGGCCGCCTTCGCCTTCAGCACGGCCGGCGGGGTCATGCTGGGCAAGCTCATGTCCAAGCTGTCCAAGGAGCCCTTGAATCCCATGATCGGCGCGGCCGGCGTCTCGGCCGTGCCCATGAGCGCCCGAATCGTCCACAGTCTGGGCCAGAAGGCCAACAAGAAGAGTTACCTCCTCATGCACGCCATGGGGCCGAACGTGGCCGGAGTCATCGGTTCGTCGGTGGCGGCCGGGTTCTTCCTGAGCTTGTACTGAGGTGGTTAAACGGGGCTCATCCCCGGCCACGCGGGCCGAGGCCGAATAAGGCCCGGCCCGGGGTAGGGGTGGGTCCCGGGCGACTTGGTTGCCCGGGCGGGGGAGGGGAAGCCCTCCCCCGCAGTTTTTTTGATGCCGCCGGAGTCATCGGATCTTCGGTGGCGGCCGGGTTCTTCCCGAGCCCGTCCCGCAAGGCCTTTCCGGCCCTTTTTCCGTCTCTTTGCCCTCGCCCCGCTCTCTTGATCCTTGCCTCGGCCGGCTCCAAAATGGTACAAAAAGGCCAGATGGTCAGAACGGGTTACAAAAACAGGACAACCTCCTTCCTGATGGGACTGGCCCTGGCCGCTCTCCTGAGCCTGGGGCTGGCCGGCTGCGCCAAGAAGGAGGTCTCCCTGCCCAAGGTTCCGGAGATGACCCGGGCCCAGGAGGCGGCCGCCCGGCTTGAGGCCGGCGAGCGGGCCTTTGGCCGGGGCCAGTACGACGAGGCCGAGAGCATCTTCGCCGACTTCCTGAGGCGCTTCGCCGATCAGTCCGGTACTGATCTGGCCTGGCTCCGCCACGGCCAGATCCGGCTCAAGCGCCAGCTCTATCCGGCCGCGGCCATGAGCTTCGAGCACCTGCTCAGCGCCTACCCCGATTCAAAGCACGCCCCGGCGGCCCGGCTGGGCCTGGCCGAGAGCCTGGTCAAGCAGGGCCGGGCCCAGGAGGCCCTCAACTCCCTGGTCGGAGTGAAGAGGAGCCAGCTCAAGCCGTCCCAGACCCCGGACTACTACCAGATCATGGCCCTGGCCCGCTTCAAGCTGGGCCAGCCCAAAGCGGCCCTGGTGGCCCTGAACCAGGGCTATCGCCTGGCCGCGCAATCCGAGCGGCCCGAGTTTGCCGAGAACCTGGACCGCTTCGTCGAGACCTGGCCCGAGCAAACCCTCAAGGAGCTGCTGCCCCTCTACAACTCGGCCTTTCCGGCCGCCCACATCATCCACGGCCTGGCCCAGAAGGCCCTGGCCGAGCGGGATTGGAACCGGGCCCTGGTCTACCAGAAGGAACTGGCCGACCGCTTCCCGGACCATCCCCTGACCAGGGCGGCCGGCCAGCCGGGAGAGACCCCGGCGGCCAAGGAGACCCGGGTCTGGACCATCGGCTGCCTGGTGCCCCTCAACGGCCCCCTGGCCGACTACGGCCAGAGGCTCCTGGAGGGGATGCAACTAGCCGTGGGCGCCTTCGAGGCCGATTCGCCCTTCAATCTGGCCATCGAGGACACGGGCGACGATCCCCTGGTGACCACGGCCGCCCTGGACCGCCTGGCCTCCCAGCACGAGGCCGTGGCCGTGGTCGGGCCCCTTTCGGTCAACCTGGCCGAGGCGGCCGGCCAGCGGGCCCAGCAGCTCCAGGTCCCGCTCATCACCCTGACCCAGCGGCGGGAGGTGGCCGCCCTGGGCCAGTGGGTCCTGCGCGACTTCATCACCCCCAGCCTGATGATCGAGGCCCTGGCCCAGCGGGCCGTGGTCGACCTCAACCTCAGGCGAGTGGCCATCCTCTTCCCCGAGTCGGCCTACGGCCGCCGCCTCAGGGAGCTGATGTCCCAGGAGGTCATCAAGCGGGGCGGCGAGATCATCCGCCAGGTCTCCTACCCGCCCGAGATCCCCGACCTGGGCCCGCAGATCCTGGACCTGGGCGGCCAGTCGCCCGACCAGGTCCAACAGGACCTGTCCCTGCCCTACGACGCCCTGTTCCTGCCCGACGACTTCCGCCACGCCGCCCAGATCGCGCCCCAATTAGCTTTCTACGAGCTCCAGCCCACCGCCCTGCTGGGGACCAACCTGTGGCACGATCCCGAGCTGATCGCGCTGGCCGGCCGCTACGTCCAGGGGGCCATCTTCCCCACCGCTTTCTTCCCGGATTCGGACGAGGAACAGGTCAAGGATTTTGTCCAGCTCTTCCGCAAGACCTACGAGCGCGACCCGGACCTCTTCGCCGCCCTGGGCTACGACGCGGTCAAGCTCCTGACCGACCTGCTCCGGGCCCGGCCGATCCAGAACCGCCAGGAGCTCCTGGACAATCTCCTGGGCACCCGGGGCTATCCGGGAGTGACCGGGCTGACCGACTTCAACGACCAGGGCGAGGCGGTCAAGAGGCCCTACCTGATCTCGGTCCGGGGCCGGAGCTTCGTCCCGGCGCCGACCGAGCCGGGCCAGCTCAGCCGGCCGGCCGGGGAGGGCCAGGCGGAGAGGCCGGCCCAGCCCGAGCAGCCCAGGGAGGCGGCCCCGGCCGCGCCCGAGTCGCCCAGGCACGAGGAGGGGCAGGAGCCCGAGGAGAGCCAGGCCCCCAGCCCGGCCCCGAGCCAGGCCCAGCCCCAGGCCGAGCAGCCTCAGCCGAGCCAGCCGGCCCAGCCCGAGGCTGTCCAGCCTCAGCCGAGCCAGCCCCAGCCCGCCCCGGGGCAGATTAAGGAAAAGGGGAGCTCGAAGCACTAGGGGAAGGGGCGGGGCGACCAGCTCCGGCAATCGGCCGGGTCTACATTAAGATTCAGTACTCAAGGGCGTCCCGACTGAGGTCTTAGGCCCCCACCTAGGCCAGCCGCTCAAGGGCTCGGATTGATTTGACCTCGCCCGACCAAGCCTGAAAATTTCCCAGAGCACCCCTAAACCAGCCTCTCAGTCAAGGTGTGAGGAGCCGGAAAACCGACGGCGGCTCTCACTCGAACCCCAACCGAGATCGACTCCCAAGATGACGAGGAGGAAGCTCTCTGGACCGCACGGGGTTGCCTCTCATCTCCCTCTCCACCCTTCGGGGGGAGAGGGTTGGGGGTGAGGGGGGGATAGTGAGATAATTTATTAAGATAAATAAGAAAAGACCCCTCACCCTCGCCCTCTCCCCGCAAGCGGGGCGAGGGTAAAGAGGGTGGCCTCTTCCCGCCAGTGGGGCGAAGGGAAAGAGGGGGGTCTTTGTGGCGGGTGGGTTGCGGGAAAAGGGGTTGGCCCTTGCCGCCGGAGGGGCGAGGAGCCGGTAGCCGCGTGTTGCGGCCGTTTCCGTCCAAGCCCTTCCCGACCTCCGCCGTCCGGCCGAACTCCCCCCGCGCGACCGGCCATTTTCCGCTTGACCAAGTTCCATAGTGTTGAATATGATGATGATCATCTGTTCAGCCTGTGATACAGCGGGTCGGTTGATGCGAACAAACTCGACTCACCAATCCCTCGAACGCGGGCTCAGAATCATCGCCACGGTGGCCGAAATGGCCGAGCCGCCTACCCTGTCGGTCATTGCCCGCAAGACCAATCTGAACCGGAGCACGGCCCACCACATCCTCCAGGCCCTGGTCGAGTTCGGCTACCTGGTCCAGGACGATGACACCCGGGCCTACTCGCTCTCGTCCAAGCTCTTCAGGATCACCAGGCGGACCTGGACCAGGGAGCAGCTGGCCGAAATAGCCGCCCCGTTCCTGGAGGAGCTGGGCCGCCGCTCAAGAGAGGGGACCAGCCTGGCCGTGCTGCGGGACCGGGTGGTGACCGTCGTGGCCAAGCAGGAGCCGTCCGGTCCCCTGCGCGTGGTCCAGGAGATCGGAGACACCAGGCCGGTCCACTGCACCGCCGTGGGCAAGGTCCTGGCCGCCTGGCTGCCCGAGCCGGAGCTGGAGGACATCATTGCCCGGACCGGTTTCGAGAGGAAGACGGCCAAGACCATCACCTCGCCGGCCGCCTTCCGCCAGGAGCTGATCCGGGTCCGTGACACGGGCGTGGCCTACGATGACGAGGAGCATCTCAAGGGCATCCGCTGCCTGGCCTCGCCGGTGTGGGATCACACCGGCGAGGTCAGGGCGGCCCTGTGCGTCGTGGGCCCCAAGGCCAACCTGCCGCTCAGGCGGATGGCCAGGCTGCGCCACGACCTTCTGGCCGTGGCGGCCGATTTTTCGGCCAGGCTGGGCTACAGACCGGCCCAGGGGCCGGGCCATCGTTCGAAACCGGACCAGGGCCCTGAGACCAGGCAGCGACGTGGTGATCCATCGAGAAAGGAGGACCGGGCAGGAACCGTGGCCGGAGGCCCCGCCCGGAAGGGGCAAAGCGGCGGTTGAGGCGTTGAGCCGTCGTTCAGACCGGGCGGACGGGGACTTTTTCAGGGCGATCGCCAGGGGCGGCCTGGCGGCCGCCGGTGGGGGCCGGAGAGCCGCGAATCGGGCGGCGGGTTCCCGCGCAAGGGGATGGCGTTAAGGATCATCAATGGCGTCAAAGAGTTATGAAAGGAGGCTTCCGTCATGACCAACTTCCGAAAATTCATCGTCCTGGCCGCTATCGTGGCCTTGTCTTTAACCTTTGTCTGCTCGCCGGCCCTGGCCAAGGCCAAATACGTCCTCAAGTTCAACCACGTCCTGGCGCCCAAGGACCCCTTCCACCTGGGCTTTGAAAAGTGGGCCAAGGCGGTCACGGACAAGACCAAGGGCGAGCTGGAGGTCCAGGTCTTCCACAGCGCCCAGCTGGGCGTCGAGGAGGACATCATCGAACAGATCCGGGCCGGGGCCAACCTGGGCCAGAACACCGACTCGGCCCGGATGGGCAACTACGTGCCCGGGATCGCCGTCATGAACGGCCCCTACTTTGTCAGCGACTACCACGAGGTCTTCAAGCTGGGCGACCTGCCGGTCATCAAGGGCTGGAAGAGCAAGCTGGAGACCGAGTTCGGCATCAAGATCCTGTCCTTCAACTGGGTCCAGGGCTTCCGCCACATGATCACCAACAAGCCGATCAAGAAACCCGAGGATCTCAACGGCCTGCGCATCCGGACCCCGGGCGCGCCCATCTGGCAGGAGTCGATCCGCTCCCTGGGGGCCACCCCGGTGGCCCTGGCCTTCGGCGAGATCTATCCGGCCATGCAGCAGAAGGTCATTGACGGCTGCGACAACGTCTACAACGCCACCTACGCCGGCAAGCTCTATGAGGTGGCCAAGTACGTCAGCGAGACGGCCCACATCCTCCTGATCAACTTCGAGATCGTCAGCGCCAAGTGGTTCAACGATCTGCCGCCCGAGTTCCAGAAGATCCTGGTCGAGGAGAACGAGAAGGCGGCCATGGAGACCTCGAAGCTGGTCATGGACGTCAAGTCGGTCGAATCCAAAAAGAAGCTGATCGAGAAGGGCATGACCATCGTCACCGATCTGGACATGGCCGCCTTCAAGAAGGCCGGCCTGAAGGCCTACGAGGTGCTGAAAATCTCCGACTCGCTCCAGCAGGTTTACAAGGAGCTGGGCAAGTAGCTCGGGGTGGGCCGCGGTGAACCGCTCCGGCCGTCTCGACGGCCTGAGAGGGGCCGCTCCCATGGGACAACGTTCTCCCGGGCCGAGCCGGCTCTCGGCCCGGGACGTTTGCTTGAGGGAGGCCCGTCTTTTGTTTTCCGGTCCTGACCGTGCTAAGTTGATCGGGCGGGAGGGGCCGGCCGGGCCGCGGCGCGGGAGATCCAGATGAAAAGATTTTACGAGCTTGTCTGTGTCGGCGAGGTGTTTTTCGTCAAGGTCATTTTCGTCTTTCTGGTGGCCCTGGTCTTCGTCGCCGCGGCCACCCGCTACATCGGCTATCCCATCAACTGGTCGGTGGACATGGCCCAGTGCCTCTTTGCCTGGTGCACCTTCCTGGCCGCGGACATCGCCATGCGGAGCGACAAGCTGATGAAGGTCGATTTCTTCGTGGCCAGGCTCTCGGAAAAGAACGGCCGGACGGTCGAGCTGGCCAACATGATAATCATCATGGCTTTTCTGGCGGCGCTCATCGGCTACGGCTCCTATCTCAGCTACACGACCCGATTCAGAACCTTTCAGGGCATTCCCGGCTTCAGCTACACCTGGGTCACCCTCAGCGTGCCGGTGGGCGGCCTGCTCATGTCCATCACCACGGCCTTGAACATCAGGCGGATCCTCAGGAAAGGCCGGGCCGAGGTCCCGGCCTGATCCCTTCCGGAAACACCGGAGCGCGACGGCGAAATCGAGAGGGGTATCAAGGTGCTGCTGGTCGTCATCCTGTTCATTGTCTTCCTGGTCATGGGCATGCCCATCGCCTTTGCCATCGGCATCTCCGGGTCCGTCTTCTTCCTGCAGCACATGGACTCCCTGCCCTTTTCCATGACGGTCCAGCTGTCCATCTCCCAGACCCAGAACTTCCCGCTCCTGGCCATCCCCCTGTTCATCTTCTCGGCCAACCTGATGAACGAGACCGGCCTGACCCAGCGGCTCATCTACCTGGCCTCGGTCCTGACCGGACACATGCGCGGCGGCCTGGCCCAGGTCAGCGTCGTCCTCAGCGCCCTCATGGGCGGCGTGTCCGGCTCGGCCATCGCCGACGCGGCCATGGAGTCGCGCATCCTCGGGCCGGACATGCTCAACGAGGGCTACTCCAAGGGCTACGCAGCCACGGTCCTGACCATACCCTCCAACATCACGGCCATCATTCCGCCCAGCATCGGCCTCATCCTCTACGGCACCATCGGCGAGGTCTCCATCGGGCGGCTCTTCGCGGCCGGCCTGCCGGCCGGCCTGGCCATGGTCCTGGCCCTGATGATCACGGTCCGGATCACCTCCACGAAAAAGGGTTATCTGCCCAAGAGGAAGCGGGCCTCGTTGCGGGAGATCGCCACGGCCTTCATCAACAGCATCTGGGCCTTTCTCTTCCCGGTGCTCCTCATCGGCGGCATCAGGTTCGGCCTGTTCACCCCGGCCGAGGCCGGGGCCTTCGCCGCGGTCTACGCCCTGATCATCGGCGTCTTCTCCTATAGGGAGCTGACCTGGGAGAAGTTCAAGCGGACCCTGACCTTCACCGTGATGGACATCGGGGCCATCATGTTCATCATCGCCATGTCAGGCATCTTCGGCTACGGCCTGGCCTACGAGAGGATGGGCGTCCTCTTCTCCGACGTGATGCTGGGCATTTCCAGCAATCCCTACGTCGTCCTGCTGATCATCATGGCCGCCCTGCTCGTGGCCGGCATGTTCATCGAGAGCGTGGTCATCATCCTCCTCTTCACCTCGGTGCTCCTGCCCATGGTCGATCAGGTCGGCGTGGACCCGGTCCACTTCGGGCTGATCATGATGCTCATGGTCACCCTGGGGCTGGTCACCCCGCCGGTCGGGGTCTCGATGTACACCGTCTGCTCCATCCTGGACTGCCGGCTGGAGCAGTACGTCAGGCAGAGCGTCCCCTTCATCGGGACCATCATCCTGGTGGACATAGTCATCATCTTCTGCCCGGACATCGTCCTCTTCCTGCCGAACCTGATCTTCGGAAAATGACGGCCGGGGGGGCGGCCCCGGCCGGTCTTTCCGCTTTTCCCGCCGGCTCCTCAGGCCCCGTACTTCTCGATGTACCTCTTGACCCTGACCTTGCGGGCGGTGTTCTGGGAAGACATGTAGCGGATCTTGCCGAAGATCGGCCGCTCCGGGCCCCAGGCCCGGTCGTAGCGGCCCAGGACCCAGAAGATGCCGCTGGCGGAGTTGGGGTCCCTCCCGTCCAGGGCGTACTTGTTGTTCAGCTCGATCATTACGGCCAGAGCCCCCTCTGGGCTGGCCGACCACTCCAGGATCTTCTTGCCCCAGAGCATGCGCAGGTAGTTGTGGATGGTCCCTTCCTTCAGGAGCTGGCCCTGGGCCGCGTTCCAGAGGGGGTCGTGGGTCCGGGCCGCCTCGAATTCGGCCGGGGAATAGATGTCCGGCCTGGGGTCGCCGGCGTGCTCGGCCAGGGTCTTCCTGGCCCAGGCGGGCAGGGATTCGTAGACCTCGTGGTCCGGCCGCTGCCAGGACATGTTGAAGCCCAGCTCCCGCCAGGTGATGAGCTGGTCCACAAAGGCCTCGGCTGACGCATCCAGGCCCCACCAGCCGGTGCGTCCTCCGTTGGCCTTGGCCGGCAGGCGCTCCGGGGTCCAGCCCTGCCGGGTGGTGAGCTCCTGGAAGATCTGGTGGCTGGAGATGTGCCCGAAGTGGAGATAGGGCGACAGGCCGCTGGTCACCTCCTCTTCTGGCTGGTTGCGTCCCTCCAGGTAGCCGGCCAGGCGCCGGTCCAGGAAAATCTCCAGGGCCGCCCGGGCCGCTGAGGTCCCGCCCCTGGTGGCCACCGGCCCGACGGCGTGGTCCAGGGGCAGCTTGGCCAGGGCTTCGGGTTTGGCCGCCAGAAGATCCTCCGGGGCCGGGGGCCAGCGCCGGGTGACCTCTCCGGGCAGTCCGGCCAGGCGGGGCAGGTCGAGCCCGGCCAGGGGGTCGCTCAGGGGAAAGTCCGGCCAGGCGGCGGCCAGGCTCTTCTGGAGGAAGCGGCGGAAGGTGTAAGCCGAGGGGAAGACCTTGTCGGCCGCCCTCAGGGGCAGGAGGCCGTTGGAGTCGACCAGCTCCAGGGGGACCTTGAGCCGGCCGGCCGCGGCCGCGACCATGCGCGGCAGGAAGAAGGCCGGAAAGTCGTCGCCGACCACCAGGCAGGCCCGCTCGGCCAGGGCGGCCAGGAGGCCCTTGCCGGCCCCGGCCTGGGGCTCGAGGTAGGGGTAGTAGAGGACGGGCCTCTGGGCCAGGCGGGCCCGGTTGTCGGCCAGGCCCTGGATGATGAAGCGATGGAGGCGGTCGCTGGCCCAGGGGTAGCCGCAGCGGAGCGCCTCCAGGACGACCAGGGGCTTGCCCAGCTCCTCGGCCCAGCCCGCGGCCCGCTGGAGGCTGAAGTTCCACTCCACCCGGCGGAAGGCGGTCATCCAGTAGAGGACGAAGTCCCCGGCCGGGTTGAGCGGCGCCCGGTTGCCTTGGCGGAGGCGGATGTGGGGAACTTTTTGCACCTCAACCCCTGACCACAGCTTAGGCCGGAACCAGGCCCGGGGACAAGCCCCTGGGGCCGCCCGGCCCAGTTGCCCCTTTTTCTCGGCTCGGCCTTGTGCCAGAATTGATCCCGGCCCGGCTCCGGGCCCCGGGAGGACTTGAGAGCATGCTCGCCGTTCACGTGACCCACGAAGCGGCCCGGAAGATGGGCGGCATCGGCGCCGTCCTGGCCGGCCTGATCCCGGCCCGGGCCTACCAGAACGCCTGGCCGAACAGCCTCCTCTACGGCCCGCTCTTCGATCTCTCCGGCCCGGCCGAGGACCGCCTGGGGCCGGGCGGCCGGGTCCTCTACTCCGGCCCGGACGGCCTGGACAGGGCCGACCTGGGCCGCCTTCTTAACCCCATCGAGAGGCGCTTCGGGGTGGGCCTGGTCTACGGCCGCCGGATCTTGAGCGGCGAACTCAGCCCGGACAAGCAGGCCCGGGTCGAGGTCGTCCTGGCCGACGTCCGGGGCATACCGGCCGGTCTGGCCGACGAGCTCAAGTTCAAGCTCTGGGAGCGCTTCGGCCTGGAGTCCAGCCTCTACCCGGACTGGGACTACGAGCAGTACCTCCGTCTGGCCCTGCCCTACCTGGACCTCCTGGAGGCCCTCCACCCCGGCCGGCCGGCCAGCCACTTCGGCCACGAGTACATGGGCCTGCCCTGCTGCCTGGCCGTCGCCCTGGCCAAGCAGGAGGGCCGCCGCCGGGAGGACCGGACCTTCTTCTACGCCCACGAGGTCGCCCCGGCCAGGACCATCGTCGAGAACCTGCCCGGCCACGAGGTCAGCTTCGACAACCTCCTCCGCCTGGGCCTGGCCCAGGGCCGCACCCTGGAGGACGACTTCGGCTCCCAGCGGGGCAGCTACCGGGCCGAGCTGGTCAAGCGGGCCGAGCACCTCAGCGGCGTCCTGGCCGTGAGCGAGAACGTCCGCGACCAGCTCCTCTACTTTCACCCGGGCCTCTCGCCGGAGCGGCTCCACGTCGCCCCCAACGGCGTGGCCTTCGAGCCGGTCTCCCGGGAGGAGAAGCGCCGGGCCGGCCGGCTGCTGAGGAACTACGGCCGGAGGCTCTTCAGCTTCGAGCCGGACTACGTCTTCACCCACTTGACCAGGCTGGTCGTGTCCAAGGGCGTCTGGCGGGACGTGGCCTTGCTTTACTGGCTGGACGGCCTTCTGGCCGAGCAGGGGCTCACCGGCCTTTATCTCCTGGCGGCGACCTTCTCCACCGCGCCCCGGACGCCCCAGGAAGTGGCCCGCATGGAGGCCGAGTACGGCTGGCCCCTTCTCCACCGCCCGGGCTGGCCCGACCTGGTCGGCTACGAGGAGGGCGCGGCCGACCAGCTGGCCGTGTTCAACGCCCGCTCCCGGGCCATCAAGGGCGTCCTCATCAACCAGTTCGGCTTCTCCCGGGAGGCCTGCGGCAGCCGGGTCCCGGCCGGGGCCGACCTGCTGACCCTCAGGGCCGGCAGCGACCTGGAGCTGGGCCTCTCGGTCTACGAGCCCTTCGGCATCGCCCAGCTGGAGACCTACCCCCACGGCGGCCTGCCCGCGATCAGCCGGGCCTGCGGCTGCTCCTATCTGGTCGAGCGGGTCCTGCCCCCGGAGACCTTTCAGGTCATCGACTTCTCCCGGCCCCCGGCCGGCCTGAGCCTGGACCCGGCCGACAGGCAGGCCCTCCTCCACCTCAGTCGGGAGGGGCGCGACCGGATCGAGTCGGCCCTGCTCAGGGAAAAGGCCCCGGCCCTCTTGAGCCTCATCTTCCCCGAGCGCCGGGACGAGCTCTTCCGGCGGATGAAGGCGGCCGCCCCCTTCCTGGGCTGGGAGGCCGCGGCCGAGCGGGTGGTTTCCCTCTTGCGCTAGGCGAGCTTATCTGGCATAATGTATCTCCAAGGTACAATTCAAGTGGACGCCGCTGAAAACCACCCCTCGCTTTCTCCCATCCAGGGCCGCTGCTGGCTGTGGCGTTGGGCCTGATCGCGCCCGGCGCTTGAGTCGGGCCGCATCGGGCCCGGCCGATCTCAAGATCGCTTCCCGTTAAATCAATAATCGCTCAAACGCTGTCAGGCCCGAGCCCGTCTCCGGCCCAGCGCCGGCCGAGCCGGCCCAAGGTCCGATTCTGGAGGAAATAAATGCCCGATAAAAAGATCTTCCTCGGGGAGGAGTTCATCCCGAGGCAGTGGTACAACCTCAACGCCGACTTCCCCACACCCATGCCGCCGCCGCTCCACCCCCTGACCAAAGAGCCGCCCGGCCCGGACTTTGTCGACTACATGGCCCGGATCTTTCCCATGAACTTGTTGGAGCAGGAGATGTACCCCCACCGCTGGCTGGACATCCCCGAGGAGGTCCTGGGCGTCTACAAGATGTGGCGGCCCACGCCCCTCTACCGGGCCGACGGCCTGGAAAAGGCCCTGGGCTGCCCGGTCAAGATCTACTTCAAGAACGAGGGCGTCAGCCCGCCAGGCTCCCACAAGCCCAACACGGCCGTGGCCCAGGCCTATTACAACAAGGCCTTCGGCATCAAGAAGATCACCACCGAGACCGGGGCCGGCCAGTGGGGCTCGGCCCTGGCCTTCGCCTGCCAGCACTTCGGCCTGGAGTGCAAGGTCTACATGGTCCGGGTCTCCTTTGACCAGAAGCCCTACCGCCGGATCATGATGATGACCTGGGGGGCCAACTGCGTGCCCAGCCCGACCAACACCACCCAGGCCGGCCGCAAGATCCTGGCCCAGAACCCCGACTCGCCGGGCAGCCTGGGCATCGCCATCTCCGAGGCGGTCGAGGAGGCTGTCCGCCGCGAGGACACCCGCTACTCCCTGGGCTCGGTCCTCAACCACGTCCTGATGCACCAGACCGTCATCGGCCTGGAGGCCAAGAAGCAGTTCGAGGCCCTGGGCGAGTACCCGGACGTGGTCATCGGCTGCGCCGGCGGCGGCTCCAACTTCGCCGGCTGCGCCTTCCCCTTCGTGGCCGACAAGATCGCCGGCAAGGAGGTCCAGATCATCGCCTCCGAGCCGACCTCCTGCCCGACCATGACCCGGGGGCCCTACGCCTACGACTACGGCGACAACAACCAGACCGCGCCCTTGTGCCCCATGCACACCCTGGGCCACGACTTCGTGCCGCCGCCCATCCACGCCGGGGGCCTGCGTTACCACGGCATGGCCCCCATGGTCAGCCACAGCATCAACCTGGGCCTGGTCGAGCCCAGGGCCTACAACCAGATGGAGACCTTCGAGGCCGGCGTCACCTTCGCCCGGAGCGAGGGCTTCATCCCGGCCCCGGAGACCAACCACGCCATCGCCGCCGTGGTCGACGCGGCCAGGCAGGCCAAGGAAGAGGGCAAGGAGAAGACCATCCTCTTCAACTGGTCCGGCCACGGCCTGGTCGACCTGGCCGCCTACGACGCCTACCTCTCGGGCAAGCTGACCCCCTACGAGCTGCCCGAGGCCGAGATAGAGAGGGCCCTGCAGGCCATCGCCGGCCTGCCCAAGCTGGCCTGAACCGGAGCAAGGCCGGGGAGCCGCCGGGAGCGGCGGTTCCTCCGGCCCGGGAGGAGAGCCTTGTCCCACCAAGCCTTTGACCAGATCCAGGTCCGCTGCCCCCGCCTGGGGGGAGAGGTCAGCTTCGGCTACTGCCGGACCATCAGCCAGGGCCTGCCCTGCCGGCGGGCCCTGATCTGCTTTGAGTTCAAGTTTCCGGTGGAGCAGTACTTCCGCCTGGCCCTTAAGCAAGAGACCTTCAGCCGCTGCTTCGAGGAGCCAGGGGAGGGGAGGTACGAGAAGTTTCTCAGAACCGTCAGCGAGGCGGTGGAGAGGGTGGAGAATGGAGTGAAGGCGACTGGGTGAGGGAGGGGGAAAAGTTTTCAGTTTCTTGACCGGTTGAGGCTAGGGAGTTAGGCTGCCCGAAGGCGCTGGAGGCTTGCGATGCCTTTGGGCGAAATCCTAAGCGGCGCGGCGGCTGGCCAACTTCTCAGTGAGCTAATCGACGCCCTGCGCCGGCTCAAGCTAGCAAAGGACATTGACAAGGTCTTCCAGCACGCCTTCACTCAATCCTCAGACCAAATTCTGGTCCTTTGCCACGAGAACAAAACTTTTCGTGATAACGTCTTCGCCTTGGCCGAAGGGCGGATAATCGACGCCGGAGAACTGGTCCAGGCGGCGGCCCAGGCGGCGGAGGCCGACGACAAAGCCCTGGGACCGCCGGCAATAATCGAAGACCTCAAGGTCTTCGCTCGAAATCTACTTAACGGCTATCGGGAAAAGGTTTCACCTAGGCACGGCGATATGCCCGGAGCCTTTGTCCTCTTTTATCAGGCTTTCCATCCGCCCATCCAGACACAGGCCCCCGCCCCGCCGCCCACCCTGCCAGGTAAAGAGAGGTTCTTTCTGGTGCCGCGAGGCTGGAACCCCTTTCTGCAGCATCAGGCGATCTGGCTCAACCGGATCGGCGCGACCCTGGCCAGCGCCGGTAAGGCAGCGGTCGAACAGACAAAGCCCGACGAACACCTGGCCCTGACCGGCCTGGGAGGCATCGGTAAGACGGCCATGGCCGCGGCCTATGCCCGCTTGCACGCCACGGATTACCCTGGCGGTGTCTACTGGCTCCAGGCTGATCTCGGTTTAGGGCTGGCCCTACGCGAACTGGCCGAGAAAATGGACCTCGATCTGGCGCCGGACCTAACCGACGAGCAGGTCAAGAACCGCGTCCTGTTTGAGCTCCGGCAGAGACCCAAGAAGCTGCTTGTCCTAGACAACGTGGAAGACCCGGCCTTCGTGGCTGAGTTCACCCAGGAGACGGCGGCTCACCTGCTGGTCACCACCCGGCGGAGCGACGTCGGGCTGCCCCCGGTGGTTATGAGGCTACCCCGAGAGGAGGAAGCCCTCAGCATCTTCCTGGCTTACGCTAATAAAGAGATCGGCGGGTTGAACCCCGCCGAACAAGGCGCGGCCTTTGAGATATGCCGGCGAGTCCAATTTCTCCCCTTGGCTCTGGAGATCATGGGCAAAGTCGCCCGTCGCATCGCCCTGGTTGATCTGGCCGAGGATCTGGATGACGTGCTGACCCGCCAGGCCCAGACCCACTTCAAGGGTCAGACGAGCGTCCTGGCGGCATTGAAGCTGGCCGAGCAGCAGTTCGATCCTCCCAAGGCAAGAGAAGCGATCAAGTATATCGCCTATCTGCACCCCGAATATGTTGATAGAGAGTTGCTGGCAGGACTGATTGGTTTGAAACCCAAGGAAACGGGCCGGTTGCTAGAGGCACTGGCCGATTGGTCCATAGTGCAACCCAACCCCGAAGGGGGCTACACGGTCCACCGTCTTGTCCAAGAGGCGGCCAGGGAGATGGACCAAGATCGGGCAGCAGGCAAGAGGGTGGTTGAGATTCTGGACGGGATGATCTTGGTCGTGAGCAAGAAGGGGGAGTACCAGAAGGCCTATGGCCTGATTCCGCACCTGCTGCATATCTCTTTACTTGCCATGGGTGTTGAGAGAGAAGAGGATTTTCCATCAAATTACGCCTTGTCCAGCTGGGCCACATACCTTTACAATAGTGGTCTCTATGCCCCATCGGATACCCTCCACCGCTCCTGCATGGCCCGTACCGGCCGAGCCAAAGGAGAGGAGCATCCCGACTACGCCACCCACCTCACCAACCTGGCTGTGGCGCTCCAGGCCCAGGGCAAGTTTGCTGAGGCCGAGGGGCTCTATCGACGGGCCCTAGAGATTGGCGAAAAGACAGTTGAGGACGAGCGCCACAGCTACGCCACCCGACTCAACAACCTGGCCGCGGTTCTCCAGGACCAGGGCAAGTTTACCGAGGCCGAAGGACTTTATCGCCGGACCCTCAAGATAGACGAGAAGACCATCGGGACAGAGCATTCCGAGCACGCCAAGCACCTCAACAATCTGGCAATGGCGCTCAATGCCCAAGGCAAGTTTACCAAGGCAGAGGGGTTATTACGCCGGATTCTCAAAATAGACGAGAAGACCATCGGGACAGAGCATTCCGAGCATGCCAAGCACCTCAACAACCTGGCAATGGTGGTCCAGGCCAAGGGCAATTACGCCGAGGCCGAGGGGCTCTACCGGCGGGCAACGGAAATAGACCAAAAGACCATCGGTCCAAGGCATCCTCATTACGCTACCCATCTCAACAACTTGGCCGGGGTGCTTCAGGCACAGGGCAAGTATGCCGAGGCTGTGCGACTCCATCGAAGGGCCTTGGAGATAGACGAGAAGACCATTGGGACCAGGCATCCCGGCTACGCCATCCACCTCAACAATATGGCCGGGGTGCTGGGTGCCCAAGGAAAGCACACCGAGGCAGAGCCTCTTTTGAGGCGAGTCGTCGAGATAGAAAATAAGTCCTTGGGCCAAGATCATCCGCAATTCGCCGGGCATCTGGGCAACCTGGCCCTCTGCCTGGCTGCCCAGGGCAAAGTGGCCGAGGCCGAGCCACTTCTGAGCCAGGCCGTGGCCGTGCTCAAGGAGCGCCTGGGGCCGGAACATCCAACCACTAAAAGGTATACTGAAAGCCTTGACCGCCTCCTGACCGACCTGAAGAAATAATCCCCTCCGGGCCAACCCCTTCTCTCTTTTCCCCCTTTCCCACCCATTCTCCATGCCCCACCTGCGGGAAGAGTTCTCCCTTTTTCCCTCTCTCCGCTGGCGGTGAAGAGGACGGCGGTTGCTTTCAGTGCCGCTGGCGCTTCAGCCGGCTGGCTCCAGTAAGGTGCGCTTGGTGGTGCCGTCGCTGGCCCAGGCCGCCCGGGTGATCTCCACCGGCTCCAGGGTCAATTCCCCTTCGTCCAGGGCCCGACCCAATTCCGGGAGGGCGGCCGCGGCCCGCTCCACCTGGGCGGCCAGTCCCGGGCGTTCGCCAGGGCCGGCCTGGACGGTCAGCTTCAGCCGCCGCCCCCGGCCGTCGGCCCGCAGGCCGGCCCGGTAGTCCAGCACCCCGGCCACCTCGAAGAGGGCCTCGTCCAGGCGCCACATGGGCAGCCAGGCCCCCCCGCCCAGGTCGAGCCGGTTGGCCAGGCGGCCGGGCACCCGGTCCAGCCGGGGGGTCACCCCGCCGCAGGGGCAGGCCTCCGGCAAGAGGCGGCCCAGGTCGCCGGTCCGGTAGCGGATCAGGGGCATGGCCTGGCGGGTCAGGGTGGTCACCACCAGCTCCCCCTCCCGGCCCGGCGGCAGGGGAGCCCCACTTTCAGGCTCCACGACTTCGTAGTAGAGGTCGGCCCCGCGGAGGTGGTAGCCGCAGTGGGCCCGGCAGTCCACCCCGCCGCCCAGGCCGGTCTCGGTCATGCCGTAGTGCTCGAAGACCTCGCAGCCCCAGGCCCGGCTGACGCGGGCCGACAGGGCCCGGGGCACGTAGTCGGTGGTCAGGAGGACGCTCCTGACGGCCCCGCTCAGCCGGCCCGCCTCAGGGTGCTCGGCCAGGGCCAGCACCTGGACCGGGATGCCCGCCAGGCAGTCGGCCCCCTGGTCCGCGGCCGCCCGGAGGGCCTGGCCGGGGTCGCCCAGGGGGCCGTGGAGCACTCCCCTCACCTCCAGCCTGGCCAGGGCCCGGGCCAGCAGGTCGCCCACGCTGTCCGGGGTGCGGCCGGGCAGCATGACGAGCACGCAGCCGCCCGGCTCCACCAGGGTGGACATGCCCTGGTGGAAGAAGTCCAGGGTCAGCTCCAGGTCCTGGTCGCTGAAGTAGAGCCGCTTGGGTTGGGCGGTGGTGCCCGAGGTGCGCAGGGTGACCACCCGGGCCACCCGGTCCTGGGACAGGCAGAGCATGGCCAGGTGGTCCCGGGCCAGGTCCCCGGCCGTGGTAAAGGGCAGCCGGGCCAGGTCCCCCAGGTCGCCCGGGAAGCCGGCCGGCAGCCCGGCCAGGCGGTCCCGGTAGAAGGGGCTGCGCCGCCGGACCCAGGCCAGGGTGGCCCGCAGGCGGTCGAGCTGGTAGGCGGCTATGGCTGCCGCGTCGGGCTCCCGCCCCGGCCCCAGGCCGAGCTTGAGCCCCAGCCATTGATGGAGCGGGGTGCGCGGCGGGCTCACGGCCGGTAGAGCCTCTTCCCGTCCCGGCTGGTCAGGTTGTAGAGGCAGAAGGGGACCAGCCCGCCGTCCGGGGCGACCACGTGGATGCAGCAGTCGCGCACCCGCTCCAGGTCCAGGTTCCAGGCGTCCTGGAAGGCCATGGCCGAGACCGAGAGGGTCCGCCGCGAGGCCAGGGCGATGAAATCGTCCAGGGGGATCAGCCGGCCGGGCTCGGCCGGCCGGCAGCAGGAGCAGGTCCCCTCCTCCGAACCGCCGGGCCCGGGAGAGGCCCAGCTCCGGGCCGTCCTGGCGATGGCCCGGAGGGCCCCCTGCTCGGCCGGCTCAGGCGGCGGGCGGCAGCCCGGGTCGTGGGCCGGGCTGAGGGGCTGGACCCGGCCGTCGGCATGGAGCAGAAAGTTGCCCTGAAAGGAGCAAAGCGAGTTCTCGCAGCCCGGGGGCCGGAAGCTGGCCGCGGGGAAGCGCCCCTTGGTCTGGCTCTCGATGGCCCTCATGAGCTCGGGCAGGGTCAAGCGGTCCTGCTCGGACAGGCCCTTGGGGTAGCGGCCGAAGCGGCTGAGCGGCTGGAAGTGGACCCCCCGGACCGTGGGCGAGTGCTCCACGGCCAGCTCCAGGATGGGCCCGGCCTGGTCCAGGTTCAGCCCGGCGGCGATGGTCGGCACCAGGACCACCCCGAGGCCCACCTCCCGGCAGGCCTCCAGGGCGCGCAGTTTTTCGGCCAGCAGGGGCCGGCCCCTCAGCCGCCGGTAGACCCGGTCGGAGACGGCGTCGAACTGAAGAAAGACCGAGGAGAGCCCGGCCCGGACCAGGGCTTCCAGATAGGCCCGGTCCCGGCCCAGGCGCAGGCCGTTGGTGTTGATCTGGATGAAGTCAAAGCCCAGCTCCCGGCCCAAGGCCACTATCTCGGGCAGGTCGTCGCGGCCGGCCGGCTCGCCGCCGGAGAGCTGGATGTTGCAGCCGGACGCGGCCCGCCGCACCGCCCGGAACCACTCTTCGATCAGGGCCAGGCCGGGCTCCGGCCCGCCCGGCTGGGGCGAGTCGGCGTAGCAGACCGGGCAGCCCAGGTCGCAGCCCCGGGCCACCTCCAGGACGGCGGTGCAGGTGCGCTGGCGGTGCTCCGGGCAGAGGCCGCAGTCAAAGGGGCAGCCCCGCTCCACCGGGTGGCCATAAAATTCAAGCCGGGCCGGGATCTTGGGCCGCCGCCAGGAGGCGAACTCGGGCGGGCCCCGCCAGATCAGGGTCCGGAAGCGGCCGTGCTCCGGGCAGTCCTTGACCTGATAGACCTCCTGGCCGGCCTCCTCGCGCCAGGCTGGGATCAGCCTCAGGCAGTCGGGGCAGAGGCTGGCCCCTGGCTCCGGCTCAGAGGCCACTGGCCGGCCCGGAATCGGCGGGGTCGAAGCCGTGGGCGGCCAGCAGCTCCATGACCTTGTTAAAGGCCCCGGCCACCAGGGCGCCGCACTTCTGCTGGGCGGCCCGGGTCACCTCCGGGCCGGCGATGGCCTCGCAGGTCAGCGCCCCCTCCCGGCCGCCCGCCGCGGCGGCGAACCACTCGGTCAGCTCCTCCAGCATGAGCGGCAGGGCCGGCGACTCCTCCTCGCCCGGCCCGCCCTGGCCGGCGTAGAGAGCCAGGACGCAGGCCGCGCCGGTGAGCGCGCCGCAGCTGGCCCGGCCGGTCCCGCAGCCGTAGGCCAGCCCGGCCAGGGAGCGGACCAGCTCCGGGTTGGACTCGCCCCTGGTCTCCAGGGCCAGGGCCATCAGGATCTGGCTGCAGTGGAGGCCCTGGGAGGCCAGGCGCATCACCCTGATCATGGTCTCATCCACGGGCCGCCTCCCGTCTTTGGGCCAGCATCAGGAAGTAGCCCGGCCTGACCTTGGCCGCCCGGGCGGCCAGGTTCCCGCAGCCTGCCCCGCCGGCCCAGGCTTCCCAGAAGGCGGCCGCCGAGCCGCAGGTCCAGACCAGCCGGGCGGTTAGCTGGCCCAGGAGGTCCGAGTGATCCTCCCAGAGGAGCACCTCCAGCCCGGCCGCCGCGACCAGGGCCTCCAGGCTCTCCCGGCCCAGGGCGCCGCCCAGGCAGCCCGGCAGGGACGGGACCGGCCCGTCCGCCGGCGGCTCCCGCAGGTACAGGTCGCTGAGCACCAGCCGGCCGCCCGGCCGGAGCAGCCGTCGGCACTCCTCCAAAACCGCCCGGGGACTGGCCGTCAGGGAGAGGACGCACTCGCAGAGCACCCCATTGAGGCTGCCGCCGGCCAGGGGAACGGCCTCGGCCCTGGCCCGGACCAGGGGCAGTCCGTGGTGGGCCCGCCGGGCCGCCGCGAGCATGCTTGACGAGAGGTCCAGGCCCAGGACGCGCAGGTCCCGGCTGGCGGCCAGGCGCCCGGCGCTGGCCCCCAGGCCGCAGCCCAGATCCAGGACCCTGGCCCCGGGCGGGAAATCGCAGCGGTCCAGAGCCCGCTCGGTCAGGGCCAGACCGCCGGGCCGCAGGGCCGGGCCGATGGCCTGTCGCAGGAGGGGAGACTCGTAGGGGGCGGCGGCCGGGCCGCTCACTTGTCCTCCAGGATCTGCTCCACCTCGGCCATCTTGCCCAGGGCCACCTCTTCGGAGACCAGGACCAGCCCGCATTTGGGGCAGCGGGGCAGCTCGGCGACGAACTCGTTGCCCAGGTACTCCACGGTCACCGTGGCGGGCTCCAGGTTCAGCCCGCACTTGCCGCACTTCCACTCCAGGTCCTGGGGCCGGATGTTCTCCTTCACGGCCGGACCCCCGCCTTGACCGCCATGCGGTGCGAGTAGGCGTTGTGGACCCGGAAGCCGTCCGGCTCGGGCGAGTACTCCACCCAGAACACGGCCTTGTAGGGCCTGAACGAGGCCAGGAAGCGGCCGGTCCGTGGGTGGACCAGCCTCTGGCCGCTCCGCTCGGCCTGGAAGATGACCTTCTGCAGGTCCTCGGTGAGGATGCGCCTTCTCTCCAGCAGCTCCTCCACCTCGGGCGAAATCACCAGCTTCAGGTCGCGGTGGGCCTCCATCTGTGGAACCACCTCCTCCCACAAGTCCCGCAGCAGGCCGGCCTTGAGCCGGGCCCGGTTCTCCCGGCGCTGGGACCAGCCCGGACTCTGCCTGGCCGCGGGGTCCCCGGCGGCCGGGTCCGGGAAGAACAGGTCCAGGGCGTGCAGGGCCCGCTTGCCCGCGGCGGCCAGGCGGTCGCGGCAGACGGCGCAGTAAGTCAGGTAGTCCAGAGGGCTCTGGCCGCCCCGGCGACGGATCACCTCCCCGGCCAGGTCCGGGTTGGCGTTGGCCATCAGGCCGCCAAAGCCGCAGCACTCGGTCAGCTCCCGGCCCTGGCGGAGCTCGGCCAGCTCCAGCCCGGCCCGGCCCATCAGCCGGCGCACCGCCTCCTGGGCCTCGGGGTCGTGCCGGGTGGTGCAGGGGTCGTGCATGGCCAGGGGGCCGGCGCTTTTCAGGTCCGCCCCAAGGCCGGTCTCGGCCAGCACGTCCCAGAGGAAGACCTGCTCCACCTCGGGCAGGCGGCGCCTGAAAACGTCCCGGCAGGAGGGACAGGCCAGGATCACCGGCGGGCCGCCCAGGCTTTGCCAGTCCTCCCGCCAGGCCTCCAGGACCCCGGCCAGCTTCTCCTCCCGGCCGGCCCAGTCGGCCGGGGCCCCGCAGCAGGCCAGCATCAGCCCCACCCCGCCAGGCAGCGCTGCGCAAAGGTGATCGTAGACCCGCCGCACCTGCTCCGGGGCCGAGGCGGCCAGCTGGCAGCCGGGGAAGAAGACCCTGGCGCTGGAGTCGCGGCCGGGCTGGTGCCGGGCCAGCCGGAAATCCTGACCCAGGCTGAAGTCCATGTCCAGCAAGGCGAACTCGTGGGCCGAGGGGGGCATCTTGCCCCGTCCGACCAGCTCCCGCCGGGCGGCCAGACAGAGGTCCTGCATGGCGAAGCCCTCGGGGCAGACCTGCTCGCACAAGCCGCAGAGGCTGCAGGAGTTGATCAGCTTGTTGGCCTGGCGGTTGCCCATGACAATGGACAGGTTGTTGTAGATCTCGCGGGCGTACTTCCTGGGATAGGCCCCGAACCTCTCCAGGTAGGGGCAGACCTTGACGCACTCCAGGCAGCGGCACTGCAGGCAGCGGCCGGCCTCCCGGGCCGCCTCCTCGTCGTCGTAGCCGGCCGGCCCGGACGGGGCCGTCACCGGAGCGGGCTCCACCCCGGCCAGGCTGGTGAAGAGGCGGGTCTCAAAGGGGCCCTCCTTTTCCCGGCCGGCGGTTAAGGAGACGCCCTGGAGGTAGCGGTCGATGGAGGTGGCCGCCCAGCGGCCCTCGGCCGCCTGCCAGACCGGCGAGGGTCCCCCCGGCCGGTCCAGCCCGCCGGCGAAGAGGCCCTCCCGCAGGGTGGTCTGGGCCGGGGAGGGCACCCTGGGGCCTCCACCGGCCTCAAGCTCCAGGGGCCAGCCGGACGGGTCCAGGACGTCCAGGGACAGGAAGGCCGCCCGGTAGTCGGCCAGGCAGCGCTCCAGGAAGCCCTCCTCGGCCACCGGGGCGGCCGTCTCCACTTGCACCCCCAGCCCGGTCAGGAGGGCCAGCTCCTCGACCACCACCTCGGGCGGCACCCGGCCGCTGAAGCGCTCCCGGAGCCTGGCGGCCAGGACCGTCCCCGGCTCGTGGATGGTCACCCGAAAGCCCTTGCGGGCCAGGTCCCAGGCCGCGGTCAGCCCGGCCAGGCCTCCGCCGATGACGGCGATCCGCTCCTCCCGGGCCGGCAGCGGCGCCGGCTGGCGGGGGGGCGGGGGGTGACTCAGGCAGGCCCGCTCCAGCTCATTGACGGCGATGGCCCCGCCGGCCTCGGCCCGCTTGCAGTGCCGGCGGCAGGGCGCCTCGCAGACGCGGCCCAGGAGGCCGGGCAAGGGCATGGCCCGCAGGAGCACTTTCCAGGCCCCCGGCCAGTCGCGGCCGGCCACCCGGCCGGCCAGGGCCCGGGCGTCCACGTGGAGGGGGCAGGCGGCGACGCACCAGGGAGGGTCCTCCTCGATGCACCGCGTCTCCAGCTCCCGCAGCTCTTTCTGATCCATTGCCTTCGGCTTCCCGCTGCTGGCAGGGGCGGCCCTGGGGGCCGCCCGCGGGCTGGCCTGGACTGGGTGAATCGCGGCCGGGGCCTCGATGCCCCGGCCGCGACTGGCTGGCTCTCAGCCCTTCAAAGCGGCCTTGATCTTCTCCGGTTTGGCCGGCAGCCGGGTTATGCGAACCCCGCAGGCCTTGTAGATGGCGTTGATGATCGCCGCGTGGGGGCTGGTCAGGGGCAGCTCGCCCACGCCGGCCGCGCCAAAAGGGCCCTCCGGGCGCGGCGTCTCCACGTAGATCAGCTCGATGTTGTCCGGTATCTGCTTGATGTAGGGGAAGCCCGCGCCCATCAGGGTGGAGTGCTTCTGGATGTCCTCGAAGTCCTCGGTCAGGGCCAGGCCGATGCCCTGGGCCATGCCGCCGTAAAGCTGGCCGTCGGTGACCAGGCGGTTGTTGACCTTGCCGATGTCGGCCACCAGGGTCATCTTCTCCACTGCGGCCTGGCCGGTGGCCAGTTCCACGGCCACCTCGGCCATGAAGACGCCGTACATGTAGACGGCGAAGGGCGAGCCCTGGCCGTTGGCGTCGCAGTTGGTCGCCGGCGCGGTCCACTTGCCGGCGTAGGCAGTGGGGATGTTGGCCGCCGCCATCTCCTCGAAGGTGCGGTAGGTGCCGTCGTCCTTGCGCATGGCCGCCAGGAGCAGCTCGCAGCCGGCCTGGATGGCCCGGCCGGTCATGACCTGCTGGCGGCTGCCTCCGGAGGGCCCGCTGTTGGGCACCTGGGCGGTGTCGTTCATGACCAGGCGGATCTTATCCGGGGTCAGGCCCAGGGGCCTGAGGGCCTGATGGGCCGTGCCCAGGGCGCCCATGTCCGCCCCCTGGCCGTGGTCCTGCCAGGTGGCGTAGAGGGTGACGGTGTCGTCCGGGTTGAGGCCCACCTTCACCTCGGAGCCGTCCGGACCGTCCAGGCCGCAGCCGTAGATGCCGATGGACAGGCCCACCCCCCGCTTGACCTTATCCGTGGAGCCGGCCTTGGCCTTGGCCAGGGCGGCCTTGTACTTGGGCCGCAGGAGGTCAAGCATCTCGGGCAGGGAGTAGACCTCCGGCGGCTGGCCGGTGGGGGTGGTGGCCCCGGGCCGGTAGACGTTCTTGTAGCGCAGCTCCAGGGGATCCTGGCCCAGCTTCTCGGCCAGCTCGTCCATGAGCACTTCCGAGGAGAACTCGCTCTGGGGCGAACCGTAGGCCCGGAAGGCCGAGCCCCAGACGTGGTTGGTGCAGACCGTGCGGCCCTCGCCCCGGATGTTGGGGATGTCGTAGCCGGCGCCCATGTACTGGGCCCCGCGCAGGGTCAGTAGATCGCCGAACTCGGAGTAGGGGCCGTGGTCCACGCTCCAGTCGGTCTCCATGCCCAGCAGCTTGCCCTCCTGGTCGGCGGCCAGGCCCATCTTGACGAAGAAGGGCGAGCGCTTGCCGGTGTAGGTCATCTGCTGGTGGTAGTTGTAGCGCAGGAAGACCGGCCTGCCCGTGGCCAGGCAGGCGGCGCCCACCAGGGCCTCCATGGTCGGGCTGAACTTGTAGCCGAAGGTTCCGCCGGCCGGGTTCTGGACCATGGCCAGGTTGGCCAGGTCGACGCCCAGGCCGGGGGCGATCATGGCCGCGTGGAGGTAGAGGCCGATGGACTTGGAGTGGATGTAGAGCTTGCCCTCCGGGCTGAGGTAGGCGAAGCCCACGTCCGGCTCCATGGGCATGTGGGGCTGGCGGCCGACGTAGAACTCATCCCTGACCACCACCGGGGCCTGGGCGAAGATGTCAGCGGTGTCCCCGCCCTTGACGATCTTCTGGGTGAAGTAGACGTTGGGCGTGCCGGGGTGGATCTCCAGGGCGTCCTCGGCCATGGCCGCCGGGGCGCTCATGTAGGCCGGCAGCTTCTCCAGCTCCACCTTGACCTTGGCCGCCGCCGCCCTGGCCTGGGCCTCGGTGGAGGCGCAGACGATGGCCACGGCGTCGCCGTACTGGAAGACCTTTGTGTCGCACAGGATGGGCCGGTCCCAGCCGTCGCCCAGGTTGCTGGGGAAGGTGATCAGCCCGGTGATGCGGTTCTTGCCCTTGATGTCCTTGTGGGTTACCACCTTGAACACGCCGGGCATCTTCTCGGCTTCGCTGGTGTCGATGGACAGGATGTTGGCGTGGGAGACCTCGGCCTGGACCAGGGCCAGGTGCAGGGTCTCGGGCGGCAGCTTGAGTCCCAGGTCGGCGCCGTAGTCCAGGGTGCCGGTGGCCTTGGCCAGGGCCGTGGGGCGCGGGTAGGTGCCGCCCCAGATCTGCCCGTCGGCGGGCAGTTTGTAGGCCAGGTCCTCGATGGACATCTCGCCGCGGAGCACCTTGGCCGCGTCCATCACCCCGTCCACGATCTGGTGATAGCCGGTGCAGCGGCAGGCGTTGCGGTGAATCTGGAACCAGTCGCGCACCTGGTCCCGGGTGGGATTGGGGTTCTCGTCCAGGAGCGCCTTGGACGAGACGATGAAGCCCGGGGTGCAGAAGCCGCATTGGGCCCCGCCGTGAACCATCCAGGAGACCTGAAGGGGATGGGGGTGCTTGGGCGTGCCCACGCCCTCGATGGTCACCACCGAGGCGCCGTCAGGGACCTTGGACATCTTGGTGACGCAGGAGCGCGCCAGCTTGCCGTCCAGGATCACGTTGCAGCAGCCGCACTGGCCTTCCCCGCAGCCCACCTTGGTCCCGGTCAGGCCGAGTTGTCCCCTGAGCACGTTGGCCAGGGACTCTTCCGCGGCAGCCACCACGGTCTTCTTCTGGCCGTTGATCTCAAGAGTTTTCTTAAGCATCTTCGTTCCCCTTTTTTAGAGGCTCACCGTTTCCGCGGTCATTGTTCCCGGGCCCCGGCCCGATCCCGTGACGGCCGCCCGGCGCGCAACTTGTTGGGAACCCCCTGGAGGCCTGATCTATCCGGTCGGGGGCGTCCGCGGGCGCCCCTTGACCGGGCGAGGCTTCGGCCTCCCTGCCCGCCGGCCCGCTTCGCTCCGCCGGGGTGAGCCCCCAGTGGTCCTGAGGGCTTCTTTCTCCCCAGGCATCATTCCTCAATAACCGAGCTAAGCCAGACCGGCCCCGATCTCGCTGGGTCCAAGGTCGTATGTCACAGAGGACATATGTGATTAATGACATATTGGCCCGCTGCCAGAGGCCAAGTCAAGCCGGTATTTGACCTGGCGGAGAGGAGACAAAAAGGCCGAATATAGTGACCGGCCCCGGCCGAGGCGGCACGGCTATTCCGGTCGTGATTAGCATTCCAAATTTTGGGAAAAAACTGCAAAAAAATGATGCCAGTGGTCCATCACGCAAAGACAGGGAGGGACCGGCTTCATGAAGCCTGGTCCCTCCTCGCTTTGGCCTGGCCCTGGACGGGCCCGGCTTTATCCGGCCAGTCTCAATCCTGGGCCATGAAGGGGTAGCGGTAGTCGGTCGGCGGCATCAGGTTCTCCTTCACCGTCCGGGGGCTGACCCAGCGGATCAGGTTCAGGATCGACCCGGCCTTGTCGTTGGTCCCGCTCCAGCGTGATCCGCCGAAGGGCTGCCGGCCGATGACCGCCCCGGTGGGCTTGTCGTTGACGTAGAAGTTGCCCGCGGCGAAGCGCAGCTCCCTGAGGGCCAGTTCCAGGGCGGCCCGGTCCTGGGCGAAGACGGCCCCGGTCAGGGCGTAGGGCGAGGTCTGGTCGCAGAGGCGGAGGACCTGATCGAAATCCCGGTCCCGGTAGACGTAGACGGTCAGGACCGGGCCGAAGATCTCCTCCTCCATGAGCCGGTGCATGGGATCGGTGGTCTCGATGACGGTCGGCCGGACAAAGTAGCCCACCGAGTCATCGGCCTGGCCCCCGGCGATGATCCGGCAGGAGGGCGACTCGGCGGCCAGCCTGAGGTAGCCGACGATCTTGTCGAAGGAAGCCTTGTCGATGACCGCGCCCATGAAGTTGGTCAGGTCGGCCACGTCGCCCATCTTGATCGTGGCCGTCTCCTCAACCAGCCGCTTCTTGAGCTTGGGCCAGAGGGACCTGGGCACGTAGGCCCGGGAGGCGGCCGAGCACTTCTGACCCTGGAGCTCGAAGGCGCCCCGGATCAGGCCGGCGGCCGCGGCGGCCAGGTCGGCCGAGGGATGGACCACCACGAAGTCCTTGCCCCCGGTCTCGCCCACCAGCCGGGGGAAGGTCCGGTAGGTCTCCAGGCGCCGGCCCACCTCGGCCCAGAGCCACTTGAAGGTCGCCGTCGAGCCGGTGAAGTGGATCCCGGCCAGGTCGGGCTGGGACAGGACGGCCGGGCCGACCTGGTCGCCCGGGCCGGGCAGGAAGTTGATCACCCCGGCGGGCAGGCCGGCCTCCCGCCACAGGTCCAGGAGCGGGTAGTTGGAGAAGACCACGCTCGAGGCCGGCTTCCAGAGGCTGACGTTGCCCATCATGACCGGGGCGGAGGGCAGGTTGCCGCCCAGGGTGGTGAAGTTGAAAGGCGAAACGGCGAAGATGAACCCCTCCAGGGGCCTCAGCTCGAAGCGGTTCAGCTCGGCCCCGCCGGAGAGAGGCTGAAGCCGGGCCAATTGATCCGCGAAATAGGGATTGAAGCGATAGAAGTCGACCAGCTCGCCGATGACGTCGATCTCGGCCTGATAGACCGTCTTGGACTGGTTGACCATGGTCGCGGCGACCATCCGGGCCCGGTATTTGGTCGAAAGCAGCTCCGCGGCCCGCAGGAAAACGTTCAACCTGGCCCTGGCCGGCAGGGCCGACCACTCTTTCCAGGCCTGGGCGGCCGCCTTGGCGGCCTGGTCCACCTCTTCAGGCCCGGCCTGGTGGAAAGTGGCCAGGACTCTCCGGTGATCGTGGGGGCAGCGGACCTGGGCCAGCCGCCCGGTCCGAACCTCCCGGCCGCCGATGACCAGGGGGATCTCCATCTCCTGGCCGGCCATGTCCTTGAGGGCGGCCTGGAGGGCCGCCCTTTCCGGGCTGCCGGGTTTATAGGAACAGATGGGCTCGTTCTGGGGCAGGGGGATGTCGGACTTGGCGTCAAGCATAGAGACCTCCTCCAGGTTGCATCTCAGGGTCCCACCTTTTCCAGCCTGACCGCGCAGGCCTTGTATTCGGCGGTCTGGCAGACGGGATCGAACACGGGATTGGTCAGCCAGTTGGCGTTGCCCTCGCGGAAGTGAAAGGCCATCCAGACCAGGCCCGGCTGGATTCGCGCCGAGACCCGGGCCTTGACCTCGACCTGGCCCCGCCTGGAGACGACCCTGACCCGGTCCCCGGAGGCGACGCCCAGGGTCTCGGCGTCGGTGGTGGAGATGTCGGCCGTCTCCTCGGGGAGCAGGTCGTTGAGACCGACGGAGCGGCCGGTCTGGGTCCGGGTGTGGTAGTGGTAGAGCCGGCGGCCGGTGCTCAGGACCAGGGGGTAGTCGTCGTCGGGCACCTCGGCCGGCGGGGTCCACTCCACCGGAGTGAGGCGGCCCAGGCCGCAGGTGAAGCAGCCCTCCTTGTGCAGGAAGGGCGTGCCCGGGTGATCCAGGTCCGGGACCGGCCACTGGAGGCCGTCGCCCTGGATGCGCTGGTACTTGATGCCGGCCATTGCGGGGGCCAGGACGGAGATCTCGTTGTCCCAGATCTCCCGGGCGCTGGAGGAGGGCCAGTCCTGGCCCAGGCGCCGGGCGATCTCCTTGAAGACCCACCAGTTGGGCCGGGCCTGGCCGGGCGGCTCCACGGCCTTGCGGACCAGGTTGACCCGCCGCTCCGAGTTGGTGAAGGTCCCCTCGGCCTCGCTCCAGGCCGCGGCCGGGAAGACGACGTCGGCGAAGCGGGTGGTCTCGGTGGGGAAGATGTCGTTGCAGACCAGGAACTCGGCCGACTCCAGACAGTGCTCCACGTGGCTGATGTCCGGCTCGGTGTTGGCCAGGTTCTCGCCGAAGATCCAGAAGCCCCTGACCGCGCCGCTGACCAGACCGTCCATCATCTGGGGGATCATCAGCCCGTTCTCGGCCGGCAGCTCGACCCCCCAGAAGGCCCCGAACTTGGCCCGGGAGGCCGGATCGACGACCCTCTGGTAGCCGGGGTAGACGTTGGGCAGGGCGCCCATGTCGCAGGCGCCCTGGACGTTGTTCTGGCCCCGGAGGGGGTTGACCCCGCCGCACTCGAAGCCGACGTTGCCCAGAAGCATCTGCAGGTTGGCGCAGGAGAGGACGTTGTTGACCCCGCAGGTGTGCTCGGTGATGCCCAGGGTGTAGATGAGCATGGCCGGCCTGACCGAGGCCAGCAGACGGGCCGCCCGCCTGATGGTCTCGGCCGGCAGGCCGCAGATCTCGGCCGCCCGCTCGGGCGGGTACTCCAGGACCTTGGCCTTGAGCTCCTCGAAACCGGTGGTGCAGGAGGCCACGTAGTCCTTGGCGTAGAGCTCCTCGGTCAGGAGCACGTTCATCAGCCCGTTGAGCAGGGCCACGTCCGAGCCGACCCTGAGTTGGAGGTGCATGGTGGCGTGATCGACCAGGGCCGTCCGCCGCGGGTCGACCACGATCATCCGGGCGCCCTTGCGGGCGGCGTTCTTGACGAAGGTCGAGGCCACCGGATGGGCCTCGGTCATGTTGGAGCCGATGATGAAGAAGAGCTTGGCCCTGTCGAAATCGGCGAAGGAGTTGGTCATTGCCCCGGAGCCGAACGCTGCCGCCAGACCGGCGACGGTGGGAGCGTGTCAAGTTCGGGCGCAGTGGTCGATGTTGTTGGTCTTGAAGACCGCCCGGAAGAGCTTCTGCATGCTGTAGGAGTCTTCGTTGGTCGAGCGGGCGCAGCTCACCCCGGCCACGGCGTCCGGGCCGTGCTGGGCGATGATGGCCCGGAACCGCTCGGCGGTCAGATCGAGGGCCTCCTCCCAGCTGGCCTCCCGGAAGCGGCCGCCCTCCTTGATCAGCGGGCTGGTAAGCCGCTCCTGGGAGTGGATGAAGTCGTAGCCGAAGCGGCCCTTGACGCACAGCCGGCCGCGGTTGGGCTGGGCCGACTCCACGCCCTCGACCTTGACGATCCGGCCGTCCTTGACCCGGAGCCAGAGCTGGCAGCCGACCCCGCAGTAGGGGCAGGTGGTCCTGATCCTCTCCGTCTCCTGGATAAGCCCCAGGCCGACGGCCTTCTTCTCGTGGAGGGCCCCCACCGGGCAGGCCTGGACGCACTCCCCGCAGAAGGTGCAGAGATTGTAATTGACCAGGGGGTAGAAGCCCTCGGGCTGGGGATGATCCTCCCGGCGGCCGTAGGGGTGGGGGATGGCCAGGTTGACCTGGACCTGGTTGCAGGCCTGAACGCAGCGGCCGCACTGGATGCAGCGGGAGAAGTCTCGCTCGATGAGGGGGTGGTCCTCCTCCACCGGGAAGGGGCCCTGGTACGGCTCCAGGTCGCGGACAGAGACGCCGTACTCGACGACCAGGTCCTGGAGGCGGCAGTTGCCGAAGGCCGGGCAGAGCCGCTTGTGACCCGGGGCGGACATGGCTTCGAGCTGGTACTCGACCCACTGGTCCGGCTCGAGGTCGGCCACGAAGCAGTTGTGCTGGCCCGAGGCCACCAGCATCTGGAGGATGGTCCGCCGGGCCTCCATCACTCTGGGGCTGTGGGTCTGAATCTCCCAGCCCTCCTGGGCCGGGGTCTCGCAGGCGGCCAGGAGGCGGTCCTGGCCCTTGACTTCGACGACGCAAAGGCGGCAGGCCCCGTGGGCCCCGGCCTGGGGGAGATAGCACAGGGTCGGGATCTTGAAGCCGTTCTCCTGGGCCGCTTCGAGGATGCTCTGGCCCGCCTGAAAGGTGCACTCCCGCCCGTTGATCATCATCGACCCGCTCATTACGTTCTCCTCGTCTCTTCTCAAACTCCGCCGACTGGCGGTTTGAGGCCGTTTCCGGAACATCGGCGGCCCGCGGCCCCTGATCCGGATCGCTGACCGGCCAGACGCGCTTTACTTTCACTTGCCCGGGCCGAGGAGGCCCTCTCCCGGGTGGGGCGTCGGCCCGAGAGCCCGGGCGGCCCGGCCGGAGGCCCGTATTTCCCTTGCGGCTTACTTCTGTTTAGAGGAGGCAGGCATTTATGTCAATAATGACATAATAGTGTCCGAGCCCGGCCCCGGCTTCCTCCGCCAAAGTCCGGCGCCCCAGAGCCTGGCCCTTGACTCCCCTGGCCCGGGCCGGTCTATAATCCGGAAAGCCAGCCCCGGGATGGGAGCCAGTGCGCAACTCGACCAGCAAGAACCCCTCTCCAGTCGGACTCCTGGCCGCGGCCGACGGGACCGACTGGGCCATCATCGAACTCCTCCAGCAGGACGGCCGCCTGTCCAACCGGGCCATCGCCCAGCGGATCGGGATCAGTGAGGGCACGGTCCGCAACCGTATCAGGAAGCTCAAGGACCTGGGCCTGGTCCGGGTCACGGTCCTGCTCAACCTCTTCGAGGACCCCCAGGCCGTCTCGGCCTACGTCATGGTCAAGCTGAGCACCCGCGACCTGATCGGCGCGGCCGAGGCCTTCTCCAGGCTGCCGGGCGTGGCCTCGGTCTCGGCCGTGGCCGGACAGTACGACCTCATCGCCGAGGTCCTGGCCAGCAGCAAGACCGGCCTGATCGAGTTCGTCACCCGGCGTCTGGCCGCGGTGCCGGAGGTTCAGGCGGCCGAGACGATGATCATCCTCAAATCGTTCAACAAGTGGGCCGCCGGCCTGGTCGAGGGCCTGGACGAGCCGGGCCCGGGCCGAGAGCCTGAAACCCCTTGAAGCTGATCCCGCCGCCCTGAAGCGCGGCGCCGGCGGCTGGCCGGCCGACCCTTGACAGCCAGCCGGGGCTAGTATAATGTCCGTCTGAACCTAGCGACTCCTTAAGGGGCGGGTAGCTCAGTGGGAGAGCATCGGCCTTACAAGCCGGGGGTCACAGGTTCAAATCCTGTTCCGCCTACCAGGACGGGGCCGTAGTTAAGCTGGTTATAACGCCGGCCTGTCACGCCGGAGGGCGCGAGTTCGAGTCTCGTCGGCCCCGCCAGCAAAGACCGAGGGGGTTGGCCCAGGCCAACCCCCTTTTTTTGTCTCTCGCCGGACGGCGGGCCTGGTCCGGCCGGCTCAGTTCCCCGGCCGGGTGAGGCAGCGGTCCAGGGCGGCGGCGAAGCGCTGTTTGTCCTTGGGGGAGAAGGGCGGCGGCCCGCCCAGGTCGTGGCCCGCCTCGCGCAGGGACATCAGGAAGTCCCTCAGGGACAGGCGTTCGGTGACGTTGTCCTCGGTGTAGATCTGACCGCGCGGGTCCAGCGCCACAGCCCCCAGCTCGACAACCTCCGCGGCCAGGGGCAGGTCGGCGGTGATGACCAGGTCGCCCGGCCGGGCCTGGGCCGCAATGTGCTGGTCGGCGCTGTCCGGGTTGCGCGGGACGACCACCGTGGAGACCAGCGGCGAGCCGGGGCGGGCCAGGGGCCGGTCGGCCACCAGGATAACGGCGATCTTGAGCCGGTCCGCGGCCCTGAAGACCAGGTCCTTGACCGCCCGGGGGCAGGCGTCGGCGTCTACCCAGATTTTCAATATTGAGCCCTTTTCAGAGACGACTGGGGCCTGCCGGGCCGAGCTGTCCCGGGGTCAGTCCTCCTGGTGGAAGCGCCGGATGATGTAGCCGCCGGACTTCTCGTCCGACTCGAGATCCATCAGGTCCCGGGCGGCGGCCTCCTCGAGGAGGCGGTTGAAGGAGCGGAAGCCGTAGTAAGACTCGTTGAAGCCCGGCCGGCGGCGCTTGAGGGTCTGCTTGACCATCGAGCCCCAGATTTTCTCCTCCGAGCCTCGCTCCTCGGCCAGGGCCTCCAGCGTCTCCATGATCAGGCCCAGGGCCTCCTGGATCCGCTCCTCGGCCTCCTTGTCCTTCTTGGCCTCGGGGGTGGCGGCCTTGCCGGCCTGGCGAGGCGCTTTCCTGGAGGCTCTCTTGCGCGGCTGCTCCTTGCGGGCCAGATCGTCGTAGTAGATGAACTCGTCGCAGTTGGCGATGAGGAGATCGGAGCTGGAGTTCTTCACGCCCACTCCGATGACGATCTTGTCGTTCTCGCGCAGCTTGCTGACCAGGGGCGAGAAGTCGGAGTCGCCGCTGACGATGACGAAGGTGTCGACGTGGGACTTGGTGTAGCAGAGGTCGAGCGCGTCCACGACCATGCGGATGTCGGCCGAGTTTTTCCCGGACTGGCGGACGTGGGGTATCTCGATCAGCTCGAAGGCGGCCTCGTGCATGGCCGCCTTGAAGTCCTTGTAACGCTCCCAGTCACAGTAGGCTTTCTTGACCACGATGCTGCCCTTGAGCAGGAGTCGCTCCAGGACCTTGCGGATGTCGAACTCGGCGTAATGAGAGTCCCGCACACCGATGGCGATGTTCTCGAAATCGCAGAACACGGCCAGGTTTGCGGTTTCTGGTGTCTTGCTCATGAAACTCCTTCCGGACGAGCTATTTTGCGGATTATACTTACTCTTGACCCTTTTGACGAGCTTTTTGCGGGAATCCCCGGGCCCTGAACCGGGCGGCCCCGGGCGAGCCCGGTCTTGGGCTCGCCCGCTGGGTTACTGATCAGGCCTTCACCTTGACGATCATTTCCACTTCCACGGGCGCGGCCAGGGGCAGGGCGACCAGGCCCACGGCACTACGGGCGTGCTGGCCGGCCTGGCCGAAGAGCTGGACCAGCAGCTCCGAGGCGCCGTTGACCACCTGGGGCTGGGAGGTGAAGTCCGGGGCGCTGGCCACGAAGCCGGTCACCTTGATGATCCGCTCCACCTTGTCCAGTCCGCCGGCCAGGCTGGCCGCCGCGGCCAGGCAGTTGAGGCAGCAGATCCGGGCCGCCTCATAACCCTGCTCCACGGTCAGTTCCCGGCCCAGGACGCCGCTGTATATCAGCTTGCCCTTGACCAGGGGGACCTGACCAGAGGTGAAGATCAGGTCGCCTTCCCTGACCGCCGGCACGTACGCGGCCACTGGCTTGGCCACTTCGGGCAACTCCAGACCCAGTTCCTTAAGTTTCGCTTCCACGCTCATTGGTGCCTCCTTGGGCTTTCTTGGTTGGTGATTCGGGGTAAAGAGGTTCCCGCCGTTCCGACAGAGTTGGCCGGGGGGCCTCGCCGTCAAGGGGAAAAGACCCCGCCCGCTCGGGACGGCGGTATCTTCCGATCAACATTGACCGCCGGGCCGGGGACTCAGTTCGCAGAGGAGAGTCGCTGGATGATCTCCACCGAATGCCTGATGGCATCCTGGACGTAGTCCTCGACGACCTCGAGCTGGTCATCGCCCGGGACCCGGTTGAATTTCAGACCGAGGACGGTCAGGCTGCCCGTGGCCTGCCTCTGGACGGCCTCGGCCAGGAAGGTCAGGGGCAGGCAGTCCCGGCCCAGGAGGAAGCTCACCTCCACGTCCCTGGGCACCTCCATCTCCGGGCGGGGGCCGTCGTCGGCCTGGTGAACGAAGCGGCAGCCCCTGGCGCTGATGTCGACGAGGAGGCCGCGAAAGACGTCCTTCTCGACCGTAACCGAGGCCGGCAGGCAGCAATTGGTCCGCGGCGTGGACCGCAGGCCGCGGCGGGTGACTTCGGCCGGATAGCTCAGGATCAGGGTGGAGACGGGCTTGGAGGTCCGGCCGATTATTTCGCTATCGAAGCTGTAGATCGATCCGGAGTGATAGCAATAGACGGTCAGCCTCTTATTCAGCAGACGTCTGTAGGCCAGGTGCCCGATATCGGGATAATCGAGCATGACGTATTCGCCGTGCCTGAATCCGATCACGCTCGATTCATAGCGCTGGTTGCCGGGAGAGACCATCATTGAGACCGGCGTGCCCACGAAGAGCTCGAGTTGGCTCAAGAGAGTCTCTTCTTCAAATGTTCTGGACATGATTTTGACACCCCCCTTGCCGGCCGCTCCTCGATTCCAACATGAGCCCTGAAATTATAAACCGTCCGTCGCTGGCCGCCCGGCCCCGGACAGATTTTTTCGGGCGCACGGCCCCCCAGCCGCAGGCCTGAGGACCTGGCTCGAGAGCATTGTCCGCCACTGATGGTCAGTTCGGTTATCGCCAGACAGACCCACCAAAATATTATAATATTTCACGTCAACGCTCATGTCAAGGCTCCAGGATCAGGTATCAATCCGGCCATTGGTCCGTCAGGAACGTCCGCGTTCGGTCTCTGGAGGAGCGTCCGGTGAAGCCCTGCGGCCGATCACCAGCTGCCAGGAGGGAGGGGGGGTGAGGGCAGGCGGCCCCGGTCGAACTCTTCCCAGAAGCGCCGGTCGCCGTCCCGCCAGCGCTGGCCGAATTTTTCATCGAAGAAGGGCTTCAGCCGGGCGAACCAGGTCCGGCTCGGCCCGGTCCCCTCGGTCCGGGCCCGGAGCACCTCGGCCAGGTAGCTCTCGATCTCGTCCAGCTTGTCCTTGGGCAGGTAGGCCTGGGCGCCCATTCTGATTGACTTGACCAGGTTGTCCGGGCTGAGGGCGTGGGCGGTGAGCATCAGGGTCGGGACGCCGCGGCGAGCGGCCAGCTCGAGCAGGTCGTAACCCCGGACGCCCATTATGTCCAGGACGGCCGCGTCAAAGGTCTTCTCCTCGAGCAGGGTCCGAGCGGCCTCAAAGCTGGCCGCCTCGTCTACCAGGCAGCCCTCCAGGAGATCGGTCAAGGTGGCCAGGACGTCGGCCTCGTCGTCGACGATCAGGATCCTCTTGCCCTTCAGGGCGCCCCCCTCGGACATCTACCGCCCCCAAGTTTGAGTCTGATGCTTATAAATATCCCGCCCCGGCCGGTGAGTCAACGCCGGTGGGCTCGGCCCGAGACGGTTGCCTTTCTGACCGGATGGCCGCATAATCCGGATCAATCTGACCCAGGTTGCCGAAAGGAGTTGGACATGGCTTCGGACAGCCAAGAAGCCCGGCCGGCCAGGATCTGTCTGCGTCTGGCCGGCCCGGCCCTTGCGGAGGAGGAGCGGGCAGAGCTGGAGCGGGCGGCCCAGGCCCAGGCAGATCTGGCCGAGTCCCTGGGCTGGCTCGATCCTCTGGCCGAGGAGCCGTCTCCGATCTTTGACCCCAGACCCTGAGCCTTTGAGCGGACAGGGGGCCGGCCCCGGCGGCCGGCCCTAGCCGGGAGGGACGCTGATGGCTGTTCTTGAGGCCCAGTCAATCAATATCGCCAGCCTGGCCAGGCTCATCGAGGGCCGGGAGATCTCGCCCGTCGAGGTCGTCCGGGTCTGCCTGGAGCGGATCCAGGCCGCCCAGCCCAGGCTCAACGCCTTCCTGACCGTCCTGGAGGAGGAGGCCCTCCAGGCGGCCCGGCTGGCCGAGGCCGAGATCCTCAAGGGCCGCTGGCGCGGCCCCCTGCACGGCATCCCCTTCGCGGCCAAGGACCTCTACTGCACGGCCGGGGTGAGGACCTCCTGCGGCTCCAAGATCCTGGCCGACTTCGTGCCCGACCACGACGCCTCGGTGGTGGCCCGGCTCAAGGAGGCCGGGGCGATTCTCATCGGCAAGAGCCACATGCACGAGTTCGCCTTCGGCGCGACCAACCTCAACGATCACTACGGCCCGGCCAGGAACCCCTGGAACATTGACCACATGACCGGCGGCTCCAGCGGCGGCTCCGGAGCGGTCCTGGCCGCGGCCCTGGTCCCCCTGGCCCTGGGGAGCGACACCGGCGGTTCCATCAGGATTCCGGCGGCCCTCTGCGGCGCGGTCGGACTCAAGCCCACCTTCGGCCGGATCAGTAAGTTCGGGGTCTTTCCCCTGGCCTGGTCCCTGGACTGCGCCGGACCGATGACCCGGACCGTGGCCGACGCGGCCGTGGCCCTCCAGGTCATGGCCGGCCGCGATCCCCGGGACCCCTGCACCCAGGACGTGCCCGTACCCGACTACCGGGCCGGCCTGGATGGGGACATCCGGGGCCTGCGCCTGGGCGTGCCGGATGCTTTCTTCTTCGAACAGGTCCAGGCAGAGGTCCGGGACAAGATTGACAAGGCCCTGGCCGCTCTGGGAAGCCTGGGGGCCGAGGTCCGCCCGGTCCACATCCCGGGCCTGGAGAGGGCCTCGGCCGCGTCCGTGCTGATCATCAACGGCGAGGCGGCCGCCGTCCTGGAGAAGTACCGCCGCACGCGGCCCGGGGACCTGGATCGCGGCGTCAAGGCCAGGCTGGACACGGCGTCCCTGCAGCTGACCACCGATTACATCAAGGCCCAGCGGGTCAGGCGGCAGGCCCAGCAGGATTTCGCCCGGGTCTTCGAGGAGGTCGACGCCCTGGTCGTCCCGGCTTCGAGCCTGGCCGCACCCCGGCTCGACCAGGCCTCAATCAGCTTCGGCGACCGGGAGGTCCCGGTCCTGGCCGCCCTGACCAGGTGCACCCGGATCTTCAACCTGGTCGGCCTGCCCTCCCTGGCCGTCCCGGTGGGCCTCTCCGAGGCCGGCCTGCCCTTAGGCATGCAGATCGCCGGCCGGCCCTTTGACGAGGCCACTATCCTGAGGCTGGGCCAGGCCTATCAGAGCCAGGTCTACAGCCTGCCCGACTGCCCGCCGGCGGGCTAACCCCGGCCGGCCGCGGCCCTGAGCCGCTCGAAGCCGCGCTCCAGGTCGGCCTTGAGGTCAGCCGGGTCTTCCAGCCCGACGTGGATCCTCAGGCAGGGCCCCTCGGCCGTCCAGGTGGTCGCGGTCCTGAACGTGCCCGGGTCGGTGGGGATGATCAGGCTCTCGAAACCGCCCCAGGAGTAACCCATGGCGAAGTGCTCCAGGGAGTCGAGCATGGCCGCCACCGCCTCGGCCGGGCAGGGCTTGAGCACCAGGCCGAAGAGGCCCGAGGCGCCGTCGAAGTCCCGCCGCCAGAGCTCATACCCCGGGTCCTCGGGCAGGGCCGGGTAGAGGACCCGGGCCACCTCGGGCCGGGCCTGGAGCCAGCGGGCCATCTCCAGGGCCGAGGCCTGGTGGCGGGCCAGGCGGACGCTCAGGCTCCGCAGGCCCCGCAGGCCCAGGTAGAGGACGTCCGGTCCGGGGTTGTCGCCCAGGCTGACCACGGCCGACTTGACCCGCTCGTAGACGGCCTCGGTGGTGGCCAGGACGCCGAGCATGGCGTCGGAGTGGCCGGCCAGGTACTTGGTCGCGGCGTGGAGGGAGATGTCCACTCCGTGCTCCAGGGGGCGGAAGTAGAGGGGCGAGGCCCAGGTGTTGTCGATGACGCTGACCGCGCCGTGGGCCCTGGCCGCGGCGGCGATGGCCGCCGTGTCCTGAATCTCGAAGGTCAGCGAGCCGGGCGACTCCAGGAAGACCACCCGGGTGTTGGGCTTCATCAGGCCGGCGATCTCGCCGCCCAGGAGCGGATCGTAGTAGGTCGTCTCCACGCCGAAGCGGGCCAGGAAATTGTCGCAGAAGCCCCGGGTCGGGCCGTAGACGCTGTCGACCATGAGGACGTGGTCCCCGGCCTTGAGAAAGGCCAGGAGCGAGGCGACGATGGCCGCCAGGCCCGAGGCGCAGGCCACGGCCCGGTAGGCGCCCTCCAATTTGGCCACGGCCTCCTCGAAGGCGAAAGTGGTCGGCGTGCCGTAGCGGCCGTAGAAGACCCGGTTGAAGCGGTTGTGGTGAGCCGCCTCCAGCTCGGCGACGCTGGGAAAGACCACGGTCGAGGCGTGGTAGACCGGCGGGTTGATGAGGCCCTGATTCTGCTCGGGGTGGCTGCCCGCCCGGGCGATGAGGGTGTCTCGCTTCATGATTCCTCCGTCTTCACCGGCCCGGCTCAACCGGGCCCCAAGTCTGGCTTGTCAGCGCCAGAATAGCACGGCCACACCGGCCACGGCCACGAGCGCGCCCAGGACCGCTCGCCGGCTGATTTTCTCCTGGCCCGAGAGGGCCACCAGGGGGAGCATCATCAGGGGCACGGTGGCCATGAGGGTCGCGGCCACGCCGGTCTTGGTCAGCCTGACCGCGATCAGGGAGAGCCAGACCCCGGCCACCGAGGAGATGGAGACGCCGGCCAGGAGCTGGAGCCAGAGGCGGGGCCCGGGCCTGAAGCCCGAGAGCGTGCTCCTGATCCGGCCGCTGATCAGGGCCAGGAACCAGACCAGGCTCGTCCCGCCGCAGTTCCGGACAAGGGAGCCCAGGAGAGGGTCCACCCCCCCGGCCAGGCCCTCCTTGGACAGGACCAGCCCCAGGGCGTGCATCGAGGCGGCCGCGGCGGCCAGGGCCACGCCCCGTATCGAGACCCGGCTGGGCCGGCCCTGATCGTCCGTTCGCCGCTCCACGACCACCCAGCTCACCCCGGCCACGGTCAGGCCGATGCCGGCCAGGGCCAATGGGCTCAAGGTCTCGCCCCGGAAGAGGTAGGCCAGCAGGGCGGTCAGGGGCGGGGTCAGGGAGAGGAGGAGCATGCTCAGCCTGGCTCCCAGCCTGATCATGGCCGCGTAGAGCAGGGTGTCGCCGATGCCCTGGCCGACCAGCCCGCTCAGGGCCAGGATCAGGACCGGCCCCAGGGGGGCGTCCGGCCGGCTCAGCCCGGCCAGACACAATCCCAACAGGAGCAGGGCGGCCAGGGGAAGGCGGAGCAGGCTCAGCTTGAGGGCGCCTAATTGCCGGCTGAGCGAGGCCATGATGAGCGCACCCAGGGAAAGGCACAGGGCCGTGCTCAGGGCGGCGATCTCTCCCCAGTGGGACAGTTTGCTCCTCCTCCGGCCGGAAGGCCGACCGGCAGCATCTCAGATCGGGCCGGTTCCGGTCAAGCCCGAGCCGATGACGCTTCCTTCGCCCGGCCGGGACTGCTAAGCTGGAAGCACGGCGAAGAGCACCCTCCAGCGAGCCGGAGACATGAGCGGGCGGCGACCCCAAGACCTGGTCTCAGTCCTCCTGGTCTCGGCCGGGACCCTGGCCTTCGAGATAGGGCTGACCCGGGTCTTCTCCCTGACCTACTGGCACCACTTCGCCGCCCTGCTCATCGCCCTGGCCCTGACCGGCTTCGGCGCGGCCGGGGTGCTGGCCGCCCTGGTCCTGCCCCGGCTGGAGAACCGCCGGTCCGGGGCCCTGGCCGCCACCGCCCTGGCCGCGGCCGGGGCCATGCCCCTCAGCTACCTGGCCGCCCTGGCCGTGGGGCTGGAGCCGCTCAGCCTGGCCTGGTCGGCCCGGGCCTGGCTGGACCTGGGCCTGGTCTGCCTCGTCCTGGTCCTGCCCTTTGTCCCGGCCGCGGCCCACGTCTGCCTGGTCCTGGCCTGGTCCGAGAGACCCGGCCGGGCTTACGCGGCCAACCTGGCCGGCTCCGGCCTGGGCTGCCTGGCCGCGGCTCTGGCCCTGAGCCGGCTCCTGCCGCCCCAGGTCATCTACCCGGCCGTTGGGCTGGGCCTCCTGGGCGGCCTGGTCCAGGCCGGCGGCCTGACCCGGCCGGGCCGGGTTCTTGCGGCCTTAAGCGCGGCCGGGCTGCTGGCCCTGGTCCTGGCCTGGCCCCTGCCGCTCCGCTTCGAGCCCTTCAAGGACCGCTCGGCCGCCCTGGCCGCCCAGGGCGGCCGGCTGGAGCAGCGCTCGGTGGGCCTGAGGGGCGTGGGCGAGGTCATCGCCGGGCCGGCCTTTCACTACGCCGCCGGCCTGTCGCTCATCTGCCCCGATCCCCTGCCGGCCCAGAAGGGCCTCTTCCTGGACGGCGACCTGCTCGGCCCGATCACCGCCCTGGAGCCGGAGAGGGCCTGGCCCGGCTTCCTGGCCTGCCTGCTGGCCGGGCTGCCCCATCGGGTCTTCCGGCCGGAGCGGGTTCTGGTCATTCACCCCGGGGGCGGCCTGGGCCTTCTGGCCGCCCTGGCCGGCCGGGCCGGCCGGGTGGTCGCCCTGGAGGACAACCCCGGCCTGCTCGAACTCATGACCGGCCCCCTGGCCGGATTCAGCGGCCGGATCTTTCTCCGGCCCGAGGTCAAGGTCGTCAGGGCCGACCCGGCCCGTTTCCTGGCCCGCTCCCCGGCCGCCTTCGACCTGATCGTCCTGGGCCAGGGCGAGGCCTGGGGAGCCGGCTCGGCCTCGGGCCTGGGGGTCAGCCGGCTCCTGACCGGAGAGGGCCTAACCAGGCTCCTGGGGGCCCTGGCCCCCGGCGGGGTCCTGGCCCTGAGCGGGCCGCTCCAGACCCCGCCCCGAGCCTCGCTCAAACTCCTGGCCACCGCGGCCGAGGCCCTGGAGCGGCTAAAGGTCCAGCCGGGTCAAGCTCTGGCCCTGGTCCGGGACTGGCGCACGGCCCTGCTGCTGGTCAAGCCGGCCGGCTTGTCCCCGGCCGAGCGGGACGGTCTCAGGTCGGCCGCCTGGTCAGGGGGCTTCGACCTGTCCTGGCTGCCGGGCCTGGGCGAAGAGGAGACCAACCGCTTCCACCGCTTGAGGGGCGAGCCCCTTTACGCCGCGGCCAGCCTGATCGCTGCGGGCCGGAGCCGGGAGGTCCTGGGGAGCTCCTGGTTCGACCTCAGGCCGGCCTCCCGGGACCGGCCCTACTTCTTCAACTTCTTCAGGCTCCGGACTCTGGGCTTGATCCTCAGCCCCGGCGCCGGGACCATCCCGCCGGTGACCGAGTGGGGCCTGCTCTTCACCTGGGGCTCTCTCCTGGCCACGCTCCTCATCGCCGCGGCCGGCATCGGCCCGCCCCTGAGGCGCTTCAAGCCCCGGCCGCCGGGCCTGGTCTGCTTCGGCCTGCTGGGCCTGGGCTACATGGCCGCCGAGGTCAGCCTCCTCAACGAGGCCATCTACCGCCTGGGCCAGCCGGCCCTGGCCGTGCCCCTGGTGATCGGCGTCTTCCTGGTCGTCTCGGGCCTGGGCAGCCTCCTCTGGGGGAGCCTCCGGCCCCGGCCCTTCGCCCTGGCCGCGGCCCTGGTCCTGCCCCTGGCCCTCCTGGCCCTCCGCCGGGGGCCCGAGGGCCTTCTCTTCACCGGCCTGGCCCTGGCCCCGGCCGCCCTGGTCATGGGCGCGCCCTTTGCCGGCGGGCTGACCCATCTGGCCGGCCCCAGCCGGCCGGCCCGGGCCTGGGCCTTCGGCGTCAACGGCTTCTTTTCCGTGGCCGGCTCTTTGGCGGCCAGCCTGGTCTGCCTCCAGACCGGCCATCTGAGCGCCGTCCTGGCCGCTTCGGGCTGCTACCTGGCGGCCGGCTGGACGGCGGGGAGGGGGAAGTCATGAATCCGTCGCGGCGACTGATTATTCTCGGCTGCCTGGTCCTGGCCCTGGCCTGGCCCCAGGCCGGGGCCGCCGGCGATGAGGGGCGGCGGAAGGAGCGGGCCGAGATGGTCGCCCGCCAGATCGAGGCCCGGGGGGTCAGGGACGGCCGGGTCCTGGCGGCCATGGGCCGGGTCCCCCGCCACGAGTTCGTGCCCCGGGCCTTTCTGGACGCGGCCTACGCCGACCAGCCCCTGCCCATCGGTTACGGCCAGACCATCTCTCAGCCCTACATCGTCGCCTACATGACCGAGGTCCTGGCCCTGACCGGCCGGGAGAAGGTCCTGGAGATCGGGACCGGCTCGGGCTACCAGGCCGCGGTTCTGGCCGAGACGGCCGGCCGGGTCTGCTCCGTGGAGATCATCCCCGAGCTCTACGCCGAGGCCAGGGAGAGGCTGGCCAGGCTGGGCTTCGACCAGGTCAGGCTCAAGGCCGGGGACGGCTACTTCGGCTGGCCCGAGGAGGGGCCCTTCGAGGCCATCATCGTCACCTGCGCCGCCGGCCACGTCCCGCCGCCATTGATCGAGCAGCTTTCCCCGGGCGGGCGGATGGTCATCCCGGTCGGGCCGCCCATGTTCGTCCAGACCCTGGTCCTGGTGGAGAAGACGGCCGGGGGACAGGTCAGGACCGAGAACCTGATGTCCGTCCGGTTCGTGCCGCTGGTGAGGGGGAAAGAGGGCAAGTAAAAAACGGGCCAGGGAAGAACCCTGGCCCGCTGGTCAGTCAAGCTGGATGTTCTCCGGCCGCCCCGATCCGAGCCGAGGTCTCAGCCCAAAGCCGCCTCCAACTGGGCGAAGATGCCCGAGTCGGTGAAGCCCCTGAGCTGGGGCGCGCCGGAGCGGCAGGAGGCCACGCAGTTGCCGCAGCCCTTGCAGAGGGCCTCGTTGACCTTGGCCCGGCCCTTGTCGTCGAAAGCGATGGCCTGGAAGGGGCAGCAGACCACGCAGACGCCGCAGCTGACGCAGAGGTTGGGGTTGATCTCGGCCACCACCCCGCCGACCCTGAGGCTGGTCTTGCTCAGGGTCACCGCCGCCCTGGCCGCGGCGGCCTGGGCCTGGGCGATGGACTCGTCCAGAGGCTTGGGCGAGTGGGCCAGGCCGCAGATGAAGACGCCGTCGGTGGCCACGTCCACGGGCCTGAGCTTGGCGTGGGCCTCGACCAGGAAGCCGTCCTGGTTGACCGGGACCTTGTAGAGCTGAGTCAGGGGGTTCTCGGCCGGCGGGACGATGGCCGCGGCCAGGACGACCAGGTCGGCCTTGAGGGCCAGCCGGCGTCCGAGCACGTAGTCCACGAAGCCGACCGAGAGCCGGCCGTCGGCCCTGGAGACCTCCAGGCCCTGGTCGAAGTCGTAGCGGACGAAGTGGATGCCCGCCTCGCGGGCCCGGCGGTAGAGGTCCTCGCGCCGGCCGTAGGTCCTCAGGTCCCGGTAGACGATGTAGACCTCCATGGCCGGGTTGAGCTCCTTGAGCTTCAAGGCGCTCTGGACCGACTGGGTGCAGCAGACCTTGGAGCAGTACGGCCGCTCCGGGATGCGCGAGCCGACGCACTGGACGAACACGGCCGAGCCCGTCCCGGCCAGGGAGGCGTCGCCCTCCTTGAGCCGGCGCATGAGCTCCAGGCCGGTCAGGACCCGCTCGTCCTGGCCGTAGAGGTGCTCCTGAGGCTTCAGCTCCGAGGCGCCGGTGGCCAGGATGACCGCGCCGTGCTCGATGACCTGCTCCTGGCCGTCGGCGGCCACGGTGGTCTTGAAGTTGCCGACGAAGCCGTCCACCTGGCTGACCTCGGCCCCCAGGTGGACCTCGATCAGCTCCGAGGCGCGGATGCGCTCCGCCGCCTCCTGGATGTAGGCCTGGACGTCCTCGCCCTGCCAGGTCTCGGCCAGGTTGAGGGCCTGGCCGCCCAGGGCCTGGCTCCTCTCGACCAGGTGGACCTTGAAGCCCTGGCCGGCCAGGTTGAGGGCCGCGGTCAGGCCGGCCACGCCGCCGCCGACCACCAGAGCGTCGTTGTTGGTCTGAAGCTCGGTCTCGGCCAGGGGCATCAGCTGGGCCGCCTTGGCCACGGACATGGCCACCAGCTCCTTGGCCTTCTGGGTGGCCTTGTCCGGGTCCTCGGCGTGGACCCAGGAGCACTGGTTGCGGATGTTGGCCATCTCGAAGAGGTACTTGTTCAGGCCGGCGTCGATGAGGGTCTGCTGGAAGAGGGGCTCGTGGGTCCGGGGCGTACAGGCGGCGACCACGATCCGGTTGAGGCCCTGCTCCTTGATGATCTTGGTCATGTTGACCTGAGTGTCCTGGGAGCAGGAGAAGAGGTTGCTCTCCACCCAGGACACGTAGGGCAAGGTCTTGGCGTACTCGACCACGGCCGGGACGTCGACCACCCCGGCGATGTTGGTCCCGCAGTGGCAGATGAAGACGCCCACCCGGGGCGGCTCGCCGACGACACTGACCTCGGGCGGAACCTCCCTGGTCTTGGTCAGGCTGTGCCGGGCCCCGGCCAGCAGGGCGCCGCAGGCTCCGGCCGCGGCGCTGGCGTCGGTGACCGACTGGGGGATGTCCTTGGGCTCCTGCAGGGCGCCGCAGACGTAGATGCCCGGCCGGCTGGACTGGACCGGCTCGAAGCCGGCCGTGGCCGGGAAGCCGTGGCCGTCCATGTTCAGGCCCAGGGTGGTCATCAGCTGGCTGTTGGTCTGGCTGGGGCAGAGTCCGACCGAGAGGACGACCAGGTCGAACTCCTCCCGGACCAGCTCGCCGGACTCGGCGGCGTACTGGAGGAGCAGGCTGCCGTCCTCTGAGCCGGGCAGGATCGTGGGGATCCTGGACTTGACGAACCTGACCCCGGCCACGTCCTTGGCCCGGTTGTAGTAGCGCTCGAAGTCCTTGCCCGTGGTCCGGATGTCGATGAAGAAGACGGCCGCGTCCAGGCCCTTGACGTGCTCCTTGGCCATGACCGCTTCTTTGATGGCGTAGGTGCAGCACACGGCCGAGCAGTAGCTCCGGGCCCCCTGATGGACGTCGCGGGAGCCGACGCACTGGAGCCAAGCGATCTTCTTGGGCTCCCGGCCGTCGGAGAGACGCTGGACGTGGCCCAGCCAGGGGCCGGAGGCGGCCAGCATCCGCTCGAACTCGAGGCTGGTCAGGACGTTGGGGAAGCGGCCGTAGCCGTAAGTGTTGTAGACGGACGGGTCATAGACCTCGAAGCCCGGGGCCATGACCAGAGCCCCGACCTGGAGCTTGAGGAGCTTCTCCTGGTCCTGGTAATTGATGGCCTGGGTGGGGCAGATCTTGGCGCAGTTGCCGCACTTCTCCTTGGTCAGGTAGAGGCAGTTGGCCGGATCGATGGCGTACTTGAGGGGCACGGCCTGGGAGTACTGGACGTAGATGGCCTTGCGCTTGTCCAGTCCCTGATTGTAGGCATTGGAGACCTTCTTGGGGCACTTGGCCGCGCACTGCCCGCAGGCGATGCACTTGTCCATGTCCACGTAGCGGGGGTGCTGGCGGACCTCGACCTGGAAGTTGCCCGCTTGACCGCTGACCCCGACTACTTCAGAGAGGGTCAGGAGCTCGATATTGATGTGCCGGCCGACCTCGACCAGTTTGGGCGAGATTATTCACATCGCGCAGTCGTTGGTCGGAAAGGTCTTGTCCAATTGGGACATGACCCCGCCGATGGAGGGCGCCTTCTCCACGAGATAGACGTAGTAGCCAGAATCGGCCAGATCCAGAGCGGCCTGCATTCCGGCGATCCCTCCGCCAACGACCATCACCGAGCCCGTCAGATCATGAGACATTTTTCTTCCCATCGCCGCCCGCCCGGGCGGCTCTTCTATTCGGTTTTCTCCGCTTCTTCTTCCTCCGCGGCCTCCGCGGGGGCGAAGAAGCCGAGCAGACGTTCGAGGTTCAGGCCGTTGTTCCCGTTCAGGCCCAGCTCCTCGGGGGCCAGGCCCAGGCTGAGCCCCAGGAGCTGGGGGTAGAGCAGGGCGCCGCCGGCCGGGCCGGGCGAGTTCCCGGCTTCGGCCAGGGCCTCCTCGGCCTGGATCTGGCAGTAGGTGCAGGCCAGGCAGATGAACTCGGCGCCGCTGGCCTTGCTCTCCTCCAGCCGCTTGAGGATCATGGCCCGGGAGAGGTCCGGGTTCCTGTCCCTGAGCGGCCCGCCGCAGCAGCCCAGCTTGCCGTCCCACTCCAGGCTCTGGCAGCCGGTCAGCTCGACCAGGCGGTCGAAGAGGCCGGGCTGGAGCGGGTCGTCGAACTGGGTCATCTGGCTGGGCCTGAGGGCGTGGCAGCCGTACATTAGGGCGATCTTGAGGTCCTTGAACGGCCGGACGATCTTGTCCTTGAGCCCGGCCGCGCCGACCTCCTGGTCCAGGACCTGGAGGAGGTGCCTGACCTGGACGCCGCCTTTGTAGCTCAGGCCTTCCTCGCCCAGCTTGGCCGCGACCGTGTCCCGGAGCGAGGCGTTCTCCTCGATCAGGAAGGCCGCCGCCTTGAGGCTGCCGAAGCAGCACTTGCAGGGCGTGACGATGTCCAGCCCCTGGCCCTCGGCCAGGGCCAGGTTGCGGGCGGCCGAGAGGATGTAGGCCGGGAAGTAGAGGTGGCGCTGGGGGTAGCCGCAGCAGTTGAACTCCATGTCCCTGAGTTCGAGGCCCAAGTGGGCGGCTACCCGCCGGGTGGCCGTCTCGTAGTGCGGCAGGAAGTAGGGGATCTTGCAGCCTAAAAAGAGAGCGAAGGCCATGGCTCGACTCAGACCGCCTCTGTCCCTGGCCGGACCGCCTGGGCGGCCAGGTTCTTCAGTTCAAACAAGACGTCGCAGACCCTGACCCCCTGGGGGCAGGCCTCCTGGCAGCGGTAGCAGGTCAGGCAGTCCCAGGTCATCCCGGCGGCCACCGCCTCCCGGCTGAGGCCCAGGCCCAGGGAGTGCATGATCTGATGGGGCAGCAGCTTGAGCTCCTGGACGGGCTGGTCGAAGTGCTGAACCACCGGGCAGACGTTGGTGCAGGTCTGGCACTCGAAGCAGCCCTTGAAGGTGCTGGCCAGGGCCGAGAGGCCCAGGCCGACCTGGAACTGGCCCGGCGCCGGCTCCAGGACCGCCTGGCTCCGGCTGTCCTGGGCGGCCCGGTCGGCCTCGGCCCGGACGGAGATGGAAGTCTCGGGCAGGCCGATCCTGGCCAGTTCCTCTTTCATGGCGAACCAGAGATCCTGGAGGTTGATGCCCACCGGGCAGAGCTGGGTGCAGCGGTAGCAGCTCGAGCAGATGTAGGCGCCCTGGCGGATGGCCTGGAGCTGGTCAGGCTGGAGGCCGTTGCCTCCGGACAGCCTGGCCAGGGCGGCCACCTTCTCCGAAGGCAGGATGTTCAGGTTGGGGATGTGCTTGAAGACCACCCCCACCGAGCAGTGGACCGAGCAGGTGGCGCAGTGGGTGCAGGCGTCCAGGTCCAGGGCCCTCAAGGTGGCCCGGTTGGCCGGGTGGGCCTTCTGCCGGTCGGTCACGCCGTTGATCATGAGCAGCAGCGGCGAGGTGATGAGGTGGAAGAACTTGGTGAAGGGCAGCAGGGCCAGGCCGACGAAGCAGGCCAGGAAGTGGATGTACCAGACCGCCCGGTCCAGGCCGGCCCCGGTGAGGCTCAGGGCGGCCGGACGGATGACCTGGGCCAGGCCGTAGGAGGCGAAGGCCCAAGTGGGCCGGGAGTGGCAGACGGCGCAGTTCTCCTGGTGGACCTCGTTGCCCTGCTCCAGGGTTTCAGGTGTGATCTCGGTCTCGCCCGGGGGAAAGACGACCGAGTACTCGGCCGCCCAGTAGGCCTTGAGAGCCTTGATCTGGTCGGCGTCGCCCTCGGGCGAGAGCGAGGAGTAGTTCTCGATCATCTCCTTGAACTTGAAGGGGGAGACGATCTTGAGGCTCTCCAGGCAGAAGCCGGAGACGATGATCAGGGCCACCACGATGAGGGCGTAGCGATCCACGGCCCGGGTGGTCAGGCGCATGCCCGGCACCTTGACCCGGCGCCAGATGGCCAGGGCCGCACCGAAGGCCACGGCCACCCCGAAGAGATTTCTCAGAAACAGGAAGGGATTGAGGGTGGCCTCGGCGTCAGAGAAGATGGCCTTGGTGATCTGGTCGTCCAGGGCGTGCATGAGCAGAAGGAGGGTGAAGCCGCCGTAGAGGCAGATGTGCGTCAGCCAGCGGCCGAAGCCGTTCCTGAGGACGCGGCGCTGGAGCAGGCCGTCCAGGACCAGGATCTTGATGGCGCTGAAGAACCTGGGGCTGAAAAGGCCGGCCAGGAGCCCTTTCAGGGCCGCGGCGGCCCTGGCCCCGGCCGAATACTCCCGAGCCTCGTCGCCGATCCGGCGTCTGAACCAGGAGGCGACTTTGAAAATCAGCCCGATGAGGAAGATGGCCAGGGCGACGTAGAAGCTGATCGAGAGAAACATTATCTTCCTCGCCCCTGATTGGGCGGCGTCTGTCTCTCGTTCCGCCCCAGCCGTCCCCTCGCCCCCCGGCCGGGCCGAATTATTCCTATTTCGAGAGCATCCTAACCCTGAGCCGCGGCCGAGTCAACAGGTCCGGCCGCGGACCCGATTCTTCTCCAGGAACTCTATCTTTGGCCGGGGGTCGAGAGCAACCCTTTTTTTCTAGAATCAGCCCCTGAACCTGGTCTGGCGGGAGTTAAGCTCTTGACTTCTCGGCTTGAACGGCGAGAATCAGAACGATCCCCGTTTCGGCCGAGGCCGGATGGATTCAAGGAGGTGGCCCGGTGAGAGGTCTGCTGGTGGCGCTGATCCTGGTCGGGCTGACGGCCATCCAGCCCGGCCCGGCCCAGGCCCAGACCCAGGCTCAGCAGGAGGCGATCGAGCTCCTGGCTCAGATCCAGAAGGTCTACGGCGGCGTCAAGGGCATGAGGGCCCGCTACCTGGGCTCCAACCAGCCCGGGGTCATGGCCGGACCAGAGGCCAAGACCAAGGAGGGCGAGGGCCTCTTCATCTACGGCCGGCCCAATCTTCTCCGGATGATCCAGGAGCGGCCCAGCCAGGAGGAGCTGGTCATGTCCCCCGAGGGGGTCTGGTGGTACCGCAAGGACCTGGGCGAGGCCCACCGCTACCCGGCCTCGGAGTTCTACACCGACATGGAGCCCTATCTGGGACCGATCATGGACCTCCTGGGCGGCTCGGCCGACCTGAGCAAGAACTTCACCATCGAGCGCCTTTACGGCGGCGACGAGAAAAAAAATCGAGCCCTCAAGCTGGTCCCCCACTCCCACGCCTCGGGGTTGGACCGGATCAGGATCCTGATCGATCCGGAGGGCTACATCGTCCGGGTGAGGCTCAACTTCATCTCCGGCGACGTGACCACTTACGACTTCAAGGACATCCAGCTCCTGGATCATTTGCCCGAGGAGGGCTTCCTCTTCTTCCCGCCCGAGGGGGCCAAGATCATTCATCACTGAGCCCGGCCGCTCGGCTCGCCCCCGGGGCCGGCGGACTTGCCAGGTCCCGGGCGGGGCGATAACATGACCGGACGCCCCTGGGGCCGAGCCCAGCGGCGCCCTGGCCCTTCAGCGGGGAGGCAAGATGTTGGGAGGTCCTTCGCCGACCGGGCCCGGATTGGCCTGGCGCCGGCCGGCTGGCCGCGGTTTTCGCTTCGTCCTGTCAGGTCTCATCGGCCTGTTTCTGGCCGGCCTGACCGGGCCGGCCCCGGCCGCCGGGTTCCCCGGCCAGGACAAGATCATCGGCTCCGGCCTCCTGGCCGGTCTCGAGGCCGGCCAGAAGAGCCTGCGGGTCATCGTCCTCATCAAGGGCTACAAGGAGCTCGAGGGCCTCAAGCTGGACCGGCCCGGAACGGTCAAGGCCCTCCGGACCGCGGTGGCCAGAGCCCAGGATGAGGTCATCGGCCGGCTGGAGCCCGAGAAGGTCCGCCTCCGCTTTCGTTTCCAGAACATTCTCGGCTTCGCCGCCGCGGTCGACCCGGACGGGCTCAAGACCCTGGCCGCCCTGAACCAGGTGGCGGTCATCGAGGAGGACCGGCGCCACTTCTTCCACACCGCCCAGGGCATCCCCCAGATGAGCCCCGGCCGTTTCCGGAGCGCCTACGGCGGCCGCAACGTGGCCGTGGCCCTGGTCGATTCCGGGGTGGACTACAACCACCCGGCCCTGGGCGGGGGCGGCTTCCCCAACGACAAGGTCATCGGCGGCTACGACTTCGGCGACCGCGACGCCGACCCGATGGACAACTCCCTCAGCAGTTCCGCGGTCGGCCACGGCACGGCCACCGCCTCCATCGCCGCCGGTCTGAACACGGGAACGGGCGACTACGCCGGCGGCGTCGCGCCCGAGGCCAAGATCTACTCCCTCAAGGTGGCCGACTCCCTGGGGGTGGTCAGCAGCTCCAACGTCATCGCCGCCTGGGACTGGTGCCTGAGCCACCGCAACGACGACCCCCAGAACCCGATCAAGGTCGTCTCCAACTCCCTGGGCTCGGTGGCCTACTCGGTCTTCTGCGACGCCCTCTTTCCTTCCTACACCAACGCGGCCAGGAACCTGGTCGCCAACGGCGTCGCCGTCATGGCCTCCTCGGGCAACGAGGGCCAGTGCAGCAGCATCTCCGTCCCGGCCTGCCTGAGCAACACCATCTCGGTGGGGGCGGTCTACGACTCCAGCGCCGTCTCATTCAGGGCCTGCATCGGCGCCGGGTCTTGTATCGGCTCCTTCAATCCGGTCTGCTCCAGCCAGCGCCAGTGCGCCGACACCTCGCCCCGCCGAGACGTGGTGGCCTGCTACTCCAACTCGGCGGCCATCCTGGACCTCCTGGCCCCGGCCAACTGTGCCTACACGGCCCGGAATAATCTGGGCTACTACCGCTGTTTCGACGGCACCTCGGCCTCCAGCCCCTACGCCGCCGGCGCGGCCGCCCTCATCCAGTCCTGGGCCAAGGCCGCCCGGGGCGATTACCTGACGGTCGAGGAGCTCAAGGCCCGTCTGACCGGCAACGGCGACCCGGTCCTCGACTCCAAGTCCGGCCTGACCCGGCCCCGGATCAACATCGCCCGAGCCATCAGCAACTCGCGCTCCGGGGCCAGTGGACTGGACCAGGGAGCCAGCTGCGCCACCGCTCAGGCCGTGGCCCCGGACGCGACCCTGAGCTCGGCCATCGACCTGGCCGGCGACAACGACTACTTCCGGATCTATCTGCCCTCGGACCGCTCGCTGACCGTGCGAACCAGCGGCTCGACCAACACCTTCGGCTACCTTCTCAACGCCGCCTGCGGCCTCATCGCCAGCGACGACAACAGCGGGGCCGGCCAGAACTTCAGAATCAGCCGCCAGCTCTCGGCGGGCTACTACTACGTCCGGGTCCGCCACGCCTCCTCGGCCGGGACCGGGGCCTACACCCTGATCCTGGGCGACGGCGGCGCCCCCTGCTTCGCCGGGGCCGTCCCGGTCAGCCTCAACGCGGCGGTGGCCGGCAACATCGCCAGGCCGGGCCAGAGCAACTACTACCAGGTCCACCTGGCCTCGACGAACCAGCTCAGAATCTTCACCAGCGGACTGACCGACACCCTCGGCGCCCTCTATTCGCCGGACTGCGACCTGCTGGTCCAGAACGACAACGACGGACCCTCCCAGAACTTCCAGATCTCCCGGAGCGTCCCGGCCGGGACCTACTACCTCCGGGTCAGGCACCGAGCGGCCTCGGGGACGGGCCGTTACAGCCTCTACGTCCTGGGCAGCGGCGGCACCGATAACTGCGACGAGGCCAGGACCATAAGGCTGGGCCAGTCCTATCCCGACACCATCAGCCGGCCGGGCCAGAACCATTACTACCGCCTCGAGGTGCCTCTCTCGGGCAACCTGACCGTCTACACCACCGGTGGGAGCGACACCTACGGCTACCTGCTCAACTCCGCCTGCCAGACCATCACCTCCAACGACGACACCCTGAGCGACCTCAACTTCCGCATCGAACGCTACGTCACCGCCGGAACCTACTACCTCAGGGTCAGGCTCTGGAGCACCTTCGGCACCGGGGCCTACGTGCTCTACACTTCGTTGCGCTGAGGGGGCTCGGCGGCCGGGGGCCGCCTGGCGGGTTTCCCGGAAGCCGGGGCGTGACCGGTGCTCCGGGCGGCGGGAGCCGGGCTCAGGTCAGCCAGGGGTGGGAGCGCCTGACCGCCTGAAGAACCTCGCTGTAGGACAGATCGTCCAGCCTGAACTCGGGCAGGTCCGGGCTGATCTCGGCGTAGAAGCTGAGCAGGACCAGGTAGCGCCGGAGCAGCTCGGGCAGGAGGAAGTGGCGGCGGACGTGCTCCTGGCCCTGCCGGCCCAGGGTCTCGGCCAGGCCAGGCTCGTCCAGCAGCCGGGCCATGGCCGCCGCCACGGCCTCTTCGTCCAGGGCCTCGACCAGGAGGCCGGTCTGGCCGTCGATGACCTGCTCCTTGATGCCGCCGACCCTCGAGCCGATGACCGGGGTGGACTGCCAGAGGGCCTCGCTGACCACCAGGCCGAAGCCCTCCCGGGTGGAGACGTGGACCAGGACCCGGGCCAGGCTCATCAGGGCGCCGACGACCCGGTCGTTGTCGGGCACGTTGACCCAGAAGCGGATGTCCGGATCATCGCCGGCCAGGGCCTGGAGCTGGCTGAGGACCACGCCGCCCTCGGGATCGTCGGTGGCGGTGTTGCCCAGGAGGAGGAGATAGGGCCTGGGCTCCTGGCGGCGCTCCTGGCGCAGCCGCTGGAAGGCCTTGATGATGGTCGCCTGGTTCTTGTGGACGTCGTAGCGCGAGATGGCGGCCACGATGGGCCGCTCGGGGTCGACGTTGTCCTGGTTGAAGAGCGGGGCCAGGACCTCCAGGGCCTCTTTTCTGTCGTAGCAGTGGTTCTTCTCGGCCCTGGGGTCGATGCAGGGCATGATCTGATAGATGGGCACCCTCAGGCCCGGGCCGACGAACTCGGGCATGGTGAAGATGGCCCCGACGCAGTGGTTGATGTAGGGCAGGAGAAAGCGCCAGACGACCTCGTTGGGCCGGGAGGTGTCGATGTGGCAGCGCCAGAGAACGTGGCCGAAGAGGACCTCGTTCATGATCATGGCCGCCGGCTGGGGGTCGTGGACCACGACCAGGTCCGAGGCGATCATGGAGCTGCAGGAGTTGGCGTCGATGGTGTGCAAGTAGGCGCCGAAGATCTCCTCCAGAGTGATGGGCTGGTCCACGCCCTGGAGGAGATTGTGGAATTTCTTGGTGACCGTGAAGAACTCCTCGCTGCCCTTGATGGTGAACCAGCGGGCCTTGATGCCGACCGAGCGGGCCAGGGGGACCAGGCTGCGGAGCATCTCGGCCACGCCGCCGCCCATGAAGGTCGAGTTGACGTTGGCCCAGCTGCGGCCCTCCAGGGGCGAGGCCAGCCGCCTGATCTCCTCCACCCGCTCGCAGCCGATGAAGGGCTCGTAGTCGTCGATGTCGATCCCGCGTTCGGGCTGGAATTCCTCCAGGGGCGGCATGGCTCCTCCTTACCTGGCCGGCCGGCGAGCCGCGGCCGGGGGGCACCTGTTTGAATAGATCATATTTTAATCCTTAGGGAAAGCGCTTTTCCAGGCCCGGTTCCGACCCCGGCCCGGCGGCCGGAACCTAGCGCCCGGCCGGCGACTGGGCGGGTTCGGACAGGGTGTCCGAGTAGATTCTAACGTGGCCCAGGCCGTACTGGCCGTCGCCGTAGCCGCCCGAGGCCCGCCGGGGCTGGATGGTGATCCGGTCGATGGGCTGCCGGCTCAGGCTGGGCGGCAGCTTGATCTGCCTGGCCTGGAGGCCGTGGCCCCAGACCTTGAGCAGGGCCGCCTGGCCGATCAGTTTCGAGCCCCGCCAGAAGCTGACGTTGTACTCGTCGTTGAAGTCGGCGGCCACTTCCAGGATCTGACCTCGGGCCGGCGGGTTGAAGGGGAACTCGGCTTCCTGGCCCTCCTCGAGGAGCAGGGTCTCGTCGCTGTAGAGGCCGGTGCCGTCCGGGGTGTAGGGCGGCGAGTTGAGGGGCCGGTACATCCAGGGCGGGCGGTCCTGGCCGGTCAGGATGGAGGCCTGGAGGCGCAGCCACTGACGGGCGGCGACGTGGCGCTCGCGGTTGTAGACCCAGAGGGCCAGGCCGTTGGAGCTCAGCTGGGCGGTGGGCGGGCCGAACTGCAGCCTCAGGCGGTCGGCCAGGAGATTGTTGACCACGAAGAAGTCGTAGCGGGGATACTGGACCGGACCTCTTCTTTTGAGCCCGGTGTACCAGGCCGAGTTGTTGATGCAGCGGTAGAGCCCGCTGGCGTCGGGCAGGATCTGGTTGACCCTCAGGCCGGTTCTGGAGAGAACGGTCAGGCGCCGGGCGTACCAGTAGTCGCCGTAGCCGTTGTGGAGGTGGTACTTCCGGGCGACCTCGTCCAGCCAGGCGATCTCGTCGGGGTAGGGCAGCCTCAGGGACCGGCCCAGCTCGGGCAGGTCAGGGGCGATCCTGAAGGCGGCCGCGCCCAGGGCGGCGATGAAGACGGCCAGGCGCAGCCACTCCAGGTAGCGGCCCCGGCCGGCGGCCAGCAGGCCGAAGCCGAAGAAGAGGGGCACCACCCAGGCCGGCTGGAGATAGCGCAGCGAGGTGACGTTCATCCAGACCTTGGCCGCCACCGGGGCGGCCAGGGTCCCGCCCACCGAGAAGAGACCCAGCCAGCCCACCAGGAGGAGGCCCCCGACCGCCTCGGCCGGCCGGGCGCCGGCCCGCCGCGATTTGAACCACTGCCGCAAGCCGTAGCCCAGGGCGGCCAGGGTCAGGGTCAGCCAGCCGATGAAGATGAACCGGATCAGCTCGTTGCGCCGCCAGAACTTGTAGACCACGTAGGAGAAAGAGTCGTACATGGTCTCCAGGCCGTAGGGATTCTCCACCGGCTGGGGCACGTAGAAGATGCCGGCCAGGTTGAGGAGCTCGGTCACGCCCAGGGCGGCCAGCCCGCCGGCGGCCATGAGACCCAGGCTTATAAGGGCCGTCCGCCAGGAGGTCAGGCCCATAACGGCCAGGACCAGTCCGGCCAGGGCCAGCGGAGCAATGAACTGGGCCAGGATGATTTTGTCCGAGAGGATGGTCAGGAAGCTGAGGAGGAAGAACAGCCCGGCCGACCAGGGGGAGTAGCCCCGCCGGGCCACGGCCAGCAGGACAACGATGAGCCCGAAGCCGACCAGGATGACCCCGGCGTGAAAGGTGGGCTCGAAAAGGCTGTCCATTATGTCTTCGTAGCGTCCGCCCTTGGCCAGGGAGACCATCAGGGCCCCGGCCAGGAGGGCGTGGGACAGGGCCGCCCGCCGGTCCGCGCCCAGGGAGCGGGCCACGAGGCCGGCCAGGAAGATCAGGAGGAAGAAGGACAGGAAGGCGTAGGCGGCGTAGGCGTAGCCCGGGTCCGGAGCCAGCCCGAGCAAGGGAAAGAAGAGAACCATGTCCGGGAAGAAATAGGGCGCCGGGGTCAGGTTCCAGTAGCGGATGGGGTAGCCTTCCACGAACAGGTCGCGGAAGAAGCTGACCAGATAGAGGGCGTCGCTGTCCAGATTGGCCAGCCACTCGGGCAGGCTGGTCAGCAGGCCGGCCACGATCAAGGCCAGGGCCAGCCAGGGGGCGGCCTGGCCGAATCTTCTGTTGACATCGGGCCAGGTAATCATCGGTCGAGGTCAAGCAGTCCGGGCCGGGGACGGTCCGGCGCTGCTCGCTCCAGGCCGGCCGGCCCAGGGCCAACCGCGGCCAATCATAGACGGATACCCCCCGGCTGTAAAGACCGCCGGCTTTGGCGGCCTCTTCGGCCCGGCCTCAGGGCCGCCCTGACCGGCCCCGCAGCCAGCGCCTCAGCGGCGCGGCCACGGCCTGGCCAGCTCCGGCCAGCCGGGCCGAGACGGCCGGACCCAGCCGCGGGCCCAGGAGGCCGCCCAGGCCGCCGGCCAGGTCCTGCCCCAGGCTCCTGAGCATCCGGGCCTCCCAGATGTTGACGATCTCCCGGGCGACCGCGTTGTCGATGATCTCCCGGCCCAGGGCCTTCTGCCGGTCCTGGACGAGCCGGTAGCGGGCCCGGGTGAGCCGCCACATGGACCGGGGCTTCAGCCGGTCCCGGAGGAGGGCCTCGACCCGCTCCCGGGCCGGGGCCGAGTCCCGCCGGAAGAGGTAGAAGGCCCGCTGGTTGGGGTGGAGGTGGTCGTCGAAATGGGCGTGGAGGTTGGCCTCCAGTTCCTCAACCCTGACCAGGCCGTGCCGTTCGAACTGGGCCTGCCACCACTGGCTGGGGGCCCAGATGAGGTGGCCGTTGGCCGGGATGGCCGGTTCGGCCCGCTCCAGGAGGAGGTGGTCAAAGGGCTGGCCGGCCTCGAACCTGGCCCGGTTGGCCTCGAACTCCAGGGGGAAGACCTCGCCGAAGATCCGGTCCGGGCCGAAGGCCGGGATGAGGAAGAAGAAGAGGGCCTCGGGCCGGCTGAGCTGGACCAGGGCCTCGATGTAATCGTCCAGCCGCCCGGGGTGGAGGTGCTCGAAGATGTCGAAGGCCAGGCAGGTGTCGGGTCCGGCCTGCCCGGCCCAGGCGGCGGCCTCGAGGATGTCGCCCCCGAAGATCCGGCCCTCCAGCTCGGGCCAGGCCTGGTCCAGGGCGGCCCGGGAGAGCTCGACGCCCGAGACCCGGGTCCGTCCGTCCAGTCCGAGGAGGAAGAGGACGTCGCCCCGGCCGCAGCCCAGCTCCAGGACCGAAGCCGGCTGGAGGAAGGCGGTCAGGCAGGCCAGGCAGAAGCGGTCGATCCCGACCTGGCCGGCCCGGTAGCCCATGTGCTCCTCGAAGTACTCCCGGTCGTAGTAGCCCGAGTCCAGGATGTTGGCCAGAAGCCGGTCGTAGTCGGCCGGGTCCTCGATTCGGATCAGATCGGCCGGCCGCCCGTCGTTGAAGCGCTTGCCGTCGTTGAGGTACTGGCTCCTGATAATGCGCACGGTCTCGGCCCGGTCCTCACTCGTCCAGGATGAAGTCGGTGATGTAGGGGTTCTCCTCTCGCTCCCGGGCCAGGGTCGAGACCGGGGTCTCGCCGTAGTCGTGGCCGGGCCAGACCCTGGTCTCCGGGGGCAGGGGCAGGAGCCGGCCGGCCAGGGAGTCCAGGAGGACCGCCAGGGAGCCCCCGCTCAGGTCGCAGCGGCCCACGGCCCCCACAAAGAGGGTGTCGCCGGTGAAGAGGTCGCCCCCGACCAGGTAGCAGACCGAACCCGGGGAGTGGCCCGGGGTGTGGATGACCTCTATCTCCAGCCGGCCGACCCTGAGCCGCTGACCGTGGTCGAGGAGCAGATCGGCCGGCCCGGGAGCGGGCAGGCCCAGCTCCCTCTCCACCGCGGCCCGGCCCTGGGCCGAGGCGAAGAAGGCCTCGTCGTCCCGGTGGAGGGCCAGGGGCGCACCTAGCCGTTCCCTTAGCTCCTGCCCAGCCTGGAGGTGGTCGGGGTGGCCGTGAGTGCAGAGGAGGTACTCGACCCTGACCCCCCCGGCCTCGGCCAGCTCGGCCAAGCGCCCGGCCTCGTCGCCGGGGTCGATGATCACCCCCCGGCCGGTGGCGGGGCAGGCCACCAGGTAGCTGAGGACCTCGAGGGGGCCGACCTTGACCTGCCTGATGATCGGCTCGACCAAGCCCGCTCCAGACCTTCAGGCCGCCGGGCCGGGGCCCGGAGATCCGATCTGCTCCAGGAGCCGGCCGGCCACCCGCCGGTCGGCGGCCAGGAGATCGAGCCCGGTCAGGGCCTCGGGCTCGACCCACCTGAAGTCCCGGACGCCCAGGGCCTTGGGCTGGCCGTCCCTGAGGCGGCACCAGAAGGTGTGGAGGATGATCCGGCGGTCGGGGTAGTCGTGCTCCAGGCTGAGGAAGAGCGGCCCGACCTCGACCCGGACGGCCAGCTCCTCCTCGAGCTCCCGGGCCAGGGCCTCCTCCGGGGTCTCGCCCGGCTCGACCTTGCCCCCGGGAAACTCCCACTCGCCGCCGCGCCGCTGGCTGACCAGGAGTCGCCGGCCCCGCCTGAGCAGGCCGGCCGTGACCTCGATCGGGCCGCCGGGCTGGGGATGGGGAGGCATCCCGGCCCTACTTCTTCTTGCCCTTGAGCAGCTCGAACTTGAGCCGGAGATAGGCCTCGCCGGCCGCCTCGTTCTGGGGCTCGAGCTCGAGCACGGCCGCGTACTGGTCCATGGCCTCCTTGAGCTGGCCCAGCGACTCCAGGAGCTTGGCCAGCCGGAGCCGGTTGTCCGCGTCCTTGGGCTCCAGCTCGACCACCTTGTCCAGGGCCTTGGCCGCGCCGGCCGGATTGCGGCGGGCCAGGCGGACCTGGACCAGCATCTTCCACAGCTCCACCGACTTGGCGTTGGCCTTGACCCCCTGGCCGAGGAGGTCCTCCAGCCTGGCCAGGTCGCCGCCGTCCTTGAGGCCGGAGTAGAGGTAGCGATAGAGCTCCAGGTCGTGGGGCTTGAAGGCCAGGAGCTTCTCGGCCGTCTCCAGGCCGGGGCCGAGCTTGTTGGCCTGGCGCTGGACGTCCCAGAGGGCGGTCAGGATGTCGACGTCCTTGGGGCTGAGCTGGTGGGCTCGTTTGAGGCTGACCTCGGCGGCGTCCCAGCGCTTGAGCTGCATCAGGTTGAGCCCAAGGTTGTAGTGGAGGACCGGGTCCTGGGGCTTGAGCTCGGACAGCCGGGCGTAGAAGCCGATCAGCTCGTCGGCGTCGCCCCGGGCCTGGGCCATTCTGACCAGCCTGATGAGGGCCTCCTCGTCGTCGGGCTTGAGCTTGAGGACTCTCTGCCAGGCCTCCCGGCTCTTGTCCGGGGGCGCGAGCCGGGCCAGCTCCCGGGCCGTGGCCAGGTCCTTCTCATCCAGGGCCAGGACCTTCTCCAGGGCCTGGCGGCGCTTGGCCTCGTCGGCCAGCCGGCCGTAGATGACGGCCAGGTTGCGCTGGATGTTGATGTCCTTGGGGTCCAGCCGGGCCGCCTCCTCGTAGGCCTGGGCCGCCTCCTTCCAGCGCCCGGCCTGGGCGTAGGTGTAGGCCAGCTTCTTGGAGGCCTCGGCCGAGCGGGACCCGCCCCGGTTCTCGGCCAGCTGCTCCAGGGCCTTGACCTTGAGGTCCTCGTCCTTGGTCGTCTCGGCCAGGTCCATCAGCTTGTCGGCCCACTTCTCCTGGCCGGCCAGTTGCTTGAGCACCTTGTCCTTGAGGGCCTTGTTGCCGCTCTTCTCGGTCAGGCTGACCAGCTTGTCGGCCCAGAGCTCCTGGTCCGGCTCCAGTTCGGCCAGCCGGCTGACCACCTGGGCCTGGTCCTCGGGCTGGTCCAGCTCCTCGTAGAGCCTGGCCAGCTTGACCTGGTCGGCGATGGAGAAGACCACCCGGCCCTTGGCCTTGAGGGCCGCGGCCGCTTCCTGGCGGCGATCCAGGCTCAGGGCCGTCTCGATGATCTGATCCAGGAGCAGCGGGTTGGCCGGCGCCGTGCGCCAGGCGGCCTTGAGGTAGTCCAGCCGGCGGGCGCCCTCCCAGGGCTGGGCCAGGAGGACCCAGTCGATGGGTTTGATTATCGGGATCAGCCCCACCTGGCCCAGGGTTTTGTCGCCCTGCTTGACCAGCAGGTCAAAGCGCTGGGTCACGTCCGAGGCGGGCAGCAGCTCGCCGACCACGGCCCCGGTCAGGAGGGGCTCGGCCTCGAAGCCCCGGCCCTCCAGGGTCAGCCTGGCCCCCCGGCCCCCGCTGGTCTCGAAATCGATCACCTTCAACCGGTCCATGTGTTTGACCAGGAGGGACTGGCCGGCCAGGAGCTTGACCGGCCGGCCGTTGAAGTCGAAGGTCAGGGAACTGAGCCGGGGCGGCTCGGAAGAGAAGAAGCGCAGCCAGGGCTTAAACCCCGGGCCCGAGGCCAGGAGCAGGAAGGCGATTCCGGCCACGATTCCGGCCAGCCAGAGCTTCCAGGCCGCCGGCCAGTGGTGGTTGCTGAAGGTGGCCATGTCCTCTGCCCCGCTTAAGCTCATATATTCCTAACAATCCGCGGGCCTGGCGTCAACAACCGCCTCGGCCGGCTTGCAATCCCCCACCGGAGTCTTAGAATATTTGTAACCGCCAGGAGTGGATGAAATGGATGAACAGAAAAGCTCATCGGCCTCCGGGAGGATCGATGCCCCGGGAAGGCAGGCCTGCCAGAAAGTGGGTAGAATGCAAGCTTTAACCCTGCCCGAACAGAATCAGGGCGCCGGCGGCGGCCGCGGCGGCGGCAGCCTGTCCGAGAAGGTCAACCTGGGCCTCAAGCCCGAGGAACTGGAATCTTATCTCGACGCCTACGTCATCCGCCAGGAGGAGGCCAAGGCCATCCTGGCGACCAAGGTCTGCACCCACTTCAACCGGGTCCGCTATCTCGAGGCCAGCGGCATCAAGGACGCTCCCAGCTCGGTGGGCATGATAAAGAACAACGTTCTCCTCATCGGCCCCACCGGCGTGGGCAAGACCTATCTGGTCAAGCTCATCGCCCAGAAGCTGGGCGTGCCCTTTGTCAAGGGCGACGCCACCAAGTTTTCCGAGACCGGCTACGTCGGCGGCGACGTGGAGGACCTGGTCCGCGACCTGGTCTACGCCGCCGGGGACGATCTGGAGCTGGCCCAGGTGGGCATCATCTACATCGACGAGGTGGACAAGATCGCCTCGTCGCGCTCGCTCATCGGCCCGGACGTCTCCCGGACCGGGGTCCAGAGGGCCCTGCTCAAGCCCCTGGAGGAGACCGAGGTCGACCTGAGGGTGCCCCACGACCCCATCTCCCAGCTCCAGGCCATCGAGCAGTACCGCAAGACGGGCAAGCGCGAGAAGCGGACCATCAACACCCGGCACATTCTCTTCATCATGTCCGGAGCCTTCAACGGCCTGGAGGAGATCATCCGCAAGCGGCTCAAGCAGCAGGCCATCGGCTTCGGGGCTACCTGCGAGGTCGAGGACGAGGAGTGCTTTCTCAAGCAGATCACGGCCCAGGACCTGATCGACTACGGCTTCGAGTCCGAGTTCGTCGGTCGGCTGCCGGTGGTGGTCAGCCTGGACGAACTGACCGCCGATGACCTCTTCCAGATCCTGCTCAACCCCAACAACCCGGTCGTCCTGTCCAAGAAAAGGGACTTCGCCGCCTACGGCGTGGACCTGCGCTTCGAGGATGAAAGCCTCGGGCTGATCGCCAAGGACGCCGCCCGCCAGAAGACCGGGGCCAGGGGGCTGGTCGGGGCCATGGAGGCGGTCCTGATCGACTTCGAGAAGCGGTTGCCCTCGACTAAGATCAAGAGGCTCCTGGTCACGGCCGAATTGGTCGCCAACCCCAAGGCCGAGCTGAAGCGCCTTCTGGCCGCGCCCGAGGACGAGGACTACCTGAGCCGCTTCGAGGCGGCCGGCCGGCTGGAGGCCGAACGCCTGGCCGAGTCGCTCAGGAAGCGCTCCCCGGAGATAGAGCAGAGCTTCGGGCTGGTCGTCTCCGAGGATCTGGTCGACCTGGTCCTGGCGACCTACCTCAATGTCGGCCTGGACGTGGACCGGGCCCTGGACCAGATCAGGAGCGAGGCCGCCCAGGCCAGGGAGTTCGAGAAGAGCCTCCTGGAGAGGCACGGCCTGAGGGCCGCCTTTGACGACGAGGCCCTCTACTCCGTCCTCCGGGTCGCCCGCCGGGCCGACATGGGCCCCGGGGAGTACCTGGAGGGCCGGCGGGAGGAGCTGGTCTCGGGCCTGGAACTGGTCAGGAACCGGACCGGCCTGGACGAGTTCATCCTGACCCGCGAGGCCGTCCTGCACACCTCGGACTATGTCGCCCGGCTGGTCGCCTCCCGGCGGCCGGTCGAGGTCTGATCTCAGCGCCGGAGGCTCCGACTCCTCGGGGCCGGTCCCTGTCCCGGCCGGGGTCCGGTTTCACGGCCCTGGCCAGACAAGGGAGAATGTAGTACTCTGCAGGGCCGCGGCTCCCGGCTGGGGGCCGCCCCTTTGAACGGTCACGGGAGGGTTGAGCCATCCGGACGGCTTTCGAGCAGCTGATCCGCCGCCGGCGCACGGTCCGGCTCTTCAGGCCGGGAGCGGTCGAACGGCCGGACCTGGCCGCCCTGATCGACTGGGCCCGCCTGGCCCCCTCGGCGGTCAACCGGCAGCCCCTGGTCTATCTGGCCGTGGACGATGAGGCCCTGACGGACGGGATCTTCCCGGCCCTCAAAATGGGCGCCCTCCTCGGGGCCGGGGCCGGTCCCCGGGAGGACCAGCGGCCGGCGGCCTACATCGTCATCGCCCTGTCGGCCCGCGGCCCGGCCGAGGCGCCCAGGGACGTGGGCGCGGCGGCCATGACCATCCTCCTGGGCGCGGCGGCCCTGGGACTGGGGGCCTGCTGGATCCGGACCATCGACCGTCCGGTCCTGACCGGCCTCCTGGGACTGCCGCCCGAGGTGAAGATCGACTCGGTCATCGCCCTGGGCCGGCCGGCCGAGGCGCCCCTGGTCGAGGCGGCCGAGGCGGGGCGGACCGACTACTGGCGCGACGAGGAGGGGCTCCTGCACGTGCCCAAGCGGCCCTTCGCCGAGGTGGCCTTCCTCAACGGCTACGGCCGGGCCTGGGACTGACCGCCTTGATGGCCTACCTCCCGGTCCTGATCGGCGCCTACCTCCTGGGTTCGATCCCTTTTGGCCTGATCGTGGCCCGGCTGGCCGCCGGGGTGGACGTGCGCCGGACCGGTTCGGGCAACATCGGCGCGACCAACGTTCTGCGCGCGGCGGGCAAGGGCTGGGCCGTCCTGACCCTCCTGGCCGACGTGCTCAAGGGCGCCCTGCCGGTCCTGGCCGCGGCGGCCTGGTGGCCCGGCCAGAGCTGGCCGGCCTGCGGCGCGGGCCTGGCCGCCTTTCTGGGCCACTGCTACCCGGTCTGGCTGGGCTTCAAGGGCGGCAAGGGCGTGGCCACGGCCCTGGGGGTCTTCCTGGTCCTCTCCCCGGCGGCGGTGGGCCTGGGGGCCCTGGTCTTCCTGGGTGCGGTGGCGGTGACGCGGATGGTCTCGGTCGGCTCCATGTCGGCCGCTCTGAGCCTGATCCCCATCCTGGCCTGGTTGAACCGGCCCGGCGCCGTCATCGGTCTGGCCGCGGTCGTGGCCGGGGTGGTCGTGTTGCGCCACAAGGAAAACCTGGCCCGGCTGAGTCGGGGCGAGGAGAAGAAGCTGGGTGGCCGGAGGGACTAAAAAAGCCCCGGCCGCTGACTCGGACCGGGGCTGGTGAAATCTTTGGAGCGGGAAACGGGATTTGAACCCGCGACTTCGACCTTGGCAAGGTCGCACTCTACCGCTGAGTTATTCCCGCTCCGTGGTCACCAAAAATAAACCAAGCCGGCCAGCCTGTCAAGAAGGGCCTGATCGGCCGGGTTGATCTCGAGACGGGGAGAGAAGGAGACGGGTTTGCTGGTCGAAGTGGCCGAGGATCTTTTCTTTGTTCAGCGGGGCTGGCTCAACGGCAACCATTTCGTCTGGCGTGGGGCCGAGCCGGTCCTGATCGACGCCGCCTACCTGAGCGGCCTGGGCGAGACCCTGGACGTCCTCGGCCAGCTCGGAGTCAAGCCCGAGGCGGTCAGCCGGATAATCCTGACCCACGTCCACTGCGACCACGTCGGGGCCGTGCCGGCCATCCAGGCCGCCTCGGGCTGCCGGGTGGCTCTGCACCGCATCTCGGCCCACCACATCCAGAACCGCGACGACTGGGCGACCTGGTGGCGCTACTACGACCAGGAGGCCGGCTTCTTCGAGGTCCACGACGTCTTTGACGAGGGCGACGTCCTCGAGGTCGGCCCGCATCGCTTCCAGGTCATCCACGCCCCCGGCCACGCCGCCGGCCAGGTCGCCCTCTTCGAGCCGGAGGAGAGGATTCTCCTCTCGGCCGACGCCCTCTGGGAGGACGGCCTGGGCGCGCTGACCCCCCGCATCGAGGGCGTTGACTGCGCCCACCGGGCCCTGGCCACCCTGAACAAGCTGGCCGCCCTCAAGCCCAGAATGGTCTATCCCGGCCACGGCCGGCCCTTCGACCAGGTCGAGGCGGCCCTGGACCAGGCCCGGCAGAGGCTGGAGCGCTTCATCGCCCAGCCCCAGCTCCAGGGCCGGGATCAGCTCAAGAAGATCATCATCTTCACCCTGCTGATGAAGGGCGGGCTGCCCGCGGCCGCCCTCTTCGACGGCCTGACCGAAACGCCCTGGTTCGGCGAGACCATGGCCTACTTCTTCGGCCAGACCAGGCCCCGGCCGGTCTTTGACGGCGTCATCAGCGAGCTGCTCAAGAAGGGGATCCTCCAAGCCGATGGGGCCATTCTTTCAGCCACCGTGGCCGCCTGAGATGGCTCCGGCCAACTGATTCGCCCCGATCGATTGAACCGCCTTGCCTGGGAACTGATTCTGCGCTATCAAGATCGCTGAGCACCTGCTCTTGACGCCAATGATCGACTACCAACGACTCCTCAATCCAGCCCAGCTGGAAGCGGTGACGACCCTGGACGGGCCGGTCCTGGTCGTGGCCGGGGCCGGCTCGGGCAAGACCAGGACCCTGGTCTTCCGCCTGGCCAGGCTGGTCGAGAGCGGCGTTTCGCCCGAGCGGGTCCTCCTCCTGACCTTCACCCGCAAGGCGGCCGAGGAGATGCTCGCCCGGGCCGGCCAGCTCATGGACGAGCGCTGCCGCCGGGTCCTGGGCGGCACCTTCCACAGCTTCTGCCACCTCTGGCTGAGGCGGCTGGCCCCGCGCCTGGGCTTTACGCGCCAGTTCCACGTCCTGGACCGCTCCGACAGCGAGGCCATCATCCGGGCCCTCAAGGAGGAGCGCGGCCTCAAGTCCAGGCTTCTGCCCAAGAATCGGACCCTGGCCGAGCTCTTCTCCCGTTCGGTCAACCGTCAGCAGGACCTCATCACCCTCATGGCCGCCGACGTGCCCCACCTGCTCGGCCGGGCCGAGGAAATTGTCCAGCTCAGGCAGGCCTACACCGAGTACAAGCGCCAGGCCGGGCTGATGGACTTCGACGACCTGCTGGTCAAGCTGATCGAGCTGCTCGACCAGGACCAGGAGGCCCGGGCCGAGGTGGCCGGCCGCTACGGCCACCTGATGATCGACGAGTACCAGGACACCAACCCCCTCCAGGCCCGCCTGGTCAGGCTGCTCAGCCACGGCCACGACAACGTCATGGCCGTGGGCGACGACAGCCAGTCCATATACGCCTTCCGCGGGGCCGACTTCCGGAACATGCTCCGCTTCCCCGAGGACTTTCCCGGGGCCAGGGTGATCAAGCTGGAGCTCAACTACCGCTCCAGCCAGCCCATCCTGGACGTGGCCAACGCCGTCATCGCCGGGGCCGGCCAGACCTTCACCAAGTGCCTCAAGGCGACCAGGGACGGCCAGATCAGCCCGGAGTTCCACGAGCCGGACGACGAGGCGGCCCAGTCGCGCCTCCTGGTCGAGAAGATCAAGGGGCTGCTGGGCCAGGGCTACGCCCCGGAGGAGGTGGCCGTTCTGTTCCGGGCCAGCTACCACTCCTTTGACCTGGAGCTGGCCCTCAACCAGGCCGGCCTGAGCTACGCCAAGTACGGCGGCTTCAAGTTCGCCGAGGCGGCCCACGTCAAGGACGTCCTGGCCTTTCTGAGGGCCAGAATCAATCCCAAGGACAGCCTGTCCCTGACCCGGATGCTGACCCTCCTGCCCGGGATCGGGACCAAGACCAGCCGGGACATCGCCGCCTGGCTGGCTGAGTCCGGCCGTCCGCTCAGCCAGGTCCAGGACTTCCCGGGCCGGGGCAAGGCCTCCGGCCAGGCCCTGGCCGAGCTGGCCAAGCTGATGGCCCAGCTCGAGGAAGTCGAGCCCAGCGGGCCGTCCGCGGAGCTGAGCCAGGTGGTCGAGTTCTACCGGCCGACCCTGATCGAACGCCACGACGACTACCCCCGCCGGCTCAAGGAGCTGGAGCAGGTGGCCGACCTGGCCCTCAACTACCGCTCCACCTACCGCTTCCTCTCCGACCTGGCCCTGGAGCCGCCGACGACCCTCTACTCCCCGGGCCAGGAGGGCGGCCGGCTGGTCCTGAGCACGGTCCACTCGGCCAAGGGCCTGGAGTGGCGGGCCGTGTTCATCCTCTGGGCCGTGGAGGGCCGCTTCCCGGCCGGCCCGTCCCTGGAGGACGAGGACGCCCTGGAGGAGGAGCGCCGGCTGATGTACGTGGCCGTGACCCGGGCCAAGGAGCGGCTCTACATCCTTTCGCCCCAGCGCTCCCACTCCCAGCGCCAGGGGACCCTCTTCCACACCCCGTCGCGCTTACTGGACCGGGCCCGCGACCATCTCAGCCTGGCCCGGCCGCCCCGCCCGGTTCGGCCAGCGCCGGCGGCCAGGCCGGAGGAGCCCCTGGGTCTGGCCCCGGCCGGCGGCTACTCGGTGGGCAGCCTGGTCCTGCATCCGGCCTTTGGCCGGGGCCGGGTGGCCGGCTATCTGGGCAGCAAGCGGATCGTGATCCTCTTCGAGGGCCACGGCCACAAGACCCTTCACCTGGACTACGCCCCCTTAAAGGCGGTCGGAGCCTGAAGTGGCCGATTACCAGGCCCTCAAGGACTGGCTCTACGGTCTCCAGATCTTCGGCATCAAGCTGGGCCTCAACTCGACCGAGGAGCTGCTCAAGCGCCTGGGCAACCCCGAGCGCGGCTTCCCCTCGGTCCATCTGGCCGGCACCAACGCCAAGGGCTCCATCGCCGCCTTCATCGCCGCGGTCCTGCAGGAGGCCGGCTATCGGACCGGCTTCTATTCCTCGCCCCATCTGATAAACTTGCGGGAGCGCTTCCTGGTCAACGGCCGGATGCCCACCCGGGAGCGCTTCCTGGAGAGCTTGGCGGCGGTCAGACGGGTGGTTGACGACCGCCAGCCGCCGACCTTCTTCGAGTTCACCACCGCCGTGGCCATGGAGTACTTCCGGCGGCGGGGGGTCGAGGCGGCCGTGATCGAGACCGGCCTGGGCGGCCGACTGGACGCGACCAACGTGCTCCGGCCGCTGGTCAGCGTCATCAGCGACATCGGCCTGGAGCACACCCAGTACCTGGGCCGGACCCTGGCCAAGATCGCCTGGGAGAAGGCCGGCATCATCAAGCCGGCCACTCCGGTGGTGGTCCAGGCCCAGCACCCGGCGGTGAGGCCCGTCATCGCCGCCCGGGCCGAGGAGCTCAAGGCCCCCCTGATCCGGCGCGGCCGGGAGTACACCTCCCAGTGGACCGGCTCGGGCCTGAGCTACCGGGGGCTGACCTGGCGGCTCAGGGGGCTCGAGGTGGGCCTCATCGGCCGCCACCAGGGACGCAACGCCTCCTCGGCCCTGGCCGCCCTGGAAGCTCTCAGCGGCCGGGGCCTGGCCGTGGACGAGGCGGCGGCCCGGCGGGGCCTGGCCCGGGTCCGCTGGCCCGGCCGGCTGGAGATAATCGACCAGCGGCCCGAGTTCATCGTCGACGGCGGCCACAACCCGGCCGCGGTCCGGGTCCTGGCCAGGGCCCTGTCCGAGCTCAAGCCGCGGCCCACGGTGGTGGTCCTGGGCTCCATGTCCGACAAGGATCATAAGGGCGTGCTCAGGGCCGTGGCCCCGGCGGCCGACGAGCTCATCCTCACCCGGGCCGCCTACGAGCGCTCGGCCTCACCCGAGACCCTGGCCCGGGCGGCCGAGGCCCTGGGCCTTAGATTCAGGCTGGCGCCGGAGCTCATGGCCGCGGTCGAGCTGGGCCGGAGGCTGGCCGGGGGCGAGGGCCGCCTGGTCGTCACCGGCTCCCTCTTCGTGGTCGGCGAGGTCTTGGACGGCCTCAAACGGGGTCCCCTGTTCGAGGAGGAATGAGTGGCCCGCTGGCTCCTGACCCTGACGCTCCTGCTGCTTCTGGCCGTACCCGGCCCGGTGGCGGCCCAGGAGACCCCGAAGGAGGCAGGGTTCAAGGAGGAGGGCCCCTGGAAGATCTCGGCCGAGGAGATGAATTACGACGAGCAGAAAGAAGTCCTCGAGGCCCACGGCCGGGTGGTGATCAAGCAGGACAGCGACCGCATCATCGCCGAGCACGCCCGCTTCGAGAGGCGGACCAAGAACCTGGAGGCCTGGGGCCGGGTGATCTGGTACCACGGCGCCGACGTCCTCCAGGCCGAGCGGGTCAAGCTCAACCAGGACACCGGCCTGGGCAAGGCCTACAACGGCCGTCTCTTCTTCTCGGGCAACCATTTCCACATCTTCGGCCGTGAGATAGAGAAGGTCTCCGACAAGACTTACTATGTCCGCGAGTGCACCCTGACCAGTTGCGACTCGGTCACGCCCGACTGGATTGTCAAGGCCTACTCCATGCGGGTCACCCAGGAGGGCTACGGCCACCTCTTCGCCCCGCGCTTCCACGCCGGCCCGGTGCCCGTCTTCTTCCTGCCCTACACCTTCTTTCCGGCCAAGAGCAAGCGCCAGTCAGGCTTCCTGATGCCCTCGGTCATCCAGTCGGCCCGGGACGGATTCGTCTTTGAGCTGCCCTATTACTGGGCCTGGGCCGACTGGGGCGAGACCACCTTTCACTGGCACCACACCGAGCGGGGCGAGGGCATGGGCGCCGAGCTGAGGTTCAAGCTGGGCGCCGACAGGGACATGGGCCTCTTCTATTACGACTACCTGGACGACGACCAGGCCGAGGAGCTTTATCGGAGCGGTGATCTGAGGACCGACCTGAAGCGCCGCTACTGGCTGAGAGGCATGTTCCGGTCCGACAAGTCCCTGCCCTACAAGATTGGCATGACCATGACCCTGGACTGGCCCTCGGACCCTGACTTCATCGAGGACTTCAGCTACTGGACCACCGGCCTGCCCAAGATCAACCCGGACTTTCTCCAGTACTTCGGCCAGAACCTGCAGGACGCCACCGAGACCGTGCGGACCAACACCCTCCAGCTAAGGCGCAACTTTTCCGGATCCAGCGCCCGGCTGGATATGCTCTACTACCATGACCCCACGCCCCGGGAGCCGGACGAGGTCCGAGAAAACCTGAACGCCCTCCCCAGGTTCACCTACAATTACGCGGACAAGGCCATCGGCGAGACCGATCTCTATTACAACTACAGCTTCCAGGCCCAGAGGCTCTGGCGCGACCCGGGCGAGTGGGGCCATATGGGTGACCTGAGGACCAAGTTCTACGGCGTCTTCGACCTGGGCCCCTATCTCAACGCTCAGCCCTTTGTCATGGGCCGGGCGACCTGGTGGGACATCGTCGAGGACCCGGAGAACCCCGTGTCCACCCTGGAGAACCCGAACCTCTGGCGCGACCGCTACTACTTCCAGACCGGCATGGACCTCTCCACCAGCCTCTTCAAGATCTACGACGTCGACGACACCGAATGGCGCAAGATCAAGCACCAGGTCGAGCCCCATCTGGGCTTCGTCTACACCCCGCCCCACTACGACCCGGCCCCGACCTCTTACTCCGGCCACGTCGGGCCCGTGGAGAATTTCACTTACGGATTCACCACCACCCTGACGGCCAAGCGGGAGACCGGCCTGGCCGAGGTGCTGGAGATGGAGGAGGAGATCTGGCGCCGCCGCTACCTGGGCCACCTGGCCACCTGGGGCATGGGCGACGAGAAGTACGAGGGCCTCAGCGACGATGATCTCCGGGCCGACTTCCAGCGCCAGCTCAGGCTCAGCCGGCTCAAGAGCGAGCCCAACTATGCTTACGACGAGTTCCTCCGCCTGGAGGTGAACCAGTCCTTTAACCTGCGCGAGACCAAGATTCCCAAGCCGGAGGGCGCGGTCCGCCGGCCCTTCTCGGCGGTCACCTCCGAGTTCTGGTTCAACCCGACCCGCCGCATCCGCACCCGAGGCGAGGTGGACTACGACCCCAACTACGGCAAGATGACCAACCTGGCCCTGCACCTGAACATGAGCGACCGGCGGGGCGACTACATCGGCGTCCACTACCGCCGCCAGTGGAACATAGACGAGGACCGCCAGAGCGTGGCCCAGATAAACAGCAACGCCGGCTTGAAGCTCTGGGGCGGCCTTTCGACCATGGGCGAGATCATTTACAACCTCGAGACCAGCGAGACCATCCGCCGGACCGTGGGCCTCAACTGGGACCGCCAGTGCTGGGGCATCGGGACCTACTACACCCGGACCAGGGACGACGAGCGCATCGCCATAGTCTTCTCGCTCCTGGGGATAGGCCAGATCTACCGCTACGAGAGGTCGTTCATAAACCAGAACGAGGGCGGGTTCTAGGGGGTCTTTGAGGGAGACCGCCTCCCGGACGATCAGGCGGGCCAGGAACGCGGCCGGGAGGCGACACTCCGGGATCAGGCCAGGGGACTCTGGCCAGGTTCACCGCCCGGGAGGGAAGCCATGCCAGGGACGCGCCGACTGATTGTTTTTCTCGCCGCCATATGTCTGGCGGCGGCCGTCGGATTGACGCCGTGGGGGAAGGGGGTCTCCTCGGCGGAGGACCCCGGCCAGGAGCGGTTCATCTACGTTCCGGTCTACTCCCACGTCTTCCACGGCGACCAGGCCCGGCCCTTCTACCTGACCGCCACCGTGACCGTCAGAAACCTCGATTCGTCCGCAACGATCACCGTTGTCTCGGCCGACTACTACGATTCCTCAGGGAAGCTGATCAGGAGCTACGGCCAGGAGCCGGTCGAACTCAAGCCCCTGGCCTCGAAGCACTACGTGGTCAGGGAGTCGGACACCGAGGGCGGCGTCGGGGCCGGGTTTCTGATCGCCTGGCGGGCCCCGGCCGAGGCGAGCACCCCCCTGGTCGAGGCGGTCATGATCGGGGCCAGGAACCAGCAGGGGATTTCCTTTGTCTGCCGGGGGGAGGTGGTGAAGAGGTAGGGGTGACCGTCCCAAACAGGCGGTTCCAGTGTTCACCTGGCCGTGCCCTTCGGCCGGGCGTCCACTGGGTCAATCATTGGCCGGCATTACCCGCCCACTCGGATTATGCCGGTCAGATAAAGCGGACTCCCGAGGCGAGGCCATACTGGTCGGAGGCTCGGCTGATTTTCAGACTCGCTAGCTGCCCCTCGCCCCAAAGGCCCTGATCAAGCTCTGGCCCAATCTCTTCTCGGCCGTTTCCAGGCGCTGCTGGAACAGCCCGGCCCAGTCGTCCGGGTCGGCCCAGATCTCGGCCGGTTCGGGCACGCCGTGGTGGAGGGCCAGGGCCATGCGCCGGCGCTGAACAAACAGCCGGGCCAGGACCTTCTCCTCGGGCAGGGCCACCGCGTCCGTAACCCTGGCCGCGGCGGCCACGATGGCCGAGAACTCCCAGTTGCGGTCCCGCTGGGCCGGCTGGGCCTGGTGGTGGTGCCAGATGGCCTGGCAGATGATCGCCGGCGCCGCCCAGGCAAAGGCGGCCGCGGCCCCGATCTGGCCGTGGTCCAGCCCCAGGACCTCCCTTTCCGCCTCCCAGCTCGGCCCGGCCTTTTCCCGGCGAAGGGCCTGGACCCGGGCGCTTTCCTCGGGCAGACACTGGGCCATGACCAGCTTGCCCAGGTGGAGGAGCATGCCGGCGGTGTGGAGCTGGTCCATCTTCTCCTCGGCCGTGGCCCGGCCGAGGATGGCGGCCACTACTCCGGCCAGGCGGGAGTAAAGCCAGTGGCCCCGGGGGTTGCCCGAGGAGGGGAGCTGGCCTCCGGCGGCCAGGGCCTTCCTGGCCGCGGCTTCGATGTTGGTCAGGCCCAGAATCTTGACCGCGTCCAGGACGCTGCGGACCGGCCGGCCGGCCAGGCGGGCCGAGGCCTCGTTCATCAGGCAGAGGCCCAGGGGGGCGTCGGCCAGGTGGGCCACCTCCTCGACCTGGGCCTGGCTGGAGGTGACGTGCTCGACGACCGTGCTGACCGCCTGGGGGCTGGGGGGCAGAGGGCAGAGGCGGTCGAAGAGCCAGGTCAGGCGGTCCCGTTCCTCCGGGGAGAGGCGTTCCAGCCGGAGGGCCAGGCAGAATTCACCCACCCCGGCCGGCGGCAGAAATTCCGGCCCGGCCACGATCTCAGCCTCCCCCGGCGGCCGGGCCGGCGAAGAGGGGCCGGGCCTCCCCGGGCAGGCTGACCTGGGAGAGGTCGAACTGGCTGAGGGCCTCGACCAGGACCTCCAGGCGCTGCTGGGGAGGCCGGCGTTTCTCCAGGAAGATGATCCACTGGTCCTCGACCCGAGCCAGCCCGCTGGACACCTGGATTCCGCCGGCGCCCTGGAGCCGCTCGGTCCTGACCTCGACCCCCAGGCGGGCGGCCGTCTCGGTCAGGCTCTCCAGCATCTCCAGCGCCTTAGCCTTGGTCATGGCCGGCCTCCACCCACTCTCTGACCGCCGGCGGCAGCCAGGCCCCCTGGCCGCCCAGGCCGGCCAGGGCCTCGGCCACCAGCCGGGCCCTCACCTCCAGAGGCTGCCTCTTGTCCACGAAGACGACCCACTCGCCCTTGAGCCTGACCAGGCCGCCCTGGGGCCGGGGCGACTCGTCGTCCGACTCCAGCCTCTCCTCCCTGACCCTGAGGCCCAGGCGGGCCGCGGCCGACTGGAGGAGAAGGTAGCGCTCCCGCTGGGAGAGCCCGGTTTTTTTCCTGTATCTGCGGGCCATTAGCCTGAGCCAATTTAATCACGGCCCCGGCCGCCGGTCAAGCCTTCTTGTCGGGCCAGGCCCGGGTGTAATATGCTAACCGGAGTCCTGATCAGCCGGAGAGGAGCGGCCATGCGCCTGGCTCTGCTGCAGATAAATCCCACGGTCGGCGACCTGGAGGGCAACGCCCGCAAGATCATTGCTGGCGCGGCCCGGGCCAAGGCCCAGGCGGCCGACCTGGTCGTGCCCACCGAGCTGGCCCTGCTGGGCTACCCGCCCCGGGACCTGGTCCTCCAGAAGGCCTTTGTCGACCGGGCCCGCCGCCGCCTGGAGGAGATGGCCCAAGAGCTGGGCGACGGGCCGCCGGTCCTGGTCGGCCTGGCCGAGGAGAACCCCTCGGCCGAGGGCCGGCCCCTGTTCAACTCGGCGGCCCTGATCCAGGCGGGGCGGGTGGGGCCCTTTTTCCGCAAGACCCTCCTGCCCACCTACGACGTCTTTGACGAGGACCGCTACTTCGAGCCGGCCCAGGGGCCCCAGATCCTGGAACTCCAGGGGCGGCGCCTGGGGATCAGCATCTGCGAGGACGTCTGGAACGACCGGAGCTTCTGGCAGAAGAGGCGCTACCACCGCGACCCCATCGAGGAGCTGATCGAGGCCGGGGCCGAGGCGGTCATCAACCTCTCGGCCTCGCCCTTCCGGGCGGGCGTCTACGCCTTCCGGGAGCGGATGCTCAGCGCCCTGGCCGCCCGGCACGGCCGGCCCGTGGCCCTGGTCAACCAGGTCGGCGGCAACGACGACCTCATCTTCGACGGCCGCTCGATGTTCTTTGACGCCGCTGGCAAGCTGGTCGCCCGGGCCAGGGCCTTTGAGGAGGACCTCCTCGTCGTCGATCTCGACCCGCCCGGCGGCCGGATCAGCGAGGACGACCTCTCGCCCGAGTCGGAGATCTGGCGGGGCCTGGTCCTGGGCCTGCGCGACTACGTGGCCAAGTGCGGCTTCCCCCGGGTCCTCCTGGGCCTGAGCGGCGGGATCGACTCCTCCCTGACCGCGGCCGTGGCCGCCGAGGCCCTGGGCGGGGACAAGGTCCTGGGCGTGCTCATGCCCTCGCCCTACTCCTCGCCGGGCAGCGTCGAGGACTCGCTGACCCTGGCGGCCAACCTGGGCCTCAAGACCCTGACCCTGCCCATCGGCCAGATCATGGCCGCCTTTGACCAGGCCCTCAGCCAGCCGTTCCAGGGGCTCCAGCCGGACGTGACCGAGGAGAACGTCCAGGCCCGCATCCGGGGCAACCTGCTCATGGCCCTGTCCAACAAGCTGGGCGGCCTGCTCCTGACCACGGGCAACAAGTCGGAGCTGGCCGTGGGCTACTGCACCCTTTACGGCGACATGTGCGGCGGCCTGGCCGTCGTCGCCGACGTGCCCAAGACCATGGTCTACCGCATCTGTCGTTGGCTGAACCAGACCCGCGGCCGGGAGGTGATCCCCGAGCCGGTCCTGGTCAAGCCGCCCTCGGCCGAGCTGAGACCCGACCAGAAGGACCAGGACAGCCTGCCCTCCTACGACCTGCTCGACCGGATCCTCAAGCTCCACGTCGAGGAGCACCTGGCCCCCGAGGAGATCGCGGCCCAGGGTCTGGACGAGGCCACGGTCAACTGGGTGGTCCGCCTGGTCAGGACGGCCGAGTTCAAGCGGCGCCAGGCCGCGCCGGGCCTCAAGGTCACGGACCGGGCCTTTGGCAGCGGCTGGCGCATGCCCATCGCCCGCAGGTAGCCGGGGAGGACCAAAAGTGAAGCACCTGGTCGTCGGCCTGGGCTCCATCGGCCGGAGGCACCTGGACAACCTGCTGGCAGTCTGCCCGGCCGGGGAGGTCAGGGGCGTCGAGCCGGCGGCCGGCCCGGCCCGGGCCGCGGCCGAGCTGGGCCTCCAGGTCTGGCCGGATCTGGACTCGGGCCTCAGGTGGCGGCCCGACCTGGTCTGGATCTGCACTCCCCACCGCTTCCACGTCCCGGCCGCCCTGGCCGCCCTGAAGGCCGGAGCCCACCTCTTCCTGGAGAAGCCGGTCGCCCCCAGCCTGGCCGAGGCCAGGCCCCTCCTGGACGCGGCCCGGCGGGCCGGCCGGGTGGTCTGGGCGGCCTGCAACCTGCGCTACCACCCCGGCCCGGCGGCCATCAAGCGCGGCCTGGAGGCCGGCCTGATCGGCCGGCCCTTCCTGATCAAGTCACACTACGCCTATTCCATGGCCCTCTGGCGGCCCGGCCGGGACTACCGGGCGACCTACTCGGCCCGGGCGGCCGAGGGCGGGAGTATTTTGCTGGACGCCATCCACGAGCTGGACCTCCTCCTCTGGCTGGCCGGGCCGGCGGCCGGGGCGGCCGGCCTGGTCAGGCACACCGGCCTCCTGGAGACCGACGTCGAGGAGCTGGCCGGGGCCCTGGTCGAGCACGAGTCCGGCCCGGTCTCCTTCCTCCACCTGGACGCCCTGCGCCAGGACCGCTCCCGGGGCCTCGAGGTCGAGGGCAGCTCGGGCAGCCTGATCTGGCGGAGCCGGGGCAAGGGCCGGGAGGGGATCGAGGTCCTCCGGGCCGACAGCCGGGGCCAGGAAAGCCTCTTCGAAGCCCCGGAATTCGAGGTCAACGCCATGTTCCAGCGCCAGCGGGACGAGGTCCTCAGCCGGGTCGAGCAGGGCCGGGCCGACCTGGACAGCCTGGAGGACGGCCTCAGAGCCCTGGCCCTGGCCGAGGCCATCCGGCGCTCCTCGCGGGAGGGGCGGCGGGTCGAGGTGGAGCCGGCCGGCCCGGAGGTAAGCGTCTGACCCGTCAATAATCCCACGCCCGCTCTAGCCCGAGCCGACGCCCGCCCGGGCCCCGCTACAGACCGCGCCAATTCAACCATCTGAAAATACATCTACAAATCTGCCATGGCCCTTTTGGTACCGGAGTTGCTTCTCTTGAAGGCGGAAGAGACCGGCCCAGCCCTCCCCAGATGAGCCGGGGCCTTCAAAGATCGAGCCAGAGAGGGGTTGAACATGCGTCGCCCAGATCCATCTCCGCCGGTCCTGGCCGGATTGGAGCCGGTCCGGCCGGAGCCCTTTCCCGAGTCGGTCCGCTGGCTGGAGCGGGCCCTGAAGGTCATTCCCGGCCAGACCATGACCTTCTCCAAGAGCCGGCTCCAGAACTCGGTCGGGGCCAGCCCGCTCTACCTTTGCCGGGCCCAGGGGGCCGAGGTCGAGGACGTGGACGGGAACCGCTATTTGGACTTCACCTCGGCCCTCTGCCCCATCATCCTGGGCTACAACCACCCCGAGGTCAGCGCGGCCGTGGCCGCCCAGCTTGAAAAAGGTTCCCTGTTCAGCCTGCCCGACCCCAGCGAGGTCGAGCTCTGCGAGCGGCTGGTCGAGCTGATCCCCTGCGCCGAGAAGGTCAGACTGGTCAAGAGCGGCTCTGACGCCACCTCGGCGGCGATCAGGGTCGCCCGGGCCTGCACCGGACGGGATCTGGTGGCCTGCTGCGGCTATCACGGCTGGCACGACTGGTACGTGGGCACCACTTCCCGGCCCGGCGGCGTGCCCCAGGCGGTCCGGGACCTGACCCAGACCTTCACCTACAACGACCTGGACTCCCTGGCCCGGCTCCTGGCGGCCAGTCCGGGCGGCTTCGCCGCGGTCATCCTGGAGCCGACCGGCGTTGTCCGGCCCCGGCCCGGCTTCCTGGAGGGCGTCAAGGAACTGGCGCATCGCCACGGCGCCCTGCTCATCTTCGACGAGGTGGTCACCGGCTTCCGCCTCAGCCTGGGCGGGGCCCAGGAGTACTTCGGAGTCCAGCCCGACCTGGCCGCCTTCGGCAAGGCCATGGCCAACGGCTTCCCCATGGCCTGTCTGGTCGGCCGGGCCGGGGTCATGGACGTCCTGGAAAAAGTCTTCGTCTCCGGGACCTTCAGCTCGGAAGGCATCTCCATCGCCGCCTCCCTGGCCTGTCTGGAGGTCCTGGAGCGGGACCGGGTCCTGGAGACCATCCGGGGCCGGGGCGAGAAGTTCATGGCCGCCTGCCAGGAGCTCATCCAGCGGCGCGGCCTGGCCGAGGTCGTCTCCTGCCAGGGCTACCCGACCCGCTGGGTGATGGGTTTCGCCGAGACCGGGGCCGGCTCGGCCCTGGAGCTCAAGACCTTCTGCCAGCAGGAGCTGGCCCGGCGGGGCGTCCTCTTCAGCGGGGCCCACAACCTCAGCCTGGCCCACGACGAGGCCGTCATCGAGAAAACCCTGGGCCTCTACGATGAGGTCCTGGGCCTCCTGGCCGAGACCCTGGCCGCCGGCCGGGTGGCGGACCGGCTGGAGGGCCGGGTGCTGACCCCGGTCTTCAGGAAGGCCTGATGCGGGTCCTCTTCCGGGCCGACGGCTCCCCCGAGATCGGCCTGGGCCATCTCTATCGCTGCCAGGCCCTGGCCGAGGCCCTGATGACATTCGGGGCCGAGTGCCTCCTGGCCGCGGCCGAACCCTGGCCCGATCTGGACGGGGCCGGGCCGGAGCTGGTCCGCCTGCCCAGGCTGGACCCGGCCGCTGAGCCGGCCTGGCTGGAGGCCCGGCTGAGCCGGGTGGACCTGCTTATCTTCGACCACTACGGCCTGGACCTGGCCTGGCTGAGGGCCGTCCGGTCCTGGGCCGGCCGGGTGGCCGCCCTGGACGACCAGGCCGGCCGGGCCCTGGACTGCGATCTGCTCCTCAACGCCTCGCCGGCCTTCTCGGCCGGCAGCTACCAGGGCCTGGTCCCGGACGGCTGCCGGTTCCTCCTGGGACCCCGGTTCGCCCTGCTCCGGCCCGAGTTCGGCCGCCTCAGGGCCCAGGGCCCGGCCAGCCGCGTCTTCGTCGGCTTCGGCGGGGCCGACCCCGGCGACGAGACGGCCAAGGCCCTGGAGGCCCTGACCCTGGTTGGCCGGCCCGGCCTGGCGGCCGTGGTCGCGGTCGGGGCGGCCTATCCCCGGCTGGAGCGGCTCAGGGACCTGGCCAGAGAGCTGCCCTTCGAGGTGGAGATCCATTCGGCCACGGACCGGGTGGCCGAGCTGATGGCCGGCTGCGGCCTGAGCCTGGGCGCGGCCGGGGGCATGGCCTGGGAGCGCTGCGCCCTGGGCCTGCCGGCCCTGATCTGGACCCTGGCCCCCAACCAGGAGCCCAACGCCGCGGCCCTGGACCGGGCCGGAGCCGCGATCTGTTTGGGCCGGGCCGGAACGGTCGCCCTGGCCAAGGTGGCCCAAACCGTATCCGATCTCCTGGACCAGCCGGACCGCCTGGCCGCCATGTCCGACCGGGCCAGGGCCCTCTGCGACGGCCGGGGAGTGGCCCGGGCGGCCAGGGCCTGCCTGGAACTGCTCAGCTGAGGGAGGCTCAAGTGGAGGTCGTGTCCATTGCCGGCCGCGAGATCGGTCCCGGCCGGCCGCCCCTGATCGTGGCCGAGATGTCGGCCAACCACAACGGCTCGCTGGAGCGGGCCCGCCAGATCCTCAGGGCGGCCAGGGAGGCCGGGGCCGGGGCGGTCAAGCTCCAGACCTACAAGCCCGAGACCATGACCCTGGACCTGGACCGGGCCGGCTACATCGCCCCGGCCGGGACCAAGTGGGCCGGCCAGAAGCTCTTCGACCTCTACGCCCGGGCCATGACCCCCTGGGAGTGGCACCCGGAGCTGTTCGAACTGGGCCGGGAACTGGGCCTGATCGTCTTCTCGACTCCCTTTGACGAGACGGCCGTTGACTTCCTGGAGGAACTGGGCGCGCCGGCCCACAAGGTGGCCTCCTTCGAACTTGTTGACCTGCCTCTGCTCAAGAAATTGGCCGCCACGGGCAAGCCGATCATCGCCTCCACCGGCCTGGCCAGTCTGGCCGAGATCGAGGCCGCGGTCAGGACCGTCCGCCGGAGCGGCGGCGGGCCGCTCATCCTGCTCAAGTGCGCCAGCGCCTACCCGGCCCCGCCCGAGGCGATCAACCTGGCGGCCATCCCCCACCTGGCCCAGACCTTCGACCTGCCGGCCGGGCTGTCCGACCACACCCTGGGCTGCGGCGTGGCCGCGGCCGCCGCGGCCCTGGGGGCCTGCCTGATCGAGAAGCACTTCAAGCTCTCGCCCGAGGACGAGGGGCCTGACGCGGCTTTCTCCCTGGACCCGGCCGAGATGAAGCGCCTCTGCCAGGAGGTCGAGCGGGCCTGGCAAGCCCTGGGCCGGGTCAGCTACGGCGGCGGCCTGGCCGAGAGCCCCAACCTGGCCTTCCGGCGGTCGATCATCGTCAGCCAGGACATCCCGGCCGGGGCCGAGTTAAGCCCGGCCAACCTCAAGCGCCTCCGGCCCAACCTGGGCCTGGCCCCGGCCCACTACGAGGCCCTCCTGGGCCGCCGGGCCGCCCGGGACCTCAAGCGGGGCCAGGGTCTGACCTGGTCGGACGTGGCCTGAGCCCGGGCCTAATCAGGCCCGAATGAGCCCCGGCTTGAGTTTGGACCGGCCTTGGGGTATGGTCCCGGCCAGAGCGTCTTCGCCTTCAGGGCGTTGATTCCCGGTATAAATTTTAGGCGGAGGTGGTCGCGGTGACTCGGAAGCCAGCCAGCCAGCCAGCCCAGGCGGCCGAGGTTTCGGTCTGTCCGGCCGGGGAGGTCTTTGTCCTGCCCGGGGAGGCGGACTACGCCCGGGAGCTCAAGCGTCTTGAGAAGCTGGTCAAGGAGCAGCGGGCCCTGGGCCGCCAGATCGTGGTCGTCATGGGCGTCGGCTTCGTCGGCGCGGTCATGGCCGGGGTGGTGGCCGACTCGGTGGACAAGAAGACCGGCCGGCCCAGCAAGTTCGTCATCGGCATGCAGCGGCCCTCGACCAGGTCCTACTGGAAAATCCCCTACCTCATCCGCGGCCTGGCCCCGGTCAAGGCCGAGGACCCGGAGGTGGACCGGCTCATCGAGCGCTGCGTCAAGGACAAGCAGACCCTGACCGCCACCTTCAGCTACGAGGCCCTGGGCCTGGCCGACGTGGTCGTGGTCGACGTCCAGTGCGACTACTACAAGGAGGCCCTGGGCGACGTCAGGCAGGGCCGGGCCGACATCGCCGCCCTGGAGGAGAGCCTAAAAATTGTCGGCCAGCGGATCAGGCCCGACTGCCTGGTCCTCATCGAGACCACGGTGCCGCCGGGCACGACCGAGTACGTGGCCTACCCCCTGGTCAAGAAGGCCTTCGAGGAGCGGGGCCTGGCTGAGGCCGAGCCCCTGCTGGCCCACTCCTTCGAGCGGGTCATGCCCGGGCGGGACTACGTCGCCTCGATCCGGGACTTCTGGCGGGTCTGCTCGGCGGTCAACCCCGAGGCCAAGGCCAGGGTGGTCGCCTTTCTCTCCGAGGTGCTCAACACCGACAAATACCCCTTGACCGTCCTGGAGCGGCCCCTGGAGAGCGAGAGCTGCAAGATCATCGAGAACTCCTACCGGGCCACCATCCTGGCCCTGATGCACGAGTGGAGCGTCTTCGCCGAGCAGAACGGGATCGACCTGATCAAGGTCATCGAGGCCATCAAGCGCAGGCCGACCCACGACAACATCATCTTTCCCGGGCCGGGGATCGGCGGCTACTGCCTGCCCAAGGACGGCGGCCTGGGCGTCTGGGCCTACAAGACCCTGCTGGGCTTCGAGGACGACCTCTTCAAGATCACGCCCCTGGCCATCGACATCAATGACACCCGGGCCCTCCACGCCGCCCGCCTGGTCCGCGACGCCCTGCGCAACATGGGCCGGATCGTGCCCGCCTCCAGGATCGCCGTCCTGGGCGCGGCCTACCGGGAGGACGTGGGCGACACGCGCTACTCCGGCTCGGAGCTGGTGGTCAGGAAGCTGGCCGAGATGGGCGGCCAGGTCGCGGTCCACGACCCCTACGTCGAGCACTGGTGGGAACTAGAGAAGCAGGAGACCTTTCCCGGGCCGGGCCAGTCGCGCCGGCGCTTCTTCCGCAACCAGGAGCGGCTCTCGGAGCTGAAGGTCAGCCACGACCTGGGGGAGGCCCTCCAGGGGGCCGACGCCGTGGTCCTGGCCGTGCGCCACCAGGCCTACAGGAATCTCCAGCCGGAGCGGGTGGTCGAGCTGACCGGCCGGCCGGTGGCGGTGATCGACTGCTTCGGCCTCCTGGACGACGACCGGATCAGGCGCTACTTCGAATTGGGCTGCGAGGTCAAGGGCCTGGGCCGGGGCCACATCCAGCGGATCAAGGAAGAGGTCAGGCGGAAGCGGGCCCAGGCGCCTCAGGCCTGAGACCGGGGAGGCCGCCGGGCCGCCCCCATCAGATCCGGGCCAGGGCCTCCTCCAGGCCGGTCAGATCCTCCAGGGCGGTCAGTCCCAGACCGGCGAATGTTCCGGCGCCCCGGCCGATGAAGGGGACCCCGATGGCCAGGGAGGCCCAGTACTCGGTCAGGGAGTCGCCGATGGAGACTGCCTCGGCCGGCTGGAGGGACCACTGGTCCAGGATGCGTTTGATGATGGTTTCCTTGGAGTCAGGCGAGCCGAAGACCCCCTTGAAGTAATGGTCCATGCCTCTCCTGGCCACGATGAGCCTCAGTTCCTCCTGAGGCGTCCCGGAACAGACGAAGAGAAGCAGGCTTCGATGATGGGCCTCCAGGAACTCCTCGGCCCCGGCCACCCAGGGCGCCTTGAGGACCAGGGGCAGGACCAGGTCCGAGTACTGGGCGGCCCGCTGGTCCAGAAACTCCTGGGTCGTCGGCTCGTCCAACAGGACGCGGTGGTAGTAAGCTAATTTCTCGACCCGGGAGATGCCGCCGTTGAGGAGGTGGTGGCTGACCACGGCTTCGACCACTTCCGGGCCGTAGCTCTCGAACATCCGGACAAAGGCTTGGGTCTTTATCTCGGCCGTCTCCAGGAGGACGCCGTCGAAGTCAAAAACCAGGCTTTTTATCATCGTTCCTCGTGAAACTGAGGCCGTTCGAACGGCCGGCCCTGACCGGGTCAGGCCCTTCCCCCTATAGCCCCTGAGCCGGCCCGGTGTCAAGGCGCCGGGCCGGCCCTCCGGCCCCAGCCCGGGCGGAGACGGCCGGACCCGTGATTGCTTGACGGCCGCCAGCCGATGGGACTACTATGAAAAATCTCAACCAGGCTTCAGACTTGGGTTTGGCTTGTTTGGATGGCCGCTTAGCCGGAAGTGGCGGCCGCCCTGTCTGTAACCGGGAAAGCGGAGCTTTATTCTTGATCCAGGGCTGTCGGGATTGAATCCGGAGCAAGGCCTTTCCCGGCCGGTGAGGCGGGCGTGACGTCTTCTCCGGGAAAGCGCTTCCTCTTCGCCGCCGCCGGAGTGGCCCTGGGCCTCCTGCTCCTCGAGGGCGCGGCCCGCCTGACCTTGAATCTCCTGGGCAAGTCCTGGGGAGCGGTGGTTCCTCCTTCGATCTTCCGTTTCGATTCCAAACTGGGCTGGTCGCTCAAGCCGGGCTCCCGGGCCACCTCGAAACGGACCGGCCTGGGGGTGGATTACCGGATCAACTCCCAGGGCCTCAGGGACCAGGAGACGAGCTACCAGAAGCCGGCCGGCGTCTTTCGCATAGTCCTGTTGGGCGATTCCCGGTCCTTCGGCTTCGGGGTGCCCATCGAGAAGCACTTCTCCAGGCTGCTGGAAGATTACTTCCAGAACCTGGAGGTGATCAATCTTGGGGTAGACGGCTACGGAATCGATCAGGAGCTGCTCTACTTGCGGGCCGAGGGCTTCCGCTACCAGCCCAACCTGGTCCTGACCTACCTGCCGCACTTCCGCGACCAGCGGCACATGCACACCAAGCGCTGGGGCCTGGGCAAGCCGGCCTTCGTGCTGCGCAACGGCCAGCTTGTTCTGGTCAACTCGCCGGTCTCGAACAACTCGCCGGGGCTGCTGGCCCTGCGGAGGATCGACCAGCGGCTGGCCGGAATAAGCAGCCTCTATCAGGTCTTTCGGGACTCCACCTTTTATCTGGCCGCCGGGGACAACGGCCTCCGCCGGCTGGCCAGGCGGGCCGGAGTGGTCCACGACGCCGAGGGGGGCGAGGAGAGAAAGGACGATCAGGAGTTCGGGCGGGAGATGGAAGAGCTCGGCCAGGCGATCATCCTGGCCATGGCCAGGGAGTCCAAGCGGCACGGGGCCAACTTTGTCCTGGTCACCCAGATGCCCGAGCTGATCCCGGCCGCGGCCAGGGCGGGCGTCACCTGCCTGGACGTCTCCTCGGCCCTAGCCAACCCCGGCTTCTACCTGCCCGACGACCTCCACCACATCAACGAGTCCGGCAACGGCGTCCTGGCCTGGGAGATCGCCCGCTTCCTGAGAGCCAACTCCCTGATCCCGGCCAGGTCGGTGAAGAAGGACTGAGGCCCGGCCGGCGCCCGCCTGAGAGTTCCTCCCTTGCCCACACTGGTAGCCATTCCCAACGATCCCATCTCGGCCTATCTGCGCAAGGGCGAGATCAAGGAGCGCTACTTCAACCCCGGCCTGCTCTTCGACGAGGTCCACCTCATCACCCTGGCCGACCGGGACGTCGCGCCGGCCGAGGTCCAGGCCCTGGCCGGTCCGGCCCGGCTCCACATCCACCCGGTCGGACGCCCCTCGGCCCTGGACCTGGCCGGCTACTTTCCCAGGGTGGACCGGCTGGTCCGCCGGATCAAGCCGGACCTGATCCGGGCCCACAACCCCTGGCTGGCCGGGGCCCTGGCCGTCCACGCGGCCAGGCGGGCCGGCCGGCCGGCCATGGTCTACCTGCACATCGAGAACGACCAGCGCCGCCTCTTTGACCGCCGCCTCCGCTTCCGCCTGATCAGGCCGCTGGAGTTCTACTCCCTGGGCCGGGCCGACCTGGTCGTCTGCGTCTCCCGCTTCCTGGAGGACTACGCCCGCCGCTACGGCGCCCGGCGGGTGGCCACGGTCTACAACAAGGTCTACACCGAGCAGTTCTTCCGTCCTCCCCCGGACGGCTTTCACCGGCCGCCGCGCCTTCTCTACGTCGGCCGCCTGGACCCCCAGAAGGCGCCCGAGATCATCATCCGGGCCGCGGCCGGGCTGGACGTGGAGCTGACCCTCATCGGCGACGGCTCCGACCGGGCCCGGCTGGTCGAGCTGGCCGGCCGGCTGGGCCTGGCCGAACGGGTCCGCTTCATCCCCTCGGTGCCTCACGCCCAGATCCACCGCCACTACCACCAGGCCGACATCTTCGCCCTGGCCACCCACTACGAGGGCTTCTGCATCCCGGTCCTGGAGGCCATGGCCTCGGCCCTGCCCGTGGTCGCCAGCGACACCCAGCCCCTGCCCGAGATCCTGGGCCAGAGCGGCCTGATCGTGCCCAAGACGGCCGAGGCATTTGAGAACGCTTTCCGGAGGCTGCTGGCCGAGCCCGAGCTGGCCCTCGAACTGGGTCGAGCGGCCCGGGAGCGGGCGGCCGGCCTGGACGGGGCGATCATGGAGCGGCGCGAGGTGGAGCTCTACCGCCGGCTCCTGGCCGGCAAGGGGGCGCCTTGAAGAGGGGCGAGGCGGGCCGACCGGACGAGGTGGGGCCGGGCACAAACCTCTTGACACTAATCGGGAAGTTCCCTAGACATTGAGTTTCAAAATCAGGTGTCCCGGCTCTGTCCGGGCCTCTTCGGGGCCGGTCCGGGCGGGAAAAGCTTCGAGAGGATGTAATCGAAGGAGCGGAGCTATATTTTGAGACTGGAGGTTGAATGAGCCAAGCTCTGCGCTTCGGCCTGTTGGGCTGCGGCGCCATCGCCAAGAAGCACGCCGAGTCCCTGAAGCGGATCGAAGGGGCGGAGCTGGCGGCCGTCTGCGACCTGGACGGCCGGCAGGCCAGGGAGTTCGGCCGGCAGTACGGCGTGCCCGGTTTCGAGGACCCCCGGGCCATGATCTCCGAGGCCGGGGTGGAGGTCCTGTCCATCCTGACCCCTTCGGGCCTGCACTCCCGGAACGTCCTCGACCTGGTCGACGCCGGGGTCCACTTCGTCGTCGAGAAGCCCATGGCCCTGCGCCTGGACAAGGCCGACGAGATGATCCGGGCCTGCGCCGAGCACGAGGTCAAGCTCTTCGTGGTCCAGCAGAACCGCTTCAACCCGCCGGTCCAGGCCCTCAAGCGGGCCCTGGACCAGGGCCGCTTCGGCCGGCTGGTCCTGGGCACGGTCAGGGTGCGCTGGTGCCGGACTCAGGATTACTACAACGCCAAGTCCTGGCGGGGCACCTGGGCCCTGGACGGCGGGGTGGCCACCAACCAGGCCAGCCACCACATCGACATGCTCGAGTGGCTCATGGGGCAGGTCGAGTCGGTCATGGCCATGACCGAGACCCGCCTGGCCCGGATCGAGGCCGAGGACACGGCCCTGGCCCTGTTGCGCTTCACCTCGGGCGCCCTGGGGGTCATCGAGGCGACCACGGCCACCCGGCCCCGGGACCTGGAGGGCTCGCTGTCGATCCTGGGCGAGGGCGGGTCGGTCGAGATCGGCGGCTTCTTCATGAACCAGCTCCGGACCTGGCAGTTCATTAAGCCCCTGCCCGAGGACGAGAAGATGTTGGCCACGCACGGCTCCAACCCGGAGCAGTGGGCCTGGAACCACACCGAATACTTGAAGGACGTAGTCAAGGCCATCCGGACCGGGACCAAGGGCCTGGTCGAGGGCCTGGAGGGCCGCCGCTCCCTGGAGCTGATCACGGCCATCTACGAGTCGGCCGAGACCGGCCAGGAGGTCAGGCTCCGCTTCAGGCCGCGCTGGGCCAGGCTGGGCTACGAGAACAACACGAGGGCGGAGCGATGAAGGTTCCCCTAGTCGATCTGAGACTCCAGTACCAGAACATCCAGGAAGAGATGAGGGCGGCCATCGAGGCGGTCATTAACCAGAGCGCCTTCATCGGCGGCGGGTTCGTCAAGGCCTTCGAGCGGGAGTTCGCCGGCTTTATCGGCCGGCGGGAGTGCCTGGGCGTGGGCAACGGCACCGACGCCCTGGCCCTGTCCCTGCGGGGCCTGGGGCTGGCGCCCGGCGAGGAGGTCATCGTCCCGGCCTTCACCTTCGTGGCCACCTCAGAGGCGGTCAGCATGGCCGGCGGTAAGGTCGTCTTCGCCGACGTGGAGCCCGAGAGCCGCTGCCTCGACCCGGCCGCGGTGGAGGCGGCCCTCAGCCCCCGGACCAGGGCCATCATCGCCGTCCATCTCTACGGCCACCCGGCCGAGATGGGCCGGCTCAAGAGGATTGCCGACGAGCGCGGCCTCTGGCTCATCGAGGACGCGGCCCAGGCCCACGGGGCCAGCCTGGACGGCCGCCGCCTGGGCGGCTTCAGTACGGCGGCCTGCTTCTCCTTCTACCCGGGCAAGAACCTGGGCGCCTACGGCGACGCCGGGGCCATCCTGGGCGACGACGAGGAGTTCATGACCCGGACGCGGATGCTGGCCAACCACGGCCGGCTGGGCAAGTACAACCACACGTTCGAGGGGGTCAGCTCCCGCCTGGACGGGCTCCAGGCGGCCGTGCTTTCGGTCAAGCTCAGGCACCTGGAGGAGTGGAATCTGGCCCGCCGCCGGGCGGCCCAGGGCTGGCGGGAGCGGCTGGAGGGCCTGCCCCTCAAGCTGCCCCGGGATCATCCCGGCCACGTCTACCACCTCTTCGTGGTCGAGACGCCGGAGCGGGAGAAGCTGCTCGAGCACCTCAAGGCGGCCGGGGTGGGCGCCTCGGTCCACTACCCCGACGCCCTGCCCAGGCTGCCGGTCTACGAGCACCTGGGGCTCAAGCCGGGCCAGTTCCCCCAGGCCGAGCGGCTGGCCGCCCAGGTCCTCTCACTGCCCATCTTCCCGGAGATCACCCCGGCCCAGCAGGATTACGCGGCCGAGCGGATCAGGGCCTTCTTCGGCCAAGGCTGAGCCCTGGCCCGCCTGCTCCTGATCACCTCCATCTTCCCGCCCCAGGCCGGGGGGCCGGCCACCTTCATCTCGGCCCTGGCCCCGGCCCTGAGGCGGGCCGACCATCGGGTCCGGGTCTTCACCCTCTGGGACTCGCCGCCGCCGGACCGGCCCGCCTGGCTGGCCGGCCTCAGCCGGCGCTGGCCGGCGCCCCTGAGGCTCAAGCTGATCTTCTGGCGGCTCCTGCCCCTGGTCCTCTGGGCCGACCTGGTCTACGTCAACGGCCTGGAGCTGCCGGCCGTCCTGGCCTGCCGGCTCCTGGGCCGGCCCTGCCTGCTCAAGATCGTGGGCGACTACGCCTGGGAGCGGGCCAGGCTCAGGCAGCGGACCCGGCTGGACCTGGCCCCGTACCAGCGGAGTGGGCTGCCCTGGGACCTGGCCTGGCAGCGCCGGCTGAGGAGCCTCTACGTCCGGCTGGCCGACCGGGTGGTCGCGCCCAGCCGCTTTCTCCGGGACCTGATCGTCGGCTGGGGCGCTCCCCCGGGCCGGGTCAGGGTCATCTACAACGGCCTGACTCCCCTGCCCGAGCCCCTGCCCCCGGCCGACCGCTCCCTCTGGGGCACCGCCCCCGGGGAGAAACTGATCCTGACCGCGGCCCGGCTGGTGGACTGGAAGGGCCTGGACGACGTCATCGCCGCCCTGGGTCTCCTGGGCCGGCCGGCCCGACTGCTCGTCCTGGGCGAGGGCCCCGAGCGGGCCGGGCTGGAGGCCCTGGCCCGGCGGCTGGGCCTGGCCGAGCGGGTCGTCTTTGGCGGCCGGGTCTCCCGGGGCCGCGTTCTGGCCGCCCTGGCCGCGGCCGACGTCTTTGTCCTGGCCAGCGGCTACGAGGGCCTGCCCCACGTGGTCCTGGAGGCCATGGCCGCCGGCGCGCCGGTGGTGGCCGCCCGATCCGGCGGCACGCCCGAGGTGGTCGAGTCCGGCCGGGATGGCCTGCTGGTGGCCTACGGCCGGGTCGAGGAGCTGGCCCGGGCCCTGGACAGGGTCCTGGCCGAGCCGAATCTGGCCGATTCCTTCAGACGGGCCGGACGGGCCAGAGCGGCGGATTTCCCCTGGGCCCGGACGGTCGCCCAGACCCGGGAGCTGATCGAGGAGATGCTGGCATGAAGCCCGAGGTCAAACCGGACTGCCGCCACTACCGGGGTGACAAGCCCTGCGGCCTCAGGGAGGACTGCGCCGGCTGCCCCGAGCACGAGCCCCTGGGTCCGCGGATCCTGATCATCAAGCTGGGCGCCCTGGGCGACGTGCTCCGGACCACGCCCCTTCTCCGGGGCCTGGCCGAGCAGGCCGCCGGGGCCGAGATCGTCTGGCTGACCAGCCCGGCCTCGGCGCCTCTTTTACAGAACAACCCCTTCATCCACCAGCTCTGGATCACCGGCGCGGCCTCCCTGGCCCGGCTCCAGGTGGAGCGCTTCGAGAGGGTCATCTGTCTGGACAAGGACCCGGAGGCGGCCGCCTGCGCCAGCCTGGTCGCGGCCCCCCTCAAGCAGGGCTTCGGCCTTAACGACCAGGGCCGGCTGATCGTCTTCAACCAGGGCGCCCTGGAGAGCCTCCGCCTGGGTCTCTCCGACGAGCTCAAGTTCCGCCGCAACGAGAAGACCTACCAGCGGCTGATGTTCGAGGCGGCCGAGCTGGACTACCGGGACGAGTACGACTACGTCTTCCCGATTCCACCCCAGGAGCAGGACTGGGTGGATCACTTCCTCGGCCACCGGCTCGACGCCCAGGCCAGACTGGTCATCGGCTTCAACCTGGGCGGGGGCGACGTCTTCGCCCACAAGCGCTGGAAGGAGAGGCACTTCCTCCGCCTCCGCCGGCTCATCGAGGCCAAGTGGGGCGACCGGGCCGGGGTCCTGGCCCTGGGCGGGCCGGAGGACGCCGACCGCCTGGTCCGGCTGACCGCGGCCGCTCCGGGCCTCATCGACACCGGCAGCCGCAACAGTCTGGCCCGCTTCGCCGCCTTCCTCAGGCGCTGCCAGGTGGTCGTCACCGGCGACTCCCTGGCCATGCACCTGGCCCTGGCCGTGGGCACCTGGTGCCTGGTCCTGATCGGCTCGACCACCTGGCGCGAGATCGAACTCTACGGCCGGGGGGAGATGATCGTCTCGGAGATGGACTGCTCGCCCTGCTACAGGGCCTCCTGCGACCGCGAGCCGGACTGCATGGAGAGCCTGACCCCGGAAATGGTCATGGAGCGGCTGGAGAAACTGGTCGACAAGGGCGGCTTCCTGAAAAACGACCGCCCCGGGCCGGCCTGACCTTGAACCTGATGATGATCAGCGGCGACGTCCGGGCCGCGGCCGGGGAGGAGGGCGAGTTCTTCGAGCTTCTCAGGGAGTTCCACAAATACTGGAGCCGCATCGACGTCATCTGCCCCAGGCTCGGGCAGGCCCGGCCGCGGACCCTCTTCGGCCGGGTCCATCTCCACCCGGCCGGCCGGTTCTGTTACCCCGACCTCAGGGCCAAGCTGACCCAGCCCGTCTACACCGCCCGGGCGGCCCGAAAACTTTTGCGGGAGAGGCGCTACGACCTGATGACGATCCACGAGGTCCCGCCCTTCCACGTCTCCCTGGCCGCCCTGAACCTGGCCCGGCGCTTTGACCTGCCCGTGGTCAGCGAGATCCACCACGTCGAGGGCTTCCCCCTGGCCGCGGACTGGCCCTCGCGCCTGAGGCGTCTGGCCACGGCCGTCTGGGTGCGCCGGCTCAGGGGCCGGGTCGAGGCCATCAGGACGGTCAACGCCCGGGAGACGCCCGGCTTCCTGATGGCCCGGGGCGTGCCCCAGTCCAGGATCAAGGTCCTCTACTCCTTTGACCTGGACTTCCGGGTCTTCAGGCCGGCTCCGGCCGAGCGGGACATCGACTTCCTCTTCGTCGGCCGCCTGGTGGCCAACAAGGGCCCGGAAATATTCGTCCAGGCCCTGAGCCTGGTCCGGCGCCGCCGGCCCGGGGTCAGGGGGGTCATCATCGGCCGGGGGCCGCTGGACGGCCGCCTCCGGGCCCTGGCCGAGCGGGAGGGGCTGGGCCCGGGGCTGGAGATCATCCCCTGGGTCAAGGACCGTTGGGAGCTGGCCGACTTCTATCGCCGGGCCAGGGCCCTGGTGGTCTGCTCCTTTGCCGAGGGCGGCCCCAACGTGGCCCTGGAGGCCATGGCCTGCGGCACTCCGGTCATCGCGCCCCAGATCGGCGTCCTCAAGGAGGTCCTCAGCCCCGGGATCAACGGCCTCGTCAGCGGCCACTCGCCGGCCGGCCTGGCCGGGCAGATGGAGCGGCTCCTGGACGAGCCGGGCCTGGCCGAGCAGCTGGGCGCGGCCGGACCGGAGGCGGTCCGGTCCTTCGAGTCCGGGGCGATCATCAGGCGCTACGCCGAGGGACTCCAGGAAGTGGCCCGGCGGGCCGGGGCCGCGGCCTGAGAGGCCGGGCGGGACTGATGCGGGCCGCCTTCTTCTGCGTCCTGGTCGACCCGGCCGACGACATCGCCGGCTTCATCCTCGACTGGATCAGGGCCCTGGCCGCCCGGCTGGAGAGCCTGGAGGTGGTCGTCCTGGAGGACCGGACTGCGGCCCGGCCGGTGGATCTGCCGGCCAACGTGCGCCTGCACTCCCTGGGCAAGGAGAAGGGCTCGGGCCGGGCCCGCCTCCTCCTGGCCAGCCAGGTGGCCTTGGGTAGGGCCCTGGGCCGGGCCGACTTCCTGCTCTGCCACATGATGCCCCTCTACGCCCTGGTCAGCTGGCCGCTCTGCCGTCTCAGGGGCCGGCCTCTCTTTCTCTGGTACACCCACCAGCACGTGGACCTGAAACTCAGGGCCGCGGTCAGGCTGGCCGACCGGGTCTTCACCGCCGCGCCCGAGAGCATGCGCCTGGCCACGGACAAGAAGCGGGTCCTGGGCCACGGCATCAACACGGCCCGCTTCTCGCCCGGCCCCCCGGACCGGGACGGGGACCGGCTCAGGGTCGTCACCGTGGGCCGGATCAGCCCGGTCAAGAGGCTGGAGGTGCTCATCGAGGCGGCCGAGAAGCTCAAGGAAATGGGAGAGCTGGACAGCTTCGAGTTCAAGGTCATCGGCCGGGAGGGCACCCCGGCCCAGCGGCCCTACGTCGAGGGGCTCAGGGCGCGGATCGAGGCGGCCGGGCTGGGGCAAGCCTTCGACCTGGCCGGCCACCTGCCCTACGCCCGGATCGACCGGGCCTACCGGGCCGCCGACGTCTTCGTCTCCACCCAGGAGCAGCGGGGCCTGGACAAGGCCGTCCTGGAGGCCATGGCCTCGGGCCTGCCCGCGGTGGTGGCCAACGAGTCCTTCCGGCCGCTCCTGGCCGGTCAGGCGGAGGCGCTTCTCTACCCGGCCGACCAGCCGGCCGCCCTGGCCGAGAGGCTCCTGGGACTGAGCCGCCTGGCCGCGGCCGAGCGGCGGCGGCTGGGCCTGGAGCTGAGGGAACGGGTCAGGGCCGGCCACGACCTGGAGAGGTTCATGGACCGCATCCTGGAAGAGGCTCGCGGCCTGGTGGCGGGCTGATCTTGGACTGCCTGGTCCTGATCCCGACATACAACGAGGCCGAGAACGTCGAGGCGATCGCCCGGGCCGTGCTCGGCCAGGGGGAGCGCTTCGGCGTCCTGATCATCGACGACAACTCGCCCGACGGCACCGGCCGCCTGGCCGACGAGCTGGCCCTGGTCGAGACGCGGGTCAGGGTCCTCCACCGGCCGGCCAAGCGAGGCCTGGGCCCGGCCTATCTCCAGGCCCTGGGCCAGGTTCTCGGGGAGGGCGGGGTCGAGTACGTGGTCACCATGGACGCCGACTTCTCCCACGACCCCGGCGACCTGCCCCGGCTCCTGGCCGCGGCCGAGGCCGGGGCCGACTGGGTCATCGGCTCGCGTTACTGCCCCGGGGGCGGGGTCAGAAACTGGGGCCTGGGCCGCCGCCTGATCAGCCGCCTGGGCGGGGGCTACGCCCGGCTCCTCCTGGGCCTCGAGGTGGCCGATCCCACGGCCGGCTTCAACCTGATCCGGCTCCAGGCCCTGGCCCGGTTGAACCTGGCCGCGATCAGGTCCAACGGCTACGGCTACCTGATCGAATTCAAGCACCGGGGCATCCGGGCCGGCTTGAACCTGACCGAGGTGCCCATCGTCTTCACCGAGCGCCGGGTCGGCCAGTCCAAGATGAGCTTTCGGATCGCCCTGGAGGCCTTTACCCTGGTCCTCCGGCTGGCCCTGGACGGGCGATGATCTCCAGGCTCTCCCCGGCCCGCTTCTGCCTGGTCCTCCTGGTCCTGGGGCTGCTAGTCTCCGGGGTCTTCAACGGCCTCAACCGCTCCTGGCTCTACGTCAACTCCGACGCCCGGGCCTACTTCCTGACGGCCAAGAACCTGGCCCACGGCCTGGGCTACACCGAGGGGGAGCGCAACCACTGGCGGGACTCGATCTACCGGGTCTGCCCCCTCTACATCGCCTCCCTGGCCGGAGTCTTCCAGCTGCTGGGCCCGGAGGAGACCTGGCGCGGCCAGAACCGGCTGGACCGCCTCCAGGTCAAACTGATCCTGCTCTACCAGACCGTCCTCTACGGCCTGGGCGCGATTCTGGCCTATCTCGTCGCCCGCCGGGTCTGGGACGAGACCTCGGCCCGCTGGACGGGCCTTTTATGCCTGCTCATTCCGGACTTCATCACCTACGCCGGGATGATCATGGCCGAGTCCCTGGCCAACGTCCTGATCCTGGGAGCGGCCCTGGCCGCCTTCGCCTATCTGGAACGGGGGCGGCCCCTCTGGCTCAACCTGGCCGCCTTCGGCCTGCTCGGCCTGAGCGTCCTGACCAGGCCCAACTTCCTGGCCCCGGCCCTCTGCCTGATCGGGCTCCTGGCCTGGCGGCGGGACTGGCCGGCTGCCCTGACGGGCCTGGTGATCCTGATCCTGGTCCTGACGCCCTTCAGCCTGCGCAACCTGGACAAGTACGGCCGGGCCTGGTACGCCACCTCGACCCTGAACTTCAACCTCCTGGTGGGCAACTTCGAGGGCTCCAAGGGCGAGTTCATTTTTGACCAGGACGAGATGAGCCGCCGGCTCAAGCTGGACTACCGCGAGGCCCAGCCGGTCGAGCTGGACGACGCGGCCAAGCGGGAGGTCTGGCGGCTGGTCAGAGAGAAGCCGGGCCACGTCCTGGGGATCAACCTCCTCAAGTTCTTCAGGTACTGGTCGGTCTTCCGGACCTCGGCCAACCAGTGGATGAACAACAACGTCTGGATCCGCCGGGCCCAGCTCCTGGTCTCCATCTTCACCAACTCCTGGCTGTTCATCCTGGGGCCGGCCGGCCTGCTCCTGGCCGTGGGCCCGTCCCTGCCCCGGCGGGCCATGCTCTTCCACATCGGGCTGATCTTCGTCACCGCGGTGCCCATGTTCCTCAACCACCGCTACCGCTTCGCCTTCTTCCCCTTTCTGGTCATGGGCGCCGTGGTCCTGAGCCGCCGCCTCTGGACCGAGTGGCGGCCCAGGTTCAAGGCCCTGGGCTGGCGGGCGCTGTGGCAGAGCCTCGACGCGACTCAGCGGCGCCGGGTCTGGGGCCTGGCCGGCTGGGCCGTCTTTGTCTGGGGCAGCAGCCTGGTGGACGGCCTCAACCGCTTCGAGAGATTCCTGAACTATGTCTACGGCCAGAACATTTACTTCTGAGACCAGAACCAGGTCCCGGGAGGCCGGGGAGCGACCGATGCTGCCGGGCGTGACCCGGGTGAGGGTGGTCCAGGAGGGGGATATCTGGTTCCCGGCCCGGCGGAACGGCGGCGGCCGGGCCGAGCGGTTCTGGTCCGCGGCGGCCAGGGAGAACCCCATCGACGCCGCGGCCGCGACCCCCTCGCGGGACCCTTTTGCCAAGTACCCGGAGTGGATCAGGGAGCACTTCCAGGGGGTTGAGGGAGTCGTGCTCGATGGCGGCTGCGGCTACGGCCGGGTGAGCATCCCCCTGCTCCAGGCCAACCCGCATCTCCGCTGCGTCGGGGTGGACGTCTCGCCGGTCATGCTCGACTATTTTGTCGAGCTGGCCCGGGAGCGCGGCCTGGCCGGCCGGGTGGCCCTCTACTGCGGCCATATCGACCGCCTGCCCTTTGACGGCGGCTTCTTCCGGGTCGTGCTCAGCTCGGCCGTCCTGCACCACCTGCCCACGGCCACGGCCAAGGCCGCCCTGCGGGAGTTCTATCGGGTCCTGGAGCCGGGTGGCAAGCTGGTCCTCAACGGCACCTTCCCCAACATGCTCAACCCGGAGGGGCTCCAGCAAGCCCCCTTCAGGCTCTTCAGAAAGCGCAACGGCCTGGTCAGGAGCTACACCCGGCGGGAGGTGTCCCGCCTGCTCTCGGCCTACCGGAAGCTGGAGATCCAGAGCCACCACCTCATCCTCCTGCCCCGCAGCCTGGCCGGCCGGAGCCTGCCCGGGGTGCCCTTCATCAGGCGGGCCAACCAGCTCTTTTCCCGGCGCTTCCTGCCCTTCTTCCAGCGCTCCGGCCTGCTGGTCAGCTACCACGAGGTCGTGGCCGTCAAGTGAATCCCGGCTCGGCTGAAAGCCCCGGCCTCAACCGGGCCGCCCTGGGGCCGGCCCTGGCGGCGGTCCTGGTCATGGGGCTGCTGGCGGCCGCCCTGGCCTGGCTCCACGGCGGCCACCTGAGCGCCCTGATGATGCTGGAGAAGGAGGGCCGGTGCTACCAGGCCCTGGGCGCGCCGCCCGGGGTGGCCGTCTTTCCCGGGGCCGGCTACGACGGGCACCTCTTCTACTACATCGCCCGGGACCTGAAGATGGAGCACGGCTGCGCCGGAGCCTACCGCTACCAGAGGATTCTCTACTCGGCCCTGATCTGGCTCTTCTCCCTGGGCCGGGAGAGCCTGATGCCGCTGATGATGAGCCTGATCAACGTCCTGGCCATCGGGGCCGGCACCTGGCTGGCGGCCCGCTGGCTGGCCGAGCTGGGCATAAGCCCCTGGCTGGGCCTCTTCTACGGGCTCAGCCTGGGCCACGTGGTCATCGTCCAGTACGCCCTCTGCGGCGCCCTGGCCCTGAGCCTGGCCCTGGCCGGGGCCTACTTCTTCCTCCAGCGGCCCAGGCCCGTCCTGGCCGGCCTTTTCTTCGCCCTGGCCCTCCTGACCAGGGAGACCACTGTCCTCCTGGCCGCGCCCCTGGGTCTGTGGGCCCTCTGGCGGCGGGACTGGAGGCGGCTTACTTGGCTGGCCGCGGCCCTGCTGCCCTATCTTATTTGGGAGCTCATCCTCTGGCGGCGTTTCGGCGAGCTGCCCCTGACCTCGACCAACGCCGAGGCGGTCACCCTCAACTTCGAGGGGCTGAGGGCCCTCTTCGGCGACCTGGACTTCGCCTCGGGCTGGCGCCAGGCCCTCCGCCAGGCCTCCTCGCTGCCCTACCTGGCCTTTGTCCTCCTCTGCCTCGGCCTGGGCCTGAGGGGGCTTTGCCGGGCCGAGGGGGGCGGCCGGCTGCTGGCCTGGCTGGTGGTCTGCAACGCCGGGCCGATCCTGCTCTTGGGCCGGGGCATGTGGACCTACGTCTCCTCCATCGGCCGGGTCAGCGTCACCCTGGTCCCGGCGGCCCTGCTCCTGGCCGCCAGGAGCGGCGGGGCGACCAGGCTCTGGCTCCTGGGAGGCTTGGGCTTTCTCTTCATCATGGGCCTGGCCAGGGTCTTCCTGGCCGGGACCCACCCCTTCTTCATCCAGCCGGGTTGATGGAACGACTCATCCAGGCCGGCCGCAAGGCCCTGCTGCTGCTCTCCTCCCGGAGGGCCTATCTCTTCCGCTTGAGGCCGCGGCTGCTCAGGCTCTTCGACGCCGATCTGGCCCACCTGGCGGCCAATCTGGGGCTCTACTATCCCCTGGAGCCGGCCCCGGTCCCGCCGCCCGAGGGCCGGGTCCTGGTCGTGGCCGCCCACCCGGACGACGAGGCCATTGGCTGCGGCGGGAGCCTGATCCTGGCCGGCCGGGGAGGGGCCAAACTGACCCTGGCCTTCCTGACCGACGGCCGGCCGCCCGACGGTCCGGAGGATGAGGCCCAGGCCCTGGCCGCCCGCCGCCGCGGGGAGGCCGAGGCCGCGGCGGCCCGGCTGGGAGCCTCGCTGGAGCTCTTCGGGGCGCCGGTCAGAACCCTGCCCCGGAATCGGGACCTGGCCGACCGGGCGGCCGGCTGGCTGGCCGACCTGGTGGGCCGCTTCGAGCCCCAGGCGGTCCTGACGCCCTTTCCTTTGGACGCCCACTCCGACCACCGCCTGGCCGCCTGGCTGACCGCCCGGGCCCTGGCCGGCCGCGGCGATCTGCCGGTCTGGGCCTACGAGGTGGCCACCTCCTCCCTGGCTCCGGCCAACGTGGTCGTGGACATCACCCAGGTCGAGAAGGACAAGGCGGCCCTGATCAACCTTTACGCCTCCCAGATGGCGGGCTTCGACTACGCCAACGCCGCCCTGGGCCTGAACCGCTTCCACAGCCGCCATCTCCGGGGCCGGGGCGCGGCCGAGGTCTTCTTCCGGCTGCCGGCCGGCCGGTTCATCGAGCTCATGGACCGCTTCAGCTCGGAGCAAATCTTCGGGGATCGAGGTTGACCCGGGGCCCCGGGTCGGTCAAGATTGAGGCGGCGCCGCGGGCGGGGACAAGGACACATGTACCGGAATAACAAGGTTGCCCTGGTCGTTCCGGCCTTCAACGAAGGCCGGCTCATCGGTCCGACCCTGGACAAGGTGCCCGAGCTGGTGGACCGCGTCTTTGTGGTCGACGACTGCTCCACTGACGATACCCGCCGCGTCGTCGAGGCCAGGGCCGCGGCCGACCCCCGTGTCGTCCTGGTCCGCCACGACAGGAACCGGGGGCCGGGTGGGGCCATCATCACCGGCTACCGACATGCCGCCGCCGAGGAGTACGACCTGACCGTGGTCGTGGGCGGCGACGATCAGATGCCCTTTGACGTCATCACCGACTTCCTGGACCCGGTCATCGACGGCGAGTGCGACTACGCCAAGGGCAACCGCTTCCATCACATCGGTCCGACCCTGGCGAAGATGCCCAAGATCAGGCTCCTGGGCAACATCCTCATCACGGCCATGACCAAGATCTGCTCGGGCTACTACAAGATCATGGACGTGGTCGACGGCTACACCTGCATCTCGCTGAGGGCCATCCAGAACGTCAGCTGGGAGAAGTGCTGGCCGGGCTACGGCTACCCCATGAACTTCCTGATTCACCTCAACGCCCACGGCTTCAAGGTCAAGGACGTGCCCCGGCGGCCGATCTATCTCGAGGGGGTCCAGCAGTCCAAGATCAAGGGTCTGCGCTACGCCTTGAAGGTGTCGCCGATGCTCTTCCGCTCCTTCCTGTGGCGCATCGTCTACCGCTACATCTATCGCGACTTCCACCCTCTGGCCTTCTTCTACCTCTTCGGGATGATCCTCCTGCCGGTCGGGATGATCGCCGGGCTGGTCCTGATCTACAATCAGCTCATCGGCCGAGGCGTCAGCGGCCCCCAGGCCATCTTCACCGCCCTGTGCATCCTGACCGGCCTCCAGTTTCTGCTCTTCGCCATGTTCTTCGACATGGAGGAGGGCAAGTAGCCCCCGGTGAACGTGCTCATCGTCAGCGGCGACTACCCGCCCCGCTCGGGCGGCATCGCCGTCTACGGCGGCCAGCTGGCCGAACACCTGGCCCGCCGGCCCGAGGTGGACCGGGTCAGCGTCCTGGCCCTGGGCGACTGGCCCAGGGGCCGGGAGGAGGACGGAGGCTGCCTGATTTACCGGGAGCCGGCCCGGGGCTTCCTGGGCCTGGGTCTGGTCGTGGCCGGCCTGATCAGGCGGCTCAGGCCCGACGTGATCCACGTCCTGACCGTCTTCCCCGAGGGCTTCTGGGCCGCCCTGGCCGCCCGCCTGACGGGGCGGCCCCTGTTCATCTCCCTCTACGGCACCGAGGTCACGGCCACCGGCGGTTCGCTGATGACCCGGCTGGCCAAGAAGACGGCCCTCCGCCTGGCCGAAGGCCTCTTTCCCATCTCCCGGGTGGCCGTCCGGGCGGTTGAGGAGCGCTTCGGGCTCCGGGACCGGCCCATGACCGTGGTCTGGCCCGGCCTGACCGAACCGGAGCCGCCGGCTCCGGGCGATCCCGGCCGGGAGAGCCTGGGCCTGGACCCGGATGATTTCGTGGTCCTGACCGTGACCCGGCTGGTGGCCCGCAAGGGCGTGGACCTGCTCATCCAGGCCCTGGCCGGGCTGCCCGAGCGGATCAAGCTGGTGGTGGTCGGCCAGGGCTGGGACCGGGGCCGGCTGGAGGATCTGGCCCGGCGGGAAGGGCTGGCCGGCCGGGTCGTCTTCACCGGCTTCGTCCCCCGGACCGGGCCCTACTACCGCCTGGCCGACGTCTTTGTCCTGGCCTCCATCGAGGACAGGGCCAGCGGCGACGTGGAGGGCTTCGGCATCGTCCTGGTCGAGGCCCAGGCCCAGGGCCTGCCGGTCATCGGGACCGCCTGCGGCGGCATCCCCGAGGCCTTTGAGGACGGCCTGACCGGCCTGCTGGTCCCGCCCGGGGACGCCGAAGCCCTGGGCCGGGCCATCGCCCGCCTGGCCGGGGACCGGGACCTGCGCGGCCGGCTGGGCGCGGCCGGGCCGGACCTGGTCGCCCGCCGCTACGACTGGGACAGGAACGCGGCCTTATTCCTGGAGGCCTACCGGGCCGCCCGGGGAGGTTGAGGCGTGGCGCGGTGGACCTACGTGGCCGACATCCGGCTGCCCTCGGAGCGGGCCAACACCATCCAGGTCCTCAACCAGTGCCAGGCCCTCATCAGGGCCGGCCAGGAAGTGGAGCTGATCGCGCCCCGGCGGCTGAGGGCCTCGCCCGAGAAGGCCAAGCTCCGGGACCTGGGCCGGGCCTACGGTCTTGAGAGACGGCCGGCCATCCGCCGCCTGCCCTCCCTGGACCTGACCGCCGTGGCCGACCGCCTGCCCGGCCGGCTGAGCCTGGCCGTCTTCTACCTCCACCACCTGAGCTTCCTGGTCGGGGCGGCCTTCTCCCTGGCCCTGCGGCGGCCGGAGGTGGTCTACAGCCGGGAGGTCTTCCTGGCCCTCCTGGCCGGCTGGCTGATCCGGCTCTGGGGCGGCCGCCTGATCGTCGAGGCCCACAACCTGCCCCGGGGCAGGGCCGGCCGGCTGGTCTACCGCCTGGGTCTGAGCCAGGTCTGGGGCCTGGTGGTCATCAGCCGGGGGCTCAAGGACGGCTTTGTCGAGGCCGGCCTGGCCCCGGCCCGGCTGCTGGTCGCTCCGGACGGCGTGGCCGGCCGCTTCTTCCTCGACCAGGGCCGGCCCGAGGAGCTGAGGCGGCGGCTGGGCCTGCCCCGGGAAGATCCCCTGGTCCTCTACGCCGGCGGGCTCTACTGGGCCTGGAAGGGCGTGGCCACGCTCATCGAGGCCCAGCGCTTCCTGGACGACCGGGCCTGGCTGGTGGTGGTCGGCGGCTCGCCCGAGGCCGGGGACCTGGAGGGGCTCAAGGCCAGGGTCAGGGCCCTGGGGCTCAGGCGGGTCAGACTGACCGGCTTCGTGCCCCCGGCCCGGGTGCCCGAGTACCTCCAGGCGGCCGACGTGCTGGTCCTGCCAAACTCGGCCGCCAGCGAGATCAGCCGGCGCTACACCTCGCCGCTCAAGCTCTTCGAGTACCTGGCCTCGGGCCGGCCGGTGGCGGCCTCGGACCTGCCCTCGCTCAGGGAGACCCTGATCCACGGCCGGAACGCCTGGCTGGTCAAGCCCGACGACCCGGCCGCCCTGGCCGCCGGGATAAAGACTCTTCTGGACAATCCCGGCCTGGGCCGGTCCCTGGCCCAGCGGGGGCGGGCCGACGCGGCCGGCTACACCTGGGAGCAGCGGGCCGCCCGGCTGATGGGGCTGCTCGGATGAGGGTCCTCTATCTGACCGAGTCCCTGACCATCCCCGGCGGCTGGGCCCGCTACAGCCGGGATCTGATCAGCGCCCTGGCCGAGAAGGGCGTGGAGCCGGTTATCCTGGCCAGCCGGCCCGAGCCCCTGAACGGCTTCGCCTTCAACCCCCAGCCGGTCGGTCTGGCCTGGGCCGAGTGGGGCCCCCGGATGCTCCTGACCACGCCCCTCAACCTCCGGCGGCTGAGGCCCTTCCTGGCCGGGGCGGCCCTGATCCACGCCCTGGTCGAGCCGCTGGGGCCGCTGGCCTGGGCCGCGGCCCGCCTGGCCCGCCGCCCCTACCTCATCTCGGCCCACGGAACCTACGCCGCCGAGCCGTTCGTCCTGGGCCAGGGGGCCAGGCTGGGCCGGCTGGCCTTTCAGGGGGCCGGGGCGATCGCCTGCGTCTCCGGCTACACCCGCCAGAGGCTGGCCCGGCTCTGCCCCGGGGCCAACGGCGTGGCCGTGCCCAACGGCTCCAGCCCGCCCCGAATCGATTCCCTCCCGGCCTGCCCCATCGAGAGGCCATATTTTCTTTCGGTGGGGGCGCTCAAGAACCGCAAGGGCCAGCATCTGGTCCTAGAGGCCTTCCGGGGGCTGGCCGGACGGTATCCGGGCATTGACTGGGTCCTGGCCGGCTTCTCCTACCGGCAGCAGTTTCCGGTCAGCTTCGCCGCCCGGGTCAAGGAGATGGGCCTCCAGGACCGGGTCCACCTCCTGGGGGAGGTGGACGAGGCGATCCTGCAGCGGCTCTATGCCGACTGTCTTTTCAACGTCCTCACCCCCCTCAACGAGGAGTACGCCTTCGAAGGCTTCGGCCTGACCTACCTGGAGGCCGGCTGGCACGCCAAGCCCTCCGTCGGCAGCCTGGACTGCGGGGCCGAGGAGTCCATCAGCCAGGGGGTCGAGGGCTTCCTGGTCCCCCAGGGCGACGTCGGCCGGCTGGCCGAGGCCCTGGAGACGCTGATTCGCGACCAGGGCTTGCGACTCCAGATGGGCCAGGCCGCCCGGCGGCGGGCCGAGGCCATGACCTGGCCGGTCACGGCCGGGAGGATGTTGGATCTCTATGAGGAGGTCAGCCGGACCCATGGCTGCCGGACTTAAAGTCCTCCTCTGCGGCACCGGCGAACAGGCCGCCTGGCATCTCCTGGAGAGCCGGCTGGGCCGGACGGCCCGGATCAGCCACGTCTACGGCGCCGACCCGGCCCGGGCCGAGGCCTTTGCCCGGGACCACGGCCTGGAGCCGGTCAGGGACCTGGCCGGCTTCCTGGCCTCGGGCGAGGTCGGGGCGGTGGACGTCTGCACCAGGCACGACCGCCACGCCGAGCTGGCCGCCCTGGCCCTGGAGGCCGGCCGGCCGGTCCTGGTCGAGAAGCCCCTGGCCACTGACCTGGTTGCGGCCGAAGGCCTGGTGGCCGCGGCCGAGGCCAAGGGGCTGGCCCTGGGCGTGCTCTACCACAAGCGCTTCGCGCCCCAGTACCTGGCCCTCAGGGAGTTCATCCGGTCCGGCGGCTTCGGCCCGGGGCCGCTCAGCCTAGAGATGTCAATCAGCCACGCCCGCGACGAGGCCTACTTCGGCTGGGGCCAGTCCTGGAAGGCCAGCCTGGCCCACAATGGCGGCGGCATCCTGATGAACCAGATGGTCCACTACCTGGATCTCCTGGCCTGGTGGCTGGGCCCGGTGGCCGAGGTGGAGGCCCGATTCAAGGTGGGCGAACGCCCACTAGAAGGGGAGAGCTCGGCCGACCTGGGCCTCAGGTTCCAGGCCGGCCATCAAGCCCGCTTCACGGCCACCGTGGCCGTGCGCAAGTCCCTGCCCGACCGCCTGGCCGTCCACGGCCGGCGGGGGAGCCTGATCTTCAGCGGGGTCAGCCTGGTCCACCAGACCGTCGGCTTCGAGGCGGCCGAAATGTTTCGCCTCCGCCCCCTGGACAGGCTCCTTGACCGGCTGCCCTACCGGCTCAAGCGACGCCTGGGCTGGCCCCTGGGCCGGCTGGATCAGGGCAGCGTCGGCCTGGCCTGGGAGAGCTTCTTCCAGGCGGCCGGCAGCGGCCTGGCCCCGGAGGTCTCGGGCCGGGAGGGCCTGGCCGCCCTCAGGATAGTCGACCTGGCTTATAGTGGGCATAAGCCCAGATATACTCCGATCCGGGGCATGCTCCCACCAGTATTCGGGCAATCGCCCAAGGAATTCTACGGCCGCCTGTCCGGCCGGGAGAGGGTCGACGTCCTCCTGGTCAACCCCCTCCTGATCAGCTCCTACAACCTGGCCCACGCCCACATCCAGGTCCACCGGCCCCGGCCGCCCATCGGCCTGGCCTCGGCCGCGGCCTGGCTCCAGCGGTCCGGCCTGAAGGCCAGGGTCATCGACGCGGCCACTTTCGGCTGGAGCCCGGCCGAAACGGCCGAGATTATAAAGGCCTTCTCACCGGGCCTGCTGGTTCTGGCCACGGCCCAGCTGGACCGCTGGCAGAACCCGGACCTGGACATCTCGGCCGCGGCCGAGATAGCCGCCCAGGCCGGGATCAGACCCACGGTCCTGGTCGGTCCCCACGGCTCTGCCACGCCGGAGTGGACCTTGAGCCGCAGCGGGGCCGACCTGGTGATCCGGGGCGAGCCGGAGCGGACCCTGGTCGATCTGGCCGGGGCGGTCCTGGGCGGCGGCCGGCGCCAGGACGTGGCCGGTCTGGCCTGGCTGGAGGGCCAGACCCTGGTCGAGACCGCGCCCCGAAAATTCGACGACGACCTGGACGAGTACCCCAGCCCGGCCTATGCCGATCTGCCCCTCAGCCGCTACCAGTACACCTCGGACGACCTGCCGGGCCGCTACTGCTCCCTCCTCTCCTCCCGGGGCTGCCCGGCCCGCTGCCTCTTCTGCCTCAAGGCGATGATGCCGGGCCGGTGGCGGGCCCAGTCGGCCGAGCGGGTCGTCCTCGAAATGGAGCTCCTGGCCGGCGAGTTCGGGATCGGCTCGATCTACTTCCAGGACTGGGAGTTCCTCCACGACCGGGCCCGGGCCCTGAGGCTGGCCGAATTGATCGGCCAGCGGGGCATCAAGCTGAGCTGGGGCTTCTCCACGAGGCTTAACAACCTGGTCGAGGCCGGCCTGGTCCAGGCCCTGGCCGAGGCCGGCTGCGCCATGATCAACTCCGGCTACGAGACCGGTTCCCAGGAGATCCTCAACCGGGCCCGGAAGGGCATCAACCTGGAGGCGGCCGAAGCGGCCGTGGCCAACTGCCGCCGCTCGGGGATCAACCTCCGCCTCTTCGGGCTGGTCAATCTGCCCGGCGAGAACTTGAGGAGCATCCGGGAGTCCATGCGTTTCCTCAGGCGCCTGGGCACCGAGGTCGTCCACCCCAACCTGCCCATTCCCTATCCAGGGACCAAACTCTGGGAACTCTCCGGCGGCCTGGTCGACTGGGAGGGCCTGGACCGGTACACCGGCCGGGTCAAGGCCGGCCTGCCGCCCGGCCTGGCCCTGGCCTACTTCAAGCACCTCAACCGCAACCGCCGCTTCGGCCGGGGCTATCCCCTGCGGCCCCGCTTCTGGCGCTATCTCAGGATCAGGGGGTTCTGAATGAACCTGATCTCACGGGCCTACGCCTCGTGGAGCCTCAAGACGCCGCCCTTCCCGCGCCGTCTCCAGATCGAGACGACCAACCGCTGCAACGCCTCCTGCCTGATGTGCCCTCTCCGCGAGATGACCCGGCCCCCGGCCGACATGAGCTTCGAGCTCTTTGACCGCCTGGCCGCCGAGCTCAAGACCCAGCCCAGTCTGAGGCGGGTCATTCTCCACGTCATGGGCGAGCCCTTTGTCCGGCCCGACTTCCTGGACCTGCTGGCCCACCTCAGGCGGGAAGCGCCCCACCAGCCCCTGGAGTTCTCGACCAACGGCTCGCTCCTGGGCCCGGCCGAGGCCGAGCGGCTGGTCGAGATCGGCCCGGAGTCGATCAACTTCTCCCTGGACGCCTACTCGGCCGAGACCCACGCCCGGATCAGGCGCGGGCTGAACTTCAACCGGGTTCTGGCCAACCTGGCCGGCCTGATCGAGACCGTGGCCCGCTCGGGCCGCTCCCGGCCGCGCATCCTGGTCCAGCTCATCAAGATGGACGTGAACCGCGAGGAGTGGGCCGAGTTCGCCGACCAGTGGCTGACTCTCTCCGGCCGGCATCCCTTTGTCCAGGTCTACCTCAAGGAGCAGTGGTCCTGGGGCGGCCACCTGGAGTCGGGCCAGGCCGCCGCGGAGAGAAAGCGCGGCGGGCTGGCCGTGCCCTGCGGCTTTCCCTTCGACCAGCTGGACGTCTACGCCGACGGCCGGGTCGGCTTCTGCTGCCTGGACCAGGACGCCGAGCTGACCGTGGGCGACCTCAAGACCCAGAGCCTGGCCCAGATCTGGCGATCGGAGCGCCTGGAGGAGATGCGGCGCCGGTTCAAGCGGTTCGACTTCAAGGGCCTGCGCTGCGCCGAGTGCGGCGAGCGGCTGCGCTACCGGCCCCTGGCCGAGGTGGGCGGCCGGGGGCGGCGGCTCCTGGGGCTGGGGGAGCGGAGCGATAACCCGGCCGAGCCGCCGAGCCGGTAGGAGAGGTAATATGTCAGGGCGGCGCAGGCCGGTTGATTCTTCACTTCTGATCTGGGGCGGCTTGATCCTGCTCACCGCGGCCGGCCTGGCCCTGCGGCTCAAGGGGCTCAACCAGACCTCCCTGGGCCAGGAGGAGGCCTGGCACGCCTTCAACGCCGGCTACCCGGACTTCCTGTCCCACTGGTGGAAATACTGCGAGCACCCCTTCGGCTTCTACCTGATCAACCGCCTGACCACGGCCGTGGTCGGCTCGACTCTCTTCGGGGCCCGGTTCTCGGCCCTGCTGGCCGGATTGGCCGCCGTGCCCCTGGTGTTCCTGGTGGGCCGCCGCGCCGCCGGCCCCGGCGAGGGCCTCCTGGCGGCCGGGTTCACGGCCTTCAGCTTCACCGCGGCCGGGTTCTCGCTGGTGATGCTGCCCTACAGTCTCTGGTTCCTCTCGGCTTCAGTGATGATCTGGGCGGTTCTCCGGGCCAGGGAGAGGCCGAGCCCGTACCGGCTGGCCGTCCTCCTGCTCCTGGTGCCCTTGACCCACCAAGCCGTCTTCGCGATGCTCTTCATCCAGGCCGGGGCGGCCCTGCTCCTGGCCTGGGACTGCTACCGGGGCCGACTGAGCAAGGGCGTATGGACCGGGGAGACCTGCCGCCTGGCCGGCGGTTACATCGTCTGGCTGGGACTGACCGCCCTGGCCCTTGTCTGGCTGTCCACGCAGCGGATCGTCTACCCCATGGAGGGCTCCAATTACGTCCCCTACTCCTACCGCTTTTTCTGGTGGGGCAGCCTGGGTTTCTGGGGCGGCCTGTCCCGCCTGGCCGGCCAGGCGGAGACCCTCCTGCAGACCATGCTCCCCTTTGTCGGCCAGTTCGAGGTCAACAACTTGTTTGTGGGCCTCCAGATCCTGGTCGCCGCGGTGGGTCTGGGGGACCTGGGCCGGTCGGAAAAGGGCCGGGGCTTCCTGATCCTGCTGCTGGGGACGCTCCTGGCTCAGTTCCTGGCCATGGCCCTGAGCCTGTGGCCCATCCTCTGGCGGCAGTCCCTCTATCTGAGCCCGTTCTACTACGTCATCCTGGCCCGGGGAATGGTCGTCCTGGGCGGTTGGATGTGGCGGGCCAGGTACCGCCTGGCCTTGGGCCTGGGCCTGGCCTTCCTGGCCGTCCTGCCCCTGCGGGCCGTGGCCAAGAATCCTCTGGGCTGGCCCTATCACCAGGGCAGGCCAGAGGCCGGGTCCAGTTTCTTATTCGAGCACCTCAAGGCGGCCCTCCGGGAGGGCGACGTCATTTACACCGACCACCACTCCACCTTTGCCCTGGCCTTCCTGTTCCTGAGGGACCAGCCCGCAGCCTACCGGGCGGCCCAGGGGAACTCGCTGCGGAAGGAATACCGGGACAAGTCAGATCGGGAATTGGGTCTCGACCCCCAGAGGCTGGTCGAGGTCGAACTCTTCGGCCGCCGGGTCAGGCTGCTCCAGGGCGGAGCGGACGTCTCGGCCATTCTCCAGGCCAGGCCGGAGCGGATCTGGGTAATGCTCGACGCCTGGGCCCGGGAGGACGAGCGGAGCCAGGTGCCCCAGGCTCTGTCCCAGGCCTACGCCGTGAGCCAGCGCCGGACTTTCCCCGGCTCGGCGGGCACCTGGCTGCTTTTCACCCGCAAGGATTAGCCCACCGGGGCCGGCCGGGCCAGACCAGGGTCCGGACTTCGACCTGACATGATCTTTCCAGGCCAACTTAGAGAATTCCTGGCCCGCAAGTTCGTCCGGGACACCCTCGTCCTCCAGGTCGGCGACACCCTCAACCTGGGCGTGGCCTTCCTGACCTCGGTCCTCCTGGCCCGGCTGCTCGGGCCCAGCGGCTACGGCGTCTACGCCCTGGTCTTCTCCCTGTTCGGGGCCCTGACCTTCGCCGGCGACTTGGGCCTGGCCCCGGCCACGGTGACCCAGCTGGCCGAGGCCCTGGCCAGGGGGGAGAGGGCGGCCGCGGCCGAGTTCTGCGGCTACTTCGTCAAGCTCTCGGCCGTCCTGGGGCTGGCCTTCATCGTCGTCGGCCTGGCCCTGGGCCCGCCTCTGGCCGGCTGGCTTTACGGCCGCAGCCTGATCGGCCTCCTGGCCGGGCTGCTCATGGCCGACCAGCTCCTGGGTCTGCCCCGCAACCTGGTCCGGGTGGCCTTCCAGTCGGCCCGGCGGATGAGCTGGCTCTCGGCCTTCGAGGTCGGCCGGGGCCTGGTCAGGCTGGGCCTGGTGGCCCTGTTTCTGATCCTGGGCCTGGGCGTCGGCGGGGTGGTCCTGGCCGAGCTGATCGCCGCGGCCCTGGCCTCCCTGGCCGCCTGGCCCCTCTTCAACCGCCTCCGGGAGGCCGAGGCCGGGGCCATGCCTTCCTGGGCCGAGACCTGGGACCAGGCCCGGCGGGTGCCCCTTAGAAAGCACTTCGCCTTCGGCTTCAAGATCGTTCTGGACCGGAACGTGGTCCGGGTCCTGGAGGTGGTCCCCTTCCTGATCCTGGGCCGCTACGCCCCGGCCGCGGAGGTGGGCTTCCTCCGCCTGGCCTGGGGGGCCATCAACCTGCCCCTCAACCTGCTGACGGCCATCGCCAACAACCTGGCCGCCCGGCTGCCCCAGCTCAGAGGCCTGGGCGACTGGGCCGGCCTGTGGCGGGTCTTCTTCCGGACCTCCCTGGCCGGCGGCATCCTCTCCCTGGCCGGCGTCGGCCTCTTCGCCCTCCTGGCCCCCTGGCTGATCAGGGTCATTTACGGGGCCCAGTTCCTCCCGGCCCTGCCCTTCGTCTACATCCTGGCCCTGGGCGCGGCCCTGTCCGGCTTCTTCGCCGGCGTCGGGGCCCTCTACCGGACCCTCTACCGGGTCGGCCTCCTGGTGGCGGCCAACCTGATCCAGCTGGCCCTCTACCTGCCGGCCTGCTATCTGCTCGTCAAGGGCCTGGGGACCACCGGCGGGGCGGTCTTCATCTCCGGCCGGGTCCTGGCCCTCAACCTGGTCGCCTTCGGCCTGGCCCTGGCCCTGCTCCGGCGGCCGGAGGGGCAAAAGGCCGGGGAGCGGCCTTGCGCGTCCTGATGGTCAACGACTACTTCGGCTTCTCGGCCGGGGCCTTTGCCGTGGCTTGGGAGCTCTCGGGCGAGCTGATCCGGCGGGGGCACCGGGTCGCCTTTCTGTGCGCCACCGAGCGGCGGGAGGAGGCCGGCCGGGCCGACCTCGAGGGCCGGGAGGTGATCAGGCTCTATGCCCGGACACCTTTCCGGCTGAGGCCGGCCCTGACCATCCACCGGCCCGGCCTGGTGGCCCGGGCCGCGGCCGCGGCGGCCGAGTTCAGGCCCCAGGTCGTCCACGCCCACGTGGTCCACCTCCACTTCTCCTTCGGCCTGCTGGCCCGCTTCGACCGCCAGGGCTGGCCGGTCATCCTCTCGGCCCACGACACCGGCATCTTCTGCCCGACCAAGTACACCTGCCAGCCGCCCGAGGACCCGGCCCGGCCGGCCTCCTTCAGGGACTGCCTGGCCTGCCAGCGCTTTCGCTTCCTGCCCGGACGGGCCCGGGCAACCAGGCGCCTGGTCAACGGCCATGTCCGCCGGGTCGCGGCCGTGTCCCACTCCCTGGCGGCCATCCTCAGGGCCAACGGCGTGGCCCGGGTGAGCGTGGTCCACAACGGGCTCGACGCCGCGGCCCTGGCCGGCCAGGGCTGGCCGGCCCAGCGCTTCCGGGACCACCTCGGCCTCTGTGAGGACGAGGGGCTCATCCTCTTCGGCGGCCGGCTGCAGCGGGAGAAGGGCGACGAAGCCGCCCTGCGGGCCCTGGCCCTCATCCCGGCGGTCCTGAAACCGAGATTGGTCGTGGCCGGCCGGCGGGAGCTCTTCGGGCCGCGGCTGAGGGGCCTGGCCCGGGAACTGGGCGTTTCGGAAAAGATAGTCCTGGCCGGCTGGCTGGACCGGGACCAGATGCTGGGCGCCTATCGGGCCGCCCGGGCGGTCCTGGTGCCATCGCTCTACCCCGACCCCTTCCCGACCATCAACCTGGAGGCCATGGCCCTGGCCCGGCCGGTGGTCGGGACATGCTTCGGGGGCACGCCCGAGGTGGTGGCCGAGGGCGAGACAGGCTTCCTGGTGGATCCCCGCCGGCCCGAGGAGACGGCCGAGCGGCTGGGCCGACTCCTGGCCTCGCCCGAGCTGGCCGAGAGAATGGGCCGGGCCGGACGGGCCAGACTGGAGGCCCGTTTCAGCCTCAGGGCCCAGGCCGAGGCCTTCGAGGCCCTCTACCGGGAGCCGGCTTGAGGGTGGTCATGCTCAGCACCGGCTTCCCCCGCTGGGAGGGCGACCTCTTCGGCTTCTTCGTGGCCGAACTGGCCGAGGCCCTGGCCCGGGCCGGGGAGACGGTCCGGGTCCTCTGCCCGGCCGACCCCGGGGCCCCGCTCCGGGAGCTGAAGGACGGTTACGCCGTGGCCCGGGTCCGCTACGCCTGGCCGGCCCAGGCGCAGCGGCTCGCCTACGGAGCTGGGCTTGTGCCCAACCTTAGAGCCAAGCCGATTTTATCGGGGCTTTTGCCCAGTTTTCTCTGGACCCTGGCCTGGCGGGCCGCCCTGGAGGCCAGGCGGGCCGACGTCTTTCACGGCCAGTGGGTCGTCTCCGGCCTCTTGGGCCTGCTGGGCCGGGCCTGGCACGGCCGGCCCGTGGTGACCACCCTGCGGGGCAGCGACCTGGCCTTGCTCAGGGGCCTGCCGGCCGGGCCGGTCGGCCGCCTCCTGGCCGGCTTCGACTGCCTGACCGCGGTCAGCCAGGAGATCCTTGAGGCCGTCCTGAGCTACGGCCTCCCGGCCGAGCGGGTCGCCCTGGTGCCCAACGGAGTCAACACCAGGCTCTTCGCCCCCCGGGACCGGACCGAGTGCCGGGCCAGCCTGGGCCTGGAGGCCCGGGAGCCGCTCCTTCTCTGGGCCGGCCGGATCGCCCCGGAGAAGGGCCTTGACGACCTGCTTCGGGCCATGCCCTTTGTTTTAGAGAGAGCCCCCCGGGCCAGGCTCTACCTGCTCGGCGACGGCCCGCTTAAGGCCGGGCTGGCCCGGCTGGCCCAGGAACTGGGTCTGGACCGGGCCGTGGTCTGGCGGCCCAGCGTACCCCGGGCCGAGATGGCTCTCTGGTATAATGCCGCCGACCTGGTCGTCCTGCCCAGCCGGCGGGAGGGCCGGCCCAACGTGGTCCTGGAGGCCCTGGCCTGCGGCCGGCCCGTCCTGGCCAGCCGGGTGGGCGGCCTGCCCGAGCTGATCGAGGACGGCTCCAGCGGGGCCCTGGTCCCGGCCGGCCGGCCCGATGAACTGGGCCGGGCCGCGGCCGAGCTCCTGGCCCGGCCCGAGCGTCTGGCCGAGTACGGCCGGGCCGGGCCGGAGAGGCTCAAGGCCCTGGGCCTGGACTGGGACCGGAGCGCGGGGCAGCTGAGGCGGATTTATGGCGAAGTCGTCGCCCGCAGGAAACGGAACCGGGCCGGCTGAGTCCGGGACCCGGCTGCTGGGCGGCCGGCCGGGCCAGGCTTCAGGCCCATGACTGGTCGGTCCTGATCGCAAGATACCTGACCATCCTGGCCGGACTCGGCTTCGGCCCCCAGACATCCTGAATCCCCCTGACCGGCCCGCCCTGACCAGGCGGGCTAGATTATTCTTGACTCCAAATCAATGATGGATTATTGAGTAGAAAAAGTGAGTCATGAATAGCTTGCTTTCAGGTCTTGTATCTTCCAACATCAGGATAAGACTGCTAGTTCGTCTCTTTGCCAATCCCGACACGACCGGCTACCTGAGGGGCCTGACCGAGGATTTCGGCCTGTCCAGCAACGCCGTCCGCGAGGAGCTGAATCGCCTCTCCAAGGCCAAGCGCCTGGCCGAGTACGGCCCGGCCAGGCCGGACGAGGCTCAAAGTCCTGGGCCTGGACTGGGACCGGAGCCCGGGGCGGCTGAGGCGGATTTGTGGTGAAGTCGTCGCCCGAAGGAAACGGCGCCGGAACGGCTGAGTCCGGGACGCGGCTGCTGGGCGGCCGGCTGGGCCAGCTCCTGGCCGGCCTCTGGGCCGGCCTGGTCCTGGTCGTGTTCCTGTACCGCTACCTGGGCCTCTTGGACCGGAGCTACGGCCTGACGGCCAAGCTCCAGACCGAGGGGCTCCTGGGCGTCCTGGCCCGCTGGCTGGGGATCAGGTGAAATCAGCCGGCTGAGGGCTCAAGCCTTCAACCAGACGGGATGGTCAAAGTGCCGGATAAAACTTACAGCGGACGGACGGCCCTGGTCACCGGCGGGGCCGGGGCCATCGGCTCCAACCTGGTCGCCGCCCTGCTCCAGGCCGGGGCCGAGAGCGTGGTCGTGCTGGACAACCTGACCTCGGGCCGGCGGGAACTGCTCCCCCCGGAAGAGCGGGTCAGGCTCTACGTCGGCGACGTGGGCGACGACGAGATGCTCCACCTGGTCTTCGGCGAGAACAAGATCGACCTGGTCTTCCACCTGGCGGCCAACTTCGCCAATCAGAACTCGGTCGATCACCCCCGCCGCGACCTCGGGACCAACGGCCTGGGCACGCTCAAGCTCCTGGAGTACTCCGCCCGGACCGGGGTGAGGCGCTTCCTCTACACCTCCTCCTCCTGCGTCTACGGCGGCAAGAGCAACGCCCTGTCCGAGGACGAGACTGACTTCAACCTGGACACGCCCTACGCCATCACCAAGCTCCTGGGCGAGCGCTACGTCAACTTCTTCCAGACCTACCACGGCCTGGACACGGTCGTCCTGCGCTACTTCAACGCCTACGGCCCGGGCGAGTACCCCGGCCGCTACCGCAACGTCATCCCCAACTTCCTGGCCCGGGCCGCGTCCGGCCAGCCCCTGGTCATCACCGGCAGCGGCGAGGAGACCCGGGACTTCACTTTTGTCGGCGACACCGTGGCCCTGACCCTCAAGGCGGCCCTGGAGCCCGGGGCCGTGGGCCGGGTCTACAACGTCGGGGCCGGCCGGGAGACCAACATCCGCGACCTGGCCGAGCGGATCAACCGCCTGACCGGCAACCGGGCCGGACTGGAGTTCGCCCCCCGACGCAAGTGGGACCGCATCTCCTCCCGCCTGGCCGACGTGAGCCGGGCCAAGCGGGAGCTGGGCTATGCCCCCCGGGTCGGCCTGGAGGAGGGCCTGGCCCTGACCTGGGACTGGCTCAGGACCAGGCTGGACCGGATCTGATGTGCGGCATAGCCGGCATCGTTGAGATGGGAGGTCGGCCCATCGACCGGGAGGTCCTGGCCCGGATGACCGCGTCCCTGAGCCACCGTGGGCCGGACGGCGACGGCTTCTACGTGGCCGACGGCCAGGGCGGGGGGCCCTCCTGCGGCCTGGGCCACCGGCGGCTGTCCATCATCGACCTGGCCGGCGGCAAGCACCCCCTGAGCAACGAGGACGAGACCGTCTGGGCCATGGTCAACGGCGAGTTCTACGGCTACCGGGAAGTCCGCCAGGAGCTCATCGACCGGGGCCACCTGCTCAAGACCGAGTGCGACTCCGAGATCCTGATCCACCTCTACGAGGAGGTGGGGATCGAGGCCGTGGCCCGGCTGCGGGGCATGTTCGCCCTGGCCCTCTGGGACGGCAAGGCCGGCCGGCTCCTCCTGGCCCGCGACCGCCTGGGCCAGAAGCCCCTCTGCTGGACCAGGCTGGGCCAGCGGGTCCTCTTCGCCTCCGAGGCCAAGGCCTTTTTTCAGGACCCCGACTTTGTGGCCCGGCTCGATCCGGCCGGCCTGGCCCGCTACCTGCGCTGGCTCTACCTGCCCGCGGCCCAGCCCGGCCCTCAGTCGCTCCTCCAGGGCGTCCACCGCCTCCGGCCCGGCCACCTGGCCGTCATCGACTCCAACGGCCTCGAGGAGCGGCCTTACTGGTCCCTGCCTTTCCAGCCCCAGCCCATGGACCGGCAAGAGGCCGTGGCCGAGTTCGAGCGCCTCCTCCTGGAGGCGGTCTCGCTCCGGCTCGTCGCCGACGTGCCCCTGGGCGCCTTCCTCTCCGGCGGCCTGGACTCCTCGCTCATCTGCGCCCTGATGGGCCGGGCCGGCGCTTCGCCCAAGACCTACACGGTCAGCTTCGGCCAGGCCTCCTTCGACGAGTCGGCCAAGGCGGCCCGGGTGGCCCGGCACCTGGGCACCCAGCACACCGAGGTCCCGGTCAAGCCCGACGTGCTGGCCGACCTGGAGGACCTGATCTACTACCTGGACGAGCCCATGGCCGACTCCTCGGCCATCCCGACCTACTGGCTCTGCCGGGCCACCCGGCGGCACGTCACCGTGGCCCTGTCCGGCGACGGCGGCGACGAGCTCCTGGCCGGCTACCGGCGCTACGTCGGCCGCCGCCTGGCCGCCGGCTACAACCGCCTTCCGGCCTGGCCGCGCCGGGGCCTCAGGTCCCTGGCCGCCCGCCTGCCCGAGCCCTCGACCTACACCGGCCGCAGCTTCATCAAGAAGCTCAAGAAATTCCTGGACCAGGCCGATCAGGCTGAAATGAGACCAGAGCTGTCCCGGCTGGACTTCCTGGACCCGGCCGAGCTGGCCGAGACGTTAGGCCCGGAGGCCCTGTCCCGGGGCCGGGCCGCCGGCGACCCCCTGGCCGAGCTGTGGGCCGGGGCGCCTCCGGCCGACCCGGTGGCCCGGATGCAGTGGGTCGACCTGCAGAGCTACCTGCCCGACGACATCCTGGTCAAGGTCGACCGCATGTCCATGGCCCACGCCCTGGAGGTCCGCTCGCCCTTCCTGGACCACCCCCTGGTCGAGTTCCTGGCCCGGGTGCCCCTGGAGCTGAAGCTCCAGGGGCTCACCACCAAGCGCCTCCTCAAGGAGACGGCCCGGCGCTACCTGCCGGCCGAGATCATCAACCAGCCCAAGCAGGGCTTCGAGGTTCCCCTGGCCGCCTGGTTCAGGGGCGAGCTCAAGGGGCTTCTGGAGGAGAGGCTGGCTCGGCCGGAGCTGGAGAAGGCCGGCCTGCTCAGGCCCGGCGCGGCCGGCCGGCTCAGGGAGGCCCATCTCTCGGGCCGGCGGGACCTGGCCCAGATCCTCTGGGGCCTGCTCGTCCTGGAGCTGTGGCTGGCCAAGTTCAAGGTGGGGGTGGCCTGATGGCTGACCAGGACTTCATCCCTTACGGCCGCCAGGAGATCGACCAGGCCGACGTCGAGGCCGTGGTCGAGGTCCTCCGTTCCGACTTCCTGACCCAGGGACCCTGGGTGGCCCGCCTGGAGGCGGCTCTGGCCGAGAAGGTCGGGGCCAGCCAGGCCGTGGCCGTGGCTAGTGGCACGGCCGCCCTTCACCTCAGCGCCCTGGCCCTGGGGCTCAAGCCTGGTCAGGCCTGGATCACCAGCCCCCTGACCTTCGTGGCCACGGCCAACGCGGCCCGCTACGCCGGGGCGACCCCCCTCTTCGGCGACGTGGACGAGACCGGCTGCCTCGACCCGGCCACGGTCGGGCCGGCCGCGGCCAGGGCCAGGCGGCTGGGCCTGGAGCCCAGGGTGGTGGCCGGGGTGGACCTGACCGGCCAGCCGGCCGACTGGGCCGGCCTCAGGGCCGCGGCCGAGGCCGAGGGGCTGAGTCTGGTGGACGACGGCTGCCACGCCCTGGGCGCCCGCTGGCGGGACGGGGAGGGCGCCTGGCGGCTGATCGGCCAGGACGGCGGGGCCCAGGCGACCGTCTTCAGTTTCCACCCGGTCAAGCACGTCACCACCGGCGAGGGCGGAGCCGTGGTGACCGACTCGGTCGAGCTGGCCGAGCGACTCAGGATTTTACGCAGCCACGGCATCACCCGGGCCGGCTTCAGCCAGCCCGAGATGGCCCTGGACCCGGCCGGCCGAACCAATCCCTGGTACTACGAGCAGCAGATGCTCGGCTTCAACTACCGCCTGACCGACCTGCAGGCCGCCCTGGGCCTCAGCCAGCTCAAGCGGCTGGACGACTTCCTGGCCCGGCGGCGGCACCTGGCCGCGGCCTACGACCAAAAGCTGGCCGGCCTGGGCCACGTCCGGCCCCTGGACAGGCGGCCCGGGGTGGAGCCGGCCTATCACCTCTACGCCGTCCGGATCGACTTCCGGTCCGCCGGGGTCAGCCGGGCCGAGGTCATGAACAAGCTCCGCCAGGCCGGCATCGGCACCCAGGTCCACTACATCCCGGTCCACCTCCAGCCCGACTTCCGACGGGCCCTGGGCACCGGCCCGGGCGACTGCCCCAGGGCCGAGGCCCTCTACCAGGAGCTCCTGAGCCTGCCTCTCTATCCCGGCCTCAGCCCGGCCGACCAGGACCGGGTGGTGGCCGGCCTGGCCCAAGCCTTGGGGGCCTGAGCCCCTTGGCCCGGCCCAGAGCCGCCCTTCTGCCGCCCCGGGTCTGGCACTCCACCTGGGGTCAGGAGAAGAACCTGGTCGGCCGCTTGGCCGAGCGCTTCGACATCGACGTCCTGGACCTGGTCGACTTCGGCCGGCGCCACGACAAGGCCGGCCGGAACTTCTTTCCCCCGCCCCCGGGCGTCCGGATCATCGAGCGGCCGACCCCGCCCGGCCTGATCCTCCAGGGCCTCTACCAGGAGCTGGCCAACGGCCTGAGGCTCCTCCTGGGCGGCTACGACCTCCTGATCACCTACCTGACCACGGGCGGGGTCCTGGCCGCCCTGGCGGCCAGGCTGCGGGGGACCAAGGTCCTGCTCATCTACGCCGACGACTACGTCGAGTTCTACGCCCACAAGAGCCGCCTGGCCGGCCGGCTGACCGCCCGCCTGGCCAACCCCCTGGTGGCCCGCCTGGCCCAGGCCGCCGTGGCCACGGCCCGGCTCCTGGCCGAGGACCTCAGGCCCTTTCACCCGGGCATCAGCCACGTGCCCAACGGCGTCGAGGCCGCCCGCCTGGCCCAAGTGCCGGCCAAGTCCGGCGGCCCCTTCCGGGTCGGCTTTGTCGGCGGCTTCGGCCACTGGGTCGACTTCGAGAGCCTCTTAGAGGCGGCCGGGCGGCTGCCGGACACAGAGTTCCGCCTGGTCGGCGGCGGAGACAGGTTCGAGGAGTTGGCCGGTCTGAGCCAGGGCCTGGCCAATGTGAGCCTGACCGGCCAGGTGGACTACGACCGGGTCCTGGTCGAGCTGGCCGGCCTGGACGTCTGCCTCATCCCCTTCAAGGTGAACCGCCTGACCGACCGGGTCAGCCCGATCAAGCTCTTCGAGTACTGGGCGGCCGGCCGGCCGGTCATCGCCTCGCCGGCCCGGGAGATCCGGGAGACGGCCGGCCGGGACGGGGCGCTCTACTACGACGACGGCCCGAGCCTGGCCCGGGCCATCGAGCGGCTCCGGGCCGAACCTGAGCTCGGGGCCGGGCTGGCGGCCGCCGGCCGGGCCAGGCTTCAGGCCCACGACTGGTCGGTCCTGATCGAGAAATACTGGACCATCCTGGCCGGACTCGGCTTCGGCCCCCAGACGTCCTGAATCCCCCTGACCGGCCTGCCCTGAACAGGCGGGCTAGATTGTTCTTGACTCCAAATCAATGATGGGTTATTGAGTAGTAAAAGTGAGTCATGAATAGTTTGCTTTCAGGTCTGGTTTCTTCCAAGGCCAGGATAAGACTGCTGGTCCGGCTCTTTTCCAATCCCGACACGACCGGCTACCTCAGGGGCCTGACCGAGGAGTTCGGCCTGTCCAGCAACGCCGTCCGGGAGGAGCTCAACCGCCTCTCCAAGGCCAAACTCCTGACCAAATCGCGCAACGGCCGCGAGGTCCACTACCGGGCCAATCCCCAGCACCCCCTCTTCGGCGAGCTGATCTCCATCGCCCAGAAGGTCCTGGGCATTGACCGGATCGTCGAGAACATCGTCCGCCGGGTCGGCCGCCTGGACATGGCCATGCTGGTGGATGATTACGCCCGGGGACAGGATTCGGGGATCATCGACCTCATCCTGGTCGGGCAGATCGACCAGACCAACCTGCTTGACCTGGTGGCCAAGACCGAGAGATACATCAAGCGCAAGATCAGAACCCTGGTGCTGACCCCTGACGAATATCAGGACCTCCAGGAAGGCCTCAAGGAGAGGCCGACCCTGGTCCTTTGGACCGGCCAGACGGACAAGAACTGATCCGGCCGGTTTGCCTCTAACAAGTTGTATCGACTCGATTAACGCCGCAAGGCGTCCTGTAATCGAGGCGGCGGAGCAGTGCCGGAGAGTCAGATTTCGGGCCCGGCCGAAACCCGAGGATAATTCAGATGAGCAGCCTCAAACGAGCCGTGGTCACCGGCGGGGCCGGCTTCATCGGCAGCCACCTGGTCGAGCGGCTGCTGGCCGACGGCCACGAGGTCGTTGTCCTGGACAACCTCTCCACCGGCCGGCTGGCCAACCTGGAGCACCTGAAGGGCCAGTCCCGGCTGGAGTTCCACCGGGTCGACCTGGCCGAGTTCGGCCGGGCCGAGGCGTTCTTCCGGGGCGCCGACTGGGTCTTCCACCTGGCCGCCCTGGCCGACATCGTGCCCTCGATCCAGCGGCCCATCGACTATTACCGGGCCAACGTGGACGGGACCGTGGCCGTCCTGGAGGCGGCCCGGGCGGCCGGTGTGAAGCGGTTCGTCTACACGGCCTCCTCGTCCTGCTACGGTCTCCCGGACGAGTATCCCACCCCGGAGACGGCCCCCATCAGGCCCCAGTACCCTTACGCCCTGACCAAGTACCTGGGCGAGGAGTGCGTCAGGCACTGGCACCAGGTCTATCACCTGCCCGCGGTCAGCCTGAGGCTGTTCAACGTCTACGGCCCCAGAGCCAGGACCGGCGGGACCTACGGCGCCGTCTTCGGAGTCTTCCTGGCCCAGAAGCTGGCCGGCCGGCCCTTCACCGTGGTCGGCGACGGCAATCAGACCAGGGATTTCACCTTTGTCACTGACGTGGCCGAGGCCTTTGTCCGGGCGGCCGGGTCCGACATCGAGGGCGAGATCTTCAACGTCGGCTCCGGGGGCACCTACAGCGTCAACCGGCTGGTGGAGCTGCTGGGCGGGGAGGTTGTCCACCTGCCCAAGCGGCCCGGCGAGCCGGACTGCACCTTCGCCGACACGGCCAAGATCGAGCGCCTCCTGGGCTGGCGGGCCCGGGTCAGCTTCGAGGAGGGCGTGGCGGTCATGCTGGAGCACATCGAGGACTGGCGCCAGGCCCCGGTCTGGGAGCCGGAGTCCATCGCCCGGGCCACCCGGGAGTGGTTCGACTGCCTGGGCCCCTCGGCCGGCCGGCGCGGTTGAGTCGAGTCAGGGGGGACTGATATTGCCCAACGATAAGATCAAGGGACTGGATGAGCTGGCCGGCATCCTGGACTCGCTCAAGGCCCGGGGCAAGAGGATCTGCCACTGCCACGGCGTCTTTGATCTGGTCCACATCGGCCACATCCGCCACTTCGAGGAGGCCCGGGGCTTCGGCGACGTCCTGGTGGTGACCATCACCCCTGACCGTTACGTCAACAAGGGCCCCCACCGGCCGGCCTTCACCGAGTCCCTCAGGGCCGAGGCGGTGGCCGCCCTGAGCTGCATCGATTTCGTGGCCGTCAACCGCTGGCCCACGGCCGTGGAGACCCTCAAGCTCCTCAAGCCCGACTTCTACGTCAAGGGCCCGGATTACAGGGACGCGGCCAAGGATTTGAGCGGCGGCATCGTCCTGGAGGAGGAGGCGGTCCGCTCGGTGGGCGGCAAGCTGGTCTTCACCGACGACATCACCTTCTCCTCCTCCAGCCTGATCAACCGGCACCTGGCCGCCTTCCCCGACGAGTTGAGCAAGTACCTGGGCGAGTTCTCGGCCCGGTACCGGGAGGAGGAGGTCATCGGCTACCTGGAGGGAGCCAGGTCACTCAAGGTTCTGGTCATCGGCGAGGCGATCATCGACGAGTACCACTACTGCGAGACCCTGGGCAAGGCCGGCAAGGAACCCATCCTGGTGGCCAAATTCCTGAGCAGCGAGAGGTTCGCCGGCGGCATTCTGGCCGTGGCCAACCACGCCGCGGCCCTGTCGGATTCGGTCGGCCTGGTCACGGCCCTGGGCGAGGTCAACAGCCAGGAGAGCTTCATCAGGGAGCGGCTGGCCCCGGCGGTGGAGCCCATGTTCGTCTACATGGACAACGCCCCGACGATTGTCAAATGCCGCTACGTCGAGATCTACCCCTTCCAGAAGCTCTTCGAGATCTGCTACATGAAGGGCCCCGAAGAGTACCCGGCCCTGCCCAAGGCCCTCTGCGCCCAACTGGAGGAGGTCCTGCCCGATTACGACGTGGTCATCGTCACCGATTACGGCCACGGCCTGATCGGCCCGGAGGCGGTGGAGCTCCTTTGCGAAAAAGCCAGATTCCTGGCCGTCAACACCCAGCTCAACGCCGACAACCGTGGCTTCAACACCGTCTCCAAGTATCCCCGGCCCGATTTCGTCTGCATCTCGGAGACCGAGCTGCGCCTGGAGGCCCGCAACCGGACCGGCGATATCGAACAGATCGTCCTCAACGTGGCCGCCAAGCTGGACTGCAGCCGGATCCTAGTCACCCAGGGAGCGGAGGGCTGTCTGACCTATTCGGCCGAGGGCGGGTTCCTGAAGGTTCCGGCCTTCACCAGCCGGATCGTCGACCGCATCGGCGCCGGGGACGCGGTCCTGGCCGTGGCCGCCCTCTGCGTCGCCCAGGGCGCGCCCATGGATCTGGTGGGCTTCATCGGCAACGCCGTGGGCGCCCAGGCGGTGAGCATGGTCGGCAACCGCAAGTCCATCTCCCGGGTGGACCTGATCAAACACGTCGTCTCCCTGCTCAAGTGACGGGCGAGAAGATATGGCCCTGACGATCTCGGAATACATAGGCCGGCTGAACGCCCTGCTCTCGGACACCCGGGTCACTGACCTGGCCGGGCGGTCCCTCTCCCTGGACGAGGGCGCGGCCAGGGCGGTGGAGGAGCTTGTTGCCGCCGGGCGTGAGGGCGCCAAGGTGATGATCATCGGCAACGGCGGCAGCGCGGCCATCGCCGGCCACATCCACGTGGATCTGTGCCACTCGGCCAAGATCAAGAGCCTCATTTTCTACGACGCCCCTCTGCTCTCGGCCCTGTCCAACGACCACGGCTACGAGTCGGCCTTTGAGAGGCCCGTGGAGCTCTGGGCCCGGGCCGGCGACGTCCTGATGGCCATCAGCTCTTCGGGCCGCTCGGAGAACATCCTCCGGGCCGTCAGGGCGGCCCGGGGAAAGGGCTGCCGGGTGATCACCCTGACCGGGTTCAGGCCGGACAACCCCTTGCGGGGCCTGGGCGAGATAAACTTCTACGTCGGCCTTGAAGATTACGGGCTGGTCGAGACGGCCCACTCGGCCCTGGGCCACTTCCTGACCGACGCCGCGGCAGCCCTCAGCCGGACCTGACCCAGCCATGAGAGAGAACTTCAAGGGCCGGCCCGGCTCCTTGGGCAGCCGGATTCACAGGAAATGGGCCAGCTTGACCGATGGTGGGAATTCGGCCCTCTGGCGGGCGGCGGCGGTCCTGCTCCTGGTTCCCCTGGCCTTTCCGGCCGTCCTGGTCATCAGGCTGCTCCGGCCGCTGATCACGATCCGCTTCACCGGACTGGCCAGCCACCGGATCGGCCATTTCGCCGGCAACACCGAGGTCTACCTGTGCGAACGCGACGCCGATCTCTACGGCCGGCGAAACCTGGACATCTTTTACTACGACTGGTCCGTCTGCAACGGCCAGCTGGCCCGGATGTGGAAGAGGGTCCTGCGCGTCAGCGCTCTGGTTCAGCCCCTGGCCCTGGTCAACCGCTGGCTGCCCGGCGGCGCGGCTCACCGGATCGAGATGCCCCGGGACTCCGACGTCAGGGGCGTCCTGAGGCGGTTCTCCCCCCACCTGAGCTTCACCGCCGAGGAGGAGACCCGGGGCCGGGAGGCCCTGGCCGCCATGGGTCTCCCGGACGGGGCTGAGTTCGTCTGCTTTTTCAGCCGGGATTCGGCCTACCTCGAGGCCACCTACCGGGAAAAGGACTGGTCCTACCACTCCTATGAGAACTCCAGCATCCAGGCCAACATTCCGGCCATGGAGGAGATGGTCCGCCGCGGTTACTCCTGCTTCCGGATGGGGTCCGTAGTCAGTCAGGCTCTCGAGTCGGACAACCCCAGGATCGTCGATTACTCCACCAGGTACAGGAGCGAATTCCTGGATCTCTACCTCTCGGCCAGGTGCCGGTTCTTCGTCTGCGGCCCTTCGGGCATCACCGCCCTGCCCATGGTCTTCAGGCGGCCGATTGTTCACACCAACTACATTCCGCTCGGCTTCCTGCCCAACTGGAACCCCCAGGACCTGATGATTCCCAAGAAGCTCTGGTCCAGGGAGAAGGGCCGGCTCCTGAGCTTCGGGGAGATGTTCAGCCCGGGAATAAACTCCCTCATAAACGCCCAGGAGTACCAGCGCCTGGGCCTGGAAGTCATTGACAACTCGCCTGAAGAGATCCTGGATGCGGCGGTGGAAATGGATGAACGGCTCAGGGGCGCCTGGCGGCCGGCCCAGGGGGATGAGGAGCTGCAGGAGCGATTCTGGTCCCTGTTCCGCTCGCCGGTCCTCAAAGACTGCTGCCTGAGGATCGGGGCCAGTTTTCTGCGCCAGAATGAGGAACTGCTGAGTTGAGGATTTGATAATCGCTGGCGGCCGTCCGGTCAGGATGCCCGGGGAGCTCTCCGGGCGTCTGACCTGGCCAAGGGGGTTGAAGTGGTGGGTTCCACCTCTTGGGGGGAGGTGACCACCCGGGCCGCTCTTTCAAGGCCCAGGGTGGCCCTGATCAACGTGGTCGAGGAGGGTGACTACCAGTTCGAGCAGGAGATGCCTCTCGGGCTGGCCTCCATCGGGGCCTTTTTGAGGGACCAGGGTTACGAGGTCCTCTTCCACCAGTGCTTCGCCGGGCGGGGAGAGAACCAGGTCGCTGCCGCGGCCGAGATCGAGGCCGATGTCTTCGGCTTCCAGTTGGCCATCAACAACTACTTCCACGTCAGGCAAGTCACCGAGGCGGTCAAGGCCGTCCGGCCCGGGGCGGTGACCGTGTTCGGCGGACCGTTCCTGGTCTCAATTGCCCAAAAGGTGCTCAATTTCAGCCCCACTTTTGACTACATCGTCGTCGGCGAGGGGGAGGCGACCCTCCTCGAACTCCTCCAGGGGCTTGAAGGGGAGGACTTCGACCCGGCCCAGGTGGAGGGGCTGGTCTGGCGCGATGAGCAGGGCCAGGCCGTCCAGAATCCCTTCCGCCGGCTGATCAGGGATCTGGATGAGCTGCCTTTTCCGGCCCGGGATTTTCTGGAGGAGGCCAGGCGCGACCCGGTTGACCGCGGGATAGTCGAGAGCATCAGGATCAACACCTCCCGCGGCTGCGTCGGCAAGTGCAGCTTCTGTTGCGTCAACGCCTTCAACAAGCTCCAGCGGGGCCAGCGCTGGCGGGGGCGCTCGCCAGAGCACGTGGTCGACGAACTGGAGGGACTGACCAAGGGGTACGGAGCCAGGATTTTCAACTTCGCCGACAGTTCCTTTGAGGATCCCGGCAACAAGGGCAAGGTTCGCTCCGGCGAGATCTGCCGGGAGATCATCAGGCGCGGGCTCAAGCTCTCGGCCAAGATCTACATGCGCTGCGAGACCATGAAAAGCGAGGAGGACGTCGAACTGCTGAAGCTCTATAAGAGAGCCGGCATCGACGTGGTCATCATCGGGGCCGAGGCCGGATCGGACTACGAGCTGAGGCTGTATCAGAAACCGGCCAGCCTCGAGGAAATCTATCACGCCGCCCTCCTGCTCCGCGACCTGGATATGTTCTTCGTTCTCGTCGGCTTCATCATGTTCGGGCCCAATTCCAATCCGGAGACGCTGAGGGAGAACATCGAGTTTCTGCATCGCTGCAGGTTGGATTACAACCTCATGCCGGTCGAGAACGTGCTCATGCTCATCAAGGACTGCCAGCTTTATCACCTCCTCCGGGAGGAGGGTCGAGTGATCGAGCCGGACGCCTTCTGGGAGATGCCCAAATACGTCTTCCTCGACCAAACGGCCGAGAAAATGGCCCGGCATTGCAGCGGTCTGCTGGCCCGATTCCCGGTGGCCAAAAAGGTCAACGATTACCAGGTCAACCTGGGCAATCTCATCGCCCGCTTCACCAACCCGATGAACACGGACATATTCGAGGCCTTCCAGGACGACTACCTGGCTCTCAAGGCTGAATACAGACAGGTCAACGACTGGATCGCCGCGGATCACCGGGATCATTTCCTGAGAATGCTTGAACTGGCCGAGGCGGATGAGGGCGATGATGTCCTGTCCCGGGTGAACGAGGAGTTCTACGACCAGTATTACCGGAGATACATACCTCTTTATCAGGTCCCCTACGAGAAGGCCTCCTCCAGGATCGCCGCCTCGGGGTACGGAATGAGCGGCCTGGTCTTCCGGCACTTCATCGCGGGCATGCAGCGGGACATGTCCAAGAGGATTTAGGTCTCGGGCGGCCGGACGCCGACCGTGACCTGGAACCAACAACTCACCTGGCCGTCATTCGAGGATTAAACCCTGAACCGCTCCTCCGCCGAGTCAATCACCTTTGCCGCCAAGTGCGCGCCGGAGGGGCGTCTCCTGGAGATGATCCAGCGCGCCGGCCTCAGGGCCGTGGAGGTCTGGACCGATGATTCGGTGCTCCGGCGAGCCGAGGAGGTGATCCGGCTCTGCCGGCGGTTCGACTTCCGCTACGCCGTCCACGCCCCGACCGACGGTTTCAACCCCCGGGCCCTGGCCGGATTGGCCGAGGGAATAAAAGCCGAGGTGACGGTCTGCCACAACATCTACTGGGAGGATGAGTGGCGCGAACTGAGCCTGGCCTTCCGGGACCTCCCTGCGAAGCTGTGCGTCGAAAACGTCTTCGCCCCCATCGAGGTCACCCGGGTCATGCGCCGGTTCGAGCTGGGTCTCTGCCTCGACCTCGAGCACATCCAGCTCCAGGCCAACGGGGTCTTCGAGGAGGGGTATCTGCCCGTGATGAGGCGGGCCAGCCACGTCCACATGAGCGGCTACTACTTCGGCTCGGAAAAGTGGCACACCCATCTCCACCACTCGCCCGGGCACAGCAGGCGGCTCCTGGACCTGCTCAGGGCGGCCGAATATTCAGGCCTGGTCGTCTCCGAGGCCAGGGTCTCCCTCCAGACCGAGGAGGAGTTTCGGGCCCTCTCTCGGTTCGCCGGGGACTGGGCGGCCGGTCTATGAGCGATTCCCGGGCCGATCTCATCGTCGGAGGCGACTCCCTCATCGGCTCGGCCCTGGCCGAACGCCTCCGGGCCCAGGGCCGGCCGGTCCTGGCGACCACCAGGCGGCCGGAGAGAGTCGGGGGCGAGCGCCTCTTCCTGGACCTGGCCGCGGACCCCCTGGCCTGGGAGAGCGACCGGCCCATCGGGACCGTCTACCTCTGCGCCGGGGTGACCAGGCTGGAGGACTGCCGGAGCGACCCCCAGGGCTCGGCCAGGATTAACGTCGCCGCCGCCTCCGCCCTGGCCGCCAGGCTGGCCGGGGAGGGGGCCTTTATCGTGTTTCTGTCGACCAATCAAGTCTTTGACGGGAGCGAGCCCTGCCCCTCTTCCGGGAGGCCGCCGGCGCCGCGGACCGAGTACGGCCGCCAGAAGGCCGCCGCCGAGGCGGCGCTGAAGGGGCTCGGGGACCGGGCGGCCGTGGTCAGGCTGACCAAGGTCCTGGGGGAGAGCCCGCCGCTTTTCAGGGCCTGGGCCGAGTCCCTGTCCCGGGGGGAGAGGATCAGGCCCTTCAGGGACATGGTCATGTCGCCGCTCCCCCTGCCGGGGGTCGTCTCCGTCCTCTCCCTCATCGGCGGCCTGGGCCTGCCCGGCCTGTGGCAGGTCTCGGCGGAGAGGGATGTGACCTACGCCGAGGCGGCCGAAATCGGGGCCAGGGCATCCGGTCTCGACCCGGGCCTGATCGAGCCCGTCGAGGCGGCCGCTGCGGGGCTCCCCTTCGAGCATCTACCCACCCACACCACCCTGGACACTTCCCGGCTGCAGGCCGAGCTGGGCCTTGGCTTGCCGCCGGCCTCCTCCACCGTGGCCAGGGTGTTCAGCCGATTGGCCAGGGAGTACAGATGAGCGAGCCGCGGCCGGACCGACCGGTCAACCTGGGCTTTGTCGGGGCCGGTTTCATCGGCCAGTTGGGCCACATCGAGAACTACGCCCAGCTGGAGGGCTGCCGCCTGGTCGCCCTGTCCGAGATGCGGCCCGAGCTGAGGCAGAAGGTCGCCCAACGCCACGGCTTCCTGAGAACCTACGCCCACCACAAGGAAATGCTCCAGGACCCCGAGGTCGAGGCCGTGGTCGTGGTCACGCCCAGGCCGTACACCGGGCCCATCGCCCTGGACTGCCTCGAGGCGGGCAAGCACGTCCTGACCGAGAAGCCCATGGCCCACACCGTGGAGCAGGCCGAGAGGCTGGTCGAGGCGGCCCGGAAGCGGGGCCTGGTCTACTCGGTCGGCTACATGAAGCGGCACGACGAGGGGGTCCAGCGGGCCAAGGAGATGCTGGACAAGCTGCTGGCCAGCGGCGAGCTGGGGCCGATCGTCTTTGCCCGGGCCCACTGCTTCATGGGCGAATCCTACTGCCGGGCCGACGGCCACGTGGTCACCGGCGAGACCGCCCAGTACAGCGATCCGGGCTGGGCCGTCGCCCCGGACTGGCTGCCCCGGGAGAGGCGGCGCGACTTCGCCTGGTTCCTCAACGTCTACGCCCACAACCTGAACCTGCTCCGCTACCTCATCGGCCGGACGCCCCGGGCCAGATACGCCGACCTGCGCAGCCAGGAGGGCCAGGCGGCCGTCCTGGACTTCGGAGACTTCCCGGCCGTCCTGGAGACCGGCCGCTTCAGCTACTACACCTGGGACGAGGTGACCGAGATCTACCTGGCCCACGGCCGGCTCAGGATCGAGACGCCGCCGGCCCTGCTCAAGAACACCCCGGCCCGGCTGGAGCTCTACCAGGGCAAGGAGAGCCGCTGCCTGATCTCGCCCAAGTGCGACTGGACCTGGGCCTTCAGGCGCCAGGCGGCCGCCTTTGTCCGTGACGTCCGGGAAGGGGCGGAGCCCCTGGCCAGCGGGGCCGACTCCCTGGAGGACCTGCGCCTGGCCGAGGAGCTCTGGCGGCTGGAAGCGGCCCGGGGCTGAGTCGGGGGAGTCATGAATCCGGCTGGAACGAGAAAGATCGCCTGGTGGCGGACCTCCCTGGGCCAGGTCGAGGCCGAGGCCGTGGCCCGGGCCATGGCCGAGGAGCACCTCAGCCTGGGTCCGGTGACCCGCGAGTTCGAGGTCGGGATGGCCCGGGCCCTGGGGGCGCCCTTTGCCGTGGCCACGACCAGCGGCAGTGTGGCCCTGCTCCTGGCCATGATGGCCGTCGGCCTAAAGCCGGGCGACGAGGTCCTCATGCCGGACAGGACCTTCATCGCCACCGCCCACGCGGCCATGCTCCTGGGGGCCAGGCCGGTCCTGGTCGAGGTCAGGGAGGACCTGCCCCTCATGGACCTGGCCGACCTGGAGGCCAAGATCAGCCCCCGGTCCAGGGCCATCGTGCCGGTCCACCTCAACGGCCGGGCCGAGAACCTGGAGGCGATCGGCCGCCTGGCCGAGGCGCACGGCCTGGTGGTCGTCGAGGACGCGGCCCAGGCCCTCTTCTCGCGCCAGAGGGGCGGCTGCCTGGGCACCCGGTCCCTGGCCGGCTGCTACTCCCTGGGCGTGACCAAGCTGCTGACCACCGGCCAGGGCGGCCTGGTCGTCACCGGGGACGCCGAGCTGGCCGAGAGGCTGGTCCGTTTCCGCTCCCACGGCATGATCGACGTCCTGGCCGAGGGCACCAGCCGCCTGCTGGGCTTCAACTTCAAGTTCAACGACCTGCTGGCCTCCGTGGGCCTGGCCCAGCTCGAGCGGGTCGCTGAGCGCCTCGTCCGGGTCAGGGCGGTCTACGAGAGGTACGCCCAGGGCCTGGCCGGCCTGGATTTCATCAGGCTCATCCCGGTGGATCTGGCCCGGGGCGAGGTGCCCCTCTGGGTCGAGGCCAGGAGCCCCTGGCGGGAGGAGCTGATCGCCTGCCTGGCCGGGCAGGGGATCGAGGTCCGGCGGCTCCACCCCAGCCTCCACCTTTCGCCGCACCTGAACGGCGGCCAGGGCTTCCCCCGCTCGCTGGCCTTCGGCCGGGAGGGTCTGATCCTGCCCTGCGGGCCGGACCAGCCCCTGGAGAACGTCGAGCGGACCATCGAGGCCCTGCGGTCCTGGCCCGGAGCAGGGGGCGGAAGATGAACCGGCCGGCCTGCCTGGCCTGCGGCGGCCAGGAGTTGATCGGTGTCCAGCCGCCCCGGCCGCTCAGGGGCGTCACCTCCGACGACCGGCCCTGGCCCGGATCCTGGCCCATTCAGGTCTGCCGGGACTGCGGCCACGTCCAGAAGCGCCTGGACCAGGACTGGCGGGAGGAGGCCCGGCGGATTTACGCCGGCTACGAGCACTACGCCCAGAGCGGCGGGGCCGAGATGGTCGTCTTCGGCGGCTCGGCCCCGGTCGGCCGCTCGGCCAAGCTGATCCAGGAGTACGAGCGCCTCTTCGGCCTGGGGGACGTGGGCCGGCTCCTGGACCTGGGCTGCGGCCCGGGCTCGTTCATGCGCGCCTTCGCCGGGCTCAGGCCCGGCTGGTCCATGGTCGGCTTTGACCAGGACAGCCGCCAGGCCGACCGGGTGGCGACCATCCCCGGGGCGGAGGGCTTCTACTGCGGCTCCCTGGACCAGGTGCCGGGCCAGTTTGACCTGATCAGCCTCATCTACGTCCTGGAGCACCTCCCCGAGCCGGTGGAGAGCCTCGGCCGCCTGGCCCGGCTGCTCAAGCCCGGCGGCCGGCTGATCGGGGTGGTCCCCGGCTTCCTGGAGAACCCCTTTGACCTGATGATCCTCGATCACTGCTCCCACTTCAGTCCCGCTTCCCTGAGCCGGCTGGCCTCGAGCAGCGGCCTGGCCGGGCTCGAGATCGCCGCCGGCTGGCTGCCGCGGCAGATAGCCTTCGTCTTCGGCCGGCCGGAGGAGGCTGCCGGCGGCAGGGGCAGGGCTGAACAGGGGAGCCCCGACCTGGAGGCGGCCGGCCGCGGCCTTAACTGGCTGGGCCGGGTAGCCGCCCAGGCCCGGGAGGCGGCCGGGGGCCGCTTCGGCCTCTTCGGCACGGCCACCGGGGCCAGCTGGCTGTGCGGCGAGCTGGGCCAGGCGGTCGGGTTCTTCGTCGACGAGGACCCGGCCCGGGCCGGCCGGAGCCACCTGGGCCGCCCGGTCTTCAGGCCGGACCAGGTCCCGGCCGGAAGCCGGGTCTATCTGGCCCTGCCGCCGGCCCTGGCCTTCGGGCTCGGGGAGAAGCTGGCCTCCCTCCGCCCGGACCTGGAGTTCATTTTACCGCCGGCCCTCGACCCGCCGGCCGGGGCGGCGGCCCCAAAGGACTGAGAGAATGCGCCGAATTCGCAAGGTGATGCTGGCCGTGCCCAGTTGCACCTGGTTCAACCCCCGCCACTGGATCATTCCTCCCTACACCCTGGGCATCCTCCTGGCGGTCATCCCGGAGGAGTTCGAGGTGGCCGTCCTGGACGCCAACATGGAGGAGCTCTCCTTCGAGGAGACGGCCCGGCGGATCGCCGACTTCGGCCCTGATCTGGTGGGCATCACCGGCATGTCCCTGGAGTTCGCCCGCGCGGCCCACAAGATGGCCGAGCTGGTCAAGGGCGTGGACCGGGACATCGTCACCGTCATGGGCGGGGTCTACGCCACCACCAGCACCGAGCTGGCCCTGGCCGACGAGAACGTCGACTTCCTGATCCTGGGCGAGGGCGAGGTCCGCCTGCCCCGCTTCCTGAAGCTGCTCAACGAGGGCCGCGCCGACCTCTCCTCCCTGGACGGCCTGGCCTACCGCCGCGGCTCAAAGTCGGTCATCCAGCCCATGAACTCGATCATCGAGGACCTGGACTCGATCCCCCTGCCGGCTTACGGCTGCCTGGACTACCAGGCCTACATCAACAAGACCAACAAGTTCGGCAACGTCCTCCTGGCCCGTTACTTCCCCTACGCCACGACCATGACCAGCCGGGGCTGCCCCTTCCACTGTATCTACTGCTCGACCCACTCCATCGACGGCCGGAAGATCAGATTCAAGTCGGCCGAGCGGGTCCTGGAGGAGATCGACTGGCTGGTCAGGGACTACGGCGTCAAGGAGATGATCTTCCTGGACGACAACCTGATCTACGACCGCGAGAGGATCGTCAGGATAATGGAGGGCCTGATCGCCCGGAACTACGACCTGCACTGGAAGTCGGTCAACCTGGCCACCTTCCTCCTGGACGACGAACTCCTGGAGATGATGAAGGCCAGCGGCGTCTACCAGGTCATCCTGCCGGTGGAGTCGGGCAACCCGCACGTCCTGAAGAACATCCTGAAGAAGCCGCTCAAGCTGGAGAAGGCCCTCCAGGTGGCCCGCAAGGCCCGGGAGCTGGGCCTGGAGACCTCGGCCGACTTCATCATCGGCATCCCGGGCGAGACCTGGGACCAGATGCGCGACACCTTCCGCTTCGCCGAGGAGATGGACGTGGACATGGTCTCCTTCCACGTGGCCACGCCCCTGCCCCAGACCGAGCTCTATCAGATAGCCAAGGATAAGGGCTACCTGCCGCCGGACTTCGACTTCTGGAAGTATCAGTTCTTCGGCTTCGGCCGGGGGGTCATCACCACCGAGGAGTTCCGGCCCCAGGACGTCCACATGCTCCGGGCCCTGGAGTGGGACCGGATCAACTTCGCCACCCCGCAGAAGCGGGAGCGCTTCGCCGGCATGTCCGGCATCACCCAGCAGGATCTGGCCGCCTGGCGCCGGAAGACCATCCAGAACCTGGGGCTGTACTGGCCGGAGGCCAGGGACAAGGCCGTGGTCGAGACCCTCGACCGGGCCCGAGCGGCCGAGAACGCTGAGAGGGAGTGAGCATGCCCGAGTTTAATACGGTCCTGGTCACCGGCGGGGCCGGTTACGTCGGCGCGGTCCTGGTGCCCAAGCTGCTCAAGGCCGGCTACAAGGTCAAGGTCCTGGACCTCTACCTCTACGGCGAGGCCGTTCTGGATCAGGTCAGGGGCAATCCCAACCTGACCGAGGTCAAGGGCGACATCCGCGACCGGGCCCTCCTGGAGCGGGAGATCCCGGGGACCGAGGCCATAATCCACCTGGCCTGCATCTCCAACGACCCCAGCTACGACCTGGACCCGGCCCTGGGCAAGTCCATCAACTACGACGCCTTCGTCGACCTGGTGGACGTGGCCAAGAAGAGCGGGGTCAGGCGCTTCATCTACGCCTCCTCCTCCAGCGTCTACGGCGTCAAGGACGAGGAGAACGTCACCGAGGACCTGCCCCTGGAGCCCCTGACCGACTACTCCAAGTACAAGGCCCTCTGCGAGAAGGTCCTCCTGGAGGCCCGGGCCGAGGGCTTCGAGGTCCTCATCCTCAGGCCGGCCACGGTCTGCGGCTACTCGCCCCGGCTGAGGCTGGACCTGACGGTCAACATCCTGACCAACCACGCCTTCCACAACAAGAAGATCACCGTCTTCGGCGGCGAGCAGAAGCGGCCCAACATCCACATCGAGGACATGACCGACCTCTATCTCAAGGCCCTGGAGCTGCCGGGCGAGATGATCGACGGCCGGATCTACAACGCCGGCTACCAGAACCACAAGGTCAAGGACATCGCCGGCCTGGTCAAGGGCGTCATCGGCCGGGAGGTCGAGGTGGTGACCACTCCGACCGACGACAACCGCTCCTACCACGTCTCCTCGGAGAAGATTAAGCGGGAGCTGGGCTTCGAACCCCGGCACAGCGTGGAGGAGGCGGTCCAGGACCTGGTCGAGGCCTTCCGGGCGGGCAAGGTGCCCCGGCCCATGGAGGACGTCCGCTACTACAACATCAAGCTGATGCAGAGCGTCCGCCTGAAGTAGGCCCGCCTTGAAGATCCCCTACGTCAACCTGGCCGCCCAGCACCGCCCCCTCAGGGACGAGCTCCTGGCCGCCACGGCCCGGGTCCTGGACCACGGCAAGTTCATCAACGGGCCCGAGGTGGCCGAGTTCGAGGCCCGCTTCGCCCGGCTCTGCCAGGTCGGCCAGGCCGTGGGGGTCAGCTCCGGGACCGACGCCCTCATCCTGGCCCTCAGGGCCCTGGGCCTGGGGCCGGGCGACGAGGTCATCACCTCGCCCAACACCTTTGTCTCCACGGTCAGCGCCATCGCCCTGGTCGGGGCCAGGCCGGTCCTGGCCGATGTCGGCCCGGACTACAACCTCGACCCCGACCGGGTCGAGGCGGCCCTGACGCCCCGGACCAGGGCCCTCCTGCCGGTCCACCTGACCGGCCGGCCGGCCGACATGGCCCCGCTCCAGGACCTGGCCCGGGCCCGGGGGCTCAGGATCGTCGAGGACGCGGCCCAGGCCGTCCTGGCCGAGTACCGGGGCCGACGGGTGGGCGGCCTGGGCGACCTGGGCTGCTTCAGCCTCCACCCTCTCAAGACCTTGAACGCCTGCGGCGACGGCGGCGTGGTCACCACCGACGATCCGGACCTGGCCGAGCGGATCAGGCTGCGGCGCAACCTGGGCCTCAGGAGCCGGGAGGAGTGCCTGGTCCTGGAGGGCAACTCCCGGCTGGACACCCTCCAGGCGGCCCTGCTCCTGGTCAAGCTGGACTACGTCGAGGCCTGGACCGAGGCCCGCCGGGCCAGGGCGGAGCGCTACCGGGCCGGTCTGGCCGGTCTGGCCCAGGTCAGCCCGCCCCGGGAGAGGCCCCACGAGCGGGCCGTCTATCACACTTTCGTCATCCAGGCCGAGCGCCGGGACGAGCTGAAGGCCCACCTGGCCGGCCGGGGGATCGGCAGCGGCATCCACTACCCCGTGCCCGTCCACCTCCAGCCGGCCGCGGCCTGGCTGGGCTACGGGCCGGGCAGATTCCCCGCGGCCGAGGCCCAGGCCGGCCGGATTCTGAGCCTGCCGGTCTACCCGGAGCTGAGCCAACCTGACCAGGACCTGGTCATCGACTCCATCTGGGAGTTCTACGGGAAGAAGAGATGAAGGTTCCCTATTCCTACCTCGACCGGCAGTTCGCCGACATCGACGCCTACCTGGAGGACATCAGGGCCCTGGTGGCCTCGGGCGACTTCACCCTGGGCCGGGCCGTCGAGGAGTTCGAGGCCGGCTTCGCCGGGCTGACCGGCCTGCCCTTTGCCGTGGGCGTGGCCTCGGGCACCGACGCCCTCTTTCTCTCCCTCAAAGCCGTGGGGGTGGGGCCGGGCGATGAGGTCATCACCGCGCCCAACACCTTCGTGGCCACGGTGGGGGCCATCGTCATGACCGGGGCCAGGCCTGTCTTCGTGGACAACGACGAGTCCTTCACTCTCGATCCCAACCTGATCGAGGCGGCCATAACCCCCCGGGTCAAGGCCATAATGCCGGTCCACCTGAGCGGCAAGCCGGCCGACATGCCGGCCGTCATGGACATCGCCCAGCGGCGGGGCCTGGTCGTGGTCGAGGACGCGGCCCAGGCCATCCTGGCCGGGATCGACGGCCGCCACGTCGGCTCCTGGGGGGCCTCGGCCGGGTTCAGCCTCCACCCCTTGAAGAACCTCAACGTCTGGGGCGACGGGGGGCTGATCCTGACCCGCTCCCGGGAGCTCTGCGACAAGCTGAGGCTGATGCGCAACCACGGCCTGTCCGACCGGGACACCATCCAGGCCTACGGCCACAACTCCCGCCTGGACTCGCTCCAGGCCGTGGTGGCCCTCAGGCTCCTGCCCCAGGTCGAGGCCATCACCGCCCAGCGCATCGCCAACGCCGCCTTCTACGATAAGGCCCTGGCCGAGCTGGCCGGGTTCATCACCCTCCCGCCCCGGGAGCCCAGGTTCAGGCAGGTCTTCCACACCTACGTCGTCCAGGCCAGGGACCGGGACCAGCTCCTGGACCACCTCCTCCGGGCCGGAATCAGGGCCAAGGTCCACTACCCGATACCGCTCCACCTCCAGCCGGCCTCGGCCTACCTGGACTACCGGGCCGGCGACTTCCCGGTCTGCGAGCGGCACTGCCGGTCGATCATCAGCCTGCCGGTCCACCAGCACTTGAGCCAGGCCGAACTGGAGTTCGTCGTCGATCAGATCAGGAAATTTTATCTTGGCTGAGCCGCCGGCCATCGGCGTCGACTTCGACAACACCATCGTCTCCTACGACGAGCTGTTCCGGGAGCTGGCCCAGGAGAGGGGCCTGCTCGAGCCCGGTCTGGGGGGCTCCAAACTGGCCATCCGCGACGCCCTGAGGGCCCGGCCCGGCGGCGAGGAAGAGTGGCAGGAGCTCCAGGGCGCGGCCTACGGGCCCAGGATCGGCCAGGCCGGGCTGATCCGGGGGGTCCGGGATTTCTTCCAGGCCTGCCGGGAGCGGGGGATCAAGGTCTTCATCGTCAGCCACAAGACCGAGCTGGCCGCCCGGGACGAGACCCGGACCAACCTCTGCCGGGCCGCCCTGGGCTGGCTGGAGGCCAACGGGTTCTTCGGCCCGGAGGGTCTGGGGCTCGCCCCCGGGGACGTCTTCTTCGAGCCCAGCCGGGCCGGGAAGATCGAGAGGATCGGGCGGCTGGGCCTGAGCGCCTTCATCGACGACCTGGTCGAGACCTTTGTCGAGCCGGGCTGGCCTCCCCAGGTCCGGCGGATCCTCTACGACCCCCACGGCCGGTCGGACGCCCCGCCCGGGGTGGAGGTCTTGGCCGACTGGCCGGCCATCTCCCGGCGCCTTCTCGGCGCCGGAGTCGAGGCCGGGGAGGGCGGCCTGGCCGCTGATTTCGGCCGCCTCCTGGGCCGGCCGGTCAGCGGCCTGGAGCGCCTGGGCCGGGGCGGCAACAGCCGGGTCTTCCGGCTGACCGGTCCCGACGGGGCCAGCTTTTTCGGCAAGGCCTACTTCCGCCACCCGGCCGACGGCCGGGACCGGCTGGGCGTGGAGTTCGCCGCCTTCCAGTTCCTCCGGGCCAGCGGCCTGGACCAGGTCCCCCGGCCCCTGGCCGCGGACCGGCTCCGGGGCCTGGCCGCCTACGAGTTCATCCAGGGCCGGGCCGTCCCCGGAGAGGAGGTCGGGCCCGAAGACATCGACGCCGCAATCGAGTTCCTCCTCCGGCTCAGGGACCTGGCCGGCCGGCCCGAAGCCCAGGCCCTGCCGGCCGCCTCGGAGGCCTTCTTCTCCCTGGCCGGTATCCTGGCCAACCTGGAGGCCCGCCTGGCCCGCCTCCGGGCCGTCCCGGCCGGGCCGGGGCCGGGGACCGAGCTGGGCCGCTTCCTGGACGGCGAGTTCGGCCCGGCCCTGGAGCGCCTCCGGGACTTCGCCCGGCAGCGGTACGCCCGCCTGGGCCGGAGCGTCGAGGCCGAGCTGGAGCCGGCCGAGCGGACCCTGAGCCCCTCGGACTTCGGCTTCCACAACGCCCTGAGGCGGGTGGACGGGCGCCTGGTCTGGTGCGACTTCGAGTACTTCGGCTGGGACGACCCGGCCAAGACGGCGGCCGACTTCCTGCTCCATCCGGCCATGGACCTGGACCTGGACTCGGGCCGGCGCTTTGTCCGGGGCCTCCTGGCCGGCCTCGGCCAGGCCGACCTGGGCGCGCGGCTGGAGGCCCTCTACCCCCTCTTCGGCCTGAAGTGGTGCCTGATCCTGCTCAACGAGTTCATCTCGGCCGAGCGGCTGAGGCGGGGCTTCGCCGCCGGCCGGGCCGGGGAGTCGAGCCGGGTCCTGGCCCGGCAGATGGCCAAGGCCAGGCGGATGCTGGAAAGGATTCTGAGCCAGTATGAGCGCTTCCCCTATTTCGGCTGAGAAACGAACCCCGGCCTCGCCGCCCCTGGACCGGCGCTCGCTGGAGCTGAGGCGGATGATCGTCCAGGCCATCGCCGCCAGCCGGCGGGGCCACCTGGCCTCGGCCCTGAGCCTGGTGGAGATCCTGAGGGTCCTCTACGACGAGGTCCTCCGCTTCGACCCGGCCCGGCCCGACTGGCCCGAGCGGGACCGCTTCGTCCTGAGCAAGGGCCACGGCTGCCTGGCCCTCTACGCCATTCTGGCCGACAAGGGCTTCTTCCCCAGGGAGGAGCTTCTCAGGTTCTGCGCCCCGGAGAGCATCCTGGGCGGCCACCCCGAGCAGGGCAAGGTCCCGGGCGTGGAGGCCTCGACCGGCAGCCTGGGCCATGGGCTGTCCATCGGCCTGGGCTTCGCCCTGAGCGCCCGCTTCGACAGGGCCGGCCGCCGGGTCTTCGTGGTCATCGGCGACGGCGAGGCCAACGAGGGGGCCATCTGGGAGGCGGCCCTCTGCGCGGCCAAGCACCGGCTGTCCAACCTGACCGTGCTGATGGACTACAACAAGCAGCAGTCCTACGGGGCCACCTTCGAGGTCCTCGACCTGGAGCCCCTGGCCGACAAGTGGCGGGCCTTCGGCTTCGGCGTGGCCGAGGTGGACGGCCACGACGTGGCCCAGCTGAGGCGGGTTCTGGCTCATCTGCCCCTGGAGGCGAACCGGCCCGGCCTGATCATCTGCCACACCGTCAAGGGCAAGGGCCTGGACTTCGCCGAGAACAACCTGGCCTGGCACCACAAGTCGCGGCTCTCCGACGACGACGTGGCCGCCTGCCTGAACGGGCTGAGGGGCTGCTGATGCGCCGGACCTGTCTGGATCTGATCTACGAGCTGGCCAAGACCGACGAGCGGATCTTCTTCATCGGCTCTGACCTGGGCCAGGGCACCCTCCAGAAGTTCAAGGAGGAGATGCCCGAGCGCTTCTTCATGGAGGGCATCAGCGAGGCCAACGTCATCGGCCTGGCCGCCGGCCTGGCCCTGGAGGGCAAGATCCCCTACGTCAACACCATCGCCACCTTCATCACCCGGCGCTGCTTCGAGCAGATCGTCCTGGACCTCTGCCTCCACAAGGTCAAGGTCAGGCTCGTCGGCAACGGCGGCGGCCTGGTCTACGCCCCCCTGGGCCCGACCCACGAGGTCATCGAGGACCTGGCCATCCTGCGGGCCGTGCCCAACATGACCATCCTGGCCCCGGCCGACGCCGAGGAGATGAAGCGGCTGATGCCCCAGACCGTCGACTGGCCCGGCCCCATATACATCCGCCTGGCCAAGGGCTTCGACCCCGTCGTCACCAGGGCGGACGTCCCCTTCGAGATCGGCCGGGGCCTGCCCATGCGCTCCGGCTCGGACGCCCTGATCCTGACCACCGGCGTCACCCTGGGCCCGGCCCTGGAGGCGGCCGAAGAGCTCAGCCGCCGGGGCGTCGAGGCGGCCGTGCTTCACCTGCCCACGCTCAAGCCCCTGGACAGCCAGGCCATCCTGGACCTGGCCGCCCGGCCCGGGGTCATCGTCAGCGTGGAGGAGCACACCGTCATCGGCGGCCTGGGCGGGGCCGCGGCCGAGGTCCTGGCCGAGGCCGGCTTTGACCGGCCCAAGAAATTCAAGCGGCTGGGCCTGCCCGACGCCTTCCCCGACCAGTACGGCTCCCAGGCCAGTCTGCTGGAGCGCTACCGGATCACCAGCCAGGAGATCGTCTCGGTGGTGACCGGACTCATCCAGGGTTGATCGAACCCCGAGGAGGTTTGAATATGGGTTGTCTGAGGAACTGGGTCACTCCGCTGCACAAGGCCACCAAGCGCGACTACGTCGGCCGGATGACGGACGACAAGGTCCACTGCATGCTCAAGGGCAAGGAGTACGAATTCGACTACTGGGACGGCGACCGGCGCTACGGCTACGGCGGCTACCGCTACATCGACGACCGCTGGCGCAGGGTGGCCGAGCCGATGATCGAGGCCTACGGCCTCAAGCCGGACGCCAGGATCCTGGACGTGGGCTGCGGCAAGGCCTATCTGCTCTACGAGCTGAGCCGGCTCCTGCCCCAGGCCGAGATCGTCGGCTTCGACATTTCCCGCCACGGCCTTAGTGACGCCAAGCCCGAGATCAAGGACAGGCTCTTCCGCTACCGGGCCCAGGACGCCTATCCCTGGGGCGACGGCTACTTCGACCTGGTCATTTCCCTGGGCTGCCTGCACAACCTGCGCCTCTTCGAGCTCAAGCGCGCCCTGGAGGAGGTCGAGCGGGTCGGCAAGAACAAGTACGTCATGGTGGAGAGCTACCGTAACGAGCAGGAGCTCTTCAACCTCCAGTGCTGGGCCCTGACCGCCGAGTCGTTCTTTGACACGGCCGAGTGGATCTGGCTCTACCAGCACTTCGGCTACAGCGGCGACTACGAGTTCATCTATTTCGAGTGACAAGGAGCGGGCCTTGAAGATCAAGACGACCAGAGCGGCCGTCCTGGCCGAGTCCAAGAAGCCCCTGGTGGTGGACGAGATCGAGCTGCCCGGAGAGCTCTGCTGCGGCCAGGTCCTGGTGGAGATCCGCTACAGCGGCATCTGCGGCGCCCAGATCAACGAGATCGACGCGGTCAAGGGGCCGGACAAGTTCCTGCCCCACCTCCTGGGCCACGAGGCCGTGGGCCGGGTCCTGGAGGCCGGGCCGGGGGTGACCACGGTCAAGGACGGCGACCAGGTCATCCTCCACTGGCGGCCCAGCGCCGGCATCCAGTCGGCCACGCCGGCCTACCGGTGGCAAGGCCGCCACCTCAACGCCGGCTGGGTGACCACCTTCAACCGGCACGCCGTCATCTCCGAGAACCGGCTGACCCTCCTGCCCGAGGGGCTGGAGCCCAGGGTGGCCCCCCTGTTCGGCTGCGCCGTGACCACGGCCATGGGCGTGGTCAACAACGACGCCCAGATCAAGATCGGCCAGTCCGTGGTCATCTTCGGCCTGGGCGGGGTCGGCCTCAACCTGGTCCAGGCGGCCGGGATGGTCTCGGCCCACCCCATCGCCGGCCTGGACCTCTGGGATTCCAAGATCGACCTGGCCAAGCGCTTCGGCCTGACCCACGGATTCAACTCCCGGGGCCTCGGCCGGGCCGAGGTGGACGACTGGGTCAAGGGCGTCGTCGGCCCGGGGGGGGCCGACGTGGTCATCGACACCACCGGCAACTCCAGGGTCATCGAGCAGGCCTACGAGCTGACCCACAAGGACGGCAAGACCATCCTGGTGGGCGTGCCCACCAAGGGCGACAACATCAGCATCTACTCCCTGCCGCTCCACTTCAACAAGATCCTCAAGGGCTCCGAGGGCGGGCGCTGCCTGCCCCACATTGACATTCCCCGTTACGCCCGTCTGGTCAGGGCGGGCAAGATGAAGCTGGACGGGCTGATCACCCACGAGTTCTCCCTGGACCAGATCAACCAGGCCCTGGACCTGGTCCGCCGGGGCGAGGCCGGCCGGGTCTTGATCGACCTGAACCGGTGACGGGCCGGGACTGACTGGACCTGGCTCTGTCCGCGACCTCCGGCGCCGGCTGAGAGGGACCAGGCGGGAGCAACGGGAGCATCTCTAGCCAGCGATAAGGTTGTAAGGGAATGAGTGTTCGTAATTTCGTCAGGGATCATCTGGCTTTGACCAGATTGGCCGTCACCAGCAGGAGGGCGCAGGAGGTTCCCTTCTCCACCCCCAACAGCACTGGAGTGGACAACTGCCTCCTGGCCAATGGAATTCCCAAGAGCGGCACCCATCTCCTCTATCGAACCATAGAACTTCTGGGCAAATGGACTGACGTCGGCTGGCACATAAACCCGTACCATGCCGACAAATACATCGACGGCGACCGGTTCACGATGGTCCCCGGCCTAGCCAAATACATGGTCCAGAAGTTGCGAAACGGTCAGTTCGTAACGGCCCACTTGCCCTGGAACAGGGGTTTGGTCCGGAGCATCGGCCAGGACCATCCCGACCGCCGGATCAAGCACATCCTGATTTTTCGGGACCCCCGCGACACCTTTATCAGCTATTTCAACATGGCCATGCGGGCCGACTACTTCGTGCTCACACCCGAGGGACAGGCGGCCCGCCGCTTCTTGCGGGAGGAGCTTGCCGACGACGATGAGAGACTGGCCTACGTCATCAATAAAAGGCGAAATGGTTTTTTAGCCTACACTCCCTGGCTGGCCGACCCCAACTGCTATGCTCTCCGCTTCGAGGACGCCTATCTGGAGATCCTCTCCGCGCAAGAAAAAGGGGTTCTGGGTGAAACCATGAAAGGTCTGTTCCATTTTCTGGGAGTTGATCCTGCCGGGATAGAACCCAGAGAGTTTGGTCTTGCCGCGGCGGGGCAGAGCCGAACATACACGGCCGAGGTTGAAAAAGTCGGTCAGTTCCGGAAGATTTTCAAGAACCAGCATTACGCTATGCTGGACAATCGGGAATTCAGGCGGATTCTGGAGAAATTCGGCTATGAATGGTGACCCGGCTTGCCTCAACCGGCTTCAGATGACCTGTTGACCTGATCCAATGCTTATCTTTCGATTCATCCGCGACATGTTCGCCCGGTTCCCGCTGCTCCTGGCGGCCAACGTGGCCGCGGTGGCGGTGGCCAACCTGTTCGGTGTCCTGTCCATCGTCACGGTCGCGCCGGTGGTCGATTATTTCATTCACCCCGATCTGACCCAGGCCAGCCGGCTGACCCTCAAGATCGTCAGCATCATCGATCAGGCCGGCCTGCCGGCCACCACGGTCAACCTCCTGATTCTCTTCTTCCTGACCAACGTCCTCAGGAGCGGGCTGACCCTGGCCGCCCGGCACGCAGTCCACTCGACCATGGGCCTGGTCATGCGCCGGCTCAAGGAGGAGACCCTGGAGAAGATGTTCAAGGCCAGCTGGGCCTTCTTCATCGCCTCCAAGCAGGGCGTCCTGATCAACATTCTGACCAACGAGCTCGCCCGGGTGGGCGAGGCCTTCCGGGCCAGCGGATCGGTGGCCGCCGGCCTGTTCCAGGTTCTCTTCTGCCTGGTGGTGCCTTTTTATCTGTCCTGGCAGACCACCCTGATCACCCTGGGGGCCATCATTATTTCCGGCTTACCCCTGGTTCTGCTCAACAAGATCAACTTCCGCGTAGGCGAGGACCGGGTCAATCTGGGTGGCGAGTGGACGGCCGATCTCCAGGAGACCCTGGCCGGGGCCAAGGTTATCACCGGCTACGGCAACCAGGCTGCGGCCATCGACCGGATCAGAAGGGTTTTCGAGAGGTACACCCGCCGGCTGATTCAGACCCAGGACCTCAACACGGCCGGGGTGGTCCTCTACGAGCCCCTGGGCATCTTCGTCGTCCTGGTCGTTCTCTTCTCGGCCAAGCGATTCGGGTTGGCTCTCTCGGACATGGCGGTCATGATCTGGGCCCTGCTCCAGGCCATTCCGGCCATGGCCAGGACTCTGGGCGAGATGAACAAGGCGGTCAATCTGGTTCCCAGCTACAACCAGGTAATCAGCCTCCAGCAGCGGGCCGAGCAGATGGAGCAGGAATCCGGCGGCCGGGTCTTCACCGGTTTTGAGCGAGCCATCGCTCTGGAGGACCTCTCCTTCGGCTATCCCGGGCGGGGTCTGGCTCTGGCCGGGGTGAACGTCAGAATCCCCAAGAACAGGATGGTGGCCATCGTCGGCGATTCAGGGGCGGGCAAGTCGACCCTGATCGACCTGATCCTGGGCTTTCACCGACCCTCGGCCGGCCGGGTTTCAGTGGACGGCACCTCCCTGGACGAATTCGCCATCGTCTCCTTTCGCCGGCTGATCGGCTACGTGCCCCAGGATCCGGTCCTCTTCAACTCCACCATTCGGGAGAACCTGACCTGGGCCAAGGCCGAGGCCAGCCGAGAGGAGCTGGAGGCCGCCTGCCAGAAGGCCAGCGCCCTGGACTTCATCCAGGCCCTGCCCGAAGGTTTCGATACGGTCATCGGTGATCGCGGCCTCCGCCTCTCCGGCGGCCAGGGCCAGCGCCTGGCCCTGGCCAGGGCCGTGCTTCGCCAGCCCGAGCTCCTGATCCTCGACGAGGCCACCTCGGCCCTGGACACCAAGTCCGAGCGACTCATCCAACAAGCCATCGAGACCTACGCCCGCCAGACCACGATCGTGGTCATCGCCCACCGCCTGTCCACAGTCCAGCGGGCCGACTACATCTACGTTCTCGACAGAGGCCGGGTGGTCGAGGAGGGGGGCTACGACGAGCTCCTGGCCAGGGGCCATGTTTTCGCCCGGATGGTCGAGTTGCAGAGTCTCAACGGCAACAATCGATCCTGACGGCGACCTCGAGCCGAGCCGGCGGGTATTAATCGAGCGGGAGTCTCTTCTACCCAGGAAGCGATGGGACCATGCCAAAGACGTTAGGCGTCATCCTGGCCCGGGGAGGCAGCAAGGGCGTGCCGGGCAAGAACCTCCGCCTTCTCCTGGGCCGGCCCCTGCTCAGCTACACCATCGAGGCCGCCCGGACGGCCGAGCGGCTGAGCCGGCTGGTCGTCTCCACGGACGATGACCGTATCGCCGCCTCAGCCGAAGGGGAGGGAGTCGAGGCCATCAGGCGGCCCCCTGAAATGGCCACCGACACCGCGCCCATCGAGTGGGCCCTCAGGCACGCCGTCCGCCTGGTCGAGGCCCGGGAAGGCCGCCTGGATGCGGTGGTCGCCCTCTACGCCAACGTGCCGGTGAGGAAGCCGGGCATCATCGACCTGGTGGTGGATAAGTTGCTGGCCACCGGGGCCGATTCGGTTCAAACCTATGCTCCTTGTCCCAAACCACCCCAGTGGGCCTGTCTCCTCAACGACGACAGGGTCAGGCTGCTGGAGGACAAGTACGAGGGCGTCTACCGCCGGCAGGAGCTTGAGCCGGCCTTCTACCCCGACGGGGCGGTCCTGGCCGTCAGCCGGGCCTCATTGATGGACAGTGAGTCCTCAACCAGGGGACACGCATTTCTGGGCCGGGATCGCCGGGCGGTTATTCAGGCGGCCCAGGATACGGTGGACATCGACGAACCCTTCGACCTTCTCTGGGCTGAATTCCTTCTGGACAAGTTGGGCTCGGGGCTCGAGCCGGGCGATTGAGGCGGCTGGACGGGCCTGGGCCGGAGCCGGGCTTGGGGTTGATGGATTACTGGGACGGATCAAAGGTTTTTCAAAACGGTGAAGCAGTCACTACCGAGTAATTCGCCGGCTGCTGACAGAGTTCTGGGGTAATAAGATGGCCAGGGCAGGGCACGACGGATTGGCTGAAGACAGGCCTAGGATTGTAATCATCACTCCGGCCTTCAACGAGGGACAGAACCTTCGTCAGCTCGACGCTCGCCTGCAGGCGGTTCTCCAAGACCTGGAAATGGACTGGAGATGGATCATCATCGATGACCATTCGAGCGACGACACGTTCGATGTCATTAAATCTTTCTGCAACCGAGACTCTAGAATATCAGGAATACGTCTTTCCAGGAACTTTGGCTCTCACAAGGCCTTCACCTGCGGGTTGCATCACGCTGCCGGGGATTGCGCGGTTTTGATGGCGGCCGACTTACAGGATCCTCCTGAAATCATCCCGGAATTAGTGCAAGAGTGGCAAAAGGGACATCAGGTCGTCTGGGCGGTCAGGGCCGGGCGGCCCGGGGTGAAAAAAAGCAGTCTGTTGTTCTCCCGGCTGTATTATTGGATCATGCGAAACATAGTGGGATTGAAGGAAATACCCGCGAGCGGAGCTGACTTCTGGTTGATGGACCGGGTCGTCATTGACTGCTTCAAGCAATTCAAGGAGCAGAACGTAAGCATCCTGGCCTTGATCAGCTGGATGGGTTTCAGGCAAAAATACATCTATTACGAAAAGCAACCGAGGATGCACGGGGAGTCCGGATGGAGTTTTGGCAAGAAACTAACCCTAATGATCGATAGCATAACCTCCTTCAGCCTTGTGCCGTTGAGGTTAATGTCATTGATCGGTTTTGTGGTTGCATTCAGCGGGTTTATTTACGCCGGAATAGTGATTCTGAACAGGATACTGGGCTCTCCCCCCCAAGGTTGGACGGGGCTGATGGTCGCCGTCCTGGTAATAGGGGGAATACAAATGATGATGCTGGGGGTGCTGGGAGAGTACCTCTGGCGATCGTTAGGGGAATCGAGGCAACGACCGCTCTATATTATCGAAGAGAAGGTAGAGCGCCAAGCCTCCGATGACCAAGGAGACTGATCGCCCCCGATGCCTGGGCTTCGATTAGCCGGCTAGTCCTGCCGGCCCTTGATTCTTCTGAGATAGCGTGTCCTCCAGTCTGATACACAAGTGGGCGAAGCTCAGGGCAAGGCCACGCTGGGTGGATGCTTTGACCCGCCAATTGCCTGCCCGGACCGAACCTAACGGCTGGCTGTGGCCAAGGGTTTGCTTTGTTAATTGCCCCCGGCGGCCCGCCACCTGGCCTCGCCGGGAGGATTTAGTGAGACCTGGTTTCCTATGCCTTACCTGGCCATCTCTTTTTGATGATGATTTCGTCGCGATGGTAAGGGCTTTCCCTTTCGGCTGGATTACGACCAACGCCTTCTGCTCCAAGGTTCGTCTCCGTCTCTTCACCGCCACTTTTTCTTCCTTGAGACAGTCACAACCTCTCCTGTCTTTCAAGACCCTTTCAAACGGGGAGCGGGAAACCTGATGGATGAGGCTTCCCCACAGCAGTCGAGGAGAGATTTGATGGGATTCAGGAGGGAAAATAATACCAAGTACATCATCCAACGCAGCCTCCTGTGGCTGGCTTTTTGGGTGGTGATCCTTCTTCCGGCGGTTGTCCCGGGATTCAAAGAGTCGAACTGGTCAGCTTTAATCGGAGGCCAAAACAAAGTATCTCCCGCTCTCCCCAGTCGCGGACTACTGGGGCAGGCCATCGTTCTACCTAATAAACAACGCTCGCTATCATTCGTATCCCTGTTCTTGGCCACATACCAAAGGATCCCGACAGGTGAGCTTGAACTCTCACTGTTGAAAGGTCCTCTGGCTCCCAAGGACGAGGCTGAGATTGAGGGCCGCCTGCTCAGACGCAAGCGAATACAGGGAAAGGAAATCATTGATAACGGGAGGCTCCGGTGGTCCTTCAAGGAGGTCAGGCCCCGCGACAATCAAGGCTTTTACTTACTCGTTTCATTTCATCCAGAGGACCAGACCAGTGGTATCTCGGCCTGGATGGATAACTACCCCGACTGGAAGGGGCCGAAAGCCGACCTCCTGACCATAGGAGCGAATGGGCGAATATCTAATGCACCTTTGTCAAGTCATCTTATGATGGAGTTCGGCAGGTTCTCCGATCTGGCCTCGCCTCTCCAAAGGGTTGTTCGTCGGCCGGGACCGGCTCTTCTGCTCGGGCTGATAATGGTCATCACCTTGGGCCTGGCCCTGTGGGGTCCGTCCTGGCTGGACCGAGCCGCTTCAGCCAGGATTTGGAGCAACAGGACGGCCTCCCGCGCGGCCGGCGTTGCGGGCCTCCTGGCCGTTTTGTCAATGACTTGGGCCGTCTTCTATTATCTTCAGTATCACCCCCACATTGATCTGATTGATACCGAGGCGTTCAAGAGCCATCCCTGGCGGGCTCTGTTACCGGGTGGAACCAGGGATTTCATTCACCTCCTGGGTTTTGGGGATTGGGGCCCCACCGGATTCGGCATCGCCGCGGTCATGTCGCTGTTTCTTGACCTCGAGACCATATACTATGTTCTCATCCTGGCCATTCAGCTTTGCGCTTTCGTTTGCACGTGGTCCGTTTATCGTTCCTATGTTTTCAGTATAACGGCAGCCATCTGTCTCGGGTTGGGCAGCCAGCTGTCCGTCGGTTACTATGTCCATGAAAACATTCTGAGCCTCTACTTCATCATTATTTATGTTTTGATCAACCTGACCTCGCTTTATCATCTCTTCAACTCCGAACGTCGCCGTCGGCTGTGGTTCAGCGTCTATGTCGCAAGCCTGGTCTTTATGGCGCTGTGCGCTGAGTTGTGGGTTAACTACCTTGCCTTCCTGCTGTGCTTCAACGTTTACCTGATATGTCTGTTCAGCCACCGGGGTGAAACGGACAGATTGAGGAAGAGTATTTGGCTGCTGACCACGGCCGTGGTCGTGGCCGGTTTGTATCTTGCCGTTCGCCTGCCCACTTGGGCCTCTTCGGGGATGGCTGAATCTCAGTTTACCCCCGGACGGGAGGAGGCCCTGGTGCTTTCCTACCGCAGCGTCCTGACCATGCTCGAGGACATACTGTCTAACGCCGTAACCTACACCTATGGCGCGTTGACTATTTTCGTGCCTCTACCTTGGTTGTCTAGCGCCAGTATTTTCATATTCGGTAAAGAGATCGCTGCCCAAAACAGCTGTTACTACACCGGTGGAACGGAAATGGAGCACTACTGGTTCTACTGGCGCTACTTCGCCGGGGCCATCTTCTTCCTGTTCATTTATTTCCTGGTCAAGGCGATTCGCAAGTCCTTCGGCCAACCGGATGCAAGGACGGTTTCCTTGGTGGCCATAATGCTCGTCATTGCCACCGGTCACGCGGCCAATTCCATTATCATGTACCGGGACGCCTTGATGGTTCTGGCCAAGACCTACAAGTATTTCATCACCATCGCCGGCGCCAGTCTCTTGTGGGCGTACGGGCTGATGCGAGTTCGATCTTGGTTTCGCCGCCGGGGCGATTATCTGCTCCTAGTAGCTGCGGTCTGGAGCCTGATTGTGTATTCAGGTCTCGTTAACCAGCGGTTTTTCGCCCATCAGATCACCATGTTCGGCACCTCGCGGGCGGCCTTCTTCCCTGATCCGGTCCAAGGTCTGTTTCTGTTGTTCTGAACGGCCAACACGTCTGGAGGCTAGTAGCGGGCCGGCCGGCTGAGATGAAGCTGAGTGAGTGAAGGCGGAATAAATAGGCCGCTGACTGAAAAGGTCCTTTACCTGGCCCGGGACGTGATGTCTCGCCAGATTTTCCGGGTAATGGGTCAGTACTCTCGCGGCTGGGTCTTGGACATTGGCGGGGCTGATTTCTATTTATCGGCCCGCAAGCGAAAAATACCTTATGATAAGTGGTTTTCTCTTGACGTCTCCCCTGACCGGCTGCCCAATATCAACGACGGCAGGTTCCTGGCTCTCTGCGGCGACGGTTGCAGGCTGCCGCTTCCCCGTGATCGGTTCGATACGGTCCTCAACATCCAGGTGCTGGAGCATGTCTTCGAGCCGCTGGCAATGATCAAGGAGATCGGCCGCGTGCTCAAGCCGGGCGGTCACGCCCTGTTCTTGATCCCCCAGACATCCACCTCTCACGCCATTCCCAATTATTACTGCAACTTCTCCATCTACTGGATCAAACGGGCCTTGGACGCGGCGGGTCTGAGGATGGTTGAACATCAGGCGCTAGGCGGAGTCTGGACCTCCATGGCTTCCCACCTGGTGTATTTCTTTTTCCAGAGCCTCCGGTGGCCTGGCCTGTCGGATCGCCAGGAAAACCGGCGCGGATTCTTGTTTTATCCGCTTTGGCCGTTCATGGCCCTCTACGCCCTGATCAGCATTCCCCTCTGCCTCTTCTTCGGTCTGGGTGATCTGACCGAGGAACCCAATCACCACCTGATTGTGGTTACTAAACCATGACCTTTAGGCGATCCTCTCCAAGCAGGGTCTGGGTTTTGGCCTTAACCTGTGGCCGGTCCATCAATTGACCAGCCTGATCGGCGTGCTGTTTTATGTCCATTTCGGACAGGAGAAACGGGAAGCATGAAAGTAGAGTTCTTCCGCCACCAGCTTAGTCAGATCAATCTGGACCGGTTGGCCAAGGTGGCTGGGACCATCTTCCTGACCACCGGCCAGGAGGCGGCCCTTTTCGAGGAGAGATTTGCCTCCCATCTCAATCAGAAGCAGGCCGTGGGGTTGACCAGCGCCACCGCCGCCCTGCATCTTTCCCTGCTCGCCCTCGGGGTCGGGCCGGGCGACGAGGTCATAACCACGCCTCTGACCTTTGTCGCCACGGCTCTGAGCGTCATGCACGTGGGCGCTAAGCCGGTCTTTGTCGAGGTCGAGCCGGACACCGGCAACCTGGACGCGGCCAGGATCGAAGCCGCGATCACGGACAAGACCAGGGCCGTGCTGCCGGTGCACCTCTACGGTCAAATGGTGGACGTCCGCCTGATCAGCCAAATCTGCCGCGCCCACGGCCTGGCTCTGATCGAGGACGCCGCCCAATGCCTGGAAGGTGAACGAGATCAGATCCGGGTGGGCCAACTGGCCGAGGCGGCCTGTTTCAGCTTTTACGCCACCAAGAGCATCACCTGCGGCGAGGGCGGCGCGGTCACGACCGACGACCCGGCGTTGGCCGAAGCCGTCCGGAAGCTCCGCCTGCACGGCCTGACCAGTCACGCCGCGGAAAGGTACACCAAGCTGTACCGCCACTACGATGTGGATGTTGAGGGCTGGAAGTACAACATGTCCAACCTGCAGGCCGCCCTGCTGATCGACCAACTGGAGCGGGTAGAGGAATGGCGTCTGGCCAGAGAGAGGGTGGTCTCCAAGTACCGCCAGGCCTTGACCGGCCTGCCCGGGCTTGACCTGCCGGCGCTCCGGCCCGGCGTCAAGCAAGGCCACAATCTCTTCACCATCTGGGTCCACCCGGACAAGAGGGATCGCCTGGTGTGGCGCCTCCAGGAGGAAGGGGTGGGCGTGGCGGTCAATTACCAACCCTGTCACCTTTTCACCTTGTTCAGGCAGAGGTACGGTCTCAAAGAAGGCGATTTCCCGGAAGCCGAACTCATCGGCCGGCGGACCATCAGCCTGCCCCTCTATCCCAGCCTCAAGGACGAGGAGATTGAATACGTAATCGACGCGGTCAAAAAGGTTGTCAGGGAGGGGGGATAAAAAGACATGAAAGTGGTTCGGCCAGACGGCTTAGTCTTTGTTACGGTGGAGTTGGCGCCTTTTTTCAAGATAACGGGCGTGGCCGATCTGCTGCGGAGCATCCTGGCCGAATCGGCCAGGCGCGGCCTCAAGGTTGCCGTCATCTGCCCGGACTTCGGCCATCCGTACCCTGGCCTGACCACCAAGGAGTCCTTTTCCTTGTACGCCGCCTTTGACGGCGCCTCCGCTTCGCTGCCCTTCACTCACGCCGAGGACTCCAACGGAATTCAGTACTTTATCCTTCGTGACGAGAAGTTCGGGGAGTATTTACGGGGCCTGCCCTCCGAACAACTCGGTGAGAGCGCTGGCCGGTTGTGGCTCAAATTTTGTTACGCTGCCTTTCTCCTGCTCGATGGGCTGGTCAACAATGAACTGGATTTCGCGGCTGAGAGGCTGGCCGTCCATGCCTTTCACTGGCAGGCGGGCCCCCTGCTCGGCCTGATCAAACACTCACGCCTGAGCAAGCCTGTGCGGACTGTTCTGACCGTGGACATTCTTGACATGCAGGGTCGCTTCGAGCCAGAAGTTGTCGAAGCTCACGAGGTCTACCATTTTCTCCGACCCCAAGAGGCGCCGGAGGTGAATTTTCTACGGATCGGCATCGAATCGGCTGACATGCTCCACACGGTCAGCCCCACTTACGCTCAAGAGATCCAACGGCCGCCCCTGGGCCGCGGCCTGGAGGAGATAATCAAACAGCGCTTCCGCCAGGGCCGGCTCCAGGGCATCCTCAACGGTCTGGACACCGACTTGACCGACTGGCGGTGCATTCCGGTCTTGCGGGAGAACAATCTGTGCGTGGCTCCTGACCAGACGGATGTCCAGGAGCACAAGAGACGGGCCAAGCTCCTCTTCCAGCGTGCAGCCGGCCTGCCCCAGGACCCGAATTCCTTCCTGATAACCATGGGCCATCGCTTCGTCAGCCAGAAGAACTTCGCCCTGGTGGCCAAGGCGATGGACGGCCTGATGTCGCTCGATCCCAGGCCGCAGATCTATCTTCGGGCCTGGCCAGAGCCGCAGCCCGCCTCCTCGGAATTCGCCTTGTGGTGGAACTTGGTGCGCCTGTCCAGGCGATACCGCTATCACCTGGCCTTCCTGTCTCCCTTTGACAGGGATTCTTCTCTGATCGAGGAGGGTATTTTCATCGACAGGTTTCTTTACTACGCGGCCTCGGATTTATTTCTGATGCCCTCCCTCTGGGAACCCTGCGGCCTCTGCCAACTGGAGGCGATGAGCTTCGGCGCCGTGCCGGTGGTCACGGCCGTGGGCGGGCTCGTCGACACGGTCAAGCCCTATCGGGCCGGTCAAGGTGGCTGGGGTTTCAGACTGGTCGACTCCTATGATCCAGAAGGCCTCATCCAGGCGGTTAGAGAGGCCCAGGATCTCTGGGCCAACCAGCACGAGGAGTGGCTGGGCATGGTTCGCCGGGCCATGGCCTTTGATTCCAGCATCAAGACGACCATGGGCCTGTACCTTGACCGCCTTTATGCCTTCCCCTCTAACCCATAAAAAAAGTGCTTGACCTTCCGGGAGATGGTGACGACTTGGGCGACGAAGCCATAGTGATCAGCGGCCGCCGGATCGGCCCGGGCCAGCCCTGCTTCGTCATCGCCGAGGCCGGGGTCAACCACAACGGCTCCCTGGAGCTGGCCCGGCGGCTGGTCGAGGCCGCGGCCGAGGCCGGGGCCGACGCGGTCAAGTTCCAGACCTTCAGGGCCGAGCGGCTGGCCGCTCCCAGTGCGCCCAAGGCAGCCTACCAGCGCTCGAGCACTGACCCCGGCCAGTCTCAACTGGACATGCTCCGAGCCCTGGAACTGAGTTCGGAGGACCACGTCGCCCTGGCCGCCCTGTGCCGGGAAAAGGGGCTGACCTTCCTCTCCTCGCCCTTTGACTTCGAGAGCGCCGACTTCCTGGAACAACTGGGAGTCCCGGCCTTCAAGGTCGCCTCGGGCGAGCTGACCAATCTGCCCTTGTTGCGCCACCTGGCCGCCAAGGGCCGGCCGCTGATCGTCTCCACGGGCATGGCCTCCCTGGGCGAGGTCGAGGCGGCCCTCAGGGTCATCGAGCGGGCCGGCGACCCGGCCGTGGTTTTGCTTCACTGCACCAGTTGCTACCCGGCCGAACCGGCCGAGGCCAACCTGAGGGCCATGGCCACCCTCAGCCTGGCCTTTGGCCGGCCGGTGGGCTACTCGGACCACACCCTGGGCCTGGCCGTGCCCCTGGCCGCGGCGGCCCTGGGCGCCGCGGTCATCGAGAAGCACTTCACCCTGGACAGGTCCCTGGAGGGGCCGGACCACCGGGCCTCGGCCGAACCAGGGGAGCTGGCCGATCTGGTCAGGGGCGTCCGCCAGATCGAGGCCGCCCTGGGCCACGGCCGCAAGGAGCCGAACCCGGCCGAGGCCGAGACGGCCCGGGCGGCCCGGCGGAGCCTGGTCGCGGCCGTGGATTTGAAGGCCGGCCAGACCCTAGTGGCCGAGGCCATCGCCCTCCTCAGGCCCGGCACCGGCCTGCCGCCCGAGCTGATCGGGTTCCTCGTCGGCCGCCGGGTCAAGCGGGACATTCCGGCCGGGACCCTGCTCGGCCTGGAGATGGTCGAATGAGAACCATCGGCGTGGTCACCACATCCCGGTCCGACTACAGCTATTCCCTTCCCATTTTCAGAAAGATCCAGGCCGACCCGGAGCTCGGCCTCAGGCTCTTTGTCTCCGGCTCCCACCTCTCGCCCGAGTTCGGGCTGACCGTCCGGGATATCGAGGTCGACGGCTTCGAAATCGCCGAGCGGGTGGAGATGCTCCTCTCCTCGGACACGCCAGAGGGCTTGGCCAAGAGCATGGGCCTGGGCCTGATCGGCTTTGCCCAGGCCTTGGCTCGCAGCCGGCCGGACATACTCCTGGTCCTGGGCGACCGCTTCGAGATGGCCGCGGCCGCCCTGGCCGCGCTGCCCTTCAAGATCCCGGTCGGCCACATCGGGGGTGGGGACATTACCCTGGGCGCCATTGACGAAGCCCTGCGCCACTCCATGACCAAGCTGGCCCACCTCCACTTCGTTCTGACTCAGGATTGCGGCCGGCGGGTGGTCCAATTGGGCGAAGCTCCCTGGCGGGTGACGATCTGCGGCGCGCCCAGCCTGGACGGCCTGGCCACGATCAGGCTCCTCGGCCCCCAGGATCTGGCCGCCAGCTTCGGCCTTCATCTTGACGAGCCGCCCCTGGTGGTGACCTTCCACCCGGTCACCCTCCAGTTCGAGCGGGCCGAGCGGCAGATCGGGCAGCTCCTGGCCGCCCTCGAGGAGAGCGGACGGCCGGTTGTCTTCACCCGGAGCAACCAGGACACGGCCGGCCGGGCCGTGGCCGGACTGATCGAGGACTACGTCAAAGGCCGTGACTCGGCTCAACTGGTCGACAGCCTGGGCAGCCAGGGCTACTTCAGCCTGCTGGCCCTGGCCGCGGCCATGGTCGGCAACTCCTCCAGCGGCCTGATCGAGGCCCCCCAGTTCAAGCTGCCCGTGGTCAACGTGGGCTTCCGCCAGGCCGGGAGGCTCAGGGCGGCCAACGTCATTGACGTCGGCGAGGACAAGGCCGAGATTCTGGCCGGAATCAGGCGGGCCCTGGACCCCTCGTTCCGGGAGGGCCTGGCCGGCCTGAAGAACCCCTACGGCGACGGCCGGGCCGCGGAGAGGATCGTCAGGCGGCTGAAGTCGGTCGCCCTGGACGACACTCTTATGGTCAAGACCTTTCATGATCTTGACTTGGCCAACCCATTTGGAGCCGATTGACTCGGCGCGGTCGGGAACTGAATGAGCGCTGATCTGTCAAACCTGCTGGTCTCGCCCGAGATCACCGTCCACCAGGCCATCGCCGCCATTGACAAAAACCTCAAGGGCATCGTTCTGATCACCGACCCGGACGGGCGCCTGCTGGGGACTATCAACGACGGCGACATCCGCCGGGCCATGCTGGCTGGACTGAGCCTGAAGAGCCCCCTGGCCGAGCTACTGGCCCGCAAGGCGGCCTCGCCCTATCCCAAGCCGGTGACCGCCCGGCAGGGCGCCTCTCGCGAGGAGCTGCTCAGTCTGATGAAGGAGCGCCAGGTCAGGCAGGTCCCCCTCCTGGACGAGGCCGGCCGGCTGGTCGATCTGGTCCTGCTCGGCGACCTCGTCCCCGAGGCCAGGCTGCCCGTCCGGGCGGTCATCATGGCCGGGGGCCGGGGGGACCGGCTCAGGCCCATGACCGACCATCTGCCCAAGCCCATGCTGCCCGTGGGCGACAAGCCCCTGATGGAGCGGATCATCTCCCGGCTCCGGGAGTCCGGCGTCAGGCGGGTCACGGTGACGACCCATTTCCTGCCCGAGAAGATCACCGAGCACTTCGGCGACGGCAGCCGCTTCGGCGTCGAGGTCAACTACCTGGCCGAGGACCAGCCCCTGGGCACGGCCGGGGCCCTGGCCTATCTCGAGCCGGTCCGGGAGCCGCTCCTGGTAATCAACGGCGACGTTCTGACCCTGGTTGACTTCCGGGCCATGCTGGCCTTTCACCAGGAGCAGGGGGCGGCCCTGACCGTGGGCGTGCGCCGCTACCAGCTCAAGGTGCCCTTCGGGGTGCTGACCTGCGAGGGGTCGCGGATCAAGGCGGTGGAGGAGAAACCGGAGGAGACCTTCTTTGTCAACGCCGGAGTCTATCTGCTGGAGCCGGAGGCGGTGACCCTGGTTCCCAAGGGCCGGCCCCTGGACATGCCCGACCTGATCCAGCTCTGCCTGGGCCAGGGGCTGAAGGTGGTCGGCTTCCCCATCAGGGAGTACTGGCTGGACATCGGCCAGCACGAGGACTACGCCCGAGCCCAGGAGGACGCCCGGACAGGGAGGCTGGATCCTTGAATTGGACAGGCAAACGAGTCCTGGTCACCGGCGCCGGGGGCTTCATCGGCAGCCACCTGGCCGAGCGGCTGGTGGAGGAGGGGGCCAGGGTCAGGGCCCTGGTTCATTACAACGCCCTGGACTCCTGGGGCTGGCTGGACGAGTCGGCCCGCCGGGCGGAAATGGAGGTCGTGGCCGGCGACGTCCGGGACCGGGATTCGGTCCAGGCCGCGGTGGAGGGGGCCGAGATCGTCTTCCACCTGGCCGCCCTGATCGCCATTCCCTATTCCTACCACGCCCCGGCCTCCTACGTGGAAACCAACGTCCTGGGGACCCTGAACCTGCTCCAGGCGGCCAGGCGGGCCGGGGTGGAGCGGCTGGTCCAGACCTCGACCAGCGAGGTCTACGGCACGGCCCAGTACGCGCCCATCGACGAGAAGCACCCCCAGGTTGGCCAGTCGCCCTACTCGGCCAGCAAGATCGGGGCGGACAAGCTGGCCGAATCCTTTCACCTCTCCTTCAGCCTGCCCGTGGTCATCCTCAGGCCCTTCAACACCTTCGGCCCGCGCCAGTCGGCCCGCGCCGTGGTGCCGACCATCATCACCCAGGCCCTCAGCGGCGGGCCGGTCAAACTGGGCAACTTGGCCCCGACCCGGGACCTGACCTTTGTCCGGGACACGGTGGCCGGCTTCCTGGCCGCGGCCGCGGCTACCGAGGCGGTCGGGCTGACTCTCAACCTGGGCACCGGCCGGGATGTAAGCATCGGCGAGCTGGCTCGGCTGATCCTGGCCCGGTGCGGCTCCGGGGCCGAGATCGTCACCGAGGAGCAGCGGGTCCGCCCGGCCGACAGTGAGGTCGAACGGCTGGTGGCCGACAACTCCCTGGCCCGGAAGGTCCTGAGCTGGGAGCCCCGGGTGAGTTTGGAAGAGGGGTTGGCCTCGACCATTGACTGGCTCAGCCGCCACCTGGAGAAATACAGACCCCATGCCTACACCCTCTGAACCGGGTGCCCCGCCGCCCCGGGGAGTCATCCCCCTCTCCGTCCCGGAGATCAAGGGCAACGAGTGGCGCTACCTCAAGGAGTGCCTGGAGACCAACTGGATTTCCTCGGCCGGTCCGTTTGTCAGCCGCTTTGAGGCGGATCTGGCCGCCTACCTGCGAGCCCAGCAGGCCGTGGCCGTGGTCAACGGCACGGCCGCCCTGCACGTGGCCCTGCTCTGCCTCGGCGTCGAGCCCGAAGACGAGGTCCTGGTCCCCAGCCTGACCTTCATCGCCCCGGCCAACGCGGTCCGCTACTGCGGGGCCTGGCCGGTCTTCATCGACGTCGAGCCCGAGTACTGGCAAATGGACCCGGAGCGGCTGGCCGATTTTCTGGAGCGCGGCTGCCGCCGGGAGGGCGGCGAACTGCGCGACAAGGCCACCGGCCGCCGGGTCAGGGCCGTCCTGCCAGTCCACCTCCTGGGCCATCCTGTTGAGGCCGGGCCTATCCTGGACCTGGCCCGCCGGTTCGGGCTGGCCGTGGTCGAGGACGCCACCGAGAGCCTGGGGGCCAGGTACCTGGGCCGGCCGGTGGGCCGGCTGGGCGACGCGGCCTGCTTCAGCTTCAACGGCAACAAGACCATCTCCACCGGCGGCGGCGGCATGATCGTCACCGACGACGAGGCCCTGGCCGAGCGGGCCCGCTACCTGACCACCCAGGCCAAGGACGACCCGGTCGAGTACGTTCACGGCCAGGTCGGCTTCAACTACCGCCTGACCAACCTCCAGGCCGCCCTGGGCTGCGCCCAGTTGGAGAGGCTGGCTGAGTACCTGGCCGTCAAGCGGTCCATCGCCGAGCGGTACGGCCGGGCCCTGGGCCAGATTCCGGGGCTCGAACCCATGGCCGAGGCCGATTGGGCCGAGAGCGCCTGGTGGCTCTACACGATCAAGATCGATCCGGATCGCTTCGGCCTCTCCAGCCGGGAGCTGATGGCCCGCCTGGCCGAGAGAGGCATCCAGAGCCGGCCCCTCTGGCAGCCCCTCCATCTCTCCCCGGCCCACCGGGGCTCGCCGCCGGCCGACTGCCCCGTGGCCGAGGAGCTTCACCGCTCCTGCCTGAGCCTGCCCTCGTCGGTGGGGCTGAGGCCCGAGGAGCAGGACCGGGTCATCGAGGTCGTGGTCGAGGCCGCCGGCTGAGACGGCCTTCTCCGGAAAGAAAATGTCGAATAATCGGGAAAAGATCGTCGTCCTGGGGGTCGGCGGCCACGCCAGGGTGGTTCTGGACATCCTGGAGGCCAGGGCCGCCTTCGAGATTGTCGGCCTGATTACCCCGGAGCCCGCCCCCGGCCTGGAGCGGTATCCGGTTCTGGGTGGCGACGAGATCTTGCCCCAGCTCCTGGGCCAGGGGATCAGGCGAGTGGCCATCGGGGTCGGCGGCTCGAGATCCAACCTCAAGCGGCGGGAGCTCTTCGAGCGGGTCAAGGCCCTGGGCTTTGAGGCGGTCAAGGCCATTCATCCCTCGGCCGTGCTCTGCTCCGGCGTCACCATCGGCGAGGGCAGCGTCATCTGCGCCGGGGTGACGCTGGCCCCTGAGGTTTCTCTGGGGCGCAACGTTATCGTTTACACCGGCTCGACCGTGGACCACCAGACCATAGTCGAGGATCACGCCCTGATCTCCGCGGGAGTGGCCGTGGGAGCCCAGGTCAAGATCGGCTCCGGGTCCCTGTCGGCCATCGGCTCGGTGATTGTGAGCAGAATAACCGTTGGCAGGGGCGCCCTCATCGGCGCCGGGGCGGTGGTTATCAGGGACGTGCCTGACGGGGCCACGGTCTTCGGGGTGCCGGCTCGTCCGGTGGAGGCGGAGCCTGGCCGCTGGTGAAACCCTCGGCCTACATGGACCTGATCAACGACTACGAAGCCCGCTTCCCCGTAGAGCAGTGGGCCATTCGAGGAGTCCGCGTCTGGCCAATCATCCGCATCGCTTTAGCCCGAGAGTTGCAGCTGGCCGGCACCCCGGAGCGGGTCCGCGATTTCAGTGAAACTTCGGCCGCCGAGGCCAGGGCGGCCCTTCGAGGGCTCGTCAAGCACTTCCGGGCGCAAGCGGTCGATTTCCGTCACAACCAGTGGCCGGTGGGGCATCGGGGAGCCGTCTTCCTGACCAACGCCCACTTCAGGGTGGCCCTGAACGGCCAGTGGTTCGACCAGGTCTGCGACCCGATCATTGAGGTCCTCGGCCGGAAGGGCGTGGGCAGCTTCGTTCTGGAGCGCAATCTGCGCTGGGACTACCGCATCCCGCGCCACTCCGGCTCCATGTTCGTCCTGCCCCGTCTCAGGCTGATGCGGCTCCAGACCAAGCTCTTCCGTCCTCGCCTGGCCTCGGAACAGGCGAGGCTGCCCGGCTTTGATCAGTTCGTCTCGGAACTGGCCCGGGGCGGCTACGGCATCCATCTGCCCAGCCGGGAGAACCTGGAGATCCTGGTGGACGCCCTGCTTCGCTCGGCGGCCTATTTCAGGCGGCTCCTGCGCCGGCTGGGAGCTTTCATCGGATTCACCGCGGCCTATTACGGCCTGGACGGCATGGCCTTCAACCTGGCCTGCCGCCAGGTCGGCATCCCTTCGGTGGACCTGCAGCACGGCTTGCAGGGGCCCCTCCACGTCGCTTACGGCCGCTGGTTGAAGGTGCCGGACAGGAGTTACGAGCTGCTGCCCTTTTTTTTCTGGACCTGGAGCGACAGGGAGGCCGAGATAATAGATGCTTGGAGCCGGCGTGTCCCCCAAGGGCACAAACCCGTGGTCTGCGGCAATCCTTGGCTGGACATGTGGCTCGACGGGGGATCAGAGCTGGTCCGCCATTACGGCGATATGTTAGGCCGGATCAAGGCCGAGCATCCAGCCCAACGCCACATCCTGGTGGCCTTAGGACCCTTCAGAGAGATGCTCGCTCCCTGGATTGTGGAGACCATACGCCAATCCAGCCCCCAGTGGTTCTGGTGGCTTCGCCTTCACCCTCAGTGGCGAACCCTTAGCTGGGCCAGGAAATTACTGCTTGAGCACTTCAAGGATGACCGGCCGGAGAACATAGAGATTGACCGAGCCACCGACTATCCCCTGCCGGCCTTGCTGAGAATGGCCGACTTAGTGGTCACCAACTACTCCAGCGTGGTCTTGGAGGCTGAGAAGATGGGGGTCCCCTCGGTCGTGACCAGCGAGTACGGCTCAGAGCTTTACGTCCGCCAGATCGAATCGGGCTGGACATCGGTGGCCTTTAGTAGCCAAGAATTGCGCCGGGCCATTGAGGCCGAGCCAAGGGTGAGGAAAGACCTCGGCGGGACCCTTCGTTCCAGGGGGCTGGGAAGAAGGAGACAATCGGGCTTGGAGGCCCTGCTAAAGGCTGCCGGGCGAGGTTATCCGGGGGGGGGCGGCCCCGGAGAAATAAAGGGCTTGAGGGGTTGACAAAATTGGGGGCCGTTTGTACTAGATCAGCCCTGGGGCGGCCTGGGGCCATTCCCAGGGGACTTCTTCTTTTTTCCACCTCCAAGAGCGAGATGAGTAGAGAAATTGGCTGACAGGCGGTCAAAGAGCGACCCGGCTCCCGAGCTTAGAGACGTGGCCGTGGTAATCCCGGCCTACAACGAAGAGGCGGTGATCGGCCGTACCGTGGCCCGGGTCAGGGAAGTCAGTGTTGACTGGCGGATAGTGGTCATTGATGACGGGTCCGAGGATCGCACGGCCGAGGAAGCTGAGCGGGCCGGAGCCGAGGTAATCCGCCATCCTTACAACAGAGGCAACGGGGCCTCGATCAAGACCGCTCTGGACCGGATAGAGGCGCCGGTGCTGGCCGTGGTGGACGCTGACGGGCAGCTTCCTCCTGAGAGCTTGCCGGAAATGATCAAGCGGCTGGCCCATGCGGACATGGTGGTGGGAGCCCGCTCCAAGGATTCGGAGAGAAACCTGGTTCGAGACATCGGCAACTGGGTTTTGAAGCGCGTGGCCTCGTACGTTTCCGGTCACCGTATTACGGACCTGACCTGTGGGCTGAGGGTGTTTTATCGGGAGCGTTGTCGGGAATTCGTCCATCTTTATCCCACCAGGTTCTCGTTTCCAGCCACCTCTACGCTTGCCCTTCTGACCAGCGGCTATCATGTGGAATTCTATTCAATCGAGGCCAGACGCAGACCGGCCAATACGACGAGTAAGGTCAAGCCGATCAACGACGGTCTTCAGTTTCTGGCCATCATCTTTCGCATTGTGTTGCTGTTTCAGCCCTGGCGGTTCTTCGTGCCGGCCAGCCTGATCTGCTTCCTGATCGGGTTGAGCCACCAGATATTCGTCATGATGGTCTACTGGCCCAAAGGTCAGTTGGTCATGAGCGGCACCTTCATCATCATGTCCATATCGGCCCTCTTCCTGTTCTGCTTCGCCCTGCTGGCCCAGCAGATAGCCGAAATCCGTCTTCACCTGGCCCACGCCAACCGGACGAAACAGGATTAAACCAGCCCCGGGCGATTCATCCAGTCCGGAGAGTCTCCATGAAAACAATAGTCCTGGGCTATCATGACGTCGGCTGCCTCGGAATCCGCAAACTGGCGGAGCACGGATTCGATATCCTGGCGGTTTTCACACACACCGACGATCCCGAGGAACAATGCTGGTTTGAATCGGTGGCTGAATTGGCCGCGTCTATGAATCTCCTCGTTTTCACGCCCAATAATATCAATCATCCGATTTGGGTCTCCAAGATCGAGGAATTGCAGCCCGACGTCATTTTTTCTTTTTATTATAGATACATGATAAAAGAGCCCATCCTGAGCATTCCCCCCGCCGGCTGTCTCAACCTCCACCCCTCGCTCCTGCCGGCCTACCGAGGTCGGGCCCCGGTCAACTGGGTCCTGGTCAACGGTGAGATGGAGACCGGAGCCACCCTCCACTACATGACCCCCCGGCCGGATGACGGGGACATCGTCAACCAGAAGACAATCGTCATCGATCCCGATGACACGGCCCTGCTTCTCCACCGCAAGGCCGCCCTGGCCGCGGCCGAGATCCTGGACGAGAGCCTGCCCTTGATCAAGGCCGGGACCGCGCCTCGCCGCCCCCAGGATCCGGCCCGGGCCAGCTACTATGGACGCCGCCGGCCGGAAGACGGCGAGATAGACTGGCGTCTGTCCGCGGAACGGATCAGAAACCTGGTCCGGGCGGTGACGAGGCCCTATCCCGGGGCGTTCAGTCATACTGGTGACCGAAAATGTTTGTTCTGGCAGGTTTCCACGGTGCCCGCCGGAGAAGGGGCCGAGCCGGGCCAGGTTTTGTCGACCGACCCTCTGGTCATCGCCTGCGGCAAGGGGGCCATCCGGATTGACTACGGGCAGGCCGGCGACGGGGACTTCACCACCGGGGCCCAACTGGCCGGGGAACTGGGTCTGGCGAAGATGATGGTCTTCGATCGGGCCCGGGGAAGCGGGGTCGGACGGGCACGCAAAAACGAGTCCTGATCCTAAAGGTCAACGGTTTTTTCGGCAGCGCCATCAGCGAGCGTTTCCTGGAGTCGGGTGATTACGAGGTCCACGGCATGGAACTCAACTCCGACTATGCCGACAGGTTGTTGGATGATTCCAACTTCAATTTTCGAAGTTTAGAGCATGGGCGATGAGGGAGAGTTCGACGAGGACAATTTCCGCTCCTGGAACGGGTCATTTGGGCCCACGGTCAGGAAAAGAGGCTTACAGTTGATTCTCAACCTGGTGGAGGGAACGCCCCGCTATCAGGGCTGGAAACCCGCGGTCCACCTTGAGGGAACAGTCGAGCAGACGATGGATTTTTCCCTCAGAATGTTGCCAGCCCCGGAGAGGGGTTGACGATGTGCGGGATTTGCGGCCTGGTCCAAAAAGACGGGCAATCGCTGAGTCGCGACCGCCTCAAAATAATGACCGACCGGCTGGCCCACCGGGGACCCGACGGGGACGGGTTTTTCATTGATGGCAGCGCCGGCCTGGGCCACCGCCGGCTGTCGATAATCGACCTGAAGACCGGGGATCAGCCCATGTCCACCGGCGACGGTCGGTTGACCATCGTCTACAACGGGGAGGTCTACAACTACAAGGAGCTGAGAAAGGAGCTGGAGGAAGAGGGGGAGACCTTCGCCACCACCTCCGACACCGAGGTCGTGCTCCTGGCCTACCGGCGCTGGGGAACCGAGGCCTTCCGGCGCTTCAGCGGCATGTTCGCCCTGGCCATCTGGGACCGGGCCGAGCAGGAGCTGGTCCTGGCCCGGGACCGGTTCGGGATCAAGCCGCTCTATTACCTGGCCGAAGGGGGCCGCTTCGCCTTTGGCTCGGAGATAAAGGCCCTCCAGACGCTGCCCTGGTGGGATCGGGACCTGGACCCCCTGGCCCTGGACGAGTACTTCAGCTACATGTGCATCGCCGAGCCCCGGACTGTCTTCCGGGCCGTCCGGGTCTTTCCTCCTTCTTCCTGGGGCCGGGTCAGAGACGGCCGGCTGGAGACAGGGATCTACTGGGAGCCCGAGTTCCGGCCCGAGCCGATGAGCCTGGCGGAGGCCCGGAACGGGCTGGACGAGGCCCTTCAAAGATCGGTCCGGATCACCCTCCGCTCCGATGTCCCGGTGGGGGCCTTCCTGTCCGGCGGTTTGGACTCCGGGGGGGTCGTCTCCCTGGCCGCCGGGGCTTACGAAAGCAGGCTCAAGACCTTCACCGTCGGGTTTTCCGATCACCCTTCCTACGACGAGGTCCCCCTGGCCGGGCTGGTGGCCCGGCGATGGGGCACCGAGCACCACGAGCTCCAGCTCCCCTCCGACTCCTCGCTGGTTCCGGAGATGGCCCGGCGGATGGTCGGAATCTTTGACCAGCCTTACGCCGATCTGTCGGCCATCCCCCAGCTCCAGGTGGCCGAGTTCGCCGCCAGCCGGGTCAAATGCGTCCTCTCCGGCGACGGCGGGGACGAGGTCCTGGGCGGCTACCCGACCTTTTACGCCCCGACCCTGGCCCGGCTCTACCGGCTCATCCCAGGGCCGCTGCGGCGGGCCGGTCTGGCTCCTCTGATCAGGGCCCTGCCCGCCTCGGCCGACAAGATGAGCCTGGATTACGTGGCCAAGCGGTTCGTCAGGGGGGCTGAGCTGCCGCCGGAGCGGGCTCATTACGCCTACAAGGAGGCCCTCTTCGCCGAGGACAAAACCAGGCTCTACGAACCTGACTTTTCCCTGAGCCTCGACGGTCACGACGCCTACGCGCCCCTGGCCGCCGCCTTTGCCCGGCAAGGCGGGGCCGACCTGGTCAACCGGCTGATGTACGCCGACCAGCGGACCTTTCTCCTCAACGACAACCTGCCCAAGGTGGACCGGACCAGCATGTCCGTCGGCCTGGAGGTCCGTCTCCCCCTCTTGAACAACGAGGTGGTCGATTTCCTGCTCCGTCTCCCACCCCGGTTCAAGGTCCGGCCTCTGAGGACCAAGCTGATTTACCGCCGCCTCTTAAAGGAGCGCCTGCCCCGGGAGGTGATCACCGGTCGAAAAAAGGGCTTCACCCCGCCGGTGCCGGCCTGGTTCCGGGGGCCCCTCCACGACTGGGCGGTCTCGGTCTTTCACTCCCGGGCCCTGGCCGACCTGGGGATTATCCGGCCGGCCGGGGCGCTCGAGTTCCTGGAGGAGCACACCCGGGGCCGGGCCGACCACAGCCGGATGCTGCTGTGCTGTCTGATGCTGGGATTGTGGGCCCAGACGCGGGCGTGAGCGCGGCCTCCTCCCCGGCGGGCCTGCTGAGGTGCCCCACCTGCCGCCGGCCCCTGGCCGACGAGGGCCGGACCTGGGTCTGCCCTGAAGGCCACCGCTTCCCGGTCCAGGAGGGCCTGCCCCTCTTCGCCGCCGGGGCCGACGAGGGCGTCTTCGGCGACTACGCCGAGCACTACGACGCCGGCCACGGCTCGCCCTGGGTGGTCGAGCATCTCCTGTCCCGGCGGCTTGAGATGCTGAAGCCCTACCTGCCGCCGGAGGCGCCCATCCTGGAGGTGGGCTGCGGCACCGGGTCCTTTCTGGGCCAGGTCATCGGCCGGGTGGGGGAGAGGCCGGGGAGTTACTACCACGGCGTTGACCTGTCGCCGTCAATGCTCAGGCAGGCCGCCCGAAGGCTGGGCCGGAGCGTGATCCTGGCCCAGGCCGACGGCCAGAGGCTGCCCTTTGCCGACGGTACCTTCGGTCTGGTTTACTGCCAGGCCCTGCTCCACCACATTCATCGCCGCCTGGAGAGCAACCTGGAGGAGATGTTCAGGGTCCTCCTCCCCGGCGGGGTGCTCTGGCTGCTGGACTCCAATCCCTGGAACCCCCTGTGGTGGTACTACATAATCCAGCCGTACGAAGGTGATATAAAGCAGATTTCCACCCGGCGATTGGCCGGGGTTCTCCGCTCCCTGGGGGCCGACCGGATCACCTGTTCCTATCACGGGGCCATGCCCCATCGCCTCCCGGCCGGGCTGCTGACTCTCTTCCAGAGGCTGGAGAGGACCTGGGAGCGGCTGCCGGGGCTGAATCGATTCTCGACCCACTACCTGGTGACCTGCCGAAAAGGTCTTAGATGAAGCTGATACTGGCCCAGCCGGCCTGGAGCGACATCCACGGTGAATTCACCGGAGTGGCCCGGGGCGTGGGCAACTTCCCGCCTCTGGGGATCGGCTACCTGGCCAGCCTGGCCCGGCGGGCCGGACACGAGGTGACTATCGTCGACGCCGAGGCGGCGATGCTCGACGACGAGGCCGCGGCCAGGGATATACTGGCCCGCCGGCCCGACGTCGTCGGCCTCTCGGCGGTGACGCCGATTTACCACAAGGCGGTCAGAGTCGCCGCCGGGATCAAGGCGGCGGCCCCGGACCTGCCCGTCATCATCGGCGGACCCCACGTCAGCCTCCTGGGCGGGGAGGTCTTTGAGCCCTGCTTCGACCTGGCCGTCAGGGGCGAGGCCGAGCTCGTCTTCGCCGATCTCCTGGCCGAGCTCGGCAAGCCCAAGCCGGAGTTCGACCGGCTCCCCGGGGTGATGTACCGGCGCAACGGGGCCGTAGTGGACGGCGGCTGGGCCCCGGCGGTGCAGAACCTGGACGATCTGCCCTTTCCGGCCTGGGACCTTTACGACCTGCCGGCCTACCGGACCCACCTCAAGGCCCGGGGCGCGGTCAGGTTCATCGCCATGCACCTCACCCGGGGCTGCCCCTTCCGCTGCGCCTTCTGCTCGGCCAGCACCCTGGAGGGACGCCGGGTCAGGTCCCGCTCGCCGGAGAACGTCGTCGCCGAGATGAGGCTGCTCAAGGAGGAGTACGGGGTCGATCATTTCTGCTTCAACGACTCGACCCTGACCCTGGACCGCCAGCTGATCGAGCGTCTCTGCGACCTGCTGGACGAGGCGCAACTGGGGATCACCTGGGAGGGCTGGACCAGGGCCAACCGGATCGACAAGGCCCTCCTGGAGCGGATGGTCGGGTCCGGGTTCGTTCGGGTCAGTTTCGGCGTCGAGAGCGGCAGCCCCAGGATCCTCAAGCTCATCAACAAGGAAGTGGCCCACGAGGACATGCGGCGGGCCTACCGCTGGGCCGGAGAGCTGAACCTGGAGAGCACCTGCTCGGCCATGATGGGCCACCCGGGCGAGACGGAAAAGGAGGTCTGGCAGACGGTCCGGTTCATCCGCTCCCTGCCCGAGGTGGAGTACGCCCCCCTGTCCATCGCCGTCCCCTATCCCGGGACCGAACTGTGGCGCATGGCCAGGGCGGGCGAGCACGGCTTGAAGCTCCTCTCCGAGGACTACAGCCAGTATCTCCGTTACGCCGGGGGAGTGATGGAGGTCAACGGCATGAGACCGGAGTACCTCCGGAAGCTGCAAAAACGGGCCCTGATCTGGATGCACCTCACTCCCCGCAAGCTCGTCGGCATCATCCGAAGATTCGGATTCTGGTCGCTGGCCAAGGCCGTCCTGGGCCTGTGACCCGGCAGAGATCCCCTGGAATAAAAGAATGTTGATCGAGGCTCTTGATTATCTGTGCTGCCCGGCCTGCCGGGGGGAAAACCTCGTCTTCGAGCCGGCCGGGGTCGAGGACGGGGTCGTGGTCTGCCCGGACTGCGACCGGCGTTACCAAGTCTATGACGGGGTGCCCCGCCTCATTGCCGCCCAGGTGGACGGCGACACCCGCGAGAAGTTCGGCAACCAGTGGCGCCGCTGGGGCGGCCGGGAAAAAGTCTTCGGCCGCGACGTGGCCGGCCACCGCGAGCACTGGTCCAATCTCTGCCAGGCCGAGGTAAAGGAACCGGGTTTCTTTGACGGGCGGGTCGTCCTCGACGCCGGCTGCGGCCACGGCATGTACGTCCAGGTCTTCCAGGCCGAGGGGGCGCGCCTGGTCATCGGCCTGGACCTGACCGCGGACGGCGTGGCCCACGCCCGGACCAGGACCAGGGACCTGCCCAACGTCCAGATCGTCCAGGGCGACATCCTCAACCTGCCCGTCCGGCCCGGAGTGATCGACTACGTCTGGTCCATCGGGGTGATCCACCACACCAGCAGCCCCCGCCGGGCTTTCCACAACCTGGCCCGGACCATGAGCCCGGGGGGCTACACCGACATCTGGGTCTACCCGGTAGGCTCCTGGGCCTGGGAGGCGGCCAACAAGGTCCTGAGGGGAGTGACGACCCGACTGCCGTCGCCGCTGCTGTGGACCCTCTGCTACTGCCTGGTCCCGGCCCTAAGCGTGGTCAAGACCTGGAGCGGGACCCAGTTCGGCAAGAACACCTGGTCAGAGTGCGCCCAGGTCATTCACGACTGGCTGGCCCCCAGGTATCAGTCCCACCACAAGCCCGAGGAACTGATCGGCTGGTTCAAGGAGGAAGGCCTGGAAAAGATTAAGTCCATTCCCCCGGCGACCATGGTCGGGGGGAGGAGGCCCGGCCGGTCCGGCCCGGAGGCGGATTGATTCCGTGAAGCCGGGAATGAGCCTTGACCGTCGCCCGGGCTTGATCCTCACTCCGGGAGGCGGCAGTGGGGGCGGCCGCTCTTGCGACGAATCGGGTGACGGCGGAAGCATCCGAAAGAGATGAAAACGACTAGGTTTCCCCTTTACCCGCCGGCCAGGCGCTTGAACCTTTGAGGCGACCCGCCCGCAAGGCACGGCCAGACCTGAGAGAGTGTTGATGAACAGGCGATACCTTCTGATTCTGGGCCTGGTCCTGACAGCCGTCCTTTACGGCCTGACCACCTGGCGCCATACCCCGGAGAACCCTGACGAGACGACCTATTACTTCATTGGCCAGAGCAACCTGAAGTACCTCCAGCAGGCCTTCAACCCCAAACCCTACGCGGAGTTCAAGGCCGGCTTCATCCGGGACCACATAGTTCCCTGCGCCATGCCCGTGGGCAAGTCCTTGACCCATGTCTTTCACACTCTCTTCGCCTGGTTTGTCGGCCCCAGTTTCCTGGCCGTGGCCCGCTGCAACATCATCTTTGGTCTGGGGTTCGGTTTGATATTGTGGCAGCTCGGGCGAATCTTGCTCCGGACGGCAACCCCGGAAGAGGGTGAGATCCAGGCGGCCGGGGACAATCTCCCTCTGATAATGCTTTTTCTGGCCGCCGTTTCGGGCATCCAGCTCTTCTACGGCAAGATGGTCAGCCCCAGGGCGGTCAGCTTTCTGACCGTGGCCGCGACAACGGCCTTCTATTTCGCCTACCTGGAAAATCAAACCCTGCGGCGGGCCGCCTGGACCGGGTTGACCGCTTCTCTGGCCACGACCGGCCACCTGTCAACCTTGCCCTTTATCGGCTGCATCTTTATCGTCGAGGCCTTGAGGGCCCTGCCGCGGATCAGATCCGGTCCTTCGGTCTTTCGGGCCGTCCAGGGCCTGCTTGTCATGGCGGCGCTGCTGCCGGCGGCTCACCTGTTCTTTCAACTGGTCACCTGGACCCCGACCCTGTGGATCAAGGACCCCGGGGCCTGGCACTTCACGGCCTACTACAGCCTGCCGTTCCAAACCCATTTCCAGCAGTTAGCCTGGTACACCGGGGTCGTGGCCACCGGCCAGTTCGACTTTGGCGGCTATGGCGCCAGGTTCGCTCAGGTGCTGATTGTCCCGGCCATGATTTATGGCCCAGTGTTTATCCTGGCCGCCTGGGGCTGGCTTCTGGCTTTGGGCCGGTTGATCAGGCGCGGCCCGGAGGCCCGATTCGGCCTCCTGGTCTTGGGTCCGGTTATACCGGTGCTGTATTACACCTTTGACAAGGACACCGTGGCCGCGCCCTACGGCATGACCCCCCTGGGCTTGTTCTTCACCCTCCTGGGCGCCCTGGCGATCGGCTGGCTGTTGAAGGTTTCGCGGCCCGGCGGCCGGTGGCGCCGCGGCCTGGCGGTCCTGTTCCTGGCCGGGCTGGCCGCGGCCCAGACAGCCCATCTCTACCCCATGCTGACAGAGCGGGGCGGCTATCTCGAGGCTCGGGACTGGCTGAGGGCCAGGGGGGAAAACCGGATAGCCGTGGTCGCCGACAGCGCGGCGCTGGAGACCTTGGGCCTGGAGGTATACTTCAAGCCGGGCGGCTGGGAGGAGGAAAGTCCGGACCGGATGATTTTGACCGCCTGGGGGATGAGGCCTGATCTGACCTGGCGAAGCAAAGACTTCCCGAACTACCTCTTGCTGACCTACCGGCTGTACCTGACTCAAAACAAACGAGCCATTCTGGCCACCAGGGGCATAGATATCAATCGGCCCCTGGTTCATTTCGATCGCTTCCGGGCCCGCTACTATTACCCGGCCCTCTACAGCGGCCTGGCCGCCCGAGCCGCCTCGGCCTTGAGCCCCGCCCTGGGCCGGCGCCTCGAACGGATTGCCGGCTTCTTCCGGAAGCGCTACCATGACAGCAGGATTTATATCTATCGGACCGGACCGTACTCGGGTCCGGGCGGAAAGGGCTAAGGCCTCGGGTGAAGACCCTCTTCCTGGTACCCAACAACAGCCAGGGCCAGAATGTCGTCCGGGACGTGCTCTACGGCGCCTGGTGCAGCGGCAAGCTCATCGGCGGGGCGACCGTACCCCCCCAGTCCCTCCTCTCGGTGGCCACGGTGGCCCGCCAGGCCGGAATCGACATCGTCTTTGTCGACGCCTTGGGCGAGGGGCTGACCCTGGAGCAGACCATCCAGCGGGCCGGGGATTCGGACGTCGTCGTTGTCCTGACCTCCTTCATGGTCTTCAATGAGGATCTGAGGGTCCTCAGGGCCCTCAGGGAGGCCCGACCCGGGCTGCGGGTCATCCTCTTCGGGGCCCAGGCGACCTTCATGCCCGAGCTGTGCTTGAACGAGGACCTGGTCACGGCCATGGTCATGCGCGAGCCGGAGTACGCCCTCCGCGACCTGCTCCTGGCCTGGCGGGACGACCGCCCCTGGCGGGATCTGAAGGGGGTGGCCTTCGCCGAGGACGGCCGCCTCCAGGTCAACGAGCCCTACCCCTGGATCAAGAACCTGGACGAGTTGCCCATCCCTGACCGGACCCTCCTGCCCAAGGGGGTGGAGTACTTCAACCCCATCATCGAGAAGTACCCTTACGCGACCATGCTGACCAGCCGGGGCTGCGCGGCCAGGTGCACTTACTGCACCGCCCCCTTCTTCATGGGCGGCCGGGTCCGGGCCCGCTCGGCCACCTCGGTCCTGGAGGAGATGGAATACCTGGCCGGGCTGGGCCGGCGGACGGTCTACTTCCGGGACGAGGACTTCGTCGCCTTCAGGCGCCGCAACATCCAGATTTGCGAGGAGCTGATCCGCCGCCGGATCAAGCTCCACTGGTCCTGCAGCGTCATCGCCGGCGAGCTGGAGAGGGACTACCTGGCCCTGATGAAGCGGGCCGGGCTGTACTGCCTCAAGTTCGGAGTCGAGTCGGGCAACGAGGAGATTCTGAGAAAGGTCAACAAGTCGACCAACCTGGGAAACGTGCGCCGTGACTTCGCCCTCTGCCGGGCCATGGGCGTCAAGACCCACGCCCACTGCATGCTGGGCATGCCCGGCGAGACCCGGCGGACCATCGAGAAGACCTTCCGTTTCATCGCCGAGATCAAGCCGACCACGGTCACCTACTCGGTCTGCAGCCCATACCCGGGGACCCCCCTGTTCGATCTGGTCAGGGAGAGACATCCCGAGGTCACCCGTTTCTCGACCGAAGACCTGGGCATCCAGAACCTCCACGTCCACAGCCGCTACAACGACATGTTCACCGAGCTGACCAACGAGGAGATCGAGGCCGCGGTCCAGGAAGGTTACCGCCGTTTCTATGCCAGGCCCAAATACATCTTCCAGTCGCTCCTGAGGGTCCGCAGCCCCAGGGAGTTTTTCGGCCTCTGCCGGACCGGACTGAATATCCTCAGCTTCAGCCTCAGCGGACAGAAATGAACCCCCTCAACCTGAAGTTGACCGGGGCGCGGTGATGGGCTCCAGGAAAGGAGCGCTGGCCGAGACGGGCCGGAGAGGTTCTTTCGGCGTCATGTTCCATCATTTCTGCGGGGAGGGCCATCCCCGGGGCCAGGGAGCCATCAGTCAGGAGGAGTTTGGCCGGTTGCTGGAATTCGTCGGCTTGAAACGGATACGGCCGGCCGATGAATGGCTCGAGAAGGCTGCGGCCGACCGCCTGGCCGACGGTGACCTGTGCCTCACCTTCGATGACAACCTGCTTTGCCAGTGGGAGATAGCCCTGCCGGTGCTAGAGGCTCTCGGCCTGACCGCATTCTGGTTCATTTACACCTCCCCGCTGACCGGGGTCCCGGAGACCTTGGAAATTTACAGATATTTCCGCACGGTCTGTTTCGAGTCAGTCGATGATTTCTACGAAGGCTTTCTGAGCGCCTTGCGCCAATCGGAATATGCCGCCGAAGTGAAAAGAGCTCTGGACGGCTTTGACCCCGATTCTTATCTGGCGGCCTTTCCATTTTACAGCTCCTCTGATCGGCTCTTCCGCTATCTGCGAGACCGGGTGCTCGGTCCTGACCGTTACGAACGAGTGATGGAGGCAATGATCGAGAGCAGCGCCATGGACAGGGAGGAAGCGGCCAAACGGCTTTGGATGTCCAAGGAACAGATTGCGGCCTTGCATCGCCAGGGGCACGTCATCGGATTGCATTCCCACACTCACCCCACCCGGCTGGCCGACCTGCCCGGCGACCGGCAGAGCAATGAGTATCGACTCAATCTGGAGATCCTGACCGACCTGACCGGCCAGGCGCCGCTGTCCGTGTCGCACCCCTGCAATTCTTATAATCAGGAGACGCTGGATATCCTGAGCGGCCTGGGGATTCGCGTCGGCTTTTCTACCTTGATGGAACCTCCTCATCCACACCGTCTGGCCAGGCCGCGCCTGGACCACGCCCTGATCATGAGAGAACTCCGGGAGAAGGCCGGCTCTTTGGCCAACCAATGAGTGAATGGCGCCATGAGTGAGGATCAGCGAGCCCAGGCCTTGCGGTTCTTTCGCCGGCACGCCGAGCAGTGGCGGCGGAAAGCCTCGACCAGCAGTTGCACGGAGGTGCCGCTCATCGCCTTGCGCAACGGCTACGTGCTCAGGGTCTCGGAGGAGAATCCGGCCTTGGCCTCGGCCTTGGATTTGGGCTGCGGCTCCGGCGACTTGGTCTGCGAACTGGCCCGGCGGGGCCTGCGGGCGGTGGGTGTGGACTTCGCCGGCGAAATGATCGACTTGTGCCGCCAGAGGGCCGGTGAGGAGAACCTCTCCCGGGCCGAGTTCCACCTGTCCTCGGTCTTCGATTATGCCACCGAGGAGACCTTTAATCTGGTCTCCGCCCTGGGCTTGATCGAGTACATAAGCCCCGAGGAGCTCAAGCTGTTCGCTAACCGGCTCGCTTCCCTGACCTCTCCGGCCGCGCACTTGGTGATGGGCTCGCGGAACAGGCTGTTCAACGCCTTCTCTCTCAACGAATTCACCAAACTGGAGATACGGCTAGGAACCTTGACCGCTCTGATGGAAGAATCCCTGGCCATCGCCACGGCCGAAAACGAGGAGGAGTGCCTCGGCCGGCTGTCCGAGATTGAGACGGAGCTACCGGCATTCGAAAAACATCCGGCCACGGGAATCGAGGTGTCGGTGCGGCATCAGTACTGCCCTTCCACGCTGATAAGGCTCCTGTCCGAGCACGGCTTCAGGGCGGTCGGCATCCAGCCGCTTCACTATCACGGCCTGCCCCCCAGGCTCGGCCGAGACCACCCCGAGCTGCACGCGGCCATAAGCGGCCTGGTTGAGGAGACCGCTGCTTCGTGCTTGCCTCGCTTCCCTTTCTCCTCAACGTTTCTGGTCCATGCCGTCAAGGAGTGATCGGGGGACCGGCTAAGCCTTGAGCAGATTGAGGGTATCCCCGGTCACGGGCGACTGGCGCTCCGATCTGGATCTGACCGCAGGACTGCTCAACAAGGTCTTTAGCAGCGCCCGTTTTGCCGGGACCGACTTCGTCGAGTCGGGCAACGAGGAGATTCTGAGAAAGGTCAAAAAGTCGACCAACTTGGCTAAAGTGCGCCGTGACTTTGCCCTCTGCCGGGCCATGGGCGTCAAGACCCACGCCCACTGCATGCTGGGCATGCCCGGCGAGACCCGTCCGGCCATCGGACGGCCTCAGCGGAGAAAAATGAATCGAGATAAATGAGATCCTGGTAGAAACAGAATCGTAGGCATATTTCCAATTTTCTGCTATTCTGTTTCCAAATGCGAATATTATTAATGCAGCCACATGATCCTACCAATATATTTCAAATGCCCGATCTGGGCCTTGGTTACCTGGCCGCTTGTCTTCAAAGGGAAGGGCACTCTCTGGCCCTGTCGCTAAATGATGGAAAATTTAAAACATCTTCCGCGTTTGCCGAATTTATTCGTCGGGAAGATTTTGATTTGGTCGGGATAAAGGTTATTTGCGATTCGCTTTTGGCCGCAGAAAAAACGATTGATCTGATTCGGCGGTCTGGCAGTAACGTCAAGGTTATCGTCGGCGGTCCCCAAGTATCGGGCGACCCGTATCGGATTTTCGATTATCTTTCTGGGGCAGACTATGCTTTTTGTGGGGAAGCTGAAATCGGGTTGGTCGAGTTCGTAAAAAACCTTGAAAAAGGTGAGTTGTCCGAGAACATTTTAACTAATATTCCCAACCTTGTCTGGCGAAACGGCACGGAAACAGAGGTCAACCGGCGTGAATTCGCTGACATCAATGATCTGCCGTTCCCTTCTTGGGAACTGATGGATCCGGCCAAGTTTCCTCCTCTCCCATTCAATGGATATTCCAGAAGATTTCCGATTGCACCCTTGATTCTCACCCGGGGTTGCCCTTTTCGGTGCACCTTTTGCGGGGCGGGAGCAGTCAATGGTTTTCAAATACGATCTCGAAGTGTTGACAATGTGCTAGAGGAAATAAGGTTATTGACTGGCCAATACGGCGTCAGGGAAATCCAATTTTTTGACAGTAACTGCGCTCATCCTAAGGGGCCGCTACGAGAGATCTGCCGCCGCATTATTTCCGAAAATATTGATATTACATGGTGCGCCCCTAATGGGATCAGGATAGACTCAATCGACAGAGAGCTGGTCGATTTGATGAAATCAAGCGGTTGTTTTCAGGTAAATGTAGGTATCGAATCTGGGTCAGCAAGAATACTCAAAAAGATAAAAAAGGGCATATCAATCAATTTGGTTCGGGATCGAGTTTCGTTGCTGCGTCAAGGTGGGATTGAGGTAAATGGATTTTTCATGATCGGTTTTCCTGGTGAGACGCACCAGGAAATTATGAAAACAATCTCTTTTGCGTTGGAACTTCCTATTACGGCGGCCGCTTTCAGTATATTAAATCCACTGCCGGGAACTGAAATATATGACCAGGTATATGGCGGTAAATTGCCGAAGGCCGAGACAATAAATACACTCAATTTTATTGATTATAAAAATAATTTATCCGAGGTACCGTACGAGAAGCTTCGTAATATACAACGAAAAGCTTTTCTGAAGTTTTACCTGAGGCCTCGTGCGCTCCGATACTTCTGCAAGAACCTGAATAACTGGCCAAAACTGAAGTACATTTTCCTGGCAGCCTGGAAGCGTTTGAAAATTACCTGGTAGCAAATACGATTCATTATAGCGAACTCGGACTCAGCAATAACACCAACCCCACGGTGACGACAACCCTGCGAATTTCTACGGGCACGGAAGGCGATAAGGCCGATTTTTTAAAATCGGCCGGATTACTCTTCGATGTCTTTGGCAGCGCCCGCTTCGCCGGGACCGACTTCCTGGAGTGGCTCTACCGCCGCAACCCCGAAGGGGCCGAGGTGACGGTCCGGCTGGACGACGAGGCCGGCCGGCCGCTGGGCCATTTCGGCCTCTATCCCCAGACGTTCCACTCTCAGGCAGGGGAGTGCCTGATGTCCTACTCGGTCCACGCCGCCGTGGCCGAGTCGGCGCGAGGGCAGGGGGTCTGGAGCCGGGTGGCCGAGGAGACCTACCGAGTGGCCAGCCAGGAGCGGGGGATCAAGGCCACCTTTGCCGCGGCCAACCGGAACTCGACCCACGGCTTCACCGGCCGGCTGAGGTGCACCCTTTTGAAGCCCCTGCCGGTCAGGATCGGCCTCAGGCCGCTCCGGCCTGCGGCAGTGGCCAGTTACCGGGTGACGGACGGTTTCCTGTCCGGACCGGAGTTCGGGCGTCTGGTCGGGACGATCAATTTCTCCCCCGGGCCGGGCTGGTCCCAGAAGTGGTCTCCAGAGAAGCTGGCCTGGCGGCTGCGGCGCCCGGGCGGGGAGTACTTCGTCCACCTCCACGACCAGGGGGCGATGGTCAGCCGCAAGGAAGGGTTGAAGGGACTGCCCATCGCCGTCGTCCTGAAGGTCTTTCCCCCCCGGGGCGGCCGGACGGCCGTGGGGCCGCTGCTGGCCGCCGCCTGCAAGGCTCACCGGACCCCATTCTATCTTTACGCCGGGTTCAACGACCGGGCCGGAGTGCCGGGCCTGCCCCTGCCCCGGCGCCTCCTGCCGGCCCCCCTCAACCTGGTCTACAGGGCCCTGACCGGGGAGGCTCCGCCCCCGGAGAAGCTGAACCTCTCGGTTTACGAGTTTCTGGACTTCGACGCCTACTGAGACTTGAGGGCCAGGTGATACAGCTCGGTCATGGTCACGAACCGGTAGCCCTTGCTCTTGAGCAGCCCGATGAACCGGTCGGTGTATTTCAGCCCGGCCTTCCTGTTTATCCCCCAGGCCAGACGGACCTTGGTCGGCAGTTGGCGGAAGCTCTTTTCGTTGAACAGGTAGTCGTGGAGGTGGGAGTCGAACACTATCACCCGGGGCAGCCCCAGCAGGGTGAAGAGGGACCGGTTCAGCGACCAGCCCATCAGCTTGAGATAGCTCAGGGAGATGACGTAGCGGAGCAGGGGGATGGCTGCAAAGGGCAGCTCGAGGAGGCCGTTCTCCCAGAGAAAGGGGGTCAGGGGGAAGCCCCGGTGGTTGAACTTGCCCGGCCGGAAGGAGGGGAAGATGCTGGAGCTGAAGCAAAACCCGGCCGACCTGATCCGGTCGATGTCGCCCGGATGGAGAACCCCCTGGGGAGCCCGGTAGCCCAGCGGTCCCTGGCCCATGACCCGCTCGAACTCGGCGTAACTGGTGGGGATCTCGTAATCGCCGTCAAAGGTGCGGGTGTCGTGGGTGTGGGAGTGGGCGTGGAGGTCGGCGGCCAGGGCGGTCAGGACTTCCCTGGCCCGGGGGTAGCGGTCGAAGAGGTTGGTCTGGACAAAGGCGCTTATTGGGACCCCATGGCTGGCAAAGAGGTTGATCAGAAGATCGATTCCGGGGCGGTCGTCGAGGATATTGAACTGGCCGACCCGGTCGCCGTAGTCCTGCTCGAAGTCGATGGTGATGGCGGCCAGCTTGTTGCCTAAACGAAGGGGTCTCAGCCTAGGGGGCGGGGCCATGTCATCTCCCGGGGCGGCCATGCGCCGCAATAGCTGGGAGACATGGTGGCATTTCCAGCCCGGCTTAGTCAATCACCCAGGCCGGGCGGAGCCGGTGGTTCATGTTCCGCCCCGGGGTCGAGAGCCCCAACCGGGCCGGGCGAGCTGATGTTGGGTTACCTCAAAGCCGACGCCCTGAACCTCCTGACCAGGCGGCTGAGGAGCCAGGGTCTCTCGGGCACGCTCCGGCGCTACCTCAACAAGGCCCGCTACCGGCGCCTGGGCCTGCCGGTCTACCTGATGATCGAGCCGGCCAGCACCTGCAACCTGCGCTGTCCCTATTGCTCCGCCCTCCAGACCAGCGAGGCCGTTCCTTCCGGGATAATGAAGCTGGAGCAGTTCCAGGGCCTCCTGGACGACATCCTGGCCAGGAAAAACTACTACCCGCCCCTGGACCTCTTCTACCGGGGCGAACCCCTGATAAATCCCGATTTCGCGGCCATGGTCAGGTCAGCCACTGAAAGGGGTTTGGCCGTGGGCACCAGCACCAACGCCACCCTGCTCAACGAGAGGCGCCGGGAGGCGATCCTGACCTCCGGCCTGGCCACGATGATCGTCTCCTTTGACGGCGCGACCAAGGAGACCTACGAGGCCCACCGGGTCGGGGCCGTTTTCGAGAAGGTGGTCGAGAACATCTCCGCCTTCACGGCCGAGCGGCGGCGGCGGCGCCTGAAGAGGCCCTTCGTGGACCTGCAATTCATCGTCACCAGGAAGAATCACCACGAAATCGAGCTGATGAGACAACTGTGCCGGCGGATGGGCGTGGACCACCTCTCCCTCAAGTCCATGCGGGTGCCCCTCATGGACCGGCCCCTGGAGGAGGCCCTGGCCCTGGGCCGGGACCTGCTCCCGGACGACCCGGCCTTTCGCCGCTACCGCGAGGTCAGAGACCAGGAGGGGCGGGTCTGCGGCTACGAGTGCCTGACGGCCATGAAGACCTGCGAGTGGGGCCACAGCGCGGCCATCAGGGCCAACGGGGACATCGGCCTCTGCTGCCAGGATTACGGCGACACGCTCAGGATCGGCAACGTCTTCGAGATGAATTTCTGGGAGCTGTGGTGGAGCGAGGGCTACCGGAAGATCCGGGAGAGCATCGGCCAGCGGCGGCTGCCCATCTGCCGGACCTGCGACTGAGTCGGGGCTGGCCTTGAGCCTGGAAGCGGTTCTGAATGGCCTGGCCTGAGATCGGCGTCTTTGTGGTTCTGGTCCTGGCTGCCCAGGGTCTGGGCCGGCCGGCCGCGGCCCGGCTCAGTCTTGAAGACGGGTTGAGCCGCTTCGTCTGGGCCCAGGCCCTGGGTCTGGCCGGCCTGATCGGCCTGGCCGGCGGGCTGAGCCTGCTGGGTTGGCTCAGGCCCTGGCCGGTGGGGCTGGTCCTGGCCGGCCTGGCCTGCTCATGTCTGGCCTGGCTGCGCCCCAGATCCTGGCGCCTGGGCGGCCTGGCCGACCTGAGCGGCTGGGAGAGGCTTTTCCTGGCCGGGATCGGCCTCCACCTGACCCTAAGCCTGGCCCAGGCCCTGGCCCCGCCCACCTGGGGCGAGGGGCTGCACTTCCTCTTCGTCTACGCCCGGGACTACGGCCGGGAGGGGGCGGTCTACTATCACCCCGACGTCTATGCCTCCCGGCCCCAGAACATGGTCCTGCTCTTCAGCCTGGTCCAGCTCTTCGCCCGGGCCGAGGCCAGCCAGCTCTTGAGCTGGTGGTTCGGCCTGCTCAGCGTCCTGGCCGTGGTGGCCATGGGCCGGCGGGAGCTGGACCGGCCCACAGGACTGCTGGCCGGCCTGATCCTGGCGGCCATGCCCCTTGTGGGCGAGCTGTCCGGCCGGGGCATGTCCGATCTGGGGGTCCTCTTTTTCGGGCTGATGGGCTGCTGGGCGACCTGGCTGGCCCTCAAGACCGCCCGGGCCAGGTCCTTCGCCGCCCTGGCCGGGTTGAGTCTGGGTCTGGCCGCCGGCTTCAAGGTCATCGGCCTGATGGTCCTGGCCGTGGGTCTGGCCGCCCTGCTCCTGGCCGGTCTGTGGCGGAAGATCGGCCCGGTCCCTCTGGCCCTGGCCCTGGGGCTGGGTCTGGCCGCGGCCTGCCCCTGGTACGTCTATTCCCAGGCCCACACCGGCCAGGTTTTTTATCGCGGCGCGCCCATCGAAGGGCGGCTTCAGGCCGAGGACAGGGCCCGCTTCTTCGGCGGCCAGTCGGCCCAGGCCGAGGCGCCGGCCCAGCCGCTCCCCAGGGTCGAGAAAGACCGGCGCCGCTCCAGCTTAGGGCCGGCCGGCCTGGCCGGGCAGGTCCTCTCCCTGGCCCGGCGGCGCTTTTTGGAGATGGGCCTCAACCCCCTGACCTCGATCTGGCGGCTGAACCTGATGGGTGATCGCAACCAGCGGGCCGTCGGCCCGCTGGTCCTGATGCTGGCCCCCCTCCTGGTCCTGATCAGACCCGTGCCCCGGGCCCTGCGCTGGCTGGTCCTCCTGGGGCTGGCCCAGGTGGCCCTGGCGCCGCAGTTCCTGGGTCCCTACACCCGCTACGCCCTGGTCGGCCTGGGCCTGGGCGGCCTGGGCGCCGCCTGGGTGTGGTGGAGTCTGGTCAGACTGGGGCCCTGGTCGCGGCGGGCGGCCGTCCTGGCCCTGGCCCTGGCCTGGATTCCGCTGCTGCCCCAGGCCGGCTACAATTTCTGCCGCGACGTCCCGGTCTCCCTGGGCCTCCAGGACCGGCGGGTCTATCTGGCCGGGGCCTTCCCCGACCAGGCCCTGGAGGTCTACGACTGGGCCAACCGCTACCTGCCGCCCGGGGCCAGGGTGATGCTCATCGGCGAGCACCGGCCCTACTTTCTGGAGCGGGATTTCCTCTACGGGACGCCGGGGCGCAATCCGCTCCTGCCCTACCCGCGCCTCCGAGGCCCGGCTGATCTGGAGCGGGCCATGGCCGCCCTGAAGGTCAGCCACGTCCTCCTCAACCGGAGCCTGTCGGACTCGACCTGGAACCCGCGCTGGGGCAACATCCCTCTCTACTTCTCCTGGTTCGACTCCCTGGAAGGCGCCTCTCTCAAGCCCCTGTTCCGGCGGGGGATGCTGACCCTCTACCGCTTCGACCCGGCCCGGGGCCAGGGCTGAGGGGCCGGCCGGGGTGATCTCTTGACCGGGAAGTGGCGCGTCCTCGACCTGGGGCCCAGGGCGCCCGAGTGGTGGGATGAGAAGCTGAGCTCCTTCGGGCCGGTTTCGCCGCGGCAGACGGCGGCCTGGGCCAGGTACTCGACCAGCCTCTTTCACTCCCGGCCGTCCCATTTGGTCCTGATCGACCAACAGGACCGGATCAAGGCCCTCCTCCAGGTCCTCCGCGACGGCTGGCTGGTCGACGACCTGATTCGCTACCCGGCCCTGGCCGGCTGGCGGCGGCTGGCCGAGCGCTGCCTGCCGGTCCTGTCCTGGCGCGGCGGGCCCAGCCTGGCCCCCGGGGTCAGCCTGGATCAGGCCTGGCCCCTTCTGTGGCGGCACCTGGCCGGCCAGGTCTTTGACCAGGGTCTGGTGGGCGTCCAATCAACGGTCCTGGCCGGCTTCTCCGGGCCGGCCTTCCCGACCCCGCTCAGGCCCGGGCCGGAGAACTGGCGGGCCCAGGGCACCATCCTGGTCGAGGTGGCCGCCACCGAGGAGGCCCAGTGGCGGCTGCTCAAGCAGGCGGCCCGCAAGGCCATCAACAAGTGCCGCCGCCAGGAGGTCAGGGTCCGGCGCCTGGAGAACCTGGCCGAGGTCAATCGCTACGGCCGGCTCTTCAACGCCCACCGGGTTCAGCTCGGCCTGGCCCCGGCCTCGCCCCGCTACTTCGCGGCCATCTGGCGGCACCTGGCCGGCCAGGTTTCCTTTTACCTGGCCGAACACCAGGGCCGCTGGGCCGCCGGCCTGGGCGTCTGGCACTTCGGCGGGGTCATCGAGGAGTTCGCCTCCTTCCGGGACGAGGCCTACTGCCGAGAGCTGGGCCTCAACCCCGGCGACCTGATCAAGTGGGAGATCCTGCGCTGGGGGGCGGGGCAGGGCTATCTTATCTACGATCTGGCCGGCGTGCCGGCCCAGCCCGGCGGGGTGCCCGGCCTCCAGGTCGGTCCGCCCGGCCCCAAGGAAGTCAACATCCGGCGCTTCAAGGAGAAGTGGGGCGGCGGCTACATCGACCGGCCCATGCTCTTCTGGTCCGGTCCGGTCCTGGGCCGCCTGGCCGGCCTGATTCAGGGGGCCTTCCGGGCTTCGGCCCGTCTGGCCGGCCTGAGGCGCCTGGCCAGCCGGGCCCGGACGAGGTTTTGAGAACGTGGCAAAAAGTGGCGAAGAGTTCATCGCCCGGTTCCTGAGCCGGGCGGTTTCACCGGGCGGCCTGGCCCTGGAGTACGGGGCGGGCGGGGTCGACTACTCCCGTTTCCTGCCGGCCCGCCTCGTCCGGACCGACCTTACGGCTGATCGGGGCCGGCTTGAGGTCTGCTGTGACATCCAGGCCCTGCCGTTCCGCCCGGGCCTCTTTGACCTGGTCTTCGGGATAGCCGTCTTTGTCTACGTGCCTGACCTCGAGGGAGCCATAGCCGAGCTGGCCAGGGTCCTGGCCCCCCAGGGCCGGCTGGTCATGTTCGAGTACGTCCGCATGATCAATGCCTACAACCGCCACTACAAGAAAAGGGCGGGCTACGTCCACACCGTCGGCCTCGGCCGTCTGGGGCGGGCCCTGAATTCGGCCGGGCTCAACTGGCGCCGCCTGGACCTGGGGCCGGAGAAGGGCCGTCTGGCGCCCGGCTTCATCGCCCGGCGGCGCTGGCTGATCGTCGAAGCCGGGCGCTGGTCCTGAATCGGCGGCCGATGCCCGATCCCCGAGTCGCCCTGCTCAAGGCCCTCAGCCGCCTGGGCTCCCTGACCCTGGAGAATGCGGCCAGCCTCCTGCTGGGGCCCTGGCTGAGCCGGGGGCTCCAGCGGGCCGCCTCCGGCGGCCGGGCCGTGGCGGTCCTCTCCTTTGACGTGGACTTCAGGGCCGACGTGGCCGCCCTGGAGGACCTCCTCAGCGAGCTGGACCGGCGCTCCCTCAGGGCCTCCTTCGCCGTGGTCGGACACTGGGTCAGGGCCGAGCCCGGCCTCCACCGGGCCATCGCCGCCGCCGGCCACGAGATCCTCAACCACACCCTGACCCACCCGGACAACGAGGAGATAGACCCCGGCCGCCACTTCCACCTCCTCTCCGGCCCCGAGCTCAGGGAGCAGGTCCTGGCCACCCACCGGCTCATCGAGGACGTCCTGGGCGTCCGGCCTCTGGGCTTCCGGGCGCCCCACTTCGGCCACCAGCACACCGAGGCCGTCTACCCGGTCCTGGTCGAGCTGGGCTACCGCTTCTCCTCCTCGACCCTGGCCTCCCGCTCGCCCTCCTTTGGCTGGCCCCATCGAGCGGCCGGGGGGCGGCTGTGGGAGATACCGGTCAGCGTCTGCCCGCGCCACCCCTTCTCGGCCTTTGACACCTGGCACTTCCGGCGCAAGCGGCCCAACCGGCACCGCCCCGGCGACTTCCTGGCCGAACTGACCGAGCTTCTCCAGACGGCCCGGAGCCTGGGTCTGCCCCTCAACTTCTACTTCGACCCCCGGGACGTGGTCCGTGACGGAGAGGGCCGGGCGGCCCTGGATCTGCTGGCCGCCTCGGGCCTGGCCGGGGGCTCCTACCAGGACTGGCTGGACGAGATGGAGGCAGCGCCCGGAGGGGAGTCGACCTTGAAAGGACCAACCGGATCATGAGTCAAAACCAGGGCAGGTTGCTCCCGGCCCTGCTTCTCTCCGGGGCGGCCATCTTCGGACTGGACTGGCTGCCCCTTCTCCTCAAGCGGCCCCAGGCGGCCACCCTGATGGCGGCCTTGCCCGGCCTGATGTTCTATCTGCTGGCCGTCCTGGCCGCCGCCGGGCTGGCCGGCCTGGCGGCTATGATTCTTCGCCGCCGCCGGATCGAACTCTGGAGCCAGTTGGGCGGGCCGGGCCTGCTCATGATCGGCCTGGCCCTGACCTGGGCGGCCGACCGGGCCGGCGGCCTGCCCCTTCTGGGCCAGAACCGGCTGAAGCTGACCGTCCTGGCCGCGTCCGGGGCCGTCATCATCGGCCTGGGCCTGGGCCTGGCCGCCCGCTGGCTGGCCGGCCGGGGGACCAGGGCCTGGCGGCGGCTGGCCGGCCTGGTCCTGCTGATCCTGGCCCTGCCCACGGCGGTTCTGGTCCTGGGCTGCGCCCTGTCCGGCTGGCACGAACTGCCCAGCCAGGCCAGGCAAGAGGCCCAGCCCCAGACCGGCCAGGCCGAGCCGGGTCCCAACCTGATCCTCATCTCCATCGACGCCCTGCGGGCCGATTTCCTGCCCGCCTATGGCAACCGCCGGGTCAGGACGCCCAACATCGACCGCCTCCTTCATGGGGCGGCGGTCTTCGAGCAGGTTCGCTCCACCTCCTCCCTGACCCTGCCCGGCCACACGGCCATGCTCACCGGCCGCCACCCGGGCGAGCTGGGGCTCCTGGCCAACGTGGGCCGGGTCCCCGAGGAAGTACCCACCCTGGCCGGGTCCCTGGGCCAGGCCGGCCTGGCCACGGCTGGAGTGGTCTCGAGCACGGTGCTCGACCCGGAGACGGGCATCGACCGGGGTTTCGCCTGGTACCTGACCGCCTATCCCCGCTACCGGGAGAGCTTCCACGCCTTCCTGGCCCTGAGCCTGCCCCGGCTGACCAAGGAGTTCCTGGGCCTGGACATCTACGCCGCGGCCAACGGCCGGACCGGCCGCCTGGCCCTGGACTGCCTCCAGAGACTTGAGGGCCGGCGCTTCTTCCTCTTCGTCCACTTCTGGGGCGTCCACGACCCCTACCGGCCGCCGCTCAGGTTCTACTGGTCCCCGCTCCGCTCGGACCCCTGGCCGGAGCGGCTGACCTCCCGGGGCCGCTATCTGGGCGAACTGCTCTACGTGGACGAGCAGATCGGCCGGCTCATCGACTGGCTGGAGGCCCGCGGACTCTGGGACAGGACGGCCGTCATCCTGGCCGCCGACCACGGCGAGGGGCTGGGTGAGCACGGTTACATGTATCACGCCCGGGAGGTCTACGAGGAGCAGCTCAGGGTGCCCCTGATCCTCAGGCCGGCCGCCGGCCAGGGCCAGACCAGGCGGCTGGAGGAACTGGTCAGTCTCAGAGAGGTGCCTGATCTGGCCCTCCATCTGTTGGGCTTCCAGGACTGGCCTCCGGCCGGCGGGGAGCTGGCGGCCTCGCACTCCTCCGGCGGGGCTAAGTGGGCCCTCAGCGACGGGCGGAGGAAGGTCATCTTCAACCCGGCCGCGGGGACCTGGCAGGCCTTCGACCTGCAGGCCGACCCGGAGGAGGTCAACAACCTGGCCTCGCCCGAGCCGCCCTGGCCCGACCTGGTCGAGGCCCTCAAGACCCGGCTGGCCGCCTTCAAGACCCCGGCCGGGGAGGGGGCTTCGCCCGAGCGGCGCAAGGCCCTTAAGGCCCTGGGCTACCTGTGATCGACTGGTTCCTCTCAGACCGGCGGCGGCTGGTCAAACTGGCCGGACTGGGGTTGATCTACTTGGCCCTGGTTGTCTATTACCACCAGGGGCCCTCGGGCACGTCCGAGTGGGAGCGGTTGGCCGCCTGGGCCAAGACCCCGGAAGCCTTTCGCGGCCGCCGGGTCGAGCTCTACGTCAGCCGGGTCCTGAGGCTCCTGCCCGAGGGTAAGGGTCTGGTCGTGGGCATCGGGCCAGCCCAGCGGTTCGAGGTCACCTTGCTCGGCTCCATCGCGGCCGGGCCGGGCGATTATGTGGACGTGATCGGCCTCTACCAGGGCGGGCGGACGATCAGCCTCCTCGACTATCACCGCCACCGGCCCGGACGCCGGGTCAAGGTGGCCGCCTCGGCCGCGGCCGCGCTGCTGGTCGTGGGCCTTTTCTTCTGGACCTTCAGGCTCCGCCTCAGCCGTTCCGGGCTGATCGTGGCCCGGGAGTGAACCCTGCCTGACCTGATGACCCATCTGCTCCTGCCCTGGGGAGCCGGCCGGCTGATCGGTCGTTCCGGTCTCAGGCCCAGGGTTTGGCTGGCCTTGTTCTGCCTGGGGGCCACTCTGCCTGACCTGCTTCACCGGGGCCCGGCCATGGCCTTCCACCGGCCCTGGATCGACTGGCTGGTCGGGCCCCTGCACACCCCGGCCGGGGTCCTGGTCTTTTGCCTCATCTTTGTCTTTCTCTTCCCCCAGGAGCAGCGGCGGCGCTACCTGGACCCGCTCCTGGCCGGGGTGGGGCTCCATTTCTTCCTAGACCTGCTCCAGAAGCACCTGGCCGGGGGCGGCTATTACTGGTTCTTCCCCTTTTCCTGGGCCAGGGGGGAGATGGGGCTGTTCTGGCCGGACGAGAGTATCCTGTTCATCCCCTGGCTGCTCGGCTTCTGCCTCCTGGTGGAGGTCTTTAACTGGCGGCGGAGGCGGCCGGGATGAATCTCTCCCAGGCCAAATGGCTCCTGGTCCTGGGGCTGGTTCTCTTCGCGGTCAGGGCCGGGCTCTACATCGGCCTGCTCCCGCTCAACGAGATGCCCGACGAGCTGGAGCACTTCAAGCAGATCCGCCTGGCCCAGCACTGGGACGGCCTCCAGGCCGGCCGGGTCGATCCGAAACGGCTGATGCAGGAGCTCAACGCCGATTATTACTACCTCAGCAGCGGCCTGGACCAGCGGCCCGACCCGGACTCGGTGGAGGGGGCCAGCCCGACCCCGAGGCGGCGGCTGGTCTACTACCGCCTCCTGGGCGGCCTGCTGGCCTGGCTGGACGTGGAATCGCCGGGCCGGGCCTGGTATCTCTGCCGGGTGGTCTCCCTCCTCTTCGGCCTGACCGTCCTGGTCTGCGCCTGGGCCGCCGGCCGGGTCCTCATCCCGGAGCGGCCGATCGTGGCCGCGGCCGCGGTCCTGTTTCTCTGCTTCCTGCCCCAGTACGCCGCCTCCTGCGCCACGGTCAGCAACGACCGGATGCCGGAGCTGGCCGGGGCCCTGTTCTTTCTGCTCATGGCCCGCCTGCAGCGGACCGAGCGGGCCTGGCCGATCTGGCTGGCCCTGGGCCTCATCCTGGCCAGCCTGCCCCTGGTCAAGAAGACGACCTTCTTCCTGCTTCTCGTGGCCGGGCTGGCCGCCTGGCCCTGGTGGCGGCGGTTCACGGCCGGCCGGCCTTACGGCCGCCTGCTCTCCCGGGCCCTGCCTTTCGTCGTTCTGGCCGCCTTCCTGGCGGTGACCTTCTTCCCGCCCGTGGCCAACCGGGTGGTGCCCCTGCTGGGCATGCCCGTTCTCAAGATGTGGCGGATACCCGGCCTGGATCCGGTCCTCTTCCGCCAGCCGGGCATGCTCAACATGCTGGCCGCCCAGGTCAATCCTCTGTCCCTGACCTTCTGGCACCACCTCCACCTGAACCTGGTCAGCCTGTTCCAGAGCTTCTGGGCGGCCTACGGCTACCTGACCCTGCGGCTGGCCGGCGGCTGGTACCTGGGGGCCTGGCTCCTGACCATCCTGGCCCTGGCCGGCTGGTGGCGGCTGCTCTATCGCCCGGGCCCGGACTGGCGCCTGGCCCCCTGGCAGGGCCGGGGCCTGGGCCTGCTGGCTGCGGGGGCGGTCCTGAACCTGGCCGTGGTCATCATCAGGCACGTCGCCTTCCTCCAGGACAGCCTGTCCCAGGGCCGCTACGTCTTCCCGACCCTGGTCCCCCTGGCCCTGCTGGGCGCGACGGGCTACCTGGCCCTCTGGCCGGACCGGGTCCGCCGCTGGGCCCTGGCCGCGGGGCTGGGCTGGATCGCGGCCATGGACCTGGCCGGTCTGTGGCAGACCATCACTCCCTACTTCTACTTCGTGGTCTTTTGAAGACGAACCGGTTCAAAGACTTATTGGTTCCGGCCCTGGGCCTGCTCATCGCCCTGGGCCTGGCCTGGGCTTTTTTCCTGAGTGGCCCGGCCCTGTTCTGCCGGGAGATCCAGGACGGCTGGCACTTTCACACCGGAGAGCTCCTGCCCGGCCAGAGCGTGGGACAGACCTTCATCTGCCGCCGGGACAGCCTGGCCCGCATCGAAGTCAGGCTGGCCACCTACGGCCTGCCGCTGGTCAAGGACTTGAGCCTCCACCTGGTCGAGATAAACGAGCCCCGGCCCGAGCCCCGCTCGATCATCGTCCCGGCCGGCGACGGCGGGGAGAGGGTCGAGGTTCACGACGGCCTCCAGCTGGGCCAGACCTTTGTCCCCCAGCGCGATGATCTCTCCGGGATCCGGCTCCTGGTCGACTCGCGCCGGCTGCCCGAGCGGGCCTCGGTCCGGGTCGTGGTCAGGAGCAGCGGCCTCCAGGAAGTGGTCGGCCCGGTCCTGGCCGCGGCCGAGGCGGCCGCGGCCGAGCTGCCCCGGAGAGGTTTTTTCAACTTCTCCTTTCCGCCCCTGACTGGCGTCAGGGGCCGCCGGCTCTTCTTCACCGTGGACGTCAAGGGCGCGCCGCCGGGCCGGGGCTTGGGAGTGCGCTTCCTGAGCGTCATCGGCGATGACGGCCTGTGGCCCTTCAACCGCTGGTACGACCTGGGCGAGACCTGGGTCCCGGTGACCCGGACCTACCGCTCCCGGGCCCTGCACGAGTCCTACGACCAGAGCTGGCGTTACGGCAACGGGGATCTGATCTTCCGGCCGGCCTATCCCCCGGTCCTGCCGGCCGGGCCGGAGCTCAGGCGGGTCAGGAAGCTGGGCCTGAGCCTCTCGGACAACGGCTTCAACTCCTTCAGCTTCGAACCCGTGGCCCAGTCCAAGGGCCGGAAGTACTATTTCTACCTGACCTCGGCCCAGGGGCCGGGCGGCGCGGCCACGGCCCTGGCCGACCCGGCCGACCGCTACAAGTACGGCACCCTGGTCCTGGACGGCGTCCCCACCCGGGGCGGGCTGGCCTTCAGGATCTACAACGTCGTCAACCGGAGCGAGGCGGCCGGCCGCTTCCTGGAGCGGGCCTGCCGCCACAAGCCCGGCCCCTGGGGCCGGCCCTGGCTGGTGGTCGGCCTGGGCCTGACCCAGCTCGTCCTGAGCGGCCTGATTCTGGGCCGGGTCTTCCTCCGGCCGGGGGGGCGGTCTTGAACGGCCGGGCCTGGCTGGCCCTGGGACTGCTCCTGGCCGTTTTCCTGGCCCGGGCCTGGCTCTACGCCTCGATCCTGCCCCTGAACGGCATGCCCGACGAGGTGGAGCACCTGGCCCAGGTCCGCCTGGCCCAGTACTGGCCCGAGATTCAGGCCGGCCGGACCGATGAGAAGCGGGTGGCCGGGGAGCTGGTCGCCCGGTTCAGGGAGGCCGCGGCCGGTTTCCCCGAGACCGTGGTCCGGGGGACCGTCCCGGCCGGGACAACGCCGACCGCGGACCGGCTCTCCCTTTACAACCGGCTGCTGGGCGGCGGGCTGAGGCTGTTGGGAGTGGCCGATCCGCTCCGGGCCTGGTATCTGTGCCGCTGGGCCTCCATCCTCCTCGGCCTGGCCACCCTGGCCCTGGCCTGGGGGACGGCCATGATCCTCTTTCCGGACCGGCCCCTGGTCGCCCTCCTGGCCGCCGGCCTGATCGGTCTCCTGCCCCAGTTCGCCGCGGTGGCGGCCACGGTCAACCCGGACAACCTGGCCTCCCTGGCCGCGGCCGCCTTCTTCTGCTACCTGGCCTGGCTGCTCAAGGCCGGGCCGGGCTGGCGGGGCTGCCTCCCGCTGCTCCTCTTCGCCGTCCTGCTGCTCGTCCTCAAGAAGACGACCCACTTCCTGCTGCCCCTGCTTCTCCTGGGCGGGCTGTGGGGCCTCAAGGTCCGGCTGGCCGGCCGGAAGCGGGCCTGGGCGGTCTGGCTCCTGGTCCTCCTGGCCGCGGCCGGGGCGGTGGGCCTGATCCTGTTCTGGCCGCCGGCGGCCAACCGGGTGGTCCGCCTGATCGGCATCCCCTTCTACCGGACTTGGCAGCCGGGCTTTGACCCGGTCCTCTTCCGCCAGCCGGGCATTTTCAACGTCCTGGCCCAGGAGATCCGGCTGGCCGACCCCGGGTTCTGGCTCCACCTCAAGACCCTGATCGGCCTGTTTTTCAAGAGCTTCTGGGCTTACTTTGGCTACCTGGACGTCCCCCTGGACTGGTGGTGGTACGCCGGCCTGGCCCTGCTGCTGGCCCTGGGGGCGGCCGGCTGGCCGCGGGTCAGGGGAGAGACCCTGGCCGGCTGGAGGGGGCGCTGCCTGGTCCTCTTCCTGGCCGGACTGATCCTCTCCCTGGCCTTCATCTTCCTCCGCCAGGTCCTTTTCTTCCCGGGCAGCCTGGCCCAGGGCCGCCACGCCTTCCCGGTTCTGGTTCCGCTGGCCCTCCTCTGGGCCCTGGGTTTCGAGACGCTCTGGCCGGCCCGGCTGAGGCCCTGGGCGGCCGGCCTGGGCCTGGGTTTCGTCTGGCTGACCGACCTGAACGCCATGTGGACGGTGGCTCTGCCGTGGTTCTACCGCCTCCATCTCTGAGCCGCTGGACGGCTCTCAAGACCCTGGCCCTGGCCGGGCTGGTCCTGGCCCTGCTGGCCGGCTGGCGGCTGTCCGGGCCGGCCCTGGAGGGGGTGGTCTTCAGGGAGGGACAGGTCGAGCACACCGGCCCGCTCTGGGGCCGGGGCAGCCTGGGCCAGACCTTTGTCTGCCCCGAGAAGGGCCTCAGCCGGGTGGAGGTCAGGCTGGCCACCTTCGGCCGCGTCTGGACCTCGCCCTACCGCTTCAGCCTGAGCCGGCTCGAGGTTTCGCCAGCCGGCCCGCCGGTCGGTTTCGTCCCCGGCGGCGGTCCGGCCCTGCCGCTGGAGCCGGGCCGGGAATACTCGAGCTTCTTCACCTGCCGGCGGGACGGCTTGAAGGGCTTCAAGATCCTGCTCTACCGCCGGCCGGGGCCGGGTCAGGGCCGGCTGCGGCTGGAGGTCTTCCGCCGGGGGGAGCCGGGCGCGCCCCTGAGGACGGCCGAGAGGGCCGTGGCCGAGCTGCCCCGCTTCGGCTTCATCCCCTTTGACTTCGAGCCCCTGGCCGACTCGTCCGCGGCCGGCCTGATTCTGAAGCTGAGCCTCACCGGCACCCGGGCCCGGGGCGAGCTGGAGCTGCGCTCGCGGCCGGCCGGGGAGGGCTCTTCGCCCGGCCGGGCCGGGGGCGACTGGCTCTTCCGGCCGATCTATCCGCCGGTCCTGAGCGGAGGGGCTCCCATTGTCTCCCGAGTCAACCAGGGCTTCCTCGTCTCGGACAACAGCTTCCGGGCCTTCGATTTCCCGGCCCAACCGAATTCAGCCGGCCGGGTCTACTACCTCGAACTGAGCGCCCCCCGGGCCTCGTCCGAGACCGCCCTGACCGCCTGGGCCGATCCGGCCGGCCAGGGGCTGGTCATGGACGGCCTGCCCACGGAGGGCAGCCTGGCCTTCAGGGCCTATTGCCGGGCCGAGCGGCCGGCGGTCTGGTCCCTTTTCCTGAAGCGCCTGGCCCGGGAGCGCTGCTGCGGCTTCGGCCGGGCCGGCCTGGTCCTGGCCGGGCTGGCCCTGCAGCTTCTGGGCGGCCTGGCCCTGGCCGGGCTGGCCCTGGGCCTGGGCCGGCGGGCCGGGCCCGGCCGGACCGGGGAACCCTGAGCGGCCGGCCGACGGCTTGACCCGGCCGCGGGCCCTGGTATAGGCTTCTGTCGGACCGAACCGGGGGCCCTTCTGCCGGGGCGCCTTCCGATCTGAGGAAATTATAGATGGAACTCAAAGGTACAGATGTTCTGGTCATCGGCGGCGCCGGGCTGATCGGGTCCCACGTGGTTGACGAATTAGTCCGCCAGGGCGCCAGGGTCAGGGTCCTGGACTCGTTCATCCGGGGCAAGAGGGAGCACCTGGACTGGGCTAGAGCCCACGGCCAGGTGGAGATCATCGAAGGCGACATCAGGGACAAGGAGGCGGTCAAGCGGGCCATGGCCGGCTGCCGGCTGGTCAACTTCCAGGCCGCGGCCTGGCTGAGGGCCTGCCAGGAGAACCCGCGCCTGTCCCTGGAGGTCAACATCGGCGGCACCTTCAACGTCCTGGAGGCCTGCGTCGAGTCCGGGGTGTCCAAGATCGTGGCCGCCTCCTCGTCCTCGGTCTACGGCGAGGGGCTCTACCTGCCCACCGACGAGAAGCACCCCTACAACAACGACCTCTTCTACGGCGCCTCCAAGGTCTGCAACGAGCAGCACTACCGCTGCTTTGCCAAGAAGTACGGCCTCAAGTTCGTCGCCTTCCGCTACCTCAACGTCTACGGCCCGCGCCAGCCCTTCCAGGCCGCCTACATGGACGTGGTCATGCACTTCCTCAACCGCATCGACGAGGGCCAGCCGCCCCGGATCGACGGCGACGGCAGCGCCACCCTGGACCTGGTCCACGCCGCCGATGTCGCGCGGGCCAACGTCCTGGCCCTGAAGAGCGATCTGAGCGGCGAGTTTCTCAACGTCTGCTCGGGCCGGGAGACCAGCGTCAAGGAACTGGCCCAGGTTCTCCTGGAGCTGACCGGCCACACGGACATCGAGCCCATCTACGTGCCCCGGGACGGGGCTCTGGTCACCCGGCGCTGGGGCGATCCGACCCGGGCCCGGGAGCTCCTGGGCTTCGAGCCCGGGATCGGCCTCAGGGAGGGCATGCGGACGGTCATCGACTGGCGCGAGGAGATCAAGGCCCGGGGAGGCCGGCTGGGATGATCAGGACGGCCCTGGTCGGGCTGGGCCAGTGGGGCCGGATCTGGGCCAGGGTCCTAGCCCGGCTGCCCGAGATTCACCTCCGCTACTTCTGCGACCTGGACAAGGCCACCTTGGGGCGGATCAAGGAGCGCTTCGGCTACGTCAACCTGACCCCTGACCTGGCCGCGGTGCTCCGGGACGCGGCCGTGGACCTGGTGGCCATCGCCGCTCCGACCTCGAGTCACTACGAACTGGTCCGGCAGGCCCTGGAGAGAGGCAAGCACGTCTTTGTCGAGCAGCCCCTGGCCAGGTCAGCGGCCGAGGCCAGGGAGCTGGTCGATCTGGCTGCGGCCAGGGGCCGGCTCCTCTTTGTCGGCCAGGTCGACGAGTTCAACCCCGGCATCAGGCGGCTCAAGGACCTGGTGGCCGGCGGAGAGCTGGGCCGGACCCTCTACGCCTACTCCCAGAGGCTCAACCTGGGCGGCAGCGTGGCCGGCTCCAACCCCATCTGGGAGTTCGCCGCCCACGATGTCTACGTCCTCAGGCGCGTCCTCGGCCGCCGCTGCCTCGGGGTTACCAGCCGGGGCTTTTCGGCCCGGGATCAGGCCCAGCCCCAGGTGGTCTTCGCGGCCCTGGACTTCGAGGACAACCTCCTGGCCCACCTTCACCTCTCCTGGCTGGACCCGGGCAAGGTCCGCAAGCTGACCCTGGTGGGCGAGAACAAGATGGTCCGCTTCGACGACCTCTCCACCGAGGCCAAGCTGACCATCTTCGACCGCCAGGCCGGCCTGGAGCTCTGGGGCGAGACCATGGACGACTTCGGCGAGAGCCAGCTCATCACCAGGACCGGCGACGTGATAATTCCCTGCCTGCCGGCCCGGGAGCCACTCATGGAGGAGGCCAGGAGCCTGATCGGCTGCCTCAAGGAGGGCGGCCCGGCCCCGGTGCCCCTGGAGACGGCCGTGGAGGTGGTGGCCATTCTGGAGGCGGCCCAGGCCTCTCTGGACAACGAGAGCCGGACCGTGGCCCCGGCTTCGAGCCGGGCCTCCTGATGGCCGCCGGGGAGAGGCCCCCCGAGCGGGGGAGGGAGAGGTCCATGCCGGAGAAGAGCCTGTCCGCAGAGGCCCTGACGGCGCTCTACACCCAGCTTCGAGAGGACTACTGGCAGCGCTGGGGCCAGGATCTGCCCTTCACCGAACTGGCCTTCGACCGCTGGGAGAGGGCCCGCCGCCTGGGCTTCGGCGAGGGCGCGGTCCTCTACCAGAGCGCCTGTCTCTACGGCGAGGTCAAGGTCGGCCGCCACACCTGGATCGGCCCCCAGACCATCCTGGACGGCCGGGGCGGCATCGTCATCGGCGACTGGTGCAGCATCAGCGCCGGGGTCCACATCTACACCCACGACAGCGTCAGGTGGGCCCTCTCCGGGGGCCGGGCCGAATACGGCTACGCCCCGGTCAGGATCGGCGACTGCTCCTACGTCGGCCCCCAGACGGTCATCACCCGGGGCGTGAGCGTGGGTGACCACAGCGTCATCGGGGCCCTGAGCCTGGTCAAGGAGGATGTGCCGCCCTACTCCGTGGCCGTGGGCGCGCCCTGCCGGGTGGTCGGCCGGGTGGAGATAGAGGGCGACAGGGTCAACCTGGTCTACGAGGCCGGGGAAGGGGAGCTGGCCTGAACGCACCCGATCGGTCAGACTGGCGGCCTGAAGAACAGGTCCGGGGAGAGATGTCCTTCGACTACCCGCCGGCCCTGACCCTGGACCTGGACTGGGCCCCGGACTTCATCATCGACGAGGTGGCCGGGGTCTTGATCGAACGCAAGGTCAAGGCGACCTGGTTCATCACCCACCTCTCGCCGGCGGTGGAGCGCCTGCGGGCGGCGGCCGACCTCTTTGAGCTGGGCCTCCACCCCAACTTCCTGCCCGGCTCGACCCACGGCCGGAGCCCGGAGGAGGTCCTGGGCCACTTGCGGAGCCTGCTCCCCGAGGCGGTTTCCATGAGAAGCCACGGCCTGGTCCAGGCCACCGGCCTCCTGGTCAAGGCCGCCTCGGAGTACGGCGTCGAGGTGGACTCCTCCCTGTTCCTGCCGGGGCAGAGCCATCTGAGGCCCCATCTCTTCCACTACCAGGCGGCCAGGCTGTGGCGGGTGCCCTTTTTCTGGGAGGACGACTGCGAGATGTACGCCCCCCGGCCGGCCTGGGGCCTCAACCGGGAGCTCATCTCCCGGCCGGGCCTGAAGATATTCAACTTCCATCCGGTTTTCGTGGCCCTGAACGCCGTCGACCTCAAGACTGTCCAGGATTTCCGGGCGGCTCTGCCCCCGGAGCGGTGGACCCGCCAGTCCATCGCGCCGCTGGTCCGCTCCGGGCCGGGCCCCCGGTCCACCTTCCTGGAACTGACCGGACTGCTCGAGGGCCGGGGAACCTGGATCAGGGAGTTCGCCTCCTGGGCCGAGGGTGGAGAATGAGCGCCGGAGTCGAATCGGACCGGCCCGGCCGGGGCCTGCCCCTGGTGGCGGTGATCATGCCCTGCCTCAACGAGGCCCCGACCCTGCCCGAGCTCCACCGGCGCCTCAGCGAGATGGCCGCTCGGGTCGAGGCGGGCTACCGCTTCAAGTTCGTCTTCGTGGACGACGGCTCTTCGGACGGGACCTGGTCGGTCATCGAGGAACTGAACCGGGGCGACCAGCGGGTGGCCGGGGTGAAACTGAGGCGCAACTTCGGCGCCCTCAACGCGCTCAAGGCCGGCCTGGCCTCGGTCAGGGCCGACTACTACGTGGACCTTTCGGCCGATCTGCAGGACCCCCCGGAGGTGATCCCGGACATGCTCGCCGAGGCGGCCAAGGGATTCGAGGTCGTCTGGGGCCAGCGGGCCGAGCGCCAGGAGGGTCGCAAAAAGGTCTGGCTGGCCAAGCTCTTCTATCGTCTGACCAGAAACATGGCCGGTTCGGGCTTCCCCGAGGGCGGGGCGGACATCTTTCTGTTCCGCCGGCCGGTGATCGACTACTACCTGTCCCTCAAGGAGCGCAACGCCCTGATCCACTACGCCGTCTCCTGGTCGGGCTTCAAGGCCTCGTCCGTGCCCTACGTCAGGAAGGCCAGGCAGGTCGGCCGCTCCCGCTGGACCTTCTCGCGGCGGCTGACCGTGGCCGTGGGTGCCTTTGTCTCCTTCAGCTACCTGCCCATCAGGCTCATCTCCTACGTCGGGCTCTTCTTCTCCTTCCTGGGTTTTGCCGGCGGCGTCTTCCTGATCTTAAACTACCTGCTCGGACAGCCAGGCAGCGGCTGGACCTCGATAATGGCCGGCATGTCCTTCCTGGCCGGCGTTCAGCTCCTCATGCTGGGCGTCATCGCCGAGTACCTCTGGCGGGCCGTGGACCAGCTCAGGGAGCGGCCCGAGTTCCTGATCGAGGGCTCCGTGGGCCTGCAGGAGCCCGGGGACGGCTCCGATTCCTGATCCGGCCCTGGCTCGAGCCGGGGGCTGCCCGTCCCGGGAGAGGCGGCCCGGCGGCCCGGTCATCTCCGAGGCCCCTTGAACCTTTCCAGCCCGAAGTACCAGCTCGTCGGCCTGGCCCTGGGCGGTCTGTTCGCCTACCTGGCCTTCAGGGGCACCGATCTGAGCCGGGTCCTCGGTCTGCTGGGCCGGCTTACCTGGGCCTGGATCATTCTGGCCGTGCTCCTGGGGCAGGGTCTGGGCAACCTGATCCGGGTCTGGCGCTGGCGGCTCCTTCTCGGCCGGCCGGCCCGGGCCGGGTTCTGGCCCCTGGCCGCCAGCCTGATGATCGGCTACCTGGCCAACAACGCCCTGCCGGCCCGGCTGGGGGAGCTGGTCAGGGTCAACGCCCTCAACCGCCAGACGGCCCTGGAGCAGAGCCGGATCCTGGGCAGCATCGCCGTGGAGAGGCTGGCCGACGTGGCCGTCCTGCTGATGCTTCTCCCGCTAAGCCTCCTGGCCCGGCCTTTCCCCGAGTGGCTGAGGCAGGCCACGCCCTGGCTCTGGGCCGGGGTCCTGGCCGCCCTGGCCCTGGCCCTGGTCCTGGCCCGGCAGGGCCGGCGCCTGGGCGAGTTGGCCCGGGCCACGGCCGGCTGGAAGGCCAAGCTGCTGGCCGGCCTGGCCGGCCTGGCCGGGGGACTGGCCTCGGCTCTGAGGCCCTCAGCCCTCCTGCCGGCCCTGGGGCTCAGCCTGATGGTCTGGACCATCGAGATCCTGACGGTCTGGCTGATCTGCCGCGGAGCCGGGCTGAACCTGGAGCCGGTGGGCTGCCTCTTCGTCGTGGCCGTGGTCTGCCTGGGCATGGTCCTGCCGGCCGCGCCCGGGTTCGCCGGCAGCTACGAGTTCCTGGTGGTCCTCTCCCTGATGCCCTTCGGGATGGACAAGTCGGCCTCCCTGGGCCTGGCCCTCCTGCTCCACGTCCAGTTCCTGGTCCTGACCTCCCTCCTCGGCCTGGCCTCCTGGTCCTGGCTCTCCTTCGGAGGGCGGACCCGGGCCGAGGGTGGGGGCTTGATTTCCCTGCGCGGTCTGGCTAAAGGAATGGTTTCCAGAACCGACTCCAGCGCCGAGGCCTGAGCCGAGGGGCTGCTTCCCAAGGAGATTCAATGCACCCGGTGGTTCTTGTCTTTCCCATCCCCACCCACGATCAGGTCGGCTCCCTGTCCCCGCCCCTGTCCATCCTCTACCTGGGCGCCTTCCTGGAGCGGGCCGGGGTGGAGGTCTCCTACCTGGACCTGCGCATCCACAACCTGAAGGACCTCTACTCGGAGCTGGAAAAGGAGCCTCTCCTGGTCGGGGTCTCCTCGATGACCGGCTACCAGCTGATCGGCGCGGTGGAGGTCCTCAAGGCCGTGAAGGAGAGGGCCCCACAGACGCCGACCGTGCTGGGCGGGGTCCACGTCTCCATGCTGCCCGAGCAGTCCCTGGCCGACGAGCTGGTCGACTTCGTGGTCGTGGGCGAGGGCGAGGCGACCCTCCTGGAGCTGGTCGAGACCCTGGACTCGGGCCGGCCGGAATTCGGCAAGATCCTGGGCCTGGGCTGGAAGAAGCAGGACGGCACCCCGGTCCTCAACGGTCCCCGCCCCTTCCTGGACCTGGCCGAGTCGCCGCCGCCGGTGACCGAGACCTCCAGGCATCTCTACGACTACTACCCCATGGTCAAGATCCAGGTCTCGCGCGGCTGCCCCCACCGCTGCGGCTTCTGCTACAACACGGTTTTCAACCGGCGCGCCTACCGCTTCAAGCCCCTGGAGAACATCGAGGCCGAGATCAAGACCCTGGGCCAGCTGGCTGCCAACAAGAAGCACCTGAGCGTCCTGTCCGATCACATCGGTCCCCAGCGGCAGCGGATAATCGACATCGCCGGGATCATCGCCCGGGCCGGCTACACCTTCCACAGCTCCATCAGGGCCGAAAGCCTGGACGAGAAGCTGATCGAGGCCATCGACGGCGTCTGCGAGGAGGTCTTCATCGGCGTGGAGCACGTCTCGGAGAGGATCAGGAAGCTCATCCGCAAGGACAACAGCGTGGCCGACGTCAGGCGGGCGGCCCGCCTGCTGGCCCGGTCGAGCATCCGGCCGGTCCATTCGTTCATGACCGCCTTTCCGGACGAGACCCGGGCCGAGACGCTGGCCAACATGGACTTCGCCGACGAGCTGAGGGCCACCGACCCCAAGGCCGAGATATCGCCCTTCTTCCTGCTGACGCCCTTCCCGGGCACGGAGCTCTACTCCCTGGCCCTGGAGCGGGGCTACCAGGCACCCGGAAGCCTGAGCGGCTGGAGGAACTTCGGTCTGGGCCAGGTCAACATGCCCTGGGTGGACCGCCGGAGCGAGGCCTACACCGACCTCTACGGCATCGGGCTCCTCATCTTCACCCCCGCGGCGTCCTACTCGTCCAACGATTTCGAGCGGGAGTGGTTCGCCTACCTCCAGGAAAAGGCCTGGCAGAGGTGGCGGGAGAGGGACCTGCGCTTCAAGAAGGAGCTGGCCATGTTCCTGGCCTATAATGATAAATTCCGCCGCTATAAGCGGCCCCGCAAGAGGCCGCCCCTGACCCGGATGACCGACTGAGGGGGCTCGAGGCCCGGCCGGGCCGGCAATGTAAGATGAACAAGTTCAAGGTCAGGAAATACGATCCGGACAGGCCAGAGGCCTGGGAGGCCCTGGTCGCCTCGTCCAACGAGGGGACCCTCTTTCACCGGCTGGCCTTCCTGGCCTACCACGGCGACAGGTTCGCCGCGGCCGAGCATCCGGTGGGCTTTTACAAGGGCTCCCAGCTGATCGGGGTCATGCCCTTGGGCCTCTTCGAAACCGAGGCCGGCCTGGAGGCCCGCTCGCCCTACGGCGGCAGCTACGGCGGCCCGGCCCTGGCCTTCTGCCCCGGCTTTGCCGAGAGCCGGGACCTGGTGGCGGCTCTCCTGGAGTACCTGGGCTCCCTGGGCGCGGCCCGGATCAGGCTGACCCTGCCCCTGGCCGCCTGCTACCGGGAGTACTCGGACACCTTCAGGCTGGCCCTGCACTCGGCCGGCTTCGAGCCCGTCCTGAGGGAGCTGTCCTCGATCGTCTTTCTGGATCCGGACAGGTCCATCGATTCGATTATCACCTCCCGGGCCCGGAACATGATCCGCAAGGCCGAGCGGGCCGGAACAGAACTCGATCTGGCCGCCGGCCTGGACGATTTCTGGACCACCCTGGAGGCCACCTTTGCCAAGCACGCCGCCCGGCCGACCCACTCCCGCCAGGAGCTGGCCTGGCTGAAATCCCGCCTGCCCGAGTCCGTCCGCCTGGCCGCGGCCTCGTTGGACGGCCGCCCCGTGGCCGGGGCGGCCACCTTTGTCATCAACGAACGGGTGGCCAACTCCTTTTATCTCTGTCAGGATCCGGCCTTTCAGGACAGGCAGGCCCTCAGCCTCCTGATCAGGGCCGTCCTGGAGCAGGCCAGGGACGCGGGGGCGCGGTGGTATGATTTCGGGCCTTCGTCCTTTAACATGGTCGCCCGGGAGCCCATCTTCCGCTTCAAGGAGTCGTTCGGGGCCGTGGGCCAGTTCCGGGAGACCTACCAGTGGCGGGCGGGCTGATTCGTCGGTCGTTGAACCAGCCGGCCCGGCGCCTTGAAACCGGTTGCCCGCGGCAGGGAGGAGGATAGCGTGTCCCAACCCAAAGTTCCCATCACCCGGCCCTATATCCCGGCCGAGGCCCTCGATCTGGTCCAGGAACCCCTCAAGACCGGCTGGCTGACCCAGGGCCCCCAGGTGGCCGCCTTCCAGGAGGCCATCGCCCGGGTGAGCGGCACCCGCTTCGCCGTGGCCACGAGCAGCTGCACCACGGCCCTCTTCGTCACCCTGGCCGCCCTGGGCCTCAAGCCGGGCGACGAGGTCATCACCACCCCCTACTCCCACATCTCCACGGCCAACGTCATCGTCCACCTGGGGGCCAGGCCGGTCTTCGTGGACATCGACCTGGAGACCTACAACCTGGACCCGGACCTGATCGAGGCGGCCGTGACCGAGAGGACCGCGGGCCTCCTGCCGGTCCACCAAGTCGGGCTGCCGGCGGACCTGGACCGCATCCGGGAGGCGGCCGGGAGGCGCGGCCTCTTCGTCCTGGAGGACGCGGCCTGCGCCCTGGGCTCCTTCTACAAGGGCCGGCCCGTGGGCGGCGGCTCGAGCGCGGCCTGCTTCTCCTTTCACCCGCGCAAGCTCCTGACCACCGGCGAGGGCGGCATGGTCGTCACCGACGACGAGGCCCTGGCCGGCCGGGTGGCCATGCTTGTCTCCCACGGCTCCTCGGTGGCCGAGGAGGTCCGCCACGCCTCGACCCGGCACCTCAACCCCCGCTTCACCGCGGTGGGTTACAACTTCCGGATGAGCGACCTCCAGGCCGCGGTGGGCCTGGCCCAGGTGCCGACCCTGGAGTGGCACATCCGGGAGCGGACCAGACTGGCCGGCCGCTACACCGAGGCCTTCGAGGCCGACGGCCGGATTCGCTGCCCCCGGACCCCGGACTGGGCCACCCCCAACTACCAGTCCTACCTGATCCGGGTGCCCGGCCTGAGCCAGGACCAGCGCGACCGGGTCATCGACCGGCTCAGGGAGGAGGGCGTCGCCGCCAACCCGGGCGTGACCGGGATTCCCTTCGAGCCGGCCTACGCCGAGAGGGCCGGGGGGCTGGATCTGCCCCGCTGCCGGGAGGCCCTGGCCACGACCCTGATCCTGCCCCTCTTCCCCCAGATGAGCCTGGCCGACCAGGACCGGGTCATCGAGGGCCTGCTCAAGGCCCTGGGCGAGGCGGTTTAAGGGCCGTGTGCGGCATCTGCGGCCTCTTTGATCCGGGCCGGGGGCCGGTGGCCGCCGAAAGGCTGGAGGCCATGGCCGCCGCCCTGGGCCACCGTGGGCCCGACGGCCAGGGCTTCTTCCTGGAGGAGGGGATCGGCCTGGGCCACACCCGCCTGGCCATCATCGACTTGGTCACCGGCCAGCAGCCCATGTTCAGCTCCGACGGCCGGGCGGTCATAGTTTTTAACGGCGAGATCTACAACTACCGCCAGCTCCGGGCCGAGCTGAAGGCCAAGGGGGCCCGCTTCGAGACCGATTCCGACACCGAGGTCATCCTCAACCTTTACCAGGCCGAGGGCCTCGAGGCCCTGGCCCGGCTGAACGGCATCTTCGCCCTGGCCCTCTTTGACAAACCGGCCCGGCGGCTCATCCTGGCCCGGGACCGGCTGGGCATCAAGCCGCTCTATTTCTCCGAGAGGCCCGGCGGCCGCCTCGTCTTCGGCTCCGAGGTCAAGGCCCTCCTGGCCTCGGGCGAGGTCAGGGCCGAGGTGGATCCGGCCGCCCTGGCCGACCTGCTGACCTTCCAGAACATCCTGGGCTCCAAGACCCTCTTCGCCGGGGTGGAGCTGCTGGAGCCGGCCACGGCCCTGATCGTGGAGGAGGGAGGCCGGCGCAAGTGGACCTACTGGGAGCTGGGCTTTGACGAGGACCGGGACAGGGGGTTGGCCCACTACCGCGACCAGGTCAGGGGCGTCTTCGACGAGGCGGTCAAGCGCCAGCTGGTCTCGGACGTGCCCGTGGGCGGCTACCTCTCCGGGGGCATGGACACCGGCTCCATCGTGGCCGTGGCCGCCCGGCACATCCGGCCCTTCCACACCTTCACCTGCGGCTTCGACACCTCGGCCGTCAGCCCCGAGGAGCTCGGCTTCGACGAGCGGGTCGAGGCCGAGAGGCTCTCCCGGCTCCTGGACACCCGGCACCACGAGTGCCATCTCTTCCCCGGGGCCATGATCCAGGTCCTGCCCCGGCTGGTCTGGCACCTGGAGGAGCCCAGGGTGGGCATCTCCTACCAGGTCTATTACGCCGCGGCCCTGGTCAAGAAGTACGTCACCGTGGTCCTGGGCGGGGTCGGCGGCGACGAGTTCTTCGGCGGCTATCCCTGGCGTTACCTGCCGATCCGGGAGCTCGGTGACCGGGAGGCCTTTGCCCGGGCCTACTACCGGACCTGGGTCCGCTTCATGGACGACCAGGCCAAGGCCGATTTCTTCAGCCCCGGCTTCAACCGCCGCCTGGGCGGCTACTCAACTTGGGAGAGCTTTCAGGCCGTCCTGGCCGGCTGCCGGGCCGAGGACCCCCTCAACCGGGCCATGGCCTTTGACGCCCGGACCTTTCTCCACGGCCTCCTCCTGGTCGAGGACAAGCTCTCCATGGCCCACGCCGTCGAGGCCCGGGTGCCCTTCCTGGACAACGAGATGATCGACTGCGCCCTCAGGATTCCGGCCCGCCACAAGCTCAACGACGAGACGATCAAGCTGGTCCTCAAGGAGGCCATGGCCGGCCTTCTGCCCCACGAGACCCTCTACCGCCGCAAGCAGGGCTTCACCCCGCCGGACATGAGCTGGTACCGGGGCGAGACCCTGGACTACATCCGCCGGACCATCCTGGGCCCCGAGGCCCAGACCAGGGACTACTTCAGGCCCGAGGCCGTGGCCCGGGTCATCGAGGAGCACCGCCTCGGCCAGGCCAATCACCGCTTCCTGATCTGGACCCTGCTCTGCTTCGAGTGGTGGCACCGTCTCTTCATCGACGGCCTGGAGCCCCCGGCCGTGCCTGACCTGAGCGTCGGCTGCGACCTGACCGCCTGAGGCGGCCCGGGGCTCAAGGGCAGGTCCCAATTGATTCCAAGGTGATTAATGGACAGATCATTGCTCGACATCCTGGTTGACCCCTTGAGCGGCCGGCCGCTGGAGCTGGAGATTGACCGGACCGGACCCGGGGGCGACATCCTGGCCGGCCGGCTGCTGGCCCCGGAGGGCCGGGTCTTCCCGGTCAAGGACTCGATCCCCCGCTTCGTTCTGACCGAGGACCCGGACCAGCGCCAGACCGAGGCCGGCTTCGCCTTCAAGTGGCGCCAGGAGTCCCTGAGCCGGCCCGTCGAGGGGCTGGAGGAGTACGGCCGCTGGCTCTTCCAGCGCTACGGCTTCGACTCGGCCGCGGCCCTGCGGGCCTACTTCGCCGGGCGGCGGCTGATCCTGGACGCCGGCTGCGGCAACGGCTTCAGCACCTCCTTCTGGATGACGCCGGGCTGGCGGGGAGCCGGCCGGGCCGAGTACGTCGGGGCCGACATCTCCGCGGCCGTGGACGTGGCCCGGGAGCGCCTGGGCGGAATCGAGGGGACCCACTTCCTCCAGGCCGACCTGATGCGGCTGCCTTTCCGGCCGGCCACCTTTGACACCATCTTCGCCGAGGGGGTCCTGCACCACACCCCCTCGACCCGGGGGGCCGTCCTGCGCCTGGCTGAGCTCCTGGAGAGCGGCGGGGAGATGCTCTTCTACGTCTACCGCAGGAAGGGCCCCCTCCGTGAGTTCGCCGACGACTACATCCGGGGGATCGTCTCCGGCCTGAGCCCCCAGGAGGCGGCCGAGCACCTCAGGTCCCTGACCAGTCTGGCCAAGGCCCTGGCCGAGCTCAAGGTCGAGGTCGAGGTGCCCGAGGACGTGCCCCTCATCGGCCTCAAGGCCGGCCGCCACGACTTGCAGCGGCTGATCTACTACCACTTCGCCAAGCTCTTCTGGAGCGAGGAGCTGGACTTCGAGGCCAACAACCTGGCCAACTTCGACTGGTACTACCCCCGCTACGCCCACCGCCAGACCGAGGCCGAGGTCCGGGCCTGGTGCGCCGAGGCCGGCCTGACCATCCAGCGCTTCGACCGGCACGAGAGCGGCTTCACGGTCAGGGCCATCAAGGCCTGAGCCCGAGTTCCATCCGACCTGGAGGCAAGACGACCATGTCCTTCACGCCCGTCTATCACTATCCAACCGAAAAAACTGGCTTTTTCGAGGGAGAGCCGGTCGGCTCCAAGCTGATCAAGGACCTCGAGGGCAAGACTCACCAGGACTTCGGCGGCTGGTGGCCCTCCTTCTTCCCCACCGCCATCGGCTTCCTGGTCACCGGGACCCGGGAGAAGGCCAACGTCATGACCGTCTCCTGCCTGACCGTGGTCAACGCCTTTCCCTTCATGATCGGCCTGGCCATCTTCGGCGGCCAGGTCTCCACCAGGGGGGTCGGGCCGCGCTACTCCCTGGAGCTGATCAAGGCCAACCCCGAGTTCACGGTCAACCTGGCCTACATCGACCCGGAGATGACCAAGAAGATCATCATCTGCGGCTCGCTTTCGGGCCGGGAGGGGCTGGACAAGATCGCCAAGGCCGGGTTCACGGCCCTGCCTTCCCGGCACGTCGGCCCGCCCATCCTCAAGGAATGCCCCCTCAACCTGGAGTGCCGGGTCCACTCCATGACCTATCTGGGCACCCACTACTGGACCATCGGCCGGGTCGAGGCCGTTTACCTGGATGAGGGGCTGGCCAGGGGAGGGGACCAGTTCGTCTGGCGGAGCCTGCCCGAACTGGTCAGGGGCGCCTGAGCGGGGACGGCTTGGCCAGGCGCCGGCGCGATTCTTCCCGCTCCAGGGGCGCGGTGCTGAGGCGCTGGTCGCCCCGCCTGGCCCTGCTGGCTCTGCTGGGTCTGTTTCTGGGCCTGGCCCTGGCCACCTATCGGGACTACGGGGTCACCCTGGACGAGGGCCTCCACCGGAGCTATTCCCAGGGCCTGGCCGCCTATTACCTCAGCCTGGGGCGCTGGGACGCCGTGGCCCAGGACCCCGGCCCAGCGGCCGGCGACCAGTCCAACACCTACGGCACCCTCTTTGACCTGCCCTTTGGCCTGTGGGAGCACTTCCAGGACCTGGGCCTGCGGGACTACTACCGGGCCAAGCACCTCTACAACGCCTTCTGGGGCCTGGCCGCCCTGGTCGCCGCGGCCGGCCTGGCCTGGCGCCTGGGCGGGCCCTGGGCCGGCTTCCTGGCCGCGCTCTTCCTGTTCCTGACGCCGCGCTTCTACGGCCACTCCTTCAACAACCTCAAGGACGTCCCCTTTGCGGCCACCTTTACCCTGGCCCTCTGGGCGGCCGCGGCCGCCCTGGACCGGCTGGGCCGGGGGCGGCCCCTGCCCTGGCTCAGGCTGGGCCTGGCCTGGGCCGCGGTCTTCCTGGTCCGCTTCAACGGCCTGGCCGCCCTGGCCATCGGAGCCGGCGGGCTGGGGCTTTTCAGCCTCGGCCGGCTGATCAACCGCCGCCTGGGGCCGGCCGGGGGCGGGCGTCCCTGGGAGGAGAACCTCTACCGTTTCGGCCTGGGCCTGGCCACGGTCTACGTCCTGGCCTTCCTGCTCTGGCCGCTGCTGCAGCAGAAGCCCCTGGACTTCTTCCGCATCCTCTCCCAGACCATGACCCTGGTCCGCTCGGACGGGATCGCCACCGTCTTTCAGGGCCGCGGCGCCCTGATTCCCTGGTACTACTTGCCGGTCTGGCTCTTCGTCGGCCTGCCGCCGGTCCTCCTGGGCGGGGCGGCCGTGGGCCTGGCCGCGGTGGCGGTCCGCTTCGGCAGGGCCCTGCGGGACTGGCTCAGGCTCCAATGGCGCCGGGGCTACCGCCCCCAGGCCGACGATCGGGTGGAGGAGCTGGCCACCTGGGCCATGCTCCTGGTCTGGGTCCTGGGCCTGCCGGCCTACCTGATGGTCACCCGCTTTCCCTTCTACGACGGCCTGAGGCTCTTCCTCTTCATCGTGCCCGGTCTGGCCGTCCTGGCCGGATTGGGGGTCAAGGCCCTCCTGGACTGGCTGGGCCGGGTCCGGCCCAAGGTCCGCTGGGCTCTGGTGGGCCTGCTCTGCCTGGGCCTCCTGGAGCCGGCCTGGGCCGCGGTCCGGCTCCACCCCCTCCAGGTGGTCTATTTCTCCCCGGCCATCGGCGGCCTCAGGGGCGCCGAGGGGCGCTTCGACCTGGACTACTGGGCCGGCTCGACCAGGCTGGCCTGCCGCTGGCTGGAGGGGTACACCCGCGGCCTCAAGGGGCCCCTGGTGGTCAAGCTGGCCGACCCGGTCGACGCCCAGGCGGCCGAGTTCGGCCCCCAGATCAAGCCGGTGGTCAGGCTGAGGACCGAGGGCCAGCCGGGCGACTTCTACGTCAGCTTCCGGCGCTGGGGCCTGGAGGAGTTCTATCCCCAGGCCCCGGTGATCCACTACGTCAGCCGCGACGGGGTGGCTCTGGCCTTTGTCAAGCAGCTCAGGCCGGTGGCCGGCCTGCCCTGGCCGCCCCGGGAGGTGGTCCCTTGAGCCTGGCCGCCCGGCTGAAGGCCTGCCCGACCCTGGCCCGGGTCAGCCTGGCCCTGGCGGCCATACTTTTCCTGGCCGCCTGGCTGACGCCGGTCTCCCTCAGGGAGGCCGGCGCCCTGTCCGGTCAGGGCCGGGACGACCGGCTGGTGCCGCTGCTTAACAACCGGCGGGCCGAGGCGGTCCTGCGGGCCGAGCGGCCCGGCCTGGCCGGGGTCAGGGTCCTGGTGGCCACTTACGGCCGTCGCAACCGCTGCCGCCTGGAGGCCGAGCTCCTGGGCCGGGACGGCAAGCCCCTGGCCCTGGCCCGCGTCGGGGCTTACTGGCTCAAGGACTGGGAGCCGGTTGACCTGATCTTCCCCCGCCTCCGCCCGCCGCTCCCGCCGGGGTCCTACCGGCTCCGCTTTCGCTGCCTGGACAGCGGGCCGGCCGACTGCGTCGCCCTGTTCGGGCCGGGCCAGGGGGCTGTCTCGGTCCTGGCCCCCATCTACGCCACGGGCAGCCGGCCGCTCCTCGACTGGCTGGCCCGACGCCACCGGGAGCACTATCAGGTTCTCCTGGGTTTCATCGTCTTCCTGGCCGCCGGCGGCGGCCTGGTCGGCCTGGGAGCGGCCCTCAGAGCCCGGAGCTGAGCCCGCCTCTGACCGGCCCCGGTCGCCCGGGCTCAGCCATGCTCGGCGGGGGCAGAGGATCCTTGGGTAGGGGAGTCGGCCCGGACGCTGGCCGGGTCGAACGATACGTCGAACCGGCCGCTATCCAGGGTACGGGTTGGGTTTGAGGCTGAAGAACCGGGTCTTTTGCGGCTGAGGGCGGACTACCAGGGTCAGGCCGCGCGATTCAGTTAAGTCCAGGGGTTAGCGAGCAGGTGATCTCGGGGTGATCCCTTCTCGGCAAAAGACCTGGGGGGCGGTCTGTGTCACGACGGCCGTGGCCTTGGCCCTGACCTCTGGTCTGATCAACCGGTCCCCGATTCCACCGGAGAGGCGCTATCTCTTTCCCAGAGGCAAGTACGAATCGTACTTCGGTGGCCAAGCTCTGGGCCCGATTCTGCCCAAGCAGCCCACGAGCTTTATCGTTAAGCCAGAACACCCTGGCTTCTATGGTATTGAGCTGCCTTTCGTCACCTACGCTCGAATCAATTACTCGAATCTGATCTTCTCCCTTTATTACCTGCCGCCAGGGGTGAACTGGCCCCTCGACAGGGACCAAGCGGTCCTGGTCGCCCGCGAGAATATTGCCGCCAACTACCTTCTCGACTGGACCAAAAAGAGAGTGTTCTTCCCGGTCCAGCCCTATCCGGTTGGCAGTCGGTACGCTGTTGAGCTGTCGACTTCTAAGGCCAACTTGAAAAGATGCGTCAGTCTAGCCGGCAAGCGGGACAGCGGGACCTACTTCCTGGGGAACAGACCCCGAACCGGCCGGGTGGAGGCCGCCTACACCCTGCACGCCAATCCGCCCCTGAACAGAAGGCTCGGCTTCGCCACCCTGGTCGTGGCCCTGGGGCTGTTCGGCCTGGGCCTCTGGTTCTTCTGGAGTCGCCGCTGGGCCGAAATAATCCGACCCGCCTTCGAGACGTCGGCCGGACCGGCCGGAGTTCGCCGGGTCAACCCGTGGCTGATTGCCGTTTTCGTTTCGATCAACGGGCTGATCCTGGCCAACGCCCTGCTTCACCATTTCGAGGTCGGCTTTGACGTGCCCATGCATCTCAGGTACGCGATGATTTTGGCCGTTCGCCACAGACTGCCTGTCCCGGCCGAGACTTTCGAGTTCTTCAGCCCGCCCCTGGCCTACCTTCTGCCCGCGCTTTTTTTCAAACTCGTCCCTTCCGCCGAGCTGACCGGAAAGCTGGGTCAGCTGGTCAACTTCGGTTACGGGCTGGGCCTGTCCCTGGTCGTCCTCAAGCTGGCCGAGTTGATCCGACCCGGCCAGGCCCGGATGAAAATGCTCAGCCTGGGCCTCCTGGCGACCATGGCGGTTCTGTACAAGACTTACGCCATGACCAGCCGAGGCGAACCCCTGCTGGCCTTTCTGGTGGCGCTGTCGATCTACTGGGCGGCCAGGTGCCTGGTTGCGGGCGGCCGCACTCCCAAGCGTGACTGGATCTGGCTGGGGGTCTTCCTCGGTCTGGCCGTTGAGGCCAGGCAGTGGGGTTTTTTCGTTTTTCCCGCCCTTGGGTTGGCCGTGGCTCCCTCTCTCCTTTCCCGAGGGCGTCTGGCCGCGGCCGAGCGGCTGGCCCTGGCCTTGGCCGTGTCCTTCACGGTGGGCGGCTTTTTCTATTTCCATCTCCTCCACGAATACGGCCGGGCGACTGCCTTCAACCAGCCGAGAGCGCCCGAGTTTGCCCTGTCCAATCAGCCGGAGTCCTTCTACCTGGGGGTCTGCCGGAAGCACATCTTCCGCGACCCGGTGGCCAATTATTGCTCCAACCAATCCCTGCCCATTCTTCTGTCAGAGACTTTTGGCGATTATTGGGGTGAGTTTTTGTTCATCAAGGCCCACCGGCATCTCGATTACGACTGGGCCGGGGCGGCCGCCGCCCAGGCAAACCCGCCCCTCTACCTGGGGCGGGCCAACGCTTTCGGGCTGGCTTTTGTCTCTGTCTTCCTGGCCGGGCTGCTGCTGGGCCTTGTCCGGCTGCCGGCCCAGTTAAAAAGTCTGGCCAGGTCGCCTTCGGCCCGCTCGGCCGCCCTGGCCGTAATCTTTCTGACCGCCGTCTTCACCTTGTTGGGTTACTCCTGGTTCCTGATCCAGTATCCCAGTGACCGGGGCAACACCATCAAGGCGACCTACATGTTCCAGTTTTTCCCCCTGGCCGCCCTGCTGGGGGCGGAGGCTCTTATGACCCTGGCCCAGAGGGCCCGCTGGCTCCAGCGTCTATCCCTGGGCCTTCTGGCCATAGCCGCCTTGCACAACCTGCCCACGTTGCTAACCAGATACTGCCTCTGGTTCTATTAACAGGCGCCGGCCCGGTGGGGCGGGGGCGATCCTCGGAGTCCGGGCTCGAGCCATCCCTGGCCGAGCAAGAACCCATTCCGGCCGAGGGCGCCTCGGCCAGAGCTTGGTCGTGGCGCCAGGCGAGACGTCATTGAGCTAGAGACCGTCCTTGGGCCGGGCTGGAGAAAAAGAAGGTCTCCCCCGATCGGCGGCCAGGGGCTCACTCCGGCCCCGGCCCGGGGGCGGTGGGAATTTGTCAGAGGGGCAGGGGCGCCTCAGACCAGCCCTGGTTCCATCTCCTTGTCCGGCTTGAGCCCCAGGAGCTTGAGGACCGTGGCCGCCAGCTGGGTCTGCTTGGGCGTCTTGCCGGCCAGGTCGAGCTTGAGGTTGCTGAAGAGCACCCCGGGCACGAACGAGGCGTCGATGCAGTGGTCGCCCGACCACTTCTGGGTGTTGTCCTCGAAGACCTTGGGCCCGGACCCGCCGATGGCCGTGGTCCAGGAGACGCGGTAGGGCGGGTTGTAGCCGACCACTAGCTCCGGGGCCTGCTCGGCCAGGGGGCCGGAGTAGATGTCGGCCTTGCGGTGGACCTGGTGGACCACCGGCTGGCCGCTGGCCTGGTCCTTGAGCTTGGTCAGGCGCTTGGCCAGCTCATCGGCCGTGGCCTGGGCCTCCTGGCCGGGCTTGATCTGGCCGTCCTTTTCCCGGCCGGCCAGGTTGAGGTAGATGGAGCCGAAGCCCAGGGCGTAGGCCTTGGTCCCGGACCAGTCCACGTGCTCGAAGAGCTCGCCGTGGTTGCTGGGGTCGTGCTTCTTGAGCTTGAGGTAGCCGGCCTCGGCCAGCCAGGTGTTGAGGTTGACCGAGCGGCTGTAGGGCTCGAAGCCGTGGTCGGAGCAGATGAAGAGGGCCGTCTTGTCGTCCAGGGCCTTCATGGTCCGGCCGATGACCTGGTCCATGACCCGGTAGTGGTCGTCGATGACCGGGCCCAGCTTGGCCGCCAGCTTGGCGTCAAAGAGAGGGTGCTGGGTGTCCCTGAGCCGCCAGAACATGTGCTGGATCCGATCCGAGGTGTCGAAGACGAAGGCCAGGAGCCCGTCCTTGAGCCGGCCCAGCTCGTAATCGAACATCTTCTCCCGCTCGGCGCTGATGTCCTGGCACATCTGGAGGAAGGCCTCGTCCGGGATCTTCTCCTCGGAAAGGCCCTTGGTCTCCTCGGGCATGCCCAGGGTGGCGTAGGGGCCGCCGACGACCTTGCCCAGTTCGGCGGCGTAGCCCTCGGGCTCGGCCAGGGGGAAGCAGGGCTCGTCCGGGTCTAATTGGACCGGGGTCAGGTAGAGGCCCAGGGGGTTCAGGCTGGTCAGGAAGAAGCGGGCGATGCCCTTGACGTGACCCCGCAGGCCGACGCTGAAGTTGAAGTGGAGCCAGTCGGACCACTGGCCCTGGCCCAGGGTCAGTTCCTGGCTTTCGGTCTTGAGGATCAGCTTGTCGGCCTGGCGGGTGAGATTGAGTTTGACCGTGGCAAAGGAGCGGCGGCCGAAGGAGGCGGTCATGGGTCCGCGGACCTCGGTCTCGGCGGCCTGGCCGTTGAAGCTGACCCCGATCAGCTCACCCCTCATGTCCGGGTCTTCCTTGGCCTGCTCGGCGTAAAAGACGTATCGGCCCAGCGAGCCGCGCACGTCCGGCGTGCCCAGGCCGGAGAGCATCCGGGCCTTGGAGCCCTTGGCCGGGAAGGTGACCGGCCAGCGGACCACCGTGGCCGACAGGCCGGCCTGGGCGGCCACGTCCCAGAAGGCCTGGCCGGCCTTGGGATCGACGTACTCGCCGCCGCCGAAGCCGAACTTGGAGCGCTTGAGCTTGACCAGGGACAGATCAGGCAGGTAGTCCTTGGGGTTGCGGATGATGAAGTCGTAGATGCCGTGCACGCCCGGGTTGGCCCCGCTGGCTATGCCGGACCAGGCCACCGGGCTCTGAGGCGGATTGACCGTGGCCAGGGGCGAGAAGGTGCCTCCCTCGGTCAGCCTGGCCAGGTTGGGCAACTGTCCCTGGGCCATCAGTTCGCGGCAGATGCGGACGTCCAGACCGTCGATGCCCAGGACGATGACCCGCTTGGCGGTGGGAGTGGTCATGGCGCTTCCCTTGGCCGGCCTCAGGCCCAGACACAAGCCCAGACCGGAGAGGCCGGTGGCGACTATGAACTGGCGGCGGGTGGCCCCAGTCGGATGAGAGCCCATGGCCCTAGTCAGCCTTGGGCTTGTGGGACTTGAAGATCGAGAACATCGCTCCGAAAGCGCGCCTGACCGGTTTGAAGACGAAGGCCAGGCCGGCGCCGGCAAAGGCCAACAGGGGGGCGATCATCGAATAGACGTAACCGCCGGTGCCGGGATCGATGTAAGCCCAGGCCTCAGGGGAAAGCCCGAGCAGAAGCACCAAGGCGGCCAAGGCGACTTTAAGCACCATCCAGCCTCCTGAGTTTTTGTCCCCGCCAAAGAAGCAAGGCGAGTATACTTCAGTCAGTATCTGATTTCAAGGCTGGCAGGGGAGGAAGGCAATGCCCCCGGGAACCGTTATCTGGCTGACCGGCCCGCCTGGTCTGGCCAAGTCCGAGATCGCCTACCGGGCGGCCGAGGAGCTGGACGGCCGCGGCGTCGAGGTCGAGGTTCTGGCCGAGGCCGAGGTGGCCGAACAGATGTTCGAGACTGAGCCCCGAACCGATGAGGAGCGTCTCATCAGGGTCCTGCGCCTGGCCACCCTGGCCGGGCTGCTAGCCCGGCACGGGGTGGTGGTCCTGGTGGCCTCGTCCGCGCCCTCGGCCGAGCACCGGCGCCGGGCCGGGGAGAGGACCGGGGAGATGATCGAGGTTTTCATCACGGGCCAGGTCGAAGCCTCCGGCTACGAGCCTCCCCCGGAGCCGGCCCTGACCCTGGACGCGGGCCAGCTCGGCCCCGAGGCCGCCGCGGCCGGCCTCCTGGCCTTCCTGGACAAAGAGGATGACTCCGCGGCGATCAAGCAGCGGCTGGCGGATCTGGGCTATCTCTAGACTTTCTTGGGGCGGAGGAGGAGAGGGGAGGCCTTGAGCCGGCCGGCCGATCAGCCTCCCGCCTGGCTCTGGCCGGCCGCCTGGGCGGTCCTGATCGGCCTGGGCGCCGTCTTGAGGCTGCTCTATCTCAACCTGCCCCTGCGCTACGACGAGGCGGTCACCTTCTTCGCCGCCCGGGCCGATTCCCCGCTGGCCCTCCTGGCCGGCTACTCGCCCAACAACCACCTCCTCCACACCCTCCTGGTCCGGCTGTCCACCGGCCTGTTCGGACCGGCCGAGTGGGCCGTCCGGCTGCCCGCCCTGCTGGCCGGCCTGGCTCTGATCCCCTCGGTCGGCTGGATCTTCGGCCGGGTCTTCGGCCGGGAGGAGGGCTTCCTCGGCGCGGCCCTGACGGCCGCCTCGGGCTGGCTCATCTTCTACTCGGTCAACGGCCGGGGCTACCAGCTGACGGTCCTCCTGGCCGTCTGGGCCTTCTACGCCGCCTGGCAGAGCTTCAGCCGCCGCCGGCCGGTCTGGGACCTGGCCGCCGGGCTCCTGGCCGGGGCGGCCGTGGCCACGGTGCCGAGCCTGCTCTGGGCCGCGGCCGGTCTGGCCCTGACCCTGGCCGTTGCCCCCGGCCCGCCCCGGGCCAGGCTGGGCCGGCCGGTCCGCTTCGGCCTGGCCGCCGGCGTGACGGCGGCGGTCTTCTACCTGCCCATGCTGATGCAGAGGGGTCTGGCCCCCCTGGTGGACAACCCCCACGTCGCCCCGGTCGGCCTGGCCGCGGCGGCCAAGTCACTGGTCTTTCAGGTGGTCGAGGTGGCCGGCCTGATCTGGCCGACCATGGGCCTGGGCTGGCTGAGCCTGGCCCTGATTCTGGCCGCCGGGGCGGCACTCCTCTGGCGGCGGCCGTCGCCGGCCGAATGGTTCGTGCTCCTGATGCTGCCCTGGCCCTTCCTCTGCGAGCTGGTCCAGCGGGTCAGGGCGCCGGGCCGGAGCTTTCTCTTCCTGGCCCCCCTGGTCTACCTCCTCTGGCTCAGGGCCCGGCCCCGGCGTCTGGACGCCTTCCTGGCCGGCTGGCGGCTGGCCGGCTGGGGCACGGCCCTGACTCTCGGCCTGGGTCTGGCCCTGGCGGCCGGCGGCGGGGTGCCCTCGAGCCAGGACACCGGACCTTCGCCCCGGGCCAGCCAGGCGGCGGCCTTCCTGGCTGGTCCGGACGGGCTCAGGGCCGGCGACAGGGTCATCGCCGACGTCCCGGACGACGCGCCCCTGGCCTATTACCTCCTCCGGGCCGGCCTCGACGACCGGGCCGTTCTGCCTCGGGGCCGGCTGAGCCCGGGGAGGCTCTTTATTCTGGAGACCAGGGCCAATCCCCTGTCGCTCCTGGTCCGGCGCTGGCCGGGGTTGGAGGAGCGGCGCTCCCGCCAGGTGGCCGCCTGGCCGGGGGCGGGCTTGTGGCTGGTCGAGCCGGCCGGCGAACCGGGCTGAGCCCGAGACTCCCGGCCGCGAAGTTGGGTTGAACGGGACCGGGAAGTGTGTTAATCAAAGACGTTCTGGTCAAAGGGCCCCGGCCCGGTTGACCGTCAAGCCCTTCTGTTTGCAACGGTTGGGCGATCAGACTTCTGGTCGTGTAACCGAGGAAGCGGAGCTGTAATTAATAACCCCCGATCAAGGAATCCCCGATGGAGTTCATTGATCTCAAAAAACAGTATCAAATAAATAAAGAGGTAATCGACGCCGCCGTGGCCGAGGTGATGGCCTCGGGGCGATACATACACGGCCGCCAGGTGGTCGAACTGGAAGAACGATTGGCCGCCCACGTCGGGGTGGGGCAGGCCGTGGGGCTGAGCTCGGGCACCGACGCCCTCATGGCCGCCTTCATGTCCCTGGGCCTCAAGCCCGGCGACGAGGTCATCTGCCCGGCCTTCACCTTCATCGCCCCGGCCGAGGCGGTCGCCCTCCTGGGCGGCCGGCCGGTCCTGGTGGATGTCGAGCCGGTCTGCGGCACCATCGATCCCGCGGCCGCGGCGGCGGCGATCACCTCCAGGACCGTCGGTCTGGTGGCCGTGGACCTGTTCGGCCAGTGCTCCCGGCTGGAGGAGATCGAGGCCCTGGCCGGCCGGCACGGACTGTGGGTCGTCGAGGACGCGGCCCAGTCCTTCGGGGCGGAGAGGCTGAACCGGAAAGCCTGTTCCTTCGGACAGATCGGGGTGACTTCCTTCTTTCCGGCCAAGCCCCTGGGCGCCATGGGCGACGCCGGCATGGCCTTCACCGACGACGAACAACTGGCCGAGAAGATGCGGGCCCTGAGGGATCACGGCCAGGCCGGGCGCTACCGGCACCTCCATCTGGGCTTCAACGGCCGCCTGGACACCCTCCAGGCGGCGGTGCTCCTGGCCAAGTTCAGCTTTTTCGAGGCCGAGCTCATAAGCCGGCGGGCCGCGGCCGAGATCTACGGGCGGACCCTGGCCGGCCTGTCGCCCGTGGAACTGCCCAGGCTCCTGGAGGGCAACACCTCGACCTGGGCCCAGTACACCATCAAGTGCCCGGACCGCGAGGGCCTGGCCGCCCATCTCAGGGACCGGGGAGTACCCACGGCCGTCCACTACCCCCGGCCGCTGCACCGGCAGCCCGTCTTCGAGGGACTGGCTTTGGCCGCCGGCGACCTGCCCGTGGCCGAGGACCTCTCCCGGCGGGTGCTCTCCCTGCCCATGCACCCCTACCTTGAGCCGGCCGAGCAGGCCCTGGTCGTCGAGGCCGTGGCCGGCTACTTCGCCGCTTCGGCCTGGCGTGAGGCCGAGCGGGCCAGCCTCTAGACCGGGCCGACCCCAGCGAGCCTCGGCCGGGCGCGGAGACGGGAGCGGAGCGTCAGCCATGAAGGTGTCCATCGTCATCCCCTGCTTCAACGAGGTGGAGACCATCGCCCAGATCGTGGCCCTGGTCGAGGCCGTGGAGATTGAACACGAGAGGGAGATCGTCATCGTCGATGACTTCTCCACCGATGGCACCAGGGAGGTTCTGGCCGAACTGGCCGGCCGGGACGACTCGATCAGGACCGTGCTCCACGAGCACAACCGGGGCAAGGGGGCGGCCCTGAGGAGCGGCTTCACCGCGGCCAGCGGCGAGGTGATCATCATCCAGGACGCCGATCTGGAGTACGACCCCCAGGACTACCCCAAGCTCCTCCGGCCCATCGCCGAGGGCAAGGCCGAGGTGGTCTACGGCTCCCGCTTCGTCGGGGGCGAGTCCCACCGGGTCCTCTATTTCTGGCATTCCATAGGCAACAAGCTGCTGACGCTCTTTTCGAACTTTTTTACCAATCTCAATCTTAGCGACATGGAGGTCTGCTACAAGGTCTTCAGGAAGGAGATCCTGGAGCGCATCACCCTCCAGGAAGACCGCTTCGGCTTCGAGCCCGAGTTCACGGCCAAGATCGCCCGGCTGGGCTGCCGCATCTACGAGGTCGGCATCTCCTATTACGGCCGGACCTACGACGAGGGCAAGAAGATCGGCTGGAAGGACGGCCTGAGGGCGATCTACGTCATCCTCAAGTACGGCCTCTTCCGCTGAGGGCCGGCGGCCGGCCCTGGCCCCGGATTGAATAAGGAAGCCGTTTTCCCTGTCCAGATTTCCGCCCACGGGCAGCGGCGCGGCCAGGGTGGCCCGGAACACCCTCTGGCTGAGCGCCGCCCGCCTGGGAGCCAAGCTGCTCAGCCTGCCCCTGGTCATCGTCCTGGCCAGGGGGCTGGGGCCGGAAGACTTCGGCCAGTGGGCCCTGGCCGTGTCGCTGGTGGCCGTGCTGGCCACCCTAGCCGACGGCGGCTTCCAGACGGTCACCATCCGCGACCTGGCGCCTCGGCTGGAGCGGAGCCGCTCCTACTGGCTCAAGACGCTCAAGGCCCGGCTCTGGCTGAGCGGCCTGGCCGCCCTGGGTCTGATCTTGTGGGGCCTCCTGGCCGGCCGGGGCCAGGGCTCGACGGGGCTCTACCTGTTGGCCGGAGTCCTGCTCTTTCCCGAGGCCCTGCTCCGGGCCGGCCAGGCCGTGCTCAACGCCTGGGAGCGGATGGACGTCTCCTCGGCCGTCAGCCTCATCCAGGCGGCCGGCGGGACCCTCTTCGTGGGCGGGGTGGTCTGGCTGGGCCTGGGGCTGTGGCCCGCCCTCTGGACCCTGGCGGCGGTCAATCTGGCCTCGGCCGGGCTGATGCTCTGGCGGCTGAGACCCTTCCTGCCGGGCCAGGAGGTCGAGACCCGCTCGGCCTGGCGGCTGTTCGCCTCGGCCTTCCCCTACGGCCTCCTGGCCCTGCTGACCATCCTCTACTTCCGGGTGGACGTGATCATGCTGGCCAGCCTCAGGGGCGCCCAGGCGGCCGGCCACTACAACGCCGCCTACCGCCTCTTCGAGGCCGGCCTGATCCTGCCCGCGGCCCTGACCGGGGCCCTCTTCCCGAGCATGGCTCGCCAGCTGGCCGCCGGGGAGAGGGGCGCCCTGGCCGCCAGCTTCAGCCAGGCGGTCAGGTTTCTGGTCATCCTGGCCCTTCCGGCCGCGGTGGCTCTGACCTTCTACGCCCCCTGGCTGATGGACCTCTTCTTCGGCCAGGCCTACGTCCAGGCGGCCGGGGTCCTGACCGTGCTGGGCTGGAGCTGGATCTTCTTCTTCATCAACGCGCCGGTGGGCAACCTCCTGGCCGCCTCGGACCTGATGCCCAGGTTCGTGCCCTGGGCCGCGGCCAACACCGGGCTCAACATCGGGCTCAACTTCTGGCTGATCCCGCCCTACGGCCCGGCCGGGGCGGCCATGGCCACCCTGGTCAGCGAGATCACCTCCCTGGGCATCCAGATCGTCTTTGCCCGGCGCATCCTCCAGGCCTGGCCGCCACTGCCCGGTCTGCTGGCCAGACCCGGCCTGGCCGCGGCGGTTCTGTTCGGTTTCTGGGCCCTGCCGTTGCGCGGCTGGTTGAATCCCTGGCTGTCCCTGGCCCTGGGCCTGGGCGTCTACTTTCTGGCCCTCCTGGCCTTCCAGGGCCTCAGCCGGGAGGACCGCCGGCTCTTCAGCCGGCTGGCCGGCCTGGAGAGGGCCGCGGGAGATTGATGTACCTTTCGGCCAGCCCCCTTCTAGGCTGGGCCGACCTCTCCGGCCCGCCCCGGCCGGACAATGTCTTCCGGACCTATCCGGGCGCCTGGGCCGCGGCCTCTGGCCGGACGGCCCTGGCCGCGGCCTTCAGGCATCTCGGCCTCAAGCCGGGCCAGAACGTTCTCCTGCCCGCCTACGTCTGCGGCTCGGTTCTGGCGGCTCTCGATTATTGCGGGCTTAAGCCCATATTCTACGACGTCGGGCCAACCCTGAGACCGGAGCCGGCCGGCTTTGAGCGCGGCCTGGCCGAGGCGGCGGCGGTCCTGGTGGTCCACTACTGGGGGTTTCCCCAGCCGGTCGAGTCGCTGGCCGCTCTGGCCGGACCGGCCGGCCTGCCGGTCATCGAGGATTGCGCCCTGGGACTCTTTTCGCGGCCGGGCGGGCGCCTCCTGGGCAGCTTCGGCCGGGCGGCCGTCTTCTCCCTGCCCAAGAGCCTGGCCGCGCCGGACGGCGGCCTGCTCTGGCTGAACGGACGGACCGCCCCCGGACCGCCGCCAGCCGGAGCCAACTCGATCGGGCTGGCCCGCCTGCTCCTCTATCGGGCCGAGGCGGCCCTGGGACTATCGATCCGGACCCTCCTCCTGGCCAGCCCGGCCCTCAGGGCCAGGGCCTACGCCCGGACCGAGGCCGGCGGCCAGTGGGGCCAGGCCATCTCCAGGACTAGCTGGGCGATTGCCCAGAGAACCTCGGCCGGCCGGCTGGTTCCGGCGCGGCGAGCGGGCTACACCGCCTGGGCCGAGCTCCTGGCCGGCCAGAAGGGTCTGGTCCCGGTCTTTGACGAGCTGCCCGAAGGCGTCTGCCCGCTGGGCTTCCCGCTCCTGGTGGCCGCCGGCAAGCGCGACCGGATCCGCGACCGCCTCCACCGCCGGGGCGTGGCCGTGCGCTCCTACTGGGACCGGCTGCCCGGGGCGGTCGATCCGGAGCGATTTCCCGGCGCAACGGCCCTGAGCCGGCGCGTCCTGACCCTGCCGGTTCACGAGAGGGTCACCGAGAGACAGCGCCGGCGGGTGGCCGGCTGGCTCCGGGAGTGGGCCGCGTGATCAGGGCGGTCAGCCTGCGGAGCCGTCAGGCCCTGGCCGATCTGGAGCCGGCCTGGCGGGAGCTGTGGCTCAGGCTGGGCCGGGGCAACCCGTTCAACCACCCGGCCTGGGTCCTGGCCTGGCTGAAGCATCTGGGCTCCGGAATCAGACCCGAGGCGGCCGCCGTCTTCGAGGGCCGGGACCTGGTCGCCCTGGCGCCCCTGGGCCGGCGCCGCTTCGGCCCCTGGCAGCGCCTGACGCCGCTGGGCTCTCCCCTGGCCGACTACCCCGAGCCGCTCCTGGACGGGCAGCCGGGGGCCGGTTCGGCCGCCCTGGTCAGCCAACTCCTCCAGGTTCGCTGGGACTGGCTGGACCTTATTGATCTGCCGGCCGACAGCCCCGACCTGGCCGGCCTCCAGGCGGCTCTCAAAGGAAATGGTCTAAAACCCATATTAGTCGAGTGGGCCGTCTGCCCCAGGGTCAGCCTGACCGGCTCCTGGGAGGACTACTGGGCGGCCAAGAAGCGGAAGTTCAGGTACAACCTCAAGCGCAGCCAGCGGCTCCTGGCCGAGGAGGCCGGGCCGTTGCGGCTGGAGGAGATTCGCGGGGCGGCCGAGGTCAAGGCGGGCCTGGCCCGGGCCGCGGACATCCACGCCGCCCGCTGGGCCAGGCGCTACACCAGGACAATCTTTTCCAGCCGGGCCGGCCGGGCTTTCTTTGACCAGGCCCTGGCCGGACTGGCCGCCGAAGGCCTGGCCCGGCTGTACCTCCTCTGGGCCGGGGGTGATCTGGCCGCCTTCAGTCTCTCTTTCGTCGGTCCCAGGACCCACTACTACTATATTCCGGGCTTTGACCCACAATTCTCCAAGTACTCGCCCGGGACTCTGCTCCTCTGGGAACTGGTAGCCCGGTCCTTCCGGGAAGGTCTCATCCGCCTGGATCTGATGAAGGGGGAGGAGGACTACAAGAGCCGCTGGAACAACCAGGTCTCCGGGACGGTCCATCTCCTGGCCGCCCGGCCCAACGACTGGGCCAGGTCGGGCCTCAGGCTCAGGCTGGCCGAGCTTGATTTTTACCGCTGGGCCCGGCGGGAGCCTCGGGTGAGGCGGCTCTTCTTCAGCCTGATGGACCCTTTGGCCGGCCTCAAGCGGCGGCTGAGCTGAGGCCCTTGGCCCGCCGACTGCTCATCATCAACGCCGACGACTTCGGCGGCAGCGAATCGGTCAACCGGGCCGTGGCCGAGGCCCACCGAGCCGGGACCGTCACTTCGGCCAGCCTCATGGCCGGGGGGCCGGCCTTTGACTCGGCCGCCAGCCTGGCCGCCGGCCTGCCCGGGCTGGGTCTGGGTCTCCACTTCCAGCTCAGCCAGGGCCGGCCCCTCAGCGGACATGGGCAGGTGCCCAGTCTCTGCGGAGAGGGGGGCGATTTCCTGAGCCGGCGGCGGCTGCTGGGCCGGCTGCTGGGCGGGCAGGTCAGGCCGGGCGAAATCAGGATCGAGCTCGAATCCCAGCTCCAGGTCTTGGAGAAGAGCGGGCTGAGGCCGAGCCACATCGACGGCCACCAGCACGTCCACATCCTGCCCGGGGTAATCGGTGTCGTCCTGGAAGCGGCCCGGCGGCGAGGCTTGGCCGTGCGGGTTCCCCTGGAGCAACTTATCCGGACCGGCGGCCGGATGAGCTGGCAGGACTTGCTCAGGGCGGCCAAGAAGCTGGCCTTCCGACCTCTGGCCCTTCGGGCCAGGCAGCAGGTCAGGGCCGACGGCCTGGTCCACAACGACCACTTCCGCTCCATCTTCGGCCTGGTCCCCGAACCGGAGCGGATCACCCTCCAGGCCTTCCGGTCCCTCCTGGAGAACCTCAGGCCCGGGGTGACCGAGATCATGGTCCATCCGGCCTGGGAACAGGACTGCGGCCACCTCTGGGACCAGGGGCTGCTCCAGGACCGGCTCGAGGAGGCCCGGCTGCTGACCGGCCCGGAACTCGGCCAGGCCCTGGCTCAAGAGGGCTTCCGCCTGACCAACTACCGCGAACTGACGGCCCGGCCGTGACCGGAACCCCAGCCAGGGTTCTCCACCTCATCACCACCATGTCGGTCGGCGGGGCCGAGATGCACCTCCTGGAGCTGCTCTCCGGACTTTCCCGGGTGAAGTACCATATTGAGCTGGCCTTCTTCAAGGAGGAGGCTCAGGAGGCCCGCCCCCTCAAGGGGGACTTCGCCGCCCTGGGCCTGAAAGTTCACAACCTGAGAGGCCAGGGCCGCCTCAGCCCCGGGGCCTGGTGGCGGCTGGCCGGGCTGCTCCGCCGGGGCAACTTCGACCTGCTGCACACCCATCTCTTCCGGGCCGATCTCTACGGCTCCCTGGCCGGCCGGTTCTTCCCGGGGCTGACCGTGATCAACTCGGTCCACAACCCCGAGGATTTCTACGCCCGGCCGGCCGTGGCCCGGCTGGCCCGCCTGGCCGCCCGGGGTCAAAGCCGGACCATCGTCATCTCCGAGGCGGTGCGGGCCCATCTGAGCCGCCATCTCGGCCTGAGCCCGGGGCGGATGAGTCTGATCTACTACGGCCTGGAGCCCAGGCAAAAGACGGGCCTGGACGTCCGGGCCGAGTACGGCCTGCCGGCCGGAGCGCCCCTGGTGGGCACGGTCGGGCGGCTGTCCCGCCAGAAGGGCCACCTCCATTTGATACGGGCAATGGCCCATGTTTGCCAAGAGCTGCCCGAGGCCAGGCTGCTTCTGGTCGGGCACGACGACCAGGGCCTCAGGCCCGCCCTGGAGGCCGAGGTGGCCCGCTGCGGCCTGGGCGGCCGGGTGATTCTGGCCGGTTTTCGCCGGGAGGTGCCCGACATCATGGCCAGCCTGGACGTCTTCTGCCTGCCCTCGCTCTGGGAGGGCTTCGGGCTGGTCCTGCTGGAGGCCATGGCCGAAGGCCGGCCCGTGGTGGCCAGCCGGGTCGGGTCCATCCCGGAGGTCGTCGTCGACGGCCGGACCGGGCGGCTGGTCGAGCCCGGCGACGAGGCCGGGCTGGCCCGGGCCCTGCTGGAGGTCCTGGCCGACCGGGACAAGGCCCTCGGCTGGGGCAAGGCCGGCCGGGAGCGCCAGGCGGAGCATTTCTCCCGGGCGGCCATGGTCCGAGCCACCGAGGCTCTCTACGACGAGCTGCTGGCCGCCGGCTCAGGCCGGACCTGAGGCGGGCAATGGCGGCCCGGCCGGTCAGAGTCCTGGAGCTCATCGCCCGCCTCAACATCGGCGGGCCGGCCGTGCTGGTCATCGACCTGGCCGCCGGCCTGGACCCGGCCAGGTTCCAGGTCAGTCTGGCCGCCGGCCGGGTCGGGCCGGGCGAGGACCAGATGGATTTCTGGGCTGAAGCCCGTAAAATTCAATGGCACCAAGTGCCGGGGTTGTCACCGGAATTGGGCTCGGGCAACCTGATAGCCTTCCGGGCCATCAGCCGCCTCCTGGCCAGGGAGAGACCGGACGTCCTGCACACCCACACGGCCAAGGCCGGGGCCCTGGGACGCCTGGCTGCCCTGAGGCAAGGCGCGGGCCGGCCCAGGCTGGTCCACACCTTTCACGGACACGTCTTCGCCGGCTACTTCTCGCCGCCAAAGTCCAGGCTCTTCCTGGCCATCGAGCGCTTCCTGGCCCGCCGGAGCGACTGCCTGATCGTGCTCAGCCAGGAGCAGGCCGAGGATATCTGCCGGCGCTACCGGGTCTGTTCTTCGGAGAAGGTCCGGGTCATCCCGGCCGGCCTGGACCTGGAGCCCTTCACCCGAGCCCGGCCAGGCGGCCTGCGGGCCAGTCTGGGGCTGGCCCCGGAGGTCTTCCTGATCGGCTTCGTCGGCCGGCTGACCAAGGTCAAGGACCCGCTGACCCTGATCCGGGCCCTGGCCGAGCTGAAGGCGAGGTTGGCCAGGCCCGCGGCCCTGGCTATCATCGGCGACGGCGAGCTGAGAGGACCGGTCGAGGCCGAGGCGGCCCGGCTGGGTGTGAGCGAGGCGGTCCTTTTCCTGGGCTGGCGCCAGGACATGCCCCAGGTCTACGCCGACCTGGATGCCCTGGTCCTGGCCTCCCTCAACGAGGGCCTGCCCCTGGTCCTCCTCGAGGCCCTGGCGGCCGGCCGGCCGGTGGTCGCCACTCCAGTGGGTGGAGTACCATCTTTATTGGGGCTTGCCCAGGAGCTGGCCGGAAACGGTTTTGTAAGGGGCGCGCGGGGGCTGGCCTTCAGCGTAGGACGGCCGGAGGGACTGGCCCAGGCCCTTACATGGGTAATTGCCCATCAAAATGAGGCCCTGGCCCTGGGCTTGGCCGGCCGGGAATACGTCATGGCCCGTCACGGCCGGGAGGCCTTCCTGACCGCCCACACTGAGCTGTACCGCTCCCTGGCCGGGGTGAACTGATGGAGCGGGACCTGATCGTCGTGGTCAGCGCCGACGTGGTCGGCCGGCGCATGGCCGGGCCGGCCATCCGGGCTGTGGAACTGGCCCGGGTCCTGGCCCGGGAGCACCGGGTGGTCCTGGCCGCGCCCAACGCCGAGGCGGTCGAGGGCCTGGAGGTGGTCCCCTTCGGCCGGGGGGGGCTGGGACGGCTGGTCGAGCGGGCCCGGGTGGTCATCGCCCAGGGGCTGATCGCCCCCCTGGAGCCGCTCCTCAGACCCGGCCACGCCCTGGTCCTGGACTTCTACGACCCCAACCCGGTGGAGCTGATGGCCCATCACCGCGACTCGCCCCGACGCCGGGCCCGGCGCTCCCAGGAGTATTTGCGCCAGCGATTGCTGGTCCTGGCCAGGCGAGGCGATCTGTTTCTCTGCGCCACAGAGCGGCAGCGGGACTTCTGGCTGGGCCTTCTGGCCGCGGCCGGCCGGCTGAGCTGGGAGGCGGACCGGCGCCAGCCCAACCTGGACGATCTCCTGACCATTGTTCCCTTCGGCCTGCCCGAGGAGCCGCCGGAGCCGGCGGGGCCGGCCCTCAAGGGAGTCTGGCCGGGCATCGGTCCCGGGGACAAGGTTCTCCTCTGGGGCGGCGGCATCTGGAACTGGTTCGACCCCCTGACGGTCATCAGGGCCGCCGGCCGGGCCGCCCGGGTCAGGCCGGACCTGCGCCTCTTTTTCCTGGGGGTCAAGCACCCCAACCCGAGCCTGCCCGGCATGGCCATGACCGGCCGGGCGGTGGAGCTGGCCCGGGAGATGGGTCTCCTGGACCGGGTCGTCTTCTTCAACCACGACTGGGTCGACTACGGCCGGCGGGCCGGCTACCTGCTCGAGTCCGACCTGGCCGTGCTGGCCTCGGGCCGCGACCTGGAGACCCGGCTCTCCTTCCGGACCCGGCTCCTGGACTGCCTCTGGGCCGGCCTGCCCCTGGTCCTGACCGAGGGTGACCATTTCGCCGGGCTGGTCGAGCGGGAGGGCCTGGGCCGGGTCGTCGGGGTGGGCGACGACGAGGCCATGGCCCGGGCCATTCTGGAGCTCCTGGCCGATGAGGCCGAGCAGGCCCGCTGCCGACGCAACCTGGCCCGCCTGGCCCAGGAGATGACCTGGCCCAAGGCGGCCAGGCCGCTCCTCGACTTCTGCCGCCGGCCGAACTTCCACCCCGGGGCCGACCACCGGCCCAGCGGCCGGCTGAGGTTGATGGCCGGCTACACCCTGGGCCTGGCCGGGGTGGCGGCCCGTTACGGCGGCCTGGGCGAGTACCTGAGGCGCCGGCTGAGAAGGGAGGGCTGAACCTTGCCGCCAGAGGTCTTCGTCCATCCCCAGGGACTCTGCGAGTCGGACCAGGTCGGGTCCGGAACGAAGATATGGGCATTCGCCCATGTAATGAAGGGGGCCCGGATCGGGGCCGGGTGCAACATCGGCCAGGGCGCCTTTGTCGAGTCGGGCGCGGTCCTGGGCGACCGGGTCACGGTCAAGAACGGGGTCTACGTCTGGGACGGCGTCCGGGTGGAGGACGGCGTCTTCCTGGGCCCGGCCTGCGTCCTGACCAACCGGCGGCGGCCCCGCTCCCGCCAGGGCCAGGGCGGCCCACGGCCGCCCTTTGACCCGATCCTGATCCAGGAGGGAGCCACCATCGGCGCCGGGGCGGTCCTGATCTGCCCCCTGATCGTCGGCCGCTTCGCCTTTGTCGGCGCCGGGGCGGTGGTCAACCGGGACGTGCCCGACCACGCCCTGGTCCTGGGCCACCCGGCCCGGCGGGCCGGGTGGGTTTGCCAGTGCGGGCAGACCCTCACTGAAAATCTGGTCTGCCCCGACTGTAAGCGGGCCTATGCCCATAATAATGAAGGCGGGCTGAAGGCCAGGTGAGCTCGAATCCCCCTCCAGGCCGGGCCCGGGCTCGGATCAGCGTGGCCATCGTTCTCTACAACTCCGGGGCCACCATCGGCCGCTGCCTGAACAGCCTCTACCAGCGCTGCGGCGAGCCCCTGGAGGTCGTGGTCGTGGACAACGCCTCGCTCCAGGGCGGGCTGACCGGGCTGGCCCGGGAGTTCCCCCGGGCCCGCTTCATCTTCAACAGGCGCAACCTGGGCTTTGCCCGGGCAGTCAACCAGGCCGCGGCCCAAGCCGGGGGGGAGTTCATCTTCCTCCTCAACCCGGACTGCGAGCTGGTCAACGACGCGCCGGGGCTCCTGGCCGATTTCCTGGAAGAAAGGCCCGGCGCGGCCGTGGCCGGCCCGAGGCTGGTCAACCCTGACGGCAGCCTCCAGACCTCGGCCTACCGCTTCCCGACCCTGGCTCAGACCGCGGCCCACCTCTTCCGGGTCAAGGAGGCGCTCCCCCTGGCCAGGCTGCGGCGGATCGCCCCGGCCTGGCTGGCCGGCCGGGTCGGCCAGTTCAACCCCCACGACCGGGCCCAGGAAGTGGACTACTGCACCGGCGCGGCCCTGATGATCCGCCAACCGGTCTTCGAGCGCCTGGGCGGCCTGGACGAGCGCTTCTTCCTCTACTACGAGGAGAAGGACTTCTGCCTGAGGGTCCGCCGGGCCGGTCTGAGCGTCTGGCTGGCCCCGGAGGCCGTGGTCAGGCACGACATCGGCGTCTCCTCGGAAAGCGTGCCGGAACTGGCCGCCCTGGCCCGCTACCGCTCCCTGCTGGCCTACTTCGCCAAGCACCAGCCCGGGCGGCTGGCCGCGCTCAAGGTTCTGCTCGGGGCCGGGGCGGCCTTCCGCCACGGTCTCAGCGGTCTGGCCGGCCGGGGCGAGGAAGCCAGAACCTGGCGCCGGGTTTTTGCTCTGGCCCGGGGGGGCGGCCGATGAACCCGGAGGTCTCGGTCGTCCTGGTCAGCTACAACTGCGGCCGGGACCTGGTCGTCTGCCTGGACGACCTGGCCCGGGAGGCCGAGCGGATCCCCCTGGAGGCCATCGTCATCGACAACTGCTCGGCCGACGACTCGGTCCAGGCCTGCCGGCTCAACCATCCCTGGGTCCAGCTCATGGTCAACCGGGCCAACCTGGGCTTTGCCCGGGCCGTCAACCAGGGCCTGAGGCGGGCCAGGGGCCGCTTTCTGATGCTCCTCAACCCGGACACCCGGCTCGTCCCCGGGGCCCTGAGCGAGCTGGCCGCCTTTCTGGGTGACCACCCCTCGGCCGGGGCGGTGGGGCCCAAGATCCTCGATCCGGACGGCTCGGTCCAGCTCTCGGCCCGCCGGAGCCAGACGCCGCTGGCCTTCCTGTTCAACCGCTACTCGCTCCTGACCCAGCTCTGGCCGGGCAACCCCCTGTCCCGGCGCTACCTCCTCTCGGACTGGGATCACGACTCGCCCCGGGAGGTGGACTGGCTCTCGGCCGCGGCCCTGATGGTCCGGCGGGAGGCCATTGACCGGGCCGGGCTGATGGACGAGGGCTTCTTCCTCTTTCAGGAAGACGTGGACTGGTGCCGGCGCATCGGCCAGGCCGGCTTCGGCGTCTTTTTCTGGCCGAAGGCCCGGGTGGTCCACGCCATCGGCATCTCCAAGGAGCGCTTCTCGCCGCGCTTGATCGAGATCAGGCACCGGAGTATGATCCATTACGTCCACAAGCACTACGCCGGGCTGGGGCCGCTGCTCTGGCTGGCCGATCTGGCCATCGCCCTCCGTTTCGGGCTTCTGGCGGGTCTGGGGATGATGAGGCGGCGGAATTGACCTACTTGCTCCTGTTCGGCCTGCCCTTTGCCGTCTCCCTGGTCCTGACCCCGCTGATGATTCTCCTGGACCGGCGCCTGGGTCTCCTGGACCTGCCCGACGAGAGGCGCAAGCTCCACCCCAAGCCGGTGCCCACGGCCGGCGGGGCGGTCATCTTCGTCTCCTTCGGCCTGGCCCTGGCCGTCAACCAGGTTCTCTTCGGCCCGGCCTGGGGGGTGCCGCTCCGGCTCAGCCTGGGGCTGATCCTGGGTCTCAGCCTGGTGGCCGGCCTGGGTCTGGTCGACGACTGGCGCAAGATCGGCCCCTGGCCCAAGCTGGGGGTCCAGCTCCTGGCCGGGGTAATCCTCTACGCCTTCGGCTTCAGGGTCGGGGAACTGACCCACCCCTTCGGCAGCCAGATCTCCCTGGGCTGGCTGGGCCTGCCGGCCACCCTGATCTGGGTCCTCCTGGTGACCAACGCCATCAACCTCATCGACGGCGTGGACGGCCTGGCCGCCGGCATCGTCATGGTCTCCCTGGCCACCCTGGTGGCCGTCTCCTTGAGGGCCGGGGAGGTCAAGGTCCTCTACTTCGCCGGCCTGCTGGGCGGGGCCCTGGCCGGCTTCTACGGCTACAACTTCCCGCCGGCCAGGATATTCCTGGGCGACTGCGGCTCGCTCCTCCTGGGCTTCGGCCTGGCGGCCATCTCGCTCATCGAGAACCGCAAGGGCACGACCACCCTCTCGCTCCTGGTGCCCCTGGTGGCCATGGGCGTGCCCATCCTGGACACAAGCCTGGCCTTCCTCAGGCGCTCCCGCAACGGCATCAGCCCCCTCAAACCCGACCGGGACCACCTCCACCACCGCCTCCTCAGGCTGGGCCTGACCCCCCGGCAGGTGGTCCTGCTCTTCGTCTACGCCACCCTCTACCTCGGCTTCAGCGCCACCCTGATGGCCCTGCTGCCCAAGACCTACGTCCTGATGATGGTTCTGGTCCTGGGCCTGGGCGTACTAGTGGCCATGGAAGGACTGCGCTTCCTGGAGAAGAAGCTCGGACAGCCGAGGAGCGACGGAGGTGAGCCATGAGATTCCTGATCACCGGCGGGGCCGGCTTCATCGGCTCCCACCTGACCGAGGCCCTGCTCCGGCGGGGCGACGAGGTCTTTATCATCGACGACCTGTCCACCGGGGCCATGGACAACATCGCCTCCTTCCGGGGCCATCCCAGGTTCGACTACGTCATCGACACCATCACCAACCGGCCGCTCCTGGCCGAGTGGGTCGACCGGGCCGACGTGGTCTTCCATCTGGCCGCGGCCGTGGGGGTCCGCCTGATCGTGGAGTCGCCGGTGCACACCATCCAGACCAACGTCGGCGGCACCGAGGCCGTGCTCAGGCAGGCGGCCAAGAAATCGAAGAAGGTCGTCCTGGCCTCGACCTCCGAGGTCTACGGCAAGGCCGAGAAGATGCCCTTTGCCGAGGGCGACGACCTGGTCCTGGGCCCGACGGTCAAGAGCCGCTGGTCCTACGCCTGCTCCAAGGCCATCGACGAGTTCCTGGCCCTGGCCTATTACAAGGAGAAGGGCGTGCCGGTGGTCATCACCCGGCTCTTCAATACCGTCGGCCCCCGCCAGACCGGACGCTACGGCATGGTTGTGCCCACCTTCGTCCGCCAGGCCCTCCGGGGCGAGCCGATCACCGTCTACGGCGACGGCCGGCAGTCGCGCTGCTTCTGCCACGTGGCCGACGTGGTCGAGGCCCTGATCAAGCTGGTCGAGTTCGAGGCGGCCACGGGCCAGGTCTACAACATCGGCTCCCAGGAGGAGATCTCCATCCGGGATCTGGCCGGGCTGGTCAAGGAGATGACCGGCTCGCCTTCCGAGATCGTCCTGGTGCCCTACGACGAGGCCTACGAGGAGGGCTTCGAGGACATGCCCCGGCGCATCCCTGACCTGACCAAGATCCGGTCGGCCATCGGCTACCGGCCCGAGTACACCATCCGCGACATCGTCCGCTCCGTGGTCGACTACGAGCGGGGCCGTCTGTGAGCCTGACCTACATTCTGGCCTTCGCCGCCTCGCTGGGCCTGAGCCTTAGCCTGACGCCCCTGGTCATGCGGCTGGCCAAGGCCAAGGGCCTGGTGGTCATGCCCCGGGAGGATCGCTGGCACCGCCGGCCGACCGCCCTGCTGGGCGGAGTGGCCATCTTCATCGCCGTGGTGGTGCCCTACCTCATCTTCCTGCCCCTGACCACGGAGACCGTGGGCGTGCTCGTGGCCGGGGCGGCCATCTTCCTCCTGGGCCTGATCGACGACCTGGTCGAGATGGCGCCCCAGCGCAAGTTCCTGATCCAGATCCTCATCGCCGCCCTGGTGGTCATCTTTGGCGTCAGGATCAAAATCATCGACTTCCCGCCCCTGGCCATCTTCCTGACCATCCTCTGGATCGTGGGCATCACCAACGCGGTCAACATCCTGGACAACATGGACGGCCTCTCCAGCGGCATCACCCTGGTCGCCTCGGCCTGCTCGTTCATTTACGCCTACATGAGCGGGCTGCCCTTCGTCGCCCTGTTCGCCCTGCTCCTGGCCGGGGCCTCGCTGGGCTTCCTGGTCTTCAACTTCAACCCGGCCAAGATCTTCATGGGCGACTGCGGCTCGCTCTTCCTGGGCCTGTCCCTGTCGCTGCTGACCATCCTGGGCACCTGGCGCGAGGCGACCAACCTTCTGGCCGCCCTCCTTTTCCCGGTCGCCCTCCTGGCCGTGCCCATCTTCGACACCACCCTGGTCAGCTTCGTCAGGACCCAGAACGGCCGCTCCATCGCCCAGGGCGGCCGGGACCACTCCTCGCACCGCCTGGTCTTCCTGGGTCTTTCCGAGCGCCGGGCCGTCCTGGTCCTGATGTCCATCGCCGCCGGCTTCGGCGGCCTGGCCATCCTGCTCAAGGACCTCAGTCCCTTCGGCAGCCTGATCATCGTCCTCCTTCTGGCCGTGGCCCTGTCCATCTTCGGCGTCTTCCTGGGCGGGGTGAAGGTCTACGGCCCCAGGGAAGGGGTCAGGCGGCTCAAGGTCAGCGGGCCGCTCCTCAACTCGATCCTGCTTTTCAAGAAGCAGATCTTCCAGATCCTGGCCGACACGACCCTCCTGGCCGCGGCCTATTTCCTGGCCTATCTCTTCCGCTTCGGCCAGGCCCTGAGGACCTGGGAGATCGGCCTGATCGAGACGACCCTGCCCATCATCATCCTGGTCAAGCTGGCCGCCTTCGCCTTTTTCGGCCTCTACAAGGGCGACTGGCGCTACGTCTCCATCCACGACCTGAGCAAGGTCTTCAAGGCCGTCTCCCTGGGCTGGCTCATCAGTTTCGGGCTGATCGTCTTCCTGATGGGCTCCCAGAGGCCTCCCCTGGGCCTGCTGGCCACCGATTACGTGCTCAGCCTGATGCTCATCGGCGGCCTGCGCGTCTCCCACCGGGCCCTCAAGGAGTACTTCGCCGAGGTCCGGATCGAGGCCGATCCCGAGGCCGTGCCGGTGCTGATCCTGGGGGCCGGCGACGGCGGCGAGCTGCTCCTCAGGGAGCTGAGAAACAACCCCCGGCTCAAGAAGCGGCCGGTCGGCTTCCTGGACGACGATCCCTCCAAGCACGGCCTCCAGATCCACGGGCTCAAGGTCCTGGGCGGCCGGGAGCACCTGGCCGAACTGGCCCCCAGGCTGGGCGTCCGGGAGGTCCTCATCGCCATCCTTTCCTTGGACCGCTTCGATTTCAGCGACGTTGAGGCGACCTGCCAGCGCCTGGGGCTCAAGTGCCGGCGGATCACCCCGATCATCACCGGCCTGGGGGACTGACTGGCCTCGCCGGCCCGGCGGCGGGCTGAGGAGCTGGCCGGCGCGGCCGTCTGCCTGGCCTGCGGCCGGCGGGGCCTGAGGGTCAAGCTCGTCGCCGCCGGCGGTCTGGTCGCCGGCTGCCCGGCCTGCGGCCTGGCCCAGACCGTGGACTGGGGCCCGGCCGGGGACCTCAGGGGGCTCTACGACGCCGATTATGCCCGCTCCCAGCCCGGCCGGCCCGAGGCGGCGGTCCGGGAGCGCTTCGAGCGGCCCTTCCGCCTGGCCCTGGAGTTCAGGCCGCCGCCGGCCCGGCTGCTGGAGATCGGGGTGGGCCAGGGCTGGCTGCTCGATCTGGCCAGGCGGGCCGGCTACGAGGCCCTGGGAAGCGACCTCTCGGCCGAGGCGGCCGAGCTGGCCCGGCAGAGGAGCGGGGTCGAGGTCCTGGCCGGACCCCTGGCCGGGCAGGGCTTGGCCGGCGGAAGCCGGGACGTGGTCCTGATGCGCCACGTCCTGGAGCATCTGGACCGGCCCCTGGAGACCCTGGCCGAGGTCCGGCGCATCCTGGTCCCGGGCGGCTGGCTGGTCGGGGCCGTGCCCAACTTCGGCTCGTTCAAGCGCCGGCTGGACGGGGCCGAGTGGTTCTTCCTGACCCTGCCCCATCACCGGCTCCACCTGACCCCCGCGAGCCTGAAAGGCCTCCTCGGCCGGGCCGGTTTCAAGCCCGAGGTCGTCCGGGTCGAGGAGCACTTCCCCTTTCACCGGGCCGTCTTTCAGGTGGCCCTCAACCGACTCAGGGGCCTGGCCGGCCGGCCGCCGGCCCCGACCGACTACGATCCGGCCCGGCTGGAAGTGACCTCCCTGACCACCTGGCTGCTGGCCCGGGAGCCCGGATTCCACCGGCTTCTGGCCTCCCTGGGGCTGGGCGAGGAGATAGTCTGGGCGGCTCGCAAGGTCTGAGCCCGGGAGGTCCGGGGCTGTCGGGAATGTTGAACAGGCTGGGGATCCTGCTCCTGGCCGGCTTGGCCCTCCTGGCCGGCCCGGCCCCGGCCCGGGCCGAGCTGCCGGCCCGGCTGGTCAACCGCTGGGGCCTGGAGTTCATCCTGGTCCCGGCCGGCCGCTACGCCGTCTGCGGCGGGCCCGAGGTGGACGAGCAGCCCGGCCGGGAGGTGGAGCTGGAGGCCTTCTACCTCCAGGTCACCGAGCTGACCCAGGCCCAGTGGCAAGCCCTGACCGGGGATAAGTTGGAGGCCCGCTTTGCCAATCCCGGGCCGGACAACCCGGCCGATCAGATCAGCCACGGCGACGCCCTGAGCCTGGCCGCCCGCCTCAACGAGCTGGCCGGCCAGCCACTCTATGGCCTGCCCCGGGAGGCCGAGTGGGAGGCGGCTTGCCGGGCCGGGGGCGACAGCCTGGCTCTCAGCTCCGAGGCTCTGGCCGGCCGGGCCTGGTTCCGGGCCAACAGCGGCGGCCACAGCAATCCGGTCGGCCGCCTGAATCCCAACGCCTGGGGCTTTTTTGACATGCTGGGCAACATCTACGAGTGGTGTTCGGACAGCTACACGCCCCGGGACTGTCCCGGCCGGCCGGCCGGCGACCCCAACGACTCGACCAGGGGGCTCTACAAGGTCCTGCGCGGTGGTTCCTTTCACTCCCTGCCGCCCCTGGCCCGCTGCGGCTGGCGCTTCTTCTACGATCCGCCCCGGAGGCACCCGGAGATCGGCCTGCGCCTGAGGCGGGCGGCCCGGCCTCTTTTGCCCGGAGAGGAGCTAGGAGGGAACCGTTGAGGCCCGAGCTCAGTGTCGTCATCCCGGTCTTCAACGAGCGGGCCACCCTGCTGGAGCTCTTGGAGAGGGTGGCCGCGGTGCCGGTGGACAAGGAGATCATCGTCGTCGACGACGGCTCGACCGACGGGACCAGGGAGCTGCTGGCCAGCCAGGTCGAGGGCCGGGAGCGGATCAAGGTCCTCTACCACCCGGCCAACCAGGGCAAGGGCGCGGCCATCCGGACGGGCCTGGAGGCCGTCAGCGGCCGGGCGGTCATCATCCAGGACGCCGATCTGGAGTACGAGCCCCAGGACTTTCTCAAGCTCCTGGCCGTCTTTGATCCGGAAAGGCGGCCCGTGGTCTACGGCTCGCGCATCCTGGGCCAGCGCCAGGGCCGGACCGAGGGCCGGCCGATCAAGGCCTACTACATGGGCGGCCGCCTGGTCAGCCTGGCGGCCAGTCTCATTTTCGGGGTCTGGATCACCGACGAGCCGACCTGCTACAAGCTCTTCGCTTCGGATTTAATCAAGCGGACGCCGCTAAGCTGCCGCGGCTTCGAGTTCTGCCCGGAGATCACGGCCAAGGTCATTCGCCAGGGCTTCCGGATCGAGGAGGTGCCCATCAGCTACCGGCCGCGCAGCCTCGGCGAGGGCAAGAAGATTCGCTGGCAGGACGGGCTGGAGGCCATCTGGACCCTGCTCAGGTACCGCTTCTGGCGGCCGCCCCGGGATCGGGAGCCTTGAAGCCGGCCTGGGAAAGACTCCTGGTCGCCCTTCTCCTGGCCGTCCAGGTGGCCCTCCTGGCCGGGGTGGCCGCCCGGACCTCGCCGGCCGGGGACGAGCGGACCTTCTATCTCTACGGCCACCGCATTCTCTTCGAGGGCTCCTTCTATCGCGACGACGACCGGATGTTCAACTCCAAGATGCCGGTCCAGATCATCCACGTCCTGCCCCAGTTCCTGGCCGAAAGGGTGGGGCTGTGGCCCTTCACCCGCCTGGCCTCCGGCCCGGTCAACCCCAGGCAGCCCCACCGGGCCTACCTCTTCTGGGCCCGCCTGAGCGGCATCCTCCTGGTGCCCGGCTTCGGCCTGATCTTCTATCTCTGGGCCCGGCGCCTCTACGGCCTCTGGCCGGCCCTGATCCTGCTCCTCTGGCTGGCCCTCAGCCCCAACCTGGCCGCTCACCTGAGCCTGATTGTCACCGACGGCCTGACCGTGGCCGTCCTCTTCGCCGCCCTCTATTTCTGCCGCCTCTATGTCCTCAAGCCCTCGGCCGGACGGCTGGTCGCGGCCGGGGTCTTCCTGGGCCTGGCCCTGCTGGTCAAGAACTCGGCCCTGCTCCTGGCCCCGATCGTGATCCTGGCCTGGCTCCTGGAGCGCTGGCCCCGGGTCTGGCGCCGACTCAAGGCCGGGCTGTTCAAGGAGGTCGCCTCGGCCGGGCTCAGGTCCTCAGGCGTCCTGATCGCCTGGCTGGCCATCGCCCTGGTCGTGCTCAACACCGGCTTCGGCTGGCAGGGCTTCGGGGCCAGCGTGGAGAGTATCGGGCCCGAGTCGGCCGCCTTCAGGCGCCTGCCGGATTCGCTCCAGAGCCTGCCCCTGCCGCTGCCCCACGAGTTCCTGAACGGCCTGGACCAGGTCATCTTCGACGACAACAACTCCGAGACCGGCGGTCTGATCTACTTCCTGGGCCGGGGCAACCACCTGGGCTGGGCGGCCTACTATCCCGTCGCCCTGCTCCTCAAACTGCCCCTGGCCCTGCTCATCCTCCTCGGCCTGGCCATCTGGCTGAGGTGGCGGGGCCAAGACACACCCGACGACGCCTGGCTGATGGTTCCGGTGGTGATCATCCTGCTCAACATGTGCTTTAGGACGACCACCCACATCGGCATCAAGTACGTCCTGCCCATCGTGCCCCTGCTGCTCCTCTTCTCCGGCCGGGTTCTGGCTCACCGGCCATCTAAATGGGCTTTTCACCAGTATTTAGGAAAGGGGGTCCTGGTGGCCTGGCTGGTCTTCTCCTCGCTGGGCCATTTCCCGCACTACATCCCCTATTTCAACGAGCTGGTCGATCCGCGGCAGGCCTACCAGTACCTGGCCAAGTACGATCTGGACGCCGGCCAGGCCCAGGACGAGGCGCTAGAATGGGCCAAGAACCAGAATCCGCCAGTGGCCGTGGCGCCCTGTCCGCCGCCGCCGGGACCGGTCCTGGTCGCGGCCAATGATCTCCTGGGCCTGCACGGCCAGGACTGCTGGCGGGTGCTGCGCGAGTCCTATCAGGCCCGTGAATGCGTGGCCGGGGCCTACTTCCTCTTCGAGGTCGACGACCCCTCGCCGAGACGGTGGCGGCTCAAGCCTCCAGACCAGCCCTGAGGGCTCGGCCGGCCGGATGGTGGCTGGCCGGGGCCGTCCTGGCCGCCCTGGCCGTCCAGGCGGCCCTGACCTGGCCCCTGGCCCTGGCCTTCATCGACGACCTGGCCCTGATCCGGACTTTCGGCGGCGACGAGACCGGCCTGGTGGAGACGGTCCTGGGCATGCTGGCCCGGGGCTCGTTCGATCCCGGGATTTACAAGTACGGCGGCCTCTACTTCCAGGTTCCCTGGGCCCTGCTCAGCCTGGCCGGGTTGTGGGGCCGGGTCGGAGCGCACGAGACGGCCCTGGTCCTGCGTCTCGTCTCCCTGGCCGGCGCCCTGGGGATCGTCGCCGCCCTGGTTCTTCTGAGCCGCCGGCTCTTCGGGCCGGCCGCGGCCCTGGCCGCCCTGGGGCTGAGCAGCGGCCTGCCGGTCCTGGTCCGCTGGGGCGGCTTCATCCACCCCGACACCTGGGCTCTCCTGACCCTGACCCTGGCCCTGGGGCTGCTGGTTCGGGGGCTCAGGGAGGAGCGGCTCCGTGACCTGGCCTGGGCCGGTCTGTGGGCCGGGCTGGCCGCCGGACTGAAGCTGAGCGGGCTCTTTGTCCTGCCCTTCGTCGTCCTGGGGGCCGCCTGGCTGGGCTGGCGGAGGCCGGAGCAGCCCTTCAGCCGGCCGGCCCTGGCTCTGGGCCTGGGTCTGATCCTGGCCGCCGGCCTGGCTCTGGCCGGGCTGGCCCTGCGGCTCCTGGCCGACCCGGCCAGCCTGGCCCAGGCGGCCCGGCTGGCCGTTGAGGAGACGGGCCGGCCGGACCTGGTCCCCTGGTGGCTGGGCCGGCTGCCGGAGCTGTCCCTGGCCTTGCTAGTCCTGGCCGGCCTGCTGGCCCTGGGCCTGATCCTGGCCTGGCGTCTCGGCCGGCTGGAGCGCCGGCCCGGCCTCTCGGCCGGCCTGGGCCTGGTTGCGGCGGCGCTTCTCTGCTTCCTGGCCGGGCTGTTGATCAGCCACAACCTGGCCCCGTTCCATCCCCGGGCCTGGGCGGCGGCGTTTCTGACCGAGTCGGTCCGGCTCCAGCACGGCTGGGTCAGGCCGGCCTGGTTCTGGTGGCGGCTCCTGGCCCGGCCCGAGTTCTGGGGCGGTTACGCCCTCCTGCTCAGCTTGGCCGGGCTGGCCTGGGGGCTGGTGAGGCCCTCCCGGGCCGGCGAGCGACTGGCCGTTGGCCTCCTGGGCGGCTGGCTGGTTTTCATGCTCCTCTACCTCTCGGCCGGGGTGACCGCCCCATTCCCCCGGCACGGGCTGAGCCTGATTCCGGCCCTGGCCCTCCTGGCCGCCTTTGCCGCCGGCCGGGTCGGAGCCTTGACCGGCCGAACCTGGCCCGGCCGGGTTTTGACCCTGGCCCTGGTCCTGCCGGTCTTCATCATGAACGTCGGCGCCGGGCTCCAGTCGGCCCGGGCCCTGGAGGTCAAGCGGCAGAGCCCCAACCTGGCCGTGGGCCGCTGGCTGGCCGAGCATTATCCGGCCGGGGCCAGCGTCCAGCACGACCCCTACGTCTACGTCCCCGAGGTCTTTCAGGACAAGGTCGAGGACTGGGACCCCTCCCTGGCCGAGGTCGAGGTCCGCCGGCCGCGGCTGATCGTGGCCAACGAGGGCTTTTCCCGCCGCTTCTTCGAGATCACCCCGGCCGGCCAGTTCCGGCCCCAGGATCGGGACCGGGCGCGCCGCTTCTACGAGTCCCTGCGGGACGACGGCCTGGGCGGCCGCTACCGCCGGGTCAAGACCCTGGACGGGATAACGGTCTGGGAGCGGGTAGGTCCTTGACCCTGGGACCCCGGCCGGCTTATCCTGGCCCCTGATCGGACATCCCCTCAACCCTCAAGGAAGACCAGCTATGAAACGAGCCCTCATCACCGGCATCACCGGGCAGGACGGTTCCTACCTGGCCGAACTGCTGCTGGCCAAGGGGTACCGGGTCGCCGGCATGGTCCGCCACGCCTCGACCAACGACCACCAGCGGGTCGCCCACCTGTTCGACCGGGTGGAGTTTCTCACCGGGGATCTGGAGGACCAGTCCTCGATGATGCGGATCATCGAGGAGTTCCGGCCCCAGGAGATTTACAACCTGGCGGCGATGAGCTTCGTGCCCTATTCCTGGCAGGCCCCGGTCCTGACCGGCGAGCTGACCGGCCTGGGCGTGACCAGACTCCTGGAGGCCATCAGGCTCATCGATCCCCAGATCCGCTTCTATCAGGCCTCGTCCTCGGAGATGTTCGGCCAGGTCAAGACCACCCCCCAGAACGAGGAGACGCCCTTCCACCCCCGCAGCCCCTACGGCGTGGCCAAGGTCTACGGCCACTACATCACCGTCAACTACCGGGAGAGCTACGGCCTCTTCGCCTGTTCGGGCATCCTCTTCAACCACGAATCGCCCCGGCGGGGCCTGGAGTTCGTCACCCGCAAGGTCACCCGGGGCGCGGCCCGGATCAAGCTGGGCCTCCAGGACAAGATCAGCCTGGGCAACCTCGAGGCCCAGCGGGACTGGGGCGACGCCAGGGACTACGTCGAGGCCATGTGGCTGATGCTCCAGCAGGACCAGCCCGACGACTACGTCATCGGCACCGGCCAGGCCCGCTCGGTCAAGGATCTGGTCCAGGCCGCCTTCAGCGCGGCCGGCATCGAGGACTGGCGGCCCCACGTCGAGGTCGACCCCAGGTTCTTCAGGCCGGCCGAGGTGGACTTCCTCCTGGCCGACTCGACCAAGGCCAGGCGGAAGCTGGGCTGGCAGCCCAAGATCAGCTTCGAGCAGATGATCAAGGACATGGTCGCGGCCGACCTGAAGAGCCTGGAGGCGGTCGAGGCCCGGCTGGCGGATCTGGCCCGGCGCCTGGAGCGGCTGGAGGGGCATGGCCCGGCTTAAGGGCCAGTGGGGCTTCCTTCTGGCTCTGCTGGCCCTGGCCTGGCTGGGCGGGGGCTATTACGATCGCATTTACGTCCAGAACCTGGGCCTGAAGCTCTTTGACCTGGAGGGCGACAAGGTCTACGTCGTCTCGCCGGCCGACCACGAGCGGGTCCTCAGGGACATGGTCGCCACCATCTGGACCAACAGCCTGCGTCACTCCGAACTCAAGCACGTCAGGCTCCAGGTCTACGTCGATCGCCGCAGCGTCGTCGACCAGTTCGGCCGGCCGGCCCAGATGGATGTTTACCTGGGCGACGTCCACCTCCAGGAGCCCGAGATCGAGGCCTTCCGCCGGCAGCCCACGCTCACCGAGGCCCTGGCCAGGTTCCGGGCCCTCTACCTGGACTGGTCCTGGGAGTACGACCGGCCCCTGAAGCACCTGATCCTGGATCAGGTCCTGACCGAGCGCCTGCTCAAGTCAAGGGACTGGGCCGTCTCCCTGAACTGGGTTCTCTACAACATGCTCCCGGCCGATCCGGCCGATTTCAGTCACGTCCAGCGCTTCGGGCCCGGCTGGAATCAAGACCCCCACCGGGTCGCTGCCCAACCCGAACCCGAGGCCAGGCCCAACCTGGGGCTGATCGGGGCCGACCCGGCCCATCCGGACGGGAGCCTGCGCTACCGCTTCGACTTTCCCCGGCCCGTCGAGGAGATCCTGATCCGCGACGTCCACACCGCCTGGGGGCCGGCCGAGGCGGTCGGTCTGGCCTTCTCGCCGGACGGCCGGAGCTGGCGGCCGCTCTACGAGGACCAGGGCGGCCAGAGGCGGCGGCTCTTCGCCCTCAAGCTGGACCGGGAAGTGGCCGGCTGGCGCGAGCTGCACTTGATGTACGATTTCACGGCCAACAGGAATGGTGGGCGATCGCCCAATGATATTCGAGGGGCCTGCCTGGCCCTCTTGGACCTGGCGGCCAGATTCAAGGACTGAGCCCTGACCCGACCAAAAATAGCCTGCATCCTGGGCACCCGGCCCGAGGTCATCAAGATGGCCCCGGTCATCCTGGCCCTTCGGTCGGCCGGCTGGGCCGAGGTGCTGGTGGTCGACACCGCCCAGCACCGGGAGCTGGCCGACGACCCCCTGGCTTTATTTGGGCTTAAGCCCAATATTGACCTGGACCTGATGCGGCCCGGCCAGGATCTGGCCGGCCTGACCGCCCGGCTGCTGACCGGCCTGGACCGGGTTCTGGCCCAGGAGAAGCCGGACGTGGTCCTGGCCCAGGGCGACACGACCACCGTGCTCAGCGCGGCCCTGACCGCCTTCTACCGGCGCGTCCCCTTCGGCCACGTCGAGGCCGGCCTGAGGACCGGCGACCTGGCCAATCCCTTTCCCGAGGAGGCCAACCGGGCCCTGGCCGGCCGGCTGGCCAGGCTCCACTTCGCCCCCACCGAGCGGGCCCGGCGGAACCTCCTGGCCGAAGGCGCGGCCCCGGAGTTCATCCACCTGACCGGCAACACGGTCATCGATGCTCTCCTCTGGATGGCCGCCCGGGTGGAGCCGGCCGGGGAGGGCCGGGGGCGGCTGATCCTGGTCACGGCCCACCGCCGCGAGAGCTTCGGGGCCGGGATCGAGTCCATCTGCCGGGCCCTGATCGAGCTGAGCCAGAGACACCCCGACGTGGAGATCCTCTACCCGGTCCACCCCAACCCCAACGTCGAGGGTCCGGTCAGGCGGCTCCTGGACGGCCGGGAGCGGATAAGGCTGACCCAGCCCCTGGACTACCGCGCCCTGGTGGCGGCTCTCAAGGGCTGCCACCTGGTCCTGACCGACAGCGGCGGTCTGCAGGAGGAGGCCCCGGCCCTGGGCGTTCCGGTCCTGGTCCTGCGCCACCAGACCGAGCGGCCCGAGGCGGTCGAGGCCGGGGTGGCCAAGCTGGTCGGGCCGGACCAGGACAGGATCGTGGCCGAGGCCGGCCGGCTGCTCAGCGACCCGGCCGCCTACAAGGCCATGGCCCGGGGCGTCTCGCCCTACGGCGACGGCCACGCCGCCGAGCGGATCGAGCGCATCCTGGCCGACTTTCTGGAGGCGGGCCGGCCGTGAAGGTGGCCATCGTCAACCCGCCCACCGGCAAGGTCCGCCGCGACGAGCGCTGCCAGGCGGCCAGCGACGAGCAGACGGCCCAGGTCTACTTTCCGCCCAACGACCTGATCATCATGGCCGCCATCTTTGACCGGGCCGGCCACAAGGTCCTGGTCCTGGACGCGCCCGGCGAGGAAGTCAGCCCGGACAAGTTCCGGCGGCGAATCAAGGTCTTCAATCCCAGGCTCCTCCTGGTCTCGACCACCCTGCCGACCATGGAGGAGGACCTGGCCCTGGCCGCCCGCCTGAAGCAGGAGATCCCCGGGCTGAGGGTGGTGGCCAAGGGCGGCCCCTTCTTCGTCGCCGCGGAGGAGACCCTGAAGCACTACCCGGTCCTGGACGCGGTCATCCGCCACGAGTACGACTTCGTCTGCCGCGACCTGGCCCGGGGCCTGGAGCCGGGCAAGATCGCCGGCCTGTCCTTCAGGCGGGGCAGTCAGCTGGTCCACAATCCCGACCGCGACTGCCGGGAGAACCTGGACGAACTGCCCCTGCCGGCCCGGCAGTACCTGGACAACCGGCTCTACCGGAGCCCGGAGAGCGGCCGGCCCCTGGCCGTCATCCAGACCGGCCGGGGCTGCCCCAACCACTGCGTCTTCTGCCCGGCCGGCCGGCTCAGCCACTACCACTTGAGGGTTCGCTCGCCCAGGAACATCCTGGCCGAGATCAAGGACTGCGTCGAGAACTACGGCCTCAGGGAGTTCTACTTCAACGCCGACACCTTCACCGCCGACGAGGACTGGGTCGTCGAGCTCTGCCAGGGCATCCTCGACGCCGGCTGGCCGATCCACTGGGGCGCCAACAGCCGGGTCAACACTATCAGCCGCCGCCGCCTGGAGGCGATGAAGCGGGCCGGCTGCTGGATCGTGGCCTTCGGCGTGGAATCGGGCGACCCCGAACTGCTCAAGCGGATGAAGAAGGGGATCACTCCCGACCAGATCAGGGAGGCCGTGGCCCTCTGCCAGGAGGTCGGCATCAAGGCCCACACCTTCTACTGCATCGGCACGCCCCACGAGAGCGAGGCCACGCTCCGGGCGACCCTCAAGCTGGCCCTGGACCTGGACGCCGACTTCGTGGACATCAACGTGGCCTACCCCCTGCCCGCCACCGAGCTCTGGGAGGTCGGCCAGGCCGAGGGCCTCTTTGATCCGCCGGCCCTGACCGGGGCCAGCTACGCCTGCTCGCCCATCCGCTCCCACTCCCTGAACCCCGAGGAGCTGGCCCGCTGGCGGCGCAAGATCCTCCTCCGCCTGGCCCTGAGGCCCGGCTACATTGCCCGGACCCTCTTGCCCCTCCTGATTCGGCCGGGCCGCCTGGGCCGCTACCTCTATTACGGGGCGCGCCGCTTCTGGCGGGTGCTGCGGCTGGGCCAGGGCTGAGGCCGGCCGGCTCGGGCGGATTAGCTGAAAACTTGACCGTGCTCAGAATTGGCAGGCCCCGTGGACTGGCTGTCCGCCTCCTCATCTGGCTGATCGCGGCCGGCCTGGTCCTGGCCGTGGCCCAGGCTCTGGAATTCCAGCCGCGAACCTGGGCCCGCATCCACGGCCGGCCCAAAATGCCGGCCCGGCCCATGGTCCCCGGCCTGATCCTGGGCCAGCCCTTTGTCTGCCCCCGCGGCCATCTGGACCATCTGGGCCTGGTCTTCGCCACCTACGGCCAGCGGGCCAGCGGCCATCTGGAGGTCGCCCTGCTCAGGGGCGAGCAGCCGCCCCGGGACCGGGCCGAGATCGAGAAGAGACTGATCAGGAAATGGCGGGTTGAGGCCGGGCAAATTTCGGACAACGGGGCCTGGCGCTTCGACCTGCCGGCCCGGCCGGACAGCCTCCGGGAGAGCTTCTACCTCATCCTGGAACGGGTCGGCGGCCAGGCCGAGACGCCCCTGACCGTCTGGCTGGACAACTCCCGGCTCTTCGCCCTGCCCAAGGGCCAGGCCCTCAAGCCCGGCCCGGACGGAACCTTTCGGGCCGGGCCCCTGGTGGGTCACCTGACCCTCTCCCTGGGCGGCCGCAACGCCCGCTCCCTGCTGGAGGCGGCCTGGCGCCACGACCTGGGCCGGGGCCTGATCATCGCCCTCCTGGCCGCGGGCCTTGCCCTGGCCCTGCTGGCCCGGTCCGGAGCCCAGGCCTCTCTCTCCCCGGTCAAGGCCGCCGTTTTCTGGACGATCCTGGTCGTCTTCTGCTCCGGCTTCGGCCTGCTCGTCGTCGAGGCCGGCCTGCGCTGGCGGGGCGGCTACTATCTCAATCATCTCAGGCTTCTCAAGCCCAACGTCGAGGAGGCCGGGGCCAGGGGCTTCTACGCGCTCAACCAGGTCAGGATCTACAACGCCAGGTTCGTGGCCGCCAACCGGGCCGAGTTCCGCGACTGGCCCAGCCCGCCCCAGACCTTCAACTGGAGCCCGACCGAGCACCCCTTCTACGTCCTCCGGCCCGGCTTCTCCGGACCGGTGGCCCGCTCGATCTTCACCGCCCGCCGGAGCGAGGACTGGCGTCTGTCCACCACCTCGCTGGGCTTCAGGGGCGGCTTTGAGGGCGCCGAAATCGCCCTGGCCAAGCCGGCCGGGGCCCTCAGGATCGCCTGCCTGGGCGCTTCGACCACCTTCGGCTCCCACGGCGATAAGGAGACCTACCCCTACTACCTCTCCCGGGATCTGAAACAGGCCCTGCCCGGGCGCAAGATCGAGGTCGTCAACGCCGGCCACGACGGCTACAAGTGCGACGACCTGGTCGCCCTGCTCAGGCAGCGCCTCCTGCCCCTCAAGCCCGACCTGGTGACCTGGTACCAGGTGGCCAACGACCACGGCCCGGGCGTGGCCTGGATCAGACCCAACCCCCTGGTCGAGGCCGAGTGGCAGGGCGACGAGCGGATCAGCGGCGGCCTGAACCGCTACTCGGCCCTCTGGCGGCGGCTCCAGGAGCGGCTGGTCCCGGAGAACGAGAGCCTCCTGGAGGGGCACGAGTTCCTGGCCGACCCCCGGAATCGCTTCCTGAAGCACTGGGAGGGCTGCGTCCGGACCGCGGTGGCCCTCTGCCGGCGCCAGGGGGTCACGCCGGTGCTCTGCACCTTTGCCACGGTCATGGGCCCGGACCTCAAGCTCAACCGGGAGACCCACTTCTACATCGGCCACTGGCTCCACCACATCTGGTACCCTCTCACCCCGGCCCAGGTCAGGGCGGTCTACGACCTATACAACGACCGCCTTCGGGCCCTCAGCCGGGAGCTCAAGGTGCCCCTGGTCGAGGTGGCCCGGGCCGTTCCGGCCGAGACCAGGTACTTCTGGGACGGGGTCCATCTCTACCCCCACGGCAACGAGCTGATCAGCCGGGCCATCAGTCGTTTTGTCTTGACCTGGCTGGCCAGGAAGGATTGAGTCTCCTCCGGGAGGACTGAAGTGATCTACGTCGGACTGCCGGCCTACAACGAGGAAGCCTCCATCGGCCTGGTCATCGCCCAGACCCTCAAGGCCCTGGGCCGGACCGGCCTGGAGTTCAGGATCCTGGTCTACAACGACGGCTCCCGGGACCGGACCCTCGAGATCGCCCGGGCCTGGGAGGCCCGCTTCCCTGACCGGGTCGAGGTCCTCGACGGCGGGGTGAACAAGGGGCTGGGCGTGGCCGTCAGGAGCCTCTTCGAGGCGGTCATCAGCCGGACCAGCGACCGGCTGGCCTTGGAGCGGCCGCCGAGCGACTCCCCGGACGGCGTCCTGGACTACGTCGCCGCCGACAACGAGGACGCCCTGGTCATCCTCGACGCCGACTGCACCCAGACCCCGGAGATGATCTGGCCCATGGTCCAGCGCATCCACCGGGGCTACGACCTCATCATCGCCTCGCGCTACCGGGCCGAGGCCCGGGTGGTGGGCGTGACCCGGCTGAGGCGCTTCCTGAGCTGGGGGGCCAGCCTGATGATGCGGACGCTCTTTCCCTTCGAGGGTGTCCGCGACTACACCACCGGCTTCCGCTGCTATTCGGCCCGGACCCTGGGCCGGCTCAAGGCCCACTACGGCGACGAGATCGTCAGCGAGACCGGCTTCGCCTGCATGTCCGAGGTCCTCCTCAAGATCCGCCGCTTGGGCGCGGTGGCGGCCGAGGTGCCCCTGGTCCTGCGCTACGACGCCAAGCCCAGCCCCTCCAAGATGCAGGTGGGCAAGACGGTCAGGCAGGTCTTCCGGGTCATGGGCCGCTGGGGCTTCGGCCGGTGAGGCTCAAGGGTCACCTGGTCTCGGCCGCGCCCCTGGGGCTGGTCGTTGGATGGGCCGCCGGCTCGGCCCAGGCCGGCCTGGCCGCCGCTCTGGCCGCCGGCCTGCTGGATGGCGACCACGTTCTGGATTACGTCGTCTCCAACGGCCGCTTCGAGAGCCTGGGGCACATGTTCAGGTACTGCTACCGGGGCCGGCTGAAGCGCTTCCTCCTGCTGGCCCACGCCTACGAGGTCTGGCTTGTGGGGCTCTGGCTGCTGCCCCTCTGGCTGCCGCCGTCTCTGGTCCAGGGGCTTCTGGCCGGCTGGCTGCTCCACCTGGTCCTGGACCAGCTCTTCAACCCGGTCAACCCCTGGACCTACTTCCTGGGCTGGCGGCTGGCCCATCGCTTCGAGGCCTCGGCCGTCCTGACCCCGGGGCGCAACCTCTTCACCGACCTGGCCCTGATGCTTAGCCTGCCCCGGCCCAGGTGGACCCAGCCTTGGCTGAGCTAGAGACCGCCTGGCCCCCCTTTGACGGCCGCCAGGGTCTCTATGACCGGCTGGCCCTGATGGGCCTTCACCTGGCCGTGCTCTGGGCCCTGGGCCGCTGGCTGGGCTTGGAGTTCCACTCGGCCGAGTACCTGGCCGAGTCCCACCAGTTCCTGGCCCTCAAGGAGCTGGCCGACAACCTGGGCCAGGCCCTCTGGCACCTGATCTGCAACCCGCCGGGCTACAATCTCCTCATCGGTCTGGCCCTCAAGATTTCCCGGACCGGCTTCCTGGACTGGCTCCGGGCCTGGCACGTCCTCTGGGGCTGCCTGGGCGTCTGGGCCGTCTACGGCCTGGCCCGGCTCCTCTCCGGCCGGCGCTGGCCCGGGCTGGTCCTGGGCGCGGCCCTGCCCCTGGCCCCGGACTGGCTCCTCTACCAGTCCTGGTCGTCCTACACTTTCCCGGTCATGGCCTACGCCCTGGTCCTGGTCCATCTGGCCTGCCGCTACCACCGCCGCCGCGACCTGTTAAGCCTCATCGGGCTGAGCCTGCTCCTGAACCTGCTCATGCTGACCAGGGCGGTCTACCATCTCCTCTTCGGCCTCCTCCTGGCTGGCGGGATGATGGCCTTCCACGGCCGGCAGTGGCGGCGCCTGGTCCTGGTCCTGGTCCTGCCCAGCCTGGTCCTGACCGGCGGCTGGTACTTCAAGAACTGGCTCAATTACGGCTTCTTCGGCGCCTCCTCCTGGTACGGCATCATCATGATGCGCATCGCCTCCCACAACCGCTCCCGCCAGTTCATGGCCCAGCACCTCAAGGACACGCCCCAGGCCTATCTCCTGGAGGTCTGGCGGGACTGCCCGGGCCTGGTCTGCGACCTGGTCGAGCACTACTGGCTGGCCCTGGACCACCCCCGGAAGGGCCGGGTGGCCGTGCTCTACGACCTCTTCGAGGAGGACCTGGACGGCCGGAGGCGGCACCGCAACCTGAACAACATCAACTATCTGACCGTCAGCCGCGACTGCGCCGCCGCGGCCGGGCGGATTCTCAAAGCCGACCCCCTGTCCCAGCTCAGGAACGTTCTGGAGGCCTTCCGCCGCTACTCCCAGGCCGCCACCAGGTACGGCTTCCTGGACCGCAACCGGCCGCCGCTGAGAGCCTTGCTCCGTCTCTGGGAGGAGGGCCTCTTCCGGCCGGTCCTGCCCGGACCGGGCGGCCGGGTGACGGCCTTCTTCTACCTCTACCCGGCCTTTCTTCTCTGGCTGGCAGTCCGAGTGGCCTGGGGTCTGGCCCGGGGCCGGGACGTCTTTGACGACGCCCTCATCGGCGGGACTCTCCTCTTCGTCATCGGCGTCTGCATCACCGCCGATCTGGGCGAGAACCACCGGCTCAGCTTCCTGGTCCTGCCCCTCTTCCTGACCGCCCTGATCGGCCGCCTGGCCGGCCTGGGCCGGAGGGCGGCCTCGTGAGCCGGGTCCTCCTCCTCTCGCCGGCCCCCCTGGGTCCCAAAATGGCCGGCCCGGCGGTCCGCTTCTTCGAGTTCGCCCGCCAGCTCAGCGCGGCCGGCCTCGAGGTCGTCCTGGGCAGCCCGGCCGAGCCGCCGGCGGAGTTCGGGGCCGGCCTGGACTTCGAGGTCTTCCACTACCACCGCCTGACCCTGCCCCCGAGGCTGGAGTGGGCCGAGGTAGTGGTCCTCCAGGGCATGGTCCTCCGGCGCCACGGCTTCATCAGGCGGGCCGGCCGGCCCCTGGTGGTCGATCTCTACGACCCCATCTTTCTGGAGACCCTGGCCCACCTGGAGGCCGGCCGGAAGCCGGACCGGGTCAGGCACAACCTGGTCCTGGCCCAGGTCATGGACACGGTCGCGGCCGGCGACTTCTTCCTCTGCGCCTCGTCCAAGCAGCGCGATTTCTGGCTCGGCTTCCTGGCCGCCTGCAACCGGGTCAACCCGGCCACATTTGCCCAGGACCCGACCCTGGCCCGGTTGATCGAGGTCGTGCCCTTCGGCCTGCCCGAGGAGGCGCCGGTCAAGTCCGGTCCGGGGCTGAGGGCCCTGCCCGGGGTGGGCCCCCGGGACCGGGTCGTCCTCTGGAACGGCGGGGTCTGGGACTGGCTGGCCCCCGAGCCCCTGGTCGAGGCGGTCGGCCTCCTGGCTAAGGAGATGCCCGACCTGAAGCTAATCTTCATGGGCGTCAGGAACCCGGACCAGGCCCTGGCCGAGAGCCGGGCCGTGGGCCGGGTCAGGCGGCTGGTGGCCGACCTGGGCCTGGCGGACAGGGTGATCCTCAACGACTGGGTGGCCTACCAGGACAGGGCCGATTTCCTGCTCGAGGCCCAGGTGGGGGCCTGCCTCTACCCGGCCGGGCTGGAGACGGACTACTCCTTCCGGACCCGGCTCCTGGACTGCCTCTGGGCCGGGCTGCCCGTGCTCTGCTCCGGCGGCGACGCCCTGGGCGATCTGGTCGCGGCCCGGGGCCTGGGCCGGGTCGCGGCCGACCAGAGGCCCGAGAGCCTGGCCTTGACCCTCAGGGAGATGCTGAGCGACGGCCCGGCCCTGGCCGAGATGGGCCGGCGGGCCCGCCAGGCGGCCGAGGAGCTGACCTGGCCCAGGGTGGTCCGGCCCCTGGTCGAGTTCTGCGCCCGGCCGCGCCCCGCCCCGGACAAGGGCTTGGGCTTTCCCGGCCGGCCCACGGCCCGTCGGCCCCTGGGCTTTCTTATTAAGCGGACCTGGGAGCACCTGCGTTCGGGCACCCTCTGGCCGGCTCTCCTGGTCGGCCTGAAAATCAGGAGAGGCGGATGAGCCGGCCGGCCGAAATTCTGTTGGTCGCCGGGGCCAGGCCCAATTTCGTCAAGGCGGCCGCCCTGGAGAGGGCCCTCACCGGGGCCGGCCTGCGGGTCTGCCTGGTCCACACCGGCCAGCACTACGACCCGGGCCTGTCCGGGGTCTTCTTCGAGCAGTTGGGCCTGCCTGAGCCAAACCACCACCTCGGGGTCGGCTCGGGCCCCCACGGCGGCCAGACCGGCCAGATCATGGCCGCCTTCGAGCCGGTCCTCTTTAAGGAGCGGCCCCGGGTCGTGGTCGTGGTCGGCGACGTCAACTCGACCCTGGCCTGCGGCCTGGTGGCGGCCAAGGCCGTCTTCGAGGACGGCTCCCGGCCCCTCCTGGCCCACGTCGAGGCCGGCCTGCGCTCCTTTGACCGGAGCATGCCCGAGGAGATCAACCGGCTGGTCACCGACGCCGTCAGCGACCTGCTCTTCGTCTCGGAGCGCTCCGGGCTGGACAACCTGCTCCGGGAGGGTCTGCCCCAGGAAAAGGTCTTTCTGGTGGGCAACGTCATGATCGACACCCTCCGCCGCCTGGAGACCCAGGCCCGCCGGAGCGCTGTGGCGGCCGAGCTGGGCCTGGAGGGTGTCCGCTTCGGCCTGGTCACCCTCCACCGGCCGACCAACGTGGACCAGCCCGAGGGCCTCCGGCGGCTGGTGGCCGAGCTGGGCCGGCTCAGCCGGGACCTGCCCCTGCTCCTGGCCGCCCACCCCCGGACCCAGAAGGCCCTGGCCGCCCAGGGCCTGACCGGACTGAAGCCCCCCGGGCCCGAGTGGGCCGGGGAGGGCGGGCTGGCCCTGAGCGGGCCCTTGCCCTACCTGGATTTCCTGGGCCTGATGGTCCGGGCGGCCGTGGTCCTGACCGACAGCGGCGGCGTCCAGGAGGAAACCACGGCCCTGGGCGTGCCCTGCCTGACCTTGAGGCCCAACACCGAGCGGCCGGTGACCCTGAGCCAGGGGACCAACCAGCTCGTCACCCGGCTGGAGGAGCTCGATCTGGCCCTGCGCCGGGCCCTTACTGGGGAACGTTCGGGCCGGCTGCCCGAGCTCTGGGACGGCCACGCCGCCGAGCGGGTGGCGGCCGTCCTCAAGGACAGACTCGGGGTCTGAGCGTGGACCGTCGGGCCGCCGTCCAGTCCAGCCTGGCCCTCGGCCCCTGGCAGGTCCTGATCATCCTGGGCAGCCTGGCCGGGCTGCTGGCGCTCCAGCGGCCCGACGAGCTCCGGGCCGCGGCCATCGTCCTCAGCTTCGGCCTCTTCCTGGCCGCCCTCCACCCCCGCAACGGCCTCTTCTTCACCCTCCTGGCCTGCCCCTTCTTCCTGGGCGAGCCCCAGGATCCCTTCATCTTCCTCCTGGAGGGGCTGGCCGGCCTGACCCTGCTCAGCTGGCTGGTCCGTCTGGTCCTGGAGCGGCGCCTGCCCCGGCCGCCCCAGCGGGGCCTCCTCTGGCTGCTGGCCGGGCTGTTCCTGGTCAGCCTGCCCCTCAACCTCAAGGAGCTCCTGGCCAGCCTGTCCTATCTGGACGGCCGGCAGGTCGCCTTCCTGCTCCTGGAGGGCCACAAGTTCCACGACCTCTACGCCCTCCGCTCCCTGGCCCTCAACCTGGGCGGGCTCCTCTTCCTGGCCTGCTGCCTGGACCAGCTCAAACCCGACGACCTCAAGCCCCTGGGCCTGAGCCTGCTCTGCCTCGGCCTGGCCCTGGCCCTGCTGGGCCTGATCCTGGCCCTGCTCAGGTGGCAGGGCCTGGACTGGCCGGCCCGGCCGTCCTACCTCGGCCTCAACCTGAGCGGCCTGGTCAGCCGCCACCACCAGACCGTCCTGGCCACGACCGCCTTCAACCGCCAGTACTTCAACGAGCTGCTGATCCCCTGCCTGGCCGCGGCCGGCGGCCTGGCCGCCCTGGGCCCGGCCCAATGGCGCTGGCCGGCCCTGGCCGCCGGCGGAGTGATGCTGGTCTCGATGATCCTGACCGGCCAGCGGTCGCCCCTGGCCTGCCTGGGGGCGATGATCCTGACCGCCGGCTGGCTGGTCGGCTGGGCCGGCGGCCGGCGGGCCTTGAGGCTGGCCGCCCTGGCCTGCGCCGGCCTGGTCCTGGTCCTGGCCGGCCTGGTCGCTCTGGACCTGCTGGTCGGGGCCGACCTGCTGGCCGGCCGTATCCTGGGGTTGGGCTCGGCGGACGAGGTGGCCGGGGTCGGGCTGAGGCCCCAGGTCTGGCGCCTGGCCTGGGCCATGATCCAGGAGTACCCCCTGACCGGCCTGGGAGCCGGGACCTTCCGTCTCCTGGCCCCGGGGTTCACCGCGGCGGCCGGTCTGGACTACAGCGGCGCCCTGGTCGGGGTCATCGGCACGGCCCACAACACCTTCATTCAGTGGGCGGCCGAGCTGGGGCTGATCACCCTGGCCTGTCTCCTGGTCCTGGGGGCCAGGCTGACCGGCGGCGGGATCAGGGCCTTCGGCTACCAGCGCCACCGGGCCGAGGCCGGGGTGATGCTGGTCGCCGGGGCCGGCTGGCTCTGCTTCGGGTTCTTGCAGCACGTCTTCTACCTGACCGGCCTGGCCCTGCTGATCCTGGCCGGCCTGGCCGGCCTGGCCCGCCTCAGTCCGGAGGAGGAGTGGCCCAGGCTCCGCCGCCGCCTGACCCGGCTGGTTCTGGCCCTGGCCCTCCTGGCCGTGGTCCTGGGCATCAGGATCGGGGCCGTGGCCGAGCGGCCCTTTCGGGAGGATTATCGGGCCGGCTTCTCCACCGGGGAGTGGCCGACCGGCCGGGATGAGGCCTGGTGGACCACCGGCCGCAAGGCCGTCTTCAGCCACCGGCCCAGCCACCCCTACCTGATCATCCCCCTGGCCATGCCCCACGCCCTGGTCTTTGAGCGGCCCCAGAAGGTGACGGTCTGGGTCGACGAGACCAACCGGACCAGCATACTTCTCCAGGACACCGGCTGGCACGAGCTCAAGCTGGACCTGAGCCGCTTCCGGGGCCAGAACGTCAGGATCAAGCTGAGGACCAGCTACGACGTCTGCCCCTACCTCTTCGACCGCAACCCCGACCGCCGCCTCCTGGGCGTGTTCATGATGGATCCCCGTCCGGCGGATGAGTAGATAGGGCCGGTCGGGCTTATAAAAGAAGGCGCCGGGGGCAAGAGCCCCCGGCGCCTTTTGTTGTTCAGAGGGGTCGGCTACTTACTAAAAATAATTCTTATGATCTCCTTCCTTAATGCAAAGGGGCGATGGAGACCATAGAGGCATTTTCCGTGACTCGCTTTTTAGTTAGTCTTTCTCCAACACAATACGCTTGCCCTCGAAGGCTACACTGAATGTGTCGCCTGGATTGAATCCATTGGCTGACAGGGTGGCGCGGCTGACGACTAAACCCATTGACGGGCGGAACTTGACCGACCGGGTCATCCTCTCGCCCATTCCCGGGATTGTCCAAATCCGCCCCGTGTCCAGCATCATCTTGCGCTGGAGATTCTTCAGAGTGGCAACTGAGGAAATGCCGAGAGCCTTGGTTATCGCCTCGGCTGACTTGCCATCCTTGACCATCTGGCAGAATTTCTCGTAATCAACCCGCTTACCCCTTCCTGACATTGCGCCCGCCTCCTCTCACTGAAAGGTTAATACCTATTATTTACCAGATCGGAAGATATCTTGTCAATTACAATAATTGCCGGTTTATGGTCGCCAGATGGCGAGTCTATCCTTTAGAGGTAATGATGCAATAGTAAGGCGATGATAGACTGTTTGGCTCTTTTGGGCTTCAACCGCCTTGAACCCGTCAAACATATTTTTAGATCATCAAGCCATGTGTTTTGCACGGCTAGCGGAAACGCCTATCGGCCGTTCACTAAATGATGGAGCTGTTATCTACACGACTGATTCATTATAGCCCGTATCAGCCCTCATCCGGCCTCTCCCGCCGGGGGAGGGGAGCCGGAAGGAGACGCAGCCGGGCGGCGGGGATGAAATGAAAGTCGCCGGGGGCTTTTGCCCCCGGCGACTTTTGTCGTTCAAGGAGGTAGGCTATTTCTTGGTGTAGTCGTACCAGCCCAGGCCGGTCTTGCGGCCCAGCTTGCCGGCCTTGACCAGGTCCTTCATGGTGTGGGGCATGACCCACTTGAGCTCCTTGTTGAGCTCCTGGTGGAAGTAGTTGATGACGTTGTGGCCGATGTCAACGCCGGTGAAGTCCATCAGCTCAAAGGGGCCCATGGGGTGGTTCAGCCCGGCCTTGACCGCCTTGTCGATGTCCTCGATGGAGGCCACCCCGGTCTCGTAGAGCCAGGCCGCCTCGATGAAGAGAGGCATCAGGATGCGGTTGACGATGAAGCCGGGCACGTCTTTCTTGACCTCGACGGTCAGCTTGCCCATCTTCTGGGCCACGGCCGTGGTGGTGGCCACGGTCTCGTCGCTGGTCATGTGGCCGCGGATGATCTCGCAGAGCTTCATCAGGGGCACCGGGTTGAAGAAGTGCATGCCCACCACCCGATCCGGCCGCTTGGTCGCGGTGGCGATGGTGGTGATGGACATGGACGAGGTGTTGCTGGCCAGGATGACCTCGGGCCGGCATAACTTGTCCAGGGCGCCGAAGATCTCCTTCTTGAGGTCCATGACCTCCAGGATGGCCTCGACGACGAAGTCGCAGTCAGCCAGATCCTCCAGCTTGGTCGTGCCCTTGATCCGGGCCAGGGTGGCCTCTTTTTCCTCGGCGGCCAGCCGGCCCTTCTCCACCGACTTGCTCAGGAAGCGCTCGATGTTGCTCATTCCCCGCTGAACAAAGGTGTCCTCGATGTCGCGCATGACCACCTGATAACCGCTCTGGGCCAGGACCTGAGCGATGCCGTTGCCCATTGTTCCGGCACCCAGGACGCCGACTTTTTTAACCTCCATGATCCGCCTCCTTGCTTGACGAAGAGTGGTCAACCAACCGGTTCTCAATAGCCCATTTGAGAATCCGGTGTCAACATCGACCTCGCACCAGCCTCTTGTCCTTTTTCCGGCGAGAGTTTATAGTACAGGCTTTATCCCGTGGCCGAGGCAGGTCAGCCGTGCGTTTTGAGCCCTGTATGAAGCACAAGCTAGTTCGCCAGGTCGTGCGCGAGTTCGCCGAAAAGGAGCTGGCTCCCATCGCCGCCGAGGTGGACCGCCAGGCGCGCTTCCCCTGGGAAGTGATCGAGAAAATGAAAGGCCTGAACTACTTCGGCCTCCAGGCGCCCCGGGAGTACGGCGGCGCCGAGCTGGACTCGATTTCCTGCGCCATCGTCATCGAGGAGCTGTCCCGCTGCTGCGCCTCGGTGGGCCTGTGCATCACGGTCCACAATTCGGTGGGACTCTTTCCGGTGGCCTGCTTTGGGACGGCCGAGCAGAAGAAGCGCTTTCTGCCCGCCCTGGCCAGGGGTGAGCGCATCGGCGCCTTCTGCCTGACCGAGGCCAATGCCGGCTCCGACGCCGGCGGCGTGGAGACCGAGGCGGTCAGGGACGGCCGCGGCTGGCTCATCAACGGGACAAAGATCTTCGTCACCAACGGCGGCGTCTGCGGGCTGGCCCTCATCTTCGCCGTGACCGACCTGGGCCGCGGCCGGCAGGGGTCCAGCGTCTTCCTGGTCGAGCGCGAGCGGCCCGGCTTCAGCCTGGGCGAGATCGAGGACCTCAGCGGCGTGCGGGCCAACCCGGTCTCGTCGCTCTTCCTGGAGGACGTCCGGGTTCCGGCCAGGAACCTGCTCGGCTCGCCCGGCCAGGGCCTCAAGATCGGTCTGGCCGCCCTGGACGCCGGCCGGCTGGGCATCGCCGCCCAGGCGCTGGGCATCGCCCAGGCGGCCCTGGAGGCCGCGCTCAAGTACTCCAAGGAGAGGCAGCAGTTCGGGCGGCCCATCTCCTCCTTCCAGACCATCCAGAACTATCTGGCCGATATGGCCACCGAGATCGAGGCCGGCCGGCTGCTGCTCTACAAGGCCTCGGCCCTGCGGGACAGCGGCCAACCCTTCACCGCCGAGGCGGCCATGGCCAAGCTCAAGTGCTCGGCCGCGGCCAGGCTGGTCAGCGATCTGGCAGTCCAGATCCACGGTGGTTACGGCTACTCCAAGGAGTACGACGTCGAGCGCCACTTCAGGGAGGCCAAGGTGACCGAGCTCTACGAGGGCACCAGCGAGATCCAGCGCCTGGTCATCGCCCGGTCCCTCCTGGCCGGGGCGGGTTGAGATGAACCAGGAATTGAAGCTGATCGTCTGCGTCAAGCAGGTCCCGGCCGCCTCGGAGCTGGCTCTGGACCCGGGCACGGGCAAGCTCGGCCGCGACAAGGCCGAAGGGATGATGAACCCGGCCTGCCGTCACGCCCTGGAGGCCGCTCTCAGGCTCAAGGAGAAGCACGGGGCCAGGATCACCATCATCACCATGGGCCCGCCGGCGGCCGAGGAGGTCCTCCGCCTGGGCCTGGCCCTGGGCGCCGACCGGGGGGTGCTCCTGACCGATCCGCGCATGGCCGGAGCCGACACCTCGGCCACCTCCTACACCGTGGGCCGGGCCATCAGGACCGTCGAGCCGGAGTTCGACCTGATCCTCTGCGGCTGCCAGACCAGCGATTCCGAGACCGGCCAGGTGGGGCCCCAGCTGGCCGAGGAACTCAACGTCCCCTCCGTGGCCTACGTGGACCGGCTGGAGCTCGAAGGCCGGGTCCTCAGCCTGGAGCGCCGGGTGGACAATTTCCTGGAGGTCCTGGAGCTGGACCTGCCCGGACTGGTGACGGTGACCACCCGGAACTACGCCCCCCGCCACGTCGCCCTGGAGGGGCTGGAGACGGCCTTCGGCAGCCGGGAGCTCCTCCGCCTGGACGCTCCGGCCGCGGGAGCCGAGATCAAGCGGGTCGGGCAGGCCGGCTCGGCGACCAGGATCCTGAGGCTCTACTCGCCCGGCAGCGACAAGCAGGCCGTCATCCTGACCGGCTCGCCCCAGAAGATCGTCGAGCGTCTTCTGGACCAGTTCTCCGACCGCCTGGGCGGCCTGATCGGAAGGGATTTGAATGTCCAGCGCTGAGCGAGTCAAGAGGCCGGGTCAAGGGGCCGGGGAGGGGGCGGCTCCGGCGGCGAGCCCCCGGGAAGTCTGGGTCTTCGGCGACTATCGCAACTTTTTCCGCAACCGGGTCACCCTCCAGCTCCTCTCCCGGGGCCGCGAGCTGGCCCGCGACCTGGGCGGCGGCCTGGCCGCGGTGGTCCTGGGCCGCGAGGTGGAGCGCTGGGCCGAGGAGTACATCGCCCACGGCGCTGACAAGGTCTACCTGGTCGACCACCCCAGCCTGGAGAATTACCAGGTCGGGGCCTACGTCCGGCTGAGCGAGCGGCTGGTCAGGGAGTTCGGACCGGAGGTCTTTCTGATCGGGGCGACGGCCTTCGGCCGGGAGTTCGCGCCCCGGCTGGCCAAGCGCCTGGGGACCGGCCTGACCGCCGACTGCGTCGACCTCAAGCTGGACCGGGAGGGCCGGCTGGTCCAGACCGTGCCCTACTTCGGGGGCAACCTCCTGGCCGAGATCATCACTCCCGAGAAGCGGCCCCAGATGGCCACGGTCAGGCCGGGTCTCTTCAGCGAGCCGCCCCACGACGGCCAGCGCCGGGGGCAGATAATCCACCTGCCCCTGCCCGCGGACCTGCCCGTCGAACGGGTCCGCCTCATCAGCTCGGAGCACCAGAAAGAGCGGGGCGAGAGCCTGGAGAAGGCCCGGGTGGTCGTCTGCGGCGGCCGGGGCGTGGGCAGCAAGAAGAAGTTTCGCAACCTCCAGGAGCTGGCCCGCTTGATGGGCGGCCAGGTCGCGGCCACCCGGCCGGCGGTCTACGCCGACTGGGTCGGCCACGAGGCCCTGGTCGGCCAGGCCGGCAAGCAGATCAAGCCCCAGGTCCTTTTCTCCTTCGGCGTCAGCGGGGCCATCCAGCACACGGCGGCCATCGGCGAGGCCAGGTTCGTCGTCGCCGTGAACAAGAACCCCAAGGCCATGATGATGAAGCTGGCCGACGTGGGCCTGGTGGCCGACGCCAATCAGGTCTGCCTGGCCCTGATCCGGGAGCTGAGGGCGCGCTTCGAGAAACAGTCGGCCTGAACGGGCCGGCCCCGGATCTCAGCCGCCCCGGTAGACTTCTTCCACCATCCTGGGCAGCCAGGCGGGGCGTGTCGCGACCACGTAGACCGCGATTACGGCCACTATGGGCACCGGGATGACCACGTCGATCAGGCCCAGGCCGCACAGCCAGAGGATGACTTTTGTTCGGGGACTCACACCGGCTCCTTGTCCAGGAAGAAGATCATGGCCGTGACCGAGCAGAGCAGCCGGCCCGAGTCATCGTGGACCTCCAGCTCCAGGTGCCCCAGGTTGCGGCCGCTGCGGACCACCCGGCCCTCGGCCAGGATCCGCTGGCCCAGGTCCGGGTTGGCCACGAGGTAGCTCGTCGCCTGGACCATGACCGCCCGGCGGCCCAGGGAGTTGCCGGCCACCGAGCAGACGTGGTCGGCCAGGGCGAAGAGGACCGCGCCGTGGGTCTGGCCGTAGAAGTTGAGGTGGTCCTCGGTGATGACCAGCTCGGCCCTGGCCAGGCCGGGCCCGACCTCGGTCAGTCTCAGACCCAGGCGCCTGGCCAGGCCGGACTCGTCGGCCGCCCGCCGCACCTCGTTGAGGTCCCTCAGATCGACTTCCTTCATGGCCTTCTCCCGCCGCTCCAGGCCCGCGGCCGTTCCGGCTGATTAAAAAGAGTAGAACCGGTCCAGGCCGCCCAGGATCCGGCAGCCCTCCGGCGCGATGGCGGCCATGACCTCCAGCCTGACCCCGCCCCAGCCGGGCACATAGACGCCCGGCTCCACGGTGTGGATCATGCCCGGTTGCAGCGGAATCGACCTCAGGGGGCTCAGGTTGGGCCCCTCGTGCACGGCCAGGCCGACGCCGTGGCCCAGGGAGTGGCCGAAGAGGTCTCCGAAGCCGGCCGCCTCGATGACCCGGCGGGCCAGGCCGTCGGCCTCGTCGGTCTTGAGACCGGGCTTCAGGCCGGCCAGGGTGGCCAGCTGGGCCCGGCGGACCGCGGCGTAGATGTCCTTGAACCGGTCGCTGGGCCGGCCCAGCCAGACGGTCCGGGTGATGTCCGAGCAGTAGCCCTCCAGCCTGGCCCCGGCGTCGATGAGGATCGTCTCCTCCCGGCCCAGGAGGCGGCCGCTGGGCCGGGCGTGGGGCTTGGCCGCTTCCGGACCGGAGGCGACGATGGGCTCGAAGGCCGGCTCGGCCCCCCGGGCCCGGAGACCCTCGATGATCCACCAGGCCGCCTGTTGCTCGCTCAGGCCCGGCTCGAGGCGGCCGATGACCTCGTCGACCACGGCCTCGATGATCTCCAGGGCGGCCTCGATCAGGCCGATCTCGGTTTCGTCCTTGATCAGCCTGAGGCCCTCGACCAGGCCGCTGGTGGGGACGAGCCTGACGCCCTTGAGGGCTTTGCGCAGGCGGCTGACTCCGGCGTAGGTCAGGTACTCGGACTCGAGGCCGACCTGGTCCAGCCCTTCTCCGGCCAGCAGTTCGGCCAGGAGCTTGGGCAGGCCGTCGCGGTAGACCTTGACCTCGAAGCCGGGCGCCTCCTCAGCCGCCTCCTGGCCGTAACGGAAGTCGGTCAGGAGCAAGGCCCGCTCCCCGGTGACGAGGAGGTGACCCGAGGATTCGGTCAGACCGCCGTCGGCGGCCTGGAAGCCGGAGAGATAGCGCCGGTTCTCCGGCCCGGAGACGAGCAGGGCCTTGAGCTTCTTCCGGGCCAGCTTGTCCCTGAGGCCGGCCAGGCGCTTGGAGGTCAGGTCAGGAACGGACAATGGTAACTCTCCCTTCGACGGCCAGGCTTTCCGGCGGCGGCCGGCCTCACTTCTCCTCGACCCGCCGCCAGAACGTCACCTCGGACGGCTGGGCCAGGAGCTGACCGGCCTTGGCCCGCCAGGCCAGGAAATAGGGCATCTGGAAGTGCTTGTCCAGGTCGGCCTGGCTGGCCCAGTTCTCGTGCATCAGGAACAGGGTCTGGTCCTCCCGGGACTGGTGGAGGTCGTAGTTGAGGCAGCCCGCTTCTGACCGGGACTGGGGCAGGAGGGTCAGCAGCTCCCGCTTGACCTCGGCCTCCAGGCCGGCCTTGGCCCTGATCCGGGCCACGATGGTGACTCTCTCGTCCGCCATGCTTTTTCCTCCTCAATTTCAAGGCCGGGACGAAGTCGCCTGGCCTGTTGTTCGCGGCTCAAACTCCCCGGCCGCACTCACTCCCAGACCGCCTCCACCGCCGCCCCCTCTCTGACCCCGAAGTACTCGTCGGCCCGGCCCTGGTTGACCGCGATCTCGACCAGGTCCAGGCTGCCGATCAGGGCCAGGGGCAGGCCCTCGTCCACCTCGGCGTAAGTCAGGTGCAGCCCGGGGAGCGTCTTCTGGCCCAGTTTGAACCTGGGCGAGCCGGAGCGGGGCGCGTCCAGGATCTTGTCCGCGGGCAGGTTGGTGATCAGGTTGCCGAAGTGGTCGACGAACAGGACCTCGCCCTTGAGGCGGCCGCGGCTCCAGGCGGGCCGGGCCAGCTCGAGCAGGACCGGGTCGTCGACCCTGGGGCCCAGCCTGTTCAGGGGCAGGCCGCAGGCCAGATGCCCGGCGGCTGGGGCGAAGACGTCGCGGCCGTGAAAGGTGGGGCTGATGGTCGGGCTCAGGAAGCCCGGGTTGTTCAGCAGCCTGACCTTGGCCCGGGTATCGGCCTGGAGAACCAGGGTCAGGAGGCCGTTGTCCGGGGCGACGAAGAGCTGCTCCCCGGACCTGACCGCCAGGGCCCGGCGCCGGGTGCCCACGCCCGGATCGACCACGGCCAGGTGGACGGTCCCGGCCGGGAAGTGGCCGGCCGACCTGGCCACGATCACGGCCGCGCGGCGGACGTCCTGGGGCGGAATGGCGTGGGTCAGGTCGACCAGGCTCGCCCCGGGGCAGACGCTCAGGATCGCGCCCTTGACCTGACCGACGTAGGCGTCCTCCAGGCCGAAGTCAGTGGTCAGGGTGACGACGGCCACGGTCTATTAGGCCCCGGCCCGGCTGGCCAGCTGGGGCAGGATTTCGCCGGCCCGGCCGAGCAGAGTTATATCGGTCAGGCCGGTGTTGGGCGTGGGCTCCAGGTTGACCTCGATGACCACGGCCCCGGTACGCCTGGCCAGGGGGGCCAGCGAAGCGGCCGGATGGACCAGGGCCGAGGTGCCGACGACCAGCATGACCTGGCAGCTCTGGCAGGCCTGGGCGGCCCGCTCCAGGACGACCGGGTCGAGGGACTCGCCGAACCAGACCACGGCCGGCCTGAGCATCTGGCCGCAGGCGGAGCAGAGCGGCGGGTAGTCCACTTTTGGCCGCCAGTCCAGGCTCTCGGCCCCGCAGCCCAGGCAGCGCAGCCGCCACAGGTTGCCGTGCAGCTCCAGCAGGTTTTGAGAGCCGGCCCGGGCGTGGAGGCCGTCCACGTTCTGGGTGATGAGGGTCATCTCTCCCTTGGCCCGCTCCAGGGCGGCCAGGGCCAGGTGGCCGGGGTTGGGCCGGCACTCGGCCAGGAGCTGGCGCCGCCAGTTGTAAAACTCCCAGACCAGGGCCGGGTCCCGGGCAAAGGCTTCGGGCGTGGCCAGGCGGGTGACGTCGTGGTTGCGCCAGAGTCCCCCCGGACCGCGGAAGGTGGGCACCCCCGATTCGGCCGAGACGCCGGCCCCTGTGAGCACGGCCACCCGCTCCGCCTCGGCCAGGGCCCGGCCGGCGCGTTCCAACAGATCGGCCTCCACGCCGCCTCCCGGACAAGGAGATTGAGGCCATTCTGCTTAGCACACAAACGAGCGGAGTGTCAAAGAAGGGCTTGGGCTCAGGCGGGGCTGCCGGGCCGGTGCTGGACGGACTTCAGGTCGCCGACGGCCAGGGCCTCCAGGACCGCCTCGACGCTGGCCCGGATCCAGGAGACGACCTCGATGCCGTGCCGGCGGAAGGACTCCTCGGCGGCCGGCTCCAGGGCGCCGCAGACAAGGAGCCCGACGCCTCGCTGAGTCAGGCTGCGGATTCTGGCGGCCAGGCTCTCCTCGCCCCAGACCAGGCGATCGACCTCCCGGGGCGGTCCGCTGTTCGCCGGCTCCAGGACCAGAACCTCGCAGGCTGAATCTAGCCTGGGGGCGACGCGATCTCTGAATGCCGGCAGGGCGATGAGCATGATTAAACCAGATGCGTTTCAAAAGATGCAATTCTAATGCCAGGTCTTCACGTCCTTTATTAGACGCCCGACGGCCCCGACTGCTCCGAACTGGTTTCAAATGGGAAAACGCAACTTTCAAGTTGAAAAAAAGAATGCGCTAGAGAAGGCCGTACTGCTTCATCCGGCGCCATAGGGTCGTGGTCGAGATGCCCAGCTCCTGGGCCGCGATCTTGCGCCGGCCGCTGTGGCGGTTGAGGGTGTCGGTAATGAGCCGCCGCTCGGCCTCCACCAGGAGGCCGTCCGCCCCGGAACGCTGACCGGGCAGGGGGCCCAGCTCGCGGACCTCCTTGGGCAGGTGGTCCAGGTCGATGATCCCGGAGTGGCAGAGGACGAAGCCGTGCTCCAGGAAGTTCTCCAGCTGCCTGACGTTGCCCGGGAAGGGGTGGGCCATCAGGGCGGCCAGGGCCCGTTCGCTCAGGCCGCTGATCTCCCGGCCGGTCCGGGCCTGGAGCTTGTTGATGAGGGCCTCGATGAGATGGGGAATGTCCTCGCGCCGCTCCCTCAGGGGCGGCAGTTCGAGGCGGATGATGTTGAGCCGGTAGAAGAGATCGTCCCGGAAGCGGCCGCAGCGAACCTCCTCGACCAGTTGCTTGTTGGTCGCCGCCACCAGCCTCACGTCGGCCGGCCGCGGCTTGTTGGAGCCCAGGGGCACGAAGGCCCGTTCGTCCAGAACGCGCAGCAGCTTGACCTGGACGGCCGGGGAGATCTCGCCGATCTCGTCCAGGAAGAGAGTCCCGCCCCGGGCCGCCTCGAAGCGGCCGGGCTTGTCGGCCTTGGCGTCGGTGAAGGCGCCCCTGACGTAGCCGAACAGCTCGCTCTCCAGGAGAGTGTCGGGCAGGGCGGCGCAGTTGACGGCCAGGAAGGGCCCCTTGGATCGGGGGGACATGTTGTGAATGGCCCGGGCCAGGAGTTCCTTGCCCGTGCCTGATTCGCCCTGGATGAGCACCGTCGAGGCCGATTCGGCCACGTCGGGCAGGACGGCGAAGAGGCTGAGCATGACCTCGGCCCGGCCGACCATGTCGCCCAGGGTGTACTTGCCCCTGAGTTCCTTGCGCAGGCTGACCTCGGTGCTCAGGTCGCGGAAGGTCTCCACTCCGCCCAGAATCCGGCCCGCCTCGTCGCGCAGGGCCGAGGTCCGGATGGAGATGGGCACCAGCCGGCCCGAGGAGTCGAGGATGTTGACCGCCCGGTCCAGGACCGGCCGGCCGGTGCGCATGGACTCTTCCAGGGCGCAGTTGGCCTGGCAGACGCTGGCCCGGAGAACCTCGTAGCACTTCAGGCCCACGGCCTCGCGGCGGGGAATGCCGGTGATCTGCTCGGCCGCCTGGTTGAAGAGGACGATGTTCAACTCTTTGTCGACCGTGAACACGCCCTCGGTCAGGGAGTCGAGGATGAGATCTCGGCCCGGAAGATGATCTTGATCCATTGTTTTCCTCTTGAAATTGAATCTACACCCTGATAGTGCAAATTGCAAGGTCCGGGTTGACGTCCCTCGGTTCATCGCCCACAATGGGCGGGCGGACGGAGGACGGGATGCTGATTCAGCTGGACGGATTGCCCCAGGAAGTGGCCGAGGGGCTGAGCCTGGGCCAGCTCATCGCCGACCTGGGCGAGGACCCGACCCACCTGATCGTCGAGATCAACCGGGCCTATGTCCACCGCCGCGACTGGGCCGGGAGAGTGCTCCAGGCCGGCGATAAAGTCGAGATCATCCACCCCGCCTTCGGTGGTTGACCAATCCCAGTTTTTGTGGTGGATCGGGTTCTCTACCGCTACAGGGTTTCATGGGCCTGTCAGGGTGGTATTTGTGTTCTCTAGAATTTTTGATGTGGTGTTTATTCAGTATGGAACCTTGCCATCTCTGTCATTTGGCGGATAGAAGATCTTTCCTGCAGGGATAGTCAGTAGGATCCGAAGGCAGGGTGCCCTGGGAGAGCAAGTGGTGCTATGGAGTTTATTTATCGATATTATTTGGCTTTGGACTAGTTCTAAACAAATCTTTAATTAGCGTAACAAATGATCCAAAATAAAAGCCGATTATAAGACCGCCCCAGTCGCGAAGTACATCAGGTATCTTTAATTCTGGATTCCATATAGTAACAATGACGACCGAGGCTATCACTGCGACTGCGATAAATGAAGATACAGTGGTTCCAAATATAATAACGATCCTCATTATCAATCTATCTTCTGTCATGATTTAACTCCGGCATATTTCTCCGCGCGCCTAGCAACCTGGCGCAATCTTTCACTGACCATGTCGTCTCCAAATTGATATAAATATCTATATTTATGAAGGACACGCAACAACTCTCCCCACTCAGAACGATATGTTGATATTTCCGCAAGATTGTTAATATATTCCTCTTCTGTTTTACGAGGAAACCCTGTAAGTTTTTCAATCGCAAAGCACCAATCCATTAAAAATGTTTTGATATTTGTTTGGCTTTTTGCCTTTGGATTATTTTTAAAAAATTCTTTTATTGTGTCAATCATATCTAAATATGAATTAGTTCTTCTTTGTATTTCATATTTAGCCTGATATCCTCTATAGTCCATATTATTTATAAATATGGCTTGATCATAGGCTATAACCGCAAGGTCTCTATATGTGGCAACCGGACCAATTTTTTTAAGAAGATCATTGGCTTGAGCAAAAGCATTCCCTAGTTCAATATAAAATTTGAATTTCTTTTGTTTGGAAAATTCATTAAAATATTTGTCACTCATTACCAGTTCGCCGAGTCCTAATAAATCTTGCGGCACGGACTTATTTTCTTTGACCAATTTAGCTAATATATTAATTTTAGAAAAATAATACTTATCTTCCGGCCAAAGCGACATTGCTTGGTCGATGGCATGGTTAGCGGCATATAATTCGCCATTGTATTCAAAGTTTTCGGCTTCTCTATATTTTTTTTCTGCTAAATTAGCTTTATGTTGAATTCTTAGGGTATTATCATATTTACCTTCTCTGTGTGGTATAAAATCAATTGCATTCATTTGGGCATAATTATCCGCCACTAGAATAACTGAAAAATCTTTAAATACGTAATACATTGGAAATAGTTTAGAGTATCTACTATAAATTTGATTGCCGTTAGACGAGTCTTTTCCTACTATAAAATCAGCCAAAGGGCTACATAATATCTTTTTTTGGTCACATACCTGTATGACGATTGGTAGGGGATTAACCTTTTTATCTGGAAAAAGTTGGTTAACGACGGGACCGGTGACTAGAATGCCCTCTGATCTAGATTGATGTGGAACGGCAAAAACAGCGGCGATGAGAAGGAGGCAAACCGTGGCGTATTTTTTCGAAGTAGACATAGTAATCTCCTGACCAAGTCTTGCTCAGCTTGGGTAAACTCTCCGTGACAATGGTTCGATTGGAACTATAAATACCGCGAGGGAAGCCTCGAGTATCGCAAACAGGAGGATTCATTCCCCCGCTGTAAAAAAATAGGCGGCACTTATGATAATTGTCAAATTAGGTGGCTTGGGGAAGAGAATGAATAACATAAAATAATACTGTGTGACAAAGAATAGAAGGAGAAAAAGGACAGTATAGTGTCACATGAGGCGGAATATGGCGAATAAAAATAACATGTTATGCCTTTCGAGAAGCCTGATCTGCAACGACCTATAAAAACATATATGTAATTTATCGTAACTGATGGCATCAAGCCAACGAAGTTTCGTGGAGACAAAATGCTGCTTGAAAATGAGACGGTTGACTGGCTATTGGCTTGGCTATAGACTGCGGCCATGTCTGCCACAGCCAAACCTCTGCTCCTCCTGGGCACCGCCTCCCACGTGGGCAAATCGGTCCTCACGGCCGGACTGTGCCGGGTCCTCCTCCAGGACGGCTTCCGGGTGGCCCCCTTCAAGGCCCAGAACATGGCCCTGAACTCCTTCATTACCGCCGACGGACGGGAGATGGGCCGGGCCCAGGTGACCCAGGCCGAGGCGGCCGGCCTCACGCCCGAGGCCGACATGAACCCCATCCTGCTCAAGCCCAACTCCGACATCGGGGCCCAGGTCATCATTCACGGTCGGGTCTACGGCAACATGGACGCAGCCGATTACCAGGGCTTCAAGAAGGAGGCCCTGGCCTTTGTCAGACAGAGCTACGATCGCCTGGCCGCCCGCTTCGAGGTCATCGTCTGCGAGGGGGCCGGCTCGCCGGCCGAGATCAATCTCCGCGACGGCGACCTGGCCAACCTGGGCCTGGCCGAACTGATCGAGGCGCCCTGCCTGCTCATCGGCGACATAGACCGCGGCGGCGTCTTCGCCGCCCTGGTGGGCACCCTGGAGCTTCTCCAGGCGGCGGAGCGGGAGAGGATCAAGGGCCTGATCATCAACAAGTTCCGGGGCGACCCGGCCCTGCTCAGGCCGGGCCTCGATTTTCTGGAGACCCGCCTCAGCCGGCCGGTCCTGGGGATCATGCCCTGGTTCAGGGACCTCTACCTGCCCGAGGAGGACGGCGTGGCCGTGGAACGGGCCAATCTGTCCCGCTCCGGACTCCGGCCGGAGCCGGCCGGGGAAGCGGCCGAGCAGGTCAGGGTGGCCGTCATCCGGCTGCCCCACATCTCCAACTTCACCGATTTCGACGCCCTGGCCGCAGAGCCGGGGTTGGAAGTGATCTACGTCAACCAGCCCGACCCTCTACCCCAGGTGGAGGCGGTCATCCTCCCGGGCACCAAGAACACCATTGACGATCTGGTCTGGCTCGAGCGGACCGGCTACGCCGAGGCGATCAGGGAACACCATCGCCGGGGCGGGCTGGTGGTCGGCGTCTGCGGCGGCTTTCAGATGCTGGGCCGGCTGATCGAGGACCCCTTGGGCGTGGAGAGCAGCCTGGAACGAATCCCGGGCCTGGGCCTGCTGCCGGTCAAGACCAGCATGGCCGCGGACAAGACCATCCTCCAGGTCAAGGCCACGGCCCTGGGCAAGGTCGGCCGGCTGGACGAGGCCATGGTGGGCTACGAGATCCACATGGGCCGGACCGAGCGCGAGACCGGGGTTGAGCCGATCTTCAAGTTCGAGCGGGCCGGCCAGTCTCTCCTGGACGGGGCCGTCTCGGAGGACGGCCGGGTCTGGGGCAGTTATCTTCACGGCCTCTTTGACAACGACGGCTTCCGGGCCTGGTTCGTGACCCGCCTCTTCGACCTCAAGGGCGGCCGGCCCCCGGCCGGGTCCGGGCCCAACTTCGCCGCCCGCAAGGAGGCCGCCTTCAACGCCCTGGCCGATCTGATCCGGCGCCACCTCGACCTCGAGGCCATCTACCGGATCATCGGGCTGTGAAGCGGGGCTTTATCCGGGGGCGGGAGGAGACTAAAAAGGCGCCCCAGGGGGCGCCTTAAAGGGATAAGCCGGGGCCGGGAGATCAGCCCTGCTCGCTCTGGCCCTCTGTCTTGAGCTTCTCTTTGAGCTCGTCGACTTCGCGCTTGTACTTCTCGGTCTCCTGCTTGTAGCGCTCCAGTTCTTCCTGAGCCGGGGGCGGAGTGGAAGCCACCGGTGTTTCGGTCAGCTCTGCCTCGATCTGGCGACGGTCCTTCATCTCCTCGTAGCCGAGGTAGGCGGCCAGGGCCCCCCCCAGCAGGAGGAGCAGGGGAATGGCGCCAGCCAGCACCGTCAGGAAAGGACCCCACCAGACGATGAGCAGGATTACGCCCAGTATTAGGGCCGCCACGCCACCGACGAGAACGCTCATGACCGTACCTCCTTGAACACACCGGGTCGGGCCGATTGGCCTAGGTTAGAGTGACTCGCCACCAGGCGAGGCCATTCCAAAATTAGCACAGCCGGCCGGAGGCTGTCAAAGTCTATCAGGACTGCGGCCGGCCCATGCCGCCGCGCCGAGTGGCCCGCTTCTTCTTGCGGGCCTCGTTCTTCTGAACCTCCAGGGCGTACTGGTGGATGTTCTCTTGATCCGCGGCCGAGAGCCCCTCGAAGGCGCCGGAGATAGTGCCTTCCCTGATACCGCGCACCTTGAATCCTACCTGGATGGCCAGGCCTGAGTAAGGCAGCCTGAACCTGATGGTCAGCACTTCGCCCAGGGTGACGCCGGGCGGAGCGGCGAAGGAGGCGCCGCCGGCCGAGATGTCTCTGACCTGATAGGCCTCCCGGCCGACGTAAAAGATCAGCGGCGCGTCCAGGGGCGGCTGGACCCGGAAGCTGGCCCGCTTGTCCTTGGCCACCTCGATGGCCAGATCGTCCCTACTTTTCTTTTTCCAGAACAAACTCCACCCTCCGGTTCAGAGCTCTGTTCTCCGGGGTAGTGTTGGGGGCGATCGGATCCAGGTCGGCCAGACCGGTGGCCGTCATCCGGTGGGCCGAAATTCCCTCGTCCAGAAGATAGCGCAGCACCGTCGTCGCTCGGACGGCCGAGAGTTCCCAGTTGGAGGGGAAGGCCGGGGTGCTGATGGCCGTAGAGTCGGTGTGCCCTTTGATGTTGACCCGGTACTCGGGAAAGGTCTTCAAGATCTTGAGCACCGGCTCGAGGGCTTGCTCGGCCTGGGGCCCGAGCACGGCCTGGCCTGGCTGGAAGAGGGCCTGGTCCTGGACGGTGATGATGAGCCGCTTGCGATCGAACTGGGTCCGGATAAAGCTGGCCGAGGGCGATTTCTGGACGATCTCATCCACCTTGGCCATGAGCTGGTGTTCCAGTTCGCCGATCATCATCGAGACCGCCTGGCTCGGTTCCCGGCGATCGACCACGGACTTCTCACCGGACATGGACTTGCGCAGGGACTCCATGGCCTCCTCGAACTGGGACCTGGAGATCTGGGACATGGCCACCAGCATGATGAAGAAGGTCAGAATCAGGGTGATCATGTCGGCGTAAGTGATCAGCCAGGCCCGGGAGTCGTCTTCCGATTCGACGGTTGAGAATCGGGTGGACATGGCTAGAGCTTCCTCAGGGCCTGATGGGTCAGAATCACCCGCTTGTGAGGCGCGATGAACGAGGACAGCTTCTCGTAGACGATGAGCGGGTTGTTGTTCTCCAGGATGCCGATGGCCCCCTCGAAGATGATCTCCAGGGAGAGGACCTCCTCGTCGCTCCTGGCCTTGAGCTTGCCGGCAATGGGCAGGAAGAAGAGCGAGGAAGAGAACGAGCCGTAGAAGGTGGTCAGGAGGGCCACGGCCATGGCCGGCCCCAGGGCCGAGGGATCGGAGAGGCGCTGGAGCATCTGGACCAGGCCGATGAGCGTGCCCAGCATGCCAAAGGCCGGAGCGTAGGTGCCCATCTTGCGAAAGACGTCCTGGCCCACGGCGTGGCGGGCCTTGAGGGCCTCGATCTCGATGCGCAGGGTGTTGCGGATGAGCTCCTCGTCGGCCCCGTCGGCGATGAGCTGGGCCGCCTTGTGGAGAAACTGGTTGGGCGTCTTGATGTTGGCCAGAGCCAGGAGGCCCTGCTGGCGGCTGATGTTGGTCAGCCGGATCATGGTCTTGACCACCTGGTTGGGGTCGCGGCGGGCGGACTTGAAGACCTGCCAGGCCGAGGTGAAGGAGGAGATGACCACGCTCAGGGGAAAGGTGATCAGAGTGGCGGCCAGGGTGCCCCCGAAGACGATCATCAACCCGGGGACGTTGAGGAACATGTCGAGCTGGCCGCCCAGGAACATGGCCCCGATGATGAGGACAAGTCCGGCGATGACGCCGAATATGGTCGCCAGGTCCACGAGACGGGTCCCTAGAGGTTTCTGACGCCAGTGACGAAGTAGGTTGTGACCAGTTCAGCCACCCCCTCGGGGTCGAGGGGGCGGGAGGAGACGAGCCAGTGAAAGGCGGCCTGATGGTTGATCATGCCCCACAGGGTCACGGCCGAAATGAAGGGATCCAGGTCGGCCCTCAGGTCGCCCTGTTCGATGCCCGCGGCCAGGGCGGCCTGGAGTCGGGCCAGGGTCGGCTCGAAGGCGGCCAGCACGGCCCGCTGGTGCTCGACCTGGTGGGCGGCCACGGTCCGGATGAGCAGCTTGGCCAGATCGGGGCGCTCCTGGTAGAAGGTCAGGATGACCACGATGATCGACTTGAGCCGGGCGATGCTGTTCTGGTCGCCGGATTCGGTCTTGCCCAACTGGCCGTTGAGCTGGGAGGCCGCCCAGTTCAGGACGGCCACGAAGAGCTCCCGCTTGGAGGGGAAGTAGTTGTAAACCGTGCCTTTTCCCAGGCCGGCGTTGAGCGAGATGAGGTTGATGTTGGCGCCCTTGATGCCCTGGGCCGCAAAAGCTTTGGCCGCTGAACGGATCAGGCGCAGCCTGTTCTCAGACTTCTTCCTCTCGCGCTTGGACATCCTCTCCCCACCTTACCCCGGGTAGTGGCCCAATCCAAATGAAAGAAAGCCGATCAAAGGCCCAGCTTAGCGTTCAACCACGTCCCCTAGCCCACTTTTTCCGGCGCGCGAGGGCGACTTGTGCATGACTATCTTACGCTTTTTCTTACGTATTTGTCAAGATTGACAGGCTAACCAATTTTATCGGCAATATCTGGGCCGATAACCATTCATAACCACAAGATAGTGGGCCTGATTGAAAGTGATTGAGATTCAAGTTTTCTTTATTGAGAGCCGTTCAGTAGATTGGAGGTCACAGAGAATGCAGGTTGACCAGGCCCAGATCAACCGCTTCGAGCCCCGGCCGAAGATCGACTCCGCCAGGTTGCGGCCTCGGGTCGAACGACGCAGCGAGGCCGACAACTCGGAGCGGCGCCAGCCCCGGGGCGGATACCCCGGGCGTCAGCCGTCTCGGCCAGAGCCGGATAACGGCGAGCTGAACCGGTACGCCTGAACCCGAAGGCCGCAAGCCCGCGGCCCGGAAGGTCAGGCCCGGCTCCTCGTGATCGCCCAGCCGCGCCCCTCTCTCGACCGGCCCTTCTTGCCCTTGACCCAGGTTTTTAAAATAGCTAAGCTAGTAATAATCCATTCTTCCGGGCCGGGCCGCCCGGAGGGAATATGGTTCTTTTTCATTATTAATCACGGACTCGGCCGGGGCGGCCGCGCCCCATCGAGACGCTGATTTCGCCCGAGCTGTTGGCTTCACGCGACCGCTTCGACCCTTCCGGAAAGGAGGGCGGCGTGAACTTTGCCGACAACGTCAAGCAGTTCACTGGCCATCAGGCGGCGCGAATGATCATCCAGCTCCTTGACCGCGTCTCGGACGAACGTCTGGTTCAGCTGACCCAACTAGGCGAGCGACTGACCGACGACCCCGAGATCATCGGCGGCATCAGGGGGGTCAGGGAGCTCATCGCCTCGGGAGACCATCCGGCCAAGCGCCTCTTCTATCGGGTCCTCAACTTCCTCTCCTTCAAGCAAAAGGTCGCTCTGTTCGAGTGCCTCTTCCTGGGAGCCTGGTTCGAGGGCAACAGGAAGCGGCAGGTCTTTCGGAGAAATTACGGCTTCTGGCCCCCCTTCATCATGATCCTCTCGCCCACCCTCAAGTGCAACCTGCGCTGCAAGGGCTGCTACACCCTGGGTTATGGGCTCAAGCCCGAGCTCGAGTTCGAGGTGGCCGACGACGTCATCTGCCAGGCCGAGGAGATGGGCATCAACTTCGTCACCTTCCTGGGCGGCGAGCCGCTGATGTATCCCCGCCTCCTGGAGCTGATCGAGCGGCACCCCCGGATCTTCTTCCAGTGCTACACCAACTCCACTCTCCTGGACGCCGAGGTGGCCGGGCGGCTGGCCCAGGCGGGCAACGTCCTGGTGGTCATCTCCATCGAGGGCGACGAGGAGGAGACCGACAGCTGGCGGGGCAAGGGCGTCTACGCCAAGATAAGGCGCGGCTTTGACCTGCTCCGGGAGGCCCACTGCCTGGTCGGCACCTCGGCCACGGTGACCAGGGACAACGTGGCCAAGGTGGCCTCGTTCGAATTCATCGATGAGCTCATCGAGCTCGGCTCGGTGGCCCACAACTACTTCCTCTACCTCCCGGTCAACGGCCGGGCCGATCTGGACCTCATGGTCACGCCCGAGCAGCGCGACCACTTGAGGCGCCAGGTCATGGCCGTCCGCGACACCCGGCCCATCTTCATGCTGGACTTCTGGAACGACGGCCCCTACGTGGGCGGCTGCATCGCCGCCGGCCGGCGCTACTTCCACGTCAACGCCAACGGCGACGTGGAACCCTGCGTCTACACCCACATCGCCGCGGACAACATCCACCAGACCAGCCTGGCCAAGGCTCTGGATTCCCAGCTCTTCCGGACCATCCGGCGCAACCAGCCCCACAACGGCAACCAGCTCAGGCCCTGCATGATCATCGACAACCCGGCCGTGATGCGCCGCATCATCGCCGAGTGCGACTGCCGCTTCACTCATCCCGGGGCCGAGGAGATATTCACCGAACTGGCCGACCAGATGGACGCCTACGCGGCCAGGTGGGGCCGGCTGGCCGACCGGATCTGGGCCGGGGAGTACCTGACCCAGGAGCGCTGGCGGGCCGTCTACGGCCCCGCCGGCGCCGGCTTCGTGGACTGGCACAACGGGGAGGAGGATCTGGGCGCCGCCGCCCAGGAACGGATGAACCAGGCGGGCGGAGGACGCTAGCCTAGGAGAGATCCGTCTTCCGGGCCAGGCTGGCCGCCTCAACGATGACCTGGGCCGTCTCTGGGTTGAGCCCCAGGCGGTCCAGGTCATCCAGGTCGAACCAGCCGGCCGCGTCCGCGTCGGAGCTGGGCCGGGGCTGGCCGGAGAGCCAGTCGCAGAGGTAGTCCAGGACCACGTAGTGGTAGGCGATCCGGCCCTGGCCGTCGGGGACGACGCGCTCCATGACGTAGACCAGGGGCCCGACCCTGATCTTGAGGCCGGTCTCCTCGGCCAGCTCCCGCTCCAGGGCCGCGGCCAGGGCCTCGCCGACGTGGACCAGCCCGCCGGGGATGGACCACTGGCCCTTGGCCGGCGGCCGGCCGCGCCGGACCAGCAGCACCTGCCCGTCCTTGATGACCACTCCGCCAACCCCGACCAGGGGGCGCTCCGGGTAGCGGCGGCTGGAGGGGCTCACCGGCTCTTCCAGTCGCGCCAGAGGCCCCGGCCGGCCGCCCTGGCCCGGCGTTCGGCCTCGATGAGGCGCTCGGCGTAGCGGGTGTTGGGCCCGATGATCAGGCAGCGGGCCAGGCCCTCCTCCAGCAGGATCTCGCTGATCAGGCTCTCGCCGCTGAAGAGCCAGGCCAGGGTCCGGCCGTGGCGGTCGCGCTTCTCCTGGCCCAGCTCCAGCCTGAGCCGGCCGGAGTGGATCAGTTTCTCCAGGCGGGCCTTGGCCTCCGGGGCGAAGGGCTGGTCGGGCCGGCCCTCCCGGCCCAGCTCGGGCGCGTCCAGGCCGATCAGGCGGACCCGAGTGCCGTCGGCCAGGGCCACGGTGTCGCCGTCAAAGACGACCCTGACCTTGACCGCCGCCTCGCCGGCCCAGGCCGGCCAGACGAACAGGCCGGCCAGGAGCAGGCCGGCCGCCGCGGTCAGGGCCCGCTTCAAGAAAGCACCTTGAGGATGTCCCTGAGCTCCTGGCCTATCTCGGCCAGCAGGGCGCCGGACTCGGCCGCGGGTTTGTCCAGGTCGGGCCAGAGGCTGGGCGCCTCCTCCGGGCCTGCCGGCGCTGGCGGCGCCTGGGCCAGCTGCAGCCTGGCCCCGGCGATGGTGTACTTCTCCTGGTGGACGAGCTGCTGGATGGCCTTGAGCAGATCCAGGTCCTGGGGCCGATAGAGCCGCTGCTTGGAGCCGACCCGGAGGGGGCGGAGCTGGGGAAACTCGCTCTCCCAGTAGCGGATGGTGTGCGGCTCCAGGCCGGTCAGCTTGCTGACCTCGCCGATCTTGAAGTAGCGCTTCTCCCCGATTCGACCCAAGGCTGCCCCTCAAGACGATATGTGGCGATTATAACCCGGGCCGGGTCCTGGGCACAAGCCCGGGAAGAGCGGCCTTGACTTGAGGCCCCGGCCGGCCTAAGACAAGAGGCCATGGACCAGCTCAGCCCCGAGCAGCCCGCCGGCGCGGATTTGTTCCAGGCCGGCGACGAAATCCTCCTGGTCGGCCGGATGCAGCGGGAGTTCCTGGCCCGGCTCACCCCCGGCCAGCGGATCAAGGTCAAGGGCGAGTACCTCAAAACCGAGAGCCTCATCGGCCTGGAGGTCGGCTCCTCGGTGGTCACGCCCCTCAACGCCTCCTACCTGGCCCTCAGGCCGACCCTGGCCGAGCGGATCCTGAACATGCCCCGCCAGGCCCAGATCATCTACCCCAAGGACCTGGGCCTGATCCTCTTCTGGGCCGACATCAGGCCCGGCGGCCGGGTGGTCGAGATCGGCACCGGCCACGGGGCCATGACCCTGGCCCTGGTCAGGGCCGTGGGCCAGACCGGCCGGGTGACCTCCTACGAGATCCGGGCCGAGCACGCCCGCCGGACCAGGGCCAACGTCAGGCGCTTCCTGGGCCAGACGCCCTGGTGGGAGGTCAAATTAGCCAACCCGGCCGAGACCGGCCTGGAGGAGACCGGCCTGGAGGCCGTGATCATCGACGTGCCCGCGCCCTGGGAGCTGGTCGAGGCGGTCATCCCGGCCCTCAGGCCCGGCGGCAGCCTGGCCTTTTTCCTGCCCAACGTGCCCCAGGTGGTCCGAGCCGTGGACGCCTTCCGGGAGAGCGGCAAATTCGCCAACTTCCAGACCATGGAGGCGCTGCTGAGGCCCTGGAACGTGGAGGGGCCCTCGGTCAGGCCCCAGATGCGCATCACCGGCCACACCGGCTTCATCACCCTCTGCCGCCGCAAGCTGGGCCGGGTGGTCAGGCTGGCCGATCCGGCCGACATCAGGTGGTGAGCCGACGACCGGACGGCGAAGGATGAGGCCCCATGAAGGCCGCGGGCCGGATCATCTTTGACGACAGCTCCCGCCTGGCCGCCGTGCCCTCGGCGAGCGTCGACCTGATCGTCACCTCGCCGCCCTACCCGATGATCGAGATGTGGGACGACCTCTTCCGGCGGCAAGATCCGGCCGTCGGGGAGGCCTTGGCCAGGGGACAAGGGCCGGAAGCCTTTGAGCTGATGCACGGCCGGCTCGATCCGGTCTGGCGGGAATGCCGCCGGGTCCTAAGGGACGGCGGCCTGGCCTGCCTCAACGTGGGCGACGCCGCTAGAACGATAAATGGCTCCTTCGGCCTCTACTCCAACCACGCCCGGATAATGCAGTCTCTCCTGGGCCTGGGCTTCACCGCCCTGCCGGCCATCATCTGGCGCAAGCAGACCAACGCCCCCAACAAGTTCATGGGCTCGGGCATGCTGCCGGCCGGGGCCTACGTCACCCTGGAGCACGAGTTCATCCTCATCCTCAGGAAAGGCCCCAAGAGGTCGTTTCTCACCGAGGCCGAGAAGAGGAACCGCCGGGAGAGCGCCTTCTTCTGGGAGGAGAGAAACGCCTGGTTCTCCGACGTCTGGCTGGACATCAAGGGCGCGGGCCAGGACCTCAACCACAAGGAGGCCCGCTTGAGGAGCGCGGCCTATCCCTTCGAGCTGGCCTACCGGCTCGTAAGTATGTTCTCGGTCAAGGGCGACACGGTCCTGGACCCCTTCCTGGGCACGGGCACGACCCTGGCCGCGGCCCTGGCCGCCGGAAGGAACGGCCTGGGCTGCGAGATGGACGAGAGCCTGGCCGAGCCGATCCGGGCCGGGTTGTCCTCCCTGGCCGACCTGGCCAGGGCCCGCGTCCGGGAGCGCCTCTCGGCCCACCTCCGCTTTGTCAGGGACATGGCCGCGGCCGGAAGGCCGCTCAGACACGTCAACCGTCACTACGGCTTTCCGGTCATGACCGGCCAGGAGAAGGATCTCCTGCTCAACGACCTGGACCGGATCGTCGCCCTGGACGGCCAGACCTTTGAGGCGACTTACTCCGAGGAGTCCCAGACGGCCTTCCGGGGCGAGTGGCCGGACCCGCTGACGGTGGAGTGAAGGCCGGCCTTCAGCCGCCCGCCTCCAGCCAGACCCTCATCGTCCTCACGTAGCGGCTCAGGTAGTCGTCCAGGTCCGGAGGGTCTCCGGCCGGGAGCGGGCCGCGGTCCAGGAGAGTCGAGGCCAGTCCCCGCAGATACCCGGCCGCCGGGCCGGAGAGATCGAGGGTCTGCCGGAGCAGGTAGCCGGCGGCGACCTCCTTCAGCCGGGCCCGGGCAAAGGCCATCAGCCGGGGTCCCCTGGCCTTGGTCTCGGCCAGGATGGCCTGGTCGTCGGGCCCGTGGGGTTTGAGCAGGACCCCGTCGCCGCCGGCCATCAGAAACTCGACCAGGTCGGCCGGCTGGGACTTGCGGGTGTAGGCCAGGGCCGCGGCCCCGGGCCAGCGCCGCCGGACCTGGGCCAGGTTGTAGTGGCCGTAGGCCGGGCTCTGGCCGGTGGCCTGGTAGGCCTCGATGAAGAGGCGGTGCCAGCCGCTGACCAGCCCGTAGAGGCGCTTGAGGTACTCGTTGGTCCTGTCCCCGGGAAACTCCTCCAGACCCTCCCAGACGCCGGCCAGGTCCGGGATCCGGGCGGCCTGTTCGGATAGCTCCGCCAGGCCGGTCAGGCGGGGCGGCTGGGGGTTCTGGGGGTCGGCCCCGTAGAGGTCGAGGAGCCAGAGCAGGGGCAGCTGGCCGCCGCCGGCCCGGTCCAGGGCCGCCTCGGCGGCGGCGAAGCTGTCGGCCACGATCAGGCGCCAGCCGCCCATCTTTTCGTAGACCTGACTGAACAGGCCGCGCTCAAAGGCGGAATCGTCGACGAAACAGACCAGGGGCTGGCCGCTCATCCTGACTCGCTTCCTCCCCGGGCCAGCCTGAGGGCCTCGGCCAGGTCCAGGGTCCCGTCGTAGATGGCCCGGCCGGTGATGACCCCCCAGAGGCCCAGTTCGGCCAGGCTCAGGGCGGCCTCGATGTCGGCCAGGCTGGAGACGCCGCCGGCGGCGACGACAGGGACGGCCACGGCCCGGCAGACCTCGCCCGTGGCCTCCAGGTTCAGCCCGGCGTGGGTGCCGTCGCGGCTGATGTCGGTGTAGATGATGGCCGCCAGGCCCTCCTGGACCAGGCTTCTGGCCAGGTCCACGGCCTTCTCGGCCCGGGTGTCCAGCCAGCCCGACACGGCCACCCGGCCCTGGCGGGCGTCCAGGCCCAGGACCACCCGGCCGGGAAAGAGCCGGCAGGCCTCGGCCAGAAGCTGGGGCTCGGTCACCGCGGCCGTGCCGATGATCGCCCGGGCCGCGCCCAGGCTGAGGTAGTCCTCGATGGCCCGGAGGTCCCTGATGCCGCCGCCGATCTCGAAGGGGATGTCCACCGCCTCGGCGATGGCCCTGATGGCCTGGCGGTTGACCGGCCGGCCTTCCCTGGCCCCGTCCAGGTCGACCAGGTGGAGCAGCCGGGCTCCTTTCTCCTGCCAGCGCCGGGCCATGGCCGCCGGGTCGCGGCCGTAGACCGTTTCCCGGTCGAAGTCGCCCTGGAAGAGGCGGACGCAGGCCCCGGCCCGGAGGTCGATGGCCGGGATGACCTCCATCACTCCTCGGGCATCTGGCTGGGCAGGCGGGTCAGGGTCTCCCTCAGGCCGGCTCGGGCCAGTTCGGCTCCGGTCAGCCAGCGACCGCCGCGCTCGAAGAAGGCCCCGGCCTTGAGCAGGTTCTCGCTCAGGGAGCGCTGGGTTTCGTCGAACATGGCCCGCCAGACGATCCGGTTGGTCCTGGTGTCGATCAGGTAGAGACCAAAGGCCACCGAGGCCGCGGACTGGACCGAGAGGTTGGTGCCCTGGCGATCCCGGTAGCGGAAGACGGTCCCCACCAGGACGGCCTGGGCCTGGGCCGCCCGGCCGGCTTGCGCGATGGCCTGGCTGACCTGGGGGCCCGGCCGGGAAGGTTCGACCGGCAGGTGGCCGGCCAGCCGGTTGGGCGGGACGATGGCGCAGCTGAAGATGTCCTCCACGGCCAGGGGGAGCTGGGCGGTCAGCTCGGCCAGGGCCGCGTCAGAAACCACTTCGCCCAGGAAGAGCTCGCCGGTGACGGGGCAGACCACGCCCTGCTTGTCCGGGGTCTCCTTGGCCGCCTGGAAGGGGGCCAGGGCCAGGGTCTCAACCGGGCAGGGGCGGCCGAGTTTGGTCGGCTGCTGGGCCGGGCCGGTGCAGCCGACGAGAACCAGAACCAGGAGCAGGGCCAGCCAGGGCCTGAGGCGGCGAGTCATAGTACCCCCTTGGTTGACGGCACGCCCTTCCGCCTGGGATCGAGGGCCGCCGCCTGGGCCAGGGCCCGGGCGAAAGCCTTGAACAGGGCTTCGATGACGTGATGGGCCGAACGGCCTTGCCAGGCGTCCAGGTGGAGGGTCAGCCTGGCCTCGTTGACCAAGCCTTGGAAGAAATCGTGGGCCAGATCGGTGTCGAAGTCGCCGACCTTGTCCTGGGCCAGCTCGACCCGGTAGGCCAGGTAGGGCCGGCCGCTCAGGTCGACGACCGCCCTGGCCAGGGCCTCGTCCATGGGCACCAGGGCCTGGCCGTAACGGGTCAGGCCGGTCTTGTCGCCCAGAGCCTCCCTGAGGGCCTGGCCCAGGCTGAGCCCGATGTCCTCGACGGTGTGGTGGCCGTCGACCTCGAGGTCGCCCTGGGCCTTCAGCTCCAGGTCCAGGAGACCGTGGGCGGCCAAAAGGCTGAGCATGTGGTCGAGAAAGGGGACGCCGGTGCTGATCTCGGCCCGGCCCGAGCCGTCCAGGTCCAGGTGAAGCGTCACCCGGGTCTCCTTGGTCTGTCTGTCGATCCGGCTGGTACGGGCCATGGATTTGCCCCCGGTCTGGCGCTTTGCCTAAGCCTAAGTCAGTCGCCCCCAGGAGTCAAGCCGGGCCGCCGCGGTGACGGACTTATGGGCGAATTGGGCAGGGTCGCGGGCGCTGCTCTCATTTCTTTGCAGCGCCGGCAGCTTGGACCACCAGGAAGACGTCGAGGAAAAACCGCTCGACCGGGCCGCCGGCCAGGCTGAGCGCCACCCGCCCGGTGTGCCTGATGGCCGCCCGGGCGTTGGCTGCGGCCGTGAGCGAGTAAACCCGGCCCTTCTCCACTTCAGCCAGCTTGAAATCGACCGAATCGCCCAGGTCGTGCTCCAGCCCGACTATCTCGATGGCCTTGTCCATGGCGCAGCGCAGGGTCAGGGTCTGGCTGGCCGGTTGTCCGGCCACGGTCCTGATGACGAACCGGCTTTGGGGCTCGGCTTGGAAGACGGGCTTGACCGTGACCTCAAGGGCGAGGAGGAAGGTCGGCCGCTCGGGATCGTTGGTGTGGGCCCTGGCCGCCTCGCGAACGCGGCCCCTGAAGCCGGCCGTGTCAACCTCGAGAACGATCCTGCCCCGCCCTCCGGGCGGGATGGTCGGGTCGTAGGCGCCGACCGTGCAGCCTCAGCCCGGAACGATCTTGTCAATGGTCAGCGCCTCGTCGCCCTCGTTGGTCACCTCGAAGACGCCGCTGACCTTCTCGCCTTCAAAGACCGGTTTGTCCAGGATGATTCGATCCTCTTTTGTCACCGCCCTTGGCCCGGCCAGGGCGACTTGAGGCAGAGCGGCCAGGATCACGAGCAAAACGAAAACAACGGCCGGTTTCATAAGTCCTCCCGAAGCCGATTCAAACTCCCGCGAAGGGGCTGACTATGAAATAGATGCCCAACAGGCCGATCAAGACCCCGGCGCCGCGTTTGAACCACAGGCTGCCCTGCTGGAAGGAGCCGTTTTCCAGAACCCGTCTGACCAGGGCCGTGGAACTGCCGGCCGCGGCGATGGGGATGGCGTGGCCGATCCCGAAGAGGACGATGAACAATACGCCGGTCAGAACCTGCTGCTGGACGGTGATGACGGCCAGGATGGGGGCGATGAAGCCGAAGGTGCAGGAGCCCGAGAGAACGCCGTAAGCCAGACCCAGGATGAAGGCCCCGGAGAGGCCCTTGACCTTCAGCCTGCTCATCAGCCCGCCTCCAATGGAGCAGACGGCCAGGCCCATCATGTCCAGGCTGACCCAGATCAGGACGGCCCCGACCAGGATGGTCCAGTAGGGGCCGACGTCGCCCAGCATCCGGCCCAGGAGGGAGCAGACCAGGCCCACGGCGGCTATGGTCAGGAACAGGCCGAAGGTGAAGGCGAAGGCGTAGCGGGCGGCGCGCCCGGCCTTCAGGGACTGGTCCTGTCCGGCCACGTAGGTGACCATCAAGGGGATCGAGGCCAGGTGGCAGGGGCTCAGGACGACGCTGACCATGCCCCAGACAAAGCAGCCCAGGCCGGCGATCAGGCTCCCGGAGGTCATCCATTCGTTGATGGTTATGAAGAACTGGTTGAGCATATCCAACTCCACTGGTCGTACGGATCAACGGTAGGCTACTTGCTGACGCCCAGCTGCTCGAAGGCGTTGACGATGGCTTCCTTGGGCAGGAAGCCCTCGTGACGGCCGACCTCGTTGCCGTTCTGGTCGAAAAGGATCTGGGTCGGGATGGCCCTGACCTGGAACTTGCCGGCCATTTCCTTGTGGTAGCGCAGATCGATGAAGACCACGGCCGCCTTGCCTTCGTACTCCTTTTTCAACTCCTCGAGGATCGGCGCCATCATCTTGCAGGGGATGCAAGTCGCCGCGCCCAGGTCTATGAGGGTGACCAGGCCGGGCACGGGCAGTTCCTCGGGCAGCGGGTTCTTGTCGGCCGCCGGGAGCGGCGAGGCCAAACAGAGGAGCAGCAGAATCATAATCGCGATTGAGCCGGCGTTTTTTTTCATCTAATTTCCCTTGATCCGCTGATGCGCTGGCCGGCCGAGGTTTTCAGAAGCAAGTAGCCGCCCAGGATGAGGAATCCGGTGTCGCGGATGACATACCACCAGGTCGCCGGATCGCCGGTCGGTTTGGTGGAGAAGCAGCCGCAGTGGACGTTCAGGCCCCGGGCCAGGTTGAACATCAGGGCGCCGAAGAAGGCCGCGAGAAGGAGGTTGGCCAGTCCGACCGCCCCGGGCATGGCCCGGCCGATAATGAGCAGCAGGCCGAGAATGAGCTCCAGCCAGGGCAGGACGACGGCGGTCAGGTTGATCGCCCGGCCGGGCAGGAGCTGATAGTTGTAAATCATCTCCGCGAAGGCCTGGGGGTGGATGATCTTGTCCAGGCTGGCCAAGACGAAGACGCCGCCCAGGGCCAGGCGGGCCAGGACGTACGGCTGGCGCCAGCGGCTCATTGACTTCTCTCCCCTCCTCCGCCCTTGCCCACCGGCAAGCCGGCCTCCCGCCAGACTGTCCAGCCGTTGACCAGCACCCTGGCCTTGGCGTAGCCGAAAGCCCGGAGGGCCAGGGCCAACTCGTGGCTCAGGTCGCAGCTCTCGCCGTCGCAGTAGGCGACTACGGCCACGTCCTCCGGAGTTTGGCCCATGACCCGGTCGAACAGCGCGTTGAAAGACTCCCAGGGCAGATTGCGCGCGCCCTGGATGTGGCCCTCCCGGTATAAATCGGGAGATCGAGCGTCGAGAAAGACCGCTCCTTGGGCATGCCACTCCCGGGCCTGCTTCAGCGAGATGGCCATGCTTCCTCCCGAGTCGTCCCGGAAGCGCGCTTCGGTCGACCAGTCCCCGACCAGGGCCAGCCCGCCCGGCCTGACCGCGTTGAACAGCAGGGCCGAGGCCAGGGCTGCGGCGACGATCAACCCGCCCTGCCCGAGCATCCTGATCCAGAAGCTCCCCGGTTTCATCGCCTTCGGCCCTTAGGGCCGGCAGGTCACATGGCAGACCCCGGTCGGGGTTTCCACGGCGTAGGGGAAGTACTTCCGCTTGAACCAGAGGGCCACGTTGACCAGCGAGATCAGGACCGGGACCTCGACCAGGGGGCCGATGACCGCGGCGAAGGCCTGGCCCGAGTCGATCCCGAACACGGCCACGGCCACGGCGATGGCCAGCTCGAAGTTGTTGGAGGCGGCGGTGAAGGACAGGGTGGTCGACTGCTCGTAGGTCGCCCCGACCTTCATGGACAGGTAGAAGGAAACGAAGAACATGACCACGAAGTAGACGATCAGCGGCGCGGCCACCCGGAGCACGTCCAGGGGAAGCTGGACGATGTACTCGCCCTTCAGGGAGAACATGACCAGGATGGTGAAGAGCAGGGCGATGAGGGTCAGGGGGCTGATCCGGGGGACGAACCTGGTTTCGTACCACTCCAGGCCCTTGGTCTTGAGGCCGATGATCCGGGAGAGCACCCCGGCGATGAAGGGGATGCCCAGATAGATGAAGACGCTCTCGGCGATCTGGCCGATGGAGATGTCCACCACCAGGCCCTTGAGGCCCAGCCACTGTGGGAAGACGGTGATGAACAGGTAGGCGTAGATGGAGAAGAAGAGGACCTGGAAGATGGAGTTGAAGGCGACCAGGCCGGCGCAGTACTCCCGGTCGCCCGAGGCCAGGTCGTTCCAGACGATGACCATGGCGATGCAGCGGGCCAGGCCGATCATGATCAGGCCGACCATGTACTCGTGGCGGCCGGACAGGAAGGCGATGGCCAGGAGGAACATCAGGACCGGGCCGATGAGCCAGTTCTGGACCAGGGAGAGGGCCAGGACCTTGAAGTCGCGGAAGACGAAGCCCATCCGCTCGTACTTCACCTTGGCCAGGGGCGGGTACATCATCAGGATCAAGCCCACGGCGATGGGGATGTTGGTCGTGCCCAGGCTGAAGAGGTCGATCACCTTCCTGACGCCGGGGTAGAGCCAGCCGCCGCCGACCCCGACGAACATGGCCAGGAAGATCCAGAGGGTCAGGAACCGATCCAGAAAGCTGAGGCGCTTGACCAGGGATTGAGGCATTGTCTCCTCCTCGATTCTTCCTCTAGTCTGACTTCAGGTTGTCCGGCAGCCCGGCCACGAAAGCCCTGATCTCGTCCCTGACCCGGCGGTAGTGGGCCAGGGCCTCCTCCTCGCCGGCCGCCCCGGCGGCCAGGGCGGGCGGATCGTCGAAGCCGGCGTGGAGGAGCCTGGTCCGGGCCGGGAAGTAGGGGCAGGACTCCTTGGCCCGGTCGCAGAGGGTGACGACGTAGTCGAAGTCCTGGACGGGCAGGGCGTCCACGGTCTTGGATCTCTGGCCGGAGATGTCCAGCCCGGCCTCGGCCATGACCCTGACCGCCCGGGGGTCCACCCCCCTGGCCTCGACCCCGGCCGAGTAGGGCTCGAGGAGATCGCCCTTGAGCCGCCTGGTCCAGGCCTCGGCCATCTGGGAGCGGCAGGAGTTGCCGCCGCAGAGATACAGGATCCTCATCTTGGGCTCCGAAGCCATCGGCTCCTCCCAGGCCCGCCGGGCCTTGATCGGATCGAGCCGGCCGGAGGCTTGAGGCCCCGGCCGCTCCTGTTTCTGTTGAGGCAGGTCCCCCCGGACGCCGCCGTCAAAAATCAATCGTCAAAGCGAAAGCGGCCCAGATACTCAGCAAGCCCGGCCCGCTGGCCGTCGCTCAGGGCCGGGCAGTCCGCCGCCCCCCGGGCCCCTTCGGCCGCCTGGGCGGCGAAGACGGTGCAGGTCGGCCGGCCGCAGAGGCGGCAGTTGGTCCTGGGCAGGAGCTTGAGTATCTCGAAAACCTTGGGCCGGTCCAGGCCCTGGAAGCAGGGCTCGATCTCCGCCCGCCTGGCCCAGCAGTCGTTGATCTCCCTCTGGAGCCACTGCAGGATCCGCTCGGCCTCTTCCTCGTCCCTCAAGGCGTTGATGGCGATCCTGTCCCGGTGGACGGTTATCAGCTTGCCCTGGACCTTGAAGGTCACCGCCGGTGGGTCAAGGACGTACTCGAAGCCGCCCAGGACCGTGTTCAAATACGGCAGACACTCGGCCACGTCCTGGTCCAGTTCGGCCAGGCAGTGCAGGGACTCGAAGCCGGGGTTGCACCTGGGCCGGAACATCTCCTTGCGATAGCCTCTCAGCAGCATCGCCTCTCCTCCGGCCGGCCCCGTCCCTGAATTATTCAGGGGCACTGGATGAACCCCTGGGCCCAGAGGCAGCCGCCGCAGGTCGGCCTCTGGTCGCCGAAGCAGTTCTTCTCGTTGCCCTCGGCCATCTCGCAGCTGTTGCAGGTGGTGCAGGGCGAGAAGTCGAACTCCCTGACCCTCTCCCTGAAGTCGGCGTAGTCCGGGCTCTCCCAGATCTCCCGCAGGTCCTGGCTGGCCAGCGAGCCGAAGCTGAACTCCCGGACCTGTCTCTCGGTGTCACTCAGAAAGCTGACGTGGCTGTGGAGCAGAGCCAGGCAGGGGCTGACCTGGCCGTCCACCCTGACGGCCGTGCTCCCCTTGTCGATGAAGGGGCAGGTGTTGAAGGGCCCGGAGAATTCCGGGTTCTTGAAATCGGTCAGCTCATAGGGCCGCGATATTTGCTTCAGGACGTCCGAAGTTTCCGGATCGGCGTCCATCCTGGGCAGGCTGATCCGACTGAGGAAGCCCTTCCAGTTCCACACGGACCGGTCGTAGAGGATTTCCCCCTTCATTTCCGGGGTGTAGGGCAGAACGTTGGTCACCAGGAACTTCTCCGCGCCCAGCCTGATCCCTAGATCCACCAGGGCCGGCAGTTCCTTGAGGTTGCGCTTCATGGCCACGATAACCACGCCCAGGTGCGGCTTGGGCGAGGGACGGTTGGCCTTGGAGAAGAAGAGGTAGTCCAGGTTCCTGATCACCTCCTCGAGCCCGGCCCCCCTCACCCCGGAGTAGGTCTCGGGGCTGGCCCCGTCCAGGGAGATCCAGAGCCAGTCCAGGCCGGCGGCGATCAGGCCCTCGACCATCCTTCGGTCCAGGAGGAGCCCGTTGGTGATCATCTCCACCGGGCCGCCCAGCTCCTTGGCCGCCCTGATCATGTCCAGGATCCGGGGATGGGTCAGGGGCTCGCCCAGGCCGCTGAAGGAGAGGGTCGGCGCTGGCGAGAAGCCCTTGAGGCCCGCGATGAGGCGGGTGAAGATCTCCCAGCTCATCAGGTCCGGCGGTTCCGCCCAGGAATTGCGGATGCAGGTCCGGCAGTTGAGGTTGCACTGGTTGGTCGGTTCGACGTAGACCTTGGCCAGGTGGGAGGCGGGCCGGTGGAGCAGGATCGCATCCCGGCCCGGCTCCAGCCAGACCCTGGCCCCGGGGCGAAGGCCGAGCCTGGCCCGCAGCCCTTCCCCCAGGACCAGCCGGCCTTGTTCGTCAACCAGGGCGTATTGCTCTTTGTGTTCCACTGCTTAGTCCGAGTCCAGCTCTGTGGTGCCCGCTTCCGGGCCGGTCAAGGCCGCCTCCGACCGGCTCAGCCGCAGCAGCAGCCGCCACCACCGCCGGGCACGGCCAGGCCGGGATTGGCCCTCACTGCCATGGCCCTGATGGCGTCCTTGACGTCGACTACCTCCTGGTCCTTGAGGTTGAGGTTCTTGTTCTTCTCCAGGCCCAGGTCGGTCAGGACCAGGTAGTTCCTGAGGGGCACGTCGGCCTCCTTGAAGACGGCCCTGGCGCAACCGGTCTCGCAGCCGTCCACGACCACCAGGTCGTCGGCGTCCCTGGCCGACTGGACGAAGCCGCTCAGCTTGCCGCCGATGCCGGCCAGGCAGAACATCTTGCCAAAGCCCTCCTGGGTCAGTTCCACGGCCGCCCGGTTGGCCAGCTGGCCCACGTTGGAGGCGCCGGAGCAACACAGGATCATCAGATTCCCACCCGAGTTGCAGCAGCTGTCAGTCATGTCCTTACTCTCCATGAGGCTGGGACTTACCGGCCCAGCCAGGCCTTGACGTCCTCCTTGGAGGGCACCTTGCCCACTGACTTGACCTGGCCGTCGATGACCACCGCCGGCGTGCCGAAAACGCCGTAGCTGGCGATCTTGAGCATGTCCGTGACCTTCTCGAAGTCGGCCTCCAGGCCGCTTTCGGCCAGGGCTTCCTTGACCACCTCCTCGGTCTTCTTGCACTTGGCGCAGCCGGGACCCAGAACCTTGACCTCCATTTAAGCCTCCATCTTTTCTCCGGAACGAGTCCGGTCGGTTTTGCTCAGGTGACGAGCCAGCCGTAGATCAGGCCGGCCGCGGTCGACAGGACCACGATAAGGCCGCAAAACACGGCTGTTTTCCGCCAACCCATGATTCCCCCGATGACCAGCATGTTGGGCAGGCTCAGGGCCGGGCCGGCCAGGAGCAGGGCCAGGGCCGGGCCCTGACCCATGCCGGCGCCCAGCAGGCCTTGCAGGATGGGTACTTCGGTCAGGGTGGCGAAGTACATCAGGGCCCCGGCCACCGAAGCGAAAAGATTCGCCCCCAGCGAGTTGCCGCCCACGGCCGCCTGGATCCACGACTCGGGAATCAGGGCCGGATGGGCCGGCCGGCCGAGCAGGAACCCGGCCGCCAGAACCCCGGCGGCCAGGAGGGGCAAGATCTGCTTCATGAAGCCCCAGGTGGACTGAACCCAGTCGTTAAGCTCTTCCCGCCTGAACCAGGCCCTCAGCATCAGACCCAGGACCAGAAGCAGGCCGCCGGTGAGGTACCACTTGGCCGCGAACAGGGCCGGCCACAATCCGGTCGAGCCCTGGGCCGGCCGGGCCCAGGCGGCGAAGACGAGGATCAGGACCAGGACCAGCAGGTAGAGGCCCTCCTGGAGCAGGCTCCGTCCCTTCTCCGCCTCCTCGGGCAGGTAGACCGGCCCGGCCGCCCGCCTGGCGTCGTCCCGGCGGAAGATCAAGGCCATGAGCAGGCCGGTGATGACGGCGAAGAGAATCGCGCCCAGGGCCCGGGCCAGGCCCAAGCGCCAGCCCAGGATCCGGGCGGTCAGGACAATGGCCAGGACGTTGATGGCCGGGCCGGAGTAAAGAAAGGCCGTGGCAGGCCCGATCCCGGCCCCCCGGCTGTAGATGCCGGCGAAGAGGGGCAGGACCGTGCAGGAGCAGACGGCCAGGACCGCGCCCGAAACCGAGGCGACCGAATAGGACAGGATCTTCCTGGCCTGGGCCCCGAAGTACTTGAGCACCGCCGCCTGGGAGACGAAGACCGAAATGGCCCCGGCGATGAAAAAGGCCGGGACCAGGCAGGTCAGGACGTGCTGCCGGGCGTACTCCTGGAGCATCAGGAAGGCCTCCAGGCCGGAGCGCCTCAGGAGCGCGTCATCCCAGGGCAGGGCGTAGGCCGCGGCGAACAGGGCGGCGATGAGAATGAGCTTGTAGCGTTCCTTCATGGTTTGGGCCTCAATTAGGGCAATTTGGCCAAAAGGCCAAATTGCCCGCCAAAAAAAGAGCCCCGCCTCCGGGCCGGTCCGACTAGCGGCCGCAGGAGCAGAGCCTGATCTGGTCCTCGAGCCTGGCCTGGAGCACCGACTCCAGGCAGTCAAAGAAGCTCAGCACGCAGGGCATCTTGAGCTTGTAGAAGACCTGGGCGCCCCGCTTGTCGTCCTCGACGATGCCCGCCTCCTTCAGGAGCGAGAGGTGCTTGGAGATCGTGGACGTGTCGGCGCCGACCAGCCCGGTCAGCTCGCAGACGCATTTTTCCTGGCGGGCCAGTTCATCAACGATGAACAGCCGGGTCGGATGGGCCAGGGCCTTCATTATCTTGGCCCGGGCTTCGAACCTGGCTCTGGTCAGATCGTCCACTGGCGGACCTCCTTGGTTATTTGGCAATATAGCCAAATAATTTCCCATGTCAAGGCCGCCCGCCTCGCTCCGTCCGAGCCGCCCTGATCGACCCGCTCAAGGAGGTCGGCCGGGTCTGGCCCTCTGGAATAAACCCGGGTTTCGGCCTGTCTGCGGCCGGTTTGACACCGGACTTTACTTTTAGTCTTGGGCGCGACTACAATATCACCAGCTTTTCGGGCTTCTCGTTTCTGGCCCGAGCCGCTGGCCGCGGCTGGATGGTCCGGGCGGGAAGCAGGAGTCGGCGCAGCGCTTCCGGCCTGGGCCGGGCAGGCCAGGGGTGCTGACTTTTCTCCGGGCCGGGCGGCCTGGGGCCGGGAAGCGGCTCCCGCGATTTGGTCCGACCTCGGCGGCGAGGAATCAGGCCGGGGACGGGCGCTGATGGTTTGGTTCCAAGGGAGAAGGGAATGGAGGCTTCATATACTTATTCCGCTGAGGTCCGCTGGACCGGCGAACGCCGCGGGCAATTGATCCTGGACGGGAGGCCCAGCCTGGCCGTGGCCACCCCGCCCGAGTTCGGCGGTCCGCCCGGATTCGTCAGCCCCGAGGATCTTTTCGTCGCCTCGGCCGTAACCTGTTATCTGACAACCTTTCTGGCCATGGCCGACAAGGTCAGGGCTTCTTTCGTCAACTTCAGTTGCTCGGCCGAAGCCACTCTGGAGAAGGTCGAGGGCAAGGGACTTCTGTTCACCTCGATCGTCCTCAGGCCCAGGATAAGTGTCGCCGATCAGGGCGAGGAAGGACCGATCAGACGGGCCATTGAGTTGGCCAAGAAATACTGCCTGGTGACCAACTCCATGAACTCGGTCATTACCATGGAGCCGGAGATAGTAGTCGTCTAGGCCTCGGGCCCGGGCTGGCACTGAGCCGATGAGGATCCTCTTCGACGCCCGGGTCCTTGACTCGACCGCCCGCCACGGCATTGCCCGCCACGCTGCGGGCCTGCTCCGGGAGCTGGGCCGGCGGCCGGGCGGTCACCAGTACCTGGTCCTGGCCCGCGACCAACAAATGGTTAGCCGGCTCATCGGCGGCCGGCCCGATTTCGAGGTGGTCGCCTCGGGGCTGAAGCCCTATTCCCCGGCCGAGCTGCTCGGCCTGCCCCTGGTCCTCTTCCGGCTCAGGCCGGAGCTCTACTACAGCCCGACCTTCATGCCGCCCCTCCTGAGTCCCTGCCCCCTGGCCCTGACCATCCACGATCTGATCCACCTGGACTTTCGGGCCGACTACCCCTTGAGCCGCCGCCTGGCCTGGCAGGGCCTGATCGGGCCCCGGGCCCGGCGGGCGGCCGCGGTCCTGACCGGCTCCAGGACGGCGGCCGATCAGATCAGCCGCCGGCTGGGAGTTGCCCAGGAGCGGATCGAGGTCGTCGGCCACGGCCTGGAGGCGGCCTTCAGGGTCCGCTCGGAGGGGGAGGTCGAGTCGGTCAGGGCCGCTTTGGGCCTGGCCGGTCCCTACTTCGTCGCCCTGGGCAATCCCCGGCGGCACAAGAATCTGGCCGGGGCGGTGAGGGCCTTTCAGATCCTGGCCGGCCGGGGCTTCTCCGGCGCCCTGGTCCTGGTCGGGGCCGGCGGACTGGAGCTTCCGGACGGGCCGGGCCGGATCGTCCGGGCCGCCGGCCTGAGTGACGACGAGCTGGCCGCCCTGCTGAGCGGCGCCCTGGCCGCGGTCTTCCCCTCCCTGGCCGAGGGCTTCGGCCTGCCGCCCCTGGAGGCCCTGGCCTGCGGCTGCCCGGTGATCGCCTTTGACCTGCCGGTTTTGCGCGAGGTCCTGGGTCAGGCGGCCTTCCTGACCCCCCTGGGTCGGACGGAAGCCCTGGCCGAGCTGATGGGCCGCCTGGCCGCTGACCCGGGCCTGGGCCGGGCCAGGGCCGAGGCCGGCCGGCTCGCGGCGGCCGAGCACACCTGGGATCGGGCCGCCGGGCGGCTCCGGCGGGTCTTCGACCGGCTGGAGGCCGGGGGAGGCCGCCTTGCCCCTTGAAGGACTCAGGATCGCCCTGGTCCACGACTGGCTGACCGGCCTGCGCGGCGGCGAGAAGGTCCTGGACTGCCTGGCCGAGCTCTTCCCCCAGGCCCGCCTCTTCACCCTGCTCAAGACCTGCGCCCTGACTCCCAACATCGAGGCCCTGCCCTGCTCGGTCTCGCCGGTTCAGCGCCTGCCGTTCCTCAGGCGCCTCTACCGCCACTACCTGCCCCTCTTTCCCCTGGCCGTGGAGAGCTTCGACCTGTCCGACTTCGACCTGGTCATCTCCCTGTCCCACTGCGTGGCCAAGGGGGCCAGGCCGGCCCCGGGGGCCCTCCACCTGGGCTACGTCTTCACCCCGATGCGCTACGTCTGGGACCTCTACCCCCTCTATTTCGGCCCGGGCCGCAACCCCCTGGTCCGCCTGGGCATGAAGCCGGTCCGCCGCTACCTGCAGCGCTGGGACCGGCGCTCCTGCGGCCGGGTCGACCGGCTGGCCTGCATCTCGGCCCACGTGGCCGAGCGGATCAGGCGCCACTGGGGCCGGCCGGCCGAGATCATCCACCCGCCGGTGGAGACGGCCCGCTTCAGGATCGGACCGGCCGGGGACTACTACCTGATCGTCTCGGCTCTGGCCCCCTACAAGGGGATTGACCTGGCCATCCGGGCGGCCAACCAGGCCGGCTTCAAGCTGGTCGTGGCCGGCGACGGCCAGGAGATGAACCGGCTCAGGTCCCTGGCCGGGCCGAGCGTCAGCCTGCTGGGCTGGGTCGACGACGAGGCCCTGGTCGAGCTCTACGCCAACTGCCGGGCCTTCATCTTTCCGGGTGAGGAGGACTTCGGCCTGACCCCCCTGGAGGCCATGGCCTCGGGCAAGCCGGTCATCGCCCTGGGCCGGGGCGGCGCCCTGGAGTCGATCGCGCCCCTGAATCCGGCCGGCCCGGCCCCGCCGGGGCCGCCCGGCGGAGTCTTCTTTTACCAGGACAGGCCCGAGGCCCTCCTGGAGGCCCTGGAGCTCTTCGAGAGCCGGACCCGGGAGTTCGACCCCCAGGCCCTGAGGGTCTGGGCCAAGACCTTTGACCGGGCCCTCTTTCTGGAGCGCTTCCTCGACTTCGTCAAGCGGGCCTTGAAGGAGCGCCGGGGCCCGGCCTTTTGACACCGGAGCGGTGAGAACCTATACTTTTGGTGCCCAAACTCGGGCTGGAGGAGGCCCATGGCCCGACTGGATATAGTCACCTGGCCCGATCCCAGGCTCTTGGAGGAGAGCCTGGAAGTGGATCAGGTGGACGAAGAGACCAGGCAGCTTATCGCCGACATGGCCGAGACCATGTACGCCGCGCCCGGCGCCGGGCTGGCCGCGCCCCAGGTCGGGGTCAACAAGCGGATCATCGTCTGCGACGTCAGCCCCAAGGATGAGCCCCGTAAACTGATCGCCCTGATCAACCCCGAGATAGTCGACAGCTCCGAGGAGACCATCTCCATCGAGGAGGGCTGTCTGTCCTGCCCTGACATCCAGGTGGAGATCCCCCGGGCGGCCTGGATCAAGGTCCAGGGTCTCGATCCCCAGGGCCGGCCGACTGACCTGGAGGCCGAGGAGCTGCTGTCCATCGTCCTCCAGCACGAGATCGACCACTTAAGCGGCCGGGTCATCGTGGACAGCCTCTCGCCCCTCAAGCGCGGCCTTTACCGCCGCAAGCGCAAGAAGATCATAGACCAGGAAGCGCCGGCGTGAGCCTGAGGATCATCTTCTTCGGCACGCCCGAGGTCGCCAGAGTCTCGCTGGCGGCCCTGGCCGAGGAAGGCCTCGCCCCTGTGGCGGTGGTCAGCCAGCCGGACCGGCCGGCCGGCCGGGGCCGGCGGCTCCAGCCGCCTCCGGTCAAGGAGGAGGCCCTGGCCCGGGGACTTGAAGTCCTCCAGCCCGAGAAGATCAAGGACGAAGCCCTTCTGGCCCGCCTGGCCGGCCTCAGGCCCGACGCCCTGGTCACGGTGGCCTACGGCCGCATCCTCCCGGCCAGCCTGCTGAAACTGCCCCGGCTCAGGCCCCTCAATCTCCACTTCTCGCTCCTGCCGGCCTACCGGGGCGCGGCGCCCGTGGCCTGGGCCCTGATCAACGGCGAGACCTCAACCGGCCTGAGCATCATCGAGATGGTCCCCCGGCTGGACGCCGGCCCCATCCTGGCCCAGGAGGAGGTGGCCGTCGAACCGGGCGAGACGGCCGGCCAGCTCAGCCTTCGCCTGGCCGAGCGGGGCGCCCGCCTCCTCATCGAGACCCTGAGGGACCTGGCGGCGGGCCGGCTCGAGCCCAGGGACCAGGACGAGACCCTAGCCAGCTACGCCCCGCCCCTCCAGCCCGAGGACGGCCGGCTCGACTTTGGCCAGCCGGCCAGGGCCCTGGAGTTCAGGGGCCGGGGGGTGACCCCCTGGCCCGGGGCCAGGGTCGATTTTAGCGACCTGACCCTGAAGCTGAGCGGTTTCGCCTCCGATCAGGCCGAGCCCGAGGCCGAGCCCGGCCGGGTGGTCGGCCTGGGCCCCCGGGGCTACAAGATCGCCTGCGGCCAAGGGCACCTCTACGTTGCCCAGGTCCAGCACCCGGGCAAGAAACCCCAGGCCGCCCGGCTGGCGGCCGGGGGGGCCGGCCCCAGGGTGGGCGATTGGCTGGGCTGAAGGGCCGGCCGGTCAAGGTCTCGCCGGCCCGGCGGCTGGCCTGGTCAGTTCTCCTGGCCGTTTCCGAAAAGGGCGACCGGGCCGAGGCGGCCTTGAGCCGGCGCCTGGCCCAGATCAGGCTCAGCCAGCCGGATAGGGCTCTGGCCAGCGAATTGGTCTACGGCGTTCTGCGCTGGCAGGGCTGGCTGGATTACGTCCTGGGCCGCTTCTCCAGGCGGCCCCTGGCCGGGCTGTCCATCGAGGTCCTGAGCCTGCTCCGCCTGGGGGCCTATCAGATCCTCAGGCTGGACAGGGTGCCTGACCGGGCCGCGGTCCACACCAGCGTCGAGCTGGCCCGGACCAGGTTCCCGGAGTGGACGGCCGGCTTCGTCAACGCCGTGCTCAGGGCCGTGGCCGAGAAGGGGCCGGGGCTGGCTCCGCCCCCGGCCGGCGACGGCCTGGCCGCCCACCTGGCCGCCAGCCAGTCCCACCCGGCCTGGCTGGTCGAGCGCTGGCTGGAGGAACTGGGGGAGGAGGAGACCCGGGCCCTGCTGGCGGCCAACAACACTCCGCCGGGCCTCTGCCTCAGGGTCAGACTGGAGCCGGGCCGGGAGGCCCTGGCCGCCCGCCTGGCCGAGGCCGGCCTCGAGACCCGGCCGGGCCTTTACTCGCCCCAGGCCCTCTACGCCCCGGGCTCGAATCTGGAGCGGCTGGAGGAGGTCGCTCCCGGGCTCTTCACCGCCCAGGCCGAGGCGGCCCAGCTCGTCGGCCTGGCCGCGGCCCCGCCGGCCGGGGGGCGGGTCCTGGACCTCTGCGCCGGGGTGGGCGGCAAGACCGGCCATCTGGCCGAGCTGATGGCCGACCGGGGCCTGGTCCTGGCCCTGGACAAGGACGCCGGCCGGCTGGAGGTGGGCCGGGAGAGGCTGGCCCGGCTGGGCCTCAAGAGCGTCAGGTTCCAGGCGGCCGACGTCCTCCAGGCCCTGCCCCCCGAGGCCTCGGAGCCTTTTGACGCCGTCCTGGTCGACGCGCCCTGCTCGGGCCTGGGCGTCCTGCGCGGCCGGCCCGAGGTCCGCTGGCGGCTCTCGCCCCAGGACCCGGCCCGGCTGGCCCGGCTCCAGACGGCCCTGCTGGGAGCGGCCGCCGATCTGGTCAGGCCCGGCGGGACTCTGGTCTACGCCACCTGCAGCCTCCTGGGCGAGGAAAACCAGGCCGTGGTCTCGGCCTTCCTGGCCGCCAGGGCCGACTTCGAGGTCGAGCCCCTGGCCGACCTGGTGCCGCCCTCGGTCCGGCCGCTGGTCCAGGAGTCGGGCTTTCTGGTCACCTGGCCGCAGCGCCACGACCTGGACGGGTTTTTCGTGGCCCGCCTCAAACGGCGAAGTTAGGAGGTCAAATGCCGGTCAAGATCGCTCCCTCAATCCTCTCGGCCGACTTCGCCCGCCTGGGCGAGGAGGTCCGGGCCGTGGCCGAGGCCGGGGCCGACGAGATCCACATCGACGTCATGGACGGCCGCTTCGTACCCAACCTGACCATCGGCCCGGTGGTGGTCGAGGCGGTCAAGCGGGTCAGCCGCCTGCCCCTGGACGTGCACCTGATGATCGAGGAGCCCGAGCGCTACCTGGCCGATTTCGTCAAGGCCGGGGCCGACGTCCTCCTGGTCCAGGTCGAGGCCTGCCGCCACCTGGACCGGACCCTGGCGGCCATCCGGGAGGCCGGAATCAAGGCCGGCCTGGCCCTCAACCCGGCCACCGGGCTGGACGGCCTGGAGTACGTCCTGGACAAGATCGACCGCCTCCTGGTCATGTCGGTCAACCCGGGCTTCGGCGGCCAGCGCTTCATCCCCCAGGCCCTGGTCAAATTAGAGAGGCTCAGGGCTCTCATCCAAGCCTCTGGCCAGCCGGTCGAACTGGCCGTGGACGGCGGGGTCAACCTGGAGACCCTGGCCGGGGTGGTCAGGGCCGGGGCCGAGTTCGTCGTGGCCGGCTCGGCCATCTACGGCACGTCCGACTATGGCCGGACCATTGCCGCTTTCCGCCGCGTCATCGCCCAAATCGAAGCCGAATAAAAAGAGAACCGCCCCCGGGGCGGGTCAGACCCCATGTGGGGGCGGTTGGGGTTGGGGGAAGGACGCTTCGTTGGACGAAACGTCCTTGGGGGGAATTATTGTTTACTCCAGGCCGGCCGACCTGTCAAGAGTCGACCGACAAAAAATTGATTTTTTCTTGTCTCCCCTCCCGATCAACGCAGTTCAACCTACATATCTATGCGCAAACCGCAAAAACTTGTCATATCAGGCCTGACTCGTTCGGAAATGAACAAATCGTCACAAGTTAGTAAACGGGCCGGTCTTTCCAGAGACCGCCTCGAGGCGGTCGGACTGATGACTGGTTCGGACCAGGAGCTATCTCTGGAGGCGGTTCCGCTTGGCGGTCACGCCGGCCTTGAACCTGGACTTGTCGACGATGAAGCGCTCGTGGACGCCCCGGGCCACGGTCTCGACCTCGTCTCGGGCGCTGACCTCGAAGACCAGCCGCCGCCGGTCGACCTCGGTCAGGCGGGCCTCGGCCGTGATGGTGAAGCCGGGCGGTGTCGGGGCCAGGTGCTGGAAGTCGAGGCGGGAGCCGACGCAGAGCTCATCCGGACCGAGAAAGGGGTTGATGGCCGCCAGGGCGGCCTGCTCCATCAGGGTGGCCAGGACCATGGTCGCCAGGACCTTGGCCTCGGGGTTGCCGAAGGCCGAGGCCAGATCCGCGGGCTCGACCAGCTTGGCCGCCCGCCCGCTGAGGCCCGGTTCAAGCGGCACGACCCACCTTGGCCTGTTCCAGGACCGGGCAGCCCAGGCAGGAGGCGATGCCCACCGGCCCGCCACCGTCGAAGAGGGACTCGTTGCCGGCCCGCTTGGAAATCTCGTTGGCCAGAGCCCGACGCCTGAGGCAGGTCTGAAGGGTGATCTTGGGGTGACCGGGCATGTTGGGACAGGTGTACATTGACTCCGAATGGGCCTCGAGCCACTGATCAACACTGGTCGGGGCCAAAGCTGGCTGAGCCATTGACTGGACCTCCCGGCCGCGATCAGGCGGCCGTTTTTTGGGATCGTTTCTAATAGGACCGGTTGATCGGGCTGTCAAGCAGGAAATGGCCCCTCAGTCTTTTTTCAGACTGACGCCCCGCTTGATGGCCGTGGAGCCGTAGCGGTCCAGGATCTTGTCCACGGCCTGGTCCACGGCAACGCTGGCCCCGGGCTCCAGGGGGCCGAAGAGGCTCGGCTGGACCTGGGCGGGCTCCTCCAGGTTGCTGACGCCCAGGCCGACCAGCCGCACCGGGGCCCGGCGGCCGTAGGCCTCCAGGAGCTGGCAGGCGCTTTCGAAGATGATTTTAGTCGACTGGAAGGGCTCGGCCAGGGTCAGGGAGCGGGTTATCAGCTGGAAGTCGGCGTGCTTGAGCTTGAGGGTCACGGTCCGGGCCAGCAGGCCGTGCCGGCGCAGGCGGCGGCCGACCCGGTCGGCCTGGCTGGACAGGAGGGGGACCAGCTCGGCCGGCCGGTCGCAGTCGACCTCCAGGGTCACCTCGGCCGAGATGGACTTGGGCTGGCCCGGCGGTTCGACCGGTGTCTCGTCCCGGCCCCAGGCGGCCTCGTGGAGCCGGGGGCCGAAGGAGCCGAAGAGGCGGGCCAGCTCCTCGGCCTCGAGGCGGCGCAGGTCGGCCGCCGTCTCCAGGCCCATGGAGCTGAGCTTGGCCACCAGGCGGGGGCCGACGCCGGGCAGCTGGCCGGCCTTGAGCGGGGCCATGAAATCGGCCACCTCCTCGGGCCGGACCACGATCAGCCCGTCGGGCTTGCCCAGGCCCGAGGCGATCTTGGCCACCAGCCGGTTGGGGGCCAGGCCGACCGTGCAGGCCAGCCCGACCCCCTGGCGGATGAGGGCCTTGAGGCGGCGGCCCATTTCCTCGGGCGGGCCGTAGAGCCTCTCGGTGCCGCTCAGGTCCAGGAAGGCCTCGTCGATGGAGACCGGCTCGACCAGGGGGGCGAAATCCTGGAGCAGGGCCATGATCTTCTGGCTGACCTCGCCGTAACGGTGGTGGCGGCCGGGCAGGAAGACGCCCTGGGGGCAGAGCTGCTTGGCCTTGAAGCCGGGCATGGCCGACCTGACGCCGAAGGCGCGGGCCTCGTAACTGGCCGCGGCGACCACTCCCCGGCGGGAGGTCCCGCCGACGATGACCGGCTGGCCGGCCAGGTCGGGGTTGTCCAGGACCTCCACCGCGGCGTAGAAGCAGTCCATGTCCAGGTGGGCGATGAGGCGGGTCATGGTCTCAGAGGCGCTCCCCGGCCCTGGCCGCCCAGGGGTTGTCCGGAAAGTCCCGGATCAGCTCCCGCCAGGTCCGGGCGGCCTCCTCGACCCGGCCCTGCTCCCTGAGGCTCAGGCCCAGGTGGTAGAGGCCCTCGGGCCGGACGACCGAGTCCGGGAAGTCCTCGAGCAGGCGCCGCAAGGTCTCCTCGGCCCGAACAAAGTCGCCCCCGGCCAGGTGAGTCATGGCCAGATCATACCACGTGTAGTCGCTGACCAGGGACATGGGGAAGCGCTCCAGGGCCCGCTCCAGGAGCCGCCGGGCCTCGGCCGGCCGGCCCCGGTCGGTCAGGCCCTGGGCCCGCTGGCGCAGGGTCGAGGCGTCGTCCCGGGCTGACCACAGCCCGGCCAGGAGGGCCAGGGCCAGGCCCAGGACCACGGCCCGGAGCGGCCAGTCGGTCCGGCCCGAGCCCTGCTCCAGCCAGGCCCGCTCGAGCAGGCCGGGCCTGAGCCGGAGCAGGACCAGCAGGGCCAGACCCAGCCCGGTCAGGCCCAGGCCCAGCCAGTGGGGCCAGGCCGGCCCGAAGACCAGGGTCAGGCGTTCGCCCCTGGGAAAGACCAGCATGAAGGCCGGGCTGGCCCGGAGCACCTCCTCGCCGCTCAGGCTCCGCCAGGCCGGGTGATAGGAAATTTTGATCAGCACCGGCCGGCCGGGGCAGAGGCCGGCCAGCTCGATCCGCTCGGCCGAGACCCGCTCCCGGATGGGGCAGTCTTCCAGCTTCTCCCGGGGCAGGCCGTCGGCCCTGAGGAGCTTCAGGAGCGGCTCGTCGGCCCTGCCCGAGTCGAGGAAGACCCGGGCGAAGCGGCCGTCTCCGTCCGGCGGCGGCCGGGGGCCGAAGACCAGGGGCGTGGTCAGGTCGCTGAAGCGGAACCACTGAAAGGCCGCGGCCTGGGGCCGGCCGGTGATGACCAGGACCGGCCGGTGGGCCGGGGTAACGGCGTAGCGGCCCGGGTTGGCCGCCACCCGGTAGAGCCGGAAGGGCGGGAAGTCCCCCGCCGGAATAAGGCCCGGCTGGACCTCGGCCAGGGCCTTGGTGCTCTCCTCCACGGCGACATAGTGGCTGACGTTGAAGAGCTTCAGGTGCTCCAGGGCCCGGGGCAGGTTGCGGCGGGAGTAGACGTAGCCCGGCAGCGGCGACGAGCCGGCCCGGCTCAGCTCGGACTGGAGGTAGAAGACGAAGGGCGAGCTGGGCCCGGCCTGGAGGTAGAGCCCCTCCAGGGTCGAACGGCCGGCCAGGCGGGGCAGGGACTCGAAGAGCCGGACCGAGCCGGCCCGGTCGCAGATGGACGAGTGCTCGTAGGCCACCCGGGGCTCGGCCGGGCCGCCCCTGAGGCTCCGGCTCAGCCTGGCCGCGGCCGGCCAGAGGGGCTGGACCTCGATTCCTGCGTTGTTCCAGTCCAGCCAGTGGGGCAGGTAGCTCACCCGGCCGCCGGCCCAGGCCGCCCCCAGGACCAGGACCAGGAGGGCCAGGAGGCCCTGGCCGGCCAGGCGGCGGGTCAGGAGGGACAGGGACTGGGCGGCCAGGAGGACCGCGGCCAGATGGCCGAAGGGGGCGAAGCGGATGTCCACCGAGTTCATCAGCGGGGCCAGGAGGAAGAGCCCGGCCGAGGCCAGGATCCAGAAGAGCAGATAGCCCCCGGCCTCGGCCTCGCCCGGCCGGCCCCAGCGCCGGATCAGGAGCGGCCAGGCCGCGGCCAGGACCAGGGCGGGCCAGAGGGTCGGCGGCAGGAAGCTCCGCCAGTCGCTGACGGTCCAGATGACGTTGAACATCTCGGTGTCGGGCGAGTAGACCAGCATGGGGACGAGCCAGTGGGCCAGGAGGAGAAAGCCCAGGCCGTAGACGGCCAGGAGGCGCAGGGCCGCGGCCCGGGGCCGGGGGGCGGCCAGGAGGAAGTAGAGCCCGGCCAGGAGGCTGAAGAGAAGGGCGTAAGCGTGGGCCAGCCCGATCAGGCCCAGGAGCAGCCCGGCCAGGAGCGGCCCCTTATCACCTTTGAGCCAGAGCCGGAGCCGGCCCAGGTAAATGAGGCAGAGGTTGAGGCCCCAGGCGTAGGCGAACTCGCCGGCCAGGATCGAGGCCAGGTTGCCGCCCCAGACCTGGTTGGTCTCGTCCAGGATAAAGCCGAGGCTGAGGACCGCGCCCAGGGCCGGGCCGGGGAAGGTAAGCCCCAGCTGCCTGAGGCAGAGGTAGGCGCTCAGGGGCAGGAGCAGGGCCGGCAGGAGGGCGACCAGCTTGAAGGCCGGGGCGGCCTGGAGGAGGGGCTTGAGGCCGGCCATGATCAGGAAGGGCAGGGGGAAGTAGAACTGGAAGAGGGGGAAGCCGGCCAGGTTGCCCGGCTGCCAGCCCCACAGCCGGCCGTGAGGCAGGACCTGCTCGGCGAAGTAGACGAAGGCGGCGTAGTGGCTGGGCGTGTCGCCCCCGGCCGGGGGGCCGGGGCTCAGGACCAGGGACCAGGGGATCAGGCCGGCCACTAGGCCGATGGAGCCGGCCAGGACGACTGCGTCAATGAGCCTAGACCGGTTCAGGACCGCCTCCGGGCCCTGAGCTGGGCCGCGGCCAGGAGGCCGGCCAGGCCGAGGGCGGCGGCCAGCCACCAGGCCAAATGGTCCCGGACCGGGTTGGGCCTCTCCACCAGGTTGACCTGGACCGGGACGACCCTGGCCGAATGGAGGCCGTCCAGCCGGTGCTCCAGTAAGAGCATGACCGGGTATTCGGCCCCGGCCAGCCCGGAGAGGTTGATCAGGTCAAAGGCCAGCTCCCGGCCGGCCCGGCCGGGCAGGTTCAGCTCCCGGACCGGTCCCGGGGCGGCTATCTCCCAGGGAGTATAGAGGCTGGCCCGGACCCGCAGGGGCTCTTCCAGGGGGTTGCCGATCTCGAACCTGAGCCGGCCCCGTCCGGCCAGGGCCAGGGGTCCGGCCCGGACCTGGAGCGGCGAGGGCTGATCCCGGTCGATGAAGAATTCGGCCCAGGCCAGGGCCGAGAACTGGTCCTGGCCGGCGTCCTGAAAGCCGATCCGGGCCACCAGGCCGTAGCGGCCCGGCGGCCCCTGGGGCGCCCCGGCGGCCAGGTCCAGGTCGGCGGTCCGGTTGGGCTCGAGCCGGGCCATCTCTTCGGAGAAAACGGGCGGCTCCCGGCCCGGGAGCTCGGCCCGGAGCCTCAGGGCCGGCTGGTCGCCCCGGTTGGTCAGGCTGAGGCTGACCTCCAGCCGGCCCTGGCTCAGCCGGGCCTGGGCCGCGGCGTCGATGGTCAGCCGGCCGGCCCGGGCCGGGGAGGCCAGCAGGGCCAGCCCGGCCAGGGCGACCGGCCAGCTCAATCCGGAAAGCCTCATTCGCGGCATCATCGGCTCGGCCAGGGGACCGCTCAAAAGCGCCCGGCCCGGCCAGGGACCGGGCCGGTCCGACGAGCCGAGTCTACAATCCTCCGCTCCGGCCCGACAAGCCTTTTCGGCCGCGCCGGTCCGGCCGGGGAGCGGGCGCCGGTCTTGACAGGCCCGGGTTCGGACTTAGCTTTTGATCAGAACAAGGGCCTTGTTCGACTGAAAAAATGAGAGCAAGAGGACCCAAAGGAGGAGGTACGGCAATGGCGATTCTGAGATGGCTTCCCTTCCGGGATCCGTTTTCGGAGTGGTCCAGGTTGACCAGGGAGATGGATCGCCTGATGTCCAGTCTGGCCGGGCAGACTCCGACCACCTGGGCCGGCGTCTATCCGCCGGTGAACCTGACCGAGGATGAAGACAACTACTACGTCCGGGCCGAGCTGCCCGGGGTTGAGGCCTCGGACCTGGAGATCACGGTCGAGGGCGAAAGTTTGAGTCTCAAGGGCGAGCGCAAGATCAAGGCGGCCGAAGGGGCCAGCTATCACCGCCGCGAGCGCAACTCCGGCAGCTTCAGGCGGACCATCGCCCTGCCAGCGGCCATCGAGGCCGGCCAGGTCAAGGCTGCGGCCAAAGACGGCGTCCTGACGGTCACCCTGCCCAAGGCCGCCGAGACCAAGCCGCGCCAGATCAAGGTCGAGAGCGTCTGAGGGAGGTGACAGCCATGACCGAGAAAGAGATTTCCGTTCGTCAGAAGGTCGAGGCGCCCAGCGAGCAGGAGCCGACCCGTCCGGGCCGGGTCTTCCTGCCCGAGGTGGACATATTCGAGTCGGCCGACAGCCTCTACCTGATGGCCGATCTGCCGGGCGTGGCGCCGGGGAAGGTCGACATCGACCTCAAGGAGGGCGTCCTGACCCTGAGCGCCGAGGCGGTCGAGCCCACCGGCGTTAGGGAGCGGGCCATCCGGGCCGAGTACGAGACCGGCCACTACCGCCGGCAGTTCAGCCTGTCACAGCTGATCGACCAGTCCAAGATCGAGGCTAGGATGAAGGACGGCGTCCTGGAACTGAGGCTGCCCAAGATCGAGCGGGCCCAGCCCCGCAAGATCGAGGTCAGCGCCGCCTGAATCCAGCCGACCAGACCTGCCCCGCCCCCGGCCTCTGGCCGGGGGCTTTTTTATGTTCCGGCCGGACACTTCCGGCCCGGGCGAGTCGCCCAGGCCGGTTGACCTGGCCCCCGGCCCTGGACTATGCTCGGGGAAAAGTAAATTCGCCCGATTTTGAGAACCAATCGCCGGCAGGGGAAGTTACCTTCGCCGCGTCCGTGAGGATAATTTACTGAATAATGAGATGTTGGAAAATAATATCGCCCCAGCTCATCTTGACCCTCCTGCTCCTGGGTCTCCTGGGCCTGTGCTGGTGGAACATCGATTCGGCCGACCTGGGCACTGACGAGCCCAGCTACACCCTGAACGGCGACGTTTACATCAAGGCCCTCCTGGCCAACGACCTCTACCAGCTGACCGTGGACCTGAAGAAGGAGCATCCCCCCCTGGCCAACTGGCTCTACGGGGCCGCCTTCCAGGCCCAGCATCTGGGCTGGTCCGGCTTCTTCTTCTACCGGGCCCCCAAGCGGCTGGCCTCGCTCCTGGTCGTGGCCGCCGCCCTGGTGGTCTACCTGATCGGCCGCCGCCTCTACGGCCCCTGGACCGGCCTCTTGGCCGCGGCCCTGCTGGGCCTGATGCCCCACGTGGTGGCCCACGCCCGGATAGCCGGGCTGGCCGCGCCCTCGCTGCTCCTCTGGAGCCTGTCCCTGTACTGCTTTCTCAGGGGCGTCGAGCGGGGCGGCTCCTGGAAGTGGTGGCTCTGGCTGGGCCTCTTCTTCGGCCTGGCCCTGGGCACCAGGCTGAGCAACGGGCTGATCCTGGTGGCCGCGGCCGCCTCCCTGGCCGCCCTCCGGCTCCGCCCGGGCCAGGACCTGGCCTGGCCAAGGGGGTCCTGGACGGTCTGGGTCTGGCCCCTGGTGGGCCTGCTCGTCCTGGCGGCCATCTGGCCCAGGCTGTGGAACCAGCCCCTGGCCCATCTCCAGCAGACCCTGGCCCACTGGGAGTGGGCCGGCGGGCCGGGCCGCCACCTCTGGTCCGAGCACCAGGAGTATTTCCTGGGCCGCCTCCAGCCGCCGCCGGCCTACTACTACCTGGTCTACCTGGCCGTGACCACCCCGCCCCTGGTCCTGGCCGGCCTGATCGCTTGGCTGGCCGGGCTGGTCAGGCGCCTGACCGCCGCGGATACGGTCCTGGGCCTCTGGCTGGCCAGCGGCCTGGTGATGAGCTTTGTCCAGCCCAGGCAGGACGGCATCCGTTACGTCCACTTCATGCTCGCCCCCCTGGCCCTGGTGGCGGCCGGGGGCCTGGAGCGGGCCGCGGCCTGGCTGGCCGGCCGGCTCAGACGGCCCGACGGACCGTTCCGGGCCGGCCTGGCCGGGCTGGCCCTGGCCGCCGGCCTCTGGTCGGTCCTCAGCTTCTGGCCCTACCACCTGGACTACTACAACTTCCTGGCCGGCGGCCCGGACAGGATCTACCGGGAGCGCCTCTTCAACATCGGCTGGTGGAGCGAGGGGGTCCAGGCCGCGGCCGGGTGGCTCGACCGCAACGCGCCGCCCGGGGCCGGGGTGGCCTTCCAGCCCAGCGAGACCGGTCACGTAACCCCGCTCCGGCCGGACCTGAAACTGGTCGACCTGGACCGGGCCGATTTCGTCCTGACCCGGGCCAACCTCCACCAGACCAGACGCTGGCTCAAATGGAAGATGGTCTTCGAGGAGAAGATCAAGGGCGCGCCCCTGGTCCGGGTCTACCAGCACCAGGGCGCGGGCTAGTCTTTCAGGCCCTGGCCTCCACAAAGAGCCGCTGGGCCTGGTAGGAGGACCGGACCAGGGGTCCCGAGGCGCAGCCGGCGAAGCCCAGGGCCAGGGCCTCCTCCTGCCAGGCGGCGAAGCGCTCCGGGGTGACGTAGTCGATGACCGGGTGGTGGGCCTTGGAGGGGCTGAGGTACTGGCCCAGGGTGAGCAGGTCCACCTCGGAGGCCCGGAGGTCCCTCAAGGCGGTCCCGACCTCGGCCTCGCCCTCCCCCAGGCCCAGCATCAGCCCGGACTTGGTGACCATGTCCGGGGCCAGCTCCTTGACCCGGGCCAGGAGCCGCAGGGAGCGGGCGTAGTCGGCCCGGGGCCTGACCCGGGGGTAGAGCCGGGCCACGGTCTCCAGATTGTGGTTGAGCACCTCGGGCCGGACCGCGACCACCTGTGCCAGGGCCTTATCGTCGCCGCCGAAGTCGGGGATGAGCACCTCCACCCCGACCCCGGGGATGGCCCGCCGGAGGGCCTCGATGGTCCGGGCGAAGACCGAGGCCCCGCCGTCGGGCACGTCGTCCCGGGTGACCGAGGTCAGGACCACGAATTTCAGGCCCAGCTCGGCCGCAGCTCGGGCCGTCTCCTCGGGCTCGCCGGGGTCGAGGGGCTGGGGCCGGCCCTTGGTCACGTTGCAGAAGGTGCAGCGCCGGGTACAGACGCCGCCCAGGAGGAGGAAGGTGGCCGTGCCCCGGCCGAAGCACTCGTTCCGGTTGGGGCAGAGGGCCTCCTGGCAGACCGTGTGGAGATGGTGCCGGCTGATGGCCCGCTCGACCTTGTCCAGGCCCGGCCCTGAGGAGAGGCGAATCTTGAGCCAGTCGGGCTTGGCCGGCCGGCCTTCAGGTCCTGGCTTGGGCAAGGCGTTCCTCCGCTTCTTCCAGGCTGATCGTCGTGAGGTCCAGCTCCAGGAGCGAGGCCAGGTGGCCGGCCAGGGCCTGGCCGGCCACGGCCAGGTCGATGGGCCGGCCCAGGAGGCTCTGGGCCGAGACGACCCCGATGCCGCCCAGACCGCAGGGCACGATCAGGTCGAAGAGCCCCAGGTCCAGGTTGAGGTTGAGGGCCAGGCCGTGGAGGCTGACCCCGCGCCGGATGGCCACGCCCAGGAAGCCGATCTTGTTGTTGCCGACCCAGAGGCCGGGGTTGCGCTCGTCCCGCCGGGCCTGAAGGCCCAGGCCGGCCAGGGTCCGGAGCATGGCTTCCTCCAGCCGCCAGACGAACTCCCTGACCCCCAGGCCCCGGACCGGAATGATGGGGTAGGCGACCAGCTGGCCCGGGGCGTGGAGCGTGGCCAGGCCGCCCCGCTCGATGGCCTCCAGGTCCACCCCTCGCCGGGCCAGCTCGGCCGGGCTGACCTTCAGCTCGGACTCATTGGCCCGCTGGCCCAGGGTGATGACCGGCGGATGGCTGCCCACCCAGAGAAGGGGCTCCAGCCGGCCCGCGGCCAGGCCGGCGGCCCAGCCGCGCTGCAGCTCCAGGACGCGGCGGTAGGGCGTCGGCCCGCCCAGGACGGCCAGGCCCGGCTTCACGCCGCCCTCTCCACCCGCCGGGCCAGGACCGAGAGGAGCATCAGGGCGGCCGGGGTCATGCCCGGGATGCGGGCCGCCTGGCCCAGGGAGCGCGGCCTGACCCGGCTCAGCTTCTCGGCCACCTCCCGGGAGAGGCCGGCCAGGGAGGCGTAATCCAGGTCCTGGGGCAGGCCCTTGCCCTCCAGGTCCAGGTAGCGCCGGACCTGTTCCTCCTGCCGGGCCAGGTAGCCGGCGTACTTGATCTCCACCTCCACGGCCTCCACGGCCTCGGCCTCCAGCAAGGGCAGGCCGGGCAGGAGCGGCCTGAGACTCTCGAAGCTCAGCTCGGGCCTTCTCAGGAGCTCGGCCAGGCTCAAGGGCTGGCCCAGGGCGGCGCTGCCCAGCTCGGTCAGGCGGGCCCCGACCTCGGCCGAGGGCCTCAGGCGGGCGCCGGCCAGGACCCGCCGGGCCCGCTCCCGGGCCTCGGCCCGGCGGTTGAAGGCGGCCCACTGGCGCTCGCCGACCAGGCCCCAGTCCCGGCCCAGCGGGGTCAGCCGCTCGGCGGCGTTGTCCTCCCTTAGCAGGAGGCGGTACTCGGCCCGGGAGGTGAACATGCGGTAGGGCTCGTCCGTGCCCAGGGTGGTCAGGTCGTCGACCATGACGCCCAGGTAGGCCTGCTCGCGGCCGAGGCTGACCAGGGGCAGGCCTTTCAGCCAGCGGGCGGCGTTGAGCCCGGCCAGGAGACCCTGGGCGCCCGCCTCCTCGTAGCCCGAGGTGCCGTTGATCTGGCCGGCCAGGAAGAGGCCGGGCCGGCTCCGGACCATCAGGTCCGGGCCTAACTGGCGGGGGTTGACGTAGTCGTACTCGATGGCGTAGGCCGGCCGGGCCAGGACGGCCCGCTCCAGCCCGGGCAGGGAGCGGATGAAAGCCTCCTGGACGTCCAGGGGCAGGCTGGTCGAGATGCCGTTGGGGTAGACCAGATCCGAGTTGAGCCCCTCGGGCTCGAGGAAGACCTGGTGGCCGGTCCGGTCCGGGAACTTGACGATCTTGTCCTCAATGGAGGGGCAGTAGCGGGTCCCGGTGCCGGTGATGGCCCCACCGTAAAGGGCCGAGCGCTTGAGGTTGGCCCGGATGATCTCGTGGGTCCGGGCCGTGGTCCGGGTCAGGTGGCAGGCCACCTGGGGCAGGGCCTGGCCCCGGCTCAGGATGGAGAGGGGCCTGGGGGTCTCGTCGCCGGGCTGGGGGGTCAGGCGGCTGAAGTCGATGCTGGCCTTGAGCAGCCTGGCCGGGGTGCCGGTCTTGAGCCGGCCCGTCTCCAGACCCAGCCGGTTGAGGGCCCGGCTCAAGCCCAGGGAGGGCGGGTCGCCCAGCCGGCCGGCCGGGAACCTGATCCGGCCGATGTGGATCAGGCCGCCCAGGAAGGTGCCGGTGGTCAGGACGACCGCCCGGGCGGCCAGCCTGGCCCCGTCGGCCAGGATCAGGCCCCTGACGGCCCTGCCGTCCAGCCAGATGTCGACCGCCTCGCCGGCCAGGACCCGGAGGCCGACTTGGCGCCGGAGGGCCGCCTTGACCGCCCGGGCGTAGACGGACCGGTCGACCTGGACTCGGGAGGCCCTCACGGCCGGCCCCTTGCGGAGGTTGAGCCGGCGGAACTGGATGGCCGCCCGGTCGGCCGCCCGGCCCATCAGCCCGCCCAGGGCGTCGATCTCCTTGACCAGGTGGCCCTTGCCCAGGCCGCCCACGGCCGGGTTGCAGGACATGGCCCCGATCTTGGCCGGGTCGTGGGTCAGGAGGGCCACCCGGCAGCCCAGGCGGGCCGCGGCCAGGGCCGCCTCCACCCCGGCGTGGCCGCCGCCGACCACGGCCAGGTCGAAGCCGTCTGGCTGACTAGTCCTCACGGCGGTTCAGTGTAGCAGGACCGGCCAGGGGGTCAAGAAGGGCGGATCCGGGCTGGGGGGGAGGGGCTCGGGGGCGGCTCCGGTGTTCAGACGACCACGTCTATGAAGAGCCCCTTGCGGGCCGGCCGGGCGCTGGGGGCCAGGCCGTCCGGGGATTGACGCCCGTTGTCCACGACCTTGACGGCCTTGGCGGCCGCCTGGGCCAGGCTGGCCTGACCGCGGATGACGGCCAGATACTGGCTGATGACCTGATTCTGGATCTGGTTCATGGCTGGGACTCCCCGGGGCTGGAATGGCTTCGCCGGATTGCAGATTCAAGCCCCGTGCCAGGCCGGCCCGCGACCTCCCGGGGCGTATTCTCTCCGGCCCACCCGGCCGATGATATAGCCAGGCCCCTTATCTTGATGGTAAACTATAATAATTGTAGCCACGGGGACGCTCCAGGCCGCGAGGACAACAGGGGTTGGATAGATGCTGACCAAGCAACAGCAGGCCGTGGTTGAGCTGCTGGGGGCGATCGTCTCCATCGCCGAGAGCAAGAGGCTGATAAGCCGCGGTCATTCAGCGGCGGTGGCCCACTACGCCGACATCCTGGCCCAGGAGCTGGAACTGGGCGAGGAGGAGCGGGAGCGGATCCACGTGGCCGCCCTGCTGCACGACATCGGCTACGTGGCCGTGCCCGAGGCCCTGGTGACCAATCTATCTCCGACCACCTGGGACCAGGTGGTCATCAGGAGCCACCCCGTGGTCGGGGCCGAACTGCTGGCCGGCCTGCCCTGGCTGGCCGACGCCGCCTCCTACGTCCGCCACCACCACGAGCATTACGACGGCGGCGGCTATCCCGACGGACTGTCCGAGGACAAGTTCCCCCTGGGGGCCCAGGTCCTGGCCCTGGCCGAGTATTTCGTCAACCTGACCTCGCCCGCCTGGGGCAAGAAGCGCGATCTGACCTCGGTCGTGGAGATAATGAAGGGCAGATCGGGCAAGCGGTTCGAGGCGGGCCTGCTCGACTCTTTCATCGCCGCCGTGAAGGAGTCGTTCTCCAGCAATCGGGAGCGGTTCCGGAGCGAGGTGGCGGGCCGGCTGAGCGACCTCGGCTCAAAGCTCATCGAGGAGGGGGCCGAACTGCCGGTCATGACCCAGATCGTCGAACTGCTGAAGCCCCTTTTGCCCCACGGCGAGAATTTCGACCGGGTGGTCAGCTACGTCGAGGCCGATCCGGGTCTGACCCTGAGGGTCATCACCGCGTCCAACTCGGCCGCCTTCGGCGGATTGGAGAAGATCAAGGACGCCCGTCAGGCCGTCCTGCGCCTGGGCCTGAGCGAGGTCCAGGTCATCGTCACCAGCCTGGAATCCAGCCACCTCTTTCTGGTCCAGACCAAAGGCCGGCCGGGCCAGGCCATGAACGCCTGGTGGCGGCAGGCCCTCTTCTGCGCCCTGGCCGGCCGGGTTCTGGCCCAGGCGACCAAGGCCGGCGATCCTCTGGTGGCCTACTACGTCGGCCTCCTGAGGGGCATCGGCCGGGCGGTCCTGCTCAGGGCCTACGACGAGGAGTTCTCCACCGGCGAGCTCAGCGAGGCCGAGTTCGAAATCCTAGTCGGTCTGGTGGAGCAGCAGTCCTGGCCGGTGACCCACTGGATTCTGCAGCAGGCCGAAGTCGTCTCCCGCTGGATAGACTTCGCCGCGCCCATGAGCCAGGAGTCCCTGACCCCGTCACCCGAGCCCGAGACCAGAGTCCTGGCCGTGGCCGATCTGCTGGCCCGCGGCCACATCGAGGCCGAGCTGCGCTCGGCTTCGGTGGTCAGGTACCTGTACATCCAAGAGATATTGGCTTCGGCCACTTTGAATCTTTCCCAGGAGATGCTCCTCAAGTGCCTGGGCCGGATCTGGGAGCTCTACCAGGTCGTCTACCGGGGCTGAGGCAATGCCGGGGCGCGGGATTGCGGATTGTCCGCCCGGAGCATCCGGGGCCCGCGCTGAAGCCGATTGGCTGGAGCGGTGGGCCGAGACCGGCCTGGTCTTCTGGCTTTTCTTTTTCGTCCTCATCTTGGTCTTCAGGCTGTTCTGCTTCTTCCGGGACACCCTCAACCTCGACGTGGCCCTGGAAATCTTCTTGTCCGAGCGTTTGCTGGACGGGGGCAACCTCTATACCGACTACATTGATCTCAGCCCGCCGATGATTCACTACCTTGGCCTGCCCGCCGCCTATGCGGCCAAGCTGCTCTCCGTTTCCAGCAGCTCGGCGTTTTACGGTTTCGCTGCTCTGCTCTGTTTACTGAGCCTTATTCTGTGTCAGAAGCTCCTGAGACAGATATACGGTGACGAATCGAGCCTGATCACTCGCCGGACTGTTCTTCTGGCCCTGACGGGCGTGTTCTTCATCTGGCGGCCCTACGAGTTCGGACAGCGGGATCAGCTCTTCTTCGTCCTGGCCATGCCTTACGTTTGGGCCGCAGTCGCCAGATCGCTGGGCCAGGAAGTCAAGACCAACCTGGCCCTGGTCGTGGGTGTTCTGGCCGGGATCGGTTTAGGCATCAAGCCCTATTTCCCTTTCTTCTGGATCGTCCTGGCCGGCTATGTGGCTCTGGTCAGGCGGGATTCTCGGGAGCTGCTCCGCCCGGAGAACCTGGCCATAGCGGCGCTGCTGGGCTGTTACGGGACTTTTATCCTTATCTGGGAACGTGACTACCTTGACGTGGTTAAATTGACCCTGGATTTTTACTGGGCTTACACCGCGGACCCGCTCTTCGTCCTTCACAGGGTCGGCCGGGTCTGGCTGGTCGGGCTGGGCGCGCTTTGGCTGGTTCGCTTGCCCCGGCGTGACTTAGAGGTGCGCCGGCTGCTCTTCATCGCCGTCACGGCCCTCCTCTTGATCGCTCTGGCCCAGAGGCGTGCTGAGACCTATCACCTGTATCCAGGTGAAGGAGCGATCATTATCATGGTGGCTGTGACGCTCCTGCGCCTGGGGGAATCGATCGGCAAGCTGAATCGCTACGTCTGGCAGGGGAGGGCCTGCCTGGCAGTCGTCCTTGTCGTTGGGCTCTGCCTGAGAGGGACGTCGGTCGACCCGAGCATGGTCTCCCCTCGCGACAATGAGGACCTGGCCAGGCTGACCGGACTGGTGAAAAAGGAGGCCGGGGGAAAGCCGATCTATGTTCTGTCAACCTCGCTTTTCCCCGCCTTTCCGCTGGTCAATTACAGCGGTGCCCGCTGGCCGTATCGCTTCCCCTTCCTTATGCCTCTGGCCGCCAATTACCGCAAAGTTCCTCTGGGTAGTAATCAGGTCCTTTATCATGGCCCGGCCGAGATGAGCCGGAGCGAACGCCTGATGTTCCAGACCGTGGTCAGCGACCTGAGGGCCAATCCGCCTGTCTTGCTCATAGTTGATGAAGGAACCGACAGGCAGGCCCTGGGGCGCCTGAAGTTCGATTTCTTGGATTACTTTGACCAGGATGAAGACTTTGTCGAGCTGATGACTCGCTACCGGCTGCTGACCAAAGTCAACCGCTACGCCGTCTACAAGCGCCAATAGCCTCCGGCCGCCTCCGGGGGTCTTCAGGCCCGCTTGTCCCGCTCGATGTAGGCGTAGGCCGAGTGGTTGTGGATTGACTCGAAATTCTCGCTGTCCACGGCGAACCAGACGAAGTTGTCCTCGGCCATGAGCCGGAGGGCCACCTCGCGGACCACGTCCTCGACGAACTTGGGGTTCCGGTAGGCCTTTTCGGTGACGAACTTCTCGTCGTCGCGCTTGAGGACCGAATAGACGTCCGAGCTGGCGCACTCCTCGATGAGGGCGATCAGGTCCTCGATCCAGAAGAAGCCCTTGTAGCGGACCGCGACCCTGACCTCGCCCCGCTGGTTGTGGGCCCCGACGCTGGAGATCTCCCTGGAGCAGGGGCAGAGGGTGGTGATGGGCACCTTGACCTCGACGATCATGTCCCGGCGGTTCTGGCCGTCGATGGAGCCGCGATAGGTGCAGACGTACTCCATCAGGCCCTCTGAGCCGCTCACCGGGGCCCGCTTGCGGAGGAAGTAGGGGAAGGTCATCTCCAGATGGGCCGACTTGGCCTGAAGGCGGCGCTTCATTTCCTCCATGATGTCGCGGAAGGAGTGCAGATCCAGGTACTTGGAGTTGGTGAACTCGGACAGCAGCTCCACGAAGCGGGACATGTGGGTCCCTTTGTAGCTGTGGGGCAGGTTGACGTACATGTTGATCGAGGCCACCGTCTGCTGGGTGCCCTCCCGCTTGTCGCGAACGGTGATGGGATAGCGGATGTCCTTGACCCCGACCTTGTCTATCTCCAGCCGGCGGTGATCGGGCTGATTCTGGACGTCGGTCATGTTGCTGAGCCGGTCAGGTGGCAGCGGCATCAAATTTACTCCGGGTTGATGGTCAACCAGGTGCTCTGAATTTCTCCATTTTTCTACTCCAAGCCGCCCGAGCTGTCCAGCCATATCTGGCCGATTGGCCCCATATTCTCAAGGCCTCAGGGTTCTGCTATGGTCAAGGGGCTCCCGGCCGGCCCGGGGCGAGAGAGGCTCATGGATCTCCAACAGCACTACCTCCAGGGCGAGTACCGGGCGCGCCTGAGCCGCGTCCTGGCCTACATAGACCAGCACCTGGCCGAGAGACTCTCCCTGGAGGTCCTGGCCGGGGTGGCCTTCTTTTCGCCCTATCACTTCCACCGCATCTTCGCCGCCCTGACCGGGGAGACCCTGAACCGCTATATTCGCCGGCTCAGGCTGGAGAAGGCGGCCATGACCATGGATCTCCGGCCCCGTCTCTCCATCACCGAGGTGGCCCTGGACAGCGGCTTCTCCTCGTCGGCCACCTTTGCCCGGGCCTTCAAGGAGCATTTCGGCCTCAGCCCCTCCGCCTGGCGCCGGACGGCGGCGGCCAAGAAAAGCAGGATCGGCAAAACGAATAGCAAGGCGGGCAAAGACTCTCCCCCTGGAGCCGGCTACGCTTCGAGCCAAGCCAGGCGGCTTGAAGAAGAAGCCTTTTCAGGAGGAGAGAGAATGGATTTCAAGGTTGAAGTCAAGGAAATGCCGGCCTTCGGAGTGGCTTACGTCAGACACATGACCGGCTACAACGAGTCCATCGGCCAGGCCTTTGAGAAACTGTTCCGCTGGGCCGGTCCCAGGGGCCTGCTGGGCCCCCAGACCAGAATCCTGGGTGTCCCCTTGGACGATCCCGAGGTGACCCCGGCCGACAAATGCCGCTTCGACGCCTGCCTGACCGTGCCCCAGGGCACCGAGCCCGAGGGCGAGATCGGAATCAAGGACATCCCCGGCGGGCCGCACGCCGTGGCTCGCTACCAGGGGCCGAGCAACGAGAGGAACGCCTTCTACAACGCCCTCTACGGCCAGTGGCTGCCCCGGAGCGGTTACGAGCCCCTGGACAGTCCGGCCTACGAGCTCTACCTGGGCTGGCCCGAGGGGGATGAGTGCCGGGCGGAGGAGGAGCACGTCTTCGACCTCTGCCTGCCGGTCAAACCGCTCTGATCCTCGGCCGGAGCAAGCCGCGTCGTTAGCGAGCGGGTGGCGGGCCGGGTCTCCAGCCGGCAACCGTTCTCCCCCAAAAGATAAAAACCTCCACCGCATGAAAGGGAACCGCTGATGGGCCTGAAGGCGAGTGAGGCACAAGAGACCTTCCGGATGTTTCCCATCGGCCGGGTCAGGAAAACCAAAGACGGAAACAGCCTGGAGATAGACGAACCCTTCCGGCCCGGCCTGAGGCATCTCGGCCATTTCTCCCACGTCCTGGTGCTCTGGTGGGCCCACCGCCGGGACGACCAGAAACACCGGCAGAGGCTCCAGACCAGGCCGCCCTATGCCAGGGACAAGCTGACCGGGGTCTTCTCCTGCCGGGCCGAATACCGGCCCAACCCGATCATGGTCACGGTCTGCAGGATCCACGAAGTGGACGAAGACAAGGGACTGGTCCGGATCGGTGAGATCGACGCCAGCGAGGGGACCAGGATCGTTGACCTGAAGGCCTACTTCCCGGTCTGCGACCGGGTCAGGGTGGCGGCCATCCCCGGGTGGCTCTCCGGCTGGCCCGAATGGCTGCCCGAGGAGGGGATAGGGGAATGAGGCCGGCCGGCGGATGAACGCGAGGGAGCCCCTCCTCGATCGAGGAGGGGCTCCCTTCATTCCTTGGTCCGGTCCCGGGTTGCTTCTACCAGCCCCAGGTCAGGTAGTCGTGGATGGAGTTGGCCGCCTGGCGGCCGGCGCCCATGGCCAGGATGACCGTGGCCGAGCCGGTGACGATGTCGCCGCCGGCCCAGACATGGGGCATCATCGTCTTGCCCGTGGCCTGGTCGGCGACGATATAACCCCGCCGGTTGAGCTTGATGCTCGGGGTGGCCTTGGTCAGGACCGGGTTGGCTCCGGCCCCGACGGCGATGACGGCCAGGTCGCACTCCAGGGTGAAGTCGCTGCCGCCGATCCGCTCCGGCCGGCAGCGGCCCGACGCGTCGGGCTCGCCCAGCTCGCACTTGGCGCAGACCATCCCCCGGACCCGGCCGTTCTCGTCGCCCAGGAACTCCAGGGGCATGGTCAGGAGGTGGAACTCGATGCCCTCGGCCTCGCCGTGATGGATCTCCTCGGCCCTGGCCGGCATCTCCACCCTAGAGCGGCGGTAGACGATGCGGACCTTCTCGGCGCCCATCCGCAGGGCCGTCCTGGCCGAGTCCATGGCCACGTTGCCGGCCCCGAACACGGCCACGTTCCGGCCCCGGACCAGGGGGGTGTCGTACTCGGGGAAGCGGTAGGCCTTCATCAGGTTGGAGCGGGTCAGGTACTCGTTGGCCGAGTAGATGCCAATCAGGTTCTCGCCCGGGATGCCCAGGAAGCTGGGCAGGCCGGCCCCGACGCCGATGAAGACGGCGTCAAAGCCCTCCGGGCCCAGGATCTCGTCCACGGTCAGGGTCTTGCCCACGACGACGTTGTAGCGGAACTCCACGCCCAGGGCCGAGAGGTTGTCGATCTCGTTCTGGACGATGGCCTTGGGCAGCCTGAACTCGGGAATGCCGTAGACCAGCACCCCGCCGCCCTTGTGGAAGGCCTCGAACACAGTCACGTCGTGGCCCTTGAGGATCAGGTCCCCGGCCACGGTCAGGCCGGAGGGGCCGGAGCCGACCACGGCCACACGCTTGCCCGTCTTGGCCGGCAGCTCGGGGACCACGTCACCGGCGTGGGCCCTGGCCCAGTCGGAGACGAAGCGCTCCAGGTACCCGACGCCGACCGGGTCCTCCTTCTTCTTGTTGAGGAGGCACTGGGATTCGCACTGGAGCTCCTGGGGGCAGACGCGGCCGCAGACGGCCGGCAGGGCCGTCTTCTGCTTCAAGACCCTGGCCGCGCCGGCCATGTCGCCCTCGGCCACCTTGCCCACGAAGCCGGGGATGTCTATCTCCACCGGGCAGCCGGTCACGCAGCTGGGTTTCTTGCACTGCAGGCAGCGGCTGGCCTCTAGCCGGGCCGTGGCCTCGTCAAAGCCCAGGGGCACCTCGTTGAAGTTCTTGATCCGGACCTTGGGGTCCTGCTCGGGCATGCGCTGCCGGGGAGTCTTCTCTTTAGTCTCAGCCATCTCCGCACCCCCTCAGGACTGGCACCGGCAGGTGTCGCCCTTGCCCTGGAAGATGTTGTAGGCCCGGAGTTCGTCTTCCCGGTAGGCGGCCAGGCGCTTGGTCAGCTCGTCGAAGTCCACGGCGTGGCCGTCGAACTCCGGGCCGTCAACGCAGGAGAACTTGGTCTTGCCGCCGACCGTGACCCGGCAGCAGCCGCACATGCCCGTGCCGTCGACCATGATCGGGTTGAGGCTGACCATGGTCTTGACCTTGAACTCGGCCGTGGTCTTGCAGCAGAACTTCATCATCGGCACCGGGCCGATGCACACGGCCAGAGCCGTGTCCGGGTGGGCCGTCAGCTCGCGCTTGAGCAGGTCGGTGACAAAGCCGTGGTGGCCGTAAGAGCCGTCGTCGGTGGAGACGAAGAGCTGGTGGCTGGCCGCCTGCATCTCCTTCTCCATGATGAGCAGGTCCTTGGTCCGGGAGCCGATGATGGCCGTGACGTTGTTGCCGGCCTCCTTGAGGGCCCGGGTGATGGGGTGGAGCACGGCCACCCCGGTGCCGCCGCCGACGCAGATGACCCGGCCGATCTTCTCGATGTGGGTCGGCCGGCCCAGGGGGCCGACGATGTCCTGGATCGAGTCGCCCTCCTTGAGGCTGGCCAGGAGGGCCGTGGTCTTGCCCACGACCTGGTAGATGAGGGTGATGGTCCCGGCCTGTGGGTCGGTCTGGGCCATGGTCAGGGGGATGCGCTCCCCCTCCTCATTGACCCGGAGGATGATGAACTGGCCCGGCTTGGCCTGCCGGGCGATGAGCGGGGCGGTGATCACGTTCTTGACCACCGTGCCCTGAGCCATCTCCTGGCGTTGCAGAATCTGGTGCATGGCAACTCCTTGAGCTCAGTTCCTAATTGGGCAGACAAACCAAGAATTACTACCACGCTCCAAGGACGGTGTCAAAGCCTTGTCCGGCCCGGCCCGGCCAGGCTTTGACGTCTCTAATTATTTGAACTGACTGCTTTTGTGTTCAAATACCCTTGCCCAGGGTGTAGGCCCGGCCGAGCTGGCCGCCCACGCCGTTGTAGACCCGCCGCTCCGGGCTGTAGACGCAGGGCCTGACCTTCTCGATCTCGGGCAGACCGGCCTCGTCCAGGACGGCCGCCTCGGCCTTGACGTCCATGATCTCGCCCACGAAAAGGGTGTGCAGGCCGATCTCCAGGGAGTGGATCAGCCGGCACTCCAGGACCAGGGGAAACTCGTCCACGTAAGGGGCGTCGACCAGGTCGCTCTTGACCGGGGTCAGGCCGGTGGCCACGAACTTGTTCTGGTTTTTGCCCGAGACCATCCCGAAGTAGTCGGCCTGCTTGAGATAGGCCTCCGAGGGGACGCTGACCGTGAAGGCCTGGCGGGCCGTGAGGTTGCCGTAGGTGTAGGTCGCTTTTCTTAACGACACGGCCAGGCAGGGCGGGGTGGAGCAGCAGATCCCGGCCCAGGCCGCGGTCATGGCGTTGGGCCTGCCCTGCGGGTCAAAGGTGCCGATCACCCAGACCGGGGCGGGCAGGGCGATGGTCTTGGAACCCAGGGATTTCTTCATGACGATTCTCCCGTTCGAGGTGTCGTGGCGGTGAGCCCCGGGGGAGGGGCCTTGAAAAAGAGCCGCTTTCCAGACAGGGATAGCATCAGGCAGGGCCGGGGGCAAGAGGCGGGCCGGCTCGGACTGGCTGAGCCGGGGAGGCGTCACCGGAGCGGGGGCAGGAGCCCGTCCCTATCCAGAAAACCGAGGATGGCCTGCGCGACCAGGAGGTTGCCCCAGGGGGTCAGGTGACACTGATCGTAGAACAGGTCCCCCCTGGCCGGACCGTCCCGCCGCCAGGCCCGCCTCAGCACCGGCAGCAGATCCAGCCCCGGCAGGTTCAGTCGGGAGCGGACCTGCTCGAAGCTGTTCTGGGGCGCGTCGTCCAGGTACTCCGAGGTGACCTGGTACTTGACCGGGAAGAGGAACACCGCGGTTCTGAAGCCGTGCTCCCGGCCCTGGTTCTGGATCTCGGCCAGGAAGCGGCCCATCTTGAGCCAGGCCTCCTCTGACCAGGCGTAGCCCCAGTCGAACCAGGTCTGGGCGATGAGATGGGTTGAGGCCCGGGGGTCCCTGGTCAGGTCGCCGTGGCCGTTGACCTGGCGGCTCTTCAGGAACCTCTGCCGGGCCGCCTCGTCGCCGCCCCGGCCCCGGGTCGAGTCCAGCCGGGCCAGCCTGTCCCAGACCCACTGGATCAGCCGGCTCCGGTTGACCGGGAAAAAGTCGATCTGGTGGGGGAAGGACACGGCCGAGGGATCGGCGTCGTTGAGATAGAGCCCCACCAGGACCAGGTCGGGCTCGACCCGCAAGCCGGTCTCCAGGAGGATGTGATAGGCGGCCTCCAGGTCGTTGGAGGCCACGCCGGCGTTGACGACCCTGATCGTTTGGGCCCGTCTCGATCCGGCCAGCGCGGCCAGTCGGCCGACGTAGGTCTCCTCCTCGGGCAGGTACTCGGCCAGGGTGATGGAGTCGCCCAGGACCAGGATTCTGAACTCGTCGCCGCTCTTGGCCGGCAGGTCCTCGCCCCGGTGGCCCAGCCGGTTGGTCCTCAGCCTGACGGTCCGGCCGCTGACGGCGTGGTGTTTTATGAGCACGTCCACGCTGGGGGCCAGCCGGACGCCGTGCTCGGCCGGCCGATAGACCGAACTGCCCCGGCCGGTCAGAACCCCGGTCCGGCCCTCACCGGCCGCCGGGGCGGCGATCTCGGCCCTCTGTTTCTTCCCGGTCGGGCCGACGATTCTGAGAACCGCCTCGCCGAGCAAGCCGCAGACGAGCACCGCGGCCAGGACGACGGCCAGGTTGAGGGTCCAGTTCCTGAGGCCCGCCCAGGTGGGCAGCCTGAGCCGGCCCTCCGGGCTGAGCCTGAGCCAGAGGAAGGCAGCCAGCCCCAGCCCCAGGACGAACCAGGCCGCCGGGGCGCGCAGGGGGCCGAGGGGCGGCCGGGCCCACAGGATCAGGGGCGGGCCGCCGGGGATTTCCTTGCCGTCCAGGCTGAACCTCCCCGCCGGACCGGCCGCCCGGTCCACGGCCAGGAGGGCCAGGCAGGACTGGACCCCGGCCTCGGGGGAGGAAAGCCGCAGCTTGAGGAGCCGGTTTTTGGAGAAGCGAATCGGCTCGAAGCGCCAGTAGGACAGGCCCCAATCGGGCACGTCGGCGGCCTTGAGGCCGGTCGAGCGCAGGATCCGACCGCTCTTGGCGTCCAGGAGCTCCAGCCTCAAGGTGGACTGGTTGCGGCGGTTGTAGGTGGCCCACTGGACGTCCAGGCCGCAGAGCCCGGCGGCCGGGGCCGAGAACTCGTAGGCGGCCTCATGGCCTCGGGAGAGGCAGCCCACCACCCGCCGGCCCTGGGGCGAAGGTTCTTCCCCGGAGACCAGAACCGTCCGGCCGAGGGGGCGGTAGACCACGGCCAGGACGAGCAGCATGCCCCACAGACCCAGGCAGATCCAGCGAACTAGTCGCCAGCGGCCGGTGAGGGACATGAGCCCAGGCTACCCTTGGGCTGGGGTTGGGTCCATATTTTTCTGGGATGCGGGCTTTGATAAGGCGACCAACCCCACCGGTTCCGGATGGGGAGGGGAGAGACTATCAACGGTACTCACCTGCTGGACATCAAGCCCTGCTTGCCCCACCTGGACCATGTAGAGGCGCCGTAGAGCGGCTGGCTGGAGGAGATATGGACTCGCGGTAAGCAGCGATCATCTGGAAATTAGCATAGGACTCTGATTTTTCAGCGAACTCACTTGCTTTCTCATGGTCCTCAAAACGGGATTCCCTCTCGCCCCAAACGGCCCAAACTAGTCGCAAGGCTCCGGCCCGTAATAAGCGTTCAAGGAGGTCCTGGCGAAAGTACATCACATGATGAGTGTTCCGCAATGAGCTGCCCCACTGCGAAAGAAACGAGGCTCTTTGTCCATTGGCCTCAAAGAAGTCGAAAGACTGAGGTTTAATCCAAAGCCCAAGCGGTTCCGCAAGATCCCGTGCTAAAACAGCCGCGTTTTGTCCAGGGTTGATGAGGCTATGGTATGATTCCCAGCAATTCTCCCGTATTGGAATAAGAGTTGAGAATTTGGCTGCTCTTCGAGCTAATCCAGAGCCGCTGTTTCCCGCGAACCCTATCGTTGTTCGGCCGTTCCAGGCGTACGTTTCAGACCACGGGATCTCTCCCCCGAACAGGTAATAATCCTCGGGTATCTCAGGGAGCCAATGGCCGCCTAGATGCTGACCCCTGAGCCAGGTGATGAAGTCTGAACAGTCCTCAACTCTAACAAGAAATGTACGCAGGAAAACAAAAATAGCCCTGTTCGCGCTGAGGTCCTCCTGATTAAGATATCCGTCTAAAAGGACCCAAGGGCCTTCTACGCCATCAATACTCGGTTGGATTAAGTAGGGTGCAGGGTCAGGGTTGGTGCCATGTTGAATCCAGTCTGACAAAGGCTGATCTCTATCCCCCAGATAGTCCCCCTTGATTATTTCCAACTTGTGGGGCTCTTCAGGGAAAGAGGGGTCAATATCCCGTTCTTGTTGGGGGAGCCTTGACTCGCCCCATCGATCCTTGAGAAGACCCCTGTCGATTCTATATCCAAACAGTTCATAGTAGGCTATCCAGCAATATTTCTTGCCGTATCTATCCGTCTTACCTGGATCATGGCCCCGTCCTATGTGGCCTCTGCCGATTTCGTTGTCAGGCTCTGCGAACAGATTGTTCCTGTAACCTAGCTCACTGACTCGCCACAGAATGTTGTCATGTACCATTTGCCAGCCCTTGTGATTGAAATCATAGTTAGCTCGGCCAGGAACTAGATGTCCAAGGGTGTAGTTTCGAAAATCCATATGCATTGGCGTGTCGCCGTAGCCTTTGGTTTTGTACTCGTCTTCGGATAACCGCCCCCAGTGCCTAATTCCGCCCCTATCAAACGGCGGTCTCAAGTACTTCACTTCACATTGTTCCAACAACTGTGGGTGATACTTTAGGGCCAGATCAACGGTAAGACGTGCATAGTTTCTCATTAGTACATGAGTTGTTCCATGGGTGGCGCCCGGGCGGAACATAGATTCGTAGATGCGCCTCCCTATTTCCGGCAGGACCTCGTCCCGAAAAGCGGGGTCCCAAGGGTGGAGTGCCATGCAAACACCATAAAGAGCGGCTAGCATGCGTTCAGGGACATATGGGTCGTTAATGCGGAAGGAATCGAGTGTAAGGTCAAGAAGATCATTCGGAAACAGCCTTCCATACCAGTACAGTGCTCGTGTCGCCTTGTCTCGAAGCGGTCTGATCGTCGAGGTAAGGAGCCACATCAGATATATGGCGCAGAGCCTCCCTAGTGTCGGGTCAAGCGAACGAGAGTTTGAGACCGCATGCCGAAAGGCTCCCTGGGTTTCATCTATGTACTCAAATACTTCTTCACTTGCCCTTCGTATCCACTCCGTCCAAGTAATATCTCGTTCCGCCATTTCTAAGCCGCCTAGCAGGCAACTCCAGAACTCGAAGTTCAGCGGGTGGCCTGGTCTGATAGCCTTTTTTAAAAGCAAGTCAAAAAGGAACCCTCGCCTCTTCTTTTGGGCAAAAATTCTCCTTGCGAGCCCTATTTCTTTGGGAGTAATGTAAATAGATTCAATCTCGAAAAAAGCCCAAATAGAATATGGAATTACAGGACCGTATCTCGTTTTAACTAGCTGATAAAGGTGCTTGCCGGTCTCTCTAGGAAGTAATACGCTGAGTGAAGAAAGAATATCTCCCCACAAGGGATGCAACATTGCTGTGTCTTTGCCGAAAAGGTTGTTTAGTACACCTTCACTAGCGAGATATTGCTGCATTTCTTGGGTATTCCTATCTCCTAGTAGATACTTAGCAATAAGAAAACCGGCCATAAGATCGTAAGTAAATGTGACCTTCTCCATGCGATCAAGAACAGTCCGCTGGATAATCAAACCTTCGCCTAAAATAGCGTTTGTATACGCGCGTGACCATTGGCTGATAGTACCTTGATCCATGATTTCTTTTGCTGCCTCATAATCAATATGCCGATCACGGCTGTTCCAAAGCTGGCCTGCAAGCAGGCGAAGCCTTTGCTGAACAGCCTTCTCATGTGGGTCTTGGTCTATCCGTTTACAGACCCGCTCGGCAGCAAGATCTAAATATCTTTCAATGATATCGAGACGCGTTTGTTCGACGAGAGTGACTTCTTTTATCTCTCTGCGCTCAGGATTGATAGTCTCACAAAAAATCTTTAAAAAAATCGGGGTCGCGAATAATCGGCGGGTTCTATACGTGGTACGGGTTTCTATGCGGTAGTAACAAAAATATTTATTGATCAATTCATCTATATTGTGTCGTCCGACACCAGGTACATTAACTACGTTTTCAGGGCCTACGTGCCCCCAAATAGCCTCGCGGTAGTGAGACCGGCATGTGGTGACAATGCAAACAGACTTCTTGTCGCGAAACCGCCCGATGAATCCGCGAATGTGGGTTTGCCAAAAGGAGACGTCCTCTGCTTCATTTAACGCGTCGATGATGATCGGTATTTTGGTGTGGAACGCCTTGGCAGCTGAATCCAGTGCGTCCAAGAAATTTAACCAGGAAAAGGTCGACGGAACGTCAAGGAGCTCCAAGATCTGGTTTTCAATCGTGGAGCCGGCATGGAACTTCTCGCCAAGTAGGAGGATAGTTGGGATACCGTCTTTAGTACGTGTCTTGGCAATATGAGCAGCAGAGTGGGTCTTTCCAACGCCTCCATCTCCAAAGATGTGTAATGCCGGTGTCTTTATTCTTTTGAGTGATTTTGTAATATCAGTTATTATAGAAATACATCTGTCCATTATATCGCGGGGCCGCCTACATTCTGTGATATCCTCTATTTTATATTTACGTATTATGTCACTATATTCTTCTACCGCTCTGGCAAGGCCGCTAGCCGCGCTGTATAGTTGTGGATAAGTCAAATGCAGCGACTCATATATTTCAGGCTGATCAAGAAGTGGGTTTACCAGCGCGAGCCAATCGCTGGTGTGGGCAAGGACTTCGTTAACACGACCCGTTAGGACAGGTTTCAGGGTTGCTTGGGCCGCCTCTGGCGCCCACTCATCGAGCACGAGTAAGGATTTTTTCAAATTGTCTATTCCTCCCCTGAGAGCACTGGCGAGGATATTGACTGCTTTTACTGCATCCTCATTGAACAACATCATATGAACGGCATCGTCAAAATTAGATGGTGTATGCAGTTCTGCAATATATTTGTTGCCCAAATCGTCGAGTTGTTTTTGGACCTGGTCTCTGAACCACGCAGCAGTCAGTTCGAGATCCCCGAAGAAATAGCTCTTCTTGCCCCCATATTCGGGTCGGGCCAAGAAATCCTGTAATTCACTGTCCCCCCAGTGGTCAAGTTCTACTCCTGGTGCTTGGTTTAGAAGCTCCTCATTGAACCACTTGATTTCTTCTGCCGTTAAATTAGAAGCGGTACAAAGGAACCATTTGGACAGGCGGAGATGCTTCTCAACCGATCTCCTAAGCGACCTTGTTATTTGTGCTTTCCTGCCTCCTTGCGCCAGCCGATCATTCGCTGTGTAGAACTTGGCCTGCCAACCCCACTCACTACCATCTTCTAAAGTTAGATAAAACTCAACACCGTCGCCGCCTCCTGAATCATCGACGCGGGTGAAGCGACCTTGTTGGTTATATTCTTGCCTGGCAATCTGATAGACAAGCTCTTCGAAGCTCTTGCGGCGATCCGTCCGATAGGGCTTGAGCTTATTCCAATCGATCATTAACTTCGGCCTCTCTCATATCCGCTGTTAGGAATGGGGCGTGTGAGCGGCGGGCTTCCTCGTATAATAAATAGGTCTGTACACAAGGCCTATTCCTTCCTTACTAATCTCTTATAACCCGTGTTGGGCTCCAGTCGCAACGGGCTGGCCTGTCTTTCTGATCAGCGGCTGTAAGGGACGGGCTCACGGTTGGGCTTTATTGTTCCGCCGCGCTTTCTATCTTCGGCTTCCCCGCCTTCTTTTACCCCGTTCTTTCACCTAGTCTCAGCAGGCCTAGCCTGGCGGCCTACGTCTTGCCCCCTCGTCCCCTTGTGAATCTCCTCTCAAATTCTCTTGACTCCTCTCCCCGGGCCATGATAAGAACCGTTTTTCAATAGCGGCCTGCATCCGCGGGGCGGCTCAGCCCGAATCCAGGCCCGGCTAATCGGGATTTCATGGCCTCTTGCCAAATCCCGGACGGGCTTCTATTGGCATATGAGAAAGTATTCACAGATTGCCTTCTAAGGAGGAACCCCATGGCCCTTCCTGACCCGACCAAGAATCCGGACTGGAAAATCGCCGAAGCAGCTGAATCGTCCATGAAGACGGTCTACCAGCTCCGCGACGAGCTGGGCCTGACCGAGGAGGAGCTGCTGCCCTACGGCCACTACGTCGCCAAGATCGACTACCTCAAGGTCCTGGACCGACTCAAGGACCGGCCCGATGGCAAGTACGTCGACGTTACGGCCATCACCCCGACCCCCCTGGGTGAGGGCAAGTCCACCTCGACCATGGGTCTGGTCGAAGGTCTGGGCCAGCGGGGCGTCAAGGTCACCGCGGCCATCCGCCAGCCCTCGGGCGGCCCGACCATGAACATCAAGGGTTCCGCCGCCGGCGGCGGTCTGGCTCAGTGCATCCCCCTGACCCCCTTCTCCCTGGGCCTGACCGGCGACATCAACGCCATCATGAACGCCCACAACCTGGCCATGGTCGCCATGACCTCCCGGATGCAGCACGAGCGCAACTACGACGACGCCACCCTGGAGCGCCTCTCGGGCATCAAGCGGCTCAACATCGACCCGACCAACGTCGAGATGGGCTGGATCATGGACTTCTGCGCCCAGTCGCTCCGCCACATCGTCATCGGCCTGGGCGGCAAGATGGACGGCTTCACCATGCAGTCCAAGTTCGGCATCGCCGTCTCCTCCGAGGTCATGGCCATCCTGGCCGTGGCCAAGGACCTCAAGGACATGCGCGAGCGGATGGGCCGCATCGTCGTCGCCTACGACCGCAAGGGCAAGCCGGTGACCACCTCCGATCTGGAGGTGGCCGGGGCCATGACCGCCTGGATGTGCGAGGCCATCAAGCCCAACCTGCTCCAGAGCCTGGAAGGCCAGCCGGTCTTTGTCCACGCCGGCCCCTTCGCCAACATCGCCATCGGCCAGTCCTCGATCATCGCCGACCGGGTCGCCCTCAAGTTGGCTGACCTGCACATCACCGAGTCGGGCTTCGGGGCTGACATCGGCTTCGAGAAGTTCTGGAACCTCAAGTGCCGCTTCTCCGGCCTCAAACCCAACTGTGCCGTGATCGTGGCCACCATCAGGGCCCTCAAGTGCCACGGCGGCGCGCCCATTCCGGTCCCGGGCAAGCCCATGCCCGAGGAGTACGCCACCGAGAACGTGGGCTGGGTCGAGAAGGGCTGCGCCAATCTGGTTCACCACATCCAGACCGTGCGCAAGGCCGGCATCAACCCGGTGGTCTGCATCAACTCCTTCTACACCGACACCAAGGCCGAGATTAAGAAGGTCCGGGAGCTGGCCGAGGCGGCCGGGGCCCGGGTGGCCGTGTCCGAGCACTGGCTCAAAGGCGGCGCCGGCGCCCTGGAGTTCGCCGACGCGGTCGTCGAGGCGGTCAACGAGCCCAACGAGTTCAAGCTCCTCTACGAGCTGGACACCCCGCTGCGCAAGCGCATCCAGCTCATCGCCACCGAGGTCTACGGCGCCGACGGCGTGGAGTACTCGCCCGAGGCCGAGGCCAAGGCCAAGCGGATGGAGGCCGATCCCGAGATCGCCAAGCTGGGCACCTGCATGGTCAAGACCCACCTGTCCCTGACCGACAACCCGTCCATCAAGGGCGTGCCCAAGGGCTGGAAGCTGTTCGTCCGCGACATCCTGATCTACGGCGGGGCCGGCTTTGTCGTGCCCGTGGCCGGGGCGATCAGCCTCATGCCCGGCACCGGCTCCAACCCGGCCTACCGGCGGGTCGACGTGGACGCGGCCACCGGCAAGGTCACCGGCCTGTTCTGAGCCGGCCGGCCTGAAGGTCAACCGGGGCGCCTTCCCTGCTGGGGAAGGCGCCCTTTTTTTAAGACGGTCTCAGTTGGGCTGGGGCGCGGGGATGGTCAGGCTGAAGACGCCCTCCAGGGTGGCGGCGAAGAGCTTGTTGGAATTGTTGGGGTCGAGGGTCAGGCCAAAGACGTAATACGTGTCCAGGCCGCTGTTCTTGGTAGTCCAGCTTGCGGCGTGGTTGGCGCTCTGATAGACGCCGTAGCCGTAGCTGGCCGCGTAGAGCCGGCTGGGATCGGTGGGGTTGACGGCCAGGCCGTAGACGTACATGTGATTGGTCAGGCCGGAGTTGACCGCGCTCCAGCTGCCGCCGTGATTGGTGCTCCTGAAGACCCCCCGGGCAAAGGTGCCGGCGTAGAGCCGGTTCGATTCGACCGGGTCCACGGCCAGGGCGAAGACGTACTGGCTGGTCAGGCCACTGCTGGAATGGGTCCAGGTCGATCCGCCGTTGCTGCTCCGGTAAACCTTCAGGCCCTCGGTCGCGGCGTAGATCCGGCTGGTGTTGTTGGGATCGATGACCAGGGCCCGGACGTTGGCGTTGGTGGCCAGGATCCTGGTCCAGGAGCCGCCGGAGTTGGTGCTCCGGTACACGCCGCCGCCGGTGCCGGCGTAGATCTTGTTGGGACTGGTCGGGTCAATGGCCAGGGAGAAGACGTAGTAGTTGGTCAGGCCGTAAGCCGCCTGGCTCCAGGAGGAGCCGCTGTTGGTGCTCTTGAAGACCCCGTTGCCGTAGGTCCCGGCGTAAACCTTGCTCGAACTGGTCGGGTCCACGGCCAGGGCGTAGACGTAGCCGTTGAAGAGACCGGTGTTGGCCGACGACCAGGAGTCGCCGCCGTTGCCGCTCCGGTAGATCCCGCCGCCGTAAGTCCCGGCGTAGACCCTGTCCGAGTCGCTCCGGGCCACGGCCACGGCCTGGGTGCGGAGCCGGCCCGGACCGTGGCTGGTCCAGTGGTTCAGGCCGGCCTGGCTCTCGGCCGGGGCCAGCAGGCCCAGTCCGAGGAGGCAGAACGCGATCAGAGCCCTGACCGGGCGGGATCGTCGGGTGGTCATGGCCTTCTCCCCTCGAGGTAATCGGCCGGGGCCGGCCTGGTCACCACGAAAATATCTTCTTCATGATCAGCGTATTTCAAAACCAGGGCCGGCGTCAAGGCGGCCGGACGCGGCCGGACCCCGCTCCTGTCCGCTTCAAGACAAAACCGCCGCGCTCGTTGATGTCTGTGTTCCCATCCTTCACGTCCTGATCCAGAGTGGTAAAGCGGTTATGCCGTCTGGAAAAGACCGCTTGATAAGAATCCGGAGCAGGAAAGGACATCGTCATGTTTGATACAGGCAGTACGGGATTCATGCTTCTGGCCACCAGCCTGGTCATGCTGATGACACCTGGGCTGGCCTTTTTTTATGGTGGACTGGTCGGTAGAAAGAACGTCCTGGCCATTATGATTCAGAGTTTTGTGTCTCTCGGTTGGACAACCATCTTGTGGCTTGCCTTCGGGTATTCCCTTTGCTTCAGCGGAGGCGAGGGAGGGGTTATCGGCAATCTGGATATGGCCTTCCTGGCCGGCACCAGCCTGAATGACGTTTTTACGGGAAATTCGGCCATCCCGCTCTATGTGTTTGTCGCCTATCAGATGATGTTCGCCATTATCACGCCGGCCCTGATTACCGGTGCGTTCACAAACCGGGTCAAATTCACCGCATACATGATTTTTCTGACCGTCTGGCTGATTTTCGTCTACTTCCCCCTGGTTCATATGGTCTGGGGAGGCGGACTGATGGCCAAACTGGGGGTTCTCGATTTCGCCGGCGGCATCGTCGTTCATGCGAGCGCCGGAATGGCGGCGCTGGCGTCGGTTTTCTACGTCGGGAAAAGAAGGATATTTGAGAAGGGCCCGCACAGCATCCCCTTGGTCGCCCTGGGAACGGCCTTGCTCTGGTTCGGATGGTATGGATTCAACGCCGGCAGCGAACTCATGGTGGACGCCATCACCGTCACCGCCTTCTTGAACACCGACGTGGCCGCATCTTTCGCCGGAATCACCTGGCTGATCATCGCCTGGATACTGGAAAAGAAACCCAAGTTTCTGGGCCTGTTGACCGGTTCCGTGGCCGGACTGGCCACCATAACCCCGGCGGCGGGATACGTCACCGTCCAGCACGCCGCCGTCATCGGCATCGTCTGCGGGATTGTCTGTTACGCCGCCGTCTCTCTCAAGAATAAACTTGGCTGGGATGATGCGTTAGACGTTTGGGGTGTTCATGGCGTCGGAGGCACACTGGGCGTAATCTTGCTGGGCATGTTTGCCTCAAAAGCCGTCAACCCGGCCGTAACCGTCAACGGTCTGTTCACCGGCGGAGGGGCGTCCTTTTTCCTGACCCAGACAATCGCCGTCCTTCTGGTTGGCGCGTATTGTTTCCTGTTCACCCTGGTCGTGCTGAAACTGATCAACCTGGTCACGCCCGTGAAAGTTACTTCCCAGGAAGAGGAGATCGGTCTGGATACTTCTCTTCATGGCGAAATCGCCTACGAAGATTTATAAGAAGGTACCCTCGAACCGACCGGGGCTTCACCGCCCCGGTCGGTTTTATGTCCAATTGGCCCACAAAGCCCCCGCTCTTCTTTACGAGTTCTCCCTGCAGCTTGCAGGCATCGAGCCCAAGACCACCAGGGTCGGTCGGCCCCGGTCGAACGGCTTTTTCGAGAGGCTCCGCTGGACCCTCTTGGACGAGCACTTCCGGATCAAGGGACGCCAGAAAGGCTCTGACTCGGTGGAGGAGATGCAGAAGGCTCCGGACGCCTGCCTGGCCCTCTGCAACCAGAAATGCCCGGGGCATGAAGGGCAGGCCACCCTACGGCCTTCTGCCACGGCCTCAAGCTCTTGACCCCTAAACCAGGAAAGGAGTCTAATAGAAAGCCGTTTAACGAAGCACCCGGCTGGAGGCGACGGTCAGGTAATCACTGTCATTGTAAACACTTAGGAATGGCATGGAGTAGATCGCGGCAATGACCCGGCTATTGATCGTTGATGACCATCCCACTCATGATTGCGCGCTGGGCAGTGCCTTGTCCGAAAAAGGCTACCAGGTCTATGTCACTGGGGCGAGAGCGGATGGTATCAAAATCGCCTCCAGTTATAAAATTGATATCATCCTGTGCAATCTAGAAAACCCCCGATCCGGGGAAAGGCTCGTTGAAGAACTGCAATGTTGCGAGGCCACGGAGACTATCCCGATATTTTATATATCTGCCGTACCTGATCTGGAAGTCATGCGAAGAATGATGTCCCTGGGCGCCGATGACTTTTTTATCGTTCCGGTTGACGTTATGGGACTAATCCAGGCGATCGAAACAAGACTTAAAAAAAGGAGGGCCCTTGAAGACAGGATAAACCGGGCAATCCAAACATCCTTTGAAGGAGATGGGGAAATGCCGGGGCCGGTTGATCATTTTATCGTGACAATAGGCTGCCGGTTGAAATTCATTAAATTCAGCGATGTAGTCTGTATCCTGGCCCAAAAGGAGTACTCTCTTATTAAAACAAAAGACCTGAGTAAAATACTTGTGAGAAGATCTTTAAGAAGATGGATGCGTTTGCTGCCGTCCAATATTTTTCTTAGGATTCATCGTTCCACTATTATTAATATTGAGGCGATTGAAAAATTGACGAAACTGAAGGATCGCAGCTATGTTGTCTATCTGAAAGGCATCGAAGAGCCTTTCCCCTTGAGCCAGCGGTTTATGAATATCATGCGCAGAACGTTTCCAGTGGTTTGAACAAAACGATTTCAGGTGTCCTGTCCGCCGGATCCTCCGGAACCTGGCCCAGCCGGTTCCCATTCCCGATTGAGGCATCCTGTCGCATGGTTTTCCGATAAAAAGACACCTTCTCCTGGACACGCCTATTTCAAGGCCCAGGCCGGCCCCGGGGGGCAGTGGCTTTCTCGGCCGGGCCGTAATATGCTCTCCTTGGGATCGGCCCAACCCGCCGATCCGGGAGGGGGAGGTGGATGATGAAACCTAGACGCTGGCTGGCCTTGACCCTGATCGTCTGCCTCGGCCTGGTCTGGCTGGGCCAGGCCGGCGCCGCGGCCCAGGAGAGGAAGGAGCTAGACCTTCTCCTGACCAACGACCTGCACGGCCAGCTCGAGCCCATGCCGGCCGGCCGGAGCGGGGCCGCCGAAGGCGGCCTGGCCCGGCTGGCCGCGGCCGTGGCCGAGATCAGGAACGGCCGGGCCGGCCAGAGCCTGCTCCTGTCCGCGGGCGACGATTTGACGGGCCGCTTCTTCCGGTTCTTCCACGGCCGGGCCACCTACGCGGTCATGGACCGGATCGGCTACGACGCCGGCACCTTGGGCAACCACGAGTTCGACCTGGGGCCCCAGGTCCTGGCCGAGGCCCTGGGCTACCGCAAGTTTCCCGCGATCGAGTCCAACCTCCGGCCCGTCCCGGGCGGCCCCCTCAAGGACCAGTTCGCCGACTACCTGGTCCTGGAGCGCGGCGGCCTCAAGATCGGGCTGCTGGGCCTGATGACCCCGGACCTGGCCCTCATCAGCCGGGTGGAGGACTCGGTCAGCCTGGAGGATCTGAATGGCCAGGCCGGACGGGCGGTCAGGCTCCTCCGGGAGCGGGAGGGCGTAGACCTGGTCGTGGCCGTGACCCACATCGGCCTGGACCTGGACCGCCGCCTGGCCGCCGGCGTCGGTGGGCTGGACGTGATCTGCGGCGGCCACTCCCACACTCTGCTGCCGGCCGGCCAGGAGGTCGTGGTCGACCGGCCGGACGGCGGCCGGACAGTGATCGTCCAGGCCGGGTCCAGGGGCCAGTACCTGGGCCGGTTGAGCCTCAGCCTGACCGACGGCCGGATCGCCACCCACCAGTGGCGGCCCCGCCGCCTGACCGAAGAGTCGCCCCAGGACCGGCAAGTGGCCGAGATGATCGCCGCCTTCAAGGGGCAGCTGCCGGCCGCCCTGGTCCTGGCCCAGTGCAAGGTGCCCTTGGACCTGCGCCGGGAGACGGTCCGGACCCGGGAGGCGGCGGCGGGCAACCTGATCGCCGACATCCTCCGGACCTCGCTCAAGACCGATCTGGCCCTGGTCAACGGGGGCAACATCCGGGGCGACCGGATCGCCCCGGCCGGGCCGGTGACCACTGAGCTGATCCAGGAGATGCTGCCCTTTGGCAACGAGGCCATCATCCTCAACCTCAGCGGCCAGACCATCCGGGAGGCTCTGGAATGGGGGGCCGGCCGCCTGCCCCAGGCCGAGGGCGTCTTCCTCCAGGTCTCGGGCCTGCGCTACTCCCTGAGGACCGGCCGGCCGGCCGGCGAACGGGTCGTCGAGATCCAGGTCCCGGGCCCGGAGGGCGGCTGGAAGCCCCTGGACAGGAGCCGGATCTACAGCGTGGCCACCAGTTCCTTCCTGGCCGGCGGCGGGGACGGCTTCGCCATGCTCAAGGGGGCCCAGTCGCGGGCGACCTACCTCAGCCTCAGCGCGCTGGTCGAGAACGCCCTGAAGCAAGGCCAGGAGATCGCCCCCCGGCTCGAGGGCCGGATCAGGTTCCTCCAGTGAGCCGGCTGGGGAAAGAGGGCCCGGGTCCCTCTCCGGCCGGACCTCTGCCGGCGAACCTGGCCGAGATCATCGAGGCGCGCTGGTTCTGGTTCCGGGAGGTCCTGGTCAGGCTGCCCGGGGCCCAGTCCGGCCGGGAGGAAGAGCTGACCTGGGTCATCACCGGCCTGCCCTCGGCCGCCTTCAACGTCGTCCTGGGGGGCAGATTCCGGATCGAGGGCCTGGAGGCCAGGCTCGAGGCCACCCTGGACCGCTTCAGGGGGCAGGGACTGCCCCTGACCTGGTGGCTGGGCCCCAGCGCCAGTCCGGCCGATCTGGGCGCCCGCCTGGAGGCCCGGGGCCTGGTCCGGGGTGAGGAGCTCACGGGCATGGCCCTGGACCTGAGCCGCACTCCCGACGGCCCGGCCAGGGAAGTACCCCCGGAGCTGAAGATCGAGCGGGTGGCCGACCCCGAGGGCCTCAGAGGAGTCCTGGAGCTCTTCGCCGCGGCCATGGGGGCCAGTCCTGCCGGCGCCAGGCCGATGTTCGAGGCCCTCTCCGGGCTCGACTTCGGCCCGGACGGCCTCCTGGGCCACTACCTCGGCCGAGTGGCCGGCCGGCCGGTGGCCACGGCCTCGGTCCTGATCGACCGGAAGGCGGCCGGCCTCTTCCTGGTCAGCACCGAGTCGGCTTTCCAGGGGCGGGGCCTGGCCCGGGCCATGAGCGCCGCCGCCCTGGCCGAAGCCAGATCCAGGGGCTGCCGCCTGGCCGTGCTCCAGGCCACGGATCTGGGCCGGCGGCTCTATCTCAAGCTGGGCTTCCGGGAGCACTGCCGCCTGATCCCCTTCCGCTGGCCGGCCTGATGAGGCCGGCCGGTCCGTTGGACCCGCTCCGGCGGACGGGGCGGCATCAAGCCTCGGGCCGAGCCGGCCCGGTTGGAGCGAGCCGAGGGTCCGGGACTTGAGAGTCCTTCTATTAAATCCGCCCTTTTCCGGCCGGGTGAGTCAGGGTCGCTACAACCGGGCCTGGCCGCCCCTGGACCTCCTCAACGCCGCGGCCCTCCTGGAGCGAGCCGGCCATTCGGTCCGGCTCCTGGACGGCCGGGCCCGGCCGTCCGCCTTCGGCCGCCTCGAGGCCGAGGCAAATTGGGCCGAGCTGATCGTCCTCGACTCCAGCCCCCTGGACCGCTGGCAGTGCCCCAACCTGGAGCTGGAGCCGGTCATCGGGACGGCCGGGCGGCTCAAGGGGCGGCCCCTCTTCGTCTGCGGCGTCCAGGGGACCCTCTTTCCCGAGGAGGTGCTGGGCCTGACCGGCGCGGCCGGGGTCATCCGGGGCGAGCCCGAGGGGGCCGTCCTGGACCTGGCCCAGGGACGGGACCCGGAGGAGGTGACCGGGCTGACCTTCCGGCGCTCCGGCCGGGCGGCGGCCAACCCGGACCGGCCGCCCTTGGACCTGGCCGGCCTGCCGCGGCCGGCCTATCACCTCGTCGACCTCAAGGACTACGGCTACGAGCTCTTGGGCCCGCGCCTGGGCCTCATAGAGACGGGCCGGGGCTGCCCCTTTGAGTGCGCCTTCTGTCTCAAGGTCATGTACCCGGGCCGGCTCAGGAGCAAGCCGGTCGGCCAGGTTCTGGACGAGGTGGATCACCTGGTCCGGGAGCGGGGAGCCAGGAGCGTCTACTTCATCGATCTGGAGTTCACCGCCCGGCGGCCGGCCGTGGTCGAGCTCTGCCAGGGACTCATTAGGCGCGGCCTCAACTTCCGCTGGGCCTGTCAGACCAGGCTGGACCAGGTGGACGAGGACTTGCTCAGATTGATGAAGCGGGCCGGGTTGAGGCTGATCCACTTCGGCCTGGAGACGGCCAGCCTGGAGAGCCTTGCCCGGGCGGGCAAGCTCTGGCGGCCCGAGGCGGCCGGCCGGGTCCTGGAGGCGGCCCGCCGGCTCGGGCTGGTGACGGCCGGCTTCTTCATGGTCGGGCTGCCCGGCGAGGGCCTCAAGGAAGCCCGGGCCACCCTGGACCTGGCCCTGCGGCTCAAGCCCAGCCTGGCCTCCTTCCACGCCCACACCCCCTATCCCGGCACCGGCCTGGGCCTGGCTGCCCGGAGCTGGACCGAGTGGAGCCGGCAAGCCAGGGAGGGGGAGCGGCGCTGGGCCCTTTTTCTGAGGCGGGCCTACCTGCGCTACTACCTCCGCCCCGCCGGCCTGGCTGCGGGCTGGAGGGTTTTGAGAGCCGGGGGCGGTCTGGGGCCGCTCAGGCTCTGGCTGGGGTTTCTCAAGTGAGCGGCTACTCCGTCTTCATCCCGGTCTTCAACGAGGCCGAGATCATGGAGGCCAACCTGCTCCGGCTCCTGGCCCACCTGGAAACCCTGGGCCGGCCCTTCGAGGTCCTGGTCGGCTCGAACGGCTCCACCGACGCCACCACGGCCATCGGCCGCCGCCTGGCCCAAAGCCTCGAGCCGGTCAGGTTCTTCCATCTCCACCGCCGGGCGCCGGGCTGGGCCTTCCGGGAGGGGGTCAGACGGGCCGAGTACGAGACGATCATCACCCAGGACATGGACTTGAGCGTGGACCTGGGCTTCATCGCCGCGGCCCTGGAGCTGATGAGCCGGGCCGACCTGGTCATCGGCTCCAAGAAGATGGGCCGCCAGCACCGCTCCCCTGTCCGGGTGGCCGGCTCGGGGGCGTTCATCCTCCTGGCCCGGCTGCTGCTCAAGCTGGGCTATCAGGACTACTCCCTGGCGGCCAAGGCTTTTCGCCGCTCCCTGGTCCGCCGCTTCGAGGCCTGGATCGGGCCGGGTACGTCCTACGTTCTCAATCTCATCTGCCTGGCCCAGCGCCAGGGCTTCAGGATCAAGGAGGTGCCGGTCTTCTGCCGGGACGAGCGGGAGAGCCGCTTCAACCTGGCCCGGGAGGGACTCCATCGCTTCGCCGGACTGGGCCAGCTCTGGCTGAGGGTCCGGCTGGGCCGAGGCGGGCCCTGGCCGGAGGGGCTTGACCTGGGTGAGGAAGGCGGACTACAGTGACGGCAAATGTATATTGGATATTAATGTGAGGGGGACTGTGGGTGGCGGAGATGGCTGACCAAGAGCGGCAAGACAGACCACTCATCCTGGTGGTTGACGACGATCCGGCCGTCCTGGAATTGCTGGCCGAGACGGTCGAGGGACTCGGTTTCGCGGTCGAGAGGGCCGCCGACGGGGCCCAGGCCCTGGAGCTGATCAGGGCCAAGCGCTTCGGCCTGGTCGTCTGCGACCTGGAAATGCCCAAGATCAACGGCCTCCAGTGCATCCAGGGAGCGGCCGAGGCCGATCCGACCCTGCCCTTCCTCATGGTCACGGGCACGCCCGGAGCCCAATCCTTCGCCGATCTGGCCAAGGTCGGCGCCTCGGACCTGATCCTCAAGCCCATCAGGGCCGCCGAGCTGGAGATCAAGATCAGGCGCGCCCTGCACGAGCGGGAGCTCAGCGAGCGCAACCTCCTTTTAAGCCAGCGCCAGGCCAGCCTCTCGGCCAAGATGTCCCAGCTCATCGAAATCGCCTCGGACCTGGTCAGCGAGCTGGATTTCGACCGCCTCTTCAACCTGGTCCTGGAAAAGACCTCGGAGATCATGGAGGCCGAGCGCTCCAGCCTGTTCATCGTCGACCGCGAGGCCGGCGAGCTCTGGACCAAGGTCGCCCAGGGCGTCGGCCAGATCAGGATGCCCCTGGGCCGGGGCGTGGCCGGCCGGGTGGCGGACACCGGCGAGACCATCAACACCCCGGACGCCTGGACCCTGGACTTCTTTGACCGCTCCTGGGACGAGAAGCACAACTTCCGGACCCAGGCCATGCTCTGCACCCCGGTGCGCAACCGGGAGAACGAGATCATCGGCGTTCTGCAGGTCATCAACAAGATGACCGCTCCCAGCTTCACCGCCGAGGACGAATACCTCCTCACGGCCTTGGCCTCGCTGGTGGCCATCGCCCTGGAGAACGCCGGCCTCATGGAGGAACAGAAGGCCTCCTTCGAGAGCTTCATCAGGACCCTCTCGGCCACGGTCGACGCCCGGCACCCCTTAACCGCCGGCCACTCCGAGCGGGTGACCCGCTACGCGGTCATCATCGGCCAGGAGATGGGCCTGGGCGATGAGGACATGGAGTCCCTCAAATACTCCGCCCTGCTTCACGACATCGGCAAGCTGGGCGTGCCCGACCGGGTTCTCCTCAAGAACGGGCGCTTCGACGACGAGGAGCGCCAGACCATGAACGCCCACGCCTCCAAGTCCCGCGAGATCCTGAGCAACATCCGCTTCCCCAAGATCCTCAAGGAGGTGCCCGAGTTCGCCGGGGCCCACCACGAGAGGATCGACGGCCGGGGCTACACCGAGGGGCTCGAGGGCGAGAAAATCCCCCTGGCCTCGCGGATTCTGGCCGTGGCCGACGTCTTCGACGCCCTGACCTCGCCCCGGGACTACCCCAAGTACGACGGCGGCGAGAACATGAGCCACGCGCCCATGCCCCTGGCCCGGGCCGTGGGCATCATCCGCAACGACGCCGGGACGGCCTTTGATCCCGGCGTGGTCGAGATCTTCAATCGCTGCCTGGATCAGATTCTGGAGAGCGAGCGGGGCGGCCACTTCCCCGAGCCTTACATCGCGGCCTTCCAGGAGGCGGCCGCCGCCCCGGCCTCAGAGTAGCGGCCGGGCCTGGGCGGCCAGGAGATCGGGCAGTTCGAGCAGGCTGTTGAGGAGCCGGCTGGGCGAGAAGAGGACCAGCAGGCCCGGCTCCCTGTCGCCGCAGGTCAGGCAGTAGACGGGCAGGTTGTTGGCCCGGCCGGCCAGGATGTCGCCCTCGGTGTCGCCCACCAGGACGGCCGGACCGGGGTGACGGTCCAGATCCTCGGCCAGCAGGTCCCGCTTGGTCGGCCAGCCGTCGGGACGCTCCCCCCGCATCAGAATCCGGCTCAGGAAGGGGCTCAGGCCCAGGCGGTCCAGCTGGGCCGAGAGGAGCTTGGGGCGGCGGCGCATGGTCGCCAGGACCAGCTCGAAGCCGTCACCGGCCAGGCGGGGCAGGACCGCGCCGGCCCCTTCGGCCAGGCGGTCCAGGGCCAGGTACTCCGGCTCCTCCCGGAGCCGGTTCTGCCGCGCCAGGTACTCCTCCGGCTCCAGGGGCGGTTCGGTCAGCAGGGCGATGGTTCTCTCGCCCACACCTAAACGGCGGCAGGCCCAGTAGTGGCCCTCGGCCAGGGGCCGGCCGCCGCAGGCGCGGGCGGCCTCCTGGTGGACCCTGACGTAGCGGGCCCGGGAGTCCAGGAGGGTGCCGCTCAGATCGAAATAGACGATCATCAGAGCTGGTCCAGGGCCTCGTCGCAGGATTCCAGGACGGTGAAGATGGCGCTGAAGCCGGTCAGGTCGAAGATCTCCCTGACGTACTGGCTCAGGTGGCAGAGGACCAGCCGGCCCTCGCGGGAGTCTATCTCCTTGAGCAGCTTCAGCAGGACCTGGAGCCCGGCGCTGGAGATGTAGTCCACGTCGGACAGGTTCAGGGCCAGCTTGATCTCGCCCCGGCCGACCACGGCCTTGAGTCGCTCCTCGGCCTGGGAGGCGGCGTTGGCGTCCAGGCGGCCATGCAGGGACAGGATCAGGCCCTGCTCTTCTTTTTTCTCCGTGATTTCCATGCTTCCCCGCTCAGGTGCTCAGGGCCAGGTCTTCGACCAGATTGTCGGCCCAGGAAAGAATGAAGCGCCGCTGCTCCTCGGTGGCGTAGCCGCAGCAGGAGCAGCGCAGTCCGCTGGCCGGCCGGATCAGGAACTCCAGCCTCAGGTAGTCGGGCCCCAGTTCCACGGCGAAGCGGTGGGGCCGGCACTCGCCGTGGCCGGCCTGCTCCTCGGTCAGCAGGTCTTCGGCCAGTTCGACCCAATAGAGATCCTCCACCGGAGAGGCCGCGGTCCGGTCCTCGAGATAGGCCCTCAGCCGGGGCAGGTCGGCCTTTCTGAGCTCGTCCAGGACCAGGGCTCTCACAGCGACTCACCCCCGGCCCTGGGTCGCCCGCCGCGCCAGGCGTCTATGACCCCGAAGATCCAGCAGGCCAGCATCAGCCCCAGAACGATGATCAGGCCGGTCTGATTCTGGGAGGCCAGGGTCTTGGCCAGGAGGCTCAGTCGCTCCCCGGCCGGCGGCAGCTGGTCGCTCAGGGCGGCCGCGGCCCGGTTGAGGCTCAGGAAAAAGGCGGCCAGGAGGGCCATCACCAGCAGGCTCATGGCCGCGATGAGCAGCCCGCCCCGGCGCAGCCGGCCGGTGTAGAGCTGGCCTAGGCCGGGCAGGACCAGGCCCGAAAGCAGAACGGCAATGAAGGCTCTTTTCATGGGGCCTCATCAGGACTCTTCTTCGTAACGGATCAACTTAACCAAGGGCCGGCCGGCTGTCAAGGCGGTCTAGAGCCGCTCCAGGAGCTGCCGGGCCAGGGCGGCCGACTCTGACTTGGGGAAGCGGCTCAGGCATTCCTCCAGGGCGGCCCGGGCCCGCTTGAAGCGGCCCAAGTTGGCCTCGGTCAGTCCGATCTTGAGCAGGGCGTCGGGCACCTTGCGGCCCTTGGGGTAGTGGTCCAGGACCGCCTGGAAGGCCCCCAGGGCCAGGACCCACTGTTTCTGGGCGAAGTAGGTCTCGCCGATCCAGTACTGGGCGTTGACGGCCAGGGGGTGCTCGGGATAGGCCTCCAGGAAGGCGACCAGGCTGTGGCGGGCCTTGGGGTAGGCCCCGGCGAAGTAGTGGCCCAGGCCGAAGCGGTAGAGCTGGTCCGGGTCCCGGGGCAGGTCCTGGGGCTCGGCCCCGGCCCCCGGCTCCGGCGGCCTGGTCACGGGGCTCTCTCCGGGCTTTTCGGTCCGGGCCAGGCGGATTTTCTGGAGGGCCTCGGCGGCCAGGCGGAGGCTCTCCTCGGCCTCGGTCCGGGCCTTGCCCTCGAGGTCGTAACGCTCGACCGGCGGGATCTCCCGGTCCCCGGCCTCGAGGCGGCCGATCTTTTCCGCGGCCGAGGCGGCCAACTCCTGGGAGGACCTGATCTCGTCCTCGGCCTCGGCGGCCTGGGGGCTTAAAGCGGCCTCCTGGCGGACCTGGTCGGCCTGAGCCAGCTTCTCCTTGATGGCCGCGGTGTTCGAGGTGGCGCAGCCCCAGGCCAGGACCAGCAAGGCCGGCCCCAGGGCCCATCGGGACAGGCTGATGAGGCTGGACAAGGTTCGCTCCCCGGAAGACCGAGAGCCATAGTAGCAGCCGGCCGGGCCAATTGGCAAGCCGCGGAGTTGACACCCTCGGGGTCGAGCGGATAAGATAAACCCCCTATCGAGGGGAAAGCTGTTGACCCAAGAGGCCCAGCCCCAAAGCCGGCCCGGCCAGCTCGATTTTGATCCGGCCAGACCGGCCGTCTCATACCTGAACCTGGCCGTCCGGATCATCAAGGATCCGCGAGCCTCCTTCCAGGCCATGCCCCTGGCCGCCGGCTACGGCCCGCCGGCCCTTTTCGCCCTCATCTCCTTTCTGATTCCGGGGCTGATCGTGGCCCTGGTCAGCCAGAACTTCAGCGCCGTGCCCATCTATCTCATGGCCATGGGGAGCTGGCTCTTCGTCACCCTGCTCATTCACGTGGCCGCCACTAAACTGATGGCCGGCCGGGGCCCCTTCCAGGCCACCTTCCGGGTCTCGGCCTACACCAGCTTCACCAACCTGGTCGGCTGGCTGAGCGTCTTCGGGGTCAGTGGGGCCATGTTCGGCCTGGCCGCCAGCCTTTTCGGGCTCTACCTGACCGGCCAGGGTCTGGCCGTGGTCCACCGTCTCTCCCTGGCCCGGGCCTTTCTGGCCCTGGGCGTGGTCATGGGCTTCTTCTTCATTCTGGCCGGCAGCCTGGTCCGACAGTCATGAAATTCCGGGCCCTTCTGGGTGTCGGCCTGGCCCTGATCCTGGCCTGGGGCTTGGCCGGCGCCGCGGACCAGCCCCCTCAGCCCCAGGAGCAGGAGCCGATCCGGGGGATCGTCCTGCTCATGGACGAACAGGCTCCCCTCGAGCCCGGCCAGAATCGGGTCGCCCTGCTGGTGGTCGGGATCAACCCGGGTTTTCACTTCAACGGCCCTGACCCGCCCTTGGACTGGCTCAAGCCGACCCGGCTCCTGTTAGAGGACCATCCCCAGGTCAAGGTCGAGTCGGTCCAGTTCCCGGAGCCGGCGGTCAAGCAATTTTCCTTCGCCGACAAGCCCCTGCCCATCTACGAGAAGATGCTCGTCATCCGGCTGGGCCTCAAGGTGGCCCCCCAGGCCGAGGCCGGAGAGGTCAGGCTCGGGGCCCGGCTGGAGTACCAGGCCTGCACCGACAAGGTCTGCCTGGAGCCCAGCCAGCGGGAGTTCAACCTGGCCCTGGTGGTGGTCCCGCCCGGCTCGGCCAGCCCCCAGGCCGGCCAGCCCGCGGAGGAAGAGGGGGCGCACCCCTGGACCGGCAAGCTGTGGTGGCTGCTCCTGTCCACCTTCCTGGGCGGCCTGGCCCTCAACCTGACCCCCTGCGTCTACCCCTTGATCCCCATCACCCTGGCCTACTTCAGCGGCCAGAGCCGGACCAGGTCGGGCCTGCTGGCCCTTTGCGGCGCCTATCTCGTGGGCCTGATGGCCACCTACACCGCCCTGGGCCTGGTCGCGGCCCTGAGCGGCCAGATCCTGGGCGCGGCCCTGCAGCACCCGGCCGTCCTGATCGGGGTGGCCCTGATCCTCCTGGCCCTGGCCGGCTCCATGTTTGGCCTCTACGAGTTCCGCCTGCCCAACTGGCTGACCCGGCTGGGCGGGGCCGGGGCGGGCCGGCGGGGCTGGATTGGCTCCCTGCTCATGGGCCTGACCCTGGGCCTGGTGGCCGCGCCCTGCCTGGGGCCGTTCACCCTGGGCGCGCTCACCTTCGTGGCCCAGCGAGGCGATCCCTGGCTGGGCACGGTGGTCTTCGCCTGCCTGTCCCTGGGGCTGGGCCTGCCCCTGGCCGTCCTGGGGCTCTTCTCCACCGGCCTGAGCCGCCGGCTGCCGGCCTCGGGCCCCTGGCTGATCTGGATCCGGGGAGTTCTGGGCGCGGTCCTGGTGCTCCTGACCGTCTACCTGCTCCGGCCCCTCTTCGGCGAGGCCGCCTGGCACTGGCTCATCGGCCTGGTGGCCGTGGCCGCGGCCGGCTGGACCTACCTGAGCGGCCGGGCGGTCTGGCGGCCGGCCCGCCTGGGCCTGAGCCTGGCCTGGCTGGTCCTGGCCGGCTTCCTCTTGGCTCCCCTGACCCAGCCCCTGCCGTCCCCCTGGCCCCACTATTCGCCCCAGGCCCTGGAGCAGGCCCGGGGCCGGCCGGCCGTGATCAAGTTCCAGGCGGACTGGTGCGCGCCCTGCCGGGCCCTGGAGAAGTACTTCCAGAGGCCGGAGGTGCTCAAACTGCTCGAGGGAGTGGCTTACTTCAAGGTCGACCTGACCGAGGCCACCAATGAGGCCAACCAGGCCGTGGCCCGCCAGTACCTGGTCCGGGGCGTGCCCACCGTGGCCTTCCTGGACCCCCAGGGCCGGGAGATCGAGGAGCTGAGGCTGGTCGGCCTGGTCGGCCCCGATGAGCTGGTCAGGCGGCTCACCCGCCTGCTGGAGCTGAGCCGGACCGGAGTGGACCAGGGGAAGAAGCCGGGCGGGGGCTGAGGCTCAGCCCTGGCGTTTGACCCTGAATCCGCCAGGCCCCTGGATGTAGTCGGCCGCCCGGGCCCGGGTCTCGTGGCCGGCCAATACGTGAAAGACCCTCAGCTTGTTCAGGTAGGCCGGAGCGAAGAGGCCCAGGGGCACGAAGGCCACCTGGCGGCCCATGCGCTCGACGATTGATCTGACCCGGGGCGAGGGCGGGGACTTGGCCAGGTAGGCCACCACCCGCTCCCGGCTGTAGTCGGCCCCGGCCAGGAGGAGCCGCTCGGCCTTGGTCCGGGCCAGGTCGAAGTAGGCGTCCTGCCAGACGTCGTACATCCTCAGCGGCGGGTAGGTCATGACCAGGCCGCCGTAGAGGCAGCGGCTGATCCCCGGCCCGATCAGGTCCTGGCCCGGCCGGGTGGCGTAGAGGGCCATGTCCGACTCGTCCTGGTGCTCGCCCAGCCAGGTCAGCTTCCAGGGAAACTTCTCCGCCTCGCCCTGGTCCGGATCAAAGACGACCACCACCGCCCCGACCTTGCCCCTGATCGGCCGCTCCTCGAAGACGTAGAGCCTCTCCTCGCAGATCCGGCGCAGGGTCTCCCGGAAGTCGACGCCGTCCAGGAGCGAGCAGGTGAAGGGCTCGACCCGGCGGTTGGCCTCGGCCAGGCGCTTGAGGGCCTTGCGGGCCAGATCGCGGCCGAAGCCCTCGATGACCAGGTCCTCGGGCGGGAAGGAGCAGATGCCGCCGCCGGCCCGCCAGGCCTCGGCCCACTGGCCGGGATAGTCCTCGACCCGCTGGGGCCTGGAGGGCAGGGGGACCAGCCGGGGCCTGGTCCGGCGGAGGGGCTTGAAGAAGCGGACCGTCTTGCGGTTCCGGCCCAGGTCCTCGGCCCTGAGGCGGACGGTCTCCCAGCCCGGCTCCAAGTCCCGCCAGGGGTACTCGACCGCCCGCTGCCAGACGTGATGGGCGAACTCGTCGCCGGCCAGGCCCCGGGCCGAGATGACCAACTGGAAGAAATCGGGCGTCAGGCGCCGGCCCAGCAGGGCCCAGTTGCGCCTGAACTGCCGGAGGATCTTGAACTGCCAGGGCTGGATCTCCTGGCCGGTCTCCCGGTTGAGGTCCTGGGCCGCGGCCTGGAGGATGTCCTCCTGGACCAGAAGTCGGTCCGGGGCGGCCCCGCCCTCCCGCCGCCAGTCCTCGTAGGCCCGCATCAGCCGGGGCAGCTCGGTGGTGCACTCCTTGATGGATTCCGGGTCCAGGTTGGCCGGCCGGCAGGCCGGGGCCTTGACCCGGCTCAGGGGCAGGGCCTGGGGCGAATCGAGGCGGGCCAGAATCCGGCCGGCGTGGCCCAGGCCGCAGACGAAGAGGACCCGCTCGAAGCGGCCGGTCAGCTCCTGGAGGCGCTGGGCCATGGTCGCCTCCCTGAGCTCGTCCTGGGCCGTCGGGGCGGGCGGCCGCTCCAGGAAAGGCCGGCTGAAGCTATCCAGGCCCAGCCGGGCCAGGGCGTAGGGGTCGGGCCAGGCCTCGGCTAGGTCCGGGTAGTCCTCCACCTCGGCGTCGACCAGGAAGGAGGGCCGGTCCTCCTCCCGGGCCAGGCGGAGGGCCTCGCTGAGGGGATCGGTGGGCTCGATGAGGAGGTAGCGGACCCGGCTCTGCCGCTCGGCCAGGACGACCGAGAGGTGGGGCAGCCGGGCCACGGCCTGACCGACGGCCCGGGTCAGGCTCCGGGGCAGCTCCACGGCCACGGCCTGGGGCCGGTACTCGGCCCAGGCCCGCCTGACCTCGACGGCGAACTCCATCCGGCCGTGGAGGACGGGGACCAGGCGGAGGTTGCCCTTGAGCAGCGAACCAGGGGGCATGTCTCAAGGATAGCCGGCCGGCCGGGGCCGGTCAATCGGGCCGGGTCAGGATCGCCCGGCCTGCTCTCTGATCTCGGCTACCTGGCCGCCGGTGATCCTGATCAGGTCCTGGGGGGACAGGCTGAAGAGAGCGTGAGGAGTCCCGGCCGCGGCCCAGATGGCCTCGAAGGCCAGCAGATCCCGGTCGATGAAGGTCCTGATCGCCTCCAGGTGGCCCACCGGGGGCACGCCGCCGATGGCGAAGCCGGTCCTGGCCCGGACGAAATCCGCGTCGGCCCGGCCGATGGGCTCGCCGGCCAGGCGGCCCAGCTTGGCCGTGTCCACCCGGTTGGCCCCGCTAGCGATGACCAGGACCGGATCATCGGAGCTCTTGCCCCGGAAGACCATGGACTTGGCGATCTGGGCCGTCTGGCAGCCCACCGCGTCGGCCGCCTCCTGGGAGGTCCTGGTCGAGTCGGGCATGAGGCGGACCCGGGCGGCCAGGCCAAACTCATCCAGGGCGGCCTGGACCTTGGCCGCGCTGGCCGGCAAGGCGTCGGTCATAATCTGCTCCCCTTGGTTTAGCGGCTGAATTCCGGCGGCTCAGTCCCCGACGGTGACCCGCTTGAAGCGCTTCTTGCCGGCCCGGACCAGCGAGCCCTCGGGCTTGAGGAGCTCCCTGGCCGGCTGATCAAAGGCGGCCACCTTGACCTCGTCCACGTAGGCCCCGCCCTGGCCGATGAGCCGCCGGGCCTCGGAGCTGGAGGCGCAGAGGCCGACCTTGGCGAAGAGCTGAAAGGCGGCCAGGCTGTCGTAATCCTCCTGGCTGATCACGGCCGTGGGCACGTCGTCGGCCGAGCCCCGGCCCCTGAAGGCGGCCTGGGCCGCCCGCCGGGCCGCCTCGGCCTCTTCTTGGCCGTGGTTGAGGCTGGTCGCCTCGAAGGCCAGGACCTCCTTGGCCCGGTTGATCTCGGCGCCCTCGAGCCGGCCCAGCTCGCGGACCTGGTCCAGGGGCAGGAAGGTGAAGTAGGCCAGGAAGCGCTCCACGTCGGCGTCGTCGGTGTTGATCCAGAACTGGTAGTAGTCATAGGGGCTGGTCAGGTCCCCGTCCAGCCAGACGGCCCCGGACACGGTCTTGCCCATCTTGGCCCCGGTGGCCGTGGTGATGAGGGGGAAGGTCAGGCCGTAGAGCTGGGGGCCGCCCAGGCGGCGGGTCAGATCGATGCCGGCGGTGATGTTGCCCCACTGGTCGTTGCCGCCCATCTGGAGCCGGCAGTCGTAGTTGAGGGCCTGGTGGTAGAAGTCGTAGGCCTGGAGGAGCATGTAGTTGAACTCAATAAAGGACAAGCCGGTCTGAGAGTCCAGGCGCAGTTTGGCTGACTCGTAGCTGAGCATCCGGTTGACCGAGAAGTGGCGGCCGATGTCGCGCAGGAACTCGATGTAGTTGAGGGGGCAGAGCCAGTCGGCGTTGTTGAGGAGGAGGGCCTTGTCCTGGCCGAACTCGATGAAGCGGGCCAGCTGCCGCTTGAGGCCCTCGGCGTTGGCGTTGATCTTCTCCCGGGTGAGCATCTGGCGCATCTCGGTCTTGCCCGAGGGGTCGCCCACCAAGCCGGTGCCGCCGCCCACCAGGGCGATGGGCCGGTGGCCGTGGCGCTGCAGGTGGGCCAGGGCCATGATCGGCAGGAGGCTGCCCACGTGGAGGCTGGCCGCGGTCGGGTCGAAGCCGATGTAGGCGGTCACCGTGGTTTTATCCAGGAGTTCGGCCAGGCCGGCCTCGTCGGTGCACTGGGCCAGAAAGCCCCGCTGGCTCATCGTCTCTAGAAATCCCAATCCAGTCTCCTCAACGGGCGAATTCTACCGCTCTGGTCTCGCGGATGACCGTAATCTTGATCTGGCCCGGATACATCAGCTCCTCTTCGATCTTGCGGGCCACGTCCCTGGAGAGCAGGACGGCCTCGTCGTCCGAGATCTGGGCGCTCTCGACGATGATCCTGACCTCCCGGCCGGCCTGGATGGCGTAGGACTTCTCCACCCCCTTGAACGAGGTGGCGATCCGCTCCAGGTCCTCCAGCCGCTTGATGTAGCTCTCCAGCATCTCCCGCCGGGCGCCCGGCCTGGCCCCGGAGAGGGTGTCGGCCGCCTGGACCAGCACGGTCAGCATCGAGGTGACCGGTATGTCCTCGTGATGGGCGGCGATGGCCTCGACGATGTGGGCCGCCTCGCCGTGCTTCTTGGCCAGGTCGGCGCCGATGAGGGCGTGGGGACCCTCGACCTCGTGATCGACCGCCTTGCCGATGTCGTGGAGCAGTCCGGCCCGCTTGGCCAGCTTGGGGTTGAGGCCCAGCTCCGAGGCCATGATCCCGCAGAGGAACGCCACCTCCAGGGAGTGCTGGAGCACGTTCTGGGCGTAGGAGGAGCGGTACTTGAGCCGGCCCAGGAGCTTGATCAGCTCGGTGTGAATGCCGTGGACGCCGACGTCGAAGGCGGCCTGCTCGCCGGCCTCGCGGATCTGGCCGTCCAGCTCGGCCTCGACCTTCTGGACCACCTCCTCGATGCGGGCCGGGTGGATGCGGCCGTCGGTGATGAGCCTCTCCAGGGAGATACGGGCCACCTCGCGCCTCAAGGTGTTGAAGCCGGAGAGGATGACCGCCTCGGGCGTGTCGTCGATGATCAGGTCAATGCCCGTGGCCGCCTCCAGGGCTCGGATGTTGCGGCCTTCGCGGCCGATTATCCGGCCCTTCATCTCCTCCGAGGGCAGATGGACCACCGAGACCGTCTTCTCGGCCACGAAATCGCCGGAGTAACGCTTGATGGCCAGGGAGATGATCTCCTTGGCCTTGCGGTCGGCCGTCTCCCGGGCCTCTGTCTCGATCCGCTTGATCAGCTTGGCCGCCTCGTGCCTGGCCTCCTCCTCCATGCTCAGGACCAGCCGCTCCTTGGCCTCGGCGGCGCTCATGCAGGCCACCCTCTCCAGCTCGACCTGGCACTCCCTGGTCAGAATCTCGTACTGGGCCTTTCTGGCCTCGACCTGGGCCTCCCGCTCGGCCAGACCATCCTCCTGCCGGCCCAGCTCCAGCTCCTTGCTCTCCAGGGCCTCGTCCTTTTTCTCCAGGCTGGTTTCTTTCTGGAGGAGGAGCCGTTCAACCTCGATTAGCTCCTGCTTGCGCCCCCTGGTCTCGGTCTCGAAGTCCTGCTTCATCTGGTAGAGGAGGTCCTTGGCCTGGAAGTCGGCCTCCTTCTTGATAGTCTTGGCCTCCTTATGGGCGTCCTCGATTATCTTTTTAGAGATTTTATCCAAAGATTCGAGGCGGGCTTCGATGATGAGCCGGCGGATGAGCATACCGCCGAACAGGCCAGCGATGCCGGTCCCAATAGCCACCAGGGTACCCAGTAGATTCATCCTGGGATCCTCCCGAGCCTGACCTGGGCTCGGTCACAGACGAGTCAAACCTGGGGCGGGAAATCTTGAACCGTTACCCCAGTGGGATGCGAGCGGCAACCTGGCCGGTCCAGAAGCTTGATTAACCTTCAGGTTAACTCCTGGTTTTTAGAGACAAAAAAACTGGCTTCGCCAGAATGGCTTAGGCTGCCTGCAGGTCGAACCCCACGGCTTGGCATCGTCATGAACCTGAGCACTGCTGGTCAAAGGCCCTATTTTTTTGGCAACCCCCGCCGGTGCCGTGTCGGCAGCCTTTTTGGACCTGCTCGAAGGTGGGCGCCCCAGATCACCCCCGCCCAGCGGCCAGCACTGGGCTAACCGGGGTTGGATGGAACTCCCCGTCGGTAGGTGTTGGCTCAAAAAAACTCTGCCGATCACGAGCACCGCAGGGGCCGCCTATTTTCCGACCTCTGCCTCTATGGCCCGGATCATTTCCTGAGAGCGCGCCTCCAATTCCAGTTGAAGTTTATCACAGGAGTCCTTCAGTTGAAGGTACTCGTTCGCGATGTCAAGGGCGGCCAGAATGGCCACGTTGAGCTTGATGTTGGACCTGGTCGCCTCTTGATACTCGCCTAGTTTGGCCTCTACCAGTTCCACCGCCGCCCGGACCTTCTCCTCGGCGGCGTCGGTCCTGAGGGTGTACTGCTGCCCCAAGAGTTCGATCTTGATGAGCCGGTCCAACCTTAAACCCGGCCCAGAGCCTCTTCGATCCGCTCCAGGAGGGCTTCGACCCTTACCTTGGCCTCATCCCTGGCCGCCAGGGCGGCTCGACTTTCCTCCTCCAGGCGGGCCAGGGCGGCCTCCTTTTCCTGGAGCCGAGCCATCAGAGCGTGGTTCTCCTCGGCCAGACTCTTGAGCCGGCCGAGCAGTTCCTCAACTTTCCGGGCCAGAGCATCGAAGACGGCCAGTTCCAATTATACACCCCCCCTCGAATATCAATACGGTAGGAATATAGCTCGGTTTCGGGCTCTTGGTCAAGCCAATTGTCCGGCTCGGGCCCAACCGGCCCGGCCGGTCGGAAACTGACCGGCCGGGCCCGGAGGAGGGATTCGGACGGAGCCCGGCCTGGTGAGCTGGCTCCTACTCGACCGTGACTGATTTGGCCAGGTTGCGGGGCTGGTCCACGTCGGTGCCCCGCAGAACGGCCACGTGGTAGGCCAAGAGGACTGGTTGTGGCAGGGTCCTGCCCGGGCTGCGCGCTCCTACTCGACCGTGACCGATTTGGCCAGGTTGCGGGGCTGGTCCACGTCGGTGCCCCGCAGAACGGCCACGTGGTAGGCCAACAGCTGGAGGGGCAGGGCGAAAATGACCGGGTTGAGATAGGGTCCGGCCTGGGGCAGATCCAGGTAGGCGTCGGCCTTGGCCAGGAGTTCGGCGTCCTGGCCCTGGCCCAGGGCGATGACCAGGCCCTGGCGGGCCCTGACCTCCTCGATGTTGCCCCGGATCTTCTCCCGGGTCCGGTCGGCCGGGGCCAGGATGACCACGGGCATCTCCTGGTCGATCAGGGCGATGGGGCCGTGCTTCATCTCGCCGGCCGGGTAGCCCTCGGCGTGGATGTAGGAGATCTCCTTGAGCTTGAGGGCGCCCTCCAGGGCGATGGGGTAACAGATCCCCCGGCCCAGGAAGAGGAAGTCCTGGGCCTGGCCGAAGGTCCGGGCCACTTCCTTGATCCGGTCGTCCAGCTCCAGGGCCTGCTCCATCAGCCCGGGCAGGAGGACTAGCTCGTCCAGCCGCGCGGCCAGGGCGGCCTGGTCCAGCTTGCCCCTCAGCCAGCCCAGGTGGAGGGCCAGCAGGTAGAGGGCCACCAGCTGGGTGGTGAAGGCCTTGGTCGAGGCCACGCCGATCTCGGGCCCGGCGTGGGTGTAGAGCACCCCGTGGCTCTCCCGGGTAATGGACGAGCCCAGGACGTTGCAGATGACCAGCAGCCTGGCCCCCCTGGACTTGGCCTCCCGGGCCGCGCCCAGGGTGTCGATGGTCTCGCCCGACTGGGAGATGAGGATGACCAGGTCCTTCTCGCCCAGGAGGGGGTCGCGGTAACGGAACTCGGAGGCCAGGTCCACCTCCACCGGCAGCCGGGCCAGCTCCTCGAAGAGAAACTTGCCCACCAGCCCGGCGTGATAGGAGGTCCCGCAGGCGATGATGAAGATCCGCTCGAAGCCCCGGAGATCCTCGTCGCTCAGGCCGGTCTCGCTCAGGTCCAGCCGGGCCTGGTCCCTGAGGACCCGGCCCCGGAAGGTGTCGATGGCCGCCCGGGGCTGCTCGAAGATTTCCTTGAGCATGAAATGCTTGTAGCCGGCCTTCTCGGCCATGACCGGCGACCAGTCGATGGTCTGGGGGGCCCTGTCCACCAGCCGGCCCGCCGCGTCGCGGATTACCACCCGGCCGGCCTCCAGGACGGCCCACTCGCCGTCCTCCAGGAAGATGACCCGGTTGGTGTGGCTCAAGAAAGCGGGCACGTCCGAGGCGAAGAACATCTCGCCGTCGCCCAGGCCGGTGACCAGGGGGCTCTCCCGGCGGGCGGCGATGATGGTGTCCGGGACCTGGCGGTTGAGGATGACCAGGGCGTAGGAGCCCTTGATCCGCTTGAGGGCCTGCTCCACCGCGGCGGTGAAGTCGCCGCTGGTCTGGAAGAGGTCGTCGATCAGGTGGGCGACCACCTCGGTGTCGGTCTCGGAGAGAAAGGTCCGGCCCTTGTCGGCCAGCTCGCTCTTGAGCTCCAGGTAGTTCTCGATGATCCCGTTGTGGATCAGGGCGATGTCGCCGGCCTGGTGGGGGTGGGCGTTCAGGTCCGAGGGGCGGCCGTGGGTGGCCCAGCGGGTGTGGCCGATGCCAATCCGGCCGGCCGGCCGGTCGTCCTTGATCTTGTCCAGGAGCTTGTCCAGCTTGCCCGTGGCCCGGCGTATGTCGAAGCGGCCGCCGTCCAGGACGGCGATGCCGGCCGAGTCGTAGCCCCGGTACTCCAGGCGCTTGAGGCCGTCCAAAATCACGTCGACGGCCGGTTTGGGCCCCACGTAGCCGATGATGCCGCACATATCCCCTCCCAGGCCGGATGGTAACCGAGCCCGGTGACCGGGTCAAGCCGGAGCTCGGTCAGGAGCCGGCCGGCCTGTTGATCTAAAGAAGCTCGCTCAGGATCCGGGCCGCCTCGCGGACGATCCCCGGGCAGATGGCCTTGAAGAGCCCCTTTTCCCGGGCCTCCTTGAGCCCGGCCGGGGTGGAGATGTCCAGGCCGACCAGGTGGTTGCAGATGATCGAACCCCGCCCGGCCTCGAAGCGCCTGATGAACTCGGCCGCCTTGCCTATGACCTGGCCCCTGGCCTCGGCCTCGCCGGGGCCGCCGTCCGGGCCGGCCAGGCCCAGGACCATCAGGGAGCCGCTGACCGCCCCGCAGACCAGGCCGCGGCCCATGCCGCCGCCAAAGGCCCGGCCTAGCCTGATGGCCGTTTCGTCATCGAGCCCGACCCGCCGGCCGAAACCGGCCAGCACGGCCTGGCTTCAGTAGAGACCCTGGCTGAAGTGACTGATCGCGCTCTCGATGGGATCCACGCTGGCACCTCCTTTAGACAGCGGCTTCTCCCCGGCAGGACTGCTTAAAGGCGCTGTAGGCTCCGAAGAGGAGGGCGCCCGGGGAGGGATTGGTGAAGAAGCGGACCCCCTTGGCCTTCCAGGCCCGGGCCTGCCGGCCCAGCTCTGTGGCGTCCGAGGAGAAGAGGGTGCAGCACAGCTCGACCCCCTGGCCTCGGGCCGCCTCGATGACCCGATCCAGGGCCCTGACCACCTCGGGGTGGCCGGTCTCGCCCCGGAAGCCCAGGGCGTTGGCCAGGTCAAAGGGCCCCAGGACCAGGACGTCCAGGCCGGCCCGGGCGATTTCCTCGATGTTTTCAACGGCCTGGGGGGTCTCGATGACCGCCCAGATCTGCCGGTTCTGGTCGCACCAGTCAACGTAGTCCCTGTAGGGGACGCCGGTGTACTTGGTGCAGCGAATCCAGGGGCAGCCGCCCCGCGCGCCCCCGGAGGGCCCCTCGAACCTGGCCTGCCGGACGAAATCGGCGGCTTCCCGGCCGGTCCTGACCAGGGGCAGGAGGACGCCCATGGCCCCCCAGTCCAGGGCGTTCTTGACCTTCTCGATTCCGGCGCTGGGCACCCGGACGATGGCGTCGACGCCCCCGGCGTCGCAGGCCCGGATCATGTGCAGGGCCGAGTCGTCGCCGAAATTGCCGTGCTCCATGTCCAGGATGACGAAATCCAGACCGGCCGCGGCCGCGGCCTCGCAGGCGGTCGGGTCCAGGGCCTGGATCCAGGTGCCCACCACGGCGCCGCTCTTGAGGCTCTTCTTGATCCGGCTGGCTTGCATGGTCATCGGGCGCCTCCCGGCTCCGGGGCCCTCGAAGGGTCCCGGCCCTCTCCAGCGGTCATTCCTTCGGGGCCGATCCAGCCAGCCGGCCGACCAGGCCCTGGAACTCGGCCACGACCCGGCGGTCCAGGCAGTAGCAGATCCGGGGGGCCTCGACCCGGCCCTTGACCAGGCCGGCCTCCTTGAGGATCTTGAGGTGCTGGCTGACCGTGGACTGGGCCAGGTCGAACTGGTCGACGATCTGGCCGCAGACGCAGTTGTCCACGGCCAGGAGATGGGCGACTATGCCCACCCGGACCGGGTGGCCCAGGGCCCGGCAGAGCTCGGCCAGGCGGGATTCAGCGGAGCCGGCCTCGAAGTCATTCATCGCAAATCGACGATAAACGATCTTTAGACCCTTGTCAAGCCGATTCGAGGCCGGCTTGCGGGGCCGAAGCGGGCCGGTCCGCCCCGCCCGGTCCGCCGGCCCGGCTTGACTTTTAGCCCCCCGGCCCATATCTAGAGGGAGCGGAGGAGAGGTGGCCGAACCCAGAATCGAGTCCATCGATCAGGTTTCCCGGCTTCTGGCCGGGGCCGATTACGTGGCCGAGCGCTCCCTGGCCACGGTGGTCTACCTGGCCCTGGCCCTGGAGAAGCCGCTCTTTGTCGAGGGCCAACCCGGGGTGGGCAAGACCGAGATCGGCCTGGCCCTGGCCGGGGGCCTCGGGAGAGACCTGATCCGCCTCCAGTGCTACGAGGGCCTGGACGCGGCCGCGGCCCTCTACGAGTGGAACTACCCCAAGCAGCTCCTGCGGATCAAGCTGGCCGAGCTGAGGGACCAGGACAGCCGGGCGGCCGAGCCGGTCATCTTCAGCCAGGAGTTCCTGCTGGAGCGGCCTCTGCTCCGGGCCATCCGGGCCGAGAAGGCCCCGGTGCTGCTCATTGACGAGATAGACCGGGCCGACGAGGAGTTCGAGGCCTTCCTCCTGGAGATCCTCTCCGAGTTCCAGATCACCATCCCCGAGCTGGGCGTCCTCAAGGCGCGCCGCCGGCCCCTGGTGGTCATCACCTCCAACCGGACCCGCGAGATCCACGACGCCCTCAAGCGCCGCTGCCTCTACCACTGGATCGACTACCCCGATTACGACAAGGAGCTGGCCGTGCTCAGGGTCCGCCTGCCCCAGGTCGAGGACGGCCTGGCCGGCCAGGTGGTCGGCTTTCTCCAGGAGCTGAGGCGGCTGGACTTTTACCGGCGGCCGGGCCTGAGCGAGACCCTGGACTGGGCCCAAGCCCTGCTGGCCCTGAACGCCGAGGTCCTCTCGCCAAAGCTGATCGAGGACACTCTGGGCTGCCTGCTCAAGCACCACGAGGACGAGATCAGGTTCCGGGAGGAGGTTTTGGCCGACGCCGAGCGGCGGCGCCTCATCCTGGGCGGAGCCGTCCGGTGAGGCTCGAACCCCTGCCCCCGGCCGAGGAGATCGAGGCCCTTCTGGGCGGCCGGCCGGCGGCCGGCCAAGGTCTGGTCCGGGCCAGCCTGGCCCTGGCCGAGGGGCTCAGGCGGGGAGGGGTGGCCGTGGGCCTGGACAGGATTCTGGACGGGCTGCGCTCCCTGGCCCTGGTCGGTCCAGGCTCGCCGGCCGACCTGCGCCGGGCCCTGGCCTGCAACCTGGTGGCCAGCCCCGAGGATGAAGCCCTCTTTGACCGTCTCTTCGACCGCCTCTTCCTGGGCCGGGAGGCCGAGCCGCCCGAGCCGGACCAGGTCCGGTCTCGGCCGCCCTCGACCGGCTGGAGCTTAAACCTGGTCGAAGCGGCCGAGGCCCCCCAGGGACGGGCCGCGCCTTACAGCCCCGAGGAGGTTCTGGGCCGGCGGGACCTGCGCCGGCTGGTGGGCCGGGAGGCCGACCGGGCCCTGGCCCTGCTGGAAGAGCGGCTGGCCGAACTGCTCAGCCGGCCCTCGCGTCGGCGGCGGCCGGGTGGCCGGCGGGGCCGCCTCGATTTCCGGCGAACCTGGCGGCTGAGCCTCTCGGCCGGCGGCGAGATCGTCCGGCTGGCCCACAGCCGGCCCCGGACCAGGCGCCGCCGCCTGGTCCTGCTCCTGGACGTCTCCGGCTCCATGGACGCCCACGCCCGCTTCCTGCTCATCTTCGCCCGGAGCTGGCTGAGGGCCATGCCCGGCCGGGTCGAGGTCTTCGCCTTCTCCACCGGCCTGAAGAGGCTGACCTCGCTCCTGGCCCGGACGAACCTGGAGGCGGCCCTGGACGAGATCAGCCGGCTGATGCCCGAGTGGTCCGGCGGCACCCGGATAGGGGCCTCCCTGACCCAGCTCAACCTGGGTCCCTGGCGGGGCCTGCTCGGCTCTTCCACCGTGGCGGTCATCTATTCCGACGGCTGGGACCGGGGCGACATCCCCCTGCTCGGCCGCCAGATGGCCCGGCTGGCCCGGGCCGCCCGGGCGGTGGTCTGGCTCAACCCCCTGGCCGGGTCCCCCGATTATCAGCCCCTTTGCGCCGGGATGCGGGCCGCCCTGCCCCATTTGGACCGGCTGCTGCCGGCCCACGACGTGGCCAGCCTGATTGAGGGCTCCCGGCTGGTAGAGGAGATGTTGGCCTCATGAGAATCAGAAAAGGCGCCTGGTGGTTGGAGATGCTTGTCCTGCTGGTCCTGGCCCTGGTCCTGGCCGGAGCCTCCCGGGAGATCAACCCGCCGCCCCAGGAAGAACCGCGGCCCGAGGTGTTCCTGGAGCCGGCCGGCATCGAGGCGATCAGGGACGTGCACCAGTTCGGGGCCAAGTTCATCGACGTCCGGCCCGCGGCCGATTACGCCCGAGAGCACATTCCCGGCGCCCTGAGCTGGCCGGCCGGCTCGAGCGCCCCGCCGCCCCAGGAGGCCTTCGAGTCAGACATCATCGTCGTCTACGACCAGGGTCCCGACCTGGATAAGGCCGTGGCCGCGGGCGAGAAGATCAAGGACCGGGTCCGGGGCCAGCTCATGATCTTCCTGGAGGGCCTCGAGGGCTGGCGGGCCGCCGGGCTGCCTCTGGAGAGCGGCGGTCGATGATCTGGCGCTGGCTGGGCCTGCTCTGCCGCCTGGTTCTGGGTGGGGTCTTCCTTTACTCGGCGGCGACCAAGGTCCTGGACCCGGCCGGCTTCGCCAGGAGCGTGGCCGCCTACGTCGTCGTGCCCCAGGGCCTGGTCTGGCCGCTGGCCTATTTCCTGCCCTGGCTGGAGCTGCTCGTCGGGCTGGGCCTGATCACCGGCCTGGCCCTCAAGGGCTCGGCCCTCTGGGCCAACCTGCTGCTCCTGGCCTTCATGGCCGGGCTGAGCGCCAACATCCTGGCCGGCTCCCAGGCCGAGTGCGGCTGCTTCGGGGTCGGCGGCAGCCACACCCCGGCCGAGGCCCTCAAGCGGGATCTGCTCCTGCTGCCCCTCAGCCTGGGCTGTCTTTGGGCCGGCTTCCGCTCGCGTCGAGAATAGCCACCACCCATCTCTCCAGGCCGGTTTTGGGATCGACGCGCTTCATCTCCCGGGCGGTGAAGGAGGACTCGGACCTCTCCAGGACGAGACGGCTCTTGAGGCCCTCGATGGTCAGGCCGGCCTGGGCCTCGCCCCTGACCGTCAACCCGGCCCGGCCCGGCTCGACCTTGAGCGCCTCTCCCCCGTCCGGCTTGGCCTTGCCCAGGACGATGTGGGTCGGGCTCCGCGGCGCGGAGAGGAGGTTGGTCGTTTCCACGCCCATGAGAGCCTCGATCCGCGAGCCGACTATCCGGCCGCCGGGCGAGGTCAGGCGGACCCGCCCGCCGGCGATTATGGTCGAGTCCACGATCTCCGAGCCGACGATGACGTCGCCCTGGGCCGAGATGTGGCTCTTGCGGACCAGCTGGGCGCTGACGCTGGCCCCGGCCTGGACCCGGGCGCCCATGATGCCGGTCTGGACGCGCACCGACTCATCGACCTCCACCTCGGCGTTGTTCTCCAGGGTCCCGGCCACCAGGGCCTCGGCCTTGACCTTGAAGCCCTCCCGGACGCCGCCGCCGGCGCTGACCAGGCCGGGGAAGGTGACGTTGCCCGATTCGAAGCCCACTTCCGGCAGCTTGAGCAGGTCCAGGACGGCCAGCCGGCCCGGCTGAACCTCGACGACCAGCCCTTCCTTCCGGGCCACCACGTCCTGGCCCTCGCGGCTGGTGTTCTTGCCGGCCTTGAGGGTCACCCTGGCCGGCTTGGCCGGCTCGATGGGCTTGCCCCTGACGCTCAGGCCGGGCTGGCCGGGCACAGGCTCGATCAGGGTGGCCAGCTTCTGGCCTTCCTGGACCACGGGCAGGTCGCCCCGGTCCCTGAAGTCCATGTGACCGCTCTCGAAGACACGGCCGACCAGGCGCTGGCCCAGGTTGACGTGGTACTGGACCCGGCCGTCCTGCCCCGGCTGGGGCGGCCGGCCCAGGGCGATGAAGTGCCTGGCCAGGGCCTCGCCCTGGGCCAGGCGGCGGAAGGCCTCCTTGATGGCCTCGGCCCTCAGCCCCGAGACCAATCCGGCCTGGCGGATCAGCTTGGCCAGGAGGTCCTTCAGCTCGGCCGGCTTGGCCGGCCGGCCCAGTCCTCCCTCCAGCCAGGCCGACAGGCCGTCCGGGGCGATGACAACTCTCAAAAAGGCCGGGGTCATGGGCGTTCAGTTCAGGCTAAACCATGTCGGCCGCCGGGGCAAGCCGATCTTGACAGCGGGCCGGGAGTGATTAACTTTTTCTTAAAAGAAAGCGGTACAAACCGCAATTACATAGACGTGAAGGAGGGCGCCATGTGGGAGCTGATTCCTAGAGGCCGCAAGGAAGTTGGCCGGCTTCGCCGGGACCTGGACAGCTTCTTCGATCTGTTCCTGGAGGACTGGCCGCTGGCCGAGCGCGAGAGCCAGTGGTGGCCCTCGGTGGACGTAGTCGAGACCGAGGACAAGATCACGGTCAAGGCAGAAATCCCGGGGGTCGAGCCCGAGGATCTGGACGTCTCGCTGGTCGGCGACACCCTGACCATCAAGGGTCGCAAGAAGCACGAGAGCGAGGAGAAGGACGAGAAGAGGAGCTTCCACCGGGTCGAGCGCAGCTACGGCTCGTTCGTCAGGTCCTTCCGGCTGCCGGCCGAGGTCAAACCGGACAAGGTGGCCGCGGTCTACAAGGACGGGATTTTAACCATGGACCTGCCCAAGAGCGAGCAGGCTAAGGCCCGCAAGATCGAGATCTCGACCAAGTAAGGCCGAGCCGCAAGAATCCCAGGCAGGCCGGGCCCTCGGGCCCGGCCTTTTCTTTGCTCCGGCCCGCCCCGGGGCCGAAGCAGGCCATGCGCTCAACAATCTTGCCTTTCTCTGGCTTAATAGCCATACTGGATCAAGGGTCATCTCCCCGGTCCCGAGCCGTCCGGGGAACGAATCGTTTCTTTGCACCGCCCATTTCTCAAGATCGAGCAAGGAGGACAGGTTATGAGGCGATTGCCCGCTTATTTCCTGCTTCTGGCTGCGCTGATCATCCTGGTTCCGCTGCCGGCGCCCGTGGCGCCGGCCCAGGCCATGGACGCGGCCGAGCTCGAGGGCCAGATCAAGGACCTCCAGAATGACTCCTGGCAGATCCGCTGGTACGCGGTCACGGCCCTGGGCGAGGCCAAGGACCCCCGGGCCGTGGAGGCGCTCATCGGCAGCCTCAAGGACGAGAACTCCTACGTCCGGGCGACCTCGGCCTGGGCCCTGGGCGAGATAGGCGACCGCCGGGCCATGGACGCGCTCATCGCCGCCCTGGGCGAGGAAAGCCACGGCGTCCGCAAGAACTCCCTCCTGGCCCTCAAGAAGCTGACCGGCCAGGACCTGGGTGAGGACCCGGCCGCCTGGCAGAAGTGGTGGGACAAGAACAAGTAGGCCGGAGCCGAGAGGATGGTTAGCCGGGCCTCGACCGGCCCCGGCTAACCCCGGCCCGGCCGGCCAGGTGGTGGGCCGCCCTGAGGGGCTCGGGCAGGCGGTACCTGACGGCCAGGTCCAGGACCAGCCGGCAGGCCCAGTCGATTTCGGCCAGGTGGCCCGGCGAGACGAAGACCGGCTTGACCCCGGTCCTGGTCCTGACCACCCGGCCGATGGGCTGACCCAGGACCGGATGGATCAGGTCGGCCTGGCTGCCCCGCTCCGGGCCGGGCTGGTCGGCCCGGCCGAAGAGGCGGCTCTTGGCGCAGCCGATGGTCGGCTTCTCCAGGAAGAGGCCCAGGTGGGCGGCTAGGCCCAGGCGGCGCGGGTGGGCCTGGCCCTGGCCGTCGAAGACGACCGCGTCGGGCTCCACCTCAAGCCGGGCCAGGGCGGCCAGGAGGGCCGGGGCCTCCCTGAAGGTGAGCAGCCCGCTGCGGTAGGGGAAGCCGGTCTCCACCTCGGCCACGGCCTGGTCGACGATCCGGCCGGCGGCCAGGTCAAAGACCACGGCCGCGCCTACGGCCCGGCCGGGGCCGGGGTAGGCCGCGTCGGCCCCGGCCACCAGCCTGAGCGGCTCGGGCCGGGGGCCGCTCCGGAGCCGTCCGGCCAGCTCCCGCTGCAGCTCAAGGGCCTCATCCGGCGAGAGGTTAAAGGCGTGGACGGGCCTGATCTTCAAGGCTCGGCCCGGCTCAAGGGGCCGCCTCGAGCTCGATGAAGGCCTCGCCGGCCGGGCTGAGCTTCCGGGCCCCGGATCGGCCGACCGCGACCGTGTTCTCCAGCCCGACCGCGCCCAGGCCGGGCAGGACCATCTTCAGCTCCAGGGCCAGGGTCTGGCCGGCCCGGAGGATTTCTGCCCGGTCCTGGGCCAGGAAGGGCGGCTCGCTGATCTCCAGGCCGACGCCGTGGCCGACGAACTTGATCCGGGCCCGGCCCTGGCCCAGGAACTCCCGGCCGAAGCCCAGCTCCTCGGCCCGCTCGAGGGCCAGGCGGTAGAGTTCGGCCCCGTCGGCGCCTGGCACCAGGCGCTGGAGCAGCTGGGACTCAATCTCCACCAGGGTCTGGTAGGCCTCCCGGAATCGCCGGTCGGCCCGACCCCAGCAGAACATCCGGGTGACGTCGACCTGGTAGCCCCGGACGCTGCAGGAGAAGTCCACCACAAAGGGCCGGCCTGGCTCGATCGGTTCCAGGGAGGGCCCCTGGGGAAAGGCCGGCGAGGTGCCCAGGCCGCCGAAGGGCGCTTCTATCCGGCTGGTCAGGAGGCTGTTCCGGCCGCCGACCAGGTGCCAGGAGTAATGCTCGGCCCCGACCCCCCTGGCCCGAGCAAAGGGCTGGCTGCCCCGGGCCATGGCCTCCTGGAGGATCAGCCCGGCCAGGGCCAGCTCGCTCTGGCCAGGCCGGAAGAGCCGGGGCACCTGGGCCAGAACCTGGGCGTTGATCCGGCCGGCCTCGGCCATCTGCTCCAGCTCCCAGTCCGACTTGACCGAGCGCAGGTCCAGGAGTTCGTCGGTCACGTTGATCAGCTCGGGCCGGCCGAATTGCTCAGCCAGGCCGACGGCCTCGCGATAGGGGGTCACGTCCAGGCAGAGGCCCAGCCGCCGGGGCCGCCGGCCCAGCAGGTCGCCCAGGGCCGGGCCCAGGGAGGGAAAGCCGTCCAGGGGCTTCACCCTGACCGGACTCTCGGCCTCGGCCCGCTCGGGGGAGCGGCGGACCAGGAAGAGCGGCTCCCGGTCCGGGGCCAGGAAGAGGTAGCCGGCCTGGTTGGAGCCGGTCAGATAGAAGAGGTCGGCCGGCCACTGGAACAGGGCCGCCTCGACCAGGCCCTCCAGGCGGGCGGCCAGCCTGGCCAGGCGGGAGCGGATTTCCTCGGCTGGGACCAGCCGGTAGTGGTCCGGAAAGCTGAACCCGGGTTCGGCGATCATGGGGCGGCCCGCCTCCGGGTCGGCCCGAAGGGACCTCGGCGTGTCTGACTGCAAGCCAACATCAAAAGCCCGCCTTTACCCTCGGCCCGAACAGCCGCGCCGCGGCCTTCCAGAAGCCGTCGGCCGGGCCAGTCTAACAAAATTGATCCGCCCGGCACAAGTAGTTGACATTGACCCGACGCCTGGGTTAGGTAGGAAGAAATCCACCTCTCGCCTGAGGGGCTTCATTGCTCAGACGCGGATACACCCTCATCCTCCTGCCGCGCGAAGGCCATCACAGCATAAAAAAGCTACATTTCCGCTCCTGGCTGGTCTGCTCCCTGGCCGTCCTGGCCCTCGGCCTGGGCGCGGCCGGGGCCTACTTCGGCCACGACTACCTGAAGCTCAAGAAGAGTCTGCCTGATGTCGAGCGGCTCCAGAAGCAGACCAAGGTCCAGCAGGCCCAGCTGGCCAGCCTGGCCGAGAAGATCAGCCGCTTCCAGGCCGAGATCGAGAGATTGTCCCAGTTCAACAAGAAGCTCAAGGGTGTCCTGGGCGTCCAGGGCGGCCCTCAGGGTGAGGGCTATGTCGGCCAGGGCGGCTCGGAGAGCGAGGGCTCTGATCCGAACCTGAGCCTCAAAATGCAGCGCCAGGGCCTTATCCAGCAGATGCACGAGGGTCTGCGCCGCCTGGGTGACGAGGCCAGCCTGACCGAGAAGACCCAGCACGAGCTCCAGGCCTACCTGGAGTCGCGCAAATCCGTCCTGGCGGCCACGCCCTCGGTCTGGCCCTGCAAGGGCTGGGTGACCTCGACTTACGGCTATCGCCGCTCACCTTTTAACGGACAGCGCGAGTTCCACCGCGGCCTGGATATCGCCAACCGCAAGGGCACGCCCATAGTCGCCCCGGCCAGCGGCGTCGTCGCCTCGGTGGGCCGCGAAGGCGGCTACGGCCGGACCCTCATTGTCCACCACGGCTACGGCCTGGCCACCCGCTACGCCCACCTCCACAAGGTCACGGTCAAGCCGGGCCAGCTGATCAAGCGGGGTCAGACCATCGCCCTCCTGGGCAGCACCGGCCGGGTGACCGGATCGCACCTCCACTACGAGGTCTGGCAAAACGGCCGGACCGTCAACCCCAGCCGCTACATCCTGGATTAGACACTGTCCGGCGCCAGCCCAACCGCGACCGGCTCACTGGCCGGGGGAACCGGACTGGACCTCTCCAGGCTGGAGCTGGTCACTTTCGACTTCGACGGCACCCTGGCCGAGCTGACCATTGACTTCGACCTGATGCGCCGCCGGCTGGCCGGTCTGGCCGGCCAGATGGGCCTGGACTGGTCTGGGGCCCAGGGCTCATACGCCCTGGAGATCATCGCCGAGCTGGGCCGCTCCGACCCCCAGACCGGCCCCGAGTTCGTCCGCCGGGCCGAGGCCCTCATCCTGGAGATCGAGCTGGAGGCGGCCCGGGCGGGGCGCCTCTTCGCCGGGGTGCGGCCGATCCTGGCCTGTCTGGGCGGCCTGGGACTCAAGCTGGCCATCATCACCCGCAACTGCCGCCAGGCCGTGGAGATCGTCTTCCCGGACGTGGAGGAGTGGTGCCACCTCTTCGTTCCCCGGGAGGGGACGTCCAAGCCCAAGCCGGCCCCGGAGCACCTGCTCACCGTGCTCAATGGCCTGGGCCTGCCGGCGGAGAAGTGCCTGATGGTCGGCGATCACCCCATCGACGTGGCCACGGCCCGGGCCGTGGGGGCCTGGGCCTGCGGCCTGACCACCGGCCGCATCGACGCGGCCGGACTGGCCGAGGCCGACCTGGTCTTCGGCTCCCTGGACGAACTGGCCGAGGCGCTCAGCCGGGCCAGGGAGCGGGTCAGAGAACTTTGATCAGAAAGACGACGACCATGGCCAGTGAGACCAGGATCCTGATCAGGGAGGAGGCCAGCAGGCCGAGCAGGCTGCCCAGACCGACCTTGAGCGAGCCAGCCAGGTTCTGACCGGCCCAGATCATCTCCCCGGCCGCGCTGCCGATAAAAGTCCCCAGCAACAGCCCAGGCAGGCCCAGGGTGAAGAGACCGACCAGCGAGCCGATCAGACAACCGATCACCCCGGCCCTGGTTCCGCCCAGCCGTTTGGCCCCGTAAATTCCAGCCAGATAGTCCAGGACCTGCATGACCACGGCCAGGACGGCCAGGACGACCAGGATGGGCCAGCCCACGCTCTCCAGGCCGTTGAAAAAGGCGTAGACCATGGCCCCGGCCAGGATCAGCGGCGGTCCGGGCAGACTGGGCACCAGGGAGCCGGCCAATCCCAGGGCCAGCAGCAGGCCGGTGGCCAGCCAGATCAGGAAATGCTCCACTCCTCGGCCTCCATTCTCCCGGCCGCGACCGAGGCGCCCAGGATCAGCCACAGGAGCCGGATGTGCTCGTCGACGTAAAAGCTGTCCCCGGTGATGCGGACCAGAAAGCCGGCCAGACAGAGCAGGCCGGCCGCGCCCCAGAGCCTGGCCGGCCCGGCCCTGGACCAGATCTGGAAGGTTATCTTCAACCCGGCCCCGGCCAGAAAGAGGAAGGCGGCCAGGCCGAAGAGGCCCAGCTGGAGGGCCAGGTCCAGGTAGGTGTTGTGGCAGTGCCAGAGCTGGAAGCGCTTGTAGTACTGGTAGAACTCGGGGAAGGCCACGGTGAAGTTGTGGCGGCCGTAACCGATCCCGATCAGGGGGCTCGCCTCTAGGCAGCGCAGGCAGAAGGACCAGACCACCAGCCGCTGGGTGATGGTGCTGGCCTCGATTCCCTGGCTGGCCTCAGCCGTGGACCTGTCGCCGTGAACCAGGACGCTGGGCGGGATGAGCAGCCAGACCAGGACCACGGCCGCGACCAGCCCGCTGAAGTAGGTCTTGAGACGCTGGATGAAGAGGGGATAGAGCCCCAGGCCCATCAGGGCCAGGGCAATCCAGCAGCCCCGGTCGAAGGTGATGTAGACCCCCAGGGGCGTCAGCAGGGCCACGCCCTTGGCCGCCGTCCGCCAGCGTTCGCTGGTCTCGGTCAGGGCCAGGACCAGGGCCAGGGGAAAGGCGACCACCAGGTAGGTGCCCAGGTAGTGGTAGTCCTGGGCCAGGGAGGCCTCGCGGTAGAAATAGCTGGCCAGATCGCCGCCGGCCAGGAAGAAGTGGCCGATGCCGTAGACGTTGAGCACGGCCAGGGCGACCACGGCCGCCCGGCTCAGCCCCCGGAGCTGCCGGCCGGTGCGCAGGCCCCAGGCGGCTAAATAGAAGGTCGCGGCCGGGATGACGATGTCGGCCCTGATCTCGTCCACGGTCTCGGCCGGGTCGACCGAGACGAGAACCGAGGCCGCGGCGGCGATGCTGAAGACCAGGAAGGCCAGGTCCAGGCCGGTGGGGGCGAGGCGGATCCGGCCCAGGAGGCGGCTCAGGATCAGGGCCAGGAGACTGGCCAGGAAGGCTATGGAGAGAAGGGTGTCGTTGTGCTTGAGGGGCAGGATAACCACCTGGACCATCAAGCCCCAGTACACGATCTGATCCAGGAACCGAAACCGGTCGGGGCCAGACTTCCAGGGCGTCATCACGGCCCTCTAGATGATCTCGGCCTTGCGCACCAAATGGTCGTCGATTTCGACGTAGACGGCCCGGTTGATGGTCTCCACGGCCACGACCAGTCTCTTGGTGGAACGGCGTTCGACCAGTCGCCCGGCCACCCCCTTGAACGGACCCTCGACGATGTGGACCAGGTCGCCCACGCCGAAGTTCTCGGCCGGATGGATGGTCGCGCCCGAGTCCATCAGGATCTGGAGGGAGATGATCTCCTCCGGGCTGACCCGGGCCGGCCGGCCCTGGAAGTGGACCAGACTGACCACCCCGACCGTGCGCAGGATGGAGAGGTGGAGGGCCGGGTGGAGCGAGGTCTGGACGAAGAGGTAGCCCGGAAACATGGGCACCTCGATCCTGAGCCGCCGGTCAGTGCGGCGGCTCCAGGTCTTCATCTTGGGCAGAAAGACGTGCTGGCCCTTGGAGGCCAGCTGGGAGTAGACGACTTGCTCGTGACGGGAGCGGGTATAGACAGCGTACCAAGCTCGCTGATGGAGAGAGTCGGCGACCAGAGCTTCGGGAGCTTCGACCAAGCTGGCTTCCATACCTAGTTCCTATAACACAACCGGATTTGAGTGTCCACCTGGCCCGGACCGGCCTGGCTTGCCAGGCTCCCGGCCAGGCGATAGACTGGAACTGATGTCTTACCTGGAGGAACGGACCCGCTCCCTGTTCGGCCGGGCGGTCCACCACTACGGACTCATCCGGGACGGGGACAGGGTGGCGGTAGGACTGTCCGGCGGCAAGGACTCGCTCTCGCTCCTGACCCTTCTGGCGGAGCGGCGCCAGCGGGTGCCCAGCCGCTTCGAGCTGTCGGCCGTCTGGGTCGACCTGGACCGGCCCGGCTTCGACGGCCAGGCCCTGGCCGCCTTCTGCAAGGGGCTGGGGGTCGAGCTGCACCGGGTGGCCGCCGAGTGGCGGCCGGAGGAGGTGGGCTCCTGCTACGCCTGCGCCCGCCTGCGCCGCCGCCGGCTCTTCGAGGCCGCGGCCGAGCGCGACTGCAACCGCCTGGCCCTGGGCCACAACCTGGACGACCTGCTGGAGACCTTCTTCCTGAACCTGCTCTACAACGGCCAGGCCTCGACCATGCTCCCCCGGGAAGACTTCTTCAACGGGCGCTTCGAGGTCGTCCGGCCGCTCCTGCTCGTCCCGGCCGACAACCTCGGGCGCTTCGCCAGGAAGCGAGGCCTGCCGGTCCAGACCAGCCCCTGCCCGGTCGGCCAGGTCTCGGCCCGGGCCAGGCTGAGGGAACTGCTCAAGCCCATCTACGGCCAGCATCGCCGGGCCAGAGAGAACATCTGGCGGGGCCTGACCCGCCTCGACCCGGCCGCCCTGCCCGGGCCGGCCGGGCCGGGGCCAGCCAATGATTGGGAGGTCAAATGGAGCGCAGAGTCCTGATCGCCATCGACGGTTCGGTCGGAGCCCTCAAGGCGGTCGATTACGTCGGCCGCACCTTCGCCCCGGTGGCCGAGTTCATCGCCGTCCTGGTCTACATCCTGCCCGCGCCGCCGCCCATCCTCCAGGAGTCCAAGACCGACGGCCAGAGCCTGGCCCGGCTGAGCCTGTTCAAGTCCAAGACCAAGAAACAGGCCGAGAGCGTGCTCAATCGGGCCCAGGAGGAACTGGGCCGGCTGGGCTGGGAGGGCCGGCGGATCGAGACCAAGCTCCTCAACGCCGCCTCGGGCGCGGCCAAGGACATCGTCTTCGAGGCCCAGAACGGCCTCTATGACGCCGTGGCCCTGGGACGGCGAGGCCTGGGCCGGCTCCAGGAGATGTTCCTGGGCTCGGTCTCCCAGCAGGTCGTCTCCGAGGCCAAGACCGTGCCGGTCTGGGTGATCGACGGCGAGCCGGTCGGGTCCAAGGTCCTCCTGGCCCTGGACGGCTCGGAGGACAGCTTCCGGGCCGTGGACCACGTCGGCTTCATCCTGGCCCGCCAGCCCCAGGTCGAGGTCTTCCTGAGCCATGTCTCCACCCAACTGGCCGACTACTGCCCTCTGGGCCTGGACGATGAGCTGCGGGAGCTCCAGGACGAGCTGGAGACCGAGGAAGAGGACCACTGCCTCAGGACCTTCTTCGCCCAGGCCATGAAGATCCTCGTCGAGGCCGGGGTGCCCAAGGAGCAGATAAGCATCCGCTTCAAGCGCAAGGGCCTCGAGGTGGCCCGGGCCATCCTCCAGGAGGCCAGGGAGACCGGCTGCGGCACCGTGGTCGTGGGCCGCCGGGGCGTCTCCAAGGTCAAGGAGCTCTTCCTGGGTTCGGTCTCGGCCAGGGTGCTCCAGGGGGCCAACGATCTGGCCGTCTGGGTGGTCGGCTAGGCCGGAGAGCCGCTTTCAAACAACTCTTGGTTGCCAGGGCCTGGCCGCGGCCGCTCCCCGGGCCGGCCAGGCTCGCCTGCCACCATCTCCCACCCCAGCCAATCCCGTCCGGGCGCCCGGCCGGACCCCTCTCGGCGGCCACCGGGTTCAACAACCCAATTTAATGTGTCTTAGATATTATTAAGCACAACATCTTGTGGTGGGGTGAGTCGGCAGCCCTGGTGGGAGGGGAGGGGCTTTAATGTGCTTTTATGCTTGACAAATCTCTTGTTCCAACCTTAAAGTAGGGACAAGTGGGAAAAAGTGGGGAATAGTGGAGAAGCTAGACCGGGCCGCTAGGGCCGGAGAAGGACATGTTCAGGGGCCGCTTCGAATACACCATTGACGCCAAGGGACGGCTGAGCATCCCGGCCCGCTTTCGCGAGGCCCTGAGGGCCAGGGGCGACGAGCGGGTCATGGTGACCAACTACTTCGAGAGCTGTCTGGTCGCCTATCCCCTGGACGTCTGGCGGACCATCGAGGACGAGCTGGGCCGCCTGAGCATGTTCCGGCGCGAGGTCAGGACCTTCCAGCGCTTCTTCATCGCCAGCGCGGTGGAGCTGAGCCTGGACAAGCAGGGCCGCATCCTGGTGCCGCCGGCCCTGCGCGGTTACGCCTCCCTGGAGCACGACATCGTCCTCCTGGGCCTGGTCAACAAGTTTGAGATCTGGTCTCGGGCCCGCTGGGAAGAGGAGCTGAGCTTCGACGAGGGCTCCTTGAACGAGGCGGCCCGGGTGTTGGCTGAGCTGGACCTGAAGATCTGAGCCATGACCGGAACCAGGCACCAGCCGGCGCTGCTCGAGCCGGCCCTGGGACTGCTTCAGGTCAGGCGGGCGGGAGTCTACCTGGACGCCACCCTGGGCGGCGGCGGGTACGCGGCGGCCATCCTGGAAGCCGGAGCGGGGAGGTTGATCGGGCTGGATCTGGACGAGGAAGCCCTGGAGCGGACGGCTTCCCGCCTGGCTAAGTTCGGGGATCGGGTCAGCTTGGTGAGGACCGGGTTTCAAAATCTGAGCGGCGTGCTTGAGGACCAGGGCCTCGAAGGCCTGGACGGCCTGGTGGCCGACCTGGGCCTGTCTTCTGATCAGCTGGCCTCGGCCGGCCGGGGCTTCAGTTTCCAGGCCGACGGCCCCCTGGACATGCGCCTGGACCGGCGCCAGCCCTTGACCGCGGCCCAGCTCCTGGCCCGCACCTCCGAGGCCGGTCTCAGGGACATCCTCGGCCGGCTGGGCGAGGAGAGCCAGGCCGGCCGGATCGCCCGGGCCATCGCCGCCGAGAGGGCCAGGCGGCCCATCGAGACCACGGCCCACCTGGCCGAGGTGGTGGCCAGGGCCAAGAGCCAGCCCCGCCGGCGCCTCCACCCGGCGACCAAGACCTTCCTGGCCCTCAGGCTGGCCGTCAACCGGGAGCTGGAAAACCTGGCCGCCTTGCTGGAGCAGCTTCCCGGCGCCCTCAAGACCGGCGGCCGGGCGGTCATCGTCGCCTACCACTCCCTGGAGGACCGCCTGGTCAAGGACTTCTTCCGGCAGAAGGCCAAAGGCTGCCTCTGCCCGCCCGGGCGGCCCTGCGTCTGCGGCCTCAGCCCGGTCTTCAGGGTCCTGACGTCCAAACCGGTCCGGCCCTCGGCGGCCGAGGTGGCGGCCAACCCCAGATCCCGGAGCGCCAGGCTCAGGGCGGCGGAGAGGCTCTAGATGGCCGCGGTCAAGAGCAGGCCGGGACTGGTCTCCATCATCGGCGCGGTCGCCCTCCTGGTCCTGGCCGGCCTGGCCTACGTCGGCTCGGCCAACCGGGTCCTCCAGCTCGGCTACGAGATCTCCACCCTCCAGACCGAGCAGAAGCGGGCCCTGGACCTGAACGCCAAGCTCAGGGTCGAGCTGACCCACCTGCGCCGGCCGGAGCGGATCGAGGCCGTGGCCCGGTCCAGGCTGGGCCTGGTCAGGCCCGACCCGGAGAGGGTGGTGGTCCTCAGATGAAGACCCAGGCCCAGAGCAAGGACCCCTTCCGCTGGCGGCTGGCCCTGGTGACGGGCGGACTGATGGTCATGGCCGGAGCCATCCTGGGCCGGGCCTTCGTCTTCCAGGCGCTCGACTCCGAGCGGCTGGCCGAACTGGCCCGCCAGGAGTACCGCCAGACCATCACCCTGACCCCCAGCCGGGGGATCATCCGCGACCGCCAGGGCGTGGTCCTGGCGGCCAGCGTCCAGGTCGACTCGGTCTACGCCCGGCCGGAGCGGCTCCAGGACAAGCGGGCGGCCAGCTCCGGCCTGGCCAAGGCCCTGGGACTGAGCCGCAAGGCGGTCCTGGAGGCGCTCAACCGCGACCAGCCCTTTGTCTGGCTCAGGCGGCAGGTCGAGCCCGAGGTGGCCCGCCGGGTCAGGGAGCTCAACCTGGCCGGCGTGGATGTGGTCCCGGAGAACCGGCGCTACTACCCCCAGCGTGAGCTGGCCGCCCAGCTCCTCGGCTTCGCCGGACTGGACGCCCAGGGCCTGGAGGGCCTGGAGAAGGCCTACGACCGGGACCTCAAGGGCCGGCTCACCCGGGTCTGGCGCAGCCGCGACGCCAGCGGCCGGCCCATCTACGACCGCCGCCAGGGCCGGCCGCCGGTGGGCGACGGCCACGATCTGATCCTGACCCTGGACAAGGGCATCCAGTACCTGGCCGAGAAGGCCCTCGGCCAGGCCGTGGCCGAGCACCAGGCCAAGGGCGGCCTGGTGGTGGTCCTGGCCCCCCGGACCGGGGAACTCCTGGCCTCGGCCGCGGCCCCGACCTTCAATCCCAACGTCTACGCCTCCTACCCGGCCGGGACCTGGCGCAACCGGGTCATCACCGACGCCTTCGAGCCGGGCTCGATGATGAAGATCTTCACCCTGGCCGCGGCCCTGGAGGAGGGCCTGGTCTCGCCCAACACGGTCATCAAGTGCGAGAGCGGGGCCTGGCGGGTCGGCGGCCGGGTCATTCACGACGTCCACCCCTACGACCAGCTCAAGCTCAGCGAGGTCTTGAGCCGCTCCTCCAACATCGGCGCGGCCAAGATCGGCCTCAGCCTGGGGCCGCGCCGGCTCCACCGCCTCCTGACCCGCTTCGGCTTCGACCGGCCGACCGAGATTGATTTGCCCGGCGAGTCGGCCGGCCTGATCAACCCGGCCAAGCGCTGGCAGACCATCGACACGGCCACGGCCTCCTTCGGCCAGGGCCTGAGCGTGACCGCGCTCCAGTTCACCGCGGCCGTGGCCGCAGTGGCCAACGGCGGGGTCTACATGCGGCCCTACGTGGTCAGCGAGATCCGCGACGCCCAGGGCCGGACCATCAGGCGGCGCCAGCCCCAGCCGGCCGGCCGGGTCATGAGCGCCCGGACGGCCGCCCTGATGACGGCCATGATGGAGGGGGTCGTCACCGCCGATGGGACCGGCGCCAAGGCGGCCATCGAGGGCTACCGGGTGGCCGGCAAGACGGGCACGGCCCAGAAGCTCGACCCCAAGACCGGGACCTACTCCCGGAAGCTCTACCAGGCCGCCTTTGTCGGCTTCCTGCCCGTTCAGCGGCCGGAGCTGGTCATCCTGGTGGTCATAGACGAGCCCCAGGGGAGCATCTACGGCGGGCAGGTGGCCGCCCCGGTCTTCAGGACCGTGGCCGAGGGGGCCTTGCCCCTGCTGGCCATTCCCGGCGGCCAGCCCCAGCTGATCCAGGCCAAGCTCAGCTCCAAGCCGGGCGCGAAGTCCCTGGCCTCGGCCAGCCGGGACGAGATCGACGAGGCCCTGAGGCAGCAGCGCATGCCCCGGCTGGAGGGGCTCTCCCTCCGCCAGGCCCTGGGCGTGCTCAGCCGCCTGGGCCTGGAGTGCGTCGTCGAGGGCGAGGGCTACGTCATCGACCAGGACCCCAAACCGGGCCAGGGGCTGAGCGGCGTCAAGGGCTGCCGCCTGCGCCTGACCGCGGAGATGTCATGAGACTGGCCCAGCTCCTGGAGGGGATCGAGATCCTAGCCGGACGCGGCCGGCTCGAGGTCGAGGTCGGCGGCCTGGCCTACGACTCGCGCCGGGTCGAGCCGGGCGACGTCTTCTTCGCCCTCAAGGGCGAGGCCCAGGACGGCCACGACTTCATCGAGGCGGCCCTGGGCCGGGGCGCGGCGGCCGTGGTCGGCCAGAGCGCTTCCGGCCCGGCCGGGGCCGACCTGGTCCGGGTGGCCGACTCGCGGCTGGCCCTGGCCCTGGCCAGCCACAGGTTCTTCGGCCGGCCCACCGAGAGGCTCAGGCTGGCCGGCGTGACCGGGACCAGCGGCAAGACGACCACGGCCTACGCCCTGGAGGCCATCCTCCAGGCGGCCGCCCTGGAGGTCGGCGTCGTCGGCACGGTCAACTACCGCTACCGCGGCCGGGACCTGCCGGCCCCGGTGACCACGCCCCAGTCCCTGGACCTGGTCCGCTTCCTGGCCGAGATGGTCGAGGCCGGGGTCGAGGCCGCGGTCATGGAGGTCACCTCCCACGCTCTGATCCAGAGAAGGGTCAGCGGCTGCCGCTTCGAGGCGGTGGCCTTCACCAACCTGAGCCGCGATCACCTGGACTACCACGCCGACATGGAGGACTACTTCCAGGCCAAGCGCCTCCTCTTCACCGAGCACGGCCCCCAGGGCCGGATGGCCGTCAACCTGGACGACCCCTACGGCCGGAGGCTCAAGGAGGAATTGGGCGGCAAGGCCGTCGGCTTCGGCCTGGGGCCCGGGGCCGAGATCACGGCCCGCCGGGTCGAGCTCAACGGCCGGGGCGTCCGGGCCGAGGTGGTCACCCCGGCCGGCTCCTTCCGCCTGGACTCACCCCTCCTGGGCGAGATCAACCTGCTCAACCTGCTAACGGCCACGGCTCTTAGCTGGCTGCTGGGCCTGCCCCTGGAGGCCGCGGCCGAGGGCCTGGGCCGGCTCAAGGGCGTGCCCGGCCGGATGGAGGACGTGGGCCGGCCCTTCGGCCGGCGGGTCATCGTGGACTACTCCCACAAAGTCGAGGCTCTCAGCCGGGTTCTGGCCGTGGCCAGGGGCATGACCCCGGGCCGGATCATCACCGTCTTCGGCTGCGGCGGCGACCGGGACCGGGGCAAGCGGCCGCTCATGGCCAGGGCCGCGGCCGCGGCCAGCGAGATCGTCATCGTCACCTCGGACAACCCCCGCTCCGAAGACCCTCTGGCCATCATGGCCCAGATCGAGGCCGGCTTCGAGGGCACGGGCTGGCGGCCATTTCCGCCGGACCCCCAGGCCGTGCCCCAAGGCCGGGGCCGCTACACCCTCGTCCAGGACCGCCGGGCGGCCATCCGCCTGGCCGTGTCCGCGGCCGGAGCGGAGGACACGGTCATGATCTGCGGCAAGGGCCATGAGGACTATCAGATCGTCGGCTCCCAGAGGCTCCACCTGGACGACCGGGAGGAGGCCGTGGCCGCCCTGAGGGAGGTGCTGGCTTGAAGCTGACCGCCTCCCAGGTCCTGGCCGCCCTGGCCGATCTCAAGCCCAGCCCGAGCGGGTCGTTCAGGGAGCGCCTCTTCGAGGGCCTGTCCATCGACTCCCGCCAGATCCGGCCGGGCCAGCTCTTCGTCGCCATCCAGGGCGAGCGCTTCGACGGCCACGACTTCGTGGGGCTGGCCCTGGAGCGGGGCGCCCTGGCCGCGGTGGTCAGGGCCGGCTGGGCCCAGGGGCAAGACCTGCCCCGGGAGGCCCCCCTCATCGAGACGGCCGACACCCTCAGGGCCCTGGGCCGGCTGGCCCGCTACTGGCGGCTGAGGCACCAGATCCCGGTCCTGGCCGTGTCCGGCTCCATGGGCAAGTCCACGGTCAAGGAGATGATCGCGGCCATCGTCGGCCGGAGGCGGCGGGTCCTCAAGAACGAGGGCAACCTCAACAACCTGGTCGGCCTGCCCCTGACCCTGCTGGAGATGGACGAGACCGTCCAGGCGGCCGTGGTCGAGCTGGGCATCAGCCTCAAGGGCGAGATGGAGGAACTGGTCGACATCGCCCGGCCCCAGGTCGGCCTCCTGACCAACGTGGCCCCGGTTCACCTGGAGGGCCTGGGCGGCCTGGAGGGGATCGCCGAGGCCAAGACCGCCCTCTGGCGGGGGCTGGGCCCGGAAGGCACGGCCGTGGTCAACCTCGACGACGAGCTCCTGAGAAGGGCGGCCGGCGAGTTCAAGGGCCGCCGCCTGACCTTCGGCCGGGCCGCCGAAGCCGACGTCCGCCTTATCGAATCCGGCCCGGCCAACGGCCAGGGCCTTCAAGGGACGCTCGAGGTGGCCGGCCGCCGCTACGCCTTCTCCGTCCCGGCCCTGGGCCGCTTCCAGGCCCTCAACGCCGCCGCGGCCGCGGCCGGGGCCCTGGCCCTGGGCGCCCCGCCCGAGGACGTGGCCCCGGGCCTGGCCGGCTTCGCCCCTCTCAAGCACCGCCTCAGAACCCTGGTCGGACGCCAGGGGATCAACGTCCTGGACGACGCCTACAACGCCAACCCGGTGGCCATGGTCGAGGCCCTGGACAGCCTGAGGCGGCTCTGCCCGGGCCGGGCCAGGGCGGCGGCCATCCTGGGCCAGATGGCCGAGCTGGGCCCCGAGGGCCTGGCCGCCCATCAGGAGCTGGGCCGGGCCGCGGCCGGGGCCGGGCTGAGCCTGCTGGTCGCCCTGGGTCCCTTGGCCGAAGTCGTGGTCGAGGAGGCCCGTCGGGCCGGCCTGAGCCAGGCTCACGTCGCCCGGGAGCCCGGGGAGGCGGTCGAGATCGTCCTCGACCGGCTGAAGGCGGGCGACTGGGTCCTGGTCAAGGGCTCCCGGGTGGCCCGCCTGGAGCGGGCCGTGGCCGCCCTGACCGGCGAAGGAGGCGCCGGATGATAGAGCTCCAGGGCAGGCCGGTCCTGGTCGTGGGTCTGGGCCTGAGCGGCCTGGCCGCGGCCCGCTTCCTGGCCGGCCGGGGGGCCGAGGTCTGGGCGACCGACATCCGGCCGGCCGAGAACCTGGGACCGGGCGTCGGAGAGCTGGAAAAGCTCGGGATCAGGCTCTTCCTGGGCGGTCACTCAAACAAGGTCCTGGCCGGCCGGGAGCTGATCGTGGTCTCGCCCGGCGTCCGTCTGGATCAGGCCTGGCTCCAGGACGCGGCCGCGGCCGGGGTGGAGATCATCGGCGAGATGGGCCTGGCCGCCCAATTCGTCGAGACGCCCCTGGTGGCCGTCACCGGGACCAACGGCAAGTCGACCACCTGCGCCCTCATCGCCGAGTTGCTCCAGGCGAGCGGCCGGAGCGTCTTCCTGGGCGGCAACATCGGCCGGCCTCTGACCGAGCTGCTCCTGGGCGGCGAGACGGCCGAGGTGGCCGTGGTCGAGGTCTCCAGCTTCCAACTGGAGACCATGCCCCGCTTCAACCCCCGGGTGGCCGCGGTCCTGAACCTGGCCCCGGACCACCTGGACCGCCACGCCGACTTCGCCACCTACGCCGGCCTCAAGGCCCGCATCTGGGCCGACCTGAGCGCCGAGGACGCCCTGATCGTCAACGCCGGCGACGCCTATCTGCTCTCTCTGGCCAAGAGCGCCAGGGCCCGGCGCTACCTCTTCGGCCTGGCCCCCTTCGAGGGCCCCGGCGCCTTCTCCGACGGCCGGGTGGCCAGGCTGAGGCTGGCCGACGGCTTCGAGACCAGCTTCGACCTGTCCGCCTGGGCCCTGCCCGGCCGGCACAACCTGGAAAATTTGCTGGCCGCCCTCCTGGCCGCCCAGCTGGCCGGGGGCAGCCCGGCCGGGCTGAGCCGGGGCCTGGCCGGCTTCAAGGCCCTGCCCCACCGCCTGGAGCTGGTCCGGCGGCTGGACGGGGTCGATTACTTCAACGACTCCAAGGCGACCAACACCGCCGCGGCCAGCCTGGCCGTGGGCGGCTTTGACCGGCCGATCATCCTCATCGCCGGGGGCCTGGACAAGGGCCTCAGCTACGAGCCCCTGGCCGCGGCGGCCCGGGGCCGGGTCAGGGAGGCGATCCTGATCGGCCAGACGGCCGAGGCCCTGGCCCAAACCCTCGAGGGGGTCTGCCCGGTCCACCGGGCGGCCGGCCTGGTCGAGGCGGTCGGCCTGGCCCGGAGCCTGGCCCGGCCGGGCGAGGTGGTCCTGCTGGCTCCGGCCTGCGCCTCGTTCGATCAGTTCGACAACTACGTCCACCGGGGCCGGGTCTTTGCCCGGGCGGTGGAGGAGCTCTAGCCCATGACCGAGAACCGGAGCCGCTACCGCGCCATGGCCCGCCAGGCGGCCAGCGTCGATCTCTGGCTCCTGGGCTCGGTCCTGCTCCTGTGCGGCCTGGGCCTGATAATGGTCATGTCCGCCTCCTCGGTCCTGGCCGAGGGCCGCTACAACGACGCCTATTTCCTGTTCAAGCATCAGGTTCTCTCCCTCGGCCTGGGCCTGGTCCTGATGATCCTCTGCCGCTTCCTGCCGGTCAGCCTCTACGCCAAGCTGATCTACCCCATCCTGCTCCTCTCCCTGGCCGGCCTGATCCTGGTCTTCGTCCCGGGCGTCGGCCTGACCGCCGGGGGGGCGACCCGCTGGCTCCGGCTGGGCAGCGGCTCCCTCCAGCCCTCCGAGCCGGCCAAGCTGGCCCTGGTCCTCTTCCTGGCCTACTCCATGGCCAAGAAGAAGGAGAGCATGGGCAGCTTCTCCATCGGGCTGCTGCCCCACCTCCTGGTGGCCGGCCTGATGATTTGCCTGACCCTGCTCCAGAAGGACCTGGGCATGGCCGTGATCCTGACCCTCCTTCTCCTGGTCATGCTCTACCTGGGCGGGGCCAGGCTGAGCCATCTCCTGGGCTTTGTCGTCGCCGCCGTGCCCCTGGGCGTGCTCATGGTCCTCATCGCCCCCTACCGGGTCAAGCGCTTCGTCACCTTCGCCGATCCCTGGGCCGACCCCCTGGGCGCCGGCTACCAGATCGTCCACTCCTTCCTGGCCTTCGGCAGCGGCGGCATCTTCGGGGCCGGCATCGGCTCCGGCCACCAGAAGCTGGGCTATCTGCCAGAGCCCCACACCGACTTCATCTTCTCGGTCCTGGCCGAGGAGGCCGGCTTTATCGGCGTCGGCCTGGTGGTCGTCCTGTTCATGATCCTGGCCTGGCGCGGCTTCTACTGGGCCCGGCAGGCTCCGGACTACTACCAGCGCTACCTGGCCACCGGCCTGACCCTGCTCATCTCCATCCAGGCCATGGTCAACATGGCCGTGGTCCTGGGTCTGCTGCCGACCACCGGCCTGACCCTGCCCCTGATGTCCTACGGCGGCTCCTCCCTGGTGGTCAATCTGATCGCGGCCGGCATCCTGCTCCGCCTCTCGGACACGCTCAGGAGGAGCAGTGTATAAGCGCTACAAGCACATCCACCTGGTCGGCGTCGGCGGCATCGGCATGAGCGGCATCGCCGAGCTGCTCCTCAACCAGGGCTACACCGTCTCCGGCTCGGATTTGCGCCTGAGCCCGGTCACCGACCGGCTGGCCTCCCTGGGCGGGACGATCTTCCAGGGCCACGACGCGACCAACATCGCCGGGGCCGACGTGGTCGTGATCTCCTCGGCCGTGGGTCCGGACAATCCCGAGGTCCTGGCCGCCAAGGCGGCCCGGGTGCCGGTCATCCGCCGGGCCGAGATGCTGGCCGAGCTGGCCCGGCTCAAGTACAGCGTGGCCGTGGCCGGGGCCCACGGCAAGACCACCACCAGCACCATGATCGGCTCGGTCCTGGCCCACGGCAACCTGGACCCGACCCTGATCATCGGCGGCCGGCTGGAGGTCCTGGGCTCGACCAACGCCCGCCTGGGCGGGGGCGAGTTCCTGGTGGCCGAGGCCGACGAGTCGGACGGCTCCTTCCTCAAGCTCAGCCCGACCATCGCCGTGGTGACCAACATCGACGCCGAGCACCTGGACTTCTACCGGGACCTGGACCACATCCGCTCGACGTTCCTGGATTTCCTGAACAAAGTCCCCTTCTACGGGCTGGACGTGATCTGCCTGGACGACCCCAACCTCCAGGGCCTCATCCCCAGCCTGCAGAAGCGCTACCTGACCTACGGCTTCTCGGCCCAGGCCCACCTCCAGGCGGCCGAGGTCCAGGTCAGGGGCCAGGGCATGAGCTTCGGCGTCATCCACCGGGGCAGCCCCCTGGGCCGGATCGAGCTGCCCGTCCCGGGCCGGCACAACGTCCTCAACGCCCTGGCCGCGGTGGGCGTGGGCCTGGAGCTGGAGCTCCCCTTCGAGACCATCGCCGCCGGCCTGGCCGGGATGGGCCGGATCGAGCGCCGCTTCCAGGTCCGGGGCGAGCGGGGCGGGGTGGTCGTCCTGGACGACTACGCCCACCACCCCCGCGAGATCCTGGCCACCCTGGGCGCCCTCAAGGAGTGCTGGCCCAAGCGGCGGCTGGTGGTGGTCTTCCAACCCCACCGCCACACCCGGACCGACGCCCTGCTGGAGGAGTTCGCCACGGCCTTCTACGGCGTGGCGGAGCTCTTCCTGCTGCCCATCTACTCGGCCGGCGAGCCGCCCGGCCGCTACTCGGCCCGGGACCTGGTCGAGGAGATCAGGCGCCACGGCCACGAGGCGGCGGCCTATCTGCCCGACAAGGAGAGCCTCCTGGCCGAGCTGCCCCTTCACCTCAGGGAGGGCGACCTGCTGGTCACCCTAGGCGCCGGCGACGTCTGGAAGGTCGGCCAGGCCTTTCTGGCCGGGGAGGAGGGCCGGTGAGCGGACCCGCTCTCAAGCCCCCGGCCGGGGTGACGGTCCTGTTCGACGAGCCGCTGGCCGGGTGGACCAGCTTCGGCATCGGCGGGCCGGCCGAGATCCTCTGCCTGCCGACCGACGAGGACCAGCTCCGCCAGGTCCTGGACTGGGCCAGGCAGGCCGGCCGGCCGGTGACCGTGCTGGGCGGGGGCAGCAACGTTCTGATCAGCGACCGGGGCGTGCCCGGCCTGGTCATCATCTTGAGGCAGGGCTTTGACCGGATCAGCCACCAGCCCCTGGGTCCTGAGGAGGTCCTCATCCGGGCCGGGGCCGGCTTCAGCTCGGGCCGGCTGGTCAGCCTGGCCGGCGAGCACGGCTGGCTGGACCTGGCCTTTCTGGCCGGAGTCCCCGGCTCCATCGGCGGCGCGGCCGTGGTCAACGCCGGCGCGGCCGAGGGCTGGATGTCCGACGTGGTCCAGGGACTCAGGGTTCTCAACGGCCAGGGCCGGAGCCGGCGCCTGGACCGGGCGGAGCTGGACTACACCTACCGCTGCCTCCGGCTCGACCCGGACAAGATCGTGGTCGAGGTCGAGCTCAAGAGCCGTCTGGCCGAGCCCGGGACGGTCAGCCAGATGATCGGGCGCTGGCTCAAGCGGCGGCGGGTCCGCCAGCCGGGCGGCGCCGGTTCGGCGGGCTGCTTCTTCAAGAATCCGCCCCGGGACTCGGCCGGCCGGCTGATCGAGGCGGTCGGCCTCAAGGGCCGCCGCTGCGGCGCGGCCATGATCTCCGATGTCCACGCCAACTTCATCGTCAACCTGGGCCGGGCCAGGGCGGCCGACGTCATGGTCCTGGCCGAGCGGGCCCGGACCGAGGTCTGGATCAGGTTCGGAATCGAGCTGGAGCCCGAGGTCAGGTTCCTGGGCCGGGGGAGAGAGAAATGGCCCTGGCTCTGAGATGGCCCTTCTTCGGCGCTTCCCGGTCCGAGCCGGCTCCCAGGAGCCGGCCGGTCAGGACGCCCAAGGCCAACCGCTGGACCAGGGCCCGGGTCTCCTGGCTGGCCCGGCTGAAGCTGGCCGGGCTGGGCCTGTCCGGGCTGGCCCTCCTCTCGGCCTTCAGCCTGGGGCTGATCGTGGCCTACCAGGCCCTGCTGGAGGCCAGGTTCTTCGGCCTGGCCAAGCTGACCCTGAACGGCCAGGAGCGCCTTGACCGGGAGGAGGTCCTGAGGCTGGCCGGCCTGCGCCCGGGGGTGAGCCTGCTCAAGCTGGACCTCAAGGCGGCCCGGCTGAGGCTCCTTGACTCGCCCTGGGTGGCCGAGGCCAGGGTGCGCCGGGTTCTGCCCGACGAGCTGAGGATCGACCTGACCGAGCGCCGGCCCCTGGCCGTGGTCATGGCCGGCCGGCCGAGCTTCGTCGACGGCGAAGGCGTGGTCTTCAAGACCCTGGAGCCGGGCGAGAACATTGACCTGCCCGTCATTTCCGGCCTCGAGGCCGGGCGGCTCAACCGGCCCGAGGGCCGCCGGGCCCTGGCCGGGGCCGTGGAGGTGCTCAGGCTCCTCCAGGCCGGCCGGACGCCTCTGGGCCCGAGCCAGATTTCGGAGATCCACGTCGAGAACTCCTGGTCCCTGGCCCTGGTGCCGCTCTCGCCCGGACCGATCGTCCGGCTCGGCCTGGAGGAGCCGGGCGCGCGGCTGGAACAGTGGGCCCGGGTCAGGTCCGACCTCCAGGCCAAGGGACTCTGGCCGCAGGTGGCCTACATCGACCTGCGCTTCAGGAATCAGGCCTTTGTGGGCCTCAAGAAGGGGTGAGTGATGCCAGCCCAGAAGAGAGAACGGGGAGAGATCGTGGTCGGCCTGGACATCGGCACGACCAAGATCTGCGCCGTGGTCGGCGAGGTCATGCCCGACGGCGTGGACGTCATCGGCATCGGCACCCATCCCTCCATCGGCCTGCGCAAGGGCGTGGTGGTCAACATCGAGGCCACGGTCAACTCGATCAAGAAGGCGGTCGAGGAGGCCGAGCTGATGGCCGGTTGCGAGATCTCCTCGGTCTACGCCGGCATCGCCGGCGGGCACATCCAGAGCCTCAACTCCCACGGCGTCATCGGGGTCAAGAGCCGCGAGGTCGCCGAGGCGGACATGGAGCGGGTCATCGAGGCGGCCAAGGCCGTGGCCATCCCCCTGGACCGGGAGGTCATCCACATCCTGCCCCAGGAGTTCATCGTCGACGAGCAGGACGGCATCCTCGACCCCAGGGGCATGAGCGGGGTCAGGCTGGAGGCCAAGGTCCACATCATCACCGGGGCGGTCACCTCGGCCCACAACCTCATCAAGTGCTGCAACCGGGCCGGCCTGGACGTCTGCGACATCGTCCTGGAGGGACTGGCCTCGGCCGAGGCGGTCCTGGCCCAGGACGAGAAGGACCTGGGCGCGGCCCTGATCGATTTCGGCGGCGGGACCACGGACCTGGCCATCTTCTGCGGCGGGACCATCCGCCACACCTCGGTCCTGGCCCTGGGCGGCATCAACCTGACCAAGGACATCGCCATCGGCCTGCGCACCCCGGACAACTCGGCCGAGAGCATCAAGCAGCGCTACGGCGCCTGCGTGCCGGCCAGGGTGGGCCGGGACGAGACCATCGAGGTCCCCTCCACCGGCGGCCGCAAGCCCAGGGTGATCAGCCGCCAGATCCTGAGCGAGATCATCGAGCCCAGGGTCGAGGAGATCCTGAGCCTGACCGAACGGGAGATGGTCCGCTCCGGGCTGAAGGACCTGGTTTCGGCCGGGGTGATCCTGACCGGCGGCTCGGCCCTGCTGGACGGCCTGGGCGAGCTGGCCGAGCAGATCTTCAACATGCCCACCCGGGTCGGCTTTCCCATGGGCGTGCGCGGCCTGACCGACGTGGTCAACAACCCCATGTACGCCACGGCCGTGGGACTGGTCCTCTACGGGGCCAAGGGCTCGGCGGGCAAGAAGTTTCGGATCAGGGACGCCAACATTTTCAACCGGGTCATCACCCGGATGAGGCAGTGGTTCAAAGAGGTCTTCTGACCTCGGGGACGAATAAGGGGAGGGAAAGAGATGTCGGATTTAATCACCGGGAAACACTTTGAGATCGTCGAGCCTGTCCAGGGGGCCAAGATCAAGGTGGTTGGCCTGGGCGGGGCCGGCGGCAACGCGGTCAACAACATGATCAAGGGGGGCCTGAACGGGGTCGAGTTCATCGTGGCCAACACCGACCTCCAGGCCCTGGAGCGGAACCTGGCCCCGACCAAGATCCAGATCGGGGGCCAGGTCACCGGCGGCCTGGGCGCCGGGGCCGACCCCGACGTGGGCCGGCGTTCGGCCGAGGAGAACCTGGACCAGCTCCGCGGCTGCCTGGAGGGCGCGGACATGGTCTTCGTCACCGCCGGCCTGGGCGGCGGCACCGGCACCGGGGCGGCGCCGGTGGTGGCCGAGATGGCCAAGTCCCTCTCGGCCCTGACCGTGGCCGTGGTGACCAAGCCCTTCCACTTCGAGGGCCGGCGCCGGATGAAGGTGGCCGAGACCGGCTTCAAGGAGCTCAAGGGCCGGGTGGACACCCTGATCACCATCCCCAACGACCGGCTCCTGGCCCTGGCCCCCAAGAACGCCCTCTTCCTGGACATGTTCCAGAAGGCCGACGACGTCCTGCTCCAGGCGGTCAGGGGCATCTCGGACCTGATCACCGTGACCGGGCACGTCAACGTCGACTTCAGCGACGTCAGGACGGTCATGTCCGAGAAGGGCCTCTCCCTGATGGGCACGGGCCTGGCCAAGGGCGACAACCGGGCCATCGAGGCGGCCAGCCGGGCCGTGTCCAGCCCGCTCCTGGAGGACATCTCCATCGCCGGGGCCAGGGGCGTGCTGATGAACATCACCGCCGGGCCGGACGTGAGCATCACCGAGATTCAGGACGCGGCCTCGCTCATCCAGAAGGAGGCCGACGAGGACGCCAACGTCATCTGGGGCATGGTCATCGACCCGGAGATGGGCGAAGCCTTCAGCGTCACGGTCATTGCCACCGGCATCGGCCCCCGGGAGGAGATGCTGGCTCCCAGCGACATGAGGCTCATCCGCCGCGAGGCCGTGGCCGAGCTGAGGAAGAGGGTCAACGAGGATCTGGACTGGCCGACCTACCTGCGCGAGCCGGCGGCCCCCGAGGGCGAGGCCCCCACGGTCGGCGAGGTCCGCTTCGATCCCAATGACCACGAGATCCCGACTTTCTTGAGACGGAGCGCCGACTAGGCGGCTCATGTCCTGGAAGCTCAAGGCTGGCTTGAGGGAGCTTTTGGCGTCCGAGGAGGACCTGTCCGGCCGGGCGGCCGGCGGAGGCCTGAGGATCGTCCTGGCCTTTGCCAACACCTATCGGCTGGCCATGTCCAACCTGGGCTTCCTGTCCGTTTATCAGCTCCTGCGCCGCCGGCCCGGTCTGGACTGCCGGCGGGCCTTCCTGCCCGAGCCCCAGGATCTGGCCGAGCACCGACGAACCCGAACCCCCTGGCTGACCCTGGAGGACCAGGAGCCAGTGGCCGGGGCCGAGATAATCGCTTTCTCCCTCCCCTATGAAAACGATTACCTCAACCTCATCTCCCTCCTCCACCTGGCCGGCCTCCCCGCTCTGGCAACGGAGCGGGGGGCCGGCCCCCCCCTCATCCTGGCCGGGGGCGTCGCCCCCAGCCTCAACCCTGAGCCCTTGGCCCCCCTGGTGGACGCCGTTCTCATCGGCGAGGCCGAGGAGGTTCTGCCCGAGTTTCTGGATCTGTACCAGGCCTTTGGCGCCGGAGGGCGAGAGGAGCTCCTCGGGCGCGCCGCCAGGGAAGTGCCTGGGGTCTACGCGCCGCGGTTCTACCGGCCCCGCTACGACGGGGCCGGTAGATTCTTGGGGCACCAGCCGGTCGAGGCCGGCCTGCCGGCCCGGATCAAGCGCCGTTACGTCAAGGAGCTGGCCGAGCCGACCGTCTCGGAGATAGTCACCGGAAACACCGAGTTCGGCGACCGGGTCCTGATCGAGCTCTCCCGGGGCTGCTCCCGGGCCTGCCGCTTCTGCGCCGCCGGCCATCTCCTCCGCCCGCCCCGCCAGGCCCCCTTCGGGAAGCTGCTCCAGGCCGTGACCGAGGCCGTCGAGCGGCGGGGGCAGGCCGGCCTGATCAGCGCCGCGGTCTCGGACGTGCCGGGCATAGAAGAGCTCTGCCTGGCAGCGGTCCACCTGGGCGGAAGGGTGTCGGTCTCCTCCCTCCGGGCCGACACCCTCAGCCCGACCCTGGCCAGCCTCCTGGTCCAGGCCGGGGTCCAGACCGTCACCCTGGCCCCGGAGGCCGGCAGCCAGAGGCTCAGGGAGGTCATCAACAAGGGTCTGAGCGAGGAGGAGATCCTGGAGGCGGCCCAGGTCAGCCTCGAGGCGGGCCTGCGCAAGCTGAGGCTCTACTTCATGCTGGGCCTGCCCACCGAGACCGACGAGGACGTGGCCGACATCGGCCGGCTGACCCTGCGGCTCATCGAGCGGGTCGAGCGGGCCACGGACGGGCGGCTGAGCTTTAACCTGATCACCCTCTCGGTGGCCAGCTTCGTGCCCAAGCCCCAAACTCCCTTCCAGTGGGCCGGGATGCCGGTGAAAAAGGAGCTGAACCGCCGGGCCGGGCTCCTGAAGCAGAGCCTCAAGGGCGTCAAGCGGGTCAAGCTCGGCTTCGAGGGGCCCAGGCAGGCCCTCCTGGAGGGCCTCATCGCCCGGGGCGACCGTCGGGTCGGCCTGGGCCTCATCGAGATCGAGCGGGCCGGCGGGAACATGGAGCGCGGCCTCAGGGCGGCCGGGCTCGACCCGGCTCCCTATCTTCACCGGGAGCGGGGCAGGGACGAGGCCTTTCCCTGGGAGATCGTCGATCCCGGGCTCAAGCGGGATTATTTGTGGGCAGAGTACCAGAAAGCTCTGGCGGGCCATATCTCTCCGGGCTGCTTTGAGGGGTGCCAGCGGTGCGGCGTCTGTTGACAAGTTCGAGACTGGGACTGGTCTGGCTGGCCGGCCTGGCGGTCGTTCTGGCCTGGGGCAGCGCCCTGGCCTTTGATTCCAACCAAACGAGGGCCCTTCGGCCCGGCCTCGGGCCCGAGTCTCATCTCCGGACCCAGGCCGACGGCCCGGCCGCGCCCGGGCTGGATGATCAGTCCGAGGCAGCCGCGTCCCGGCCCTTCAACCCCGGACCGCTCAAGCCCATCGCCCACTACGACACCCACCCCAGCCGCCGCCTGGGCACCTACTTCGAACTGGTCGGCTGGCGGGAGAAGAGCCGTCTGGGCTCGCGGGAAATGTGGCAGGAAGGGGAAGAGGATGACCCCGGGATCCTGCCCCCGGCCAATCTGAGCGAGGCGGCCCTCATGGCCGCCGGGGCCGGGGCCGAGTACTCCCTGGGCCAGGGCTGGTCCCTGGGCGTGGGCTACCGGCTCTGGTGGCTCATGGCCGAAGGCGGGATTGACGACGAGCTGGGCCGGCCGGGCGACCTCTTTGACAGCTTCCGCAGTCCGGCCAATGCCGAGACCCACCTGGGGCTGACCTACAGGTTCGGGCTGTGGTGACCCAAGTCTAGGCCGCGATTCCGGCCAGATCATCCCAACTAGAGTGGTTGGCCGAGACCAGCCCGGCCCAGGCCGCCGGCGACATCCTCGATCGCCCTCACACCAGGAGGCGGCTCCAGAGGAATCAGGCGGCGAGTAAAGGAGTGGCAGGGCGTCGCCGGGCCTGGGTAATCTTTACGCACCAGAGAATGGGGGCGGATCTCCGTAGGTTGATAAATAGTTTATTGTAATAACAAAATAATATTTTCCTCCAGGCTCCTGGCATGGAACCTGCCTTGCACTAAGTCAAGACAAAACGAACCAGGCCAGACTCAAACTGGGTAGGTAAAGATAAATGGCGGCGATGATCGGTTCGGTGCTCTTGCTGGCGGCGGTCATGGCCGCGCCGGCCCTGGCCAGGGCCACGGCTCGCCGCCGCCCCGGGGCCGGCCCCTGGGACAAGAATCACCGATGATGAAACGACAAGTCATAACCAGGATCTGCCTGACGGCAGCCCTCTCGGCCGGCCTGCTCCTGTTGGGCGGCTGCAAGACGGCCGGGCCCGATTACAAGAAGCCCCAGACGCCGATGCCCCCGAGCTGGAGCAGCGGCCTGGAGGCCGGCTTGATCGCCACGGCGGCGGCCCCGCAAACGCTGGAGCGCTGGTGGGCCGTGCTTGACGACCCGGTCCTGGCGGAGCTGATGGAGCGCGCCCGGCTGGGCAACCTGGACGTGCGCCAGGCCGAGGCCCGCCTGCGCGAGGCGCGCGCCCAGCGGGGCGCCGCCCAGGCCGACCGTTTCCCGACGCTCTCGGTCGGCGGCTCGGCCAGCACCGCCCGGAGCAGCGAAGAGGCCGGCTCCGGCCAGGCCTCCAACCATTTTTCCAACGTCTTTGACGCCAGCTGGGAGCTGGATCTGTTCGGCAAGAAGCGCCGCGCCCTGGAGGCCGCCGAGGCGACGCTGCAGGCTTCCGAGGAGGACCTGCGCGACGTCCTGGTCAGCCTCTTCGCCGAGGTGGCCCTGAACTACGTGGAGGTGCGCTCCTACCAGACCCGCTTAGGCATAACCGAGGCCAACCTGACCGTCCAGGGCGAGACCTACGACCTGACCCGCTGGCGCCACCAGGCCGGCCTGACCACCCAGCTGGACGTGGAGCAGGCCCGGCTCAGCCTGGAGCAGACCCGGGCGACGGTCCCCACCTTGCGGACCAGCCTGGAGCAGGCCAAGCACCGGCTGGCCGTCCTGCTGGGCCAGCCGCCCGGCGCCCTGAAAAACACGCTCGCCGCGCCCGGGGCCATTCCGGTGACCCCGCTCGAGGTGGCCGTGGGCATTCCGGCCGACGTGCTGCGCCGGCGGCCCGACGTTCGCCGGGCCGAGCGCAAGCTGGCCGCGCAGACCGCCCAGGTGGGCGTGGCCGAGGCGTCCCGCTATCCGAGCTTCTCCCTGTCCGGCTCAATCGGCCTGGAATCACTGGCCTTCGGCATGCTCTACACCGCCGCGGCCCAGACCGCCCAGGCGGCGGCCAGCGCGACCTGGACACTCTTCGACGGCGGCCGCATTCGCCGAAACATCGAGATCCAGACCGCCCTGCAGGAAGAGGCCCTGGGCCTCTACGAAGCCGCGGTTCTGACCGCCCTGCAGGACGTGGAAGACGCCCTGGTCGCCTACGCCAACGAGCAGACCCGCCGCCGCTCGCTCTCGGAGGCGGCCCAGGCCGGGCAGAGCGCCTTTGACCTGGCCCGCGACCAGTACACCTCCGGTCTCATCGACTTTCAGACGGTTCTGAACACGCAGCAGTCGCTGCTCTCGGCCCAGGACCAGTTGGCCTCCAGCAAGGCCGAGGTCACCTCCAACCTGATCCGCCTCTACAAGGCCCTCGGCGGCGGCTGGACGTCGCTGCCTTCGACCGCGGGAGCGGCCGCGGAGAGCCCTTCGGGAAGCAAGAAATGACCAAGTCGAACGTCCATTCGGAAGATGAAGTCGCCAGGACCATCGGCCTGGCCGGTTCCAAGGGCCGCAAATCGCGCCTGGCGCTCTGGCTGATGCTCTTCGGGCTGGCCGTGGCGGCCGTGGCCGGCTGGATGTTCTGGCAGGAGAAAGGTCAAACCGAAGCGGTGCGATACGTCACCCAGCCGGTCCGCCGGGGCGATCTGGTGGTCTCGGTCAGCGCCACCGGCACGGTCGAGCCGCTCAAGGAGGTGGAGGTCGGCATCGAGGTCTCGGGCACGATCAAGACCGTGGAGGTGGACTACAACGACCAGGTCAAGGTCGGCCAGGTCCTGGCCCGGCTGGACACGGCCAAACTAGAGGCCCAGGTGCTCCAATCCAGGGCCGCCCTGGAGGCCGCCCGGGCCAAGGTGGCCCAGGCCCAGGCCAGCGTTCAGGAGGCCCAGGCCCAGCTGGCCCGGCTGAACCAGGTTCTCAAACTCAGCGGGGGCAAGACGCCCTCCCAGAGCGACCTGGACGCGGCCAAGGCCACCCTGGCCCGGGCCAAGGCCGACGAAGCCAGCGCCAAGGCCTCGGTCACCCAGGCCGAGGCGACCCTGAACGGGAATCTGACCGACCTGTCCAAGGCGGTCATCCACTCGCCCATCGACGGCGTGGTCCTGGCCCGGGCGGTCGAGCCGGGTCAGACCGTGGCCGCCTCCTATCAGGCCCCGGTGCTCTTCACCCTGGCCGAGGACCTGAGGAAGATGGAGCTCCAGGTGGACGTGGACGAAGCCGACGTGGGCCAGGTAAAGGAAGGCCAGGAAGCCGCCTTCACCGTGGACGCCTATCCGGACCGGAACTTCCCGGCCCAGATCACCCAGGTGCGGTACGGTTCCTCGACCGTGGACGGCGTGGTCACCTACAAGGCGGTGCTCAAGGTGGACAACTCCAGCCTGGCCCTCCGCCCGGGTATGACCGCCACCGCGGTGATCACGGTCAACAAGAGGGAGAAGGCGCTCCTGGTGCCCAACGCGGCCCTGCGCTTCAGCCCGGCCCAGACCAATGAGCCGGCCGCCCAGTCCAGCCGCGGAGGCCTGCTGGGGGCCATTCTGCCCGGGCCGCCCCGCCATGACTCAAAGTCCAATGGAGGGGGGAATTCCAAAGGCAAAGAGACCCGAGTCTGGACCCTCCGCAACGGCCAGCTGACCGCCTTGGTCATCACCTGCGGCGCCACCGACGGGATTCTGACCGAGGTGACCGGCGGCCAGATCGAAGAGGGGCTGGCCCTGGTGACCGATACGGTCACGGCCAAGTGATGAACTCGCTCGCCCCCAGCCCGGCCGCTCCTCCGTCCCTGATCGAGCTCAAGGGCGTGACCAAGGTCTACGGCGTCGGCGGCGCGGCCATGCAGGCCCTGGCCGGCGTGGACCTGCGCATCGACAAGGGCGAGTTCGTGGCCATGATGGGGCCCAGCGGCTCGGGCAAGAGCACCTGCATGAACATCCTGGGCTGCCTGGACACGCCCACGGCGGGCGGCTACTACTTCCAGGGCATCGAGGTCGGCCCGCTCTCCCGGAAGCAGCGCGCCCTGCTGCGCCGCCATTACCTGGGCTTCGTCTTCCAGGGCTTCAATCTGCTCAACCGCACCTCGGCCCTGGAGAACGTGGAGCTGCCCCTGATCTACCGCGGCGAGTCCGCCGGGGCGCGGCGCTCCCGGGCGCGCCAGGCCCTGGAGGTGGTCGGGCTGGCCGGCTGGGAGCATCACACCCCGGGCGAGCTTTCCGGCGGCCAGCAGCAGCGCGTGGCCATTGCCCGGGCCATCGTCACCCAGCCCCTGGTCCTCCTGGCCGACGAGCCGACCGGCAACCTGGATTCGGCCCGGAGCGTCGAGATAATGGAGCTGCTGACCTCCTTCAACCGCGATCAGGGCATCACCGTGGTCATGGTCACCCACGAGCCGGACATGGCCGCCTACGCCAAGAGGGTCGTCCACTTCCTGGACGGCCTGATCGAAAACGACAACGGCCGGGAGGGAGGGGCCTGATGTTAGGCAACGCCCTGGTCCTGGCCCTCAGAGAGCTCCGCCGCAACGTCATGCGGTCGTTTCTGACCATGCTGGGCATCATCATCGGCGTGGCCGCGGTCATCATTCTGGTGACGCTCGGCTCCGGGGCGACCCGCCAGGTCACCGAGCAGATCGCCAGCCTGGGCAGCAACCTGCTCATGATCAGCCCGGGCAAGCGCATGGGGCCAGGTCAGAGCTCTGGCTCCGCGCCGTTCAAGGTGGCCGACGCCGAGGCCCTGGCCCGGGACATCCCCTCGCTGGCCGCCGTGGCCCCGGCGGCCTCAGCCTCCACCACGGCCATTCTGGCCAACGAGAATTGGTCGACCACGGTCACGGGCAGCACGGAGCAGTACTTCACGGTCACCAGCCGGAAAATCAAGGAGGGCCGGGCCTTCACCGCGAGCGAGACGCGCGTCGGCGCGCCGGTCTGCGTCATCGGCGAAACCGTACGCAACAAGCTCTTCGGCAGCCAGAGCCCCATCGGGAGCAAGATCCGCCTCCAGAAACTCTCCTGCGAGGTGATCGGCCTGCTCGAGCCCAAGGGCCAGTCCTCCATGGGCCGCGATCAGGACGACCTGGTGGTGGTGCCCCTGCGGACTTTCCAGCGCCGCATCTCCGGCAAGGACGACGTCAGCCTCATCCAGCTCTCGGTCAAGGACAGCGCCTCCACGGAGCGGGTCAAACAGGAGATCAGCCGCCTGCTGCGCCTCCGCCGCCATCTCTCGGCCAGCCAGGAGGATAACTTCCACATCATGGACCCCAAGGAGATCGCGGCCATGCTCTCCGGAACCACCAAGACGCTCACCGCCCTGCTGGGGGCGGTGGCCGCGGTGAGCCTCCTGGTCGGCGGCATCGGCATCATGAACATCATGCTCGTCTCGGTCACCGAGCGGACCCGGGAGATTGGCACCCGCCTGGCCATCGGCGCCCTGGAGCGGGAGGTGCTCCTCCAGTTCCTGGTGGAGGCCGTGGTCCTGTCCTCCTTCGGCGGCCTGATCGGCATCGGCCTGGCCGTTGGCGCCTCCTTGATCCTGGCCGAGGTCCTGAAGGTGCCCTTTGTCTTCAACACGCCGGTCACCTTCATCGCCTTTCTCTTTTCAGCGGCGGTGGGTATGATCTTCGGCTTCTTCCCGGCCAGGAAGGCGGCCCGCCTGGATCCCATCGAGGCCCTGCGCCACGAGTAACCGCCCGCCCCAAGGGGCCCCCAAGGGCGCTCTCTGGCCACTCCCCCGGCCAGGGAACGCCCCTGGCTTGGCGGCCGGGAGAGTTGCTAGAGGTGTGAACTCCGCCCCGGTCGGAGCGGTTCAGAGGATTTCCCTGAGGAATCGCTCGATTCTCTCGTTCTTGGGACGCCCGAAGAACTCGCCCGGCGGGCCGCCGTCCACCAGGTGGCCCTGGTCCATGAACATGATCCGGTCAGCCACCTCCCGGGCGAAGGCCATCTCGTGGGTGACCACGACCATGGTCATGCCTCCGGCGGCCAGCTCCCGCATGACGCTCAGAACCTCGCCGATCATCTCCGGATCCAGGGCCGAGGTGGCCTCGTCAAAGAGCATGATCTTGGGCCTCATGGCCAGGGCCCGGGCGATGGCCGCCCGCTGCTGCTGACCGCCGGAGAGCTCGGCCGGGTACTTGTGGGCCTGCTCCGGGATGCGCACCCTCTCCAGGAGCTCCATGGCCGCCTTCTCGGCCTCCGGGGCGCTCACCTTCAAGGTCAGCCGGGGGGCCAGGGTGATGTTCTTGAGAATGGTCTTGTGCGGGTAGAGGTTGAAGGACTGGAAGACGAAGCCGATGCCGGCCCTGAGGGCCTGGTTTTCCCTCTTGGAGCCGGGCAGCTTGACGCCGTCCACGATTATCTCGCCCTCCTGGAAGTCCTCCAGGGTGTTCAGGCAGCGGATGAAGGTGCTCTTGCCCCCGCCGCTGGGCCCGCAGACGACCACGACCTCATTGGGCTCGATGTGGACGCTGACGCCCTTGAGCACGTGGAGTTCGCCGAAATACTTGTGCACGTCTCGACAGATGATCACGAGGGCGAACCTCCCGGGGCCCCTCGGCCGGGCCGGTCTTCGGGGAGCCGGATCACAATCTGGCCTCCATGCGCGAGAGGGAGAACTGGAGGATCAGGTTCATGGACAGATAGATCAGGGCCGCGCCGATGAGGAGCTCCATCGGCCTGAAGGTGGCGCTGGCGATGAGCTGGGCCGTCCTGGTCAGCTCGACCATGGCGATGGTCGAAACCAGGGAGGAGGACTTGATCAGGAGGATGAACTCGTTGCCCAAGGGCGGGATCATCCGCTTGAAGGCCTGGGGAAAGATGACGTGGACCAGACTGTTGAGGGAGCTAAGGCCCGTGGCCCGGGCCGCTTCCCACTGGCCCTTTTCAATGGACTGGACGGCGCCCCTGGTGATCTCGGCCACGTAGGCGGCGTCGTTGAGGGCCATCCCGGACAGGGCCGCGGCAAAGGGGCCCAGCTTGATCCCCACCTGGGGCAGGCCGTAGTAGATGAGGAAGAGCTGGACCAGCAGCGGGGTGCCCCGGATGGCGTTGACGTAGGCCAGGGCCGGATAGCGCAGGAGGCGGTACCGGGACAGCCTGACCAGCCCGACCAGGACCCCCAGGCAGAGGCCGATGGCGATGGCCAGCACGGACAGCTCCACGGTCAGGATCGCCCCCTTGAGCAGGCGGGGGAGGTTCTCCAGGAAATAGGCCGGGTCGAATCCCATGGCCTCTCCTTTGGGGCGGCGGAGGGCCGTCGGGAGGACTGCCCGCCGCCCGAGCAAGGGTCAGATCATGTATTTCTCACGGATCTTCTTGATGAAGCCGTCCTGGTGCATTTCCTGAAGGGCCTTGTCGATGGCCTCCTTGAGCTCCTTTTCGCCCTTGCGGATGACGATGCCCTGCTCCTTGATCAGAAACGGCTCGCCCGTGGTCTTGTATTTTTCGGGATATCTCTGGATGAAGACCGCGGCCACGGCCTGGTTGACGATGACGGCCTCCACCCGGCCGAAGGCCAGCTCCATGAACGGCTCGGTAAAGGTCGAGTAGGCCTTGACCTCGGCCACCCCGCCGACCTTCTTGGCCTCCTTCTCGCTGGTCGTGCCTATCTGGACGCCGACTTTCTTGCCCTTGAGATCGTCCTTGGTCTTGATCTGGTCATCGTCCTTGCGGACGACCACGATCTGGGCGCTGTCCTTGTAGGGTATGGAGAAGTCATAGGCTTCCTGGCGCTTGGGGGTGATGGAGACCGAGGAGATGATGGCGTCGAACTTCTTGCCGTTCAAGGCCGGGAAGATTCCGTCCCAGGCCGTGTTGCTGAACTCGGCCTTGAGACCCATCCGGCGGGCGACCTCGCTGCCGATGTCTATGTCGGCCCCGACGATCTTGCCGTCCTTGTCCACGGATTCGAAGGGCGGATAGGTGGCGTCGGTGCCGAAGACCAGAACCCCCTTGGCCTTGATCTCGTCGAGGCTGGAGGCCCAACCCGCCGAGGCTGGAACAAGGATCATCAGGGCCATCAGGAGAAAGACCAATTTTTTCATGGCAGACCCTCCTTAGCCAATATTCGGTTGTTGGAGCCATCATCCGGGCCCCGATCTGGCCGCCGCCCGGGCCCGGGCGACCTCAAACCAGGTCCACGATTCCCCAGTTCTTGTCTTCCCGGCGGAACTCGTAGCGCAACTGGATCCGCTGGGCCAGGAAGACGATCCGGCCGGCCATGACCGGCCGTTCTTCTCGGTTGTAATAGACCCCGGTCCTCATCAGGACCGGGGTCCGCTTGGGGACTTTCATTTTTCTTGCGTCCTGCTCCGAGATCGAGGAGCCGACGATGGCGTAGGTCACCCGGTAGATGTCTGTTTCAGGATAGGCCGTCAGAGCGTCGAAGATGGGCTGGGATTTTACGGCCTCGTCACTCACCCGGGCCGCCACGTCCAGGGGCAGGACCCGCTTCTCCAGGGCCAGGGTCTTTTCCGCCGCGGTCTTGAGGCGCTCGATGATTCTGGCTCGGCTCCCGGCCGGCAGGTTGAGCTCCCGGGCCCAGGGCGGGGGATGGCCCTCCATCGACTGGAGGAGGACGTTGCTGACGACGATGCCTTGCTCGGCCAGAGACTCCTCCAGGTTCTGGAATCCCCTGACCTGCTCCCGGAGCCTGGCCGCGGCGACAAAGGTGCCCTTTCCCCGGATCTTGCGGACCAGACCGTCGGCTTCGAGCTGCTGGTCGGCCATCCGGGCGGTGGTCCGGCTGATGCCGTAGCGCCTGATCAGCTCGTTTTCAGAGGGCAGCGGGTCTCCGGGTTTGAGCCCCTTGGCCCGGATGTATCCGGCGATGATGTCCCTCAGCTGAATGTAGAGCGGCTTGTAGTCCCCGGTGACGAGGTCCGGCAGCTTCATCCAGTCAGCCAATCTTATCTCCCGACTTATTGCGTCGATACGTTAACCGTACAAGATAACAAATGCCACAGTCAACCCTAATCCCGGACCACAGTCCGGCTCCTGGTCTCGGGGCTCAGCTAGTGGGGTCGTTGAGCTTCACGATGGGCGGGCCGACCACTGCCCTGGCCGTGATCACGGCCAGGGCCGGACCGGGCCGGCCTCAGCACCTGGGCGTCCGGCGCAGGAGCTGGCCGTAGCCCTCGATGACGTCATTGAGGCCCAGGAGCTTCATCAGGTGCCAGGCCGTGGCCTGGTTGGAGGTGACCACCGGCTTGCCCGAATCCTGCTCGAGTTGTTCTATCACGTCCGAGCAGCGGTAGTTGGTGCAGGCGACGAAGATGCCGTCGGCCTCGGGCACGACCGCTTCCATGGCCGCCTGGTAGGCCCGGGAAGGCGCGGTCGCGCCGATCTCGTGCAGATCCTCGAGGCCCAGGCCGTTGATGTTGAGGACCTGGAAGCCGGAGTCCTCGTAGAAGACGCGGAAGCGCTCGTTGATCTCGTCGATGTAGGGGCCGCTGATGACGATCTTCTTGAAGCCCATGAAACGCATGGCCGCTTCGGCCGCGGTGGCCGTGGTCGTACAGGGGATGCCCCGGCTCTGGGCCAGCAGGGCCGGCAGGGCCCTGGCGCAGGCGAAACCGGCCGTGGCCTTCTCCATCATCTCTATCTCTTTCCTGTCCCAGCCTGGCCCCCCGACCAGGGAGCCCGAGGTGCAGGCAAAGGCGATGGCCGAACGGTTGCCCAGGACGGGCGAGGAGAGCCCCTCGGCCAGGAGGGCGGCGGCCTCGCCCAGGGAGCGGCTCAGTTTGGAGCACTCCTCGACGTTGACCAAGGGGTCCATGTGGATCCTGGTCTCGCGGACCTGGACGTAGTCCGGGATCATGCGGCAGATCTCAGGGGTCGGGTTGAGATTGGGGCCGACCACGACCAGGCCGATCCTGGCCCGGTAGCCGTAGGGCGCGTCGTAAGACTCCTGTCTCCTCAACATGGACTCCTCCTTGCCGATCCGGCCGCCTCGTCGATCTAGGCCCGGCCCGCTAGTACCGGCCGTACTCCTGCCAGGTCTGCCACATGGCCGTCAGGTTGGCCGGCGGCACCTCGGGCTGGATGTTGTGGATGGTGCTGAAGACGAAGCCGCCGCCCGGGGCCAGATCGTCGATGCGCCGCTTGACCTCGTCCCTGACCTGCTGGGGCGTGCCGAAGGAGAGGACCCCCTGGGTGTCCACCCCGCCGCCCCAGAAGACCAGGTCCCGGCCGAACTCCTTCTTGAGCTTCTTGGAGTCCATGCCGGCGGCGTTGACCTGGAGGGGGTTGAGGATGTCCACCCCTATCTCGATCAGGTCCGGGATGAGGCTGTAGATGGATCCGTCGCTGTGGAGGAGGAGGTAGGCCGAGTCGGACATCCGCTCCTTGACGAAGGCGAAGAGCCGTTTGTGGCGCGGCTTGATCAGCCGGCGGTACATGTCCGGAGAGATCAGGGGCCGGTCCTGCTGGCCCAGGTCGTCCTCGAAGACGACCACGTTGATCAGGTCGCCCACCTCGGCCAGGACCTTCTCCCAGTACTGGATCTTCAGGTCGGTGAATTTGTCCATCAGGCTGGCCGCCAGGGCGGGGTTGGCCCCCAGGTCCAGGTAGAACCGCATGTAGCCCCTGGTCCTGAATCCGGCGGCGAATATGCCGCCGACCGGGTCGCCCACGGCCACGGCGTACTCCGGGCCCAGGGCCAGGATCCTGTCCCGCAGGCCCCTGACCAGGTCGTCGCCGGCCAAATCCGGCCAGGGATAGGCCTCGATGTCGGCCAGGGAATCGAGCCCGGCCAGGGGAAAGCCGCCCTCCCTCTGGTCGAAGTAGTAGCCGCCCGGCGGCCGGAACCACTTGGCCCCGAAGACGTCCCTGATGACCAGGTCCCGGCCCTCCAGCCCGACGTTCCCCTTCCAGCCCGGAGAGGCGCTGGGCACCAGGCCCCGGCAGTCGATGCCCAGATCCTCGAGGACCTCCTGGTCCACCTGGACCACGCCGCAGGCCAGGTCCATGTAGGCCGCCTCGGTCTCGTCCCTGAGGAGATGCTCCTTGCCCAGGTGGCGGAGCAGGTTCTGGTAGGCCAGGAAGGTGATCGAGGTGTCCACGGTGGCGCCGAAATCACCGGGCACCCGGTCAGGCTCGCGGTGCTCGAGCGTGGTCAGGACTCTCTCCCGGGAAGTCATGGTCCGCTCTCCTTGGCTGGCGATGGTCACGGCCCGGAGCTGCCGCCGGCTCCATTGACCCGAAAGCCTTAAGCGGCCTGGCCTCAGTGTCTGAATCCAGAATGATCTTAGGCGGGTCGGACAGGCTTAGTCAAGGCCGTCCGCTCGGCCCCGGATGTGGAGTCGGGTCCGGGTATCCAGCCGGGCGATCGGGCCGAGGCGAATATAATACCTACCAGTAGGTATGTGAGAAGTTTTATCCAGGCCGAGGCCATAAATCCGCTTGACAAACCGGATCGGTTCTGACTATGTGAAAAAGAACCACTGAAACAATATTTCATAATATGAAATAACCGGTCGTGCTCCGATGCGTCTATCCACGCTGGACAAGAGCCTCCAGGTCATCGAGTTTCTGACCAAGCGGCCCCAGGGCTTGAGCCTGGCCGAGATATCCTCGGGCCTCCAGTGGCCCAAGAGCACGGTCCACCACATCCTGAGCACCCTGCTGCCCTACGGTTACGTCTCCCAGGAGCCGGAGACCAGGAAGTACGGCCTCGGCTTCAAGTTTTTGTCCGTCAGTAAGATCATCCTGGACAACATCGACGTCCGCAAGATCGCCGGCCGGCACCTGCGCTGGCTTCACCAGGCCTGCGGCGAGGCGGTTCACCTGGCCGTGCTCAGGAACGGCAGCGTCGTCTACATCGACAAGATCGACCGGGGCGATGGACTTTCCCTGGCCACCTACGTCGGCTTCGCCACCGAGCCCCACGCCGCGGCCGGAGGCAAGGTCCTGCTGGCCGACCTGTCCGCGGCCGAGGTGAAGGCAATCTTCGGCCGTGAACCGCTTAAAACCTACGGCAAGAAGACCATCACCAGCCTGGAGGAGCTGTTCAAGGAGCTGAATCAGATCAGGGACCAGGGCTTCGCCATTGACGACGAGGAGTATTACGAAGGCGTGCGCTGCGTGGCCGCCCCGGTCAGGGCGGGCAGCAAGGTCGTGGCCTCGGTGAGTGTGACCGGTTCGATCTTCACCATGACTCGGGAACGGATTGACCAGGAGGTGATCGACCTGGTCAAGGCCGCGGCCGGGAAGATCTCGGCCGAGATGCAGTGGTAGCCGGGGCGGCTGGGCAGAGCCCACCCGGCCGGAATATCGTGCGGGGACTTTCGGGGGCCTTAAGGAGGTTCGATGATTCTGGACAAATTTCGTCTCGACGGCCAGGTGGCCGTGGTCACCGGCGGAACCAAGGGGCTGGGCCGGGCCATCAGCCAGGCCCTGGCCGAAGCCGGGGCCGACGTGGCCGCTGTCAGCCGCAGGGAGAATAAAAGCCTGGAGGCCGAGATCAAGGCCCTGGGCCGCCGCTACGTCCATTTTCAGGCCGATCTGACCCAGCGGCAGGAGAGCCAGGGAGTCATCCCGGCTCTGGCGGACCGTCTGGGGCGGATCGACATCCTGGTCAACAACGCCGGGATAATCCGACGCGCCCCGGCCGCTGACTACTCCCAGGCCGACTGGGACGCCACCCTGGAGATCGACCTGACCGCGGCCTTCATCCTCTCCCAGACGGCCGGCCGGCTCATGCTGGCCCAGGGCCGGGGCAAGATCATCAACGTGGCCTCGGTCCTGGCCTTCCAGGGCGGCCTCAACGTCGCGGCCTACGCCGCCTCCAAGCACGGCATAGTCGGGCTGACCAAGGCCCTGGCCAATGACTGGTCCAGCAAGGGGGTCAATGTCAACGCCATCGCCCCCAGCTTCTTCGTCACCGAACTGACCGAGCCGATCCAGCAGGATCCGGTCCGGTCCAAGTCCATCACCGACCGGACCCCGGCCAGCCGCTGGGGGCGGCCCGAAGACCTGGCCGGGACGGCCGTTTTCCTGGCCTCGGCCGCCTCTGACTACGTTCACGGGATTGTCGTGCCGGTGGACGGGGGCTGGATGGCCTGGTGAAAGGCGGGAGCTGGTGGGCCAAGACATGACCGGCCGGCAGAGAGTCCTGGCCGCCCTGTCTCACCGGCAGCCGGACAAGGTGCCGCTGGACTTGGGCGGGACCAGGGACAGCACCCTGGTGGTCGAGGCCTACGAGCGCCTCAAGGAGCTCTTCGGGGTGGCCGAGAAGACCAGGCTCTGCGAGCGGATGATGCGGGTGGTCCAGGTCGACGAGGCCATCCTTGCCGCCCTGGACATAGACACCCGGGCCGTCTTTCCCGCCGGGCCGACCAAGGGCCGGGGCCTGGCGGCCAAGCTGGGGCCCAACGCCTTCCGGGACATCTGGGGGGTGGAGCGGGTTCAGCCGCCGGGGAGCTTCTACTACGACCAGACCAACGCCCCCCTGGCCGGCCGGATAACGGTCTCGGACGTGGTCAACTACCCCTGGCCGGACCCGGATGACCCGGGCTATCTTCGGGGGCTCAAGGACCGGGCCGCCTGGATCAGGGAGAACACCCAGGCCGCCTCGATCCTGGCCCTGCCGCCGCCGTTCATCCACCTGACCCAATACCTGCGCGGCTTTCAGGACTGGTACATGGACTTCGTCCTCAATACCCAGGTCCTGGAGGCCCTCTTCGAGGCCGTCTTCGAGGTCACCCTGCGTATGGCCGAGAACGAGCTCAGGGAGGTGGGCCAGGAGGTGGACGTGGTCATGTTCGAGGACGACCTGGGGGCCCAGAACGGTCTCCAGATCAGCCCGGAGCAGTTCGCCCGGCACGTCAAGCCCAGGTTCGGGAAGTATCTGGACAGGATCCGCGATCTCAGCCCGGCCAAGGTCCTTTTTCACTCCTGCGGCTCGGTGGCGGCGATCCTCGAGGATCTTATCGAGCTGGGCATTCACGCCCTGAACCCGGTCCAGACCAGCGCGGCGGGGATGGAGCCGGCGGCTCTGAAGGAGAAATGCCGCGGCCGGCTGGCCCTCTGGGGGGCCATGGACAACATCAACGTCCTGCCCAACGGCGGACCGGCCGAGGTGAGGAGGATGGTCGAGGAGCGCATCGAGCAGCTAGGCCAGGGCGGCGGCTACGTGCTCTCCTCGTGCCACAACATCCAACCCAACGTCCCGGCCGAGAACGTGGCGGTCATGTTCCGGCACGCCCGGGAGTACGCGCCCTCATACGCCCGCTGACGGCGGGCGAGGCCTTGGGTCAGGCCCTGGAAGAAGCTTGACGGAGGAGAGTCAATCAGGTTTGGCGTCCACATAATAGAGGTTGGGAATTCTTTGCAGAAGATTGAGGGAGGTGGAGTCATGACCAAGCGAACCGGACTAATTTTCATCCTCCTGCTCGCGCTGGGCGGCCTGCTGATCGCGGCCGGGACAGCCAGCGCCGACATCAAGCTGGGCATGGGCAACGTTCTCTCCGGACCTTTCGCCGGCTGGGGCCTGGACGCCAAGGCCGGCATGGACATGGCCATCGAGGAGATCAACGCCGCCGGCGGGATCAAGGGGCAGAAGCTGGCTCTGCTGGCCCGCGACGACGCTCTGGACACGACCAAGGCCGCCCTGCAGGCCGAGGAGCTGATCTACAAGGAGAAGGTCGCCGCCTACTTCGGCTCGACCATCACCGGCTCGGCCAAGGCGACCATGCCCGTGGCCGTCAAGGCCAAGGTGCCGGGCATCCTGGCCGCCCAACAGTCTGATATCACCTGCCAGTGGCAGTGCGTCGGCGAGAAGGCCGGCTGCTGCAACCCCTGGGTCTTCCGCTTCGCGGCCACGGTCAGCCAGCAGGCCGACGCCCTGGTCAAGTTCGCCCGGGACACCCTCAAGGGCAAGCGCATCGCCCTGATGCACGACAACATCGGCTACGGCCTGGAGTGGAAGGAAGACCTGACCAAGGCGGCCAAGAACAACAACGTCCAGTTCGTCGCCTCGGAAATGTTCCCCCTGATGGAGATTGACTACACGCCCTCCCTGACCCGGGTCAAGGAAGCCGGGGCGGACGTCATCGTCGTCGGCACCCTGGGCGCGCCGGCCGGACGGATCTACAACACCATGAAGAAGCTGGGCATGAAGCAGGCCCTGCTTCTCTGCGAGGCGACCACCGAGCTGGCCTTCCGCCAGACGGCCGAGAACATGGGCGACGGGGCCTACGTCTCCATGATCTTCAACACCTCTTCCGACACCAAGGATCCCAAGTTCGCCGCATTCTCCAAGAAGTGGTCGGAGAAGTACGCCAGCATAGGCTACAATGATGTCCTGACCACTCATCCCAGCGCCTTCGTCTATTACGACGCCGTGATGTACGTGTCCAAGGTCATCGAAAAGGTCGGCACCGACCCCAAGAAGATGCGCGACGGCATGGAGCAGATGGGCCCCTTCAAGAGCATCTCCGGGGTCGATTTCGTCCTGACCCCCGAGAAGCACTGCGCCCTCAGCCACCTGCCCTTCCAGCTCTTCCAGTACCAGGGGGGCAAGATGCTGCCGGTGCAGAAGTAACGGCCGGATAGACCCCGGGCGGCCCCGCCGGCCGGCGGGGCCGCCCCTCCTCAGGGGGGCGGCATGATCGAGAGCCTCTTCACCGGACTGCTCACCGGGGGTATCTACGCCCTGGTGGCCCTGTCCTACAGCCTCATCTTCACCACCACCCGGGTGGTCAACTTCGCCATGGGGGAGATCATCATGGTCGCGGCCATGATGACCTACACCTGCCACGGCCTCTGGGGCATGCCCATCCTGGCCGCCCTGATCATCGGCTGGGCCGTGGCCGTGCTGGTCAACCTGGTCATCAGGACCGCGGCCCTGCGGCGGCTGCAGACCCTGGAGCCCATCTCGGCCCTCCTGGTCACCCTCTCCTGCGGCTGGCTGATCTTAACCCTGGCCCAGCTCATCTGGGGCACCAGCGGCGCCCACTTCCCGGCCATCTTCGGCAAGGTCAACCTCTTCCGCCTGGGCAGCCTCTACGTCACCAGCCAGGACCTGGCCACCATCGTCATCATCATCCTGGCCCTGATCATCATGGACGTCATCCAGCGCCAGACCACCCTGGGCAAGTCCATGCAGGCCGCGGCCGAGGACCACGAGGCCTGCGGCGTGGTCGGCCTCAACGTCGGCCGGATCAACTCCCTGGCCTTCACCCTGGCGGCCATTCTCTGCACCGTGGCCGCCATTCTCATGGCTCCCATCACCGGGGCCAACCCCCAGATGGGGACCATGGTCGGCCTCAAGGGCTTCGCCGCCGGGGTCCTGGGCGGCCTGACCAGGGCCAATTCGGCCATCCTGGGCGGCCTGATCTTCGGGGTGGGCGAGTCCCTGGCCGGCTACTGGTTCGGCGGCGAGAGCAAGGAGATCATCATTTTCATCCTGCTCATGATCGTCCTCGGCTTCAGGCCCACCGGCCTGTGGGGCGAGGTCCAGTGGCAGAGGGCGGCCTGATGGACGGGCTGGGTCAGGCCGGGACCAGGCGCGGCTTCTGGTCCGCGCTGAGCTACCAGGCCGGAGTCTCCTGGCGGACCTTCTGGTCAGTGGTCGTCCTCATCGTCCTGCTGGTTCTGCCCGTGGTCTTCGCCAACCCCTATTATCTCCGCTTTCTGCAGACCGCCGGCCTCTTCGGCATCGCCGCCCTGGCCCTCAGTCTGGTCTTCGGCTACGGCGGCATCGTCTCCATCGGCCACATGGGACTCTTCGGCATCGGGGCCTACACCTCGGCCGTGCTCTCGCTCAAGTTCGGCTGGCCGGTCTGGATCGCCATGCTGGCCGCCCTGGTCCTCTCCGGGTTGGGCGGCTGGCTCCTGGCCCTGTCCTCCTCGCGGGTCCTGGGCGTCTACCTGGCCATGACCACGGTCGCCTTCAACATCGTCATCGAGCGCCTGATCATCCAGTTTCCCGATCTGACCGACGCCGCGGCGGGCATGATCAACATCCCGTCCCTCAACCTTTTCGGCTACGATTTCGAACTGGACGGCTTCTACTACCTGGTCCTGCTGGCCTGGCTGGGCGGCCTATACCTGATCAACAACTTCCGCAAGTCCACCTGGCATTCGGTGACCAACAGCCTGCGCGAGACCCCGACGGCCTGCCTGTTCATGGGCAATTCCGTGGCCCACCTCAGGATCACCCTCTTCGTGGTCTCGGCGGTCATCATCGGCGGGGCCGGGGCCCTCTTCGCCCACATGATGGGCCGTCTCAACTACAACACCTTCGCCTGGGACCAGTCCGTGGTCCTCCTGGCCATGTGCGTCCTGGGCGGGCGGCGCCATCTCCTGGGGCCTTACGTCGGCGCGGCCATCCTCATCTTCATTCCCCTGGCCTTCGGCGGCCTGGCCCAGTACATCACCCTGGTCTACGCCCTGATCCTGCTCTTCTTCCTCCTGGTCACCCCGGACGGCCTGGTCGGCTGGATCAGCCGCCAGTACGCCCGGCGCCACGTCAGCCTGGGGTCCCAGCTCAAGGACTGGAAGCTGGCCGAGCCCTACTACTCGGTCGACTTCGCCAAGGGCGGCGAGGAGAGGCCGGTGGTCGAGGTCCTCAACGTGACCAAGCGCTTCGGAGGCCTGACCGCCCTGAGCAACGTCTCGCTGAGCATCCGGCCGGGCGAGATGCACGCCCTGATCGGCCCCAACGGCGCCGGCAAGACCACCCTGGTCAACGTCATCACCGGGCTCTACCCGCCCGACGGCGGCGACGTGCGCATCCGGGGGACTTCCATCCACGGCCTCAGCCCCGACCGGATCGCCCTGATGGGCGTGGGCCGGACCTTCCAGCAGCCCTCGCTGGTCAGCGAGATGACCGCGGCCGAGAACATGCAGGTGGCCACCCATCACCGGCTCAGGGCCGGGGTGGGCGCCACCTTCCTGGGCCTGCCCAGCCACTTCCGCTCCCAGTCCGCGGCCCGGGCCGAGGCCATGGACCTGCTCCACGCCGTGGGCCTGAGCGACCTGGCCAGCACGCGCATCAGCCAGATGCCTTACGGCTACCAGCGCCTCATCGAGATCGCCCGGGCCCTGGGGCTCCAGCCCCGGCTGCTCCTGGTGGACGAACCGGCCGCCGGGCTGGCTCCGGAAGAGATGCAGCACCTGCGGCGGCTCCTGGAGGTCATCCGGGCCAACGGCATCGCCATCCTGCTCATCGAGCACAACATGGAGTTCGTCATGTCCGTGGCCGACCGGGTCAGCGTCCTGGACTTCGGGGTCAAGATCGCCGAGGGCGCCCCGGCCGAGGTCCAGCGGGACGAGGCCGTTCTGGCCGCCTATCTGGGCGAGTAGGCGGGGGAGGCTGCCGTGCTCAACATCAGCGGCCTGAGCATCAGCTACGGGGCGGTGGAGGTGGTCCACGGCGTGACCATGGCCGTGGACGAGGGCCAGATCGTGGCCCTGATCGGCCCCAACGGCGCGGGCAAGTCCTCGGTCCTGAGGGCCGTCTCAGGCCTGATCAGGCCCATGGCCGGGGACATCAACTTCCTGGGGGCCAGCCTCATCGGCGCGCCGCCTCACGAGATCGCCCTGGCTGGGGTGGCCCACGTCATGGAGGGACGCCACCTCTTCGGCGGCCTGAGCGTGGAGGACAACCTGGTCCTGGCCGGGGCCCGGGAGGGCGGCGCCGCGGCCGGGAGCCTGGAGAGCGTTTTCCAGCGCTGGCCCAGGCTCAGGGAGAGGCGCGACCAGCTGGCCGGCACCCTCTCCGGCGGCGAGCAGCAGATGCTGGCCATCGGCCGGGCCCTGATGACCCGACCGCGCCTGCTCATGCTCGACGAGCCCTCCTGGGGCCTGGCCCCGCGGGTCGTCCGCGAGCTGATGGCCACCATCGTCGAGCTGCGCCAGGGCGGCGTGACCATCCTCCTGGTCGAGCAGATGGCCAACCTGGCCCTCAAGATCTGCGACTACGCCTACGTCATGACCAGCGGCCGGATCGTCCTGGAGGGCAGCTCCCAGGAACTCCTGACCAACCCGGCTCTGAGCGCCACCTACCTGGGCGGCCGGGTGGGCGAGGCCGCCGCGGCCGGGGCCGAACCGAGACCAGCCGCGGCCGGAGGCCCGGTCGAGGCCGCGCCGGCCGGACCGGCCCCCGGCCGGGACAGGGTCGAGCGGGAGCGGGAGAGGCAGGAGCGGGCCAAAAGGCAGCCGGCTCCGGCGAGCCTGCCTCCGGCCGCCCCGGCAGCCCGGCCGCCGGTCCGGGAGATCAGTCCGGGACCGGCCCTGGAGGAGCGGGAGAGGCTGCGCCAGATGAGGGAGCAGGCCTTCGACTCCCAGCGGACCTTCTCCGATCTGAAGGAGGAATTGAGCGGCCTCAGGCGCGAGGTCTCCACCGTCTTCGGGCCCAGGCCCGAGGCCGAGGCCAAGCCGGCCCGGCCGGGCCAGGCCGGGCTGGACCGGCGCGGCCAGGAGCTGTTCCGCCGGGAGCGCCAGAATAAGCGCCCCCAGGCGCCGCCACAGCCGTCCCGGGCCGAGGCCGTTGGCGAGAAGAAGGAACGGAGCGTCCGGGAGGCCGAGCGCCGCAAGCTCCAGACCGAGTTCAGCCGCCAGGCGGCCGGCCCGCCGGCCCCGGCCCATGACTCCAGCCGGGTCGAGCGGGAGCGGGAGCGCCAGCGCCGCCAGCAGGAGAAGGGCGACCTGGGGCCCGGGCGGGAGAGCCCGGCCGCGCCCGGGCCGAGGCCGGAGCCGGACCGGAGACAGATCGAACTCCAGCGCCAGGAGCGGGCCAAGGCCGGCCCGGCCAGAGGACCCGCTTCCCCCGGCGCGGCTGGCCAAGCCGCCGGGGCCGATCGCCGGGACCGCGAGCGGGCCAGGCAGCAGCGCCAGGCCGGGCGGACCGAGAAGAACCGGGGCAGCTGAGCCCGAGCCGGGCCGGAGAGATTTTCAGGGGATTTGCGGGGTGCAACATATGATTGCCACATACATAATCATCGCGGCCATCGCCGTCATCCTGGGGACCTGGGAGAAGAGCCCCTTCCGCGTCTACTGGAAATCAGAGGCGGGGCGGGCTTTTGTCAGGACCGGTCTGGGCGGGGCCAAGCCGATCATCGGCGGCGGGGCCTTTGTCATCCCGCTCCTGCACAAGATCCAGTGGGTCGACCTGGGCGAGACCAAGCTGGTGGTCAGCCGCCGGGACAAGGAGTCCATCATCACCCGGGACCATCTCCGGGTCGATCTGGAGACCGAGTTCTACGTCCGGGTCAAGGCCGACCGGGACTCGGTCCTGCAGGCCTCGATCACCCTGGGCCGGCGGGCCCAGAGCGCCGAGGCCCTCCGGGACTTTCTGGAGCCCAACCTGCTGGACTCCCTCCAGGCCGTGGGCTCGGAGATGACCCTGGACGAGATCCACGACCAGCGGATCAGCTTCGCCAGGAGGGTCCACGAACTCCTGGCCGAGGACCTGCGGCGCAAGGGCCTGGAGCTGACCAGCGTTTCCCTGACCTCCTTTGACCAGACCCGCCTGGAGTTCTACGACCCGGACAACGTCTTCGACTCCGAGGGCCTCCTGGCCATCAAGGAACAGACCGAGCGCCGGCGCAAGGCCCGCAACGACGTCGAGCGGGAGCAGGCCCTCCTGATCGAGGAGAAGAACGTCGAGGTGCGCAAGCGGGCCCTGGACCTGGAGCGGGAGCGGGCCTTCGCCGAGCAGGACACCCGCAAGGAGATCGAGGCCCAGAAGGAGGAGCGGGAGCGGGAGCTGACCCAGTTCCGCTTCGACCAGCGGCGCCTCTCCGAGGAGGCCCGCATCGTCTACGACCAGGATCTCAAGGACCGGGAGCTTACCAAGGAGCGCTTCCTGGAGGAGCAGCGCCTGGCCAAGGAGCGGGCCGTGGAGCTGGCCGAGATCGCCAAGCGGCGGGAGCTGGAGGAGGAGCGCATCGACTCGGAGCGGTCCATCCAGACCGCGGCCATCCAGCGCGAGATCAACCTGGCCGGGGAGAAGCGCAAGCGCGAGGAGACGCTCATCGACCTAGAGCGGGTCATCGAGGTCCTCAAGATCGAGAAGGACAAGTACCTGGAACAGGAGCGCATCGCCAAGGAGCTGGAGGTCGAGGTCGCCGAGATCGACAAGCGGAACAAGGCCGCCGAGGAGCAGGTGGAGAGGGACAAGTCGGTCCACCTGCGCGAGGTCAGGAGCGAGACCGAGCTGATCCTGGAGCGGCAGAAGCAGGAGCTGGCCGATCTGGACAAGACCAGGGCCGTGGAGCTGGCCAAGCGGGCCAGGGAGGTGGCCATCGCCGGCCAGGAGAAGGCCATCGCCCAGGCCAGGACCGAGACCACCCGGGCCAGGACCGAGCAGGAGGAGGCCGAGCAGGCCATGCTGGCGGTCAAGGTCCGCTCCCAGGCCGAGCGCCAGAAGGTGGCCGCGGTCATCCGGGCCGAGGAGGAGTCGGCCAGGGCCAGGATCGAGAAGGAGACCGCGGTGGGCCTGGACGCCTACCAGATCACCCAGATAGCCGCGGCCAGGCTGGAGGCGGCCGGCAACGAGGCCAGGGCCATCCAGAGCCTCTCCGAGGCCAGGGGCCAGGAGGCCATGATCAATGCCCAGAGCGAGAGGGCCATGGTCGAGGCCAGGAACCTGACCGCCGAGCACATCCTCAAGAACGAGCGGATCACCCAGCTCATCGGCGAGCTGGCCAAGATAGCCGGCGAGCTGATGAAGCCGGCCGAGAAGATAGAGTCCATCAAGGTCGTCCACGTGGACGGCCTGGGCGGCCTGCCCGCGGCCGGAGGCGTCGGTCTGGTCGAGGGCCAGGCCGAGCAGAGCATCCTCTCCAACGCCGGGGCCCAGTCGGCCATCGCCACGATCATCAACGGCATTCTTCAGGTGGGCGCCTTCAGGCCGGTCTTCAGGCAGCTCTTCGGCGAAGACGGGATCAGTGAATTGGAGTACGGCCGCTTCGTCCAGATGCTCAAGGAGATCGCCCCGGGGCTGCTCACCCAGACCGGGCGGGAGGTGGTCAGGACGGCCCTCCAGGAAGAGCAGGGCCGTAAGGCCGAAGTGGCGAAGAAAAAGAAGAAAGCCGAGAAGAATGACTAGACGGAGGTTCACCCATGCCCGTTGATCCCAGCCAGCCGACCCACATGATCAAGGTCCTGGACCTCGGGGACCTTGGCGGAATTGACTACAGCTTCCTGGTCAACAAGTACAACCCCGGCGGCAAGCTGAGCGTGCCCTGTTACGCCTACCTGATCGTCGGCGAGACGATTCCCCCCATGATCGTCGACACCGGGGTCAAGGAAGATCAGCTCGACATCATGCACCGTCTGGACATGAGCTGCACCCAGCGGCCGGACCAGAAGCTGTCCTTCCAGCTGGCCAAGTACGGCCTGGACTTCAAGGACATCGAGATCGTCCTGCACACCCACCTGCACATCGACCACGCCGGCAACGACCGCCTCTTCACCAACGCCAAGATCATCTTCCCCCGCCGGGAGCTGATGTTCGCCGTGGCCGACATCATGGACGCCCAGTACCCGCCCGAGTACATCACCTACTTGGTCGAGCAGATCCACGTGCCGGGCAAGGTCCGCCTCATCGACGACGCCCAGCCGCTCTATCCGGGCATCTTTCTGGAGCCGACCGACGCCCACACCTGGGGGTCCATGAACATCAAGGTCAACACCAGGCAGGGACTGGCCATCCTCTGCGGCGACGTCATCTACAGCGAGATGCTCCAGTGCCACCGCAACGATGTCTTCACCGAGGTGACCAGGCACGCCGAGCGGGAGGGCTTCCCCTGGGGCGACCGCTCCACCGGCAACTACTGGAACCTCTGGGCGGCCAAGGCCGGGGTCCAGAAGGTCATGGCCGAGGCGGACATCGTCCTGCCCATCCACGACCCCCTGGTGGTGGAGAAGTACGGCTACGAGATCGGCTGAGGCGGCGGCCGGACTTAAGGGCTGAGAGAACTCCGGGCTATTCAAGGGCCCTTACCCGAGGGTTCAACCCTCGGGTCAGGGCCCTTCTTGGCTCTTCCGGCGGCCCTCAGTGGGCCGTCCAGCCGGCGTCGACCATGAGGACGTGCCCGGTGACCAGGCCGGCCGCCGGCGAGGCCAGGTAGATCACCGCCCCGGCCACGTCCTCGGTGGTGCCGAAGCGTTTGAGCAGGTTCTTGGCCAGGGCGTACTCCTTGAAGACCGGGTCGGACAGGAAGCCCCGGCTCAGCTCGGTCTCGATGAAGGTCGGGGCCACGGCGTTGACCAGGATGTTGTGGGGGGCCCACTCCAGGGCCAGGACCTTGGTCACCAGGTTCAGCCCGGCCTTGCTGGCGCAGTAGGCCGCCCGCTTGATCAGGCCCACCGAGCCGGTCTGGGAGGTGATGTTGATGATCCGGCCGCCCCGGCCCTGGCGGATCATCAGCCGGCCGGCGGCCTGAGCAGTGAAGAAGGCGGCCTTGAGGTTGATGTCCAGGATCCTGTCCCAGGCCTCCTCGGTCACCTCGACGGCCTCCTGGGGGATGTTGATCCCGGCGTTGTTGACCAGGATGTCCAGGCCGCCCAGCCCGGCGGCGACCTGGTCCACGGCCGGCTGGATGTCCCCGGTTTTGGTCAGGTCCACGGCCAGGCTGGCCGCCCGGCGGCCCAGGTCCCGGATCTGCCCGGCGGCCGAGTCCAGCTCGGCCTGGGTTCTGGCCAGCAGGCCCACGTCGGCCCCGGCCCGGGCCAGGCCCAGAGCCACGGCCCGGCCGATCCCTCGGCCGGCCCCGGTGACCAGGGCCTTCCGGCCGGCCAGGGAGAAGGGGTTTTCCCGCGCGTCATTTGCTTCAGGCACCGGCCGCCTCCTTCGCTCTCTCAGAGGGCGTTCTGGTAGATCCTGGTCGCGTCCTCCAGGGTCATGTTCCGGGGGTTGTTGGCCATCAGGCGGGTGATCTTGAGGCAGGCCTCGGCCATCCTGGGGATGGACTCCTTCTTGATCTTGAGCTCCTTGAGCGACTGGGGCACGGGCAGGTCCCTCAGGAGGGCCTTGACCGCCTCGGCGGCCCGGCGGGCCCTGTCCAGGAGGCTGAGGTTTTCGACCCGCTCGCCCATCAGCTCGGCCACGTGGGCGAACTTGGCCACGCTCCCGGTGGCGTTGAACTCCATGATGTGGGGCAGGAGCAGGCCGTTGGCGATGCCGTGGGGCACGTTGAACTCGCCGCCCAGGGGATAGGCCAGGGCGTGGACCGCGGTCACCCCGGCGTTGGCCAGGGCGATGCCGGCGTAGAGGCTGCCCAGGGACATGTCCTGCCTGGCCTCCAGGTTGTCGCCCTTGCCCGCGGCCGTGCGCAGGCTGCGGGCGATGAGCTTGATCCCCTCCACGGCGTAGATGTCGGTCAGGCTGGTGGCGTTGCCCGAGGTGTAGGCCTCGATGGCGTGGGTCAGGGCGTCCATGCCGGTGAAGGCGGTCACCCGGGGCGGCATGGACACGGTCAGGAGCGGGTCGATGCAGGCCACCCGGGGCAGGATGTAGGGGCTGACGATGGCCTTCTTGAGTTTCTCCTGGACGTCGGTCAGGATGGCGTTGGGCGTCACCTCGGCCCCGGTGCCGGCCGTGGTCGGGATCAGGAAGGCGGGCAGGCCCGGCTTCTTGACCAGGTTGACCCCGAAGTAGTCGTGGACCGTGCCCGGGTTGGTGCACATGACCGCGGCAATGGCGGCGATGTCCATGGGCGAGCCGCCGCCCAGGCCGACGATGAGGCCGTAGCCGCCCTTCTTGGCCGTCTTGATGCAGGCCTCGGCGCAGGCGATGTCCGGGTCGGGGATGACCTTGTCAAAGACGTCCACGCCCAGGCCGGCGCCCTCCAGCAGGGCCTGGACCTTGGGGCCGATGCCCGAAGCCATGACCCCCTTGTCCGTGACTAGGAGGGCCTTCTTGACTTCCAGGGCCTTGACCTCGTCGGTCAGCCTGTCCAGGGCGCCGATTCCGGCCAAGATCAGTTGAGGAGACTTGAGGCTGATTATCTTGCTCTCCATGGCCGATTCCTCCTCGCGGAATGGAGCCAGTCCAGCTCCGAAGATGTTTCAGACCCGCCGCGCCAGTGGTTTTCCTCTCCAGACCTGTTTTCACTTACGGGGCGAAACCAGCATAGCCAGCCGCCCCGGACAGGTCAATCGCTTTCGGGCTTAGAGCTCGCTCCAGTCCTTTTGTCCGGCGAAAATGGACAGTGTCTTGTGAAAGAGGACAAATCCTCTGTTTCCGGGCTCCGTTCAGCTTCGGCCTTCGAGGGCCTGATTAGGTATAAGTAACCAATAATATTGATATATAGTGCCAATAGCGTCCCATGGCATGGTTCTTGTTATAAAATCCGGCATGCTGACCTTGAGCGGACAGCAGAGAACCTTCCTCCACAGCCCGGGCCGGGTGGCTGGCGCCCGCCCGGCCCGGGCTAGAGGCGGTCCAACCGAGGGCCGGTCCGGCCGCTGATAGGTCTGTCGGGTTCAGGGGGGCGAGATGAAAACGATCAGGCGGGTGCTCAGGAGCCTGGGGAAGAAAACCGGTCTGGCCGGGCGACCGAGCCTGCGCCGCCGCCTTCTGGGGCTGGCGGCGCTGGATATCGCCCTCTGTTAGGTCGCCGGACCGGGCGTGAAGGCCCCGGCCGGGGCCGGGTTTACTCGGTCTCGAGCCAGGCGAAGCGGATGGCGTAGCCCACCCGCCAGGTCTTCTGGCAAGCCCCGCAGACGTTGACTTCGACCATCTCCGGTTCTTCCCAGTCCTCGATCTCGCTCTCGAACTCGGTGGCGCCGCAGAAGGGGCAGAGCTGGCCCTTCTCCTTGATGGACTGGTCGACGTGCTTGGCCCGATCGGTCATTAAGCCCCGCTCCTTGTCAGTTGAACCTTGAATCAGCCCGGTCCGGGGCAGTTTCAACCAGGAAGGGCCCGGCCGTCAAGCCCCCTCGGCCGTCCCCTGGGCCAGGCAGTCCGGGCAGACTCCTTCGAGGCGGATCTCCAGGTGCTGGATCCGGGCCGGGAAGGCCCGCTGGAGGCCTTTAAGGTCCAGGATCAGGGCCTCCGGTTCCAGACAGGCCAACTGGCCGCATCTGAGGCAGTAGAAGTGGGGGTGGCGGGGGTGGTGGGGCAGGTCGACCAGGTGGTAGCGCCAGGCCTGGCCGCCGGCCTTGAGCCGTTCGATCAGGCCGACCCGGTGGAAGAGCTCCAGGCTCCGGTAGACGGTCACCCGGTCCAGGGGGCCCCCGTCCAGGGCGGCTTGGTGGATCTCGTCGGCCGAGACGGGCCGGCCGGCGGCGCCGATCAGCCCCAGGACCCGCAGCCGGTTGGAGGTGGCCCGGACCCCGGCCGAGGCCAGCAGCTCGGCGTAGTTACACTGGTTGCACATGGCCCCCGGCTCCGTTGGCCTCCCGGGTCCCGGCCCGCCTGGGCAGGAGCAGCGAGAGGAAGAAGAAGACGGCCGCGACCAGGATGATGCTCGGTCCCGAGGTCAGGTTGAAGGCGTAGGACAGCCCCAGGCCGGCCAGGGTGAACAGGGCGCTCAGCCCGGCGGCCAGGCCCATCATGGACTTCAAGGAGCGGCAGAAGCTCTCGGCGATGTAGGGCGGGATGGTCACCAGGGCGATGACCAGGATGAGGCCGACGACCCGGATGAGCAGGACCACGGTCAGGGCGATGAGGACCAGGAGGGTCAGGTAGAGGCCCCTGACCGGAATGCCCCGGGTCAGGGCGAACTCCTGGTCAAAGGACATGGCCAGGAACTGGTTGTAGCGCCGGGCCACGACGATGAGGACGGCCGCGTCCAGGCCGGCCATGAGGTAGAGGTCCGCCACGGGCACGGCCAGGATCGAGCCGAAGAGGTAGCTCATCAGGTCGACGTTGTAGCCGGGGGTCAGGTCGATGAGGATGACGCCCAGGGCCATGCCCACGGCCCAGAGCACGCCGATGATGGTGTCGGCCCGGTGCCGCCGGGACAGGCTGAGCCAGGCCATCAGGCCGGCCGCGGCCAGGCTGAAGCCGACCGCCCCCAGGAGCGGGCTCAGGCCCAGGAAGAAGGCCAGGCCGATGCCGCCGTAGGCGGTGTGGGCGATGCCGCCGGTGATGAAGACGATGCGGTTGACCACGACCAGGGTGCCGATGACCCCGCAGGCCAGGCTGGCCAGGAGGCCGGCCAGGACGGCGTGGCGCATGAACTCGAGCTGAAGGGCCTCGATCATCTCAGACCTCCCCCTGATCGTGCTCGCCCAGGACCCGGTGGGGCAGGCCGTGGGCGATCAGCTCCACCGGGCAGTGGTAGACCTGGCGGAGCATCCGGGCCGTGATCTGGGGGGTGGGGTGATAGTAGAGGCTCTGGTTGATGCAGGCCACGGACTTGATGTAGCTGGAGACCACGGTCAGGTCGTGGCTGACCACGACGATGGTCGCCTCGCGGTTGAGCTCCTTGAGCAGCTCGAAGAGCCGGCCCTGCCATTCCTGGTCGACGCTGGCCACGGGCTCGTCCAGCAGGATGAGCCTGGGCCGGTCGACCAGGGCCCGGGCGATGAAGGCCCGCTGGCGCTGGCCCCCGGACAGATCACTGATCAGCCGGCCGCGCCGGTCCCACATCCCGACCCTGAGGAGCGCCTCCCGGGCCGCCTGGCGGTCGGCCTCGTTGAAGCGCCAGCCCCTGATTCCGGCCGCGAGGCGGCCCATCAGGACCACCTCCAGGACCGAGACGGGGAAGCCCGGGCTGCTGATCAGGTCCTGGGGGATGTAGCCGATAGAGCCCAGGCTCTCCCGGACCGGCCGGCCCAGGACGCGGATGCGGCCGCTGTCGGGCCTGAGCACGCCGACCAGGAGCTTGAGCAGGGTCGTCTTGCCGCCGCCGTTGGGCCCCAGGAAGGCGATGAAGTCGCCCTCCTCCACGACCAGGTTGACCCCGGTCAGGACCGGCTGCCGGCCGTAGGAGAAGTGGACGTCTTCGATCTCGATGACTTTATCGGCCAAGCCTCGCCTCGATCACTAAAATTTACCCTTGGCGGCCGTCGGCGGCCTCACTTGAGGGCCTGCCTGATCGTCCCGGCCACCCGGCGCAGGTTCTCGGTCCAGTCCTCGGCCAGGGGGTCGATGGGGATGACCTTGGCCCCGACCGACTGGGCGATGGCCTCGGCCTGGCGGCTGGAGAACTGGGGCTGGACAAAGATGACCTTGACGTCCAGCGCCCTGGCCTGCTCGATCAGGCGCTTCAGGCCCCTGGCGCCGGGCTCCTTGCCCTCCTGCTCGATGGCGATCTGCTTCAGGCCGTAAGCCTCGGCGAAGTAACCCCAGGCCGGATGAAAGACCATCAGGTTGTTGCGCCCCCCCAGGCCCTGGAAGGCGGCCTTGAGCTCGGCGTCCAGGCTGGCCAGCTCGGCCTGGAAGGCGGCGGCGTTGGCCTCAAAGGCGGCCCGCTGTTCCGGGGCGGCCTCGACCAGGGCCCGGCGGATGGCCGCGGCCTGGATCATCACCAGCCGCGGGGCCAGCCAGACGTGAGGGTCCAGGCCGGGGCCGTGTTCGTGTTCGTGCTCCTTGGCCTGGCCCTCCTCGTGGTCGTGGGCGGCCATGGCCTGCCGCTCGATCCCGGCCTCGGTGTGGACGACCTGCATGGACCGGTTGGCCGCGGCGATCCTGGGCAGCCAGGCCTGTTCGAAGGGGACGCCGATGGCCAAGTAGAGCCTGGCCCTGGCCAGGGCGGCCATCTGCTGGGGCCTGGGCTCGTAGGTCGCCGGCGAGGCACCGGCCGGGACCATGACCGAGGCCCGGACCAGGGGCCCGCCGATCTTGTGGACGAAGTACTTCTGGGGGGCGATGGAGACGAAGGCCTCCAGGGGCGTCTCGGCCCGGGCCGGGCCCGGCCAGACCAGGCTGAGGGCTAAAATAAGTCCGGCCCCAAGGGCGCGGAGCGGTCTCATCTCTCGATCCTCCTGAGGGAATGACTCGCCGGTCAGAATATGCAACAGAGTTGCAAAAGTGTCAAGGGGCCCGGCCGGCAGGCGCGGAGAAAGCGTCTTTTCCCCAAGCCTGAAGGCTTGGGGCACCCTGGATGGCCCGGAGGCAGGGTGCGGCAGTTACCACCGCTGGCGCGGGAGAAGAGGGGGTGGTTATTCAACTAACCATAACACAGCCCTTGCCGTGGCGTCGGGGCCGCGTCCCCGACGCCAGGCCGAAGGCCAGGACCGACCCCACCGATGCGGCCCGGCCCAGTCCCCTTGTGCCGCCAGGGCCGTGTCCCTGGCGGCTGGCCGCAGGCCCTGACCAGCCCCCGCCGAGGTGGTCCGGCCAGTTTGGCCGTGTTCGGTCGCTTCGCGATGGCGTCAGGGACGCGGCCCTGACGTCACGGGCCGAAGTACGGACCGCCCCCAATTACTCTCGTGCTCTGGAGAACCGAAATTTTCCCAAGCCTTCAGGCCCGGGGCGAGAGACAATTTTCCTGACGAGGCGGCCCGGCCTGGCCGCCGTCAATAGAATCCTCCTCCGGCAGGGTCTCTCCCGGTCCCAGGGGACAGCTCCATCGGCCGCTAGTTCATGTGGCCCGGCCATTCCCATTTCATCAGGCTCCTCGGCTGGTCCAGGGTGACTGGCCCGACAACTTTTCAACCGGGCTCTAGCGTCTTGACCAGACTCCTCAGGGAGAGTAATATTGTTATGAAAAAGCATTTCATAACATGAAACGCATGGCCAACCACCTCAAGTCACTTCGGTTCTCGCCCGGAAGGACAGGCCCCTCTGCCCGGCCTGATCGAGACCCGGCCGGGGTAGACGTGAGAATCATTTTCTGCCAGAATGCCTCGGTGCTTGGCCCCGAGTCTGAAAGTCAAGGCGGTCCAACTCAACTAGGGAGAGCCAGATGAAAGAGATTCGCATTCACGGCCGCGGCGGCCAGGGTTCGCTGGTTCTGGCCCAGTTCATCGCCATCGCCGGCCTCGAGGACGGCAAGTACGGCCAGGCCTTCCCCTTCCTGGGCGGCGGCGGGGAGAGGCGGGGCAAGGCCATCGAGGCTTTCTGCCGCCTGAGCCCGGAGCCGGTCCGCATTCGCTGCAAGGTCAACGAGCCCGACTACGTCATCGTCCAGGACGCGACCATCCTGGGCGAACTGGACGTGACCAAGGGCCTCAAGGACAAGGGCCTGGTCCTGATCAACACCGACCGGAGCCTGGCCGAACTGGGCCTCAAAGGCTCCTTCAGGGTGGCCACTTTTTCGGCCGAGGAGCTGGCCCGGCGGATCCTGGGCCGGCCGATCATGAACACGGCCCTCCTGGGCGCCTTCGCCGCCGTGACCAGGGAGCTGAGCCTGGAGGCGACCCTCAAGGCCGTGCGCAGCCGCTTCCCAGGCCAACTTGGCCAGAAGAACGCTCAAGTGGTCGAAGAGAGTTACAAGCGTCTGGCGGAGGCAGAGTCATGAAGGTGAGCGTGGGAGCAGTGGTTGAAGGCAGGACGTCACTCAACTACAAGACCGGAAGCTGGCGGGACGAGCGGCCGGTCATCGATCAGGAGGCCTGCAAGCGGTGCGGCATCTGCGCCGACGTCTGCCCCGACAGCTCGATCAAGGCCATCGAGCAGCCGGGCCGGGACAAGCCGCTTTACGTGGTTGACTACGATTACTGCAAGGGTTGCGGGCTTTGCGCCCACGAATGTCCGGCCAAGTGCATCGAGATGGTCGCGGAGGGGAAATAGATGGCGCCAGTACCTCGAAACGCCCAAGTGATTGAAGGCTCGGAAGCGGTCGCCCAGGCCGTGGCGGCCTGCCGGCCAGAGGTAATCTCCGCCTATCCCATCAGCCCCCAGACCCACATCGTCGAGGCTCTGGCCCGGCTGGTGGCCGACGGCCGGCTGGCCTCGGAGTACGTCAGGGTCGAGTCAGAGTTTTCGGCGGCCAGCGTCCTGGCCGGGGCCTCGGCCACCGGGGCGCGGAGCTACACGGCCTCGTCCTCCCAGGGGCTCCTGCTCATGACCGAGGTCCTCTACGCCTCGGTCGGGCAGCGGTTGCCCTTTGTCATCACCGGGGTCAACCGTTCGGTCTCCTCGCCGATCAGCATCCAGATCGACCAGCGCGACACCATGAGCCTGCGCGACGCGGGCCTGATCCAGATCTACGTCGAGTCCAGCCAGGAGGCCTACGACGCCCACATCGCCGCCTTCAAGATCGCCGAGGACCCCAGGATCCTCCTCCCGGTCATGGTCTGCATGGACGGCTGGGTCCTGACCCACTCCTACGAGCCGGTCGACTTCATCGACCAGGCCGCGGTCGATGCCTTCCTGCCGCCCTTCAAGCCGGTCAACTTCCTGGATCCGGGCCAGCCCAAGAGCTGGGGCTCCTACGCCGAGCCCGACATCCAGATGGAGATCAACTACTCGGTCCACGACGCCATGCTCTACGCCAAGCAGCGGATCAAGGACGTCTTCGCCGAGCTGAGCCGGATTTCGGGCCGGGATTACGGCGGCCTGATCGAGGCCTACCGCTGCCAGGACGCCGAGGTGATCCTGGTCGCCCTGGGCTCGGTCTGCGGCACGATCAAGGACGGCGTCGACGACCTGCGCGACAGGGGCCAGAAGGTCGGCTTGATCAAGATCCGCTGCCATCGCCCCTTCCCCTACGAGGACATCCTGGAGGCCATCAAGTCGGCCAAGGTGGTCGGGGTCATGGAGGCCAATTTCTCCATGGGCTCGGAAGGGGCCATCGGCCTGGATCTGAAGGCCAAGCTCTGCAACCGGCCCGGGGCGCCCCTGGTCATCGACTTCATCGCCGGCCTGGGCGGCCGCGAGGTCAACAAGGACACCGTGGCCCAGGTCGCGGCCAAGGCCCAGGAGATCGCCGCGGCGGGCCAGCCGCCGGCCGAGGCCTATTGGGTTGATCTGAACCGCGAGCTCTTGCCTTAGGGGGAAGCATGGAACCGGCTGTCAAGATAGAACACGACGAGCTTTTCCTGTCCGGCCACCGGGCCTGCCCGGGCTGCGGCCTGGCCCTGGCCGTCAGGCACATCCTCCAGGCCACCGGGCCCAACGTCATCGTCGTCACCCCGACCGGCTGTCTGGAGACGATATCCTCGCCCTACAACTTCTCTTCCTGGGGCGTGCCCTGGATCCACCACCTCTTCGAGAACGGCCCGGCCGTGGCCACCGGAGTGGTGGCCGCCCTCAAGGCCAAGGGCCTGGGCGAGACCCGGGTGGTGGCCATCGGCGGGGACGGCGGGACCTTTGACATCGGCTTCGGGTCCCTCTCGGGCATGCTGGAGCGGGGCGACGACGTGCTCTACGTCTGCACCGACAACGCCGCCTACGGCAACACCGGCGGCCAGCGCTCCGGAGCGACGCCCCTGAGGGCCGCGACCACGACCGATCCGGCCGGGACCTGCTCCCTGGGCAAGGGCGAGGCCAAGAAGGACCTGCCGGCCATCGTCGCCGCCCACGGCGTCCCCTACGTGGCCACCGCCTCCATCGGCTTTCTCAAGGACCTGCAGCGCAAGGTCAAACGGGCCATGGAGTTCTGCGGCTCGCGCTACATCCAGATCGATCAGCCCTGCCCCTCGATCTGGGGCTTCGGGACCCACCTGACCGTGGAGCTGGGCCGCCTGGCGGTCAACTCCGGGCTGGTGCCCCTCTACGAGATGGAAGAGGGCCGGATATCCAAGGTCCGCAAGATCAAAAAGAAGCTGCCCGTGACCGACTACCTGAAGGCCCAGCGGCGGTTCAGGCATCTGTTCGCCGGCCCAGAAGGCGAGGCCGAGATCGCCCGGATTCAGGCCCTGGCCGACGCCAACATCGCCAGGTACGGTCTCATGGATTGAGTCGGCAGGGAAGAGAGGGGAAGAGGATGAAGTCCGAGGCGGAAGTGGCTGAGCTGATCCAGAAGGCTTACGACGCGGGTTACAGAAACGAGGTCGAATACCGGGGCTGCGGCCAGTGCCTGGTCGGCGCGATTCAGGACGTTCTGGGGCTCAATGATCCCTCGGTGTTCAAGGCGGCCAGCGGCTTCGCCGGCGGCATAGGCCTGATGGGCGACAGCGCCTGCGGGGGCTACGCCGGCGGGGCCATGATCCTGAGCTGCTTCAAGGGTCGGACCAAGGATAACTTCGGCGACCCGGAGCGGGTCCGCTTCAAGAGCTTCGATCTGTCCAGGAAGCTTCACGACAAGTTCATCAAGGAGTTCGGCACGGTCAACTGCCACGGCATCCACATGTCGACTTTCGGCCGGCCCTACTATCTCTGGGACCAGGACCAGATGGGCAAGTTCGATGAGGCCGGCGGCCACTCGGACAAGTGTCCCCACGTGGTGGGCCTGGCGGCCAAGTGGGTCATCGAGGTCCTGGCCGAGGAGGGCTTGATTTAATGCTGACGGACCCGCCCCCGGCCGGGCTTGGGTCAGGAACCAAGCCCCGGCCTTGAAGCGGGTGGCCGTCAAGTTCTGCGGGGGCTGCGATCCGAGCTACGATCGCGGTGAGTACTTCGAGCGCATTCGGTCCGTGGCCCGGGGCCTCATCGACTTTGTCAGTCTCGATGAGGGCGGCTATGAGGCGGTCCTCATCATCAGCGGCTGTCAGACCGACTGTCCCAGAGAGGCCCTGGAGTTAGAGCCCTCCCTGAGGGTCGTTTCGCTGACCGACGGGGACGCGGAGCCCGGACAGGTGGTCGAGAATCTGCTTAAGTGAGGGGAGCGAGATGGTCAAGACGATAAGAACCAAGGAAGACTACGTCCAAAGCCTCAAGGAGCAGGGCCACGTGGTCTACTACCGGGGCGAGCGGGTTCAGGACATCACCACGCACCCGGCCTTCATTCCCCACATCAACTGCGCGGCCAAGACCTACGAGCTGGCCCTCATGCCCGAGCACGAAGACCTGATGACCGCCACCAGCCACCTGACCGGCAAGAAGATCAACCGCTTCACCCACATCCACCAGTCGGTCGAGGACCTGATCAAGAAGGTCCAGATGCTCAGGCTGATCAGCCACGAGACCGGCTCGTGCTACCAGCGCTGCGTCGGCTTCGATGCCCTCAACGCCTCCTACATGACCACCTACGACATCGACGCGGCCAAGGGCACTAGCTACCACTCCCGCTTCGTTGAGTTCCTGAAGATGATCCAGGAGACCAACAAGATGGTCGTGGGCGGCATGACCGACGTCAAGGGCGATCGCTCCAAGCCGCCCCACCAGCAGCCCGATCCGGACGTCTTCGTCCACATCAAGGAGCGAAGGACCGACGGCCTGATCATCCGCGGGGCCAAGTCCCACATGACCGGCGCGGCCAACAGCCACGAGATCCTGCTCATGCCCACCCAGGCCATGCGGCCCGGGGACGAGGACTTCGCCGTCTCCTGCGCCCTGCCCCTCAATTCCCCCGGGGTGATCCAGATATTCGGCCGCCAGACCAACGAGGAGCGCAAGTGCGAGGCCGGCTGCGACATCGGCAACGCCACCTACGGCCTGGTCGGCGGTGAGACCCTCCTGATCCTGGAGGACGTCTTCGTCCCCTGGGAGCGGGTCTTCATGTGCGGCGAGATCGAGTTCGCCGGTTTGCTGGTCGAGCGCTTCGCCACCCTGCACCGCCAGAACTACGGCGGCTGCAAGGGCGGCGTCTCGGACGTCCTCGTCGGCGCCAGCGCCCTGGCCGCGGAGAACGCCGGAGTGGACAAGGCCTCGCACATCAAGGAGAAGCTGGCCGAGATGATGCACCTGACCGAGACGGTCTACTCGGGCTCGGTGGCCTGCTCGGCCATGGGCTTCAAGACTCCCTCGGGAGCCTATTACCCCGACCCGCTCCTGGCCAACTGCACCAAGCACAACATCACCCGCCACATCTACGAGATCGCCCGCCTGGCCCACGACGTGGCCGGCGGTATCATAGCCACCATGCCCTTTGAGGCCGACATGAAGAGCCCGGATGTGGGCAAGTACGTGGAGAAGTACCTCAGGGGCGTGGAGGGCGTCTCCACCGAGAACCGGCTGCGCATCCTCAGGCTCATCGAGAACATGACCGGCGGCACCGCCCTGGCCGAGTCGATGCACGGCGCCGGCTCACCCCAGTCCCAGAAGGTCATGTACGGCCGCCTGGGCAAGCTGGACATGAAGAAGAAGATGGCCAAGAAGCTCGCCGGGGTGGTGGACTGAGGCCCCGCGGGCAGTGACGAGACTCAACCGGCCGCCGGCCCCTAGGGAGCCGGCGGCCGGCCCTTTCCGGAGCCTGACGGATCAAGCAGAAATAAAGGGGAGTCGGCCGCCTGATCCAGGGGCGGCCTAGGGGCTCCGGCTCTCCATGAAGTCGCGTCGCGGCGACTGGCCGGGCCTGAAGGCCTCCTCGATCTCCGGCCAGAACTCCAGCTCACCCTGCTCGATCATTTCGCTGAACTGGGCGACCAGCTCCGGGTCGAACTGGGTCCCGGCCCCCTGGATCAGCTCGGGCAGGGCGTCCTCCATGAGCAGGGCCTTGCGGTAAGAGCGGTCGCTGACCATGGCGTCGAAGGCGTCGCACAGGCTGGCCACCCGCACGGCCTTGGGGATGTCCTCCCCCTTGAGACCGTCGGGATAGCCCAGGCCGTCGAAGCGCTCGTGGTGGTTTCTGACGATGGCCGCCTCGTCCTGGCTCAGCTTGAGGGGCTTGACGATCATCTCGCCGATGAGGGGGTGGCGGCGGATGATCTCCAGCTCGCTGGGCTGGATGGGACCCTTCTTGTTCAGAAGCTGCCGGTCGATCCCGATTTTGCCGATATCGTGCAGCAGGCACATGCTGTGGAGATAGTCTATCTCTCGCGCCGGCAGGCCGATCCGCTTGGCCAGTTGGACCGAGAAGCGGGCCACCCGCTCCGAATGACCCCGGGTGTAGGGGTCCTTGGCTTCCACCGCTGAGGCCAGGGCCTGGATGCTGCTCAGGAAGCCGTCCTTGAGTTCGTGGTACATGCGCACGTTTTCGATGGCCAGGGCGACCTGATTGGCGAAGCCGCTGAGGAATTCCTCGCCCGGCGTCGAGACGGGCGGGGCCGAGGAACTGCGATCGGCGGCCAAAATGCCGATGACCTTGCCCTGGGCGGTCAGGGGCAGCAGGACAAAGGACTCCGGATTGAAGTTGTGGATGACGATGTTGTTGGGGTTGAGGCCGTACCGGCGGGCGTCCTGGGCCACCACCGGCCGCCCGCTGACGGCCACCCGGGCCAGGATGTTCTCGTGCCTGGTCAGGGGAATCTCATAGCCGCGGAGCAGTTTCATGGTGTGTGGGTCAGCGCCCACCCCGTGAACGTAGCGCAGGACTCCTTCCTCTTCATCGACCAGCATGATCATGCCTCGGGAGTAGTCGATGGCCTTGATGAAGAGATCCAGAACCGTGGGGAAGAGCTTGGTGTAGTTCAGCTCGGAGAGGATGGCCCCGCTGGCCTGCTGGATGCTCAGGAGCTGGTCGACCCTTTGCTGGAGGCGGCGGTTGAGATTCTGGACCTCGCTGTATTTCTGTTCCAGCAGATGTTTGTCCCGCTCCAACTCCAGGAGCGTTTCCGTCAGTAGATTGAACCGGTTGGACAGAAACAGCCTCAGGCGGTGATAGATGGAGGGCTCTTCGAAGCGAACCTCGAATTCGCAGCAGCTGGCGCCCTTGAACTGGCATTGAGCCTCTTCGACTTTGGCCGCCGGCAGTCCCCAGACGGTCGGGATGGCCGAGTAAATGCCCCGGTTGAAGGCGCAGAAGTCAGGCGACAGGGACAGGTTGGGGTCCCAGTGGAGCCTTATCCTGGTCCGGCCTTTTTCGATGGAGACGACGTCTATCTTCTTGTTGCGATTGAATTTCTCATTGATTGATTCTATCCGGTTGATGGTCATCCGGGGCGAGCCCAGAGCCATGAGGAGTATCCGCTGGATGTAGCCCAGGCGTTTGTGGGCCACGGACTCGAAGCCGATCTTGTAGGCGACCTGATCGTCGCCGGTGACGCGCCGGGCGTTGAGGAACATCTTGCGGCAGACGTCGGCGGAGACCCAGTTGTTAGGGTCAGAGAGAAAAGCCAGGGGATCGGGGAAGCCCCGGAGGTCTTCTTTCAGGCCTTCCAGCAGATCCTCCGGCCGGCCGTGGTAACGGCGGACGTACTCTATGATGGCCAGGGTATTCAAGCAGCTGTTGTGTCTCTCCACCCTGTCGCCCCCGAGCCAAACTACTCCGCTGATGGTAGCTCACCCACCATGTTTGACAAATAGCCCATCTTATTAGAGTCGTCAACAAGAATTATTAGACAAATTAGATAGATATGATATCTTGGTTATCCGCCCAAGTAATCCACAATATGCGGTGGTTTGGCCAGCTTTTTTTCAGGCCAGGCTGAGGAGATGGGAGTCGGCCAGGGAGTCTTCGACGACTAGAACTCCCAGACCCGGCCCGGGCAGGGCGCTGGCCCGGCCCTGGCGGCCGAAGGTGAGGTCTTCGGCGATTATGTCCCGGCCCAGGGTGAAGCGGGTCAGGGAGCCTTCCAGGTAGATCAGGTCCGGCTGAACCTGGGCGAAGTGCCGGCCAGCGGCGGTGAGCAGGCCCAGCTCGCCCACGTGGCAGCCCAGTTGGCAGACCAGGCCGGCCCGCCGGGCCAGGTTGAGCATCTCCAGGGTCCGGGCCAGGCCGCCGCACTTGGACAGACGGAGGTTGAAGCCGCCCACGGCCTTCATCTCGATGAGCCGCCGGGTCTGATCAGGGGTGCAAACCGACTCATCGGCCAGGATGAGCGTCTCGACGTTTCTGGTCACGTGGGCCAGGCCGGCCAGGTCGTCCTTGGGCACCGGCTGTTCGACCGCCTCTACGCCCAGGCGGGCGAAGGCCTCGATCCTGGCCACGGCCTCCTCCGGGGTCCAGGCTCCATTGGCGTCCAGCCTCAGTCGGGTCCGGGGGCCGAGGGCCTCTCGGACCTGGCTGACGAACTTGAGGTCGCCCTGGCGGCCGACCTTGAGCTTGAGCTGGTTCAGCTCCAGGGCCTTGACCTGGGCCAGGAGGCGCTCCAGTTGGGCCGGTCCGGTCATGGGGATGACCCCGCTGTAGATGAGCCGGGGTTGAGGCAAGGCGGGGCCGAGCATGGCGCTCAGGGGCAGGCTTGAGACCCGGCCGGCCAGGTCGGCCAAGGCCATCTCAGCGGCGCAGGCGGCGGCTGGGCAATCACCCAGGTCACTCCCGGCCAGGGCCCGCTCCAGGAATCCCAGAGCCTCGTCCGGGAGGATTTCCCGGCCCAGGAGGGCCGGCAGCAGCCTCTCCCTGAGGGCCTTCAGGGCGGCCTCGACCGTTTCGCCGGTGACGTACTGGCGGGGAATCCCTTCGCCGAAACCGGAGCGACCCTCCTGATCGGTCAGCTTGACGACCAGGTTCTGAGTGACCTCGTTGCGGGCTAGGCTATGTTCGACCGGAAGGTTGAACGGCCATTCGACCAGGTAGACGGAAGCCCTTGTGATCCTCAGTCCAGCGCCCACTAACCGCTCGCTCCACAAAAGGTCTCAGCTTCTTCCACTCGTACCACGCCTCGGGGTGGGAGTAAATGTTGTGGCCCAGAACGGCTAGGCATTGGGCTGAAACCGGCTCCAGACCTTGGGCGGCCGGATGCTCCTCTGGTCTCTCAACGACAAGGTCGTAGCGCCTCCGGCCCAGACGGTGGTTCAGCCCGAACAGGACAGGGGCATCGGACTTCTTTATCAGAATCTGGACCGATCTGTCCAGACGCATTTCGAGTCCCAGAAAACTGATTTTGCGGTCGGCGTAGGGTCTCCAGGTGTCAAATTCATCACATTGGGTGACAATTATTTGACCCTGCCGCAGGCGCTCCAGGGCGCTGAAAAAGATCGGCTCCGACTTGGGGTCCAGGAGGCTGACTCCGGCCCGGGCCGATCTCTCCTCCAGCTTCTGCTTGAGCGCCTGGGTCTTGCAGTGGACCATGGCCGTGACCGGGAAGCCACGAAAGGCAAGGGCTCCGGGGATCAGCTCCACCGCTCCGTAGTGTCCGGTGACCAGGATGACCCCGCGCTTGAGGGCCAGAGCCTCCTCCAGCAGCTTCAGCCCGGTGATTTGAACCCGGTTGAGGTGCAGGTCGCCGACGTGGGGAAATGGCCGGAATCCGATGAGCAGCTTCTCATGATAATGGTCAATAATTCCTGACCTGGTCTTCCGCCAGCAGCGTTTTAGCTCGTCATTGGAGAGGTGGCCACCCAGGCAATGGGCCTGGGCGGAACGAATCGCCTCGGTCTCCTTGGTGGCCAGCCTGAAGTAGAGACGGCCCAGAAGCCCCAGGTAAGCCCGGCTCAGTCCGGGCGGCAACTTGCGAAAAAGAGCAGCGTTTATCGGTGATTGTAGAAGCTCGCTCAGCCCCTTGGCCTTGGGCTGGGCGGTCTTTTTATTGATCACGGTCAGGGGCGCCCGGAAGTGAGATCCCGAGCTCAGTCCGGGATAACCGGCTTGCCCGCCCGCTTCTGGTACCAGCCTGCTCACGGCCTCGCCCCCCGCTGAAAGTCGGAAATGGAGCCAAATTTGCCAGGCAAATTGGGTCTTATCGCAATTCCTGTGCCCCTCGTTCGGAAAGGCTGGGCCTTTGCCCTGGATCGGTGGGGATGACGGGGGAGCGAGAGAGGTTAGACAATCCTCAACGTCTTTTCCCAGAAGCTTTTCTGGAAAATGGGTTCGAGCCCAGGCGGTGTTGGCGGGGCGGTTGGGGCCGCCGGCGGGATTTTCAACCGGCCCCGGCTCCTGCCGAAGCTCGGTTCGGGCAAGCCCTTATCGGGCCCGCCGGGAGGCGGTAGAATCAGATATTATCCGGATCAGTCCGGGTATTTTTGGCCGTACCGGCCGGGGGGGTAGGTCATGGTGGTGCGGAGGTTGACTCCGGCCTCGGCGAACTCCTCGACCTCGGTGTAGTAGTAGGCGTTGGCCTGGATGCCCCGCTCCTCGATGAACTGGGCTATCGGCTTGTAAAAGGACAGCTCCAGGCCCTTGTGCCCGAAGGCGAAGAAGAGGCCGAGCAGGGCCAGGCTGATCAGCAGCCCGGCCCAGCCCCGCCAGGTCCTGGACGGGCCAGGCGGCCCGTCCAGGGTGGATTGTTGTCTCGGTTGGTTCACCTGATCCATCAGATCCCGGCCGTGATCTCCGGGAAGATCAGGAAGAACATGATGTAGGCCATGGTCAGGGTCAGGATCAGGTTGAAGGACTGGCCGCAGACGTAGAGGATGAGCGGCTTGCCCCCCTTGAAGTAATGACCCAGCTCGCGGAAGTTGGTGGCCAGGCCGATGGAGGTGAAGGCCAGGCAGAAGAACCAGCCCCGCATTATCCGGCTGAAGCCCCTCAGCACGCCGTGGTCAATCATGCTGTAGCCCACGTCCGAGCCCAGGGCGCCGTAGATCAGGCTGAAGATGATGGAGGCGGCGATGAAGCCCAGGACGAACTTGGGGAAGCGCCACCAGATCTCCATCCAGCTGACCTTCTGGCCCGGGGCGCACTCGATCTTGGCGCACCAGTAGACGGCCACGCAGAAGGCGATGACGCCGATGAGGACGTTCTGGATCATCTTGACCGTGGCGGCCACGTAGAGGGCCCGGTCGCTCAGGAAGGCGCCGGCCGCGGCCACGGCCCCGGTGGCGTCGATGGTCCCGCCCATCCAGGCCCCGCCCAGGACGTGGTCCATGCCCACGGCCTTGATGAAGGCCGGCATGACGATCATCATGATCGAGGTGAAGACCAGGGACAGGCCCACGGCCAGGGTCAGCTCCTCTTTCTTGGCCCGGCAGGCCGCGGCGGTGGCGATGGCCGCCGAGACGCCGCAGACGGACATGTCGGCTGAGATGGTGATGTTCAGCGTCTTGGAGGGCATCTTCAGGATCCTCTGGCCGAACCAGAAGGTGCCGACCAGAACGATGGGCGTGACCACCCAGGCGACGAAGATGCCGGGGATGCCGATGGAGATGATCAGGCCGAAGAGAATCTCGGCCCCCAGGAGGACCAGGCCGGTCTTGATGTAATACTCGGTCTGGACGGCCGGCATGACCCACTTGGGCGTGCCGATGGTGTTGGAGATAATCAGGCCGAAGAGGATGGCCCAGGCGGCGTAGCCGATGCCGTAGGCTCTCATGGTCGCCTGGCCCTCGGCCACGTAGGCCAGGGCGGCTATGATGAAGACGAAGATAAAGCCCTTGAAGAACTGGCCGAAGGGCCGGCCCATGATCGCGCTGCCGATGCCGAAGAAGATTCCGAAGACGATCAGGAGGCCGATCAGATAGGGGATCTGGTTATAGGGTTTGACCGAGGCCTTGCTCTTGGCGCTGGAGGCCTTCTTCTGGGCGGCCAGCCAGGCGCTGATATCGGCCTTGGCCGCCTCGTTCAGTTTGGGGTCCTTGAACTCGGCCTTGGCCGCGGCCTCCTCGGCGGCCTTGGCCTTGGCCAGGGCGGCCGCCTCGGCGGCCTTGGCCTTCTCGTAGCCGGGCTTGGCCTTGGCGCTCCTGGCCTCGGCCTCCTCCTGGCTCAGGAAGAACGAGTCCAGGAGGTTGCTGCCCCAGCGATGAGGATGGCCCAGAAACGTTCTGATGGGCTTGGAGTAGCTCTCGTTGGTGGCCCTGACCTTGTGCTTGGCCGAGGTGGCCTGATACCAGGCGATGGTCTTGAACGGCGCCCGCTGGGCCTCGGCGGCCAGGGTGGTGTTGGCCTTGGCTATCTTGTCGTGCATGCCCTCGGGCGCGCGCGGCAGGTATAGGATCAGGCCCAGGATCAGGATGAAGAAGCCGAGCCAGATGGCCCAGTAGTCTTCCTTTTTCCAAAGGTCGGAGAAACTGCCCCTGCCGGCGTCGGTTACGACCTCGTCGCCCCGGGGCTGAGCAATGTTGGGATCAGCCATTTGCCTTCCCCCTCTTTTTTGTCCAGAGTTCCAACTAAGACAACGTTGCGAATCACGGAGCGCCCCGGCCTAGGGCGGGACCAGGACCCGCCGCTTGGGCAGGCCAGGCTGGCGCTCATTGCCTTGGCGCCCACTCATTGTTTTCCTCCACGGGCCGGGTCCGGCCCGTGGTCCCGACCGGTCAGGATCGCGACCTTGAGGGGGCCGGTTCGTCCGAGACCCGTCCGATCAATTATTGATGGTTCCTCAAAGATTCTGGGGATTGAGGCGAGGATTATCGGATAGGAAGGGATTGGCCTGACGCAGGTTCCGCTGGAACAAGCGCTCAATCGCCCTTGGCCCTGACCCAGAACGCCCGCTGTCCCGATCAGTTCCAGTCTGATCCCGGGCGATCTGGCAGTCCAACCTGACCTGATCCCTACCGGAAACACGACCAATACTAAGCCGCCCGTTGCCTCCGGATGAAACCAGCCCATTCTGCTGGCCGTATTGAAGCTGCCAGGTGTTCCCCCCCGGACTCCTGGCCGCCCGGCTGAATTGTTGCAAATCTCCGCAATGCAAATTTCAGCGCGGGCTGAACAATTTAAGTGTCTGTAGATCCTGGAGAATTGTCAAGCACAAATATTCACATGCCAATATTGTGGCGGTCTGATGACTTGTTGGCGGGCAAACCCCCAAGCGGTTGGGGCGATTTGCATCAGAGATCGTAGAGATAGTGGCAGACGCGGCAGCCGGGCGGCGGGGGCGGCATGGCCCGCCGGGCCTCCTCCAGGGCGGCCTGGAGCCGGGGCAGGGAGGGCTCGCCCAAGTCGGCGGCGGCCAGGGCGGCGTTGTAGGCCCTGATCCGCTGACTGAAGCACTCCCGGAAGAGGCGGCAATTTGGGGAGTTGTTCCAGATATCCAGGAGATCCTCCCCGGGCAGGCGGCCGAAGGAGACGGCCGGCATCTCCACGGGCCGGCCCAGGAAATCCGCCGGCCCGCCGTAGGCCAGGCTGACGCAGGGGGTGACCCGGCCGTCGGCGGCGACGAAGAGGGCGTCCCGGGGATCCATGTCGCAGACGGGCATCTCGTCCGGCTCGAAGGAGAAGGCCGTGAAGGCCACCCCGAGCCGCCGGGCCAGGCGTCTGGCCCGGGCCAGGGCCTTCTGGTGGCGCCGGACCTGGCCGGACCCGGCCGGCAGGAAGAGGGCCAGATCCCGCAGCTCACTCTGGCGGATGACGTCGCAGTGCTTGAAGTTGATCTGGTCGACCCCCAGGTCGGCGGCCAGGCGGACCAGGGCCTCGAGCTGGTGGACGTTGCCGGGGAGCATGACCACCTGGAAGATCAGTCTGGGCCGGCCGGCCCGGCGCAGCCGGCTCAGGCGCTCGACGTTGGCCAGCAGGACCTCGAACTGGCCCCCGACCACGATCTTCTCGTAGACCTCCCGGGTGGCCCCGTGGATGGAGAAGGCGACCCAGTCGGCCCCGGCGGCCAGCCTTTCGGCCGCGGCCCCGTCCAGGAGCAGGCCGTTGGTCAGGAAGCCGGTCCGGCAGCCTCGGTCCCTGGCCTGGTCAAGCCAGTCCAGGAGCCTGGGGTGGACCAGGGGCTCGCCGCCGCCGGAGAGATCGATCAGGGCCACCTGATCCAGGTGGGGCAAGATCGCCTCCCAGGTCGCCTCGGTCATCAGGCCGTTGTTCGGGGCTTTTCTGCGGATCTCCTTCCAGGGGCACATCAGGCAGGCCTGGCCGCAGGCCAGGGAGGTCTCGACCTGGAGGAAGCGCCAGCGGCGCTGGCCGACTTGAGTCGCCGGATCGTCCTGGGCCGCGGACATGAGCCTCTCCCGCCCCGGCCGGTCTTGGATCGGGGGCCGTTCTGAAATATTATAGTCCTGCTTCGTCCAGAATTGACCACTGGAGGTTGGAATTGGAGTTTGAAGTCACTTTCCCGGGCGGGCTGAAGACCGCGACCAGGGTCGGCGATTACACCATCCTGAGCGACCAGGACGAGAAGAGAGGCGGCCAGGGGGCGGCCCCGCCGCCCTTTGTCCAGTTTTTGGCCTCCATCGCCTCCTGCGCCGGGATCTACGTCCTGGAGTTCTGCCGGGTGCGGGAGATTCCCACCGAGGGCCTGAGGCTGATCCAGAGCGTGGACTTTGACGAGAAGAACCCGGCCGACACCAGGATCAGGATCGAGCTCTTCCTCCCGCCGGGCTTTCCGGCCAAGTACGAGAAGGCCGTGGCCAGGGTGGCCCACTCCTGCTCGGTGGAGAAGCAGATCCTGAACCCGCCCCGGTTCGAGGTCGAGGTCAGGCCGGCGGCCGACTCTCCCGGCTGAGTTCGGAAGACGACGCCCCGGACCGGCCGCCCGTCTAAAAAATCTCCCGCCAGTTCCTGAAGCCGGCGATCAGGTCCGAGACCTCCTGGTGGGGGCGCAGCCAGGGGTTGGGCCAGGCGGCCAGGGCCATGACGGCCGAGACCGCGGCCAGGCCCCAGAGGATCGGCCGCCAGGCGCCCCTGGCCCGGGCCATCAGGAGGAGGGCGTAGGGCAGAACCAGGGGGATCAGGACCACGAACCAGCGGATCGAGTAGTTCCAGCCCGAGGAGTGGGCCGAGGCGTAGAGCGAGTAGTAAAGCCCCACGGCCAGAACGCCGGCCAGGAGACCCCCGGCCAGGAGCCGGGCCTCCCGGCCTTGGCCCAGGCCCGTCCAGAACGAGGCCCGGTCCGCCCGAGCGCCGAGGCCGAGGATGACCGCAACCAGCCCGGCCAGGCCCAGGGCGCTCATGGGGCAGAGCAGCAGAAAGCCCTTGACCCCGAGGGTCAGGTCCCAGAGGTTGCCCAGCCAGCCGGCCAGGCCTTCGACCAGGACGCCCCTGACCCCGGTCAGGTCCCCGGCCTTGAGGGCCGAGCCGGGGAAGAGCAGCAGCTCGGCGTGCATCAGGGGCGGCTTCAGGTCGCCGGTGAGGGGGTAGTTGAGGCCGGCGTGGAGGGCCAGCGGGATCAGACCGGCCCCGATGAGGACCAGCCGGCTTCTTGAGTCCTTGAGACGGAAGAAGAAGACCCACAGGGCCAGGGGCAGGCCGGCCAGGCCGGCCGAGAAGTCCAGGGCCGGGGCCAGGCCGAGCATCAGCCCGTCGGCCAGGGCCGCCCTGGGGCCGGCCGTTTCGTCCAGGCGCCGGAGCAGGACCAGGCCCAGGAGGCAGCCGGCCGGGAGATGATTGTTGAAGACAAAGGCGTAGGGCAGGGCCAGGCTGGAGAGGAGGGCGGCCAGCCCCAGCGCCTGGCTGCCGGCCCTGAGGCTCAAGAGGTGGATGAAGGCCAGGAAGGGCAGGCCGACCATGAGCAGGATCAGGACGTAGAGGGTGGCGAAGCGGTCGCGGTTGAAGCCCAGGCCGAAGGGCTTGAGGCCCAGGGCGGCCAGGCCGGCCAGAAATCCCATCACCGGCGGCTTGTCCGAGTAGAAGCGGCCCCTGATCAGGGCCTTGTCGCCGCCCATCCGGCCGAAGCGGTTGTCGGGCGTGTCAACGGCCAGGCCGTAGTGCTCGCTGATCGCCCAGGCCGCGGCCAGCCGGCTCATGCTGGCCCAGCTGCGGGTCTCCTTCTTGGTAAAGGAGAGGAGGATGATCAGGCCGACCGCCAGAACCAGCCAGTTCCGCCGGAGCCCGGCCACGGTCAGCTCGGCCGGCCCTCGACGAAGGGAACCTCGAAGACCTTGGGGTGGAAGATGGGGCCGTGGCCGAAGTAGCCGTCCTCGCCGAAGAGCTCGCCGTGATCGGCGGTGACGATGACGTGGGTCTGGGGCGGGATCTTGGCGTAGAGCTCGGCCAGGAGCGAGTCGACGTACTCGCAGGCCTTGATCTGCTGGGCCCGGAGCGTCTCCAACTGCTCGCGGTTAAAGAACTTGTCGGTCGGGTCGTCGGTGTCGCTGACCGCGTCGTCCAGGTGCTTGAAGACGCCGTGGACGCCGTGCAGGACCGGGGCCTCGTCCCTGGAGAGCATGTAGGGGTAGTGGGTCTCGCCCAGGTTGAAGAAGAAGAAGGTCGGCCGCTCGGCCTCGAAGGTCATCTCCCGGATCATGCCGGCGAAGTCGTTGTGGTTCTCCATGAGCTTGTAGTCGTCGAAGTGGGCCGAGAAGGTGGTGTACTGGTTCAGGACCGGCAGGCTGACCTTGCCCACGGTCCGGTAGCCCAGCTGGCTCAGTTTGTGGGGCAGGCTCAGCTCGGGCACGAAGGAGCGGAAGTCCAGGTCCTTCACCCCGGTGCGCTTCCGCCACTTGATGAAGTCCTCCTTGTAGACCTCCGAGGCGAAGACGCCGGCCGGGGACTTGTGGTGGGTCATGCCCATGAGCATGGCGTAGTGGGAAGGCGAGGTCCAGGAGGCGTAGGAGTAACGCAGCTCCACCTGGCCCAGCCGGTCGATGTTGGGCGTCCTGGCGGCCAGGACGGTGTCGTAGCGGCAGGAGTCCATGATGACGTAAACGATGTTGTTCACGGCCGGTCCTCTATTCGGTCAGATAGCCCATTTCGAGCATCTTATCTTCGATCAGGCTGATCTGCCGCTTCTTCTCCTCGGCCGAGGGGACGGCCGGGATGTACTCGTGGGCGATGAGATAGTCGATGATCCGCTCGGCCGAGGCGGTCACGTCCTCCTCGGCGGTGCAGATCCGGATCTCCGGGTCCTCCGGCGGCTCGTAGGGGTCGTCGATGCCGGTGAAGCCCTTGATCTGGCCGGACCTGGCCTTGGCGTAGAGGCCCTTGACGTCGCGGGCCTCGCAGACCTCCAGGGGGCAGTCGACGAAGACCTCGACAAAGCGGCCGATCATCTGGCGGACCTCCTGCCGGGTGGCCCGGTAGGGCGAGATGGCCGCGGCCATGTTGGGCACGCCGTGCCTGGTCAGCAGCTTGCAGACCCAGCCGATGCGCCGGATGTTCAGGTCGCGGTCCTCCCGGGAGAAGCCCAGCTCCGAGGTCAGGTGGGTTCTCACCTCGTCGCCGTCCAGGATTTCGACGTTCATCACGCCGCGTTCGGCCAATTGCCGGTGGACCTCCCGGGAGAGGGTCGATTTGCCCGCCCCGGAGAGCCCGGTGTACCAGAGAGTGAAGCCGTAGTTGGGTGTGTCCATGGTCGTCTTTCAGGGGGGCACTATTCCACGGGGACAGTGATTTGTCAATGCGGCCGGGCCGGTCTAGTCAGAGGAGCCGGCGTCGTCCTTGGCCCGGCAGGACAGCTTCATGGCCAGCTGCCGGCCCAGGGCCAGGCGGGAGCCCCGGCAGGCCACCACCAGCGGCCCGCCGTTGGCGCAGAGGACCTCCACCTCGGAGCCGGGGGTGAGACCCATGTCGGCCAGGTGGGCCTGGGCCCGGCGGCCGCCCATGTAGCCGACCACCTCCAGCTTCTCGCCCGGCCGGGCCAGGGCCAGGGGCAGGCAGGGCTGGCGCCGGGCGCCGCATTTGGGACACAGCCCGTAGAGCTGATGGCGGTGGCTGAGCAGCCTGAAGCCTCGCTGCCGGGCGATGGCCTGCTGGAGATGCTCCAGATCGGGGCTGCAGAACTCGACGATCTGGCCGCACTGGAGGCAGACCAGGTGATCGTGGTGGTCGCCCAGGTGGCGATGCTCGTAGACCGGATCCCGGTCGGTGAATTCCTTTTTCTGGGCAAAGCCGAGCCTGACCAGGAGTTCCAGGGTCCCCTGGACCAGGTCCGGGGCCAGGTCGTGGCCCTGCCCGGCCAGGCGGGCGGTCAGCTCGGCCGCGCTCAGGTGATCGTCCGTGGCCAGGAAGGCTTCGACCACGCTCAGCCGGTCTTCCAGACGGCCCAGGCTCAGCTCCTCGAAGAGGCGCTTGAGCTCCTCCAGTTCCTGATGGTGCAGTTCGGACATGTCTCTCCTCTGCCGGCCAGAACATAAGTCCATCGGCCCGGAAGTCAAGTCTTTTCCGAGCATCCGGACGGCTGGGGCCGGGCTTGACCGGCCGCTGCTTGAGGATATAATTGAGCACATGGTCAAATATTCAAATAAAACCCGGTCCAGTCCGGCCGGGGCCGAAGCGGACCGGGCCGACCGCTGCGGGGTCAGGCTGGTCCACGCCGACCGGGTCGAGCGGGCCAGGCGGGAGGCCCTGGGCCGGCGGGAGCTGAGCCGCCTCAGCCTGATCTACAAGGCCCTGGCCGACCCGACCCGGCTGAGGATAGTTCTGGCCCTCAAGGACGGGGAGATGTGCGTCTGCGACCTGGCCGCCCTGCTGGACCTGAGCGACTCGGCCGTGTCCCACCAGCTCCGCCGGCTCAGGGAGCTGGCCCTGGTCAGGAACCGGCGTCAGGGCCAGGTTCTCTACTACTCCCTGGACGACGACCACGTGGCCGACCTGCTCCGGGTCGGACTGGAGCACTTGCGGGAGTGAGACAAGGCGGGATTGATGCATCTCATCACTGAAATCTTCGGCCAGGCCTGGCGCCTCCTCCTCGACTCGGCCGTCTACGTCCTCTTCGGCCTCCTCATCGGCGGGCTGCTCAAGGTCTTCCTGGATCCCGGCCTGGTGGCCCGGCATCTGGGCCGGGGCCGCTTCAGCTCGGTCTTCAAGGCGGCCCTGCTGGGCCTGCCCCTGCCCCTTTGCTCCTGCGGCGTCCTGCCGGCCGCGGCCGCGCTCAGGAAACAGGGGGCCAACACCGGGGCGACCACGGCCTTCCTCATCTCCACGCCCGAGTCTGGTCTGGATTCCATCGCCGTCTCCTACGCCCTGCTCGATCCGATCATGACCGCGGCCCGGCCCCTGGCCGGGCTGAGCGCGGCCCTGGCCGCCGGCCTGGCCGAGAACCTGGTCCGGAGCCCCAACCGGGAGCCGGTCCAGGCCCCTGACCTGACCTGCCCGGTGGACGCCTGCTGCGACGGCCGGGACTGCCCGCCCGAGATACACGGCCATCATCACAGCTTCGGCCAGAAGCTGGCCGCCGGCCTTAAATACGCCCTGGGCGAGCTCTGGGCCGATCTGGCCGGCTGGTACCTGCTCGGCCTGCTCCTGGCCGGGCTGATCACGGCCCTGGTCCCGGCCGACCTCCTGACCGGCTACCTGGGCGGCGGGCTGGGCTCGATGCTCCTGATGCTGGCCCTGGGCGTGCCCGTCTACATCTGCGCCACGGCCTCCACGCCCATCGCCGCCTCCCTGATCCTCAAGGGCGTCAGCCCGGGCGCGGCCCTGGTCTTTCTCCTGGCCGGGCCGGCGACCAACGTCACCTCCCTGACCGTGCTCTTCGGGCTCCTGGGCCGGCGGGCCACGGCCATCTACCTGGCGGCCATCTCCGTCTCGGCCGTGCTCTGCGGCCTGGCCCTGGACGGGATTTACGGAGCCCTGGGCCTCTCGGCCCAGGCCACCATCGGCCAGGCCAGGGAGCTGATCCCGGCCTGGGCCGAGTGGGGCGGGGGGCTGCTTCTGCTGGGGCTTTCGATTGGGCCGATCTGGGCCGGGCTTAAGCGCCTGCCGGCCCGCTGGGGCCGCGGCCCGGCCCCGGCCCATCACTGCGGCTGCTCGGACTCCTGCGGCCATTGAAGCGAACCGAGCCGGCCGCGAAAGGGCGGCCCGTTCAGGCTTAGATGTTAGAATGGACCGGCGCCGCAAGGCGGTCGGGCGGAACCACCAGCAGGGGAGGGCGGCGATGAAGGTAGTGGCTTTCAACGGCAGCGCGCGCCAGGACGGCAACACGGCCATCATGATCCGGCGGGTCTTCGGCGAGCTGGAGGCCGAGGGCATCGAGACCGAACTGGTCCAGCTCTCCGGCCAGAAGATCAGGGGCTGCCTGGCCTGTTACAAGTGCCGGGACAACCAGGACCGGCGCTGCAGCGTCAAGGACGACGTCCTCAACGACTGCCTGGCCAGGATGATCGAAGCCGACGGCATCATCCTGGCCTCGCCGGTCTACTTCGCGGACGTGACCTCGGAGATGAAGGCCCTCATCGACCGGGCCGGCCTGGTCACCAAGTTCAACGGCGACATCCTCCAGCGCAAGGTCGGGGCCGCGATAGTGGTCGCCCGGCGGGCTGGCCGGATCCACACCCTGGACACGATCAACCACTTTTTCCTGGCCGGCCAGATGATCATTCCCGGCTCCAGCTACTGGGCCGTGGGCGTGGGCCGCAACATCGGCGAGGTCTCCGACGACGAGGAGGGCCTGACCACCATGGAGGTCCTGGGCCGGAACATGGCCTGGCTGCTCAAGAAGATCAACGCCTGAGCCGCGGCCGGGAAGCGGCCCTAACCTGGCTGGAAAAGGGCTCAATCTTCACCCAAGAGTTGACACGCTCCGCCCCCCGGGGGTTATGTTAGTCTGAAAAGGGGGTGGACCATGCCCGAGGAAAAGGTCGGCCTGGTGGTCAAGTTCTTTGCCAAGCCCATGGTCGCCGCCGTGGAGATCACGGCCGGTTCCATCAGGGTCGGCGACCGGCTCCGCTTCGCCGGGCACACCACCGACTTCGAGACCGAGGTGGCCTCCATCCAGGAGGAGCACCAGAGCCTGACCGAGGCCCGGGTGGGCCAGAAGGTCGGCATCCAGGTTCCGGAGCGGGTCAGGGAAGGCGACGGGGTCTTCAAGGTCACCTAGCCCGGCGGGGCCGCCCCGGCCGGCCCCCGGCGGGCGGCCGAGAGGGCCGGCTCGATGCTCAACGACGCCGAGTTCCAGCGCCTGCTGGACCTCTTTGATCTGTCCTGGGAGGGCTACCGCCGGGTCAGGAAGGGGGTCAAGAAGCGCCTCCGCCGCCGCCTTGAGGCCCTGGGACTGAGGCGGGTCGAAGACTACCTCCGGGCTCTCGAATCTGATCCCGGCCTGAGAGCCGAGTGCCGCCTCCTCCTGACCGTCTCCGTCAGCCGTTTCTTCCGCGACCGCGACCTGTGGTCCTGCCTGACCCGGGAGATCCTGCCGCTCCTTGACCGGGGGCCGGCCGTCAGGGCCTGGTCGGCCGGCTGCGCCCGCGGCGAGGAGGCCTACAGCCTCAGGATCGTTCACGAGCAGCGGCGGCGCCAGGCCGGCTCGGGCCCGGCTCTGGAGATTCTGGCCACTGACCTGAACCCGGCCTACCTGGACAGGGCCAGGGCCGGGGTCTTTCAGGGGAGCAGCCTCAGGGAGGTTCCCGAAGAGGTCCGGGCCGAGTACTTCCGCAAGGTCCCCGGCCGGAAGCTCTGGCAAGTGGCCGAAAGCCTCAAGCCCGGCCTGGTCTGGCGGGAGCACGACCTTCTGGCCGGACCCTCCCCGGGCCTCTTCGACCTGATCCTGATGCGCAACAGCGTCCTGACCTACTGCGGCCGGAGCCTCCAGGAGGCCGGCCTCCGGACCGCCCTGGCCAGTCTCGGGGAGGGGGGATTTCTGGTCATCGGCCGGCGGGAGGCCCTGCCTCCCGGCGACTGGGGCCTGAGGCCCTGGCCCGGCTCGGTCTTCATCTTTCGGAAGGCTCCGTGGCCGGTCTGAACCTCCTCCTGACCGGGCCGCCCGGCTCGGGCAAGTCGACCCTCATCGAGCGGATCATTGCCCGCCTGTCCCGGCCCCTGGCCGGCTTCTACACCCGGGAGATCCGGCAGGGCGGCCGCCGGGTCGGCTTCAGTTTGATCACTCTGGACGGCCGGGAAGGGGTCCTGGCCCGGCGCGGCCTGGACTCGCCCTTCAAGGTCGGGGTCTACGGGGTCAACCTGGCCGACCTGGACCGGCTGGCCGTGCCGGCGCTGGAGCCCTCCGGCCCGGACTGCCTGGTGGTCATCGACGAGATCGGCCGGATGGAGTGCTTCTCGGCCGGGTTCAGGCGGGCCCTCCTGGCCGTCCTGGACTCGGAGAACGACGTCCTCGGCTCCATCAGCCTCAAGGGCGGTTCGTTCATTCAGGCGATCAAGGCCCGGCCGGACGTGGAGCTGATCCAGATCGGCCCGGCCAACCGGGACGACTTGGTCAGCCTGGCCGAGAGGTTCGGCCGGCCCGGCCGGCTCAGTCCATCAGGAAGCCGCCGTTGACGTCCAGGATCTCCCCGGTGATGAAGCCGGCCTTGTCCGAAGCCAGGAAGAGGACGGCCTCGGCCACGTCCTCGGGCCGGCCCAGGCGCTTGAGGGGGATGGCCTCGATGACGGCCCGCCGCTTCTCCTCGGACCACTGGGCGCTCATCTCGGTCTCGATGGCGTGGGGGGAGACGGCGTTGACGGTGATCCCGTGGCCGGCCAGGTTCCGGGCCAGGGTCTTGGTCAGGGCGTCGATGGCCGCCTTGGACGGCCCGTAGCCCGGGGCCGAGGTGATGTCGCCGACCTTGGCCGCCACCGAGGAGACGTTGACGATCCGGCCGCTTCCCTGGCGCTTCATGATCCGGGCCGCGGCCTTGGAGCAGTTGAAGGTGCCCTTGAGGTTGACCCGGATGACCTGGTCGAAGTCGTCCTCGCTGACCGTGTCGATGTCTCCCCGGCGGATGATCCCGGCGTTGTTGACCAGGACGTCCAGCCGCCCGAAGATCTCCTCCACCCGGGCGAACATGGCCGCCACCTGGTCGGAGCGGCTCACGTCGGCGGCCAGGGCCAGGCCCTTCAGCCCGGGCCGGGAGATCTCCTCGACCAGCCGGTCCAGCTCGGCCTGGGGTCCCAGGTCATTGACCGCCACCCGGGCGCCCTCCCGGGCCAGGGCCGCGGCGATGGCCCGGCCGATCCCCCGGCCGGCCCCGGTGACCAGGGCGGCCTGATCCTTGAAACGCATCGCTTCTCCTCCCGCTCCCGGATTCCACATCCCGGCCGCGACTTTCCCGGGCCGGCCCCATCCCTGCCCGGATTCTTGGCCAGGGGAGTGTTTCTGTCAAGAGCCCTGAAGTCGGGCCGAATCGAAGCGGGGAAGCGGCGGTTTCAGCCGCCGCCCACCGGCGGGAAGACGGCCAGGAGGTCGCCGGGAGCCAGGCGGCTATTGAGCTCGGCGTGGCGGCCGTTGATCAGGATCAGCTTGCCCTGCTCGGGCGGAACTTCAAGGCGCCTGAGCACGTCCAGGACCGTGGCCCCGACCGGGACGTCCAGCTCGGCCAGGTGCCTCTCCGCCGAGGGGGGCAGCTTGACCCTCAGCCCGGCGAAGAGCTTGAGCTGGATCTTCACTTCCCCCGGACCAGGTTGTTGAAGAAGTTGATGGCCACGTAGTTGTTGTAGGCCAGTTCCGGCGGGAAGAGGGCCAGGCGGTCCCCGTCCTTGAGGACCAGGTCCCCCGGGGCCGGCCGGCCGTTGAGCATCAGGACCCTGACCTCGGCCACCTCAAGGCCCAGGCGATTGAGGGCCTGGGAGATTCTGGCGCCCTCCTCGAGCTCCAGGCTCATCTCCCCGGCCTGGTGGCCCTTGACCTTGAGGCGGAGCGGCCCGCCCAGCTTGACGCTTATGCGCATGGCTTCAGTCTAACTCCAGGCTCTTGAGAATCAAGAGAGGCCCGGACCTGGGTCCGGGCCTCTCGTTCCATCCTTCCCCGGCCGGCCTCAGAACTGGAAGGTCTTGTCCAGGTCCGCCTCGGACACGTCGAAGACGACCTCGTGGGGCGGCAGCTTCTCCCAGCCCATCCAGTCGGGCAGCCGGTCCTGGGCCGGGCCGAAGCCGGCCCGCCGGTTGAAGAGCAGCTCCAGGTTGAGAACCTTCTGGCCCAAAAGGCCGACGTCGGCGGTGGTCTTCTTCCAGCCGTACTTGGCGTTGAGCATGTCCACCACGGCCACCAGGGCGTCGGGGATGTCCAGGACCGGGAAGGCCACGAAGAGGCAGAGCCCGTAAGAGTCGATGGCCGCCGTGGCCACCTGGAGGCCGCGGGAGAGCTCCATCTGTCCGGCCGGGTTGAGCGGGTCGACCTTGCCGCCCACGCCCAGGATGTTGGCCGTGGTGGCGTAGCCGGCGGTGTGGTCGGCGCCCATGGGCGTGGTGGCGTAGGTCACGCCAATGCCCTTGACCGCCCTGGGATCGTAGGCCGGCATGCCCTGGTTCTTGACCACCGGCACCCGTCGGACTCCGAAGACCCGGCCGACCGCTCCCGCGCCCGAGCCGATGACCCGGCCCAGGGGTGTGCCCTGGCCGACCTGCTTGAGCAGGCCCTCGACCCCGGCCGCGTCGCCGAAGGAGAGGAGCCCGCCCTCCATGGCCACGGCCACGGCCACGCCGGTCTCGATGGTGTCCAGGCCGAAGTCGTCGCAGAGGCGGTCGAAGCGGGCGATGGCGTCCAGGTCGTCGATGCCGCAGTCGGGCCCGAAGGCCCAGACCGTCTCGTACTCGGGCCACTTGGAGACGTACTGGCCCTTCTCGTCCACGAAGATGCCCGAGCAGCGGATCAGGCAGCCGTTCATGCAGCCGTGGGTCGGGTTGCCGCCGCGCTTGACCGTGATCTCGTTTAAAAACTCGCCCGAGACCTTCTCCGCCCCCTCGAAATGGCCGGCCGAGAAGTTGCGGGTGGGCAGGCCGCCGGCCTCGTTGAGGACGTTGATCAGGACGTCGGTGCCGTAGTTGGGCAGGCCGCCCGAGGTGACCGGGTGCTCGGTGAGGGCCTTGGCGAAGCGCTTGGCCGCGGCCTTGAAGGCCTCGGGGTCGACCAGGGGGGCCAGCTCGCCGCCGGCGGCGTCAATGACCACGGCCTTGAGGCCCTTGGAGCCCATGACCGCGCCCAGGCCGCCCCGGCCGGCGTGGCGGGTCGGCCTCAGCTCGCGGTCAGTGAAGGCCACCGAGGCCGCGGCCAGCTTCATCTCGCCGGCCTGGCCGATGGAGACGTAGCCGGCCTTGTCGCCGTACTCGGCCTTGAGCTTGTCCACGGTGGCGTAGTTGCCCAGGCCGGCCAGGTCGTCGGCCGGCTTGAGTTCGGCCTTGTCCTTGCCGATCAGGAGCTTGAACCACTTGCCCGCGGGCGCGGCGCCCTCGACGACGAGGCCCATGATCCCCAGGCGGGCGAGGAGGTGGCCGGCCGTGCCGCCGGAGTTGGATTCCTTGATCGTGCCGGTCAGAGGGCTCTTGCCCCCGACCGAGATCCGGCCGGAGTTGGCGGCGTTGGTGGCGCCCAGGAGGCCCGGGGCAAAGACCAGCTTGTTCTTGGGGCCCAGGGGCGTGCAGGCGGGCGGCACCTCCCTGGAAACCACGGCCGAGGTGAGGCCGCGGCCGCCCAATCCTTCGTATTCCTTGGGAATTTCTGAAAAGCGGCAAGCCCCGCTGGCCATGTCGACGCGCAGCAGCTTAAACATGTCAGGCCCTCCTTGCCAGAGTGAGATCGGGTGGTTCAAACCCTTAATCAGGATAAACCGGCTTCGGAGGTCTGTCAATAAATGTGGAGTAATTTCAATAATATGTCAGAATTGACATACTCGCCCGGACCGGAAGGAGGCCTAAAAAAGCCGGGTCCTAAGCCCCGGCGATGAGGTCGTTTGCTGGTCGGGACGACTGGATTTGAACCAGCGACCCCAGCGTCCCGAACGCTGTGCTCTACCAGGCTGAGCCACGTCCCGACCAGGGCACTGATATACCTGAAACCCGGCCGGCTGGCAAGTCAAAAGCCGGGGCCGGCCGGTCAGGCGCGGCCGGGGGCGAGTCCCTGGTGAGTCAGGTAGGCCTCGGCCGTCTCACGGCCCATGTAGCGGTCCAGGGGGCGGCGCTCGCAGTGGAGGAGGTCGATGACGATCAGGCCGTCCAGGGCGTCGGCAAAGGCCGGGTCGAGGTTGAATCCGACCATGCGACCGCCCAGCTTGAGATACTGCCTCAGCAGGACCGGCACGCCCTCGCCGTCGGGCTCCAGGCCGGCGATGAGGCCGGACAGGGCCTCGACGTCGGCCGCGCCCCGGGCCAGGGCTTCCAGGTCCAGGTCCTTGGCCGGCTTGAGACGGAGGGGCTGGCGCGGCTTGACCAGCCCGGCCAGCTCGGGCCAGAAGTGTCGGGCGGTCAGGAAGCGGACCATCAGCTGGCGGGAGAGGGGGTGGTAGCGGTTGGAGATGCTGACCGGTCCGAAGAGGAAGCGGTAGTCCGGGTTCTGGACCACGTACTGGCCGATGGCCTTCCAGAGGAGCATCAGGGCGGCGAAGCTGCGCTGATACTCCTGGCGGATGAAGGAGCGGCCCAGCTCCAGGCCGGGGTTGATCCGGGACAGGAAGCGCCGGGAGAACTTGAAGAGGCTGTGGCAGTAGAGGCCGGCCGGGCCGAGGCGGGCCGAGAGTTGGTCGGCCCGGCCCAGGCGGTAGGCCCCGGCCGTCTCGCCGGCCTGGGAGTCCCAGAGGACCAGATGGAGGTAGTCGTCGTCGAAACGGTCCAGGTCCAGGGCCTGACCCGTGCCCTCGCCGACCTGGCGGAAGGTCTGCTCCCTCAAGCGGCCGATCTCCTGGAGCAGGTCGGGCGCCTGGCCGGCCTCGAAGTAGAAGACCCTGAACTGGCCGTGCTCGACCAGGGTCTGTCCCTCCGGCAGGGCCTCGACCTGGGACCGGATGAGCGCGGCCGGCCTGGCCGGGGCCAGGGGGCTGGACTCCGGGCCGTCCTGGGTCCGGGCCGGGTCCGGGCCCGGCCGGCCCTGGGGCCAGGGCCGGCCCAGGAGAAAGGTCCTCAGGCGCAGGTAGGTGGTCATATCCCGGGCCGAGACCAGGGGCTTGAGCGTCGAGTAGGGGATGGGCCGGCCGAACCTGACCGAGATGTTCTTGCCGGTCTTGTTGGCCAGCTCCCGGGGGAGCATGATCGTCCTCAGCCGGGGGTGGACCAGGCCGGCCATCTGGAACATCCGGGAGTTGGCCCCTCGGAAATAGGCCGGCATGACCGGAGCCCCGGTCCGGCTGACGATCCTGGCCACCAGTGGGCTCCACTCCGGATCGACGATGGCCCGCTGCCCGAGCTTGAGGTGGGCCACCTCTCCGGCCGGGAAGATCGCGATCACCCCGCCCTCCTCCAGCCAGTGGATGACCTTTCTCACGGCTCCGACGTTGGCCCGGACCGCTTCCCTGGTCTCGAAGGGATCGACGTGGAAGAGAAGGTCGTCCAGCTCGGGGACCAGCTTGAGCAGATAGTTGGCCAGGAGCTTGACGTCCGGCCTGATCTCCCGGAGCAGCCGGGCCAGGATCATCGGCTCGACCAGGCCGAAGGGGTGGTTGGCCACCACGACCAGCGGCCCGGAGCGGGGCACGAGCTGGCGGTCTTCGTCCGGCAGATCGTAGCTGACCTTGAGCTCGGCCAGGGCCTGGCCCAGGAAGGCCAGGCAGTCGCGGTTGGCGGCGATGTTGGCGTAGGTCCGGTTGAGTTTGTCCAGGGCCAGGATTTTCTGGACCGGGCCCTCGACCATGTTGAGAACCTTTTCCGGGAGGCGGTCCTTGAGGTGGGGAGTCAAGGAGAAGGCCGGCTGGGGCTTGTCCCGACGCATCCGGTAGAACCTCCCGCGGCCCCGGCGACCGGCCAAGGGCCTGTCCCGGCCCGCCCGGGCCGGATTTGAACCTATCCGGCCTGACCTCCCCCACGGCCGCCGGACGATTATGGGCCAGTATTGACTCAAAGCTTTCGGCTGGCAAGCATAATGCGCCCCGTCTTGACACCGACGGCCCTGGTGGGCTAACAAGGGTTTATTGTTGTAGGCAGAGACTTTCGAAGGGACTGAAACTCGGGGAAAAGGTGCTGGTATGATTCGAGAGTTCAAGGTTGAGAACATCAGCCGGGCGGTGGCCGAGCTCTGCGTCACCGCCAACCGGGAGCTGCCTCAGGACGTGCTCGAGGCCCTCAAGGAGAATCGGGCGGCCGAGACCACGGAGCTGGCCAAGGACATCCTGGACCAGCTGATCGAGAACGCCCGCCTGGCCAGGGAAGAGAAGCTGCCCATCTGCCAGGACACCGGCCTGGCCGTTGTCTTCATCGAGCTGGGCCGCGACGTCCACCTGGACGGCGACCTCTACGAGGCGGTCAACCAGGGCGTCCGCCAGGGCTACGAGGAGGGCTACCTGCGCAAGTCGGCCTGCCACCCCTTCAGCCGGGCCAACACCGGCGACGGCGCTCCGGCCATCGTCCACCTGAACCTGGTCGAGGGCGACAAGGTCAGGCTCATCGTCGCCCCCAAGGGCGGCGGCTCGGAGAACATGTCCCGGGTCTACATGCTCGCCCCGGCGGCCGGCTGGGAGGGGATCAGGGACAGGATCATCCAGACCGTGATCGAGGCCGGGCCCAACCCCTGCCCGCCGACCGTGATCGGGGTGGCCATCGGCGGCAACTTCGAGCGGGCCGCCCTGATGGCCAAGCGGGCCCTCCTGAGGCCCCTGGACCAGCCCAATCCCGACCCGGACCTGCGGGCCAAGGAGGCCGAGGTCCTGGAGGCGCTCAGAAAGAGCGGCCTGGGACCCCAGGGCCTGGGCGGCCGGACATTGACCCTGGCCGTGCACATCATCCTGGAGCCCTGCCACATAGCCAGCCTGCCCCTGGCCATCAACGTGCAGTGCCACGCGGCCAGGCACAAGGAGATCGTCCTGTGAGCGGACCAAGGACCTTCAAACTGAACCCGCCGTTGAGCCAGGAAGCGGTCAGCCAGCTTCGGGCCGGGGACAAGGTTGTCATCACCGGGGTGATCTACACCGCCCGGGACGCGGCCCACAAGCGGCTGGTCGACCTGCTGAACAAGGGCGAAAGCTTGCCCTTCGATCCCCAGGGCGCCCTGATCTACTACGTCGGCCCGACCCCACCCCCGCCCGGCCGCCCGGCCGGAGCGGCCGGCCCGACCACGGCCTACCGCATGGACCCCTACACCCCGGCCATGCTGGCCGTCGGGGTCAAGGCCCTCATGGCCAAGGGCAAGCGCTCGGCCGAGGTCAGGGAGGCCCTCAAGAAGTACAAGGGCGTCTACCTGGCCGCGGTCGGCGGGGCCGGGGCCCTCATCGGCCGCTCCATCAAGAAGGCCGAGGTCATCGCCTTCCCCGAGCTGGGCCCCGAGGCGGTCAGGCGACTGGAGGTCGAGAACCTGCCGGCCATCGTCATCAACGACACCGAAGGCAACGACCAGTACGAGATCGTGGCCCAGGCGGCCGGGAAGAAGTAGGCCGGCCGCGCGAGCCAGAGCTCTCCCGGCCTCCGGGAGGCCGGGAGAGATGGTTCAGGTAGACGGGTCCGGCTGGATCAGGGCTCGGGCTTTCTTCAGGATAAGTTCTCCGGGTCTGCCCTGGGGGCGGAATCGCCCGCCAGCGTTTCTTTGGCGCGTCCTTTTTTCAATCCCCCGAGTCAACCCTGAAGATAAGGAGGTCTGAGTGAGCGGATTCGCCGCCGGCTTCGGCTGCCCGGAGCCGAGCCGTGTGGAGGCCATGCTGGACAGGATCAGCCACCGGGGCCCGGACGCCCGGGCGATGCTCCAGTTAGGCCGGACGGTCCTGGCCCAGAACTACCTCCAGGCCGACGGTCTCTCCCCGGACGGCCCGGTAGTTATCCCGGCCGCGGGCCAGGACGGCTTGAGAATTTGTTTCGACGGCCAGATCGGGAATCTGTCCCAACTGGCCGCCCGCCAGGGCCTTGCTCCGGGCCCCCTGGCCGCGGAGCGGCTGATCCTGGAGCTCTACCGCCAAGCCGGCCCGGACATGCTGGCTAAGCTCCAGGACTCGATCTTCGCCCTGGTCATCTCGGACGGGGAGGACTTCTTCGCCGCCAGGGACCTGCTCGGCATCAAGACCCTCTTCTACGCCTGGGAAGAACAGACCCTCTACCTGTCCTCAGAGCTCAAGAGCCTGGTCGGGCTGGCCGGGGAGATCCGAGAATTCCCGGCCGGGCATTACCTGGATCGCTGGGGCCGCCTGATCCGCTTCGCCGAGCTTCCCCAGCAGCCGCCGCCGGCCCCGGCCGAGGATATCGAGACAATCGCGACCAGGCTGAGATCCTTGGTGGAGCGGAGCTTCAGCCAGCGGGTCGACTTGGCCCACCCGACCGCCTGCCTGCTCAGCGGAGGCCTGGACAGCAGCATCATCGCCGTCCTGGCCAGCCGGGCCCTCCGGGAGAAAGACGGGCCGGGAACGAGGCTGCCCACCTTTGCCGTGGGCCTCGACCAGAGCCGCGATCTGGCCAGCGCCCGCCTGGTGGCCGAGCAGATCGGCGCCCAGCACCACGAGCTGCTGGTGGATCTGGATGATATTCTCGAAGTATTGCCGGAGGTCATCTACTATCTGGAGTCCTTTGACCCCTCTCTGGTCAGGAGCGCGGCGGCCAACTTCCTGATCTCCGGCCAGGCCAAGCGCCAGGGCTTCCAGGTCCTCCTCTCGGGCGAGGGCGGGGACGAGCTCTTCTGCGGCTATCTCTACCTCCAGGAGCACCCGGCCGGGGAGCTCTTCGCCCGGCAGGTCGAATGCCTCGGCTTTCTCCACAACAACGCCTCCCTGCGCCTGGACCGGATGAACCTCTGCCACGGGCTCAAGGTCGTGGCCCCCTTAATCTCCGGCGAGCTGCTCGACTACGCCCTCAGCCTGCCGGCGGAGCTGAAGCTCAGGCCGGAAGGGGACCGGATGATGGAGAAATGGATCCTGCGCAAGGCCTTTGAAGACCTGCTGCCCCGGAGCGTCGCCTGGCGGCCCAAGCAGGAGTTCTCCCAGGGCTCGGGCTCGGCCGGGGTCCTGCCCGGGCACTTCGAGGCCCAGATCAGCGACCGGGAGCTCAGGGAGGCCCAGGCCGAGTACCCGCTCATCCGCAGCAAGGAAGAGCTGCATTACTTCAGGTTGTTCACCGGTTATTTCGGCGACGCCTCCGCCGTCAAAACGGTGGGCCAGTGGCTCTCCCTCTGAACGGGCCGGCCGAACCGGATTACGGGAACTGGGTCCCGGCCAGGCTGATCTACGCCTCCCTGGTCCTGGCCGTGCTAGGCCTGGGCCTTTTTCTGGCCCTCCCGGCCGGGTGGCCGGCCGCGGTCTGCCTCGTCGTCGCGGCGGCCCTTCTCGCCTGCGCCGCCTACTTCGCTTACGCCCACCACAGGTTCTCCCCCCGGGGCGGCGGCCTCCAGGCCCGGATCATCGCCCTGGTCCTGGACCGGGTTGACTGGGACGGCCGGGGCCTGGCCCTGGACATCGGCTGCGGCAACGGCTGGCTGAGCATCGCCCTGGCCAGGAAATATCCCCAGGCCCGGGTCCAGGGCCTGGACTACTGGGGCCGGAGCTGGGGCTACTCCCAGGCCGCCTGCCGGAGAAACGCCCGGCTGGAGGGAGTGGCCGAGCGGGTCTTCTTCCAGCGGGCCAGCGCCGCGGCCCTGCCCTTTGGAGAGGGGACCTTTGACCTGGCGGTCAGCAACCTGGTCTTTCACGAGGTCAGGGGCGTCAAGGACAAGCGGGAGCTGGTCAGGGAGGCCCTCCGGGTGGTCAGACCGGGCGGGAGGTTCGCCTTCCAGGACCTCTTCCTGGTGGAGAGTTTCTACGGCCGGGTGGACGACCTCCTGGCCGCGATGAGGGGCTGGGGGGTCAGGGAGGTCGGCTTCATTGACACCAGCACAGAGGGGTTCATCCCTCGGAGCTTGAGGCTGCCTTTCATGGTGGGGAGGATCGGGATAGTTTGGGGGGTGAAGTAGTTTCCCCGGACGCTGCCCGCGGCCGGGGCGGCGGCTTGCCAGGCCGGGATCGTTACTCCTCAAGCACCGGGAGGTGAGAAAAACGGGCAGGATGCCTGGGCTGCGCTAGTTCTCTTCGGACGTGGGGTAACCAAATCTTCCCTCAAGCCTGAAGGCTTGGGGTACCCTTGATCCTGCTTTGATCTTGGGACCCAGGGCGGATAGCCGTTTCCCTCGCTGCGCGGCGGTGCCAGGGACGCGGCCCTGGCACCACGGGAACGCCATTTAAGTCACCGTTAAACAGTTTAATATGTGGTGTCGGGGCCGCGTCCCCGACGCCAGGCCGAAGGCCAGGAAAAGCCCCGGCCTATCCCGGCGGTGACAGCCTCCGGGTGACCTTCCTACCCGCCACCGCCGCCTAGTCCTGGGCCACGACAAACCCCAGACCGTAACCGTCCCGTTCCAGGAGGTAGAGCTTCTCCTCGGCCGAAGCCCGGGTGGGGCAGTTGAAGATGCGGACCCGGTGGAAGACCCGGGTGCCGTCGTCGAAGCGGGTGATCGAGGCCGAGTTGGGGCCGTAGCGGTCGTTGAGTTCATTAGCCAGTCGGGAGGCGTTGGCCGGGTTGGTGAAGGCCCCGATCTGGACGGTCAGCGGTCCCAGGTGGAAGGGCGGCGGCGCGGCCCCGCCGGCCGGGGCGGGCTGGCCCACCGCCTCGACGATCACCGGGGCCGTGCCCGGGCCGACCAGGCCCATCTTCTTGGCCGCGGCAAAGGACAGGTCGATGATCCGGCCCTGGACAAAGGGCCCCCGGTCGTTGATTCTGACCGTGATCCGCTGGCCGTCGCGCCGGTTGGTCACCCGGACCTGGGTGCCCAGGGGCAGGGTCCGGTGGGCCGCGGTCAGGGCGTGCATGTTGTAGATCTCGCCCGAGGCGGTCTTGCGGCCGTGGAAGGGCTCGCCGTACCAGGAGGCCAGGCCCTCCTCCCGGTAGCCCTGGGCCGAGGGGATGGGGTAGTAGGTCCGGCCATCGACGGTGTAGGGCCGCTGAGTGGCCGGCAGACGCCCCCCGGACGGCCGCCCCGGGGGCGGGGTGACCTCTCTGGAAGCGCAGCCGGCCAGGAGCAGGACCAGACAGAAGAGAACGACAGAGCTGGTTCTGAGCCTGGCCCGGGGCACCGCGCCTCCGCTTGTGCTAGATGGCCGACATCATACCAGTTCAGCCCCCGGCCCGGGGCCATTTTTTCCTTGACCGGCCCAAAAGGCTCTGGCTATACTCGGCCTAGCTACATTAAAGCTATCTTGTAGTCACTTTGTGGTCACCCTATCGGGGGGCAAGGATGCGCTTGGCCGAAAAAAAGGCCCTGGTCACTGGCAGCTCCCGGGGCGTGGGCCGGGCCGTGGCCCTGGCTCTGGCCCGGGAGGGGGCCGACTTGGTGGTCAATTACTCCTCTTCGCCCGCGGCGGCCGAGGAGGTCGTGGCCCAGATCAAGGCCCTGGGCCGGCGGGCCGTGGCCGTTCAGGCCGACCTGGCCCGGGAGGACGGGGCCAAACGCCTGGTCGAGGCCTGCCTCAGCGAGTTCGGCCGCCTGGACATTCTGGTCAACAACGCCGGCTTCACCCGGCCGGGCATGCTCCACAAGCTCAGCCTGGAGGACTGGGACCAGGTCCTGAACATCCACCTCCGGGCGGCCTGGCTGACGGTCAAGGCCGCCTTCGAGACCTTCAAGAGCCAGGGCTCGGGCAAGATCATCAACGTCACCTCGGTGGCCGGCCTGGTCGGGACCATCGGCCAGGTCAACTACGCCTCGGCCAAGGGCGGGATCGTGTCCCTGACCAAGTCCCTGGCCCGGGAGCTGGCCCGCTACAACGTCTGCGCCAACGTCATCAGCCTGGGCATCGTCGCCACCGAGATGACCGAGAAGATCCGCTCCGACGAGAAGCTCAGGGAGGTCTACCTCAACCGCATCCTGCTCAAGCGCTTCGCCGAGGTGGACGACATCACCCCGGCCTTTGTCTTCCTGGCCTCTGACGAGGCCGATTACGTCACCGGGCAGGTTTTCTGCATCGACGGCGGCTACGGCATGATCTGAGCCTCGCCCCCGGCCCAGAGGAGGAGTCCATGGCTGATATTCCCAGCAAGATCAAGACCTGGCAGATGGTCGAAGGGCCCAAGTTCGACAAGGAGACCCGGAAGATCACGGCCCCGGGCCGGCTGGAGCTGAGGGAGATCCCCGTGCCGGAACTGGGCCCGGGCGAGGCCCTGGTCAAGGTGGCCGGCTGCGGGGTCTGCCACACTGACCTGGGCTTCTTCTACGACGGCGTGCCCACGGTCAATAAGCCGCCCCTGACCCTGGGTCACGAGATTTCGGGCACGGTGGTGGCCGGACCGGACAAACTGGTCGGCCGCAACGTCATCGTCCCGGCGGTCATGCCCGACAACACCTGCGAGATCTGCCTTCAGGGCCGCAACAACCGCTGCCTCAACCAGAAGATGCCCGGCAACAGCTTGGGTCCCTACGGCGGCTTCGCCGACTACATCCCGGTCCCGGCCGAGGACCTCTGCGTCATCGAGGACTTGAAGGGCCTGCCGCTGAGCCACTACGCCGTGGTGGCCGACGCCGGGACGACCCCCTACCAGGCGGCCATGCGGGCCGAGCTCAGGGCGGGCGATCGCTGCCTGGTCTTCGGGGCCACCGGCGGGGTGGGCGTCTACATGGTCCAGACGGCCAAGGCCCTGGGCGCGGCCTGCGTCATCGCCCTGGGCCGCGACGAGGCCAGGCTCCAGCGGACCCTTGGCTTTGGCGCCGACTACACCATCAACCTCCGCGACAAGGACTTCGGCGGGGTCCGCGACGAGTTCCGGGCCATCTGCAAGCAGGCCGGCCAGCCGGCCAACTACGGCTGGAAGATCTTCGAGGTCACCGGTGCCGGACCTTCCCAGGACCTGGCCCTGGGGCTCCTGGGCTTCATCGGCAAGCTGGTCGTGGTCGGCTTCGGCCTGGCCAAGAACACCTACTCCATCAGCCGGCTGATGGCCTTTGACGCCGAGATCATCGGCACCTGGGGCTGCCTGCCCAGATATTACAAAAACGTGCTCCAGCTGGTCCAGGCGGGCAAGATCCAGATCGAGCCCTTCCTGGAGACCAAGCCCCTGAGCCGGATCGCCGAGGTCTTCGAGGCCCAGCACGCCGGCCAGTTCGACAAGCGCCAGGTCCTGGAGCCGGACTTTTAGAAGAGCAATCTATTCCGCCCAAGGAGGAGAGCCATGTCGTTGGAGTGGATGCCCAGAGACAACGAGCTCAAGAACCACGCCCTCTTCGGCGAGGAGCACTGGGGCACGGACGCCGACGCGCCCTGCACCGTCTACACCAGGAAGCCGCTCATCAACCCCAAGACCGGCCAGGCCGTTGAGGGGCTCTACGTGGCCGAGGTCAGGCTCAACAACCCCCAGCAGTACAACTCCTATACCACCGAGATGGTCAAGGGCGTCATCGCCGGCTTTGCCGCGGCCTCGGGCGACCGCTCCGTGGTGGCCGTGGTCTTCACCGGCACCGGGGACCGGGCCTTCTGCACCGGGGGCAACACCAGGGAGTACTCGGAGTACTACTCCAAGCGGCCCAACGAGTACGGCGAATACATGGACCTGTTCAACGGCATGGTCGACGCCATCCTGAATTGCAAGAAGCCGACCATCTGCCGGGTCAACGGCATGCGCGTGGCCGGCGGCCAGGAGATCGGCATGGCCTGCGACCTGGCCATCAGCTCTGACCTGGCCATCTTCGGCCAGGCCGGCCCGCGCCACGGCTCCTCCCCGGACGGCGGTTCCTCGGACTTCCTGCCCTGGTTCCTGTCCATGGAGGACGCCATGTGGAACTGCGTCTCCTGCGAGATGTGGTCGGCCTACAAGATGAAGTTCAAGGGGCTCATCTCCAAGGCGGTCCCTGTCCTCAAGGACGGCGACAAGTTCGTCCGCAACCCCCTGGTGGTGACCGAAACGTTCGTGGACGACGGCGAGATCGTCTACGGCGAGTTCAAGACCGGCCCCGCGGCCCAGGAGGCCAAGGCCAGGCTCAAGGAGCTGCCCGTTGATCTGAGCCCCCTGGACGCCGAGGTGGACAAGATCGTCTGGACCTTTGCCAACCTCTTCCCCGGCTGCCTGATCAAGGCCGTGGACGGCATCAGGGCCAAGAAGAAGTACTTCTGGGACCAGATGAAGCTGCCCAACCGGCACTGGCTCATGACCAACATGAGCTACGAGGCCTTCCTGGGCTTCGGCGCCTTCAACACCAAGAAGATAACCGGCCAGGACGTGGTCGACTTCCTCAAGTGGCGCCAGCTCATCGCCCAGGGCGCCGAGATGGACGACGAGGCTTTCGCCCAGGTTTTGGCTAAGCCCCAGGACTGATTCAGGTCATTGGGGGGATTTAGAGGGGGAGCCAATAGACCGGCTCCCCCCCAGGGAGCGAAGATGTTCCAGCACATCAAGACCGAGGTCGCCGCCGGCCTGGCCAGCCTGACCCTGGCCCGGGAGCCGCTCAACGTCCTCAACATCGCCATGATGAAGGAGATCAACGCCTGGCTGGACTCCCTGGCCGGGAACATCGATCTCAAGGTCCTGCTCATCAGGGCCGAGGGCCGGGCCTTCTCGGCCGGGGTGGACGTGGGCGAGCACCTGGGCGACCAGGTCAAGGAGATGATCGAGGTCTTCCACGGCATCTTCAGGCGGCTGGACAAGCTGGGCCTGACCTCCATCGCCCAGGTCCAGGGCGCGGCCCTGGGCGGCGGCTGCGAGCTGGCCGTCTTCGCCGACCTGGTCGTGGCCTCGGAGAAGGCCAGGTTCGGCCAGCCCGAGATCCAGGTCGGGGTCCTGCCGCCCATCGCCGCCCTGGTCCTGCCCCGGATGATCGGCCCCAAGAAGGCCCTGGAGCTGATGCTCACCGGCCAGGTCATCGGCGCGGCCGAGGCCAGGGACCTGGGCCTGGTCAACTGCGTCGTCGCGCCCGAGGACCTGGAGGCCAAGACCCAGGAGATAATCGACGGCCTCCTCAAGCTCAGCGCCGTGGCCCTGAGGCTGACCCGCAAGTCCGGATACCTGGGCCTGGGCCTGGACAGGGAGGAGAGGCTGGAGGCAATCGAGAGGCTCTACCTGGACGAGCTCATGACCAGCCACGACGCCGAGGAGGGGTTGAAGGCGTTTCTGGAGAAGAGAAAGCCGGAGTGGAGGAATAGGTAAGTTTGTTCAGCGGCCCTGACAGCGCCGAGGCAGGACCGTGAGCGGGAAACCAGTCGTCTTCAGCTACCACGCCAGGCAGCGTATGCGCGAGCGGGGCGCCCGCGAGGTGGATGTGCTGGAGGCCATCCGGGTTGGTCAGCCCGAACCAGCCCGGCGAGGGCTCACGCTTTTCCGCCTGAACTTGGAATTCCAGAAGGAGTGGGGCGGCCGATGGTACGGCGTGCAGCAGGTTGCTCCCCTGGTGGCTGAAGAAGATGATAGAATAGTAGTTGTCACGGTGTTCGCCTTCTATTTTCAAGAGGGAGAGCGGCAATGAAGATCACCTATGATAAGGAAGCCGATGCCCTGTACATCCGGCTCCTAGAGGGCGAGCACCAGTGCCGGGCGGTTCGGGTATCCGACGACGTGGCCCTTGATTTTGCTTCAGGCGAAAGGCTGGTGGGCATAGAGGTCCTGGGGGCCAGTCGGCTCTTCGAGCACCCGGAGAGGCCGGTGATTGAATTGAAAGACTTGCTGCCGCAGGCGGTAGGGGCGTGATGTCATCTGACTACGGGGCTGGTTTTCCTTGCGCCCATAGATAAACCAACTCCTCTATACGCTCGAAAGCTTCTCCGCTTTCTTTCCCCACTCAACGATCTTAGTGATATCGAGGGCGATGTCCTTGGTTTCTGTTAACGCTGGGTAATGGCGAAGTCACGGACGCAGCCGCAACACCACTGGATTAAATCCGATGAAATGCCAGTAGGTTTCTGGCCCGTCCTCCTTCCGATAACTTGTTTGTAAGAAAAGAGAATCTTCCCCCAAGCCTGATAATTTGGGGCACCGGGTTCCGGGGCGAAGCGAACACTCTCCAGGCCAATCGACCCTATGTCCTATCCCAAACCTCCAGGGGCAGGTGCTCCCCTGGCCGGATATTGACCCCCTTGATGACCACCCGCTTGGGCAGGAAGGTCACCCCCCTGACCACGGTCGGCTCGGTGTAGAAGTCCAGGATGTTCAGGCAGGCGTAGTCCTGGGCCAGGGTCAGGACCTGGTTGATGTCCAGGCCCAGGATCCTGGCCAGGATGAGCCGGTTGACCGCGCCGTGGGCCACCACGGCCACGGCCTCGGCCGGGTGGGCGTTGACGATGCCCTCCACGGCCCGCCAGGCCCGCTCCTGGACCTCGGCCATGGTCTCGGCCTGGGGCAGGCGGTAGTCGGCCAGGTCGGCGTACCAGGCCTTCATCTCCTCGGGGTAGCCCTGCCTGATCTGGTCGAAGCTGAGGCCGTCGAAGACGCCAAAGTCCATCTCCCGCAGCCCCGGCTCGACCCGGCTCTTGAGGCCGAAGCGGCGCTCCAGGGGCTCAGCCGACTGGAGGCAGCGCTTGAGGGGGCTGGTGTAGATGGCCGCCGGCTTGGTCCCGTCCAGGTAGACGGCCATGGCCTCGGTCTGGGCCCGGCCTTCCCGGGGGTCGATGACGGCCTCGGTCCGGCCGTTGAAGCGGTCGCGGTGCTTCTCGGCCACCAGGGCGTGGCGGAGGAGATAGAGGCGGCTGGGTCTGGGGGCGGAGTCGCTCATTTTCCGGAAACCTCACTTGAGATAGGCTTTAAGGCCGTCTTCCAGCCCGATGGGGGTCAGTTCGAGGGTCTTGTAGAAGGCCGAGCCGTCGGCGGCGCTGCCTTCCAGGAGCATGTCCAGCTGGGGCTCGGTCAGGGGGAACCTGGCCCACCAGCCCAGGAGCCGGGCGGCCAGGCGGACCGGTCCGACCGGCAGGTGGATCAGCCTGACCTTGACGCCCAGGACCCGGCCCAGGAGCCGGATCAGTTCGTCGAAGGTGAAGGCCTCGGGCCCGGTGACGTCGAAGCTCTGGCCCACGGCCGCCGGCCGGTCCAGGGCCGCGGCGAATCCGGCGGCCACGGTCTCCAGGGCGACCGGCTGGAGCCGGTACTGGCCCGAGCCGATGACCGGGAAGAGGCCGCTCTTTCTGAGCTGGGCGGCGAAGGTGTTCAGGGAGAGGTCCCGGGGCCCGAAGATGATCGAGGGCCGGAAGATGGTCCAGTCCAGGCCCGAGGCCCTGACCTCGGCCTCGGCCGCGGCCTTGGTCCGGTGGTAGGCCGAGACTGAGTCGGGCCGGGCGCCCAGGGCGCTCATGTGCAGGTAGCGCCCCACCCCGGCCGCCCGGGTCGCGGCCAGGACGTTTCGCGTGGCCTGGTGGTGGAGCCTCTCGAAGGTGATCCCCCGGTCCTTGAACTCGCGGATGATGCCCACCAGGTGGACCACCGCCTCCACGCCGGCCGCGGCCCGGTCCAGCCCCTGGGGCTCGGTCACGTCGCCCGGGGCGGTCTCCAGGTCCAGGTCCTGGGGCAGCCTGCCCTCGGAGCCTGGCCGGGCGAGGGCCCGGACCTGGTGTCCGGCCCGGGCCAGGGCTTCGATGACTCCGTGGCCGACAAAGCCGGTGCCGCCGGTGACCAGGACCTTCATCCCAGCAGCTCCAGGCCGAGCCTGACCAGGAGCAGCGAGGCGGCGGCCAGGGCCAGGGGCGGGACGACCAGGGCGGCGGCGACCCGGCCCAGGCCGGCCCGGTGGAGGCGGGTTAGGCCGGAGAGGAGGATGACCAGGCCCCAGACCAGGGCCAGGAGCGAGCCCACCACCGGCAGGGGCAGGACCACCAGGCTGGCCGCGGCGTAGGACACGGCCCTCATGGTTCCGGCCAGGCCGGCCGAGGCGGCCCGGAAGGCGATGAGCCAGACCTGGAGCCAGAGGGCCTGGACCAGGATCAGGCCCAGGACGGCCAGGGGGGTCAGGATCAGGCCGGCCGTGGCCGCGGCCAGCCTTATCAGGCGGCCTGAGGCGTAGGGATCGCCCAGCCAGCCGGCCGCGCCCAGGCAGAAGGAGATCATCAGCCCGGTGGAGGCGGCGGTCAGCCCGAACATGAGCGGCCCGGCCAGGCCGGGGCCGGGCCGGAAGCGGCCGAAGAAATCCCGGGGCGAGAGGAGCAGGGCCTTGAAGGTCAGGCCCAGGCCCCGGCCCCAACTCAGGTCCGGGTCCTCGAAGGGGGCCAGGGGCTTGGGCGGCGGCTGGTCCGACGGGGGCGGCCCCAGGGCCAGGGGGGCCAGGGGGTGCTCCAGGCAGCCGCTCCGGCCGGGCATCAGCCGCCCCGCGCCCGGGCGGACTTGAGCCGGGACCAGCGGGCCAGGCCCTGGGCCAGCCGGCCGGCCGGGCCTCGACGGCTGCCGCCCCGGGTGACGGCCGCGCCCTGGGGCGTGGCCAGGGCGGCCCTGAGGCAGTCGACCTTGTGGCCGCAGGCCTGGCAGGGCTCGGGCGTGTGCCTGAGCCCGTCCGGGCCCAGGGGAAAGACCTGGCCCAGGTCGGCGAAGCAGTCCGGCCTCATTCCGGCTCCTCGACCAGGGCCGGCAGGAGGGAGCCATCGCCCAGCTGGAACACCTCCAGGATCTGGTAGCGCCGCACGCCGTTGGGGCAGTAGATGGTCACCCACTCGCCCACGCTCCGGTGCATGAGCATCCGGCCCACCGGCGAGTCCACGCTCAGCTTGCCCGCGCCCACGTCCGACTCGTAGGGGCCGACCATCTGGTAGACGGCCGCCTGACGGCTGGCGTCGTCGATGACCTTGATGAAGAGCCCGAAGTCCACCCGGCCGCTGGACTTGAGCGGGACCAGCCTGATCTCGCTGTTGGCGATCTTGAACTCCAGGTCCTGGATGGCCGTCTCGACCCAGAGCTGCCTTTCCCTGGCCGTGCGCCACTGGAGGTTGTTGATGCTCACCCCGTAGGCCCGGGCATCGGCCAGGTCCTCGGCCACCTCGCGGCGGGCGAAGCGGCGGAGGTACTGGAGCTGCCAGTAGAGCCGCTCGTAGCCCAGGCGGGTGATGGGGGCTTTTTCCATGGCCAACCTATACCATCGGGGTCAAAAGGGCGCAAGACAAGGCCGGGCCTGGGCGGGAAGGGATCGGGCGGGGTTTGAGACGAGGTCGGGCAGCCGTCCGGACCGGTCAGGTACGTGAAGCAGGCCGCCTCGGTCGCGGCGCTCAGGAGAGGAGCTTCTGCTTGGCCTGGGCGTACTCCTCGTCGGTCAGGGCCCCGGAGGCGTGCAGGGTGGAGAGCCTCTCCAGCTCGGCGGCCAGGGAGGGTTGGGGCGGTGGTGTCTCTGGAGAAGAGGCGGGTTGTTCGACCGGCCTGGTCTGGGCCGTCGTTGGCGGCTGGACAGTTGAAGGTCGGCCGACCGATGCGTCCCTGGCCCAGAAGGGCTTGGCATCCGTCGGGGTGCCGGGTCCGGATGGGGCTCCCGACAGACTGGTGGTTCGGCCTTTGTTGGCCTCCAGGGCCGGCCAGCGCGAATAGGCGAAGATCCAGGCCAGGGCCAGGCTGAAGAGTCCGGGAATAAAGTTGGTGTAATTCTGGCCCCAGTCGATCCCTTTGGCCAGAAAGTAACAACCGACATTAAGGGCAAGTGCCGTTACACCCCAGAGGATCACCACCCGGCCCGCCCTAGCGAAACCGGCCTTGCGGCCGATGCGTATGGTCATCCATAATGATAAGACACAGAAAACCAATACGATGATCAAGGTGATAATGGGCGCGATCATGGCTGATTTCCCCTTCCGCCGGGGCTCAAGGCCGGCCAGTCGGCGAAGGTAAGAACTAAAGCTACGATAAAAGGACCCGGTATGGGGATGAGGCACCAGAGAGACAGAGCGGGCCGAAAACCTGCCTTCTTGCAGATTGTCCAACCGGGGATAATAGTCAGGACGGTAAACACGACGTAAGAAACAGCCAGGTAGATAAGCTGACCTTGCATTGTCTCTTAACCTCCTTTCAGATGAACAGCTTCCTCTCAGGCAGCCGGGCCTCATACACCAGCCCCTGCGCCGGGTGAAATAGTAGCACAGTGACTATCAATTCTACTCCCACTATTTTTAGTCGACTTGTTTGATTATATTTCGATCATCATCCGATTCTTTTAATGGATAAAATGTTATATTAATTGTTAAGAATAGGGGGGATTTGTCTTATAATGAAGGGAAGGTCGGTCTCAAGGCTCATTACGGAAATACAACAGCTCATGGGGTGGTTGAGCCGGATCGGAGAGCCCGCCTTCCAAGGCCGCTCAGGAGAGGAGTTTCTTCTTGGCCTGGGCGTACTCCTCGTCGGTCAGGGCCCCGGAGGCGTGCAGGGTGGAGAGCTTCTCCAGCTCTGCGGCCAGGGCGGGCCGGGGCTGCGCTGCCGGTGTCGAAAGGGCAGGGGGTTCGACCGGCCTGGTCTGAGCCAATGGCGGCGGGGAGGGCGGGGCTTCCCTGGCCCGGAAGGGCCCGAGCTCCCCTGGAGCGCCGGATCCGACCAGGGCGCCCGACCGGCCGGTGGTCCATTTCATTGTGGGATCCAGGGCCGGCCAGCGCGAGTAGGCGAAGATCCAAGCCAGAATCAGCCAGGGCAGGCTGATCATCACACTTATAAATCCCAGACCCAGGCCGTGATCGAAGGCAATGTCAAAAGCCCCTAGGGCATCGATGACCGTCAATAACATCCAGAGAAACAGGAACCGGCCAGCCCAGGTAAAGCCCGCCTTGTGGCCGATGCGGACTTGCATCCAGAGAATAGGCGCAAGAAAGCAGGCCAGCGTTACTAACATTATTGAAATCATTAGTCCAAGCAAGGTCTTTCCCCCCTCTCACCGCGGTTCAAGGCCGGCCAGGTGGCAAAGGCGAGGATTGCAAGGAACACGATCCCGCCCAGGAGAGGGAAAAAGATCAACAAGGCCCGGGTCGGGGGGAACCCGGCTTTATTACAGATGGTCCAACCGGGGATAACGAACAGGATACTGAACACGATATAAAAAAGGGCAAGAACAATAGGCTGATCTTCCATAGCCTCTCAACCTCCTTTCATACGAACAGCCTCCTCTGGGCAGCCGGGTCCACCGGTGCTGTCCCGGGCGCCGGGTGAAATAGTAACATGGCGACGATCAATTCTGCTCCTACAATTTTTAGTCAACTTGTTCCACTATGTTTCAATCAATTATCTAAATAAAAAGAACTTATTTTGAGATGAATTTAATGCCGGCTTGGCAGTCCGGTACTGAAACACAGCCGGCCCCGGAGGGTTGAGCCGGATTTGAGAGCCGGCCCCGCGGGGCTGGTCAGGAGAGGAGCTTCTTCTTGGCCTGGGCGTACTCCTCGTCGGTCAGGGCCCCGGAGGCGTGCAGGGAGGAGAGCCTCTCCAGCTCGGCGACAGGGGCTCCTTCTTTGATCGACTCCCTGCCCTGACGTACCTCCAGGGCCGGCCAGCGCGAGTAGGCGAAGAGCCAGATCAGGGCCAGCCAGAACAAGCCGGGTATCTCCCCGACGTATTTCTGGCCCCAGCCAGCTCTTTCGGCCAAGGCGGAAAGTACGTGATGGATGGCAAATGACATTGCAAACCACGGGACCACCACCAGGCCTGCCCGAGAGAAACCCGCCTTGTGGCCAATGCGTATGTGCAGCCAGGCCCCGAAGCAAAGTATGGCTATTATAATAATAGGTATGGTCACGGCTGATGACCTTTTCTGTCCTGGCTCAGAGCGGGCCAACTGGAAAAGGCGAGAACAAGCAATACGATCAACGAGCCAAAGGGGAGGATGCACCAGAGGGCCAGGGTAGATGGGAACCCGGCTTTCTTGCTGATTACCCAACTAAAGATAATGATCAGTATAGTGAACACTAGGTAAGAAACTAATAAGTAGACTGGGTCTCTATCCATTGCCCCTCAACCTCCTTTCATACGAACAGCCTCCTCTGGGCAGCCGGGCCCGCCGACGCTGACCCGGACACCGGGTGAAATAGTAGCATGGTGAAGAGTAAATTAGTTCCCACTATTTTTATTTTCAGATTTTTTAATCAAGTTCATATTATCCGAATATTGCTTTTGATCCACTTCGATGTTACTTCCGCCTGTAATTCTTGCCCATCCCCGGCGGCGGGGCGGTCGAGGCCGGTTGAATTCCGGGCCGGGCTCGTGTAGGCTGAGCCTTTCGGCGACCCTGGCCCGGCCGGAGCCGGGCCGGAAAGAAAGGATTTGGTTCATGGACACTCTCACCTTCGGCCTGAGCCTGACCGTGGTCGGCATGGGCGGCACCCTGGCCTCGCTCTGGCTCCTGACCCTGGTCATCAGGCTCCTGAAGAAGGCCTTCCCGCCCCTCCCTGATCCCCTGAACGGGGCCCCCGGCCGGAGCAGGCAGTCATGATCGAGGCCGTACTCTCCTCCTTCGAGTTTCTCCTGGCCGGCTTCAGCCACTTCACCTGGGGCCAGGCGGTCATGATCCTGGTCGGCGGCGGCCTGATCTACCTGGGTGTCGCCCGGGGCTACGAGCCGCTCCTGCTCCTGCCCATCGGCTTCGGGGCCATCCTGGTCAACCTGCCCCTGACCGGACTGATGGAGCCGGGCGGACTGCTCCGCTTCTTCTACGACAAGGGTGTCCTGACCGAGGTCTTCCCCTGCCTCATCTTCATCGGCATCGGGGCCATGACCGACTTCGGCCCACTTCTGGAGAACCCCAAGATCCTGCTCCTGGGCGCGGCCGGCCAGTTCGGCATCTTCCTGACCCTGCTCCTGGCCCTGGCCCTGGGCTTCTCCAGGCTGGACGCCGTGGCCGTGGGCATAATCGGCGCCTGCGACGGGCCCACGGCCATCTTCGTGACCTCCAAGTACGCGCCCCACCTCCTGGGCGCGGTCTCGGTGGCGGCCTACTCCTACATGTCCCTGGTGCCCCTGGTCCAGCCACCCCTGATGCGCCTGCTGACCACCCAGAAGGAGCGGGCGGTGGTCATGGAGAACCCCCGGTCGCCGGCCGGCCGGGCGGCCCGCATCCTCTTCCCCATCACGGTCACGGTCCTGACCTGCCTCATCGCCCCCAAGGGCGCGCCCCTGATGGGCATGATCATGCTGGGCAACCTGATCCGCGAGTCGGGCGTGGTCCCGAGGCTGACCCAGTCGGCCCAGAACGAGATCGCCAACGTGGTCACCCTTTTCCTGGGCGTCTCCATCGGCGCGACCATGCAGGCCCATCTCTTTCTCAGGGGCCAGACCCTCCTCGTCCTGACCCTGGGCCTGGCGGCCATCTGCCTGGACACGATCATGGGCGTCCTCTTCGGCAAGCTGATGTGCCTGCTCAGCCGGGGCAAGATCAACCCGCTCATCGGCGCGGCCGGCATCTCGGCCTACCCCATGGCCGCCCGGGTCTGCCAGATCGAGGGCCAGCGCTGGAACAAGAAGAACTACCTGCTCATGCACGCCATGGGAGCCAACACCGGCGGCCAGATCGGCTCGGTCATGGCCGCCGGGATCATGCTCTCGGTCCTGGAAGGCATGAAGATCATCTAGGTCCGGCCCTTGGCCAGCCCAGCCCGAGCCACGATATCAAACCCGCCCCGGCCGGAGGCGGCGGTGAGCCGGGTCGTCTTTCACCTGAGCGGCCACGGCTACGGCCACGCCGTGCGCGGGGCCCAGATCATCAACCACCTGCCGGCCGGGCTGGCCGTCGAGGTGGCCAGCCCGATCCCCCGGGCCTTTTTCGAGCGGACCCTCAGGCGGCCCTTCGAGCACCGGCCCACGGCCCTGGACCTGGGCTGCCTCATGGCCGGGCCCTTCGAGGTCGACGCCGAGGCCACGGCGGCCGGCCTGGCCGAGCTCCTGTCCCGGCGCGAGGGGCTGATCCGGGAAGAGGCCGAGCGCCTGAAGAACGGCCGGGCCGGCCTGGTGGTGGCCGACTCCGGCTTCCTGCCCCTGGCCGCGGCCGAGCTGGCCGGCCTGGACTCGGTCCTGGTGGCCTCGTTCACCTGGATCGAGATCTACGCCGGCCTGGCCGCCCGCTGCCGGCGCTTCCAGGACCTGCTCCCCCGGGTGGCGGCCGATTACCAAAAGCTGACCCGGCACCTCAAGCCGCCCCTGTCCCTGGACTTCGACTTCGGGGCCAGGACCAGCCCGGTGGGCCTGATCGGGCCCAGGGGCCGCTCCCTCAGGCCGGCCCTGGCCCGAGAGATCGGCCTCCAACCGGGCCAGAGACTGGCCCTGGTCTACCTGGGCGTCTACGGCCGGGGCTGGGCCGCCTCGCCTGAGGGTCTGGCCGGCTGGCGGCTGGTCGGCTTCGAGGACGACTTCGCCGCGGCCAACTACCGGCGGCTGGACAACCGGCGCTTCAGCCACGCCGACGTGATCGCCTCGGCCGACGCAGTCATCGGCAAGCTGGGCTACAGCCTCCTGGCCAGCTGCCTGGCCGCCGGCCGGCCCCTGGTCTATCCCCTGATCGACGACGACTGGGCCGAGAGGCCGGCCCTGGAACGGGCCGCGGCCGAGTGGGGCGGGGCGGTGGGCCTGCCCCTGGACGACTTCCTGGCCTTCCGGCTCGACGAGGCCCTGGCCCGGGCCGCTTTGCTCAGGCCCCGGCCGCGGCCGCCCCGGGGCAACGGCGAGGCGGCCAGGATCGTAACCGAGCTCTGCCTCTAGAGCACGCCATCGTAACCCGAGCCGGTCGACCGGCCCGGTCGGCCGGCCCGCTGCCGGATAAACTCCCGGTTTCATGGCCTGCTGTGTCTGGAGGCCCTCCTGGCAAACTTCTTGCTCATTTTCAAGGGCGGAGGGGCCAGACAGGCTTAACACCCGGTCTGGTCAACCCAGCGGCGCTCGGCCCCCCGCCCCCCCGGGTAAGCGCCGCTGAAATGGGCGGCCCGGAGGATCCTTCCTCCGGGTCTCGTCCGTTAGGGCCCCGGTTTCCACCTCTCTCCCAGTCCGTCGCCGCTCGCCGGCCCGCCAGGGGGCCTGGCGCCCAAAAGGTAACCAAGGGACCGGATAGAGAACGCCGTCGTAACCACCGCCGCCAAATTCGGTTCCTCGGGCGGCCGGGATTGGGAAATAAAACCCTGATGGTGATTAGTTATCCGAGTAAGTTATCCTGGCAAGCTCCTTGCTTATCAGGAGAGTGGATTCGCCCGGTGGAGCGCCAGCCAAGCCTGGCGGGTCCTGAGGAGGTTGGCCGCGACGCCAGGCCCCCCGCCCCCCCGGTGAGGCGCCGCGGTCAGAGACGACCCGGAGGAATCGGCCTCCGGGTCTCGTCTTTTTGGTCCCGGCGGCCTGGTAGCGGCCCCGTTCTTGACACCCCGGTCAGTTGTGTTAATTACAATCCCTTACGCTTTTTTAGCGCTTCAGACGACCTGGAGGATGCAGGGCCATGAGCCAGAAGCCCAACTACAAAGAGACCCTCAGCCTGCCCCGGACTAGCTTTCCGATGAAGGCCAATCTGGCCCAGCGGGAGCCCGAGATGCTGGCCCGCTGGTACGAGGAGGATCTCTACGGGCGAATTAGGCGGGCCTCCAAGGGCCGGCCCACCTTCATTCTCCACGACGGCCCGCCCTACGCCAACGGCAACATCCACATGGGTACGGCCTTCAACAAGATCCTCAAGGACCTGGTCATCAAGGGCCGCCAGATGGCCGGCTTCGATTCGGTTTACGTTCCCGGCTGGGACTGCCACGGCCTGCCCATCGAGAACAAGGTCGACGAGGAACTGGGCCAGAAGAAGCTGTCCATGAGCCAGGTCGAGGTCAGGCGGTACTGCCGGACCTACGCGACCAAGTACCTGGACATCCAGCGCGAGGAGTTCAAGCGCCTGGGCGTGCTGGGCGAGTGGGACGACCCCTATCAGACCATGGCCTTTGACTACGAGGCCGTCACCGCCCGGGAGCTGGGCCGGCTCTTCCTGGACGGGGCGGTCTACCGCTCCAAGAAGCCGGTCTGGTGGTGCACCCACTGCCGGACCGCCCTGGCCGAGGCCGAGGTCGAGTACGCCACCCACACCTCGCCGTCCATCTTCGTCAAGTTCCCCATGCTCGACGACCTCTCCCAGCTCTACCCCGAGCTCAAGGGCGAGAAGGTCTCCATCGTCATCTGGACGACCACGCCCTGGACCATCCCGGCCAACCTGGCCGTGGCCCTCCACCCCGACCTGGACTACGTCGCGGTCAAGGCCGGCCAGGAGGTCTACGTCCTGGCCGAGGGTCTCCTCCACCTGTCCATGCACGACTTCGGGGTGACCGATTACCAGGTCCTGGCCCACCTGGACCCCAAACGGCTGGAGGGTCTCAAGGCCAAGCACCCCCTCTACGACCGGCCCTCGCTCCTGGTTCTGGCCGACTACGTCACCCTGGACGCCGGCACCGGCGCGGTCCACACCGCCCCGGGCCACGGCCGGGAGGACTACGAGACCGGCCTCCACTACGGTCTGGACATCTACTCGCCCCTGGACGACGACGGCCGTTTCCTGGAGGACGTCGGCCTCTTCGCCGGCCTGTGCGTCTCGGACAAGTCCACCAACGACAAGGTCAATCAGGCCCTCAGGGAGGCCGGCGCCCTGCTGGGCGAGTCAGCCTACGAGCACGAGTACCCCAACTGCTGGCGCTGCAAGCGGCCGGTCATCTTCCGGGCCACGCCCCAGTGGTTCGTCTCCATGGAGAAGACCAACCTCCGCCGGGAGGCCCTGGAGGCCATCCGGGGCTGCACCTGGTGGCCGCGCTGGGGCGAGGACCGCATCTACGGCCTCATCGAGAACCGGCCCGACTGGTGCATCAGCCGCCAGCGGGCCTGGGGCGTACCCATCACCATCTTCACCTGCCAGAAATGCGGCCGCCACCACCTGACCGAGGAGATCCTGGAGCACGTCTACAGCATCTTCCGGGCCGAGGGGGCCGACGCCTGGTTCGCCCGCTCGCCCCAGGAGCTCCTGCCCGGCCCGGTGGTCTGCCCGGAGTGTGGGGCCTCGGACTGGGACACGGAGAAGGACATCCTGGACGTCTGGTTCGACTCGGGCACCTCCTGGGCGGCCGTGCTAGAGGCCCGGGACTACCTGACCTATCCGGCCGACCTCTACCTGGAGGGCTCTGACCAGCACCGCGGCTTCTTCCACTCCTCGCTGCTCTGCTCGATCGGCACCCGGCACCGGGCCCCCTACAAGGGCGTCCTGACCCACGGCTTCGTGGTCGACCAGGACGGCCGCAAGATGTCCAAGTCGCTCAACAATGTCATCTTCCCCCAGGAGGTCATCGACCGCTACGGGGCCGAGATCCTGCGGCTGTGGGTCACCAGCGAGGACTACACCGTCGACATCCGCATCTCCGAGGAGACCCTGGCCCGCCTGGCCGAGGCCTACCGCCGCATCCGCAACACCTGCCGCTTCCTCCTGGGCAACCTGGCCGACTTCGACCCGGCCCGCCACCGCCTCCCCCAGGACGAGCTCTGGGAGCTGGACCGCTTCGCCCTCCACCGCCTGGCCCAGGTGGGCCAGCGCATGCTCACGGCTTACGAGCGCTTCGAGTTCCACACCGTCTACCACACCCTCCAGCAGTACTGCACCGTGGACCTGAGCAACTTCTACCTGGACGTGCTCAAGGACCGGCTCTACACCTTCGCCCCCGACTCCGAGGGCCGGCGCTCGGCCCAGACGGCCTGCTTCATCATCCTGGAGGCCCTGACCAAGCTGATGGCCCCGGTTCTGTCCTTCCTGGCCGAGGAGGTCTGGGACCACCTGCCGGCCAGGGAGGTGGACTCGGTCCACCTGAGCCTCTTCCCCGACGACCTGGAAAGCTTCCTGGACGAGGACCTGGCCGCCAGGTTCGAAAAGCTGCTGGCCATCAGGGCCGAGACCACCGCCGCCCTGGAGAAGGCCAGGGAGAGGAAGCTCATCGGCAACGCCCTGGACGCGCTGGCCATCTGGCAGCCGCCCCGGGCCGAGGAGGCTTTCTACGCCGAGAACGAGGCCCTCCTGACCGAGCTGGCCCTGGTCTCCGAGGGGCGGGTCGGTCAGGTGGACGAGGACCGGGCCGTGGTGGTCCAGTCCAGCGAGAAGCTGCCCGGGCTCAAGATCGGGGTCCTGGTCCACGACGGCGAGAAGTGCCCCCGCTGCTGGATGCGCCGCCACGACCTGGGCCAGGCGGCCGGCTACCCCGACGTCTGCCCCCGCTGCGCGGCCAACCTCAGGGCCGCGGCGGCTGGAGCCAAGTGAGCCGCCTCAAGGGCCTCCTCTGGCCGGCCCTGGTCGCGGCCGCCCTCGACCAGGCGGCCAAGCTCTGGCTGGCGGCCAAACTTCCCCCGGGGGGCCGGATCAGGCTGGCCCCCTTTCTGGACCTGGTCCACGTCCGCAACCCGGGCGTGGCCTTCGGGGTCTTCTCCGGCACCCGGCCGGAGTGGCTCCTCCTGGCCCTGACCTTCCTGGGCTGGCTGGTTCTGTTCGGCCTGGCCATCTGGTTCTCGCCCCGGGGCCGCCGGAGCCATCTGGCCCTGGGCCTGGCCCTGGGCGGGGCGGCCGGCAACCTGATCGACCGGCTCCGCTTCCGGGGTGTGGTCGACTTCCTGGATTTCCACTGGGGCCGGCTGCACTGGCCGGCCTTCAACCTGGCCGACGCCTCGCTTTGTGTGGGCTTTGCTCTCCTTGTCTGGCTCTGGTTTCAGCAGTCTGAAAAAAATTAGTTGCCAAGCCCGAGCCCGAACCTTAGTCTCCACTCTAGACGGCCCGAGGAGAGAGGGAGGAAGCGCGGGTGTTCAAGTTTCCTGACGAGCTTCGCTACTCCGAGGATCACTCCTGGATGCGCCGGGAGGGCGGGGCCAAGGCCCTGCTCGGCCTGACCGAGGTAGTGGTTTCCCTGATCGGCAATCCGGAGGACGTGGAGTTCATCCTGGCTGAGGGCGAGCGCTTCGAAGTCGGCGACAGCCTGGCCCGGGTGGCCACCACCGAGGAGGAGCTGGAGCTTCTTTCTCCCTGTGACGGCCGGATCCTGGGTTTCAACGTCGAGCTGGCCGACACGCCGGAACTGGTCGGCGAGGATCCCTACGACCAGGGCTGGCTGGTCAGGATCGAGCTGGACGACCCCGACGCCTCCCTGGACCTCCTCTCGGCCGACCAGTACGAGGAGCTGGTCGAGGACCGGCTGTCCGAGCTCGACGAGGAGGAAGACCTCGAAGACGAGCTCGACCTCGATGACGAAGAGGAATACTAGCCCCTAGCCGCCGGGTCCGACCGTGACCCAGATGGGCCGCGAGGCGTCCAGCCTCCGGCGGACCGTCTCCAGGACATCAGCCGCGGTGAGCGCCTTCAGCCGCTCGGTGTAGCGGGCCGGGTAGTCGTAGCCTAAGCCCAGCCGTTCGTAGAGGGCCAGTTGCATGGCCCGCTCGTCCAGGCTCTGGCGGTTGAGGATCCACTCGGCGGTCAGCTGGGCCTTGGCCTTGGCCATCTCCTCCTGGCTGAGCTTGTCGGCCCGGACCTGGGCCATCTGCGCCTCGAGCTCCTGCCTGACCTGGGCCGCCTTCTCCGGGGCCGAGGCCAGGTAGAAGACGAAGCTACCCAGGCCCACTCCGGCGCTGTTAAAGGCGGTCACGGCGTAGGCCAGCGACTTCTTGTCCCTCAGCTCGACGAAGAGGCGGCCGGACTGGCCGGCCAGGGCCTGGGCCAGCACGTCCAGGGCCTGGTTGTCCGGATCCTCCAGGCCCGGGGCCCGGAAACCGAAGAGGGTCTGAACCTGGTTGAGGCCGGGCCGGGTCTGGCTCCGGCTCAGGCCCCCCTGGGGCAGGGGCTCGGGGTCGGCCACCCGGAGGGGCTGGTAGCCCCGGGCCAGGGGGGCCAGCAGCTCGCTAAGGCGCTGGTGAATCTCGGCCGGGTCCACGTCGCCGACCACGGCCAGGACCAGGTTCTCGGCCCTGACGAAGCGCTGGTGGAGCCGCCGGAGATCCTCGGGCCGGAGCCGGGCCACGGTCTCCTCCAGGCCGAGCTCGTCCCGGGAGTAGGGGTGGCCCTGGTAGGCGGCCTGGCGGAAGAGGCGGAAGGCCAGAACCTCGGGCCGCTCCTCCTGGGCCCTGATGGCGGCCAGCTGATCGTCGCGCCGCTTGGCCACCTCGTCGGCCGGGAAGTCGGGGTTGAGGAGGACCCGGCAGAAGAGGTCGGTGCCCTGAGTGGTGAAGCGGCTCAGGAAGCTGCCGGCCAGGCCGAAGCTGTTGCGGCCGGAAAAGGCGTTCAGCTGGCCGGCCATGTCGTCCACCCGGCGGGCCAGATCCTGGGCGGTCAGGCCGGCGGCGCCCCTGGTCCAGCAGCCGGCCAGCAGCCTGAAGGCCCCGGCGTTCTCGGCCGGCTCGCCCAGGAGCCCGCCCTCGAAGACGGCCCTCATGGCCAGGAGGGGCAGGGAGTGGTCCTCCTGGACCAGGAGCTTGCCTCCGCCGGGCAGCTCGAAGCGGCTGACCTGGCCGGGGGCGGCCCGGTCGGCCCGGCTGGGCGGCAGGGGCTGGAAGACGCTCCTGATCAGGCTCTCCTGGGGCGGCGCGGCGCCCTCGGGGAGCATGACCACTAGGCTCAGCCCCTCGGGTCTGAAGGTCTTGGCGGCCACCCTTCTCAGCTCCTCGGCCGAGAGCGACTCGATCCGGCTCAGGTAAGCCGCCTCCTTATCGGTCGAGCCCATCAGGCTGGCGAAAAAGCCCAGCTTGCCGGCCTCGCCCTGCATGGTTTCCTTGCTGCGCAGGAAATCGGCCGTGAAGGCCAGCCTGGCCCGGGACAGCTCCTGGGGCGAGAACAGGCCGCCGGCCGCGGCGGCCAGCTCGGTCCAGATGGCCCTCAGGGCCGGCTCGAGCTTGGTCTGGTCCAGCCGGGCGGTGATCAGGAAGAGGCCCTCGTCCAGGGGGGTGAAGGAGCTGACGTTCAGGGAGTTGACCAGGCCCTTCTGGGCCCAGATCCTCTCCTGGAGCCGGGAGGAGTCGTTGCCGCCCAGGAGCTCGGACAGGAGGTCGTAGGCGGCCACGTCGGGCGAGCCCAGGCCGGGCATGCGGAAGCTCAGGGCCACGTAAGCCTGTTTGACCCGGTCGTGGACGACCTTGAAGCGCAGATCGGTTTGGACCGGCTCGTCGGGCGGGCTGAAGCTGGCCCTGGGCCCGGCCGGAATGTCCGAGAAGTCTTTTCTGGCCTCGGCCAGGACCTGGTCCGGATCGATGGCCCCGACCACGACCAGGGTCATCTTGTCGGCGGTGTACCACTTGTTGATGTAGTCCAGGATGAGCCGGCGGTTGAATTTCTCGATGGTCTCACTGTAGCCGATGACCGGGTGGCGGTAGGGCGAGCGGACAAAGGCGGTGGCGAAGAGCTCCCGGATGAGGCGGTTGTGGGGGTTGTCCTGGCTGCGGCGCCACTCCTCGAGAACGACCTGCTTCTCCCGATTAAGTTCCGCGGCGTCGAAGAGGGAATTCTTGACCGCGTCGGCCAGCACGTCCAGGCCCAGCCGCCAGCTCTCGGCCGGCAGCAGGGTGTGGTAGACGGTGTGGTCCAAAGAGGTGTAGGCGTTGATCTCCCCGCCGGCCGCCTCGATCTGGCCGGCCACCTGACCCAGGCCGCGGCGAGGAGTGCCCTTGAAGATCATGTGCTCGATCTGGTGGGTGATGCCCCTCTCGGCCGGTTCTTCCAGGCGGGAGCCGGCCTTGACCCAGACCTGGATGGCCACCACCGGGCTGCGCTGGAGAGGCTGGATGACCACTTCCAGGCCGTTGGCCAGGCGGTGGCTCCGGGGCTCCCCGGCCAGGGCGGCCTGGCCGAGCAGGAGCAGCCAGAGGGACAGGGCGAGGGCGGTGAGTCGGCGCGGCAAGACAAGTCTCCTTCAGTGAGTTAAGGTTGTTTCTTACACCTTCGCCCGGCCTCCGCCAAGGGCCGGCCCAGTCCGCGGGACCGGCCGGTTGAGCCCGGTCGGCCAGGCCCGGACCGGTCCGCCCGGCGGTTAAATTTGCTCTGGCTGGAAAACTCGTGGTTATGTATACTTCCGTTTAGGCTCAATTTAGACTCCATCAAGCCGGGAGATAGTGATGACTAGAGTTCTCACGGCAATACTCGCTTTTTTTTCGATCTTTTCCCTTCTCCTAATCCCTCTCGGGCCGGCCAGGGCCGACTTCCCGGGACAGGACAAGATCGTCACCCCGGGGCTGGCCGAGAAAGCGCTCGACTCCGAGGGCCGAATCAGGGTCATAGTCCTGCTCGAGGGCTACAAGGAACTCTCCGAGATCGACTTCCGGGGCAACAAAGCCCTCCTGGACTCTCACCAGAAGGCTGTTGCCGTGGCCTTGGACTCGGCCCTGGACAAGCTTGATCCCCAAAAGTGCCTGGTCGGGCTCAGGTTCGAAAACATCCTGGGCTTCACCGCCTCGGTCACGCCCGGGGGGCTGGCCCAGCTGGCCGCCCTGGACGAGGTGGCGGTCATCGAGGAGGACCGGCTCCTCAGGCTGCAGACGGCCCAGGGCATCCCCCAGATGAACCCCACCGTCTACCGCAGCCGCTACGGCGGCCAGGGGGTGGCCATCGCCCTGGTGGACTCGGGAGCCGACTACAGCCACCCGGCCCTGGGCGGCGGCGGATTTCCCAACGCCAAGGTCATCGGCGGCTGGGACATCGCCGGAAACAGCGCCGACCCCAGGGACACCCTGGGTCACGGCACGGCCACCGCCGCCATCGCCGCCGGGATAAACACCGGCGCCGGCGACTACATCGGCGGCGTGGCGCCCCAGGCCAAGATCTACGCCCTCAAGGTGGCCGACAGCGCCGGCCGGGTCTACTCGGGCGCGACCGTCCGGGCCTGGGACTGGTGCGTCAGCCACCAGGCCGACAATTCCCAGTACCCGATCAAGATCATCTCCAATTCCCTGGGCAGTCAGGGCGCCTACTCCTCGAATCCCTGCGACGCCCAGCTGCCTTCCTACACCACGGCCGCCAGCAACGCCGTGGCCAACGGCATGGCCATCTTCGTCTCCTCTGGCAACGACGGCGCCTGCGGCGGCATCTCCGGGCCGGCCTGCCTGAGCAACGCCATCTCCGTGGGCTCGGTCTACGACGCCGGTCTGAGCGCCAGGGCCTACTGCGTCGGCCCCAGCTCCTGCGTCGGGACCTACAACTCCTCCTGCTACGCCAATTATGGCTATCTGTCGTCCTACGCCTGCCAGGATGCCTCGCCGGGACGCGATCAGGTCCCCTGCTACTCCGACTCGGGCCCGGGCCTCGATCTGCTGGCTCCGTCCAACTGCGCCTACGCGCCCCGGAACAACAACAGCTACTACACCTGCTTCGGCGGCACCTCGGCCGCCTGTCCCTACGCGGCCGGCGCGGCCGCGGTTCTCCAGTCCTGGGCCAAGACCACTCTGGGCCGCTTTCTGACAGTGGCCGAGCTCAAGAATCGCTTGGTCAACAACGGCGATACCGTCACTGACGCCAAGTCGGGTCTGGCCAAGCCGAGGATCAACATCACCCGGGCCGTGGCCAACAGCGGCCCCGGAACAGGGGGCGGCGGCACCGGCGGCACCGGCTGCGCTTCGGCCACGCGGCTCGGTCTCAACACCTCGGTCAACGCCTCCATCGGCTCGGCCGGGGAGAACGACTACTTCCGCCTGAATCCGACCTCGGCCGGCAGCCTGACCGTCTACACCACGGGCAGCACCGACACTTACGGCTACCTGCTCAACTCGGCCTGCCAGACCATCACCTACAATGACGATATCAGCTACCCCAGCAACCTGAACTTCCGGATCTCCCGGCAAGTCACCGCCGGGACTTACTACGTTCGGGTGAGGCACTATTCTTCGACCCGGACCGGCCCCTACACGCTCTACGTCGGGTTCGGCAGCGGCGGCGGCGGCAGCTCGGGTGGTCAGGCCCGCTGGGGGCTGTACACGACCCTCTGCTGCTCCAGCGGCGCCACGGTCACCTTCACCGGCCAGCTGGGCGGTCAGACCAGGAGCTCCAGCAGTTACGGCTGCTCCGGATCGCCGACCTGGGAAGGTTACGCCGCCATCTCGCCCGGATCGGGCAAGACTTTCTATTACAGGATCTACGGCTGCGGCGTGGACTATTCCAACAGCCGGGTTCTATCGACCGATTTCCAGGCCGACACCTGCTATTTTTTCCGGTCGTCCCTGTCCGGCGAGTACCTCTTGATCCAGCTCTACCGCATATCTTCCTGCGTCAGGCCCTTCTCCCTGGAGGAGGGGTCCGGTCAGTCGGGGGAGGAACGCCTGGAGGACGAGGTCATCCTGCCCCTCCGGCGCCCCAGTCCGGCCCTGAGAGGCGACTGAGCCGGCGGCCGCGTCCCGGAGAAGGCCGCCCGCCGGCAGGCCTATTCCTGACGATTTTTATCGGGTTCAGACGCGCCCGAGGCCCTCAGGCCTTTTCCAGGTGCTTGAGCAGGGCCAGGGCCTCCTGGTGGTCGGCCTTGAGCTGGAGGGCCTTGGCCAGGACGCGCTGGCTGAGGGCCAGGTCGCCTTTTTCGTAGAGGGCCCGGGCCATGTTGTAGAAGAGGTTCTCGTCGCCGGGATCCAGGCTCAGGGCCCGGCGGTAGGCGGCGATGGCCCGGTCGTAGAGGCCGCTCTGGCGCAGGGTCATGCCGTAGTGGTTGAAGACGTGCTTGTTCTTGGCCTCATAGAGCTCCTTGAGCTGGGAGAGCCGGTTGAAGACCTGTTCCGCCGACTCCATGTCGCCCTGGCCGATGAGGGCCTCGCCCTTGCCCAGGTGGGCCTCCAGGCGACGGTCGTCCAGCTTGAGGGCCTGATCGAACTCGAATTCGGCCGAGTGGAACTCCTGCTGTTCCAGGTGGACCTGGCCGGTGGCCAGTTTCTTCTCGACCTCCCTCTCCTCCTTGGTCTTTCTGGACTCGAAGTAGTCAGGCGCGAGCTGGTAGTCCCGGGCCAGTTCCTCCGGGCTGACGATCTCGGACAGGCCGGTGGGTTGGTCGTTCATGTCCAGCAGGGTCAGCTTGACGGTCCCGTCGGGCAGATCCTCGGCCTGATGAAAGTTCTCCGAGACGACTTTCCGAGTGGTCGAGCCGGTCCCCAGGGTGATGGTCGAACGGTGGACGTAGACGCGCGGTTTTGCGCTGGTTGAATCGGGCATGGCCGGACGACGATCGCCTCCCGTTCCCTTCAGGAGAAGAAGCTTACCATGTCGCTGGAGTAGAGACCAGGGGATTCCAGGACGGCTGGTTTTAGAGCGGAGCGGAAGCTTTTGACCCCGAGCGTTCGGGAGCTTTTTTTCCTTGCCTGGGCTTACTTTTGTGGTCTAGTTGAGCCCTGGAGGTGCCTGTGGCCTTGAGCGGGGAGCCAGGGTCGGTGGGTGATAGAGCCGCCTACGCGGTCGGCTACCGGATTATCGAGCCGGCCCGCTACGCCGAGTACGGCATCGATCCGGCCGACGTGCTGGTGGGCACGGTCGCCTCGGAGGACCACCCCGACTATGTCCTCTCCCGCTACGGCGGCAACGCCTTCGGCCTGGGCCTCTTCGAGCAGGCCGGCCGTTTGGCCGAGGAAGAGGCCCGGCTGCTCAGTGAGCTCAACCTGGACGATCCCCGGGCCCTGGCCGCCCAGGCCGAGCAGATAAACGCCCTCTGCCAGCGCCTGGGCCTCTTCGTCCGCTACTCCAAGCGGGGCCGGCCCTATTACCTCATCCCCCGGACCTGGCTGGCTCACTCCATGGCCGAGGTCCAGGACCGGGCCGAGGAGGTCGAGCGCCAGATCAAGCGCTACCAGCAGGAGAAGCTCAGGGAGCAGCTCTCCATCCTTCTCCTCAGCCCGGCCGACGACCTCCTGGCCGCCGAGCTGGTCTGGCTGCTGACCGGCCACCGGCTGGTCCACGTAAGCCACCTGGCCGAGCTGAATCAGGTCGAAGGTCCCTTTGATCTGGCCGTGCTGGTCCACAACGTGGCGCCCTTCATCCAGCAGGCCCTGCCCGAGCGCCTGGCCGGGGTCAGGTTGAGGAAGAGGGATCTCTTCAACCTGGGCCTCTACCTGGCCGGCAAGCTCTACGACCTGCTCAGCCCATCAGGCCGGCTGGTCGTCATCGCCCCCAGGCAGATCCAGGGGAACCTGGAGAGCGTCAGGGTCCGCTTCCACCAGGAAGCCGAGCTGCGCAACTTCCTGCTCTTCAGCCACATCCACAAGACCAGCCGTCGCTACCACCCGCCCAGGGGCCGGGGTCGGCTCCAGGTCGGACGGGCCGATCTGCTCCACTTTCTGACCCAGCGCCTGGTCTACCGGGCCACCCTGGAACGGCTGACCAAGGGAGTCCCGCCCAGCCAACTCAGCCTCAAGGAACTGGATCGGCTGCCCTACCTGGACGTCAGGCTCGCGGGGCGGCCCTTCCCGGACCAGACCGGGTTCTGGTCCAGCCTGTTCAAACCCTTCTTCCAGGTTCTCGACCTCGAGCCCCGCCATCTGAACCGGACCAAGGTCCTCTGGGACGAGCGGCTGGAACTGTCCGAGCCGCTGCCCGGGACCGAGATGCTCTTCGTCGGCGACAAGCGGCCGCCTCGAGTCAGCCTCCAGGAGCTGGAGGAGTCGGCTCTCAGGCGCGGCCTGTCGGGCTGCCCCCTGGCTCTGCTGGCCGAGTACAAGAACTCATTCAGCTACCTGTTTCAGGTCCTCGGCCTCCTCGACCAGATCAGGCGGCGGGACTTCGCCGGTCTGGAGCCGGTGGAGCTGGCCCGACTGCGCAAGCCCTTCGAGACCGACCGGCCGGCCGGCGGTTTCTTCCGCGACATCCTGGCCCTGCTGAGGGCCAGGCCCAAGCTGGAAGGGCTCAAGGAGGCGCTCAACCCCCTGGCCCTGGAGGGCGGCCGGACCGAGCTCATGGCCAACCTGGAGAAGCTGTCTCTGCTGGGCCTGAAGCCGGATCTGCTGAGCCAGATTTATCTCGTCCTGGTTGGCCACTCGACCCTCGGCCGAATCACCCTGGGCAAGCAGCCCGAGAAATCCCTGGCCCCGCTGACCGAGGCCCTGACCGGGGCTGACCAGAGTGAAATCGTCAACACCATGCGGGCGGTCCGGCTCCTCAGTCTGGCCGAGATGGCCGCCCTCAAGCCGGAGCCCCTGCCCCAGGCTCAGGTGGCCGAATTCTTCTCCCTGGCCGACCAGTCCATCCGCATCGCCTCCGACCCCAACCTGGACTGGGATCAGTATCACGAGGCCCAGATCAGCCTGGCCGGCGGGGCGACCAACCGGGCCATCCGGCGCATGCTCAAGCTCTTCGCCCTTTACGAATACCTCGACGACTGGACCGAGCTGGTCCCCCTGGGCGACCACGAGAAGGAGATTCTGGCCGACTACGACCGGGACAAGCTCGGCCGTATCGAGGCCGTGCTGGAGCTGGTCGACGCGGTGAGGGCCTTCAAGGATCGCTTCGCCCCGGTCTTCAACCCGGAGAGGCCTTACTTCTTCCGGCACAGCCTGGACTTCGAATTCCACGGCACGGTCCGGCTCTTCCCGGCCCTGGGTCCGGCTCGGGGCTTTACCCTGCTCTGGATCGTGGTCAACGTCTCGCCGACCCTGACCGTGGACTTCAACCGGCTCCTGCCCGGCCGGAGCGAGGAGGCCGTTGAACAGGCCCTGGCTCAGCTCAGGGAGGTCCTGGACAACCTGGGGCTGGAGGCTCTCACCCCGGAGTACCTGGACCTGCTCCGGCGGGAGATGAGGCCGTCCCGGCCCGTCTTTGTCCACGACTCCGGACTGGTGCTCAATCTCAACCCGCGCCTGAACACCCTGGAAGTTTCCTTCGTCCAGATGGAGCCGACCCTGGAGAGGTTGAGCGAGCTGGCCTCGAGCGCCCTGGGCCAGAGCGTCTCCGAGCTGCCCTTGGCCGATCTGGTCGAGATGGACCGGCTCTTCGGCCGGCTCAAGGACTACGTCGATTTCATGGACCGGCAGGCCGTCCTGGCCCCGCGCCGCCCCAGGCCGGAGAGCCTCTTTCCGGTCCGGCGCAAGAAGTATCAGTTTCTGACCCGGCGGCTGTCCCAGACCCTGGCCGACCGCATCTTCCAGCCCGAGGTTCTCTACGATCAGCTTATCCGGCTGACCGAGCGGGCTCCCCGGCTGGCCGCCTTCTTCCTGCCCGAGCTGGCCGAGATGGCCAGCCTGCCGCCGGCCCGGCCCGACTACCCCGGCCAGGCGATGCACGCCTTCTTCCTCAGGGCGGCCTACAAGTTCCAGGCCCTGGTCACCGGCGACATGGACGCCTTCCAGGACGAGAACCTGGTCCACCGTCTGGCCCTGCGCGAGTTCGGGCTCGAGGCGGCCGGCGGGGTGGGGGTCACCCTGGAGCAGATGGCCGCGCTCCAGGACATCGTGGCCGGCCTCAAGGGCAAGCGCTACCTGCTCAAGGCCATCGGCGCGGCGGTGATCTTCCAGGACATCGGCCGCCTGCCCAGCTACCGGGAGCGCTACGCCGATCGGGCCGACTTCTCCGACCACGGCGCGGCCGGCTCCTGGCTGGCCGCCGAGACCGGGCTCCTGGACCGCTACCCCCTGGCTCCCCGGGCCAAGCAGGCGGCGGCCTTTCTCATCGCCCGCCACGCCCTGCTGGGCCGCGTGGTCAAGGGCGAGGCACCCCTGGTCGCCCTGGGCGAGGTCACCGCCAGCGCGGACCTGGCCCTCTTTGACACCTTCTTCCTGCACAATCTGGTCAGCCTGGCGGCCATCGGCGAGTGGTTCCTGACCGAGGACCTGATGGCCTACCTGTTGCGCCTGAGGACCGAGGCCCAGGCCGTCATCAGGGGCGAGGTCACCTGGGCCGAGCTGACCGAGCGGAACCTGGCCACCAAGGAGGCCCTGCCCTCGGCCCTGGACAAGGCCCTGGCCAGCCCGGAGCGGGTCGGCCCGGTCCTCTTTGACCAGCTCTGCCAGGACCTGGGCCGCCGGCTCCGCCCGGCCAGGCGGCTCAGGAACCGCCGCGAGGTGGCCGCCCTGGAGAGACTCTTCCGGCTCAAGGGGCTCTGGTCGGTCAACTACGAGGCAGCGGCCCTGTTCCGGCTCAAGGTCCCCCTGGGCTACATCCACCGGCGGCTGGATCTCCACTCGGTCGGCCTGGCCAGCCTGGAACGGGAGCTCTTCGAGGCGGTCAGGCTGGACCGGGAGGGCCTGGCCCAGCTGCCCAAGTACGCCCGCGACTACCTGGTCAATCGCCTGGCCGATATCGAGCGGCCGTTCACCCTGCTGGGCTGGTCCTTCCTGGCCCAGTACCTGGGCCCGGTCAACCGGCTCAAGGCCCTCCTCCTGGGGCTCAAGGCGGCCGACGAGCTGGTCGGCACGAACGCCGGCCGGGTCGAGATCAGCTTCGTGGATCTGGAGGAGATCATCAAGGAGCGCCACGAGTTCGTCAACGAGGCCCTGGGCCGGCTCAGGTTCAGCCGTTTGATGCGCGATCCGGCGGCCATCACCGCCCTCCTCCAGGCCAACCACGGTCTCAAGCTCGACTTCCAGCCGGCTGCCCGGCGCCTGGCCCTCTCCTTCACCGACGTCGGCCTGCCCGAGAGCTTCCGGCGCCTGGCCGCTAAAATTAGCGAACCCGAGAAACTGACCCGGGCCTTTGAGGATCGGCTCGAGGCCCTCAAGGCCAGGCCCTACAACACCCAGGCCTACGAGACGGCCCTGGAGAAGATCTATCGGGAGCGGCTCAACCGCATCTCCGTCCGGCTGACCCAGGAGGGCGCGGCCGAGCTGATGGCCCAGGAAAACCTGGAGGAGCTCTTCCAGGTCTACCACGAGCGCCTGGGCCGGGCCGAGGAGGATCGCCTGACCGAGCTCCAGAGGACCGAGCTGGCCAACGCCTTCGAGCTGAGGAAGGAGCAGCTCAGGCACCAGCTCAGGCGCCTGCTGGCCGAGCGCCTGGCCCAGGTGAAAAGCCTCGAGGAACTGGAGGAGCTGTGGCGCCAGACGCGCCAGGAGCTCATCGCCCGCCGCCGGCTGATCGGCCAGGTCTGGGAGCGGCGGGTGGCCCGGCTGTTCGACCTGGCCAAGGCCTGGCTGACCACGGGCCAGCCGGGATCAGGAGATTAGCGTGTCCGGACGAGGCCACCGCTTTTTCGAGGACTACGACGGCCTGGTCGGCTTCGGCCTGGACCGGCCCACCGACGAGGCCACCCTCAAGGTCTACCTCCAGCGCTTCAGCCGTGACGATCTGCTGGCGGCCATCATCCCCCGCCTCTCGGACCAGGAACTGGAGCAGGTCTTTGACCTGCTCTCCCGCCTCCTGGTCAGGCACCTGTCCAAGGACGAGTACGAGGAGCTGTTCTTGGATTAGGTTCGGCCGTCCCCGGCCAGGATTTCCCTGAACAGAGCCGCGTTCTCGGGCGCGTGGGCCATGTAGTCGTTGTTGAAGAAGGCGTAGAGGCTCCGGCCGGCTAGCTGGGGCCTCAGCCGGTCGGCCCAGGCCTCCAGCTCCGGGCGGGAGTAGTTGTAGCGGTAGGTCTCTCGGCCCCGGCCGTGGAAGCGGAGGTAGAGGAAGTCGGCGGTCGCCGGGGCCTCCTCGGGCAGCCGGGGGTGGCTCACGGCCACGAAGGCGGCCCGATGGCGGCCGAGCAGGGCGGCGGCCTCGTCGTCCCACCAGCTCTGGTGGCGGAACTCGACGGCGTGGCGGACCTGAATTGGCAGGCCGGCCAGGAAGGCCTCCAGCCGGTCGAGGTCCTTGGGCAGGCTGGGCGGCAGCTGCCAGAGGATGATCCTGAGCGTCCTTAAGGCCAGGACCCGCTCCAGGAAGACCTCCAGGGCCTGGCCGCAGTCCCTGAGCTTCTTCAGGTGGGTCACCATTCGGGGGCCCTTGACCACCAGATGGAAACCCGGCTCCAGGCGCCGGTTCCAGGACTCGATCATCTTCTGGCCCGGGGTGCGGTAGAAGGTGGCGTTGATCTCGACCGTGTCGAACTTCCGGGCGTAGTACTCGAGCTGTTTGGTGCCCTTGACCCCTGGCGGGTAGAAGCGGCCCTGCCAGTCCTCGTAGGTCCAGCCCGAGGTGCCGACGTGGATGGCCGGGGCGGTCATGACCCCATTTTAGCCCCAGATCCGGAGCCGGGGTAGCCACATGCCGCCGCAGCGATCGCTGGGTGACGATCAGGCCGGCCGGGTCGGCAATTTGTTGAAAAGACAGCCACGGCCACATACCTTCCGCGAACTGATTTTCTAAAAATAAATAATTCTTCGGGCTACCATTGTAATTATTCCCGGACACAACGGTATTGAATGAAAATTTCTATCGTCGGTTGAAGGCCGGCTCTGGCCGGATATACTTTTTCTATCTTCACGGCCTCAGGCCGTGGCCAAGCAAAAAGGGGGGCGCGATGAGAAAAAAGAGATTAAAAGGACCTATTATAATGGGGTTGGCCGGAGTCCTGCTCCTGGCCACGCTGGGACTGGTCATGGCCGAGGAGGCATCTAAGGCCGCGTCCAGCTACGCCCCGGTGGTCATCAAGGAGCCCTTCGCCGCGGTGATGAAACAGATGCAGGAGGCCAAACCCGGGATCGCCAAGAAGCACGAGGAACTGCTGAAAGAGCGTTACGACCTGGCCGACCGGCCGGCCCCGGGCGTGGCCATGTCCCGGGGCAAGCCGGTCCAGGAAGGCGTCCGGGTCAAGCTGCCGGCCGGGGTCACCTGGGAGCAGCTGGCCGCGATGAGCCCTGAGGAGATCAAGGCCAAGGACCTCTGGCCGGCCGGCTTCTACCCCCTGCCTCATCCCAACCACCCCGAGGGCGGGATGGTCTTTCCCAAGGTCCACATCGACGAGATCAAGCGCCAGACCGGGCGGGACCTGACCCGTTTCGACCTGGATTTCGACCTGCCCGACCACGTGCTGGCCGAGTTCCCGCCGGCCATCTTCCTGACCACCCGGCCCGACCTGGGCGACGTCTCCCAGGGCAAGGTGGTCACCACCGACAACTACTTCGAGCTTTTCAACGGCATCTTGAACCCCAAGCAGCTCGAGGGGCTGCGCCTGCTGGTCACCCCCTTCCCCCAGCAGCAATTCAACGCCACCGAGGACCGCCGCAGCGAGAGGCCCAGCCTGGGAGTGACCTGCTTTGACTGCCACCTCAACGGCCACACCAACGGCGCCACCCACCTGGTCGGCGACATCAGGCCACAGGAGCACCGGCACCGTCTGGACACGCCGTCCCTGCGCGGGGTCAACATCCAGCGGCTCTTCGGCTCCCAGCGGGCCCTGAAGAGCGTCGAGGACTTCACCGAGTTCGAGCAGCGGGCGGCCTACTTCGACGGCGACCCGGTCATCGCCACCAAGAAGGGGGTCAACGTCCTGGAGCGGGGCAGCCAGGTCCACTTCATGGCCGAGTTCCAGGCCATCCTGGACTTCCCGCCGGCGGACAAGCTGAACATCTACGGCAAGCTGGACGATAAGAAGGCCAACAAGACCGAGCTGAGGGGCCAGGACATCTTCTTCGGCAAGGCCCAGTGCGGCGCCTGCCACCCGGCGCCCTACTACACCGACAACCTGATGCACAACCTCAAGGCCGAGCGGTTCTTCCAGCCCAAGACGATCCTGGGCCGCAAGGCCTCGGCCGACGGGCCGATCAAGACCTTTGTCCTGAGGGGGATCAAGGAGTCGCCACCCTACCTGCACGACGGGCGGCTGATGACCCTGGAGGACACGGTCGAGTTCTTCAACCTCATACAGGAATTGAAGCTGACCGCCGAAGAGAAGCAGGCCCTGGTGGCCTTCATGCGCTGCCTCTAGGCTGAAGGCGAGTCAGCCAGAGCGGCTGAGGGAACAGAATCCCCGCCCCCGCAAGGGGGCGGGGATTTTTGGTCCTTATTCAGCCGCCTAGTCGGCCGGCACCCAGTAAATGTCCAGGATGGTATTGCTCGGGTTCTCGGTCCGGAACATGGCCTTGACCTTCATCCCGATCTCGGGCTTGCCTTTGGCCAGGTAGCCCTTCATCACCGTGGCGCAGCCGGGCACCTCCACGTCGATCTGCCAGTAGGGCGTCTTTAGCTCCACGCCGATGCCGGCGTAGTCGACCATGGTGTAGGTGTAGATCTCGCCCACGACCGGCTGGGCCACCTCGACCCACTCCATCCGCTGGTAGCAGTCCGGGCAGTCGGCCCGGGGCGGCAGCCAGAGGCGGTTTTCCGGGCAGTCCGGGTTAGGGCAGCGGGTGGCCATGAGCTTGCCCTTCCTCAAGCCCTCGAAGAAGGGCGAGAGCAGGCCGTAGGTGTGGATGTGGGTCATGGCCCGCGGCCACTCGATGACCTCGGCCGGCTCGGTCTGGCGGACCTTCTGCGGGGTGCCGATGTATTCCGTGCTGATGGCTTCGTCCCATTTCGCCATGGTGCGTCTCCTTCCTACCAGGCCTTTTCCAGGATGCCGACGGTGACGTGGGAGCCGACGCCGGCGTGGGAGACCCAGAGGGCCCGGCGGCCGTCCTTGACCTGGAGCGACTCCCAGTCGGCCGGCTTCTCCTTGCCGGACATCTTCCAGTACTTGTCCTGGCCGTGGAACTGGTCGTACTTGCCCTGGAGCTGCCAGAGGCACTCGGCCGCCTGGTAGACCCCGGTGGCGCCCACGGCGTGCATGGTCCCCAGAAGGCCGCCGGACAGGTTCGAGGGGCACTTGCCGCCGTAGTAGGCGTCGCCGGACTCGATGTAGTCCGGCTCCTGGCCGTAGGGCCTTAGGCCGATGTCGCCGTAGGTCTGGATGTCGGAGATGGTGAAGGCGTCGTGGAGCTCGACCAGGTCAATGTCCTCCAGGGGGTTATTGATCCCGGCCATGCGGTAGGCCAGGTAGGCGGCGAAGCGGGCGGCCAGGAAGCTCTCGAAGCCGGGCCAGCGGCCGGAGTGCTTGACCAGTTCGTCGTACATGCCCGGCTCCTCGTGGGGCAGGAGGGGGATGTCCATGTGGCGCCGGTCGGCCACCCTGAGGGTGTGCGTGCCGCCGGCGATGTGGAGGCGGCAGGGCTTGTCGCTGAGCTTATAGGCCAGCTCCTCGGAGCAGAGCAGGACCGAGGCCGCGCCGGCGGTCATGGCGCAGCACTCCAGGAAGCGGAGCGGGTAGGCCGACATGGGCGAGGCCAGGACCTCCTCGATGGTGTGCCGGCCCGGCTGCTGGGCAAAGGGGTTGGAGCAGGCGTAGCCGCGGTTCTTGACCGCCACCTTGGCCCTGGTCCGCTCGGAGAGGTTGTACATCTTGGCGAACCGGTTGGCCATGGGGGCGTAATAGGAGGAGTAGATCCGGGCCAGCCGGGTCTCGAAGTCCTTGCAGGCGGCGGTGGCGATGTAGAAGTTGCCGGTCCGGGTGTCCACCTCGTCCATGCGCTCCCAGCCCTCGACCAGGACGCAGTCGGCGTAGCCCGAGGCGATGGCCATGGACCCGACCAGGATGGCCGAGCCGCCGGTGGCGCCGCCGGTCTTGACCCCGACGTTGAAGAGCGGGTCCAGGCCCAGGTAGTCGTGGATCTTGGCCTCGCAGAGGAGCTGGTCCTGGAAGTGGTCGGCGAACTCGCCGTAGGACGCGAAGTTGAGCAGACCCTTGACCTCGAGGGGCTTCTTCTTGAGGTCGTTGTCCTCCAGGCACATCTTGAAGGCCATCATGCACAGCTCTTCGAGCTTGTAATCGGGGAAGAACTTCCTGAAGGGCGTGCAGCCGCCGGCGACCATGAAGACCGGGCGACTCCACTTGGGGATTCTCAGGTTGCCCTGGCCGAAAGTGATCATTCTCGCCTCCTTGATGAGTTGGAACCTGAATCAACCATTCGGAAACAAGGCCGGCCGGGCCGGACCGTATGGCTCCCGGCCCGGCCTTGCCTCAGAGCGTGCCCACCCAGAGGACCACGGCCGGTTCGCGACCCTGGTTGGTCACGCGCTGGCCCTGGGTCTGGGTAAAGAAGTGGACCGCGTCGCCCTGGCCCAGGCTGACCCTGTCCTCGCCCTGGACCAGCTCCAGCGAGCCCTTGAGGACGCAGAGGATCTCCTGGCCGTTCTTGATGTTCTTGCGCACAGGAATGGAGGCCCCCGGCTCGATGAACAGGACGGCCCCGTCGATGAGGGTCCTCTCCTCCGGGGCGCGGAAGCGCCGGGTGGCGAAGCCGGTGTGGGGCACGTCCACCTCCCCCCACTCGCCCCGGCTGATCACCACCTGGGGCCGGTGGTTGGAGAGCTGGGTCATCACCTCGCCGGGATTGATCTCCAGGGCGGCGCAGATGTTCATCAGGCTCTCCAGAGAGGGGGACTTGACGCTGTTCTCGACCTGGCTCAGGAAGCCCTCGGAAACCCCGGCCTTCTCGGCCACGTTCCTCAGGGTCAGACCCTTGGCCTTGCGCTGGCGGCGGAGGAGCGTGCCCAGGTTCATGGTTGGCTGGTCCTCGTTATTGGCAAATATTAGTCAGAGGAACAAATATACCTTAGGTAAATATATACCGATTTGTCAAGGACAATCTGATCCCGGCCCAGGGCCGGGCCGGGGGAGGGGATTTGAGGCTGATTCCGGTTCTTGGGCCCTAGACGCGCTTCAGTAGGCCAGCTTCTGGCCCACCCGGATGACCGAGGACTTGAGGCCGTTCTTGCGCTGCAAGTGTTCGACGCTGACGTTAAGCCGCTCGGCCACGTGGGACAGGGTGTCGCCTTTCTCGACGACGTAGACCCGTTCGCCCGATTCAGCCCGGGAGGATTCGATCCGGGGCGGCCTGGCGGGAGCAGCGGCCGAGCCGCCCAGGTCGGCCAGCCGCCGCTCAAAGTTCTTGGCCCCGGCCGCCGGGACCCTGATGCGGTGGGTTCCGGCCGGCAGGTACTTGCCCCTGAGGGAGGGGTTGAGGTCCTTGAGCTCCTTGAAGCAGCACTCGGCCGCCTCGGCGATGAGGCGCAGGTGGGTCGCCCGCTTGAGCCTGATCTCGATCGTCTCCACTTCCAGGGGCTCGTAGAGCCGCATCCTGGCCGGGTCGTAGCCGTAGGCCTTGGGGTTTTCCAGGATCAGCTTGGCCGCCAGGATGCGGAAGACGTAACGTTCGGTCTCCTGGGGCAGGTCGAGGAGATAGTAGTCGGCCACGCCCTGGTCCTCCACCTCCCGCCTGACCCTTTCCTCGCCGCAGTTATAGGCGGCCATGGCCAGGGACCACTTGCCGAACATGGCGTGGAGGTCCTTGAGGTAGCGCAGGGCCGCCCTGGTGGCCTCGTCGAAGTCGAAGCGCTCGTCCTGGTGGGAGGAGCGGTCCAGGCCGTAGCGACGGCCGGTGGCCCGGATGAACTGCCAGACGCCGGCCGCTCCGGCCTTGGAATAGGCGTAGAGCTTGAGGGCCGACTCGGCCACGGCCAGGTACTTGAGATCATCGGGCAAACCGGCCGCCTTGAGCTCCTGCTCGATGGCCGGGAAGTAGCGGTTGGCCCGCTTGAGCCACATGACCACCTGGGCGTGATCGTAGACGCTGAGCTGGAACTCGCGGTCGAGCATCTCGTAGACGTGCCGCCTCTCTAGAGGGACCCTCTCGCCGCAGAGGCTGGCCTGCTCGGGCAGTTCGAAGAGGGGCACCTGGTAGGGCGGCCGGGTCTCGGCCGGCTGGGGTCCGGCCGCGGGCTCGGTCTGGGCTCCGGCCAGACCGGGCGCCAGGAGCAGGACCAGGACAAAGGGCCAGAATTTCATGGTTACCTCGTCCTCACCGCAAAATGATCAAAGCTGGCCGCCCGGAGCGGGCTCCGCCGGCCCCGCCGGCTCAGAAAGACGCCCCGGCCCTCCTCCAGGCGGCCCACGGCCAGGAGCCGCCGGCCGGCCCGCCGTTCAACCAGTTCCTCCAGCCGCCCCGCCTCGGCCTCGGGGCAGGCCAGCAGGAGGGCGTAGTCCTCGCCGCCGCTGAGGGCCAGTTCCAGCGGGTCCCGGCCCAGGCTCCCGGCCGCCTCGGCCAGGCCTGGCCAGAGAGGCGCGGCCTCGGCCTCGATCACCCCGGCCAGACCGCTGGCCTGGGCCAGCCGGCCCAGGTCGACGGCCAGGCCGTCGGAGAGATCGATCATGGCCGTGACCAGTCCCGATTCGCCCAGGAGCGGCCCCAGCTCGAACTCGGCCCGGGGGTCGTCCAGCTCCCGCTTGAGTTCGGCCTGGGGCTCCCGGCCGGCCTGGAGCAGGGCCAGGGCCGCCCCGGCGGCTCCGATGGGCCGGGAGAGAAAGAGACGGTCGCCGGCCCGGCCGCCCGAGCGGAGGACGGCCGCGGCCCCCCCGGCCTGGCCCCAGACTGAGATCGAGATCATCACCGGGCCGGGCGAGCCGGTCGTGTCCCCGCCGATCAGGCTGAGGCCGTAGTCCTGGCCGGCCCGGCTCAGGCCGCTGAAGAGGGCCTCCAGCCAGGCCCGCTCGGTGGCGGCCGGCAGGGCCAGGGAGAGCAAGGCGAAGCGGGCCCGGCCGCCCATGGCGGCGATGTCCGAGACGTTGACGCTCAAGGCCTTGCGGCCCAGGAACTCGGGCCGGCTCCAGGCCCGCTCGAAGTGGACGTCCTCGACCAGGATGTCCGCGGACCAGAGGTTGAGGCCAGCCCGGCCGGCCACCACGGCCGCGTCGTCGCCGATGCCCTTGATCAGGTCCGGGGCGGGCCGGTCAAAGTACTTCTCGGCCAGGGCGATGACCTCGGCCTCGCTCAGGCGGCCGCTTCCCTGCCCGGTCCCGGCGCCCCGGTCGGCGGCGGCCGAAAAGGGAGCGGCCAGGCTCACGAGCCGACTATCTCCAGGGCGTTGAAGAAGTAGGCGATCTCAAAGGCGGCCGTCTCGGGCGCGTCCGAGCCGTGGGTGGCGTTGCGCTCGACGCTGGTCCCGAAGCGCCGCCTCAAGGTCCCCTCGGCCGCCTCGGCCGGGTTGGTCGCGCCCATGAGCTGGCGCCACCTCTTGATGGCCTCCTCGGCCTCCAGGACCATGACCAGGCAGGGCCCGGAGGACATGAAATCGGTCAGGCTCTCGAAAAAGGGCCGCTGGCGGTGAACCGCGTAGAAGCCCTGGGCCTGGGCCTTGGTCAGATGGAGCATCTTCAGTCCGGCCACCTTGAGGCCGGCCCCCTGGACGGCCGTCAGTATCTCGCCGGCCAGTCCCCTGGCCACGGCGTCGGGCTTAATTATACCCAGTGTCAGTTCCACTTCATCCCCTCATCTTTCTTCCACGGAGAACAGGGTCTCGTCCTTGAGGGTCTGGCCGAACTTGGCCACCACCTCGGACACGTTCAGCTTGGTTTTCTCCTGGCCCCGGACGTCTAACTGGATGCGGCCCTGGTGGAGCATGATCATCCGGTTGCCGTGCCTGAGGGCCTGGTTCATGTTGTGGGTGACCATCAGCGTGGTCAGCCGGTTCTCCAGGATCATCAGGTTGGTCAGGTCCATCACCCTGGCCGCCGTCCGGGGGTCCAGGGCGGCGGTGTGCTCGTCCAGGAGGAGCAGTCGGGGCACCTGGAGGGTGGTCATCAGCAGGGCCAGGGACTGGCGCTGGCCTCCGGAGAGGAGCCCGACCTTGTCCTTGAGCCGGTCCTCCAGGCCCAGGTCCAGGTTCTTGAGCACCTCCCGGTAGCGCCGCCGCCGCGACCGGGTCACCCCCCAGCCCAGGCCCCGCTTGCGGCCCCTCAGCTCGGCCAGGCAGAGGTTCTCCTCGATGGTCATCTCCCCGGCCGTGCCCAGGGTCGGGTTCTGGAAGACCCGGGCCAGGTAGCCGGCCATGGAGTGCTCCTTGGCCCTGGTGACGTCCTGTCCGTCGACCACGATCCGCCCGGCCTCGGCCTGGTGGGTGCCGGAGATGACGTTGAGCAGGGTCGTCTTGCCGGCCCCGTTGGAGCCGATGATGGTCACGAAATCGCCGGGCTCGACGCGCAGGTCGAGCCGGTCCAGGGCCAGCTTCTCGTCCTGGGTGCCCCGGTTGAAGATCTTGGTCACGCCCTCGAGAACAAGCATGGTGCGGGCTCAGACTCCCCTGAGGTGGAGCTTGCCCTGGCGCTTGCCCCTGAGTGAAGGCACGCCCAGGGCCAGGACGACCATCAGCCCGGTGGCCAGCTTCAGGTCGGTCGGAGCCAGGCCGAACCTGAGGCCCAGGGCGATGATGAAGCGGTAGATCACCGAGCCCACCAGCGCGGCCAGGGTGAGGCGGAAGACGCTCCGCGGTTTTATCATGGCCTCGCCGATGATGATCGAGGCCAGTCCGGCCACGATCATGCCGATGCCCATGCCCACGTCGGAGAAGCCCTGGTCCTGGGCGACCAGGGCCCCGGCCAGGGCGACCAGGGCGTTGGACAGGCCCAGGCCCAGGACCGTGGCCGTGTCGGTGTTGACGCCCAGGGAGCGGATCATCTGCTCGTTGTCGCCCACGGCCCTCAGGGCCAGGCCGTACTCGGTGTGCAGGAAAAGATCGGTCAGAATCTTGAAGGCAACGGCGATCACAAAGAAAAAGCCGATGACCGGCCAATCCCGGCTGATGGAAAGGTTCTCCATGGGAGTGAAAATGGTGCTCACGGTCAACAGGGGGATGTTGGCCCGGCCCATGATGCGCAGGTTGACCGAATAGAGGATGGTCATCATCAGGATGCCGGCCAGGAGGCTGTTTATCTTGAGCCGGGTGTTGAACAGGCCGGTCAGGCAGCCGGCCGCGAAGCCGGCCGCCAGGGCGGCCGCGGCGGCCAGGGGCGGATTGACGCCCTCCACGATCAGCCGGGCGGCCACGGCCCCGCCCAGGGGAAAGGAGCCGTCCACGGTCAGGTCCGGGAAGGAGAGCACCCGGAAGGTCAGGGCGATGCCCAGGGCGACCAGGGCGTAGGCCAGGCCCTGCTCCAGGGTGATGGGCAGGGTGCGCGAGAGAATAGCCCACCCGGCCAGCAGGTGTGCGAATATAACGGAGATCATCGGGCGTCCGGGCAAAAGGGGCCGCGGCCCGGGGAGCGGGCGGCGCGGCCCCGGTGGTCGAGCGCGCTTATTCCATCACCTTCTTGGCCATCTTGACGTACTTGTCATCCAGACTGACGCCCTGGGCCTTGGCCGCCTTGAGGTTGAGGAAGAGGTTCAGATCCTCGGCGTAGCCCGAGGGGATCTCGCCGGCCTTCTTCTCGCCCTTGAGGATGAGGGCCGCCTTCTTGCCGGCGGCGTGGCCGATGGCGAAGTAGTCGAAGCCCAGGGCGGCGATGGCGCCCCGCTCGGCCGAGGCGGTGTCGCCGGCGAAGAGCGGTATCTTCTCCTTGTCGCAGACCTTGACCACGGACTCGAAGGCCGAGACGACCGTGTTGTCCGAGGTGATGTAGACGGCGTCGACCCGGCCGGCCAGGGACTGGGCCGCGGTGTAGACCTCGTTGGAGTTGGACACGGTCACTTCAACGAACTCCAGGCCGAACTTCTTCAGGGCCTCCTTGGTCCAACTGATGCTCTTGACCGAATTGGCGTCGCCGGCGTTGTAGACGGTGCCCCATTTCTTGGCCTGGGGGAGCATCTCGTGGTAGAGGGCGATCTGCCGCTCGACCGGCCAGGCGTCCGAGACGCCGGTGACGTTGCCGCCGTCCGGCTCCATGGTCTTGACCAGGCCGGCGTCAACCGGATCGGTGACCGAGGAGTAGATCACGGGCTTGGTCTTGATGACCTTGCAGGCCGCCTGGGAGGTGGGGGTGGCGATGGCGTGGACGAGGTCGACCGAGCTGTCGTTGTTGAACTTCTGGGCGATGGTCTGGGCGTTAGCCATGTCGCCCTGGGCGTTCTGGTAGTCGTACTCGATGTTCTTGCCCTTGACAAAGCCGGCCTCAGCCAGAGCCGTCTCAAAGCCCTTCTGATCGGACTCGAGGGCCGGATGGGAGACGATGACCGTCACCCCGACCTTGTAAACCTTGTCGGCCGCCAGGGCCGCCGGAAGCCAGGCCGCGGCGGCCAGGGCCACGATCAGGCAGACAATGAACAGCTTCCTCATGAAAACCCCCTTTCAAGACCAACTAAACCCGACCACTTTGATGAATGAAAATGACCGCGTCCGTCTCTGTTATTATCAGGTTTGTCGCTCGGTTGTCAACAAGGAGGCCGGCCCCGGGGAGGTTTGCCAAGAGCCCTGGCGACTGGTATATACAATCCACCCCCCGCCGGCTCGCCGGTCGGTTCGTTATTACAAGAAGGGACAAATTTGTTATGGAAGAGAAGAAGGAACTCTTCGGGCTGGATGACTCCTTCGAGTTCGACTGTCACCCCGGGCTTGAGTGCTTCACCACCTGCTGCGCCGACGTGACCATTTTCCTGACCCCCTACGACTCTCTGCGCCTGGCCCACCACCTGGGCCTGGGATCGAGCGATTTCCTGGCCGAATACACCGTCGCTCTCAGGGGCCCCCGGCCGGTCCTGCCCCTGGTCGCCCTCAAGATGGCCGAGACCGAGGGCCGGCCCTGCCGGCTGGTCACGCCTAAGGGCTGCTCGGCCTACGAGGCCCGGCCCTGGGCCTGCCGCATGTTTCCCCTGGACCTGATCGGCCGCGAGGACTTCCGCCTCCTCAACGTCAGGGGCTTCTGCCAGGGCCTGGCCGCCGGGCGGAGCCTCAAGATCAGGGACTATCTGACCGAGCAGGGCGTGGGCGAATCGCTGGAGCTGGACGCGGCCTACAACGAGATCACCGGCCACCCGGCCCTGGCCGAGATGGACGTGGACAACCCCAAGGTGGCCCGGATGGTCTACTTGGCCTGCTACGACCTGGACCGCTTCCGGGAGATGATCTTCGAGTCCAGCTTCCTGGACAAGTTCGAGGTCGAACCCCGCCGCCTGGAGCGGCTCAGGCTGGACCAGGTCGAGCTGCTCAAGTTCGGCTTCGACTGGGTCAAGTTCGGCCTCTTCGGCGAGAAGACCCTGGACCTCAAGCAGACGGCGGAGGCGGACGATGCCCCAGGGCGTTGACCTCAAGCCGGTGGCCGGCGCCTTCCGGTTCGCCTGCCACGCGGGCCTGACCTGCTTCACCGCCTGCTGCGCCAGACTCGATCTGATCCTGACCCCCTACGATGTCCTGCGCCTGAAGAGGGCCCTGGGGATCAAGGCCGGGGCATTCCTGGAGGAACACGCCGTCCCGGTGGAGGAGCGCCGGGCCCGCTGGCCCCTCATCCGGCTCCGGATGTCCGGTCCGGAGGGCCGCTGCCCCTTTCTGTCGAGCCAGGGCTGCACCGTCTATTCGGACCGGCCCAGCGCCTGCCGGAGCTACCCCCTGGCCCGGGCGACCCGGCCGGGCTTTGTCCCGGGCGAGATCCAGGAGCAGTACTTCCTGGTCGAGGAGGAGCACTGCCGGGGCTTCCAGGAGGAGAGGGACTGGAGGATCGAGGACTGGGTGGCCGACCAGGGCCTGCTGGAATATCATACCTTCAACGACCGCTGGATGACCATCCGGACCCACCCCAAGGGACCCGGCGCCGGGGGGGAGGCCGAGAAGAAGAAGCAGATGTTCTACCTGGCCTCCTACGATCTGGACCGCTTTCGCGACTTCGTCTTCCAGACGCGCTTCCCCCGGCTCTTCGAGCTGGAGGCCGGCCTGTTGGAGCGGGTCAGGGCCGACGACGAGGCCCTCCTGAGCCTGGCCCTGGACTGGCTGGAGTTCTGCCTCCTGGGTCAGGGCCCCCTGAGGCTCAGGTCAGAGGCCGGTCAGCCCGGGACCCAGGCTCGGCTTTGACCGGATCGGGCCGGGCAAGACTCGATCACGGGTATTGCCGGCTCCTGGTTTGACCTGCCGATCCGGGGCCGGCCGAGCCCAAACTGGCGCTGGCCAGGCCGGCCGGGTTGTGCTATAGGCATTCAAGCTCTTCCGCCCAGGAGGCCAGGTCCTTTGACCATTCAATTCCCGGCCGACGTGCCGGTGCTGACGGTCGGTCTGGCTTACGCCATCGCCTTCGGGGTCCGGATCCGGCAGCGCCTCAACACGGCCGCCTGGGGCCTGGGTTTCTTCCTGCCCCTGGTCGAGGTCGAGCTCCTTCACCTCAAGGTTTCGACCAGCTACTCCATCTTCGGCCTGGTCTTCCTCAGCCTGGTGGTGGCGGCGGCGACCGCCTGGCGCGAGTTGAAGGTGGACGCCCTCAAGAACTGGGCCATCCTGCTGGCCATCTGGCTGGGCTGGCTCAAGCTGAGCCTGGTCTTCAGCCAGAATCCGGGCGAGGGCTATTTCGCCCACAGCCGCCTCTTTCAGCTGGGCCTGCTGGCCCTGGCCACGGCCGCCCTGGCCGGCCGGCCGGCCCTGCTCCGCTCGGCCCTGACCGGTTTCGTCGCCTGCCTGGCCCTGTCCTGCCTGGCCGCGCTCTATCAGTTCCTGGCCGGCGATTTCTTCTTCGACATCGGCCGGACGACCATGCCCGGTTACAACTACCTGATTCTGGAGCCCATGGGCTTCTACCGGGCCGCCGGCGCCTTCAGGGACCCCAACAACCTGGCCGCGGCCCTGAGCGTGGCCGGGCTGGGACTGGCCTGGCTCAAGGCTCAGGGCGGCCTGGACCGCCGCCGGTCGTGGTTGATGGTTCTCCTCTACCTGGGCTTCCTGGTCACCCTGTCCCGCTCCCCCTGGCTGGGGGTCATCCTGGCCGCGCCGCTGGCCCTGTGGGGAACTTCCCGGCGCTGGCAGGCGGTGGTCCTGGTCGCGGCCCTGCTGGGCCTGGTCTGGACGACCTACGCCCGCTGGGACGCCCCCCGGCCGGGCAAGAAAACCCCCTACACCTCGGTCTCGACCCGCTGGGTCTACTGGGAGCAGGCCCTGGCCATGGTCCGGGAGCGGCCCCTCCTGGGCGTGGGGCTGAAGAACTACCACGTCCACTTCGTCGAGCGCCTGGGTCAGGAGAGCCTCAAGCCGCTCAAGGTCACCCGGGCCGAACCCCACAGCTTCTTCATCGGCCTGGCCGCCGAGGGCGGCCTGGTCGGCCTGGCCCTCTTCCTGGGACTGGCCGCCTGGCCCTGGTGGCTGTGCCTGAGACGGGGCGACCCGCTGGGTCTGCTGGCGGCCGGAGTGCTGGTCTGCGTCCTGGTCAACGCCGCCTTCCACAACTACATCTACCAGGACCTCCTCTGGATCGCCCTGGGCTTGGTGGCGGGGAGGGCCTTCTGCGGCCCAGCGGCGGAGGCCTGACTTGGCCGGGCCGGTCTTCCTGTTCAACCAGTTCCCCAAGCTGAGCGAGACCTTCATCCTGGGAGAGATCGAGCGCCTGGCCGAGCTGGGCCTGGACTTCGACTGCTACTCCCTCAGGCGCGGCCAGACCCGCCACCTGCCGCCCGGAGCGGCCGATCTGGCCGCCCGGACCAGAAGCCCCGGCCCGCTGAGCCTCCTGGCCCTGCCGCTCCTGCTGGCCTACTGGCTGGTCAGGCGGCCGCGGGCCCTGCTGGAGGCCCTCGCCTTCCTGGCCTCGCCGGCCTACCTGCGCCTGGACGAGACCCCGGTGGACTGGCTCTGCCTCCTGCCCGGCCTGGAGCTGGCCTTCAGGCTGCGCCGCCGGCCCGACGTCCACATCCACGCCGTCTGGGCCGACCACCCGGCCACGGCCGGCTACATCGCCGCCGGGCTCCTGGGCGCCCGCTTCAGCCTGGCCGTCCACGCCATTGATCTCTGGCAGCGCCGGGCCCTGCTAGGACCTAAGCTCAGGCGGGCCGAGTTCGTGGCCGCCTGCTCCAGGGCCGCGGTGGAGGAGGTGGGCCGGCTGGAGCCGGAGGCCCGGGCCAAGGTCAGGCTCATCCACCACGGCCTGCCGCCCTGGCTCCTGGACCGGCCCCCGGCGCCCTGGCCGGCCGTGCCGGAGCTCAGGCTGGCCGCGGTGGGCCGGCTGGTGCCCAAGAAGGGCTTCGACGTTCTCCTGAGGGCCCTGGCCCGGCTGGGCGAGGCCGGGGTCGACTTCCGCCTGACCGTGGTCGGCCAGGGACCCGAGCGGGGCGGGCTGGAGCGGCTGGTCAGCTCCCTGGGCCTGGCCGGCCGGGTCAGCCTGGTCGGGGCCCGGCCCCAGCGCCAGGTCATCGAGACCTTGGAGGCCAGCCACCTGCTGGTGGCGCCCTCGATAATCACCCCCAAGGGCGACCGGGACGGCATCCCCAACGTGGTCCTGGAGGCCATGGCCTGCGGCCGGGGCGTGATCGCCAGCGTCGTGGGCGGCCTGGCCGAGGTGGTCGAGGAGGGCCAGACCGGCCGGCTCTGCCGGCCCGGCGACGAGGCCGAGCTGGCCCGCCTCCTGGTTCAGGCCGGGCGGGAGCCGGAGATGGTCAGGGCCTGGGGCCAGGTGGCCAGGCAGCGGGTCAGGAGCCGGTTCGATCCGTGGGTAAACGCCCAGAAAATTAGGGACCTCCTCCGGGCCTCCCCGGCCGGGGCGGGGCGATGACGGCCGGCGGCTTCCTGGCCCGGGCCGGGGCCCTGACCACCAGCAAGGGCGTCCAGGACGGCCTCCAGGCCCTCCTTCTCATCTGGCTGGCCCGGATCGACCAGTCGGGTTACGGCCTCTTCGTCTTCGGGGCCGGGGTGGCGGCCATGGCCCGCTCGCTCCTGGCCCTGGGCCTGGACCAGTTCGCCCTGCGGGAGTTCGCCCTGGGCAACCGGGCCCGGGGCGAGCTGCTGGCCCAGATGGTCCGGCTTAAGGCTCTCCTGGGCGGCCTGATCCTGGCCTTCCTCCTGGTCTTCAGCTGGCTCAAGGGCTGGGCCGGCCCGCAGGCGGCGGTGGTCCTAATCATCACCGCCGGCCGGGCCGTGGAGGGGGTGGCCGAGACCTTCTTCAGCCTCTACAGGGCCGAGGGCCGCCAGGTCCGAGAGGGGGTCCTGAAGTCCCTGGCCGGCCTGGCCGGGGCGGCCTACGGCGCGGCCTGCCTGGGCCTGGGCCTGGGCGTCCTGGCCCTGTCCTTCTTCGTCCTCGTGGGCAGCGGCCTCAAGCTCATCCTGGCCGTGGCCGGCGGCCTTAAAGCTGGGTTTATGCCCACCTGGCAGTGGAGCCGGGACCTCTTCCCCAGGGGCCAGGCGGCCAACATTCTGGCCATCGCCGGGGTCAGCCTCTTAGGGTCGCTCTACAACTACGTCCAGATCCTGCTCCTCAAGTATTTCCACCCCCTGACCGAGGTGGCCGTCTACGGCGCGGCCTACGACACGGCCGGCGGCTTCTCCGGTCTGGTGGCCCAGCTTATTATCGGGGCGATTCTATTCCCCAGCCTGGCCCGGGCGGCCGGCCAGGGCCGGGAGGGCCTGATCGCCCTCCTGAGGGACTACTTCTGGCGGCTGGCCGCCTACGGCCTGGGCCTGGCCTTCTTCCTGTCCACCCTGGGCGGCTGGGTCCTGGTCTTCCTTTACGGCGACAAGTACGCCGCCTCGGTTCCGGCCCTCCGGGTCCTGGGGCCGGCGACCCTGCTCTCATTCGTCAACAACCTGGCCATCTTCAGCCTCCTGGCCCTGAGAGAAGAAAAGAGGCTCCTGGTCTTCCACCTCCTGCCGGCCCTCATCAGCCTGGTCCTGGGCTGGCTGATCATTCCCGCCTGGGGCCCCCTGGGCGCGGCCCTGAACCTGCTGGCCTGCCGGGTGAGCATGTCCCTGGTCCTCTTTGCCTGGCTCCAGGCCCGGCTGAGCCTCTTCCGCTGGGCCGAGTTCCGGCCGGCCCTGCTGAGCTGGCTAGGCCTGGCCGGGGCCTACGGCCTGGTGGTCTGGCTCCAGCCCGAGCTGGCCGCCCTGGCCGGTCTGGCCGCCTTCGGCCTGATTAGTTGGCGTAGCCGCGGTGGCAGCAGCGGGCGCAGCCGGGGACCAGCCCCCGGTCGATGACCCGCCGGAAGGCCTGCATCCGGGGGCCGTTCCAGATGTCCAGGAGCGGTTCCCGGGTAATGTTGCCGGCCAGGACGTGCAGGCAGGGCGAGACCGTTCCGTCGGGCAGGATCCGGCAGGTCCGGCGCAGGGTCGGGCAGTCCTGGGGGAAGGGGTAATCCAGGTCGGTGTAGTAGGGCTGGATCAGGTCCCGGGGCAGGTTCGGTAAAAAAGTGAGCCTAGGCCCATTTTTTGTCCGGCGGCGCAGCTCGTCCAAGGCGTCCAGGAGCCGGGGCAGGTCCTCAGCCTCCAGCTCGCTCTCGTAGAACTCCCCCTCGGGGATGGATGGCAGGACCAGATCTATTTTGTGGGTCTTTGCCCATTCAGACGAGAGGAGGCGGTTGTGGACGGCCACCTTGGCCGGGGAGTTGAAGATGGTGTGTTGGACCTGGAGCAGGTCCGCGCCCAGGTCCCTGGCCAGGTCGGCCATCTGGGGCAAGGTGGCCAGGGTGTGGCGGGAGATGGTGCAGTTGAGGGTCAGGATCGGCCCGGGCCGGCCCCGGTCGCGCCGGGCCCGGATGAGGGCCGCGATGCCCCGGGCCGCCCGCTCGAACACGCCGGGCTGGCCCCGCACGGCGTCGTGGACCTGGGCCGGTCCGTCCAGGGAGACGGTCAGGCCCTCCACGCCGGCCTCGACCAGCATGTCGGCCTTCCTCTCCAGCAGGGTGGCGTTGGTCTGGAGGTGAACCACCAGGCGGCGGGCCTTGGCCGCCCGGAGGAGCTCGTCAAAGCCGGGATAGAGCAGGGGCTCGCCGCCGGTGACGTAGAGGCGGGGGTGGAACCTGGCCGCCTGGTCCAACAAGCTGATCCAGTCGCCGACCTCCAGCTCGCGCTGGGGCTGGTAGTAGCTCAGTTCCTCGGGCGGGGCCGGCGAGTGGCGGTGCTGGGCGCACATGACGCACTTGAGGTTGCAGCGGCGGGTCAGGTTGAGGCTCAGACTGACCGGCGGCCCGCTCCGGCCGCCCCGGAAGCGGCGGTCCAGGGCCAGGCCCAGCTTGCGGCGGTAGAGGAGGCGGAGCTGGGTCTCCAGCAGGTAGGGGTTGCGCCTGACCAGCCCCAGGGCGCGCCACAGGAGAGGAGCCTCTCTGTTTCTGTCTCCGGCCACGGTCAGCCCGCCCTCAGGCCTCGGCCCAGTCCGGGTTGGCCTGGTGGAAGAGGATCAGGAAGCGCTGCTCGCCCAGGGGGAAGGCCCGGACCTTCTCCATGTGCCGCAGGGCGGCCAGGTCCCGGGACAGCTCGTCCGGGCTGAGGCTTAACTCCCGGGCCATCCGGGAGACCTCGACCGGGCCTTGGGCCAGGCGATCGAGGATCTTTCTCTGGCTGGGCGGCAGTTCGTCCTGGCTGCTCTCCAGGCCCTTGGCCGAGTGGACGGCCCAGGGGTCGCAGGCCTTGGGCGGAGTGAGGGCGTCCAGGTAGCAGTCCTCGCAGAGGACCTCGCCGAAGCGCTCGTAGCTTTCCCCGTCGATCTCCTGGCCGCAGCGCTGGCAGATCATCCGGCCTCCTTGGTCTGGGCCATCAGGCGTTCGGTCTCCTCCTCCAGGGCCAGGGCCGACTCGGTCCAGGTCTGGTTGAGCCGGGCCAGCTCGTCCTTGACCTGGGCCAGGCGCCGGGAGAGCTCTCCGGCCCGCTCCGGGTCCTGATAGATCTTGGGATCGGCCAGGCTGGCGTTGAGCTGGTCGATCTCGGCCTCGGCCCCGGCCACCCGGTCCTCGATCTCGGCCAGCCGGTCCTTGAGGGCCTTGGTCTGGCGGCCCACGGCCTGGCGCCATTCGGCCTCCTGGCGGCGGCGGGCCTTGTCCCGCTTGGGCTTGCCCGTCCGGGCCTGGCCCTGGGGCGCCTCGGCCGGGCCGGCCTTGAGACGCTGCCAGGTCCGGAGGTAATCCTCCAGGTTGCCCGGAAAGACCTCCACCCGGCCGCCGGGATTGACCTCCCAGACCCGGTTGACCAGGCCGCCCAGGAGCTGGCGGTCGTGGCTGACCAGGACCAGCGAGCCGGACCAGGCCTCCAGGGCCTGGCCCAGGGCGATGCGGGAGGGGATGTCCAGGTGGTTGGTCGGCTCGTCCATGAGGAGGAGTTGGGCCCCGGAGAAGAGGAGCTTGCACAGGACCAGCCGGCTCCGCTCGCCGCCGGAGAGGACGCTGACCTTCTTGAAGACGTCATCGCCCCGGAACAGAAACGAGCCCAGCATGCCCCGGAGCTGGGTCTGGCCAGTCTGGCCCGAGACGGTCATCAGCTCCTCCATGACCGTCAGCTCGCCCCTGAGCTGTTCGAGCTGGTGCTGGGCGAAGTAGCCCACCCCGACCCCCGGGCCCTGGGCCCTCAGACCCTTGGTGGGGGTAAGCTCCCCGGAGAGGAGCTTGAGCAGGCTGGACTTGCCCGCTCCATTGGGTCCGACCAGGGCGATCCGGTCGCCCCGGCCGACCTCCAGACTGAGGCCGTCATAGACCGGCTCCCCGCCGCCGTAGCTCAGGCCGGCCTTGTCCAGGCGGACCAGGACCGCCGGCGGCCGCGGGGCCGGGGGGAAGAAGAAGGTCAGCTCGTGCTCCTGGGCCGGCGGCTGGAGCCGCTCCATCTTGTCCAGGAGCTTGAGGCGGGCCTGGACCTGGCGGGCCCGGTCCTTGCGGCTGCGGTTGCGGTAGATGAACTGCTGGATCTGCTTGATCTTCTCCTGCTGCTGGCGATAGGCGGCCCAGAGGTGGCCGGTTTCCTTGTCCTTCTCGACCCGGTAGTGCTCGTAGTCGCCCGGAAAGACCTTGAGCCGGCCCGACTCCAGCTCGATGATCTTGCCGACCGTCCGGTTCAGGAAGGCCCGGTCGTGGGAGACGATAACCACCGTGGCCGTGATGGACTGGAGATAGTCCTCCAGCCAGATCAGGGAGTTGAGGTCCAGGTGGTTGGTCGGCTCGTCCAGGAGGATCAGGTCCGGGTCGGCCAGGAGGATGCGGGCCAGCAGGGCGCGCATGCGCCAGCCGCCAGAGAGCTCGGCCACGGGTCGGTGGAAGTCGCGGCTCTGGAAGCCCAGGCCCTCCAGGATCTTCTCGGCCCGGTTCTTCAAGGTGTAGCCGTCCAGGCCCTCGAAGCGCTCCAGGAGGTGGCTCTGGCGGCGGGTGAGCAGCTCCAGCTCCTCGGCCGGGGGGTTCTGGCTGAGTTCCTCGGCCACCACCTCCAGCTCGGCCTCGACCGCCTTCAAGTCCTCGGCCGTGGCCATGACCAGCTCCAGCAGGGGCTCGGCGCCGATCTCCTCGACCTCCTGGGGCAGGTGACCGATGGACAGGCCCTTGGTCCGGTGGATGGCCCCGCTGTCCGGGCTCTCCTGGCCCAGGATGAGGCGGAAGAGGGTCGTCTTGCCCGCCCCGTTGGGCCCGACCAGACCGACCCGCTCGCCGGCCGAGACGTGGAAAGAGGCCTGGCTCATGATCTGATTGCTCAGATAGCCCTTGGTGACCTGGTCAAAGGTGATCATGGCGCTGAGAATCTACCAGGGCGGGGAAGTCTGGTCAATGCGGAGCTTGAGGTTTGACAAAAAGGGGGCCGGGTGGTATCAGAAATATCCTGGTCGGGACGTGGCGCAGTCCGGGAGCGCACCTGAATGGGGTTCAGGGGGTCGCTGGTTCAAATCCAGTCGTCCCGACCAGTAAAAAAGATGAACAGGGAAGGCCGGCCCGAAGGGGCCGGCCTTTTTTTCCAGTCTATGCCCGCCAGCCTTCGCACCAGGCTCAATATATTGAGCCCACTTGCTTAAATAAATCAATATATTGAGAAGCCACGCAGAAATTTCTTGACTTTCGTTGAGCGATCTGGCATATAGTGCTAGCATAGGGGTTTAGGCCCTGCATCATGTGTTATGCAGCCCCTAAACCCGTTATCTGGCTCATTGAAAACCGAATAATGCTGCTTGGCCTGAATGAAGTATCCTTGTAGCCCACCGCCAATTTGGCGGTTTGTCCACTGAAGAACCGGCGGACAAAGGCCCTCCGGTTGCCCCTTATCGCGGAGGGGTGGTTTGCCTTGGGCACTGTCGGCAGGCGTTAGCTGGCTTTGTACAGCCTGCAGTAAAAGCTGCTGGCTGAGCAAATTAAACGGAACCGAGGTAGTAAGGCATTAAAACACTGTTTGGAGCCATACCCCGGAGCAGCGAGCTAAGGCCATGGCCCAGTGTAAGGTAAAGCCAAGATAGCAGGAAGCTTACAGTACCTGCTATTAGGAACTCGAACCTAACCAATTGGCAGGGAGTTGGCAGAAGATGCGACCCTATTCGCACTCTGTCAATCGGCAGAAACGCTACAAGGAGAAAAGGAGGTAATCTATGTGCAACAAAAACGCAGTAGATGGCAAATTTCCCCCAACCATTCAGGCCAGCAGCCGGGAACCACCGGTGATTAGGGGGCCGTGTGACGGCTCGGATCTTCCGAGTCGATTCGCGAATGCGGACCGCCTCCGGGAGTTCCCACTGCTGGTAGTCATCGTTAACCCTCCCCCAGGGGAGCAACCAGTTCGCGCCCAGCGTAAAAAGAGCTGGAGCTGGCTGGTTGTCATTCTAGTCGAGATCGTGATGGACAATCTCGACAGCTTGGTCGAATGGGGTCATCGAGTCTATTCCCTGCTCTTTGGTTATCAATATCCCGGACTCGGAGCTAATACACCGGGTCAGGACGCGATATGATGACAGAGAAGAAGTCATTAAATATTAGAAATATAAAACATCTATACTACCTGCTGCCCTCCTCTCAACGTGAGATAGAGAGGTTAGTTGGGAATATTGATCTATACTATCTGGAGATGGTGGTCGAGAAAAAGGGGAAGCAAAGAACACTTCATGTCCCGCAGGGACGACTCAAGCAAATTCTCAAGCGATTAAATGAAGTTTTACAAGCAATAAATCTGCCTGATTACATACAGGGCGGTCGAAAGGGAAAGTCGAATATTGCAAACGCCTTAATACACTTGAACAAATCAACATCTGTCGGGCTAGATGTACAGGATTTCTTTCCCAATATTCACTACAAAAGGGTTTATCGCATGTTTACTGACAGGTTGGGATGCACGGCTGAGGTAGCTCGTGTCCTGACCCGATTGACTACCTATCGGGGGTGTGTCCCTCAAGGGGCACCAACGAGCACTATGATAGCAAACTTGGTGGCGGAGCCATTAGCCGTCCGCTGCCATCAACTAGCGACGAAGAACGGAGCCACTCACTCCCAGTTCGTTGATGATATTCAACTGTCTGGGCCTGACCATTTGCCAAGACTATTGGGCACAATGCGGCGCATGGCGGCTCAAGAGGGATTCAAGTTAAAAGAAGCAAAGACTGTGGTGAGGCAGGGAAGACAGGAGAAAGACGTCACCGGCGTTCGAGTAAACGTTGGACCCGACGCGCCGAGGGAGAAGATACGTCGTACTCGGGGTCGCATTGAGCTGCTGGGGCGGGATATCCGAACAAGTAAAAAAGTTCCAGCTAAAGAGATTGCCTCAATAAAAGGTCAGATAGACTATATAAAAAGACTCAACAAAGGGGCCGGGAAGTCACTTAGCAATCGTTTGCGCAGTGTATTGGCACCGGAAACTTAGCGCCTTAAAGTCCTGTACTCCCGAATCCTCCTGGCCCTCGCTGGCTTCCATTCAATTCTTCGACTTCTTCTAATCTGACCTGTATCACCGGGGCGATGATCATCTGGGCGATCCGGTCGCCCCGCTTGACGGCGTGAGCCTCGGGCCCCAGGTTGATCATGGCGCACTTGAGCTCGCCCCGGTAGTCGCTGTCCACCGTGCCCGGGGCGTTGATGAGGGTTAGCCCGTGCTCGATGGCCAGGCCCGAGCGGGGCCTGACCTGACCCTCGTAGCCGGCCGGAATCTCCACGGCGATACCGGTGGGGATGAGCTCGATCCGGCCCGGCTCCAGAACCAGGGGCTCGTCCTGGCCCACGGCCGCCCTGAGGTCCAGCCCGGCCGAGCCGGGGGTCATGTAGGCCGGCAGGTCCAGGCCCTTGGCGTGGGGCAGCCGCTTGATCCTGACCGTGATCCGGCTCATTTCCTGTACCAGCCCGAGCCGAAGCGTTTCTCCACGCCCGGTCCCAGGGCGACCAGGGCCATCCGGCTGGGGTCCAGGAGCCTGGCCGCCAGGCCGGTCACGTCCTCGGGCGTGGTGGCATCGATGTTCCGGGCGATCTCGTCAAAGGGGATGTAGCGGCCGAAGTGGAACTCGTTCTTGGCCACCCGGTTCATCCGGTTGTCCGTGCTCTCCGCGGCCAGGAAGATGGAGCCCTTGAGGTGCTCCTTGGCCTTGTCCAGGACCTCGGCGCTGACGCCCTGGTGGCTGAACTCGGCCATGACCTCCAGGACGACCTTGAGGGCCTCCCTGGAGCGCTTGGGCTCCACGCCCAGGTAGATGCCCAGGAGGCCGGCGTCGGAGTGGGAGCCCAGGTAGGAGTAAACCGCGTAGGCCAGGCCCCGCTTCTCGCGGATTTCCTGGAAGAGGACCGAACTCATCGAGCCGCCCAGGAGGACGTTCAAGAGAGCGCCGGCGAAGCGCTCCGGGGACACGGCCGAGACGCCCTCCATGCCCAGGCAGAGGTGGACCTGCTCCAGGTCCTTCTCCTGGAGGAGCTGGCCCGGCCCGGCCTGGGGCGAGAAGCGGTTCTCCCGGCCGTTCAGCCCGGGCAGTTGGCCCAGGCTGGGGTTGATGAGCTCGACCAGCCGGCCGTGTTCCAGGGCCCCGCTGGCGGCGATGACGATGCTCTCCGGCCGGTAGGCCGTCCTGATGTAACTCTTGAGGACCTGGGAGTCGAGCCCGGCCACCGAGTCCACCCGGCCCAGGACCGACCGGCCCAGGGGGTTCTCGGGCCAGAGCAGGCCGGGCATGAGGAGGTGGACCAGGTCGTCGGGCGTGTCCTCGACCAGCCTGATCTCCTGGAGGACGACCTCCTGCTCCTTCTCCAGCTCCTGGGGAGAGAAGATGGAGTTGAGGAAGATGTCGGCCAGGAGTTCGACGATCACGTCCAGGTGGGAGTCCAGGACCTTGGCGTGGAAGCAGGTCTGCTCCTTGGAGGTGAAGGCGTTGGACAAGCCGCCGATGGCGTCGATCTCCTTGGCGATGTCCAAGGCCGAGCGCCGCTCGGTGCCCTTGAAGATCATGTGCTCCAGTACATGGGAGATGCCGGCCCGCTCCCAGGGTTCGTCGCGCGAGCCGGCGTTGACCCAGATGCCGATGGAGACCGAGCGGACGCTGTCCATGCGCTCGGTGACTACCCGAACGCCGTTGTCGAGGGTCGTCTTGGCGAACAAGTTAGCGGTCCTCCCGCCTGGAGCGGCCCCGTCCTCCCCGGCGGTCGCCGCGGCCCCGGGAGTTGCTCCGGTAGTCGTCCCGGTCTCCCCGGGCTTCCCGCTCGGCCTCGCGCGCGCGGATCTCTTCCTCGGTCGGCGGATCCAGGAGGGCCTTGCGGGAGAGGCGGATCTTACCGCCGCTGGGGTCCACGTCCAGGACCTTGACCTTGACCGTGTCGCCCTCGTGCAGGACGTCGGTCACCTTGCCGACCCGGTAGTGCTCCAGCTCGGAGATGTGGCAGAGCCCCTCGATGCCGGGCAGGATCTCGATGAAGGCGCCGAAGTCGGTCACCCGCTTGACCGGGCCCTCGTAAGTCTGGCCCACCTCGGGCTGCTGGGTCAGGGAGCGGATCAGCTCCACGGCCTGCTCGATGGCCGCGTAGTCGTTGGAGGCGACCAGGACCCGGCCCGAGTCCTCGACGTCGATCTTGCAGCCGGTCTCGGCGACCAGGGACTTGATGATCTTGCCGCCGGGGCCGATGACGTCGCGGATGCGTTCCGGGCTGATCTGGATGGCCACGATGCGGGGCGCGAACCGGCTGACCGAGCTGCGGGGCTGGGGCATGGCCTGATTCATCTTGTCCAGGATGCTCAGCCTGGCCTCGCGGGCCTGGGCCAGGGCCTGGCCCATGATCCGGCGGTCCAGCTCCGGGATCTTGATGTCCATCTGGATGGCCGTGACGCCCTTGTCCGAGCCGGCCACCTTGAAGTCCATGTCGCCCAGGTGATCCTCGTCGCCCAGGATGTCGGTCAGGATCAGGTGCTCGTCGCCCTCCTTGATCAGGCCCATGGCCACTCCGGCCACGGCCGTGGACACGGGCACGCCGGCGTCCATGAGCGCGAGCGAGCCGCCGCAGACGGTGGCCATGGACGAGGAGCCGTTGCTCTCCAGGATGTCCGAGACCACCCGGACGGTGTAGCTGAAGTCCTCCTTGCTGGGCATGATCTGGGTCAGGGCCCGCTCGGCCAGGGCGCCGTGACCGATGTCGCGGCGGCTGGGGCCGCGGAGCATCTTGGCCTCGGCCACGGAGAAGGGCGGGAAATTGTAGTGGAGCAGGAACGACTTGAGATAGTCGCCCATGATGCTCTCGATGCGCTGTTCGTCGCCCGAGGTGCCCAGGGTGGTCGTCACCAGGGCCTGGGTCTCGCCCCGGGTGAACAGGGCCGAGCCGTGGGCCCGGGGCAGCACGCCCACCTCGCAGCTGATGGGCCGGACCTCGGTCAGGCTCCGGCCGTCGATGCGGCGCTTCTCGCCCAGGATCATCCGCCTCATCAGCTCGCCTTTGTAATCCTCGAAGATGGCCGCTATCTCCTTAGCCCTGGGCTCGTAGTCCTCGCCCAGCCGGGCCAGGACCTCCTTCTCGACCTCGCGGAAGGCGGCGTAGCGGGGCAGCTTCTCGGCGACGACGATGGCCTGCTTGAGGCCGGCCTCGGCCAGGGAGCGGACCCGCTCGACCAGTTCCTGGTCCTGCTGGGGCGGGCTGAAGGGCCGCTTGGCCTTGCCCACCGCGGCGGCCAGCTCCTCCTGGGCGGCGATGACCGGCTGGAGGGCCTGCTGGGCCTGGTAGAGGGCCTCGAGGATATCCTCTTCCGGGGCGAATTTGGCCCCGCCCTCGACCATGACGATGGCCTTGTCAGTGGCCGCGACGATGATGTTCAGGTCCGCGCCGGCCAGCTGGGTCACGGTCGGGTTGATGGCCCACTCGCCGTCGATGCGGGCCACCCGGCAGCCGGCCAGGGGGCCCTGCCAGGGGATGTCCGAGAGGACCAGGGCCGCTGAGGCCCCGACCAGGGCCAGAACGTCGGCGTCGTTCTCCGTGTCCGAGGAGATGACGTTGGCGATGATCTGGGTCTCGTTGCGGTAGCCCTTGGGAAAGCGCGGCCTCAGCGGCCGATCGATCAGGCGCGAGGTCAGAGTCTCCTTGGGGCTGGGCCGGCCTATCTCGCGCCGGAAGAAGTTGCCGGGAATCCGGCCGGCGGCCCAGGACAGCTCCTGGAAGTCCACGGTCAGGGGGAAGAAGTCGATGCCTTCCCGGATGCTGAGGGTGGAAACCGCAGTGACCAGGACCATGGTGTCGCCGTAGCGGACCACGACCGCCCCGTCGGCCTGCTTGGCCACCCGTCCGGTCTCCAGGACCAGGGGTTGGCCGCCAATTTCGCACTCGACTGTTTTAAACATTTTATTCCCTTCAGGCTTACTTCCTGATGCCCAACTCCTGGATGAGCGACAGGTAGCGGTTAAAGTCCTTGCGCTTGAGATAATTGAGAAGCCGCCGACGCTGGCCGACGAGCTTGAGGAGCCCGCGCCGGCTGTGATAGTCCTTGGCGTGGCTCTTGAAGTGGTCGGTCAGGGTCCTGATCCGCTCCGAAAGAAGCGCGATCTGGACCTCGGGCGAACCGGTGTCGGCCTCATGGACCTTGTACTTTTCAATTATTTCCCGTTTGGTGCTCGGCAAAAGGGCCAATTCTTCTTCCTCCTCTGTGACCTTGCCTTGACTCTTCTTAGGGTTGCAGCACCCTGATCGGCCGGGCCTTGAACCCGAGTCCGTCCGAGGCCAGAGCCACCTCGGCCAGGGCGATCAGCTCGCCGTCCGCCCTGGTCAGCTTGAGCGGCTGGCCGACCTTGAGAAAGCGGGGCGGCAGGCCGCTCAGCTCCGCGCCGCTGAGGGCCTGACCCCTGGATATCTTGACCGCTGACTCCTGGCCCAGGCTCAGGTCGGGCCACTGGGGCAGGGCCTGGGCCGCCGGGATCAACCGGCCGGCCAGGCGGCCCTGACGGGCCAGATCCTCGACCTCCTCCAGGGCCAGGGCCTGCTCGAGGCTGAAGGCGCCGGAGGCCAGCCGACGCAAGGCCTCCAGATGGCCGCCGCAGCCCAGGGCCCGGCCCCATTCGTGGGCCAGAGAGCGGATATAGGTGCCCTTGGAACAGTGGACCTCGAAGTGGACCCGGGGAAGATCGATCCGGGTGATCTCGAGGCGGTGGATGACCACTTGCCGTGGCTCGGTCTCGACCTCTTCGCCCCGCCGGGCCTTCTGGTAGAGGGGCTCGCCGTCGCGTTTGATGGCCGAGAAGGCCGGCGGCGTCTGCTCGATGGCCCCCCTGAAGGCCTCGGCCGCGGCGGCGATCTCCTCGGGCCCGACCTGGACCGAGGCCCGGCCGATGATCCGGCCGGTCAGGTCCTGGGTGTCGGTGACAAGGCCCAGGCGCATGACACCCTGGTAGACCTTGTCCTCGGCCAGCAAGTAGCCGGCCAGCTTGGTCGCCCGGTTGAAGCAGAGGACCAGGACCCCGGTGGCGAAGGGATCCAGGGTCCCGGTGTGGCCTAAGCGGAGCGGCCTGGTCAGGCGCTTGACCCGGTTGAGAACCTCGGTCGAGCCCAGCGAGGCCGGCTTGTCCACCACCAGGAGGCCGTCGGTCAGAAACTCCGGTTTGAGCCTGGATCTAGCCATCGAGCGTCCGCCTGGCCGCCTGGAGAAACGCGGCCAGGGCTTCCTCCTCGTCGCCCTGGACAAAGCCCCCGGCGGCCATGACGTGCCCGCCGCCGCCCAGTTGGGCGGCCAGGGCGGCCACGTCGACCCGGCCGGCCGAGCGCAGGGAGAACTTGTAGCCGTCGTTGACCTGCCGCATGATCGCGGCCACTTCGACCCCCTTGAGGCCCCGGGCGTAGTCGGCGAAGCCATCCAGGTCCTCGGGTCCGGTGCCGGTGTCCTTGAAGGCGGCCAGGGAGACGCGCATCAGCCCGATCCGGCCGTCCTCGAGCAGCTCCAGGGATTCCAGGGCCCGGGCCAGCAGGGCCAGGCGGCCGGGAGTGAAGGTCAGGTAGACCTCCCGGGCGGCCAGGCTGGGATCGGCCCCCAGTTCGACCAGTTCGGCCGCCGCGGCCAGGCAGCCGGGGCTGGTGTTGGAGTAGCGGAAGGAGCCGGTGTCGGTCATGATGGCCGTGTAGAGGTTCTGGGCCGCCTGGGGGCTGATCCGGGCCGGCAGGAGCGGGGCCAGGGCGTGGATCATCTCTCCCACGGCCGAGTAGCCGGTGTCGACCCACCTGGGCCGGCCCCAGGGCCGGGTGGAGGAGTGGTGGTCGATGTTCATGATCAGGGGCAGCTCCCCCCGCCGCTCCCAGAGCGGGCCGATCCGCTCCGGGTCGCCGCTGTCCAGGATGATCAGGCCGTCGAAGTCCAGGGGGCCGCTGATCTCACTGATCAGTCTCTCGCTGCCGGGCAGGAAGGCGTAGCTGGCCGGCACGCCGCTAGAGTTGTAGAGGCAAACCTCCAGGCCTGCCTCCTCGAGAACCAGACCCAGGCCGATCAGGGCGCCGACGGCGTCGCCGTCGGGGTTTTCGTGGGAGGCCAGGAGCCAGCGGCGGCCGGCCCTCAGCTCCCTGACCACGGCCCTGGGGCCGTTCTGGCTCGGCTTGGGGCTCACTCCCCCTCCTTGAGACTGGCCAGCAGGTCTTCCATGGCCCGGCCCTTGTCCAGCGAGGTGTCGTAGTGATAGACCAGGTCGGGCATGTACCTCAGCTCCAATTTGGCGGCCAGCTCGCGCTTGATAAAGCCGCCGGCCTGCCTCAGCCCAGCGGCCACCGCCTCGCTCCGGCCGGGCGGACAGACGAAAAAGACGTGGGCCGTCTTCAGGTCGCGGGCCACCTCGACCTCGGTCAGGGCCGCGCCCTTGAGCCTGGGGTCGCGGAGCTTGGCCGCCAGCAGAAAGGCCAGTTCCTGGCGGATCAGCTCCCCGACTCGCCTGGGCCGGCGCGGGGGCATCAGCTGCCCTGCGGGCCGAAGTGGATGAACTCCAGCTCGGCCCCCTGGGGCTCGACCAGGCCGGTCGATTCGATGTAGTTGAAAAGTTTGTCCATCTTCGAGTTGAGCACACGCTCGTCATTGCCCACGGCCACCACCGCGACTTCGGCCCGCTGCCACAGGTTCTGGGCGCCCACCTCGGCCACGGAGACGTTGAAGCGGCTCTTGATCCGATCAATCAAGGCGCGCAGGGCCTTGCGCTTGGCCTTGAGCGAGGCCGACTCGGGCACCAGGAGCGTCAGGCGGGCCGCGGCCACGACCAAGGCTCAATCCTCCAGAGTGGGCCTGATTTCTTCCAGTTCGTAGGCTTCCAGGAAGTCGCCCGGCTTGATGTCGTTGAAGTTCTCCAGGCCGGCGCCGCACTCGAACCCGGCGCTGACCTCCTTGACGTCCTCCTTGAAGCGCCTCAGCGAGGCGATCCGGCCGGTGTAGATGACCACGCCGTCGCGCAAGAGCCTTACCTGGGCGCCGCGCTTGAGCTGGCCGTCGGCCACGTGGCAGCCGGCCACGGCCCCCACCTTGGGCACCTTGAAGACCTCGCGGACTTCGGCCCGGCCCAGGGGCCGCTCCTCGAAGATCGACTCCAGGAGCCCGGTCATGGCCTTGCGGATGTCCTCGATGACCTTGTAGATGACGTCGTAGTAGCGGACCTCGACCTGCTCGGCCTCCAGCAGCTCGGCCACCTTGGGATTGGCCCTGACGGTGAAGCCGATGATTATGGCTCGGGAGGCCGAGGCCAGCAAGACGTCCGATTCGGTGATCGCGCCCACCCCGCTTTGGATGACGTTGAGCTTGACCTTGTCGGTGGACTGCTTCTCCAGGGCCTCCCTGAGGGCCTCGATGGAGCCCTGGACGTCGGCCTTGATGACGATGGGCAGCTCCTTGACCTCGCCCTCCTCGGCCCGCTCCAGGAAGCTCTCCAGGGAGAGCTTGGTCGTTTGGGAGAGTTCGGCCTCCCGGCGCTTGGTCTGGCGGTGCTCGCTGACCTGGCGGGCCGTCCGGTCGTCCTCGACGACCATGAAGTCGTCCCCGGCCTCGGGCACTCCTGACAGGCCCAGGATCTGAACCGGGATCGACGGTCCGGCCTCGTCCACCGGGCGGCCGCGGTCGTCGAGCAGGGCCCGGACCTTGCCCGAGTGGGAGCCGACCACGAAGGCGTCGCCGACCTTGAGGGTGCCGCCCTGGATGAGGACCGTGGCCAGGGCGCCGCGACCCCGATCCAGCTGGGCCTCGATGATCCGGCCCGTGGCCGGCCGGTCCGGGTTGGCCTTCAGCTCCAGGACCTCGGCCTGGAGCCTGATGGCCTCGAGGAGGTCCTCGATGCCCTGGCCGGTCTTGGCCGAGACGTTGACGAAGAGGGTGTCCCCGCCCCATTCCTCGGGGTTCAGACCCATCTCGCTGAGCTGGCGCTTGACCCGGTCGGGGTTGACGTCGGGCTTGTCGATCTTGTTGACGGCGACGATGATGGGAACTTTGGCCGCCCGGGAGTGGTTGACCGCCTCGCGGGTCTGCTCCATGACCCCGTCGTCGGCGGCGACCACCAGGACGACTATGTCGGTCACCTGGGCCCCTCTGGCCCGCATGGCCGTGAAGGCCTCGTGGCCGGGGGTGTCCAGGAAGATGATGTCAGCGCCGTCGACCTCGACCCGATAGGCGCCGATGTGCTGGGTGATGCCGCCGGCCTCGCCCTGGACGATGGAGATGTTGTGGGTCGAGATGGCCTCCAGCAGGGAGGACTTGCCGTGGTCGACGTGGCCCATGATCGTCACCACCGGCGGCCGGGACTTGAGGTCGGCCTCCTGGTCATCGGCCACCTTCAGGAACTCGGCCTCCTCAAAGGCGGCCTTCTCGACCTCGTAGCCGAACTCGCCGGCGACGATGGCCGCCGTCTCCAGGTCGATGCTCTGTGAGGCGGCCACGATCATACCCATGCTCATCAGCTGCCTGACCACCTCGGTGGCCTTGACGCCCATGCGCTTGGCCAGTTCGGCCACGCTGATGGCCTCGCCGATCTTGATGCGCATCTTGATTGCCTTGGGCGTGGTGATCTGGGTCTTGAGGGTCTTCTTGGCCCCTTTCTTGATCTTGGCCGCCCGAAACTTGCCCTCCCGTCCGGTGTAGAGCTCGGCCCGAGTGACGTCGCGCTTCTTGCCCCGGCGCCGGCCGGCCTCGCCCTTGCCCCGGCGGCGGCGGCCTTCCTCCTTGTCCGGCGAGGGCTGGACCTCGGGCTCCAGGGACGGGAGCAGGTTCGGGGCCGGCTGGGGGCCGGCGCCCAGCTCGGACGGGGTCATGGGTCGGCTGGGCTTGGAGATGATCCGGGCCCGCTCGCCGCGCTGGGCCCAGCGAGGCTTGCGGACCTGGGGGATCTCCTCCTCTATGCTGGTCTCGGCCGGTTTCGCCTCGGGTTCCGCGGCGGGCTCGGCCTCCACTGGCGCTTTCTCCGGGGCCGCCTCGATCTCGGGGGCGGCCGGGGCTTCGGCCGGCGGGGTCTCGGGCTCTGGCCCCGGCTCGGGCTCCGCGGCGGCTTCGACCGCCACCGGCTGCATCGGGGCCGGGACTTCGGGCTCTGGTTCGACCGCGGCTGGCTCGACCGCTGCTGGCTCGACCGCGGCCTGTCCGACTGCGGCTGGCTCGACCGGGGCTGGCTCGACCTGAGTCGGTTCGACCAGGTCCGGCTCGACCGGGGGGGCTTCCGGCTCGGGCTGGGGCTGGATGGCCTTGACGCGGCGGCGGATGACTCCCGAGGAGATCCGCTTCTGGATAATCTTGTGGGTCTGCTGGGCGCTGAGCGTCTCGCGGACCTTTTCGGCCTCTTGCTCGGACAAGGACGAGGCGTGGCTGACCGCCTCAACACCCATCTCGTGCAGGAGATCCAGCACCTCCCGGGTGTCCTTGCGGAATTCCTTGGCCAGCTCGTAGACCCTGGTCTTCTTCATTCAATCAACCCCCGTTATGTCCAGGCCGGAGAATCCCGGCCGCCGCTTCTTCCACGACACGGCCCAGGCTGGGCCCCGGGCCCCGCCGCCGGACCTGCTGGGGCAGGCGGCGGGCCGCGGCCCTCTTGAGGCAGACCTCGTCCGGGCAGACATAGACGCCCCGCCCTTCGGCCCGCTGGGCCAGATCCACGACCACCCGGCCGGTCCGATCCACGGCCAGACGGATCAATTCGCTCTTGGCCGCCTTGCGGCCGCAGCCGAAACAGGTTCTCTGGGGCGAGCTAGTCAAGAGGCCTCCTCGACACCGGGCTCACTGGCGGCCTCCATCTCCTTGGCCGGCTCCGGCTTGGCTTCCCCGGCCGGCTCGACAGGGGCCTCCGGGGCGGCCTGGGCTTCGGCCGGCTGGACCGTCTGGAACGCCTCCGGCACGGCGGCGGCCCTTTCGGCCTCCTCTTCGGCGATGTACTGCTGGTCCAGTCTCTGGACCACCTTCTGGGCCGCGGCGATGAGCTGCTCGGCCTTGCGGATGCTGATGCCGGGAATGTCGACCATCTCGTCCGAGGTGGCCCGGGCCAGCTCCCGGGCGCTGTTGTAGCCGGCCTCGACCAGGAGCTTGGCCGTGGCCGGACCGACGCCCTCGACCTCGAGGAGGGTCTCCTGGGCCTCGCGACAGATCTTGGCCCAGCGCTGCTCGTGGATGATGTCCACCCGCCAGCCGGTCAGCTTGGAGGAGAGGCGCACGTTCTGGCCGCGCTTGCCGATGGCCAGGGAGAGCATCTCCTCGGGCACGACCACCTCCATGGTGTGCCGGGCCTCGTCCACGATCACCCGGGAGACCTCGGCCGGGGAGAGGGCGTTGCAGATGAACTTGGCCGGGTCAGGATCCCAGGGCACGATGTCGATCTTCTCGCCCCTCAGCTCCTGGACCACGGTCTGGACCCGGGAGCCCTTCATGCCCACGCAGGCGCCGACTGGGTCCACGGCCGCGTCGCGAGAGTAGACGGCGATCTTGGTCCGCGAGCCGGGCTCGCGGGCCACGGCCTTGATCTGGACCACGCCCTCGGCGATCTCGGGCACCTCGGCGGCGAAGAGCTCGATCAGGAACTGGGGGTGGGTCCTAGAGAGAATGATCTGGGGGCCGCGGCTGATCTGCTTGACGTCCAGGACAAAGGCCCGGATCCGGTCTCCGGGACGGTAGATCTCGCGCGGGGTCTGCTCGCGGACCGGGAGCACGGCCTCGGCCCGGCCCAGGTTGACGATCAGGTTGCCCTTGTCAAAGCGCATGACCATGCCCGAGATGATCTCGCCCCGGCGGTCCTTGTAGTCCTCGTAGATGATGTCCCGCTCGGCGTCCTTCATCCGCTGGATGATGACCTGCTTGGCCGACTGGGCGGCGATGCGGCCGAAGTCGGCCGTGTCGACCTTGATGCCCAGCTCGTCGCCGATCTCGCAGTCCGGGTCCATGAAGCGGCCCTCCGGGAGCGAGATCTGGCTCTCGGCGTCCTCGACCTCCTCGACGACTTCCTTGAACTCAAAGACCTCAATCTCGCCCAGCTCGTCGTTGTAGGCCACCTCGACCTCGCGGTGCTGGCCCAGTTTCTTGCGGGCGGCCGAGCGGATGGCATCCTCGAGGGTGGAGATGAGGATCTCACGGTCGATGCCCTTGTCGCGGCTGATTTGGTCGATCATTCTTTTGAGTTCGCTCATTTAAGCTTCCCCAAGTCGAGATCAGTCCCGCCGGAACGGGTCAATGTTGAGCCGGGCCCTGGCCACCTCCGAGAGAGGCAGCTCCAGGCTTGCCGAGCCGGTGTCCAGGGTTAAAACCTCGCCCTCAAAGGCCTTGAGCAGCCCGCTGAAGACGTTCTGCCCCTCCCGGGGCTGGCTGGTGGTCAGCCGGATGGGCTTGCCCACGGCCCAGGCGAAGTCCGAAGGCTTCTTGAGGGCCCGGTCCAGCCCGGGCGAGGAGACTTCCAGGATGTAGGGCCGGTCGATCAGGTCGTGCACTTCCAGGATGTCGCCCAGCTGGCGGCTCAGGCGGGCGCAGTCCTCGACGCCCACTCCGCCCGGCTGGTCGACGACCGCCCGGATCAGGAGCTTGCGGCCCTGGCCCAGGATCTCCACATCGACCAGGCTCAGGCCGCTGGCGGTCAGGGCCGGCTGGGCCAGTCGCCTTACTTTTTCCGCCAAGTCCTTCACCTTGTCCGACCAGTCCTCCGAGCAACAAAAAGTGGGCTTTGCAGCCCACTCCCAAAGTGAACCGGGATGTTGTGCAGCTCCAGGGGGCCTCTGTCGGCCCGATCAGGAGCGGCGACACCAATCCACTAATCAAAGTCGGACGGGCCGACCTCGATAAGGGAGCGTGCCGCGTCGGCCGCACCTGGGCGCGGCCTTCAGCGCCTCGACTGGAGCGGGCAACGGGACTCGAACCCGCGACGTCAAGCTTGGGAAGCTTGCACTCTACCAGCTGAGTTATGCCCGCCCAGCACCCTGAAAACTACCAGATTTCAGCGTTCTGTCAAGAGGTTTTTGGGTGAGCCGGCCTCCTGGGGCTTGTCCGGCGCCGCCTCCAGGATGGCCTGGACCAGGCTCTGGAACTCCCGGCCGTCCACCTTGTCGCCGCGCCGGAACCACTCCCGCCGCTCGGCTCCGGGCTCGCCCGTGTCAACCCGGTTGACCACGACCAGCCGCTGTTCGGGCGCGACCAGGACGAACTGGCCGCCGAAGCCCGAGGCGAAGTAGGCCTCGTTACGGTAGATCCACCACATGTAGCCGTAGCCGAAGTCCCCCTGCCGGGAGTAGGCGGCCGTACTCTCGGCCACCCAGCCCGGAGGCAGAATCCGGCGGCCTCGCCAGACCCCGTCCTCGAGGTAGAGGACTCCGAACCGGGCCAGGTCCCGGGCCGAGACGTAAAAGGGGTAGGCGGCGTGGCTGGAGGCGGCCTCCCGGGAGAGGCGGACGTCCTCGGCCCGGAAGTCCTGCATCCCGATCGGCTCGGCGATCCAGTCCTGGAAAGCCCGACCGATGGCCAGCCCGGTCCGCTTCACGAAGATGGTTCCCAGGACGTTGAAGTCCCAGTTGTTGTAGTACCAGAAGGTCCCGGGCGGGTGAGAGCGGCGGGCCGGCCGCGCCGCCTTCATGGCCGCCGACTCGCTGGCCGCCGGGTGGTAAACCCCGGAGCGGCTCATGAGCAGGTCCCGGACCGTAGCCTTCTTCTCCTCCTGGCTGAGGGGCTCGAGGTCGTCAATGCCCAGGTCGGCCAGAGTGGCCGCCGGGTCGATCAGGCCCCGCTGGATGGCCAGGCCGTAGAGGGCGCTCAGGAGGCTCTTGCGGACCGAGTGGGAGCTGGTCCGCTTGGTCGTTTGGCCCCACTCGGCCACGAGCCCGCCGTCGTGGACGACGATCACCGCGGTCGAGCCGATCCGGACGGCCAGGTCCCTGGCCCGGGCGAGCTTGTCCGCGGACCAGTCCTGGCGGGGCGGAAAGGCGGCCGCCAGGGAGGCCTTGGGGTCGGCCCTGAGGTGGGGGCTGGGTTCGGCGAGGGCCGGTCCCCGGCCCACCGCGGCCAGTAAGACCAGCCCGGCCAGGAGGGCCGCGACCGGTCGCCGTCTCGTTTTTCGGCCGCTTGGGCCCGGGAATGAATCAGTCATGGTTGGCAGCCATAGCAAATGAGGCCGGCTAGGGCAAGCCGCTTGTCCGCCTTGACGGCCGGCCGGTCCGGGCCAATACTCTCCTGGTCCAGTAATGAGGAGACAGCCTCTCTTGCGGAAAGCCGAGCCTCACTGGTGAGAGTCAAGGCCAAGCGCCGAGTCCTGGCCCTCCACTTCGGCGGGCTGGGCGACTTCGTCCTCTCCTGGCCGGCCCTGGGCCTCCTGGCCGCCGGGCCGCCGGCCGGGGAGCTGAGCCTCATCGGCCGGCCGGACTGGGGCCGGCTGATCCTGCCGCCCGAGAGGGTCCATGACCGGGAGAGCGGCCGGCTGGCCCATCTCTTCAGCCCCCGGCCCAGCCCGGACCTGGACGCCTGGCTGAGCGGCTTTGACCTGGCCGTGGTCTTCGGCGCCCGGCCCGATCCGGATCTGATCAATCACCTGGAGGCGGCCGGCCCGGAGGTCTGGCCCGTGGCCACCCGGCCGCCCGATGGGGTCGTCGCTCAGGCCGCTGACTGGCAGGTTCGGGCCCTCCGGGAGAGAGGCCTTAACGGCCCGGCCCAAGCCCTGCCGGTCATTCTGGAAAAGGGCTCACCCCACGGCGCTCCGGTCGTTGCTCCGGGCAGCGGCGGCCGGCCCAAGCGCCTGGCCCCGGCCCTGGTCGGCCGGATCGTCGACCAACTGGAGCGCTTCCCCGGCCGGCCGGTCATCGTCCTCGGTCCGGCCGAGGAGGCGGCCTACCGGGCCGAGCTGGCCGAAACCCTAGCCGGCCGGGAGGTCAGTTTCGCCTTTAACCCGAACCTGCCCGACCTGGCCCGGCTCCTGGCCGGGGCGGCCCTCTACGTCGGGGCGGACAGCGGGGTCAGCCACCTGGCCGCGACCCTGGGCGCGCCGACCCTGGTCGCCTTCGGCCCCAGCGATCCCCGGATCTGGGCCCCCCGCGGCCCCCGGGTCCGTGTCGCGGCCCTTAAGGATCTGGCCGATCTGGCCGGTCTGATCCCGGAATGGCTGGCCGGCCCTTGACCGCCGCGGCCGAAATGACTAGGGATAGACAAGGGAGGCGAGCCTGAAGATGCCCATCTACGAGTACGAGCCCGTCCGGCCGGAGCAGGCCTGCCCGGAGTGCCGGGGCCGGTTCGAGGTCATCCAGTCCCTGGACGAGGCGCCCCTGACCGCCTGCCCCGGCTGCGGTCGGCCGGTCCGCAAGATCGTCTCCTGGTGCCGGGCGGCCATGAGCCAGCCGGCCGAGGAGGACCGACGGGTGGAGAGCCGGGTCAGGGACTACGAGCAGGCCGGCCAGTTCTCCCACGCCGCAGAGCTGGCCGACAAGCACTCGGAGAAGACCGGCGACAAGACCCTCAAGTCCAGGGCCATGGACAACTACAAGAAGGCCGGCTACGACCTGGACTGAGCCTGATCGGGCCGCTCAGTCCGGCAAAGATTGATCCAGCCCCTCCAAGGCCCGACGGGCCGACCGGCCCACCGTGGTCTTTTCAGATCCCTCCGGCCCGGCCAGGCTGACCTCGGTCCTGTCTTCGACAAGCGCCTTCAGTTCGGCCCTGAGCTCTTTGGCCCCCAGCCGTCCGGCGACCCGGGCGGCCAAGACTCTCGTCAGAGGATCTGGCGATTTGAGTCTGAGACGAAGCAAGGGGATGGCCCTGACGGCCAGCTCGGGTCTGGCCTCGGCCAGGCGAAGCAAACCCCAGAGCACTCCCTGGATGAGCGGTTCGAAGTCGGGCGAGCCCGGATCGGGCCGGAGATAGCCTAAGAAAACCTCCCCGAACTCTGTGGCCAACAACTCCGAGCGGGCCATGATCTCGGCCAGAGCCTCGGCCGCGCCCCAGCCCGTGGCCCCGGAGTCGTCGTTGAGGCTCCAGGTCAGCCGGCGGACCACATCCCGGCCGGCCTCGGGATCCTCCTCGGCCAGGCCGGCCGCGGCCCGGCCCAGGGTGGCCAGGGCCGGCCACCTGATCTCGGGCTCGGGCCGGCAGATGGCCGAGAGGAGGGCGTTGATCAGCTTGCGGCCGGGCAGGGGACCCAGGTCCTCGACCCGGCCGCCGGACCGGAGCAGCTCGATCAACCTCCGCTTGAGCCCCTGGGCCAAGGGCTGGGCCGCTAGAGCTCGGCCTTGATGGCCTCGGCCAGGGCCAGGCCCAGCTCGGTGCAGCCCTTGAGGCTCTCGTGATCGGGCACGTACTTGACCCTGACCCCGGGGTGGGCCAGCTTGACCTTCATCCCCTCCAGGGCCTCGTTCATCAGCTTGACCGCCTCGCCGCTCCAGCCGAAGGAGCCGAAGGCCGCCCCCAGCTTGCCCGTTGGCTTGAGGCCGCGCAGGTAGTGGAGGAAGTCGGCCATGAGGGGCATCATCCCGTTGTTCAGGGTCGGCGAGCCGCAGACGACGGCCTTGGCGTCCAGGATCTCGGTGATCACATCGGAGCGGTGGCTGACCTTGAGGTCCATCAGCTTGACGCTGATCCCCTGGCCGAGCAGGGCCTCGGCCACGGCCTTGGCCATAGTGAAGGTCGAGTGCCACATGGAGTCGTAGACGATGACCGCCTTGGCCTTGGCCTTTTGCCGGCTCCACTCGTCGTAGGCGGCCACGATCTTGGCCACGCCCTCGCCCCGCCAGATCAGGCCGTGGTCCGGGGCGATGGTGTCGATCGCCAGGCCCAGGTCCTTGACCGTGGCCAGGAGCTTCTGGACCAGGGGCGAGTAGAGGAGGATGATGTTGGAGTAATACTTGGCCGCGTGAGACATCAGCTCCGAGGCGTTGACCTGGTCGGCGAAACGCTCGGAGGTGGCCCAGTGCTGACCGAAGGCGTCCGAGGAGATGAGCAGTTTCTCGCCCGGCAAGTAGGAGAACATGGAGTCGGGCCAGTGGAGCATCCTGGTCTCCAGGAAGGTCACCTTGCGCCGGCCCAGGGAGATGGTCTGGCCGCTCTCCACCGGCACCAGGGGCCAGTCGGTCCGGTGGAAGTGCTCGACCAGGGCCTTCTGGGCCATCTGGGAGCAGAAGATCTTCTCCGGCTTGACCTTCTCCACGACCTCGACCAGGGACCCGGAGTGGTCCATCTCGACGTGGTTGACCACCAGGTAGTCGATCTTGGCCGGGTCGATGAGGCGGTGGATGCGGTGGAACAGGTCGCCCTCGAAGCCCTTCTTGACCGTGTCGAAGAGGGTGACCTTCTCGTCCAGGACCAGATAGGCGTTGTAGGTTGTGCCCTTGTAGGTCGAGTAGCCGTGGAAGTCGCGGATGGTCCAGTCCAGGGCCCCGACCCAGTGGATGTCCTTCTTAATCTCCAGGGGATGCATGCCGGTTCTCCTTGGGTCGTTTCTTTTAAGCCATCTCCGAGCGCCCGTCAGGGCTTTACCGGGGCCGTGATGGTCTTGGCGGTGCCGCCCACCGGGCAGACCGGCCTGAGTCAGGTCGGGATGCCCAGCCAGGGCAGGATCAGGCCCTGGAGGGCCAGCCAGGCCAGAACGATTCCGATGACCAGCAGAACGGGTTTCAAGGCCTCAAGCCTCTCTCGCCCCCGGGAACGGAGGCGGGGCAACCGGCTCCCGCTCCGGGGCCGGCCCTGAACGGACCTCTCCCGGAACCCGGGCCTCGGCGATAAACGGGGGAACTCTTCTGAGCAGATGGTTCCCCCGTTTCAGTCGTTGATTCTACTCTTGCTCGAACTGATCCTTGGTCGCCCCGCAGACCGGGCAGACCCAGTCGGCGGGCAGCTTCTCAAAAGCCGTGCCCGGCTTGACACCGTGATCGGGATCGCCCACGGCCGGATCATAGACGTAACCGCAGACCTGGCAGACGTACTTGGCCATCACTTCCTCCTTCTGATATCCAGCCCGGCCGGGTCGCTCCCGGCCGCCGGCCGTTTAAACGCCCAGCTTGGCGGCGATGTCCCGCCCGTAGTCCTGGGCCATCTTGATGCCGCCGCCCAGCCCGGCCGACTTGAGCCTCAGGGCGTCGGCAACCATGTCCATCTGGAAAACGTTCTTCATGGTATCATAGATTCGCTCGACAGCCTCGCCGCTCCAGCCAAAGGCGCCGAAAGAGCCGCCCACCTTGCCCTTGAGCCCGGCCTTTTCGGCCAGAAAGAGCATCTGTTTCATGGGCTCAAGCATCTGGCCGTGATAGGTCGGCGAGCCGAAGACGTAGGCCTCGTAGCCCAGCAGATTCTTCTCTGACTTGACGTCGCTGGTCGAGATCACCCTGGCCTCGGCCCCGGCGATGCGGACGCCCTCGCCGATGAGTTCGGCGATCTTCTGGGTCTCGCCGGTGCGGCTGATGTAGACGATCAGGACCTTAGGCATGTTCCCGGTCTCCTTCCAGAAAAGGTCTGGGATCCCGGCCCTGGGCCGCGGTCCGGCCGAGCTCGAAGGCCCGCTCCAGGGCCTCGGTCCTGGCCAGGACGTCGCCCTTGGCCTCCAGGCCCCGCAGGAGCAGGCCGCCGCCGTAGGCCATGTCCAGGGCGTCAAAGAAGTACTTGGCCGTCAGCTCGGCGCCCTGAAAGAGGTTCCGGCCCCGGGTGGCCCCCACGGCGATCAGAAAGCCTCTGCCGGAGCGCCCCGGTCCGTTCAGGCCCAGCCGCCGGCGGTTCCAGAGGGCCTGGGAGCGGTCGATGACGGCCTTGACCTGGGCCGGGAGGCTGTAGAAGAAGATCGGCCCGGCCAGGAAGACGACCTCGGCCGCGGCCAGGAGAGGGTAGACCGCCTCCATCTCGTCGTCGACGACGCACTGGCCGGTCTCGTCGCAGCCGCCGCACTCCCGGCAGCCCTCCATCTCGAGCCGCCGGGCGTAAACCCGGTCCACCTCGGCCCCGGCCGAGGCGGCGCCCTCCAGGACCTTGTCCAGGAGCAGGTCGCTGTTGCCCCCCTGGCGGGGGCTGCCGTAGAGGCCCAATATTTTCACCGGCCCGCTCTCCTCATCCCCGGGCTAGAGGGTCACCGGCAGGTAGCCCCGCTCCAGGTAGCCGGCCAGGCCCGGATGACCCGCGGCCTCGCCTTTTAAGGGCAGGCCGAGCTTCTCTATCTCGGCCAGCAGGCCCAGCTTGGTCGAGCAGGCCCGGCAGACGGCGTCCAGGAGGCCCTCGGCCTTGACCCTGGCGTAGAGCTGGTGCAGGGCGCTGTCAGGCTTTTCCAGCTCGGGCAGGAGCCTGATCGCCTCGGCCTCGACCACCACCAGGCCGCCCCGGCCCTTCTCGGCCAGGTCCAGGGCGTTTACCAGGACGTGGATAAAGCAGCTCATCTCCCCCCGAAAGGCGAAGAGGACGATCTTGTCCATTCAGCCTCCACTCGTCCCCGGCCCCAAGCCGAGCCTCAGTTCTTGGGCGGCAGGCAGGGCTGGAAGTGTCTCTTACCCGCGCCGCAGGAGGGGCAGCACCAGCCCTCGGGCAGCTCCTCGAACCTGGTCCCCTTGGGGACCTTGGCCTTCTTGTCGCCCTTGTCCGGGTTGTAGATGTAGCCGCAGGTGGCTCCCGGGCAGCGGTGCATCTCTTCGAACCGGGCCATTGACTCACCTTGTTCCCGGGCCGGGAGGAAGACCCTCCCGGCCGCGAGGATTTTCAGGCCTTCCAGAGCCCGTGGATGTTGCACAGCTCCCGGGCCGAGACCTTGGCCGCCTTGACGCAGAACTGGGCCTCCGGGGCCTGGCCGGGCTTGAGGGCGGCCCGGTAGACCGCGCCGTCGGCCAGGAGCTCGATCCACTCGATGTAGTGCTTTTCCTCCATGGGATGGGCCACGCTGCCGACCTTGACCTTGTATCCGTCGGCCGTCTTCTCGATGACCGGGACGTGCTTCTCCTTGGCCGCGTCGACGGTGTTCTCCTGGAGGAGCTTCATGGGCTGGCCGCAGCAGACCAGCTCGCCCTTGCCGCCGTGGACCACCTCGACGATGTTGCCGCAGAGCTCACACTTGTAGACTTGCATTACTTCAGCCATCTCAGCCTCCTCTCGTTAGCTTCCGGATCCCCCGGCCCAGACGGGCTGGGCCGGTTGTTCACGGGTTGGTTCGGGGTCAGGGACCTACCAGTTCTCGCCCAGGAGCTCGTAATAGGCCTGGGGATGGGCGCAGGCCGGGCAGACCTTGGGCGCCTCCGGGCCCTGGTGGACGAAGCCGCAGTTGCGGCAGCGCCAGGCCACCGGTTTGTCCCGCTTGAAGACCTTGCCCCCGGCCACGTTGTCCCTGAGCTCCCGGTAGCGCCGCTCGTGCTCCTTCTCGACCTTGGCGATGTTCTCGAAGATGGCGGCCACCTCGCCGAAGCCCTCCTCGTGGGCCACCTTGGCGAAGTCGGGATAGATGGTTCCCCACTCCATCAGCTCGCCCTCGGCCGCGGCGAGCAGGTTCTCGGCCGTGGTCCCGATGACGCCGGCCGGAAAGGCGCCGCTGATCATCACGTCGCCGCCCTGGAGCTGGCCGAAGAAGCGCTTGGCGTGCTCCTTCTCCTGGTTGGCCGTCTCCTCGAAGATGGCGCCGATCTGCTCGAAGCCCTCTTTCCTGGCCTGGGAGGCGAAGTAGGTGTAACGGTTGCGGGCCTGCGACTCGCCGGCAAAGGCGGTCAGCAGGTTCTTCTCGGTCTGTGAACCCTTGAACGTGGGCATCTTGGCGCTCCTCCTTGACGGGATGGTGAATCAGCCGCTGACCGCGGCCTTGTAGCCGGCCTCTTCCACGGCCTTGACCAGGGCGGCCAGATCCAGGCTCTGGCCTTCGACCTCGGCCCGGCCGCTGTCCAGGTCAACCTTGACCGAAGCCACGCCGCTGACCTGGTCGAGGGCCTGCCGGACCCGGTTGACGCAGTGATTGCATGACATGCCAGTGACCTTGAGAACTGTCTGGGCCATGTTTTTCTCCTCCGTCCGCCCCCGGTCCCGTTCATTCAACCGGGGGTTCATCTGGTTTGAGAAGCCGCCGCCTCTCGGGCCTGGCAGGCCGGACAGAGCCCGACCAGCTCCAGCCTCAGCCCGGTGATCACGTAACCGTGCAGTCGGGTGGGGACCCGGCCCAACTGCAGGGAGGCCTGATCAACGTCCTCCAGGCGGCCGCAGCCCAGGCAGCGGATATGGTAGTGTTCCTCGAGCTTGCCATCGAAGCGGCGCTGGCCGCCCCCGAACTCCAGCCGCCTGATCAAGCCCCGCTCGCTCAGGAGATCCAAGGTCCGGTAGACCGTGCCCAGGCTTATCCGGGGCAGGCGGCGCCTGACCTGGACAAAGACCTCGTCGGCCGTGGGATGGCGGCGGGCCAATCTGATCTCTTCCAGGATGACCAGACGCTGCCTGGTCAACCTGACTTTCTGGTCCTCGGGCAAGCGGGCTCCAGGTCAGGAATGATTATTATTCGCAAGTCTATCCCGGCCCGGCCGCCTGTCAAACGGACCGGTTAAATTTTTTCGTCAGCCGGGCCAGGGCCTCAGAGGCCGTCCGGGTCCGGTTCAGGGGTCAGGAGGGGGAGCAGTTTGTCGGCCAGGCCGGCCACGGCCCGGCCGGCCGGGGAGCCGGGCGCGGTCAGGAGCAGGGGCTTCATCTCCCGGACCGAGCGCCTGACCGCCGGATCGAGGGGGACGCGGCCCAGGAGGGGGATCTCGAGGCCCAGCCGGCTCCGGGCCAGGGCGGCCAGGGCGGCGCCGGCCCGGGTCTCGCTCTCGGCCTCGACCATGTTCAGGACCAGGCCCGGGCCGAGGCCGTCCAAAAGCGAGGTCAGGTCCAGGGCGGCCTGGGGGTCGAGCCCTCTGATCTGCTCGATGAGCCCGGGCAGGCTGGTCGAACCCAGCTCGCGGCTGGAGCCCAGGGCCTGTTCGACGAGCTGATGGGCCGAGTCGCGGCCGTCGGCCTTGAGGCGGCGGAGGAAGAGGCGGTAGGCCAGGGTCTTGAGGAAGCCGTAGGCGTTGAAGATCGAGCTGATCTCCGGGGTGGTCACCAGGACCCTGACCCGGGCCTCGGTGAAGAGGTCCAGAACGTTGAAGGCCGAGCCCGAGCCCAGGTCGGCCACGATCACCCGGGCCGGCAGGCGGTGGAGCTGGCTGATCAGCTTGGCCTTGAGCCAGTTGAGCAGATTGGCCAGACCCGGAGCGTCGGTGGAGCCGGGCAGGAAGGCCAGGTTGGCTTGGCCGGTGGGCCGGAGCAGGTCGCTCAGGGGCAGGCGCCTGAAGGCGAAGTCGGCCAGGTCCGGCCGGGCCCCGCTCAGGCCCAACAAGGGCTGGAGATTGGCCCCGCCCAGGTCCAGGTCGGCCAGGATGGTCTCCAGGCCGCGGCCGCTCAGGGCCAGGGCCAGATTAAGGGCCAGGACGGACTTGCCCACCCCGCCCTTGGGGCCGGCCAGTCCGACCAGCACCGGGCCGTCAGGCCTGGGCATTCTTCCTTCCGACCCGCGGCCGGTTCATCGGAACCTCCCCCGGCCAGTGGGGCTCAACCTGGGCCGCCCCGGGGCGGCCTTCTCCTGGTTTGCTCAGGCGTTGTGGCCACCATAACAGACCAACCCGCTTCCTGACAAGGTCCGGGCCCGGAGCGGTCGAGCCGCGTCGGCTGAGAGCCGTAAACCGATAATAATGGGCTAAAACCCATTTAAAGAAAAATATGGGTTTGCGCCCAAATAAATCTAACGTTCCCGGTGCCTCAAGACTGAGGCTCCCAGAACATGAGGTCGCTTCCGGGTAAAAAGAAGGGGAGCCTGCGGGCTCCCCCTGTTTCTGGATTAAGGTCGTTGTCTCAGGCCTTGACCGCTCGGATCGCCTTGGCCCCGTTGACGATGTAGTCCTCCAGGATCTGGTGGGCCTCGGCGTCGGTCATCTGGACCGGCGGGTGCTTCATCAGGTAGGCGCTGGCCGCCTTGAGCGGCCCGGCCTCGCCCCGGTCCCGGGCCAGCTTGCAGAGGCGGATGGCGTCGATGGCCACGCCGGCCGAGTTGGGCGAGTCCTGGACCGACAGCCGAGCCTCCAGGCTGAAGGGCGCGCCGGCAAAGCCCTCGGCCTCCAGGCGCAGGAAGCAGACCTTGTTGTCATTCTGCCAGGGCACGTAGTCCGAAGGGCCGATGTGGATGCAGTCATCGGGCAGCGGGCTGCCCAGCTGGCTCTGGACGGCCTCGGTCTTGGAGATCTTCTTGCTCCGCAGCCGGGAGCGCTCGAGCATGTTCAGGAAGTCGGTGTTGCCGCCGGTGTTGAGCTGGTAGGTCCTGAGCAGCCGCGCGCCGCGCTCTTCCAGGAGGTGGGCCAGGACGCGATGGATGATCGTCGCCCCGACCTGGGATTTGATGTCGTCGCCGATGACGGGCAGCCCCGCCGCCTCGAATCTGGCCGCCCAGCCGGAGTTGGAGGCGATGAAGACGGGCATGCAGTTGACCATGGCCACCCCGGCCTTGAGGCAGCACTCGGCGTAGAAACTGACCGCCTTCTCCGAGCCCACGGGCAGGTAGTTGACCAGCACGTCGGCCCCGGACTTCCTGAGGGCCGCGGTCACGTCCACCGGCTCGGCCTGGGCCAGGACGAAAGTCCTGGCCTCGGGGTACTCGGCCATGTGGGCGGCCACCCCGTCCAGGACCGGGCCCATCTGGACCAGAACCTCGCCGGGCGGCAGGTCGGGGCAGATGGGGGCCAGGCAGTTGGGCGGGGCCAGGATGGCCTCGTTGACGGGCCGGCCGACCTTGCGGGCGTCGACGTCAAAGGCGGCCACGACCTGGATGTCCTGAGGGCGGTAGCCGCCCAGCTTTTCGTGCATCAGCCCTAGGCCAAGGCCGTTGCGGGCGTAGTGCTCAATACCTTGAAGCAGCGCGCTGGCGCAATTGCCGACCCCGACGACAGCCAACCGAACCGTTCTCTGGGCCATCGCTAGGTCCCCCTTTCGGCACCAAAGCAAGCAGGCAAAGTCTCGTCCCCGCCGTTCAGCAGTCTCGCTTTGGGGGATGCGACTGGATAAACATAGAAAACAGGCGGCCGGATGTCAAGGGCAACGCGGCCGGAGCCGGCCCCGGCCCGCGGGTGCGACTTGACCCGAGAAACGGGGTTGAGTAAGCTCTGCCCGCCGATCATCGGGGTTTAAAGGAGGAACCATGAGCCCGGAAATCAAGCCCTGGCCGGTCGTCTCGTCCAACCGGGTGATCTCGACCCGCATCTTTGACCTGCGCACCGACCGGGCCCTGAACCCGCGTACCGGCCGGGCCCACGATTTTACAGTCCTGGAGTCGACGGACTGGGTCAACGTCATCGCCCTGACCCCGGCCAGGGAGATGGTTCTCATCCGCCAATACCGCTTCGGCACCGGCCAGGTGACCCTGGAGATTCCGGGCGGGCTGATCGATCCAGGCGACACCCCGGCCGGGGCGGCCGTCAGGGAGCTCCAGGAGGAGACCGGCTTCCGGCCGGGCCGGGTCCGGGAGATCGGCCGGGTCAGGCCCAACCCGGCCTTCCTGAACAACACCTGCTACACCTTCCTGGTCGAGGACGCTCTCCGGGACGGTCCGGCCCGGCTGGAGCCGGCCGAGGACATTGCCGTGGAACTGGCCCCCCTGGAGGCGATTCCCGAGCTGGTCCGCAGCGGCCGGATCGATCACGCCCTGGTCCTCAACGCCTTCTTCTGGCTCCTCCTGGCCGACCTGCGGCCGGCCGGCTGAGCCGGCCCGGCCAGGGTTCAGCCGGCCGTTCTCCTGGCCACGGCGATGTACTGGCTGGGGTCGTCCAGAAAGTAGACCGGCTCAAAGGGGAAGGGGGCCAGGAGAACCCGCCACTCGGCCTGGTCGGGCAGGGGGTCGAGCCTGAAGTCCACGTGGCGCTGGAGCTTGCGGATGAAGTCCCGGCCCTCGGGGTGGGAGACGATCAGCCGGCCGCCCGGCCTGAGCATCCGGGCCAGGTTCCTCAGGGCGGCCGGTTTGTCGGCCACGTTGGAGAACATGGCGTTCATGAAGGCCGCGTCCAGCGAGGCCGGGGCCAGGTCCAGGTCGGCCACGTCGGCCAGGTGCCGTTCGACTCGGGGGTGCCGCTCGGCCAGGCGGGCGAGCATGTTGGGCGAGAGGTCGCAGGCGATGATCCGGGCCGGCCGGTAAGCCTCGATCAGGGGGATCAGGGCCCCGGTGCCCGAGCCCACGTCCAGGACGACCTGGCCAGGCTGGAGCCCGGCCGCGGCCACGATCTCCCCGAGGCGGCCGACGATCTCGTGGGGCAGAGGCTGGTCGAAGAAGTCAACCGCCTGGTCAAATGTGCGCCGCTGCTTGAGGTTGTGCCTCAGGCGCCGCCCGTCCGGCCCTCGACCGCTCACCCCTCCAGGTTACCCCCGGCCGGAGGGCCCGGTCAACCGGCCCGGGCCTCAGGCCGACGGCGTGAAATCGACCTCTTCAGCCTCCAGGACCTCCTCGGGCTCGACCCTTTCCCGGAACTGGTCGATCAGGTGGACCAGGCGGCCCCAGCGCCGCCGGCGCTCGTCGTCCTCCTCCCGCCAGCCCCTGAGGCAGAGGACCGGCTTGTCGACCCACTCCCCTGACCGGGGGTGCCTGAACCTGTCCTCTTCCGGGTCGTACTCGAGCCAGATGTCTTCCAGGACGAATTTGAGCATGGCCTAGATTTTCCTTTCGAATCTTCGGCCGGGCGTCCACTTCCGGGGCCAGGGGCCCAGGAGGCGGCCTAGGAAGCCGGCCGCCCAGCTCAGGTGCATGGCCGCGAAGGCCAGGCCGAGAGCCAGCCAGCCCCTGTACCCGTCGCCGCCAGCCCGCCCGTGGGGCAGGGCGGCCAGGGCCAGGCCGGCCAGGTAGGCCGCCGGAACAAGCAGGGCCGGGGGCCAGAAGAGGCCCCAGACCAGCGAGGCGGCCAGGCCCAGGAGCAGGAGCGGCGGAGCCAGCTGGCGGGGCGAGGTCAGCCGGCGGTGCTTGAGACTGGTGTAGGCCCGGCCCCGGCCGTAGTGATAGTACTGCCTGGCCAGCCGGCCCAGGCTGTCCCGGGGCTGGTAGGCCACCTGGAGGGCCGAGTCCAGGAAGACCCGGCCGCCGGCCCTTCTCAGGCGCAGGTTCAGCTCGGCGTCCTCGTTGGGGTGGGCCTGGGGGTCAAAGGGCCCGACCGTCTCGAAGATCTCGGCCGGAAAGGCGCCCAGGTAGAGGGTGTCCACCTCGCCCCTGAAGCCGCCCAGATGGAAGCGGGCGTCGCCCACGCCCAGGGGATGGCCCATGGCCGCGGCCGCGGCCCGGCCCCAGAGCCCCCGGCCCTGGGGGAGCATCATCCCGCCAGCGTTCTGGGCCCCGGTCTCTTCAAGCAGGCCCAGGAGCCCCTTGAGGTAGCCGGGCGGGTAGACGGCGTGGGCGTCGGCCCTGACCAGGTAGCGTCCCCGGGCCGCTTCTAGGCCCAGGTTGAGGCCGTGGGCCTGGAGTCGGGCCGGGTTGTCCACCAGGCGCAGGTTGGGGATGCGCCTGGCCGCCTCCTGGGCCCTCAGTCTGGTCGAGTCGGTGGAGCGGCCGTCGATGACCAGCCACTCGCACTCCGGGGCCAGCTCGGGTTCGAAGAGGCTGTCCAGGCAGGGCTCCAGCTCGTCCTCCTCGTTGAAGCAGGGGACGAGGACCGAGACCAGGGGCCGGTCCATCACCTGGACCCGGGCCCCAGGGCGACCACGCCGACGGTCTTGAGGATGATCTTCAGGTCAAAGAGGAGGGACATGTTCTTGACGTAGTAGAGCTCGTATTCCAGCTTGGTCAGGGCGTCCTCGACCGACTTGGCGTAGCCGAAGTTGATCTGGGCCCAGCCGGTCAGGCCGGGCCGGACCAGATGGCGGAGCTGGTAGTAGGGCAGCCGCTGGGCCAGGCTGGCCACGAACTCGGGCCGCTCCGGCCGGGGGCCGACCAGGCTCATCTCGCCGGCCAGGACGTTGACCAGCTGGGGCACCTCGTCCAGCCGGCAGGCCCTCAGCCAGCGCCCCACCCGGGTGATCCGGTCGTCGCCCTCGACGGCCCACTGGGGGCCGTTGGCCTCGGCCTGGCGGTCCATGGAACGGAACTTGATCAGCCGGAAGGGGGCGCCGCCCTGGCCCGTCCTGGTCTGGATGTAGAGGATCGGCCCGGGCGAGTCCAGCTTCACGGCCAGGGCGGTGAGGAGGGTCAGGGGCGAGAGGATGACCAGCAGGGCCCCGCCGAAGACGATGTCCACCAGCCTCTTGATCCGCCGGGTGACCTGGTGGGAGAGGAGGTGGAAGCCGCCCGAGGCCAGGAGCCACTCGTCGTCGATGTGCTCGGCCGGGATGCGCCCGGTCAGCCTTTCGTAGAGGGCCGGCATCTCCTCGCACTCCACCCCGGCCAGCTTGAGGGTCAGGAGCTGGCCGATCAGGGGCGGGGAGAGCTTGTTCTCGCTGGCCACGACGACCATCTCCACGCCGTGAGCCGCAGCCAGCTGGGCGACCTGTTCGGGCCGGCCCAGGATCGGCGGACCGGGCCACTGGTCGGCGGCCGGGCCGTCGGCGGCCAGCAGGCCGACGACCTCGTAGGGCTGGGCCTCGTCGGCCAGGACGTTGACGATGCTCCGGGCGGCCGGGCCGGCTCCGATGACCAGCAGGCGCTTGGAGCGCAGGGCGCGGGGCAGGAGGCCGATGAAGAGCAGCCGCCAGGTCAGGGTCCCGGCCGCGGCCAGGACGATCTGGAGGGCCAGCACGCCCCGGCCGTACCAGTGACTGGGCAGGACGTAGAAGATGAAGATGACGGCCACCAGGCCCAGGCCCATGGCGGCCAGCTGGCGGCTCAGGACGACCTGGCGGGTCCTGAGCACGCCCAGGTCGTAAAGATTGAAGACGTACATCGCCCCGACCAGGAAGAGCAGGCTCAGGCCCAGGCCCGAGAGGGGCACGTGGGCCGGCTTGAAGAAGGCGCCGAAGCGGATCATCACCGCCAGAAGAGAGGCCGCGACGATGATGATTACGTCTCCGGTCAGCAGGGCGAGCTGGTATCGGCGTCGACCGCTCACGGCCTGGCCATGATAGCAGACCTAGCGGCGGGGTCAATCGTCCCGACGGTATGGTCCGAGCTTGGCCGGGCCGGGGAGGCGCGAGCGTGTATAATGGACCGATCCAAAGGCAGGGAGGTGGGCTGGTGCGGCTGCTCCTGGTTGAGGACGATGAGAAGATGGCCGCCTTCATCGCCAAGGGGCTCAGGGAGGCGGGTTTCGCCGTTGATCAGGCCCTGAACGGGGAAGACGGCCTCCATCTGGCCCTGGGCCAGCCCTATGACGCGGCCGTTGTCGACGTCATGCTTCCCCGCCTGGACGGCCTGAGCCTAATCGAGGAACTCAGGCGCCAGGGGATTCAGACGCCGGTGATCGTCCTGAGCGCCAGGCACACGGTCGATGACCGGGTCAAGGGGCTGCAGGCCGGCGGGGACGACTACCTGACCAAGCCTTTCTCCTTCGCCGAGCTCCTGGCCCGAGTCCAGGCCCTGATCCGGCGGGCCACCCGGGCCGGCGAGCCGACCAGCCTCAGGATCGGGGACCTGACCCTGGATCTGCTCAGCCGGGAGGTCAGGCGGGCCGGCCGAGCCATCGAGCTCCAGCAGCGGGAGTTCGCCCTCCTGGAATACCTCATGCGCAACAGCGGGCGGGTCGTCTCCAAGACCATGATCATGGAGCACGTCTGGAACTACGACTTCGATCCCCAGACCAACGTGGTCGAGGTGCGCATCTGCCGCCTCAGGGACAAGATAGACCGGGGATTCAAGCCCCAGCTGATCCAGACCATTCGCGGAGCCGGATATGTCCTCAGGCCCGAGGAATAGGCTCGCCGCCACGGTCTCGGCCAGGCTGACCTTCTGGTACTCGCTGATCTCCATCGCCTCGCTGGCCCTTGCCTTCGCCGTGGCCTACCTGGTCATCGCCTCCGACCTCAGCCGGCGGATCGATCAGGATATGGCCGACGAAGCCAGGGAGTTCTCGACGGTCCTGGCCTCCCAGGGTCTCCAGGGCTTGAAGGCCTACATCAAACTCGAATCCGAATCGGCCAATCCACCTGAGGAGATCTACCAGGTCTTCGACTCTCAGGGTCGGCTGGTGGCCTCCTCTGATCCGGGGGCCTGGCCCGGCCGGCCGCCTCTCTCACCGGCCGACCTCAAGCGAGCCCTGGCCGGGTCGCCTGTATTCAGCACGATCTCTCTTCCGGGCCCGCTGAAGAAGGCCCGCCTCCTTTGCGCGGCCATCGGGCCAGGGCTGGTGCTCAGGATCGGCCAGTCCCTGGACGACACGGAGAGGCTCCTGAGCGAGCTGCGCCGCGTCTTCGGAGCGGTCACGGCCATAGGCCTCGTTCTGGCGGCCCTGGCCGGCTGGTTCATGGCCCGGCGGGCCCTCTCTGGGGTGGCCGCCCTGACCCGGACCGCGGCCGAGATCGGGCGCCAGGACCTGGAGAGCCGGGTCCCGGTCAGCGGGAGCGGGGACGAAATAGACGAGTTGGCCAGGACCTTCAACGCCATGCTCGACCGCATCCAGGGGCTGGTGGCGGGCATGAAGGAGATGACCGACAGCGTGGCCCACGACCTGCGCGGCCCGGTGGCCAGGATCAGGCTGGCCGCCGAGATGGCCCTCGAAGGGGGGACCGGCGGTCAGAAGCCGGCGGGAATGGCCGCCGCCGTTGTCGAGGAGTGCGATCAGCTCCTGGCCCTCATCAACACCACCCTGGCCATCTCCGAGGCCGAGGCCGGCCTGACCCGGCTGGAGACCGTCAGGCTCGACCTGGCCGGGCTGGCCCAGGAGGCGGCCGAGTTGTTCCGGCCGGTGGCCGAGGATAAGGGAATCGAGCTTCGGGTCGAGGCCTCGAGTCCCGCTGAGGTAGCCGGCGACCGGCGCAAGCTGCAGCGGGCCGTGGCCAACCTGCTGGACAACGCCATCAAGTACACCCCCCGAGGAGGGTCGGTCTCGGTTGGAGTGGTCCTCGAGGCCGGCCGGGTGGTTCTGAACGTGAGAGACAGCGGTCCCGGCATCCCCGAGGCGGACCTGCTCCGCATCTTCGATCGCTTCTACCGGGGCGATCAGAGCCGCTCCCAGCCGGGTCACGGTCTCGGCCTGAGCCTGACCCGGGCCTTTGTCTCTCTCCACCAGGGCCGAATTTCGGTGGCCAGCGCTCCCGGTCAGGGGAGCACATTCACGGTCAGCCTGCCGCGCCATTCAGCCGCCTGAACGATCCCGCCCGGATTACCCATCGGTAATCCTCAGGCAAGCCCCCCGTAATCTGGCCGGAGTAAGAACTCACAGTCGGCTCTGGTGCCCCAGCCCGGGGTTGCCGGGGCCGGCTGAGGAGGTAAGCGGCCGTGTCCGAGCAGATGGTCCTCAGAGGCGGGTTCGGCCAGGTCCGGGAAACTCCCGGGGTTGGCGCGGTCTGGACCAGTGACTGGCTGGCCCGGCTGGCCCCGCTTCTGGGCCTCGGCCGCGACCAGCCGGAGCGGGACCTCAACCGGCGCCTGTCAGGTTATCCCCGGAACGCCAACTACAAGGTCTGGCACCGCGGCTTCGTTCCCGGCTCGAAGCTCCTCCAGAGGTGGCGGCGGGTCCGCTTCCTCTACCCCGAGCCGCTGGACAGCCTCCTGGACATCGGCTGCTCCCGGGGCTTCTACGTCCTGGAGGCGGCGCGCCGCCCCACCTGCCGCCTGGCCGTGGGCATTGACGCCGACCCCGGAGCCATTGCCCTGGCCTCGGAGGTCAAGGATCTGTGCGGTCAGAGAAAAGCCAGTTTCCACCTGGCCGGTCTTGAGGATTTGGCCGCGGATCCGCTCTCCTTCGGCGGACCCTTCCAGACCGTTCTCCTGCTGAACACCTACCACTACATTTTCTGGGGCAGCGCCAAGAAACCCGAGGCTCTGCCGGATCATCGGGCCATATTCGCCAGACTGGCCCGCCTCTGCCGGGGCCGGCTCATCTTCTCCGGGCCCCTGGACCTGAAATCCTGCCCCGAGCCGGTCAGGCGGCGGGCCGGCCGGGGCTCGGGATCGGGCTACAACCGGGACGCTTTCCTGGAGGCGGCGGAGAGGTTCTTCAAAGTCCGGGTCCTCAGCGGTCTGGAAAAGAGCGGTAAGAGGCCCTTGCTGCTGATGGAAAGGCTCGCCGCTTGAGGAGTCGTTCCGTGAGCCGGCCGGAAAGGCGAATCGCGGTCGGTGGAGTTCACCGGGGGAAATGAAAAAGAGAAACCCGACCATCTGCTTGATCGCCCTGATCCTCCTCGCCCTGCCCGGGTCGGGCCTGGCCGAGATGATCAGAACGCCCTGGCTCCAGGCAGTCGGCCAGTCCAGCGCCTTTGTCCTGGTTGAAGACACCGACTCGCTGCCCCTGGCCGTGGACTACGGCCCGACCGGGCATTTCGGCCTCACCGCCCTGAGCCAGAGCCAGAAGCGGACCTCGGCCGATACCCTGGTCCACCACGTCAGGCTTGACGGTCTTCTGCCGGCGACCGTTTACCGCTATCGGGCCAGGGATATTGCCGGGGTCTCAACCGAATACACCCTCAAGACCGCTCCCGGCTCCGACGAGCCGGTCCGCTTCGCCTGGGCGGCCGACTCGAGGGGAAACCCGCGGGTATTCAACCTCATCGCCGGCCTGATGGCTCAGTTCCGGCCCGATTTTGTCCTCCACGGCGGGGACGTTGTGGACAGCAACAGCTACCGCTGCTGGGAGCAGCAGTTCTTCGTGGCCAACTGGTCTCAGATGATCAGCCGGGTTGCCTTCTACCTGGCCCCGGGAAACCACGAGGGCTGGAACACTCAGGTCCAGGCTTTCACCCAAGCCCCTGCCTCGTCCTCTGGCTGCCGGGGCTACTATTCCTTTGATTACGGGCCGGTCCACTTTCTGGTTCTGAACACCGAGCTGGATAGAGGGCCGGGCAGCGCTCAGTATCGATTCGCCGCCAGCGACCTGGAGGCTTCGGGGCAGCCCTGGAAGATCGTCATCGCCCACAAGCCGGCCTGGTCGGTCGGCCAGCACGGCGGGGATGAGCAGATGCAGCGGCTGACCGACGATGTCTTCGAGACCAACGGCGTGAGCCTGGTCATCGCCGGCCACAATCACTTCTACCAGCGCTGCTATCGGGACGGCATCCACCATCTGACCATGGGCTCGGCCGGGGCCGATCTCCACGACCCCGGCCGGGCCTGGTACGTCCGCCGGTCGGCCAGGTCTTACCACTGCGGCCTCTTCGAGGCCACGCCGCGCCGCCTGAACCTCACCGTCCTGGATGAGTCTGGCCACCCGATAGACTGGCTGGAGTTGACCCGCTAGGACCCGGGCGAGGGTCTGGCACCGCCTGCTGACCCGCAAGGCCGCCTGAAAGCCTCCTTGAAATCCGGCCTGGGGAAATGTATCTATTTTAGACAGTCGAATCAGCTTGACCCGAGGAGATGAGAGTGAGGAGTCTCGCCTTGGGACTGCTGGCTCTGGTCCTGACCGGCCTGGCCGGGCCCGGCTCGGCCGAGATGGTCAGGCCGCCCTGGCTCCAGGCGGTCGGCCAGGCCAGCGCCTACGTCCTGGTTGAAGACACGGCCCGGCTGCCCCTCCAGGTGGAGTACGGCCCGGGCCAGAACTACGGCTTCAGGGCGAGGACTGAAAGCCTGGAGCAGGCTTCGGTTGAGACTCAGGTCCACAACGTCAGGCTGACCGGGCTTCTGCCGGCCACGGTCTACCACTATAGGGTCAGGGATTTCGACGGCCTCTCGGCCGGCTACAGCTTCGAGACCGCTCCAGCCTCGGCCGGACTGGTCCGCTTCTCATGGGCGGCCGACTCGCGGGGGAATCCCAACGTCTTCAACCGCATCGCCGGCTTGATCGCCGAGGGGCAGCCCGACTTGGTCCTTCACGGCGGCGACGTCGTTGACAGCAACCTCTACCGCAACTGGGACCGGGAGTTATTCGTCCCCGAGTGGAGCCGGCTGATCAGCCGGGTTCCCTTCTACCTGGCCCCGGGAAACCACGAGGGCTGGAACTCCCAGGCCCGGGCCTTCATCCAGGCCCCGGACTCGGCCTCGGGCCGCCAGGACTATTACTCCTTTGACTACGGCCCGGTCCATTTTCTGGTTCTCAACACCGAACTGGACCTGGGGCCGGGCAGCGCCCAGTATCGCTTCGCCGCCAGCGATCTCGAGACTTCGGAGCAGGCCTGGAAGATCGTCGTCGCCCACAAGCCGGCCTGGTCGTCCGGCCACCACGGCAGCAACGCTCAAATGCGGCGGCTGAGCGACGAGGTCTGCGAGCCCAACGGCGTGAGCTTGGTCATCGCCGGCCACAACCACTTTTACCAGCACTGCTTTGTGAACGGCATCCACCACCTGACCATGGGCTCAGCCGGGGCCGATCTCCACGACCCGATCCAGGCCTGGTACGTCCGCAAGTCGGCCAGGTCTTACCACTGCGGCCTCTTCGAGGCGAGGCCGCACCGCCTCAGTCTGGTCATCTCCGATGATTATGGCCGCCCCATGGACCGAGTGGAGTTGACCCGCTAAGGCCCGCGGGCAGGCCTGCCCCGAGCTTCGGCCCGGGTTCGAGGACGCTGGGCTGGCGCCGATGAGGGAAGGCTATAAGAGGGAGGCCGGCCCGGACTCCAGGCTTCGAGAGGGCGGAGCGCTGACCGCTCCACGGCGGCCCTCCGGGCGCGGCGGGCCGCTTGCCTTGAGCCGGGAGCCCTCCCTTGGACCGGAATCGGAGTCAGGGGCGAGCCCCGAGGGGCCGCCCCTGAACTCTAGTCCGAGTTGGTCTTGCCCTTGAGGAGCTTGGAGGGCCTGAAGCTCAGGTTGGGCCGCGGTGACAGGGTCCGCACCAGACCGCTGACCGGGTCGCGGCCGCGCCGGGCGGCCCGGGTTTTGATCTCGAAACGGCCGAAGCCTGAGATCTTGACCGGTTCGCCTCCCACCAGGGCCTCCTTGATCTGATCGAAGACTCCGGAGACGACCGCTTCGATCTGATGGCGGGGCAGGCCCAGTTCTTCCTTGAGAATGTCAATCATCTTGGTCTTGGTCATTTTCTCAACCGTCCGTTGGTGTGCTCTAGAAGGTGTGCTGTCAGCCGCCCGTGGAGCGGCAGGATTTCTTCTTCGGTTAAGGTCTTCTCGGGCGAGCGGTAGCGCACCCGGAGTCCGATGGACTTCTCGTCCGCCTGGAGCGGCTGGCCCTGGTAGAGGTCAAAGATGACCGTCTCCACGATCAGTGGATCGTCGATTTCGGAGGCCCATTCGAGTATGCGGCCGGCCGGCAGGTCGCGCTCGACCACCAGGGCCAGGTCGTGGGTGATGGAGGGGAAGCGGGGCAGGGGGCTGAAGGCCGGCTGGAGCCGGCTGGTCAGCTCCACGAGCGTCTCGGCCGAGAGATCAAAGGCCCAGACCGGCTCCTTGAGGTCAAAGGCCTCCAGGACCGTGGGGTTGAGCTGGCCCAGGCGGCCTGCCGAGGTCTGGCCCAGCCAGACCTCGGCCGCGGCGCCGGGCAGATACTCGCTGGCCTGGACCGGCCGGAAGTCGGCCCCCTTGAGGCCGAGGCCGTCCAGGACGCGCTCGACCAGGCCCTTGAGATCCCAGAAGTCGACGCCCTCGCCCCGGTCGTACCAGGCCACCGGCTGCCGCCGGCCGCAGATGAGTCCGGCCAGGTGGCATTCCTCCTGGGGCAGCTCGCCCTGGCCCCGAGGGTAGAAGACGTTGCCCCACTCGAAGATCCTGACCGGCCAGGTCCCCTGGCGCAGGTTGTAGGCCAGGTTCGAGATCAGGCCGTGGAGGAGGCTGGTTCTCAAGGCCGCCTGGTCCTCGGAGAGGGGGTTGAGGAGCGGCACCTGGCGGCCGCGGCGGTCCTGTTCACTCCAGCCGAAGGTCCGGGCCGAGGTGGCCGGGATGAAGGAGTAGGTGATGATCTGATACAGACCGGCCGTGGTCAGCAGGGGCCTGATCCGGTCGCGGAGCTGATCCAGGGCCGGCTTGGCCTCGGCCGCTCCGGTCATGGGCGGCAGGGTGATGGGGACCTCGTCGTAGCCGTGGAGCCTGGCCACCTCCTCGATCAGATCCACCTCCCGGGTCAGATCCGGCCGCCAGGTCGGGACCTCGACCCGGATCAGGCCGTCGCTGACCCCGGCCTGGACCTGAATCGAGTTGAGGTGTCCGGCCATGGCCTCGGGGCTTAAGGAGGTGCCCAGGAGGGCGTTGCAGCGCTCGGGCCTGAGGGTCAGCCTTGGCGGCTCCAGGCGCTTGGGGTAGACGTCTATCAGGCCGGGGTGGACCCGGCCTCCGCCCAGCTCGTTCATCAGCCGGGTGGCCCGCCGGAGAGCCTTGATCAGACCCTCGTAGTCCATGCCCCTCTCGAAGCGATAGGACGCCTCGGTGCTCAGACCCAGGCGGGTCGAGGTCCGGCGGATGGAGGTCGGGTCGAAGTAGGCCGCCTCGATGAGGACCCGCTCGGTCTCGGCCACCACCTCGGAGTTGAGGCCGCCCATTATTCCGGCCAGGCCCACGGCCCGTTCGGCGTCGCAGATGAGGAGCGCGTCCTTGTCCAGGCGGCGGTGCTGGCCGTCCAGGGTGGTGAAGACCTGGCCGTCTTTGGCGCAGCGGACCTCGATCCGGCCGCCCTCGAGGCGGTCGAAGTCAAAGGCGTGCAGGGGCTGGTTCATCTCCAGGAGGATGAAGTTGGTCACGTCGACCAGGTTGCTGATCGGCCTGACCCCTCCGGAAATGAGGCGGTCGCGCATCCACCAGGGCGAGCGGCCGACCTTGAGGCCGGAGAGGAGGCTGGCCGCGTACCGGGGGCACAGCTCGGGCTCGTGGACGATCACCGCGGCCACCTGGTCGGCCGGCGGGCCCGACTCAGGGTAGTTCAGCTCCGGACAGACGGCCTCGGTGCCGCAGATGGCCGCCGCCTCCCGGGCCAGGCCCAGGACCGAGGCGCAGTCGCCCCGGTTGGGGGTCAGGTCGACCTCCAGCAGGTAGTCCTCGAATCTGATCAGCTCCTCTAGGGGCGTGCCCGGCCGGGTCTTGGGGTCGAGCTCGAGGAGGGCCGAGTGATCCTCGGACAGGCCCAGCTCGTCCTCGGCCAGGAGCATGCCCCGGGACTCGACCTCGCGGATGAGACTCTTCTCGACCTTGACGCCTCCGGGCAGCCTGGCCCCGACCAGGGCCAGGGGCGAGATCATCCCGGGCCAGAGGTTGGGCGCGCCGCAGACCACGTTCAGTTCCTGGCCGCCCGCCTCGACCCGGCAGACCTTGAGCCGGTCCGAGTTGGGGTGCGGCTCCACGGCCACTAGCCGGGCCGCGACCACCCCCTCGGGCCTGGCCTCGTAGCGCGGCCAGGCCTTGGCCTCCAGGCCGGCCATGGTCAGGCGCTGGGCCAGCTCCTCGGGCTCCAGAGTGAGCTTCACGTACTCGGCCAACCAATTCAGGGAGCAGAGCAATCGGGCCCCCTTGCCTAAAACTGGCTCAGGAATCGAAGGTCATTGTCGAAAAAGAGGCGCAGGTCATTGACGCCGTACTTGAGCATGCAGATTCTCTCCATGCCCATGCCCCAGGCGAAGCCGGAGACCTCCTCCGGGTCGTAGTCCACGAAGCCGTAGACGGCCGGGTCGACCATGCCGCTGCCCAGGATCTCCAGCCAGCCGGTCCCGGAGCAGACGCGGCAGCCCTTACCCTGGCAGATGACGCAGCCCATGTCCACCTCGGCCGAAGGCTCGGTGAAAGGGAAGAAGGAGGGTCTGAACCTGAGGGGCACTTGGGGGCCGAACATCTCGTGGACGAAGAAGGTCATGGTCCCCTTGAGGTCGGCCAGGGAGACGCCCTTGTCCACCAGCAGCCCTTCGCACTGGTGGAACATGGGCGAGTGGGTGGCGTCCGAATCGCGGCGGAAGCACTTGCCCAGGCAGATCATCCGGACCGGCGGCCTCTTCTGCTCCATGGTCCTGATCTGGACCGGCGAGGTGTGGGTCCTGAGCAGGGTCTCGGCCGACAGGAAGAAGGTGTCCTGCATGTCCCGGGCCGGGTGGTCTTTGGGGAAGTTGAGGGCCTCGAAGTTGTAGTAGTCGGTCTCGGCCTCCGGCCCCAGTCTCGACTCGAAGCCCAGGCGGCCGAATATCTCGGCGACCTCGTCCATGATCCGCGTGATCGGGTGGCTGGTGGCCAGATAGCCCCGCCGGCCGGGCAGGCTGACGTCGATGGCCCTCCGTTCCCGATCCGCCCGGGCGGTCAGCTCGGCCCGGCGGGCCTTGAGGGCGTCCTCCATTTCCCGGCGGGCCTGGTTGGCCGCCTGTCCGAAGGCCGGCCGCCGCTCCGGCGGCAGGGAACCGGTGGCCCTGAGCAGTTGGGTCAGCTCGCCCTTGCGGCCCAGATAGGCCAGACCGATTTGTTCCAAGGCGGCCTGAGAATCCGCTCCGGCCGCGGCCGCCAAGGCGGCTTCCTTGACTTGGATGAGTTTCTCTTCCACCCTCGGCCCCGGCCCCGGCTCTCAGGCGCCCAGCGCTTGTCTGGCCAGGCCGGCCAGCTGGCTGAAGGCCTTGGGGTCGGCGGCGGCCAGATCGGCCAGAACCTTGCGGTCCATCTCGATGTTGGCCGCCTTGAGCCCGGCCATGAACCGGGAGTAGCTCATCTCGTTGGCCCTGGCCGCGGCGTTGATGCGGACGATCCAGAGCCGGCGCATCTCGCGCTTGCGCTGCCGGCGGTCGCGGTAGGCGTACTTGCGGGCCCGGTCAACCGACTCCTGGGTCATCCGGCTCAGGTTCTTGCGCGAGCCCCAGAAGCCCTTGGCCGCCTTGTGAATTTTCTCGATGCGCCGCCTCTTGGCGGAAGCGCCCTTTACCCTGGGCATGGTTAATCTCTCCTCAAGACTTAGGCGTAGGGCAAGAGGCGCTTGATGGAGCGCATGTCAGCGACGTCGATCAGCCCGCTCTTTCTCAAGCCCCGTTTGCGCTTGGTCGTCTTCTTGCTCAGGATGTGGCTCAGGTTGCACTTTTTGTGCTTGACCTTGCCCTTGCCCGTCAGTTTGAACCGCTTGGCCGCGCCGCGGTTGGTTTTTAGTTTGGGCATGCTCAACCTTTCTCGTCAGGGGCCGACCGGCCGGCGGGCCGGCTAGCCCGATTGACTCTGCTTGGGCGTCACCACCAGGGACATGTTGCGTCCCTCCATCTTGGGCAGAGTCTCCAGTTGGCCCAGATCCTGAAGCTGCTGGGCGAACCGCAGCAGCAGGTCCCGGCCTCTCTCGGTGTAGGCCATCTCCCGGCCCCGGAACATCATCGAAACCTTGAGCCGGTTGCCCTGCTCCAGAAACTGGCGGGCCCGGCGGAGCTTGACCTGGATGTCGTGCTCCTCGGTCTTGGGCCGGATCTTGATCTCCTTGATCGTCACCTGGCTCGATTTCCGGCGCGCTTCCTGGACCTTCTTGGCCTGAGTGTACTTGTAGCGGCCGTAATCCATTATGCGGCAGACCGGCGGGTCCGAGCCCGGCGCCACCTCGACCAGATCGAGAGCCTCGACCCTGGACTTCTCCAGGGCCTCCTCGACGGGCATTATGCCCAATTGGCTGCCGTCCGAACCGATGAGCCGGACGGTGCGCGCCCTGATCTGATCATTGATCGCAACCCTCTTTTCGGCTATGCCCTCACCTCCTTGTCCGAGAAGCGCCGTCCCTGCATCTAGATGCTGACCCTCGACTCGGATTGGACGCGTTCGATGAAGGCCTTGACCTCGGTCAGGCCCAAGTCCTCTCCGTCTCGGGTCCTCAGGGCAATCTGGCCCGCTTCGGCCTCCCTGTCGCCGACTACGAGCATGTAAGGTACTTTCTGGAGCTGGGCCTCCCTGATCTTGTAGCCCAGCTTCTCGTTGCGCGAATCCAGTTCAACGCGCAGTCCGGCCTCGGCCAGCTCGGCCTGGAGCCGGGCGCAGTATTCAGCCACCCGGTCGGTCACCGAAAGGATGACCGCCTGGACAGGAGCCAGCCAGACCGGGAACTTGCCCGCGTGGTGCTCGATGAGCACGCCGATGAAGCGCTCCAGGGAGCCGAGAATGGTCCGGTGGAGCATGACTGGCCGATGTTCTCTACCATCGGGGCCAATATACGTCAAGTCGAAGCGCTCGGGCAAGGTAAAGTCACATTGGATGGTCCCAGTTTGCCAGCTCCGGCCCAGGGCATCGGTCAGGTGGAGGTCGATCTTGGGCCCGTAAAAGGCGCCGTCGCCCTCGTTGACCCGGTAGTCCAGCTCCTTGTCCTGAAGGGCCTGGATCAGGGCCCTGGTGGCCAGGTCCCAGTCCTCGTCGCTGCCGATGGACTTCTCCGGGCGCGTGGCCAGCTCTAAGCGGTAGTCGAAGCCGAAGACGGCCATCATGTCGGCTTCCAGGTCCAGAATGGCCTTGATCTCGACGTTGGCCTGCTCGGGGGTGCAGAGGATGTGGGCGTCGTCCTGGGTGAACTGGCGCACCCGGGGCAGGCCGTGGAGGACGCCGGATTTTTCGTGGCGGTGGACCACGCCCAGCTCGAAGTAGCGCTGGGGCAGATCGCGGTAGGAGCGCTTCTTGCTCTTGTAGATGAGCATGTGGGCCAGGCAGTTCATGGGCTTGACGCCGTAGCTCTCGCCCTCGATCTCGCAGAAGTACATGTTCTGGCGGTAGTTGTCGAAGTGGCCCGAACGCTCCCAGAGGTCTCGCTTGAGAAGCTGCGGCCCGATGACGATCTGATAGCCGCGCTTCAGGTGCCAGCGCTTCTCGTTGTCCTCGATGATCGTCCGCAGCAGGGCGCCCTTGGGGTGCCAGACGACCATGCCCGGCCCGATCTCGTCGTGGAAGCTGAACAGGTCCAGCTCCTTGCCCAGCTTGCGGTGGTCGCGGCGCTTGGCCTCCTCCAGGTTGTGGAGGTGCTTCTTGAGCTCTTTGGCCTGGGAAAAGGCGGTCCCGTAGATGCGCTGGAGCATCCGGTTGCGCTCGTCTCCCCGCCAGTAGGCCCCGGCCGTGGAGAGAAGCTTGAAGGCCTTGATCCGGCCCGTGGAGGGGACGTGGGGGCCCCGGCAGAGATCGGTGAAGCTTCCCTGGGTATAGAGGGAGACCTTGTCCTCGGGCTTGAGCTCCATGTCCTGGAGCAGTTCGACCTTGTAGCCCTCGCTCTCGGCCTTGAAGCGCTCGATGGCCTGGCCGACGCTGACCTCCTGGCGGCTGAAAGGCAGGTCGGCGGCGATGATCTCGGCCATCCTGGCCTCTATCTTGTCCAGGTCCTCGGGCTTGAAGGGGGTGGGCACGTCGAAGTCGTAATAAAAGCCGTTCTCAATGGCCGGGCCGATGGCCACCCTGGCCTCGGGGAAGAGGCTCTTGACCGCCTCGGCCATGACGTGCGAGGTCGAATGGCGAAGTATCTCCAGGCCCTCGGGGCTGTCGGCGCCGACCGGTTCCAGGCGGGCGTCGGCCTCAAGGGGCTGGCTCAAGTCGACCAGCCGGCCGTCGAGCCTGGCCGCCAGCCAGGGGCCGCCCTTAAGTCCGGCCAGGACCTGGCCCGCCGGGGTTCCCTCGGCGACGTCGATCTCTTCTTGGCCGGTCAGGCTCACCCGCACGGACAAGACTCACTTCCTCCCCAAGAAAAAGACAGCGGCAGACTAAACCGCCGCGTTCCACGCTCCGGCCGCCTGACGAGCCCTCCGGGGCTCATCTGGTAGGCGCGCCGAGATTTGAACTCGGGACCTCTACCGTGTCAGGGTAGCGCTCTCCCCCTGAGCTACGCGCCTAAAGGTAACGCCCTAAATAACAGGCCGTTGGGGCATTGTCAACCTCGTTATCCTTAAATTTTAAGGCCTCGGGCCGGCCTAGGGGGGCCGGCCGGCCCGACCGAAAATTATGACTAGTCCAGGCGGCCTTGGCCGGCCGGATGACCGGACCCAGACCCCCAGCATACGGGGCTCTGAGTGGTCTGATTGCGGTCAGGCGGGAGGCTCGTGAAAATTTCCCTTGCGCATCCACTAGATATGGTTTATAGTCTGATCAAATATACCACCAGATGCGATTCCTGGATCTGTTCGGAGAAGTGAAGGACTCGAGACCGTATTCAGCCAAACCAGTCGGGTTTTCCAGGCTAAAAGTCTGGGTGGCCGCGGCCCTAATAATGTTCTGGCCGGCGGCTGTCCAGGCTCAGATCCTGGCCGTCAAGGTGGCCAGAGCCAACTTCCGGGCCGGCCCCTCCACCAAGCAGCGGATCCTGTTCTCGGCCAGCAAGTACTATCCGGTCAAGGTGGTCGGCCGGAGCAAGGGCTGGTACAGGGTCAAGGACTTCGAGAACGACGTGGCCTGGGTCTTGAGCCGGCTCTTGGGCCAGCTCAGATGCGTGGTCGTCAAGGTCAAGGAGGCCAACATCCGCCAGCAGCCGACCACCAAGGCCCGCGTCATCTTCACCGCGGCCAACGGCGCCGCCTTCAAGGTTCTGAAGAAATCCGGGGACTGGCTCAGGGTCCTCCACGCCGACGGCAGCAAGGGCTGGGTCCACCGCAACCTGACCTGGGGGGCGCCCTAGGCTGACCGGCGCGGCCTTGTTTTCTCTATATTGTATTCTTTAATCCATACAACACCAGATAGAGTAATTATCGAGCCGGCCGCGGCCCTTTCCCCTTGACCTGGGGCGCGGTCATGGCGGAGAATTGGGTCAGTTTGGTGGAGGTGCCCATGGAGCCGGCTGATCTGGCCAGGACGCGGGAAGAACTTGTCGAATTGATCGAGACCGTGATCGAGGGCCTGACCGCCCTGGAAGAGGCCAGCCAGGGCCTAGACCCCTTCCTGGCCGAGTCGGCGGCCGTCTGCTCCGACCTGAGCCAGGAGATCGAGACGACCGGCCTGACCAAGTCCGGTCTGGAGTCTCTGCTCAACGCCTACGCCACCCGCTACCCGGCCGCGGCCGAGACCATGGAGGACGCGGTCCGTTTCAGGGAGATCGTCCAGGAGAAGGAAGAGACACTGGCCGGCCTGGAGGACCGCCTCAAGGCCAAGCTGAAAGACCTGGAGGAACTGATCGGGGATTTGGACCGGGCCGGCGACCAGGCCGAGGCCGACCTGGCTCGGCTGGACGAGGCCCTGGCCCGGATCAAGGAGGCCAGGCTGGCCAGCCGGGAGCGCCTCGAGAGGGACCGGGCCAAGGTCTCATCTCTGCTCGGCCGCTTCTCCAAGCTGGCCGAGACCGGCGAGGCCAGGGAGCGGATCAACCTGCCCCCGGAGACCATTGACTCCGTTGTGGACGAGGTCCTGGATCGAGTCCTGCCCCCCGGAGTCAGCCGCCAGGAGGTCCTCTCTCAGGTGGCCGATTCAATCGTCGATGAGGAACTGAAACGGATTCTGGCCGGGAAGCTGGAGAGTTAGCCCCGTTTTCCGGCCCGGACCGGCTGTCAGTTGGGCGGGAGTGCGGACCAGCCGGCGGCTAGCTGGGCGAAGCTGACCTGGCCCAGGGTCGACTCCAGGGTTTTCTGAATGTCCCGCCAGACCGGGTGGACCGGGCAGATCGGCTGCTGGTGGCACAAGCCCGGCTCCAGGAGGCATTTGTTGACCGCCAGGGGGCCCTCGACCGCCCTGAGGACGTCGAGGAGGGTGATCTCCTCGGCCGGCCGGGCCAGGCTGAAGCCGCCGGCCGAACCCTTGTAGGAGCGGACGATGCCGGCCAGGCTGAGGCGCTGGAGGATCTTGGACAGGAAGCTCACCGGTATGGCCTGGGCCTCGGCCACGCTCTCCCGGCCCGAGACCTGGCCGTTGGGCTGGGCGGCCAGATAGAGCACCGCCCGGATGGCGTATTCTCCAGCCCGAGTCAGTCTAATCAAGGCTGGTTTGCTTTCGGTTCCTCATTAGTTAATCTCGCCGAATAGGCACCAAAACCACAATACTCCCCAAAGTGGACCTGTCAAGTCCCATTTGTCCTCAATTCTTCTCGGGGTCGAAGCGGCCGTCGAGAATCTCGGTCAGGACTCCGCCCAGTTTGGCCGGCGGCTGGATGAAGGCGTAGCGGTTGCCCAGGAGGCGGCGGGGCTCCCGGTCAATGGTCGCCTCGCCCCGCCGGTGGAGCTCCCCAAGGCCTGCGACCACGTCCTCGACCCGGTAGGAGATGAGGAAGACACCCTCGCCCCGCCGGGCGATGAACTTGGCCACCTCGCCGCTGCCGTCCAGGTCCTCCATCAGCTCCAGGGCGACTTCACCCAGGTAGTAGCGGGCCACCCGGATCTTCTCGCTTTCGGAGACGTACTCCAGGGCCAGCTCCAGGCCCAGGGTTTCCTCGTAGGCCCGCCGGGCCTCTTTAAGGTCCCGGACGGCGATGCAGAGGTGGTCGATGGCCGTGGCTTTCATGGGGGTCTCCTTCCGGGTAGGGAATCGCCGGCGCGGAAAAAGCACCTATTGGGAAATTCAGCCGGTTACACGGAGCACATTGTAAGTGAAACAGGCTGTCAAAGCTGCCGCCACACCCGGAACCCCTCGCCGCACTACACGCCGATAAGTTGAGCCGCATGCGCCCAATGAAAACAGTATTGTAGCCCAACATCCTTGAAATCTTTTGCCAAATCTTCGTTGAGCTGGTTTGATTTTTTGCCAAAGCAATAATCCTTTGTGTTCGAACTAAGGAAAACTAAAGGCTCCGAGAATCCGTTCTCGGTAAGTCGATGGGATAACTCCAGATACTCTTCGATGATGATCGAGTCTTTGATCTTGCCTTTTCGCGCAGGGGGTCGACAGGCGGCGGCTCTCAACGTAGCTCTAAGTTTAAGGTCATCAGTTCCTTCGATAATTGCTGAAGCTAAAAGCAATGATTCGGCCAATTGTTTGAGTCTTGGAGCGAGATTTAACTCAGCTATCGAGACCGGATGAGCCGCTTCACCACTCTCGAACGAGCCATGCGCCGCCCAAATTTGCCGAGAGGACCGGTCAAAACTTGTGAGGAATTTCCGTAGCTGAATCACCGCACTGCAGAGGTTTTCGCAAAATTCGTCTGGAATTCGGGATGAACTCACCAAGAAACAACCGGCCGGCGTGCTGACGGCGTTGGCTGCAATGCGTTGAACGAACGGAACTATCTCCGCTTGGTGCCTTGCAGGGGCTCTAATAACATCTAGAATCGAGCAAGTGTCCAGCATTAGTACGGGTAAGGGATTCTTTAGTATCCCAGCAGTGACTTCGCTAATGGCGACCGGGCTCGTCATTTCGCACTCCATCATAATAACGGAGTAAATCAAGAGCGAGGTCATATTCGATTGCTAATTCAGTCGCCCTATCCGGCGGCCACTTTTCTTCTTCGATTAACAAGCGTTCCAAAGTCTCCGCATCAACGCGAAGTTTAAGCATATGCGCCGTGGTGATGAAAGCGAGCCACCTATCTCTATCACTGGGATGGGCCGATCCGGTGGACCTGTTAGCCAACTGTGAGAACGCCCGGAACTTGGCCGCAGCGTCTTCTTTCAGTACGTCCTCTATTGTCTGCTTTGCATCAGTCATTTCAACATCTGCCGGCGCTTCTTCCTGAGTCGGTTGCACAACATCTGCGACGAATGACTCAAGGATGGCGTTGTATTGGCTATAAGACAATTTGTCTATTTTTCGCGGAACGATGTTTGCTACCTCAAGAGCATTTGTTGCGCTCGGCGCCAGCCATAGTAGGGCGGGCGGTAAGGGCTCATGCCCAGCGAAGGCGAAACAAAACATTTTTGTTTGGGAAGCCCGTAAGAAAGTCTCGCGTTCTTCGACAAACTTTTGTCTTTTCCAGAAGCCAGTCGCCTGTTTATTTAAAATATTGATATAGTCTTCCACGCCCATGTTTGACGGTGAAATTAGAAGTTGTCGGAATACTTCCATTCCAAAGCCTCCTCATTAATCATTCAGACTTATGTTTGTCCAGCGCCGCCACGATCTTCTCCGGGGTGATGGGGAAGTCCTTGAACCAGATCCCGGTGGCGTTGCAGACGGCCGCGGCGTAGGCCTGGGCCGCGGACATGGCGATGGACATGCCCGCCTCCTTGGCCCCGTATGGCCCGGTCGGGTCCAGGGTCTCGACGATGATCGGGGTGATGGGCGGCATGTCCGCGGCCAGGGGCAGCTTGTACTCCAGCTGGTTCGGGTTCATGACGTGTCCGCCGTGGAAGCGGTGGGCCTCGGCCAGCATTCCGCCCTGGCCGCCCATGGCCACCGAGCCCTCGAACTGGCCCTCCACGATCATCGGGTTGATGGCGAAGCCGCAGTCCTGGGCCGCGACCACGTTGAGGACCTTGACCTTGCCCGTCTCCGGGTCCACCTCCACCTCGGCCACGGTGGCCCCGAAGGAGAAGGTCTCGGAGAGCTGGCCCTCGGGCTTCCTGACCCACTCCCGGGTGTGGTCCACCTTGGGGGCGAAGTGGCCCCGGCCCATGACCGGCCGGCCCTGGATGAGGGCCAGGCGGACCACCTTGGCCAGGGGCAGGCTCACGTCCGGGCTGCCCTTGACCGTGATCCTGCCGTCCCTGAGGAGGAGGTCGTCCAGGTTGGCCTCGAACTCGCCGGCGGCCACCTCGAAGAGCTGCCGCTTGGCGTCCTGGGCGGCCAGGCGGACGGCGTTGCCGGCGGCGAAGGTGGTCACCATGGAGTAAGCCCCGGGGTCGTTGGCCGTGACCTGGGTGTCGGCCGAGATGAGCTCGATGTCCTGGATCCGGAGGCCCAGCTCCTCGGCAGCCACGGTCAGGAGCATCATGTCGTTGCCCTGGCCGTTGTCCACCGCCCCGGAGATGACCGTGGCCCCGCCGTCCTCGTTGAATTTGACAAAGGCCTGGGAGCCGCCCCTGATGCCTAGGGGGAAGCCGGTCTGGACCGAGTTGGTCCCCAGGCCGATCCCCCGCCATCTGGGCAATTTACCATATTTTTCCGGCCAGCCGGCCGCGGCCGTGGCCTTGGCGATGCACTCCTTGAGGCCGCAGGACTGGACCAGGGACTTGGTCGGGGTGTACTCGCCGGGATCCCTTGAATTTATGAGCCTCACCTCAACTGGGTCTTTGCCCAGTTCCTCGGCGAGGCGGTCCAGCTGGGTGTCCACGCCGCAGGCGAAGGCCCGGCCGTGGACCCGGATCATGCCCCGGATGGGCTTGTTGGTGTAAACGCGGTAGCCGTTGTAGCGGACGTTGGGCAGCTTGTAGGTCTGCTCCATGCACAGGAAGGGCACAGAGGTGGCGATGGGCCCGGTCGAGGAGTAGGCCCCGCCGTCCATGTAGCAGGTTATCTCCCGGGCCAGGACAAGGCCTTGGCGGTCGACGCCGGTCTTGATGGTCGTGACCATGGAGTGGCCCTGGCGGGTGGCGATGGTGTTCTCCTCGCGGCTGTAAGCGAGTTTGACCGGGCGGCGGTTGCGCAGGGCCAGGAGGCAGGTGATGAACTCGCCCGGGAAGACGTCGGAGCGGCCGCCAAAGGCCCCGCCCTGGCTGATCTTGCGGACCTGGACCTTGTTGAGGGGCAGGCCCAGGGCGTTGGAGAGGGCCTTGGCTTTCTGGTGGGGCGCGGCGTTGGGGAACCAGGCCTCCAGGTTGCCGGCGCTGTCGCAGCTGGCCACCACGGCCAGGGGCTCGCCCTGGAAGTAGGACTCGGAGGCCGCGGTGAAGGTGTCCTCCCGGACCAGGTGGCTCCGGGCGAAGCCGGCGGCCACGTCGCCGACGTCGATGGGCACGTGGACGTTGATGTTCCCGGGGAAGTCATCGTGGAGCCGGGGCGCGCCCTCCCTGATCGCCTCCAGGGGGTCGAACACGGCCGGCAGGGGCTCGAAGTCGACCAGGATCAGGCTCAGGGCCTCCAGGGCGGCCTCCTCGTCCTCGGCGGCCACGGCCGCGACCTCGTCGCCGACGTAGCGGACCTTGTCCAGGGGCAGCATCTCCTGGTCGCGGGTGTAGGCGAAGACGCCCCACTTGATCCCGGCCGTGTCCCGGCCGGTGACGATGTCGACCACCCCCCTGACCCGGCGGGCCCGGCTCAGGTCGATGTTCAGGATCCTGGCGTGGGCGTGGGGGCTCCTCAGGACCTTGGCCGTGAGCATCCGGGGCAGGCTGAGGTCGGCGGCGTAGCGGGCCTCGCCGGTGACCTTGGCCCAGGAGTCCACCCGGGGCAGGCGCTGGCCGATGAGGGAGTAGTCGGTCATGTCCGCCTCTCAGTCGGAGCTTTCCTCGGCCGGACAGGCCGGCCCGCCGGGCCGGTCGTCCGGGTTTCAGGAGGTCAGGGCCCGGTAGAGCTCCTCCATGACCCGGCGCTTGTCCTCGGCCGAGAGGGTCCTGCCCGGCCGACCGGGAAGGGCCCCGGCCTCTTCCGGCTTACGGTTTTCTTCCTGGGTCCGGCTCATGGGCCTCTCCGGGTCTCCTGGGGCCGGCGGCCCTGGCGGCCAGGAGCCCGCTGACGACGTGTTCCAGGTACTCCAGCTTCTCCTCGGCCGGCAGGGCGGCCCAGGCCGCTCGACTGCGGGCCTCAATCTCCTCCTGGCTGGGCCAGGTTCCGGATCGATCAGCCATTCTGAAGGATCTCCACATCGCTCAGATCCTGGGTCCGGCCGCTGGCCTTCTTCATCCGGATCAGGTCGGCCTTGGCCATCACCGGCAGGTCGAGTCCATGATACTTGAAGATGACCCGCCTCTCGTGAGCTTCATCAAAATCAAAAGGCAATTCCAGGACCAGATCCAGGCCCAGGGCCAGGTTGTCTTGGGGGTCCCAGAATTTGAGGGCCCTGAGGTTTCTCTCCTCCCGCCAAGACCGAACCGTGGCCGGTTCCGAGAGATCCTGGAGGCTGACCGGGAGGCTGGGCCGGTAGCCCAGCCGGGTGACAGTCTCCCAGAACGGACCCAGATTGGACTCGTTCAGGCTCAGGCAGATGTCCACGTCCACGGTCAGGCGGCTGACCCCGTGGAGTACGGCCGCCACGCCGCCGACGACCAGATAGCGAACCCCGGCCTGGTTCAGCGCCTTGAAGACGCGCTCGAAGTCACCCGGTCTCACTTGTTCCGGCCCATCTCCTCCGCCGCGGCCAGGACCGCCTCGACGATCTTGGCGTAGCCGGTGCAGCGGCAGACGTTGCCCGAGAGGGCGTCCCTGACCTCGGCCTCGGTCGGGTCCGGGTTGTGGGCCAGCAGGGCCGCGGCCACCAGGATCATGCCCGAGGTGCAGTAGCCGCACTGGACCGCGCCGTGGTTGACAAAGGCCCGCTGGAGGGCCGTCAGCTCGCCGCCCCTGGCCAGGCCCTCGATGGTCGTCACCGCCCGGCCCTCGACCTCCAGGGCCAGGGTCAGGCAGGAGCGGACCGGTTGGCCGTCCAGGAGGACGGTGCAGGCGCCGCAGGCGCCCTCGTCGCAGCCCGACTTGGCCCCGGTGAGCTGGAGCTGCTCCCGGAGAACCTCCAGCAGGGTGGCGTTGGGGCGGACGGCCAGTTCCTGGGGCCGGTCGTTGACCGTGAAGCTCAAGAGTTGCTTGCGCACCGGCCACCTCGGCTGGAGAAGAGCGCCCGTTTAAGGCTTGACCCGGTTCCTGAAATAATTGTATACAGTATACAGATCTGATTCAACTTAGCCCAAGCCCGCTGAGCCGTCAACCCGTCCGCCGGAGGGGTCCATGGAGCCTTTGAGCGGCCTGACCGTCCTCTCCCTGGAGCAGGCCACGGTCCTGCCCTATCTGACCTTACGCCTGGCCCAGGACGGCCTCAGGGTCATCCGGCTGGAGCATCCCCTCTCCGGCGACCCCAACCGCTTCATCGGTCAGAACGTCCTGGGCGAAGAGCGGATGAACAGCTACTATCTCTGCATCAACGCCGGCAAGGAAGCCCTGACCCTCAACCTGGCCGAGCCCGAGGGCCAGGAGCTCCTGGGACGCCTCATCGTCGAGCTCGAGGTCGACGTCTTCTGTACCAACCAGCTGCCCAAGAACTACCTCAAGCTGGGCATCGACTACGACCGCCTCAGGGGCTGCCGGGAGGACCTGATCTGGCTGGGCGTGACCGGCTTCGGCCCCCAGCGCGACGAGGCCGCCTACGACCCCATCCTCCAGGCCCGGGGCGGTCTGATGGAGATGACCGGCGAGGCCGACGCCTCGCCCCAGGTGCTGGGCATTCCCCTGCCGGACATGGGCACCTCGGAGCACGCCTACGGCCAGATCATGAAGGCCCTCTACCTCAGGGCCCTGACCGGCCAAGGCCGCCGGATCGACCTGGCCATGCTGGACTCGACCACCTCCTGGCTGACCGTGCCCCTGACCCTGTCCCAGACCTTCGGCCGCAAGATGACCCGCCGGGGCAACACCCACGAGTTCTTCGCCCCGGTCTCGGTCTACCCCACGGCGGACGGCTACATTTACCTGGCCATGGGCAACGACAAGCAGTGGGCCAGCCTGGTCGGGCTGCCCGGCTTCGAGGGCCTGGCCGAGGAGGCTTACCGGCGCAACGAGGGCCGGATCAAGGACGTGGCCAACCTAAACCGCCGCCTGGCCGAGGCCACCAGGGCCTTCAGGACCAAGGACCTGCTCGAGCTTCTGGCCGGGGCCGGCCTGGCCGTGGCCAAGATCGCCAGCATCGACGAGGTGGCCCGGGACCCCTACGTCGCCCCGAACCTGCTCTGGGCCAGGGATCCCCAGAGCGGCCTCAAGCTGACCCTGGCCCCGCCGCCGCTGATGACCGAGCACCTCAGGGCCAGGGGCCGGGAGCTGAGCTTCCCGCCCCGTTTCGGCGAGCACAACCAGGCCGTCTACGGCCGGGAGCTGGGCCTGAGCCCGACCGAACTGGCCGACTACCGGGAGCGGGGCATCATCTGAGCCGCCTGCGGACATAAGGGGGAGAGGCGTGGATATCTTCGTCCTGGTCAAGCAGGTGCCCAACACCAGCCAGGTCAAGCTCGACCCCAAGACGGGCAGCCTGATCAGGGAGGGGGTCGAGGCCATCATGAACCCCGAGGACCGCCACGCCCTGGAGGCGGCCCTCAACATCCGGGAGGCCTGGCCCGAGAAGTGCCGGGTCACCGTCCTGAGCATGGGCCCTCCCCAGGCCGTTGACGTCCTCAGCGAGGCCTTGGGCGCAGGCGCCGACGCCGGGGTGCTCCTCTCGGACCGGCTCTTCGCCGGGGCCGACACCTGGGCCACCTCCACCGTCCTGGCCCGGGCCATCGACAAACTGGGCCGGGCCGGGGTGGTCCTGGCCGGCCGCCAGGCCATCGACGGCGACACGGCCCAGATCGGGCCCCAGGTGGCCGAGGCCCTGGGCATGGGTCAGGTGACTTACGTCTGCGGCCTGGAAGTCAGAGGCAGGATCCTCCAGGTGACCAGGCGGATCGAGGACGGCTTCCAGGAGCTGGAGGTCGAGCCGCCGGTCCTGCTGACGGTCACGGCCGAGCTGAACCGGCCCCGCTGGCCAATCGTGCCCGACCTGCTGGCCGCCTGCGAGCCCAGGGCGCCGCTCCAGATCCTCAACGCGGCCGACCTTGGCTTCAAGGCCGATCAGGTCGGCCTGGCCGGCTCCTACACCCAGGTGCTCAGGACCTTCTCGCCCAAGCAGGCCCGCCAGGGCGAGCGCCTGGAGGGCGGTCCGGCCGAGATGGCCGCCGGCCTGGTCGCCCGGCTCAAGAAGGCCGGGGTCATCCGGGGAGGGGCCTGATGGGCGTCTTCATCGAGGCCGAGAAGTGCACCGGCTGCGCCCGCTGCCTCAAGGACTGCCCCTACGACGCCCTGGAGGTCATCGACGGCCGGGCGGTCATGACCGAGCGCTGCACCCAGTGCGGCGCCTGCCTGAGCGCCTGCCCCGAGGGGGCGATCATCTCCGACGCGGCCCCGCGGGCCGTGCCCGACTTCAAGGACTACCAGGGCGTCTTCGTCCTGGCCGAGGTCAGGCGGGGCCGGCTCCACCCGGTCGGCCCGGAGCTCCTGGGCGCGGCCCGGCGGCTGGCCGAGCGGCTCGGCCAGCGGGTCGGGGCCGTGCTCCTGGGCCAGGCGGTCAGGGACCTGGCCCCGGAATTGATCGGCCGCGGCGCCGACGAGGTCCACCTCATCGAGGACGAGCTCCTGGACAACTACCTGACCGGCCCCCACACCCGGGCCCTGGCCGGGCTGATCAGGGCGGAGAAGCCCGGCGTCCTGCTCATCGGGGCCACCCACCAGGGCCGGGACCTGGCCCCGCGCCTGGCCAGGCGCCTCAGCCTGGGCCTGACCGCCGACTGCACCGCTCTCGAGATCGACCCAGAGGAGAAGATTCTCCTCCAGACCCGGCCGGCCTTTGGCGGCAACGTCATGGCCACCATCGCCAGCCGCTACTCCCGGCCCCAGATGGCCACGGTCAGGCCGGGCATCATGGAGGCTCTGCCCCTTGATCCGGCCCGCCGGGGCCGGATCGTCGAGCACCGGGCCGACCTGGGCCCGGCCGACCTGGGCGCTCTGCTCCTCAGGGAGGTCAGGCAGGCCGGCCCGCCGGTGGACCTCAGCCGGGCCAAAATTATCGTGGCCGGCGGCCGGGGCCTGGGCTCGGCCGAGGGCTTCAAGCTTCTCGAGGACCTGGCCCGGGCTCTGGGCGGACAGGTGGGCGGCAGCCGGGCGGCCGTGGAGGCCGGCTGGATCGGACCGGAGCGGCAGATCGGCCAGACCGGCCTGACCGTCAGGCCGGAGCTCTATTTAGCCTGCGGCGTCTCCGGGGCCATCCAGCACCGGGCCGGCATCCTGGACTCCCGCTACATCGTGGCCATCAACCGCGACCCGGGCGCGGCCATCTTCGAGGTGGCCGACTTCGGCCTGGTCGGCGACTACAAGGCGATCGTGCCCGCCCTAATCAGGGCGGTCCAGGGGGCCTGAGAAATGGCCAGGAAGACGATCAAACCCAAGCCCAGACCGGCGCCCCTCCTGCGCTCTGACAGGGCCGGCCTGCTGCGCCAGACCTTCCGGCGCTTCACCGAGGAGGAGGTCATTCCCCGGGCCCAAGAGATCGACGAGAGCGGGCTCTTTCCCCGGGACCTCTTCCAGACGCTGGGCCGGATGCGGGCCTTCGGCCTGCGCTACCCCGTGGCCAAGGGCGGGGCCGGGGGCAACAACACCCTCTACTGCATCGCCTGCGAGGAACTGGCCCGGGGCCTGGTCTCCCTGGCGGCCATCTACGCCATGCAGGGGCTGATGGGGACCAACTTCATCTGCCACTACGGCACGGCCGAGCACCAGGAGCGCTACTTCCACCCGGCCATGCGCGGCGAGCTGGTCTCGGCCTTCTGCCTGACCGAGCCGGACCACTCCTCTGACCTGACCGGCCTGAAGACCACGGCCCTCAGGGACGGCGATACCTGGGTCCTCAACGGCATGAAGACCTGGATCACCAACGCGCCGGTGGCCGACTTCTTCACCGTCCTGGTCCAGACCAGGCCCGGCTCGGGGGCCAAGGGCCTCAACTTCTGCCTGGTGCCCCGGGAGACGCCCGGCTTCTCGGTCTCCAGGCGCTTCGAGACCGTGGGCACCCGCTCCACCCCCCTGGCCGAGATCGCCTTCACCGACGCGGTGGTCCCGGCCGAGAACATGCTCGTGCCCGAGGGGCAGGGCATGCGCGCCCTCCTGTCCATCCTGGCCGAGATCAGGACCATGACCGCGGCCCTGGCCCTGGGTCTGGCCAAGGCGGCCTACCAGGCCTCGGTCAGGTACGCCAAAGAGCGCTCCCAGTTCGGGCGGCTCATCAAGGATTTCCAGCTCGTCCAGGCCCACGTGACCAACATGAAGACCCGGATCTACGCCTCGGAGCTGATGCTGGCCGACGTCTGCGCCCGGATCGACCGGGGCGGGCGGCCCCTCAACGAGTCGTCCATGCTCAAGTACTTCGTCTGCGAAACGGCCTGCGACGCGGCCGACCGGGCCACCCGGGTCATGGGCGGCTACTCCTACTCCATGGACTACCCGGTCCAGCGCTTCTTTCGCGACAGCCGCTTCCTCCTCTACGGCGGCGGGACCCACGAGATCCTCCAGGCCAACATCGGCCGGGAGCTGCTCAAGTAGTGGCCCGGGTACCGAAAAGCCGCCGTTCCCTGGGTGAAGAGGTCTTCAATATCCTCAGATTGTCCATATTGAGGGGAGATATTGCCCCCGGCAGGCGGCTCATCGAGGAGAAAATCGCCCTCCAGCACGGCGCCTCGCGCACCCCGGTCCGGGAGGCCTTTCACAAGCTGGAGCGGGAGGGCCTGGTCGAGCGCCGGGACAAGGGCGGCTTTGTCGTGGCCCAGGCTCGTCCCGGGGACGTGGACGAGATCATGGACCTCCGGGCCGTCCTGGAGGGCCACGCCGCGGCCCGGGCGGCCAGACGGGCCACGCCCGAGCTGGTCGGCCGGCTCAAGGACAAGCTGGCCCTCTACGAGGCGGCCATGAAGGGGCCGGACCCGGCCCGATTGATCGAGGCCAACACCGTCTTTCACGACCTGCTCTACGAGGCCTCGGGCAGCCAGCGCCTGAGAAGGACCATCGGCGACCTGAGGGAGCACTTCTACCGGCTCCGCCGGTCCATCCTGGGCCTCGAGGGCATGGCTCAGCGATCCCACCAGGACCACGAGGCCATCATCGAGGCCATCGACCGGGGCGACGCGGCCGAGGCCGAACGCCTGGTCAGGGAGCACATCGAGCGGGCCCGGCTGGCTCTAAGGCGAGAGCTGGCGGCCGGCCGGCTCAAGCTCTGAGAGAGGAGTCAGCCAATGGCCGGCAAGATCAGGGTCCTGGTGGCCAAGCCCGGGCTGGACGGCCACGACCGGGGGGCCAAGGTGGTCGCCCTGGCCCTGCGGGACGCCGGATTCGAGGTCATCTACTCCGGCCTGCACCAGAGCCTGGAGAGCATCGTCAGCACCGCCCTCCAGGAAGGGGTGGACGTCATCGGCCTGTCCATCATGTCCGGGGTCCACCTGCCCATCTGCCAGAAGCTGGTCGAGCTCTGCCGCCAGAGGGGGCTGGAGGACGTCCTTCTCGTCGTCGGCGGGGTCATCCCCAAGGCGGACGTGCCCCGGCTCAAGGCCCTGGGCGTCCAGGGCGTCTTCCCCGGGGGCACGCCCTTCAGCGAGTTCATCACCTGGCTCAAGGAGCGCACCGCCGCCCCGGCGGCCTGAGACCCGAGGAGGCCCGGCATGGGCGTGGCCCGCTACATCAAGGACGACAAGGACCGCATCGACAAGGTCATCCTCCAGAGTGGCTTGGAGGTCAAACCGGCCTACGGCCCCGAGGACCTGGCCGCGGCCGGCTTCGACTACGAGACCGACCTGGGCCGGCCGGGCGAGTACCCCTTCACCCGCTCGCCCCACCCCGGCGGCTACAGGACCAGGGCCTGGACCACCCGCCAGTACACCGGCTTCGGCACGCCCGAGGAGACCAACCAGCGTTTCAAGCTGATGATCTCCCAGGGCCAGACTGGCCTCAACGTCGCCTTTGACCTGCCCACCCAGATGGGCCTGGACTCGGACGACGAGCGGGCCTTCGGCGAGGTCGGCCGGGTGGGCATGGCCGTGGACTCCCTGGCCGACCTGGAGATCGCCTTCGAGGGCATCGACCTGCACCGCATCGGGGCCGGCCTGACCATCAACGCCGTGGCCTCGATCATGCTGGCCATGTTCCAGGCCATGGCCGAGAAGAAGGGCTTTGACAGGACCAGGATCTCAGCCACGCCCCAGAACGACATCCTCAAGGAGATGATCGGCCGGGGGGCCTGGATCTACCCGACCCAGCCGGCGGTCCGGCTCATCGGCGACACCCTGGAGTACTGCCTGACCACCCTGCCGCGCTGCAACCCGGTCTCGGTCTGCGGCTATCACATCCGCGAGTCCGGGGCCACCCCGGCCCAGGAGATCGGCTACGCCCTGGCCATCGCCAACGCCTACATCGACGAGGTTATCCGGCGGGGCTACCACATCGACCAGTTCGGCCAGGGCATCACCTTCAACTTCAACGTCTTCGGCAACCTCTGGGAGCAGGTGGCCAAGTTCCGGGCCGCCCGGAAGCTCTGGGCCAGGAACCTCAAGGAGCGCTACGGGGCCAAAGAGAAAAAGACCATGTTCCTGCGCGGCCTCTTCGGCGGCGGCGGCTACGGCCTGACCAAGGCCCAGCCCGAGAACAACATCATGCGCAGCGCCTTCTACGCCCTGGGCGCGGCCTTAGGGGGAGCCCAGACCATCGCCCTCTGCTCCTTCGACGAGGCCTACACCATCCCCACCCCCAGGGCGGCCCTGCTCTCGCTGAGGACCCTCCAGCTCATCATGGACGAGGTCGGCCTCCGCGACACGGTCGACCCCCTGGCCGGGTCCTACTTCATCGAGACCCTGACCAAGCAGATGGAGGAGAGGATCCTGGCCGAGATGGCCGAGGTGGAGAGCTTCGGCGGGATCATCAAGGCCGTGGACGAGGGCCTCATCCAGCGCAAGCTGGCCGGCCAGGCCTACGAGTACGAGAGGGCCGTCCAGGACGGCGAGCTGACCAAGATAGGGGTCAACAAGTACGTCATGGCCGAGGAGGAGACGCCGGACGTGGAGCTGCACGACTACGACCCGGCTTCATCTGAGAGGCAGATCGAGCGGCTCAAGGAGACCAGGCGCGCCCGCGACAACCGGGCGGTTCAGCGGGAGCTGAGAGAGCTGGCCCAGACGGCCAAAAAGGGCGAGAACGTCATGCCCTGCCTGGTGGACTGCTGCCGGGCCTACGCCACGGTGGGTGAGATGGCCGGGGTGTTCCGGGAGGTCTTCGGCGAGTTCAAGGAGCCGGGGATATTTTAAGTGACGATGGGTAAAGCCTGCCGTCGATGAGGCGGCCGCCTCCAACTCCTTGGGCTCGTTGCCAACCACCTGCCTGACCCAGTGGGAAAAGGCCCTTCCCTCTGAGGTAGATGCGGAAAGGCTTTAGAAAAAGCCTCTTTACCCGTCCTGATCCGAGGGGCTGGGGGCTGGCCGGCTATTCGTCGAGACTGGCCGTGCTGAGGGCCTGGATGGTTCGGCGGATGTTGATCCTCGGCCGGCTCAGGCCGGACTTGGAGTCGCGGATCTGGTCGCCGTTGTTGACCAGGCGGGTCTTGAGCTGGTTGACCGTCAGGAACTGCCCGTTCTCGGCCTTGGACCAGGCCTGAATCACGGCCGCGGCCCCGACGGCGTAGGCGCAGGCGGCTGAGGTGCCGGTGAAGCAGTCCTCGTAGCTGTTGCCGGCCGTGGGGACCCGGGCGCAGTCGGCCGGGGCCAGGAGATCGAGCCTGGGTCCGGAGTTGGAAAAAGCGGCCACCTGATCGGCCCGGCTGGACTCGCTGTAGAACTTGGCCCCGGATTCGCCCAGGGAGGCGGCGCAGCCCGGGCTGGACTGGCCCAGGCAGGACCGGGCCGAGAGGCAGGAGCGGACCTGGCCGACGTTGGCGTCGTAGACCGCTCCCACGGCTATGACCTGGCTGAGGCAGGCCGGGGCGGCCAGGCCCCGGCAGTAGCCCTGGTTGCCCGAGGGGGCGAAGATGACCAGGCCGCTGGCCTGGCAGGAGCGGGCCAGGGCGGACAGGCTGGTCAGGGTCTGGCTCGAGGAGTCGCAGAAGGACTCGTAATAGCTCCCGCTCACGCCCAGGGCCGTGGAGATGACCTTGATCGGCTGGCTGGGCCGGTCGTTGCGGTGGGTCAGGCACCAGTCCCAGGCGGCGGCGATGTTGCTCAGGAGACCCTGGCCGCTGTCGGTGAAGACCTTGAGGGCGTAGATCTTGGCCAGGGGGGCCACCCCGCCGACGTAGTCGCCCGAGTCGGTGTTCTCCCCGGCGGCCAGAGCGGCGCAGGAGGTCCCGTGGCCGTTGAGGTCCCTGGGGTCGGAGTCGTGGTCGGCCAGGTCGTAACCTCCGACGACCTTGTCGTTGGGGAAGCCGCCGTCGCCCAGGGCCGGGTGGCTGTAGTCGACGCCGGTGTCGACCACGGCAATGGACAGGCCCTGGCCGCCTCTCTGCTCCCGGAAGAGGGGCGAGGCCATCAGGCGGAGGCCCTGGAGCGTGAAGGGGGCGATGGGCCGGTCCTCCTCCACGGCGGCCACCTCCTCCAAAGCGGTAAGCCTCCTCAGGCCCTCGGCCGTGACCGAGGCGGCCAGGATGGGCAGGTTCTCCAACCGATGCCTGACCCTGACCGAAGCCGGATCGAGCCGGTCCATGACCGAGTCCTGGGTCTTGGCCACACCGGCCCTGACCGAGGCGGCCAGGCCTTTCTCGGCCCCCAGGTCCAGGCCGGTCAGCTCCTCGGTGCCCCTGAGGAGAACGATGACCTCGATCCGGCCTGATTCGGTCTTGAGCCGGTCCAGGAGTCCGGGGCTCAGAATCTTTTCCCGGCCGGAGAAGGCCGTGGCGCCCGTGGCCAGGAGGAGGCCGGCCAGACCGGCCAGGCCCGCGGCCAGGGCCAGACGCCGCCGGTAATGCCGGAGCCGGCTTATCCCGGGGCGGCCGGTCATTGCTTGGGACTCTCCCCGGCCAGCGGCTGGAGGAGCCGGTCCGGTTCGATCAGGGCGACCAGGCGGTGGCCGGCCAGGACGTTGATCCCGGCCAGATTGGCCTGTCCGGCCACGGCGGCCAGGTTCTCGTAACGGTGGCTGACTATGAATTCGGCTCCGGACAGGTCGGCCAGGAGGGCGTCCTGGAGCCTCTTGATCTCGGCCCGGGCCGTTTCATCTCCGGCGCCGGCCTTCTGGCTGAGCTGGTCGTAGTTGACCAGGAGGACGATGACTCTGACCTTGGTCTCGGGGTTGGTCAGGCCGTCCAGGATGGACGGGTCGGTCAGTTTCTCCTTGCCCGGAAAGGACAGCCTGGAGGTCCAGGCCGTGGCCTCCACCTCGACCAGGCGCCAGCCCTCGGCCTCGGGGATCAGGAGGGCCCGGACCTTGTCCCCGGTCCTGAGCTTGAGCAGCGGACCCAGGGCCTGATTGCTCTCCTTGGACCAGTCGATCAGGCCCCGGTCCTGGAGCTCGAAGCTGGCCCGGGCCGCGATCTCGGCCCCGGTTTTGAGCGGCCCGGCGTCCTCCAGGACGGTCATTTGCAGCTCGGCCCGGCCCTGCGCGGCCAGCCTGACCAGGCGGACCTGGCCCCTGACCTCGAGCCTGTCCTGGTCCGATTGGACCGGCCCGGCCAGGACCAGCAGGGCGGCCAGGCTTAAAAGCAGACAGGTCAGGGCGCGCCTAGAGAACATCAGAATAGTAATTATAGAGTCGATAAAACCAATTAGCAAGATTTGATTGGCCTCGGCCCGCCCGGCGGTCCATCAGGCTCCCAGCTTGACAGCGGCCGGCCGGCCTGTTAGCTCAGGCTTGTGGACGTTCTCATCATCAAGTCCTCGTCCCTGGGCGACGTGGTCCACGCCCTGCCGGCGGTCAGGGCCTTCCAGGCCGCTCTGCCCCAGGCCCGGCTGGACTGGCTCGTCGAGCCACCTCTGGCCCCCCTGCTGGCGGGCCAGCCCTTCCTCCACCGGGTGATCGGCTTCGACTCCCGGGCCATCCGCCGCCGGCTCTGGGACCCGGCGGCCTGGCGGGAGATGCTGGGCTCGATCCGGGAGCTGAGGCGGGTGCGCTACGAGGCGGTGGTGGACCTGCAGCGGCTGACCAAGTCGGCCGGGCTGGTCCTCCTGACCCGGGCCCGGCGGCGGGTCGGCTTTGACCGGGCCTCCTGCCGCGAGGCGGCCGCGGCCCTGGTGACCAGCCTCCAGGCCAGGATCAACTACGCCACCGATCCCATCCGGGAGCAGTACCTGGCCCCCCTGGCCCTTCTGGCCGGCCGGAGCCTGAGCCTGCCCCGGCCGCCCCATCTGACTCCCGATCCGGCGGCCCAAGCCAGCCTGGCGGTCAAGCTGGGTGCCCAGGCGAGCCGGCCCTACGGCGTGGCCCTGGTGGGCGGCGGCTTCTCGACCAAGCTCTGGCCCCTGGAGCACTGGCGGGCGGTGCTGGCCCGGCCGGGCCAGGCCCTGCCGTTCCTCCTGCCCTGGCACGGCCCGGCGGAGCGGCGCCGGGTCGAGGAGGCGGCCCAGGGAATCGTCGGCGCGGTCCCGGCCCCGGAACTGAGCCTCCCGGAGATGATCGCCTTCCTGGCCGGGGCCCGGCTGGTCCTGGGCGGCGACACCGGCCCCCTCCATCTGGCCGCGGCTCTGGGCCGGCCGACCGTCTCCCTCTACGGCCCGACCCTGGCCCAGCGCAACGCCCCGCCCGGCCACGCCGCCCTGCAGAGCCCCCTGGACTGCCGCGGCTGCGTCAAGCGGACCTGCCCCAAGGGCCGGCCGGACTGCCTGGAGGCCATCAGCCCGGCCGAGGTTCTGGCCGCGGTCGAGCCCCTGCTCGAAACCGCCTAGGGCGCCGTCGCTCCGGCCTCGGCCAGCAGGTTCAGGCCGGCCCGGACCACTTCCTCGACAGTGATCTCCTCCAGACAAGGCCTCTCTTTGGGGCAGTCGGGCTTGAGGCAGGGGGCGCAGTCGGCCTGGGCGACGAGGAGGCGCTGGCAGGGCCCCCGGGGGCCGGTCCGGGCCGGATCGGTCGGGCCGAAGAGGGCGACCAGGGGCCGGCCCAGGGCCGCGGCTAGGTGCATCAGTCCGGAGTCGTTGGTCAGGAGGAGACTGGCCCGCTGGAGGAGCACGGCCGCCTCGCCCAGGCTGGTCCGGCCGGTCAGGTCCAGGCAGGCCCGGCCGGCTAGGGAGGTGATCCTCTGGCCCAGGGGGCCGTCGCTGGTGGAGCCCAGGATCAGGGCCCGGCCGGCCAGTCGGCTGGTCAGGACCTCGGCCGCGGCGGCGAAGCGCTCGGCCGGCCAGCGCTTGGCCGGGCCGAAGGCGGCGCCCGGGGCCAGGGCCAGGAAGGGCTCCCCCGGCTCCAGGCCTAGACGGCTAAGCAGATCGTCCGTCCGGCCCTCCGGCTCGGGGTCGAGAAAGAGGCGGGGGACCCGCTCGGGCGCGGGCAGGCCCAGATAGGTCAGCAGGGCCAGGTAGTACTCGACCTGGTGGAGGGACCTCAGGTTGCGGCTGAGGGGGGCGGCGTCGGTCAGGAGGGGCCGCCTCAGGTCCCGGGAATAGCCGATGCGGCGCTTCAGCCCGGCCAGGTAGAAGATCAGGGCCGAGTCAAAGGAGTTGGGCAGGAGTAGCCCGGCCTGGAAGCGGCCGGCCAGTTCCCGGCCCAGCCGGCGGCGGCCGGCCAGGCCGCGGTGGGCGCCCCGGGGTTGATAGACGGTCAGGCCGTCAACGCGCGGGTCGGCGGCGAAGAGGGGCGCGGTCCAGGGCGTGGCCAGGAGGTGGATCCGCCAGCCGGGCAGGGCGGCCCTGAGGTTGCTCAGGACCGGCGCGGCCAGGACCGCGTCGCCGACCCAGTTGGGCAGCCTGACCAGGAGGCTGCCCTCCCGGGGCAGGGGCCGTCTGGCCCGGGCGACGACCCCGGGTACGGCCCCCCGGCCCTGGGCGGCCTCCTCGATCAGACGCCACAGGCCGGCCTGGTCGTCCAGCTCGATCTCCAGTTCGGCCAGGCGGACCGGCGCCTCCAGCCGGCCGGCCAGGGGGGCCAGCTTGGCCCAGTCCTTGGCCGTGGTCAGGAGGGCCTCGGCCCGGCCGCTCCTGAGCCGGCGGTTGATCAAATCGACCTGGGCCGGGCCGTAGGACTGGTGGTCGGCCAGGAGCAGCAGCTCGGCCTCGGCCGCGCCCAGGTCCAGGGCCGCCCGGGCCACCTCATGGGGCCGGGCCACCCCGGCGGCCACGAGCAGCCGCCGGCCGGCCAGGTCCTCGGGCCGGCCGCTCAGGGGATCGATGACCGCCCGGACCCGGTGGCGGGCGGTGAAGATCGGACGGCCCGGGGCCAGGCGGCCGAGCAGTTCCCTGGTCGAGGCCGGCGGACCCGCCTCCGGAGTCCGGGTCAGGATGAGGGCCTGGGCCCGGCTCAGGGCCGAGGCCGGCTCGCGCAGAGGTCCGGCCGGAAAGACCCGGCCGTTGCCCAGGGGCGAGGCGGCGTCTAACAGGATTAAGTCCAGGCCGCGGCCCAGCCTGAGGTGCTGGAAGCCGTCGTCGACCAGGATCAGGTCAGCCCCCTCCCGGGCGGCCAGAGCGGCCGCGGCGACCCGGTCCGAGCCGGCCAGGACCAGCAAGCCCTCTGTCTGGGCCAGAAGAGCGGCCTCGTCGCCGACCCGCCCCGGATCGGTCCCGGCCCGGACCAGGACTGGCCCCGGCCCCAGGGCGCCACCGTAGCCCCTGGACAGGACGGCCGGCTTGAGCCCCCGGGCCAGGCCTTCCCGGGCCAGGCGGCCGACCAGGGGGGTCTTGCCCGTGCCGCCCAGGGTCAGGTTGCCGACGCTGATCACCGGCAGTCCGGCCAGGTTCACCGTCTTGGCATCATGGGCATATGCCCACCATCTGAGGGACATGGCCCGGCCATAGAGCCAGCCCCCGGGCCGCAGGCAAAATATCAGGGCTTTGGCCCATAATGAAGGCGAAGCGGCCCAGAGCCGCTGGGCCAGGGCCTGGCCGAAGGCCCTCACGGTCCCGGCTCCCAGCCCAGGGCCCGGCTGATCAGGGTCCCGGTCCGGCCGGCCGCGCCCCGGTGGTCGAGGAAGACCTGGCGGGCGGCCCGGCCCATGGTCCGGGCCAGTTCGGGCCGGGCCAGAACCTGGCCCAGGGCGCCGGCCAGGGAGCCGGCGTCGCGGACCAGTCGGCCGCCGCCGCCGGCCAGGAGGCGTTTGGCCTCGGCCAGGAAGTCCTCCATGTGGGGGCCGAAGAGGACCGGCGCGGCCAGGGACGCCGGCTCCAGGGGGTTGTGGCCCCCGGCCGGAACCAGGGAGCCGCCCACAAAGGCGGCCCGGGCCAGGCCGTAGAGGGAGGCCAGATGGCCGAGGACGTCCACCAGGAGGACCGGCCGCTCCGGGCCTAGACCCTCGCCCCGGGAGAGCCTGCCTTGGCCTAGGCCCTGCCGGGCGACCAGGCCGGCCACGGCCTCGAAGCGGGGCCGATCCCGGGGGGCCAGGACCAGGGCCAGGTCCGGGAAGTCGGCCCTCAGCCGGCTGAAGGCCTCCAAGACCATCTCCTCTTCGCCGGCGTGGGTCGAGCCGGCCACGATGGCCATCTGGCCGGGCAAAAGCCCAACTTCATCGGGGCGGGCGGCCCGGGGAGGGGGCTGGTCGTACTTGAGCGAGCCGGTCACGGTCCGGAGCAACGGCGGACTGAGACCCAGAATATCGAAGCGGGCCCGGTCGAGTTCGGTGGGCAGGCCGACCGCGGTCAGCTGGCCGTAGACGGCCCGGAAGAAGGGTCTCAGGAGCCGGTGGCCGCGGTGGCGGCTGGGCGAGATGCGGAAGTTGACCACCAGGACCGGGACGCGGCGGCGGCGGCAGGCCCGGATCAGGTTGGGCCACAGATCGGTCTCGACGATGATGAGGGCCTCGGGCCTGAGCCGGTCCAGCCAGGTTCCCAGCAGGGGGGCCAGGTCCAGGGGCGAGAGAAAGACCTGGTCGGCCAGGCCGGCGGCCCGCTCCTCCTCGGCCTGGGCCAGGCCGGCGGCCGTGGCCGCGCTCAACCACAGCCTGACTCCGGGCCGCCGCCGCCTCAGCTCCTCCAACAAGGGCCGGGCCGAGATGACCTCGCCCAGGGAGAGGGCGTGAACCCAGAGCCCGCCCGGCTCCAGCCGGGGCGGGTTCAGACCCAGGCGCCGGGACAGGTGGCCGGCCCGCCCGCCTCCCCCCCGGGTCAGGGCCAGGGGGAGGCCCAGGAGGCCGGCCGGGATCTGGAAGAGGTTGTAGAGGCTGTAGGCCAGGGCGCTCATCAGCCGCCTACTGCCGCAGGCTGACCAACAGATAGAGGCCGGTCAGGCTGAAGACGATGTTGGGCAGCCAGGCCGCCAAAACAATGGGCAGATTACCAGAATGACCCAAGGACCGGGACAGGCCGAAGAAGACGAGATAGATGAAGGCCACGCCTATGCCTAGGCCGACGCCCTGGGCCATGCTGGCCTCGCGGTTGAGCCTGAGGGTCAGGGGCACGGCCAGGATGGTCAGCACGGCGCAGACAAAGGGCAGGGAGAACTTGACCTGGCGGTCGACCTGATAGGCCGTGGTGTCGTAACCCTCGCGGCCCAGCTGGGCGATGTGGGCGTCCAGCTCGGCCAGGCTCATCTGGTCGGCCGTCTTCTCGGTGTACTGGAAGTCGGCCGGCTTCTCGGGCAGGACGATGACCTTGTCCTCGAAGGAGTCGACCTTGAAGATGCCGTCCGGGCCGATGGTCTTGTCCGTGCCCTGGTGGAAGCGCCAGACCCCGTCCCGGTAAATGGCCCGCCGGGCGTCCACCCGCCGGGTCAGGTTGTAGTTGTCGTCGAAAAAGTAGAGGCTGACCCCCTCGATGATGTTCCGGTTGGGCAGGAAGCGCCGGATGTTGTAGACGGCCCGCTCGGAGCGGTACCAGCCCTTGTAGCGGGAGAATTTGGCCTTGCTGCGGGCCTCGTTGTGGCGCATGTCGAAGTACCAGAGCTCGTGGGCCTTGAGGTTGGCCTGGGGCACGACGCCCTCGGACAGGGAGAAGGTGATCAGGCTGATGAAGATGGAGACCAGGATCAGGGGCAGGCTGAGCCTGTAGATGGAGAACCCGGCCGCCTTGAGGACCACGATCTCGTTGTGGCGGTGCATCAGGCCCAGGGTGACGATCACGGCCAGCTGCACGGCCACGGCGCTGGTCTGGAGCAGGATGAAGGGCATCTTGCAGACGTAGTAGGCCAGGACCTCGCGGCCGGTGGAGCGGTACTCGATGAAGTTGTCGATCCGGTCCAGGAAGTCGACCAGGAGGTAGACGAAGACGAAGATGCCCAGGAAGAGCAGGAAGTAGCGCCAGAACTCGCCGAGAAGGTACTGGGCCAGGACGCGCACTCAGAAGGCCTCCCGCCGCCTGAGGAAACTTAACCGCTGGCGGAGCGACGCGGCCAGCTCGAACAGGGCCCAGGGCCGCTCGTTGGCCGTCCGGACCATCAGGTAGACGGTCAGGCCGGCGAAGAGAATGTTGGGCAGCCACAGGCCCAGGACCGGCGGGTAGAGGCCGGTCTCTCCCAGGCCCTTGGCCGCGGAATAGAGCAGGTAGTAGCACAGGAAGCCGGTCACGGCCAGGAACAGGCCGGAGGAGGTCTTCTTGGACCGGGACTGGATGCCCAGGGGCACGCCCAGGAGGCCCAGGCAGAGGCAGGCGAAGGGGATGGACAGGCGCTCGTGGAAAACCATGAAGTAGAGGTAGTAGTCCAGGCTCTGGCCCCTGGTCTCCTCCATCTTCCGCCAGAGCTGGCCCATGCTCAGCTCCTCGCGGTGCCGGTCGTCTTCGTCGCGCCTCAGGGAGTCCATCTGCTGGACTCCGACCTTGAGGTCGTAGACGGAGAAGGTGATGGTCTCGGTCCGGCTGGAATCGGTGAAGCGGCGGTCGATCACGCCGTCAAAGAGCCTCAGGACCATGGTCCGGGTGGTCGGGTCGCGCAGGAGCAGGCCCCGCTTGCCCATGATGATCTGGCTGACGCCCGGGTCGCGCTCGTCGGCGACCATGACCCGGCTCAGTTCCCTGGTCTGGGAGTTGACGCCCTCGATGTAGAGAACCAGCCCCTCGAAGTCGTCGATGAAGAGCCGTTCCCTGATGACCACCTCGGCCTTGGAGGAGGCCATCTTGAAGACCTGGTCCCTCAGGGCGGTGTTGGCCCGGGGCAGGAGGTAGACCGAGACGGCCAGGGTCATCAAAAAGCCGACCAGGGCCACCAGATAGGCCGGCGGCAGGATCTGGTAGAGGCTCAGCCCGGCGCCCTTCATGGCCGTGATCTCGTTGTCGGCCGAGAGCTTCATGAAGGTCAGGACCACGGCGAAGAGAACGGCCATGGGGATGGTGAAGACGAAGAAGTAGGGCGTGGCGTAGATGAAGAGCTTGAGGATGTCCAGGAGCGAGACGCCCTTGTTGACCATCAGATCGGTCAATTGGAGGATGCGCGAGATCAGGAAGATAAAGGTGAAGATCAGGAGCGACAGGAAGAAGGGGACGATCAGCTCCTTGAAGACGTAACGATGGATTATACTGCCTAGCTTCATTGCCTCAGCTGGTGAACTGCATCTGGTAGAGTTTGCAGTACTCGCCGTCCAGGGCCATCAGTTCCTCGTGTCGGCCGGCCTCTTTGATCCGCCCGTCGACCAGGACCACGATCCGGTCGGCGTGCTGGATGGTCGAGAGCCTGTGGGCGATGACCAGGGTGGTCCGGCCGCGCATCAGGTTGTCGATGGCCTTCTGGACGTAGTACTCCGACTCGGTGTCCAGGGCCGAGGTGGCCTCGTCGAGGATGAGGATGGGCGCGTCCTTGAGCAGGGCCCGGGCGATGGCGATCCGCTGGCGCTGCCCGCCGGAGAGCCTGACCCCCTGCTCGCCGATGACGGTCTCGTAGCCGTCGGGCAGGGAGGTGATGAACTCGTGGACGTAGGCCGCCCGGGCCGCCTCGATGATCTCGGCCTGGCTGGCCTCGGGCCGGCCGTAGGCGATGTTGCCCCGGATGGTCTCGTTGAAGAGGATGGTCTGCTGGGTGACCAGGCCGATCTGGCGCCTGAGCGAGGCCAGGGTGACGTCGCGGACGTCCACCCCGTCGATGAGGACCGCCCCGGACTCGACCTCGTAGAAGCGGGGCAGGAGATTGACCAGGGTGGTCTTGCCCACGCCCGAGGGGCCGGCCAGGGCGACGATGCGGCCGGCCTCGACCCTGAGGTGGACGTCGGACAGGACCGGCTCCCGGCCGTAGGAGAAGGAGACGTGGTCGAAGACTATCTCGCGCCGGAGGGGCTTGAGCTCGCCGGCGCCGGGCCGGTCGACAATGTCCACCGGGGTGTCCAGGAGGTCGAAGACCCTGACCGCCGCGGCCAGGCCCCGCTGGACGTGATTGTAGGTCCGGGCCAGTTTCTTGACCGGGTCGTAGAGCAGGATCAGGGCGGCCATGAAGGAGAAGAAGGTGCCCGGCGTTGACTGGCCGGTGATGACCTGGTGGCCGCCGTAGCCCAGGATCAGGGCCACGCCCACCCCGCCCAGGGCCTCCATGACCGGCGAGGTCAGGGCCTTGACCTTGACCTCGCGCATGGCCACCTGGAGAAGCCGCTGGGAGATGCGCTCGAAGCGGGAGACCTCCTGGGCCTCGGCGGTGAAGGCCTTGACCGCCCTGGCCCCGGTGATGGTCTCCTGGAGGTGGTTGGCCAGGTCGGCCGTGCCGCTCTGGATGCTGGTCGAGAGCCGGCGCATCCACTGGCCGAACTTGACGAAGGGGATCATGGCCAGGGGGAAGACGACCATGGCCATGATGGCCATCCGCCAGTCGCGGTAGAAGACGACGAAGACCAGGCCGACGATGGAGAAAAGGTCGCGCACCCCTCCGGCCACGGCCCGGGAGACCGCCTCCTGGATGAGCTGGACGTCGTGGGTCAGCCTGGAAATGAGCAGGCCGGTGGGGGTCCGGTCGTAGAAATTTAACGACAGCCGCTGCAGGTGGGCGTAGGCCAGCTCCCGGAACTGGGCGATGATGGACTGGCCGACCCAGCTCATCAGGACCTCCTGGCCGTAGGAGGCCGCGCCCTTGAGGGCCTGGATGCCCAGAAAGACCAGGGGCAGGAGGACGATCATCCGGCTGGCGTGGGCCGGGTTGTCCTTGGCCGCGATGAAGATGTCGTCCAGGAGGGGCTTGACCAGCCAGGCCAGGGCCGCGGTGGTGGCGGCGACGACGAGCATGCAACCCGCGGCCAGGGCCAGCCTGCGCCAGTGGGGTGCGATGAAGCCGCCCAGTCGCCGGTAGAGGTTCAAGCTAGTCCTCTCCAAGGATCTCGGCCGCCCGCTCGGCCGCCCGCCTGACCGCGCCCGGCCGGCCCAGGGATTCGCGGATGAGGGCCAATTGGGCCAGCATCCGCTCCCGCGTCTCGCCCCCGTCCAGCAGGGGCAGGGCGGCCTCCACCAGGGCCGCCGGCTTGAGCCGGCCCTGGATGTACTCGGGGACCACCTCCCGGCCGGCGATCAGGTTGGGCATGGCGATGTGCCGGACCTGCCTGATCAGGGCTCGTCCGATTAAGTAGCTCAACAGGCTGGCTTTGTAAACCACCACCAGGGGCGTCCCGGCCAGGGCGGCCTCCAGGGTGGCCGTCCCGGAGCAGACCAGGGCCGCCCTGGCCGCGGCCAGGACCCGCCGGGCCGGCGCTTCGGTAAGGGAGACCTCGGCTCCGCCCAGGAGAGGCCCGAGGGACTCCGGGCTGAGGCCCGGGGCGACGGGCAGGAGGACCCGCAGGCCGGGCCTGAGCCGCCTGAGCCGCTCGCCGGCCTCGGCCAGGGCCGGCAGGACCCGCCTGACCTCGTTGGTCCGGCTGCCCGGCAGGAGGGCCAGGACCTCCCCGGACGGGTCGAGGCCCAGGCCCTGGAGAAGTTCCTGGCCTTCGGCCGGCCCCGGGGAGGGCAGGTCGACGAAGGGGTGGCCGACGAATTCGGCCTCGACCCCGTGGCGGCGGTAGAACTCCTCCTCGAAGGGGAAGATGCAGATCAGCCGGTCGCAGCACTCGGCCAGGATCCTGACCCGGCCTCTCCGCCAGGCCCAGACCTGGGGCGGGATGTAGTAGACCACCCTGATCCCGGCCCGGCGGGCCGTCCTGGCCAGGCGGAGGTTGAAGTCGGGGAAGTCGATCAGGATCAGGGCCCTGGGCCTGTCCTCCCGGATGGCCTTCTTCAGCCGGTTGAGGGTCCTGATGATCCGGCCGGCCAGGGGCAGGAGCTCGACGAAGCCGGTCACGGCCACCTGGCTGGACTCGGCCAGCAGCTCCACTCCGGCCCCGGCCATCCGGGGGCCGCCCAGGCCGTAGAAGCTCAGCTCGGGCCTGAGGGCCTTGAGGGCTCTGACCAGGGCGGCGGCGTGGGCGTCTCCCGAGGCCTCGCCGGCGCAGATGAGGACCCTAGGCGCCACCGGCCGGGCCTCGCGCCTGCTCGGCTCCGGGGAGGGGCTCAGCGGCCACCGAGAGGACCCCGCTCGATCTGGTCGGCGATGTGAAGGGCCACTTCCAGAGCCTGGCGGGCCTCCCGGCCCCCGACCAGGGGCGGGTGGTTCAGGCGCACGGCCTTGATGAAGGCGACCAGCTCGTCGGCCAGGGGGTCGGCCACCTCGAAGCTCTGCCGCCGGGCCCGGATGCCGGGCAGGATCTCCTCGCCGGCTTCGTCCGAGCGGCTGAACACGGTCAGGGTCCGGCTGGCGCAGTCCACGCTGACGTGGCTGTCCGGCTGAAAGACGGTGATCTGGCGGCAGGGCCGGCCCGAGATCCGGCTGGCGGTCAGGTTGGCCGCCAGGCCCGAGGCGAACTCCAGCCGGGCGTGGGCCACGTCCGGGCTGTCGGTGACGATTCTGGCCCCCAGGGCCCTGACCTGGAGCGGCAGGGACTCGGTCAGGCTCAGGAGGATGTCGATGTCGTGGATCATCAGGTCCAGGACCACGTCCACGTCGGTGCCCCGGTTCTGAAAGGGAGTCAGGCGCTGGGCCTCCACCAGGAGCGGACGGGTCAGGACGTCCTTGAGGGCCATCACCGCTGGGTTGAAGCGCTCCAGGTGGCCGACCTGGAGGATCAGCCCCTTGGCCTCGGCCAGGTCGATGAGCCGGTCGGCCTGGGCCAGGTCCGTGGTCATCGGCTTCTCGACCAGCAAGTGGACCCCGGCCTCAAGAAACTCCTGGGCTAGGGGGAAGTGCTCCTGGGTGGGCACGACGATACTGACCGCGTCGACCTGGCCCAGGAGGCGGCGGTAGTCGGTCAGGGGCCTGGTCCCGAAGTCCTGGGCCGCCCTTTCGGCCCGCTTGGGGTCGATGTCGACCACGGCCACCAGTTCGGCCTCGTCCAGGGCGGCGTATTTCTGGGCGTGGAAGTAGCCCAGGTAACCCACGCCGATGACGCCGACCCTGACCCGGCCCGCTCTGGGGCTCACTTCCGGGCCTCCAAGGCCACAACGGCCAGTTCGTTCCGGTCGGCCAGGGCGAGCATCTCCTCCCTATCGAAGCAGATGGTCTTCCCGGCCTCGACGACCAGGCAGGTGCAGCCGGCGGCGATCATGGCCTCGATGGTGCCCACCCCGATGGCGGGCAGATCGAAGCGGAGGTCCTGCTCAGGCTTGGTCACCTTGATAACCACGGCCCGGCCGCCGCCGTAGGCGCCGCCCCGGCGGATGGTCTCGTCGGTGCCCTCGATGGCCTCCACGGCCAGGACGGCCCGGGAGCGGACCACCAGGCACTGGCCGATGTCCAGCCGGCCCAGCTCCTTGGCCAGGTTGAAGCCGTACTCGGCGTCCTTCATCTCCCGCTTGCTCGGCTGGCGCCGGCTCAGTCGGCCCGGCGGCACCAGCAGCCAGGGCAGGAAGAGGGTCGATTCCCGGATGACGACGCCCTCCTCCTCCAGGGCCTGGGCAAAGAGGCGGAGCATGGCGTCGTCGTGGACGTTGATCGCCCGGGGCAGGAGGCTCAGGGCCTTGAGGTCGGGCCGGAAGTGCCGGGAGAAGATCCTGGCCTTTCTGACCTGCCCGAGCATGACCGCCTGGTCCACGCCGGCCTTCCTGAAGGCGGAGATGAGCCGGCCCAACTGGCCCAGCTTGACCCAGTGGCACTCGTCGGCGGCCTGGTCAAGGGCCGGGTCGGCCTCGCCCTCCAGGGCCGTGACCACGACCCGGTAGCCGTCCCGGCGGGCGGCCCGGCAGAACAGAAAGGGGAACTGACCCCCGCCGGCGATGACCCCGATGCTCTTGCCTGATCCGGCTAACGGCATATGCCTCGCTTGGAGGCCCGGATGAAGTCGACCACCCGCTTGACTTCGGGCACGTGGCCCAGGCTCTCTTCGACCCGGTCCAGGTTGACCGAGAGGACGCTGTCCTTGTTGCGGAAGAGGAGCCGGTAGGCCTCCTTGAGCTGGGCCACTGTCTCGGCCGGGAAGCCCCGGCGCTTGAGACCGACGGTGTTGAGGCCGTAGAGCCGGGCCCGGTAGTCCGAGGCGACGCAGTAGGGCGGCACGTCCTTGTCCACCCCGGTCATGCCGCCGATGAAGGCGTGGGTCCCGATGCGGGTGAACTGCTGCACGGCCACCATGCCGCTCAGGACGGCCCAGTCCTCGACCTGGCAGTGGCCGGCCAGGGTGGCCAGGTTGACCATGACCACGTGGTCGCCTATCTGGCAGTCGTGGCCGACGTGGGTGTAGGCCATGAGCATGTTGTGGCTGCCCAGCCTGGTCACGGCCCCGCCCCGGGGCGTGCCCCGGTTGAGGGTGGCGAACTCGCGGATGATGTTGTTGTCGCCGATGACCAGCCTGGTCTCCTCGCCCTGGTAAAGCAGGTCCTGGGGGTCGGTGCCCAGGGAGGCGTAGGGGTAGAGGCGGCAGTCCCGGCCGACGCTGGTGTGGGCCTTGATCATGACGTGGGCGTCGATGACGGTGCCCTGGCCGATGGTCACCTCCTCCTCGACGATGGTGTAAGGCCCGACGCTGACCTCCTCGCCCAGTTCGGCTCGCTCGGAGACCACGGCCGTGGGGTGGATTTTGACCGACACCTAGGCCTCTCCTTCCTCGGGCAGCTGCAGGGCGGCGATCAGCTCGGCCTCGGCGGCCAGCTCCTGGCCCACGTAGGCCTTGCCGGCCAGCTTCCAGACCTTACCGCCCCCGCGCAGAGTTTCGATCTTGATGGTCAGGCTGTCGCCCGGCCTGACCGGGCGGCGGAAGCGGGTCTTGTCTATGCCCAAGAAGAAGACCTGGGTGCCCGGCATCCCCGGCCGGTAGGCCGGCGTGGCCAGGAGGGCCATGACCCCGCCAACCTGGGCCATGGCTTCGATGATGAGCACGCCGGGCATGATCGGGTTGCCCGGGAAGTGCCCGCTGAAATAGGGCTCGTTGACGGTGACGTTCTTGATGCCGATAACCGTCTTCTTGTCCAGGTCCAGGTCCAGGATTCTGTCCACCAACAGAAACGGGTAGCGGTGGGGCAGAATCTCCTGAATCTCTACGATGTCAAGCTCCCGAGGCATGACGCAGTCCTCACTCCTCGTTCTCTTTGCGGCCGGCCTGAAGTGAGTTCAGGCGCTCCTCCAGCTCGGTCAGGCGGCGGAAAACGTCGGGCAGGCGGGGCAGATTGCGCCAGATGCGCAAAGTGGTCATCCGCCCGGTCGCCGGCCGGCCGCTGACCACGACGCCGGGCTCCAGATCGCCGATCACCCCCGAACCGGCCGCGACCATGACCCCGTCGCCGATGTTGATGTGGTCGGCCACGCCGGCCTGGCCGCCCAGGACGGTGTTGCGGCCCAGGCTGACCGAGCCGGACAGGCCCACCTGGGCCACCAGGATCGAGTTGGCCCCGATGGTCACATTGTGGGCCACCTGGACCAGGTTGTCGATCTTGACCCCGGCCCCGATGACCGTGGCCCCGAAAGTGGCCTTGTCAATGGTCGTGTTGGCCCCGATTTCGACCTCGTCCCCGATGACAACCCGGCCGGTCTGGGGGATCTTGACGTGGCGGCCGTCGGTCCGGTGGGCGTAGCGAAAGCCGTCGGCCCCGATGACCGCTCCGGCGTGGATGATGCAGTCGCAGCCGACTTCGACGCCTTCCAGGAGCGCGGCCTGGGGGTGGATGACGCTCCTCCGGCCGACCTTGACCCCCGGCCCGACGTAGGCCTGGGGGAGAATGACCGCCTCGGCCTCGATGATCGCCCCGGCACCGACAAAGGCCAGGGGGTAGACGCTGGCCCCCTCGGCCACCCGGGCCGACGGGTCGACCGCGGCCCCGGGCATTATCCGGCCGGGGTGCTCGGCCGGGGGCATGAAGAGGGGCAGGGCCAGGGCCGTGGCCAGCTCCGGGTCGGCCACCCGGATGAGGGTCAGCGGCCGCTCGACCTTGACCCCTTCCCCGACGATGACCGCGCCGGCCCTGGTCTCCTCCAGCTCGGCCCGGTACTTGGGGCTGTAGAGAAAGCTGAGCTGGGACGGGCCGGCCGTGCTCAGGGGGGCGAAGCCGGTCAGCTCCCGGTTGGTCTCGCCCTCGACCCGGCCCTCTACCAGGGCCGCTATCCGGCCGACGGTCGTTGAAGTCACCTGGCTCGACCTACTTGGTGGTCGGCTTGGCCCCGGCCGGGGCTGGATACTTCTCGTTGTAGGTCTGGATGACCTGGTTGGTGATGTCCAGCTGCGAACCGAAATAGACCAGACCGGCCCTGGAGTCGATGATCAGGTCATACTTGTCCCGCTTGCCGATGTCCTTGATCAGCTCGACCAGCTTGTTGAAGATCGGCCGGGTTCGATCCATCTCCAGCTGCCGGATGCGGGCCTGGGAATCCTGGTAGAGATCCCGGTAGGAGCGCGACTTGCGCCTCAGATCGCCCTCCAGGGTCATGCGGGCCGCTTCCGAGAGCACGGTGGCGCCCTTTTCCAGCTTGTTCCTGATGTCCTCGATCTCCTTTTCCTTGCGCTTGAGATCCTCCTCGATCCTGTCCACCTCGCTCTTGAGGGCGGCGTAGGTCACCTTGCCCTCGTCGGTCATCTGGACGCACTTGCGCGTGTCAATGACCCCGACCTTGGTCGCGGCCAGAGCCGAGGCGGCCGGGATGAGAAGTCCGGTCAGCAGAATTGCGATGAGCTTAACAGCCATTCTCATGGCGTTCCCTCCAAGGACTATTAGAAGAATGTTCCGATGCTGAACTCCCAGCCACCCTCGCCGTCACCCTCCTCGCCGTCGATGACCCAGCCGTACTCCAGCCGGATCGGCCCGACCGGTGAGTACCAGCGCACTCCGGCGCCGACGGACTGCCTTATGTCACCCAGGTCGTAGTCGTCGGCCTTGGCCCAGGAGTTGCCGGCGTCGAAGAAGACCAGTCCCTTGACCCCGGCCGAGGGCATGACCGGGAAGATGAACTCGAAGTTGAACTGGAGCATCTTCTCGCCGCCGATGCGGTCGCCCGTGAGCGGATCGCGGGGCGAGACGGAATATAGCTTGAAGCCCCTCAGGGAGTTGATGCCGCCCAGGTAGAACTTCTCGTAGAGCGGCAGCTCGCCCCCAGGGTTCTCTTCCACGTAACCCCAGCGGCCGTTGGCGAAGAAGGTCGTCCCCCAGGGCAGGGGGAAATACCAGCCCACGCCGGCGGTGTACTTGGTGAAGAAGTTGGTCCCGCCCAGCCCGGCGTACTCGACCGCGACGAAGCTGTTGGAGCCCTTGGTCGTGTTGAAGATCTGGTCCCTGGTGTCGCGTCTCAGAGTCAGGGTCAGCGAACTGGTGGTGTGCCAGCCCTCCTGATCCTGGATCCGGAGCGAGGCGTCTTCGTCTATGTCGGTGATTTCGGCCGCCTCGTAGAGATAGCGCAGGGTGGCCTTGATGTCGTCGCCCCAGATGGGGTGGGTCACCGAGGTGTAGCCGCCGCTGCCGTACTTGTCGTAGTCCCGGTACTCCCGCTTGAGGGCGTAAACCGAGGTCGTCCAGCGCAGCGGCCGGTCAAAGAGGTAGGGCTCGGTGAAGGTCAGCGAGCCCCGGGTGGTCTTGACCCCCAGGATGCCCAGGGCGGAGACCTCCTGGCCCCGGCCGAAGAGGTTTGACTCGGAGATGTTGGCCATGAGCATGAATTGCTCGGCGGTGGAGTAACCGACGCCGAAGTTGAACATGCCCGTCGCCTTCTCCTTGACCCGAACCTCCAGGACCGCCTTGTCCGGGGTCGAGCCGGGCTTGGTCTGGAAGTCGACCTCGTCGAAGTAGCCCAGGCGCCGTAGGTTGAAGGCCGAGCGCCTGATGGCCGAGGCGTCGAAGAGCTGGCCTTCGGCGAGTTTCATCTCCCGGCGGATGACCTTGTCCCGGGTGCGGACGTTGCCCCGAATTTTGATCCGCTCCAGGTAGACCTTGTCGCCCCTGTTCAGGGTGAAGTTCAGGGCGACCGTCTTGGTCTTGGCGTCGATCTTGGATTCGGCCATAACCCTGACCTTGGCGAAGCCGCTGGAGGCGTAGGCGTCGGCCAGTCTGTCGCGGCCGGTCTGCTGCTTGGCCCGGGAGTAGATGTCGCCCGGGGCCAGATCGATGAGTTTTTTGAGCTCGTCCTCGGGCTTGATCAGTTCGCCGCCAATGTTGATCTCGGAGATCTTGTAGAGGTCGCCCTCCTCCACCGGAATGGTGACGATGATGCCGTCCTCTTTGATGTCAACCTTGGGCTCGCCGACCTGGGCCTTGATGTAGCCGATGTCGTGGTAGTAGGCCTTGATCTTCTCCACGTCCTTGTCCAGGACCTCGCGCTTGAGCACGCCCGAGGAGGTCAGGAAGGAGAAGATGCCCCAGTCCTTGGTCTCCATGGCCTTGCGCAGCTCTTTGGCCGGGACCTTCTCGTTGCCGGTGAACCTGATGTCGGTGATGTAGACCTTGCTCTTGGGGTTGACCCGAAGGAGGATCGTGCCCAGGCCCTCCTTGACGTCGATCAGCTCCTGGCTGGCCTCGACGTTGAGGTAGCCCTTCTGGCGGTACATGTCGGCCACCCGCTCCAGGCCGTTGGCCGCGGCCTGGCCGCTGTAGACGCTCAGGATGGGTATGTTGAAGGCCTCGATCACGTCCTTGTCGTCCACGGCGCCCTTGACCCTGATGTCGCGGATGGCCGGGTTTTCCTGGACTTCGACGATGACCTTCTTGCCGTTGGGCAGGTCTTCGGTCCGGGCCTTGACGTCGGCGAAATAGCCCATCCCGAAGATGGACCGGATGTCCTTGTCCATGAGGTCCGGATCAAAGAACTCGCCGGCCTTGGTCTGCATCAGGGCGGTGATGGCCTCGGATTCGGTGCGGCGGTTGCCCTTGATCTCGACCTCGACCACTTCCCTCAGCCCCAGGACCCGGCTCTTGAGCTCCTGGCCCAGGCTGGCGGTCATGGTCTTGAGGCTGTCCATGCCCCGGCCCTGGCGATAGAGGGTCAGGGGCGGATTTTCGGACTTGATGTCGAGGAGGAGCACGTCCAGACTGAGCTGCTGGCCCATCTTGGTCATCGAGCCGTAGATGACCCAGTCGGCCTTGAGGTTTCGTCCGGCCTGGCGGGCCCAGATGGGATCGAGGGAGGGCGTCCCGACCATCTGGATGACCTCCTCGGTGGGCAGGACCTCCAGGGTCGGGCTGACCAGGGAAGGCAGGAGGAGGTTCTGGAGCTCCCTGGCCAGTTCAGGCAGGTCCTCCTTGGCGTGGATCAGGAAGGGCAGCACCGCCACCCTGGGCTTGGCCGCCAGGGCCGCCGGGGGCGCCAGGAGGCCGACTAGAATCGCCGCCGCCGCCAACAAGGCCGTGAGCTGCTGTCTGGTCATGTCAACTCCTCACCCGCGGGCTCCGCCAGAGCCCGCCCCTCGACCAGCCTGACCATCCGATCCAGGGTGGCGGCCAATTCGAGGTTGTGCGTCGCCACCACCGTGGTCAGGCCCAGTTTTGAATTCAGTTCGAGAATTAGCTCGCTAATGAGGCGGCCGGTGTGAGCGTCCAGGTTGCCCGTGGGCTCGTCGGCCAAGAGCAGCTCCGGTTCCATGGCCAGAGCCCTGGCCACGGCCACCCGCTGCTGCTCGCCGCCCGACAGCTCACCGGCCCGATGATCCATCCTCTCCTTGAGGCCGACCTGCTCCAGCAGTCCTTCGGCCCGCTCCCGGGCCCGGGAATTCTTCAGGCCGGCCACGAGCAGGGGCATCATCACGTTCTCCAGGGCGTCGAACTCGGGCAGGAGGTGATGGAACTGAAAGACAAAGCCGACGCTCCTGTTCCTGAACCTGGCCAGTTGGTCGTCGTCCCAGCGGAATATGTCGGCTCCCCTGAACCTGACCTCGCCGCCGCTGGGTCTGTCCAGGGCGCCCAGAAGGTGGAGCAGGGTCGACTTGCCCACGCCCGAGGCCCCAACCAGGGCCAGGCTGGCTCCGGTCTGGATGGTCAGGTTCACCCCCTTGAGAACCTCGACCTGGCCGGCCGGCCGGGAATACGTCTTGGCCAGGTCGCGTACCTCGATCAACGGCGCCTCACTCATAGCGCAGCGCTTCGACCGGGTTGAGCCGAGCCCCCTGGAACGAGGGGTAAAGGGTGGCCAGAAAACTGATGGCCACCGCCGCCAGAGCGATCAACCCCACGTCCAGGGGATCCACCCTCACCGGCAGGGTGGTGATGTAGTATATATCACTCGGCAGTTTAATGAACTGGTACCGTCTCAGAATCTCGCACAAAAAGAGCCCCAAGGCCAGGCCAAAAGCAGTTCCGATCAGGCCGATGGTCAATCCCTGGTAGACGAAGATCTTCCTGACCGAGGAAGTCCGGGCGCCGATCGATTTCAAGATGGCGATGTCCTTGGTTTTTTCCATGACGACCATGATCAGGGTCGAGACGATGTTGAAGGCGGCCACCAGGACGATCAGGATCAGGATGATGAACATGGCCGTCTTCTCCAGCTTGAGGGCCGAGAAGAGGTTGCGGTTCATCTCCATCCAGTTCCTGGTCCAGTAGGGGTAGCCCAGCCGCTTGGCCAGGCGCTCGGCCACCTCGGCCGCGGCGTAGATGTCCCTGACCTTGACCTCGACCCCGGTGACGGTCTGGCCCAGGCCGAAGAAGCGCTGGGCCGCGCCCAGGGACAGGTAGGCCAGGGAGGAGTCGTACTCGTACATGCCCGAGCGGAACAGGTCGCTGACCAGGAAGTCCCTGGTCTTGGGCTTGCGTCCGAAGGGCGTCTCCTCGCCGAAGGGGGAGATGAGCCTGACCAGGGAGCCCACGTCCACGCCCAGGTTGCGGGCCAGCTCCTGGCCTATGACGATGGTTTCGATTTCCCGGCCCTTGGACTCGGGCCGGGGATCGACCGCTTTCTGGCTCAACCGGCCCAGATCGTGGCTCACGAGGCTCTCTTTCAGCTTGGTCACCCGGACCGCCGTGGCCGGCTCGACGCCCCTGACGACCAGCCCCAGAACCCGGGAGCCGGCGGCGATCATGGCCTGGCCGTAGATGAAGGGCGTGGCCGCCACGACGCCGGCCTCCTCCCCGGCCGCGCCGACCACGGCCGGGTAGTCGGTCACGCTGCCGTCGTAGCTCAGAATGACCGCGTGGGCGGTCACGCCCAGGATCCGGTCGCGCCAGTTGTGCTTGAAGCCGTTCATGACCGCCAGGACCACGATCAGGGCGCAGACGCCCAGGGCCACCCCACCCACCGAGCAGATGGTAATGACCGAGATGAAGGTCTGCTTCCGCTTGGCCTTTAGGTAGCGAAGGCTGACGAACCACTCAAAGGACATCTCAGCCCTCGGCCCTGAGCAGGGGGAAGAGGATGACGTCCCTGATGGAGGGCGAGTCGGTCAGGAGCATGACCAGCCTGTCCACGCCGATTCCCTGGCCGGCCGTGGGCGGCAGGCCGTACTCCAGGGCCCGGATGTAGTCCCGGTCCATGGGGTGGGCCTTGTCGTCGCCGGCCGCCCGGAGGGCTAACTGGTCCTTGAAGCGGGCCTCCTGGTCGACCGGATCGTTCAGCTCGGAGAAGGCGTTGGCCATCTCCCGGCCGGCGATGAAGAACTCGAAGCGGTCGACCACGCTCGGGTTGGCGTCGTTGCGCCGGGAGAGCGGCGAGATGGCCACCGGGTAGTGGGTGATGAAGGTCGGCTGGACCAGCTTAGGCTCCACGGTCAGATCAAAGAGCTTCTCCAGGAGCTTGGCGTGGCTCTCCTTGGCCGGAAACTCGGCGCCCAACTTCCGGGCGAAGCCCTCGGCCGCGTCCCGATCCTCCAGGGCCTGCTCGGGCACCTGGCCCAGGCCGGTCAGGGCCGCGGCGAAGCTCAGGCGGGCGTAAGGCGGGGTCAGATCGATCTCCTGGCCGCCGTAGGTCACCTTGGTCGCGCCGGTGACCTCCTCGGCCACCTGGGCGAACAACTCCTCGCTCAAGCTCATCAGGTCCTCGAAAGTGGCGTAGGCCATGTAGAACTCGAGCATGGTGAACTCGGGGTTGTGCTGGACCGAGATGCCCTCGTTGCGGAAGTTGCGGTTGATCTCGTAGACCCGCTCGAAGCCGCCCACGACCAGGCGCTTGAGGTAGAGCTCCGGGGCGATGCGCAGGTAGAGGGCCATGTCCAGGGCCTTGAGGTGGGTCCTGAAGGGCCTGGCCGTGGCCCCGCCGGGCACGGGCTGCATCATCGGAGTCTCGACCTCGAGGAAGCCGCGCTGGTCAAAGAAGCGGCGCAGGGCCTGGATGATCCGGCTGCGCTGGCTGAAGACCCGCCTGACCTCGGGGTTGACCATCAGGTCCAGGTAGCGCTGGCGGTAGCGGGTCTCCTTGTCGGTCAGGCCGTGCCATTTCTCGGGCAGGGTCCGGAGCGACTTGGCCAGGAGGCGGAGGCTGGCCGCCTCCAGGGTCAGCTCGCCGGTCCTGGTCCTGAAGAGGTGGCCGGTCAGGCCGACGATGTCGCCCAGGTCGAGCTTCTGGAACAGGGCGAACTCGGACTGGCTCAACCGGTCGCGCCTGATGTAGGCCTGGAGCTGGCCGGTGGCGTCCTGGAGCTTGACAAAGGCGGCCTTGCCAAAGGAGCGGACGGCCATCATCCGGCCGGCCACGGCCGGGCGGTCGTTCAGGCGGCCTAGCTCCTCATCATCCAGTTGGCCGAAGGCTTCGACGATCTGGCCCAGCCTCTGGGACGGCTTGAAGTCGTTGGGGTAGAGCTGGACGCCCTGGGCGGTCAGCTCGGCCGCCTTGGCCTGGCGGAGTTCGAAAAGGTCGGTTTTGGGCTCGCTGGCTGGTTCTTTCCGGTTCATCTCGCGGTCATCACGCAGGAGTAAGTTCAAAATTCTTAGTCTTTTTTAGGGCCTCAGTCAAGGAAAACCAGGGTCGGGCCGGTCTAGCCCACCGCCTCCTTCCAGGCCTTCTCGAACTTCTGGAGCTGCTTGTGGTAGTACTCCCGGTTCTCCTTGGGCCCGGCGGCCAGGGCCCGGCGGGCCGCGGTCACCGCCTCCTCCAGGCGGCCGGTCAGGAAGCAGGCCTCGGCCAGGGTGTCAAAGGCGGCCGGCGAGGGGGCCAGGGCCACGGCCCGCCGGGCCAGGTCGACCGCCTCCCCGGGCCGGCGCAGCTCCTGGGGGCCGGTGGCGTAGAGCCAGGCCAGGTCGTTGAGGGCGACCGGATTGTCCGGCTCCAGGGCCAGAACCTGGCGGTAGGCCTCGGCCGCCTGGACGGGCCGGTCCATGCGGAGGAGGATCATGGCCCGGTAGAGGTGGATCTCCGGCTTGCTGGGCTGGGAGACCAGGGCCTGGTCCAGGCCGGTGAGCATGAGCCTCAGGTTGAGCGAGTCGCGGCCGGTCCAGACTCCGGCCGGCCAGGACAGGCCGACCAACAGGATAAGGCCGGCCGTGAAGCCGGCCAGGGCGCGTCTGACCTGGCGATCGTGGGCCAGGTAGGCCTGGGGCCGGTGGTTGGCCTGGAGGAGGAAGTCGACCCGCTGGGCGATGGAGAAGTGGTGCCATGACGGGGCCCGCCGGCTCAGGCCCGAGAGGGAGGCGATCTTCTCCAGGGCGGTGATGACCGGCCCCGGCCCCACGGTCAGGGCGGCGTAGGCGTCGGCCTGGCGCTCGAAGTGGCGCATGAACCAGGCGAAGACAAAGCGGAAGTAGAGCAGGAGGAGCAGGAGCATGGGCAGGGAGAGCAGGCCGGCCGACCAGATGGACTGGTCCTGGCTCAGCTCCAGCAGGAGGCGGGCGGCCGGCCGGAAGGCCAGCAGCCACCTGACCGCCAGCCCGCCCAGGGAATAGGTCAGGACCAGGTAGCTCAGGAAGAAGAAGAGGTAGAGGAAAAGGTGGCGCCGCCTGACGTGGCCGGCCTCGTGGGCCAGGACCGCCTCCAGCTCCGTGGGGCTCAGGGAGTTGAGCAGGGCCGGAGTGATGAGCAGGTAGCGCACCGGGGCCAGGAGGCCCATGATCCCGGCCGTGGCCGCCTGGCCCTGGAACAGGGGCCAGTTGAGGATGTCCCGGACCTTGACCCGGTGGGCGACCAGAATCCCGTCGATGCGGCTCCTGGCCGCTCCCTGGGGCAGGGGGCGGCAGCCCCAGGCCAGGCGGACCAGGGGCGGCAGGAAGAGACTCAGCAGGACCAGCATGAGAGCCACCAGGCCCAGCTCGCCCAGGGGTTTGGCCAGGATCTCCCGGACCGGCCTGGGCGCGGCCAGGTCGACCAGGTCGGTCAGGACGGCCAGCAGGAACCAGGGCATGATCAGGGGCAGGGTCCAGCGGAGCTGGCCGGCCAGGTGGGTTCTGAGGGACGGGGCGACGCCCAGGCGGCGCTGCCGTAGCCAGACCGCGCTCCAGAGGACGATCAGGTAGAGGTGGAAGAAGCCCAGGCCGAGCAGGCCGTCCAGGGCGCTGACCTGGCGGGCCAGGGGCAGGCTCCAGAGCAGCTCCTTGAGGCCCAGCAAGTAGACGTCGGCCCCGAAGATGAGGACGGCCAGCCCGGCCAGCCGGATCTCCCAGCGCTGGGCCGAGGCCCGGGAGGACTGGCCGGCCATGACCCGGCCGGCCAGGAGGGCGAAGCCGGCCAGCCCCAGGACGATCAGGGCCGCGCCGGCCGGGGAGGGCAGGGGCGGCTTGGGGCCGGGCACGTAGCTCAGGTAGACGAAGAGGACGACCAGGAACTGGAGGATGTAGCCGAAGAGCACCGCGCGGTCTCCCTGAAGAAAGCCCGTCCAATTTAGCCCAAAGAGCCGGCCTTGACCAGGGGCCGGCCGCTTGCCGGCCCGGGGGCGATGGCGTAAGATGAAACCAGCATGCCCGGCCGGAGCGAGATAATAGACGGGGTGGCCGTCCAGTTGGCCCACCCCGACGAGCTGCCCTTCACCTGGGTGGGCCAGGAGGAGGTCCTGGCCCAGGTCCTGGCCGCCTGGCTGGTGGTCGAGCCCAGCGATCTGCCCTTGAACCCCCGCCTCATCGGCAAGCCCGGCGTGGGCAAGACCACCCTGGCCTACGCCGCGGCCAAGCGCCTGGGCCGCCAGGTCTATCTCTTCCAGGCGACCATGGACACCCGGCCCGAGGACCTGATCGTCACCCCGGTCATCGCCCAGTCCGGCCAGATAAAGTACGTGGCCTCGCCCCTGGTCACGGCCATGATCACCGGCGGCGTCTGCGTCCTGGACGAGGGCAACCGCATGTCCGAGAAGTCCTGGGCCTCCCTGGCCCCCCTCCTGGACACCCGGCGCTACGTCGAGTCCATCGTGGCCGGGATAAAGATCAAGGCCGCGGACGAGTTCCGCTTCTGCGCGACCATGAACGACGACGCCTCGACCTTTGACCTGCCCGAGTACATCAATTCCCGGCTCCAGCCCCAGATCTTCATCGACTTCCCCGAGGCCGAGGACGAGCGCCGCGTGCTCAAGGCCAACCTGCCTTTCGCCGCCGACGAGCTGCTGAGCTACGTGGTCAGCTTCCTCCAGGCGGCCCACCAGTCCGACGAGCGCTACACCGTGCGCGACGGCATCAACGTCGGCCGCTACGCCCTGAAGCTCCTGGCCTCGAAGCGGAGGCCCGAGACCTACAGCGCCCTGGTCCTGGCCGTGGAAATGATCCTGGGCCGCGAGGCCCTGGTCTACCTCTAGCCCCGCGGAGAGCCCGGCCCCGAGCCCTCCCCGAGCCCCGACAAGGAGTCTCAGATGGACGCCCAGGAGTTTCGCCGCTACGGCCATCAGGTCATCGACTGGATCGCCGACTACCTGACCGACATGGACCGCAGGCCGGTCAGCCGGGCCATCGAGCCGGGCTCGATCAGGGCCGCCCTGCCGCCCGGCCCGCCGGAGAAGCCCGAGCCCATGGACCGGATCCTCCACGACTTCGACGAGCTGATCGTCCCCGGACTGCTACACTGGAACCACCCGGCCTTCTTCGGCTACTTCCCGGCCAACAACTCCTTCCCCTCGATCCTGGGCGAGCTGCTCTCGGCCGGACTGGGGGTGAACGGCATGAACTGGGCCACCTCGCCGGCCGCCACCGAGCTGGAGGAGCTGGTCATGGACTGGGTCAGGCAGGCCTGCGACCTGCCCGAGCACTGGCGAGGCGTCATCCAGGACTCGGCCTCGTCGTCGTCCCTGGTGGCCCTGCTCACGGCCCGGGAGCGCAAGACCGGCCTGCAGGCCAACCAGGCCGGCCTGGCCGCCCTGGGCCGGAAGTTCGTGGTCTACGCCTCCAGCCAGGTCCACTCCTCGGTGGAGAAGGCGGTCAAGATCGCCGGCCTGGGCCGGGAGGCCTTCAGGCCGGTGGCCGTGGACGACAAGTGGGCCCTGGACCCGGCCGCGCTGAGGGCAGCCATTGAAGCCGACCTGGAGGCCGGGCTGGAGCCCCTGGCCGTGGTGGCCACCCTGGGCACGACCTCGTCCACGGCCATCGATCCCATCAGGGCCATCGGCCGGATCGCCCGGGAGTTCGGCCTCTGGCTCCACGTCGACGGCGCCCTGGGCGGCTCGGCCGGGTTCCTGCCCGAGATGCGCCCCCTCTTTGACGGCCTGGACCTGGCCGACTCCTACGTCTTCAACGCCCACAAGTGGCTCTTCACCAACTTCGACTGCTCCCTCTACTTCGTGGCCAACCCGGGGGACCTGATCCAGACCTTCGAGATCATGCCCGAGTACTTGAAGACGGCCCAGGACCGGGTGGCGACCAACTACCGGGACTGGGGCATCCCCCTGGGCCGGCGCTTCCGGGCCCTCAAGCTCTGGTTCGTGATCAGGAGCTACGGCCTGGAGGGCCTGAGAACCAAGTTGAGGAACCACCTGGACTGGACCAGGGAACTGGCCGATTGGATGGCCGCGGCCGATGACTTCCAGGTCCTGGCCCCGGCGCCCTTTCAGACGGTCTGCTTCCGCTACCACCCCCGAGGAATGGACGACGAGGCGGCCCTGAACGAGCTCAACAACCGGCTCCTGAAGGCTATCAACCTGACCGGCCGGCTCTTTCTGAGCCAGACCAAACTGGGCGACAGGGTCACCCTGCGGGTCTCGATCGGCCAGACCAACACCAGCCTGGAGCACGTCCGGGCGGCCTGGAAGACGATCCAGGAGACGGCCAGGGGGATGGGGAGCTGAAGGGCCCTGGCGGGACGGAGAAGGGGACTAAAGAGTAGCGAAAGAAAAAGAGCGTATCATCTCTTGAGAAACGGCCCTACCTGGCCGCCCGCCTGAGCGTATCAGCCCATACTTGACCGGTTTTTCGGCAGGGGCTAAGGTTGTTCCATATTTCCGGTTCTTCCCTGCGGCCGTCCCGGTCAGGAGGGGCACGTGGTTGACCTTTTGGCCATTGCCGGGTCTTTTGCCAGCATACTCGGCCTGTACAAGGACAAGCTCAAAGGTGGCTTCGGCTCCTGGCCCCGGGCTGAGCGCATTTTCCTGACCCGCCTACCTAATCCCAACCTGCGCCACGTCCAGGACCGCATCAAGGACATAGAGGCCGAGCTTAACAAGAAGAAGAACCTGGTCCTCAAAGGCCGCGGTGGAGTGGGCAAGACCAGCCTGGCCCTGGAGTACGCCCACCAGCGTAAGAGCCTTTACGCCGGCGGGGTCTACTGGGTGGATGCTTACCTGGGCCTGGCCTGGGGTTATCGTGATCTGGGCCGGCGGATGGGCAGTTCGGTGGGGCGGGAGATCACCGAGGAGACCTCGGACGATCAGTTGGTCAGTCTGATGAATGAGTTCCTGAGCTTGTCACCCCTTAAGCTAGTCGTCTTGGACGACCTCCAGGCCTGGGGCGAAACGGATGGCTGTCTACCGGGTGACAACTGCCACCTCCTGTTCACCACTCGAACCAAGAACCCGCCCCAGGAGAGCCAGGAAATCGCCTTGCCTTCCGAAGAGCAGGCTCAAGACATCTTTCTGGCTTACGCTGGTTGGCAAAGGGAGACGCTGACCCCGGACCAGGCCCGAGTCACGGCCGCCGTGTGCGATCGTGTGGAGTGTCTGCCCCTGGCTTTGGAGATATTAGGACGGGTGGCGGCCAGCACCCCTCCGGCCGGGTTCCTGGAAGAACTGGACCAGGTCATGAGCCACAGGGCCCTGACCCACACCAAGGCCGACAAAACGCTCCTGGCCGCCCTGGACATGGCCGAGCGGCGCTACGGGCACGAGCGAGCCCTGGACGGGCTGAAGGTGGCCGGATACCTGGACCCGGAGCACGTCGAGGCCGAGCTTGTCGGGTTAATTATGGAGGTACCGCTCAAGGAAGCCCGCGCCGTCCTGCGGGCCCTGGCCGAGGTCTCGGCCCTGGAGGTGGGGAGGCGGGAGTATACCGTCCACCGACTTATCCAAGAGGCGGCCAGGGAGATGGACCAGGATAAGGCCGTGGGGGAGCGGGTGGTTAAGGTTCTGGATGGGTTGATTCAGGCCGTGAGCGACAAGGGCGAGTACCGGAAGGCTTACAGTCTGATTCCGCACCTGCTGCATATCGCCCCGTTGGCCGAAGGGGTTGAGGATACTGAGGCGTTTCCTCCAACATATCCCCTTACCCGCTGGGCCGAGTACCTTTGGAACAGCGGCATCTTTTCCTCTGCGGAGGCAATCTGCCGCTCCTGCCTGGCCCGTTTAAGCCTAATTAAAGGCGAGGAACACGCCGATTACTGCGCCAGCCTCAATAACCTGGCCTTAATGCTGGCGGCCCAGGGAAAGTATACCGAGGCCGAGGTGCTTTATCGCCGAGTAATTAAGATAGACGAGAATGCCCTAGGGACCAAGCGTATGAGTTACGCTACCTACCTCAACAACCTGGCCGGGGTGCTGAGGGACCAAGGCGAGCACGTAGAAGCCGAGAGAATCTATCGCCGGGCTTTGGTGGTTGCCGAGAATACCATCGGGAGCGAGCATCCTGACTACGCCACCCACCTCAGCAACCTGGCTGCGGTTATTCAGGCCCAGGGAAAGTTTGCCGAAGCCGAAGGTCTATTTCGCCGGGCCATTGAGATAGACGAAAAGACCATCGGGGAAGAGCATCCTCAACACGCCAACCACCTCAACAACCTGGCCGAGGTGCTCCATGCCCAGGGAAAGTTTGCCGAGGCCGAGGACCTCAATCGCCGCGTTTTAGAGATAGACGAGAAGGCCCTCGGGCTGGAGCATCCCGGATACGCCATTGACCTCAACAATCTGGCCGGGGTGCTAAAGGATCAGGGCAAGTTGGCCGAGGCCGAGGAGCTCTATTGCCAGGCCCTGGAGATCGCCGAAAAGACCATAGGCAAAGAGCATCCCGGATACGCCATCCACCTCAACAATCTGGCTGAAGTGTTCCATGCCCAGGGCAATTATGCCGAGGCCGAGAGACACTATCGCCGGGCCCTGGAGATAGACGAGAATATTATCGGGACCGAGCATTCTGGCTATGCCATTGACCTCAACAACTTAGCCGGGGTACTTGAAGACCAGGGCAAGTTTGCCGACGCCCAGGTGCTCTTCCGCCGGGCCCTGGACATCAGCCTCAAGGCTCTAGGAACAGAACACCCCCAGACGATGACCATTCAAGGCAACCTTGACCACCTCTTGGTCAAGCTGAAGAAGTAGCCCCTCCGAGCCAACCCCCTTCCTTTCTTCTCTTCTTTTTTTCATAAATTTCCCTCGCCCCGCTTGCGGGGAGAGGCCGCCCTCTTTTCCCTCGCCCCGCCCGGCGGGGAGAGGGTAAGGGTGAGGGGTGTTTTCTTAATTATTTTTATGAGTTATTTCTTAAAAGCCCCCCTCACCCCTCCCTCTCCCCCCGTGGGGTGGAGAGGGTGAAAGAGAAGGCTTTCGCCCGAAGGGTGGAGAGGAACAAGAGGGTGGCGCCAGGGCCGTGTCCCTGGCGCCATCGCGCAGCGACAGACCACGGCCAGAATGGCCGTGCCACCTTGCCTGGGGTCGGTCCTGGCCTTCGGCCTGGTGACAGGGACGCGGCCCTGTCACCACAGAAACCCCATATATTTTAATTGGTTATATCATATTAAACCAGAGACATGGGTAACAGTTTAGACCGGACACATGGGTCACACCTGGGGTGGTTGTGGAGGACAAGGAGGCCTGACCCCCGCCCCCCTACCTCAAATGGCAGGCCACCCACCTTCCCGGGCTCAGCTCCCTGAATGCCGGCGCTTCTTTTTCACAAATCTCCTGCCTCTCTTGGCAGCGGGGGTGGAAGGAACAGCCCGGGGGCGGATTGATGGGGCTGGGCACGTCGCCGCTGAGGATGATCCGCCGGTGGCTGGCCCCGGGGTCGGGCACGGGCGCGGCCGAGAGGAGGGCCTGGGAGTAAGGGTGGCAGGGCTGGTCGTAGAACTCCCGCTTGGAGCCCAGCTCCACCAGCCGGCCCAGGTACATGACCGCCACCCGGTCGGCGATGTGCTCGACCACGCTCAGGTCGTGGGAGATGAAGACGTAGGTCAGGCCGAACTCGGCCTGGAGCTCCTTGAGCAGGTTGATCACCTGGGCCTGGATGGACACGTCCAGGGCCGAGACCGGCTCGTCGGCCAGGATGAGCCTGGGGTTGAGGGCCAGGGCCCGGGCGATGCCGATCCGCTGCCTCTGGCCGCCCGAGAACTGGTGGGGGTAGTGGAGGGCCTGCTCGGGGTGGAGGCCGACGACCTTGAGCAGCCAGGCCACCCGCTCCCGCCGCTCAGCGGCCGAGCCCAGGCCGTGGATGATGAGCGGCTCCTCGACGAGCTGGCCGATCCGCTGGCGGGGGTCCAGGGACGAGTAGGGGTCCTGGTAGATGATCTGGGCCTGGCGCCGGAACCTCTTGAGCCGGTCCGGGTCGAATGATCCCAGGTCCTCGTCCTCGAAGAAAATCCGGCCGGCCGTGGGCTCCTCCAGCCTGAGCAAAACCCGGCCCAGGGTGGACTTGCCGCAGCCGCTCTCGCCGACCAGGCCGAAGACCTCGCCTTTGAGGACTTCGAGGCTCACCCCGTCCACGGCCCGGACCAGGCCCTGGCGCCGGGAGAAGCCGGCCGCCTTGAGGGGGTAGTGCTTGACCAGCCCTTCGGCCCTGAGGATGGCCCCGGACAATCTCTCTACTCCACCGGCCGCCAGCAGCGGACCGGGTGGTCCGGTCCGGCCTGGGCCCAGGGCGGCTCCTGGGCGCACTGCTCCTCGGCCCGGAAGCAGCGGTCCCTGAAGGCGCAGCCCGAGGGCAGGTCCAGCAGGCCCGGGACCACCCCGGGGATGGGCTTGAGGGCTCCGCCCCGGCCGCCGACCTTGGGCAGGGATTCGAACAGGCCGACCGTGTAGGGGTGGGCCGGCCGGCCGAAGAGCTCCCTGACCCCGGCGCTCTCGACCACCCGGCCGGCGTACATGACCACCACCCGCCGGCAGATCTCGGCCACCACCCCCAGGTCGTGGGTGATGAGCAGGATGGACATGCCGATCTCTTCCTTGAGGCGGCCGACCAGGTCCAGGATCTGGGCCTGGATGGTCACGTCCAGGGCCGTGGTCGGCTCGTCGGCGATCATGATCTGGGGATGGCAGGACAGGGCCATGGCGATCATGACCCGCTGGCGCATGCCGCCCGACATCTGGTGGGGGTAGTCGTCCAGCCGGGCCCTGGGCTCGGGGATGCCGACCAGGCCCAGCATGCTGGCCGCCTCGTCCCTGGACTGCCGCCGGTCCATGCCCCGGTGCTTGCGGATGACCTCCTGGATCTGGAAGCCCACGGTGTAGACCGGGTTGAGCGAGGTCATGGGCTCCTGAAAGATCATGGAGATGTCGTTGCCCCGGATGGCCCGCATCTCGGCCTGGCTGAGCCTGACCAGGTCGCGGCCGTTGAAGAGGATCCGGCCGGCGGCGATCCGCCCGGCCGGCCTGGGCAGGAGCCGGAGGATGGACAGGGCGGTGACGCTCTTGCCGCAGCCGCTCTCGCCGACCAGACCCAGGGTCTCGCCCCGGTCCAGGCTCAGGTCCAGCCCGTCCACGGCCGTGAGCAGGCCCCGCTTGGTCCGGAACTGGGTCTTGAGCCCGCTTATCTCCAGGACCGGCCGGTTCACAGGGATCTCAGGGAGGGATCGAGCACGTCCCTCAGGCCGTCGCCGAAGAGGTTGAAGCCCAGGACCAGGAGGAGTATCGCCGCCCCGGGATAGGCGGCCACGTGGGGGGCGATCTGGATGTACTGACGGCCCTCGCTGAGCATGGCCCCCCACTCCGGCTGGGGCGGCTGGGCGCCCAGGCCCAGGAAGCCCAGGGCCGCGGCCTGGAGCACGGCCGTGCCCATGCCCAGGGTGGCGTAGACGATGATCGGCGGCAGGGAGTTGGGCAGGACGTGGCGGCTGAGGATGCGGGCGTGGCTGCCGCCCAGGTGGCCGATGGCCTGGACAAAGAGCTGCTCCCGGAGCGAGAGCACGCTGGAGCGGACGATCCGGGCGTAGTGGGGGATGTAGACCACGCCCACGGCGATCATGGTGTTGGTCAGGCTGGGGCCCAGGATGGCCGTGACGAAGATGGCCAGCAGGATGGCCGGGAAGGCCAGGAGCACGTCCATGAAGCGCATGATCAGGCTGTCCAGCCGGCCGCCGAAGTAGCCGGCCAGGAGCCCCAGGAGGGTGCCCGGCACCAGGGAGATGGCCACCGAGATGAGGCCGATCATCAGGGAGATGCGCGAGCCGAAGACCACCCGGCTGAAGATGTCCCGGCCCAGGCTGTCGGTCCCGAAGTAGTGGGCCTGGCTGGGTCCCTTGAGCCGGTCCAGGGGGGCCGGGGCCAGGGGGTCGTAGGGGGCCAGGGCCGGGCCGATGAGGGCCACCACCAGGACCAGGGCGATGATGATCAGGCCCAGCGAGGCGCTCCGGCTGCGGAGCAGGTCCCTGAGTGCCTCCCACTTGCTCATTGGACGCGGATCCTGGGGTCCAACAGGACGTAGACCAGGTCGACGATGAGGTTGATGAGGGCCATGAGCACGGCGAAGATGAGGATGCAGCCCTGGACCGCGGCGTAGTCCCGGCCCATCAGGGAGTCGACCACGTAGCGGCCCAGGCCGGGCCAGGAGAAGATCGTCTCGGTCAGGACAGCGCCGCCCAGGAGCAGGCCCAGATTCAGGCCCAGGACCGTGACCACGGGCAGGAGGGCGTTGCGCAGGGTGTGGCGGAGGATGACCACGGCCTCGCCCATGCCCTTGGCCCGGGCGGTCCTGACGTAGTCCCGGTTGAGGACCTCGAGCATGCTCGAACGGGTGATCCGGGCGACGATGGCCAGGGGGATGGTGGCCAGGGTGAAGGAGGGCAGGACCAGGTGCCGGACCGCGTCCCACCAGGCGCCGAACTGCCCGGCCAGGAGGGTGTCGATGACCACCAGGCCGGTCAGCGGCGGCGTCTCCAGACCCAGGCTGAGGCGGCCCATCATGGGCAGGACCGGGAACTTGACCGCCAGGAGGTAGATGAGCATCAGGCCCAGCCAGAAGATGGGCATGGACACCCCGAGCAGGGCCAGAAACATGGAGCCGTAGTCGAACAGGGAGTACTGCCTGACCGCCGAGACGACCCCTGCGGCGACTCCGAACAGGGTGGCGATGAACATGGCCGCCAGGGAGAGCTCGAGCGTGGCCAGGAGCCGGGGGGCGATCTCGCTGATGATCGGGGCCCCGTTGCGGACCGAGTTGCCGAAGTCGCCCTGGAGGAGATTGGTCAGATAGATCCAGTACTGGGTCAGGTAGGACCGGTCCAGGCCGAGCTGGGTTCTCAGCCGGGCCAGCTCGTCCGGACTGGCGTACTCACCCAGGAGGAGCTGGGCGGGGTCTCCGGGGATCATCCTGAGCATCAGGAAGACCAGGACGGAGACCCCGAACATTATCAGGACGAGGTGGAAGAGCCGTCTCGATATGTAGCCCAGCGGCACTGTCCGAACGGCCCCCTACTTCTCCTTCCAGACCATCTGGAACGAGTTGAGTCCGTTGGGCCTCAGGGGCAGGTCGTGGAGCTTCTTGTTGTAGCAGCGCACCACGGTCGAGTGGGCCAGGGGCACCCAGGGGGCCTCTGCGTGGAAGATCTCCTGAGCCTTGAGGTAGAGCTTGGTCCGCTCGGCCTTGTCAAAGACCTTCTGGGCCTTGAGGCAGAGCTCGGTGAACTCGGCGTTCTTCCAGAGGGCCACGTTGGCCGCGCCGGGCGTCTTGGCCGTGTCGGCCGAGAGGAGCCCGTAGAGGAAGTTGTCCGGGTCGGCGTTGCCGCCCAGCCAGCCCAGCATGCACATGTCGTGCTCGCCGTTGCTCGTCTTCTTGAGGTAGGTCCCCCAGTCCATCTTGACGATCTTGGCCTTGATGCCCACCGCGGCCAGGTAGGCCTGGATCAGCTCGGCCGTCTTGACCGGCTCGGGCATGTAGGCCCGCGAGACCGGCATGGCCCACAGCTCCAGCTCCTGGTTCTTGTCGAACTTGGCCTCGTCCAGGAGCTTCTTGGCCTTGTCAGGGCTGTAATCGTAGGGCTTGATGGCCTCGTTGTAGCCCCAGATTGACGGGGCGAAGGGGTTCTTGGCCGGGATGGCCAGGCCCTGGAAGATGGTCTTGATCAGGGTCTCCTTGTCAATGGCGTGGCTGATGGCCTGGCGGACCCGGGCGTCCTTGAGGCCCGGCTTGTCCGTGTTCAGGGCCAGGTAGCCGACGTTGATGCTGGGCCGCTCGATGACGGCCAGCTTGGGGTCCTTCTTGACCAGGTTGATCGAGTCCGGGTCCAGGTCGTCGGCGATGTCGACCGTGCCCGACTGGAGGGCCATCAGCCGGGCCGAGGGCTCGGGGATGGACTTGAGGATGATCTTGTCCACCTTGGCCTTTTCACCCCAGTAGTCCTCGTTGCGCTCGAGGACGATCTGGTCGTCCTTGACCCACTTGACGAACTTGAAGGGGCCGGTGCCCACCGGATGGAGGCCGATCTGATCCTTGTACTCGGCCATGGCCTTGGGTGAGAGGATGGGGCAGAGCCAGAGGGCCAGGTTGTTGAGCTGGGGGGCGTAGGGCTTCTTGGTCTTCAGGGAAATGGTGAAATCGTCGATGATCTTGATCTCGTCGACCTGGCCCAGGGAGAGGCTCAGGTAGCGCCACTTGCCGTAGCCGTAGAAGGGGTGGTTCTTGTCGATGATCCGGGCGAAGGAGTCATAGACCGCCTGGGCGTTGAAGGGAGCGCCGTCGTGGAACTTGACGCCCTTGCGGAGCTTGAAGGTCCAGGTCAGGCCGTCGTCGGAGACGGTCCAGGATTCGGCCAGCTGGGGCTCCACGTCCATGGAGTCCTTGCCGAAGATGACCAGGTTCTCCAGGACCTGGATGCCGGCCTTGATCGACTCCCCGTCGGTGGCCTGGGCCAGGTCCAGGATGACCGAGTCGCCGCCGCGGCCCCAGATCAGGGTCCCGCCCGTGACCGGCTCTCCGGCGCCCCAGGCCAGAACCGGCCAGAGGCAGGCCATCAGAATTAAGCTTATCCATATCTTGCGCATGGCGTCCTCCTAACAAAAGTTGTCGGGCTGCAATATTCTTGTTTTACCTGACTCCCTGGCCTTCGGCCGCCAGCCGGAAGGCGGACCGTCCTCGCGATTCGCTCTCCAACTGGCTGGGGACGGCCCTTGGCCGCGCTTTACGATAGCACAACGGACCCGCCCCAGCCACGAGGATTGACCGGCCGCCGGAAGGCGGAGCCGGGCCGGGGCTACTTCTTGAGCCAGATCATCTTGTCCACGGCCAGTTGGTAGAAGCGGCGTTCGGGAAAGTTCCTGAGCAGGGCCCTGGCGTCGAGATCGAAGCGGTCCAGGACGGCGAAGCCGAAGCTCAGGTCCTTGGGCCGTTCCTGGCCCTCGCGCCTGACGAGTTGATCCCTGTCCACGGCCGTGTCCTCGCTGGGCTTGATCTTGGGTCTCAGTTCCAGGTTGAGCCGGCCGAGGTAGTTGCACTTGGCTTCCCTGACCCGGAAGATGTAGTGGAGGGTGAACTTGAAGGGCACGCTCTTCTCGGCCAGCTTGACCTGGCCCTCGATCCCGGCCAGGCGATAGCCTCCGGGCGGCAGATCCAGGACCAGGTAGTGGAAGCGGCCCTCGGCCAGGTTCTGGGCCGGACCGGCGTAGAGCAGGTCAAGGCCCGGGCTGTCCTCGCAGCCGGGCCGGTCGCAGGGGTAGAACTGGATGCGCTCGATCAGGGGCGGCTGGCCGCCGACCTTCTCGGCCGAGGTGATCAGGACCAGGGCGACCTGGCCCAGGATCTGGCCCGGTTGAACCGCCCAGGGCCAGGTTTGCCCGGCCCAGGCCGGCCCGCCGGCCAGGGTCAGCCCCAGGAGAACCGCGGCGGCCAACCGCCTCCGGAGCAAGCCTGTCAAGAACACGCTCCCGCCTTTTCCGCCAGCCCGTTTCCGCGCCGCTGGCCCTCTGATCTCATGGAAGAGCGCTCCTGAGGAGCCCTCTTGCGGCGGCCCGCTCCCGGCCGCCCCAGGCCGGCCCGGACTCCGCCTCGAGGCGAAGCTCGGGCCTCCCTTGCCCAATAGCCCCTCGGGCGGCCCCAAGTCAAGGCCCTGCCCGAGAGGCTGGAGATGAGGGAGCGGTTGGCAGGTCTAGTCGGCCGGGGCCGGCCGGCCGCCGTCCAGGACGGTCCGGATGATCTCGGCGATCTCCTGGACCATCATCGGCTTGAGGATAACGGCCCGGACGCCCCGGGCCTCGGCCTGGGCGGTCGAGACCTGGTCGCTGAAGCCGGTGCAGATGATTACCGGCAGATCGGGCCGGAGGGTCATCATCCGGCGGGCCATCTCGTCTCCGGCCACCAGAGGCATGGCCTGGTCGGTGATGACCACGTCGAATTCGTCGGGCCTGGCCTGGAACAGTTCCAGAGCCTGAGAGCTGGAGGTGCAGCCGGTGACCCGATAGCCCAACCTCTCCAGCATCTGCCGGCCCAGCTCCACCAGGGACTCCTCGTCGTCCACCAACAAGACTCGCTCGCTTCCGGTCGGTATCGGCGAGACGTGGGCCAGGGGCTGCTCTTTGATTTCAGGCTCCATGAGGGGCAGATAGACGTTGAAGGTCGAGCCCTGGCCGGGCTGGCTGTAGACCGTGATCGTCCCGCCGTGGCTCTTGACGATGCCGTGGATGACCGACAGCCCCATCCCGGTGCCCTCGCCCGGCGGTTTGGTGGTGAAGAAGGGCTCAAAGATTCGCTCCATGGTCTGGCGGTCCATGCCGTGGCCGGTGTCGCTGACCGTGAGCCGGCTGTAGATCCCGGGACTCAGATCAAGGTACTCGGCCGCTAACTGGTCATTCAGATGCACCTTCTTGAGGCTCACCCCCAGCCGGCCGCCCCCCTGGCGCATGGCGTGGGCCGCGTTGGCGCAGAGGTTCATCAGGACCTGATGGATCTGGGTCTGATCGGCCAGAGCCAGGTCGGGGAAGGTTTCAAAGTTCTCCCTGATCTCGATGGTCTTCGGCAGTGAGGCTCTCAGCAGATCGAGGGCCTCGTGGATGATCGGACCTAGCCGGACGGGCCGCCGTTCCTGTTCGGTCTGGCGGCTGAAACTGAGAATCTGCAGAACGAGATTCTTGGCCCGCTCGCAGGCCTTGAGCACCTGATCGAGCTTGAGCTGGGTGGGGTGGGACTCGGCCAGTTCATGGCAGGCCAGCTCGGTGTAGCCCATGATTGCGCCCAGGATGTTGTTGAAATCGTGGGCGATGCCTCCGGCCAGGGTGCCGATGGCCTCCATCTTCTGGGCCTGGATTAGCTGCTTCTCCAGACGCCTGAAATCCGTTACGTCCTTGAAGTCCTGGATGACGCCCAGGATCTCGCCGCCGGGGCTCTGCTGGATCACGGCGGTCACCAGGCAGTTAGTCTTGGCCCCATGTCCGTTCAGTTTTTCCTCTTCTATCTCGATCTTTTTCTCTCCGGCCAGAAGCCTTCTGAGCGGGCAGCCCGGCTGGTGGCAGTGGGGTCCGGGAAAGACCTCGTGGCACTTCCGGCCCCTCAGGGTCTCGACGTCCAGGGCCAGCATGTTGGCCAGGGTCTGATTGGCTTTCAGGATGTTGAAATCCGTGTCCAGCAGCCACATTCCGCTGGCCGCGGCGTGGAAGATCTGGTTCAGTTCAGCGTGAGCCATGATGATGTCTTCCTCGGCCCTCTTGCGCTGGGTGACATCTTCGTATATGGCCACCACCTCGCCCGAGGGCAGCTGGTAGACGAAGTTCTCCCTCCAGCCGGTCCTCTTGTCGTCCTGGTAGATGGCGGCCGGGTGGTGCTCCGGCCGTCCGGTTTTCCAGACCCGCCTCAAGACGTCGAGGAGCCCGAATTCCTTCACGCCCGGAAAGACCTCCAGCAGGCTCCGGCCGATGACGTTTTGGCGCTGGACCTTCTCCATCCCCTCCGCGGCGGCGTTGAAGTCCCTGATGATGAAATCGGCTCCCTGATCCTTGGCCTCGTAGACGGCCACGCCGCTCTTGAGGTGCTCAAACATGGCCCGATAGCGAGCCTCGCTCTGTCTGAGCGCCTCCTCGGCCCGCTGCCTCTCGGTCAGGTCGCGCAGGAGGCAGTGGACCCGCCAGAGGTGTCCGGGGACGGTCTCTTCCAGGCAGTGTTCGTATTCGATGAGCAGTCGGGCGCCATCCTTGCGCCGCATCGGCAGCTGGACCGAGCCCATCGCCCCCGACTCCTGGAGGTCGAGGAGACGCTGGCGGAGATGCGGCCCGGATTCCGGGGGCAGGAAGTCTCCGAACCAGCGCCCGATAACCTCGTTGCGAGAGTAACCCATGATCTTGAGCCAGGTCTCGCTGACGTCGACGAGGCGGCCCTGGTCGTCCAGGGACTGGTAGCCGACCGGAGCCTTGTCGAGCAATCGGCGCAGCGTCTCCGACGATTCCCGCGGGGCCGCCTTCTCTCCCTGGAGCTGAGCGCAATCCTGGTCCGGCGTTGTCTCGGCCCCGGCCGGCCGGCCGGCCCGGCCTGGGCCGCGCCGGATCTCCCTGGCCAGCTTGATCCCGGCTTGGACGATCCTGGAGCCGGATCCGGTCGGCTCTTCGATTAATTGGGGCAATATCTGGGGTTTGCTTTTCATGCCAGGGCCCATTTCTTCGGCTTGACTCCGCGATTACCCGGTCATTGCCGTTGACTCGTTCGTCGATGGAAATCCGAGCCTGATCAAAGACCCCTCAGCCGCGCCGGACCCTGGTCAGGCCGGCGCGGCCGGGGAGGCCTCCGGGATCAGAAGTCGCTCAGGTCCTCTTCCTGGTTCAAGGGGAGGACCTGCGCCGGATTGATTTCCCTTCTCTTGACCGACCGCTTGATCGGCTTCTCCTCGGAGAGGTGGGTCAAGAGGGCGCGCTTCCCGCCGGGAGCCGGGAGGGCCCTGCTCGAGTGGCGGCCGTGGCCGTTGGACCCGCCGACCAGGGCCAGCAGCTGAGCGACCATCTCCTTCATCTGTTCGGCCTGGGAGCTGAGCTCCTCGGAGGCCGAGGCGCTCTCCTCGGCATTGGCCGCGTTCTGCTGGACGACCTTGTCCATCTGGCTCATGGCCTGGTTGACCTGGCCGATGCCCTGGGACTGCTCGTGGCTGGCCGCGGCCACCTCGCTCACCAGCGCGGCGACCTTCTCGGCCGAGGCGGCGATCCGCTGGAAACCGTCCTGGGTCTTGGTCACCAGTTCCGAGCCCTGGTTGATCCGCCTGACCGTGTCCTCGATCAGGGCCTGGGTGCTCTTGGCCGCCTCGGCCGCCCGCATGGCCAGGGCTCTGACCTCGTCGGCGACCACGGCGAAGCCCATACCCGCCTCCCCGGCCCGGGCCGCCTCCACGGCCGCGTTGAGGGCCAAGAGGTTGGTCTGGAAGGCGATCTCGTCAATGGACTTGACGATCTTGCTGATCTCCTGACCTGACTCGGCGATCTGGACCATGGAGCGAGCCATCTCATCCATGTTCTGGCCGGCCTGGGCCACGATGTGCTTGGACTCCTGCATCAGGCCGTCGGCCTGGCCGGTGCTGTCGGCGTTGGCCTTGGTCATGGAGGACATCTCCTCCATCGAGGAGCTGACCTCCTCCAGACTGGCCGCCTGCTCGCTGGCTCCTTCGGCCAGACTCTGCGACGAGGAGGAGACCTGGCTGGCCGCCGAGGCCACCTGGGCGGCTCCATCGTCCATTTGGGAAGAGATTTTCTTGAGCCTCGAAGTGATCCCCCTGGCGATGAACAAAGCCAGGAGGATGCCCAGGACTATGGCCACGCCGCCGACCGCGCCGATCTGATACCGGGTCCCCTGGGCCGTCTTGAGCATGACCTGATCGGTCATGATGCTCTTCTTGGCCTGGCCGCGGAGCTGGGCCAGTTTCTCCTGGACCGTGGCCAGGGAGGGTATGGTCTTCTGATGGAAGAGGTCCATGGCCTGGTCATAGGCGGCGTTGAGCCCCTCCTCGGCGGTGATGGCCGACTTGAGGTGCTTCTGGATCTCCTCCAGGGCGGCCTTGACCTCGGTGTTGAAATAGTCGAGCGCGCCGGGCAGGTTCCCTTCATTGACCAGGCTCTCGATCTTGATGGCCGCCTCGTGGAGGGCCCGGTGCGGCTTGTCCGCCGCCTCCAGCGCGGCCTTGAAGGCCGGGAAGCTCTCGGCGATGCGCCTGGTCGCCGGGTCGGCCAGGAACTGACCCAGGCCGCACTTGCCCGGGTCGGTCTGGACCCCGAGGCTGAACTTGCCGCCCTGGCCGAGGCCTTGGGCCTTGGCCTGAAGCAGCCCGGCCGAGACCTTGCTGGCCCAGGCCAGGTGCTGGCCCATTATCTCCGAGAGCTTGAGGGCCAGTCCGGAGTGGGGATGGCGCAGAGTGGTGATGATTTCAGCCGCGGACTGATGGAGCTCCTGGTGGGGTCGCTCGATCTCCTTGAACAAGGGGACCAGGGAAGGCACCAGACTCTCGGCCTGCTGGCGTCCCTGTCCGTAGAGAAACTGGCCGAAGGCGCACTTGGTGTGGTCGGTCTGGATGGAAGAAGCGTCGGTTCCTGAGCGAGCCGAGAATAGATCGCTGACCTTGTGGACCCATTTGAGGTGATCCACCTCTCGCTGGGCCAGCTCTCCGTCCAGTTTGTTGCCTTCGATCACCTCTGAAGCGTTGCCGACAATGCCGCTGACGCCGCTGAAAGAGAGCGCCCCCAGCAAGGTCAGCAGGATCAGGACCAGCCCAAAGCCGAGGCCGATCTTTTTACCGATGGTCATCCTCCTCCAGTTCATTTCCGTACCCCTCCAGCCTTTGAGTTTCTTCTCTAATCAGGCCGCCTCTTCCAGGACGGCGATCTCCTCGGCGCCCAGGATCCAATCGATGTCGAGCAAGATCTTGATGGCGCCTTCAATCTTGGCCATGCCCAGGAGCCAGTTCGCTTTGAAGCTGAAGCCGAATGAATGCGTCTCCTCGATGTCCTCGGCCTTGACGTTGAGCACCTCGGAGACAGAATCGACCATGAGCCCGATCTGAACCTGGCTCGACGGGCCTTCGACTTCGACGACGATGATGCAGGTTCTGTCCGTGGGCTCGGCCTCGTCCATGTTGAAGCGGAGCCTCAGATCGATGATCGGGATGACCTTTCCCCGCAGGTTTATGACGCCCTTGACAAACTCAGGGGCCCGGGGAACGGCCGTCACCGGCATCAGGCCGACGATCTCCTTGACCTTGAGGATGCCGATGCCGTACTCCTCCTCGGCCAGGGAAAAGGTCAGGTACTTGCCTTCTTTGCCGGCGCCGGAGCGAACCGTTGCTGCATCTTGCTTATCCATTGCCTTATCACCTCCTCCCTCCCTGAAACTGGTGAACCCTGGGTCGGGTCAGATCGCTCCCTGGGCCAGCCGGTAGTTGGAAAGCTCATGGAATTCCTCCTTTTGCTTGGCCAGCATCCCGAACAGCCCCGCCAGCACCTCCCCCAGCTCCCCTTCGGCCGGAGCCAGGGAGCGGGGCCTCAACCTGTGGCCCAGGGAGGCTTGCCGCGAATTGAACAGTCGCCGGCCGGTCTTGCTCTGCTGGGGCGCGTACAGGATCAGGTCTGACACAAACATCCTCCTTGGCGGCTTGAGATTCTGGAGGTTGGGTGTCGATGTGCCCATTGCTCAAACAAGAGGTGTGCCAAGCTGATCTTTGTCGAATATTAAAATTTATTGATGGATATTTAATCACAAGAGGCGGATAACAGAGCCGGCCGGAAGGGGCTCAAACAAAGGGCCTTCAGTTCGCTCGGAGCGAACTGGCTCCGCTGGAAGCGGAGAGAGCATCGGTTGGGCCGGGGCGGGGGTGGAAGGCCGGGCGCCTCAGTCGCGGGGCGCGGTCTTGGCGCTCTTGAGGAGTTCGAAGAAACGGGTCCGGCCCAGCGCGGAAATCCGGCGGGCTTTCTCCGAGTCGCCTCCGCACCGGCTCAGGAGTCGGGACACGTAGTCCCGCTCCAGCTCGGCCAGGCCCGCCTCCCTGAACTCCCGCCAGGGCGGCAGGGGCTTGTCGGCTTCCTGGGCTTGAGAGGCCGCTGCCTTGGCCCGGCGGCCGGACAGGACTGAAGACCGGGCCAGTTCGACCCGGATGTGGGTCGGCAGGTGCTTGGGAAAGAGCGTCGGTTCCGGGCCGGCCGCGGCCAGGCCCCTCTCCATGGCCGTGACCAGCTCCCGGACGTTCCCGGGCCAGGAATAGGCCTGCAGGGCGTCCAGAAACTCGGGCGAGAAGCCCGTGGTCCCCCGGCGGTACCGCTGGCAGAGTCTGTTGATGTGGTAGAAGGCCAGTTCGCCGATGTCCTGGGCCCGCTCCCTCAGGGGCGGCAGCTCGATGGCGATGGCCCGCAGTCGAAAAAGGAGGTCGCTCCTGAAGCGGTCCTGGGAGACCATCGTCTCGAGATCTTTGTTGGTGGCGGCGATCAGCCGGAAGTCGCTGGCCATTTCCTGATTGGAGCCCAGGGGGCGGAAGCGACGCTCCTGGAGGACCCGGAGAAAGGACTTCTGGACCGAAAGGGGCAGCTCGCCGACTTCGTCCAGCAGAAGGGTTCCGCCGTCGGCGTGTCCGATCAGGCCGGTTTTAGCCCGGTCGGCCCCGGTGAAGGCGCCCCTGGCGTGGCCGAAGAGAATGCCCTCGACCAGCGATTCGGGCAATGAGGCGCAGTCAACCACGACCAGGGGCTGCTCGGCCCTCCGGCTGTTCTTGTGGATGGCGGAACCGAAGAGCTCCTTGCCCGTCCCGCTGGGGCCGGTGATGAGAACGTTGGCCTCGCTGGCGGCCGCCTGGGCGACCTGGTCGAGGCAGGCTTTGAGTTGAGGAGAGCTGCCGACGATGCCCTCTCTGTCCAGGACCACACGCGCGGTTGGGGCTCCTTTTTCCTGCTTGTACCTGATGGCCCGGGTCAGATGGAAGGCTATCTCCTGGCGGGAGGCCGATTTCTCCAGGTAGTCCCAGGCCCCGTTCTTCATGGCCAGCTCGGCCCCGTCGGCGTCCCCGGCTCCGGTGACGATGATCACCTCAGGCTCGCCCGTCCAGGTCCTTATCTCGGGAATCAGGTCCAGGCCGTTGCCGTCGGGCAGGAAGACGTCGAGAAGAACCACCTCATAGGCACCGGTAAGACCCTTCTTCCTGGCGTCCTTGAGGGTCAGGGCCGTGTCGGACTGGTGGCCCAGGCTGGCGACCAGGCTGGCCAGAGCCAGGCCGAACAGGTCATCGTCGTCCACAACCAGGACCTTGGCCAAGGCTGACCTCCTTTTCAGTACCAGCGATCTATAGGCGGAGAACCCGATTCAGATCTCTGGTCCCGATTGACGCCGGCTTATTCCCGATCAGGGAATCAGGGGCCGGTCTCTTCTCTTTTCGATGGCCCGAGGGCCCTCCGGAGGGCTTGGGCCAGATCTCCCATGAGCACCGGCTTCATGACGTAGGCCCGAAAACCCAGCGGGGCAATATCCTCCGGGGTGAGGTCCTCGCCGTAACCCGTGCACAGGATCAGGGGAATTTCAGGCCTGAGGGTCCTGAGTTCCCGGGCCAACTCGAAACCGGTCATCTGGGGCATGGTCAAATCGGTGACCACGGCGTCGAAGTAATCGGGCCTGGACCGGAACTGTTCCAGCGCCTCCAGGCTGCTGTCAGCCCCCACGACTTGATAGCCCAGATACTCCATCATCTGGCGGCCGGTGTCGACCAGGGGTTTCTCGTCGTCGACCAGAAGAATCCGCCCCTCTCCCCGGGGCAGGGCCTCGGAAGGACGGCTTTCCAGTTCCTCGCTCCGCTCGCAGCGGGGCAGCCAGATCTGGAAGGCGGCCCCTCGGCCGGGCTGGCTGCTCACACTGATCCCCCCGCCGTGGCTCTTGACGATGCCGTGGACCACGGACAGGCCCATCCCCGTGCCCTGGCCTCTCCTCTTGGTGGTGAAGAAAGGCTCGAAGATGCGGTCAATGATCCCGGGATCGATTCCCGGGCCGTTGTCTCTGACCATCAACCGGACATAGGGCCCCGGGTGCAGCTCCGGGTCCAGGCTGGCGGCCGCCTGGCCGTCCAGTTCCAGGCTGTCCAGGCTGATCTCCAGGAGGCCTCTTTCCTGGCCTATGGCTTGAGCGGCGTTGGCGCAGAGGTTCATGAGAACCTGATGGAGCTGGGTCGGGTCGGCCAGGACCGGGCCGGGATCAAGGCTGGCCTGATGCCGGATCTCGATGCTCGCCGGCAGGGTGGCCCTGAGAAAGCGAACGCTCTCCCTGACGATCCGGGCCAACTGGACCGGCCGGCGCTCCTGCTCGTGCTGGCGGGAGAAGGCCAGGATCTGTTTGACCAACTGCTTGGCCCTCTTGCCGCCCTTGAGAACCTGTTCCAGGTTCTCCTTGAACTGGCCTTCCTCAGGGGCGGCCAGGAGGGCCATCTCGGTGAAGCCGGCCATTGCGCCCAGAATATTATTGAAGTCGTGGGCGATTCCTCCGGCCAAGGCGCCCAGGGCCTCCATCTTCTGGGCCTGGATCAGCTTGGCCTCGACGGTCTTCTCGTGGTCCTCGGCTCTCTTGCGCGCGGTGATGTCCAATCCGATGGTGACCACGCCGACGATCTGGTCCTCCTGATCGCGGACCGGATTGGCCCGGATCAGCCAGAAGCGGCCGTCAGGGGTGGACACCTCGCCTTCACCGGCCTGGCCGTTCTCCAACGCCTTGGGCACCGGGCAGCCCGGGCAGGGTAGGGGCCTCTGATACCAGACTTCGTGGCAGCGCCCTCCGACCAGGTCCTCCTGGGCCAGGCCGAGGGTTTCGCTGGCCGCCCGGTTGGCCCAGATCACTTTCATCTCCCTGTCGTGAAAGGCGACCAGTTCGGTCATGGAGTCCATGATGGCCGTCTTCTCCCTGGAGGCCTGATCCCTCTCTTGCTCCATCCGCCTGCGTTCGGTGATGTCCTCGATCATGGGCAGATAGTAGAGAGGCCGGTCCATGGAGTCCCTGAGAATTCGGACCCAGAGCCGAACCCAGACGATCTGACCGTCCTTGCGGAGGTAGCGCTTGTCCATCTGGTACTGGATTATCTTGCCAGCGGCCAGGGCGCGAGCCTGCTTGACGTCCTTTTCAACATCCTCGGGGTGGGTGATGTCCATGAAGGTGAGTCTGGTCAGCTCGTCCTCGGTGTAGCCGGTGATCCGGCAGAGCTCCGCGTTGGCCCGGTGGAGCCGGAAGTCCAGGCCGGTAATGGCCGCGCCGATGGGCGCCTGATCAAAGGTGCGCCGGAAGCGCTCCGCGCTCTCCCTGAGCGCCTCCTCGGCCCGCTGGCGTTCGGTGACGTCGTGAAAGATGCAGTGAATGCGGACGTAACGGCCCTCATCATTTTGGTCCGCCCGGCACCAGGACTCGGCGAACAGGCGCGAGCCGTCCTTCTTGATAACCTCGAAGAGCACCCCGGAGATCTCGCCCTTCGCCTTGAGGATGGAGAGGCTGCTCCGGAAGCGCTGGGCCGACTCCGGGGTCAGAAGATCATCGAACCAGCCGCCGATTGCTTCTTCCTCGGAGTAACCGAGGATTTCTCGCCAGCGGCGGTTGACTTCGATCAGGCGGCCCTCTTCATTCAGAGTCTGGCAGGCCAGGGGGGCGTTTTCGAAGAGGTGCCGGAACCTCTCCTCGCTCTCCTGGAGAGCCTCCTCCAGGCGAACCCGATCACTGATGTCCAGCCGGAGGCCGCCCAGGAGAGTCGGCCGGCCCGGTCTGGCCAGGGGGAACTTGCTGGTCAGCAGGGTTTTCCGGCCGCTCTCTGAGGGGAGCGTCTCGACCGTCTCGAGCTCCCGGCCTTCCTCCAGGACCCGGCGGTCTTCCTCTCGAAGCCTGGCCGCCTTCTCCTCCGGGAAGAGGTCGGCGTCGGTCTGGCCCAGACGCGCCGCCCGGTTGGAGCCGGAGGGAAGCCCGCCGCCCTGGCTCAGATAGACGTATCGCCCCCGGGCGTCCTTGATGAAGGCCTCGGCCGGGATATGCTTCAGGAACTGGGTCAGGTGTTCCTGGCTCTCCTCGAGGGCCGCTTCCAGGCGCCGGCACTCGGCGATTCCCTGATTCTGAGTCTCGTCGCCCCGGGGAAGTTTGTCATGATGCGGTGAGGTCTTGTTGACTTGCGCGCTGAGCAGAGCCTCTAGTTCGGCGATCCGCTGACGAGCCTGGGTCAGTTCCTCGATCAGTTGGGCTCTGGTCATGGACTGGGCTGTTGTCCCTCCTGGCTTGCGGAAGCCTGCTCCGAGAAGGCGTTTACCTGAGCTGAATCCTCGATCTTTTCATTTTGTGGTTAGTTCCATATTTTGTCAATATTCAAGTTTTTTTATGTGTTCTAAGGACATGAAAAGGCGGGGGGGCACGCAAATTCATGGCCTGGAGGGCGGGGCTGCTTTCCCAAGAAGCGCACTTTAACATTAATAATGATGGTTATCTATTAATAATCTACTGAACCCTCGCAGGATGAACTGCGGCGGATGCCTGACCGGAAACTGTGGATTGGGGAGGCGGCCTGGCCGGAGAGGGCTCGGATGAGGGCACAAAAAAACAGGGGATCGGCTGCCGCCGGTCCCCTTTTCAGTCTTGGGCTCTTGTTGGTGCCGAAGAGGAGACTCGAACTCCTACGGGGATACCCCCACTAGACCCTGAACCTAGCGCGTCTACCAGTTCCGCCACTTCGGCACAAAAGATTTGCCCTGACGTCTGCTAGGCCTTATAATCGTTGCCCTGGTTCATGTCAAGGGAAAAGCCATGGAGGTAGTGGAGGGGCTGGACGACCTCAACCGGAAGCCGCCTCGGTCAGTCGTCAGCGTGGGCAACTTCGACGGCGTTCACCTGGGACATCAGTTTTTATTGTCCAAGGTAATCGAACGCGCTCGCGCCATAAAAGGCACGGCCGTGGCGGTCACTTTTGACCCCCATCCGGTCAGGGTCCTCAATCCCTCCGGCGGCCCGCCCCTGCTGACGGTCAAGCGCCGCAAGCAGGAGCTCATCGCGGCCCAGGGGATTGATCTCCTGGTTTTTATCCGTTTTACCAAGCAGTTCGCCGGACTGACCGCCCAGGAGTTCTTCGAGAAGGTCCTGGTCCGCAAGTTCGACCTGGCCGAGGTGGTCGTCGGTCACGACGCCTCCTTCGGCCGGGACCGCCAGGGCTCGCCCGAGTTCATCCAGGGTCTGGCCCATCACTTCGGCTTCCTGGTCCACGCCCTGGGACCAGTGGAAGTGGCCGGCTGGCCGGTCAGCTCCACCCGGGCTCGGGAACTGATCCAGACCGGCCGGGTGGACGAGGTCATCGAGCTCCTCGGCCGGCCCTACCAGATCTCCGGCCGGGTGGTCCGGGGCCACGACCGGGGCGGCCGGCTCCTGGGCTTCCCCACGGCCAATCTGAATCTGGTCAACGAGGTAGTCCCGGCCCGGGGGGTCTACGCGGTCAGGGTCGAATTCGAGGACGGTCGGCGCCTCAAGGGCGTGACCAACGTCGGCCTCAACCCGACCTTCAACAATGACGAGCTGTCTGTAGAGACCTTTGTCCTGGACTTCGATCAGGATCTCTACAATCAGTTCATCCGCCTCGATTTCATGGATCGCCTCCGCGACGAAACCAGATTCAACACTCCGGCCGAACTGACCGCCCAGATCAAGAGGGACGTGGCCAGGGCCCGGGAGGTGCTGGCTTGAAGAGCCTCAAGTTCTGGCTCGGCCTGGCCGTCTCGGCGGGCCTGATCGTCTGGGCCCTCTCCCAGGTGGACATCAAGGGCCTGGGTCAGGCCCTGGCCAGGACGGACTATCGTTTTCTGGCCCTCTGTCTGCCCTTCTTCTGGATCCAGTATGTCCTCAGGGCCCTGAGGTGGGATTACCTGGTCAGACCGATCAAGCGGGTGCCCTATCGCTCCCTGATCGCCTCCACGGTCATCGGCTTCACCGGCAATCTGGTCCTGCCGGTCCGGCTGGGCGAGGTGGTCCGGGCCGTGGATCTGGGCCGGCGGGAGTCGATCTCCAAGACCAGCACCCTGGCCACCATCCTCCTGGAGAGGATTCTGGACGGGCTGGCCATAATTCCAATTTTTCTGGTCTCGGCCTGGCTCCTGGGCGTCTGGAACCGCGAATCCGAGGCCATCAGTTACGCCCGGGCCGGGGCGACCGCCTTCGCGGCCGTCTATATAGGCGTCCTGGCCGTGGTCGTGGCCCTGGCTCTCAACCCCCAGCGCAGCCTGGCCCTGGTCAACTGGGCCCTTAAACCCCTGCCCGGGCGGCTCTCGGTCAAGCTTAGCCGTCTGGCCGCCGCGGCCGTGGACGGCCTGCAGATGCTCCGCCGGCCCGGCCTGCTGGCCGCGGCCCTGGCCTACACCGCCGTGATCTGGCCCATCCAGGCCGTGCCCCTCTACCTCCTGGCCCAAGGCGTGGGCCACCCCGTGTCCCTGACCGCCTCGTATTTCGTCGTGGGGCTGATCTGCCTGGCCATCGCCGTGCCCTCGGCGCCGGGCTACGTCGGCACCATGCACTACGCCGTCCAGTTCGGCTTCGGCGTTCTGCTGGGCATGAGCCAGGAGCAGGCCCTGGCCGTGGGCGTGCTCTTTCACGGCGGCACCTTTGTCTTCACCATCCTCTACTGCCTGACCTTCCTGATCCGGGGTCGGGTCTCGCTCTTCGAGCTCTCCAAGGCGGTCGAGAACGAGGGCTCGACCGAGGGCGCCTGACTCCCGTCATCGCGGCCCGGCCGGAAGAGTTGACTCGCCCGGCCCAGCCGGGCCAGAATGGATCCATGAGGCTCTCAGCCCCTGCGGCCAGGAGATGAAGCCGCCTGAGATAGTCCGCCACCTGCGGCCCCGGAGCCGGATCCAGCTCGTGGTGAGCCTGGACGCGGCCCAGGAAGAGATCGACGTCAGACCCACTTCCATCTACAAAATCCACCCCAGAGCTTCCATCGTCACCGCCCAGAGCTTTCCGCCCCTTCCCGAGTCCATGGTCGGGCAGCGGATCCAGGTGGCCTTCCTGGCCGGCGGCAAGACCGGCCAGTTGAATCGCTACGGCTACGAGACCAGGGTCCTGGAGGTGCTGACGAACTACCGGCTGGGCCTGGCCGACCACCGGCCGGCCCTGGCTCTGGGCTGGCCGGTCAAGGGGGTCGAGGAGATCAACCTCAGGCTCCACCACCGGGTCACAGTCGGCCCGGCCGACGGTCTGGAAGTCAGGTTCATCGGTTTCGAAGACCAACTCCGGCTGGTGGATCTGTCCCTGGGCGGGGCCCTGATAGACCACGAGGGCCTGAGGACGCCCCGGGTGGGCCAGGAGGTTCTCTTCGACCTGGCCTCCAAAAACCAGCGCATCCCCTCCCTGGCCAAGATACTGAGGGTGGAAAAGCGGGAGGGCCGCCGGGCCCGGCTGGGGCTCAGGTTCGTCCTTCTCACCGCCGAGGCCCGGACCCGCCTGTGGCAGGAGCTCAGGGCCGTCCTGGGGGCCAAGCCCCGTCTCCGCCAGGACTGATCCTCCGGAGAGCCGGTCCCTCGGGCCCGGAGCGACGGTCAGGCCGGCCGGCCGACCGCCTCCGGACGGGGCGGCCAGCCCAGGTGGGCCAGTTTGTCCTGGATGGCCTCCACCAGCGGCCCCAGGCTGGCCCCGTCCAGGGCGCAGGCGGCCAGGCCCTCGTGGCGGGCGCAGAGGCGGGCCAGGTGCTGGCCCTCGGTCAGATCGGCCTTGTTGAAGACCTTGAGGCAGGGCAGGCCGCCCAGGTCGAGCTGGTTCAGGAGCTCCTCGACCACCCGGATGCGCTCCTCGACCCCGGGCGTGGAGGCGTCGATGAGATGGATGAGCAGGTCGGCCTGGGCCAGCTCCTCCAGGGTGGCGCTGAAGGCCTCGATCAGCTCGTCGGGCAGGCGGCGGATGAAGCCGACCGTGTCGGTGATGATGATCTCCTGATCCCGGGGCAGGCGCAGCCGGCGGGTGGTCGGGTCCAGGGTGGCGAAGAGGCGGTCCTCGACCAGGACGCCGCTGTGGGTCAGGGTGTTCAGGAGGCTGGACTTGCCGGCGTTGGTGTAGCCGATGATGGAGACCACCGGCACGTTCAGGCGCCGCCGCCGGGCCCGCCTCAGGGAGCGCTGGCTCTTGACCGCCTCCAGCTCCCGCTTGAGCCGGGTCAGGCGGTCGCGGACCCGGCGCCGGTCGATCTCCAGCTTGGTCTCGCCCGGCCCCCGGGCCCCGATGCCGCCGGTCAGGCGGGAGAGGGCGTTGTCCTTCTCCGAGAGGTGGGGCAGGGCGTAGCGGAGCTGGGCCATCTCCACCTGGAGCTTGCCCTCCCGGGAGATGGCCCGCTGGGCGAAGATGTCCAGGATGAGCTGGGTCCGGTCCAGGACCTTGAGCTCGGTGGAGCGGGCCAGGTTGCGGGCCTGGGAGGGGGTCAGCTCCTGGTCGAAGAGGAGCAGGTTGGCCCCGGTCTGGAGGGCCCGGATGGCCACCTGGCTGAGCTTGCCCCGGCCCATGAGGAAGGCGTTGTTGATCCGCTTGACCTGCTGGGTGATCCGGTCCAGGACCTGGACGCCGGCCGTGTCGGCCAGCTCGGCCAGTTCGGCCAGGGACTCCTCGGCCCGCCAGCGGGGTTCGGTGGAGATGGACAGGAGCAGGGCCCGGTCCTGTCCCTCGACGACCCTCGAGGCTCTCTGGCCCCGGGCCAGCTCGTCCTCCAGGGCCTGGATCAGGCCGGCGCAGTTGAGGTCCAGCAGGCTCAGGTGGGGAGCCTCCAGGCGCTCGACTCCGGCGGCGTCGGCCGGGGAGGGCTTGAGGTGGGCCAGCCTGACCCGGCCGGGCAGGCCCTCCGGGGTCAGGCTCAGGGCGGCGACCAGGTCGAGCCTGAGCAGGGCCAGGTCGGCCAGGTCGTCGTCGGAGAGGGGCTCGTCGGCCAGGTGGGTGTGGACCAGTCTGAGGCCCCTCAGGCGCAGGGTCGAGGCCCGCTGCCGGGACAGGTCGGGCAGGAGCAGGCTCTTCTGGTCGCCGACGACGAGGTCCCTCAGGTTGCCGGCCCGGTCGATGGTCAGGCCGATCTGGCGGCCGATCTCGGCCGAGAGCTGGCAGAGGGAGCGGGCCAGCTCCGGGCTGATGAGGGCCTCGGGGCTGACCCGGCGGCGGAGCAGGCTGTTCAGCCCCTTGATCTGGTTGGACTTGAGACCCTGGGTGTTGCCTTGAACCTTGGGCGTGGCCGGCTCCTAGAAGGGCGCCTCGGTCCCGGCCGCCTCGGGAAAGGCGGCGTGGGCCTCGTCCAGGTTGTCGAAGCGGGTGTGGCGGCCCTCGAAGCGGAGCTTGACCAGGCCGGTGGGCCCGTTGCGCTGCTTGCCGACGATGACCTCGGCCACGCCCTTGTCCGGGCTGTCCGAGTTGTAGAGCTCGTCGCGGTAGATGAACAGGATCACGTCGGCGTCCTGCTCGATGGCCCCTGACTCGCGCAGGTCGGCCAGCATGGGCCGCTTGTTGGGCCGCTCCTCGACCCGGCGGTTGAGCTGGGACAGGGCCAGGACCGGCAGTTCCAGCTCCTTGGCCATGGCCTTGAGCGAGCGGGAGATTTCGCTGATCTCCTGCTCCCGCCTCTCCAGGCGCTGGCGGCTCTGCATGAGCTGGAGGTAATCGATGACGATCAGGCCGATGTCGTGCTCCTTCTTGAGGCGCCGGGCCTTGGCCCGCATCTCCAGGATGTCGACGCCGGGCGTGTCGTCGATGAAGATTCTGGCCTGGGAGAGGACCCCGGCCGCCTGGGTCAGCTTGGGCCAGTCCCGCTCGCCGATGAAGCCGGTCCTCAGCTTGGAGGCGTCGACCCTGGCCTCGGAGCAGAGGAGGCGGATGGCCAGCTGCTCCCGGGACATTTCCAGGGAGAAGACCCCGGCCCCGACCCCGCCCAGGGCCGCGGCGTGCAGGGCCACGTTCAGGGCCAGGGCGGTCTTGCCCATGGAGGGCCGGCCGGCGACGATGATCAGGTCGGCCGGCTGGAGCCCGGCCAGGAGCTGATCCAGCCTGGTGAAGCCGGTGGGCACCCCGGTGACCAGGCCCTTGTGGTCGACCAGGTACTCGATCCGCTTGAAGGTCTCGGTGACCACCTGGGCCAGGGGGCGGAAGGCCGGCTGGACCTTGCGCTCGGCCACCTCGAAGATGGACTGCTCGGCCTGGTCGAGGAGGTTCTCCACGTCCACGCCGGCCTGGAAGCCCTGGTCGACGATCCGGGTGGCCCGTCCGATCAGCTCCCGGGCCAGGGAGTAGTCCTTGACGATGCGGGCGTGGTGGGCCACGTGGGCCGCGGTGGGGACGACGTTGTCCAGCCGGGCCAGGTAGGCCCCGCCGCCGGACGCGTCCAGGCGGCCCCGGCCCTTGAGCCTCTCCGAGAGGTGGACCAGGTCCACCGGCAGGCTCTCTTCGCTCAGCTCGATCATGGCCTCGAAGATGAGGCCGTGCCGGGCGTCGTAGAAGTCTTCGGGTTTGAGGATTTCCAGGGCCTGGTTGAGGGCGTCGTTGGAGAGGAGCACGGCGCCCAGAACGGACATTTCGGCGTCAACCGAATTTGGGGGGATGCGTCCCTTGAGCTCCCCTGGCCCGGGCAAAGCCTAGGCTTCCTCCCCTTCGGGCACCACCTCGACGCTGAGGATAGCCGTCACGCCCGCCTCCAGCCGGAGGGGCACTTCGTGCCGGCCCACGCTCTTGATCGGGTTCTTGAGTTCTATCTTCTTGCGGTCGACCTCGAAGCCCTTCTCGGCCAGAACCTTGGCCAGGTCCATGGAAGTGACCGAACCGAAGAGCTTGCCCTCCTCGCCGACCTTGGCGGCGATGGTCAGGATCAGGTCCTCGATCTGGGCGGCCCGGTCCTTGGCCCGGTCCTTGGCCCTCTTCTTGCGGTCGGCCACGGTGGCCATGGTCGCGGCCAGGAGCTTCTGGTTGGCCGAGGTGGCCAGGACGGCGAACTGTTTGGGCAAAAGGTAGTTGCGGGCGAAGCCCTTGGCCACGTTGACCACTTCACCGGCCAGGCCCAGGTTCTCCACGTCTTGCTGGAGGATGATCTTCATCTCTGTCTCCCAGGTTAGCACAGCCGGCCGGGCGGCCGCAAGGCGCCTCCCGGCGGACGAAACCCCTCGCCGGCCCTGCCTTGCTAGCCGGTACCGCCGGCGGTGAAGGGCAGCAGGGCAATCATCCGGGCCTGCTTGATGGCCTGGCTGAGTTGGCGCTGATGCTTGGCGCACATGCCCGAGATGCGGGCCGGGATGATCTTGCCCCGCTCAGTGGTGAAGTAGCGGAGGGTCCGGGGGTCCTTGTAGTCGATGACCAGCGAGGTATCGGCGCAGAACCGGCAGACCTTGCGCCGGTGAAAAGTCCGTCTCTTCTTCTTGTAGACAGCCATGCCTGCTCAGTCCTCCTCGCCTTCTTCGTCGTCCTCGTCCTTGCGGCCTCGATCGTCCTCGCCTTCGTCCTCGTCCTCGGTCTCGTCCTCGCGCTCCTCGGAGCCTTCCCTACGGTCCGGCCGCTCTTCCTCCTCCTCGCTCGGCCTGGTCCCGGCCTTGGCCTGGCGGGCCTCGAAGGCGGCCCGGTCGAACTCGTCGGCCTTCTTGACCGTCAGGAAGCGCAGGACCTTGTCGTCCAGGCGCATGTTGCGCTCCATCTCGGACAGGGCCGGGGAGGGGGCCAGGTACTCGAAGAGGACGTAGTTGCCCTTGTTGAAGCGCTTGATCTCGTAGGCCAGCTTGCGCCGGCCCCAGTCGTCGGTGATCAGGATCTCGGCGCCGTTGTCGGTCAGGATGGCCTGGTAGCGCTCGATGGCCTGGGCCTTTTCCTCATCGGTGAGATCGGGATTGAGGATGAAAAGGGTTTCGTAGTGCCGCATCAAGACCTCCTCGCGGTTGCAGCCCCGGTCCAAGAGCCGGAGCAAGGAGAGGTCCCCAGGGGACCGGAAAGCTGATTATATATCCCGCCGACGGGGTAATGTCAAGCCTGGGGCTGTGAATAGCTGGGAGCTTGATGCCCTCTTAGGCACATCACTTCCGGGCCAGCCTGGTCATCTGGATCGAGATCAAGCCTCGGGAGAGGCGTCAACCCGGCCCGGCCTCCCCCAACACTTCTACTTCCTGAACAACCTCTCCATCTCGAAGAACAGATCCTGCTCCCTGATCACCCCGACCACCTGGTTCCCCCTGACCACGGCCAGGCGCCGGGCCTGATCCTTGACCATGGCGTAGGCCGCCTCCATCAGGTTGGCGTTCTCGTCGATGGTCGGCGGCGGCGGGGACATGAACTCCTTGATCCTCTTGGAGGCCAGATCGCGGACCTCCCGGGTGAACATGCCGGTCCAGAACATGGGCGAGTACTGGATGCTGTCGGCCATGGAGGGCTTGGGCGCGCTCAGGTAGGCGGGCATGATCGCCCGGAGCAGGTCCAGGATGGTCAGGACCCCCTCCAGTTGGCCCCGCTGGTCCAGGATCAGAATCGAGCGGTGGCCGGTCTCCATGATGTGGCTGGCCGAGACCTTGGCCCCGAACGATTCATTGAGCGCGTCCACGGCGTCCTTGATGGTGGCCTCTCCGGTCAGGGTGGTGTAGTCGGCCAGGGGGATCATCACTTCCCTGACCCGGTTCTCCTGGGGCGGCCCCTCCACCCGGCCGTGCCGATAGGCCTCGGTGATCTTGGAGACCATGATGTCTATTTCGCAGGGCTTGGCCAGATAGTCGAAGGCGCCCTGATCCAGGGCCGTCTGGGCCGAGGGCTCCGAGCCGTGGCCGGTGAGCATGATCACCGGCAGGTCAGGGGCCAGCTTCTTTATCTCGGCCAGGGTCTGCAGGCCGTCCAGGCCGGGCATCTTGATGTCCAGGACGATCACGTCCGGTTTGTCCTTGACCCGGGCGATGGCCTCCTCGCCGCTGCCGGCCAGAATCGTCTGGAAGCCGCGCCGGCTCAAGATCTTCTCGGTCGTGACCCGGAACTGCTCCTCGTCATCCACGATCAGGACTCTGACCTTCTGGCTCATGTCATGACCTCCCTTCTGGGGTCGAGCCTCGGACTGTTCAGAAGGATGGGAGGTTGCCCCAACCCATCCAGGTCCAGTAGGTGGTGGCCATCAGAATCAGCAGGCCCATGTTGGTCAGCCACAGAATCACCCCGGCCCTGAGGTAATCCTTGGGCTCCAGCCAGCCGCTGGCGTAGACGATGGCGTTGGGCGGGGTGCCTATGACCAGGCAGTAGGCCAGCGAGGAGGCGATGGAGGTGCTCATGGTCACGAAGGGGATCATGGTCGTGCCCGGGTGGACGATGCCGGCCATGGCCAGGGTCACCGGACCGACCGCGGCGCAGGCCGGCCCGTCGGCCATGAGCTGGGTGACCAGGCCGACGATGACGTTGCCGCTGAGCAGGAGCCCCAGCCCCGAGCCCAGGCCCAGGGGCACGGTCAGCTCGACTATCGAGCGGGCGATCCAGTAGGCGCCGCCGGTCTTGACCAGCATGTGGCCGAAGATGATCGCGCCGGCGTAGAGCCAGACCACGCCCCAGTCGACCTTGGTCTGGTAGTCGCGCCAGTTGACCACGCCGGCCATTATGTAAGCGATGGCCCCCATCACGGCCAGGACGCCGATGCCGAACCTGATGCCGGTCAGTTTCAGAATCAGGTTGTTCTCGGTGATCCAGCAGAAGAGCATGGCTGCGAAAATGCCCACCGAGACCAGTTGCTGGCGCGTCCATTTCCCTCCGCTCCGGGCCACCTCCTGGCGGACGACGCTTATCGAGGACTCCAGGTTGGTGATGGTCGGTTTGAAACGCCAGTTTATCACCAACCAGGTGATGGGGATGACCCCCACCAGGAAGGGGACGCAGTAGAGGCACCATTGGGCGAAGCCGATGGACACGTTGAACATCTGCTCGGCGTAGCTCATCATGATGATGTTCCTGGCCGCGCCGGAGGGGGCCAGGGAGCCGCCCAGGTTGGCGGCCATGGCGATGGTGATCATCAGCATCTTGGCCAGCTCCGGGTCATCCCGGCCCGATTCGGCCGTGGCGGTCTTGTAGAGGACGATGCCGATGGGCAGGAACATGGCCGCCAGGGCGTGGTCGGACATGAACATGGTCAGCGGGGCGATGACCAGGATGATGATGAAGGTGATCCACCGGATGCTCGGGGTCTTGAGTTTTCCGAACATCATCAGGCTGATGCGCCGGTCAACCCCGGTCTTGACAAAGGCGGTGGCGAACATGAGGCTGCCCATGATGAACCAGGTGGCGTCGGACCAGTAGAGCGAGGCCACGGTCTCCCGGCCCTCGATCCCGGTCATGAGGACGATGATCCCGACGCAGAAGGCGACCATGGGCAGGGGGATGGCCTCGGTCAGGAAGCAGAAGACCACGAACAGAACCGTGCCCACGGCGGCCTTGACCTGGAAGCCGGCCTTGTCGGCCCTCTTCTTCTCCTCCGGCTTGAGCTGGTCGTAGGTCAGGCCCTCTGTCCTGGTCTTGTAGCCTTTCTCCATCAAGGCCCTGAACTGATCGGCGGTCAAGGTCTTGGCCTGGGCTCTGACCTGCTCCAGGTGGGCGCTGGTGCTGGGAATATCTTGCTTGTGGCACCATTTCTCGTCCCGCTTGAGAAAGACCTTCTGGCCGAAGGAGGTCTGGTCCACGCTGGCTTCCATCATCCGGACCATCTGGACCTGCCACTGGGCCAGGTCGCCGGTCGGCTTCTGGAAGAGCTCCTGGGCGAAGAATTCCTGGACGTACTTGGGACCGAGGGAGTATTCGACCCCCACGTCGAGCATGCTCTTGGGCGTGGGCACTATCAGGAGCAGGATCAGCAGGCCCAGGGGGATGGAAAAGAGCTTCCAGTTGACGAACCGGTCGTAGCCAGAGACCTTCGGCTTCTGCCTGTCCACCGCCATCTTTCCACCTCGCTTCATTAGCCGCCAGCGCCGATTCTGATCTTGATTCGCCTGGCTCCGGGATGCCCGGGTCGAGCCAGTCCGGTGATCAGCCGCCGATGAGCTTGAGGCAGCCCCACAGAATCAACATGCCCAGGGTGGCGTAAAAAAGAAACTTGCGCTCGGCGGCCTTGCTGTACCGGGTGACCCACTTGTCCCGGTCCGGCCGGCTGTTTTGCCCTGGCATCCTCTCTGGCCTCCCCTCCTGCGGCCGAGCTGATCCGGCCGCTCCGAATGGCCTCGCTCAAGCCCTGGCCAGATCCGGAGCGCGAGCTAGTCGGGCTCCTTAGCCTGCTTGAGTATCTCCCGCGGTGATTTCAGGTAGCTCCGGGCCTGGGCCATGCGGATCTTCTCCTCCAGCCGCTGCCGCTTGCCATAGGCTTCCTTGGCCTTGTCCAGCAGCTCGTCCAGGTCGCAGGGCTTGGTCAGGTAGTCGGCCGCGCCGCATTTCATGCCCTCGACGGCGGAATCGATGGTCGCGTGGCCGGTGAGCATGATCACTTCCACCAGAGGGAATCGTTTCTTGATCTCCTTCAGGGTGGCCACGCCGTCCAGGCCGGGCATCTTGACGTCCAGAATGACCACGTGAACGTCACTGGTCTCCAGCTTCTCCAGGGCCTGGAGGCCGCTGGTCGCCGTCAGCGGCTCGTAGCCCTTTCTGGACAGCAGCTTGCTGGTCGTGGACAGAAACCTCTCCTCGTCATCGACCAGCATGATTCTCAGATCCGGCATTCTTCGGCCCTCCTCAAATGCCCGCTTCCGAATCCCGTTCCGGGCCGCGGCCCGGGGGACCGGCCGGGCCGTCTAGCCCCCGGCCGGCAGGTTGATGGTGAAGGTCGTGCCCCGACCCTCCTGGCTGCTGACCCTGATGCTGCCGCCCATCTTCTCGATGATACCGTAACAGACCGGCAGGCCCAGGCCCGTGCCTTTGCCCACCGGCTTGGTGGTGAAGAAGGGTGTGAAGATCTTCTCCATGTTCTGGGGGCTGATGCCGGAGCCGTTGTCCGAGACCGAAATCTCCACCCCGCCGTCCGTGGAGGCCGCCCTGACCTTGATCTCGCCTGCCTGGGTCCGGCTTGTCTGGGTTATGGCGTCGATGGCGTTGTTGACCAGGTTGACCAGGACCTGCTGGAGCTGGCCGGGATCGGCCTGGATGGCCGGGACGTCCTCGGCGATCTCCTGTTTGATGGTGATGCCGTCGACGCTGGCCTTCTTGGCCACCAGGGCGACGATCTCGTCCATGTACTGGCGCAGGTCGACCCGGGCGCTGACCGGCTCCTTCTGCCGGGCGAACTTGAGAATGCCCTGGGTGATGGCCCCGCAACGATCGACCTGAACCTTGATCTGGTTGACTGAATCGCGGACCTCGGCCAGGTTCTCGCCTTCCTTGAGCTCGCCCGTCTCCTGCATCTCACCCAGGATCGTCTCGATGAGGGTCTGCTCGGCCCTGATGATCTGGAGGGGGTTGTTGATCTCGTGGGCGAAGCCGGCCGACATCTCCCCGATCTCGGCCAGCCGTCCGGCGATGATGAGCTGCTGGTTCAGCTCCTGCTTCTCCTTGTCCGCGGCGGCCATGCGGGCAATGATTCGCCCGGTCACGTAAAAGGCCATGCCCACGATGAGGACGCCGCCCAGGATGGCGATCAGGATGACCAGGTAGGCGGCCGAACGGAGCGACCGGAAGGCGTCGGCCTTCTCCTGGCGGACCACCAGGAGCCAGTCCCCGCCCTTGAGCCAGGCCGTGGCCCAGAGATAGCTCTCGCCCTGGACGTCGTCCTTGACCAGGATTCTGATGCCCTGGTGGGGCGTCAGATACATGGCGCTGTCGGCGTCCTTTTCCAGGAGGACCCCTCCGGAGCGGCGCTGGCTCTGGAAAAGACCTTCCCGGTTGACGATGTAGGCCTCGCCGGTCTTGCCGATGCGGACCCGCTCGACCATTTCGCTGAAGGCCAGGGTGTCTATGGTCGCCCGGATGATCCAGGTCCGGTCGTCTTCCTGCCTGGTCAGGGCGATGATGAAGTGGGGGACCTTGCGGTAGCCCAGGAAGATGTCGCTGATGTAGTAGCCTCTCTCGATGACCCGTTTGAACCAGTCCGTCCCCTTGTAATTCTTGCCGGCCAGCTCGTAGGGCCCCACGTAGGCCACGTGGGTGCCCGACTCGTCAAAGACTCCCAGGTCCACGAAGGCGTTGGACTTGTCCTGGAGATGCTTGAACACGGCCTTGAGTGTTTCGGGCCGGCTGATCTGCTGGAACTTGTAGACGTTGGCCACCAGGGCCAGGTCGGCCTTGCGCTCGCTCAGGAACATCTCGATCATCGAGCCGTGGTCGCCGACGATCCTGTCCATGGTGGCGATGGTCTGTTTTTCGAGGGAGGAGGTGAAGTAGTAATAACCGATGGAAACGGCGCAGAAAAAGGGAATGGCCGGCACAAAGATCATGCTGGCCAGGATCATGTTCTTCAGGGTTCGGTAAGGAGCCTGCTTCGCTGCTTCCATCCGCCCACCAATCTTGAGAACCCGACCCGGCGCCGATCGCCCGGACCCTTTGGCCGGACATCTCTAGGTCGAATCAGCGCAACACTTGTGCCAAGCCTCCGGCCCTAGCGAAATCCGGCCGGCCGGCCGGGGGGCGATCCGGTCCAAGTTGGCCTGAGTACGGGGGGTTAGCCGGCTGAATCCTGGGAGGTTCGGGCCCGGGGGAGGCGGGAAAAGGTCGGGCCGGACGCGGCTGGGGAGGCTTTGGTTGGAGAAGCCAGTGTCGGTTTTCTTGACAGGCTGTAAAAGCCGCCATCAACCGGCTCCCGGGACGCGTGTCCCCAAGCAAGGCCGCTAGGATCGCACCGTAACCGACTTTAGAACCGCGCCCCGCCCCTGTCTAGACCTGCTTTGACTCCCGTCCCGAGTCAGGTCCGGGTTTTCTTCTTCAGGGCCAGAAAGATCCGCTCGGCCGAGGCCGGCAGCTCGTTGATCCTGACGCCGGAGGCGTCGTAGATGGCGTTGAGAATGGCCGGGATGGTCGGCATGATCGCCCCTTCGCCGACTTCCTTGGCCCCGAATGGTCCGTTGGGCTCGTTGGACTCGACGATGATGGCCTTGACCTCCGGGCAGTCCAGGGCGGTGGGGATCTTGTACTCGCCCAGACTGGCGTTGACCACCCGTCCCTGGCCGTCGAACTTGACCTCCTCGAAGAGGGCCTCGCCCAGGCCCATGGAGACCGAGCCCTCCATCTGGCCCTCGACCGAGGTCCGGTTGATGGCCAGGCCGCAGTCGTGGGCCCCGTAGACCCTCTCCACCCTGACCTGGCCTGTCTCCAGGTCCACGCTCACCTCGGCCACCTGGGCCGAGCAGCCGTAGGCCGGCGAGGTGCCCACGGTGGCGCCCTTGTAGGCGCCGCCCAGCTTGGGGGGCTTGTACTTGCCCCGGCCGACGATGCTCCCCCGCTTGAGGTAGGCCAGGCGGGCCGCCTCGCGGAAGGTCAGGCCCTCGCCCTCGGGCCAGTCGGTCCAGCCGCGGTGCTCCTTGAGGTAGGCGACGCGCAGGTTCCTGAAGTCGGGCCGGACGCCCTTGAAGACGATTTTGCCCGCCTTGGCGTCCAGCTCCTCCAGGGGCAGGCCCAGCTCCTCGGCCAGGACCTCCAGGACCTGACGCTTGGCCTCCTCGGCCGCCTCCTTGGTGGCGTGGCCGGTCATGAGGGTCTGGCGGGAGGAATAGGCGCCCAGGTCGACGCTCAGGTCGGTGTCGCCCGAGATGATGCGCACGTCCTCGAGGTTCACGCCCAGGGCCTCGGCGGCGATCATGGCCATGGTCGTGTCCGAGCCCTGGCCGATCTCGGCCGAGGCCGTCTCCACCAGGGCCGTGCCGCCGTCCTCGGCCAGCTTGACCACCACCGTGGCGTGATAGGTGTCCGAGCGGTAGATGGGGTAGCCGGCCCCGGAGACGAAGAAGCCGCAGGCCAGGCCGATGCCCCGGCCGGACTTGAGCTGGCCCTTCTTCTCCCGCCAGCCCGAGGCCTTCTCCACCCCCTCCAGGCACTCCCTCATCCCCAGGGAGGACATGTTCAAGTCATTGATGGTCGTCTCGCCGGTCTGCATCACGTTCTTGAGCCGCAGCTCCAGCGGATCCAGACCCAGTTCCTCGGCGATCATGTCCAGCTGCTGCTCGAAGTGGGCCCGGGCGGCCACGCCGCCGTGGCCCCGCTGGGCTCCGCAGGTCGGCTTGTTGGTGTAGACGCGCCAGCCGTCGTACTTCATGTGCTGGAGGCGGTAGGGGCCGCCCAGGAGCGAGCCGGCGTAGTAGACCGTGGCGATGCCGAAGGAGGAGTAGGCTCCGCCTTCGAGCCAGGTCTTGTTGTGCAGCCCGACCAGGGTGCCGTCCTTCATGGCCCCGATGGTGTACTCGGACCGGAACTGGTGGCGGGCCCGGGAGTGGAGGAAGACCTGCTCCCGGGTGTAGCTCATCTTGACCGGACGGCCCGTCCTCATGGACAGGAGGCAGGCCGACATCTCCAGGGGCGTGGCCTCGGCCTTGGGCCCGAAGCCGCCGCCGACGTAGGGCTTGACCACCCGGACCTTACCGATGGGCAGGCCCAGGACCATGGCCACGGTCCGCTGGACGTAGTGGGGCACCTGGGTCGAGGAGTAGAGGGTCAGGTAGCCGCGCTGGTCAAAGCTGGCCAGGGAGGCGTGGGGCTCGAGGAAGGCCGCGTCCTGGCGCTTGTTGAGGAAGGTGTGGCGATGGACCAGGTCGCAGTGCTTGATGGCCTGGTCGAAGTCGCCGAACTCCTGGTGGACCTCGGCGTTGAGGTTGCCCGGGAAGTCGTCGTGGAGCTGGGGCGCGTCCTCGGCCAGGGCCGCCTCGATGTTGAAGACCGCGGGCAGGGGCTCGTATTCGACCTTTATCAGGCCGACTGCCTCCAGGGCCGTGGCCAGGTCCTCGGCGGCCACGGCGGCGATCTCGTCGCCGACGTAGCGGGCCCGGTCGCTGCAGTAGAGGGTCTCGTCGTAGCGGGCCGGAGAGACGCCGTACTTGAGGCCCAGGGTCTCCCGGTGGGTCACCACCGCCTTGACCCCTCTAAGCCTGGCCGCGGCCGAGACGTCGATGTCGAGTATCCGGGCGTGGGCGTGGGGTGAGTGGAGGATGGCCCCGTAGAGCTGGCCGGGCAGGTTCATGTCCTCGACGTAGACGGCCTGGCCCGTGGCCTTGGCCGGGGCGTCCAGGCGGCGGACCCGGGAGTTGAGGACGTGGAAGTCAGTCATTCTTCTTCTCCCTGGCCTGGGCCGCGGCCTCGACGGCCTCGACGATCTTCTGGTAGCCCGTGCAGCGGCAGAGGTTGCCGGAGATGGCCTCCCTGATCTCCTGGCGGCCGGGGACGCCCTCGGTCCGGTCCAGGAAGGCCTTGGTGGTCAGGATCATGCCTGGCGTGCAGAAGCCGCACTGGATGGCCCCGTGCTCGATGAAGGCCTCCTGGACGGGGTGGAGCCGGCCGTCCTGGGCCAGACCCTCGATGGTGGTCACCTCGGCGCCGTTGGCGCTGAGGGCCAGCACCAGGCAGGAGTTGACCGGCCGGCCGTTGAGGAGCACGGTGCAGGTGCCGCAGTCGCCCAGGCCGCAGCCCTGCTTGACCCCGGTCAGACCCAGGTCCTCGCGGAGGACCTGGAGCAGGGTCCGGTTGGCTTCGATCAGGATTTCCCGCTCCTGGCCGTTGACGGTGAGGCTGAGGCGATGCTTCATGACTGCCTCCCCTGGGCCCTGAGCCAGGCCCGGCCCAGGACCCGCCTGATCAGGACCTCGACCATCGCGCGCCGGTACTCGGCCGAGCCGCGGTGGTCGTCGATGGGCCGGGCCTCGTTGGCCGCGGCCAGGGAGGCGCTGCAAAAAATCGGATCATCCTGGTCCTTGGGCCTCTCGCCCGCCAGGAGGTCTTCGGCCTGGACGGCCCGGAGCGGGGTCGGGCCGACCGCGCCCATGATCAGCCGGGCCTGCCTGATGGTGCCGTCGCCGTCGAGCTTGAGATAAGCGGCCGCGCTGACCATGGAGATCTCCAGGGTCCGGCGGGCGCCCAGCTTCTCGTAGGCCGCCCCGCAGCCTTGGCCCGGGCCGGGCACCAGGATCGAGGTCAGGATCTCCTCGGGCCGCCGCTCGGTCTGGCCCGGCCCCTTGAAGAAGCCGTCCAGGGCCACGGTCCGCTCGCCCTGCCGGCTGGTCAGGACCACCGAGGCGCCCAGGGCCAGGAGGGGCGGGCTGAGGTCGGCCGCCGGCCGGGCCGTGATCAGGTTGCCGCCCAGGGTGGCCCGGTTGCGGATCAGGGGCGAGCCCAGGCGGCCGGCCGCCTCGGCCAGGACCGCGGCCGGTCCCAGGGCCGCGGTCGAGCCGGCCAGTTGGGCCGCCGTGACCAGGGGGCCGAGCCTGAGGCCGTCGGCCCGGCTCTCCAGGCCGGCCAGTCCCTCCAGCCGGCCCAGGTAGACCACCCGGGCGACCTTGAGTCCGCCCTTCTTGAGGTTGACCAGCAGGTCGGTCCCTCCGGCCAGGAGGGCGGCCCTCTGGCCCCAGGCGTCCATGAGTTCGACCGCCTCCTGGAGCTCCTTCGGCTCCTGGTACTCGAAACGCGGCAGCAGCATCCTCACTCCTCTCCGGACGGCTCCTCGAAACCCGCGGCCAGGCCCAGCCCGGCCGCCCAGGCCGAAAAGGCCCTGGCGTTGGCCCGGGCCCGGAACCAGCGGGCCCTGAGGGCGGCCTCCTCATTCGGCTGGGGCGAGGGGTAGGGCGAGCACTCGAAGTAGCGCCAGCGGGCGTAGCCGCCAAAGGGCGTGCCGTCCTCGGGCCGGCGGCCGGCCACGAGGCCCCGGGCGATCTGGGCGTCCACCGGGACGACGACGTGGTGGCTCTGGCCGTCGGGGGAGAGCCCGATGAAGCCCCGGTTGCCCGTCTCCTCGGCCAGGGTGGCCCGAAAGAAGTCGGCCAGGGGGACGCTCAGTCTCAGCCTCGCTTGCTGGGCCGCCAACCCGATCCTCCCCGCGCCAGGCCTCTCCCGGCCGGCCCGATGAATACATAAAAGCTACAATGTAGCTACGAAGTTAGGCCAAGTCCCGGAAGAGGTCAAGTAAAAAGAAGGCCTCCCCTTCCAGCCCGGTCCCCGGGGCTTCTGTCGGGGCGGAGCTGACCCGGCCTATCACCTTCTGGAATAAGTACCCATGAGTTCGGCCTTGGCCAGGGCGAGACCGCTGACCCGGTCCCGGAAGCTGGCCTTGGTCAGGCCGGAGAGCCCCCGCTCCTTGAGGGCGAAGAGGATGAAGAAGTAGCGGTGGGTCCCCGAGGGCGGGCAGGGGCCGCCGTAGCGAGCGTAGCCGAAGTCGTTGACCACCTCCCTGGCTCCGGCCGGCAGGGGGCCGCCGCTGGGAATCCCGGTGGTTTCAGGCGGGATCTCGTAGACCAGCCAGTGGATCCAGTCGCCCACCGGGGCGTCCGGATCGTGGCAGATCAGGGCCAGGCTCCTGGCCTCGGGCGGGACGTCCGACCAGGCCAGGTGGGGCGAGACGTTCTGGCCGTCGCAGGTGAACCGGGACGGGATGGGCCGCCCCGGCTCGAGGTCGTCGCTCCACAGCTTCATGGCCACCTCCTTAAGCTAAAGCTCGGCCCCGGGGCCGAGCCTTGAAGCGACCCGCCGGGCTCAGCCGGCCTGCTCGAGCGCCGCGGCGAAGAAGGCGATGGTCTGCTTGAGCCCTTCCTCCAGGTCGACCTTGGGCTCCCAGCCCAGCCTTTCCCGGGCCAGATCGATGTTGGGCTGGCGCTGGACCGGGTCGTCGGCCGGCAGGGGCTGGTGCTCGATCCCTGACTTGGCGCCGGTCAGGCGGGCGACCTTCTCGGCCAGCTCCAGGATCGAGAACTCGGCCGGGTTGCCCAGGTTGACCGGGCCCAGGAAGCCGTCCTGGTCCATCATCCGGACCAGGCCCTCGACCAGATCGGAGACGTAGCAGAAGGAGCGGGTCTGGGAGCCGTCGCCGTAGATGGTCATGGGCTGGCCCCGGAGGGCCTGGACGATGAGGTTGGAGACGACCCGGCCGTCGTCCAGGGCCATGTTGGGGCCGTAGGTGTTGAAGATGCGGACGATCCTGACGTCGACCTGGTTCTGGCGGTGGTAGTCCATCATCAGGGTCTCGGCCACCCGCTTGCCCTCGTCGTAGCAGGACCTCAGGCCGATGGGGTTGACGTGGCCCCAGTACTCCTCGGGCTGGGGGTGGACCTTGGGGTCGCCGTAGACCTCCGAGGTCGAGGCCTGGAGGATGCGGGCCTTGACCCGCTTGGCCAGGCCGAGCATGTTCAGGGTGCCCATGACGCTGGTCTTGACCGTCTTGACCGGGTTGTACTGGTAGTGGACCGGCGAGGCCGGGCAGGCCAGATTGAAGATCCGGTCCACCTCGATCATGATCGGCTCGACCACGTCGTGGCGGACCAGCTCGAAGTCGGGCCGGCCCAGGAAGGGCTCGATGTTGCGCTTCAGGCCGGTGAAGAAGTTGTCCAGGCAGATGACTTCATCGCCGCGCTCGAGAAGTTTTCGGATCAGGTGGCAGCCGATGAACCCGGCTCCCCCGGTCACGAGCACCCGCAGGCTCATGGACTCTCCTTATTCAGGCCGCCCGGGCCTCAGCCCTCCGGCCATCGCCCCAGGTAGCCGGCCAGGGCCTCGGGCCAGGGCCTCAGCTCGACCCCCAGCCCCTTGAGCCGGCCGCAGTCCAGGACCGAGAAAGCCGGCCGGACGGCCTTGCGGCCCAGGTTGCCCGAGGGAACGGGGTGGAGGCGGGCCTTGATTCCGGCCGTCCTGAGGGCCGATTGAGCCAGGCCGAACCAGCTCGTCTGGCCGGAGTTGGCCAGGTGAAAGGTGCCCTTCAGGTCCAGGTCGAGGATCCTGGCCAGGCCCTCGACCAGGTCCAGACTGTAGGTCGGGGAGCCGACCTGGTCGTCGACGACGTTGAGTTCGCCCTTTTCCCGGCCCAGTTTGAGGATCTTGCGGATGAAGTTGTCGCCGTGGGGGCCGAACAGCCAGGCCGTGCGCAGGATGAGGTGCTCCGGGTTGGCCTTGCGGGTGGCCGCCTCGCCGGCCCACTTGCTCCGGCCGTAGGCGTTCAGGGGAGCCGGCGGATCGTCTTCGGCGTAGGGCCTGTCCTGGCGGCCGTCAAAGACGAAGTCGGTGGAGAAGTAGATGATCCTGGCCCCCGCCTCGGCCGCGGCGGCGGCCAGGTTGGCCGAGCCGTCGACGTTGATCGCCCGGGCCCGGGCCTCCTCGTCCTCGGCGTTGTCCACGGCCGTGTAGGCGGCGCAGTTGAGCACGACCCGGGGCCGGTGGCGGGCCAGGGCGGCCCGGCAGGCCGCCGGGTCAAGCACGTCGAGCTGGGTCCGGTCAAGCCCGAGAACCTCGAAGCCCCGGGCGGGCAGGCCCTCGACCAGGGCCCGGCCCAGGAGGCCGCCGGCCCCGGCGATGAGGACCTTCCTCCGCTCCGTTTCACTTCCGCCGGACATAATGCCGTTCGTAGTAGTCCCGGTACTCGCCGCTCTTGATCTGGCGCCACCAGGATTCCTGGTTGAGGTACCAGGCCGCGGTCCTGGCCAGACCCTCGGCCAGGCCGACCCGGGGCCGCCAGTCCAGGCGCCGGGAGGTCAGCTCGAAGTCCATGGCGTAGCGCCGGTCGTGGCCGGGCCGGTCCGAGACAAAGGTCTTCAGGGCCAGGTACTCGGCCGCCGGCCGGCCGGTGGCCTCGGCCAGGGCGGCCAGGAGCCGGTCGACCAGGTCCAGGTTGGTCAGCTCGCCGTCGCCGCCGAAGTTGTAGACCTGGCCGGGCTGGCCCCGGTAGAGGGCCGCCTCCAGGCCGGCGCAGTGGTCCTCGACGAAGATCCAGTCGCGGACGTTGAGCCCGTCGCCGTAGATGGGCAGCGGCTTGCCCTCTAGGGCGTTGGTCAGCATCAGGGGGATGAGCTTCTCTGGAAACTGCCAGGGGCCGTAGTTGTTGGAGCAGCGGGTGACCAGGCCGGGGAAGCCGTAGGTCCTGAAGAAGGCCCTGACCAGCAGGTCGCCGGCCGCCTTGGAGGCGGCGTAGGGGCTGTTGGGGGCCAGGGGAGTGGTCTCGCTGAAGGCCGGGTCCCCGGGGCCCAGGGAGCCGTAGACCTCGTCTGTGGAGACCTGGACGAACCTCTCGATCCCGGCCTCCCTGGCCGCGGCCAGGAGGGTCTGGAGGCCGACGACGTTGGTCTGGATGAAGGGCTCGGCCGACTCGATGGAGCGATCCACGTGGGACTCGGCGGCCAGGTTGATCACCGCCTCGACCCGGCCCATCAGCCCCCTGACCAGGTCCCGGTCGCAGATGTCGCCCCGGCAGAACTCGTAGTTGGGCGCGCCCTCGACCTCTCTCAGGTTGGCCAGGTTGCCGGCGTAGGCCAGCTTGTCCAGGACCAGGAAGCTGTCCTGGGGGTGGGCCTTGACCAGGCGGATGACCAGGTTGGCCCCGATGAACCCCGCTCCTCCAGTGATCAGAACGTTCACAACCCAGCCTCCTGGGCCGGCATTATGGCCTCTCTGCCGGCGGAATGTCAACCTGGCTCAAGGCTTGACAAAGCTCCCCGGCCGGGCCTAGGCTCAGGCCCATGGACAAGCCAATCGATCTCAGAAGCGACACCGTGACCAGGCCCAGCCCGGAGATGCGCCGGGCCGTGGTCGAGGCCGAGGTGGGCGACGACGTCTTCGGCGAGGACCCCAGCGTCAACCGCCTCCAGGACAAGGCCGCCAAGCTCCTGGGCAAGGAGGCGGCCCTGTTCGTGCCCAGCGGCACCATGGCCAACCAGGTCTGCCTCAGGCTCCTGACCCAGCCCGGCGACGAGGTCATCTGCGACGCCGGGTCCCACTGCTACCGCTACGAGGGCGGGGCCGGGGCGGCCCTGTCCGGGCTGTCCTTCTACCCCCTGGCCGGCGACCAGGGCCGCTTGAGCCCGGAGCAGGTGGCCGGGGCCATCCAGGGGGACAACATCCACTACCCGATCAGCCGGGTGGTCGCCCTGGAGAACACCCACAACCGGGGCAACGGCTCGGTCTACCGCCTCGAGGCCATCCAGGCCATCGCCGCCCTGGCCCGGGAGCGGGGCCTCAAGCTCCACCTGGACGGGGCCCGCCTGTTCAACGCCTGCCTGGCCGGCGGCTACTCGCCGCCCGCGCTGGCCGAACCCTTCGAGACCGTCTCCTTCTGCCTCTCCAAGGGTCTGGGCGCGCCGGTGGGCTCGATGGTCGTCACCAGCCGCCGGAACCTGCCCCGGGCCCTGAGGATCCGCAAGCAACTGGGCGGGGCCATGCGCCAGGCCGGCCTGCTGGCCGCGGCCGGGCTCTACGCCCTGGAGCGCAACCTGGACCGTCTCGTCGATGACCACCGCCGGGCCAAACGCCTGGCCGAATCCCTGGCCGGGATGAGGGACGTCAAGCTAGATCCGGACAGGATCGAGACCAACATCGTCATTTTCGACGTCTCGCCCTCGGGCAAGAGCTCGGCCCAGGTCCGGGACGAACTGGCCCGGGCCGGGGTCCTGGTCCTGCCCTTCGGGCCGACCACCCTGCGGGCGGTCCTGCACCTGGACGTCAACGACGCCGATCTGGAGGCGGCCCTGAAGGGCTTCAGCCGCGTTCTGAACAGCTGATCCTTTAGCGGAGACTGATTCCCGGGCCTGGCGCCTCAGGGCTGGGCCGGGACCAGCCGGCCCAGGTAATCGGCCGCCCTGTCCCTGAGCCAGTCTTCCGAGCCCCCGAAGAAATGATCGGCCCTCTCCAGACGCTCCACCCGGAGGCCCGCTCCCAGGCCCCGGAGGAGCCGGTCCAGGTCCGCGGCCGGGCAGAAGGCGTCACGGCCCCCGGCCAGGATGAGGCCGGGCCTGAGCCTGACCTCGGCCGGCTCTATGGCCAGGAGGCCCACCGGCGGGGCGACCCAGATCGACCCGGCCAGGCTGCGGGAGCCGAAGTCGGTCCGGGCGGCCACCCAGGCCCCGAAGGAGTAGGCGGCCAGAAACAGCCGTGTAAGCCCCAGGCCGGCCAGGTGATCCAGGGCGGCCAGGAGATCCAGGCACTCGCCCCGGCCGTCGTCGTAGACGCCCTCGCTCAGACCCACGCCCCGGAAGTTGAAGCGCAGGGCGGCCAGGCCCAGCCCGGCCCCGGCCCGGGCCAGGGCGGCGACGACGTTGTTGTCCATGCTGCCGCCGTAAAGGGGGTGGGGGTGGGCCAAAACCAGGCCGCCCCGGGCCTGGGCCGGCCGGTGGAGGCGGCCCTCCAGCCGGACCGGGCCCTCGATGCTGACCGGTTGCTCCTCCAGGTCGATCATCCTGATTGCCTCCCTGATCCGGACTCCGAGGCTATCCCAAGCCCGGCCGGAGAACAAGCCCGGGCGGGTCCGGCTCTTCGGGGCAAAGAGTTCCGGCCCGGAAAACCATTGCCCGATTCTGTATTGACACCATATAGTTATCGATAATATCATAACTCTATCACCGTAACCTTCAAAGGAGGTGGCCATGAGTTTTAGAAGGACCATCCTCCGGTTGTTTGGTCTGATTCTGCTATTGCTAAGCTGGTCGATCACTCCAGCCGGAGCCCAATCACCCGATGTCGAGACCCCTGCGCCGATCTTCCTTGGCCCCGCTGGTCTGGCCTCATCGAACTATAGCCCATTTATGGCCGACGTCGGCTCAGCCGCCGACCAAGACGTGCTGGTTGACGACGGACTGGAGAGCGAGCCGGATCCAGTGGAGCCGTCTGGCAAGACCCTGGGTTTGGTCTACCTCTACCAGCCGGCCAACAACGCCAGGCTGAGCGGCAGCAGCACCACGCTGCGGTGGTATCGGACCAGCGGCGCAGTCAGGTACTACCTGAGGATCTGGCGCTCGGGCTGGACAGGCTCGGCCACCACCACCAACAACCAGATGACCTTCAGCGGTCGGGTCGGGATGACCTACTACTGGTATATTCGGGCCTACGACTCCAGCGGCAACTACCGCCAGTCAGTCACTTGGACCTTCCACACAGCCGGGGCCAACCCGACCTCCAATGCGCCCGTACCCTATTCGCCCTCCTACGGCGCCAGGCTCACCGGACGATCCTGCTGGCTGCGCTGGCAGGCCAGCAGCGGGGCGGTCCGCTACTTCTATCGCATCTGGTGCACCGGCTGGTCAGGCGGCGGCGACATCAACAGCACCTCGGTCTGGTTCAACGGACGGCCCAACACGACCTACTCCTGGTGGGTCCGGGGCATCAACAGCAGCGGCACGGCCCGGCAATCGGCCACCTGGAACTTCAGAACGGCCAACGTCTCATGGAGCATCACGGCGCCGCGGATGATCAGTCCGGCCAACGGGGCCACAACCGCCGCCAACGTCGGATTGCACTGGGAAAGCGTTCACGGCGCGGTCAGGTACCAGTACCGGGTCTGGCGTTCCGGGTGGGTCTGGACCAACTACACCACGGCCAGATCCATAGCCATGATTGCGGCCAGATCGGGAACCACTTACTACTGGTGGGTCAGGGCCTACGACTCGGCCGGCCGCTCGGCCCAGTCGGCGACCCGTTGGTTCAGGATACGCTGATCGGGTTAGGGGCCGTCTTGCCTGAGCCGGCTCCTGACCAAGCCAGTAACGCTCCCGGGTAGGACATCCGGCTCCGGCTTGGCCGGAGCCGGGTCTCGTCCAGCGAACCGGTCTGACCGCGCCCCGTTCTGGTCGGACAGCCTTCCACCCTGAAAATCACTTCATTGAAAATTAATTAAGTTCATTGGGTTATGGCTCATCGGATCATGCCGTATCCGCTGGCAGGGAGGTCCGGCCCGGCCGTTTACCCCGGGCTCAGAGAGGGCCAATTCAACCGGGCCGGCGGCCTTGACAGAGGCCGGGCGGGTGGTATTTAATTACAAGATTTGGCAGGTTGGTTGGCACGGGCGCCACACCGAAATTCAAATTTTCCGGCCCTCCCGCCCGGCCGCGGGAGCAGTCTGTCTTGATTCAGGAGCCGATCATGGGAGTCATCGAGCGCGTGGAGGCAGATTTCAAGGCCGCCTTGAAGGCCCGCCGCCAGGACGAGGTCTCGGCCCTGAGACTGGTCAGGGCCGCCCTGAAGAACAAGGAGAAGGAAGGGCGCGGCCCGGTGGGCGAGGAGGAGGCGGTCAAGGTGCTCAAGACCCTGGCCAAGCAGCGCCAGGAGTCGATAGACCAGTTCAGCCAGGCCGGCCGGACTGACCTGGCCGCCAAGGAGGAGGCGGAGCTGAAGATCATCTCCGCCTATCTGCCGGCCCAGGTGGACGAGGCGACCATCCGCCAGGCGGTGGCCGAGGCCATCGCCGAGCTGGGGGCCAGGAGCATGAAGGATCTGGGCGGAGTGATGAAGAACTCGCTGGCCCGTCTGGGCGCCGGAGCCGACGGCAAGAAGGTCAACGCCATCGTCAAAGAACTTCTCCAGGCTGGTTGATGGACCAACAGACCCTCCGGGTGCTGGAATTCGGGGACGTCCTCGAGGCGGCCGCCTCGCTCGGCTCCACCCCGCTCGGCGCGGCCCGGGTCCTGAGCCTGAGGCCCATCCGGGAGATTGACCGCCGTGGCCTGGAGCTGGACCGGGTGGCCGAGGTGGCGGCCTTCATCAAGGTCGAGGGCGACCTGGACCTGAGCGGCCTCCACGACCTGAGCCGCTTCGGGCCGCGCCTGGCCAAGCCAGGGGCCATGCTCCTGCCCGAGGATCTGGAACTCTTCCGCCAGACCCTCGACTGCCTGGCCCGGGTCAGGCGGCGGCTGGGCCCGGCCGAGCGCTATCCCCTCCTCAAGGACCTGGCCCGGCCCCTCCAGGACTACTCCCAGCTCGGCCAGGAGCTGGCCCGGGCCTTCGGCCCCGGCCTGACCGTGGCCGACGGGGCCAGCCGCCGGCTGGGCGAGCTGCGCCGGCGCCGGGGCTCGCTCAAGGAGGAGATCCGCACCCGACTGGAGGAGATTCTGGCCGAGCAGCACGGCCGGGGCCTCATCCAGGAGGAGCTGATCACCCAGCGCAACGACCGCTTCGTGGTGCCGGTGAAATCGGGCCGCCAGGGCGAGCTGGAGGGCGTCATCCACGACGCCTCGGCCACCAGGCGGACGGTCTACCTGGAGCCGCTGGCCGTGACCGGGCTGAACAACCAGCTCGGCCTCCTGGCGGTGGAGGAGCGGCGGGAGGTCGAGCGGATCCTGAAGCGGCTGACCGGGCTGGTGGCCGCGGTCTGGCCCGAGCTCGAGGGCCAGATCGACGTTTTGGCCGAGCTGGACGGGCTCCAGGCCCGGGCCAGGCTGGCCGAGCGCCTCAGGGCGGTCAGGCCGGAGCTGGACCGGACCGGCCGGCTCGAGCTCAGGGCGGCCCGGCACCCTCTCCTTTGCCTGTCCGGCCGGGAGGTGATCCCGGTGGACCTGGTCTTCCCCGAGGACAAGAAGACGCTCATCATCTCCGGGCCCAACGCCGGGGGCAAGACCGTGGCCCTCAAGACCCTGGGCCTGCTCTGCCTCATGGCCGCCAGCGGCTTCCTCATCCCGGCGGCCGAGGGCAGCCGCCTGCCCCTCCTGGAGAACCTGGCCGCGACCATCGGCGACGACCAGGATCTGAGCGAGGGGGCCTCGACCTACTCGGCCCGGCTCAAGAGACTCAAGGACATCCTGGCCGCGGCCGGCCCGGGCTGGCTGGTCCTGATCGACGAGCTGGGCGCCGGCACCGATCCGGCCGAGGGCTCGGCCCTGGGCCTGGCCGTCCTGGACCGGCTGAGCCGGCAGGGGGCGCGCAGCCTGGCCACGACCCATCTCAACCTCATCAAGGCCTGGGCCGCCACCCGGCCGGAGGCCCTCAACCTCTCGGTGGACTTCGACCCGGCCAGCCGGCGGCCGACTTACCGGCTCATCTACGGCCAGCCCGGTCTGTCCAACGCCTTCGAGACCGCGGCCCAGGTCGGACTGGGGCCCGAGGTCCTGGCCGGGGCCAGGGACTACCTGGGCGGCGAGGAGGAGCGTTTCAAGTCTCTCCTGGAGGAGCTGACTCGCCTAGCTGAAGGGCAGCGCCGGGGCCTGGCCGCCATTGAGGCCGAGCGGCGTGACCTGGCCGAGGCCCGGCGCCGGGCCGACGAGATCGGCCAGCGCCTGGAGGCCGAGCGGCGGGAGCTCCTGGAGCGGGAGGGCCTGAGGCTCAGGGAGACCCTGGAGCAAGCCGAGGCGGAGCTGGCCGGGATTCTGGAGCAGGCCCGCTCGCGGGAGCAAAAGGAGCGGGAGCGGGCCCGCTACCGCTTCTTCGAGGAGAAGGGCCGGCTCAAGCGGGCTCTAAGGCCGGGCGAGTTCTGGCCCGGCCCGGTCCGGCCGCTCCCGGCCGGGCAGCCGGTCCGGGTGGCCGGCCTGAAGAGGCCGGGCGAGCTGCTCGAGCCCATGGAGGCCGGCCGGCCGGTGGAGGTCCGCCTGGCCGGCGGGGTCAGGCTCAAGGTCGATCCGGCCCGGGTCAGCCCGGCCGAGGCTCGGGACGACCGCCAACCCAGGGAGCGGCTGGCCCTGGGACCCAGCCGGGAGGCCTTTCTGCCCGAGGTCAAGATCATCGGCCTGAGGGTCGAGGAGGCCCTGCCCGTGATCGACAAGGCCCTGGACGAGGCCCTGCTGGCGGGTATGGAGCGCCTGGCCATCGTCCACGGCGTGGGCACCGGGGCGCTCAGGCGGGCGGTGCGCGAGTTTCTGGCCGGCCACCCGCAGGTCAGGAATTTTTACTCCCCCGAGGGCGTGGCCGGCGCGGCCGTGACCGAGGTGGAGCTGGGAGGCTGAGCTTGGTCGGAGGTTTCCCGCCCGAGACGATCGAGGATGTCCGCCAGGCGGCCGACATCGCCGACGTCATCGGCCGGCACGTGACCCTGTCCCGGCAGGGCCGCTATCTGAAGGGCCTCTGCCCCTTCCACGCCGAGAAGACGCCCTCCTTCATCGTCAACACCGAGCGCCAGATCTACAAGTGCTTTGGCTGCGGCGAGGGCGGCAACGTCTTCACCTTCCTGATGAAGCACGTGGGCCTGAGCTTTCCCGAGGCCGTCCGCGAGCTGGCCGAGACCTACGGCGTGGCCCTGCCCAGGCCCGAGGCCTCGCCCCAGGAGATGAAGCAATTAAAGGCCCGCCAGGCCATCCTGAGCGTCTGCCAGGCCGCGGCCGAGTATTTCTCCCAGCGGCTCAACTCCTCCGCCGGGGCCGAGGCCAGGGCCTACCTGAACCAGCGGGGCCTCCCGGCCGAGCTGATCAAGCGCTTCGGCCTGGGCTTCAGCGAGGACGGCTGGGACGGACTGGTCGAGCACTTCCGGCGCCGGGGCGTCGGCCCGGCCAGGGTGGCCGAGGCCGGGCTGGCCGTCAGGCGGCCCTCGGGCTCGGGCTGCTACGATCGCTTCCGGGGCCGGATCATCTTTCCCATCCGCGACTCCCGGGGCCGGGTGGTCGCCTTCGGCGGCCGGGGCATCAAGCCGGAGGTGGAGCCCAAGTACCTCAACTCGCCCGAGACGCCGGTCTTCAAGAAGGGGCGTCTGCTCTACGGCCTGAGCGAGTCCCAGAACCGGATCCGGGCCCGGCGGCGGGTGGTCGTGGTCGAGGGCTATTTCGACTGCCTCTCCCTGGCCGCGGCCGGCCTGGACTATGCCGTGGCCACGCTGGGCACCTCGCTGACCGGCCAGCAGGTCAGGCTTCTCAGGGGCCTGGGGGCCGAGGTGATTCTGGTCTACGACGGCGACCAGGCCGGATTAAAGGCGGCCATCAGGGCCCAAGAGGTCTTTACGAGAGAGGAAGTCGGGGCTAAGATACTATGTTTGCCCGAGGACCAGGATCCGGACGACTTTGTCCGGAGCCGGGGAGGTGAGGCCCTTGAGTCAGCCCTGGAACGGGCTGAACCAATGGTCGCTTTTGTGATCAACCGACTTCTGGATCGGCCTCTGGCCGAACCCGAGGCCAAGGCGGCCGCGATCAAGACCGTGGCCCCGGTGCTCAACCGGATCGCCGCGGCGGTGGAGCAGGCGGCCTACGTTCAGATCGTCGCCCGGCGGCTGGACCTGGCCGAGGAGGTGATCTGGCGGAGCCTCACCCGGGCCGGCCGTGAGCCGGAGCTGGCCCAGGAGATCAGGCAGCGGCAGCGCCAGGGTCCGGACAGGGATCTGCTGGCCGCCCTGATCAACGACGCCGAGTGCGGCCGGGACCTGCTCGAGGCCGGGCTCAAGGAGGTGCTCAGGGACCCGGACTGCCGGCGGGTGGCCGAGGCCTGTGAGGCCCTGGCCGCCGAGGGCCTCGACTGGGAGCCGGCCCGGCTCATGGACCGTCTGGACGAGACCGGAGCCGAGCTGGTCACCTCCCTGTGCTGGCAGGAAGCTCCGGCCGACAGGACCAGACACCGGATCGAGGTGCTGGCCGCGGTAGAGCGCCTCAAACTTAGACTGGAGCAGGATGAATTGCAGCAGCGAATAGAGGCGGCCCAGGTCGCCGGTGACGAGGAGACGGTGCTCAGACTCCTGGGCAGGAAAGACGCCCTGAGGCGGAAGAACGGCGCCAAGACTTCCCCGAGTGGAGGACAAGAGCTCTCATGACCACGGAAAAGAAGCTGACTTCCAACAAGGACCAGGAAGGCTTGCCCCAGGGCCCTGACTTCCCGGTCCAGGAAAGCGAGGCCAAGGCCGCCGAGACCAGTCTGGACCACCTCCAGCAACTGGTCGGCCAGGGCAAGGAGAAGGGCTACGTCACCTACGACCAGATCAACCAAGCCCTGCCGGCTGAGTCGTTTTCCGAAGAGCAGCTCAACGACGTAATGCTCCTCTTCGAGGAGCTGGACATTGATGTAGTCGAGGAATCGGACAAGCCGGTGGTCCGGTCGGCCAAGACCTCGGCCGAGCCCAGCGATGACAGCGACGAACTGGCCGTCGAGGCCGCCTCGCGCGGCTCTGACCCGGTCAAGATGTACCTCCGGGAGATGGGCCTGGTCTCGCTTCTGACCAGAGAGGGCGAGGTAGAGATCGCCAAGCGGATCGAGGAGGGCGAGAAAGAGGTCATGCGGGCCCTCCTGGAATCCGCGGTGGGGGTTCAGAGCCTCATCCGGCTGGCCGAGGACTGCCGGCTGGGCCTGGTCAGGCTGCGGGACGTGGTCAAGGAGGCCGACGAAATCGAGACCGCCCAGGACGAGGACCGGCTGGAGCGGTTCTGTGCCCTGGTCGACGAGGTCGAGCGGCTCTACCAGAGGAACCTGGAGCTCAAGGTCCAGCTCAAGCGCAAGGGCCTCGACGCCAACCACCGCCGCCGTCTGAGGAGGGCCGTGGCGGCCAACAAGAAGAAGATCGTCGATCTCATGACCGACGTTCACCTGGAGAAGAGACAGGTCGACGTGGTCACGGACATGCTCAGGGGCCACCGCTGGGACATCCAGCGCCACCGCCGGGTCATCGAGAAGATCGTCACCCGCTGCGGCCGGCCCTCGGTCAGGCTCCACGCCCTCTTCGACCGCTCGGAAAAGACCGAGCGGGACGAGGTCCAGGTCTGCCGGCTGCTCCAGATGGACCCGGCCGAGCTCGGACAGACGCGGGAGAGCTTCCGGGCGGCCCACCAGGCCGTGACCCGGATCGAGGCCGAGGCGTCCATGTCCTGCCAGGCCCTGGAGAACTGCCTCAACCTGGTCTGCCAGGGCGAGGACAAGGCCCGCCTGGCCAAGCGGGAGCTGATCGAGGCCAACCTCCGCCTGGTCGTCTCCATCGCCAAGAAGTACACCAACCGGGGCCTCCAGTTCCTGGACCTGATCCAGGAGGGCAACATCGGCCTGATGAAGGCGGTGGACAAGTTCGAGTACCAGCGCGGCTACAAGTTCTCGACCTACGCCACCTGGTGGATCCGCCAGGCCATCACCCGGGCCATCGCCGATCAGGCCCGGACCATCCGCATCCCGGTCCACATGATCGAGACCATCAACAAGCTGATCCGGACCTCCCGCTATCTGGTCCAGGAGTACGGCCGCGAGCCCACCCCCGAGGAGATCGCCGAGCGGATGAACTACCCCCTGGAAAAGGTCCGCAAGGTCCTCAAGATCGCCAAGGAGCCCATCTCCCTGGAGACGCCCATCGGCGAGGAGGAGGACTCCCACCTGGGCGACTTCATCGAGGACAAGAAGGTGGTCAGCCCCTCCGAGGCGGTCATCAGGCTCAACCTCTCCGAGCAGACCCGGCGCGTCCTGGCCAGCCTGACGCCCAGGGAGGAGCGGGTCCTCAGGATGCGCTTCGGCATCGGCGAGAAGGCCGATCACACCCTGGAAGAGGTCGGCCGGGACTTCTCGGTCACCCGGGAGCGGATCAGGCAGATCGAGGCCAAGGCCCTGCGCAAGCTGCGCCACCCCTCGCGGGCCAAGAAGCTGAGGGCCTTCATCGAGAACTGAGGCCGGGACAGGCCCGGGACGGGCAGCGGAATTGGCTTGCCCCCGGGCCGGGATGGTAGTATAGAGACAAGCCCCTGCGGTGGGCGTAGCTCAGCTGGTTAGAGCGCCAGGTTGTGGCCCTGGAGGCCGGGAGTTCAAATCTCCTCGCCCACCCCATCGACCGGATTGAACGCGGGGGAGCCGCCGGATGGCGGCTCCCCCGATCAATTTCAAGTCCGTCTCGCCGGGTCCCCTGGCCGGCCCCGAGACCCCGGCCCCTCCCTCAGCCCTTGCCCAGCTCCTTTCTGACCCTCCGGTGGTACTGGGCCGTGCGGGCCAGGAAGAGGTGAACCGGCAGGGGGGGCTCGGAAGGATCGACCAGGCCCAGGTTGGCCGCCCGGCTAAGGCCGCCCTTGGGCCGGCGCCGCTTCTTCCAGGCCGGGCCCTCCATGTAGTGCAGGGCCGCGGCGATGAGGGGCCTCAGCTCGCTCCGGCCGGCCACCTGGGCCACTTGGGCCTGGACCTGACCCAGGTTGTCCCGGCGAAAGCCGAGGGCCTGCTCGTCGGGCGGCTCGAAGCCGAAGACCTCGTTGACCACGGTGGCGGCCAGGGCGCTGGCCTCGGCCGTCCGGGCCGGTTCCTCTTTGGTGTAGCCGGAGTAAAGGTCCAGGTAGAGGGCCTCGGTCAGGACCTCCACGGCCCGGCGGAGGCGCTGCTCGGTCAGCTGGCGCCGGTAGAAGAAGAGATAGTAGGCCAGAAGGGCCAGGCCGAAGAGCAGAAAGATGAGCGAGCCGGACTCAGGCATCGGGGCCGAGCCAGCTCACCTTGGCCGTCTCCGACTCCCAGGCCGTCACCCTGACGAGCCTGACGCCGGGCGGGCCCTTCTGGGCCAGAGCCCCGGCCAGACGGTCAAAGACGTGGCGGGCGATGTTCTCCGAAGAAGGGCTCGAACCCCTGAAGGCCGGCAGGTCGTTGAGAAAGACGTGGTCCAGCTCGGCCAGGACTTCTTTGGTCAGGGCCTTGAGCAGGGTGAAGTCGATGACCAGACCGGCCTCGTCCTGGCCCCGGCCCTGGACCGTGACCTCGATCTTCCAGTTGTGACCGTGCAGGGCCTCGCACTTGCCGCCGTAGTTCTCCAGGGCGTGGGCCGCGGCAAAGTGGTCGACGACGGTCAGCTCGAACAAGCCCTCAATCCTCTGTCTTTCCCGGAGCGTAGGGCTTGCCGCACTCCTTGCACCGGCCGTCCGGACCGATGACCCCGATGCAGGTCTCATCGGAGCAGAGGACGCGGTCCTCCCAGGAGTCGCCTGAGCCCACCTCCGCCTGGGCCGGCCTGGGCAGCAGGCCGCCGCACTGGTTGCAGTAGACGCTCTCCTCAGGCACTTCGGCCTGGCAGTGGGGGCACTTCTTGGCCGGCAGGGCTTCTCCGCAGTGGGGGCATTCCATGGTCTGTCTATCCTCCCGGAATGGCTATAGCTTACCCGGCTCGGGGTTGTCAAGAAAGGCCGGCCTAACGGCCGGCCAGATTGTCCAGGGGCTTCTGGGCCGAGTTGAGGGCCGAGTAGCGGCCGACAAAGCCCTCGGCCGGTGACAAGAAGGTTGAGAACCAGATCTGGAGATAGGACCGGCCCTGGCTGGTGACGACCCGGACCGAGGGGTCAAAGGGCGAGTAGAGCTTGTTGTCGGGGTACATACTGGCCCGCACCTCCGACTGGATCCTGACCGTCCAGGCCAGGCCGTTGGCCGAGGTGGCCAGGTTGAGGTTGATGCCGCCGTAGACGCTGCCCTGGAGGGGCGAGCAGTTGAAGTACATCCGCCAGACGCCGTCGGGCGTGCGCAGGACCTCGGGTTTGGAGGCGTGGGCGTAGAAGCCCGAGGGCCAGTCGCTGCGGTAGCGGGTCACGTCCAGGCGCAGGCCCTCCCGGTTGAAGGTGAGGCCGTTGCCGGAACGGGCCGACCAGATGCGCATGAAGGAACCGTTGCGGGCGTCGGTGTCGTAGTACATCCGAAAGCCGCCCCCGGGCAGGCTGACCACGCAGGGGTGCCTGACCGCGGCTCCCTCCAGGGCCGGCCGGGAGAGCAGGCGCATCCCCGTCTCCTCCTGGAAGTGGATGCCGTCGCTGGACACGGCGCTGCCCACCCCGCTCTGGTTGGTCTGGGGGTCGTTCTTCTGGAAGTAGAGCCGCCAGCGGCCGTCGCTGAGCTGGACCACGGCCGGGTGGTTGGCCATGAAGACCCGGCCCAGCCTGACCCAGGAGCGGCCGGGCCGCCGGACCAGCAGAACCGTGCCCAGGCTGGAGTTGATGCTCCGGCCGTGATCCTCGACGTACATTCTCAGGGTGCCGTCGGTCAGGCGGACCACCTCGGGGTTCCAGAGATAGCCGTTGTTCACGGCCACGCCCTGGCTGGCCCAGCCGTTGTTGAAGTCGACGGCCTGGGCCGGGCCGGCCAGGCCGATCAGGACAAGGGCCAGAATGGTCAGAAAGCCGAGCCTGGTCGGTCCGTTCATCCTTGCCTCCACGCGGACTTAAAAAATCCTCGATCGCGTTTTCGGATTTTTATCAAGACTACTTTAGCCAATGGTCTGGCCCAGGTCAAAGACAAGCCGCCTCAGTCCGGCCAGCTGAGGAGGAGGGTTCCGGGGAGAGCGGCGCGCTTTGAAGTTGACCGCCCGAGACGGGAAAGATACAAATGTTACATAATGGCTCAGGCCAGGAGGAGAAATATGATCGGCGACAATACCCGCAAGGCCCTCGAGGCGGTCGAAGAGACCCTGAAGGGCATCAAGACTGCTTTCCAGCATCTGGCCGAATCCGAAGGCGACCAGCACTGGAAAAACCTCTACGAACAGGTAGTCCACATGACGGGCGGCGTGGTCAAAAAGGTCGACGCGGCCTTCGACACCGTGGAGATGATGACGGCCAGGGAGGACGACGTTGAAGTCCTGCAGTGCCTGGACCATGAAGTCGAAGAGCTGAATCTGCCCAGGGCCTGCGAAGCCTTTACCGAGGCGGTCATCAAGAGGTACCCCCAGGAGCCGGAGGTGGCCGAGGGGGCGGCCTTCAGCTGGAGTCAGTGGCGCGAGAGGACCCAGAACTGGCTGGAAGGCCTGGCCTCGGCCATCGGCCTGCTCTCAAAGGTCGCCCCGGGCACGGCCGCGGGGCGTTCCCTGGACCTTCTTCACAAGTCCCTGGCCACCCTGGCCGGGGCGACGAGCATTTAAGGGGTCTGAAGAGCCGGCCCCCTGGCTCGAGCATGACCGGGGCGCGGCCCGGCCGCTCAAGACGCGGCCGGGCCGCCTCAGGCCCTCAGCTCCAGGGGCCAGAGGCCCCGCTCCTTGAGGACCTCCCTGAGGACCTTGAGCCCGGAGTTGACCACCGGCACCCCGCCGTAGAGGGCCATCTGGAAGATGACCTCGGCCAGCTCCTTGGGCGTGCAGCCCACGTTCAGGGCGGCGTGGAGGTGGAGCCTCAGCTCGTCCAGGCGCTCCAGGACCGTCAGGGCGGCCACGGTGATGAGCTGCCTGGTCGGGTGGGGCAGCTTCTCCCGGGAGTACACCTGGCCGGTGATGAAGATGGACAGGTCCCTGGCCAGGTCCGGGTCAAAGGCCCGCCAGAGCTCGTAGGGCCTCTCGCCGGTCACGCCCTCGAAGTAGAGCTTGGCCGTGCGGGCCGTCTTGGCTTTCAGATCCTCGTCTTTCACTCTGCCTCCTTAACTCATCCGGGCGGCCACCTGGAAGTATATCTCGGCCGCGGTCCTGACCTGTTCGAAGGAGACCGACTCGTCCGGGGCGTGGGCCTTGTCCAGGCGGCCGCAGCCCAGCAGGATCGGCTTGACTCCGGCCGCCCAGAGCTGGTTGGCGTCGGAGTGACTGGGAAAGGCCTGGGGCCGCCACTCCAGGGACCGCCCGGCCAGGACGGCCTGGAGGGCCTCGGCCAGAGGGCCCTTGGCCGGCAGCTCGTAGCCGGCCTGGACCGTGGCCAGGCGCAGCCGGGCGTCCAGGGCCGGACTGGCCCGGCGCTCCTGGGTGAGGAGGTCCTCTATCTCCAGGGTGATGTCGCCCAGGGGCGCGGCCGGGGGCAGGTGGATGTCCAGCCAGGCCTCGCAGCTCTCGGGCACGACGAAGCCGGCCTGGGGGCTGACCAGGTCGCGGATGTTGAAGACCAGCTCCGGCCGGCGGCGGGCCACGTAGTCGGAGAGCCGGAGCAGGAGCTTGAGCATGTCCTGGATGGGGTTGCGGGCCTTGTTGGCCAGGGAGGCGTGGAGCCGCCGGGCCTTGGTCACAATCTGGATCTCCAGGTAGCCGTAGTGGCTCAGGCAGGGCCTCAGGTCGGTCGGCTCGCCCAGGAGGGCCCAGGGGAAGTGGAAGTCCTCGACCAGGCGCTCGGCCCCGTCGCCCGATTCCTCCTCGCCGACCACCAGGGCCAGGGCCGCCGGCGCCCCGGTCAGACCCTGCTCGGCCAGGCAGACAAAGGCCTCGATCATGGCCGCGCAGGCGCCCTTCATGTCGGCCGCGCCCAGGCCCCTGATCAGGTCGCCCTCCTGGGCGAAGCCGTACTCGTCCAGGTCATAAGCGCTGACCGTGTCCAGGTGACCGACCAGGGCCAGGCTGGCCTCGGCCCGGGCCGGGTTGACGATCAGGTTGGCCCGCCGGCCGTCCACCTCCTGGCGGATAGCGGTCAGGCCGTGGCGCTTCAGGTAGCCCTGGAGGTAATCGACCAGCTCCTCTTCCTTGCCCGAGGGGCTGTAGATGTCGATCATCCTCTTGAGGAGCCGGAGGAGCCGCTGGGGGTTGATGGCCGCGCCGGGCTCAGTCATGGCCGTGGTCGGGCTTGTGAATGGCCGGGTCGTGGTTCTTCTTCCTGTCCTTCAAGAGGGAGCGCTGGAGGGAGAGGTTGAGGCTGAGGTAGATGTGCTCCTCGGGCTTGCCAAAGCCCATCCGGCGGAAGAAGTGGAGGGCGGAGAGGTTGTCGGCCTCGGTGTCGACCATGAGGATGCGCACCCCGTCCTCGATCATCAGGTCCTTGAGGTGGCGGAAGAGGCGGGTGGCCAGGCCAAGGCGCTGGAAGTCCTGGGCCACGCCCAGCCAGACCAGGTGGCCGTACTTCCAGGCCGAGCCGGCCTTCTCGATGGTCGTGCCCAGGGCGAAGCCGATCAGGCGGTCTTCGGCGTGAGCGACCAGGCAGAACTCGGGATCGCTCTGGTAGAGCTCGACCACGTCGTACTCGTCCCAGGTGCGGTAGAGGTTGGGCGACTCCCGGGCGGTGAAGAGCTTCTCGCCCAGGTGGAAGACAGCGGCCAGGTCGTCTATCTCCATCTCCCGGATGATGATGTTGGGTCGCTTGGCTGGTTTGCCAGGTTCTTGGGTGGCCTCCATCGGCCTGGACTCTCCTCCCTGGTCTCTTTAGCGCGGCCGGCCGCCGCGCAGGAGTAAAGTTTAGCCCGCCAGGCGGGGAGGTCAACAAATAAGAAGGGGCTGGCCCGTCCGTTCAGGGATGGGAAGGAAGCCTCTCCCAGGTCTAAAGACCTGGGGCACCCGAGAAGGTCGAAAATCGGGCCAGTCTTGAGGTGGCCCACCCATTTATGGGTGGGTTAAACATCCCATCCATTCCTGGACGGGGCCACGCAGCGGCTAAAATCAAGGGGCGCCCCCTTTCGAGGGGCGCCCCTTTTTGCCGGCGAAGGTCCTGAGCTCGAGCTTCAGCCTCTGATTATCCGCGGGAGCATGAGGTGGTGCTGAGGGCAGATGGAGAGCGGGTTCTGGAAGACGCAGTTGATGAAGGCGACCATGTACTTGCGCATGTCCTTGAAGGGGATCACTTCGTCGACAAAGCCGCGCGTGGCGCAGTACCAGGGCCGGGACTGGTCGTGGTACTGCTGGGCCAGCTTGTTCATCTTGTCGATGACCGGGTCCAGGGGCCGGCCGGCGTCCTGCTCCTTGACCAGACGGCGGGCGAAGGAGGCCGCCGCGGCCGTCTCGCCGTGCATGACGTAGATCTCGGTCGTGGGCGTGCCCAGGGTGAAGGCGTTGTGGTTGTTGGCCGTGGGTCCGCCCATGATGTAGTGGGCCGCGGCCGTGCCCTTGCGCAGGACGACCAGCATCATGGGCACGTCGGTCTGCTCGATGGAGTAGATGAGCGACTGGCCCAGGCCCAGGAGCTCGGCCTTCTCGGCGATGTCGCCCACGTCGATGCCCGAGGTGTCCTGGAACCAGATGATCGGCAGCCGGTCGCGGCCGCAGAGGCTGACGAACTCGTTCATCTTGATCAGGCCCTGGCGGTAGAGTTTGCCGCCGATGCCCATGTACTCCTTGGTGTACTCGGGGTAGTCCTTGCCCAGGAAGCCCTGGCGGTTGCCGATCACCCCGGCCAGGTGGCCGTTGACCTTGACCAGGCCGCAGTAGACCTCGGGGCCGTAGTCGGGCCTGAACTCCAGGTGCTCGGAGCCGTCCACCAGGCGGGCCAGGACGCTGTCGAAGTCGTAGGTCAGCTTCTGGTTGAAGGGGATGAGGAAGTCGATCTCCTCGGCCGAGTACTTGGGCTCGGCCGGGTCGGCCACCCGGAAGAACTCGGGGTTGTAGGCCGGCATGTCGGCCATGTACTCCTTGAGGGCGTCCAGGACCCCGGTCTCGGTCTCGTAGACCCGGCGGAAGAAGCCGGTCTGGTCGTGGTGGATCGGCGTCGAGCCGGGCGGGACCTCCTTGAAGTGGCGGGTGGCCTCGATGAGCTGCTCGGCCCCCTCCAGGTCGAAGAAGCCCTTGGGGCTCATGCCGCTGACGATGCCGCCGCCGCCCACGGCCATGTTGGCGTCTTTGTGGGCGAAGAGGATGGTCGGGCTGATGGCCTGGTAGCCGCCGCCGGCCGGGTTGGTGCCGTAGACGCCGGCCAGGATGGGCACGCCCAGCTTCTCCAGCTCGGCGTGGCGGAAGAAGGTCGTGCCGTTGCCGCGCCGGTCGGCGTAGACCTCCTGCTGCTCGGTCAGCTTGACCCCGGAGCAGTTGACCAGCCAGACCAGGGGCACGTGTAGCCGCTTGGCCAGGTCGGTGATTCTGAGCTGGTTCTCGGCCTGACCAGAGATCCAGGCCCCGGCGATGACCTTGTTGTCAAAGCCGGCCAGGACGCACCACTTGCCGCTGATGCGGGCCAGGCCGTCGACCACGCCGGTGGTCCCCTCCTCGTTCTCGCGGGGGTTGTAGAGGGTGTGCAGGGGGCAGAAGGTCCCCTCGTCGACCAGGTACTCGATCCGGTCCCAGACGGTCATCTGTCCCCGGGAGCGGATCTTCTCGGCCGGCAGGCCGGCCTGCTTGACCCGCTCGACCTCGCCGGCGACGGTCTTGAGGACCTCGTCGATCTCGGCCTTGTTGGCGGCCATCTTTTCCTTCTGGCGATCCGAGACGGGCTTGCCCAGATCGTCCATCTTCACGAAATAGGGGTGCATGCCGTAGGACGTCATGTCTTTCTCCTTGCGGGTTACCGGTTGGCCTTGCGGTAGCCCAGGGCGTCCAGGGCCACGATCCACTTGCAGATGTTGGCCGAGCCCTCGACCATGTAGTAGGTCGGGGCGTCGCGGAAGTAGCGGGCCACCGGGTACTCGGTCGAGTAGCCGTAGGCGCCCAGGATGCGCATGGCAAAGCCGGAGGCCTTGGCGGCCAGCTCGCCGGCCAGGTACTTGGCCATGGCCACCTCGCGGCCGAAGTTGAGCTGGCCCTGGTCCTTCTGCCAGGCCGCCTTGTAGACCAGCAGCCGGGTGGCCTCGATCTCCGAGGCTATCTGGCCGACCAGGTCCTGGTTCATCTGGAACTGGCCGATGGCCTGGCCGAACTGCTCCCGCTCGTTGGCGTACTTGACTATTGCGTCCAGGCAGGCCTGGGCCAGGCCCACGCCGCCGGCCGCGGCCGAGAGGCGGGTCTGGTTGAGGGAGGAGAAGACGATCTTGGCCCCGTCGCCGGGCCGGCCCAGGATGTTCTCCTTGGGGACCTTGCAGTCCTCCAGGATGATCTCGCCGGTGGGCGAGGAGCGGGAGCCCATCTTGTCCAGATCGTTGGTGGTGACGCCGTTGAAGTTCCTGGGCTCCAGGACAAAGGCCGAGAGGCCCTTGGAGCCGGCCTCCCGGTCGGTGTAGGCGTAGTAGATGAGCACGTCGGCCACCGAGGCGTTGGAGATCCAGGTCTTGGTGCCGTTCAGGAGCCAGTGGTCGCCCTTGTCCTCGGCCGTGGACTTGAGGGCCATCACGTCCGAGCCGGCGTTGGGCTCGGTGATGGCGAAGCCGCCCATGTACTCGGCCGAGACCAGCTTGGGGATGTACTTCTTCTTGAGCTCGTCCGAGCCGTAGCGGAAGATGGTGTAGGCGCAGCCGAGCATGTTCATGTTGACCTGGACCCTGAGCGAGGACGAGCCCCGGGCGATCTCCTCGGTCAGGATGGCCGCGGCCAGGTGGCCCATGTCGTTGCCGCCGTACTCCTCGGGGATGGTGCAGCCGAAGAAGCCCAGCTCGGCCATGGGCTTGATGACTTCCTGGTAGGGGAAGTAGTGCTTCTCGTCCCACTCGTCGGCGAAGGGGGTTATCTTCTCGGCCACGAATTCCCTGGCCATGCCTCTGAGCATCTGGAGCTCTTCCGAGAGTTCGAAATCCATCTGGCCCTCCTTGGACCCCGGCCCGCCTAGCGGAGCACGTGCCGGGCGATGATCATTCTCTGGACCTGGTTTGAGCCGTCGAAGATCTGGACTGCCTTGGCGTCGCGGAAGATCCGCTCGATGGGGTGGCCCCGGGTCACGCCCATCCGGCCGAAGATCTGGACCGCGTCGGTGCAGATCTCCATGGCCGTGTCCGAAGCGTAGGCCTTGCCGATGGAGACGAGCATCTCGATCTCGTCCTCGTCGGCCTGACCCGAATCGATCATGGCCGCGGCCCGCTGGATCAGGGACCGGGCCGCCTCGAGCTTCATGGCCATGTCGGCCAGCATGAACTGGATGGACTGGTAGCGGCTGATCTTGTGGCCCGAGGCCCGCCTCTCCTGGGCGTGGCCCACGGCCAGCTCGAAGGCGCCCTGGGCCATGCCCAGGGACATGGAGGCCGCGCCCCAGAGGCGCATCGGGTTGGCCGCCCGGGTGAGGACCTGCCAGCCCAGCCCTTCGCCCAGGAGCATGTTCTCGGCCGGAACCCGGCAGTCGCTCAGGATCATCTCCTGGGTCACCGAGCCGCCGAGGCCCATCTTCTTCTCGATGTGGCCCCACTTGAGCCCGGGCGCGTCCTTGGGGATGATGACCGCGCTCACCCCGGCCGTGCGGGCGCCCGGTCCGGTGCGGACAAAGACCAGGTAGTAGTCGGCGTGCTGGCCCAGGGTGATGAAGGTCTTGGTCCCGTTGATGACGTACTCGTCGCCCCGGCGCTGGGCCCGGGTGATCAGGGAGCCGGCGTCGGAGCCGTAGTTGGGCTCGGTCAGGCAGAAGGCGGCCAGCTTCTGGCCGGTGGCCAGGTCAGGGAACCAGCGGGCCTTCTGGGCATCGTCGGCCGAGTATTCCAGGATGCGGATGACGGCGTTGGTCGGAAAGGCCATGAGGGCGCAGGCGCCCGAGACCCGGGAGATCTCGGAGACGAGGAGGGACAGATCCAGGCAGCCGGCCTGCTTCCCGCCCCACTCCCGGGAGAGGGCCATCTTGAAGTAGCCGGCCTCCCGGAAGGCCTGGGCCACCTCCTCGGGAAAGACGTCGCTCCGGGCGATCTCCTCGGCCCGGGGCCTGATCTGCTCCTCGACTAACCGCCGAACACTCTGTCTGAAGGCCTCTTGCTCGGGCGTCAATGGGAACATGGGCTCACTTTCGGCAACCGGCCGAGGCCGCCACTATAGTCAAAGTCAGCCCGGCAATCAACCCCCCGGCTTATCTCTCCAGGATCAGGCTGATGCCCTGGCCGCCGCCGATGCACATGGTCACCAGGCCGGTGGTGGCGTCGCGGTCACGCATGGCGTAGAGCAGCTTGGCGATGAGGCAGCCGCCCGAGGCCGAGATGGGGTGGCCCAGGGCGATAGCCCCGCCGTAGACGTTGGTCCTGTCCGGTTCCAGACCCAGCTCCCGGGCGCAGTAGACCGCCTGGGAGGCGAAGGCCTCGTTGAGCTCGACCAGGTCGATGTCCTTGATGTCCATGCCCGCCCGCTTGAGGGCCTGGCGGGTGGCCGGGATGGGCCCGATGCCCATCAGGGCCGGGTCCACGCCGGCGTAGGCGTAGGCCCTGATCCTGGCCAGGGGCTCCAGGCCGAGCTCCTTGGCCTTGGCCGCGCTCATGACCACCACGGCCGAGGCCCCGTCGTTCATGCCCGAGGAGTTGCCGGCCGTGACCGTGCCCTCGCTGTCGAAGACCGGCTTGAGCTTGCCTAGGGTCTCCAGGGTGGTCCCGAAGCGGGGGTGCTCGTCGGTGTCGAAGGTGACGGTCTTCCGGCCGTCCTTGACCTCCAGGGCCAGGATCTGGTCCTTGAAGCGGCCGGCCTTGATGGCCGCCTCGGCCCGCTGCTGGCTGAGGAGGGCGAACTCGTCCTGCTCCTGGCGGCCTATGCTGTAGCGCTTGGCCACGTTCTCGGCCGTCTGGCCCATGGTGTTGCCCGAGAGGGGGTCGAAGAGGATGAGCTGGTCCTGGACCTGGGCGTGGCCCAGGCGCAGCCCCCAGCGGGCGCCTCGGAGGAGGTAGGCGGCCAGGGACATGTTCTCCATGCCGCCGGCGACGATGATCTCGGCGTCGCCGGCCTGGATGATCTGCTTGGCCAGGATGACCGTCCTGACCGAGCCGCCGCAGGCCTTGGAGATGGTGAACTGAGGCTTCTCAATGGGCACGCCGCCCTTGACCGCCACCACCCGGGCCGAGTTGATGGGCAGATCGCCGGTCCTGTAGCCCGAGGCCATGATGGTCTCGTCGACCATGTCGCCGCTCAGGCCGGCCCGGCCGATGGCCTCGGCGATGACCCGGGAGCCCAGGATCATGTCGCTGGTGTCCTTGAGCGACCCGCCGAAGCGGCCGATGGCCGTGCGCACGGAGCTGACGATGACCACGTCGTTCATGGCGGTCCCCTGCTTGAGGTCCTCAGATCCGGGCCAGTTTAGACGGGCCCTGACCGGATTGTCAAGGCGGGTGTAGCTATAATGAAGCTGAAATGAAGCTATCGAGAGAGTCTCACAGAAAGCGGTCGAGGAGGTGGCCCTTGAGCCGCTCGGGCCTGGCCGGCCGGTAGGCCGAGGCCGCCGGGCGCTCCTCCGGGCGGGGCCTGGGCGGCGGGGCCGGCCGATCCGGGACCGGCGGCCGAAGGACTGGTCCGATGGAGCTCAAGCCGGCCATTGATTCCCCCTAGGCCGCCCGGCCCAGGGCCGGGGTCAGGTGGAGCCGCAGCCAGAGGTCGCCCCGCCGGCCGGAGCGGGCCTCGAGATGGCCCCGGCCCTCCAGCCTGAACCTGGCTCCGGACCTGAAGAAGTCCGGCAGGCGGAGGCTCAGGCTCCTGACCCTCTCCAAGCGGCCGGTGCCCCGGCAGCGCCGGCAGGGCCGCTCCTCAAAGCCCAGCCGCCGCCAGGACCACGACCTGACCAGGCCCAGACCCTGGCAGTCGGGGCAGACCAGGTCCCGGCGATGGGGCAGGCGGACAAGCCGGACGGGCCGGTCGATGGCCTCGACCTCCAGCTCGTAGGTCACGTCCAGGCCCTGCTCCTCGATGCCCAGGAGCCGCCAGCTCAGGGGCGCCTCCGGGCCGGCCGGAGCCCCGTGATTGGCCGCGGCCAGGGCCTGGTCCCGGGCCTGGCGGAGCTGGATGAAACACTCGGCCGCGCCGGGCAGGCTGGGATTGAGGTCGGGGTGGAAGCGCCGGGCCTGGCGGCGAAAGGCGGCCTTGATCCGAGCCGGATCGGCCGGGCCGTCAAGCCCCAGGATTCGGTAGCAGCGCTTAAGTTCCCGTCCCATGCTCAGCCCTCCTCCAGGGGGTCTCTCCGTTCACTTGAGGTTTGAGCAAGGGACGTGCCTCTGCCATAATATATTGTAATTACATTATAAACAGCCTTAAGCCTCGTTGCGGCCCTGGGAAGCGGCGTGCGCAATCGAGCCTTCGGGGCCAGCGATTTGCATCAAATTATTCATGTTAATTCAATAAATTAACCGGCAATCGCGCAAATTGTTTCACACCAGGGGCAGCCGGCTGCGCAGCGGCCGCCGGCCTGGCGGCGCCGGGGGTGCTTTTAGACCCCGGATGTGCTTTCATGCCTGACTGGACCTGATTCTTGAGCCGGATCCGGCCGGTACAAGCTTTAGCAGAGACTTTATTTTTAAAAGGAGGGCGGGGCGATGAGTCAGGAAGACACTGTTTTTGACCGGATATATCAAGACTATCTTGCTCAACTGGCCGGGGTGGACCTGGCCGGGCCGGCCGGCCGGCTGGGAGCCCGGCCGGCCGATCAGGGCCTGATCATTCCCTTCTTCGGGCAGGAGCACCTGGTCTCGGCCCGGGGCATCAGCGACTCCCAGGGCCGCCGGCCCCATCACCTGGTCAGCGTGGTCCTGAGCAAGTACGTGCTCCTCTGTCCGGAGGCGGTTGAGCCCGCGGGAGCCTGGGTGGCCTACCGGGACTTCCAGGGCACCGAGCCCTACGCGGCCGGTTTCGCCGACACGGCCGAGAAGCCCATTGCCAGGCACTTCAGCGGCCGCCTGGACCGCTTGAAGGCGGCCGGGGCCGAGCTGGGCGGGCGCTGCCCCGATCTGGAATATGCCTACGATCTGATCATGGAGTTCCAGGCCCTGCCCCGGGTGCCCCTCCTGATGCTCTTCAACGACGCCGACGAGGAGTTCCCGGCCCACTGCTCGCTGCTGTTTGACGCCAACGGAGAGAAGTACCTGGACACCGAGTGCCTGGCCATGCTCGGCCAGGCCCTGTCCAGCTACCTGATCCGGGCCGACGGCTGAACGGCCCGGTCAGCCGTCCGGGGAAGAAACCGAGGCGTCCAGCCTGGGGACCAGGGCCAGGCTGACCAGGGCCAGGCCGCCGATGGCCACCAGGCCGGCCCCGAAGAAGCCCAGCTCGCCCAGCCAGCCCATCCCGGCCGGGATCAGCCCGCCGCCCAGGATTATGGCCGCGGCCAGGGACAGGGACACGGCCAGGCTGCGGCTCCTGGCCGAGCCTAACTGGGACATGGTGGCAAAGGCCGAGGGAAAGAAGCAGGCGATCAGGGCCGGCTGGACAAAGATCATCACCTTCAGCCAGGCCCCGGAAGCCAGCCCCAGGAGAACGGTCAGGACCCCGCTGACGCCCAGGGCCCAGGCCATGACCCGGCGCGGGCCGAGGCGGTCGTTGGCCCAGCCGCCGGCAAAGGCCATGCCGATGCCCGAGATTCTGGACAGAGAGACCAGCAGATTGGCCTCCGGCCGCTCCAGGCCGTGCGCGCTGACCAGGTAGAGGGGGAGCATGGTGTAGATCCCCAGGCTGGCCCCGATGCCCAGACCGAACAGAGCGCTCATGATCCAGAAGTCCGGCAGGCGGGTCAGGTCCCGGAGGGCCCAGAGGTTGGGCGACTGGCCCCTGGACTCGCCGCCGCAGCCGTAACGGGCGAAAGCCAGGCCGGAGAGGGCCGAGGCCAGGGCCGTGGTCAGGACGACCTGCCGCCAGGAGAGCCAGGCCAGCAGGACCTCGGCGATCAGGGGCGCGGCCACGAAACCCAGGTTGGGAGCCATCTCGTGGATGGCCAGGGCCTTGCCCCAGTGCCGGGGGCTGACCAGGCCGGTCAAGGCGGCCACGCCCGAGGGCAGGTACAGGCCGGCGGCCAGGCCCGTGGCCAGCATGCCTAAGCGGAGCCCGGTCAGGGATCGGCTCAGCCCCACGATCAGCAGGGTCGCCCCCACGGTCAGGGTGGAGAGGATGATGGTCCGGCGGTGGTTGAGCCGGGCCGAGACCAGGCCCGAACCCAGGAGGCTGGTCACGTAGCCCAGGGAGAGAAGCAGAAAGAGCGAGCCTGACTGGTCGTGGCCGAGGCCCAGGTCCCGCTCCACGGAAGGGAGCATGGGGGCGACGATGGTCCGGGCCAGGAAACCTATGAAGAAGATACAGGTGATGAGAAAAACGGGCCCCAGGACCGGCCCCAGGCCGGCCTCGGCCGGTTTCAGCGCCTCCGGGGCCGGCTGGTCGGCCTCTTTGCTTCTCGATCTCACAATCGGGCCAGATTACACCAGGGCCGGGAGGCTCACAAGGGGGCGGGAAGGGGGGCGCGAAGAGGTCGAAAGAGGAGGGGCTTGCCAAACTATGATTGGCTGTAAGAAATTAATATCAAAAAGGAAACACCCTCACCCCGCCTCTCTCTCAGGAGAGGAGCCGGAGCGGGGTAACCCGGCCGGGTCACGGCTCCCACCCCGCCGCTGCTCCGCTTACAAGCCGTACTCCTTGATCTTCATCAGCAGGGCCCGCCGGCTCAGGCCGATGGCCTGGGCCGCTTTGGTCCGGTTGCCCCCGCAGGCCTCCAGGGCCTGGCCGATGACGGCCCGCTCGGCCTCGGCGGTCAGGGAGGCCAGGAGGGCCTTGAGGTTGTGCAGGCCCGGCGGCACGATCAGCCCCGGGGCCCGGCCCGGGCCCAGGCCCAGGGGCGGCAGGTGCTCGGTCCCGATCTCGGGCCCGTCGGCCAGGAGGAGGGCCTGCTCGATGACGTTCATCAGCTCCCGGACGTTGCCCGGCCAGGGCAGCCGGCTGAGGTGGCCCAGGGCCTGGCTGGACCAGCGGGCCCGGGGCTTGTCGTGCTTGAGGGCCAGCTTTTTGAGAAAGTGGTTGGCCAGGAGGGGGATGTCCTCGGGCCGCTCGCTGAGGGGTGGCAGCTTGAGCCGGATCACGGCCAGGCGGTAGTAGAGGTCATCCCTGAACCGCTTGGCCGCCACCTCCCCCTCCAGATCCTGGTTGGTCGCGGCCAGGAGGCGGAGATTGGCCGGCCGGTCCTTGGTCGCGCCCAGGGGCCGGTACTCCTCCTCCTGGAGGACGCGCAGGAGCTTGACCTGCAGCTCCAGGGGCAGCTCGGCCACCTCGTCCAGAAAGAGGCTCCCGCCCTCGGCCGCGGCCAGGAGACCCTCCTTGGCCCTGTCCGCGCCGGTGAAGGCGCCCTTGAGGTGGCCGAAGAACTCCGACTCCATCAGGGTGGCCGGGATGGCCCCGCAGTTGACGGCCACGAAGGGCTTGTCCCGGCGGGGCGAGTTGTGGTGGATGGCCCGGGCCAGGAGCTCCTTGCCCGTGCCGCTCTGGCCCTCGATGAGCACGGTCGACTTGGTCTCGGCCACCTTCTGGACCACCTCCAGGACCTTGGCCATGGCCGGGGAGGCGGTGATGATCGAGGAGAAGTCGTAGCCCTCGGCCAGGTCGCGGCGCAGGCGCCTGTTCTCGTCCAGGAGGCGCCGCCGCTCCAGGGCCTTGTCCAGGACGATGAGGATCTGGTCTTCGTTGAAGGGCTTGGAGACGTAGTCGGCCGCCCCGGCCTTCATGGCCTCCACGGCCGTCTCGATGGAGGCGAAGGCGGTGATCATGATCACCGGCAGGTCCTCGTCGCGGACCTTGAGCCGGGCCAGAACCTCCAGGCCGTCCAGGCCGGGCATGCGCAGGTCGCAGATGACCGCGTCAAAGGCCTGGGCCCGGCTCATCTCCAGGCCCTCCTGGCCCGAGGCGGCCTGGCTGACCTGGTAGCCGGCCGAGGAGAGCATGATCGAGAGGACCTTGCGCAGGTGGGGCTCGTCGTCGATGATGAGCAGGCGCGCTTTCACTCGACCCTCCCCGGGGCTCTGGGCAGCTCGACCTCGAAGAGCGTTCCCGGGCCGGACCCCTGGCCCAGGCGGATGCTCCCGCCCTCGCCCTCGACGATGCGGTGGCAGATGGACAGGCCCAGGCCGGTCCCCTGGCCGACCGGCTTGGTGGTGAAGAAGGGGTCGAAGATCCGCCCGGCGATCTCCGGGGGGATGCCCGGCCCGTCGTCGGCCACTCTTAAGAAGACCCGCTCGCCGGCCGAGCCGGTGGTCAGGGTGATCCGGCCCGAGCCGTTGAGGGCCTGGGCGGCGTTGACGACCAGGTTGACCACCACCTGGGCCAGGAGGTCCCGGTCCATGTAGACCTCGGGCCCGGGCTGGCCCAGTTCGGTGACCACCTCCAGGCCCCGGAAGAGGCGCTGGTTGGTCAGCAGGCCCAGGATGGAAACCAGGGCCTGGTTGAGGTCGAGCCTGATCCTGACCCCGCTGGAGGGCCGGGAGTAGGCCAGGAGCTCCTGGATGATCCGCTCGATGCGGCCGGCCTCCTCCTCGATGGCCTGGAGATGCTCCCGCCGGGCCGCCTCGTCGAAGCCCTCCTTGCCCAGGATCTGGCTGTAGCCCTTGATGGCCGAGAGGGGATTGCCGATCTCGTGGGCCACCCCGGCGGCCAGGAGACCGACCGAGGCCAGCTTCTCGGAGTGGAGGAGCTGCCGCTCCAGCTGCTTGCGGCCGGTGATGTCCCGGGCGATGACCAGCAGGCTGGCCGCGCCCTCGCCCGGCGGCAGGGGGGTGAAGCTGACCAGGGCGGTCCGCTCCTGGGCCAGGCTGTCGGCCAGGGGCAGCTCCTCGACCGGGCCGATATCGCTTGCCTCAGAGGCGGCCCGAGCCGGGTCGGCCCCCGGGATGAGGCGGCCCAGGGGCTGGCCCAGGAGTTGGGCCGGCTCCAGACCCAGTTCCCTGACCCGGCGGTTGACGTAGACGATCCGGCCGGCGGCGTCGGCGGTGACGATGAGGTCGTGGGCGTTCTCCAGGAGCCGCTCCAGGGAGGCGCTGGCCAGACGGGCCTCCCGTTCCGAGCGCCGGAGGGCCCGGTTGGCCCGCCTGAACTCGGCGAAGAGGCGGACGTTGTAGAGGGCGGCCGCGGCCTGGTCGCAGATGATGGTCAGCAGCCTGACCTGCTCCTCGCCGAAGGCGCCGGGCTCGCGGCCGATGAGGCCGAAGACGCCGACCGTCTCCTGGCGGGAGATGAGGGGCAGGCAGACCAGGGAGCCGGCCCCGGCCAGGAGCCCCTCGGCCGGCTCGCCCGGGGGCAGTTCGGGCCAGAGCAGGGGCCGGCCCTCCCGGAACACCCGGCCCAGGGGCCCCTGGCCCGGCCTGGGGGCCAGGGCCTGGATGGGGTCGTGGCTGGGCCAGTAGGTCGGTCCCCGGCCCTCGCCGGCCGAGGCCTTGAGGAGAAGCCGATCGGCCCGGTCCAGAACGAACAGGAGGCAGCTGTCCGGGGCCAGCTCCTCCATGACCAGGCCGACCACTTCCAGGCAGACCTTCTTCAGGTCCAGACTGACCCGGAGCGAGTCGGAGAGCCTCCGGATGAGGCTCAGCTCCTCCAGGCGGGTGTCGTAGAGGGAGTAGATCTCGGCCAGGGTCTCCTTGTAGGTGGCCAGGCGGGCTTCCTGCTCGGCCACCCGCTTCTCCAGGCGGGCGATGAGTTCTCGCTGAGAGACCTCGGACACAGGGTATGATAGTCTGATTTCTCGGCCCAGGGCAAGTCCGGGTGTTGACTGGGCTTTGGCCCGTGTGGTAAATTTCAAGTTGGTAGGTTAACCAGCTTTTTTGGGAGAGCTTCGGGGGCGGGAAAATGCTCGATTTGAAGTTCGTCCGGGCCAATCTGGATGTGGTGGCCAAGGCTTGCCAGGTCCGGGGGGTCGAGGTTGATCTCGAGGCCTTCACCCGGCTGGACGAATCCCGCCGCTCGCTTCTGGCCGAGGGCGAGGAGCTCAAGCGGCAGCGCAACACTATGTCCCAGGAGGTCGGCCGCCTCAAGAAGGAGGGCCGGCCCAGCCAGGACATCCAGGACCGGGTCAAGTCGGTCTCGGCCCGGATCAAGGAGCTGGACGGCGAGCTGGCCCAGGTCCAGGCCGCCCTGGACGAGTGGCTGCTGACCGTGCCCAACATCCCCCACCAGTCCACGCCCCTGGGCCGGGGTGAGGCGGACAACCCCACGGTTAGGACCTTCGGCCAGCCGACCAGGTTCGACTTCGAGCCCCAGCCCCACTGGGACCTGGGCGAGAGGCTGGGCATCATCGACTTCGAGCGGGCGGCCAAATTAGCCGGGGCCCGCTTCGCCGTGCTGGCCGGCCCGGGGGCCAGGCTGGAGCGGGCCCTGATCAACTTCATGCTCGACCTCCACACCGGCGAGCACGGCTACAAGGAGGTCTGGACCCCGTACATGGTCAACAGCCAGACCATGTATGGGACCGGCCAGCTGCCCAAGTTCAAGGAGGACCTCTTCAAGATCGAGGGCTGGGACCACTGGCTGATACCCACGGCCGAGGTGCCGGTGACCAACCTCCACGCCCGGGAGACCCTGGACGAGGCCCAGCTGCCGCTCCTCTACACCGCCTACACGCCCTGCTTCAGGGCCGAGGCCGGGGCCTACGGCAAGGACACCCGGGGCCTGATCCGCCAGCACCAGTTCGACAAGGTCGAGATGGTCACCTTCACCACCCCCGAGGACTCCTACGACGCCCTGGAACGGCTGACCGGTCACGCCGAGGCCGTCCTCCAGCGGCTGGGCCTGCCCTACCGGGTGGTCAGCCTGTGCACCGGCGATTTGGGCTTCGTCTCGGCCAAGACTTATGATATTGAGGTCTGGATAGCCTCGGCCGGGGTCTACCGGGAGATCTCGTCCTGTTCCAACTTCGAGGATTTCCAGGCCCGCCGGGCCGGGATCAGGTTCAAGCGCTCGGGAGGCAAGGGCAGCCAGTTCGTCCACACCCTGAACGGCTCCGGACTGGCCGTGGGCCGCTGTCTGGCGGCCGTCCTGGAGAATTATCAGCAGGCCGACGGCTCGGTGGTCATCCCCGAGGCCCTGAGGCCCTACATGGGCGGTCTGGAGGTCATCAGATCGTGAGACGAGGGCGCCCTGGCGGCTGGCTGGTCCTGGTCGCGGTCCTTCTGCTTCTGGGCCTCTCGGCCGGGTCGGTCTTGGCCGCTCAAAACCAGGCCAGCCCGGTTTCCAAGATCACCGCCCAGATCCCGCCGCCCAGCCTGAGCAAGGAGGAGCTGGCCTTTGTCCTGGGCCGCTCCTGGACCAAGTCCGAGCGACTGGCCCCGGTCCGGATCGAGGCCGGCCAGGGACGGGCCTTCGTGGTCGAAACCTTCCTGGACGAGGGTCTCCAGGAATTCATCGTCGAGCGGCTGGGGCAGTGCGCCGCCCCCCTGGCGGCCGTGGTCGCCCTGGACCCGGTCACCGGGCAGGTCAAGGCCATGGCCTACCGGGACCGGCTGCCGGGCCAGACCGATTACGCCCTGACCCCGGCCTTCCCGGCCGCTTCGGTCTTCAAGATGGTCACCGCGGCCGCGGCCCTGGAGGCGGGCGGGCTCAATCCCACCAGCCGCATCCCCTACAGCGGCCGGGCCCACACCCTCTACAAGGGCCAGCTCAAGAACCGGCGCGGCCGCTTCAGCGCCTGGCCCAGCCTGATCGATTCCTTTGCCAAGTCGGTCAACCCGGTCTTCGGCAAGCTGGCCCTGGATCCCATCGGGGCCGAGACCATGGAGGAGTTCGCCCGCCGTTTCGGCTTCAACCAGCCCCTCCACTTCGAGCTGCCGGCCGGCCCCTCCCGGGTCGAGGTGCCCCGGGAGGACCGCTTCCATCTGGCCGAGATCGGCTCGGGGTTCAACCGCCAGACGACCATCAGCCCTCTCCACGGGGCCCTCATGGCCGCGGCCGTGGTCAACTCCGGGGTGATGATGGAGCCCAGCCTGGTTGATCGGGTCCGGCTGGTGGGCAGCGGGCCGGTGGAGAGGGAGGTCTACCGCAGCCGGCCGGCCGTGTTCAGGCGGGTCGTCTCGCCCGAGACGGCCGAGGGGATGCGCCGGCTCATGGCCGCGACCATCACCAAGGGCACCTGCCGCTCCACCTTCCGCCGGGCCGGCCGGGACGCTGTTCTCGGCCAGCTCGAACTGGGGGGCAAGACCGGCTCCATCAACGACTCCAGCCAGACCTACCGGGTGGACTGGTTCGTCGGCTACGGCCAGCACCCCTCCACCGGCCGCTCCCTGGCCCTGGCCGTGCTGGTGGCCCACGACCTGGAGCGGCGGGGGGTCCCCTCGCGCGTTCTGGCCCGCGAGACCCTCAGGCACTACTTCAAGACCGTCATCCAGGCCGCGGTCCAGCCCCCGGCCCACTCGCCGGCCGGGGCAAAGCCGGCCGAGCCGGACTCCGAGCGCAAGTCCTCCAGCAAGAAATCGACTTCCTGAGCTTCTTCCGGACGGCCCGGGAACCAGGTTCGGGTCACTCCTTCCCGGGCCGGCCCAGGCGCCGGTGGACCAGGGCCAGGGCCAGCAGGAGCAGGGCCAGGCCGGAGTCGACCTGGGCCTCGCTGAGAGAGGTGACCAGGTGGCTGGAAACGTCGCTTTCGTAGACCTGATCCGCCAGGAGGTGCCGCCGGGCCTGGGCCAGGTCGTCCGGGGAGCGGACGTAGGTCGAGAGACCCAGGGTCCGGGGAAAGTACTTCTCCATTATCTGGTTCTCGCGGATGGCCGTGGTCGAGCTCAGGGCGCGGCGAGCCGGGTCGGCTAGCCGTCTCTTGGATTCGGCCAGGTGGTAGTCCCGGCTGAAGAGGTGGACCCGGGCCTCGTGGAGGAAGGGGTCGGTCACCGGCGTGTAGAGGGTCAGGAACTCGTGGTACTGGGAGCGGTTCCGAAAGCGGTCCAGGATCCCGGCCGCCTCAACGGCCCTTTCCTGATCGGCTCGTCTCAGCTCGACCGGGGAGAGCCGGGAGCGGAAGAGGCCGATGTCCGGGTCCCGGTAGAGATGGCCGTACTCCTGCATCATGCTCTCGTTGGTCTTGAGGAAGCTGAGGCCGGGGATTCGCTCGGCGTACCAGCCAATCCGGGCCGGCGTGTTGGCCAGGCTGAGCCCGAGCAGGGCCAGGCTGGCCATGGTCAGGCGGCAGAGGAAGCGGAGGTTGGCCCGGTTGGGCCAGCCCCTGATGAACCCGGGCTTGAGGCCCAGGGCGAGGGGCAATTGCACCAGGGAGGCGGCCAGGAAGTTGATCCAGATGTCCCTGAGGCCCCATAACCTCCTGGGCGTCAGCCACTGGATGACCTCGTCCAGGGTGCCGATGAACCCGCAGACCACGGCCGCGGCCAGATAGACGCTGTAGTCCTGGAGGCGGTGGCTCAGGGCCCGCCAGGCCAGGATCCCCAGAACGCCGTACTGGATGAAGTGGAGGGCTTCCTCGGGGCTCTTTTGGCCCAGCCTGAAGGTGTAGCCGAGAAAGATGGCCGCGACCAGGACCAGCCAGAAGTAGCCGGCCCAGGTGGTTCGCCGGCGGCGGAGGAGGGCGGCCGCGGCCAGCAGGGCGGCCAGGATGGCTGCCACGACCACCTGGGTGAAGGTCTCCCGGCCCCATTGCCGGGCGACGAACTGCTGGATGGTCCGGGCCAGGGGGATGGTCGCGAAGATGATCAGCGACCAGGCGGCCACGTAGAGCCAGGACAGGAAACTCTTCTCTCGCGGCGGCCCGTCCAACACGCGCTGGCCCCCCAAGCTCGACCCGGCCGAGCCGGCGCCCGGCCGGGATGGTTTTCTTGAGGCCGGCCCGAGGCCGGGCCTTGAGCATAGTCAGCCCGCCCCGGCCCTGTCAATCGCCCGGAGCCCCATCCCGGGGGCGAGGCGGCGAGCCGGTCATGGCTGGCTGATCAGAAGTTCGGGCGGGCGGACCTGGGCCGGCTCAGCCGCCGAAGAAGGGATGGAGCCACCTGACGTCATCGCCGTCCTGGAGCTCCAGGTCGTCGTACTCGGGGGGGCGGACCAGCCGGCCGTTGACCACGAAGACGAGCTGATCCTGACCGGTCTTCTCGATCAGGAGCCTTATCACGGGCTCGTTCTTCTTGGTCTCCCGGATCAGGTTGACGACCTCGATCAACCTGGTTCCGGGCTCGAACTCCCGCTCCTTGCAGTTGAGGCTCACCTTCATCAGCCGACGCCTGGTCCGGGCTCCCCGGCGCCCAACCTGGCCGAGGCGGTCGGGGCCGGAGAGGGGTCTTCGGCCGCTCCTGCCAGTTTAGACGAACCGGCCCGTTTTTTCAGATCCAGCCGGGCCAGCATCCGGTTTCTGACCTCGGCCATCAGGGCCTTGGAGTTCTTTCTCAGGGCCGGGTCCGTGATCGGCTCCAGAACGGTGATCAGGATGCGTCCCGGAGTGATCCGCCAGCTCTTCTTGGGCAGGATCGGGCGGGAGCCTTCGATGACCACCGGAACCACCTCGCAGCCCGACCGGGCGACGACCAGGAAAGCGCCGCGCTTGAACTCGGCCAGGCGGCCGTCAGCGGAGCGGGTCCCCTCGGGGAAGAAAAGGACCGAGGCCCCGCGGCGGATTCTTTCGGCCGCTTCGGTCAGGGCGCCCTTGGCCTGGCCGGAGTCATCCCGGTCGATGGAGATGTAGCCGGCCCGTTTCATGGCCTGGCCCCACAGGGGTATGGCCATGAGCTCCTTCTTGACCACGAACTTGAAGTCGACCGGCAGGGTGGCCAGAAGGGCCAGGATGTCGAAGAGGCTCTGGTGGTTGGCCACCAGGACCTGGGGTTGGCCGGATCCGGTCAGGTGTTCCAGACCCTGGGACTCGACCTTGACCCGGCTGGCCCAGAGCAGAATCCGGCTCCAGGGCCTGGCCCCGTAGCGGTGGGCCAGGCGGCCGGAGGGCTCGACCAGAAAGAGGATGATCGAAATGGTGGACCAGACCGCGGTCTGGAAGAGAATGAACAGGGACAGGGGGAGCTGGAGGAACCACCAGGCCTTGAGGCGCGGTCTGATCAAATAGGGCTCCACTCCACCAGGGCCGCGCCCCAGGTCAGGCCGGCCCCGAAGGTGACCAGGAGAATCTTGTCCCGGGGGGCCAGCCGCCCGGATTTGCGGGCCTCGTTGAAGGCGATGGGGATGGAGGCCGAGGAGGTGTTGCCGTACTTGTGAATGGTCGTGTAGACCTTCTCGGCGGCCAGGCCCAGCCGCCCGGCCAGGGCGTTGATTATCCTCAGGTTGGCCTGATGGGGCACCAGCAGGGCCAGGTCCTCGACGGCCACCCTGGCTCTGTCCAGGGTGGCCAGGGCCACTTCCTCCAGGCAGTGGACGGCCTTCTTGAACAGGGAGTGGCCGTCCATGACCAGGTAGAAGGGCTTGGCCTGGCCGGCCCGGTCCAGGGTGGCCCGGACCGACTGGTCGCCGTTGACGTCCACGGCGTAGAGGAGATCGCCGTAGGCCCCGTCGGATTTCAGGTGGATTGAGCGGATGCCGGTCTCCTCGGTCGTCCGGCTGAGGACCACCGCTCCGGCGCCGTCGCCCAGGAGGACGCAGGTCCCCCGGTCGGCCCAGTTGGTCACCGAGGAGAGGACCTCCACCCCGACGACCAGGGTGTGTTCGGCCTCGCCGCAGCGGATGGCGTTGTGGGCCACCGAGAGGGCGTAGATGAAGCCGGAGCAGCCGGCCGAAACGTCCATGGCCGCGGCTTTGCCGGCGCCCAGTTTGTGCTGGAGGGTGCAGGCGCAGGAGGGAAACTGCCGGTCCGGGGTGACGGTTCCGACCACTATCAGGTCCAGATCGGCCGGGGAAAGGCCGGCCGTTTCCAGGGCCTCCCGGGCCGCCTCGGCGGCCATGTCAGAGGCGAACTGCTTCCTGGCGGCGATGCGGCGTTCCTTGATGCCGGTTCGCCGGGTGATCCAGTCGTCGGAGGTGTCGACGAGCCGTTCCAGATCCTGGTTGGTCAATATTGTTTCGGGGATGTAGGAGCCGGTGCCTCCTATCCTGGAGTTCACCATTTTTATCGAAGCCAATTGACGTTGGCCTCCTTTACTTCTTCTGGACTGGGCCGGAAAGTATCTGGTGGGCCGATCGCTTTATTAGCCGATGCTGAGCCTGACGTCAATGGTTGATCGTTATTTATCTTCGGTGCGGCTCGGTCCGAATTGTCTGGAAGCCTTTCCCGGGATGGCTGACTGGCGGAACCTAGGGCCCGGCCCGGCCGGCCGGACTCTAGGTTCTCAACGGACGTCGGGTTGGCCGGCCCGTCTAGGCGGCGTACTTCTCCATGCCCAGCCGGGTAAGCAGCTCCCCGGTCGGCTTGCCCTCGGAGTCCCAGCCCCTGACGCCGTAGTACTCCAGGATGGCCTCGTCCAGGCCGACCGGGATCCTGCCCGCGGCCGGGCCCTCGCTGACCGGCTCCATGAAGCGCTTGGGGTAGGCGAAGTCGTGGGCCTTCTGCCAGCCGTAGCGGATGTTCAGGATCTTCTGGAGGGTGGTGATGCGCTCGCCGGCCCGGCGCAGGTCGTCCAGGCTCCAATTCAGGCCCATAGCGGCGTTGATGGTCTTGGTCAGGTCGGTCAGGGTGTAGCCCCGGAACTCGTGGAACTTGCAGTGGCCGGCCGAGTTGATGACGTTGCAGTAGTCGTGGAACTTGGCGTTGCGGTCGGCCGCGTTGACCCAGGACCAGCGCTCCTCGTTGCTGACCTCGTCGATGCCCCACTCGGGCAGCCTGACGTGGCCGACCCAGATGTGCTGGGAGTTGCCCCGCTCGTGGTTGGGGCCGGCGGCCACGCCGGTGCAGTAGTTGAGAGCCGAGATGTACTGGGCCCGCCAGTTGTGGGCGGCGATCTCCTGGCCCTTCATCTGGACGGCCCAGTTCTCGGAGCCATGACCCAGGCTCTCCGAGGCGATCTTGCAGCCCTCGCCCAGGAGGTAGCCCAGGCCGTCGGCCCTGAGCCCGATCTTCCTGACCATCTCGACCATGGCCTTGGCGTTGCCCCAGGTCAGGTCCAGGCCGTAGGTGTCCTGCCTGGTGATGACGCCCTTCTCGTAGGACTCCATGGCCCAGGCCAGGACCACGCCCAGGGAGATGCAGTCCATGGAGTAGAGGTTGGCCAGCTCGCAGGCGTAGGCCACGGCCTTGACGTCGTCGACCATGGTGTTGAAGCCGACCATGGCGAAGGACTCGTACTCCGGGCCCTTGCCCTTGTAAGCATAGGGGCCCTTCTTGATCTGGCAGAGGTTGTGGCACTGGACCACGCAGTACTGGCAGGGCCAGGGCTTGGCGTTGAGCTCCCTGGCGTAGTTGGAGGCGTGCATGGTCTGGATGCCCTTGGGGAAGTTGGCCAGGCTGTAGTTCTTGATGGGCAGGTTGCCCTGGGGGGCGAAGAGCTCGGTGGCCGAGGCCGTGCCCACCCGCCTCATCTGGAGCCATTCGGGCATCTTGGCGTCGAGCTCGACCAGGCGCTTGTTGATCTGCTTGTTGAGGCGGTTGAGCTCGGCCGGGTCGTGGTACTCGCATTCCTGGGAGCCCCTGACGGCGACGCCCTTGAGCAGCTTGGAGCCCATGACCGCGCCCAGGCCGGAGCGGCCCAGGAAGGATTTCTTCCGGGTCTGGATGCAGGAGTAGCGGACCAGCCTCTCGCCGGCCTGGCCGATGCTGACCACCTCGAACTTGTCGCCCTCGGCCTTCTTGATGCCGTCCTCGGTCTCGTAGGCGTCCCGGCCCCAGAACTGGGCGGCGTCCTTGATCTCGGCCCTGTCGTCGTCCACGACGACGTAGACCGGCCTCTCGGCCCGGCCCTGGACGACGATGGCGTCCCAGCCGGCCTCCTTCATCTCGATGCCGAAGCTGGCCGTGGCCGCCGAGTCGGCGTTCATGTTTATGGAGGGCGAGATGGCCCCGGCCGACCACTTGGCCGCGCCGCTCTGCTTGATGCCGTTCATCGGGCCGCTGGCAAAGGTGAGCCGGTTGGCCGGGTTGAAGGTCGTGGTCCCGGCCGGGCAGCCCGCCCACATCTGGTAGGCGGCCATACCGGCCCCGCCCAGGAAGTACTGGTAAACCTTATCGGGCAACTTCTCGGCCTGGCAGGCGCCGCTGCTCAGATCGACCTTGAGGACCTTGTTCCACACGCCTTTCATGACCTGACCCCCCTTGGGATGCCCCCGGCCGACGAAGCCGTCCGTTCCGGTGGCGACTCTACTCGAGGCCCGGCCGCGTTCGATCAATCCGGCCGATTCCTTCAGGCCCAGGACCCGGCCCTTTCCGTCCCGGCCAGGCGTTTCCACCACGTCCCGATCAGGAGCCAGAGCGCCTTGACCGGGCTACCAGAACATGTTTGTCATATCATCAGACCGCTAGTAGTGTCAAGGCGTTCTCACCCGGCAAGGCCGCCTCCGGAACCTGTGCCCGAGCCCTTCCCCTTGGCAGAGTCAGGGGGGGTGGTTTAACATCGACTCGGACCCAACCAGGACCCGATCCAGCTATGTGGGATCGGGGCCGCCTCAGGAAATAGGGGGGATTCGGCAGATGCTTAAATCGTTTCGGCTTCGCCTTCCGGATTGGATCGTCTTCGGGCTGGACTCGGTCAAACAGGTCGGCCAGGAGGCCAGGCGGCTGGGCGCCGGCCGGGTCATGGTCCTCTGCGGGCCCAGGGTGGCCAAGGCGGGACCGCTGGAGAGGGTCCTGGACTCGCTCAAGGAGCAGAAGCTGGCCGCCGAGGTTTTCGACCGGGTCGAGGAGGAGCCTTCAACCAATAACGTCACCGAGGCGGCCGGCCTGGCCAGGGAGGGCCGGTTCGACGTCTTCATCGGTCTGGGCGGCGGGAGCTGTTTGGACATGACCAAAATGGTCGCCGCCCTGATGGCCAACGAAGGCCAGGTCAGCGACTACTTCGGCGTTGACCTGGTGCCCCGGCCGGGACGGCCGAGCATCATGATCCCGACCACCTCGGGCACCGGCTCGGAGGTGACCAGGATCGCCGTCTTCACCGACAGCCAGACCAAGATGAAGAAGGTCATCAGCGCCCAGACCATCCTGCCCACCCTGGCCCTGGTCGATCCGACCCTGGCCCGGACCATGCCGCCCGGGGTGACCACGGCCACCGGGATCGACGCCTTCATCCACGCCCTGGAATCCTACCTGGCCCTGGGGGCCAGCCCGGTGACCGACAACCTGGCCCTGGAGGCCATCAGCCTCATCGCCCAGAGTCTGGGCCCGGCCTTTGCCAACGGCGAGGACACGGCCGCCCGCTACAACATGTCCCTGGCCAGTCTCCTGGCCGGGGTGACATTGAACAACGCCGGGGTGGGGATCATGCACGCCCTCTCCTTTCCCATCGCCCGGGACTGCCACCTGGTCCACGGCCTGGCCCTGGTGGTCATTTTGGGGGCGACCATGCGCGCCCTGGCCGTGGCCAACCTGCCCAAGCTCCGCGACGTGGCCGAGGCCATGGGCAGCGACACCACCGGCCTGAGCCCCTTGGAGGCGGCCGAGGCGGCCATCGAGGGCATGGTCGAGCTGGCCGATTTGGTCGGCCTGCCGACCAGCCTGAGCGACATCAAGGCGGACCGGGGCAGGATCGAGGACTGGGCCAAAGCGGCCCACGGCAACCAGCGCCTCCTGGGCAACACGCCCCGCCGGCTGAGCCTGGAGGACATCATCGCCCTCCTGGAGGACGCCTTTTAGCCCGGGCTGCCGGCGAGATCTGATCAGGGGCCGGCCGGCCAGAGCGTTCCGACGGCCCCTCAGGACCGTGAATTTTTCCGCGATAAATCAGGGCCCCTGGGCCTTTGGTCGTCAAACTCCTCCGAACGCCGCCACGGCCGGACCAGATTCACGGGGCACGGGACTCAGCTCCTGATACCAGAGCCTTGAACCGGGGATCTTGCGGCCGCGGCCGGGGCATTCTTCTGGAGAAATCTTTCCGGGGGAGTTCAAAAAAGCGGGTGTTTTCTGATATGGTGGCCCCAAGAGCGAGAGTCTGACCGGGGAGGACAAGGCATTATCTTTTTATCATGTGGTCCTGGGGCGGCCGGGGCTTGATCTGGACCCGGCCGGGGAGTGAGGCCGTGTTGAAAAACAAGCTGGGGCTCCTTCTCGTTTTCCTACTGGTTTTCGCCTGGACCGGGCCGGGCTGGGGCGGCACGGACGAGGACCTGGACGCCGCCGTGGCCGCCCACGGCCGGGGCGATTACGACCAGGCCATCATTATCTTCAGCCGCGCCCTGGAGGGCGGCGACCTGTCGAACAAACTCCGCTCCTGGATCCACTATGGCCGGGGTCTGGCCCGGGAGAAGAAGGGCCTCATCGAGGCGGCCCTGCTGGACTATTCCCGGGCCATCGAGCTGGATCCCTCCCGGGCCGCGGCCTACAACAACCGGGGCAACCTCCTGGCCCAAGCGGGCCGCTTCGGCGAGGCCCTGGCCGACTACACCAAGGCCATCGAACTCAAGCCGGAGCGGGCCATCTACTACAACAACCGGGCCGCCGCCCTGGAGGCCGAGGGCAAGTTCGAGCAGGCCGTGGCCGACTACGACCGGGCCATCGACCTCGACCCGGCCGCCCCGGCCTACCCCAAGAACCGCGGCCTGGCCCTGACCCGCCTGGGCGAGTACGACAAGGCCATCGCCGACTACACCAGGACCGTGGAGCTGGCCCCTGACCAGGCCGACGCCTACTTCCACCGGGGCGGGGCCTGGCAGGCCAAGGGCGACCTGGGACGGGCCGTGGCCGACTACACCAAGGCCATCTCCCTGGATCCCAAGCTGGCCTCGGCCTACTTCAACCGGGGCCTGGCCTGGGCCGGCCTGGGCAAGTTCGACCAGGCCGTGGCCGATTACACCAGGGCGGCCGAACTGGGGCCTGACTCGGCCGACGCCTACTTCCACCGGGGCGGGGCCTGGCAGGCCAAGGGTGACCTGGACAAGGCCATCGCCGACTACACCCGGGCCATTGCCCTGGATCCCAAACTGACCACGGCCTACATCAACCGGGGCCGGGCCTGGCTGGACCGGCGAGCGTACGACAAGGCCATCGCCGATTACGGCCGGGCCATCGAGCTGGACAAAACGGACGCCGTCTCCTACCACAACCGGGCCAACGCCTTGGCCGAGAAGGGCGAATGGGAGAAGGCCATCGCCGACGACTCCCGGGCCATCGAGCTGGCCCCGGGCATGACCGCGGCTTACTACAACCGGGGCGGGGCCCAGGCCAGACTGGGCCGGTACGACCAGGCCGAGGCCGATTTTTCCAAGGCCCTGGAGCTCAACCCGACCTATGCCGCGGCCTTTCAGAGCCGGGGCATGATCCGCCTGGAGCTGGGCCAGACCCAGGCCGCCCTGGCCGACCTGACCAGGGCCGTGGAGCTGGCGCCCCGCAGCGCCGCGGCCTACTACTTCCGGGGCAATGCCCAGCGGACCCTGGGCCAGGCCGAGGCGGCCGTGGCCGACTACACCAGGGCCCTGGAGCTCAAGCCCGACTACGCCGCGGCCTACAAGCGGCGGGGCTGGGCCAGGCTCGACCGGGGTGAGACGGACCAGGCCCTGGCCGATCTCTCCCGGGCCCTGGAGCTGGAGCCCGACGACCCGATCGGCCTCAACCTGAGGGGCCAGGCCTGGCGCAAGAAGGGCCAGCTGGACAAGGCCGTGGCCGACTTCTCCCGGGCCGTGGACCTGGCCCCGGCCGCGCCCGAGGGCTTTCACAACCGGGGCAACGCCTTGTGTGACCAGGGCGACCATGCCCGGGCCGTGGCCGATTTCTCCAAGGTCATCGAGCTATCGCCCCAGGCCCCGGCCGCCTATTACAACCGGGGCCGGGCCTTTTTCCAGAAGGGCGACTACGATCGGGCCGCCTCGGACTTCTCCAAGGCCATCGAGCTGGCCCCGGGCCTGGCCGCGGCCCGCCTCAACCGGGGCCTGACCCTGCTGCGCAAGGGCGAGCCCGAGGCGGCCCTGGCCGACCTCAACAAGGCCATCGAGCTCGATCCCAAGGACGCCGAGGCCTACTGGCATCGGGCCGGCGCCCTGGAGGACAAGGGTCGGCTCGACCAGGCCATCGCCGACTACTCCAAGGCCATCGAGCTGGCTCCCGACCGGGCCCCGGCCTTTCTCCAGCGCGGCCTGGCCCTGAGCCGGAAGGGCCAGACCGACCAGGCCATCGCCGACTACACCAGGGCCATCGAGCTGGCCCCGGGTCTGGCCCCGGCCTATCTGAACCGCGGCCTGGCCTTCAGCCGCAAGGGCCAGTTCGAGCCGGCCCTGGCCGACTACTCCAAGGCCATTGAGCTCGACCCGGGCCAGGCGGCGGCCTACTTCAACCGGGGCCTGGCCCTGAGCCGCACCGGCGACTGGGAGCGGGCCATCGCCGACTACTCCAAGGCCATCGACCTGGCCCCCAAACAGACCGCGGCCCTCCTCAACCGGGGTGTGGCCTACGGCCGCCGGGGGGAGTACGACCAGGCCATCGCCGATTACTCCAGGGCCATCGAGCTCGACCCTCACGACGCCGACGCCTTCTTGAACAGGGGCGTGGCCTACAGCCGCCAGGGCGACCAGGACAAGGCCGTGGCCGACTACACCAAGGCCCTGGAGCTGGCCCCGAACCAGGCCACGGCCTACTTCAACCGGGGCCTGGCCTTCAACCGCAAGGGCGATGACGACCAGGCCATCGCCGATTACACCAGGGCCATCGAGCAGGCCCCCAAGCACGTCGGGGCCCACTTCAACCGGGGCCTGTCCCTGAGTCGCAAGGGCGACTGGGAGCGGGCCATAGTCGACTACTCAACAGTGATCGAGCTGGTCCCGGATCACGCCGGGTCCTTCATCAACCGGGGCCTGGCCTGGAGCAACAAGGGCAGTCACGACAAGGCCTTGGCCGATTTCACCAAAGCCCTGGCCCTCGATCCGGGCCGGGTCGAGGTCTACCAGTACCGGGCCGCGGCTCTGGAGAAGAAGGGCGACCTGACCGGGGCCCTGGCCGACGTGGGCCAGGCCCTGACCCTCAAACCCGACGACAAGGCCCTCCGGGAGCGGCGGGCTCAACTGGAATCCATGATAAAGGCTAAAAAGTGATCCCGGGCCTCGCTCCGGCGGCCGGGGAGGAGAGGCGGTCAAAACCCAGCCCTTGACCCCCGCGCCCGGCGGGGACGACAATGGTTCCCATCCCAGCGGAGTCAGAGATGAACCTCAAGATCGGCATCGACGTGGGCGGGACCTTCACCGACTTCCTCCTCTGCTTCGAGGACGGCTCCTCAAAAATTTACAAGACCCTCTCCACCCCGGACGATCCCTCCATCGCCACCCTGACCGGCCTGTCCGAGATGGCCGCCGACCTGAATCTCGGCCTCAAGGACTTCCTGGGCCGGGTCAGCGCCATCGTCCACGGCACCACCGTGACCACCAACGCGGTCCTGACCCGCTCCGGGGCCAGGACCGGCCTGGTCACCACCAGGGGGGTCCGCGACGCCCTGGAGATGCGCCGGGGCATCCGCGAGGAGCAGTACAACAACCGCTACCGCAACCCCAAGCCCCTGGTGCGGCGCTATCTCCGCCGGCCGGTGGACGAGCGGCTGGATTATGCCGGCCGGGAGCTGAGGCCCCTTCAAGAGGCCGACGTCCTCGAGGCGGTCGAGGTCTTCAAGGCCGAGGGCGTGGAGGCCGTGGCCGTCTGCTTCATGAACTCCTTCGCCAACCCGGCCCACGAGGAGCGGGCCGCCGAGCTGGTCGGCCGGGGGCTGCCCCGGGCCTATCTGTCCGCTTCGAGCCAGGTCCTGCCCTCGATCCGCTTCTACGACCGGGTCTCGACCACGGTCCTCAACGCCTACGTCGGCCCCATCCTCAAGCGCTACCTGGACGCCCTCCTGGACAAGCTGGCCGCGGCCGAGTACCGGGGCGTCCTGCTCATCATGGCCTCCAACGGCGGGGTCATCTCGCCCCAAGCGGCCATCGACCAGGCCGCCTCGACCCTCCTCTCCGGCCCGGCCGGCGGGCCGGTGGCCGGCAAGGTCTACGCCGAGGCCCAGGGCCGGGCCGACTGCCTGACCGTGGACATGGGCGGGACCTCCTTTGACGCCGCCCTGGTCAAGGACGGCAAGCCCTTCGTGACCACGGTCGGCGAGATCAACCGGCTGAGGCTGGCCCTGCCCATGCTCAACGTGGTCACCATCGGCGCCGGCGGCGGCTCCATCGGCTGGATCGACGAGGGCGGCCTGCTGCGCATGGGCCCCCAGTCGGCCTCGTCCAAGCCGGGGCCGGTCTGCTACGGCCTGGGCGGCCAGGAGCCGACCTGCACCGACGCCGACCTGGTCCTGGGCTACCTGGACCCGGACTACTTCGCCGGCGGCCGGATGAAGCTGGATCCGGACGCGGCCCGACGGGCCATCGAGGAGAAAATCGCCCAGCCCTTGGGACTGGACCTGGTCGAGGCCGCGGCCGGGATGTACCGGGTCATCAACGTCAACATGGCCGCGGCCGTGCGCGAGGTGGCCGTCAACCACGGCCAGGATCCCCGGGACTTCCCCCTGATCGTGGCCGGCGGGGCCGGTCCCAACCACGCCTGCCGCATCGCCCTGGAGCTGGAGATCCCCATCCTGATCGTCCCCCGGGAGTCGTCCATCTTCTGCGCCGCGGGCATGCTCATGTCCGACCTGCAGCACGACTTCGTCAGGACCTACCCGGTCATCCTGACCCAGGCCGAGCCCGGCCGCTTCAAGGGGCTCTTCGAGGAGATGCGCCAGGAGGGCCTCAGGCTCCTCCAGGCCGAGGGCCTCAGCCCGGAGCGGATCGTCTTCAGCTACCTCATCGACCTGCGCTACGTCCGCCAGTACCACGAGGTCACCGTCGAGGTGCCGGCCGAAGAGATCGAGCGGCTGGACTTCGCGGCCATGGCCGAGCGCTTCCACCCCGAGCACTTCAAGCTCTACGGCTACGAGCTCAGGGAGCAGGGCACGCCCGTGGAGCTGATCAACATGCGCTTGAAGGCCGTGGGCCTGACCGACAAGCCCGGGTTCTTCGAGCAGCCCTTCGGCGGCCCCGGGCCCGAGGCGGCCCTCAAGGGCCGGCGCCAGGTCTTCGAGCCGGGCGAGCGGAAGTTCGTCCAGGCCCCGGTCTACGACGCCTTCAGCCTGACCTGGGGCAACGAGATCGCCGGCCCGGCCATCCTGGAGCAGGTCAACACGACCATCCTGGTCACCCCGGAGTACCGGGTCCTGGTGGATCGCTTCGGCTCCTACACCCTCTACCTGCCCTCGGTCGAGGCCGAAGTCAAAGGAAGGATCCTGCCGTGAACCAGCCCATTGACAAGGTCCTGGTCTCGATCCTCCAGCGCCGCCTCAAGTCCATCACCCAGGAGATGTCCATCGCCCTGGCCATGACCACCCGCTCGCCCATCCTCTGCGAGGCCAAGGACTTCGTCACCGGCCTCTACGACGCCGAAGGCCGGATGCTGGAGCAGACCGAGAACCTGCCCATTCTGGCCTTCAGCCTGGGGCCGGTCTGCCAGTACATCATCGACTACTACGGCGAGGACATCCACGACGGCGACGTCATCTTCCACAACGACGTTTTCTCCATGGGCAACCAGAACAACGACGTGGCCGTGTACAAGCCCATCTTCTTCGAGGGCCGGCTGGCCGCCTGGGCCGCCTGCAAGGGCCACCAGGCCGACATCGGCGGCGCGGTCCAGGGCGGCTACAACCCCCAGGCCACCGAGGTCTGGCAGGAGACCCTCCGCATCCCGCCGGTCAAGGTCTACGAGCGGGGCAAGCTCAGGAAGGACGTCTGGGACCTCATCTTCGCCAACATCCGCCTGGACATCGTCGCCGAGGACATGCGGGCCGAGATCGGCTCCTGCGTCGTGGGCGAGCGGGGGATCCAGGCCATCCTCAACCGCTACGGCCGGGAGAGCTTCGAGCGGCACAAGGACCATCTCTTCGAGTCGACCCGCAAGATGATGGCCGCCGAGATCCGCTCCATCCCCAACGGGGTCTACACCGGCGAGTCCTACGCTTTCTTCGACGGCCGCACGCCCGGCTCCAAGTACAAGATCAAGGTGACAATCACCGTGGAGGACGAGCGGGTCATCTTCGACTACACCGGCACTGACCCCCAGACCGACGGCTTTGTCAACGGCACCTACACCTCCTCGGCCTCGGCCACGCTCCTGACCTTCCTGCAGATGGTCAACCCGGACCTGCCCCACAACGACGGCATGGTCCGCTGCTTCGAGATCATCATCCCCCAGGGGACCATCCTCAACGCCGCCTATCCCGCGGCCACGACCTACGGCAACCACCTCTGCCCCAACAACGCCGACGCCATCATGCGCGCCCTGGGCCCGGTCATCCCGGAGCGGGTCACGGCCGAGTGGGGCGAGCTGCTCTGCTCCCTGACCACCGGCCTGGACCCGCGCAAGAAGATGCCTTACGTGGACATCTACTTCATGGGCCTGAAGGGCGGCTCCGGGGCCATCGTCGGCTGCGACGGCTACGACCACATCGGCATGATCGACGCCTCGGGCGGGGTCCTGGACCAGGACTACGAGATGTTCGAGCAGCAGACCCCCCACCGGCTCATCGAGCACGAGTACTGGACCGACTCGGCCGGGCCGGGCCGCTGGCGGGGCGGGCTGGGGGTCAGGTCCAGCTTCGAGGTCGGCGGCCAGAAGACCAAGATGGTCGTCTTCGGCGACGGCGACGTGGAGCCGGCCAGGGGCAGCCAGGGCGGCCTGGAGGCGACCCTGAACAAGATCGAGCTCCGCTACCCCGACGGCCGGGTCTATCTCTGCGCCACCAAGGATCTTATCCCCGAGGTGCCCGCCGGGACGATCTACTTTCAGGAGGCCGGCGGCGGCGGCGGGGTGGGTGACCCCAGACTCAGGCCGGCCGAAAAGGTGGCCGAAGAGGTCAAGGACGGGGTAATCTCAAGGGAGGCGGCGGAGAGGTACTACGGGGTGGTCGTGGACGAGTCCACCTTCGAGGTCGAGGCGGCCCGGACCGCCAAACTGCGAGGTCAGGAGTGACGAAATGCCTGCCGGGGCGCTGAGCAGCATCTACCTGGGCGGGATTCTCCATCTGGGCTGGGCCGGGTTCCACCTGCTCTTCCCCAAGCTCTTCAAGTGGCCCAGCGCCCTGGCCGACCTGGATCCGCTCAACCGCGGGGTTTACCAGGTCCTCAATCTGTGCCTGACTTTCTGCTTCGCCGCGCTGGGGGCCCTGTCCCTGGTCTTTGCCGGCCAGCTCCTGGCCACCAGCCTGGGGCGGACCCTCCTGGCCCTGGTGGGCGTCTTCTGGCTGTTCCGGCTGGGCTTGCAGTTCAAGTACTTCAAGCCGGCCCACCCGGTCTCGATCCTGCTCTCGCTTATGTTCGCCCTTTCGGCCGGCGCTTATTTCTACCCTCTCCTGAAGGGAGTTCAGGGCTCATGACCTTCATGCCCGCCTTCAAGACCCCTGACGAGCTCCTGGCCCACCAGTTGGCCGGGCTCAAGTGGACGGTCAGGCACGCCTATGAGGGCTGCGACTTCTACCGCCAGCGCCTGGACCAGGCCGGGGTCGGTCCAGACTCGATCAAGAGCCTGGACGACCTGAGGCGGCTGCCCTTCACCACGGCCGACGACCTCAGGGCCGGCTACCCTTACCCCCTCCTCTCGGTCCCCCTGGAGCGGGTCGTGCGCATCCACGCCTCCACCGGGACCACGGGCAAGCGCAAGATCCTCTGCTACACCCAGAAGGACATCGACGACTGGGCCCACTTCTTTGCCCGCTGCTACGAGATGGCCGATCTGACCAGGGAGGATAGGGTCCAGATCGCCGTGGGCTACGGCCTCTGGACGGCCGGGGTCTCCTTCCAGGCCGGCTGCGAGCGCTTCGGGGCCATGGCCGTGCCCATCGGGCCGGGCAACATCGAGCTGCAGTGCACTTTCCTGGTCGACTTGAAGCCCACCGTGCTCTGCTGCACGGCCTCCATGGGCCTGCTCCTGGCCGAGGAGGTCAGGCGGCGGGGTCTCAAGGACAAGATCGGGCTCAGGAAGATGATCTTCGGCTCGGAGCGCTCCTCAGAGGCCATGCGGGTCAGGATCAAGGAACTCCTGGGTTTGGAAGACCTCTTCGACATCCCCGGCCTGACCGAGCTCTACGGGCCGGGCACCGGGCTGGACTGCCGCTTCCACACCGGCATCCACTACTGGGCCGACTACTACATTCTGGAGATCGTCGATCCTCTGACCCTGGAGCCGGTTCCGGCTGGCGAGGTCGGCGAGATGGTCGTGACCAGCCTGGCCAAGGAGGCGGCCCCCCTGATCCGCTTCAGGACCAGGGACCTGACCAGGCTGATCGAGGGCCGGTGCCCCTGCGGCAGCGTCCTGCCCAGGCACGACCGCATCCTGGGCCGCTCCGACGACATGATCATCTTCCGGGCGGTCAATCTCTTTCCCAGCCAGATCGACGAGGTCCTCTCGGCCACCGGGGGGGTCGGCTCGGAGTACCAGATCCACTTGAGCCGCGACGAGGGCGGGCTGGACCACATGCTCCTCAGGGTCGAGCGGATCGAGGGCGGCGACCCGGACCGGGACAAGGATCTGGCCCGGCTGGTCAGGAGCAAGGTCAAGGACAGCCTCCTGGTCACCCCGGAGGTGGAGCTGGTCGATTACGGGGCCCTGCCCCGGAGCGAGCGCAAGTCCAAGCGGGTCTTTGATCTGCGCGAGGCATAGAACCAGGGCCGTGGGGTCAGTGGCGGCCCTGGAGTCAGGCTCTGCAGATTAAAACACTTAGGGTTAGGGGGTTAATGATGAAGCGAAGCTTACTGTCTCTCGTCCTGGTGATCCTGGCCGGGGCCCTGCTCCTGGGCGTTACGGCCCCGCCGGTCCTGGCCGGCCCGATCAAGCTGACCTACGCCAACTTCCCGCCGGCCCCGACCTTCCCCTGCGTTCAGATGGAGCGCTGGAAGCAGGAGGTCGAGAAGCGGACCAACGGCGCCGTGGCCGTGCAGACCTTCCCCGGCGGGACCCTGATCGGGGCCAAGGAGATGATGGACGGGGTCATCGCCGGCCAAGCCGACATCGGCAACCTCTGCCAGGCCTACCAGCCCGGCCGGTTCATCCTCTCCAACGCCACGGCCCTGCCCTTAGGCATCCCCAACGCCCGGGTGGGCAGCCTGGTCCTCTGGGATCTCTACAAGAAGTACAACTTCGATGAGTTCGCCAAGACCAAGGTCCTGACCATGTTCGCCTGCGCCCCGTCCAACATCATGTCCAAGAAGCCGGTCCGCAACCTGGACGAGCTCAAGGGTCTGGACCTGAGAGCCTCGGGGGGGGCCTCCCAGATCCTCAAGGCCTGGGGAGCCAACGCGGTGGGCATGCCCATGTCGGCCACGCCCGAGGCCCTGCAGAAGGGCGTGGTCCAGGGCCTCTTCTCCTCCCTGGAAGTGCTCAAGGACTTCAAATTCGCCGAGGCCTGCAAGTTCGCCACCCTGACCGAGACGGTCATCTATCCCTTCGCCGTGGTCATGAACGTGGACAAGTGGAACTCCCTGCCGCCGGAAGTCCAGAAGGTCATGGACGACCTGGCCACGGAGCAGGCCGAGTGGACCGGGACCTACATGGACAACCACGTCCAGGAGTCCATGGCCTGGTCCAAGAAGGAGCAGGGCGTCGAGTTCATCGCCCTCCCGGCCGAGGAGAAGGCCAAGTGGGACGCCAAGCTGGAGTTCATGGTCCAGGACTGGATCAAGGAGGCCAAGGCCAAGGGCTTCCCGGCCGAGGAGATCGTGGCCGACATCAAGGCCCTCATCCAGAAGTACGCCAAGTAGGCCCGGCGTGATGGAGCTGCAAGGCCCCGGGGGAGGCGGCGCCTCCCCCGGCGGCGACCCTGGAGAACTGGCGGGGGCCGGATGAAAGGCCTGGACAAGCTCTGTCTCTTTCTGGCCAGGCTGCTGGTCTGGGTGGGCGGCGCCTTTCTGCTGGGCATGGTCGGCCTGACCTGCGCCAACATTTTCCTGCGCCTGGTCTGGCTGCCCGTGGGCGGCACCTTCGAGCTGATGGGCTACTTCGGCTCCCTCGCCGCCGCCTTTGCCCTGGGCCTGACCCAGGTCAGGCGGGGCCACATCGCCGTGGACGTGCTGGTCAACCTCTTCTCCCGCCGCGGCCAGCGGCTGGTCCGGACGATCAACGGCCTGGCCTGTTTCCTCTTCGCCTGTCTCTGCGCCTGGCAGATCGCCCTCAAGGCCACGGTCCTGTGGCAGAGCGGCGAGGTGACCGAGACGCTCAGGATCGTCTACTACCCCTTCACCTACGGCGTGGCCCTGGGCTGCGCCGTGCTGGCCCTGGTCTTCCTGGCCGACCTTATCAAGGCCCTCCTGGCGGGCCGGGAGGGCGAGGCATGAGCCCGGCCCTGGTCGGCGTGGCGGCCATCGTCCTCCTCCTCCTGGTCCTCTTCCTGCTGGGCATGCCGGTGGGCTTCGCCATGGGCATTGTCGGCTTCCTGGGCTTCTGCTACATCGTCTCAATAAAGGCCGGCCTGAACATGCTCGGCGAGGTCCTCTGGTCCACCTTCTCCAACTACGGCCTGACCGTCATCCCCCTCTTCATCTTCATGGGCCAGATCGCCTTCTACTCCGGGGTCAACGAGAAGCTCTACCGGGCGGCCCACAAGTGGATCGGCCAGATCCGCGGCGGCCTGGCCATGGCCACCATCCTGGCCTGCTCGGCTTTCGCGGCCATCTGCGGCTCCAACGCGGCCACGGCCGCGACCATGACCACGGTGGCCCTGCCCGAGATGAAGAAGTACCGCTATGACCCCAAGCTGAGCACCGGAACCATCGCCTGCGGCTCGACCCTGGGCGTGGTCATCCCGCCCAGCGTGGTCCTGATCGTCATCGGCCTGGCCACCGAGCAGTCCATTGCCCGGCTCTTCTACGGCGGGGTCGGGGCCGGGGTGGTCCTGGCCATCCTGCTCATGCTCTCCGTCTACGGCGTCTGCCGCCTTCACCCCAACTGGGGACCGGTCGGGCCTAAGACCGGCTTCCGGGAAAAGATCAGGGCCGTCTCCGGCGCCTTTGAGATGCTCCTCCTCTTCCTCCTGGTCATGCTGGGCCTGCTCTTCGGCTTCTTCACCCCCACCGAGGCCGGGGCGGCCGGCTCCCTCTTCGCCCTGCTCCTGAGCCTGGGCCAGGGCCGGCTCTCCTGGAGGGGGCTGCTGTCCTCGATCAGCGACACCCTGCGCATCTCCTGCATGGTCATCGTCATCGTCGCCGGGGCCATGATCTTCGGCCGCTTCCTGGCCGTGACCCGCATCCCCTACGACATCGCCTCCTGGGTGGTGGCCCTGCCGGTGCCCGATGTGGTCATCATGGCCATCATCTTCGCCATCTACGTCATCGGCGGCGCGGTCATGGACGCCCTGGCCCTGCTCCTGATCACGGTGCCCATCTTCTTTCCCGTGGCCGTTGAGCTGGGCTACGACCCCATCTGGTTCGGAGTGACCATCACCGTCATCACCACCCTGGGCGCGGTCACCCCGCCGGTGGGGGCGACGACCTACGTCGTGGCCGGCATGGCCCGGGACGTGCCCATCAAGGACGTTTTCAGAGGCACCTTTTATTTTTTACCCGCCTACTTTATCTGCGTTATCCTACTTATGATCTTTCCGGCGCTGGTCACCTACCTGCCCGGGCTGATCCGGTGAGGCCGAGATGAACCTGGCTGTGACCCGCAATCCGAAATTCCGGCCGCTGACCTGGGTCTGGCGCGGCTTGAATAAGGGACGTGGGGGCGGTCCTTTGGATCGCCCCTTTTTTTAGGAGAAAGAGGCCTTGGCCGAGCTGTCCTATCTGAGGCCCGCCTCCCTGGAGGAGGCCCTGGGTCTTTTCCGGGAGAACCCGGAGGCGGTCTACGTCGCCGGCGGGACCGACGTCATGGTCCGCTACAAGAAGGGGGCCCTCAAACCCCGGGCCCTGATCTCGCTGGGGCGCATCCCGGGCCTGGACTACGTCCGGGAGGAGGCCGGGGCGGTCGAGATCGGCGGCCTGGCCAGCCTGCGCCAGTTGGAGCTCTCGCCCCTCATCGCCCGGAGCTTCCCGGTCCTCCACGACGCCCTGGCCGGCATGGCCTCGGTCCAGATCCGCAATGTGGCCACCATGGCCGGCAACGTCTGCAACGCCGCGCCCTCGGCCGACACGGCCCCGCCGCTGTTGGCCCTGGACGCCGAGGTGGTCCTGACCGGGCCGGCCAGCTCGCACCAATTGCCCCTTGGTGAGTTCTTCCTGGGCCCGGGCCGGACGGCCAGGCGACCGGGCGAGATCCTGACCGCCTTTGTCCTGCCCAAACCCCTGGGGCCGGCCGGCGGGGCCTACCACAAGCAGACCCGCCGCCGGGCCATGGACCTGCCCCTGGTCGGGGTGGCCGTCCAGGTGGAGCTGGAGGAGGACCTGGCCACCTGCCGCCGGGCCGGGATCGCCCTGGGCGTGGCCGGGCCGACGCCCCTCAGGGCCGGACAGGCCGAGGCCTGGCTTCGGGGCCGGGTCCTGGACGAGGCCGTCCTGGCCCGGGCCGGGGCCCTCTGCCTGGACGAGTGCCGGCCCCGGGACTCGCTCCGCTGCCAGGCCTGGTACCGCCAGGAGATGATCCGGGTCCAGGTCAGGCGGATGGGCCTCCTGGCCCTGGAGCGGGCCAGGGCCGCGGCCCTGAGGAGGGTGGGATGAAGGTTCCACTCAATCTCAAGGTCAACGGCGACGAGGTCCAGCTCCTGGTCGAGCCGGACTGGACCCTGCTCCGGGCCCTGCGCCAGGGCCTGGGCCTCCTGGGGGTCCGGGAAGGCTGCGGCCTGGGCGAGTGCGGGGCCTGCACGGTCATCCTCGACGGCCTGACGGTCAACTCCTGCCTCCTGCCCGCCCTGGAGGCCGAGGGCCGCCAGGTGCTGACCATCGAGGGTCTGGCCGGGGCCGAGGGCGGGCTGCACCCCATCCAGCAGGCCTTCATCGACCACGGCGCGGTCCAGTGCGGCTTCTGCACGCCGGGCATGATCCTCTCGGCCAAGGCCCTCCTGGACTCGACGTCCGACCCCTCCGAGGCGGACATCCGGGCCGGCCTGGCCGGCAACCTCTGCCGCTGCACCGGCTACAACCAGATCGTCGAGGCCGTCCGGGCCGCGGCCCTCAAACTCAGGGAGGAGCGCTGATGGCCCCGGGCCAGGAGCTGAACTACGTCGGCCGGCGGCTGGCCAAGGCCGACGCCAAGGACAAGGTCACCGGCCGGGCCCTCTACATCAACGACCTGAGCCGGCCGGGGATGCTCTACGGCAGGATCCTCTACTCCGAGCGGCCCCACGCCCTGATCAAGCGCCTGGACGTCTCCCGGGCCGAGCAGCTGCCCGGGGTCAAGGCCGTCCTGACCGGGTTCAACACGCCCGAGATCAGGATCGGCTTCATGAGGGACAACCCGGTCCTCAAGAAGGACAGGGTCCGCTCCTACAAGGACGAGATCGCCTGCCTGGCCGCCACCTCCCCAGACATCGCCCAGGAGGCCCTCTCCCTGATCGAGGTCGAGTACGAGGACCTGCCGGCCGTCTTCGACCCCCTCGAGGCCCTGGCCGAGGAGGCCCCCCTGATCCACGAGCGGGACGCCCGGGGCCGGCCCAGCAGGTCCAACAAACTCCAGCTCCCCTGGCGCCTGGAGGCCGGCGACGTGGAGACGGCCCGGCAGGCCTCGGCCGCGGTGGTCGAGGCCCGCTATCAGGTCACCTGGGTCAACCACTGCTGCCTGGGCGTGTCCGGCTGCCTGGCCGAGTTCGACGCCCAGTCGAACCCGACCCTCTACTCCATCACCCAGATCCCCTACCTGGCCCAGAACGACTTCAGCCGGGCCCTGGCGGCCATGGGCCTGGAGGGCAAGACCTGCCGCATCATCGGCCCGACCATCGGCGGCGCCTTCGGCTCCAAGCTGGACACCCACGTCTACGAGTACCTGGCCCTGCTCCTGGCCCAGAGGACCGGCCGGCCGGTCAAGTTCCTCTTCGACCGCGAGGAGGAGTTCCGGGCTCAGCCGCCCCGCCAGCCGGCCCTCATCGACATCGCCCAGGGCTGCGACCGGGAGGGCCGGCTGACCTTCCGGGACGTGAAGATGGTCCTGGACAACGGGGCCTACACTTCCTGGGGCGCGACCACGCCTTCGGTGATGATGGTCCCCATCTCCTCGCTCTACCGGGTGCCCAACATCCGCTACCTGGCCGAGTGCGTCTACACCAACAACATCTACTGCCAGGCCATGCGCGGCTACGGCAACCCCCAGGCCACCTTCGCCATCGAGTCCTCCATGGACGAGCTGGCCGAGGCGGCCGGAATCGACCCCCTGGAGTTCAGGCTGCGCAACGTCAACCAGCCCGGCGACATCACCCCGCAGCGGCTCAAGATCACCTCCTGCGGCCTCAAGGAGTGCCTCGAAGCCGCAGCCCAGAGGCTTAACTGGGGTAAAAGGGAGTCTCGGGGACCCAGGAAGCGCGGCCTGGGCCTGGGCTCGCTGATCCACGTCGGCGGCGGGGCCAGGGTCTACAAGTCCGACGGCCACGGCCTGATCATGAAGATCGATGACTTCGGCAAGGTCTCGGTCATCACCGGCGCGGTCGAGATCGGCCAGGGCTCGGAGACGGTCCTGGCCCAGGTCACGGCCGAGGTCCTGGGGGTCAGGCCCGAGGACGTGGTCGTCATCCACCACGACACCGACATCTGCCCCTGGGACGTGGGCACCCACGCCTCGCGCCAGGCCTTTGTCTCCTGCAACGCCGCCCTGAGGGCCGGGGCCAAGCTCAAGGCCGAGATCCAGCGCCTGGCCGCGCCCCTGCTGGAGGCCGATCCGGCCGAGGTGGAGATCCGGGACCGGGTCTGTCTGGTGGCCGGCGATCCGGACAACCAGGGACGGCGGGTCGAGCTGGACAAGGTTTTACGCAAGGCCCACTACGCCAGCCAGGGCAAGGTCCTCATGGCCGAGACCTTCTACGATCCGCCCAACGAAATGCTGGACAAGGAGTTCAAGGGCAACATCTCCTGCGCCTACGCCTTCGGCACCACCGGGGTCGAGGTCGAGGTGGACGAGGAGACCGGCCAGGTGGAGATCATCCGCTACGTGGCCGCCCACGACGTCGGCCGGGCCCTGAACCCCATGCTCCTGGAGGGCCAGGTCCACGGCGGGGCCATGATGGGCGTGGGCTACGCCCTGAGCGAGGAGCTGAGGCTGGTCGAGGGCCGGGTGGTCAACGACAACCTCCTGGACTACAAGATGCCCACGGCCATGGATCGGGTCCCGGTGGAGCCGGTCCTGATCGAGACCGACGACGAGGCCGGGCCTTACGGGGCCAAGGGCGTGGGCGAGCCGGGCTGCGTGCCCGTGGCCCCGGCCATCGCCAACGCCATCTACGACGCCGTGGGCGTGAGGGTCCGCAGCCTGCCCATCACCCCGGAGAAGCTCCTGGCGGCCATCAAGGAGAAGAAGGGGGAGGGGTTGGTTTGCCGGGAGTGAGGAGGGCCTGAAGGCGTCACGCCCGACCTTGGTCGGCTGATTTGATTTGGTTTTGGTAGGGGCTATCTTCCCCGAAACTCCTTGACCTAAGCCTTTTGCCCCGTATGATGTGATAATTAATGGCTCCAGGCGGCTGTTCCGATTCAGCCCCGGGAGGTGAATGAATGGCCAAGGCCCCGAGCCGAGCGTACCGCTTCACCCGCATCAAGCTGGAGAACTGGCGGAACTTCGCCCGGGTGGAGGTGGACTTGCAGCGGCGGGTCTTTCTGGTCGGCCCCAACGCCTCGGGCAAGTCAAACTTCCTAGACGTATTCCGGTTTCTGAGTGATCTGGTGGCCGTGGGGGGCGGCCTGCAGTGGGCCGTGGCCAGGCGGGGCGGGGTCTCCAGGCTGCGCTGCCTTTCGGCCAGACAACATTCGGATATCTTGGTTCAGGTCCAGGTTGGGGACGAGAAGACGCCGGCCGCCTGGGAATACCAGCTCCGCTTCAATCAGGATAATCAACGGCGGCCCCTGATAAAAGAAGAGGTTGTCTATAGGAGGGGAGAGGAGATTCTACGACGACCCAATTCCGAAGATAAGAAGGACCTGGAGCGGAGGATACAGACCTATTTAGAACAGGTACAGGCCAATCAGGCCTTTCGCGAACTGCACCGATTCTTCGCCTCAGTCCGCTATCTCCATATCGTTCCTCAACTCGTCCGGGAGCCGGACCGCTCGGTTGGGAAACAGAATGATCCTTACGGCGGTGACTTCCTGGAACAGATCGCCCGGACACCCAAGAAGACCCAGGAGTCTCGTTTGAAGCGCATTAACAAAGCGCTCAAGGTAGCCGTACCGCAACTAAAAGAGCTGGAACTAAAGAGGGATGTGCGGGGCACGCCGCACTTGCGGGGCAAGTACGAGCACTGGCGGCCCCAGGGGGCCTGGCAGGGAGAGGGTGACTTTTCCGACGGCACCTTGCGCCTGTTAGGCTTGCTCTGGTCTTTACTGGACGGCAGCGGGCCTTTGCTTCTGGAGGAGCCGGAGCTGTCCCTCCATCCCGAAGTGGTTGAATATGTCCCTCAGATGGTTGCCCGAGTGCAGCGCCGGGCCGGCCGTCAACTGCTTATCAGTACCCACTCCTTCGAGCTGCTGGAAGACACCGGCATTGATCTGGGTGAGGTCTTGCTTCTGCGCCCTGCAAGAGACGGCACGGCCGTCAGCTTGGCCAGCAATAATGACCAGGCCAAGACTCTATTGGACGGAGGATTGACCTTGGCCGAGGCAGTCATGCCTCTGACCCGGCCCGATAACGTCGAGCAATTGCCTCTCTTCCCGGACTGATGAGGCTGCCGCCCGTGGACTCTGTAATCATCTCCGGCGCCGTGGAGGGTCTTGTTGACGAAGCGGTTCTGAGACGTCTGGTCCGTGAGGCCGGGGCAGTCGTAGGCCCAGTTTACGGCAAGAGCGGCAAGGCAGACTTACTCAAGAAGACCGCCGGTTACAACCTGGCCGCCCGCCTTGGGCCGTGGATCGTACTTGTGGATCTGGATCGACACGCCGATTGCGCCCCGCCGGCCTTGGGAGACTGGCTGCCCCAACCCGAGCCGCTAATGTGCTTCCGGGTGGTCGTCCGCGAGATTGAGGCCTGGCTCATGGCCGACCGGGAGCGCCTGGCCCGGTTCCTCGGTGTTAGTTTGTTGCGGATCCCAGCTAAACCAGAGGAAATCGATTCTCCCAAAGAGCTTCTGGTCGCCCTCGCCAATAGTTCCCGGCGGCGATACATCAAGGAGGACATGGTTCCCCGACCGGGCAGCGGCCGGATCGTCGGCCCGGCCTACAACTCTCGCTTGATCGAGTTTGTCCAGGACCTTGAGCACGGCTGGAGACCAGACGTAGCCGCCCTGAATTCAGATAGTCTGGCCCGCTGCCAGATGCATCTCCTTCGGCTGGTTAAAGAGGCCACTTGACTAGCTAATCCTCCAAGATCCTTAACGATCTATTCCCCTCAGTTCCTCTCCACAAACTCCACCACGTTGCCCTGGGGGTCGTAGACCATGGCGATGCGCGTGCCCGGCCGGATCTCGGTCTCGGGATAGCAGAACTCCACCCCGCGCTCCTTGAGGGCGGCGCAGATCTGGCTCAGGTTCTTGACCACGAGGGTGACGTAGCGGTAACCCGTCTGGGCCATCAGCCCCTTGGGTCCCTGGGGCGGCTGGCCCTTGGGCACCAGGAGCTTGAAGTCGCTCTGGCCGAAGCGCAGCCGGTAGAGGGTGCCCAAGGGGTTGTCCATCTTCCCGACGAACTCGAGGCCCAGGACGTTCTGGTAGAACTCCAGGCTGGCCTCGACCTCGGTGCAGATGACTCCCACATCCAGACAATCCTTGGCCGGAACGATCATTTCCTTACCTCCAGGTGAAGAGACGGGCTTGATCCTGTCCGAGGCCGGCCGGGTGACTTGCCCTGAGCCGACCGGCCTGACTGAGAGAGGATAGCCAGCCGCCCGGCCCGGAGTCAACGGTCTTCTGAGGCCGGGTTGAAGGCGCGGTTCCCTGACTCGCCGCCGAAGGGTGCCCCCCGTTTACAACCCGTAAAAGAACCTGACACCCAATCGGGCGGCCGGCCCAAATTCAGGGGATCTTTAGCTCTATAATAATACCTAATGATGATTAGTTATAATCATAAAAGAAATGTTTCACTTTTGGCACCGGCTTTGCGTCTAGGTCGGACATGGCCAGCCGGAAAAGAGTGAGGATGGACCGAATTTACGGCGGCCAGGAGTCGGGGATGAGCTCCGTGGCTCGAAACGATAACCAGCCTCAACCAGGACGGATCAGCTCCGTCGAGGCGAAGCATACGAGGGCCGGCTGGCCTCGTTATCCCGCCGGCCGCCTGGTTGCGGCGCTCATCACGGCCCTTTAACGGCCTGGATAGCGTCGTAATTTTGAACCAGGCGGACGGATCACATAGAGAGGAGGTCGCGCGGAGGCGCGGGCAACCGCGCTTCCCCGACCTCCGGACAATCATAACTGCGCCCCTCAAGCCATCTGCAACCAGAAGCGGATTAGTTCGCAGTTACTCCTACCCACTCCAGGACGAGGGTTCAAGGGATCCTGGCCCGATTTTCCCATCATCTCCAGCCAACGCGGTTTCCTCCGGCCGGGCGCAGAGGCACCCAGCGTGTCTCGGGGTCGATTGATCGGCCCCAACAATACCTAAGGAGGGTCTCATAATGTCCAAACGAAATGATTCCCCAGGGCGGAACAGGCGCGAGTTTCTCAAGGGCGCCGTCGCGGGGACCGGGGCCGCGGCCCTGATGGGCCTGGGTGCCACCCGGGCTGTGGCTGGCGAGGTTCCCCAGAAATGGGATTTGGAGACCGACGTTCTGATCCTCGGCTTTGGCGGAGCGGGCGCCAGTGCCGCCATTGAGGCCAGTCGGGCCGGGGCCAAGGTGGTCATCCTGGAGAAACAACCCAAGGAAACCCACTATTCCAACACCAGGATGTCGGGCGGCATTTTCCACTGCCCGGATCCCAGCGGCGACAAAAAGGCGCTCAAGGAATACGCCAAGGCCATGTTCAGCGGCGAGAACATCCCCTGGAAGTTCGAGGGCGAGCAGCCCCAGGTCTCCGAGGAACTGGCCGCGGCCTACGCCGAATACGCGCCCCAGAACATCGACTTCCTGAAGAAGATCGACCCGGCCTTTGACGTGGTTGCCATGGGCGGCTTCAGCGGCGCGGCCTATCCCGACTTCCCCGGGGCCAAGGAGGCCAAGTACCGGGTCTTCGGCAGCACTTTCACCGGCAAGGCCACCTTTGACCAGCCCACCAAGGACCGGCCCAAGGCGGAGAAGATGAACGGCGAAGCCTTTTTCACCGTCCTGCAGGAGGGCGTGGAAAAGCAGGGCGTCAAGGTCCTTTACGGCACCCCGGCCAAGAGCCTCGTCGTCAACCAGGCCGGTGAGGTGATCGGGGTCATGGCCCAGAGCGCCGACGGCAAGAAGATCGCCTGCAAGGCCGCCCGGGCCGTCATCATCACCACTGGCGGCTACGAGTACAACCTGGCCATGCGGCGGGCCTTCCTCGAGGGTCCCGGCGTTGAGGGCTGGGCTTTCTACGGCACCCCGGAGAACACCGGCGACGGCATCGAGATGGCCATGAAGATCGGCTCCGCCTTGAGCAAGGTCGGCAAGGCCGCTTCCAGGCTGATCGCCGCGGTTCCGCTGCGCCATCACGGCCTGAAGGTGGGCCTCATCACCCCGGCCGTGGGCAAGCCCAACTCCATCGTGGTCGACAGCTTCGGCAACCGCTACGCCGCCGAGCATCTGGTCACCAAGGACCCCAGCCGCTACCTGTTCTACAAGGAAGCGGTCAAGATGGACGTGATCAAGCTGATCTACCCCCGGGTGCCCAGCTGGCTGGTCTTTGACGAGAACCTGAGAGCCAAGAGGTGCATCACCTACCTGGGCCTCTCCACGCCCGGATTCGACCTGGTGCCCTGGAACAAGGACAACACCGACGCCATCAAGCGGGGCTGGATTCTCCAGGCCAACACCATCGAGGAGCTGGCGGCCAAGATCAAGAGTCACCCCGAGAACCGCAAGCTGCTCGAAGTGGAGAATCTGGTCAAGGCCGTGGAGAAGTACAACCAGGCCTGCGCGGCCAAGAAGGACGAGGAGTTCGGTCGCCTGCCCGCGACCCTGGGTCCGGTGGACAAGCCGCCCTTCTACGCCCTGGCCATCTATCCCGGAGGACCCAACACCAAGGGAGGCATCGAGGCCAACGCCAAGCGGGAGGTTCTGAACTGGGAGGGCAAGCCCATTCCCAGGCTGTTTACCGCCGGCGAGATCTCCTCGGCCTTCAAGTTCGTCTACCAGGGTGGTGGCAATCTGACCGAATGCATCGTCTTCGGTCGGATCGCCGGCCAGAACGCCGCGGCCATGAAGCCGTGGGCTTGATGGTTCCTAACTCTCTAGTCGGGGCGCGGCCGCTGGGGCCGCGCCCCGGCCCCCGGGCCGACGGCCGGTCCCTCCGGGCCGGCTGACGGCCGGAAAGAGGTTTTTTCAATGAAGGTCCGTCTGATTATGGGCCTGCTCGCCATGGCCGGCCTGGGCCTCCTGGCCGGTCCGGCTCTCCGCTCCCCGGCGGTCACCCTGGCCGCGGAGGGCGCCCTCCTGGCCGAGACCCACAAGACCGGAGGGATCGGCTGCGCCGAATGCCACCAGGAGGAGCCCCCCCAGAAGATGGCGCCGACTCAAAAGTGCCTAGGCTGCCACGGAGATTATGACGAGCTGGCCAAACTGACCGTGAAAGTGGAGCCCAACCCCCACCAGTCTCACGAAGGCAAGCTGGAGTGCGAGGCTTGCCATCACGTCCACAAGCCTTCCAAGGACCACTGCCTGGAGTGCCACTCCTGGGGTTTCAAGGTTCCCTGAAGTCCTTCCGGCCGGGCCAGGCGCGCCCGGCCGGAACCCAGTTTTCACCTGTTGGACAAATGCTTTTGGACCCGGGCCAGATTCTCTGGCCTGGCCAGGACAGCCATGACCTCCTGGCCCAGGTTGCCGGCGTAGAGCTGCTGGATCTGCTGCCTGGCCGGGCCCTCCGGGGTGCTGGCCAGCTGAGCGCCGACCGGGAGGAGGACCAGCCAGTAAGCCAGCAGCTCCTGGGCCCCCTCAAAGTCGCACTGGCGGGCCAGCTCGTCCAGCCTGGCCAGATCCATGGCCCCGGCGGCCTGGTCCAGGTCCGGCCAGTTGGCCGCGGCGTCGAAAAGCCGCTGGACCTTGGCCGGATCGAAATCCACGCCCGAGGAACCGCCCGGCGAGGTCTTGGGCTGGTCCGCCTGGCTTGATTCGGCCTGGCCCGGTCCGGTGGAGTCTGTCCCGCTGACCTGGCCCTCGTAGACAAAGTCATCGGCGTTGATGTGGCCCCAGGCCTCGGAGGAGAGGTCCTTGATGACGATCCGGGCCGGCTGGCCCAGCCAGGGCTTGACCTCCCAGGTCACCCGGGTCATGGTCTCGCTGTCCGCGCCGCTGGCCTTGAGCACCTCCTGGCCGCCGACCTCCAGGGCGACGTACTCGCTCTTGGCGTCGGCGCCGCCGCCCACCAGGAAGGAGATCTGCTCGCCGCGGATGACGAAGGGGATCGATTTGAGGACGCCGGTGGGGGCGTCCTCCTGAACGCTGCCCGGCTCCTCGCCGGGCCGGCCCTGGAAGCGCTCGTAGGTCCCGATCCAGTAAAGCCCCTCGTGGTCGGACGGCTCCCGGCCCCGGGCGCTGGGGTTGTCATCCAGGGTGGGCTGGTGACTGAAGGCCTCGCCCGAAGCCGTCCAGTTGTCAAGGTTCCCAGCCTCGAAGTCGCTGTTGGCGAAGAGCAGGCTGCCCAGGTCCTCCTGGCCTTGGACCGGGGGAGAAGCGGCCGGCTGACCCGCCGCCTCTGGCTGAGCCTGGGGGGCCGGAGCGGGTGTTTCGGCCTGAACGGAGCCGCCGCCAGGCAGGGCCAGCTTCTGGTAGCCGGCCGGGATTTCAAAGAGCTCGGCCGGCTGAGGGCCGGGCCGGACGTTGCGCAGCTCGCTGACGAAGCCGTCCTCCCCCTCGGTCCGGGTGTAGAAGCCCAGCTCCTCGGCGAACCAGGCCGTGACCCGCCGGACCTGGCCGGAGAGGGGCTCTTTGTAGGCGATGCGGTACTTGGTGCACCTGAGGCCGTTAATGGTCTCCGCGCCCAACTTCTCCTTGCTGATCTGCCCCGGGAACTCCTCGAGGACGGAGCCGGTCATCTCGAGCTGGTCGAGGCTCCCTTCGAGGTACATTTTCTGGGCCGTGTTCAGGGACCAGGCCTTTTTCAGGTCCGGCCGGATGATGGCGACGATCTTTTCTCCCTTCGAGATGTTTTCCAGGCGGAACTTGCCCTGGGAGGCGAAAAGGTCGTGCGTCTCTTCCTCACCGGAGGCGGTTCGAATGTACATCTGGGCCGAGAACTCGCCGGGGCCGGTCCTGGCGCTGGCCGCGGGCCCCCAGCCCCCGGCCGCGATCACCAGAACCACCAGGACGGGCCAGAAAAGATTTCGCCTCATTTTCATCTCCTTGAAAAGCCAGCGGCCAGCCTAGGTTACGCCTCGGCCCGGCAGGGCCAGGGCACAACTCTCCCCTCCTCGCTACGCCGTGACCATGCGGCCAATCCGACATTCCCGAGGGTTTTTTCGCTGCTGTTTTAGCCTCCGGATGTCTCTTCGCCGGGCCGCCCGGCCCGGGCAACCGGATGGATACGACCCGATTATGCGGCCGCTTATTCCGGAAAGTCAACGCGGATCTGGGCCGGCTTGGCCGGAGTTCTTCGGCCTGAACGGCGGCCTGGAGGCTTTCTCAAATCGGGTTTGGACAGCCTGGCTCGGGAATATAATGGGCTTAAGCCCAGGCATGGCGAGTTGGCTTTCCTATAATGGGCATAGACCCATTATTATTTTTCGTCCGGCTCCTCGGGCCAGAGGCGGAGCAAGTCGGCCGGTTCGGCGCCCTCGATGAGCACGTCCTTTTGCCGGCTCTTCCGGCCGGCCAGGATGATGACCCTGGACCTGGCCACCTTGAGCCGCTTGGCCAGGAAAGCGACGAGGGCCTGGTTGGCCCGGTCCTCGATGGGCGGGGCGGTCAGCCTGATCTTGAGCCGGCCCTGGCTTGGGCCGACGATTTCGTCCCGGGCCGCCTTGGGCTGGAGCAGGACCGGCAGGATCATCCCGGCCTGGTGGGGCCTTAAGGTCAGCTCCATCAGCCCAGGGAGCGGGAAGCGTGGTAAAGGCTGTTGACCAGGAAGGACTTGAGAAAGACGATGCCGATGAGGACCAGGATGGGCGAGAAGTCGAAACCGCCGAAGGAGAGGGGCAGCCGCCGCCGCAGGGCGAAGAGGACCGGCTCGGTGACCCGGTAGAGGAACTGGACGATGAAGTTGCGCGGGTCAGGGTTGACCCAGCTGAGCACGGCCCGGGCGATGATGATCCACATGTAGATGGTCAGGACGATGTTGAGGACCTCGGCCAAGGCCCCGAGGAAATACTGGAAGATGTACATTAGCTTCTCCTCTTGGCTCAAAGACGTTATAACCACTAGCCGAGGCCCGGTCAAGGGAAGGCCCGGCCTCGGCCGGGCCTAAAATGGGCCTTCGGGAGAGGTCGTGCCGGCGCGGTTTCAAGACCCCTACCTGGATCGCTTCCTGGGCGCCTGCCTGGGGACCATGGTCGGCGACGCCCTGGGCATGCCCGTGGAGGGCTGGCCCTGGGCCAGGATCGAGGCCCGCTTCGGCTGGCTGGACCGGATGGTGCCCGGCCGCTTCCCGGCCGGCGGCTACACCGACGACACCCAGATGGCCATCGGGCTCCTGGAGAGCCTGATCCAGGCCCGGGGCTTCGACCCGGCCGCCTGCGCCGCCCGCTGGCTGGCCAACTACGAGCCCGAGCGGGGCTACGGCGGCCGCATCCACGGCCTCATGGCCCGGCTCAGGGAAGGCCGGAGCTGGCGCGAGGTGGGCAGCGACTCCTTCGGCAACGGCGCGGCCATGCGCATCGCCCCCCTGGGCGCCTTCCTGGCCGCGGACGAGGCCGCCCTCAAGACGGCGGCGGCCGCCTCGGCCCGGATCAGCCACCGTCACCCCCAGGCCGTGGCCGGAGCGGTGGTCCAGGCCCTGGCCGTGGCCCGGGCCCTCCGGATCGGATTAGCCGGGGAAGCGGTTCAGGCCGGTCCTTTCCTGGTCGGGCTCAGAGAGGCGGCGGCCGAGTTCGACGCCGACACGGCCGCCCGGCTGGGCTCATTGGAGGCCCTGAGACCGGCCGAGCCCGGCCGTCTCCGCCTGGAGCTGACCCGGCTCTTCCGGGCCGACGTCAGGGCCATCGAGGCCGTGCCCCCGGCCCTGGGCGCCTTCCTCCTGACCTCGAGCTTCCGGGAAGCGGTCGGCCTGGCCGTCAACCTGGGGGGCGACACGGACACCCTGGGGGCCATGGCCGGGGCCCTGGCCGGGGCCTACTACGGCGCCTCGGCCGTGCCCGAGGAGTGGCGGGCCGCCTTGGAGAACGAGCCTGGCCGCGGCCGGGACTACCTGGTGGGGCTGTGCCTCAGGGCGGTCCGGCTGGCCCGCCGGCCCGGCTCCGGCGCTGCCGTGCCGCCCCGAGATTGAGATCCGGCCGCCGGGCTACTCGCTCAGCCACAGGGGCGTGTCCGGCGACTCCTTCATGATCTTCTCCTTGGCCCCCAGGTAGGTCTTGAAGCCGCCGCTCAGGTTGCGGGAGGAGAAGCCGTTCTGGGTGAGAATGCGGCAGGCCAGGTAGGCTCTCAGGCCCACGGCGCAGACGGTCACGTAATCCTTGCCCCGGTCCAGTTCGACCAGCTTGGCCCGCAACTCGGGCAGGGGGATGTGGACCGCGCCGGCGATCCGGCCGGCCTTGTCCAGCTCGTCCTGGTTGCGCAGGTCGATGAGCACGACCTGGTTCCGGTCAAGCCCGGCCAGTTCGTTCCAGTTGATGTTTTTGACGTCGCCCTTGAGGATGTTGGCGCCGACGAATCCGGCGATGTTGACCGGGTCCTTGGCCGAGGAGTAGGGCGGGGCGTAGGCCAGTTCCAGTTCCTCCAGGTCGAAGACGGTCATCGAGGCCCGGATGGCCGTGGCCAGGACGTCGATGCGCTTGTCCACGCCCTGTCCGCCGACTATCTGGGCGCCCAGGATTCGGCCGCTGCCCGGCGAGAAGAGGAGCTTGAGGGCCATCATCTCCGCGCCGGGATAGTAGGAGGCGTGGGAGCCGGAGTGGGTGTAGCTGGCCAGGTAGGGGATGTCGTGGCTCTGGAGGATCTTTTCGCTGGCCCCGGTGGAGGCCGCGGCCAGCTCGAAAACCTTGGCCACGGCCGTGCCCAGGGTGCCCCGGAAGACGGACCGGCGGCCCAGGGCGTTGTCCGCGGCGATGCGGCCCTGCTTGTTGGCCGGGCCGGCCAGGGCGGTCATGGTCGGCCGCCCGGTGATGAAGTCCCTGACCTCCACGGCGTCGCCCACGGCGAATATGTCCGGGTCAGAGGTCCTCATGGTCGCGTCCACCCTGATGCCGCCCCGCTGGCCCAGCTCGAGACCGGCTTCCCGGGCCAGCTTGTTCTCCGGGCTGACGCCGATGGACAGGATGACCAGGTCGCAGTCGATCCGGCCGCCCTGGGTCGTGGTCACGGCCAGGCGGCCGCCTTCCCGGCTGATGGACTTCACCCCGGCGCCCAGCTCCAGGGTGACGCCCTTGTCCTTGAGGTGGGCCTGGACCAGGGCGGCCATCTCGTAGTCCAGGGCGGGCATGACCTGGTCTAACATCTCCACGATGGTCGTCCTGACGCCCCGCTGGACCAGGTTCTCGACCATCTCCAGGCCGATGAAGCCGCCGCCGACGACCACGGCCGCTTCGGGCGGCCTGGCCTCCAGGCGGGCCTTGATCCGGTCGGCGTCGGGGATGTTGCGCAAATTGAAGACGTCCTCCAGGTCGACGCCCTCCAGGGGCGGCTTGACCGGCTGGGCGCCCGGGGAGAGGATCAGCTTGTCGTAGCTCTCCAGGTAGGTCTGGCCGGTGGAGAGGTTCCTGACTTCGACCTGCCTGTTGGCCCGGTCGATGCGGGTGACCTCGGAGAAGATCCTGATGTCCACGGCGTAGCGCTGCCTGAAGGCCTCGGCCGTGGTCACCAGGAGGTCGTCCCGCTCCTTGATTACCTGCCCGATGTAATAGGGCAGCCCGCAGTTGGCGAAGGAGATGTGCTCCCCTCTCTCGAAGATGACAATCTCTGCTCGCTCGTCCAGGCGCCGCGCTCTGGCCGCGGCCGTGGCTCCGCCGGCGACTCCGCCGATGATCAGAAGCTTTGTCGGCACGCTCAACTCCTTCCTCGTCAGGTCAGCGATATTACTATGACCAGGCCGGCCGAATGGCAAGCCCGATTTCATCTTTCGCCGGCGATTCAGGCCGGAAAAGAGGGCCGGGACACCGGGTTTGACACCGGATCGGCTGATGGTATAGATTGGCCCGAAGCTCAATTATGATCGCTTTTGACCTCCATTGCGCCAACGGCCACGGCTTCGAGGGTTGGTTCGACTCGGCCGAGGACTTCGAGAGCCAGAAGGCCCGGGGCCTGGTTTCCTGTCCGGCCTGCGGCTGCGAAGACGTGGCCAGGGTCCTCTCGCCGGTCCGCTCGGTCCGCTCCCGGGAGGAGACGGCCGATCAGGGTAGGCTTTTCCTCAAGGCGGTCAAGAGCTTCGTCGAGACCAACTTCGACAACGTCGGCGCCGACTTCGCCAAGGAGGCGCTCAAGATCCACTACGGGGTCTCGCCCAAGCGCAACATCCGCGGCTCCTCCACCGCCGCCGAGGAAGACACGCTCCGCCAGGAGGGGGTCTCCTTTTTCAAGCTGCCCTTGCCCGAGAACCTAGACTGACCGGAATGCCCGATCCCGCCAGGCTGAGCATCGAACAGGGGCCGATCCGGCCGCCCTCCGAGGCGCGCAGTCTCTTCATCAGACTGACCCGCAACTGCCCCTGGAACCGCTGCCTCTTCTGCCCGGTCTACAAGCGGCGCAAGTTCTCCCTGCGGACCATCGAAGAGATCAAGGCCGACATCGACACCGTCAGGACCATGATCGACCAGCTCACGGACCTGTCCTGGAAGCTGGGTGAGGCCGGGCGGATAAGCGACGCCCTGATCAGCCACGTCTTCCACTCGCCGGACTATTCCGACTCCCATCGCAACGTGGCCGCCTGGCTCTACTTCGGCCAGGGCTCGGTCTTTCTCCAGGACGCCAACAACCTGATCCTGCCGGCCGAGGATCTGGTCCGGGTCCTGGAGTACCTCAAGGCCAAGATACCCGGCATCACCCGGGTGACCACCTACGCCCGCTCCAAGTCGGTCAAGCAGAAGTCGCTGGAGAGCCTCAAGGCCATTCGCTGGGCCGGGCTGGACCGGATCCACATCGGTCTGGAGACGGCCCACGACCCGCTCCTCAAATTCATCAAGAAGGGCGTCTCCGGGGCCGAGCAGATCGAGGCCGGCCAGAAGGCGGTGGCCGCCGGATTCGAGCTCTCGGAGTACTTCATGCCCGGCCTGGGCGGCCAGGCCATGTCCCGGGGCAACGCCCTGGACACGGCCGCGGCCCTCAACCAGATCAACGCCCACTTCATTCGCCTGCGCACCCTGAGGGTGCCCCGGCGGGTGCCCCTCTACGATGAGCTGGCCGCCGGCCGCTTCAGCCTCCTGAGCGATGATGAGTGTCTGGCCGAGATCCGGCTCTTCATCGAGCATCTCGAGGGCATCACCTCCAGGATCGTCTCGGATCACATAATGAACCTGATCGAGACCATTCAGGGCCGCCTGCCCGAGGACAAGGCCGAAATGCTGGCCGTCATTGACCGCTATTTCGCCCTGCCCGAGCCCGAGCGGCTCCTCTACCGGCTGGGCCGTCGGGCCGGGCTGTTCCGGGGCCCCGACGACCTGGCCAGCCCCGGCCACCGGGCCAGGGCCGAGTCCATTCTGGCCCAGGTCAGGTCCCAGCGGCCGGGCCAGGAGGAAGAGGTCATCAAGGAGATGGCCGACACTTACATCTGAGCCGGCCCCGGCGCGGGTTCGGGTCCGGCCCCGCTTCGCACTGGACGAAAAGCCTTTTCATCGGCTCGGGTGCGGAAAACTGATTGTCATATTGCCGATCTTTGTGGTAGAACTAGTCGAGGAGAAAAACCTCCCCGATCTCCAACCTTGATCATTCCAGGTAAGTAGCAATGCGTTATGGTATGCGGGCTTTCAGCCCTGAGGATTTGGAGACGGCCGGACGCTTGGGTCTCGACTTCGTTGAGCTGAATCTCAAAGAGCCGGCCTGGGTTCACCGTCATCTGGCCCTGATCAACCGCCTCAGGAGCCGGCTGAAGCTCCTGATCCTGGCCCACGGCCCGGAGGAGGGCAACCCCAAGGACGCCTACGGGCTCAAGCAGGCCTACCTGCCCAAGGTCAAGAGCTCCATGGAGCTGGCCCAGCGGGTCGGGGCCAAGCTGATGACCGTCCACCTCTGGTTCGACCGCCGCTACATCGACCAGGAGACGCTCAAGGCCAAGGTCGGCATCCTGAGGGAGCTGAACGACTACGGCCGGGCCAAGCGGATGGCCGTCTGCCTGGAGAACCTGAGCGAAGAGGTCGAAGACCTGGTCCTGCCCTTCTTCGAGGTGGCCGAGATCGGCCTGACCCTGGACATCGGCCACGGCCAGCTCATGCGCCGCCAGAACACCTCCTTCGGATTCATCTCCAGGATGAGCCAGCGGATCAAGCACGTCCACGTCCACGACAACCGCGGCGGCCGCTCGCCCAGAGATGATATCCACCTGCCCCTGGGCCGGGGCGTGGTGCCCATCGAGGACATCATCACCGGCCTGGTCGTGGGCGGCTACGACGAGACCATCACCCTGGAGGTTCCCGGCGAGGACCTGGCCGACTCGCTGGCCCGGCTCCAGGAGATGGTGGCCAAGGGTCAGAGCCTGCGCTCGGCGGCCGGACTGACCGCCAGGGAGGCCTGAACGGCGGTGAGAGGTCGGCTGGGGCCGGTCCTGATCTGGCTGGCCCTGGGCTGGCTGGTCCTGGCCGGACCGGCCCTGGCCCAGGATCTGGAAGCCGGCCGCCCGGTGGCCCAGGAAGCCCTCATCCGGCTGCTCAAGGTCATGGGTCAGGCCGAAAAGACCGAGCTGGGCCTGACTGGGGCCGACGAGAGGAACGTCTCTCTTTCCCGGCCCATGATCGCCTACACCCTCAGCCGCCAGGATCTGGTCGAGGCCGACGGCCGGGCCTGGGGCGGCCTCTTCAAGGAGACGGAGGAGGTCTTCTTCCCGGTCCGGGTCTCCGGCCAGGATCGGGCCGGGGTCTGGCTGCGGCGGAAGGGGCGGGGTTTCGAGGTCCTCAGCGTCGGCGACGCCAGGCTGGCCCAGGCCGTGGCCGAGGCCCGGGACAAGATCGGCCCGGCCCTGGCCCAGCTGGGGCTGAACGATGACTACGACCTCAGACTCCTGGTCCTGGACTGGTCGGCCTGCCGCCTCCTGGCCGTACTGGTCAGGGACCGGCTCTTCATCTGGCCCCTGCCCAGCGCCGCCGAGCTCCTGGAGCTGGCCCCCAGCCTCTACCGGGCCGAGGAGCTCAGGCCCAAGCTGACCGGGCGATCGCCCGGTTGAGAGCCTGATCAGGCCGCCCCGGGCCCCCTCCGATCGTCAAAATGTGTTACCTGGGTTCCCGGTCACACAAGTTAGCTTGACGTGCTGATGCGCGATGAAAATCCTGGCGACATCCCGGAAATCGGCGAACTCGTCACCGAAGCCTTTCGCACCGCGCCCCATTCCAGCGGAACCGAGGCGCAATGCCATGCCTGCAAAGGAGTTTCTGCAGTGGACATTCCACGGATATTCAACATTACCGAGAGTGCTCATCGCATCCATAATCCATTCACACCGGAAAAGCTCGCCACTCTCGGCGCGGCGTTGCATCTGGAACCGGGGACCCGTGTGCTCGACCTCGGCAGCGGTTCGGGTGAGATGCTGTGTACCTGGGCACGCGATTACGGAATCAGCGGCACTGGTATCGACATGAGCCAGCTGTTCACCGAACGAGCGAAACTCCGCGCTGACGAACTAGGCGTCGCCGATCGGGTCGAGTTCATCCACGGAGACGCTGCCGGCTACATCGCCGAGGAAAAGGTCGGTGTGGCCGCCTGTGTCGGCGCCACTTGGATCGGTGGGGGAGTCGTCGGCACCATCGAGCTTCTGGCTAAGAGTCTCCGCAGGGGAGGGATTATCCTCATCGGCGAGCCATACTGGCTGCAATTGCCGCCGACAGAAGAGGTCGCCAAGGGATGCCACGCCGGCTCCATCTCGGACTTTCTCTTGCTTCCAGAACTTCTCGCGTCTTTCGGCAATCTCGACTACGACGTCGTGGAAATGGTTCTGGCAGACCAAGACAGCTGGGACAGGTACGAGGCAGCCAAGTGGCTCACGATGCGCCGATGGCTCGAAACGAATCCCGACGATGACTTCGCGAAAGATGTTCGAGCCGAACTGACCGCGGCGCCCGAACGCTACGCTATGTACACCCGTGAATACCTAGGCTGGGGTGTGTTCGCGCTAATGTCGCGGTGATGTGAGACAACCGCCGCGCAACGACTGGCGCGGAGCTTCACTCGGCTGCTCGCCGATGCGCGCGCGTCCGCACTCGTGTGTCATGGCCAAAATCTTCCTCGCGAAAATGGTTGTTTCTTACTGAATTATCATTTAGTTATGCTGCTTCGTCCGACCGTTTCGTGAAATGCCCGGGTCAGCCCTCAAAGTAACCGGTAGACCGAGATGGGGCTGGAGAAGCCCCTGAGGATCCGGGGCTCCTCCCTGGACAGGGGCCAGGAGCGGGTCAGCCTCTCGACCGCCTCCTGGCTGATGAGGATGTCCCAGTTGAACTCCTTGGTCAGATCCTGGATCCGCGAGGCCAGGTTGACCGTGTCGCCGATCAGGGCGTAGTAGGGCTGGTGCAGGCTGCCCGAATTGCCGGCCAGAACCCGGCCGGTGTGGATGCCCAGGCCGTGCTTGAAGGACGGCTTGCCCTGGGCCTGCCTCTCCCGGTTGAACTCTTCCAGATGGCGGCGCATCTTCAGGGCGGCCATGACCGCCCGGTCGGCGTGATCCTCGCATCTGAGCGGCACCCCGAAGACCGACTCGATCTCGTCGCCCACGAACTGGAGGACCAGGCCCTTGTGGTCGCGAATGGCCTGCTGCATGACCGTGAAGTAGGCCCGCATGCTGGTCATGACCTCCTCGGGCGGGTGCTTCTCCACGAAGCCGGTGAAGCCCCTCAGGTCAGAGAAGAGGAGGGTGGCCTCGGTGACCTCTCCGTTCAAGGGGATGCGTCCGGCCAGGATCTCGTCGCGGATCTCCGGGGTGACGTAGCGGCCGAAGATCTCCCTGATCCGCTCCCGCTCGGCCAGGCCCTGGATCATTTCGTTGGTCGCCTCGCCCAGGAGGCCTATCTCGTCGTTGGAGACCACCTCCACCAGGGGTTGGAAGTCTCCCTCCTTGACCCGGCCTACCGCCTCGACCAGGTCGCCCAGGGGCTTGGTTATGGAGTGGCGGACCAGTCTGTTGAGGCGAAAGGCCGAGGCTATCGCGACCAGGGCCAGGGCCAAACCGAAGAGGAGCGTTTCCCGGCCCAGCTCCTGGGCCGAAATCTGGCTGGCGGCCAGATCCTTCTGGACCAGGCCCAGAGTTACCAGGAGGATTATCATCGGGATCAGGGTGCTGGCCAGGTAGAGGAGATAGATCCTCAAGCCGATGGAGACCCGGATAGCCTCGGCCGTCTCGCTCAGCCGGCCGTCGGGGAAGAAGGCCGGGATGAGCCGCTTCCTGGCGTACTCTTCGTTCCAGAAGAAGGCCACCGTCGAGCTGATCAGCCCGACCATGAAGGCCCGGAAGGAGAAGAAGAGGAAGACGCTGTTGGGTACGGCCTGGATGTCGGCGCTGATCTGGTGCCAGAAAAGGACGACGGTCGGGGGCAGGAGCAGCCAGAAGGCCAGGCTCAGGCCGCTGAGGGCCAGGGGCAGATTGAGCAGCCGCCGCCTGGCCCTGATGAGCTCCTCGTCCCCAACTGTACCCCCCAGGCGCAGGCGGATCCCGAGCCTGATCAGGGGGAGCATGACCGCGTGCTGGGCCAGCATGACCAGGACGACGACGCCCAGGCCGAAAAGGGCGAAGGAGAAGGCGTGGGCCCAGCCACCCTGGCCGAAGAAGAGGGCCCGGCGCTGGGTCATGAACTCCAGAGGGGTGAGCAGGTTGAGAAGGAGGACCCAGCTCAGGCCCACCAGGGCCGCGGCCAGGCTACGCCAGGCGAAGCCGGCCAGCCAGGGCTTCCTGGTTCGAGCCAGCTCTTCGAGCCTCTGTCTGACCAGGTCTTCCACGCTCAGTCCACCGCCGGCTTGAGGGCGGCCAGGAGGAACTCCTGGTTGCCCTTGGGGCCCAGGATGGGCGAGGGGGTGACGCCCAGGAGCCCGAGACCCAGTCCCCGGGCGCAGGCCTCGATCTTCTCCACCGTGGCCCGGCGGACGGCCTGGTCGCGAACGACCCCGCCCTTGCCCACCTGGCCCCGGCCGGCCTCGAACTGGGGCTTGATCAGGGCCACCAGCCAGCCGCCCGGCCTGACCAGGGGGATCACGGCCGGCAGGATCAGGCTCAGGGAGATGAAGGAGACATCCATCACCGCCGCCTCGACCGGCCCGCCGATCTGATCGAGGGTCAGATAGCGGGCGTTGGTCCGCTCCAGAAGCCTGACCCGGGGGTCGTTGCGCAGGCCCCAGTCCAGCTGGCCGTAGCCCACGTCCACGGCGACCACCCCGGCCGCGCCCCGCTGGAGCAGACAGTCGGTGAAGCCGCCGCTGGAGGCGCCCACGTCCAGGCAGGTCAGGCCCCCGGGGTCGAGGCCGAAGTGATCCAGGCCGTGAGCCAGCTTGAGTCCGCCCCGGGAGACGTAGGGGTGGTCCGGGCCCTTGACCTCCAGCCTGGCCCCGGCCGCGACCGGGGCGGCGGCCTTGGTGACCACCTGGCCGTCGACCAGGACTCGGCCGGCCAGGATCAGGGCCTGGGCTCGGTGGCGGGAGGGAGCCAGCCCCGAGGAGACGAGGAGGCTGTCAAGCCTTGACCTGGCGGAGGCGGGGGGCAACTCGGCCGATCCAGTCCCTGACCGTCCGGGTGAGGCCGTCGGCGTCCAGGCCCAGGAGAGCCTTCAGCTCACTCTGGGCGCCGTGCTCGACGAAGCGGTCGGGCAAGCCGATGAGCTTGACCGGGAGGCAGAGGCCCTTTTCGGCCAGGAGCTCGAGCACGGCCGAGCCGAAGCCGCCCCTGACCACGTTCTCCTCCAGGGTGACCACCCGGCCGCAAGTCTCGGCCCAGGCCGGGATGAGCTCCTGGTCCAGGGGCTTGATGAACCTGGCGTCCACGACCGCGGCCGAGATGCCCCAATCGGCCAGGCGCTCGGCCGCCTCCAGGGCCGGGGCGACCATGGTCCCCACGGCCAGAAGCAGAACGTCCTTGCCCTGGCGGAGAACCTCGGCCGTTCCGATGGGCAGGGCCTGAATGACCGGGTCCAGGGCCACGCCCCGGCCGGCTCCCCTGGGATAGCGCAGGGCGGCCGGTCCGGAGTGCTCGACGGCCGTCTTGAGCATGTGCTGGAGCTGATTCTCGTCCCGGGGGGCCATGATCACCATGTTGGGCGCCGCCCGGAGGTAGCTCAGGTCAAAGACGCCGTGGTGGGTCGGCCCGTCCTCGCCGACCAGGCCGCCCCGGTCCAGGGCCAGGGTCAGGGGCAGGTTCTGGAGGCAGACGTCGTGGAGGATCTGGTCAAAGGCCCGCTGCATGAAGGTCGAGTAGATGGCCACCACCGGCTTGAAGCCCTCCAGGGCCAGGCCGGCGGCGAAGGTGACGGCGTGCTGTTCGGCGATGCCGACGTCAAAGGTCCGCTCCGGGAACTTGCCGGCGAAGGCGTTCAGGCCCGTGCCCTCGGGCATGGCCGCGGTGATGGCCACGATCTTGGGGTCGGCCTGGGCCAGGCGGCACATGGTCCGGCCAAAGACCTCGGTGTAGGTCCGGGGCCTGGGCTTGTCCGAGGTAGGCTGATCGAGCCCGAAGGAGCCGACGCCGTGGAAGTGGGTCGGGTTCTCCTCGGCCGGGGCGTAGCCCTTGCCCTTGGTCGTCAGGATGTGGACCAGGACCGGGCCGCGGAGGCGGCGGAGATCCTGGAAGGTCCGGATCAGCCTGTTGAGGCGGTGGCCGTTGATGGGGCCGATATAGTCGAAGCCGAAGGCCTCGAAGAGCATGCCCGGGGTGAAGAAGCTTTTGAAAGAATCTTCACCGCGCCGGGCCAGGCTGATCAGGCTCTCGCCCTGGGGGAGGCTCTTGACGAAGTTCTGGAAGCGCTCCTTGAAGCTCAGGTAGGTCCGGCCGGTCATCTGGCGGGACAGGAAGGCCGACAGGGCGCCGACGTTGGCCGAGATGGACATCTCGTTGTCGTTGAGGATGACGATGAGGTCCTTGTCCAGGCCGCCGGCCTGGTTGAGACCCTCGTAGGCCATGCCGCCGGTCATGGACCCGTCGCCGATCACGGCCACGACCCGGCTGGGGTCGCCCTTGAGCTCCTTGCCCACGGACATGCCCAGGCCGGCCGAGATGGAGGTCGAGGCGTGGCCGGTGTCGAAGCAGTCGTAGATGGACTCGTCCCGCTTGGGAAAGCCGGACAGGCCGCCGGTCCGGCGCAGGGTCTTGAAGCGGTCCAGGCGGCCGGTCAGGAGCTTGTGGGCGTAGGCCTGGTGGCCCACGTCCCAGATGATTTTGTCCTGGGGCGCGTTGAAGACGTAGTGCAGGGCAATGGTCAGCTCGACCACGCCCAGGGAGGGGGCCAGATGCCCGCCCGTCCTGGAGACGGTGTGGATGATCTGCTCCCGGACCTCCTGGGCCAGCTCCTGAAGCTGCTCAGGGCTGAGCTGCTTGAGGTCCTCGGGGGAGCCTATGTGACTCAGCAGATCGGTCTTGGGCGGCCGGCTGAGGAGGTCCTGATCTGACATGGCTTGAAAGGACTCGACCCCTTTGAGCTATTTGTTCCGTTTTATAATGTATTCGGCCAGGGATTGCAAGGCAATTGCCCTTTCTTTGAACGGCTCCAGGGCCTGGACGGCCTCTTGGACCAGCCGGCGGGCCTCCTGGCGGGACGCCTCCAGGCCGGCCACGGCCGGCCAGGTGGCCTTGCCCCGGTCCTTATCCGAGCCGACCGGCTTGCCCAGCGAGGCGGCGTCGCCCTCGATGTTGAGCAGGTCGTCGACGATCTGGAAGGCCGCCCCGACCTTCCGGCCGTAAGTCTCCACCGCGGCCAGGTCCGGGCCCGAGGCCCCGGCCAGGACGGCTCCCGAGGCCAGGGAGGCGGTGATGAGGGCGCCGGTCTTGCGGGCGTGGATGAAGGCCACGTCGGCCTGGCCCAGGTCGGTCCGGCCCTCGGCCTTAAGATCGGCCACCTGGCCGCCGACCATGCCGGCCGCGCCGCTGGCCTGGCCGATCCGGCGGATGACCTCGACCACCAGGGCCGGGTCGTGGCTCCGGGCCTGGACGGTCAGGAGGACGAAGGCCTCGGTCAGGAGGGCGTCCCCGGCCAGGACGGCCATGGCCTCGCCGAAGACCTTGTGGCTGGTCGGCCGGCCGCGCCTGAGGTCGTCGTCGTCCATGGCCGGCAGGTCGTCGTGGATGAGGGAGTAGGTGTGGATGAACTCCAGGGCCGCGGCCGCGGGCAGGACCGACTCCGGCCGGGTCCCGAAGAGCTCGGCCCCGGCCAGGCAGAGGATCGGCCTGAGCCTCTTGCCCCCGGCGAAGAGGGAGTAGTGCATGGCCCGGCTAAGTTCAACCAGCTCGACCGGGAGTTGGACCAGGCGGGCCTCCATCTCGGCCTCGACCAGGCGGCGCCGGGCCTCCAGGTAGGCCTTGAGATCGAACTCAGTCGCCATCGTCGTCCCTGGGCGGGATCAGGGGTTCGGCCCTGAGCTCGCCGGCCGCGTTCTTGACCAGCAGCTCCACCCTGGCCTCAGCCTGGTTGAGCCGCTCGTTGAGCCGGCGGCTCAGGGAGACGCCTTCCTCGAAGGCGGCCAGGGCCTCCTCCAGTTCCAACTCTCCCTCCTCCAGCCGTTTGACGATGACCTCCAGCCGGGCGAGCTGGTCCTCGAACTTTTCCTTGTCGGGCGTCTTCTTGCGGGCCATGGCTGTTACTCGACCTTCAGGTTTTGGGTTAGGGCCTGGAAGGCCAGGGGATCGATCCGGGCGCCGCCGAGGTAGAGGCCGTAGTGGAGGTGGGGGCCGCTGACCCGGCCGGTGGCGCCGGCCCGGCCGATGATCTGGCCCCGCTGGACCTTCTCTCCCGGCTTGACCTGGATCTCGGACAGATGAAAGAACATGGTGATCAGTCCTTGCCCGTGATCGAGGTAGATTGACCCGCCGGCGAAGAAGTGGAAGTCGGCCAGCAAGACCAGACCGGCGGCCGGGCTCTGGATCGGCTGGCCGGCCGAGGCCTTCAAGTCCACGCCGGTGTGGGGTTTCTGGCGGGGCTCTTCGTTGACCACGGTCCGGCGGCCAAAGGCGCTGACCACCTCGCCGGGCACGGGCCTCAAGAAGGCCCCCTGCCAGAGCCTGGCCGGGCTGAGCGTGGCCAGGGCCTTCTCCACCTCGGCTTTTTCCCGCTCGTGACGCTCCAGGTCGGCCCGGGAGAGCTCGACCTGTCCTTTGGGAAAGGTCAGGCGGCGGGTGCCGTAGTCCTTGTCCACGACCCTGAGGCTGAGGCGGCGTCTCTCCTCCTTGCCCTGGGACGGGGACCAGCTCACGGCCAGCGGGTACTGGCCCGGCTTGAGCATGACGTCGGCCCCGAACAGCCCGGCCAGGCCCCGGGGGCTGGGGACGAAGACGAGGGGCCGGCCCGAGAACAGGGCGGTCAGGCGAGTCCCGGCCGGGACTCCCTCCACCAGCAGGGCCGCGGCCCCGCCCCGGGCCACCGGGTTGGGCTCCAGCTTGATGTCCAGGGCCCCGGCTCCGGCCGGCCAGAGGAGAAGCAGGGCCAATACCGCCCCGAACCAGCGTGCCCGGGTCACCATTGGCGGCGGACCTCTTCGACCAGGCAGCCCAGGGCGCCCCGGCTGAGCCTGACCGTGACCCTGTGGCCGGCTTTGACCTGGCCGGCCGTCTTGACCACCCGCCCCCCGGAGTCGAGGGTCAGGCTGTAGCCCCGGGCGAGTACGGCCAGGGGGGAGAGAGCCTCCAGTCGCTCGGCCAGCCGGGCCAGCCGGGAGCGCTCGGCCTTGATCCGGCCTCCGGCCTCCCGGAGCAGGTCCCGGCTCAGGGCGGCCCGGCGGTCTTTCAGCCCGGCCAGCCTCAGCCGGGGGCTCAGGGCCAGCAGCCGCCCGCCCAGGCCTTCGAGCCTGGTCCGCCTCGACTCCAGGAGCCGGGCCGCCGCCTGGGCCAGGCGCTCGGTCCTGTCGTCCAGGTCGAGGCGGCGCCGGACCAGGCTGCGGCGGGGGTCGGCCAGGCGCTGGGCCAGGCCGGACACCCGGAGCCGGCCGCCATTCAGGCGGCCGGTCAGGCTCTGGATCAGGCGGGCCGCCAGGCCGCTCACCTGGGCCAGCCACTCGTCCTTGGGCCTGACCAGCAGCTCGGCCGCGGCCGAGGGCGTCGAGGCCCTCAGGTCGGCGGCGAAGTCGGCGATGGTGAAGTCGAGCTCGTGGCCCACGGCCGAGACCACCGGCACGGCCGAGGCGGCGATGGCCCGGGCGACCCGCTCGTCGTTGAAGGCCCAGAGGTCCTCCAGGGAGCCGCCGCCCCTGGTCAGGACGATCACCTCCGGCCGGGGCTCGAGGCGGTTGAGGTCGGCCAGGGCTTCGGCGATCAGGCCCGGCGCGGTCTGGCCCTGGACCGGGACCGGATAGACCTGGACCTGGAGGCCGGAGAAGCGGCGGCCCAGGATGCGCAGGAAGTCCCAGAGGGCCGCGCCGCTGGGCGAGGTGACCACGGCCACCCGGCCGGGCAGGACCGGGAGGGGCTTCTTGCGCCCGGGCTCGAAGAGCCCTTCGGCGGCCAGCTTCCTCTTGAGCTGCTCGAAGGCCACGGCCAGGGCGCCGGCGCCCAGGGGCTCGATGTGGTCAATGATGAGCTGGTACTCGCCCCGGGGCTCGTAGACGGTCAGGGAGCCGAAGGCCAGGACCTGGAGGCCCTCCTCGGGTCGGAAGGGCAGGTAGCGGAGGCGGTTCCTGAAGATGACCGCCCTGAGCTGGGAGGAGGCGTCCTTGAGGGTCAGGTAGAGGTGGCCCGAGGCCGGCCGCCGGATGGCCGAGGCCTCGCCCTCGACCCAGACCAGGCTCAGGTTCTCCTCCAGGAGCCGGCGCACTTCGCCGCTCAGCTGCGAGACGGTGTAGATCCGGCGCTCCCCGAAGGGCAGGCTGGGCTCTTCGAGCGGGCTGGTCATAGGACTTCCGGGCGAGACACATCTCCTAGTATCACCAACTTGCCCCCGGTTCAACCTCAAATCCCCGGGTTGACATCCCTCCCTGGTCGGCTAATAATTGATTCCCGAAGGAGGCTAAATGGGAGACAAGGCCAATCAGAAGAGAGTCTGCTCCGACCCGAAATGCCAGGAGGAGTGGGAGAAGATGGACCCGGCCGCCCGGGAGGCGGCGGCCAAGTTCACCTATTGCCCCTTCTGCGCCGAGGAGCTGGCCACCCAGTGCTCGGCCTGCGGCGAGCAGATCCAGGACCCCAGTTTTAACTTCTGCCCCTGGTGCGGCAAGGAGTTTGACAAATGAAGCGCGGCCTGGTCCTGGTCCTGGCCCTGCTTCTGCTCTGGCCCAGCCTGGCCCTGGCCGATACGCTGAGCGTCAAGAGCAAGAAGGCCAACTTCAGGCAGGGTCCCTCGACCAGGGACCCGGTGGCCTTCTCGGCCGAGAGGTACTACCCGGTCGAGGTACTCCAGCGCAAGGGCGGCTGGATCAAGGTCAAGGACTTCGAGGGGGACGCGGCCTGGGTGCACGAGAGCCTCGTGGACAAGACGGACTGCGTCGTGGTCAAGGTCACCCGGGCCAACATCCGCCAGGAGCCCACGACCAAGTCCAGCGTTCTCTTCACCGCCTCCAAGGGCTCGGCCTTCAAGGTGCTCGAGAAAAAGGGCGAGTGGATGCTGATCCAGCACGCCGACGGCGACAGGGGCTGGATCCATCAGAACCTGACCTGGGGCCAGTAGGCTCGCTTTTCCCGGTCCGATCGAGGCCCGCGCTCCATCCGGAGCGCGGGCTTTCCTGTCGCCCGGCCAGGCCCTCCGCCGGGCTGACCGCGGCTTTGAGAGTTGGAGAGGGCGGCCCCGCCGACAGTCGGAATCTAGGCTTGCGAGTTCCACGTTTTTGTGCCAGATTAGCCCTTCAGTTGGCCCGATGACGGGTCAGAAGGGCCTCTATCAGCCGCTTTGGTCAAGCGGCCAGCTGCCTGCGGTCAGTCAAGGAGTCGGGCGATGGCTGAGGCCATGACCATGACCCAGTTGCTCCGGGAAGTGGAGAGGCTCAGGGCCCGACTGGCCGAGAGCGAGGCCGCGCCGGCCGAGGACCAGGACGAACCGGCCAGCCCAGCCGGCGGCCAGGGGAGATACCGGGAGCTTTTCGAGAGCTCCCGGGACGCCATCCTGGTCACCACCCGCCACGGCGACATCGTCGACGTCAACCCGGCCGCCCTGGAACTCTTCGGCTGGTCCAGGGAGGAGATGCGGGCCCTCAATTTCAGTCAGCTCTACGCCGATCTCGCCGACGGCCAGCGCTTTGTGGCCGAAATCGAGCGGAACGGCTCAGTTCGGGACTTCGCGGTCAAGCTGCGCGGCCAGGACGGGCGGGAGATGGACTGCCTGGTCACGGCCACGGTCAGGCGCGGCCCGGACGGCTCGATCTCCGGCTACCAGGGCATCATCCGAGACATCAGCCAGCAGAAGCGGGCCCTGGAGCGGCTCAGGGAGAACGAGACCCGCTACCGGACTCTTTTCGAGACGGCCAACGACGCCATATTCCTGATGCAGAACGGCCTCTTTGTCGACTGCAACGGCCGGACCATGGAGATGTTCGGCTGCGCCAAGGATCAGATCGTCGGCCAGGACCCGGCCAGGTTTTCACCGGAGCGCCAGTCCGACGGCCGTTTATCCGAGGAAAAAGCCCGGGAGAATATGGAGGCGGCCCAGTCCGGCCGGCCCCAGTTCTTTGAATGGCGCCATTCTACCCTGGACGGACAGGAGTTCGAGGCCGAGGTCAGCCTCAATCGGATCACCCTCTCGGACCAGAGCTTTCTCCTGGCCGTGGTCCGCGACATCACCGCCCGCAAGAAGGCCGAGAACGCCCTCAGGGAGAGCGAGGAGCGCTTTCGGCTCCTCAGCGAGAACGCCCCGGACATCATCTACACCGTCGCCCTGGACGGATCTTTCACCTACGTCAATCCGGCCTGGGAGAGGTTATTGGGCCACCGGCCCGAGGAGGTCCTGAGCCGCCACTTCACCGACTTCGCCGAGCCCGAGGAGGCCCGGCGCTACGTTCGCCTGTTCAAACACATCCGGGACGAAAAGGAGACCCTCTCCGATGTGGACGGCCGCCTGATCGCCAAGGACGGCTCGGTCCGCCACTTCTCGCTGAGCGGCTCCCCGGACCTGGACGCCGAGGGCCAGGTCATCGGCATGATCGGCCTGTTCAAGGACATTACCGCCCGCCGCCAGGCCGAGCGCGAGTTGGAAATCCAGAAGGCCTACCTGGAGCAGTTCATCGAGAACTCGGCCGAGGCCATCGTCCTCCTGGACACCTCCGACCGGATAATCCTGGCCAACAAGGAGTTCATCCGGCTTTTCGGCTATTCCGCCGACGAGGTCAAAGGCCGTTTGGTCAACGACCTGATCGTCCCCGAGAGCCTGAGGCAGCAGGCCCTGGACCTGACCCTCGAGGTGGCCCGGGGCAGGAGAGTGGCCGTTGAGGCGGTCCGCCGCCGCGAGGACGGCAGCCTGGTCGACGTCTCCATCCTGGGGACCCCGATCCTGATCGAAGGCGGTCAGGTGGGGGTCTACGGAATCTACCGCGACATCACCGCCCGCAAGAAGGCCGAGAACGCCCTCAGGGAGAGCGAGGAGCGGCACCGCACCGTGCTCGAGGCCTCCCCCGACCCGGTGGCCGTCTACAACTCCACCTGGAAAATGACTTACGTCAATCCGGCCTTCAGCGAGGTCTTCGGCTGGACCCTGGAGGAGTGCCTGGGGCGGAACATCGACTTCGTGCCCCAGGAATACCTCTCGGATATGAAGTCCGCTCTGGGGACCATCGTCAAGGGCGGAACCATCTCCGGAATCGAGAGCCGGCGCTGGACCAAGGACCGGCGGCTCATAGACGTCGGCATCAGCGCGGCCGCCTTCTTCGACGACCAGGGCAGCCTGCAGGGTTCGGTGGTCACTTTCCAGGACATCACCGAGCGCAAGCGGACCGAAGAGCAACTCAAATTCATCGCCTATCACGATCCCCTGACCGGCCTGCCCAACCGCAAGTCCTTTTACGAGCATATTGAGGATCGGCTCATCCGGTCCCGCCGCAATCCGACCAGGCGCTGGGCCCTTCTCTTCCTGGACCTGGACCGCTTCAAGGACGTCAATGACACCCTGGGCCACGACGTCGGCGACGAGCTCCTCAAGGCGGCCTCCCGCCGCATCCAGTCCTGCCTGCGCAAGAGCGACTACATGTTCCGCCTGGGCGGGGACGAGTTCACCATCCTGGCCACCAACCTGACCAAGGACATCCACGCCGCCACGGTGGCCGAGAGAATCCTCAAGGGAGTGGCCCGGCCGTTCCACATCTTCGGCCACGAGGTTTACATAACCGGCTCCATAGGCATAAGCGTCCACCCCGAGGACGGCGACAGCGTGGAGGGCCTGGTCAAGAACGCTGACCTGGCCATGTACGTGGCCAAGGAGGAGGCCAACAACTACCGCTTCTACGCCCAGGAGATGAACGAGAGGGCCCTGGAGCGGCTCAGCCTCGACTCCAGCCTCCGCCAGGCCGCCCAGCGCAACCAGCTGGTCATCCACTACCAGCCCCTGGTGGACCAGGAGCGGCGGATAGTCGGCCTGGAGGCCCTGCTGCGCTGGAGGCACCCCGAACTGGGCCTGATCCACCCGGACCGGTTCATTCCCTTGGCCGAAGAGACGGGAGCCATTATCGGCATCGGCGAGTGGGTCCTGGCCACCGCCTGCCGCCAGGTCCAGCAATGGAGGCTGGCCGGCCGCGAGGAGCTCTTCATCGCCGTCAACCTCTCGGCCCGCCAGTTCAAGCAGCCCGACCTGGTCGAGACGGTCAGGCGGGTTCTGGAGGAGACCGGGCTGCCCGCGGAATGCCTCCAGCTGGAGCTGACCGAGACCAGCGTCATGACCAATCCGGAGGAGGCCGTGGCCAAGATGAGAGAGCTGCATCAAGAGGGCATCCGCTTCTCCATCGACGATTTCGGCACCGGTTATTCTTCGCTCAACTATCTCAAGCGGTTTCCGGTGGACACGCTCAAGATCGACCGCTCCTTCGTCCGGGAGGCGACCAGCAACGCCGAGGACCAGGAGATAATCAGGGCCATTATCTCCATGGCCCGCAACCTGAGCATGGAGCCGCTGGCCGAAGGGGTGGAAAGCCGGGAGCAGCAGGAATTCCTGGCCGAACACGGCTGCGAGGTGATGCAGGGTTTCTTCTTCGGCCGTCCCGTGCCGGGCGAGGAGATCGACCGGCTTCTGACGCGGAAGCGGATCTGAGAACCGGACTGATTTCGGCGAAAAATACCGGGCTAGCCCAGAACCTCGATCCGAGCCGGGCTTTCCGCCGTTAGGTTCCACAAAGGTCCCGGCTTGCCAGGTCACCCTCTCCATCAGCCGGCAATATTCAATAAATGACGACTTGTTGACTTGTTATAATTTTAGAGTAAAATAAAAAAGTAATGCTATCTGGTCCTGCTCCGAATTACTCAATTTGAGGTCAAGGTGATGGCCCCTGGATCACAAACCAGAGCCCAGCTCGCCGGTGAGCTCTCCCGGGCCCGGGAGAGACTGGCCGAACTGGAGGCTCTGATGGCGGTCAGGCCGGCCGGGACCAGGGCGGATTCCCTGGACCACGAAGAGCGATTGGCCAGGCTGCTGGATGGAATCCCGCTGGCCTATCAATCCCTGGACTCCGAAGGCCGCCTGGTCGAGGTGAGTCAGGCCTGGCTGGACCTGCTGGGTTACTCTCGAGGGGAGGTCATCGGCCGCTGGCAGGGTGATTTCCTGCCCCCTGAGAGCGCCGACGAGGTCCGGGCCGTCTTTCAGCGGTTCCTGGAAACCGGTCAGCCCTCCGCGTCGGAGCACGAGATGGTCAGGAAGGACGGCTCCCGCCTGATTGTCGAGTGCAACCGCAAGATCAGCCGCGACGCCGCCGGCCGCTTCCACCGGATCCACTGCCTGGTGCAGGACGTCACCAAGCGCAAGAGAGCGGAGGAATGGTCTCGGCTGGGCCTGGAAGAGATGAGCGCCCTGAACTCCCTGGCCCACAGGGTCTCGGCCAGCCTCTCGCTCGACCAGGTCGTCGAGGCGACTCTGGAGGGGATTGCCGAGGCCGTGGTCCCTGACCTGATGTTGTTCTTCCTGCGAAGAGGGGACGACCTGATCCTGGAAGGGGGGCGGCCGGAGGGCGAGCAACTGGAGTTCGTCCGAAGCCAGGCCCATCACCTCGGCAAGTGCCTCTGCGGGCTGGCCGGCCAGGGAGAATCGGTCTACGCCAGGGACATCCACTCCGATCCGCGTTGCGTTCTGGAGGAATGCAAGCTGGCCGGGTTCCGCTCCTTCGCCGCCCTGCCGCTGCTAAAAGGGGATGTCACCCTGGGCGTCCTGGGCCTGGCCTCCATCGAGGAGAGAGACTTCGCCCGACAGGCGGCCTTCCTCGATGCCCTGGCCAGCCAGTCGGCCATCGGCCTGCAGAACGCCTTGTTGTACGAGCAGGTGCGGGAGCAATTGGCCCAACTGGAGCAGGAGATCGCCGAGCGCCAGAAGGCCAGACGAGCGCTCGAGGGTGAAAGGAACACCCTGAAAAATATCATCGACCTCAACCCTTACGGCATCGCCATCTACGACGCCGAGGGCCATTACATCCGGGCCAACAAGGCCTTCCTGGACCTGTTCGGCCAGCCGCCGCCAGCGGAGTACTCCATATTCAACGATCCAGTTTTACAGAAACAGGGCCGCCAGGAGCTGGTCCTCTCGCTCAAGGAGGGCCGAGTCATCAAATTGACGGAGGATTTCTGGTACAATCCCAGCCAGGCCGCTCCCGGCCTGCCCGACATACAAGTCTGCTTCAACGCCGTGGCCTTTCCCCTCCTTGACCCGGACGGCCGTCTTGAGGGCGTGGTGGCCATGTTCGAGGACGCCACCGAGTGCAAGCGGGCCCAGCAGAGCCTGGCTCAATCCGAGGAGCGCTACCGCCGCCTGGTCGAAGAGAGCCCCACGGTCATGTTCACCGTGGTCGACGGCAGAATCGAGTACGCCAATCCGGCCTCGCTGAAGATGTTCGGCGCTTCCCATCCCCAGGACTTGATCGGGCGGGCTTACCTTGACCTGGTTCACCCCGACGGCCGGCTCGAGTCGAAGAGGCGGATGGACATCCTCCTCGATAAAGGGGGGAGCACCCCCCTGAGGCAGCATCGCTTCCTTTCCCTGGACGGCCGCGTGATCGAGGCGGAGTCTGTCGGCGCGGCCATCCAGGACAGCGATCGGATTGTCATCCACGGCATGGTCCACGACATTACCAGCCGCAAGCGGGCCGAGGAGGCTCTGGTCCGCTCCGAAGAGCGGCACCGCCGGCTGATCGAGGCCTCCCCTAACGCCATCCTGGTCCACCACGAGGGCCGCATCGAGTACGTCAACCCGGCGGCGGTGCAGCTGCTCCACGCCACGGGACCGGAAGAGATCATCGGGCGGTTCTACCTCGACCTGGTCCACCCTGAGGACCGGGTCGAATCGGCTAGGCGCATCCGCAAGTCCCTCGAGGAGGGCTGGTTCCCTCCCCGCCGGGAGCACCGGCTGATCGCCCTGGACGGGCGGGTGATCGAGGTCGAGACCACGGGAACCGTCTTCGAGGATCAGGGCAGGACCCTGATCCAGACCACGGCCCAGGACGTCACCGAGCGCAGGCGGGCCGCCGAGGCGCTCAGGGAGAGCGAGAGCCGCTTCCGCGAGATGGCCGAACTCCTGCCCACCGGAGTGGCCGAGGTGGACCGGGAGATGCGGATGACCTTCGTCAACCGGGCCATCCTGGAGATGTACGGCTTCACGCAAGCCGACATCGAGTCCGGAGTCAGCATCCCGGACTACATCGCCCCCGAGGACATGGAGAGGGCACTGAAGCACATGGAGCGGCTGATGGCCGGGCAAAACGCTGGACCGGCCGAATACAAGCTCCTGAGAAAGGACGGCTCAAGCTTCAACGTCTTCCTCAACCCGGCCCCGCTCTTCAAGGACGGGGAAGTGGTCGGGATGCGCGGCACCCTGCACGACATCACCGAGCGCAAGCGAGCCGAGGTGGCCCTCCGGGAGAGCGAGGAGAAATACCGGACCATAATCGCCGACATGGAGGAGGGTTATTACGAGACCGACCTGGCCGGCAACCTGACTTTCTTCAACGACTCCCTGTGCCGGATCCTGGGTTATTCGGCCGGGGAGCTGCTGGGCAGGAACAACCGGGCCTTCTCCTCCCCGGAGATGGCCAGGGCAGTCTATCGGGTCTTCAACCAGGTCTATCGGACCGGAATCTCAAGACACCTGATGGACTATGAAATTATTACCTCAAAGGGAGAAACCAGGCTTCTGGAAGGTTCGGTCTCCCTGAGGCGCGACCAGACGGGCCAGCCAATCGGGTTCAGGGGCATAATGCGTGACGTGACCGAGCGCCGGCGGGCTGAGGAGGCCCGCCGCGAATCGGAGCAGCGCTACCGGGATCTGTTCAACGGCGTCAACGACTTCATCTGCAGCCACGACCTTGAAGGCCGCCTCCTCAGCGCCAACCGCAGCATGGCCGCAACCCTGGGCTATCAGCCCCAGGAGATGATCGGCCTCTCCATCGTCGAATTCATGTTGCCCGAATACAAGCAGGCCTTCTATGATGACTACCTGAGCAGGATCCAAGCCGGCGAGCGGGTCGAGGGGGTCTTCAAGGTCGTGGGCAGGGACGGCCAGCGCCACTACTTCGAATACAGCAACTCCCTGGTCCAGCAGGAGGGACGGGAGCCCTTCGTCAGCGTCGTGGCCCGCGACATCACCGAGCGGATCATGGCCGAGCGAGAACTCAGAAAAATGGAGGGGGAGCTGAGTCAGACCCGCAAGATGAAGGCCCTGGGCACCCTGGCCGGGGGCATTGCCCACGACTTCAACAACATCCTGGCCGCGGTCATAGGCTACACCGAGCTGGCCCTGGACAACGTGCCCCAGGAGCATCCCAACCGGCGGCACCTGAAGCAGGTGCTCAGGGCCAGCGGCCGGGCCAGGGACCTGGTCGGGCAGATCCTGGCCTTCAGCCGGCAGAGCGCCCAGGAGAAGAGCCTGATCAGGCTGGGGCAGGTGGTGGAGGAGGGCCTGAAGCTGATCAGGGCCTCACTGCCTTCGACCATCGAGATCAAACAGGACATCCAGGTCGAGACCGGGCTGGTTCTGGCCGATTCGAGCCAGATCCATCAGGTCCTCATGAACCTCTGCGCCAACGCCGGTCACGCCATGCGGGACCGGGGCGGACTTCTGGAAGTTTCTCTCCAGCCAGTGGAAGTCGGGCCGGGCAAGGCGGCCGTCAAATCTGGTCCGCCCAAGGGCGCCTATCTCAGACTCCGGGTCAGGGACACCGGGCAGGGCATGGAGCCCGAGATCATGGACCGGATCTTTGATCCCTACTTCACCACCAAGAGGCCCGAGGAGGGAACCGGTCTGGGTCTGGCCGTGGTTCACGGCATCGTCCAGAGTCACGGCGGAGCGATAACCGTGGCCAGCCGGTTGGGCGAGGGCTCGACCTTTGACGTCTACCTGCCGGTGGTGGAGGGCGAAATGTCCGGGCCGCCGGTGGAGCATAGGGGTTCCGCCCCGCGGGGCTCGGAGCGCATCCTGGTCGTTGACGACGAGAAGGTTCTGGCGGAGATGTGCCGGCAGATTCTGGAACGCCTGGGCTATGGCGTGACGGCCGTGACCTCCAGCCTCGAGGCCCTGGAGCTGTTCATGACCAGGCCCGACGGATTCGACCTGGTCATCACCGACCAGACCATGCCCCAGATGACCGGGCTCCAACTGGCCCGGGAGATGATGCGTCTCAGGCCTGACCAGAGGGTCATTCTCTGCAGCGGCTTCAGCGAACAGGTCTCGGCCGAGAAGGCCCAGGCCATGGGCATCAAGCGGTTTGTCATGAAACCCCTCATCGCCAGTCAGATCGCCGAGGTCGTCAGGGAGGTGCTCGACCAGGAGACCTGAGGGGCGTCCGGGCGGCCCGCTTGTGCGCAAGGACGATTTTGATAAGCCCGATCTGGCGAAATAGGCGCCTGTCCCTGATCATCCTGGTCGCGGCCGTGGGCCTGGGGCTGGCTTTTTCGGCCACCGGTCTGGGCCGGCGGCTGGACGGCTTCTTCTTCGACTCCACCGCGCCCCTCCTGGGCCAGCCCCGGCCGGTCGAGGATCTCCTGGTCATCCTGATCAGCGAGGCGGATTATGCCGCCGCGGCCACGCCGCTGGCCCTGTGGAGCGCCCGCCTCGTCCCGCTCCTGGACCTGATCGAGTCCGGCCGGCCCGAGGCCGTCGGCCTGGACCTGGTCCTGCCCCAGTTTCCCCTGGCCCGGCTGGTCAAGGACCACGATCAGAAGGTCTTCAAGACCCTGAACCGGGTTTCCAAGTCCTGCCGCCTGGTTTCCGGCTACGGCATCACCCCGGAGGGAAGCATCAGGGAGCCCTTCGTCCTCTACCAGAGAATCCTGGGCCCGGACGGCTACGGCTACTTCAACCTGACCCCGGACGCCGACGGCGTCTGCCGGCGGCAGGTTCTGACCCTGCCCAGCCTCGGAGGCCGGTCCCTCCACTCGTTCGCCTCCCTGGCCGCCGGGGTCAAACGCCCGCCCGGAGCCTCGATCACGCCCGACTGGCGCAACCCGGCCCTGATCCCGGCCCTGACCTTTGGCCAGGCCCTGGCCGCCCAGCCGGGCGTCTTTACCGGCAAGATAGTCCTCATCGGCGTTGACTTTGAATTCGAGGACCGCCATCCCTCGCCGGCCCCCAGCCGCATCGAGGCCGGAGTGTTCTTCCAGGCCCGGGTGGTCGAGGCCCTCAAGAGCGGCCGGGAGCTTTTCGATCCGGGTTGGACCCTCTCGCTCCTGGGGCCGGCCGGCCTGGTGGGGCTGCTGGCCCTGATCCTGACCCGGCGCGCCTCCCAGTCGCGGGTCGTGGCCAGCGGGGCGGCGATGCTGGGCGGGCTCCTGGCCCTGATCCTGGGCGCTCTGGCCGCCGGGCTGGTGCTCAGGCCCTCGGCCGGGCTGGCCGGGCTGGTCCTGATCACCTCGGCCAGGTTCGGCCAGGGCTACTTCACGGTCAAGGAGACCTTCGGCCGCTACGTGGCCCGGCGGGTCCGCGACGAGATCCTCTCCGGCCGCATCCCCCTGGACGGCCAGCTGACCGAGGTGACGGTTCTCTTCTCGGACCTCAGGAATTTCACCCCCTTGTCCGAGGCGACCCCGCCCAAGGAAGTGGTCAAGATCCTCAACGGCTACTTCCGGGAGATGTCCGAGGCCATCCGGGACAACAACGGTCTGGTTTTGCAGTACATCGGCGACGAGATCATGGCCGTCTTCGGGGCGCCGGTTCCGGCGCCGGACCACGCCAGCACGGCCCTGAGGGCCGCCCTGGAGATGCGCCGCCGGATGGTCGGGGTCAACGAGGAGCTGGCCCGGCAGGGCCGCCAGCCGATCAGGCACGGCATCGGCATCCACACCGGCACGGTCGTGGCCGCCAACCTCGGCGGCGGTGACAGGGTGAGCTACTCCCTGATCGGCGACACGGTCAACCTGGCCTCCCGCCTCCAGGGCCTCAACAAGCAGTTCGGGACCGAAATCATCATCAGCGGCCAGACCCTGGCCAGAATTGACCAGGAGGTGCCGGTCAAGCAGCTTCCGCCGACCCCGATCAAGGGAAAGAGCAAGCCGGTGGACATCTTCACCGTGCTCTGAGGTCAGGCCGGTCCCCTTTGCCGCCCCGGACGCCCCTGTGACTTGGTCTTGCCTTTGAAATGTAATCATGGCATAATTTTATAAATATTATTTCCGACCTGATTGTTCCGGATACCGCGTCCGGCGATGAGCGCGGGGAGGCAGGTCGTGAGGCTTCCGGGTTGGGCCGTCATTATAGCTGTTTTTCTCCTGGCCGCCGGGCTTGGCCCCGGATTGGCGGCCGGCCAGTCGCTGGACGGGCTGCAGCTGATCAAGATCGAGGGTGACTTCCTGGATCCGGCCGGAAAGCCGGTTGCCGAATACGACTATCTGGAATCCGGCCACAAGTACCGGCTCCTGCCCGGGGCCAGGATCGAGCTGTCCACCCTGGACGGCCAGAGGACTTTCAAGGCCGAGGGCCCGGGCATCCTCAGCTTCGAGACCACCGGCCCGGTCACTCTCAACGGCCGTCCCCTGGCCGCCGCCACCGCCGAGTCCGCGCTCCAGAGCGTCACCGCCACCGGCCTGGGCGGCGGCAATCTGGGGGCCATCCGCATGCGCGGCCCGGGCGGCGTCCAGGTGGAGACCAAGACGGCCAGCGGCGGAACCAAGCTGCTGCCCCTCTACTCCGGCTACCACGCCCTGATCCTGGGCTGCAGCGACTACAATGCGGGCTGGCCCAGGCTGCCCAATCCGGTCAAGGACACCCGGGAGGTGGCCGCGGTTCTGGAATCCCAGGGCTGGGAGGTCGACCTGGTCGAGAACCCGGACGGCGAAAAGCTGGAGAGGGCCCTGACCGATCTGATCACCGGCCCGGGGCGCGAGCCGGATAGGGCCATCCTGATCTGGTTTTCCGGCCACGGCCACACCCTCAAGGAGGCCGACGGGACCAAGCTGGGCTACATCGTGCCCGTGGACGCGCCCCAGCCGAACAAGGACGAGGCCGGGTTCATGCGCAAGGCCATCGACATGCGCCGGATGGAGACCGTGGCCAAGCGCATCCGCTCCAAGCACGTCCTCATGATCTTCGACTCCTGCTTCTCGGGGGCCATCTTTTCCATGGTCCGGGCCATACCTTCGGCTTTCATCGAGGAGAAGGTCGACAAGCCGGTCCGGCAGTTCATCACCGCCGGAGACGAGCAGGAGACGGTTCCGGACCGCTCGGTCTTCAAGACCTGCTTTCTTCAGGCGGTCACCGAGGGCTACGCCGACCTCAACCGGGACGGCTACGTCACCGGGGAGGAACTGGGCGCCTATCTCCAGGAGCAGGTGGTCAACTACTCCCAGAAGGCCCAGCACCCCCAGTACGGCAAGATCAACAACCCCAGGCTGGACAAGGGCGACTTCGTCTTCGCCAGCCTGGCGCCCCGGAGCGGGCAGGTTCTGGTCAGCAGCAACGTGGACGGGGCCGCCTTCGAGCTGGCCGGGCAGCGCCTCCAGACTAAGTCCGGCCAGCCGGTGACCGTGGACAAGGTGCCCCCCGGCCGCCACGCCGTCTCGGCCGCCAAGGCGGGCTGGCAGCCCTGGCACGGGTTCATCGAGGTCAAGCCCGGCGAGACGGCCGGCCTGAACATCCTGATGCAGCCGCTGGGGCCGGCCGCCGGCCAGGTCCGGGTGACCAGCAACGTCAGCGGGGCCAGCTTCAACCTGGCCGGCCGGTGGCACCAGACCTCCGGGGAGACGACCCTGACCGTTGATCAGGTGCCGCCGGGCGAGCACATCGTGGTCGCCTCCAAGCCGGGCTACCAGGAATGGCGGGGCGTGGTCGCGGTCAAGCCCGGCGAGGCGGCCGGCCTGACCATCATGATGCAGCCGCTGGGACCGGCCAGCGGCCGGGTCCTGGTGACCAGCAACCTGGACGGGGCCAGCTTCAACCTGGCCGGCCGGTGGCACCAGACCTCCGGGGAGACGACCCTGACCATCGATCAGGTGCCGCCGGGCGAGCACATCGTGGTCGCCTCCAAGCCGGGCCACGAGGAATGGCGCGGCGTGGTCAAGGTCGAATCCGGCCAGACGGCCCACCTGGCCATCATCATGCAGCCCCGGAAAGCGGCCGGCGGCCGGGTGATGGTCAGCAGCAACGTCGGCGGGGCCGCCTTCGAGCTGGCCGGCAAGGAGTACCTCACCCAGGCCGGCCAGGCCCTGGTCATCGGCGACGTTCCGCCGGCCGCGTACAAGGTGAAGGTTCGCAAGGAGGGCTACCAGGACTGGCGGGGTGAGGTCAAGGTCAAGCCCGAGGCCACGGCCACCCTGACCATCGTTCTGGAGCCGGTCCGCCCGGCCGACGGCCAGGTCAAGGTGCTGAGCAACCTGGACGGGGCCGAGTTCGAGCTGGCCGGCCAGCGTCACCAGACCAAGGCCCAGGGGCCGCTGACCATCGACAAGGTGCCGCCCGGCCGCCACGCCATCCTGGCCCGCAAGGACGGCCATCAGGACTGGCGGGGGGAGGTCGAGGTCAAGCCCGGGGCCGAGACCGCCCTGAGGATAGACATGCAGCCCCTGGCCCCGCCCACCGGCCGCGTCCGGGTGACCAGCAACGTGGACGGGGCCGAGTTCGAGCTGGCCGGGACCAGGTTCACCACCAAGGCCCGCAAGGCCATCGTCATCGGGGAGGTGCCGGCGGCCGAGCACGAGGTCATCGCCCGCAAGGAGGGCTACCAGGACTGGCGGGGCTCGGTGGCGGTCAAGCCCCAGGGCACGGCCCGCTTGCGCATCGAGATGAAAGCGGTCGAGGCGGCCACCGGGTCGGTGCGGGTCTCGAGCAACGTGGACGGGGTCGACTTCGTGCTGGCCGGCCGGAATTACAGCACCGGGGCCAAGAGAAGCCTCGTCGTCGAAGACCTGGCCCCGGCCGAATACGAGGTCATCGCCCGCAAGGAGGGCTTCCAGGACTGGCGTGGCTCGGTGGTGATCAAGACCAAGGCCCCGGCCGGCCTGAGCATCGAGATGAAGCCCCTTGAGCCGGCCAGCGGCCGGGTCAAGGTGGTCAGCAAACTCGACGGGGTCGAGTTCGAGCTGGCCGGCCAGCGCCACCGGACCGGTTCATCCGGGGACCTGATCCTGGACAAGGTTCCGGTGGGCCGCCACGCCGTGAAGGCGCGCAAGGATGGTTACGAGGACTGGCAAGGTCAGGTCTCGGTGGCGGCCGGCCGGACCGCCCTGGTCCAGGTGGAACTCAAGGAGAAGAAAGCCCCGGCCGGACAGGTGGTCGTGACCAGCAACATCGACGGCGTCGAGGTCAGCCTGGCCGGCCAGGCGGCCAAGCTCAGGGCCGGGGACGAGCACCGCTTCACCGCCGTGCCGGCCGGCGAGTACGAAATCAGGGCCTCCAAGAGCGGCTACCAGGACTGGTCTGGGAAGGTCACGGTCCAGGAGGATCGGGCGGCCAGGATCAGCATCGAGATGAAGCCCGCCAAGGAGTCCGTGGCTCGCCCGGAGCCCCAACGCCCCAGCTCCCGTGGAGCCGACGGCCGCTGAGGGGCGGTCGCGGCCTCTGGTCTTGGCCCGGTCCGGGCCGGCCTCATCGATCCGCCCCGGGGAATGTTCTCCCCGCCAGCCGCGCCGGAGCGGCCCGGCCTGATTCGGGTCAATAGGGGCTTGCCCGGAACGGATCGTTTATGATATGATTAAACTGATTCATTAATGATGAAGAGGGGATCGACATGACCGAGCGAGGCGGCAGGAGGAGGCTGTTCATCTATTCCACCTTGGCTCTGGTCTTTTTGGCCGCGGGGGTTCTTGGTCTTCTCGGCCGGGCCGTCTCGGTCCCGGCCCAGGGCGGCCCGGTCGAGGCCCTGGAGCCGGCGCCGGCGCCTGAGAAGGCCGTCACCAGCTACGGCCACGTCCGCCTGACCAGCGGCCAGTCGGTCCAGTTCAGGATGGACGAGCGGGAGTGGCGCTACTACTACATCTATGTCCCGGCCGGCCAGGTCGAGCTCAGGATCAGCCTGACCAACCTGTCCGAGCCCGACAAGGTGGCCATGTGGACCCGCTACGGATACTGGCCGACCAACACCGCTTACAACTGCCGCAGCAACAGTACCTGCGTCATTACCAACCCGACGGCCGGGTACTGGTACATCACCCTGGCCACCGAGCAGGTCGGCTACGGCTGCAGCGGGACCCTGACCGCGACCTACCGGTCCTCCGCTGGCAGCGGCAGTGAATCGGGTGGCAGCTCCTGGACGGGCGGGGCCTGCTCAGCCGTGGGCGACGCGGGCGGGAGCCGCGCCTCGGCCATGAACGTGACCTACGGCCGCTGCTACAACGCCTCCATAGGCTTCAGCGGCGACAACGACTACTACCGCTTCTCCTTCAACGGCGGCGCCTTCAACGCCTACACCACGGGCGGGACCGACACTTACGGCTATCTCTACAACTACTCCGGCGGGCTCATCATCTCCAACGACGACAGCGGCTCGAACTACAACTTCCACATTACCCGGACCCTCAACCGGGGCACCTACTACCTCAGGGTCAGGAACTACTCTGCCACCGGAACGGGCGCCTACGCTCTTTACCTGGGCGGCACCGGCTACGGGACGAGCAGCGGCGGAGCGGCCGGAACCGCCTGCGCCTCGGCCACGCCGATCGTCATCGGCCGGGTCTATTACGCCTACATCAGTCCGGCCGGGGACAACGACTATGTCCGGCTCAACCCGGCCCGATCCGGGACTTTGACCGTCTACACCACCGGCTCGACGGACACTTACGGCTACCTGTTGAACTCGGCCTGCCAGACCCTGACTTATAACGACGACATCAGCTACCCCAGCAACCTGAACTTCCGGATCTCCCGGCGCGTTACCGCCGGGACCTATTACGTGAGAATCAGGGGTTACGGTTCCACAACCGGTCTTTACTACATCCACACCTCGCTGCAGTAACGGGGCCGAGGGAGCCGCGGTCGTCGTCGGGGTAGTTGTCGTCGGTCGGTGAGTCTGGGGCGGGTTTTGGCCGGCCGGCGGGGGGCTAGTCGGCGGTCAACCGCTCGATGTTCTGGCGGGCGAAGTCCAGGCCGGGGTCAAACTCCAGGGCCATCCGGTAGAGCCGGACCGCCTCCTCCCGGCGGCCCAGCTCGCGCCAGCAGGAGCCCATATTGGCGTAGTCGATGCCCGAGCCCGGGTTGATCTCGATAGCCTGGGCAAAGGCCTCCGCCGCCTCCTCGAAGCGTTTCAGTTGAAAGAGGCAGACCCCCCTGAAGTGGCGGGCCTCCCAGTCCTGGGGGGCCAGCTCCGCGGCCGCGGCCAGGGGCTCGAGAGCTTCCTCAAAGCGGCCCAGGTCCTTGAGGCAGACGCCCTGGTGGATCAGGACCGAGGGCCGGTCCAGGGGCTGGGGGTCCAACTCCAGGGCCCGCCGGAAATGGGCCAGGGCCTCCTCGGGCCGGCCGGCCAGCTCCAGGGCCAGTCCCCGGAAGAACTGGATCGAGTAGTCCTGGGGCCTGATCCGGGCCAGGAGCTCCAGGGCGGCCCGGCTGCCCGCCTCCTCGGGGCGGCGGCTGGCCAGCTTGGCGGCCTGGAAGAGGACCGAGGAGCCCCGGGTCCGGGCTCGGAAGTGGGCCCCGGGGACGATGACGTAGACGGCCGGAACGTCCAGGTCGGGATGGGTGACGTTGACGGCGTAGACCTGGAGCCCGATCCGGCCCAGGGCGGCCGCCTGGGCCTCGATCTCGGCCTTGAGGTTGTCCCTGGCCAGGTTGGGCAGGCCGGCCAGGGGCCTCAGCTCTTCGCTCCGGAGGATGTAGTCCGCCTCCTCCAGGGAGGAGAACTTGGGCAGGGTCGGCCGGTAAGTCGTGGGCAGCCTGAAGTCGCAGGCCATCTGCTGGACCTCGGTCAGGGCCCGGATGACCGACTTCTCCGGGTCGGTGGTCGTGCCGGCCTGGAAGACGATCTCGCTCACCCCCAGGCTGGCCGGGTCCCAGGCCAGGGCGGCCACGGTGGGGATGCCGGTGTCCAGGGAGAAGTCCTTGAGCCGGACCTGGATGCCCTCGCGCTCGAAGGCGGCCAGGGCCTCCCGGGCCAGGCCGGCCGGGATGGAGTCCGGCTCGATGGTCGGGGTGCTGAGCTGTCCGGCCTCGATAACCGAGGCGGCGTGGCGCTCGACGACCTCGGCCAGGCCCTGGTTGATGGCCTCCTCCAGGCAATTGCCCGCGGCCGGACCGTTGTACTCGTTGATCAGGTAGAACCAGTCCAGGGGGATCAGCTCGTCCCGGTCCTGGGAGAGGTTGCGGGCCCAGACCCAGTCCAGGGGCAGCCGGTTCAGGACCTCCAGGCCCTGGGAACGGTCCGTGGACTCGTCGTGGAGGGAGAGGAAGAGCAGCCCGGGATCGAGGGCCTGCCCGGCCACCTGGGCGTAGCTGGCCCTCAGGGCCGGCGGAGCGGACAGGTAGCTGAAGAAGCTGTAGCGCTCGACCAGCTCCATCAGGGCGCTGGTCTCGGACTGGGCCGGGGAGAGGCCCTTGCCCATCTGCTTGGGCGTCCCGGTCACGGCCACCGCCTCCGGGGTCAACAGGCTGATGTAGACCGGAATGCCCAGGCGCCCGGTGTCGATGCGCATGGTCTTGTGCAGGATCTTGATGTCGAGACCGGCCAGCTTCCGCTTGATCCAGGCCAGGGTCTGGCCGGGCGGGACCAGCTTGTCCTGCTCGCCGGCAAAGCCCTTGGGGCGGTCCCTGAGCGCGATGCCAGAGGACAAGGCAGATCTCTCCATTCAGCGGAGGGCGCAAAAAACCGCCCGGCCGGCCAAAGGCCGGACGGACGGCGAAATCAACAAAGGCTTAAACGCAACCGGTCGGCTTGGCCAGCCCGGCCATCTTGCAAGCGCCCTTGCCCGGTCCGGACGGGAACAGCTCGTAGATCTGCTTGAGTTTGAAGCCGGTGACCTTGGACAGGATTCTGACCATGGGGGCGATGCCGTTCTTCTTGTAGTAGTCCTGGAGCATGTTGAGCACCTTCCAGTGGTCATCGGTCAGCTCGGCGATGCCTTCGGACTCCTTGACGTAGTCGACCCACTCGGGGCTCCACATATCAAAACTCTGCAGGAATCCGTCCTCGTCCACCTCAAAACTCTTGCCCTTGTAGTCCACGACAGGCATGCTCTCTTGACCTCCTTGGTTTTTAGGGTCTCGACCCCTAAGACGCTTTAAGGTCTTATGTTCTTGGAAAGCTAGGCACATCTTAATACCCGGCCAAACCGGGCTTGTCAAGGAAAAAGGCTTAACTTCTCTGGGGCTGGCTCGGCCTTGACTGGACCGGAGATCCGGGGCTACTATCGCTCAGATGGATCGGCGCTGGCAGCTCAGACCGCAGGATCCCGCCCTGGCCAGCAGCCTGGCCCAGGAGCTGGGGCTCCATCCGGCTCTCTGCCAGACCCTGATCAACCGCCGGCTGGACACGCCCCAGGCGGCCCGCCGTTTCCTCAGGCCCAGCCTGAAGCACCTGGCCAACCCCTTTCTGCTGCCCGACCTGGAGACGGCGGCCGATTGCCTGGCCGAGGCGGTCCTGAGCGGCCGGCGGATCGGCGTCTACGGCGACTACGACGCCGACGGCGTCACGGCCGCGGCTATATTTCTGCACTTCTTTAGAAAGCTGGGCCTGGAGGCCTCCTTCTACCTGCCCGACCGCCTCAGCCAGGGCTACGGCCTCCACCCCGAGGGGCTGGATCAGTTGGCCGGGCAGGGGGTCGAGGTCGTGGTCACGGCCGACTGCGGCTCGACCGACCTCGAGGCGGCCGCCCACGCCCAACGATTGGGCCTCCGGCTCATCCTGACCGACCACCACCCGCCCGGCCCGGACCAGCCTCCGGCCCTGGCCTTCGTCAACACCCAGCGGCCGGACACGCCCGAGCAGTTCGGCTGTCTGGCCGGGGTCGGGGTCATCTTCTTCCTGCTGGCCGGGCTGAGGATCAAGCTCCGGGAAAAGGGCTTCTTCCAGGACCGGACCGAGCCCAGGCTGAGCCGTCTCCTCGACCTGGTCGCCCTGGGCACCCTGGCCGACGTGGCCCCGGTCACGGGCCAGAACCGCATCCTGCTCACGGCCGGCCTGGCCGTGATGGCCCAGGCCAGACGCCCCGGCCTGGCCGCCCTGGCCCGTCTCAACGATCCGGTCGGCCCGATCGGCCCCCGCGAAGCCGTCTTCGACCTGGCCCCGCGCCTGAACGCGCCCGGCCGCCTGGGCCAGGCCGGCCTGGCTCTCCGGCTCCTGACCGAGATCGACGGTCAGGCCGCCCAGGACCTGGCCCGGCGGCTGGACCGCCTCAACACCCAGCGCAAGAGCATTGAGCAGAAGATCATGGCCGCGGCCGTGACTCAGCTCGAGGCCCGGGGCGACCCCCGCGACAGCCTGGCCGTGGTCGCGGCCGGCGAGGGCTGGCACCCGGGCGTGCTGGGCATCGTCGCCGCCCGGCTCTGCCAGCGCTATCATCGGCCGGCCATCGTCCTGAGCATCGACGGGGACACGGCCGCCGGTTCGGGCCGCTCCATCGAGCCTTTCCACCTCCTCCAGGGCCTGACCAATCTGGCGCCGCTGCTCCTGCGCTACGGCGGCCACCGCCAGGCGGCCGGGCTGGCCCTCAAGACCTCGGACCTGCCGGCCTTCGGGCTGGCCCTGGAGCGGGAGGTCGGCCGGAGCCTGAGCCAATCGGACCTGATCCCCACGGTGACGCTCGACTCGCTCCTCAGCCTCGACGATCTGGACGACGGCCTCCTGGGCGGCCTGGCCCTGATGGGTCCCTTTGGCCCGGGCCATAAGGAGCCCATCTTCGGCGCCGAGGACGTGGGGATCGTCTCGGCCCGGGCGGTCGGCCAGCATCGGGCTCACCTGTCCCTCAAGCTCCGCCAGGGCCGGCTGACCTGGCCGGCCATCGCCTTCGGTCAGGGCCACCTCCTCGACCGGCTGCCGGTCTCGGCCCGGATCGCCTTCCTGCCCAGCCAGGAGTACTTCCGCGGCCGCCGGGAGACGAGGCTCCACGTCCAGGCCATTCAGCCCAACTAGGCGGTAGCTGTCGAGGGTACTCTCCGGGCCGGCTTCAGTCCTTCTCGTCCAGGACGACCCTGATGATCTCGGCTATCTCCCGGGCGACCAGGGGCTTCATGACCAGCCGCCTGACGCCCAGGGCCTTGGCCTTCTCGGGCGAGATCTGGGCGCTGAAGCCGGTGCAGAGGATGATGGGGATGTCCGGCCGGATCTTCAGGATCTCGCCGGACAGATCGGCGCCGGTCAGACCGGGCATGGTCTGGTCGGTGACGACCAGGTCGAAGTCTCCGGGCGCGGCTCGAAACAACTCCAGGGCCTCCTGACTGTTGGTCTTGCGGGTGACCTGGTAGCCCAGGAGCTCCAGGACCTGGCGGCCGACATCGACCAGGGCTTCCTCGTCGTCGACAAAGAGGATGCTCTCCGTGCCCGTGGGCAGCGGCCTGGTGTCCTGACTCTGCTGCTCCCCGGCTTCCCCGGCCATCAGGGGCAGGTAGACGCTGAAGATGGAGCCCTGGTCCGGCTGGCTGGAGGCGGTGATGGCTCCGCCGTGGCTCTTGACGATGCCGTGGACCACGCTCAGGCCCATACCGGTGCCCATGCCCTCCTGCTTGGTGGTGAAGAAGGGCTCGAAGATGCGCTCCAGGGTGGCCGCGTCCATGCCCTGGCCGGTGTCGGTGACGGTGAGCTTCAGATAGAGCCCCGGCTTGAGCTCGACGAGCTGCTCGGCCGAGTCCCGGTCGAGCTCCAGCGTGGCCAGACTCACCTCCAGCACCCCGCCCCTGTCGCGCATGGAGTCGGCCGCGTTGGAACAGAGGTTCATCAGGAGCTGGTGGATCTGGGTCGGATCGGCCATGACGCTGCCGCTCTCCGGGGCCAGGTTCTGCCTGATCTCGATGGTCGTGGGCAGGGTGGCTCTCAGGAGCTTGATGGTCTCGCCGATGACCGGAGCGATCTTGATGGGCCGACGTTCCTGCTCGCTGCTCCGGCTGAACTTGAGTATCTGTTGAACCAGATGCTTGGCCCGCTGGCCGGCCTTGAGGACCTGCTCCAGGTTGTGCCGGCGCTTCTCTCCCTCGGGCATGCCGATCAGCGACAGCTCGGTGTAGCCCATCATCGCCCCCAGGATGTTGTTGAAGTCGTGGGCGATGCCGCCGGCCAGGGTGCCCAGGGATTCCATCTTCCGGGCCTGGCGGAGCTGCTCTTCCATCTGATTCCTCTCCGACTCGGCTCGCTTGAGGTCGGTAATGTCCAGCAGGAAATTGAGGGTCGCCGGCCGGCCCCGCCACTCGATCTGGGCCTCGGTGACTTGGAGCCAGCCCGTCTTATTGTCCTGACCGGCGGTTCGGATGGAATAGATCCCCGGGGCGTCCTGTCCGGCCAGCCGGTTGTTGTGCTGCTCCAGAGCCATGGCCCGGTCGTCGTCGTGGAAAAAATCGACGAACGGCCGGGAGAGGATTGACTCCTTGGATCGGTGCAGGATCGAGGCCAGCCTGTCGTTGCAGAAGACCACGATCCCGTCCTGGATTATGGCCATGCCCTCGTAGGCGTTCTCCACGACCGAGCGATACTTCTCCTCGCTCTCCCGGAGAGCCTGCTCGGTCTGCCTCCTCTCGGTGATCTCCAGTTCCAGCTCCCTGTTGGCCTGAACCAGGCTGGAGGTCCGCTCCTTGACGATGGCTTCCAGTTCCTGGTTGGCCGACTCGACCTTTTCTCTTTCGGTGTCCAGGAGCCGATTGAGAAAGAAGCCTTTCCGCGAGTAATACTCCATCGAGTATGAGGCGAACATGCACATCAGGTTGGCGCCGATCAGATCCAGACTGCTGTTGGTGATTATGGACAGGGGCAGGCCGCTGAACCCGAGCGCGGCGATCTCGTAGAACAACACCGAAAGCCAGCCGGCCAGAACCGCCCAGATGAAGCGCAGCCTGACGCAGGTGTAGCCCCAGATCAGGGCCAGGACCAGAGCGGCGTGGTAGAAATAGTTGGCCGGGGGAGGGGCCAGGGCGATTATGGCCGCCAGGCCGGAGACGCCCAGGGCCATCATGACGATCAGGCAGGCCTGCCAGTATTGTTTGAAGACGCGGGGGAAATAGGAGAAGACGGCCAGCCCCAGGAGGGCGGGTATGACAATCGCCGCTCTGATGATCAGGACCGTGGAGGACAGGCCGACGATCAGGCGTGAATCAGAATAGGTGAAAAAACCGTAAACTATTACTCCGAGTATCAGACAGGCCCTGACCTGCTGAATCGATTTATTGAAATAATCATCCAGAAAGTCTTTCTCGAGATGCGCGTGAGTCCCCTGGAACGACAGGGTGAGGCGATTCACTTCCATTAGGAGATCTCCCACAATCTGGCTGGGCAGACTGCGATAACAAGCCCGGCCCATCAGCTAGTCGGTTTCGGCAATGGCTTGGCGATCGCTGGCGGACTTGGTTCCAGGAGCGCCTGATCTTCGAACGCCATTTTGTTCCTGTCGCGAATTCAGAATCAACCTGGGCCATAATAAAGATATCAAAGAGCGCTCAAGAAAACAATGGGTCCTATCGCCTTCTTTGCATTGTCGGCTACCGAAACCTCGAAACCTCGTGGCCCCCTTTTTCGGTTATTACAACGTGGTAAAGCAGACTTCCGTCCAGCCCTTGCTTAGCCAAATCATCATCAGATAGCCTTTCTCATTCAGTGAGTCCCAGGGGCACGCTTGTTGCGGGGAAAGGGTCAAGCCAGTCGGCTCAAGCGCCCCAGCCAGCGAGGGAGACCATGAAGACGGACAGCGGTTTCGTTGAGCGGCTGCGACAGCAGATCGCCAACCGGCAGAAGACCGACCCGGCCAAGATCTCCGTGGCCCAGGCGGCCAAGGATCTCAGGGTCCCTGAGACGACGCTGCGCTCGACCCTGGAGGGCCGCTTCCCCAGGCATCCCGACTACTGGCGCAAGTTGAGGGCCTACTGCCGCTCCAACCTGGACTGGCTGATCTGCGGACTCGGCCCCCCGCCCGACCAGCCCGAGGGCGGCCGGCCCCGGGAGCGGATCCTGGTCGTGGAGCAGGACCTGGACCGGGTCAATCTCATCCGCATGGCCCTCAAGGGGTTCAACCTCGAGATCGCCCGGAGGCCGGAGGAAGCGGCCCTGCTGATCGCCCACAACCTCTACGACCTCATCCTGGCCGGGGCCGAGACCTGCTGGAGCGAGGAGGAGCTGAGTCTGCTGAGACGCCAGCGGGCCCGGCCCAGGCTGGTCCTGCTGGCCGGGGACGTCCCCGCCTCGGAGCATCCTTTCGGCCGCCTGGCCGACGAGACCATCGGCGAGCCCTTGGAGGCGGCTCGGATAGTCGCCCTGGTCAGGGAGCAGCTGGCCCTCCTGGAGGCCATGCCCCTGGGACCGGCCGTGGGGGCCGAGCAGAGTTGCTTCCCTTTGGTGAGAGGCTAGACCGCCGGGGCTGATCTTGGGGCTGCCCCAGGGGCGGCCACTGGAGCCGGAAGGCGAAGCCGGCTTTTCATCCGGCCGCTCAAAGTCAGACAGGATTCTCTGGCGGAAGGATCAGGCTCGAGCCGGCTGGTCCAGGACCTCCCGGATGACCGCGGCCACCTGGCGAGCCACTATCGGTTTCATCACAAAGCGCCTGATCCCGATGGCCCGGGCCTTCTCGGCCGAAATTTTTTCGCTGAACCCGGTGCAGAGAATGATGGGCAGGTCCGGCCTGATCTCGAGCATTTCCCTGGCCATCTCCGCCCCGGTCATCTGGGGCATGGTCTGGTCGGTGATGACCAGGTCGAAGCTGTCCGGCCGGGCCTTGAAGAGGTTAAGAGCCTCCAGGCTCGAGGTTCTGGAGGTCACCAGGTAGCCCAGCCGCTCCAGGACCTGCCGGCCGATGTCGGCCAGGGCCGACTCGTCGTCCACGAAGAGAACGCGCTCCCGGCCCATGGGCAGGGGATCGTCTGACTTGACCTCGACGACGGTGACCTGCTTCTCCCGCAGGGGCAGGTAAATTTCAAAGTACGAACCCAGGCCCGGCTGGCTGGTGACCTTGATCGCCCCGCCGTGCCCCTTGACGATCCCGTGAGCCACGGCCAGGCCCATGCCCGTTCCCATCCCGGGCTCCTTGGTGGTGAAGAAGGGCTCGAAGATCCGGGCCATGGTCTTCTGGTCCATGCCTGTACCCGTGTCACTGACACTCAGCCGCTGATGGGGCCCCGGTGAGAGGTCGACGAACCGGCCCGCCGCGTCTTCATCCAGCTCCACCCTCTCCAGCCTGACCTCCAGGGTGCCCCCCTTCTCGGCCATGGCCTGGGCGGCGTTCATGGCCAGGTTCATCAGCAGTTGATGGATCTCGGTCACATCAGCCAGGATCACGTCGTTCCCGTCTTCGAGGCTTTCTTTTATCTCGATGGTCGTCGGCAGGGAGGCCCTCAGAAACCTCAGCGCCTCCTTGACGATCGGTCCGATCCGGACCGGCTTTCTCTCGGGTTTGGACTGCCGGGAAAAGCTGAGGATCTGCTCGATCAGTTTTTTGGCCCTGAGGCTGGCCCTGTAGACCTGGTCCAGGTCGGCCTTGCCCGCGTGATCCTCGGGCAGGTCGGCCGCGGCCAGCTCGGTGTAACCGATTATGGCCGCTAAGATGTTGTTGAAGTCGTGAGCGATGCCCCCGGCCAGGGTGCCGATGGCCTCCATCTTCTGGGCCTGGCGGAGCTGCTCTTCCAGACCTTTCCTGTCGGAGATGTCCACGATCACGGATCGGCTGGCCAGGATTCTGCCCTGCTCGTCCTTGATCGGTTCGACGTAGGCGCTCACCCAGAGGGGGGAGCCGTCCCTTCTCTTCATCAGCAGCTCTGCGCCCTGAGCCGACTCCCCGGCCTGGAGGCGTTGAAACACCTCCCGCGCCTTGGCCAGACCGTCCGGTTCGGCGGCGTAGAGGTCGAGGACCTTCAGGCCCAGGAGAGTTTGGCGGTCATATCTGGTCAGGTTCTCGGCCGCCCGGTTGACGTCCAGAATGGATCCGTCCGCGGGACTGACCGAAAAGTAGGCGTAGGGCGCGTTTTCGAAGAGATCCCGGTAGCGCTTCTCGCTTTCCTGGAGCGCCTTCTCGGCCTTTTTGCGGGCGGTGATGTCGGTCACGCCGGCCAGAGAGCCGTCGTAATCGCCCTGTTCGTCGAACAACGGGGTGACCTGAATCAGAACGGACACCCTGGAGCCGTCCTTGCGTCGCAAGACCGTTTCGTGTTCTTCACTAATGCCCCGCCGGCGGAGTACCTGCTTTTCCCTGGCGATGGGCAGCCTCTCCGGATCAAGAAAGTCGTAGAAAACCCGGCCGATCATTTCTTCAACCGCGTAACCGAGCATCTCGGCCAAGCGCGGATTGACAAAGGTGATGACGGCCTCCCTGTCGGTCTTCCAGATGCCTTCCTGAAGCGCCTCGACCAGTTCCCGGTATTTGCGCTCGCTCCGGCGCAGCTCCTCTTCGGCTTTCTTGGGTTCGGTCACGTCACGCATGACGCCCCGGAAGCCGACCGGCTTGCCCGACCGATCACGAACCAGGGAGACGGACGTGCCGAAGACCTTTTTCTCTCCCGTTTTGGTAATAACCTCGTAGTCTATCAGGTTCCTGGGCAGTCCCGTTTTGTAGACCTGTTTGAAGACCTTATAAACACGCCCGGCTTCCTGCGGTGTGGCCAGCTCCCGGTTGTTCTTGCCCAGAAGTTCCTCGGCGGAGTAGCCGGACATCCGGCAAAGAGCCTCGTTGAAAAAGGTCATGTTGCCGGCCAGGTCAACCTCGTAGTAGCCCTCCTCCATGTTTTCCAGAATGGTCCGGTGCTTCTCCTCGCTCTCCCGGAGAGCTTCCTCGGCCCGCTTGCGGGCGGTGATGTCCTCGATCTGGGAAAGACTGTAGATCGGCTGTCCGGCGGCGTCTCTGATTACCTGGGCCGACAGGCGGCCCCAGACGACCTGGCCGTCCTTTCTGATGAAGCGCTTGTCCAACTGATAACCGGTGATCTTGCCCCTGCCCAGGCGTTGAAACTTTTGTTCGCTGGTCTCCCGGTCCTCGGGATGGGTCAGATCAAGGTAGTTCATCCCGGCCAGTTCCAGAGACGAATAGCCGGAAAACCTTTCAAACTGCCTGTTGACCCGCTCGTAGCCTCCTTCCAGGTCGACGATGGCCGTGCCCAGGGGCGACTGGTCAAAGATCAGCCTGGACCTCTCCTCGCTCTCTTGGAGAGCCTCTTCGGCCCGCTTGCGTTCGGTGATGTCCCGCAGGATGGTCTGAATCATGGTCTGGCCGCCGAGATCGTAGGGCGTGGCGTTGGACTCGACCTCGATCATCTGGCCGTCCAGAGTGATGCAGCGGTGCTGCCTGGCGGGAGCGGTCCAGCCCTCCTCAAGGATCTTGTGCCGGCGCTTCAGTGATTCGGCCCGATCATCCGGATGGACCAGGTCGAGATAGGACCGTCCGATCAGCTCCTCCGGTTCGGAGGCGCCGAAGAGCCTCGCCGCGGCCGGATTGGCGAACTCGATCCGGCCCTCCAGGGTGGCCAGTATGGCCACCGGGGCGATCTCGATCAGGCGGCGATGCTGCTTCTCGGATCTGGCCAGGGCTTCTTCGACCGGCCCGCGCCGGGCTTCCAGATTCTCAAGCTCGGCTAATCGTTGGCGTAAACTGGTAACCTCGGCTAGGAGCTGGGCCTCTTTGGGTGATCTACCGGCCATGGCGACCCCCAGAGGTTCTTCAACCCATTACAATATTAATTATACACATTGTTAGGGGCTGGACAAGATTTTATCTCTCACGTGATGAGCCGGTGGATTCCCTCCGGCCGGACCGGGAGCGCGGAGAGAAGGGCGGTCAGGTCCCGTCTCTATCGCCGTTTCAGGACGGCCAGGGGGACTATCGAGGTGCCCCGCTCCTGGGCCAGGCGGAGGTATGTCTCCCGGCCGTTGGCCGGCAGGTCGGGCCGTTCCGCTTCAGCCTTCTGGACCAGTCTCATGGCCTCGGCCGGACAGGTGGTCACGCACAGGCCGCAGCCGATGCAGCGCTCCAGGTCAACCTGGGCCAGGCCGTCTTCGTTGATGGCCAAGGCCTCCATCTGGCACCGCTCCAGGCAGGTCTCGCAACCGGTGCAGGCCTCGGGATCGACCTGGGCGTAGTAGGAGGAGACGACCATCTCGATGGGGCGGGGGTGCTTCTTCAGGGCCCTGAGGATACCGCAGCAATCGCCGCAGCAGTTGCACATCCCGCCCGGGTTGACGGCGTTGAAGGGCTGGGTGACCAGGCCGGCTTCCTGGCACTGGTCCAGGATCCTGAGCGCCTCTTCCTGGTTGATCAGCCGGCCCATGTTCTGCTCGACGTAGTAGTCGGCGTGAGAGCCGAACATGAAACAGGCCTCCAGGGGCTTGTCGCAGCCGGCCTCGAGCAGGCCCTGGGAGATCCGGCAGATGCAGCGGGCCACGGCGATGCGGTCCTTGCTCTTGATTATCCGCCGGGCGTCGTCGTATGAGGCCACGGGCCAGGCCACGTCGATGGATTTGTTGACCGGGATGGTCCGCATGAGCGTTTTCTGGCCGGCCATCCGCTCGCCCCAGGCCTCCTGGAAGTAGTCCTCGGTCAGCCGGGCCAGCTCCCGATCCATCTTCTCGACCTGGAACTCGAAGAGGCCGACCACGTAGGGCACCGCGGCGTAACTGGCCTCCTCGCCCTTGCGCCGGCGGAAGACCAGGCCCTTGCCGGCCATGGTCTCCAGCCGGTCCGCCGCGGCCTCGGGGTCTAGGCCGATCCTCTGGGCCACTGACTCGGCTGTCTCCAGCATCAAACTCAGCGACAGGAAGAGCTCGGCCTCCTCCTCGGTAAAAAGCTTTTCCAGGAGGCTGATCTCCACCCCGCTTGGGGTGGCCGGATAGCCGACCGAATACTGGTCCAACTGCTCCCTGAGTCGATGGTAGACCTCTGCGGCCATGAATCTCCCCCTCCCCGGATGGAGCCCGGAGGCCCGGCGTCAGGTTTCAAGCGTAGCCCACCCCCGGCCGCGGCGTCAACTTGGTCCCGGGCCGGCTCTCCGGCCGGTTCAGCCGAGCTGGCCCAGGTCGATCTCCCCCCTGTCCAGCAGTTCCTTGTAGAAAGCCAGGCTCTCGGACACGGCCGCTTCCAGGGGCGTGTGCGGCACCTGTCCCAGGAGCTTCCTGACCAGCGAGTCGTCCAGGTCCAGAGGAAAGGGCAGGGGGCTGTTTTTCTCGAAGGTTATCTTGGTCTTGGGGGGAGACATCTTCAGAAGCAGGCTGACGAAGTCGGCCACATCCAGGACGTCGTTCCTCAGGTTGCAGGCCAGGGCGCCATGCTGATCGGACCGGGCCGCGGCGATGAAGATCCGGGCCGCGTCGTCGTTGTACTGGAGGCTGATCCGGCCGCTGAACTTGATGTGGAAGGGCCGCCTGGCCGCGGCGGCCAGGATGGCCTTGCTGGCGTCCGAGGAGAGGCCCTGGTCCCGGCCGACGCCGTAGGAGATAGTCGGCCGGATGCCGACGCTGGGCACCTGCCAGTCCCGCCAGTAGACCCGGGCGGCCATCTCGTCGGCCATCTTGTAGACGCCGTACAGGGTTTCGGGTCCCAAGGGCGCGCTGTCCGGAACCGGCTTGACGGGATACAGTTCGTCCGGACCGAACACGGCCACCGAACTGGCGTAGGACAGGCCCTTGACTTGCTCCGGGAATCGCCGGGCCGCCTCCAGGATGTTGATCGAACCCTGGACGTTGATCCGGGCGCCCCGGGAAGGATCGGCCTTGCAGAAGGGGATCTGCAGGCCGGCCAGGTGGATGATCCGGGTGATCCCCTGGCGCTCCACCAGCTCCAGCAGGGGCTCCAGCTCCCCGATGTCCAGGCGGACGAACTCGATCCGGTCGAATTCCTCGTCCGTGAGCAGGTACCTGGGCCGGTGGAAGTCGCCGCTGACGTGGCCGGCCACGACGCGGACGCCCTCCCTGACCAGGTTGCGCAGGACCCAGGCCCCGATGCAGCCCGTGGAGCCGGTGACTAGAAAGGTTTCTTCAGGCATTGTTTACCCCCGAGGCATTTATCGCTGATGTCGTGATCGCCTTGACTTGCCGGCCAGGCCGGGATTCATCAAGCCGAGCATAGGCCAGGGAGGAGGTCCGGTCAACAGGGGAGGCCGACTTCAGGGGCCGATCCTTGACGCCGTCATTAGCCCTCAACTACAGTCAAGCCATCCGGAGTTCAGGCAAGGATCCTGGATGAGACGGGGAGTGCCCAAACAGAGCGCCGGGATACTGATGTACCGCTTTCGGGGAGGCCTGCTCGAGGTCTTTCTGGTCCACCCGGGCGGCCCGCTCTGGACAAAACGGGACCAGGGGGCCTGGTCCATACCCAAGGGCGAGTTCTCCGAGCCGGAGGAGCCGTTGGAGGCGGCCAGGCGTGAATTCGAGGAGGAGACGGGTATTCGCCTATCTGGTGAATTAACGCCCCTGGGCAGCGCCAGACAGCCGGGCGGTAAGATGATTCATATCTGGGCCAAGCAAGGCGACTGTGACGCCGCCTCAATTACAAGCAACACGTTTTCCATGGAATGGCCCCCCAAGTCTGGAAAGCAGCAGGAATTCCCCGAGATAGAAAGGGCCAGCTGGTTTCCGGTCGAGGCCGCCCTGAAGAAGGTGCACCAGGGCCAGGTGATAATTCTCGATCGGCTCCTGGCCCAGATAAGGGACAAATCTGTTACCGGAACCCCGGCGCCAGAGTGACCGGGCCGGGGGCCGGCTTTGAGGCCTCCGAGCTGCCCAGGGCGCCTATCAGCCCCTCTGTCTCTCGAACCACCTCTCATCGGCCAGGACCACCGAGGCCTGGGCCTGGCGGGCGGGCACCGACCAGTATTTATTGAGCAAACGATCCTTGTCCTCCGCAGGAACCAGCCGGAAACCCCGCTTCTGGTAAAACTCCACGGCCCAGGAAGCCCCGGCCCAGGTGCCCACCAGGACAGGGCGGCTGGTCCGCCCCAGGACAAAGGCCAGCAGCTCTCCCCCGATGCCCTGTCTCTGGTGTTCGGGCCGGACGTAGGCGTGCCTGATCAGGGTCACGTCCAGCACGTCCTGCCGGCCCATCACCCCGATCAGCCCGCCTTCTCCTTCCCAGCCCCAGAAGACGACCTTTTCCCGGATCTCGCCTTCCAATTCGGCCCGGGACATGTAGGGCCTTTTCCAACAATCCTCGGGAATGACGCCATGGTACTTTTCCGCACCAACGTTGATTACGGATAGGAGGGTCTCGAAATCCCGGTCCCGGCATTGACGGATCATGGCCCCACGCCTATAAGGGGAGAGAAGCGGTTCATCCCCAGAAATCATACAGAATCACCTGACGCCCCTCAAGGCGGGCCGGAGCGAGCCGGTGAAGTCATTGCGGAGGACCATCCCCAGCGAGCTGGTCTGGGTCAGCCTGGCTCCCTTGCTCTACGCGGGCATGAGCGCCTCGGCCAAACTGGCCGGGACCCACCTGACCGTCTGGCAGGTGGCCGCGGGCCGGTTCGGCCTCGGCCTGCTGGTGGTTCCGGTCATCATCAGGGCCCTGGGGCTGGGTCTCTGGGGGCGGCGGCGCTTTCTCCTGATCCTGCGGGGCCTGTGCGGGGCGACCTCGTTCATGCTCCTGGTCGCCTCCCTCCAGCGGATTCCCCTGTCCATGTCCATGGTCCTCTTCTATCTCTACCCGGCCTTCACGGCCATCCTGTCGCCCTGGCTGATCGGCGAACCGACCCCCCGCACGGCCTGGCCCTTTGTCGGCGGGGCCTTTCTGGGGACCAGCCTCATCCTCTGGCCGGGCGGAGCCTCCGGGGGGCTGGACCTGGGCCACGCCTTCGCGGTGGCGGCCTCGGTGCTGTGCGCGGTCACGCTCATCCTGGTCCGGCGTCTGGGCCGGGAGAACAACGTCTACACCCTGTTCTTCTACCTCTGCCTGACCGGGACCCTGGCCAGCCTGGGGCCGCTGCTGACCCAGGAGGCGCCGCTCCTGCCCAGCCAGGCGGCGGCCTGGGCCGGCGTGGCCGCGGTGGCCGTCTTCTCCATAGGCGCCCAGCTGTCCATCAACCAGGCCCTGATCAGGATCCCGGCGCCCAAGGTCAGCGTCATGATGACCGCCGAGGTGCCTCTGGTGGCCTGCTTCGGAGTGGTCTGGCTGGGCGAGCCGCTGGGCTGGCGCCTGCTGGCCGGGGCCCTGCTCATCTTTGCCAGCGGGATCGGCCTCAACCTGATCCCGGCCAGATCGACCTGAACCGGGACAGCTCTCTACTTTCGCCAGAACTCCGGCACCATCAGGATGATGACCGTGTAGACCTCCAGCCGGCCCAGGAGCATGCAGGCGCTCAGGATCCACTTGCCGGCCAGGGGGATGGCCGCGTAGTTGTCGGTCGGGCCGACCGCGCCCAGGCCGGGGCCGATGTTGCCGATGGTCGCGGCCACGGCGGCGAAGCTGGTGGTCAGGTCCAGGCCCAGAGCGCCCATGGCCAGGAAGCCGCTGACGAACAGGAGGAGGTAGAGGCCCAGGAAGCCCCAGACCGAGTTGAGGATCTCGTCGGGCACGGCCCGGCCGCCCAGCTTGACGGCGTAGACGCCCCGGGGATGGATGATCCGCTTCAGCTCCCGGTAGGCGTGCTTGGCCAGGAGGAGCAGCCTGAGGGCCTTGACCCCGCCGCCGGTCGAGCCGGCCGAGGCCCCCAGGAACATGCAGAAGAGCAGGATCCCCTGGGCCAGGGTCGGCCAGGCCTCGAAGTCGGCCGTGGCGTAGCCGGTGGTGGTGACGATGGAGACCACCTGGAAGAGGCCGTGGCGGAGGCAGAGCTCCAGAGATTCGAAGGTCTTGGAGAAGTAGAGCGAGCCGATGACCAGCAGGACGAAGAAGACCAGAATGGCCGTGAAGAAGCGCAGCTCCGGGTCCTTGAAGTAGGCCTGGGGCCGGCCCTTGAGGGCGTGGAAGTGGAGCGAGAAGTTGATGCCGGCCAGGAACATGAAGACGATGATGACGTACTGGTGGTAGGCCGGGTAGGCCCCGATGGAGGCGTTGCGGGTGGAGAAGCCGCCGGTGGCCATGGTGCCGAAGGTGTGGCAGGCCGACTCGAAGAGGTCCATGCCGCCGGCCCAGAGCAGGGCCACCTCGGCCGCGGAGATGAGGACGTAGACAAGCCAGAGGGTCCGGGCCGTCTCGGTGATGCGGGGCTGGAGGCGGTCGACCACCGGCGAGGGCACCTCGGCCTTGTACAGCTCCATGCCGCCCACGCCCAGGAAGGGCAGGATGGCCACCGAGAGGACGATGATGCCCATGCCGCCCAGCCAGTGGGTCAGCGAGCGCCAGAAGAGAATCCCCCGGGGCACGACCTCGATGTTGGTCAGGACCGAGGCCCCGGTGGTGGTGAAGCCGGACATGGCCTCGAAATAGGAGTCGGTCAGGCCGCCGAAGACGCCGCCCAGGAGGAAGGGCAGCCCGCCGAAGAGCCCGGCCGCCATCCAGCCCAGGGCGACCGCGGCCACGCCCTCGCGGTGGGAGAGGCTGATGGCCTCAGAGGGCTTGAAGACCAGGATCAGGAACAGGCCGGCGGCCAGGGTGGCCACGATGGACTTGAGCAGGGCTCCGGCCGAGCCGTCGGCGTAATAGAGGCCCACGCCCAGTGGAGCCAGCATCGTCGCCGCCAGGCTGACCAGCAGAACTCCGACCAGAAAGAGAGTGCTTGACAGACGCACCTGATGCTTCCCCGCCGGGCAGAACAGGACCGAGGTTACAACACCTGCCCGCCCAGGGCAAGTCGGCCCGGGCCGGCCGCTGTTTGGCTTGACGCGGCTGAGCCGCCCAGGTACACTTGAGCCCCCAGAGAGCTTTCAAATTACTGTCAGGCATTGATGAATCCGCTACTCTGGCTCTACCTGGTCGGGACCGCCCTGGCCGATGGGTTTCTGGCGGCTCCGTCCTGGCTTCTCATCCGCCTGGCCGGAGCCAGGAGGGAGGAGTACGCCCAGCGCCTGGGCCATTACCCCGACCGCCTGGCCGGACGGGGGCGAGTCTGGATCCAGGCCGTCTCCGTCGGCGAGGTCAGGCTGGCTCGGGGCCTCCTGGCCGGACTCAAGCGGGCCAGGCCGGAATTGGAGCTTATCCTGTCCACCAGCACCAGGGCCGGCTACAGGGAAGCCATCAAGGGCAACGGCCGGCTGGCCGAGGTGATCTACTTTCCCCTGGACAGCCCTCTCCCGGTCCGGCGGGCCCTCAAGAGCCTGAGGCCGGAACTGGTCATTCTCATCGAGACCGAGCTCTGGCCGACCTTCCTCTATCTGGCCTTCTGCCGGGGGGTCAAGGTCGGCCTGATCAACGGGCGCATCTCCGACCGGACCGCCCTGGCCTACCGCTACCTGGCCCCGGGCTTCCGGCCCCTGCTCAACCGGCTGGCCCTGGTCGGGGCGGCCGGGGCCAAGGACGCGGCCCGGCTCCTGCGCCTGGGCGCGCCGCCGGCCCGGCTGGTGGTCACGGGCAACGCCAAGGTGGACAGCCTGCTCGACCAGGCCGACCGGTCCGTGGCCGAGACCCTGGCCTGCCAGCTCGACCTCCAGGACCGGCCGGTCTTCGTGGCCGGCTCCATCCGCTCGGCCGAGATCGAGGCCCTCATCGAGGCCGGCCAGCAAATCCGGCGGGCCGTGCCCGAGGCGGTCCTGATCCTGGCCCCCCGCCACCTGAACCGGGTCGGCCGCCTGGCCAGGCGCCTGGATCGGGCCGGGATCGACTTCGACTACCGCTCCCGGCTGGAGCAGCAGCCGCGCCGGTCCCAGGTGGTCATCCTGGACACCATGGGCGAGCTGTTCCACCTCTACTGCTCGGCCTCGGTTGCCCTGGCCGGTGGCAGCCTCACCCCCCTGGGCGGCCAGAATCCCCTGGAGCCGGCCTTCTGGGGGGTGCCGGTCCTCTTCGGCCACCACATGGACGACTTCAACGAGGCGGCCCAGGCCCTCTTGGCCGCCGGCGGAGCCAGACAGGTCTCCGGGGCGGCCGGCCTGGCCGAGCAGGTCATCGAGCTATTAGGCCGCCCCGAGGACCGGGCCCGAATGGGCCAGGCGGCCAGCCTGACCTGCCGCCGGCTGGCCGGCTCGGTCGACCGGAGCATCGAACTGATCCTGAGCGCGTTGGACGGGAAAGGATGAGACAATGAAGGCCCTGCTGGCCCTGCAAGACGGCAGCCTCTTTGAAGGGCGCTCCTTCACCGGAGAAGGCGAGGCCGTGGCCGAGGTCTGCTTCAACACCTCCATGACCGGTTACCAGGAGGTCCTGACCGACCCCTCCTATCGCCTCCAGATGGTGGCCATGACCTATCCCCTCATCGGCATCTACGGCGTCAATGAGGAGGACATGCAGTCGGACAAGGTCCAGGTCGAGGCCTTCATCGTCAAGGAGTACCAGCCGGACTACTCCAACTGGCGGGCCCAGGGCTCGCTTAAGGACTTCCTCAAGAAGTACGACGTCCTGGGCGTGGAAGGCATCGACACCAGGCGGCTGACCCGCCTGCTCAGGATGCACGGGGCCATGAAGGGCGTCCTCTCCACCGACGTGGCCGACCCCCAGGCTCTGGTCAACAAGGCCCGGGACTGGGCCGGCCTGGTCGGCGTGGACGCCGTGGCCCAGGTCTGCTGCCAGGAGGCCTACCGCTTCGAGGCCGGCTGGCCCGGCCCGCCGGTCGATCCCGGACTGGGCCGGCGGGCCTGGCAGGGCGGGCGGCGCTTCCGGGTGGTCGCCTTTGACTACGGGATCAAGTACGCCATCCTCCGCTGCCTGGAGAGGATCGGGGCCGAGGTCATCGTCCTGCCGGCCGGGGCCGGGGTCGAGGCCGTGGACTCCCTCAGACCCGACGGCGTCTTCCTCTCCAACGGCCCGGGCGACCCCGAGCCTCTGGAGCACTGCATCCAGACGGTCCGCGGCCTGATCGGCCGCTACCCCATCTTCGGCATCTGCCTGGGCCAGCAGCTCCTGGGCCTGGCCCTGGGCGGGCGGACCTACAAGCTCAAGTTCGGCCACCGGGGGGCCAACCAGCCGGTCAAGAACCTGCTCTCCGGACGGGTGGAGATCACGGCCCAGAACCACGGCTTCTGCGTCGACCTGAAGACTCTCGACCCTGACGAGATCGAGGCCACCCACCTGAACCTCAACGACAACACCCTGGAGGGCTTCCGGCACAAGCGCCTGCCCCTCTACTGCGTCCAGTACCATCCCGAGAACTCGCCCGGACCCCACGACGCCTTCTATCTCTTCGACCAGTTCGCCGCAATGATGGACCGGGAGAGGAAGTGAAAGTCCTCAAGTGGGTCATCGGGCTGTTCTGCAGCCTGGTCATCATCGTCCTGGGCGGCGGCTATCTCTGGCTCCGATCGAGCCTGCCCGCCTACGAGGGCCGGCTGGCCGGCCCGGTCAAGGAGGAGGTCAAGATCGTCCGCGACTCCCTGGGCCTGGCCTCGATCCTGGCCCGGAACGAGTCCGACGGCCTGGTCGCCCTGGGCTTCGCCATGGCCCAGGACCGGCTCTGGCAGATGGACATGACCAGGCGGGCGGCCCAGGGCCGGCTCTCGGCCGTGGTCGGACCCAAGATGATCGAGGCCGACAAGCTCTTCCTGGCCCTGGGCGCGGTCAAGAGCCTGGACGACTACTACGCCGCCCTGCCCGAGGAGATTAAGGCCGGCCTGGCCGCCTTCAGCGCCGGGGTCAACCTCTTCATCGAACGGGGCAGGCTGTCCCCCGAGTTCAGGATCCTGAGCTACCGGCCCCAGCCCTGGCGGCCCCAGGACTGCCTGGCCGTGAACCTGATCTTCGCCTGGTATCTCAACCTGGGCTGGGACATCGACCTGGTCGCCGGGGCGGTGGCCGACCGCCTGGGACCGGACGCGGTCAGGGACTTCTTCCCCGCCTACCCGGACCGGGCGCCCCGGATCGTGCCCAGCGGCGGCTTCCTGGGCCAGGCCGGCCCGGGGCTGCTGGCGGCCAGCTCCAGGGTCAAGGAGCTTCTCGGCCTCAACCTCGGCTTCGGCTCCAACAGCTGGGTCCTGGCCGGGGCCAAGACGACCACCGGCCGGCCCATCCTGGCCAACGACCCCCACCTGGGCTTCGGCCAGCCGCCAGTCTGGTGGGAGGCCACCATCCTGGCCGGGGACCTGGCCGTCAGCGGCACCTTCGCCCCGGGCGCGCCCATGGCCCTGGTCGGCCACACCCCCCGCCTGGCCTGGGGCGTGACCAACGTCATGATCGACGACAGCGACTTCTACGTCGAGCGCCTCAACCCCCAGAACCCGGATGAATACGAGTATCAGGGGGCCTTCGAGCCGGTCAGGAAGGTCACCCGGACCATCGAGGTCAAGGGCCAGGCCCCGGTGGAGCTGACCCTGCGGCTGACCCGCCACGGCGTCATCATCAACGACCTGGCCCCGCCCGCGCCCCTGGGCGAGAGGGTCCTGGCCATGCGCTGGGTCGGCCAGGACCAACTAGGCGCGGCCGAGGCCTTCTGGAGCCTGGCCAGGGCCGGGAACTGGACCGAGTTCAACCGGGCCCTGAGCGCCTTTGCCTGCCCGGGCCAGAACTTCGTCTACGCCGACGTCGAGGGCAACATCGGCTGGCGGGCCGCGGCCAGGATCCCGATGCGCCCGGGCTTCGACGGCCTCCTGCCCCTGGAGGGCCCCACCGGGGCCCAGGAGTGGGCCGGCTACCTGCCCTTCGAGAAACAGCCCTGGCTCTACAACCCGGCCGAGGGCTTCATCGCCACGGCCAACAACAAGACCATCGGCGACGAATACCCCTACTACATCTCGTCCTACTGGGCCCACCCGGACCGGATCAGCCGCATCCGGCAGCTCATCGCGGCCAAGGACAAGCTCTCGGTGGAGGACGTCAAGAGGATCCAGTTCGACCGGCGCTGCCTGGCCGCCGAGAGGATCGTGCCCCGGATCGGCCAGGCCCTCGAGGGCCAGACCCTGAGCGACCGGGAGGCCAAGGCCCTGGCCCTGCTTGAGGCCTGGGACCTGAACATGGATTCAGACTCGGCCGCGGCGGCCGTCTTCGCGGTGACCTACGACCGGCTCTTCAAGGAGGCGGCCGGGGACGAGCTGGGGCCGCTCCTGGAGCCCTGGCTGAAGAACTACGACCTGGCCGCCCTGGCCCTGGACCAGTGGCTGGCCGAGGACTCGGCCGTCCTGGACGACCGGGCCACGCCCCAGCGGGAGGGCGGCCCGGAGATCATCCGCCGGGCCTTCAAGGCCGCCCTGGCCGACCTGGAAAAGACCCTGGGCGGCTCCGACGTCCAGGCCTGGCAGTGGGGCCGGCTCCACCGCCTGACCTTCAAGCACCCCTTCCACGGCCAGAACGGGCTCCTGGACCGCCTTCTGGACCTGGGCCCCTATCCGGCCCCGGGAGGCCTGTTCACGGTCAACCCCTTTGTCTACCGCATCGGCGGCGACTTCAGCGTCCGCATGGGCGCCTCGATGCGCCAGATCATCGACCTGGGCCAGATGGACAACTCGCTCCGGGTCATCACCACCGGCCAGAGCGGCCACTTCCTCTCGCCCCACTACGGCGACCAGGTCCGCCTCTGGCTGGCCGGCCAGTACCACCCGGTCAGCCTGGATAGCAAGATCATCCTCGAGCGCGGCCAGCGCGTCCTGACCCTTGTCCCCGCCAGGCCAGCGGGGTAGAGTGGAGCCGTTTAATTCATGCCCAAACGCACGGACATCCACAAGATCCTGATAATCGGCTCTGGTCCGATCATCATCTCCCAGGCCTGCGAGTTCGACTACTCCGGCACCCAGGCCTGCAAGGCCCTCCTGGAGGAGGGCTACGAGATCGTCCTGATCAACTCCAACCCGGCCACGATCATGACCGACCCGGAGATGGCCCACCGGACCTACATCGAGCCGATCATCCCCGACATCGTGGCCAAGGTCATCGAGCGGGAGCGGCCCCAGGCCTGCCTGCCCACCCTGGGCGGCCAGACCGGACTGAACACGGCCGTGGCCCTGGCCGAGATGGGCGTCTTCGACAAGTTCAACGTCGAGCTGATCGGAGCCACGCCCGAGGTCATCCGCAAGGCCGAGGACCGGGACCTCTTCCGCAAGGCCATGGCCAACTGCAACCTGCGCGTGCCCCGCTCGGGCATCGCCTTCAACCTCAACGAGGCCGTGGCCGCGGCCCAGGAGATCGGCTTCCCGGTCATCATCCGGCCGGCCTTCACCCTGGGCGGCACCGGCGGCGGGGTGGCCTACCACATGGACGACCTCAAGGCCCTGGCCGCCGAGGGGCTCAAGGCCTCCATGGTCAGCCAGGTCATGATCGAGGAATCGGTCCTGGGCTGGAAGGAGTTCGAGCTGGAGGTGATGCGCGACAAGAGCGACAACGTCGTCATCGTCTGCTCCATCGAGAACTTCGACCCCATGGGCGTCCACACTGGCGACTCGATCACCGTGGCCCCGGCCCAGACCCTGACCGACCGGGAATACCAGCAGATGCGCGACGCCTCGCTGGCCATCATCCGCGAGATCGGCGTGGAGACCGGCGGCTCCAACATCCAGTTCGCCATCAACCCGGCCGACGGCCAGATGGTCGTCATCGAGATGAACCCCCGGGTCTCGCGCTCCTCGGCCCTGGCCTCCAAGGCGACCGGCTTCCCCATCGCCAAGATCGCGGCCAAGCTGGCCGTGGGCTACACCCTGGACGAGATCCCCAACGACATCACCAAGGAGACCCTGGCCTGCTTCGAGCCGACCATCGACTACGTGGTCACCAAGATTCCGCGCTGGACCTTCGAGAAGTTCCCCGGGGCCCAGGACGTCCTGACCACCTCGATGCGCTCGGTGGGCGAGGCCATGTCCATCGGCCGGACCTTCAAGGAGTCCCTTCAGAAGGGGCTGCGCTCCCTGGAGATCGGCCGCTTCGGCTTCGGCGGCGACGGCCGGGAGACCATCGACCGGGTCTCGCCGGCCGAGCTGAGGGCCAAGCTGGCCACGCCCAACTCCCAGCGGATCTTCTACCTGCGCCGGGCTTTTGAGGAGGGCTTGAGCCTCGAGGACGTCCACAAGCTGACCTGGATCGACCCCTGGTTCCTGGCCCAGCTCAAGCAGATCCTGGACTTCGAGGCCGATTTCGCCCGGGCCGTCCAGGCCGGGCCGGTGGCGCCCGATCTGTGGCGCCGGGCCAAGGAGTGGGGCTTCTCGGACCAGCAGCTGGCCCAGCTGACCGGCCGGAAGGCCGAGGCGGTCCGGGCCGAGCGGCTGGCCAAGGGGCTCAAGCCGGTCTACAAGCTGGTCGACACCTGCGCCGCCGAGTTCGAGGCCTACACGCCCTACTACTACTCAACCTACGACGACGAGGACGAGGTCCGCCGCACCGAGAAGCGGCGGGTGATGATCCTGGGCGGCGGGCCCAACCGCATCGGCCAGGGCATCGAGTTCGACTACTGCTGCTGCCACGCCTCCTTCGCCCTGGAGGAGATGGGCATCGAATCGATCATGGTCAACTCCAACCCGGAGACGGTCTCGACCGACTACGACACCTCGGACCGGCTCTACTTCGAGCCCCTGACCTACGAGGACGTGCTCAACATCATCGAGGCCGAGCAGCCCGAGGGGATCATCGTCCAGTTCGGCGGCCAGACCCCCCTCAACCTGGCCGTGCCCCTGGCCATGGCCGGGGTGCCCATCCTGGGCACCTCACCCGACGCCATCGACCGGGCCGAGGACCGCAAGCGCTTCCAGGAGGTCTTGAACCGGGTCGGCCTGAGGCAGCCCGAGAACGGCACGGCCACCGACACCGCCGGGGCCATCGAGGTGGCCCACCGCATCGGCTTCCCGGTGGTGGTCCGGCCCTCCTACGTCCTGGGCGGCCGGGCCATGGAGATCGTCTACGACGAGGAAGACCTGGTCCGCTACATGATCTCGGCGGTCAAGGCCTCGCCCGAGCACCCGGTCCTGGTGGACAAGTTCCTCAAGCACGCCATCGAGATCGACGTGGACGCCGTGGCCGACGGCCAGGACTGCCTGGTGGCCGGGATCATGGAGCACATCGAGGAGGCCGGCATCCACTCCGGCGACTCGGCCTGCGTCCTGCCGCCCTATTCCCTGTCCCGGGACCTGGTCGAGGAAATCAAGGCCGCGACCAGGGCCCTGGCCCGGGAGCTCAACGTGGTCGGGCTGATGAACATCCAGTTCGCCTACCAGCCGCCCAGCCTCTTCGTCCTGGAGGTCAACCCCAGGGCCTCGCGGACCGTGCCCTTCGTCTCCAAGGCCACCGGCGTGCCCTGGGCCAAGGTGGCCACCCGGGTCATGCTGGGCCAGAGCCTCAAGGACCAGGGCCTCAGCGAGGTCGTGCCCGGACACACCTCGGTCAAGGAGTCGGTTTTCCCCTTTGTCCGCTTCCCCGGCGTGGACATCCTTCTCGGACCGGAGATGAAATCCACCGGCGAGGTGATGGGCATTGACAATTCCTTCGGTTTGGCCTACGCCAAATCTCAGTTGGCCGCGGGCCAGCGGCTGCCCGTCAACGGCGGCGTCTTCATCTCGGTCAAGGACGAAGACAAGACGGCCGTGGAGGGCGTGGCCCGGCGCTTGGCCGGCCTGGGGCTCAAGCTCTTCGCCACCGAGGGCACGGCCAGCCACATCAGCCGCCTGGGGCTCGAGCCGGTGGTCGTCTACAAGATCTCGGAGCGCCGGCCCAACATCATTGACCGGATGACCAACCAGGAGATCGATCTGGTGATTAACACCACCGTGGACAAGGACACCACCCTGGACGCGATCGCCATGCGCCGGGCCGCCCTGGGCCTGGGCATCCCCTACGTGACCACCCTGGCCGGGGCCAAGGCCACGGTCGAGGCCATCGAGGTCATCAAGGGACAGGTGCTGACGGTCAAGTCGATCCAGGAGCACCACCGGAGCATCAATGGTCATTAATGACGGACCCAAGGAAGCCTGCGGCGTCTTCGGGATCTTCGGCCACCAGGAGGCGGCCAAGCTGACCTACTTCGGGCTGTACGCTCTCCAGCACCGGGGCCAGGAGTCCTGCGGCATCGTCTCGGCCGACGGTTACCGGGTCTACGAGTACAAGAGCATGGGCCTGGTGCCCGACGTCTTCACCGAGGACCACCTCGAGGGCCTGAGGGGCCACTTGGCCATCGGCCACGTCCGCTACTCGACCTGCGGCTCCTCGCTCCTGATCAACGCCGGGCCCTTCACCGTGCGCCACGGCGGCATGACCATCTCGGTGGGCCACAACGGCAACCTGATCAATGCCCACCTGCTCAGGCGCCAGCTCGAAGAAGACGGCTCCATCTTCCAGGCTTCCATCGACACGGAGATAATCCTCCATCTCATCGCCAAGAACATGCGCCTGGGCTTCGAGGAGGCGGTCATCAGGGCCCTCAAGCAGGTCAAGGGCGCCTACTCCCTGGTCATGTCCACCGAGGACACCCTGGTCGCCGCCCGGGACCCGCGCGGCTTCAGGCCCCTCTGCCTGGGCCAGCTCAACGGGGCCTGGGTCGTGGCCTCGGAGACCTGCGCCCTGGACCTGGTCGAGGCCAAGTACGTCCGCGACGTGGAGCCGGGCGAGATCCTGTTCATCAACGGCAAGGGGCTCAGGTCCATCAAGCCCTGGGAGGGCGAGCGGCCCAAGTCGGCCTTCTGCATCTTCGAGTACATCTACTTCGCCCGGCCCGACTCCTCCATCTTCGGCCACAACGTCTACCGCATTCGCAAGCGCCAGGGCGCGGCCCTGGCCAAGGAGTTCCCCCTGGACTGCGACATAGTCATGCCTTTTCCCGACTCGGGCAACTACGCCGCCCTGGGCTACACCGCGGCCCGGGGCCTGCCCCTGGAGATGGGCATGATCCGCAACCACTACGTCGGCCGGACCTTCATCCAGCCCTCCCAGTCCATGCGCGACTTCGGGGTCAGGGTCAAGCTCAACCCGGTCCGCGAGCTCCTGGCCGGACAGCGGGTGGTGGCCATAGAGGACTCGGTCGTCCGCGGGACCACGGCCAAGGCCAGGATCAAGGCCATCCGCCAGGCCGGGGCCAGGGAGGTCCATCTCCTGGTCTCCTGCCCGCCGCTGCGCTACCCCTGCTACTACGGCATCGACTTCTCCTCCTCGGGCGAGCTCATCGCCGCCGACCACGACCTGAGTTACATCGCCCAGCACATCGGCCTGGACAGCCTGGGCTATCTCTCCCTGGACGGCCTGATCGAGGCCACCCGGACCGAAAAGGAATGGTTCTGCCTGGCTTGCTTCAACGGCGACTACCCCGAGGCGCCCATCGAGGGCATCTCCAAGCACTGCCTGGAATAGACCAATGAGCATCCGCCAGGCCAGGGAAGTCTTGCGCATCGAGGCCGAGGGGATCCTGTCCCTGGTCGACCGGGTCGGCCAGAGCTTCGCCGAGGCGGTGGAAATGCTCCTGGCCTGCCAGGGCCGGGTGGTCATCGCCGGCATCGGCAAATCGGGCCTGGTCGCCCGCAAGGTGGTGGCCACCCTCAACTCCACCGGGACCCCGGCCCTGTTCCTGCATCCGGTCGAGGCCCTCCACGGCGACCTGGGCATGATGGCCAGCCAGGACGTGCTGGTGGCCATCTCCAACTCCGGGGAGACCGACGAGCTCAACGCCATCCTGCCGCCGGTCAAGCGGCTGGGCTCCCGAATTATCGCCCTGACCGGCTGCCCCAAATCGAGCCTGGGCCGGTCGGCCGACCTGGTCATCGACGTGGGCGTGGCCCGGGAGGCCTGCCCCCTGGGCCTGGCCCCGACCGCCTCGACCACGGCCGCCCTGGCCATGGGCGACGCCCTGGCCGTCTGCCTGCTCACCCGGCGCGGCTTCAAGGAGGAGGACTTCAAGGCCCGGCACCCCTCGGGCCGACTGGGCGAGCGCCTGGCCATCAGAGTCAGCGAGCTCATGCTCACCAGCGACCGGATGCCCCTGGTCGGGCCAGAGACGCCCATGCCCGAGGTGGTCGGCGAGATGGACATCAAGGACCTGGGCCACGCCGTGGTTGTGGACGAGGCCGGGCGCTTGTTGGGCATCCTGACCGACGGCGACCTGAGGCGGGCTCTCCGGGAGGGGCGGGATATCGGTCTGCTCAAGGCCAGGGACCTGATGACCGCCGGGCCCAAGACCATCGCCCCCGGCTCCCTGGCCGCCGACGCCCTCCAGATCATGGAGCTTCACCAGATCACGGCCCTGCCGGTCCTGGACGGCCAGGGCAAGGTCGAGGGCATCATCCACCTCCACGACCTCCTGGGCCGGGGCTCGTTCAACTTCCGGCCGCTGGTCCGGGAGCAGGGGGTCTGAGATGGCCCCAGGCCCGAACGACAACGGACTCCCCCGGGGGCTGATCATCGAGCTGCTGACGCCCCTGGACTCGTCCGGCCGCCTCCACCGCGACTCCCTGCTCAGGCTGGTCAGCCACCTCAAGAGCTTTGCCGACGGCCTGCTTCTCTTCGGGCCGGAGTCGGGCCTGGGCCCGGACCTCAAGGCCGAGATCAGGGCCGAGACCCTGACCCTGGTGGCCCGGGAGGTGGACCTGCCTCTCTTCGCCTTCATCACCTGCCCGACCAAGACCCAGACCGTGGAGTGCCTGGACAGCCTTCTGGAGACCGGGGCCGGGGAGAGGCTGGTCATCGTCGACGCGCCGTTGCTGGTCCGCTCCAACCGGGGCCTGCCCGACTGGCTGGCCTGGCTGGCCGACCACTCCGGCCGGCCCCTGGTCCTCTACAACCACCCCCGGCTCATGACCCGGGTGGCCGGCCAGACCAAGCGCCGCAACATCAGGACCTCGGTCCTCAAGAAGGCGGCCCAGGAGATCGACGCCCTGAGGGGCCTGATCTTCCAGGGCAGCTTCAAGCGGCTGATCAACTACCACCAGGCCGTCCGCTCCCGGACCGGCTTCAAGATCTACGACGCCGACGAGAGGCGCTTCCTGGACCGGCCCTCCTCGGCCGGGGTGGTCTCGCCCGGGGCCAATCTCCTGCCCGCGGCCTGGAGCCAGGTGGTCCACTCGGCCCTCTTCCTCAAGCGACCCAGCCGGATGGCCGACCTGCTGGCCTGCGCCCGGGCGGTCAGACGCCTGGGCCGCCTCAACCAGCGCCACTCCCCGGCCTGGCTGACCAGCGGACTCAAGGAAGTGGGCATCCTGGACGGCTCCCTGCCGACGAGTCAGGCCGGGCCTGACCGGGAGAGGGTCAGCCGCCTTCTGGCCGGGCTGGGCCTGGAGAGGTGGGGCCTGCGGCTCAAGCCCCAGGCCGGGGTCTGAGCGCCGGGATCGAGCTCGATTCCCCTGACCGGTTAATCCAACCCTGACTTTTGATCCGGCGGATCGGCTCGCGCCTGGCCGGGGCTCGTCTCAGAGCCTCTCCCTGGCGAAGCGGGCCACTTGGTCCAGGTCGCGGACCACTGGGCTGGGCGGCAGGGCGGCCAGGATCCTCTGGCCGTAGCCCTTGCTGAAGAGGCGCCCGTCCAGGACGGCCAGGACCCCGGCGTCGCTGCTGGAGCGGAGCAGCCGGCCCAGGCCCTGGCGGAGGCTGAGGATGGCCTCGGGGAGCTGGTACTCCAGGAAGGGGTCCTGGCCCAGGTGGCGCATCCGCTCCAGGCGGGCCGCGATCAGGGGGTCGTCGGGCGGGGCGAAGGGGAGCTTGTCGATGGCCACCAGGCTCAGGCGCGGGCCGGGCACGTCCACCCCCTGCCAGAAGGACTGGGTGGCGAAGAGGACCGTGCCCTCCTGGCCGAGGAAGTCCTCCATGAGCTTGACCTTGGGGGCCTGGCCCTGCTTGAGCCAGGGCTTGTCCAGGCCCGGGGCCAGGAGGCGGTGGACCGCCTCCAGGTTGCGGAAGGAGGTGAAGAGCAGGAAGGCCCGGCCCCGGGTGATCTCGACCAGGCGGCCCATCTCCCCGGCGCAGGCGGCGGCGAAGTCCGGGCCGTTGGGCAGGGGCATGCTCCGGGGCACGTAGAGCAGGCTGGAGCCGGCGAAGTCATAGGGCGAGGCCAGGACCAGCTCCTCCACCGGCCCGCCCAGGCCCAGGCGCCGGCAGAAGCGCTCCGGTTCCAGGGTGGCCGAGGTGAAGACAAAGGCCCGGGGCCGGTTGAGGAGCGTCCGGCCCAGCAGCCCGGCCACCTCCACCGGGGCGGCCTTGAGGCTCAGGCCGCGCCTGAGCCGCTCGGCGTAGTAGACGTAGTCCGGCTCCAGACGCCCCAGGATGAGGGCCAGCTCGTCGGCCAGGCCCTGGGCCCGGCGGCTGAGCCCGAGGGCCTCGTCCTGGTCCTGGGCCTGATCCAGGGCCGAGCCGGCCGCGGCCAGGAGCTCACCCAGCCGCTGGCCCTGGCCCAGGACCTCGTCGTTGAGGAGGTCGTCTTCCAGGACCCAGCGCTCGCCCGGCCGGCTCAGGGCGGCGAAGAGCCGCTGGCCGGCCCCTGTCAGTTCCTCGATCAGGGCGGCCCGGCCGGGCCCCAGGACCTCGGCCAGCTCCAGGAGGAAGCCCCTCAGCCTCTGGTCCGAGACGGTCACGGTGAAGTGGCTGCTGGCCGCCTCCTCCAGCTCGTGGGCCTCGTCAAAGATGACCGCCTCGCTCTCGGGCAGGACCTGGCCGAAGCCGGTCTGCTTGAGGGCCAGGTCGGCCATGAAGAGGTGGTGGTTGGCCACCACCAGCCCGGCCGCGGCCGCCCGGCGGCGCAGCCAGGTGATGAAGCAGCGGTTGAACTGGTCGCAGCCAGAGCCCAGGCACTGCTCCGAGGAGGAGGTCAGCCTGGCCCAGAGCGGGTCCTCCTCGGCCAGGAAGTCCACCTCGGCCCGGTCGCCGCTCTGGGAGGCCTCGGCCCAGGCGGCCAGCTTGGCGGCCAGGTGGGGTTCCAGGAAGCCCTCCTGGACGGCCTTTTTGAAGCGGCGGCGGCAGAGATAGTTGAGCCGGCCCTTGACCAGGCAGACCTCGGGCTTGAGGCCCAGCAGCTTGGCCAACTGGGGCAGGTCCTTGAAGACGATCTGCTCCTGGAGGTTCTTGGTCGCCGTGGAGATGATCAGCTTGAGCCCGGCCGAGAGGGCCGGGACCAGGTAGGCCAGGGTCTTGCCCGTGCCGGTGCCGGCCTCGATGACCGCCCGGCCCTTGGCCTCCAGGGCCCGGGCCACGGCCAGGGCCATGTCCAGCTGGCCTTCGCGGGGCTCCCAGTCGGGCCAGTCCCGGGCGATGACCCCGGCCGGCCCCAGGAGTCTTACTGTCCTGCTCTCCAGCGACACCGGGCCAGGGTTAGCACGGGCCGGGCCAAAAGGCCAGAGGCCTCAGGCCGCCGCTTCGGGCCGGCGGACCAGGAGGCAGCCGCCCACCAGGGCGGTGAAGGGGGCCACCGTGACCAGACCAAAGCTGCCGACCACGGTGTTGAGGATCTCGGCGGCGACGTAATTGAGGTTGAAGACGTTGGCCAGGGGGATCCCCTGGCCCATGAAGACCATGAGCATGGTCACGTAACCCCCGGAGTAGGCCAGCAGCAGGGTCGTGGTCATGGTCCCGACCACGGCCCGGCCCACGGCGAACCCGGACCGGACCGCCTCCCGGCGGCCCAGGTCGGGCCTCTTGGCCGCCACCTCGCTCATGGCCGCGGCGATGTCCATGGCCAGATCCATGACCGCGCCCGAGGAGGCGATGAACACGCCGGCCAGAAAGATGCGAGTCAGGTTCAGGTGGGGGAAGCCGGAGTAGAGGAGGGTCTCGGAGAAGGCCCTGACCGCGCCGTGGAGGTGGAAGGCCCGGGCAAAGACCAGGGCCAGGAGGCAGGTCAGGCCCAGTCCCAACAGGGCGCCCAGGCAGGCGGTCAGGCCCCTGCGGTTGACCCCGCCGACCAGGAAGATGATGGCCGCGCTCAGGGCGGCCGTCACGGCCAGGCCCAGGGGGATGGGGTCCAGGCCCCTGAGGAACCCGGGCACCACGATCTTCCAGATCATCAGGGCGGCGAAGGCGAAGGACAGGAGGGCCTTGGCCCCGGTCCAGCCGGCGAAGGCGACCAGGAGCAGCCCGAAGAGGCCCAGCAGGATCAGCTCCAGGTCGAGGCGGTAGTGGTCCTGGGCCGCGGCCCAGGAGATCCGGCCGCGGTCCAGGTTGAGCACGACCAGGGCCGTGTCGCCCGGGCTGAAGAACTTGTCCAGCTCCATCTTGCCCATGAGGCTGTTGACCGCGTTGACCCGCTGGCCCTTGAAGGGTCCGTCCAGGATCTCCACGCTCAGGTCCTGGTCGCCGGCTTTGACCAGGCCGAACTGCTGGACCGCGGAGTTGTCCACCTCCACGACCCTGCCCTTGGCCCGGACGGCCCCCTGGGGCAGGCGGTCCTCGAAGCCGGTGGGCAAAAAAGACAGGCCGATGGAAGCCAGGGTCAGGAAGAGAACCAGGAGCAGGTCACGCCTGTTGCGGGCGAGGAGGGGAGTCACGCTGATCACTCGTCTCCACCGGCGCCCGGGGCGAAGCCTGAAGCCGGCCGCCCCGCCCCGGCGCCGGACCGGCCCGAGGCCTCAGTTGGCCCGGGCCAGGGCCGGGACTTGAAGGCCCAGGATGGACATCATCTTCTTGGCCACGTCGGTGTTGTCGTAGTAGCCGTTGAACAGGCCGTGACCCAGGCCGATGGCCGAGGTGGGCACGGGCACGCCGGTGTGGGAGTAGGAGGTCCAGGCGATGCCGGCCTTGTTGTTGAGGGTGTGGGTGCACTGGATGGTCAGGGGGTCGTAGCCGCCGTAGAGGAGATAGGTGTACTCGTCCTGGGAGCGGACCTTCTGCCCGAGCAGGCTCTGGGCGAAGGCCGTCTCCAGGAGGGCCAGCTCCCGCTCGGACAGGGCCCGGCCCAGCTTGTCCCGGGCGGTCTTGTCGCCGGCCTCGGCCGCCTTCTTCAGCTCGGCCTCCGCCGACTTGTCCAGGGCCAGCAGGCCGAAGGAGGCCTCGATCAGAGGCAGGACCTCCTCGAAGCGGGGGGTCTTCTTGTGGGCGGCCTTGTAGTCGTCCAGGACCTGGCCGAAGGAGATGTAGGACCTGGTCTGGTGCTTGACCTTGTCGAAGAAAGTGTCGTAGTGGGTCCCGGCGAAGCCGATGGTCATGCCGCCGCACTCGTGGTCGCCGGTGACCACGATCAGGGTCTGGGAGGGCCGCTTCTCGTAGAACTTGAGGGCCTCGCCCAGGGCCTCGTCAAAGGCGATGGTGTCGCGAATGGAGGCGCCGGCGTCGTTGGCGTGGCAGGCCCAGTCGATCTTGCCGCCCTCGACCATGATGAAGAAACCCTTGGGGTTGTCCAGCAGCTCGATGGCCTTGGCCGTGAACTCGGCCAGGGAGATGTCCTCCCTGTCCCGGTCCATCTCGAAGTCCAGGGCCGCGTCCTCGTCCAGCTTGGCGTTGACGGCCAGAACCTTGCCGCCGCCGGGCTTGAGGGCCAGGAACTGGTCCTTGAGGAAGACGGTCTTGAAGCCGTTCTGGCGGGCCACCTCGTAGAGGTTGGGCTGGTCGTGCTTCTTGTCCTCCGGGCTCAAGAAGCCGCCGCCGCCGAAGAATTCAAAGCCGCTGCTGGCCAGCTGCCGGCCGATCCGGTAGTAGTTCTTGCGGCTGGGCTCGTGGGCGTAAAAGCAGGCCGGGGTGGCGTGGTCGATGCTGACGCTCGAAATAACGCCCACCTTGAGACCCTTTTTCTGGGCCATCTCGGCGATGGTCGGGTAAGACTCCTTGCCCGCCACGTCCATGGCGATGACGCCCGACTTGGTCTTGGAGCCGCAGGCCAGGGCCGTGGCCGCGGCGGCCGAGTCGGTGATGATCGAGTTGGTCGAGTAGGTGGTGCACATGCCCTGGGCCGGCAGGTAGCTCATGTTCAGCCTGGTCACGCCCGGCTTGTCCGGGTTCTTGACCGAGGCCAGGAAGACCTCGGCCGAGTGCCGCTGGGGCAGGCCCATGCCGTCGCCGATGAACAAAAAGACGTACTTGGCCGGCTGGCCGACGTAGATGTTGTCGGCCAGGGCCGGACCGGCCGCCAGCAAGGTCGCGACCAGGGCCGCCGCCAGGACCGCCTGGTGCAGACGGGCCCAGCAGCCGAAAAAAATTCTCCTCAAGTCCATGATTTCCATCTCCTTTCTTGTCCTCAAGTTCGTAAGGCCGCCCGGGCGGCCGGGGGCCGGCCTGACCGGAACTCCGGCCCGCCGGGACTTCCCGTGACCACTCTTGCCCGGGCCCGGTTGCGGGGACGTGACGTTTCGGTGGAGAATCGGCGCGGCTGGGGCCGACCGGCCGGCGGCAATCCATCCCCCGGCCCTTGACTTGACCGGAATGAGCCCTAGGTTCTGAGTCAGAAGCGCGGCCGGGGACCGCCGCCTCAGGGGTCTGGGGCGGGCATTGGGGATCGGTTTGTCGGCAGACCTTCGGCCGCGTCACCGCCGGGCTGAGGCCAGGTTTCAGTCGGGCTGGTTCCGAGCCCGGACGCGGGGAGGATCAATGGACAAGAAGACCAAGTTTCACCTCTGGTACGTCATCATCGCCATCTGGGGCGTGATCCTCTTCCAGAACATGATCGGGGCCCAGTACCGGCCCAAGTCCATCCCCTACAGCGAGTTTCTCAAGGCCCTGAGCGACAATCGAGTCGTCGAGGTCGCCGTGACCAACGCGGCCATCACCGGCAAGATGCGCGTCTCGCGCCAGTCCGGCTCGGACGAGATCAGCTTCACCACGGTCAGGGTCGAGCCGGAGCTGTCCCAGCAGCTGGCCCAGCACAACATCGTCTTCAAGGGCCAGGTGGAGAGCACGTTTTTCAGGGACCTCCTCTCCTGGGTGGTGCCCATGCTCCTCTTCTTCGGGGTTTACATGTTCCTGATGAAGCGGATGAACCCGGGGGCCGGGATGATGAGCTTCGGCCGGAACAAGGCCAAGGTATTCGCCGACAAGGAGGTGGCCACCCGATTCACTGACGTGGCCGGGGCGGACGAGGCCAAGGAGGAGCTCCAGGAAATCATCCAGTTCCTGCGCGACCCCAGTCTTTTCAGGGACCTGGGCGGTCGGATGCCCAGCGGCGTGCTCCTGGTCGGTCCGCCGGGCACGGGCAAGACTCTCTTGGCCCGGGCCGTGGCCGGCGAGGCCGGGGTGTCTTTCTTCAGCATCAGCGGCTCGGACTTCGTCGAGCTCTTCGTGGGCATGGGCGCGGCCAGGGTGCGCGATCTGTTCACCCAGGCCAAGTCAAAGGCGCCCTGCATCATCTTCATCGACGAACTGGACGCCATCGGCAAGGTCCGGGCCGGGGCCGTGGTCGGCGGCCACGACGAGCGGGAGCAGACCCTCAACCAGCTCCTGGTCGAGATGGACGGCTTTGACCCGCGCATCGGCGTGGTCATCATGGCCGCGACCAACCGGCCCGAGACCCTGGACCCGGCCCTGCTCAGGGCCGGCCGGTTCGACCGGCACATCCTGGTGGACAAGCCGGACATCAACGGCCGGGAGGCCATCCTCAAGGTCCACGCCAAGGGCATCAAGCTGGCCCAGGACGTGGACCTGAGGGTCATCGCCCAGAAGACGCCGGGCTTCTCCGGCGCGGACCTGGCCAACGCCCTCAACGAGGCCGCCCTCCTGGCCGCCCGCCGCAAGAAGAACGCCGTGGACATGGAGGACCTGGACGAGGCCGTGGACCGCATCATCGGCGGCCTGGAGAAGAAGAACCGGGTCATCAACCCCATGGAGAAGAAGATCGTCGCCTTTCACGAGACCGGCCACGCCCTGGTGGCCACCTTCACCCCCGGCTGCGACCCGGTCCACCGCATCTCCATCATACCCCGGGGCCTGGCCGCCCTGGGCTACACCCAGCAGCGGCCCACCGAGGACCGCTACCTGATGAGCCGCTCCGAGCTCCTGTCCAAGGTGGACGTCATGCTGGGCGGCCGGGTGGCCGAGAAGATCACCTTCGCCGACGTGACCACCGGGGCCCACAACGACCTGCAGCGGGCCACCGACGTGGTCCGGGCCATGGTCGCCGAGTACGGCATGGGCGAAACCCTGGGCCTGGCCACCTACCCCAGGCAGAACCGGCCCGCCTTCCTCTCACCCGAGCAGGCCCCCCTGGCCGGCCGGGAGTACAGCGAGGAGACCGCGGCCAAGCTGGACCAGGAGGTCAAGAAGATCCTGGACGAGAGTGAGAAGCGGGTCACCGAGCTGCTCACCTCCAAGAAGGACGTTCTCGCCGCCGTGGCCGAGAAACTCCTGGACCAGGAGGTCATGGACGAGAAGGAGTTCATGGCCCTGATCGAGGAGCAGGAGACGAAAAGCGGCGAGCCCCGGCCGCCCAGGAAGCCCAGGCGGCCGGCCCATAAGTCAACCTGACCCGCCTTACGAGAGGCCCCCGCCCAGTGCTTCGGACTCCGGGGGGCCGGGCGTGGCGACTCAGGATTTAAGCCGGGCCGGGTAAGCCCGCTGGCGCCGCCTTGACCGGCCCCGGGCGAGGTCCTATAGTCACGGATCATGGACAGAATAGCCAAGTTCATCTTCGAAGTCGGCATGCTCAAGAAGACCCCCCGGACCGGCTACCAGTTCCTGGGCCGGGGCTCGGAGAACGTGGCCGCCCACTCCTTTAGGGCCACCATGATCGCCTACGTCCTGGCCAAGCTCGACGGCCAGGCCGACGTCTGGCGGACCGTGGCCCTGACCCTGGTCCACGATCTGGCCGAGGCCAGGACGGCCGACCACAACTACGTCAACCGGCGCTACGTCAGGGTCGACGAGGACCGGGCCACGGTCGATCAGCTCGAGGGCCTGCCCTTTGGCCCGGAGCTTGCAGAATTCAAGGCCGAATTCGAAGCCTCCCAGACGCGGGAGGCCAGGTTGGCCCGAGATGCCGACCAATTGGATCTGATCTTTGAGTTGAAGGAGCATCACGACCTGAGTAATCATTACGCACTCAGGTGGATAGACTCCGCCTCCCAGCGCCTGCTAACCCCTGAGGCCAAGCGCCTGGCCCAGCAGGCCCTGGAAACCGATTGGACCTCCTGGTGGTTCAAGGAGGACGACCGGTGGTGGGTGGATGGATGCTTCCAGCGGGAGGAAAAATGAGAGCAAAAAAAGTTTTGGCCCTGACTGCGGTCTTCCTCTTCCTGGCCTTGAGCGCGGCCAGCCTGCCGGCCCTGGCCGGCTTCTGGTCCGAGGGCAAGGCTGATAAAGACGCGGTGGCCATTACCAGCCACACCATCGCCGACTTGGCCGAGAAGCTCAAGCCGGCCGTGGTCAACATCGACACCGAGGCCACGGTGAAAGTGGGCGGCTCGCCCTTCGGCTCCCAGGTGCCCAAGGACTTCAAGGACTTCTTCGAGCGCTTTTTCGGCAACATGCCCGAGCAAAAACAGCGCCGCCAGGGCAAGGGCTCGGGCTTCATCGTCAGCCAGGACGGCTACATCGTCACCAACAACCACGTCGTCGAGGGCGCCGAGAAGATCGCCGTCCGGCTCTTGGACAAGCGCCAGTTCGAGGCCAAGGTCATCGGCACCGACGCCAAGACCGACGTGGCCTTGCTCAAGATAGAAGCCGAGAACCTGCCCTTTGTCTCGCTGGGCGATTCGGACAAGCTCAAGGTCGGCGAGTGGGTCCTGGCCATCGGCAACCCCTTCGGCCTGGACCACACCGTCACCTCGGGCATCGTCTCGGCCAAGGGCCGGATCATCGGGGCCGGGCCCTATGACGACTTCATCCAGACCGACGCCTCCATCAACCCGGGCAACTCCGGCGGGCCGCTCTTCAACTTCAACGGCGAGGTGGTGGGCATGAACACGGCCATCATCGCCCAGGCCCAGGGCATCGGCTTCGCCGTGCCGGTCAACGTGGTCAAGAGCATCATCTCCCAGATCAAGGACAAGGGCAAAGTGGTCAGGGCCGAGCTGGGCGTGCTCATCCAGCCGGTGACCAAGGAGCTGGCCCAGTCCTTCGGCCTCAAGGATGCCAAGGGCGCCCTGATCAGCCAGGTCATGCCCAACTCGGCGGCCGAGAAGGCCGGCCTGAGGCGGGGCGACATCATCATCGAGTTCAACGGCCGCAAGGTCGATGACTTCAACGACCTGCCCAAGATGGTCGCCAGCCAGCCGGTCGGCTCCAAGGCCAAGGTCAAGGTCATCCGCGAGGGCGACGAGAAGACCATCAGCGTGGCCCTGGGCGAGCTCAAGGAGCGCCAGCTCGAGGCCAAGGCCGAAGGGGAGGAGAAGGGCGGACAGGAGACGCCCAATCTGGGCCTGCGCTACCAGGACCTGACCCCCGAGATTGCCGAGGGGTTGGGGCTCAAGAAGACCGAGGGCGTGATCATCACCGGGGTCGAGCCGGGCAGCCCGGCCGCAGAGGCCGGCCTGAGGCAGGGCGACCTCATCCTGGAGGTCAACCGCAAGGCCGTGGAAAAGAGCGAGGACTTCGCCAAGGTGATCAGCAAGGCGGACAAGGACAAGCCCCTCCTGCTCCTGATCCAGAGGGGCGGGGCGAACCTGTACATACCGCTGAAGTGGGCGGAGAAAGAGAAGAATAAGGATAAGGAGTGAGCTAGATCGGGCTCACGCCTGAGACGGAAGAGCTAGGCAAGACGCCCGGCGGGCCTTTGGCCCGCCGGGCGTTGTTTTGGCAAGGCAGGAGAGGGAGGGGTGGCCGGTCAGAAAGTCTTATCCCTTGCCGGGCAAGGGCGCCTCGGAGCTGCATCCGCTCAGGCTCCCAACAATGCCCGTGTTCCGGACCTCTTTAGAAGGTCCCTGATCTCCTTGCAAGGCGGACTATCGGTCTTGCGCCGAAAATGTTGGGAGCAAGGACCCTCAGAGGCTGGTCAGGCTCCTGGCCGGTCAGACGAACTCAGGAGATACCCCACCTTTCATCCAGTACGAATCGCGCTCTTTCCCGGCGCAGCATGGCGAAAGGGGTCATGCACTTGACCTTCACCCCGATGCAGACATTGGGTATCTTAACCTGCCTCACCCCGTCGCTGGCGACCTCGTGGGTGACAACCACGTGATTGTGGGCCAGGGCGTGGGCGATCAGGTAATAATCGGCGTCCTGAAGGAAAGCGGTCACCGCGGCCGGCCGGTAGTTCTGGCTCTGGACCCATTGGCTCACGCTGGCTAGCGTATTGAGCATCGTCTCGTCGGGAGCCAAGAAGAAACCGTCCCCCCTTTCCTTGGCCCAAGCTGATAGCTCGTCGCCGCCGGCCATCAGTTCATCCGCCACCTTCTCGATGCTGAAGACTTTTTGGACTTCATTTTCCACTCTCAACCAATCCCAGAATGCCGGACAGAAATCCATCCCATAGTGGAGGTTTTTGGCCTGGATGAAGACGTTGGCGTCAAGCAGATAGGACATCGGCAGAGATTCCAAGACGCCGGCCCAGCTCGAAGAACGTCCGCTCTTTCTTGATTCCGAGCAGTCGGAAAGTCTCGCGGTAGAGCGTCTGACCCTCCAGTGTACTGACCACCAGCGCCCGGACAAAGCGCCGGCTGGCCCGCGCCTCCTTGGTCAGGTAAAAATCGCCGCCTTTGGGTTTGGGCCTTCTCTGAAGTTGGTTGAGCTCTTGTTCGTAGGCCTCTTCAAAGGCGGCCCGCGGGATGCGCCCGGCATCAAAAATCCGACGCAGGATGACCAGAGTGCTCACCTTGAACCGGCGCGCCAGACTCTGCACTTCCGCCAGTGGTTCCTTGCGCGGTAGAAGGCCCCGCAAAACGCCCAGCGGAACCAGCAGCTCTGCCGCCGCCTGGTTGCACCAGCGCTCGATCCGGTGAATCGACGCCGAGTCCGGGCTCGCGTCGGAAAGGGCGCTCTGCCCCAACCAGAGATGCGCCAGCTCGTGAGCCAGGGTGAACATCTGGGCCGCCTTGGTGTCAGCGCCGTTAATGAACACCAGCGGTGCGAGGTCGTCGGCCAGAGCGAATCCCCGGAACTCCCGCGGATTTAGCTTCCGCCGGTTATTGCTTCCCACGACGCCGCTTATCATCACCAGGACGCCCAGGTCATCGGCTTGCTTAATGAATTGACGCAGCGCCTCCGTCCAGGTCGGGCAGGCTCGTCGCGCCTCCAGATCGAAGTCCAGCTCTCGCCTCATCTCCTCGGCGGCCCGCTCAACAGGCTCCTCTAATCGCGCGGAGCCCACGAATCGGCGCAGCTCCTCTCCCGCCAATCGTGCGTAATCGCGATACCAGGCCTGCCGGCGCTGACAGAGGTAGATCACCTCCAGCAAGTCGGGACTGGCCTGTCCTAAAGGTTCGCTTCCGATAGTCCGGAGATCCGGTATGGGGATGGGTTCTTCCGGCGGCTCAGGCAGGAAGAGGTAGCCGATCGGGGCGAAGACCGCCTTGGCGAACGCCTCCAGTTGCTTGAGGGTGGGCCTGGTCTCGCCGCGCTCCCACGATTCGAGGCGGGGAAATGGTTTGCGCAAGTCCGACAGGCTACGCCCCGCTCTTTTACGGGCCCAGCGCAGCATCTCGGGCTTGACTTCAACGCGCATGTTTCAATCCACGCCCTTTTATGCGACCCACGGCGGGATGGGTTCACCATGCTTCTTGAGGCTTATCAGGTAGCCGGCTATGGCGTCCTTGATGTTGGCCTCGGCCTCTTCCCTGGTCTCGCCCTGGGAGGTGCAGCCGGGCAGGCGCGGGCACTGGGCCACAAAGACCCCGTCCTCGTCCTGCTCAATGAAAACGCGAAACTTCATCCGTCTCAACCCTTGTCTCTCTTGAGACTCTCTGGTTTTTGCGCCGCCGAGAGGCCAGGCAGACTGCCCCTGCCCCCTGTGGTGACTAACCCTGCTTTGTTTAGATCTTAGCGCGTTTTAAAACGGTCGCGCAAGGGTCGATGTTTTGGGCGGGATCGGGCGTGACCTTGGGGGAGGGGCCTCTATTCTTGACCTCTAGACATCAAAAATCACCTTGGCCTCAAACCCCTCTTCGGTCTCTTCTATCTTCAACCCGTGGTAGGTCACGGCCTTGATCTCGGTCTTGAGCCCGCCCAGGTCCCGGACCGACTTGACCCCTAATCGGGCCCTTAGCCGGGTCGGTTCGAACTCGACCATCTCCACACTTAGGGTCACCAGCCCCTCGGCCGAGGCCAGGTAGAGTATCTCGCTCAGGAAATCAGCCAAGAGCAGGTCTCGCTCCGGCGCTTCCAGCTCAATGTCCCGCCGGCCGGTGGGCCGGACGACCACCTCTTGCATGAGCAGGCAGACAAGGCCCTTGGCCGCCTCGACGAACAACCCGGCCAGGCTCGGGGCACGGACGAGCAGGCCGGCGTCGGCGGTATGTTCTAAGGTCCAGAACGGGCTCAAGCCTGGCTCCCCTCGGGCACTGGCCCCGGGCCTCAGCCCAGGCCCCAGCGCTCTAATTTGGGGTCGCGGGACATCAGTTCGTTGAGGGCCGCCCTGGGATCGGCCCCCTGGTAGAGCACGGCGTGGACCTGCTCGCAGATGGGCATCTCCACCCCGGCCTGGCGGGCCAGGCGGCGGGCCGAGCGGGTCGTCTTGATCCCCTCGGCCACGGTCCGGGTCGAGGCCAGGATCTGCTCCAGCTTCTGACCCTGGGCCAGCCTCATGCCCACGGCCCGGTTGCGCGACAGGGACCCGGCCCCGGCGGTCAGGAGAAGGTCGCCCACGCCGCTCAGGCCCAGGAAGGTGAGCGGATCGGCCCCCAGGCTGGCCCCCAGCCGGCTCATCTCGGCCAGGCCCCGGGTCAGCAGGGCGGCCAGGGTGTTCTGGCCCAGCTCCAGACCCTGGCAGATGCCGGCGGCCAGGGCGATGACGTTCTTCAAGGCCCCGCCCAGCTCGACGCCGATGACGTCAGAGGAGGTGTAGACCCGAAAGCGCTCGCCCCAGAAGAGTTTCTGGATGGCCTTGGCCGCGGCCGGATTGTAAGCCGCCGCGGTCACGGCCGTGGGCAGGTCGGCGGCGACCTCCTGGGCGAAGGACGGGCCGGAGAGGGCGCCCAGGCGCTCCCTGACCCCTTGGCCCAGGATCTCGGCCAGGACGCCGCTCATGGTCAGAAGGCTGTCCTCCTCGATGCCCTTGGTGGCCGTGACCACCAGGGCTTCGGGGGGCAGGCGGCCGGCCAGCCGCCCGGCCACGGTCCGGAGCACGTGGGAGGGCGTGACCAGGACCAGGGCCTCGGCCCCCTCGATTACCTCGTCCAGGTCGGAACTGGCCTTCAGGCCGGGGTGGAGGTCGATGCCGGCCAGGTAGAGGCTGTTGCGGCGCCGGTCGTTGATCTCCTCGGCCACCTCGGGCTCGAAGGCCCACAGCCTGACCCGGCGGCCGTTCCTGGCCAGCAGGTTGGCCAGGGCCGTGCCCCAGGCCCCGGCCCCGATGACGCCGGTCCTCAAGGGGCCCCCTTCTTGAGGCGGTTCTCAACCCCGCTGAGCCGGATCTTGACCGCCTCGGGATTGTCGTAGGTCTTGAGCAGCTCCCGGTAGATCTGGCGGGCCTCCTTGAGCCGGCCCTCTTCCTCCAGGCAGTTGGCCACGCGGAAGCGGACCCGCTCGTGGAGCTGACCCTGGGGGCAGGACTTGAGAGCGTCCTGGTAGGCGACGATTGCCTGGGCCAGGTTGTCCTGGACGTAGTAGGTGTCGGCCAGTCCGATCAGGGCCCGTTCCTTGAAGCCGGACTCGGGATAGCGCTCCAGCAGCTCCTGGTAGGCCTGCCTGGACTTTTCGTAGTCCTCCATCATGAAGTAGGCGAAGGCGATCCGCTCCTGGTAGTAATCGCCCTGGCCGGTCGAGGTCTCGTAGTCACGCTCCAGCCGGCTGAGGGTCTGGACGGCCGCCGGCCAGTCGGCCATGGGGCCGCAGTAGATCTCGACCATCTTCTCCAGGGCGGACGGGGCGAGTCGGTGGTTGGGAAAGAGATCGACCAGGCGCTGGTAGATCCTGAGGGCCTCCTTGACCTCGCCCTGACCCAGGCGGGTGGCCTGGGCCAGGCCGAAGAGGGCCTCGGGCAGGTGGTCGGACTCGGGGTGACGGCGGATGAAGTCCTCGAAGGCCTGGCTGGCCTCCAGGGTCTTGCCGGCGCTCAGGAGCTCCCGGGCCTGGCTGATGGCCTTTTCGTCGGCCCGGCCCGAGCAGCCGGCGGCCAGGAGCAGGGCCAGCAGCAGGGCCAGGACCGGGCGCACGATCACTCTTCCTCGGCCACCCGGGCCAGGGAGACGACCCGCTCGCCCTCGCCCACCTCGATGAGCTTGACCCCCTGGGTGTTGCGGCCGTAGACCGAGATTCCCCGGGCCTTTATCCGGATCAGCTTGCCCTGGTCGGTGATCAGGACCAGTTCGTCGCCCTCTACCACCTGGGCCGCGCCCACGACCGGGCCGTTGCGCTGGCTGGTCTTGATGGTGATGATCCCCTTGCCGCCCCGGCCCTGGAGGCGGTAGTCCTGGAGGCTGGTCCGCTTGCCGAAGCCGCCCTCGGTCACGGTCAGGATGGTGGCCACCCGCTCCTCGGGGCTGGTCACCTCCAGGGTGACCACCCGGTCGCCCTTGGCCAGGCCGATACCCTTGACGCCCCTGGCCGTCCGGCCCATGGGCCTGACTTCGGCCTCCTGGAAGTGGATCGACTGGCCCTGGGCCGTGGACAGGAAGACGTTGGCCCGGCCGTCGGTGATCCTGACGGCCACGACCTCGTCGCCCTGGTCCAGGGTCAGGCCGATGATGCCCCCGGTCCGGGGGCGGGAGAAGGCCATCAGGTCGGTCTTCTTGATGACGCCCTGCCGGGTGGCGGTGATGACGAACTTGCCCTCTTCAAAGCTGGCCAGGGGCAGGACCGTGGCGACTTTCTCGCCCGACTCCAGCTCCAAGAGGTTGACGATGGCCTTGCCCCGGGCGGCCCGTCCGGCCTGGGGGATCTGGTGGACCTTGAGCCAGTGGACCCGGCCCAGGCTGGTGAAGAAGAGAATGTAGTCGTGGGTCGAGGCCGAGAAGAGGAGCTCGATGAAGTCCTCCTCCTTGGTCGTGGCTCCGGTCTTGCCCTTGCCGCCCCGGTGCTGGGAGTGATACAGCGACAGGGGCGTGGACTTGATGTAACCGCCGTGGGTGACCGTGACGACCATCTCCTCGTCGACGATCATGTCCTCCAGGCTGATCTCCTCGGCCCGGGCGATGATCTCGGTCCGGCGCTGATCGGCGTAGCGCTCCTTGACGGCCAGGAGCTCGTCGATGATCTCCTGCCTGAGCAGGCCCTCGTTCTCCAGGAGGGAGCGGTAGCGGGCGATGGCCTTGATGAGCTGGGCGTACTCCTCGTCGATCTTCTCCCGCTCCAGGCCGGTCAGCCGGGACAGGCGCATGTCCAGAATGGCCTGGGCCTGGACCTCGCTCAGGGCCAGCTCGGTCATGAGGGCCTCGCGGGCCAGGGCTGGGGTCTGGGACTTGCGGATCAGGTCCACCACCAGGTCGATGTGGTCCAGGGCGGTCTTGAGCCCCTCCAGGATGTGGGCCCTGGCCTCGGCCTTGTTCAGCTCGAAGATGGTCCGGCGGGTGACGACCTCGCGGCGGTAGCTGACGAAATAGTTGAGCACGTCCTTGAGCGAGAGCAGCTCCGGCCGGCCGCCGACGATGGCCACCATGTTGACGCCGAAGTTGGTCTGCATGGCCGTGTAGGTGTAGAGCCGGTTGAGGATGACCCGGGCGTCCTCACCCCGCTTGAGCTCCAGGACTATCCGCATGCCCTCGCGGTCGGACTCGTCGCGGATCTCGCTGATGCCCTCCAGCCTCTTGTCCTTGACCAGCTCGGCGATGCGCTCGATCAGGCGGGCCTTGTTGACCTGGTAGGGCAGCTCGGTGACGATGATGGCTTCTCGCTCCCGGGCCTGCTTCTCGATGATGGCCCGGGCCCTCAGCTTGATCGAGCCCCGGCCGGTCTCGAAGGCCTCCCTCAGGCCGTCCCGGCCGTAAATGAAGCCGGCCGTGGGGAAGTCCGGCGCCGGGATGTACTGCATCAGCTCCCTGAGGCTTATGTCCGGCTGGCGGATCAGGGCGACCAGGCCGTCGACCAGCTCGCCCAGGTTGTGGGGCGGAATGTTGGTGGCCATGCCCACGGCGATGCCCGAGGAGCCGTTGAGGAGCAGGTTGGGCACCTTGGTTGGCAGAACCGAGGGCTCCTCCAGGGTGCCGTCGTAGTTGGCCAGGAAGTCGACCGTCTCCTTGTCCAGGTCGTCCAGAAACTCCTGGGCCAGTCGGGTCAGGCGGACCTCGGTGTACCGCATCGCCGCCGGAGGGTCGCCGTCGACCGAGCCGAAGTTGCCCTGGCCGTCCACCAGGGGCAGGCGCATGGAGAAGTCCTGGGCCATCCGGACCAGGGCGTCGTAGACGGCCGTGTCGCCGTGGGGGTGGTACTTACCGATGACGTCGCCGACCACCCGGGCCGATTTCTTGTAGGGCTTGTCAAAGGTGTTGGCCAGCTCGCGCATGGCGTAGAGGATGCGGCGGTGGACCGGCTTGAGCCCGTCGCGGACGTCGGGCAGGGCCCGGCCGATGATGACGCTCATGGCGTAGTCGAGGTAGGAGCGTTTGATCTCCTCCTCGATGGTCACGTTTACCTTGCGCGGTTCTGATTCTGCCAACTAAATCCTGCCCTTGGCTAGATTGGGGGCGCCAAGGCCCCTGGCCGCTCGAAGCCGCCTGATTGTAGCAGAAGGGCCGGGGGAAGACAAGAAAGGAGGGGCCTCCGGTCCGGATCGCGCTCGGCTCTCCAGGGCTCCTCCGGTCCTTGTCTTGCGGACTTGTTTCCCAGCTTGAAAGGAGGAGCCGGGCGGTTCGTGAAAATAAGCAGCTGTATTATAGCTACATGTCGACAATCGGCCTGTTCTAGTTCGTTTAGGTCTGGTCAATGGAAAGCAATTGGTGTTAGCTATCATTCGATAAGACAAAATGGGTGCTTCTGGCCGAACAGTTCATTATCCGGCGACTCCGTTAAAATCTGGGAGGCATCATGATCGATAGGCCCACCAGAGAGACCGAGCCCATTGATGAACTGACCCGCCTTCGCCAGAGAATAGCCGAACTGGAAATCCTGGAAACCCAACGACGGCTGGCCCAGGAGGCGCTCCGTGCATCCGAGGAGAACTACAGGCTGGTCGTGGAGAACTCGCCGCAAGCCATCCTGGTCGCCCAGGACGGCCTGCTCCGCTTCGCCAATGCCAGCGCCGTAAGGATAAGCGGCCACTCGCTGGATTACCTGTGCGCCAGGCCTTTTCTGGAGTTCATCCACCCGGATGACCGGGGATCGCTGTCCGAATTTTACGAAAAGGGACTCAAGGGCGAGGAAGTGCCCGCCCGCCAGGAAGTCAGGGTTTTGGACAAGGATGGCCGGGTCATCTGGGCGGAGATCAGGGCGGTCAGGATGCAGTGGCAGGGCCGGCCGGCCACCCTCAACTTCATGACCGACATAACCAAGCGCAAGCTGGTCGAGCTGGCCCTGCGGCGCTCGGAGCAGGAGAAGGCCCTCATCCTGGACAGCGTCTCGGAGAGGATCGAGTACCAGAACCTGGAATACGAAATCATGTGGGCCAACAGGGCGGCCGGTCTGGGCGCGGGCCTGCCGCCCGAGGAGATGATTGGCCGCCGCTGTTACGAGGTCTGGCGGCGGCGCAGTGAGCCCTGCCCCGGCTGCGTTTTCAAGAAGGCCGTCGAGGCGGGCCAACCGGTGGAGGAACAGATAAACATGGCCCACGGCGGAGTGGGCATAGAAAGGATTACCCCGATCCGGGACCAGAGCGGGCGGTTGATAGGCGCGGTCAAGGTCATCACGGACATCACCGCTCGCAAGCTGGCCGAGGAGGCCCTGGCCCGCTCCGAGGAGCAGCATCGCCTCCTGCTCGAGATCGCGCCGATGGCCATCCTGGCCCACGGGGACGGCCGGATCGAGTACGCCAACCCGGCCGCGGTGAAACTGTTCAGGGCGGGCGGAGCCGAGGAACTTCTCGGCCGGCCTTACCTGGATCTGGTCCATCCCGACGACCGGGCCGAATCCGAGCGGCGGATGAGCAAGGCCGTGGGCGAGGGCTGGTTCGCCCCTCTCAGGCGGCATCGCTTCGTCAGGCTGGACGGGCAGGTGATCGAGGTCGAGTCAATCGGAACGGCCTTCGAGCACGAGGGCAAAATCCTGATCCAGACCGTGGTCCAGGACATCAGCGAGCGCAAGCGGGCCGAGGAGGAGAAGGCTCAGCTCGAGATCCAGCTCATGCAGGCCCAGAAGATGCAGGCCATCGGCACCCTGGCCGGGGGCATTGCCCACGATTTTAACAACATCCTGGCCGCCATGACCGGCTACACCGAGCTGGCCATGGCCGACCTGGCCGAGGAGGACCCCGCCAGGCAGAGCCTGGACCAGGTCCTCCAGGCCGGTCTCAGGGCCAAGAACCTGATCCGGCAGATCCTGAGCTTTTCCAGGCAGGCCAAGCCGGAAAAAAAGCCCGTTCAGCTCAGCGCGGTCGTCAGGGAGTCCCTCAAGTTACTTAGGGCCTCCCTGCCGGCCACCATCGAGATAAGGCAGGCGACCGGGGAGGGATCCGGCCTAGTCCTGGGAGACCTGACCCAGATCTACCAGTTGATAATGAACCTGGGCACCAACGCCGCCCAGGCCATGAGCCAGAAAGGAGGGCTTCTGGAGATCAGGGTCGAACGGGTCGATCTGGATGAGGAGGCGGCGGGCCGATTCGCCGACCTCCGCCCCGGGGTCTATCAGAGGCTGGAAGTCAGCGACACGGGCGTGGGCATGGACCAGGCGACCCTGGGCCGGATCTTCGAGCCCTTCTTCACCACCAAGGGGCCCGGGGTGGGGACCGGCATGGGCCTGGCCGTGGTTCACGGCATCATCAAGGGCCACGGCGGGGCCATAACCGTCTCCAGCCAGCCGGGTCGAGGCTCCACCTTTGAGATCTACCTGCCCTCGATGGAGGAACAGCTCCCCATCACCGAGATCGCCGAGGACGGCCCGCTGCCGATGGGTCGGGAGAGCGTCCTCTTCGTGGACGACGAGGCCGCTCTGGCCGACATCGGCCGGCAGGTCCTGGAGAGGTTGGGCTACCGGGTGACCACCAGGACCTCGAGCCTGGAAGCCCTGGGCCTCTTCAAAGCCCAGCCGGACAGGTTCGATCTGGTGGTCACCGACCAGACCATGCCCCACCTGACCGGCGTCGAGCTGGCCCGGGAGATGCTGAAGATGAGGCCCGACCTGCCCATAATCCTCTGCACCGGGTTCAGCGAGCAGATATCGGCCGAGAAGGCCCGGGCCATGGGTATCAGGCGCTTCGTGATGAAGCCGCTGGTGATTCGCGAGGTGGCCGCTGTGATCAGGAGCGCGCTGGACGAGAAGGACTGAGGTCGGGGGGATCGGGCCGGGACCGTCTATGACGCAATCCGGGCCGGCTCCCGGCGCCCGTCTACATCCTCCCCAGGTTCCGTTTCTTCACCTCCTCGAACTCGGCCTGGCCTATGAACCCCTCGTCCAGCAGCTTCTTGGCTTCCCGGATGGCCTGAGCCAGGCGGGCCGGGTCGCCCGGCGCCGCCGCGGCCTCGGCGGCGCGGTCCTGGCCGGTCAGGAGGGCGTGGAGGTCCACTCCGTACCTCCGGCTGAAGTCGATCAGAAAGTCCACCCGCGGCCAGCGCTGCCCGCTCCAGTAGCCTTGCACGGTCATCTGGGGCCAGCCCGTCTCCTTGGCCATTCTGTAGCCGCTCAGGCCCAGAGCGCCCATCAGTTCGCGCAGCCTGGCCGCGAGTCTCTCCCTGGCTTCCTTGTCCTGCTTCATTTTCGACCCTCAGCGCGTCCGGCGGCGGGAGACGTGACTACCACCCAGCCTTATGGACATCCTTGTCCTGCTTCATTTTCGACCCTCAGCGCGTCCGGTGGCGGGAGACACAATGACCGCCCGGCCTTAAGGGCATCATCGCCCGGTTTGATGGCCGGGTCAAGACCTTGGCGCTCCGCCAGGCCTTTGTTCCGGGGTTGCGTCCCGCGGCTGGTCCCTGGGGAACGCCGCCCCGGCTAGTCGACCAGCAGGAAGGCGTAGCGGTTCATCGCCTCCGAGTAGTCGGCCAGGACCTGAACCGGGTAGCCGAGCTGCCTGACCGTGGAGTAGACGTCCACGGCCAGGGCCTCGGGCGCGGGCCGGGCCACCCTGGGTGCCTGGCACTTGACCCGCTCGCCGGTGCACTCCCCGCAGGAGTGGCAGGTGTCCATGAAGAGCAGGAAGGCCCTCTCGTAGCCGGAGACGAAAACCTCCCGCTCCAGCTTGGAGAGCTTGGCGTTGACCTTTCTGGTCCAGGCGTGGCGATCCTCGGGTTGGTCCACCTTCTTCTCGAAGCGGAAGACGACCGCCCGGGAATACTCCCGGAAGAACCTCTCGCACTCGGCCACCGAGGGTGTCTGGGGCGGGCAGCAGCCCCCCCGGCCGTACTCGGGGCATCCGAACATACACTTCATCCTGACCCATTGGCTGACGACGATCTTCTTGGGGTCGAGCCACTTGAAGTCGCGGTAGCCGCGCTTCCGGAAGAGCGCCTCCAGCTCCTGGCCGCTCTCCAATCTTGAATCGGTCTTCGAGTCCATTTCTCCCCCGCAATACCCGATCCGGCTGACGAATTGATCCCGCCCGGTCGACCGACGGGCTGGCCCGGAGCATACCAACGCGGCCCGAGGCAAGTCAATCTCTCCGCCGGCCCTCTGCGGGCGGCTCGCCCCTCCCGGCCGTCCCCGCCGGAAGAACCGGATTGATGGCCCACAGGTCCGGCTCGTCTGACTTGAAAATGAAGAGGCCCGCCGGGACTTAAAGTCCCGGCGGGCCAGGAACAAGTCTGTTTGCTCTATTTCACCGGAAAAAGCCAGGCCTTGAACTCGGGCTTGCGGCCCAGGCAGGCCTCCTCCAGGACCCGGCCCAGCTTGGCCGAGACCGGGCCCAGGCCTTCGGGGAAGACCTTGTCCTCGATCCGGCTCAGGGGCAGAATCTTGAACGGGGTGGCCGTGGTGAAGGCCTCGTCCGCCTCCAGCAGGTCCTCCGGCTTGAGGCGGGCCTCGCTGGCCTCGACGCCGCTGGCCCGGGCCACCTCCAGGACCGACTTGCGGCTGATGCTGGAGAGGATGGTGCCCAGACCCGGCGTCTTGACCACGCCGTTCTTGACCAGGAAGAACGACTCGGTCGCGCCCTCGGCCAGATAGCCGTCCACGTCGAGCATGATGGCCTGGTCAAAGCCGCGGCTCCTGGCTTCCATGCGCGAGAGCATGCCGTTCAAGTAGTTGGCCGCCGCCTTGGCCTCGACCGGGACCGTGGCCGGGTGGAGCTTGCGCCACTTGGAGATGCAGGCGCTGACGCCCTTGGGTACGGCCACGCCCAGGCCGCCCTTGAAGCCCAGATCCTCGGCCGGATCGAAGGTGAAGATGGCCAGGTCCAGAGGCTTGTCCGGCGGGGCTGCGTCGAAGGCGATGTCGCCGAAATAGGCCACGATCTTGATCGCCCCCTCCTTGAGCCCGTTGGCCTTGACTGCGTCCAGGACGGCCTGGCCGACCTCGGGGCTGGCCAGGGGCATCCGATAACCCAGAAGTTCAGCTGAGCGGAAGAGGCGCTTGAGGTGCTCGTCCAGCCTGAACACGGCCGGGCCCAGGTCGGTATTGTGGAGACTGAGCACGTCAAAGATGGCCGAGCCTCTGGAGAAACTGTGGGAGAGGATGGGGACCGTGGCCTTTTCAAAAGGCACCAGTTCCTGATTGATCCAAACCTTTCGATCCTTGAGCACGGGCGGCCTCCCTGATGAATCGTGGTCCTGGCTTGGATTCAAGCCAGGACCACGATAGCAAATACCGGCTCAAACCGGCAAATCATTTATTACCGGCCGCCCGGGCCCGAGCCAGGCTGAGCGGCAGCTTATCAATTTACTTTAAAAAATCAGCTATGGCCTGGTTGGCCTTCTTGATCTCCAGGGCGCAGCCCATGTGGCCCAGAACCGAGTCGTAGGCGAAGACCTTGGCCCCTGGGATCAGCTTGGCCGTCACCCCGAACTCGGCATCGGGCGGAAAGAGCTCGTCGGTGTTGACGCCGATGATCAGGGTCCGCGCCTTGACCTGGTCGAGCCGGCCGGTCAGGTTGTAGGACAGCATGGCGTCGTTGCGCCAGACGATGTCGTTGGCGTCCATCTTGGCGCTGCCCAGGCCGATGTTCTTGAGTCCATCCAGGAGCTCCTGGTTGGTCTTGTACTTGGCTTTGTAAAAGGTCGGAGTGAAGTACCAGAGATAGACGCCCATGAAGGCGTGCTCCAGGCCCTTCTTGGGCTGCTCCTTGTAGGCGCCGTCCAGGTAGGCCGGATCGTTCCTGATGACGTGGCTCATCAGGCCGAAGACGCCCACGTTGCGGCCTTTGAACTCGTGGCTGCTGGCAATGGGGATGGCCCAGTCCATGAATTCCGGGTAGTCGGTAATCCATTGCAGGGTCTGCATGCCGCCCATGCTCGCCCCGGCCACGCCGGCCAGGTGCTTGATCTTGAAGTGCTCGCTGACCAGTCGGTACTGGGCCTCGATCATGTCGGCCAGGCCGTACTTGGGGAATTTGGGGCCCAGGCCAGAGACCGAGGGCGAGGACGAGCCGGGCGAGCCCAGGGCCGAGGGGCAGATGAAGAAGTACTTGTCCGTGTCAAAGGGCAGGCCCGGTCCGACGGCGCCCGTGAGGAGCTTGATCTGGCTGTAGTCGCCGCTGTAGCCGTGGCAGAAGATCACGGCGTTGGTGATGGCGCCCGAAGCGTCGCGCCGGGGCGCGCCCAGGGTGGCGTATTCGACTTTCATCTCGGCCAGAATCTCACCCGACTTGAACTTGAAGTCCTTGGCCGTAAAATACTCGGGCTTGAGGGCCAGTTCACCTGCGGCGGTCGAGATCAGAAGCCCGCTGATCAAGACCAGGCTGGTCAGACACACGCCGATCCTTTTCAGACTCCTCATCGATGCACCTCCGGGCTGGATGAAGGTTATTAGGGGATGATACAACGCCAAGAACATCCGCCTTCGGGCCGGATGATCAGCCCGAAGATCGGAATCGCGTGCGGTTTCAAAATAACAGATGTATTGAACAAATTACAAATTAATTCCTTGGTCTCTATTAATTGTGGTAGCCTGGCCGGAATATCCCGAGGAGATGAGCCATGAGCGATCTGTGGGCGGGACTGGCGTGACCGCCTCTGGTCCGGAGGTGGTCATCGTGGCCAACCCGGTCAGCGGGCAGGGCCGGGGCCGGGGCGTGGGCCGCCGGCTGGCCGAGAGGCTGGCCCGGCGCGGGGTGGCGGCCGAACTGCACTGGACGTCCGGACCCGGCCACGCCGAGGAGCTGGCCCGCCGGGCCGTGGCCCTGGGCGCGGCCACCGTGGCCGTCTGCGGCGGCGACGGCACGGTCCAGGAGGCGGTCCGGGCCCTGGCCGGCAACGGCACCCGCCTGGCCCTGGTCCCCAGCGGCCGCTGCAACGACTTCGCCCAGGCCCTGGGCCTGGGCCGCGGCCTCGAGGCCGCGGCCAGGAGGATCATCGAGCCCGGCTGGCGCCGGGTCGACCTGGCCCGGGTGGGCCGGAGCTACTTCTGCACCGTGGCCGCGGTGGGCTTTGACGCCGTGGTCAGCCGCTTCGTCGAGGAGATGAGCCTGCCCCTCAGAGGCCTGCCGGCCTATCTCTACGGCGTCCTCCGGGCCCTGATCGACTACCGACCCTTTGAGGCCAGCCTGACCTGGGACCAGGGCCAGTACCAGGGCCCGATCTTCCTGGCCGCCAGCGCCAACAGCCCGACCTACGGCGGCGGGATACCGGTCGCGCCCCAGGCCCGCTGCGACGACGGCCTGCTCGAGGTCTGCCTGGTCAGGCCCTTGAGCCGCCTCAAGGTCCTCCGCTTCCTGCCGACCGTGATTCGCGGCCGGCACGGCCGGGTGCCCGAGGTCAGCTTTCTCAGGACCCGCCGCCTGACCGTCGAGACCGAGCGGCCTATGGAGATCTGGGCCGACGGCGAGCCGGTCACGACCACGCCCCAGACCATCGAGGCCGCCTCCGGGGCCCTCAAGATCGCCACTGACGGCTAAACCGGGGTGCAGCCCCGGCGGCGATGGGTTACAATCATCCCGTTTTGGCCACAGACCAGGTTCACATAACCAGATCCTCCAGATCTGCGGCCAGCCTGGCCGTGCTCAGGGAGTCGGCCCGCTCCGGCCTGACCAAGGGCCTGAGCGGCTTCCTCTGGCTGGCCAAGATCCTGATCCCCATCTCCCTGCTGACCGCCCTCCTGGCCTGGAGCGGCCTGCTGGGCAGGCTGGACCCCCTGGTCCAGCCGGCCATGGGCCTGCTGGGCCTGCCGGCCTCGGCCGCTCTGCCCCTGCTGGTCGGCCTCCTGGCCGGGGTCTACGCCGGCCTGGCCGCCCTGGTGGTTCTGCCCCTGAGCCCCCAGGAGCTGACCCTGGCCTCGATTTTTCTGCTCATCGCCCACAACCTGATCCAGGAGGGGGTCATCCAGGGCCAGTCCGGCCTGTCCGCCCTCAAGGCGACCCTCTGGCGGCTGGCCGCGGCGGTGGTCACGGTGGTGATCTGCGCCCGGTTTCTCGGGGGCGGCTCCGGGAGCGAGGCCGCGGCCGGGGCGGCCCTGGCCGGCAGCCAGCCCCTGGTCCCGGCCCTCCTGGCCTGGGCCCTGGCCACGCTCCGGCTCCTGGCCAGGATACTGGTCATCGTCATCCCGATCATCGTCCTGCTCGAGGTCCTGAAAGGGCTGGGCTGGGCGGACAGACTCGCCCGGGTCATGGCCCCCTTGTTGAGGCTTCTGGGGCTCAGCCGCCGGGTCGGCTTCCTGTGGCTGACGGCGACCATCTTCGGGCTGAGCTACGGCGCGGCCATCATCCTGGCCGAGGTCAGGGAGGGCCGCCTGGAGAGGGAGGAGCTGGAGTCTCTTCAGGTCTCGGCCGGCATCAATCACTCCGTCATAGAGGACCCGATCTTTCTGATGTCCCTGGGGGTGAGCGTCTTCTGGAGCGTGATCCCCCGGCTGGCCGTGGCCGTGGCCGCGGTCTGGCTCCTGGCCCTCTGGCGCAGGCTGGCCCTCCGAAGCCAGAAAGCCTGAAGGAGAGAAAAAGGGATGTGGTCTCTGATCTACCTGGGCCTGGCCGCGGCCACGGCCTTCATCGCGGCCAAGAAGGGCCGGCGCTGGCCGGTCTGGCTGATCTTCGGCCTGATCTTCCCCCTGATCGCCCTCATCGCCGTCCTGCTGGTCAAGTCCAAGACCTCCCGGACTGCTCCCAGTCTGCTCGGAAAGATGCCGACCTCGGGCCTGTCCAAGATCTGCCCTTACTGCACCGCCAAGATCCCATTCGAGGCCAAGGTCTGCCCGGCCTGCGGGCGGGAGCAGCCGGCCCGGGCCCAGATGGTCCTCACGGACGAGGAGAGGCGGATCATCGAGGCCTGGCAGGGTCTCAACGCCCTCTACGGCGGCCGCCTCTCCGAGGGCGAGCTCCTGGCCAGGCTGATGCATGACTATCGCTTCGAGGATGAAGCCCAGGTCAGGGCGGCCGTGGCCAAGGCCAGGGCCATGGGCTGAAGAGCCCGGGCCGATCGCCCGGCGGCGCTTCTCGGCCCTTGACTACCCGGCCGGGCCGGCCTATATTAACCGACTCAAAGAATGAGAATTTGCCCCGCCCGCATGGGAGCTTGCCATGAATACCTACCGCAACTGGTTCCTGGCCATGCGGCCCTGGTCCTTCTCCATGTCGGCCATCTCGGTCAGCGTCGGCGCGGCCATGGCCGCGGTGGACGGACATTTCTCCTGGGTCCTCTACCTGGCTACTCTGCTGGGCATGGTCGCCGTCCACGGGGCCACGAACATGATGAACGACTACTACGACGTGGCCAGCGGCGTGGACCAGCCCGACACCTCCACGGCCAACTACCGGCCCCACCCCCTGGTCGAGGGCCGCATCAGGGCCGGCCAGGTGCTGGCCTTCTCCCTGGCCCTCTACGGCCTGGCCGTGGCCATCGGCCTCTGGCTGTCCGTCACCCGCGGCTGGACCATCGCCTGGATCGCCCTCATCGGCGCCGCGGCCAGCTGGACCTACACCGGGCCGCCGCTCAAGTACAAGTACTACTGCCTGGGAGAGCTGTCGGTCTTCCTGATGTGGGGACCGCTCATGGTTGAAGGGGCCTACTTCGTCCAGGCCCGGGCCTTCAGCTGGCCGGCCCTGCTGGCCTCGCTCCCCTTCGGCACCCTGGTGGCCCTGGTCATCCTGGCCAACAACGTCCGCGACATCAACCACGACCAGCGCCAGGGCATCAAGACCCTGGCCATCCTGATCGGCCGGGTCAACGGTCTGAGGCTTTACGCCGGCCTGGTCATCATGGCCTTTATCAGCGTCGTCCTCATGGCCGCCCTGGGCACGCTGCCCCTCTGGTCGCTCATGGTCCTCCTGAGCCTGCCCCTGGCCTGGCGCCTGCTGAGCACCATGATCCACGAGCTGCCGGCCGACGCCGACGCCCGGACCGGCCAGCTCGACACCAGCTTCGGAGCCCTCCTGGTCATCTCGCTGGTCCTGGGCCATTTTCTGTGAGCCGCCCCGGGAGCGGCCTGGGACCGCTCCTGGGCAGCCTGGCCCTGGCCGCCGGGCTGTGGTTCTTTGCCTTCTACCTGGGCTGGGGCAACTTCTGGTTCAAGATCTCCTGCTCCTCGGCCGCCCTGGCCGCCTGGGCCTTCCTCTGCCGGCCCGGGCTCCGGGCCGAGCTCCGCCCGGACGGACGGACCTGGCTCTGGGGGCTTTTAAGCGCGGCCGGGCTCTACCTCATTTTCTGGCTGGGCCAGCTGATCTCGATCCAGATCTTCCCCTTCGCCGCCGGCCAGATCAGCGGGATCTACGGCCAGGGGCAGGGCACGCCGACCTGGCTCATCGCTTTGCTTCTCCTCCTGGTGACCGGGCCGAGCGAGGAGATCTACTGGCGCGGCTTTCTGCAGCGCGGCCTGATCGAACGCCTGGGCCGCCGGAACGGCTGGCTCCTGGCCACGGCCTGCTACGCCGGGGTCCACCTCTGGACGCTCAACTTCATGCTCATCGGTGCGGCCGCCGTGGCCGGGGCCTTCTGGGGGATTCTCTACTGCCGGCTGGGCCGCCTGGCCCCGGTGGTCGTCTCCCACTCCCTCTGGAGCGCGGTCATCTTCGCCGTCCTGCCCCTCTCCTGAAGACCGGCCGGCCTCCACCAAAGCGGCGCCAGGACTGCCTGGGGCTGGCCTTGCCGGCCTAAGCGGGCTAAACTGGCCCGAGACGTCCCCCAGGAGGCCGGAGCGATGAAGAGTATGAGTCTGGTTTTCGCGGCCGGCTGCTTCGGCGGCCTGATCAACAGCCTGGCTCTCTGGATGGGCGGCCGGCTGGGTCTCACCGCGGCCGTGGGGGTCAATCTGGCCCCGGCCCTGACGCCGGCCTGGCTCTACCCCCGCCTGGTCTGGGGCGGAATCTGGGGCGTTCTCTTCCTCCTGCCCCTGCTCAAGAGTTCCCTTTTCTGGCGGGGCCTGGTCCTCAGCCTGGCTCCCTCGGCGGTTCTGCTCCTCTACGTCTTCCCGATGAGGACCCACCAGGGCTTCTTCGGCCTGGCCCTGGGCCAGTTCACCCCCCTGGTCATAATCTTCCTCAACGCCTGCTGGGGCTGGGCCGGCGCGGCCTGGCTCAAGGCCTCGGGCCGCTGAGCCCGCCGGGGGCTGGCTTGCTCTACCTGGTTCTGCCCTGCGGCAGCGATTATGGCCGGGGCATTCGCGGCCAGTACCTGACCCGGGAGCTGGCCGGCCTGACCCGGGTTTCGCTGATTACCGAGCCTTACACGGTCAAGGACGCCGGGGACGAGCTGGTCTTCGATTTCCTGAGGCGGATCAGCCTTGACCGGGCCGGCTTCGCCGCCTCCCTGGCCGGCCAGCGCCTGGAAGCCCCGGTCATCCAGGCCGTGGACAACGACATCTTTCTGCCCCTGGAGCCCGGGATCAGGGGCTCGCTCAACCTGGGCTACACCTTTCATGAAAACGCCGTCCTCAGCCGGGACCAGATTCAGAACGCCCGGGCCTACTTCGACCTGCTGGTGGCCGGCTCCACCTGGCTCGAGGGGGTTCTCCGGGACAACGGCCTGGCTGAGGTCAGGACCGTGGTCCAGGGCGTGGACCGGAGCGTCTTCAACCCGGCCGAAAACCAGAAGACCCTCCTGCGGGACCGCTTCGTCATCTTCTCCGGCGGCAAGCTGGAGCTGCGCAAGGGCCACGACCTGGTCATCCGGGCGATCGCGGTTCTTCAGGAGCGCTACGGCGACGTCTGGCTGGTCAACTCCTGGTTCAACCACTGGCCCTCGGGCATGCGCGGCCTGGCCGCTTCGCCCTACATCCGTTTTCCCCTGGAGCCGGCCGAGTACGTCACCTTCATCAACCGCCTCCTGGCCGCCAACGGCCTGGACGTGGAGCGGACCATCACCCTGAAGCCCAGGCCCTGCTTTGACATGGCCCGGATCTACAAGAACACTGACCTGGGCCTCTTCCCCAACCGCTGCGAGGGCGGCACCAACCTGGTCCTGATGGAGTACCTGGCCTGCGGCAAGCCGGCTCTGGTCTCCGACTCCTCGGGCCACCGCGACGTGGCCAATGACCGCAACGCCCTGATGCTCCGGCGCCTCAAGCCCTTCCAGCCGCCGGGCGTCGAGAGTCTGGCCGCCGGCTGGCTGGATCCTGATCTGGACGAGATCATCGACAAACTAGACTGGGCCTATCATCACCGGACCGAGCTGGAGGCCCTGGGCCGGGCGGCCGGGGAGTCCATGATCCCCTTCACCTGGCGGGCCGCGGCCGAGCGGTTCCGGGACCTGGCCAGCCCGTGAGGCTCCTGGTCATCCAACTCGGCCGCATCGGCGACGCCATCTGGACCGGCCACCTGATCAATCGCCTCGGCCGGCTCCACTCCGGGGCCGAGATCGTCTGCTTGGCCTCTCTCCAGGCGGCTCAGCTTCTGGGCCGCCTGCCCCAGGTGGGCCGGGTTCTGGCCCTGCCCGAGCCGCTCATCAAGACCCTGGAGGAGGGGCGGAGCCCGGACCGGGACCAGAGCGAGCTCCTGGTCAGGTGCCGCCGGGAGCTGAGCGACCGCCCCTTTGACCTGACCTTCAACCTCAACAGCGCCCGGACCGCCCTGGCCCTGCTCAGCCTTATCAAGGAGCCAGGCCCCATCCAGGGCTTCTGCTCCGGCCCGGGCGGCCGGGGACTGGCCGGCCAGGACTGGCACCTGGCCCTCCGGCCGGTGGTCAAGGACCCGGCCCACCACCGGGAGCACTTCTTCGTCAACCTGGTCGATCTCCTCCTGGCCTACGCCCCGGCCGGGGCCGGGCCCGGGCCGACCGGCTACGCCCTGAACCTGACCCCCTCGGAGGAAGCCTTCGCCGAGGATCTGGCCGCCGGGCTGAGCCGGCCCTGGGCCGCGGTCCACCTGGGCGCGGCCACGCCCGACCGGCTCTGGCCCCTGGAGCGCTTTGCCCGGCTCATCCGCGGCCTGGGCGACCGGGGGGTCAGAGCCGTCCTCATCGGCGCGGCCGGCGACCGGGAGCGGGCGGCCGAGCTGGAGGCCGGGCTGGGCGGCCTGGAGGCGGTCAACCTGGCCGGCCAGACCTCCCTGGGCCGGCTGGCCGCCTTGCTAAAGCGGGCCGATATCTTTATCGGAGCCGATTCCGGGCCGATCCATCTGGCCGCCCTGATGGGCGCCCCGGCCGTGGGCCTCTACTGGGGCGACGCCTGGCCGCCCGAAACCGGGCCCTACACTGACAAGGCCTGCTGCCTGAGCCCGAGCGAGACCTGCTACCCGGCCTGCACGGACCGCCGGCCCGACTGCCCGGCCAGGTGCCGCGACCAGGTCCAGGCCGAACCGGTCATTGAGGCCGTCCTGGCCTGGCTGGCCGGCCGGCCGCCGGAAAGTCTCGAGGGCCAGGTCCGGCTGTGGCTGGCCGCCGCCGACGGGGCCGGCCGCTTCTTCAGACCGGCCCAGGCCGAGCCGGCCCTGAGCCTCAACCGCCTGGCCATCAGGCTGATGATCGTCTCGGTCCTGGTCCCGGACTACGCCTTCAGCCCGGCCGACGCCGAGGCCTGGGGGCTCGGGCCCGGCCCGTGTGAAGGCTTCGACGCCGGCCTGAACAGCCCGGGCCAGCCGGCCAGCGACTACTGGGCCGCCCTGGTCCGCTCGGCCGGCGGGCTGGAGGAGAGGCGCTTCCTCAACCGGCAGCGGCCCCGCCTCGAGGCCAACCTCCAGGCCCTGGCCGCCTGGCTGGGCGGGACAAGCTCCTAGACCGCCCCCCGCCCCCGGGGGCGCGGCCGGGCTCATTCCTTGGGGAAGCGGTGGGCCTGGCTGCGGGGGATGATCAGCAGCTCGCCCAGGTGGCGCATGGCCTTGTCCTGGCTCATGAGGCAGACCTTGTTGACCTCGGCCAGAACCCTGGCGGCAGCGGTCTGGCCCCAGAACCAGTTGGCCATCTGACGGCTGGAAGCCTTGCCCGGCTGGGCGCTGGCCGCTTCGAGGTAATAGGTCTTCAGATCCTCCACGGCCAGCTTGATCACCACGGGCAGAGGCAGGTCCGGCCGGGGATTGGCCGGAATCCGGCCGTCCAGGAAGCCGCCTAGAAATCGGGCCACGGCCGCAGGCTCGAGGCCGCTGGCTTCGGCCAGGCTCCGGCCCCGGGCCTCCACGGCCAGATGGTGCCAGGAACTGAGTCCGTCCACCTCGGCGGCCAGGGCTCGCCCCAGGGCGGCCAGCGGTTCACTCTCCCCGGGGGGCGGCCCGAAGTTCACCGGGCAGGCGATGGGGGCGGCCGGGCCGGCCAGAGCCGGCTCGTCCTCGGGGAAGTCCTCCAGGACCGGACCCGCCTCAGCCTCCAAGAGCCTCAGCGCGGCCAGGAGGACCCGCTTCTGGAAGGCGGGCTCGTTGGGCGGCCCCAGGGGCCGGCCCAGCTCGAAGGGGACCCAGAGGGCCCGGGGCGGCCTGATGACCTGGGTCTGCTCCCGGACCAGGCTGATGTGGGTTGTCGGCAGTCCCTCCTCCTCCAGAAAGTGGCTCAGCCCGCCCACGGCGCGCGTGCAGTTGGGTCAGACCGGCAACAGGAGCACGGCGTTGACCTCGTCACCTCTGAGCAGGCCGGCCACCTGGCGGGCGGCCGACTCCATCTCGAGGGGATTGGTGGCCCCCATGAAGGAGTAGTGGAATTCGGCCACCGAGCCGATGAGGCCCTCCCGAGCCAGTTCCCGGAGGCGGTCCAGGGGAAAGAGCACGTTCAGATCCCGGAAGAAGCCGGTCCGGTCGAAGTTGGCCGAGATGTGGGACATGATCAGCTCACTGGCCTTCACCCGGCCGGGGATGACCCGGTAGCTCGTCGCGCCCTCGGCAAAGGGAGGCTCGCCCAGGCGGTGGAGCCCGGCCGTGGAGACGATGGCCACCCGCCTCTCCCTGAGGGGCGGGCCAGAGACCCAGGGGCTGGTCTCGAAGGTGGGGCAGGGCAGTTCGGCCAGAGGTCTGGCCTCGTTGGGCGGCAGATCGCTCAGACGGACCACGAGTCCCCCCTTGAGGCTGGCTTCAGGTTGGCGAGGCGTAACGAGTATAAAACCAGTGCCCGGGCCAGTCAAACCGGCCCCCGGCTTGACCGGGTCTCGGGGGCGGACCTATAATGACCGCCACTGAAGGCATGGGCGTTCAACTTCCCACTCCATGGCCGCCGGGGCAGGCCGGCCTCAGAAGATTCTGGGAGGATTTGCTCGCGGCCGCGCCCGATGAGGGGGCCCTGGACTGGGAGCCGGTCTTCCGGGAGGGGATCAGCTACTCCTTAAGGGCCAGGCGGCCGGACGGGGCTTCGAGGCCCCTGTTCGCCTTGGTCGATATCATTCCCCAGGACCAGTGGTGGCTCTCGGTCTGTTTCTACGAGGACGAGGTCAGCGATCCAGAGGAGCGGGGGCTGGCCATCCCGGGCGGCCTCCTGGGCGAGAACGGTTACTGCTTCGACGTGGACGAGCCGGACGCGGGCCTACTGGCCTATCTCAAGGCGCGGCTGGAGGAGGCCCGCCGGGCCGCTCTAGGGAACTGAAGGGGGACACATGAGCCAGGCCGAACCCCAGAACACGGAGCGATTGACCGCCGAAGGCAAGCACCTCATCTTCAAGCTGGCCGCGGAGGACTACGGGCTGGACATCCTCAAGGTCAAGGAGATCATCGGCCTGATGGACATCACCTCCGTGCCCCGGACGCCCGACTTCGTCAAGGGGGTGATCAACCTGAGGGGCAAGGTCATCCCGGTCATCGACCTCCGGCTCAAGTTCGGGCTGCCCCAGGCCGAGTACGACGAGCGGACCTGCATCATCGTCGTCGAGGCCAACCAGCAGGGCCAGGCGGTCCTGATGGGCATCGTCGTCGACGCGGTCAGCGAGGTCCAGAACGTCAAGGCCGAGGACGTGGAGCCCACGCCCAGCTTCGGGACCGAGCTGGACACCAAGTACATCAAGGGTCTGGCCAAGATCGATGGCCGGATAAAGATTCTGTTGGACATTGACCGGGCCCTGAGCAACGAAGATATCGGTGAGGCCAACGTCTTCTAGACCCCCCGGCGTTGCAAGAGGCGAGACGGGCCGGCCGGACCAGAGGGTCCAGCCGGCCTTTCTTTTTCAGAGCAGCTCGGCCAGGAGGGCCTGCCAGGCCCGGCGCTCCCTCTCGGGCGAGAAGAGCTCCTCCATCCGCCGCCGGCCGGCCCGGCCCAGGGACAGGCCGGCGTCGGGCGCGTCCATGACCGCGGCCAGGGTCCGGGCCAGGGACTCCGAGCTGCCCCAGTCGGCCAGGCGGCCCGAGATCCCGTCCTCGATGAGCTCCTCCACCGCCCCGACCCGGGTGGCCACGGTGGGCACCCCGGCGGCCAGGGCCTCCAGGACCACCTGGGGGCAGCCCTCGGACAGGGAGGGCAGGACATAAATATCCAGGCCGCGCAGCCAGTCCGGGACCGCCTCGTCGGGCAGGGACTCCTGGAAGCGGATCAAGTCGGCGAGGCCGGTCCGGCTGACCATGGCCTCGAAGACCGGCCGCTCGGCCGGGCGGAGCTGGCCCAGGAGCTCGAGGGTCAGGGGGTAATTTGGCCTCAGACTGGCCGCGGCCTTGAAGAGGTAGGGCAGGCCCTTGGCGTACTTGAAGATGCCGGCGCTGCCGATCCGGAAGGGCTGGCCGGCCCGGCGTTGGGGGGTCCAGACCCGCTCGGGCGGCTCGATGGAGCTCAGGATGAGCCGGGCCTTGTCCCGGATGGGCGTCAGGGCCTGGGCCGCCTCGATCAGCTCCTGGCTGACGGCCACGACCCGGTCGGCCAGCTCCAGGCCGGCCCGGCAGAAGCCGACCTTCTCCGGGCTCAGGGTGTACTTGTGGACGTCGTCGCCGACCACGACCAGGACCGAGGGCAGCCCCAGGCGCCGGGCCAGGAGCGAGGTCAGGTATCCGATGGGGTAGAGGAAGAAGCCGACCAGCAGGTCGAAGTGCTCCCGGGCCTCAAGGAGCCGCAGGGACTGGTGGAGCTGGCGCAGGGTCAGGTCGTGGGACCCGTCGAAGAGGCCCGGCTCGGCCGGCCCGGCCTCCCGGCCCAGGCGGAGGCGGTGGACGACCAGGCCCTGGCGCTGCTCGGTGGTCCGGTTCTCGTCCAGGAGGATCAAGGGGTCGTCGCTGAAGACCAGGTGGGCGACGTGGGTCTCCAGGCCCAGGGCCTGGCAGTGCCGGGCCACCCGGAAGACCAGCTTGGCCAGGCCGCCCCACTGGTCCGGCGGGAAGTAGTGGCTGACCAGCAGGATTTTCTTGGCCGGCGGTGACGAGGTCATGGCTGCTCCGTTATCTCGGCCGGCCCGGGCCGGCTTGACATGGGGCTGGCTGGTTTCGTACCATACGCCGCGGCCCGGGGGAAGCGGCAAAAAGGCCCCGGCCCCCCGGTCCCCTCGCCCCCGGCCGATCCGGATGCCCTGATGAAGGTGGCCGTCCTCTTTCACCGCGATCCCCTGGTCATGTCGCCGGGCATCGACCTGGTCCGCCTCCAGGCCATCAGCGGCGGCCTCCTGGACAGGGGCGTCGAGACCGAGATCGTCGCCCCGGTGCCTGCCGAGGCCCGCCTGGCCGGCCGGATTCCGGTCCGGCCCCTCAGCGCCCTGGACGGCCCGGCCGGCTACGACCTGGTCAAGACCTGCTACCACCAGTCCATCCGGCTCCTGGGCGGCTTCCGGGGGCCGGTGGTCAGCCGCCTGGTCCGGGTGGTCGACCAGCGCCTGCCCGAGCGGGACGAGCTCTTCCGCCGGGAGCTCCTGGCCTGCCAGGACCTGGTCAGCCGGCGGGCCAGGGCCGTGGCCTTCAACAACCCGGAGAACCGGGAGCGCTGGATCGGCCGCTACGGCCGGGAGCAGCTCATCGTCCTGACCCCGACCGGCTGCCCGGCCGAGATCCCTGAGCCTGGGCCCAACCCCTACCGGACCGGCCGGCCGGCGATCCTCTTCCTGGGCAGCCTGGCCGCGCCGCGCATGGTCGAGCTGCTCAACGCCGCGGCCGAGAGGCTGGCGGGCCGGGCCGAGGTCCACCTCCTGGGCCGCAACAAGACCGCCCTCTACGGCGGCCAGGTCGAGCTGAGTCCCCTGATCGTCCAGCACGGCGAGCGGCCCGAGGCCGAGACCTGGGACTTCATCCGCTTCGCCGGCCTGGGCCTGGCCCTGGCCACCGGCCCCCTGGCCTTTGACAACGACGTCTCCAAGATAATCAACTACCTCCGCGGCGGCCTGCCCGTGCTCAGCGAGGAGCCGATCCTCCAGAACCGGCTGGTCCGCCGGACCGGCCTGGGCCGCGTCTTCAGGCACGGCGACGTCGACGACCTGGTCGGCCAGGCCCTGGCCCTGCTCGAGCGGCCGCCCCTGGAGCGGCGGGGAGAGGTCATGGCCCTGATGGCCCGGGAGCACGCCTGGGAGCGGCGGGTGGAGACCTATCTTGAGCTCTTCCGGCGGATCCTGGCCGGCGCCTGAGCCGAGCCGGGTTGCCGGCCGGCCCGGCCTGGGGTAGGCTTTTTTCAGTCATCCAGAGGAATTCGAGGAGTCGACTTGGCCGGGCCGAAAACCATCCCCGTCCTCTCTCTGGGCCAGGCGGAAGCGTTCGAGGCCGTCCTGGGCTCGGTGGAGCGGGCCGTCCGGCTCATGGGCCGGCCCTTTGAGCTGGTCCGCCTGGGCCCTGAGCCGGTTCCGGCCCCGGCCCTGGCCTGGCTCAGCCTGGCCGGCCGGCCCGAGGCCGAGGACCCGGCCCGCCTCGAAGAATTGCGCCGCCGCTGGCCCCGGACCCGCTGGCTGGCCTCCCTGGACCGGCCCCCGGCCGAGCCCTGGCCCCTCCTGGCCGGGGCCGCCTGGTCGGTCTTCTTCGGCGACCCCATCGGCCTGGGAGAGCCGGAAGACTCGGGCCGGGACCGGCTCTGGCTGGGCCTGATCCCGGAGCTGGAAGAGGCCCTGGGCCGCCGGGCGGCCGGGCCGGGCTACCTGGACCGCAACGGCGGCCTGCGCCTGGCCAAGCTCCTGAGCCGGCTCCTCCTCGATCCGGCGGCCCGGCCGGCCAGCCCCCTGCGACGGCCCCTGGAGGCCATGATCGAGATCGTCCGGGCCTGCAACCTGCGCTGCCCGCTCTGTCCCATCGGCAGCGGCCAGGCCGAGAAGTACCCCCACATGGACCCGGCCCTGTTCGAGGAGATCGTCGCCCGCCTGGCCCCCACGGCCTGGAAGATCTCCCTCTACAACTACGGCGAGCCGCTCCTCCACCCCGAACTGGGGTCGATGCTCGCCCGGGCCAAGGGCCTGGGGATCGAGTGGCTGGAGATCTCGACCAACGGCACGGTCATGCCCCCCGGCCTGGCCGAGGGGCTGGTCGCCGGTGGCCTGGACTTTCTCCGGGTCTCGGCGGACGGGGCCAGCCAGGAGACCTACGCCCGGTACCGGGTCGGCGGCGACATCCGGGCCGTCTGGGACCACATCGGCGCGGTCAGGCGGGCCCGCCGGGCGGCCGGGGCGAAGCGGCCGATCATCGAGGCCCAGCTGGTCGTCTCCCGGTTCAACGAGCACGAGATGGGCCTCTTCAAGGCCAGGGCCTTGGAGGCCGGGGCCGACCAGGTCCGCTTCAAGACCTTCAACGCGGTCATGTCCGGGCCAGAGCACGCCGAGGAGGGCCGGAGCTTCCTGCCCAGCGACAAGGCCCTCTCCCGCTACGCCGACTACGGCGAGCTGGTCGTGGAGGACAGCTTCAAGCTGGCCAGCTGCCACTGGCCCTGGGAGAGGCTGGTCGTCAACGCCGACGGCTCCATCGTGCCCTGTTGCTATGACTACAACGGCCAGGCCCGCCTGGGCCGGCTGCCCCGGGACCTGGACGACTGGTGGGACACGGCCGGCCGCCGGGAGTTCCGCCGCCGTCTGGCCCGGGACCCGGCGTCCCTGGACCTCTGCCGCCACTGCCCCTCGGGCGTGCCCGACCTGAGCGTGAGGGGCTGAGCAGGGGCGGAGCAGGAGGAGGAGCGATGGTTGCCCGGTCCGAGATCGAGGTCGCCCCGCTCTACGAGCTCCAGACCGCCTTCTTCCACTACTGCGCCCTGCGGGCGGCCCTGAGGAGCGGCCTCTTCGACCGCCTGGCAGCGCCCGCCACGGCCAGGGAGGCGGCCGGCCTGATCGGGGCCGAGCCCGAACTGACCGAGAAGCTCCTCAACGCCCTGGCTTCGGCCGGCTACCTGGACAAGGAGGCGGGGCGGTTCAGGAACTCGGCCTTCACGGCGGCGTATCTGGTCCATGGCTCCGACCTCTACCAGGGCGAGTACTGGCTGCTCAACGACGAGATGCTGGCCCAGGGTTTCCTGGGGCTGGCCGAGAGGCTGGCTCCCGGCCCGGCCGCCCCGGACCGAGACGAGCGGATCAGGCGGGCCGGGCTGGTGGTCCAGGCCGGGCCGGTCCAGCAGATGGTCGAACTGATCAAATCCCTGCCCGGCTCGGACCGGGCCCGGCGGATGCTCGACCTGGGCGGCGGGCTGGGCCTCTTCGGCCTGGCCCTGGCCGCGGCCCGGCCCGGTCTCCAGGTGACCCTCTTCGACCTGCCACAGGTCATCGACTCGGCCCGGGAGATCATCCGCGGCCGCGGGCTGGCCGGGGCCTTCGAGCTCCGGGCCGGGGACATGACCCGCGACCCCCTGGGCCAGGGCTTTGATCTGGTCCTGGCCTCCGACTGCCTCTACGCCTGCCGGCCGCACCTGGAGGCCGTCTTCCGGAAGGTCCGCCGGGCCCTCAACGGAGGCGGGACGTTCATCTGCCGCCACCTGGAGCTGAATGACGACGGGGCCGGCCCGGTCGAGCCGGCCCTCCTGGAGCTGGGCTACGAACTGGCCGGGCTGAGCGACCCGGCCGGCTTCCCCCGGGCCGGGGAGATCCCCCGGGCCCTCCGGGCGGCCGGCTTCTCGACGGTAGAGACCAGGTCCCTGCGGGCTCTCTCCTACCCCTACCGGGTCCACATCGCCCGGAAATGAGCCGCTCCCTCGACCGGAGAGCGGCCGGCGGGTACAATCTAGCCCGGCCCTGGGGCCCGGTGTTTCCTCGGTTAGCGATGCGGGAAGGATGGACCTATCATGAAGATACTCCTGACCGGCTCCCGCGGCTTCATCGGCCGGCGGGTCGGCCGGCTCCTGGACGAACGGGGCGCGGACTGGGCCGCCTTCCAGGGCGACGTGCTCCGGGCCGAGGACTTCGAGCCCTACCAGGACTGCCAGGCGATCATCCACCTGGCGGCCAAGGTCCGCCAGGCCGTGTCGGCCGAGGAGCTGATCCGGGTCAACGTCAGCGGGACCATCAACGCCCTTGGCTTCGCCTCAACGGGCCGGCGGCGCTTCGTCCTGGCCAGCAGCTACCTCTACGGCCGGCCGGCCGGCCAGCCCATCCCCGAGAGCGCGCCCCTGAGCTATCACGACCCCTACTCCTTCAGCAAGTGGCTGGCCGAGCAGGCCGGGGCGGCCTGGAGCCGCCTCTTCGACCTGAGCGGAGTCATGGTCCGGATCTTCAACGTCTACGGGCCGGGCCAGCCCCGGGGCTTTCTCGTCCCCGACCTCCTGGCCGGCCTGGCCGCCGGCCGCCTCAGGGTCAGGGACCTCTCCTCGCGGCGGGACTTCATCTTTGTCGAGGACCTGGCCGAGCTGATCGTCCGGGCGGCCCTGACCCCGACCCCGGGCCTGGAGGCGGTCAACGCCGGGTCAGGCGAGAGCCATTCGGTGGCCCAGGTGATCGAGCTGCTCTTCGAGCTGACCGGGCAACGGCTGCCGGTGGAGAACCAGGACCGGCCGGTGGCCATCCCGGACACGGTGGCCGACCTGAGCCGGGCCAGGGAGCTGTTGGGCTGGAGCCCCAGGACCCCCCTGAGCGAGGGCCTGGCCCGGGTCCTGGCCCAGGCCGGGCTCAGACCGGCCTGAGGCTTTTCCAGGGGACGGTCAGGCTTTTTCAGCCAGGACGGCGATCCAGTTCTTCTCCGGGACCTCGGCCAGGCGGACGACCCGGTAGCCGGCCTCGGCCAGGAAGCTCTCGAACTCCTCCGGGGCGTGGATGTTCATCTTGGCCCACTTGGCCCATTTGGCGTTGCGCTTCTCGAACCTGGGGTGGCGGTAGACCTCGTTGACCAGGAGGAGCCGGCCGTCTGGCTTGAGAATCCGGGCGATTTCCCTCAGGTCGGCGATGAGATCGGGCCAGAAGTAGTAGGTCTCGAAGGCGGTGGCCAGGTCGAAGCTCCGGTCGGCAAAGGGCAGGGCCGAGACAGTTCCCTGGACTATGGCCGCCCGCCCGGCCCTGATCAGGCTTTGGTTGACCCGGCCGGCCAGGCGGACCATGGCCGGGGAGTAGTCCAGCCCCAGGACGCGGCCCTGGAGGGCCAGGCCGGCCAGGACCTTGACGTTCCGCCCGCCGCCGCAGCCCAGGTCCAGGATCAGGGCCCCGGGCGCGATGCTCAGGTGAGTCAGGCCCCAGCGCCTGCCCCGGGCGTGGCCCAGGTTCATGCCCCGGCCGGCCAGCCGGCCCAGCCAGCCGGTGGGCCGTCGGCACTGCCGGACCATCTTCTCCAGCAGGCTCATGCCCGTCAGCCTAATGGAAAAGTAAAGCCGATGAAAACGAAAAACGTTATTGTGTCAGTTTTCGAGGGGGTCTGGGGGAACCTTTTTCAAAAGGTTCCCCCGGTTTCTTTTCCCTATCCGACCTTGACCACCACGGCCGCGCCGGTGTCGCCGGCGGCGCAGCCGGAGAAGAGGCCCAGGCCGCCGCCCTTGAGGACCAGTTCCTCGATCAGCTCGATGATCAGCCGGCCGCCCGTGGGGGACTGGGGATGGCCGAAGATGATGGAGCTGCCGTAGTTGTTGAAGATCTTCTCCGGGATCTTCAGCTCGTTGCGCAGGTAGATGTCGTTGACGGCGAAGGGGTTGTGGGTCTTGACCGCGGCCAGCTGGTCGGCCTTGACCCCGGCCTTGTCCAGGGCCATCCGGGCGGCCGGGTAGACGGCCATGGCCATGTGGCCCTTCTCGGCCCGGGCGTAGCCGTAGCTCAGGAGCTGGACGGTCAGGTTCTTGTCCCGGGCCAGGTCCCTGGCTTTGTCCTTGGTGGCGACGATGAGGCCGATGTTGCCGTCGGCCGGATGGGTCTGGCTGCCAAAGGTCAGGACCCCGTCGGGCAGGACCGGCTTGAGCCCGGCCAGGCCCTCCCGGGTGGTGGGGAAGACGCCCTCGTCCTGGGTCACCTCGATGGTCTTCTTGCCCTGCCTGATCTCGCAGGAGACCATGTAACGCTTCTGGAAGGCCCGGTCGTCCTGGAGGGCCATCTGGTACTTCTGGTAGCGGTCCAGGGTCAGCTCGTCGCACTCCTCGCGGCTGAGGTTGAAGCGCTTGGCCACCCGTTCGGCCGTCTCGATCATGGCGTTCTTGGCGTAGGGGTCGTGGCCGAAGTTGTCCATGACCCAGTCCTCGGAGACGGGCTTGCCGCCCGGTCCCAGGGGGTTGGGCCAGACCAGGTGGGGCCCGTTGGAGCAGCGGTCGACCATGGCCACCAACAAGCAGCCGTAGGCCCCGGTCTCGACGGCCATGCCGGCCCAGCCTACCCCGGTGGCCGAGGTGGCGCAGGCCTGGGAGAAGATGGGGCCGGAGATCTGGTCATTGCCCAGCAGGCCGGTGAACCAGGGCGTCCCGTAGAAGCAGGACTTCTGGGCCACTGACCAGCCCAGGACGCAGCCGTCGAGCTGGTCCGGGGGGATGTTGCGCTCGGCCAGGGCCTTCCGTCCCGTGGCCGCGCCCAGGATGATGGCGTTCTCGTGCTGGAGGCTGCCCTGCCAGCGGCAGAAGGGCGAGGACCAGTAGCCCCCGTAGGGAATGAATGCCTGGCTCAACATGGTGTTCCCTCTCCTCGATTTCTGGTCGGCCAATTATTCCGCCCAGAGGCCGTAGCGTTCTCTGAGGGCCCGGTGGAGGATCTTGCCCGTGGCCGTGCGGGGCATCTCCTCGTCCCTGATGAAGTCTATGCTCTTGGGCCGCTTGAAGCCAGCGATCTTGTTGCGGCAGAAGTCGGCGATCTCCTTGGCCAGCTCGTCGCCGGGCTCGAAGCCGGAGTGGAGCACGATCACGGCCGTGACCTTCTCGCCCCACTTGTCGTCGGGCACGCCGATCACGGCCACGTCCCTGACCGCCGGGTGGCCGCCCAGGACGTTCTCCACCTCGGAAGGGTAGACGTTCTCGCCGCCGGTGATGATCATGTTCTTCTTGCGGTCGACCAGGTAGTAATAGCCCTCCTCGTCCATGCGGGCCATGTCCCCGGCCGAGAACCACTCGCCCTCGAAGGCGGCCTTGGTCAGCTCCGGGTCCTTCCAGTAGTGGGTGAAGCAGGCCGGGGTCCGGGAGAAGAGCTCGCCCACCTGACCGACCTTGACCGGCTGGCGGTTCTCGTCCAGGAGCTTGAGCCGGTCCGTGCCCGGGATCTCCCGGCCGATGGAGCCGAGCTTGTCGAACTGCTCCTCGGGGTAGAGCAGGGTGACCAGGCCGGCCTCGGTGGAGCCGTAGGCCTCGTAGAGCTGGGTGTTCTTGAAGAACTCCAGGATCTGCATCTTGGTGTCCCGCCGGGCCGGGGCCGAAGAGCAGAGGAGCTTCTTGACGCAGGAGACGTCGTAAGCACCTTTAATCTCGTCGGGCAGGGCGAAGATCATGATGTAGTGGGTCGGCACCAGGGAGGTGAAGGTGATCTTGAAGTCCTGGAGGGTCTTGAGCAGGTGCTCGGGATTGAAGGAGGTCATGTTGTAGACCACGGCCGTGCCGCCGCAGCAGGTGAAGGTAAAGGAGTAGAAGATGGAGTTGATGTGGCACATGGGCATGACCATCAGGCCGCGGTCGTGGCGGTCGTAGTTCATGGCCACGATGTTGGTCAGGTAGAAGGCGGTGTAGCTCTCGTGGGTCCTGACCACGCCCTTGGGCCGGCCGGTGGTCCCCGAGGTGTACATGATCGTCCAGGGGTCGCGGTGGTGGAACTCGACCGGGCACTCCAGGGGCGAGCCCTGGGCCATCAGGTCCTCGTAGTTGAGGTAGCCCTTGGGCGTCTCGCCCTCGCCCAGGAAGATCCAGTGCTCGATCCGGGGGAGCTTGTCCCGGATGGTCTCGGCCCCCTCGACGAAGTCCTGGCCCACGATGAAGGCCTTGGCCTCGGAGTGGTCCAGGATGTACTCGTACTCCACCGGGGCCAGGCGGAACATGACCGGGACGCAGATCAGGCCGTTCTTGGCCGCCGCGCCGTAGACCTCCATCCACTCCAGACAGTTGTAGGCGATGAAGGCGAAGCGGTCCCCCTTCTTGAGACCCAGGTCGAGCATGGCGTTGGCCAGCCGGTTGCAGCGTTCGTTCCACTCCCTGAAGGTCAGGGAGCGGAACAGGTCGGCCGCGCCCTCCTTGTCGGGGTACTGGTCGGCCAGGACCCTAATGACATCGCCAACAGGCAACCAGCGACTCATCTCTTGCCTCCTTGCGCCCGGAGGTGATCCCGCGCCAGCAGCGCGGCCCCGAGCGCGCCCGTGAGCTGCGGCTCGGGCGGCAGGGCGACCCGGCGCCCGATCCGCTCGGCCAGCAGACGGGCCAGGATCGGGTTGTGGGCGGCCACTCCGCCGGTCAGGACGACCAGGCCCTCCAGGCTGTCCATCTCCAGAACCCGCTTGACCATTGACAGGAAGATCCCCTTGACGATCCCCTCGGCCGGCTGGCCGGCCCTGATCTTTTCCAGGACCTCGGTGGCCGAGAAGACGGTGCAGTAGGCCCCCAGCTCGACCGCCTCGCCGGCCGCCTCGGCCAGGCCGTTCATCCGGTCCAGTTCCAGGCCCAGGCGGGCGGCCATCTCCTCCAGAAAGGCGCCCGTGCCGGCGGCGCACTTGCGGTTCATCTTGAAGTTGATCCGGCTGCCGTCCGCGGCCAGCTTGATGACCTTGTTGTCCTGGCCGCCGATGTCCAGGATGGTCTGGGCCTGGGGGAAGTGGTGGTAGCAGCCCCTGGCCTGGCAGGAGATCTCGGTCCGGGAGCCGGTGGCGAAGGGCACGTTCTTGCGGCCGTAGCCCGTGGCCAGCACGGCCGCGATCTGGCTCCGCTCCAGCCCGGTCTGGGCCAGGGCCGCGCTGAAGACCTGCTCGGCCGCGGCGAAGAAATCAATCCCGGAGCGGGTCACAGCCCGGCCCAGGCATTGGCCTTGCTCGTCGGCCACCAGGGCCTTGGCCGTGGCCGCGCCGATGTCGATGCCGGCCGTGAAGAAGGCGCACCCCTCTCAGATCTGGGCCGCCTCGTCGAGTTGCTCGACAAAGGCCTCGAGGTTGGTCCTGGTCTGCTCTTCGCTTAGGCAGCGCAGGTCGTTGAGATCGCCGTTGATGACCAGGGCGGCCACGCCCGTCTCCCGGCTCAGCCGCCGGGGCATGCCGTAGCGGTTGTTGGAGTTGTTGGGGCAGGTCCTGGCGTCGTGGAAGATCAGGCCGTCAATGGCGAAGCGCTCAATGTGGTCCTTGATGTAGGCCTCCTTGTAGGCCTCGTCCCGGACGATGAACAGCTCGGTGTAGGCCCGGGCCATGGACTCGAAGGGCTCGGCCGGGTCAAAGGCGTCGAAGATCCAGGAGTTGCAGTAGGTCGAGGCCACCATGGCCGAGCCAAGGGAGGCGAAGAGGTCGGCCAGGGAGCGGAGCTTGCCCCAGATGGGCATGCCCTCCCAGTAGAAGCGGTGCCGCTCGCCGGGCACGGCGGCCAGGCCCTGGTCCCGGCGCTCCTCCAGCTCGGCCAGGAGGAGCCGGTAGTAGTCCACTGCCTCGGGCCGGCCGCGCAGGACCACGGCCGGGGCCATGTGGATAGTGTGGTCAAAGAAGGTCCAGGGCGCCGGTCTGGCCGCGGCCGTCTCCAGCACGGCCCGCCAGAGCCGGGAACACTCGGCCGAGAGGCTCAGGACCTCCCTGAGCCTGTCCAGGTCGAACCTCCGGCTGCCGATCTCCTCCAGGGCCGGGATGAGCCCCCGGAACTGGGCGGCGATGTCGTCCAGGTGGTGCTTCTCCACCGGGCCGATGACCCGGTGGGTGTGGACGCCCAACAAGGGGACGCCCCATTCCTGGGAGTAGAACCGGAACCAGTCCTTGACGTCGCGGCACTGGTTGGTGTTGAAGACCAAGGCGTCCGGCCGAGGCGGGGCCTCGATGCCGTAGGCCTTCTTCAGGGGGGTCTGGCCGGCCAGATAGGCGCCCACGTCCGAGGTCAGGTAGGAGCAGATCTCGGGCGAATAGCCCAGGGCGTTGGCCCGGGGGATGACCTCGGTGGCCATCCGGGAGGCGCCGAGCATGGCCCCGTGGTTCTCGGGGTAGTAGACCAGGAAGCCCAGGGAGAGCAAGAGCTCGGCCGGGCCCACCGAGGTGACCCAGGCCACGGGCCGGCTCTTGGTCCGGGCCGCCTCGTCCAGCTCGTGGAAGTGGCCGGCCATGAGCTCCTTGAGGCGCTTGCTCGCGGCAAGGGGCGGCACTTCGGGCGTCTTGGCTGAGGCCACGGGCGTCTCCGGGGGCTGGTTAGAGGCTATAACTTAGCTACAAGGTAGCTACAGCCACTGTAGGCAAGAGGGAAAAAATTGTCAAGGGGGAAGGGGGGGCAACGGGGCGGCCAAGCGGGCCGGGCTATATCTCGGGGTCAAGGGCTGGGCATAGAATCCGAGCCTGGGAGGGGGGCTTAAAAAAGGAGCCAGACCGGTCGGATCAAGGTAGCGGGTCAATGGGCGCAGGCGTTTCAACTGGTTGGCCGGAGGATATGACGTATCGTCGCCTGTCTTTGGCAACCCCGGCGCTAAACCTCACCCCTTCTGCCCTTATCCTTCTCCCTCACTCCAGCGCCTTCTTGATCGCCTCGGACAGGTAGCTGACCCCGATCAGCTCCAGGGGGGCCTTGTCCAATTGCCGGGCCACCCGGGCCGGGACCAGGGCTCTTTTGAAACCTAATTTGCCCGCCTCGGCCAGGCGCAGCTCGGTCCGGCTGACCGCCCTGACCTCGCCGGCCAGGCCGACCTCGCCCAGGAGCACGGTCTCGGGATCCACGGCCCGGTCCAGCAGGGACGAGGCCAGGGCCGCGGCCAGGCCCAGGTCGGCCCCGGGCTCGCTGACCTTGAGACCGCCGGCCAGGTTGACGAAGACGTCCTGGCCGGCCAGGCTGAGGCCCAGTTTCTTCTCCAGCACGGCCGCGATCATGGCCACCCGGCCCGAGTCCAGGCCCAGGGCGGTCCGCCGGGGCGAGGCGTAGGCCGAGGCCGCCACCAGGGCCTGGACCTCGACCAGGATCGGCCGGCTGCCCTGGAGACAGGGGACCACGGCCGAGCCGGGCTGGCCCAGGGGCCGCTCAGCCAGGAACAGGGCCGAGGGGTTGGCCACCTCGGTCAGGCCCTGCTCCCTCATCTCGAAGACGCCGATCTCGTTGGTCGAGCCGAAGCGGTTCTTGACCGCCCTGATGACGCGGAAGCCGTGGCCCTGGCCGCCCTCGAAGTAGAGGACCGTGTCGACCATGTGCTCGACCACCCTGGGCCCGGCCAGGGCGCCGGACTTGGTCACGTGGCCGATGAAAAAGACCGGCCGGCCGCTCTGCTTGGCCAGGTGGATGAAGCGGGCCACCGACTCCCGGATCTGGATCAGGCTGCCCGGCGTGGAGGGGAGGCCCTCGACCAGGAGGGTCTGGATGGAGTCGAGAACCAGGACCTCGGGCTCCAGTTGGCTTATCCGGCCCAGGATCTTGTCCACGCCGGTCTCGGTCAGGAGGAAGAGCCCCTGGCCGTCCACGCCCAGGCGGTCGGCCCTGAGCCTGAGCTGGCGGGCCGACTCCTCGCCCGAGACGTACAGGAGCGGCCCGACCCGGCCGGCCAGGCCGGCCATGACCTGGAGCATGAGGGTCGACTTGCCGATGCCCGGGTCGCCGCCGATGAGCACGGTCGAGCCGGCCATGACCCCGCCGCCCAGGACCCGGTCCAGCTCGCCCAGGCCGGTCAGGAGGCGGTCCTCGCCGCTCCGCTCGACCTCGCTTAAGGCGACCACGGCCGCGCCCCGCTCCCGGCTGGGGGCCGGAGCCGGCACGGCCGTCTCCTCGATCAGACTATCCCAGGTCTGGCAGGCCGGGCAGCGGCCCAGCCACTTGGCCTCGATGCGGCCGCAGACCTGACAGCGGAAAATGGTCCTGGGCTTGGCCACGCCCCATCATCTCAGAAAGCCGGGCCAGCCTCAAGCCGAACCGACGGCCCGGTCAGGATCGGGGCTGACCGCCCGGCCGGCTCTAGGACGTCTCTTCCGGCCCTCCACTCGGGCCGGCCGGCGAGATCTGGCCGGGAGGAGACTCTTCGCCGCCTTCATCTGGCGTCAGCTTCTGCTTTTTTTTCTCCTCCTTGGCCATTTTCTTGCTCTCTTTCTTCATCTCCCGCTGACGCTTTTCGAACTTCCTCTGTCTCTGTTCTCTTTCCTTGTTCTTCTTCCCCCTCTTTTTTGCCATTCTCACCCACCTTTGTTATTAAAATACGGGTCTTATATCTTTAATGCTCCAGCCTCGGATTGTATCATCCGGTTCGGGAGAGTGAAGAACAAAATCCCCCCCCACTCCGGTGAGGCGGGGTTTATTGAGGAGTGCCCCGTTGGGGCGGGTTGGTGAAGTAGCGGGCTTACCAGGAGTTCCGGCGCCGGCGCGCCCCCCGCTCCTGGGCCTCGTTGACCCTGAGCGCCCGGCCGCCCATCTCGGTGCCGTTGAGGGCCTGGATAGCCGCGTTGGCGGCCTCGTGCTCCATCTCGACGAAGCCGAAACCACGGGACCGGCCGGTGTCGCGGTCGGTGATGAGCCTGACCGACTCGACGTTCCCGTACTCGGCAAAGAGGGCCCGGATTTCCTCCTCGGAGGCAGTGAAAGGTAGGTTGCCCACGAAGATATTCATGGTCATCGCTTCACTCTCCCCAAAATCCTGTCCGTGCTGCCTTTAAGTCCGGACCACAGTGGAGTGACGGCCCCATGAGCCTAAAAGGCGAGCCAAACAGAGGCGCGGAATTCCCAAAACCTCACCAAGATTCAATCGTTCTTCACTCCGGAACTATTGAATCCCCAACCACTCATTGACCATAGCCTTTATCTTGCTCGCAGGCAACAATTTTCTCGCTTCGTAATTCCGGCGGATCCGGCCGGGCCGCCGGGTCCTCGAGGTGCCCGGTGAGACCCGGGCGATTGGCCTTGCCGGATGGGCTCGGGCATAGTAGATTGCCTGATATGAGAATCTGCGTTATCGACGGCCAGGGCGGCGGCTTTGGCGGCGTCATCATCAAGGCCATCCGGGCGGTTTGGGGCGACGGGGTGGAGGTTGTCGCCCTGGGCACCAACGCCGTGGCCACGGCCCAGATGATGAAGGCCCGGGCCAACCGGGGCGCCTCGGGCGAGAACGCCATCTGCTACAGCCTGAGCCGGGCCGACGTCATTGTCGGCAGCCTGAGCATCATCCTGGCCAACGCCATGATGGGCGAGGTGACGCCCAGGATCGCCGAGACGGTGGCCACCAGCCCGGCGCCCAAGGTCCTGCTCCCGCTGACCCAGGAGCCGGTCGAGGTGGTCGGGGTCGTCTCGGAGCCTTTACCTCACTTGGTTGAGCGGCTGATCGGCCGCCTTAAGGAGATAATCGGGAATGTGTGAAGCCACGGCTTACATGTTCAAGGACGGGCAGGAAGAAGTGCTTCTCGAGGGTGTCGATCTCCTGGAACCCGAACCGGAGGGCGGCCTGAGGCTGGTCTCCATCTTCGGCGAGCAGAAGGTCGTCAAGGCCAGGATCAAGGGCATGTCCCTGGTCAACCACAAGATCATCCTCGAGCCCAACTGAGAGCCGCCAGCCCGCTCAGGCCTTGAACCAGCCCAGCCGCCAGCGCCGCCTGACCAGATCCCTGATCTCAGGCAGGTGCTGAAGGCCGGCCTCGCGCCCGGCCGTGAAGGCCTTCTCGGCCCACCTGAAGTCGCTCCAGTGGCAGTGGCTCACCTCGGGCCGGATCACCAGATCGGCTTGCTCCAGCTGAGTTTCCTTGAGCAGCAAGGTTGAGGCCTCGGCGGCCCGAATGATGACCTCGAGCAGGTTCCTGAACTCGTCCTGGTCCTCGATGGGCGTGTCCACGTCCACGGCCACGGTCACTTCGGCGCCCATGTCCTTGAGCGGCGTCACCGGCACGATCATGACCGGCCCGCCGTCGCAGTAGAGCTTGCCCTCGATGGGCACCGGCGGCACAAAGCCGGGCAGGGCGGCCGAGGCGCAGACGGCGTCGAAGAGCGAGCCCCGGGTGAAGACCTGGGGCCGGCCCCGGGTCAGCTCCAGGGCGGCGCAGGCAAAGGGGATCCTGACCTGGCTGAAGTCAGCCCGGGGCAGGAAGAAGGCGATCAGCTCGCGGAAGAAGTCCAGGTCCAGGACGGCGTTGCGGGTCAGCATCAGACCCCGGACGTAGTAGCGCTTGGCCAGCCAGTTCAGCCGGGTGTAGAGGTTGTCCGACTCGGGCTCCTCGACCAGGCATTGGACCAGGTCCAGCCGGGCCCGTTTGAACAGCTCTGACTCGGCCAGGCGCCAGTAGGTCTCCTCCATGGAGTCGGCCGAAAGGCCCACCGCGCAGCCGGCCCCGACCAGGGCGCCCATGGAGGTGCCGCTCAGGCAGGCCACCTCCAGCCCGGCCTCGGCCAGAACCTTGAGAAAGCCGATGTGGGCCAGCCCCCGCGCTCCGCCGCCGCCCAGCGCCAGTCCCAGTCTTCTCGGCCGCCCCACGACTCCTCCCGGTTGTAACCTCGCCTGGATGATGGTACCCCTTGAGGCCTGCGGGGACAAGCAATGCTTTGGTTCAACATGGCCGTGCTCTCCGGCTTCTTCGCGGCCACGGCCGATCTGGTGGCCAAGAGGTCCTTCGGCCAATTGGGCTGGGTGGAGATGGCCCTGGCCCGGGCCGGCTACGTGGCCCCTTTCTTCGTCCTGGGCCTGTTCCTGGTGGACTGGTCCAGACTGACTCCCCTGGTCTGGCTCTGCCTGGCCGTGGCCCTGCCCCTCGAGGTCGCGGCCCTGATGCTTTACAACCAGGCCATCTTCTACTCGCCCCTGAGCCTGACCGTGCCCTTCCTGTCCTTCACCCCGGTTTTCGCCCTCCTGACCGGCTGGCTGATCCTGGGCGAGGGCGTCAGCCCGGCCGGCGGGCTGGGCGTCTGCCTGGTCGTGGCCGGCTGCTACCTGCTCAACCTCCGCCGGCTCCGCTCGGGCGGCTGGCTGGCCCCGATCAAGGCCGTGGGCCGGGAGCCGGGCTCGTGGCGGATGCTGGTCACCTCGGCCATTTACTCGATCACCTCCGTGGTGGGCAAGCTCGGCTTCGAGACCATGGGGCCGATCAACTTCCTGATCTTCTACTTCGCTTTGTTCTACCTGATCATGGCCCCCTTCCTGGTCGTCGTCTTCAAGCCGTCCTACCGGGTAGTGCTCCATCGGCCCGGGCCCGGACTGGCCATCGGCGGCCTGGTCGTCGGCTCCCTGGTCTGCCACGCCCTGGGCATCACCCTCATCGAGGCGGCCTACCTGGTGGCGGCCAAGCGGGTCCACATCCTCTTCGGCGCGGCCTACGGCCTGATCTTCTTCAAGGAGGGCCTGCCCCTCCAGCGGCTCCTGGGGGCCGGCCTGGCCCTGGCCGGGGTGGTCGTCCTGGCCGTCCTGGCCTGAGCCGGGAGGCTGATTCGGCCTTGGCCCGGCCGGCCAAAAAGGGTATGAATGTGGCCCGGCCGGGATCGGGCCGGGTGGAGGAGAGCATGTCAGAGTGGCGGCGGCAGGCCCTGGACGGTATCAGGGCCGGGGACAAGTTCACCTTCTCGCGGACCTTCAGGCAGGACGAGACCGAGGCCTTCGGCGACCTGATCAGGGACTACAACCCGGTCCACTACGAGCCCCGCTTCGCCGGGGCCAAGGGCTTCCCGGGCCTGATCTGCCACGGGCTCCTGGTCGGGGGCATGATCTGCGAGCTGGGCGGCCAGGTGGGCTGGCTGGCCGCGAACATGCATTTCAGGTTCCTCAAGCCCGTCTACTTCGGCGACACCGTGACCTGCACCGTGACCATCATCAGTATTAGCGAAAAAGGCTGGGCCGAGGCCGAGGCGGTCTGGGTCAACCAGGACGGGGTCAGGGTCCTGGAGGGGACCTTCGACGGCTACCTGCCCCGCCAGGCCGAGGCCGAGGTGCTCAACAAGATGCTGGCCGAGGGCGATCCGACCAACAAGCTGGCCGGGGAGAGATGACCGGAGACCTCCCGCCTGGTCCGGCCCCGGAGCGGAGCCGGTTCGCGGCCGGGGTGCGGCGGGCCCTGCCCCTCTGCCTGGCCGTCTCGGCCTACGGCCTGGTCTTCGGTCTCCTGGCCCGGCAGGCCGGCCTGAGTCCCCTGGAAGTGCTCCTCATGAGCGGCCTGGTTTACGCCGGCTCGAGCCAGTTCGTGGCCCTGGGGCTGTGGAGCCAGCCCCTGCCCCTGGCCGGCATCGCCCTGACGGCCCTGGTGGTCAACCTGCGCTACCTGCTCATGGCCGCGGCCCTGCGGCCCTGGCTCGACGGGCTCGGCCGTCTTAAGGCCTACGGGAGCGTCTTCTTCCTGGTGGACGAGAACTTCGCCCTGACCGCGGCCGGGGCCGGCGACGGCCGATCCAGGGCGGATTTTTTCCTGGGCAGCGGCCTGATCCTCTACCTCTTCTGGCTAGCCTCGACCCTGGCCGGCCGCCTGGCCGGCGGGCTGGTCCCCGACCCGGCCCGCTGGGGGTTGGACTTCGCCTTCTCGGCCGCCTTCCTGGCCCTGCTCATCGGCCTGTGGCGGGGCAAGTCAGACCTGCTCCCCTGGCTGGCCGCGGCCGGGGTCTCGATCCTGGCGGCCAAGCTCCTGCCCGGCAAGTGGCACATCCTCCTGGGCGGCCTGGCCGGCAGCCTGATCGGGGCGGCCCGTGGCCGTTGAGCCGCAAACCCTGCTGGCCATTCTGGCCATGGCCCTGGGCTCCTACGCCACCAGGGCCGGCGGGCTGTGGTTGATGAGGCGGATAAAGCTCTCCAGCGGGGTCGAGGCCTGGCTGAACCACCTGCCCGGGGCGATCATCGCCGCCGTGGTCGCGCCCGGGGTATTAGCTGCCGGGCCGGCCGAGGCCCTGGCCGGCCTGGCCACCGTGGTCGTCGCCGCCCGGACCAGGAGCCTGCCCCTGGCCATGCTGGTCGGGGTGGGGATGGTTTGGGGGATGAGGATGGTGATATAATATTAATCTTAGATGGCTGAGCGTTTAACGTCCGGGCACCTATAGGGTTGGCTATATCTTTTCTGGAACATTACGGGAGCGGGGAGGAAGAAAATGAGAGGAAAGGATGACGAATACTTTGTGGCCGCTGAGCTGACTAGGAGAGGGTACGTCGTCGCGATGCCGCCCGGGAACTTTACCGGTACAGACCTTTTTGTGGAGAGCCCGGAAGGGGCCATATTCGGCATTGAGGTGAAAAGTCTGCGCAAGTCTAACTTTTGGCTAATAAAAGACAGCAACGTCATTACACCACGTTATCATATTCTAGTTTTCCTGCCTGAAAACCAATCTCCCCAGTACTTCTTGTTCACTCCTAAGCAGATGAAAGCAGAGAAAGACAAATACTGGGAGGGGTGTAAGGCTCGAGGCGCTACGGAAAGAACAACTCTTCATCAAGGTTTTAATTGGAGCCAAGCAAAGCCCTACCTGAACAAATGGTCTGCTCTGCCGGCCTGAGTGTCTGAACCGGCATTATGGCCCGGTGCTCCCCGCAGGATCCTTACGAGTTAAAGACCCCGGGCGGAAGCGCTGTTGGAAGCTCCGTCCTAGAATAGCGGACCGGGGGAGGTCTTTCCGGCAAAGGGCCGGCAGTCTACTCAACCACGCACTATCTATCTGCCCAACCCATCTATTCCTTCTCCCCCTCCCACATAAACCCCTGTCCCTTCTGTCCGCCGGCTGAGATCCATTCCACCCGTCCATCCTCCAGGACATAGGCCTTGTCGTGGCCGCAGACGACCCGGCCGGCCTTGGCCGGTTCGAGGTCCAGCCAGAGGCGGACAAAGACCCGGTTGACCGCGGCGTGGCCGATGACCAGGACGGTTTTGTCCGGTCCCAGGGACCTGAGCTCTTGGACCAGGGCCCCCACCCGGCCCTCGGCGTCCAGGTAGCTCTCGCCCCCGGCCGGGCGGTAGTCCCAGCTCGGCCGGAGCGGCCAGGCCGCCTCGGGCAGCTCGTCCCTGGGCCGGCCCTCCCACTGGCCGAAGGCGAGCTCCCAAAGCTCGGGCCTGAGGTTGACCGGCAGGTTGAGCAGCCGGCCGTGGATCCTGGCGCTGGCGGCAGCCCGGCCCAGGGAGGAGGCATAGATGGCCTCGATCCCCTCGTTGACCAGGGCCCGGGCCAGGGCCTCGACGCCGGCCCGGCCCTCTGGCGTCAGGGGCGAGTCCTGCTGGCCCATGATGATCTTGTTCCGGTTGAATTCGGTCTCGCCGTGTCTGGCCAGGACTATCTTCAATTGAAACCTCCTCCGGCCGCGGCCGTCCGACCAGTCTGCCCCAGACCGGGCCGATTTGACAAGCCGTCTGAAGGGACTAAATTGTCCGGAGCCGCCGGCCCCGGCCGGCCGCTTGAGGTCAAACCCCGAGACCCCGCGGAGCTGAAGTGCCCGAAAAAACCCAGACGAACCGGCCGGGCCGGAGCCTGGTCCTGATCAACCCGCCGGCCATTGCCAAGCGCTACCTCAAGACCAAGTTCATGCCCTTTGGCACGGCCGTGCTCTACGCCTATCTCAAGGAGCAGGACCTCCCGGTGGTCCAGCACGACTTCCTGATGGACTACCTCTACCGCTCGCCCGATGAGATCGACTACTTCAACCCGGAACACGGCTTCAGCCAGGAGGACTTCCTGGCCGCGCTCCGGGGCGAGGGCGGCCACCCCGGCCTGGAGGCCTTTGCCCGGAAGTACACCGCGCCCCTGGACCCCGGGGCGGCCATCTACGCCTTCTCCATCGTCGCCTACCACCAGTACTGGGCCGCCCTGCTCCTGGCCGGGCGCCTCCGCCGCCTCAATCCGGCCGCGGCCATCGTCTTCGGCGGCCCCTTCGTGACCATCAGGCCGCTGGAGGCCCTGCTGGCCCAGGGCGGGGCCGACTACTTTGTCAAGGGCAGCGGCGAGGTCCCGCTCAAGCTCCTCTACGAGATGCTAGCCGGACGGGGCGGAGTCGACCCGGCCGATGTCCCGGGCCTGGTCTACTTCCAGGACGGCCAGGCCCTGGCCAATCCCAAGTCCGAGCTGCCGGCCGAGGAGGAGCGGCCGCCCGACTTCGAGGGCCTGGACCTGGAGGCCTACCGTTTCGACCACCCCCTGACCGGCCCCGGGACCCTCTTCCTGCCCTACCGCCTGGCCAAGGGCTGCCCCTCCCGGTGCAGCTTCTGCACCGGCCGGCTGGTCGATCGCTTCAGCCTCAAGTCCGCGGACAAGGTCCTGGCCGAGCTCAAGGGCCTGGCCGCCAAGTACGGCTCGACCAGCTTCATGTTCGCCGACGCGGCCGTGAACGGCCACCCCGGCCGCTTCGAGAAGATCCTGGACCGGCTGGGCGACGAGTTCCCCGAAATCAGGTGGTACGGCTACTCCCGGATCGGCGGCTTCACCCCGGCGATGCTCAGGAAGGCCAAGCGGGCCGGCTGCTTCAGCCTCTTCTGGGGCGTGGAGTCGGCCCACCAGCCCACGGTCAACTGGCTGGGCAAGGGCTTCAAGGTGGAGCGGATCGAAGGGCTCCTGGACGCGGCCAGGCAGGTGGGCATCAAGAGCTACGTCCACCTCATGTTCAACACGCCCCACGAGACCGAGGCGGACATCGCCGCCCTGATCCGGCTCCTGGACCGCTACCTGGACAGCGACGACGTGGTCTTCATGCCCATGCGCTTCCTCCTGGAGCCCGAGTCCCTGGTCTTCAGCCAGCCGGACAAGTACGGCCTGGCCGACATAAGTCCGGTGGAGGCCGGCCCCTTCGAGCGGGATGAGTACCTCTACGGCGAGGCCGGCGGCCCGGACTGGACCGGGGTGGCCGCCCGCAACGAGGCCCACCGCCGGCTCCTTCAGGACCGCCTGGACCTGATCCGCTACAAGAGACTGCTCGGCGGGATCGAGGGCGGGCTCTTCAAGCGCCTGCCCGCCCGGCAGATGGTCCGCCTGGGCCGCCTGGCCCGGCGCTCCGGCCCGGTCAGGGTCGTCCACCGGGCCCTGCTCAACCGGATCAAGGCCCGCAGCCTGGCCCTCCGGGAGCAACTCTAGGCCGAGCCCTCCAGATAGCCCAGCCGCTCCAGGAGCCTGACCGCCTCCGGCCGGGCCAGGAGCTTGTCGACCGGTTCCCGTTTGGCCGGGTCGGACCACTTCCGGACCGACTGTTGGTGAAGAGGCCTGATCTCGCCGGCCCAGGCCGGGTGGTGGCGGACCGTGGCGTGGGCGTGCCAGGCCCTGAGGTGGGGGTGGAAGTCCTCGTCCAGGAAGCGGCAGAGCCGGCCCATGGTCGTCTCGTAGTCCTGGACCAGGTCCTCGTAGCGGACGGTGGCCACCTGGGGATGGCCCTGGTACTCGAGGCCGGCCGAGACGTCCTTTATCCAGCGCTCGGGCGTGACCCAGGGCCGGTCCAGGCGGCGGTGGGGGTGGCGGGAGGTGACCACGTCGCGGCCGTCGCGGACCAGGTGGATGAGCCGGACGTCCCGGCCGAAATGGCTCAGGATCGGCCCGAAGAAGAGGACGTTCTTGGGGGTCTTCTCCAGCCAGCGGGTGCAGGCGGCCGGGATCTCCTGGGCCGCGAGCCATTCTGCCAGTTTGTCCAGTTCCAGGGGCGCGTTAAGGTCGGGCGTCCGGTCGTAGGCCGAGGGGCAGAGCCACATGGTCTCGAAAGGGATGGCCAGGAAGCTGGGGTGGGCCGAGAGCATGGCCAGGAGCAGGGTCGTCCCGGAGCGGCCGCAGCCGCCGATGACCACGGGCGGTTGGCTGAAGGTCTGGCCGGCCATCAGTAGGTCGTCTGCCTCAGCTTCGAGGTGAAGAAGCGGCAGAGGTTGATGCCGATGAGCGGGTAAATCTTCATGATCTCCTGGAACTGGTGGTGCCTGATGACCAGGGTCTCGACCTCATCGCCGGCCACGCAGGTGGCCGTGGTCGGCAGGCTGCTGAAGAGGGTCAGCTCCCCGACAAAGGTGCCCGGGCCGATGGTCGCCTTCTCCCTCTGCTCGGGGGTCTCGTAGCCGCTGTAGACCTTGACCTGGCCCTTGACGATCAGGTAGATGGCCAGGTTCTCGTCGCCCTCGGCGATGAGGACGTCGCCGGGCCGGTAGGCCTCCAGGCTGGAGACCGAGGCGATGGCGTGCAGCTCCCTCACGCCCATGCCCTCGAAGATGGAGAACATCTTGAGCTGGTTGATTCTTGCGATTATCTCGGGCATCTGGGCCACCTCTTTGGGGTCGTAGCAGCGCGCCAGGGCGTACTGGGCCGCCTGCCTGACGTGGGGGCTCTGGTCCTCCAGGAGGTCCTCGATGGTCGGGATGAAGTAGGACTCGCAGACCTGCTGGCCGATGTAGTAGGCGGCCAGCATCCTGGTGACCGGGTCGTCGCGGTGGGCCAGGAGGGTCAGGACGCGGTTGAGGCTCTCGTGGCTGAGAACGGCGTAGAGCTTGCGGCCCCGGTTGATCTTCTCCTGCAGGGGGATCTCCTCGATCAGGGGGATGATGTAGGGGATGAGGGGCTTGTCCAGGGAGGCCTCGACCATCTCCACGGCCACGGCCGCGGTCTCGGACATGAGGGCCTCGTGCATCAGGCGCATGTCGGCGTGGGAGACCCAGAGGGCGTGAAAGACCAGGCTCAGGATCTCCTGGTTCTTGTTCTCAAGATGGGTCTTGAGGAGGTCCAGGCCGAGCGAGTCGGGCTGGTCCTCCAGGGCGTGGAGGCAGACCAGGTTGGAGTAGGCCTCGAAGAGATGGTGGCCGACAAAGGGCCGCATCTCGAAGTCGCTGACCTTGGCCAGCCGGATGACCTCCAGGATGCCCCGCTGGACCCGGAGCGGGGCCCGGACCAGGGAGGCCTCCAGGAAGGGCAGCAGGGTCGGGGTGTAGGCGATCAGGGAGTCGATGGCCGCGTTCCTGACCACCTCGTCGTCGTCCAGGTGAAGGATCAGGGGCCTGACCGCCCTGGGGTCGCGGCTGAGGAAGAAGGAGGCGGCCGCCTCGGCCCGGTTCATGACGCTCTGGTCCTCCAGGAGCTTGAGGGCCTGATCCGGGTCCATGTAGGCGCAGGCCACCTCCGGCTGGATCTCCTCGGTCCGGTCGTCCAGGGGCGCCGGTCCGACCTGGACCGCCCCTTCGCAGTCAAAGGTCCTCAGCCGCTCGATCTGGTCGAAGTCGATCTGGTTCTCGACGATGACCTGTTTGAGGCCGCGCCGGTAGCGCCGGCCGAAGATGACCGCCTCGACGACCCAGTAGAGGGCGATCAGGCCGGCCAGGGGGGCGAGCTGCTGGGGGTCGAAGACGGGCTTGAGCACGATCATCATGGCCGCGCCCAGGAGCATGCCCACCTTGACCACGGTGCCCCGGACAAAGGTCCGGCTCCACTTGACCAGGTCGCCGGGAATGATGCTGAAGAGGACCTTGGTCACCGGGCCGTAGATGGCCCGCTGGATCAGCCGGACGCTGAACTGGCCGTAGGCGGCGACGAAGATGTTGAAGTGGAAGGTCAGCAGCCCGAAGAGCAGGGCGTAGTTGAGGGGGAAGGCCAGCGAGGCGTTGGCCAGGCCCATCCGGGAGTAGAGCCGCCCCATGACGAAGAGCAGGACAAAGGTCAGCAGGGTGATCAGGCCGCGGAAATAGCCCAGGAAGGAGATGAGGGCCTGCTCCGAGTCATAGGTGTTGTTGGCGATGACGCTGAACTGGTAGTTGAAGATGGGCAGGAGCAGGCTGGGCAAGAGTCCGGCGATGATCAGGAAGCGGATGATGGGGTACCTCTTCATGATCCCGGGCACGTCGACGAGCCGCTTGCGGGCCAACTTGGCCTGGCTGGGCGAGACCTTGGGTTTGCTCAGCCAGCGGCCCGAGGTCCGGAAGAGGAAGAGGCCCATCAGCAGGCAGGCGCCGGCGAAGACGAGCAGGCTCTGGTCCTGGCCGATGAGGGCGGTCAGCGGCCGGGTGGCGAAGTTGCCCAGGGAGGTGCCCAGGACCTGGCTGGCCGTGACCAGGGGAAAGACGCGCCTGCCCTGGCGGGCATCGAACATGTCCCCGGCCATGTTCCACAGATAGAGGACGAAGACCGAGTCCTCGAGATAGAGCAGCTGGAAGAGGATCGGGTAGGCCAGTTCCTGGCCGGCCCTGACGGTGAAGAAAAGGGCCACCCCTGATCCGGCATAAATGATCAGCACCCCGGCCAGGAGGCCGTACTCGGGCCACTTGCGGGCCAGGCGGTCGGAGACGCCCAGGACCAGGAAGGTCAGGAGCCCGTTGATGAAGAGCATCAACGGGATGTGCTCCGGGCCGTAGCGCTTGAGGAAAGAGGTGTCGACGTAGTTGCGGAAGATGCCGGTGACGAAGAAGATGAAGAAGAAGACGGCCGCCAGCCAGAGGAACTGGTTGAACTCGTGAGTGTAGACCTTGAGTCTCTTCTCGAAGAAGCTCTTCATGGTCTCACCTGGCGTCCGGAATCTCCGGCCGGCCTGTCAGCGGCCGGGCCCCGGTCGCAACCCACGAGGCCGGGGAAGATTCGATTGACCCGACTGGCGACAGATGCTATACCTCCCTCATGCTTGGGTCCGCGCTGGGAAGGACTCTCTTCTTTTTTGAGGCCACATTTTAACTGATACGGAGTTCCGGGACCAGCCCGTTTCGACGCCGCCCCGGAGCCGCCCCTGGAGGCCCACTCCGTCCCAGGCCACCCGGGCAAGAGGAAGCAGGCCAAGACGTTTCATCTGGCTGGATGAATGGCCCCATCGAACATCAGACGGATCCTGGTCTACACCCATAATTCCATCGGTCTGGGTCACGCTTTCCGCACCCTGGCCGTGCTGACGGGGATCAAGCACTGGCGCCCGGAGATCGACTTTCTGGTCCTCTCCGGCACCTCGGTGCCCCACGTCTTCCACCGGGCCGGCATCGAGGTCATCAAGCTGCCTTCGGTCAAGATGGAGATCGGCCCCGAGGGTCAGCGTCTCCAGCCCCGCTATCTTAACACCTTCCGCCTGGAAAACCTATTCGACGTCAGGCAGCGCCTGATCAGCCAGACCTTCGACTTCTTCGAGCCGGACGTGCTGATGATCGAGCACAACATGACCGGCCAGATGAACGAGCTGATCCACCTCCAGCTGCGCAAGTGGATGCGCCGGGGCGGACCCCTGGACTTCGCCATGGTCTACCTCTGCCGGGGCATCATGTCCCGGGGGCCCCTGCTGCGCATCCCCTACCAGAACCCCCGCCATCGCTCCGAGTGGGTCAACATCGGCCAGCTCTTCGACTTCATGTACGTCCTGGAGGAGCGGGACTTCATCGACGTCAACCGCGAGTTCCTGGGCAACGACAGCGAGCTGGAGGACAAGATCCGCTACCTGGGCCGGATCACCAACAAGACCTCTGCCGAACTGCCCCCCCGCGAACAGGTCCTCCGGCGCCTGCGCCTGGCCGACCGGGGCATCGTCCTCCTCACCCTGGGCCGCCACGGCCAGCTGCCCGAGCTGGCCGGCCGGATCCTGGAGGCCCTGGAGCGGACCGGGATCAAGGACAAGTACCAGATCCTTCTGGCCCTGGATCCCTATCTCGACCGCCAGACGGTCGAGACCCTGCGCAACCATCCCCTGGCCGGGGAGGTGATCTTCCTGCCCTTCGAGCCGGAACTGGGAGACCTGATCAGCGTGGCCGACCTGGTCATCTGCCGGGCCGGCTACAACACCATCAACGAGATACTCCTGGGCGACACCAGGGCGGTGGTCATCCCCGAGGATCACGCCGGCGGCGAGCAGGAGCTCAGGGCCCAGCGCATGCCCCAGGAAAACGTGACCGTGGCCAGCGAGTCCGAGATCATCAACGGCCGGACCGAGGAGCTCCTCCTGGAGATCCTCAACCGTAAGGTCACGCCCCTGGGTTACAACTTCGACAAGTACGCCATCGGCCGGGCCATCCTGGACGATCTGGAGGCCTGGAAGGCCCGCGAGACGAGCTAGCTCGCCCCCCGCCCCCTACTTGAATCCGACCCGGCGCAGCGTGTCCATGGCCCGCTTCTTGTCCTCGGGGCGGCGGTAGGGCAGCCGCTGCCGGGCCACCTCCAGGGTGTAACCCGGCGAGATCTTCTGAACCTGCCGGGCCGCCTCCCGGGCCTCGTCCCAGCGGCCCAGGCTGGCGTAGGTGCCGGCCAGGAAGAAGTAATTGGGCAGGAAATCCGGGTAGCTGCGGGTGATCTTCTCCAGGAGGTCCCTGGCTTCCTCGGCCCGACCGAGCATCAGATAGGCGTGGGCCAGGCTGCTCGAGTTCTTGAGGGCGTTGCGGGGATCGAGGCGGATGGCCTTGCGGGCCAGCCCGACCGCCTCCTGGGCCTGGCCGGACCAGATGAGGATGTCGGCCAGATTGACGTAGGCCTCGGCGTCGTTGGGGTCGAGATCGACGGCCTTGTGGCCGGCCTCGATGGCCCCGTCCCAGTCTTCCTTCCAGAGCTTGACCCAGCTTAAGAGGGCGTAGGCGCCGCTGGACTGTTCGTCCAGGGCCAGGGCCCGGCGGGCCTCCTCCCCGGCCCGGTCCAGGACGCCGGGATCGTGGCTCCAGCCCATGGACCAGTCGCTGAAAAAGGTCCAGCCCAGGCCGACGTGGGCCGCGGCGTAGTTGGGGTCGAGTTGGATGGCGCTCTCGAAGAGGAGCCGGCTCTCCCGGTTGGCCTTCTCGGTGAAGGTGCGATAGATCTCCCGGCCGCGCAGGGTCAGGTCGTAGGCCTGGAGGTTGTCCGTGCCCTTGCGGCCGACCCGCTCCCGCTCGCCCTCGGTCAGCTTGACCTTCAGGGAGGCCACGATCCGGCGGGCGACCTCGTCCTGGAGGCCGAAGATGTTCTTGAGCTCCCGGTCGTAGCGCTCGGCCCAGACGTGGTAGCCGGTGGTGGCGTCGATGAGCTGGGCGGTGATACGCACCCGGTTGCCGGCCTTGCGGACCGAGCCCTCCAGGACGTAACGCACCCCCAGCTCCCGGCCGACCTGCTCGATGAGGACCGACTTGCCCTTGTAGGTGAAGACCGAGTTGCGGGAGATGACGAACAGGCCCGAGACCTTGCTCAGGGAGGTGATCAGGTCCTCGGTCATGCCGTCGGAGAAGTAGTCCTGCTCGGGATCGTCGCTCATGTTGCTGAAGGGCAGCACGGCGATGGAAGGCTTGTCCGGCAGCTCCAGGGCGCTGGCCGCCGGCGGGCCCAGGCCGGATTGGTCGCGGGTCCGGTGCTTTTGGATCGCCCCCCCGGCGATGACCAGGGCCAGGATCAGCCCGCCCAGGATGATCTTCCGGCTGATCCAGGGCCGGGACCGGGTCTCGTCCCGGCGCCGGGGCAGGGCCTGGCCCGGGACCAGCCTGACGCAGTAGACCCTGATGGCGCCCTGGATGTTCTTGATTTCCTTGCGGCCCATGAAGACGAAGTCCAGGTCGAGCTTGTTGAGGACCTGGTCGTGGACCGCGCCCGAGACGCAGACGGAACCGGCCGGAGCCAGGCTCTCCAGCCGGGCGGCGATGTTGACCCCGTCGCCGTAGATCCTGGGCCCGTCCAGGATGACGTCGCCCAGGTTGAGGCCGATGCGGAAGAGCATCCTCCGCTCGGCCGGCAGGCTCTCGTTCCTGACCTTGAGCTCCTTCTGGATATCGACCGCGGCGTCGAGGGCGTCGACCACGCTGCCGAACTCGGCCAGGAGGTTGTCGCCCGGCGAGTCGACCACCCGGCCGCCGTGCTCCTCGATCAGCCCGGCCATGACCTGCCGGTACTCGGTCAGGGTGTTGACCGTGGCCAGCTCGTCGGCGGACATGAGCCGGCTGTAGCCTTCCACGTCGGCGCTCAAGATAGCGGCAAGTTTACGCTGGACCGCCTTGGGGTCCACGGCCGGCTCCCGGTCAATGAGATGGGTTGGGGATCATTGTAGGGGCTGGGCGAGCCGGGTGTCAATCGCCGGGGGACAAGGGGCCGCAGGTGAGGCCCGCGGCCGGCGGAGAGCCGGGCGGGGAGGGGGATCGGGAGGGCTGGGGGGATCAAGTTGCGTGGGGTGCAAGACCAGCCCGGCCGGACTATCATGTGGCGCCAGGGCCGCGTCCCTGGCGCCAGGCCGGAGGCCAGGAAAAGCCCCGGCCGAGTTGGCCCGGCCATCCTGGTCGTGATGATTTGACTCCCGGCGATAGGGAATGGGAACACGGGCAAGATGCCCGGGCCACCTCCTCCCGATCCCGCGGGCGCGGCGGAAGCTGGTCTTCTGTAACATTTCTCCTCACCGGTACAGCGCTTCGTGTAAAAAGATTGCGCAGAAGTGCAACACCGGAAGGACCTCACCCCGGAGCCGTATCCCCCTGCCAAGAAGCTGATTACTCCACCTCTCCACCTCTTTTTTCGGAACTCACGCTGCGCCGCCGTTCTCAGACAGGTCGGCATATTACTTGCCCCATAGGCAAAGCAACAACATGAGAGCTCTTTTGAGCTATGTTTATGAATCGTAGAAGTGAAAAGGAAAAACAGAGATGGACCACAAAAATATCAAGATCAACTTGAATCCCGTGTTGGCCTTAACATTCATGGCCGTGGGTGTAACGGGACTTCTGTTGTTCTTTCATTTGGGCAGCCGCGGAATAAAAAATCTGCACGAGTGGATGAGCATAGTGTTCCTCGCCGTGTCCATCTTGCACCTGGTTCTCAACTGGAAGCCATTCCTGGCTTTTCTGAAGCACAGGCCGGTCGTCGTGTCCATTGTATTGGTCACTTTGTTGTCCGGATTGCTGCTGCTTACAGCCCCCAAGGATGGGGGACGAGGCCGTCATGGAAACCCGAATTTCGTCGATACCGAGCTTCTGGAATACAGCCCTAGGAAGTAGGGGGAAACGCAGGGAGTTTCCCCATTCCAGAAAAAGCCATCCGCATCGACGGCGGCGGGACGTCTGAAAGAGGGCTCTGCTCGGGACGTAAGTCGACATAATTGAAGCAGTGTCCCCAAGCTACGGGCACCTCGAAAAGTATCGCATCAACTGCGTGGAGGCGCGGCAGGGGAGACAAACGCTGTGTCCAGGTCCGGCCATGAGCCGAGCGGGGAGGAGGACTGGGGGGACAGGAGGGATCGCTGGGCCGAGGGGGTAGGGCTTGACCGGCCGGGAAGGGCGGGTGGCGTCAGGGACGCGTCCCTGGCAGCAGGCCGCAGGCCGGGACAAGCCCCGGCCGAGTTGGCCCGGCCATCCTGGCCGTGATGATTTAACTCCCGGCGATAGGGAATGGGAACACGGGCAAGATGCCCGGGCTACCTCCGAATACTCCCTAGGGAGAGGGGCAACGGTGTCTTTCCCCAAGTCTGAAGACTTGGTGCACCGGTCTCGCCCCGCCGGCGGGAGAGGCACCCCTTTTATTTTCACACAATTGTCGGGGACTCACCTCTTACACCTGCCCCGATGGCGGGGAAGGCCCCCCTCTTTGCCCTCGCCCCGCTTGCGGGGAGAGGGCGAGGGTGAGGGGTGTTTTTTGTTTTTATATTAAGGTGTTATTGTGCCATAGCCCCCCTCACCTCAGTCCTCTCCCCCCCAAGGGGTGGAGAGGATGCAAGAGGGAGGTGCGCGCCGTGGGGGCGGATTGGCTGTTATGTGACCAAATTTTTATTGATTTTGAGGAGGATTATATCTAGGAAGGGAGGCCGCGTCATGTATGCTTTTCCAAACGGGAGGTAGTGCCGAAAGAGTGGAGATAAAGGGTACGCGGCTGAAGTTGTATGGTTCCAGACAAAAAACGGTCATCTTTAAAAATATTAGTAATAATAAAGATAGGTTTTGATTAAAGAGTTAAGCGCATTGGAATGCTTTGTCTATGCAATAATAAGCAAGCCTGCACATCGCCGGAAGGAGCCCGGCGGCAGAAAATTGAGCTATAACTAGATTGTTTAAATTTAAGAAATGAAATAATATAATATGAACTAAAAATAAGATGATGGAGTTCTGTGCTTACAAAAATAAAATCTGTCCTTATTTTAGACAGATCAGGGAATTACAGTTGGGACAAGGCTGAGGACTCGTTCAGTGACGCGTTACGAGATTCTGCGCTCCGAACTCGGTAGACTGAGGATTCGGCGAGCGGTTGCCCTTCTTACACCTGCTGGTGTCGCCGCCTTCTTTATCACCTCCTTCGACTCCTTTCCCGCATCCATGCTTGCGGGATTGGCAACCTTCGTTCTACTCCCGCTCGCTCTTAATCCTCTATGGCGGATGCTGTTTAGTACATATCGCGAGTGGTCAGAACGCTCCTTACAAATTTCAACCGAGGTAGCTGAAATACGAGGGCTGCTCACTGCCATCTTCGACAAATACCCTAAGAGGCGTAAGGGTGAACAGTTCAAGCGGGCTTATGATCTCTCAGGGAAACCGCTTCGCAATTTAGAAGAAGCTCTCTCCGTCGGAATGTGTCGCGAACAGCGGGAGGTGTTTGTGACCGTTTTCATGCGCGGCGGAATGTCGGTCCGAGTTACAGCCTCAATCGGTTCGCCTTTCCGATGCTCGGCGTCCGACAACCCTACTCGGTGGAAGGACCATGCCAGGCGCCTTAAATGCGACGAGATTAGACAGTACCACAACCACCCGGTTCACAACGGCGTAACAAGACCCTCGCCAACAGACATTCGGACTTCAGAATCTCTAAATAAATTGCTGGGTCAGCAGGGCGCGAAGCTACGCTCGTTCATTATTTTCTGGAATAGTATCCGGGAGTGGAAGGTATTGGAGTATGACAGTCAGGGCAGACACTGGCTACATTTCGAGTTTGATGCCAGTTCATAGCATAAGCATACAGTGGATGATCCATGGATGTGCCTGACAATGGTAGTTGACAGTTACTATTTGTCGCTTAAATAAAATACATCATTTCCAGCACCATTCCTCCACCCCTCCTGCCTGAACTAAAGATCCATCAACTTCTACGACTATCTTCCTTCTACAACCTGCACGCTGCCAGGCTCAGTCCTTCGGCCAGGTGGCAGCGCACCAGCCGTCCTTCTTCTATCTCCCGCAGCTCCGGCGCCTCGATACCGCACCTCTCCTGGGCGTAGCGGCAGCGGGGCTGGAACCGGCAGGCCGGGGGCAGGTTGCCCGGGTCGGGCACCTCGCCCGGAACGACCACCGGCTCGCCGCAGCGCTGGGGGTCGGGCACGGGCACGGCCGAGAGCAGGGCCTCGCTGTAAGGATGGCGGGGCGAATCGTAGAGCAGCTCCACCGGGCTCAGCTCGACCAGGCTGCCGGCGTACATGACCGCCACCCGGTCCGAGATGTGGCGGACCACGCTCAGGTCGTGGGCGACCAGGAGGTAGGTCAGCCCCAGCTTGGCCTGGAGCTCCTGGAGCAGGTTGAGCACCTGGGCCTGGACCGAGACGTCCAGGGCCGAGACCGGCTCGTCGGCGACGATGAGCTTGGGCTCGAGGGCCAGGGCCCGGGCGATGCCGATGCGCTGGCGCTGGCCCCCGGAAAAGGCGTGTGGGTAGCGGTTGAGGTACTGGGGCCTGAGACCGACCTGCTGGAGCAGTTCCTGAACCTTCTCCCGGCGCTGGGCCCTACTCCTCATGCCGTTGACCAGGAGCGGCTCGCCGATGATGTCGAAGACGGTCATACGCGGGTTGAGCGAGGAGTAGGGGTCCTGGAAGATCATCTGCATGTGGCGCCTGAGGCCCTTGAGCGCCTCCTCCGGGGCCTGGGCCAGGTCCACGGCCTGGCCGTCGGGCCGGAAGAGGACCCGGCCGGCGGTGGGCTTGAGGGCCCTCAGGATGCAGCGGCCGACCGTGGTCTTGCCCGAGCCGCTCTCGCCGACCAGGCCCAGGCATTCGCCCTCCTTGAGCTCGAAGCTGACCCCGTCCACGGCCTTGATCCAGCCCACGACCCGCTTGAACAGGCCGGCCGTGACCGGGAAGTGCTTCTTGAGGTCGCTGACCTCGAGCAGGGGCGGCCGGCTCATGGCTTGACCTCAGCGCCAGGCCCGCGTTTGTGGCAGGCCGTTTTGTGGCCGGGCCCGGTCTCCCTCAGCTCCGGCGGCGAGCCGGCGTCGCAGGTCCCGGCCGCGGCCTCGTCGCAGCGGGGGTGGAAGGGGCAGCCGGGTACGTAGGTGAAGGGGTCGGGCACCGAGCCCCGGATGGCTCTCAAGTGGCCCTTGTGCTGCTCGGCCAGGCCGGGAATGGAGCCCATCAGGGCCACGGTGTAGGGGTGCTCCGGCTGGGCGAAGACGGCCTCGGTGGGGCCCTGCTCGACGATCCGGCCCAGGTACATGACCGCCACCTCCCCGGCCACCTGGGCCACCACGCCCAGGTCGTGGGTGATGAGCAGGACCGACATGCCCATCTCGGCCTGGGCCTCGAGCATGAGCCTCAGGATCTGGGCCTGGATGGTCACGTCCAGGGCCGTGGTCGGCTCGTCGGCGATGAGCAGCGAGGGCCGGCAGGAGAGGGCCATGGCGATCATGACCCGCTGCCTCAGGCCGCCGCTCATCTGGTGGGGGTACTGGCCGAAGCGGCGTTCCGGGTCGGGGATGCGCACCCGCTCCATCATCCGGATGGTGTGGCGCCGGGCCTCCTCGCGGCTGCTCCTGGTGTGGAGCCGGACCGCCTCCATGATCTGGCTGCCCACGGTGTGGACCGGGCTGAGGCTGGTCATGGGCTCCTGGAAAATCATGGCGATCTCCCGGCCCCTGATGTCTCTGATCTCCGACCCGTCCTCCCTGAGGTCGGTCAGGACGACCCGGCCTTCGGGCCGGTTGAGGGTCACCCGGCCGGCCACGATCCGGCCGGGCGGCCAGAGCATCCTCAGGATCGAGTAGGCCAGGACGCTCTTGCCGCAGCCGCTCTCGCCCACCAGGCAGAGGATCTTGCCCCGGGGGATGTCCAGGTCCACGCCGTCCACGGCCCTGACCACGCCCTCGTCCAGGAAGAAGTGGGCCTTGAGCCCGGCGATGCTGACCACCGGGTCGCTGTTGAGGCGTTCGGCGGGCGCGGCCATGCTCCCTCTCACCTGGCGTAGGGGTCGGCCGCGTCGCGCAGGCCGTCGCCGATGAAGTTGAAGGCCAGGACCGTCAGGATGACGAAGACGACCGGGGTCAGGAGCCAGGGCTGCTGGGCCACGGCCTGGACGTTCATGGCCTCCTTGAGGAGCACGCCCCAGCTGGTGATGGGCGGCCTGAGCCCCAGGCCCAGGAAGCTCAGGGCCGTCTCGCCCAGGATCATCTCGGGCACGGCCAGGGTCAGGGCGACGATGGCGTGGCTGGCCACCGAGGGCAGGAGGTGGCGGTACATGATCCGCCACTTGCTCGCCCCGGCCAGCCGGGCGGCAACGGCGAAGTCCTCGTCCCTGAGGCTCAGGATGCGGCCGCGGACGGCCCGGGCCAGGCCGGCCCAGCCCAGGAGGGAGAGGACCACGGTTATGCCGAAATAGATCTGCAGGGGCGACCATGTGCCCGGCAGGGCGGCCGAAAGGGCCATCCAGAGGGGGATGGAGGGAAAAGAGCGCAGGACCTCGATGATCCGCTGGATGACGTTGTCCACCAGGCCGCCGTGGAACCCGGAGACCGCGCCCAGGGACAGGCCCAGGCAGAAGCTCAGGAAGACCCCCAGCAGGCCCACCGAGACCGAGATCCTGGCCCCGTAGGCTATCCGGCTGAACATGTCCCGGCCCAGGGAGTCGGTGCCCAGCAGGAAGACGGTCCCGCCCTCCGCCACGCCGAAGAGGTGGAGGTTGGTCTCGAAGAGGCCCCAGAAGCGGTAGGCCTCGCCCCTGACCAGGAGGCGGACGGGGTAGCGCCTGCTCCGGTCCTCGGCGTAGATCTTCCGCAGGGTCTCGGGGTGGCGCATGCCCTCCAGACCGTAGACGAAGGGCCTCAGGTGGAGGCCCTCCTCGGAGATGAGGTGGAGGCGCTGGGGCGGGGCGTAGGCGCAGTCCACGTCGCGCCGGTCCAGGGGGTAGGGGGCCACGAACTCGCAGAAGGCGGCCAGGAGGTAGAGGAGCACGATGAGCAGCCGGGAGGCGTAGGCGGCCTTGTGCTTGCTGAACTTCCACCACATCAGCCGCCACTGGGAGGCGGTGAAGAGCTCCAGGCCGCGCTCCTCCAGCCCGGGCAGAAGAATCTGGCTCTCGGCCTTGAGGTCTTGGGCCACGCTAACTCTCCCTGGACTCGTAGCGGATGCGGGGGTCGATGGCCATGAGCAGCAGGTCCGAGAGCAGGGTCCCCACCACGGTCAGGAGGGCCAGGAGCATGACCATGCTCCCGGCCAGGTACATGTCCTGGTTGAGCAGGGCCCTGAGCAGGAGGGGGCCGGTGGTAGGCAGGCCCAGGACCACGGCGGTGATGACCTCGCCCGAAAGGATGGCCGGCAGGGCCCAGCCGACCGTGGAGACCAGGGGGTTCAAAGCCACCCGGACCGGATACTTGAGGATCAGTTTGAACCGGCCCAGGCCCTTGGCCCGGGCGGTCATGACGTACTGCTTTCTCAGTTCGTCCAGGAGGTTGCCGCGCATGATCCTGATCAGCCCGGCCGTGCCCGAGGTGCCGATGACGACCACCGGGATCCAGATGTGGGCCAGCAGGTCCATGAACCTGGCCGCTGACCAGGGGGCGTCCTGGAAGTGGGGCGAGAACAGGCCGCCGGCGCTGACCCCGAAGACCGAATAGCCGATGTACATGAAGATCAGGGCCAGCAGGAAGTTGGGCGTGGCCAGGCCGATGAAGCCCAGGAAGGAGAAGAAGTAGTCGCCCACGGAGTACTGCCGGACCGCCGAGTAGATGCCGATGGGGATGGCCAGGGCCCAGGTGAAGAGCAGGGTGCTCAGGGAGATGATCGTGGTCAGGAGGAGCCGCTCCTTGATGAGCAGGGTCACCGGCTTGTCCCACTCGAAGGACAGGCCCATGTCCGGCCACTTGAAGCCGGGCCAGTTGAAGCTCTTGGAGCCGTCCTTGTGCCTGACGAAGAGATACTCGCCCTCGCCCTGGCGGGTGAAGCCGAAGGGCAGGAGATTGTTGAGCCACTTGAGGTACTGGGCGTAGAAGGGGTCGTCCAGGTTGTAGCGCTGCCTCAGGGCGTGGACCCGCTCCTCGGCCACGGTCTGGCCGGTCTCCTCCAGGGCGGCGATGTAGGAGGTCAGGTAGTCGCCCGGGGGGAGCTGGATGATGGCGAAGGAGATGACCGAGATCAGGAACAGGGTCGGGATCATCCAGACCAGGCGGCGCAGGATCAGGTGGAGCAAGGCTCACCTCCCCCCTTCGATGGCGTAGCACTCCGGGGCCGTGCTGCCCGGGGTGCGGACCAGCCAGCTGTTCACGGCCACCTCGGGCACGTTGCGGAAGGAGTCCTTGACCAGGAAAATCTGGGGCACGTCGCCGATGGTGCCGATGACCCAGAGGTTCTCGGCGTTGAGCTGAATGATCCGCTTGAACAGCCTGATCCGCTCTTCCTCGTCCGGGGCGCTCTCAATCCGGCGGTAGAGCTCCATGCACTCGACGATCTCCGGGGGCGGCTTGTCCCCCTTCTTGCCCCTGGAGGTATACCACTTGGCGTACTGGATCGCCTGGATTGAGGCATTGGAGTAGGGGAAGAAGAAGCGGGGGTCCAGGACCGGGAGGTCGGCCCCGGCGCCGACCCAGACCCCGACGTCGATCAGCAGGGCGTTCTGGCGGGCCTTGTAGAGCTGCCTGGCCAGGAGGCTCACGCTAGCCTTGATCCCGACCCGCCGCCAGTAGTCGGCGACCATCTCCAGGGTCTGGAAGCCGCTCAGGTTGGTCGAGGTCTCGATCTTGAAGGCCAGGGGCCGGCCGTCGGGCAGGAGGCGGACCCCGTCCGGGCCGCGGCGGTCGAGGCCCATCTCGTCCAGGAGGCGGTTGGCCAGGGCCGGATCGTGGCCCACGTAGGCCCGCTCGTACTCGGGCACGCAGTAGACCGACCAGGCCGGCGGGGCCATCTGGCTGGGGCGGCCGACCCCGTAGTAGAGGACCTGGTTGATCTCCTCCCGGTTGATGGCCACTGACAGGGCGATCCGAAAGCGCTTGTCGCCGAAAATTTTCCTGAGCTCCGGGTCGCGGTGGTTGAGGTTGGGGCAGAGGACCAGGTTGCCCGTGCCGCCGTCGATCCAGTGCAGGACCCGATAGCCGCCCTTAGCCCGGTTGGACATGAAGAGCTGGTAGTTCTCGAAACTTAGGTGGCGGCCCTGCATGCCCACCTCGCCGTTGATGGCCTTGAGGTTGATGGTCTCGACGTCGAAGATCTCGAAGGTCATCCGGTCGATGTAGGGCAGCTGGCGGCCCTGGGGGTCGACCTTGAAGTAGTAGGGGTTGCGCTCGAAGACCACCGGCCTGGCCGGCGGCGGCTTTATGAGGCTCCAGGCCCACAGGGTGGGCAGCTCCTGGTTGCTCCAGGCGGCCTGCCTCTCGAAGAGCTGGTACCAGAAGTCGTAGCCCCTGGCCCGGATCTTCTCGTCCAGGTCGTCCTTGGCCGCGTACTTGGGGTGGAACTGCTTGAGGTAGTGGGCCGGGTAGCCCACGATGTCGTAGCCCCACTCGCCGGCCATCAGCTCCAGAAAGAGACCGTGGGGCTCCCGGAAGCGAAAGCGGACGCAGTAGTCGTCGATCTTCTCGACCTCGACCGTCCGGCCGCCCCGCTTCAGGTCCGGGCAGACGGCCGGGGTCAGCTTCTCGTTCTTGAGAACGTCGTTGTGCCAGAAGAGAACGTCGTCGGCGGTGAAGGGCTGGCCGTCGGACCAGCGCATGCCCGGCCTGAGCCAGAAGGTGTAGATGCGGCCGCCGTCCTCGACGGCCCAGCGCCGGGCCACGTTGGGCAGCAGCCTGCGGCCCATGGGATCCCAGCGCACCAGGGCCTCGTAGGCCAGGCGGTGCCGGTAGAGGCCGACGTCACTGGGGCTGATGCCGAAGCGGGTCCAGGTGCCGCCGTAGGGCCCCATCTGGTCCGGCGGCACGATGACCAGGGGCGCCCGGCCGACCCGCTCCTCCACCGGGGGCAGCCGGCCGGCCTTGACCTGCTCGGCCAGGTCGGGCGACTCCTGAAAACGGCGCTCGACCCCCTCGGGCCACTCGGCCACGACGTGGAGCTTCTTGGGAGCGCTGGGGTCGCGCTCCGGAGGCGGGAGGCGCTTGAGCTCGGCGAAGGAGAACTCCTTCAGACCGGAGAGGGAGAAGGAGAGGTGGGCCAGAACCTGAATCAGCAGGAGAAGGACCAGCCCGGCAGCGGCCAGCCCGACGATGAAGCGCAGGCCGCTTCGCCAGATCCGTCCCTTTCTGTTAGGAGGCTTCAGGAGCAATTCTCAATTCCGCCCGGCCTCCGGGTTCCCCGCAAGCGTCCCAGGCCTGTCAGGAGAAGACCGGCTCCGGTCAAAGCACCGCCCCCCGTGCGAACGGATCTGAGCCGCGGCTGAAGAATTCTACACCAGGAACGGCCGATCAACCACTCTGACTCTGGGTTTTTGCCCCTCCACCCGTCGGCCAGAATAGACTTTTCCCGGCCGGCCTGTCAACGCCGCCCGGAGGCGTTCGTATCAGGGCTGACAGAACACGTCAGAGAGGATATAATCTGGACAGGGCAGGGGGGCTGGATGGCTGAAGTATCCACCGGGCCTGGACGCGCGGGCGGGTCCGCCCTCGCCGCCGGGCGACTCCTGGGAGGCCGGTTTGACCGAAGCGCTCAGCCCGGAAGCGGAACGGCTGATCGGCCACTATCACCGGCTCTTCCTGGCCTTCAACCGCCGCAAGCTTGACCAGATCTACTCTCGTCTCCCGGAGAGCCAGCGCCGGGCCCTGAGCCTGATCCCGGTCCTGCTCCACCTCGACCTGAGGGCCCGCACCGGCCCCCTGGCCGGCATCCCGGCCGAAGCGCCGGCCGGCATCGTCTACATGGCCGAGCCGCCCGGCCTGGCCGAGCTGGCCGTCGAGGGCCTGCCCGGCGTCGCATTGCCCCGCCGGCCTCCCTGGGGCCTCTACGCCAGGGACATGCCCATCCACTCGCTCCTGCTGGTGGGCTCCCTGGGCTCCGTGGCCCAGACCTCCAGCTCCGATTTCGACTTCTGGGTCATCGTCGACCGCCAGAAGCTGGGCCAGGCGTCGGAGGAAGCCCTCCAGGCCAAGTGCCGGGCCCTGGAGCGCTGGCTGGCCCAGGCCGGCCGGGCCGAGGCGACCCTGTTCCTGACCGACATCAATGAGGTCAGGCTCAACCGCTTCGGCGAGCTGAGCGACGAATCGGCCGGCTCGGCCATGGCCACCCTGCTCAAGGAGGAGTTCTACCGCTCCCTGACCCTGGTGGCCGGCCAGACGCCCTGGTGGTGGGTTTCGCCGCCCGGGTTGAGCCTGGCCGGCTACCGGCGCCTCATCGAGACCAGCCGCCAGGCCCTCCGCGTGGATGCCAACGCCTTCGTCGACCTGGGTCATCTGGAGAGCCTGGACCCGGGCGAGTTCTTCGGCGCCTCGCTGTGGAACATGCAGAAGGGCCTGGATAAGCCCTTCAAGTCAGTGGTCAAGCTGGCCCTCATCGAGGCCTACGCCGAGTCCGGCGGGAGCGGGCTGCTGGCCGAGCAGCTCAAGGCCCAGGTCCTGGCCGGCCGGGTGGACGTCCCGGATCCCTATCTGCTCATGTTCGACCTGGTCGCCGAGCACCTCGGCGCCGGGGGGCGGGAGGAGGATCTGGAAATGGTCAGGATATGCCTCTACCTCAAGATAGACCCGGGTCTGACCGGCCGGGATCTGGCCTCCAGACGCCGCCTCGGCCCGGACAAGAGCCGGCTGGCCGACTACGTCAGGCAGTGGGGCTGGGAGGCCGAACGGCTCGAGGAACTCAACAGCTACGAGTCCTGGCCCATGACCAGGCGCCTGGAACTGGCCGAGCGGATCAACGACTTCATGCTCCGGACCTACGGCCGCCTGGCCGAGCAGGCCAAGGCCCGTCCGAACGGGCAGAACGTCATTGACCCCCTGGACCTGACCGCTCTGGGCCGCCGGCTGATGCTCTTTTACGGCTTCAAGCGCCACCGGGTGCCCTTCCTGCCCAACCTGCTGGAGAACCCCCAGCCCCTGGAGACGATCACCTTCCGCTCCATCGGCCGGGCCAAGGGCAGTCCGGTTCTGGTCTGGGAGGCTTACGAGGGCGCGGCGGACAAGATCGGCGAGGCCGCCGCCCTGATCAGGACCAAGGGCCTGGCTCCACTCCTGGCCTGGCTGGCCGTCAACGATCTGGCCGTCGGCGGCACCAGCTTCTACCTCACCCCGGTCGAGGGACCCCTGGCCAGCAAGGCGGCCCTGCCCGAGGTCCAGAGGCTCTTCGCCTTCCTGCTCAAGCACTTCGGCGGCCTGAGACGGACCAGCCCCTCCCGGGAGGACCTGGTCAAACCGGCCAGGATCGTCAAGGTCGCCCTGGTGGTCAACCTAGAGGAGACCGGCTTTGAAACGGAGCTGACCGGCCTGGCCCTCCTCCACCAGACCTCCTGGGGTGAGCTCTACGCCCGCGACCTGGCCAACGTCAGGGCCGGTCTGGAAGAGGTCTACAACTTCCTGGCCCCCAAGCCGGGACAGCCCGAGGTCGAGTTCGCCTGCCACATTCCCCGGCGTCCCAACGCCAAGCCTCTGCTCCAGCTCCTGCGCCGCAGCCTGGCCGGCCTGCCGGTGGAGCTGAACCAGAATGGCTGATGCCTCGGCCGGCCGGGAGGCCCGCCTTGGTTTCTTGGGCTTGCCTTTTGGGCGAGAAAAAGGTATAAAGAACTTTCCCGTTCCCCAGGGGGAGCGTAACGGAGAGCCTGACGGCCGCGGACGTCGCCCCGGAGCGAGCCGCAGGGAATTCGGTTGAAGGGGGGTGTAGGCCATAATCACCGTCAAGGTTGAAGGCAACAACCTTAACCAGGCGATCAAGAAGCTCAAGAAGAAGATGGAGCGAGAGGGCTTCTTCCGCGAGATCAAGAAGCGCCGCTACTATGAGAAGCCCAGCGAGAAGAGACGGCGGCAGCAGATGGAGTCGCTGAGGCGCTTGCGCAAGAAGATGAAGCGCCGCCAGCAGGGTTAGGCCTGACGCGTCCCGGAGTCGACCTCCGGGGCGCCCGCCCCTCCAAGTTGAAAGACCCGGCTCGACCAGAGTCGGGTCTTTTTTCCCAGCCCTGGCCGGATCTTGACACCCGGTCCCATCCTACTCTAAGTTAGCCTGATTGGGATCGGTTATGAGAAATCAGGCCAGGCTTAGAAAAACCCGCAACATCGGCATCGCCGCCCACATCGACGCCGGCAAGACCACCTTGACCGAGCGGATCCTCTATTACTCCGGGCGGACCTACAAGATGGGCGAGGTCCACAACGGCCAGGCGGTCATGGACTGGATGGCCGAGGAGCAGGAGCGCGGCATCACCATCACCTCGGCCGCGACCACCTGCCTCTGGCAGGGCTTGACCATCAACCTGATCGACACCCCCGGCCACGTCGACTTCACCATCGAGGTCGAGCGCTCGCTCAGGGTTCTGGACGGGGCCATCGCCGTCTTCTGCGCCGTGGGCGGGGTCGAGCCCCAGTCCGAGACCGTCTGGCACCAGTCCGACAAGTACAAGGTCCCCCGGCTGGCCTTCATCAACAAGATGGACCGCGTCGGGGCCGACTTCGAGGCCGTGGTCCGCCAGATCAGGAGCCGCCTGGGCGCCAACCCCCTGGTTATGAGCCTGCCCGTCGGGGTAGAGGACAAGTTCTGCGGAACGGTCGACGTGCTGACCCAGGAACTGCTGACTTACGATCAGGACGACCTGGGCCTGACCGTCAGCCGCCGGCCCCTGCCGGCCGATCTGGCCGACGAGGCGGCCGCGGCCAGGGAAGAGCTCCTGGAGAAGCTGGCCGAAGTGGACGAGACCGTCCTGGAGAAGTACCTGGAGGGCGAGGAACTGAGCCTGGGCGAGATCAAGGCCGGGCTGCGCCGGGCGACCATCGCCAACCTGGTGGTGCCCGTCTTCTGCGGCAGCGCCCTGAGGAACAAGGGCGTCCAGCCGCTCCTGGACGCGGTGGCCGACTACCTGCCTTCGCCCCTGGACCTGCCCCCCATCCAGGGCCGCCACCCCCAGAGCGGCGAGGTCCTGTCCCGGCCCAACGACGACCAGGCCCCCCTGGCCGGCCTGGCCTTCAAGATCCAGATGGACGGCGGCCGCAAGCTGACCTACGTCCGCCTCTATTCCGGCCGGCTCAGGACCGGCCAGTCGGTCTACAACCCCAGGCTCAAGGCCGCGGAAAAGATCGCCCGGGTCCTCAGGATGCACGCCAACAAGCGCGAGCGGCTGGAAGAGGCCCTGGCCGGAGACATCATCGGCCTGCTCGGCCTGAAGCAGACCTCCACCGGCGACACCATCTGCGCCGAGGACCAGCCCATTCTCCTGGAGCCCATCGACGCCTACAAGCCGGTCATCTCCCTGGCCGTGGAGCCCAAGGCTTCGGCCGACCAGGACAAGGTCCTGGAGGTTCTGGGCCGCCTGGGTGAGGAGGACCCCACCTTCCACGTCCGTCTGGACGAGGAGACCGGCCAGATCCTGCTCTCAGGCATGGGCGAGCTGCACCTGGAGGTGGTGGTCCACCGCCTCCTCAGGGAATACAATCTCCCGGTCAACGTCGGCCGTCCCCAGGTGGTCCAGCGCGAGACCATCACCCGGCCGGCCGAGGTCGAGGAGCGCTTCGACCGGGAGCTGGCCGGGGTGCGCCAGACGGCCGCGGTACGCCTCCGCCTGAGCCCCCTTCCCCGGGGCGAGGGCCTCAGGTTCGAGGCCGGCCCGGAGGCCCTGGAGAAGCTGCCGCCGGACATGGTCGACGCCGTCCGGGAGGCGGCCCTGGAGGCCATGGGCTCGGGGGCCGTCCTGGGCTACCCCGTGGCCGACGTGCTGGTCGAACTGCTGGGCGGCCAGTTCCAGGAGGGCCTCTCCAGCCAGGTGGCCTTCAAGGTGGCCACCGGCCTGGCCGTGCGCCAGGGCCTGGAGGAGGCCGGCCCGATCCTGCTGGAGCCGATAATGGCCGTGGAGGTCATCGTCCCCGAGGAGTTCCTGGGCGACGTCATCGGCGACCTCAACGCCCGGGGCGGCCGGGTCGAGGAGGTGGCGGCCAGGGGCGCGGTCAAGACCATCCAGGCCGTGGCCCCGCTGAGCAGCATGTTCGGCTACGCCACGGCCCTGCGCTCGGCCTCCCAGGGCCGGGGCACGTTCACCATGCAGTTCTCCCACTACGACGCCGTGGCCAGATCCTGAGCGGCCCGGCGTCTGGCAAATCCGGAGACCGAGGCCGTGGCTCACATCCTGCTCATCGAGGACGAAGCCTTGATCCGGCAGGTCTCCAGTGAAATGCTGGGTCTCCTGGGCCACCAGGCCGTCGTCGCCGGCGACGGCAGGGAGGGCCTGGCCGCCTACAGCCAGCGGGCCGAGGAGATAGACCTGGTCCTGGTCGATTTCCACCTGCCCGATATGCCCGGGAGGGAAGTCCTGGACCAGCTGCAGCGGATCAAACCGGGCGGGGCGATCCTGATCTGCTCGGGCCGTCCGCTGGAGGGGGAGGCGGCCCGGCTGGTGGAGAGCGGCCAGGCCTCCTTCATCCAGAAGCCCTTCCGCCTGGCCGGCCTGGAGAAGGCCCTGAACCAGGTCCTGGACGACTAGTGGGCCTCGTCCCAGTTGGCCCCGTGGGCCAGTCCGACCTTTAGCGGCACCTTCAGCTCCGCGGCCGTCTCCATGACCTCCCTGACCAGCCGGGACGCCTCCTCGACCGCCTTGTCCTCGACCTCGAGGACCAGCTCGTCGTGGACCTGGAGGATCATCCGGGCGGCCAGCCCCCGCCGGTCGAGGGCCTCCTGGAGCTTGATCATGGCCAGCTTGATCAGGTCGGCCGCCGAGCCCTGGAACATGGTGTTGATGGCCATGCGTTCGCTCAAGTTCCGCTTGGTCTGGTTGGGGTTCTTGAGGTCGGGCAGGTAGCGCCTCCGGCCCCAGAGCGTGGTCACGTAGCCCTGCCGGCGGGCCGCGGCGATGGCCTGGTCCCAGAAGCGCTTGACCCCGGAGAAGCGCTTGAAATAGGCCTTGATGAACTTGTCGGCCTCGCCGGGCGTGACCCTGAGGCCCTGGGAGAGGCCGTAGGCGGTCATGCCGTAAATCAGCCCGAAGTTGATGACCTTGGCCTGGCGCCTCAGCTCGGCGTCGACCAGGCCGGGGTGGAGGCCGAAGACCTGGGCCGCGGTCTGGGTGTGGATGTCCTCGTCTCGCCGGAAGGCCTCGATGAGGGCCTCATCCTCGGAGTAGTGGGCCAGGATGCGCAGCTCGATCTGGGAGTAGTCGGCCGAGAGGAGCTGGCAGCCCGGGCGGGCCACGAAGGCCCGGCGGATCAGCCTCCCCTCCGGGCTGCGGATGGGGATGTTCTGCAGGTTGGGGTCGGACGAGGACAGCCGGCCGGTGGCGGTGACGGTCTGGTTGAAGGTGGTGTGGATGCGGCCGGTCTCGGGGTTGACCAGCCCGGCCAGGGCGTCGACGTAGGTCGACTTGAGCTTGACCAGCTGGCGGTGGTCCAGGATCAGGCCGGGCAGGGGGTGGAGGTGGCGCAGGTCCTCCAGGACCTCGACGCTGGTCGAGTAGCCGGTCTTCTTCTTGGTCTTCCTGGCCGCGGGGAGCTGGAGCTTGTCGAAGAGGATGCGGCCCAGTTGCTGGGGCGAGTTGGGGTTGAACTCCTCTCCGGCCGCCTCCTCGATCTGCCGGGCCAGCTCCTCCAGACGGCCGGCCAGGCCGGCCGAGATGCGGGCCAGCTCCTCCAGGTCCACCCTGACCCCGGCCCACTCCATGCCGGCCAGGACTGGCACCAGAGGCGTCTCGATGGTCCTGAAGACTTCATTGAGCTGGTCGGCCTCGAGCTTCTCGGCCAGGACCCCGCTCAGGACCCAAGCCAGATGGGCCGCCGCTCCCGGCCTGGCCCCGGCCTCCTCCCGGCCCAGGTGCTCCCGGATCAGGCTGGCCAGGTCCGGGGTCCGGCGGCCAGGGTAGAGGAGGTAGTCGGCCACCAACAAGTCGAAGTCCAGCCCGGCCAGCTCCAAGCCGGCCCGCTTGAGGGCCAGCCAGGCGGCCTTGAGATCCAGGCCGATCTTGGCCACCTGGGGATCGGCCAGCAGCTCGGCCGCGGCCCGGAAGTCCGGCCCCTCGGCCGGCAGATCCAGGGCCAGGTCGGCCGCGGCCAGGCCCAGGCCCCTGAGGCGGCCGCGCAGGGGGGAGGCCCCCTCCAGGTCCAGGGCCAGGGCCAGCCGGCCTTGCTCCTTAGCCTTGCCCAGCAGGGCCTTGAGCCCGGCCTCGCCCTCGACCAGGCGCCACTCCACCGGCTCGGCCGGTCCGGGTCCGGGCTCGGCCCCTTTTTCTCCTCCGACCAGCTCCTTGAGCAGGGAGGTCATCTCCAGCCTGGTCAGAATCTCGGCCAGGCCGGCCTGGTCGGCCCGGCCCGGGGCCAGGTCCTCGAGGCCCAGGCCCAGGTCCAGATCCTGCTTCAGGGTGAACAGTTTCTTGGATAGCCGGGCCTGATCGGCGTGCTCGATCAGGTTCTGCCGGCGCTTGGGCTGCTTGATCTCCCCGGCCCGGGCCAGGAGCGTCTCCAGGTCGCCGAACTCCCGGATGAGCTGGCCGGCCGTCTTGGGGCCGATGCCGGGCACGCCCGGGATGTTGTCGCTGCTGTCGCCGGCCAGCCCGAAGACGTCGGCCAGGCGGGCCGGCCCGACGCCGTAACGCTCCTGGACCTGGCTCTGACCGGTCACGGTGTCGCGCATGGTGTCCCACATGACCACGCCCGGACCCAGGCACTGGAGCAGGTCCTTGTCGCCGGAGACGATGACCACCTCCCGGCCCGCGGCCGCGGCCTGTCTGGCCAGGGTGGCGATGACGTCGTCGGCCTCGACCTCGGGCTCCTCGACCTGCCTGAGGCCCAGGGCCCTGACCAGGTCCTTGATCAGCGGGATCTGGCTGGCCAGGTTCGGATCCATGGGCGGCCGGTTGGCCTTGTAGTTGGGGTCCAGCCGGTGGCGGAAGGTCGGCCCCTTGGCGTCGTAGACCACGGCGGTCAGATCGGGCGAGCGCTCCTTGAGGACCTTGAGGAGCATGCGCAGGAAGCCGAAGACCGCGCCGGTGGGCTGGCCCGAGCGGGTGGCCAGCTCCGGGAGGGCGTGGAAGGCCCGGTGGATGATCGAGTGGGCGTCAATGAGGCAGAGGGTCTTGGGACTGGCCATGGCGGCTCCTCCCGCGGCTAATCTGTCCCTGGGCCGAACAGATTGTCAAGGCGGGGCTTGAAGGGCCGGGGCGGCCCGCCTAGAGGATCTGGGACAGGAAGAGCTTGGTCCGTTCCTCCCTGGGATTGGCGAAGAAGTCCTGGGGCGGCGCCTCCTCGACGATCTGGCCCTGATCCATGAAGATGACCCGGTCGGCCACCTCGCGGGCGAAACCCATCTCGTGGGTCACGCAGACCATGGTCATCCCCTCCCGGGCCAGGGTCTTCATCACGTCCAGGACCTCGCCGATCATCTCCGGGTCCAGGGCCGAGGTCGGCTCGTCGAAGAGCATGATCTTGGGGTCCATGGCCAGGGCCCGGGCGATGGCCACCCGCTGCTGCTGGCCACCGGAGAGCTGGCCGGGGTGGACGTAGGCCTTGTCCTTGATGCCGACCTTGTCCAGGAGCTGATGGGCCTTGTCCCGGCAGTAATCCGCCGGCCGCCGCCGGACCACCCGCTGGGCCAGGCAGACGTTCTGTTCCACGGTCAGGTGGGGGAAGAGGTTGAACTGCTGGAAGACCATACCCACTTCGGCCCGGATGCGGTTGATGTTAGCCCGCCGGTCATTGACCGAGACGCCGTCGATGATGATCTCGCCCGAGTCGATGGTCTCGAGCTGGTTTATGCAGCGCAGCAGGGTCGACTTGCCCGAGCCCGAGGGCCCGCAGACGACCACGACCTCGCCCCGGTCCACCTGGTTGGAGACGTCCTTGAGGGCCTCGACCAGGATGGTCGTCCGGAAGGTCTTGGAGACGTCCTTGATCTGGATGATCGGCTCTGACTGCGTTTCCGCGGCTTGCTGGTTAATCATGCTTGAAGACACCTCAATTCAATCCCTGGTCACGCCGTAGCGGCGTTCGAGGTATTGAATGAGCATGGACAGGCTGAATGTCAAGACCAAATACAGCCCGGCCACGGTGAAGAAGACCTCGAAGGTCGAGAACGTCGAGGTGTTGACTTCCCGGGCGGCCTTGGTCAGGTCGGTCAGGGCGATGACCGAGACCAGGGAGGAGTCCTTGATCAGGCTGATGAACTGCCCGGCCAGGGGCGGCAGGATGCGCCGGAAGGCCTGGGGCAGGATGATGTGGCGCATGGCCTGGAAGTAGTTCATGCCCAGGCTGCGGGCCGCCTCCATCTGGCCGACGGAAATGGACTGGATGCCGGCCCGGACGATCTCGGCCACGTAGGCCCCGGCAAAGACGGCCAGGGCGGCCGTGCCGGCGACGAAGCGGGACAGATTGAGAACCGTGCCGATGAAGAAATAAAAGATGAAGATCTGGACCAGGAGGGGAGTGCCCCGGATCAGTTCGATGTAGCAGATGGCCAGCCAGCGCAGGGCCGGGATGGCCGAGATGCGGGCCAGGCCGGTGAAAAGGCCAATGATGATGGCGAAGATGGTCGAGACGACCGAGATCCTGAGGGTCATCAGCAGGCCCCAGGTCAGGGGCCCGGCCCGCCAAGCGCCCTCCTCGGTCTGGTAGGCCAGGTACTGGGGCACCGCGCTCCAGCGCCAGATGTAATCCACCCGCCCAGAGGCGAACCCGATGAGCGCGACGCCCGCCGCCAGGATGATGATGAAGACGACGACGTTGCCCGAGGTCCAGACCCAGTCGGAACGCTTCAAGACTGATTGCCCGGGTCTCCCGGACCAAGGGGCCCGGGAGACCGCCTCGGGTTGGACTACTGGACTTCCTGGAGCCAGTCCGAGGAGAGGAACCACTTCTTGTAGGCAGCCTCGTAGGTTCCGTCGCCTCTGATCTGGTGCAGGAAGTTGGTCAGCCAGTTGAGGAAGTCGGGGTCGCCCTTGCGGACGGCCCAGCCCAGGGGCTCGTAGGTGAAGGGCTGGTCCAGGAAGACGAGCTTGCCCGGGTTGCGGGCGTTGAACACGGCGCAGTAGGGCTGGTCGTAAATGAAGGCGTCGGCCCGGTCGTTGATCACCTCCATGGCCGCCTCGGGCTCGGTCTCGAAGAGGTTGAGCTTGGCCTTGGGCATGAGGCGCTGGGCGGCGAAGGCGCCGGTGGTGCCCAGCTTGCTGGTGATGACGTACTTGGGATCGTTGAGATCCTGGTAGGACTTGACCTTGCCTTCGTGCTTCTTGTTGACCAGCAGGGTCTGGCCGATGGTGATGTAGGGCTCGACGAAGTTGACCCTGAGGTTGCGCTCCTGGGTGACGGTCATGCCCGACATGATGATGTCGAACTTCTTGGTCAGCAGGGACGGGATGATCCCGTCCCAGGCGGTGTTGACCAGGGCCAGCTTGACGCCCATGGCCTTGGCCATGGCCGTGGCGCAGTCGACGTCGAAGCCGATGATCTCGCCCTTCTTGGAGCGCATCTCAAAGGGCATGTAGCCGGCCTCCATGCCGACCTTGAGCTCGCCACGCTTGAGGATCTCGGTCAGGACCGAGGCCTTGGTCAGCTCAATTGACTGGGCCCCGGCCAGACCGGCACCAACGGCCAGGAAGACCAGGATGGACAAAAGACAGACCGATCGCTTCATGATCACCTCCAGATAAGCTCCCAGGCTTGACTCGCGACCCCTGGCCGCGGCCCTTCAATCACGCTTTCCCTCGACCAGGATCTCCTTGATCAGCATCTCCAGGCCGCAAACCTCGCACTTGGGCACGGATTCCTGGTTCAGGAAGAAAATCTTGGTCCGCCCGCACTTGAGGCAGACAGCCTCGATGGGTTCTATTTTTTTCACTTTTCCCAGGTCTCCGGCTATCTTAGGCCTGGCCGGGAAAGAGTTTTCAGTATAGTCAAGACTCCTTAGCCGTGTCAACCGCTTCCTGGAGGGAGCCACCGGCTGAGAGCCTGATCGGTCTCCGGTCCCGGCCGCGCCGCCTGGTCGAGTCAGGCCCGGGCGGGCCTGTGATCCGGGCAGGTGCGGAGGAATTAGTATATTGAAAAGGTAATATCTATAATAATTGGGATCATCGCCTCGGCCGGACCAGGGGGCGGCCGGACCGGACCGAGCATCCGGACCAGGGCCGGGCGGCGGCCCTCCTGGCGGCCCGACTCGATTCAACCGGGCCGGCGAAACCGCGGATAGCGACTGGGAACTCCGCCCCGGCCGGCCTTGACACCCGGTGGGGCGGATGTTAATAATCATCGGTTAATACTGGCGACGTTTTTCCCGTTGCCGGGAGTTTTCACCCCGAAGGTCAAGGAGCAGAGACCATGAGCCGACTGCCGTCGCTCTTCACCTCGGAATCGGTCACCGAGGGACACCCGGACAAGGTGGCTGACCAGATCTCCGACGCCGTTCTCGACGCCATCCTCAAGGACGATCCCCTGGGCCGGGTGGCCTGCGAGACCATGGTCACTACCGGCATGGCCATCGTCGCCGGCGAGATAACCACCGATGTCTACGTGGACATTCCCGACCTGGTCCGCCAGGTCATCAGGGAGATCGGTTACAACAATTCCTCCATGGGCTTTGACTGGGAGACCTGCGCCGTCATCACCTCCATTGACAAGCAGTCCCCGGACATCTCCCAGGGCGTGACCCCGGGCGCGGGCCTCTACCAGGAGCAGGGCGCCGGCGACCAGGGCATCATGTTCGGCTACGCCTGCCGCGAGACCCCCGAGCTGATGCCCCTGCCCATCTCCCTGGCCCACAGGCTGGCCCAGCGCCTGGCCAAGGTGCGCAAGAACGGGGTCCTGGGCTTTCTCCGCCCCGACGGCAAAACCCAGGTGACCATAGAATACGACCAGGATCACCGGCCCAAGCGGGTGGCGGCCATCGTCATCGCCGCCCAGCACTCGCCGGACGTCAAGTACCGCGAGCTCAAGGAGTCGATCGTCGAGGAGGTCATCCGCAAGATCGTCCCGGCCGAGATGATCGACTCGGACACAACGTTCCACATCAACACCACCGGCCGCTTCGTCGTCGGCGGCCCCCACGGCGACTGCGGCCTGACCGGGCGGAAGATCATCGTGGACACATACGGCGGCAAGGGCTCCCACGGCGGCGGCTGCTTCTCGGGCAAGGACCCCTCCAAGGTCGACCGCTCCGCCTCCTACATGTGCCGTTACCTGGCCAAGAACATCGTCGCCTCAGGGCTGGCCAACGAGGCCGAGATCCAGGTGGCTTACGCCATCGGCGTTCCCGAGCCGGTCTCGGTCATGGTCGACACCTTTGGCTCGGGCAAGGTTCCGGGCGATCGGATCGCCCAGGCCCTGCTCGGCCTGGTCTCCCTGAAGCCGGCGGAGATCATCACCTACCTGGATCTGAAGCGGCCTATCTATCGCAAGACCGCGGTCTACGGCCACTTCGGCCGCGAGCTGCCCGAGTTCACCTGGGAGAAGACCGATCTGGCTGAGAAACTGGCCCAGGCGGTCAAAGGCTAGCCGTCAGCCAATCCAATATCGGCGGCCGCGCTTGGCGCGGCCGCTTTTTTTGGCCCAGGAGAGAACCGGTCGCTTGACAAAAGGGTCTGGACCTATATATTCAAATATCAAGATTTTGTGATACAGCCTTTCCTGGGAGGCCGGCCTGCACCAATTGCTCCCCTATCTCAAGGCCCTGTCCGACGAGACCCGGCTGCGGCTGGTCAACGTCCTCCACCTCTACGAGCTCAACGTCACCGAGTTGACGGCCGTCCTCGACCAGGGCCAATCGCGCGTCTCCCGTCACCTGAAGATACTCGCCGACTCCGGGCTCCTGACCTTTCGGCGAGACGGCCTTTGGGTCTTCTACTCGGCCATCAGGCAGGGCCCCGGGACCGAGCTGATCGGACTGCTGCTCAATCTTGGCGGAGACGATCCAACCCTTAAGCAGGACCTCGACCGGGCGGCCCGGGTTCTGGCGGAAAGGGCTTGGGCGAGGCAGGTTTTTTTCAAGAACATAGCCGGCCAGTGGGAGAGCCTCCGCCGCGAGGTCCTGGGAGGATTCGACCTGAACGCCGAGGTCCTCTCCCGCCTCCCCGAGGGCGGCGCGGTCGTGGATCTGGGCTGCGGCACCGGGGACGTGCTCCAGGCCATGCTTCCCCGGGTCAGCCAGGCCATCGGCGTGGATTCATCGCCCCAGATGCTCGAGCTGGCCCAGCGCCGCTTCCAGAAGGAAAGGACGCCTGTTTCCCTGAGGATCGGTGAGCTCGAGCACCTGCCCCTCAGCGACGGCGAGGTCGATTTCGCGGTGGCCAGTCTGGTCTTGCACCACCTCTCCGATCCCCTGGCCGGACTCAAGGAGGCACGCCGGGTCCTGCGGCCGGGCGGCGCCTTGGTGGTGATCGACTTTGAGAAGCACTCAAGCGAGGTCATGCGCTCCAGGTACGGCGACCACTGGTTAGGCTTCAGCCCTGAGCGGCTGGCCGGCTGGCTCGAAGAGGCCGGTTTCAGGGTCGTTGAGAGCGCCAGATTCCAGGTCAATCAGGGACTCAATGTTCAGTTGTTTCTGGCTGAAAAGAACCCAAAATCAGCGGGAGGAAAACCATGAAGCATGACATCAAGGACACCAGCCTGGCCAGCCAGGGCGTCCTGCGCCTGGAGTGGGCCTGGATGTCCATGCCCGTCCTGAGGCAGATCAAGGAGCGCTTCGAGAAGGAGAAGCCGCTGGCCGGCGTTCGCATGGGGCTCTGCCTCCACGTGACCACCGAGACCGGGGCTCTGATCCAGACCCTGGTCGCCGGCGGGGCCCGGGTCAACGTCTGCGCCTCCAACCCCCTCTCCACCCAGGACGATCTGGCCGCCGCCCTGGTGGCCCAGGGAGTGTCTGTCTTCGCCATCAAGGGCGAGGACAACGAGACCTACTACCGGCACATCAACGCCGTCCTGGACTCCAAGCCGGTCATGACCATGGACGACGGCGCCGACCTGGTCTCGACCATCCACTCCGAGCGGCGCGAGATGACCGAAAAGATCCTCGGCGGCACCGAGGAGACGACCACCGGGGTCATCCGGCTCAAGGCCATGGCCGAGGATGGGGTCCTATCCTACCCCATCGTCGCCGTCAACGACGCCAAGACCAAGCACTTCTTCGACAACCGTTACGGCACCGGCCAGTCGACCATTGACGGCATGATCCGGGCGACCAACCGCCTGCTGTCCGGCTCGGTCTTTGTCGTGGCCGGCTACGGCTGGTGCGGCCGGGGTCTGGCCATGCGGGCCAGGGGCATGGGCGCCCAGGTCATCGTCACCGAGGTCGAGGCCCTCAAGGCCCTGGAGGCGGTCATGGACGGCTACCAGGTCATGCCCATGAGCCAGGCGGCCAGGGTCGGCGACTTCTTCTGCACCGTGACCGGCGACCTCAACGTCATCAGATCCGAGCACTTCAAGGTCATGAAGGACGGGGCCATCGTGGCCAACTCGGGCCACTTCAACGTCGAGCTGGACCTGGAAGGCCTGGCTGGACTGGCCGAGTCGAGGCGGCCGATCCGGGAATCCGTCGGGGAGTACCGGCTCAAGGACGGCCGGCGGATCTACGTCCTGGGCGAGGGCCGGCTTATCAACCTGGCCGCGGCCGAAGGCCATCCCTCGGCGGTCATGGACATGTCCTTCGCCAACCAGGCCCTCTCCGCGGCCTACATCAAGGAGAACGCGGCCCAGCTCAAGAAGACCGTCTACTCGGTGCCCCAGGAGATCGACGACGAGATCGCCAGGCTGAAGCTGAAGGCCATGGGCGTCAAGATCGACTCCCTGACCAGGGAGCAGAAGAAGTACCTGCACTCCTGGAACATGGGGACATAGAAAGAGCCGCCGGCCCGCCTCAATCCCGAACTGACCGTCTGACCGCCAGCCCCGGGAGCAATCCCGGGGCTTTGCTGTCAGAAGCTGTTGGAACGGGATGGCCCGGCCGCCTTACGGGGCTCGTCCTGGCCTGCGGCCAATCTCTGATCGGGGCTGCTCTGACCGGGAACCTGTGCTATGCTTTTATAAAATAGAGTCATGGAGGAGCTTGATGGCCAAGGAGGTTATCTTTCTGGTCGAGGAGGCGGCCGAGGGCGGCTGGCAGGCCCGGGCTCTGGACGCGCCCGTGTTTACCGAGGCCGAGGACCTGCAGGAGCTCAAGGCCAGGGTTCGGGACGCGGTGCGCTGTCACTTCGATGACGCCGAGCGGCCGGAGATAATCCGCTTTCACATAGTCCGGGAAGAGGTCATCGCCGCGTGAAGCTTCCCCGCGACTGGGGCGGCGAGGAGGTGATCAGATGCCTGGCTCGGTTCGGCTACCGGGTGACCAGGCAGACCGGCGCTCACGTCAGGCTCACGACCGCGCTCAAGGGTGAACACCACCTGACCATTCCCTGGCACAAGCCTCTGAAAGTGGGCACCCTCAGGAACATCCTTGGCGAAGCGGCCCATCATCTTGATTTGAAAATAGCTGATATCCTGGAATCCGAATGAGCAAGGCCCCCGGGCGGACGCCCCGGGGGCCTCTTGTCTTTCAGCCTATCAGGGGCTGGCCCCGCCGCTAGTCTGCTACCACCTCACCAGGGCGCTGCCCCAGGTCAGCCCGCCGCCGAAGGCGGTCAGGACGACCAGGTCGCCCTTCTTGATGGAGCCGTCGCGCACGGCCTCGTCAAAGGAGACCGCGGCCGAGGCCGAGGAGATGTTGCCGTACTTGTGCACGGTGATGTAGAGCTTGGCCATGTCCACGTCCAGCCGCTTGGCCACGGACTGGAGCATGCGCAGGTTGGCCTGGTGGGGGATGATCAGGCTGACCTGATCGATGGTGATGTTGTTGCGCTCGCAGGCCTCCCAGCAGGACTCGGCAAAGTACCTGACCGCCACCCTGACCGAGGCCGAGGCCTCGATCATCTTGAGGGTGTGCAGCTTCTTGTCCACGCTCTCGTAAGAGATGGGCGTGGTCTTGGAGCCGCCGCCGGGCATGAGGAGGTTCTGGCCGTTGGCCCCGTCGGTGTGGATGTGGGTCGAGAGGATCTGGGGGTCCTCCTGGCCCAGGGTCAGGACCACGGCCCCGGCCCCATCGCCCCAGAGGATCGAGGTCGTCCGGTCGGTGTAGTCCAGGGTCCGGGTCATCACCTCCGAGGCCACGACCAGGATGTACTTGGCCGCGCCGGTCTTGAGGTACTGCTCGGCCACGTTCAGGCCGAAGATGAACCCGGAGCAGGCCGCGGTCACGTCAAAAGTGACGGCCTGGGGCGCCTCCAGCTTGGCCTGGAGCCAGTTGGCCGCGGACGGGCAGCAGGTGTCCGGGGTGATGGTGCAGATGATGATCAGGTCCAGGTCCGTGGCCTTGAGCCCGGCCATGTCCAGGGCCCGTTCGGCCGCCGGCAGGGCCAGGTCCGAGCAGGCCTGATCCGGGGCGGCCATGCGCCGCTCGGAGACGCCGGTCCGCTTGACGATCCACTCGTCAGTGGTGTCCATCATCTTTTCGAGATCGCGGTTGGACAGGATCTTCTCGGGAACGTAGGAGCCCGTGCCCAGGATGCGGATGCCCATTAACCCCTATGCCTCCCCAGCTTCGATGACCGCCTGCGCCGCCGCCAGCCGGGCGATGGGCACCCGGAAGGGCGAGCAGGAGACGTAGTTCAGGCCGGCCGAGTGGCAGAAACGGACCGAGGCCGGATCGCCGCCGTGCTCGCCGCAGATGCCGACCTTGAGCTTGCGGCGGGCTCGCCGGCCCTTTCTGACGGCCATATCCACCAGCTGGCCCACGCCCTCGACGTCGAGGCTGACAAACGGATCAGCGGGCAGGATGCCCTGCTTGACGTAGAAGGGCAGGAACTTCCCGGCGTCGTCCCGGGACAGACCGAAGGTGGTCTGGGTCAGATCGTTGGTCCCGAAGCTGAAGAACTCGGCCTCCCTGGCGATCTGGTCGGCCACCAGGCAGGCCCGGGGCAGCTCGATCATGGTCCCGACCAGGTAGTCGACCTTGAGCCCGGTCTCCTTGAAGACGGCCCTGGCCGTGTCCACGACCACCTTCTTCTGGCGCCTGAGCTCCTCGACGGCGCCGACCAGGGGGATCATGATCTCGGGCTTGGCCTTGACGCCCTCCCGGGTCACCTGGCAGGCGGCCTCGAAGATGGCCCGGGCCTGCATCTCGGTGATCTCGGGCCACATTATCCCCAGGCGGCAGCCCCGGTGGCCGAGCATGGGGTTGGCCTCGGCCAGGGCCTCGACGATCTCGTGCAACCTCCTGGGGTGGACGTTGATCTTGTAGGCCAGGTCCTCGATCTCCTCGTCGGTGTGGGGCAGGAACTCGTGCAGCGGCGGGTCCAGGGTCCTGATGGTCACGGGCAGGCCGTCCATGGCCTTGAAGATGCCGATGAAGTCCTGGCGCTGCATGGGCAGGAGCTTAGCCAGGGCCTCGCGCCGGCCCCGTTCGTCCCGGGCGGTGATCATCTCCCGGACGGCGTCGATGCGCTCGCCCTCGAAGAACATGTGCTCGGTCCGGCACAGCCCGATGCCCTCGGCCCCGAAGCCGCGGGCCACCTGGCTGTCGTGGGGCGTGTCGGCGTTGGTGCGCACTCCCAGGGTCCTGAAGTCGTCCACCCAGCCCATGAAGCGGCCGAACTCACCGGCCATGGCCGGAGGCTGGGTCGGCAGGGCGCCCAGGATCAGCTCGCCGGTGCTGCCGTCGAGGCAGATGAAGTCGCCCTTCTTGACCGTGTGCGGGCCGACGCTGAAGAGGTCCTCGGCGTAGGAGACCTGGATGGCGGTCACGCCGGCCACGCAGGGCTTGCCCATGCCCCGGGCCACCACCGCGGCGTGGGAGGTCATGCCCCCCCGGGCGGTCAGGATGCCCTGGGCGGCGTGCATGCCCCGGATGTCGTCCGGGCTGGTCTCGATGCGGACCAGGACCACCTTCTCGCCCCGGCCGTTCCACTCCTCGGCCTCCTCGGCCGAGAAGACCACCCGGCCCACGGCCGCGCCCGGGCTGGCGGCCAGGCCCTTGGCCAGGACCTTGCCCGTGTCGCGGGCCTCGGCCAGGGCCTTGGGCTCGAAGGCGGGGTGCAGGAGCATGTCCAGCTGCTCGGGCAGGATTCGGCTGATGGCCGTCTTCTTGTCGATCAGGCCCTCGTCGACCATGTCCACGGCGATCTTGATGGCCGCCTGGGCGGTCCGCTTGCCGGTCCTGGTCTGGAGCATCCACAGCTTTGACTGCTGGATGGTGAACTCGAGGTCCTCCATCTCCTGGTAGTGGCGCTCCAGAGTGAGGCGGATGTCGTCCAGCTGCCGGTAGAGCTCGGGCATCTCCTCGGCTAGGGTCATGACCCCGGCCGGCGGGTTCTTGGCCCGGTTGATGGGCTGGGGGGTGCGGATGCCGGCGACCACGTCCTCGCCCTGGGCGTTGGTCAGGTACTCGCCATAGAAGTAGTTCTCGCCCGTGGCCGGGTCGCGGGTGAAGGCCACGCCGGTGGCGCAGTCCTGGCCCATGTTGCCGAAGACCATGGACTGGACGTTGACCGCCGTGCCCCAGTCGCCGGGGATGTTGTGGATCTCGCGGTAGGCCACGGCCCGGGGGACCATCCAGGAGCGGAAGACCGCGCCGATGGCGCCCCAGAGCTGGTCGAAGGGATCTTCCGGGAACTCCCGGCCGGTCCGCTGCCCGATCAGGGTCTTGAACCGGGCCACCAGATCCTTGAGGTCACCGGCCTCGAGCTCCAGGTCGGCCTTGACGCCCCGCTCCCTCTTCTTGGCGGCCATGATCAGCTCGAAGGGGTCCTCTTCCTTCTCCCCGGCCCTGACGCCCAGGACCACGTCGCCGTACATGTTGACGAAGCGGCGGTAGGCGTCGTAGGCGAAGCGTTCGTTGCCGGTCCGCTTGATGAGACCCTGGATGGTCGTGTCGTTGAGGCCGATGTTCAGGACCGTGTCCATCATGCCCGGCATGGAGACCCTGGCCCCGGAGCGGCAGGAGACCAGGAGCGGGTTCTGGGCCTGGCCGAACTTGGCCCCCATGGCCTTCTCGACCCGCGCCAGAGCTGTCTCGACCTGGCCGACCAGTCCCTCCGGGTAGGCGCCGCCCTGGTCATAGTATTTGGTACAGATTTCGGTGGTGATAGTGAATCCGGCCGGAACAGGGAGGCCCAGGTTGGCCATCTCGGCCAGGTTGGCTCCCTTGCCCCCCAGCAGGTTCTTCATTTGAGCTGAGCCTTCGGCTCCTCCTGGACCAAAATAATAAACATATTTATTGTCGGGCACCCTCTCTCCTCCCGCGGATAACTGGTCGATTACCAGACAGGACAGGGGCGGATTGTGGCACACAAAGAGGCGCCTTTCAAGAAGAAAACCTTACTTCTTGAGCCCTTGTTGGCATATACTGTCGCCGGATCGGGGCGTAAAACCCTAGTACGAGGCCAAGGAGGCAATCATGTTCCAGATCCAGTTGGTGAAAGCACGAGAGATTCTCGATTCCAGGGGAAACCCGACCCTGGAGGCCGAGGTTTACCTAGACGGCGGCAGTTTTGGCTGGGCGGCCGTGCCCTCGGGCGCCTCGACCGGCGAGGCCGAGGCCCTGGAGCTGCGCGACGGAGACAAGAGCCGCTACAACGGCAAGGGCGTTCTGGAGGCCGTCCGGAACGTCAACGAGACCATCGGCCCGGCCCTGGCCGGTCTGGACGCCCGCGAGCAGGCCGCCATAGACACCCGAATGATCGACTTGGACGGCACGCCCAACAAGTCGCGCCTGGGCGCCAACGCCATCCTCAGCGTCTCCATGGCCTGCGCCAGGGCCGCTTCCTCGGCGACGATGACGCCCCTCTACCGCTACCTGGGCGGGTCCAACGCTCGGATTCTGCCTCTGCCGATGATGAACATCCTCAACGGCGGGGCCCACGCCGGCAACAACGTGGACGTCCAGGAGTTCATGATAATGCCCCTGGGCAAGCCCAGCTTCCGGGAAACCCTGCGGGTCGGGGCCGAGGTCTTCCACACCCTCAAGAAGGTCCTCTCGGCCAGGGGCCTGTCCACGGCCGTGGGCGACGAGGGCGGCTTCGCCCCGGACCTCAAGTCCAACGAGGAGGCGGTCGAGGTCATCCTGGAGGCCATCGACAAGGCCGGCTACCAGCCCGGTAAGGACGTGGGCCTCTGCCTGGACGCGGCGGCCGCGTCGTTCTACGACAAGGCCAAGGGCCGCTACGTCTTCCACAAGTCGGACAACTCGGAGAGGACCTCGGCCGAGATGGTCGAGTTCTGGACCACCTGGGTGGACAGGTACCCCGTCCTGTCCATCGAGGACGGCCTGGATGAGGAGGACTGGGACGGCTTCAGTCTGATGCGCCAGAAGCTGGGGAACCGGATTCAGATCGTCGGCGACGACCTGCTGGTGACCAACACCCAGCGCCTGGAGAAGGGCATCGCCGCCAAGGCGGCCAACGCCATCCTGATCAAGCTCAACCAGATCGGCACGGTCACCGAGACGATCAACGCCATTGACATGGCCAAGCAGGCCGGCTGGGGAGTGGTCATCTCCCACCGCTCCGGCGAGACCGAGGACGCCCTCATCGCCGACCTGGCCGTGGCCGGGGGCATGGGCCAGATCAAGACCGGCTCGGCTTCCCGCTCCGAGCGCATCGCCAAGTACAATCGGCTCCTGCGCATCGAGGAGGAATTGGGCCAGGCGGCCATCATGCGGGCCTGGCGGCTGCCTTCGGCCGGCTGAGTCGGATCGAATCTCGGATCGGGAATGAGGGGGGAAGGCCTGGCCGGCCCCCCTCTCAGTCGTCGCTGGGCCGGGTTGAGTTCCGGTAGTTGTTCTCGGTGGGGCCGGGCCGATCCTCGTCGAGATAGAGATCCTCGAAGGTGGTCAGGAGCCAGTCCAGCTCGACCACCCGGTTGGCCGAGGACTGGAGTTGGGCCCCCAGGGCGGCCCGGGTGGCGGCGACTTCGACCCTGATGCCCCGCCGCCTCAGCTCGATGGCCAGATGGGCGAAATCGGCGTCGCCGGTGACCAGAACCACCGTGTCCGGCTCGATGCGGTTGGACAGGGCCATGGCGTCGATGCCCATGAGCACGTCAACGTTGGCCTTGTAGTCCTCGCCCCGGGGCGTGCCGTCCTTGGTGACGACCAGGAACCCCTGGGTTCTCAGGTAGTGGACGAAGCCGAGCTTCTTCTTGCGGGCGTCGGCCCAGGTCTCGGCCACGGGGGGCAGGCCGACGTAGATGACCATCTCGACCAGGTCCCGGCCGGCCTTCTCGTCGACCAGGAAATCCCTGAGCCGAGGCCAGTCGATCCTCTTGTTCAACAGCTTGGCCGAGCCGACGACGTTGGATTCATCGACCAGAACCAGGACCCGTTGAATCTGGCGAACGAGTTTGATTTCGGGACTCATTCAATAACTCCATTTACGAAAAATATACAGCCCTCTGGCTGTTCCGCCCGGCGGAGCAATTATCGCCTCGCACCTTAACTCAAAACAACGCGTGAAACAAGGATACACCCTGGATCGGGACTTGGCCAGTCCATACCCGCCTGAAAAAGAACGATTTGACCCGAACCCGCCCGTTGCGCCCGCATTCTTGAGGCAGTCCCCCCGGTCCACCCCCCCTGCCGGTGACTCTCGTTATATCCCCTTAACCCCACCCCCTCTCGGAGAAGTTACCCACCCGGAGCAAACTCAGCTTCTTCGGCTGGCCTGACCCATCTTCGGCTGGCTGGTGATACCGGGGAATTATTAAGAGTTTAGCCCGGCCGGCCTCGGCAAGTCAAGAACACAGCCGCCCCTCCGGCCCGGGCCGGGGTCAGGCGGCGAAGTCCCGGCCCGGCCGGGCGATCAGTCCGGCTCGACGAAGAGGGGCTTGGCCATCTCCTTGAAGGAGAAGACGTTGAAGACGTTGAAGCCGTTGTAGTCCAGGACCCTGAGGTCGTCGTCCTGCTTGACGTCCTTCATGATCACGTCGAAGTGCTGCCCGTAGCGCTGCCGGGCGATCTCGGCCTCCACCTCGCAGGCGATGTACTTGCGGATGCCCTTCTGCCTCAGCTTCTCGGCGAAGGCCTGGCTGGTCAGGGAGTCGTAGGTGGTCAGGATGAGGATGGGCCCGGTGCCGGTAAAAATAATGGCTGCCTTCATGGTCATCCCCCCTTTTTGCGCCACCCGGAGAAGACTAACTCCCGGCGGCATGAACCCCTGTTTTTATTTTATACCCCGGTTCGAGAAGGGCACAAGGGGAAGAGGCAGAGGCCGGCCCCGGGACGGGGGTGGGAGATTCTCTAAAAAGGGTCGAAACCAGCTTCCCTTATCCATTATCACTAGGGTCCAAGAACCGTTTTGGGTCTCCAAACCCAGTGCCAGGCTCTGTCGGAACCTCCATCGAGGACTGCCGGCGGGCTCATTGGCGGGGCGGTGCCGGAAAAAGCTTGACTGACCGTTTGATGATTGATATTTGATAAAATATCAAGAGGAGGCCCTATGAAGCAGTACCGGACCATGACCGATCTGGCCGCGGAATCTCTTTGGGAGCGACTGGTCGCCGGGGGATTCACCCCTGGCGCCCAACTGATCCCGTCCGAACTGGAAGAGAAGTTGAATCTGGGGCGCATGGCCATCCGCGAAGCGCTCAAGGAACTGCTCGGTTCCGGACTGGTCATTCAAAAGGCGAACAAGGGTATTTTCGTGGCTCCGCCGCCGACCATTTTTGAAATGGATGCCCTTTTTGACGCCCGGTGCGCCCTGGAAGGGAAGACGGCGGTCGTGGCCGCGGCCAAAATCAATAAGGAATCCCTGGCCGCTCTCGAAAACCTGTACGAAGACATGGCCGCGCCGAACAGGCCGTCAATAGAATATTTTTTTATCAACCGAAAGTTCCATCTGACTTTCTATCAGGCCTCGGAGTGGCATCACGCCGTGCTTTGCATCACCCACATGCTCGATCAGGTCCTGTCCTTCTTCGGCCCGCACTCCTCTAAAATCAATATGGATTTCAAAGCCTTCAATGACGAACACCGACTCATCCTCGACGCCGTTTATGCCCAAAAGACAGACGAGGTCCACGACCTGATCGTGGCCAACATCAACCGGGGCAGGCGGCTGATGGTTTCATTGAAATAACCGTCATCGGAACGGGTCAGGGCCGGCGCCGATCCGCCGCCGAGGGCGACTGTTGGCAAAGGAGACTCCAGCGGTGGCACGAGTGCTTGAGAACGAGGTTAAGGAGCTGCTTGCCGGGCAGGGGCTCCTCGTCCCGGCCGGAATGACGGCCGGCTCCGGCGAAGAGGCGGCGGCGGCGGCGGAAAAAATCCCGGGCCCCTGGATGGTCAAGGCCTTGATTCCGGTGGGGAAGAAAGGCAAAGCCGGCTTGGTCCGCAAGGCCGGCAGCCCCGGGGAGGTCAAAAGGGAAGCCGAATCGCTACTGGGGCGGGAAGCCGGGGGGTTTGTTATAAAAAGAGTCCTGGTCGAGGAGATGATCGACATCGATCAGGAGCTGTACGTCTCCCTGGTCTATGACAGCCTCACCCGCTCGCCGGTCATGCTCTTCTCCCCGGACGGCGGCGTGGAGATCGAAGCCATCGCCCGGGAAAATCCCGACCGGCTTTTTCAGGCGGCCATCGACATCCTGGAAGGCCTCCATCCGTTTATGGCCCGGGACGTCTGTTTTCAGGCCGGTTTGAACAAGGCCCAGGTCCAGGCCGTCTCCCCGGTGCTGGTCTCCCTTTACGATTTGTTTTACCGCTGCGACGCGAAATTGCTGGAGATCAACCCCCTGGCCGTCAGCGCCTCCGGAGCGCCGGTCGCCGTCGGCGCCTTGCTCAACATCGATGAGGAGGCTCTCTATCGGCATCCGGAAATGGCCCAAAAAATTGTCTACGGACAGGAGCGCAGCCTCGGCGAAATGACCCAAAGGGAACGGCGGGTCATGGAGGCGGATCGGGCCGCTCCGGGCAGCGGCGCGGTCAGGTTCACCGAGTTCGAAGACGGCGACATCGGTTTCGGGATTGTCGGTGGCGGCGCGTCCTTGACCGCCATAGACGCCATAATCCGCAAAGGCAGACGGCCGGCCAACTACTGCGACCTCGGCCCCGGTAAAGGTTTTGAAAAGAAGTTGACGGCTCTCTATGAGACCGTCATGAGCAAGCCGGGCATAAAAGCCTTCATCTGCGGCGTGAATATCGCCGGCTCGGTTGATGTCTCCAACATGGCCGAGGTGATCAAACGGGTAATAAAAAACGCCGGAATCAATCCGGAAGAAACTCCGTTTGTTGTCAGAATAGCCGGTTTCAATGATGGAAATCTCAGAAAGGAATTCGAACGCTGGCCCGGAGTGCATTACTTCGGCTCGGAGATCAGCATCGAAAAAGCGGCCGAGAAGGTAGTCGATCTGCTTTCGTGAACAGACGGGGTGACCATGAGTATCCTGATCGATGAAAACACAACGGTGGTCATTCAAGGATTGTCGGGGTTTCAGGCCAAGTTCGACACCGAGGGCTCTCTCCGCTACGGGACCAAGGTTGTGGCCGGGGTGGTTCCGGGGCGAAAGGGCGAACAGGTTCTCGGCCTGCCGATTTACAACTCCGTGGCCGAGGCGGCCCGGGAACATCGGCCTGACGCCGCGGTGATCTATGTTCCGGCCCAGGGGGCCAAGGACGCCATATGCGAAGCCGTTCACGCCGACATCAAACTGGTGTTGACCCTGACCGAGAAGGTGCCCTTCCGGGATTTCTCCGAGGCCTTTCGGATCGCCCAACTGCATGGCGCGCGTCTGTTGGGTCCGAATTGCAACGGGGTCATCTCTCCGGGTCGCTCCAAGATGGGAATTCTGGGCAACGACCCCCGTTACTTCAAGCCGGGGCCGGTTGGCATTCTGTCGCGCTCGGGCGGCATGATCCACGAAATATGCAACCTTCTGTCCAGGGCCGGGATAGGGCAGTCGACAGCCGTCTCCATCGGCGGCGATCCCATGGTCGGCACCAGTTTCATGGACGGCCTGGAGCTGTTCGAGACCGACGACCAGACCGAGGCGGTCGTTTTGTATTGCGAACCGGGCGGCCGGATGGAGGAACAAGCGGCTGAATTCATCGCCGCCGGAAAATTCAGCAAGCCGGTGGTCGTTTTTATCGCCGGTAAATTTGTGGAGAGCATGCCGGGCGGAATGCCTTTCGGGCATGCCGGAGCCATCATCGAGGGCGGCTTGGGCAAGCCGTCGGCCAAGATCGAGGCCTTCAGGCTGGCCGGGGTCCCGATCGCCGACAGACTCGATGATGTCCCTGACATTATCAAAGACATGCTCAATTGAATTTATGGCCAGGGCGGCGATCGGGGAGTCACCATCCTGGAACCATCCAATGTATCAGGCGAATCGAGGCGCACTCCAAAATCCAAGGAGGGAGACCATGAAAAAGCATCGGCTCACGACGACGCTAATCGCAGTCAGCCTGCTGCTCTGCTTCGCCTGTCCGGCAGCTGTCCAGGCCGCGGCGGCGCACAAGACTGAAAAGGTCATCTTCCAGACAACCCAATTCGGCCGGGCGTTTTACGACTATGCCTTTGCCTTCGAGGAGTTGGCCCGCAAGTCCGGATCATGGGTGGAGCTGAAGGCCGAGGAGACGCCTGGGGCGATGTTCATGGCGAAATCATTCCATGACAATCTCGAAAAGATCCGCTCCGGTGAAAAGCCCTGGATCATCCAGTACGGCAGTACCAACTCGACCCTGTTCATCAGGAACGGCTGGGCGCCCTTCACCAAGACCAAGGTGACCGGGTTCAGCGTCTTTTCGACCATTCTGTGCCGAGTCAACCTTTTGTGTACCTTTGACAAGGACATCAAAACCGCCAAGGACCTGGCCGGAAAACGGGTGGCCGTGGCCACCAAGGCGGCCCCCTTCAATTCGACGCTCAAGTACATCCCCTATTTTAAAAAGGGACTCGGCGTTGACGTTAACTGGCAATTCATCGGCATCGGCCAGGGCAAGGACGCTCTCCTGAACGGCACGGTCGACGCCACCGTCTGCATGTTCACCGGCGAGTACGAATTGGCCCCCGACGGCGTCACCTTTGTCATTACCAAGGCCGCCCCGGATTCGGCGACTATGGAGCTGCTGGCTTCCGGCCGCAAGCTGCGCTTCATCCCATTCGATCCGAAAGTTCTGATGTCCACCTACCAGGGCGAGGGGATGATGGTCTTCCGGCCGGCCGTAATCAAGGTCGGGGCGACGGATGGACTTGAGGCGGACGCTGCGGGGCTGTGCGAGTTCCTCTACCTGACCTGTGACGAGAAAACACCCGACGATATTTTAACCGAGCTGTTGAAGGTGAGGTATGAACAGGCGGAGAAGTTCGGCGATTACCACGCCATGTTCAAAATGCAGCCCAAAAATCCGTTTCCGGCGGGCGCGCCCAAGGAGTTGATCCATCCGGCGGTGTACAAGGCGGCCCAGAAACTGGGCTTCAAGGTGATTGAATGACGCCGGCTTGAGCGGCCCGGCCGGCAGGCTTCACCCGGTCCGGCGTCGGTCGAACCGTCGACCGACGCCAGGCCAATGCCATAGCCGGCCGGTCAGCGGGACGGCCGGCTCACCGCTCATGGTCCGGAGAAGATAACGACTTCCTGAAGCCGGTTGCTCATCCGGTCGCCTGGGGACGCCGACATGCCTGAACCTGAAGTCAAGCGGGCGGATGGTTGGACCAGGTCCCTGGACCTGCTCATCAAGGCCGTCGCCCTGCTCATGATCGCCTACCACGCGGCTACGACCTGGCACCCCCTGTTCAACGATCTGGTCCACCAGAACATCCACCTGGGATTCGCCCTGGTTGTTCTGTTTCTGTTCGGGATGAAGTCGCCGCGCCGGCGCGACCGGATGATCTTTTCCCTCGGCCTCGTCCTCGGCCTCGGCTGCACCCTCTACATGCACTTCAATTTTGAACGGCTGGACATGTGGTCCGGCAATCCGGAGCTCCATGACATTCCGGTCGGCATTCTTCTGCCGGTGATCGTCCTGGCGATGTCGTGGGTCCACTGGGGGGGGATTTTCACCTGTCTGTCGCTCATAACGGTCCTCTACGCCCTGTACGGCCATCTCCTGCCGGGGGTGTTCGGCCACTCGGAACTGGCGCCGACCTACGTCATGTCCATGATGGGCGTCGGCTACCGGGGCATCTACGGCGTGCTGCTAAATGCCTCGGCCATCCTCATCATGCCGTTCATCATTTTCGGCAGCGCCTTTGAATCGGTGGGCATCAACAGGGTGTTCATCGAAATCGGCAACTGGATCGGCGCCCGTCTCCGCGGCGGCGCGGCGCAGATCGCGGTGATCTCGAGCACCTTCGTGGCCATGTGCACCGGGGCGGCCATGGCCAACGTTGCCCTGACCGGGTCCTACACCATCCCCCTGATGAAGCAGAACGGTTACAAGCCTGAACAGGCCGGAGCCATAGAGGCCGTGGCCTCCACGGGCGGCCAAATCACCCCGCCGGTGATGGGCGTGTCCATTTTCATCATGGCCAACTTTCTGGGGGTCGGCTACCAGGTGCTGATGATCAAGGCCATCCCCTCGGCCGCCATCTACCTGATCTTGTGCTCTCTCGGGGCCCTGCTGATAGCCCAGCGGGAAAAGCTGTCGAAGATATCCGTAAAGGCTAATTTCTGGATTATCGTCAAAGGGATCTGGGTTTTCATCATCCCCATGTTCGTCCTGGTGACCCTGCTGATCAATCGCTTCAGCCCAGCCTTTGCCGCCTACACCACCCTGGGGGTGCTGCTGGGCATCGGCCTGTTGCTGAAGGAAACGCGGCCGCCCCTGGGCAAGTTGATCGACGGTCTGGCCAACGGCGCCCGAATCGTCGCCTCCCTGGCCCTTGTCTGCGCTGCGGTGGGCATCTTTGTCAGGATGCTGATCCTGACCGGGGCGGGCGTCAAGCTGGCCGGGATGATCGAGACCGTTTCCGGCGGCAATCTGCTGGTCGCCCTGTTTCTGACGATGGTTCTATCGATCCTGATGGGTTGCGCCCTGCCCACGGTGCCGGCCTATTGCGTTGTCGCCCTGGTCGTGGCCCCGGCCCTGGTCAACATGGGGGTGGATCGCATCCTGGCCCATTTCTTTGTCTTCTACTACGCCGTCCTGGCGGTCATCACTCCGCCCGTGGCTCCGGGCTCCATCGTGGCCAGCAAGCTGGCTGAGGCCAATTTCCTCAAAACAGCCTGGGAAGGCACCAAACTGGCGGCGCCGTTTTTCCTGGTGCCGTATTTCATCATCTATAACCCCATGTTGGTCCTGGAGCCCCAGAAGAACATTCTGGGGATCATCCTGGCGGTCATCGGCATAATCATCGGCTGCGGCTCGCTGATGATGGCTCTTCAAAAATGGTTTTTGGTCAAGACGTCTCTCGGAGAGAGGGCCCTGCTGATCGTCTCGGCGATTCTGGCGACCGTTTTCAGCATTAACCAAAGCCGCCTGTTTTTATCGATCGCCGCGCTCATCTTCGGCGGTGTCATCCTGCTGCAGGTCAAAAAAGTCAGATCGAATCCGGCCTAGCCCAGATATTTCCTGAAGTATTATTGAGGCTGAGGGGGTGGGGAGGGGTCTGGTTTTTTAAGGCATCTGGTCAGGGATTCGGGGTTGTTTCAGGGGGCCGGCCCCGGACCGGGGGCGGATATTTTTAAAACCTCAAAATTGGCTTCCCTTACCCTTCGTCACTATGCTATAAAGACCGTTTTGGGTTTCCAAACGTAGCGCCAGATTCCCCGGATTTTCAAGCTCAGGAGGGTTGCCGTGGCTTCTCCGCTGACGCTCACCCAAGGCCCCGTGCCCCGGCTGCTGGTCAAGCTGGCCGGGCCCATGGTCCTGTCCATGGTCATGCAGAACTTCTACTCCCTGGCCGACATCTACTTCGTCGGCCGCCTGGGCCCGGCCGCCGTGGCCGCGGTGTCCATCTCCTTCAACGCCTTCTTCGTGCTCATCGGCTTCTCCTTCATCATCGGCATGGGCGGCCTGGCCCTCATCGCCCAGGCCTTCGGCCGGCGGGACATGGCCGAGGCGGCCTCGGTCTTCAAGCAGAGCCTTCTCCTGGCCGTCCTGGTGGGCGGGGCGGCCACCGCGGCCGGGCTGATCATCGCCCGGCCCTACCTGGCCTTCTTCGGCGGCCAGGGCAAGACCTTTGTCTGGGGGGTCCAGTACTTCCAGGTCTTCTCCTTCTCCTTCCTGCTCCTCCTGATTCTCTTCGTCCTGGGCTCCCTCTACCGGGGCATGGGCGACGCCCGGACGCCCATGCTGGTCATGGCCCAGTCCACCCTGATCAACGTGGTCCTGGATCCCATCCTGATCTTCGGCCTGCTGGGCCTGCCCCGGCTGGAGGTCAGGGGGGCGGCCCTGGCCTCCTTGGCGGCCCAGCTCTACGGCCTTGGTTGTTACGCCTTTTTGATCCTGAGAAAAAAGATAAAGCTCGACCTGAGCGGGCCCTGGAAGCTTTATCGGGGCCTGCTCAAGAGGCTGCTGGTCATCGGCCTGCCCCCGGGGCTGGGCCACTACCTGGTGGCCCTCAACATCCTGGTCACTTACCGGGTGGTCGGCGCCTTCGGCACCCAGGCCCTGGCCAGCCTGGGCATCGGCTTCAGGATCATGCACGCCTTCTTCCTGCCGGCCCTGGCCATCAGCGGGGCCGTGGGGGCCATGGTCGGCCAGAACTTCGGAGCGGGCCACAAGGCCCGGATCGTCGAGACCTTCAAGACCGGCCTGCGCTATTCCCTGGGCGTCACGCTCCTGGGCACGGCCCTGTGCTGGCTGCTGCCGGAGAGCCTGATGGGGCTCTTCACCGAGGACGGCCGGGTTCTGGCCTACGGGGTGACCTACCTGACCGTCATCTCCCTGGGCGGAGTCACCGTGGGCACGATAATGTGCGTCTCCTCCACCTTCGTCGGTCTGGGCAAGACCTACCCCAGCCTCGTCGGCGCGGCCGTGGACAACGCCCTCTTCGTCGGCCTGGTCTTCACCCTGCCCGGGCTCTTCGGCTGGGGCCTGGCCTCGGTCTGGTGGCTCAAGCTGGCCACGGCCGTGATCGAGGCGGTGATTATCTGCCTCTGGCTCAGGGGCGAACTGAGAGGGCTGGACTTGGGAGCGCCCCGGGCGGGAAGAGCTTATAGAGATTGAAGCTGAGCGAACTTTTATTCCATTAACTAAAGATTACTGAACCCGCCCAGATTTGCCTCCAGCCGGAGGCGACTGGCGGCCGATCGAGGTCACGGTATACTCATCACCATCTTGAAGGCCGGGGCGGGGATGACCCTCTCGCGGCGCCTCAACTCCTGACCCTTCACGCACCTCGCCCCTGCCCGAATCTCTTGAGCCTCATGGCGCGATGCAAGGCCGCCGGGCCGGCGGCGAGGAGGGCGGTCATGAAGCCCGGCCGGTTGAATCCCAGTCTCTGCCTCGGCCTGATCCTGACCTTCTGCCTGGCCGGCCCGGCTTTCGGCCAGCACGGCGCTCACGGCGGCCACGGCCAGCCGGTCGAGGGCCAGGAGCACAAGACCGAGGCCGGCCCGGCGGCCGGAGCCCAGCCAATGGCCATGGAGCCCGCCCACGCCTGGGCCGACCCGGCCAGGACCCTCTCGCCGCCGCCGCCGCTGATGGGCCGCCAGATGGGCCGGGTCCAGACCCTCAACGTGCCGCCCCTGGGCTACGGGCTGGACGGCCGGGTCAAGGTCTTCACCCTGATCGCCCAGCCGGTGGAGCGCCTCCTGACCGAGGGGCGGCCGCCGGACGAGTCCCTGGTCCCGGCCTTTGCCCGCTTCAGCGGCGGCATGCACCACGGCCGGCCCCAGCCGGCCCGGCTGTGGGGCTACAACGGCCAGGTCCCCGGCCCGACCATCGAGGCGGTCGAGGGCGACCGGATCAGGGTCGTCCTCAGGAACGAGCTGCCCGAGCCGACCTCGATCCACTGGCACGGCCTGGAGGTGCCCAACGACATGGACGGGGCCGGCGGCCACACCGAGGCGGTCACCCCGCCCGGCGGCCACCGGATTTACGAGTTCAGCCTCCACCAGTCCGGAACCTACATGTACCACACCGGCTTCAACATGATGAAGCAGGACGGCCTGGGCCTGGGCGGCCTGGTGGTCATCCACCCCCGGAGCTACCAGCACAAGATCGACAGGGACGTGGCCATCATGCTCCAGGCCTTCGCCTTCCGGCCGGGCAATCCCAACCCGGACCTGGTGACCATGGACTTCAACTGGTTCACCATGAACGCCAAGGTCGCCCCGGACATCGAGGTCATCAGGGTCAAGCAGGGCCAGCGGGTCAGGCTCCGCCTGGCCAACCTGGCCATGGACAGCCACCCCATCCACATCCACGGCCACGTCTGGAAGGTCGTCGGCACCGAGGGCGGACCCATCCCCGAGTCGGCCCAGTGGCCGGGCTCGACGGTCAACGTCCCCCCGGGCACAACCCGGGACGTGGAGTTCGTGGCCCACAACCCGGGCCTGTGGCGGCTGCACTGTCACAAGCTCCACCACATCATGAACGCCCACGCCGACGTGCCCCTGGGCGTAATGGGCCACGGCGGCATGTTCACCTTCCTCTACGTCGAGCCGGTCAAGGAGGTGGGGCGATGAGGCCGGCCCGGCTAAGCCTGATCGCGGCCGCGCTTGTCTGGCTGGCCGCCGGCTGCGCCTCAATAAGCCCGGAGGGGGAGTTCCGGCGGCTCAAGACCGCGGCCGAGCCCAGGGCCGGCGGGGAGCTGTCCTGGCCCCGGAGCGAGGAGGACGAGGCCGCCGTCAGACAGGCCGTCGAGGGCCTTCTGGCCGACGGCCTGACCCGGGAGGAGGCCGTCCGTTTAGCCCTCCTGAACAACCGCGCCTTCCAGGCCGAACTGGAGGAGATCGGCCTGTCCAAGGCCGAACTGGTCGGGACCGGCCTCTACCAGAACCCCCGCCTCAGGGCCCTCTTCCGCTTCCCCAGCGAGGCCGAGGACCGGACCAACATAGAGCTGGAAGCGTCCCTGTCCCTGGCCGAGCTGTGGCGGCTGCCCCTCCGCCGGGAGGTCGCCTCGGCCCGGCTGGAGGTCACCCTGGCCCGGCTGGGCCAGGCCGCCCTGGAGACCGCGGCCGAGGCCCGGAAGGCCTTTGCCGGCGTCTACTACCTGGACCAGGCCCAGGCCGAGGCCCGGGCCCGGAGCGACAAGGTGACCCAGATCAGCCGGGAGGTGGAGCGGCGGGGCCTCTTCGGCTACTCGGCCGAGCCGGACGTCTACGCCGCCCGGGTCATGGCGGCCGAGGCCGAGATCGCCCTGGCCCGCCTCCAGGCTGAGCTCAAGACCGCCCGGGCTCATCTGGTCCGAGTCCTCGGCCTGGGCCCGGACCAGGCCCTGCCCCGGCTCCTCGACCCGCCGCCCGAGGGCCAGCCCCGGCTGCCCGGCCTGGAGGCGGCGGCGGCCCGGGCCCTCCGGGACAGACCCGACGCGGCTGCGGCCCGGTTGAGGCTGGTCGAGGCCCAGAAGGGGGTCAAACTGGCCCTGGCCGGGGTGGTCAAGGAGGTGGACCTGGAACTGGCCTACGAGCGGGAGGCCGGCGGCGGCGAGCTCTACGGCCCCGGAATCGGCCTGGAACTGCCGATCTTTGACCAGAACCAGGCCGCCGTGGCCGCGGCCCGCTTCCGGGTCAGGCAGGCCCACAAGCAGCTCCAGGCCCTGGAGGGCCGGATCAGGGAGGAGCTCAGCCGGGACCTGGCCCGGGTCGAGCTCAACTGGAACCGGCTCAAGGCCCTGGACGAGGTGATCATCCCGGCCCGCCGGAAGATCGTGGCCTTTGCCGAGACCTTTGTTCAGGCCATGCAGCTCAACCGGCTCCACCTTCTCAAGGCCGAGGAGAACCTGATCCAGGCCCGGCTGGAGCGGCTGGAAGCCCTCCGCGAGCTGAGCTGGGCCCTGGCCGATCTGGAGCGCGATCTGGGGGGCGGCCCGCCGGGCGGCTAGACCGGCTTAGGCCTCTGGCTCCTCCCGAAGAGATGGGCCATCAGCACTGCCCCCAGGCCGCCCAGGCCCAGGACGCTGAAGGCCCAGCCCCAGGTGGCGTAATGCTGGGCCGGGACGGCCGGGTTGGTCCAGTCCATTATGGCCCCGAAGACCAGGGGCGAGGCGGCCCCGGCCCCGAAGCCCACCAGGGACCTCAGCCCGTAGGCCGCGCCCAGGTAGGCGGTCTCGACCACCTCGCTCAGGCCGGCCGAGAGAACCGGCGAATCGCCCAGTGACGAGAAGGCGTAAATCACGCCCAGGAAGATGACCAGGATGAGGGGCCAGCCCATGGTCCAGCCGAAGACAAAGGAGCAGCCGGCGCTGATGGCCGAGAGAATCAGGATGACCCTGGCCCGGCCGAGGCGGTCGGAGAGCATGCCCATGGAGAAGGAGGCCAGCAGGCCGGTCAGGTGGAACAGGGCGGTGATGTAGGAGCCCAGGCCGGCCGCCTGGGCCCCGCCGGCCCCGCCCAGGGCCAGACAGCCGGCCAGGAAGGCCGGGGTCCAGGCCCACATGCCCAAGAGCTCCCAGCTGTGGCAGGTGTAGCCGCCGATGAGGAACATGGCCGGCCGGTTGGCCACGACCTCCCGGGTGAAGCGCTGCTTCTTCTGGCGCCGGACCGGGGGGACCCTGGTCCGGGCCAGGGTGACCCAGGCCAGACCGGCCCCGATAACCGGGCCCAGGGAGGTCAGGAGAAAGGAGAGCTTGTAGCCGCCCAGGGGCAGGGCCAGGCCGCTCAAAAGGAGGGAGAGGGCGTAGCCCAGGGAGGTGCTGGCGATGAAGAAGCCCATGGCCATGCCCCGGCGCTGGACCGGATAGTGATCGGTCAGGATCATCAGGCCGGTGGTGTAGGCCCCGCCCAGGGACAGGCCGACCAGGGCGTAGAGGATCAGGGCCGAGTGGTAGTCCCGGGCCAGCAGGGCGAAGGCCAGGGAGATAACGCCGCCGACGGTCTGGGAGGCCAGGAAGAGGGGCCGGGGCCCGACCAGGTCGGCCAGGCTGGAGACCACGACCAGGGAGATGGCGTAGCCGATGTGAAAACCGCTGGAGATGGACCCGGCCGCGGCGGCGGACATGCCCCAGGACTTCTGGAGCAGGGGCAGGGCCGCGGCGTAGGTCATGAAGACCAGGCCGCTGGCCGCCCTGGAGAGGCAGATTCCGGCCAGCCACCAGTCGATCCGGGACGATCTGTTCGGGGCCGCAGCAAGCGCCACGGGCGCCTCCCTCGAAAAAGGCAGCCCAACCTAACAGAATCGCGGCCGGGAGACAACGGGCCCGGCCGGCTCTGGTATAATTGAGCCTTCCGGAAAAGGCGCATCGAATCGGGGAGGCGGCCATGGCCGAGGCGAGCGGCAAGGACGACAAGATCAAGCGGGCCGTCGAGGAGCAGGCCCGGGCCGAGCTGAAGGCCCTCTTCCAGGCCTTCCGCCACCAGGTGCCCATCTATCTCTTCACCGGAAAGGGCCGGAATGAGGCCTTCAGCCAGGGGGCCAGGCAGGCCATCGGGGCGGTCACGGAGCTGGCCCCCAAGGTCAGCCTCAAGGAGCTGGACCTGGACGACAAGCTGGCCGGCCAGTGGCGGGTCGAGCGGGCCCCGACCATGCTCTTCGACCCGGAGCGCTACCGGGTGCGCTGGCTGGGCGCTCCCCTGGGCCAGGAGGGCCAGACCTTCATCCAGGCCCTGATCATGATGGGCTTCCGGGAGACCCGCCTGAGCGACCAGGCGGCCAAGATCCTCAAGCGGATCGACTCGCCCCGGGAGATCAAGGTCTTCGTCAGCCTGACCTGCCCCTATTGCCCCCAGCAGGCGGTCAATGGCCTCAAGGCGGCCATCGAGAGGCCGGACCTGATCTCCCTGGAGATCATCGACGTCCAGGCCAACCCGGACCTGGCCGAGAAGTACTCGGCCCACAGCACGCCCCTGACCCTGGCCAACGACCAGCTCATCGCCCAGGGGGCCCAGACCGAGGAGCTCTTCCTGCTCAGCCTGGAGAAGATGGAGCAGCAGACGGTCTTCATCCCGGACAGCGAGGCCAAGGAGGTGGCCGTAGACCTGGTCATCGTCGGCGGCGGGCCGGCCGGCCTGACCGCCGGGATCTACGCCGCCCGGAGCGGCCTCAAGGCGGCCGTGGTCGAGCGCGGGGTCCTGGGCGGCCAGGTGGCCCTGACCCCGGTGGTGGAGAACTACCCGGGGCTGACCCAGGTCGGAGGCAAGAGCCTGGTGGACATCATGGTCAGCCACGCCCTGGAGTACGTCAGCATCTTCCCCGGCGAGGAGGTGGTCGAGATCAAGCCCGGCCAGCCTCTCCAGGTCCTGACCAGCCGGCGGCGCTTCACGGCCAGGGCCGTGCTCCTGGCCACCGGGGCCAGCCCCAGACACCTGGACGTCCCGGGCGAGGACAGGCTGTCGGGCCGGGGGGTCAGCTACTGCAGCACCTGCGACGGCCCCCTCTTCAAGGGCCAGACAGTGATCATGGTCGGCGGCGGGGACAGCGCGGTCACCGAGGCCCTCCACCTCAAGAACATCGGCGTCCAGGTCAGCCTGATCCACCGGCGCGACCGCTTGAGGGCCCAGGAGCACCTGGTCCGCAACCTGGAGGCCAATCAAATCCCGGTGGAGTTCAACACCCAGGTCAGGGAGATCAGGGGCCGGGACCGGGTCAGGGAGGTGGAGGTCTACAACAGCCAAACCGGCCAGACCTCCAGCCTGGCCGTGGACGGCGTCTTCATCGCCGTGGGCTACGAGCCGGCCGCGGCCCTGGCCCGGAGCATCGGGGCCGAGCTGACGCCCGAGGGCTACGTCAAGCGCGACGCCAGGCACCGGACCAATGTCCCCGGGGTCTACTCGGCCGGGGACGTCGAGGGCGGCTACAAGCAGATCGTCATCGCCGCCGGCCAGGGGGCCGAGGCGGCCCTGGCCATCTTCGAGGATCTGGTCAACCCCTACTGGATGGCCAAGCCGGCCCCGGCCTGATTCCCGGCCGAATCAGGGCGGGAGCGCCCCGTGGCGCGTCACCAAAAAAGGCTTGTCAAGTCGGGCGGCGGTGGACTATGCTTCAAGCGTTGTTCGCTGGGTACCCTGAAGTACACGCGTAAAAGTTCCAACGACTGCGGGTAACTGAGCCTAGAGCCGATCGAGGCCTCATCTTAACCGGGCCTGGGTTTCCCCGGGTGACGGTTGGGCCCGGAATCCAATCCGGGGAAAATGGGGACCGATTGTAGCGATCTAGAAAGCGCGACTGAAGCGGACGTGGCATTTCTTTCGATTCAGGGCCTGAGCAAGCACTTCGAGGGTGTCGTTGCCATCGAGAGCCTCGACCTGAGCGTCGAGGCTGGCGAAATCAGGGGCATCATCGGCCCCAACGGCTCCGGCAAGACCACCCTGATCAACCTCATCTCCGGCCTCCTCGAGCCCACCCAGGGCCGGATATACTTCCTGGACGAGGACATCACCAAGGTCAAGCCCCATCTGATCACCAAGAAGGGCATCGCCCGGACCTTTCAGATTCCCCGCATCCTGCCCCAGCTGACCTGCCTGGAAAACGTGATGCTGGGCCGCCACTGCAAGCACGGCTTCGATCTCTGGGGCACCTGGCTCCGGCCGCCCCTGGTCAGATCAAAGCAGGAGGAGGCGATCAGGGGGGCCTCCCTGGAGGTGCTGGAGTTCATGGGCCTTACTGAGAAGGCCGAACGGCTGGCCGGGGATCTGTCCTGGGTCGAGGAGCAACTGCTCCAGATAAGCCGGGCCCTGGTCAGCCAGCCCCGCCTGCTCCTCCTCGACGAGCCCACGGCCGGCATGGGCGAGGCAGAATCCAGGGCCGTCCAGGCGGCCATCAAGCGCATCCAGGCCCGGGGCGTGACCACCATCGTCGTCGCCCACGACATGAACCTGATCAGCGAGATCGCCGATCTGGTCACCTGTCTCAGCTTCGGGGTCAAGATCGCCGAGGACCGCTGCCAGCTTGTCCTCAGCAACGCCAAGGTTTACGAGGTCTACCTTGGGCAGGACTGAGCAGCCCCTCCTGGCCGTGACCGGGTTGAGCATCAGCTACGGCCAGATCCGGGCCGTGGAAGGGCTGGACCTGACCGTCAACCCCGGCGAGATCGTGGGCCTCATCGGAGCCAACGGCGCCGGCAAGTCCACCGTGCTCAAGGGCATCCTGGGCATCCAGAGGGCCGGGGCCGGCTCGATTCTCTTCCGCGGCCGGGAGATCTCCGCCGAGCCGACCGACCGGATCGTCGCTTCGGGCATAGCCATCGTTCCCGAGGGTCGGGGCATCATCGCCCAGATGACCGTTCGGGAGAACCTGGAGCTGGGCGCCTATCACCGCCACGATGAACTGGCGGCCAACCTGAGCCGGGTCCTGGAGTGGTTCCCCATCCTCGAGGAGCGCAAGGACCAATTAGCCGGCCAGCTCAGCGGCGGCCAGCAGCAGATGCTCGCCCTGGGCCGGGCCATGATGGCCCGGCCGGACCTGATCATGATGGACGAGCCGTCCCTGGGCCTGGCCCCGATCATCGTCAGCCAGCTCTTCGAGATCATAGTTCGGCTCAACGCCGAGGGCCAGACCATCCTCCTGGCCGAGCAGAACGCCCTCAAGACCCTCAAGGTGGCCCACCGGGGCTACGTCTTCGAGCGGGGCCGGGTGGCCCTTTCCGGGACGGGCCGGGAACTGGCCCAGAACGAGCAGGTCCGCCGGGCCTATCTGGGCGGCGCTTGATGCGGCTGGACTGGCAGCGGGTTGAAGCATGGAAGCCCTGATCGCCTATCTCATCGCCGGGCTGGTTTCGGGCTCGATCTACAGCCTGATCGGCATCGGCATGAACCTCCTTCTGGTCGTCTCCAACGTGGTCCAGTTCGCCTACGGCGAAATCGTGGTCCTGTCCATCTACATCTCCTGGCTGACCCTGAAGGCGACCGGCAGCGTGGCCGCGGCCTTTCTGGTCGCGGTGGCCGTCGCCACGCTCCTGAGCGTCCTGATTGAACCCATCCTCCGGGGACTCAGGGAGCGGCGGATGCTGACCGAGACAATGGTCATGACCATTGCCGTGGGCATGATCCTGACCGACATCATGGCCGTGTTCATCAACTCCGGCCTGCCCATAGCCTTCCCCGTCACCCTGGTCGGGGGCGGCTGGGACGTGACCTTCGGCCTGATCAGGATCACCGGCGCCGACGTCTACGTCATCCTGGCGGCTATCGGCTTGATGCTCGGCCTGATCTATCTCCTCTTCAGGACCAGGCAGGGCAAGGGCATGCGGGCCATCGCCCACAACATCCAGGCGGCCCGGATGCTGGGCATTCCCCTGAGGCGGGGCACGGCCCTCAGCTTCGCCGTGGCCGGCCTGATGAGCGGCGTCAGCGCCCTGCTGTTCATCCTGACCATGGGCGTGGGCACTCCGGAGTTGGGCAACCACGTCACCTTCAAGGGCATGGCCGTGATGATGATCGGCGGAATGGGCTCGCTCAAGGGGGCGGTGGGCGGCGGCTTCCTCCTCGGCCTGATCGAGTGCCTGGCCCGGGGCTACTTCATCGGCGACTGGGTGGACGCCATCGCCATGGGCGCGATGATGGTCATCATCATCGTCAAGCCCAGCGGGCTCTTTGGCGCGGCCCACGGGGAAGCCTGAGTCATGCTCTCCATCTACGCCGAAAACCTGCTCATCACCATCGGGGTGTTCATCATCCTGGCCTGGGCCTGCTACCTGCCCCTCCTGGGCGGCCAGCTCTTCAACGGGCCGATCTACTTCGCGGCCATCAGCGCCTACTTCGCCGCCTACACGACCAAGACCCTGGGCTGTCCGGTGGCCCTGGGCTTCATCGGCGGGGTTCTCTTCAGCACCATCATCGCCTACGGCTTTTCATTCTTTCTGGCTTCGCTGACCATGTTTCAGATGGCCGTGGTGACCATCGCTCTGATCTTCATCTTCCAGACCACCTTCCGCAACCTGGATTTCCTGGGCGGCGTCACCGGAATGAGCGGCATCCCCACCATCGACGGCCTCCTGCCCCTGACCATCGCCATTGTCGTCATTGCCGGAGTGATCATGCACCGCCTCTTTCACTCCCGCTGGGGCCGGGCCCTGGAGGCGGTCGAGGTGGACCGGGCCATGACCTCGGCCATGGGCGTGGACGTCATCCGGATGAGCATGACCCTCCAGGTCGCCTCGGCGGCCATGGGCGGCCTGGCCGGGGTCGTCTACGCCTTCAACCTGGGGACCATCCACCCGGAGGTTTTCGGCTTCGGGCAGCTGCTCTACTGCTTCACCATCGTCTTCGTCGGCGGGCGCTTCACCCCCTGGGGGCCGCTCCTGATGGCCCCGGTGCTGTGGCTGATTCCGGAGTTCTTCCCCCAGGAGATCGCCGAGTTCAGGAACATCTTCTTCGGCCTGATTATCATCGTCTGCCTGCTCACCCGGCCGCAGGGGATCGTCACCCGGAGCCTGGTCCATCGGGTCGAGCGGGGTCTGGGCCGGCTGGTCGGCCGGGGTTGAGGATTTAAATCAGGGAATCGCCAAGGCTTTAAATTATCCAGTGGAGGGGGTTCGATGAAATCTTACGGGAAAGTCCTTTTGTGTCTCCTGGCGCTGACCGTGCTGGCCTGGCCGGCCCAGGCGGCCGAGGTGAAGGTCAAGCAGTGGGAGATACCGTTCCTCAATGCCTGGACCGGGGTCGCGGCCGGGTACGGCAAGCTGTGCGACTTCTACCAGAAGTACGCGGTCAAGGAGATCAACGACGCCGGGGGCATCGCCGGCAAGCCGCTGGTCGTCAATGACTGCGACACGGCCATGGACCCGACCCGGGCAGCCTCGTGCATGAAGAAGGCGGTGGGCGAGAGCCTGATCGTCATCGGGCCCATGACCAGTCTGGCCACCCAGGTCTGCGCCCCCATCGCCGCCCAGAACAAGGTCATGTGCCTGCCCGTGGCCGGCGGCTACGAGACGATCAAGGACTCGCGGCCCTGGGCCGTGGTCCTGATGATCCCCAACCAGCGCCGGGCCGAGTTCACCATGAACGCCTGGCTCGACCAGAACCCGGGCGTCAAGAAGGTGGTCATGCTCGGCTTCCCCAACGTGGCCCAGTGGAAGAAGCTGGGTCTCCTGCAGGAAGAAGCCCTCAAGAAGCGCGGCGTCGAGGTGATCGACAGCATCGACGTCCAGGCCGGTGTGGTCGATGTCTCCTCGGTGGTCATCCGGACCCTCAAGGCCAAGCCGGACGGCGTCGTCACCCGGCTGATGCCCGCGGACACGATCAGGATCATCTCCGAGATGATGAAGCGGGGCTGGAAGAACCGGGGGGCCATCTTCAGCCACTCCTCGGCCGATTCGCCCGAGCTCTACTCCATGTCCGCCGACGCCGGCAACGTCATAGAGGGGACCTACATCGGCTCCTGGGGGCCGGGCCAGGACTCCGATGCTTACCGCAACCTGCTGGCCGCCTTCAAGCAGGTCAAGGGCCAGGAGAAGGCCACCGGCCTGATGTGGGGCGACCTGTTCTACGTGGCCACCTGGATGGCCAAGGCGGCCATCGAGGGGACCGGGGTCACCGGCGACCCGGCCAAGCTGGCCGAGGAGCGGGTCAAGATAAGGGACTACGTCAACTCCATGAAGGACTTCGACTCCCGGGTCCGCGGGCCCATCGACGCCCTGCCCGACGGCACCTTCAACGTGCCGATCTTCCTGGCCCGGATCGAGAAAAACAAGCCGGTGGTCATCAGCTCGTCCAAGGATTATTCTATCAAGAAATAACCCGAACCCGACGGCGAGCCGCCGGGGGGCTCCCCGGCGGCTCAGCCTTTTTATCGCGGAGGATTTCATGGCTGAAGTCTACAAGGTTCTCAAGGGCGGCCGGCTGATCGACGGCACTGGGGCGGCCCCCCAGGACAACTCGGTCGTGGTCATCAAGAACGACTCCATCGAGGCGGTCGGCCCGGCCGGTTCGGTCAGCTATCCCAATGAGGCCGAGGTGATGGACGTCAGCGGCCGGACGGTCATGCCCGGCCTGATCGAGGGTCACGTCCATCTGGCCGGACTGAGGAGCATGAGCCAGATCATCTGGCTCATGGACTCGATCCTGGTCCGGGGCATGCGGACGGTCATGGACGTCTGGCAGCTCCTGGACGCCGGCTTCACCACTGTCCGCGACTGCGGCGGGGCTCCCGCCCTGGCCATCAAGCAGGTCATCAACGAGGGCAACGCCGTCGGCCCCAGGATCATCGCCCCCGGCCTGGCCGTGACCCAGACCGGCGGCCACGCCGACATCATCCACTCCGTGCCGGCGGACTGGAACGAGCGGGCCGGCATCGGCCGCATCGCCGACGGCGTGGCCGAGGTGCGCAAGGCCTGCCGGGAGCAGATCCGCGCCGGAGCCGACTTCATCAAGATAATGACCACCGGCGGGGTCATGTCCGAAACGGACAAGTCCTCCTCCTGCCAGATGAGCCTGGACGAGATCAGGGCGGCCGTTGAGGAGGCCCAGCACGTGGGCATCATGACCGCCTCCCACGCCCAGGGGACCCAGGGCATCAAGAACGCCCTCATCTGCGGGGTGAACGTCATCGAGCACGGCATGTACCTGGACGACGAGTGCATCGAGCTCCTCTTGGAGCCGGGCCGCTTCCTGGTGCCTACCTTGGCCATTGTCCAGGCGATCATCGATTTCGGCCCCAAAGTCGGCGTCCTGGAATCCTCCCTCAAGAAAGCCAGCCTGGCCCGGGAGGCCCACATCGACTCGATCAAGCGGGCCTACCGGGCCGGAGTCAAGTGCGGCCTGGGCACCGACTATCTCTCCGATCCCATGTCGCCCATGGGCGTCAACGCCATCGAGCTCCAGTTCTACGTTGACACGCTCGAGTTGACCCCCCTGGAGGCGATCGTCTGCGCCACCAGGAACAACGCCGAGGTGGTCGGCCTGGGCGACAAGCTGGGCACCCTCGAGCCGGGCAAGTGGGCCGACCTGCTGGTCGTGGACGGCGATCCTTCCCGGGACGTGAGCATCCTGAGGGATCGGAAAAAGATCCTCGAGGTCTTCAAGGGCGGGCTGAGGATGCCCCGCCTGGGCGCCTGGGGGGTCCGGGGCTGCCCCAAGGATTAGGGTCGCCCAACCCGGGCTGACGGCCCGGCTTGAAAATTTATCCAGGGCGAGGCCGGCAGCCTCCAGGTTCTGATCAGCCGGCGGCGCTTCACAGCCTGGCCGTGCTCCTGGGCGCCGGGAGCACGGCCATTCGTTTGGCCAAGCCGCCCCGTCGTAAATTATAGTTGACAAGAACGTCTACTATAGTTAATATGGTTTCATGCTGGTCGAACTGGGCCATGAACTGCGGCAAGCTAGAGAAGACAGGGGCTTATCGCTGGCCGCGGCGGCCGGTCCGGCCAGGATCTCGGCGGCCTACCTGCACAAGCTCGAGCGAGGTCTGGTCAGCAGCCCCTCGCCCCGGGTGCTGGCCCGCCTGGCCGCGGCCCTGGAGGTCTCCTACCTGCGTCTGATGGAGCTGGCCGGGTACCTCGACCAGGAGCAGCTCGCCCGAGCCCGCCTGCGCCAGCCTTCTCCCCAGCCCCATCCCCTGGCCGGCCAGCAGCTGACCCCCGGGGAATGGCGGGCCGTCGGGGCCTTCATCAAGATGCTGGTTGCCCAGCGAAAAGAAGAAGGCGCCGAGAGCGGTTCCTCATCATGAAATGGTCGGCCGGGACTCGAAGTATTTTCGCCGGGTTCGATCCTGATCAAAAGGGCCGAATCCTTCCGGGCGGGCCGGGGGAGTCTGGCCAGGCTCTGTTCTGGTGAAAATTCGAGGAAGATTGAGCAAGAGCGATTCTGGTGGAGATTGATTGTGTTGATTAACCTATAAACATATGTTGATTATATAACAAGTTATCATTATAATATTTTTATTATTCACTACTGGCCTTGTCCCGTTTTTATATGCTCGCCGGTCGCTTAGGCTCAACCCTCCTGAGAAACTCAGGCCCGGGCGCTGTGAATGGAGCCACGGCCCGGCCCGGCCCAGGCCGGGTCAGGCGAGTTTGACCCGCTGAACCATCTCGACGAAAATGTAACCACAAACGCTCCTTTCCGAAGGCTCTTTGGTTGGGGGTTGATTCGTGGCGCAAAAGGATGCTTGGTCAGGCGAAGACCGGATCGCCGCCCGGCCCAGAGGCCGGGAGGACTGCTCCAGGGAGACGGCTTACGCCGCCTATCAGTCGACCAGGACTCTGGTGGGTACAATCCGGGACATCGGCCTTTCCGGTCTTTCCATAGAGTACATCCTCGAGGATCTCGAGAAGGGCGAATCAGGCCGGGTGGCCATCTGGGACTCCCGGGGCTTCTCCCTGCCGAGCCTGCCCTGCAAGGTTGTCGAACAGGTCGTGGCCCGGGCCAGCCAGCCGCCCTTCTTCGGCCCTGAGGTCCGGCGCTGCGTCCTCCAGTTCCAGGGGCTGACCGAGGACCAGGTGGCTGGCCTGAAGCATTTCCTGGCCAGCAGGAGCTCGCTGGGGGCGGTTGAGCCAGGCCCCGCCTTTCCGCCGAGCCGCCTGGCCGGCGGCTATCCTTACTGAGGCCTTGCCCCGAGTAAGATCCACTCCCGGAACTGCCGTTCGATAGTCCCCCACACCGACCGGATCAGTCTCCAGGTTCATGCTATCATTGACCCGAAATCGAACCGGGGAGGATCAGACGTGGGCTGGAAGCTGGCCACCTTCAACGTCAACGGCATACGGGCCAGGCTGCCCATCGTCCTGGACTGGCTGGCGAAGAACCGGCCGGACGTCCTCTGCCTTCAGGAGACCAAGTGCCAGGACCAGGACTTCCCGGTCCAGGCCCTGGCCGAGGCCGGCTACCAGGCCAGCCTGCGCGGCCAGAAGTCCTTCAACGGCCTGGCCGTCCTGACCAGGCGCCGGTCGGAGGAGGTCTGGCCCGCCTTCGGCGACGGCCAGCCCGACGAGGAGGCCCGGTTCCTGGCCCTCCGGGTCGACGGCGTCTGGGTGGTCAACACTTACGTGCCCCAGGGCCGCGACCCGGCCGACCCGGCCTTCCAGCACAAGCTGGCCTTCCTTAAGCGGCTCAGGCGCTTCTTCGAGGATCGCTTTAAACCTGACCAACCGCTGGTCTGGACCGGCGACCTGAACGTGGCCCCCGAGGCCATAGACGTCTTCGACCCCAAGCGGCTGGAGGGGCAGGTCGGCTTTCATCCGGACGAGCGCCGGGCCCTGGCCGAGACAGCCGCCTGGGGCTTCAGCGACCTCTTCCGCAGCCGCCACCCCGGCGAGAAGCAGTTCACCTTCTGGGACTACCGCCTGCCCAAGAGCTTCGAGAGGAACCTGGGCTGGCGCCTGGACCACATCCTGGTCACCCGGCCCCTGGCCGAGGCGGCCCTGGACTGCCGGGTCGACCCCGAACCCCGGGGCCGGCCCAAACCCAGCGACCACACCCCGCTCTGGGCCGAGTTCGACCTGGGCAAACTCTAGAGGCGGCTCGCCCCTCCGGCCCCCTGGCGGGCGGCGTGGAGGGCCGCGCCCAGGGCCCCGACCAGGTCAGGCTCCGGGGGGACCAGGACCTCGGCCGCCAGAGCGGTTTTTATCAGCTCGACCATGGCCGGGTTGCGGGCCACGCCGCCGGCGAAGACCAGGGGCGCTTCGAGGCCGACCCGCCTGAGCATGGACAGGGAGCGCTTGACCACGGACTGGTGCAGGGCCAGGGCGATGTCCTCGGGCCGGTGGCCCTGGGCTATGAGCGAGGTGGCCTCGCTCTCGGCGAAGACGGTGCACATGCTGTTGATGACGATCCCGGGCCGGCCGGTCAGGGCGAAGGGACCGAACCGGTCCAGGTCCAGCTTGAGTCCGGCGGCCATGAACTCCAGGAACTTGCCCGTGCCCGCGGCGCAGCGGTCGTTCATCTCGAACTTGGCCACCCGGCCGGACCGGTCCAGGGCGATGGCCTTGGTGTCCTGGCCGCCGATGTCCAGGATGGAGCGGCACTGGGGAAAGAGGCGGCGGGCGCCCAGGGCGTAGGCCTGGATCTCGGTGACCACCCGGGCGCCCAGTTTCCTGGCCACCAGCCGGCGGCCGTAGCCGGTGGCCGCCAGCCTGTCCCAGGTCCGGCCGGAGAGCAGCTTGAGACACTGGGCCAGGGGATCGTAGGTCGTCTCCTCCCGGCCCTGGAAGACGAGCCTCTCTCCCTCCAGGAGCACCAGCTCGATGCTCCGCGAACCGACGTCCAGACCGGCTGAGACCACGACCTAGCCGATCATCTCCAGGAAGGCCTCGACCCGGGTCTTGATCTGCTCCACATCCTCCAGACTGTAGTCGGTCTCGATCCTGAGGGTCCGGACGCCCCGATCCTCCAGGGCCTTCTCCACCGGGATGGACTCCATCTGGTAGGGCTGGCAGAACTGGAGGCCGTAGTGGATCACTCCCTGGGCGTTGTAGCGGCCGACCATCTCGGCCACGTGCTCGAGGCGGTCGGGATTGGGCGTGAAGATGGCGCAGTCCACCTGGAAGTAGCGGTCCAGAATGGCCTCCATCAGCTCCTCGACCGTCTGGCCGCTGTCGTCGACCAGGTTGCGGGTGCCCCGCTCCCCGACGCAGGACTCCTCGCCGACGATGACCGCCCCGGCGCTCTCGACCACCCAGGGCAGCTTCCAGTTGGGCACGGCCATGGGGCAGCCGGAGAGGAGAAGGCGCGGCGTCCCCTCGGGGGCCACGCCCTGGCCCTGGGCGATGCGCTCCTCCAGCTCGTCGCAGATCTTGTTGACCGAGGCGGTGAAGCGGGCCGGATCGTCATAGAAAAAGACCTGGTTGATCAGGAGCGCGTCCAGGCCGGAGATGGGAACCGGATTGGACCGGCGCAGCTCGTTGAGGCGGTAAATCGCCCGCCGCTTGTCGTTGACGATCCTGATGCCCTCCTTGAGCCGGGCCGCGTCGATGCTCACCCCGGTCAGCTCCTCCACGGCCGCCTTGAAGCGCCGGTACTCGGCCCTGAGCAGGTCCTTGCCCTGCTCCGACTTCACCTGGGGCAGGTCCATGACGTAGAGATTGGGCACCAGCCGGCCGAGGGTCTCGTAGGACTTCTTCTTGCCGTCGCAGGTGTTCTCGCCCACGATCAGGTCGGACGACTCCAGGTAGGGACAGACCTTGCCCAGCTTGAAGCCCAGGGCCGACTTGATCAGGGCGCAGGTGTTGCGGGGCAGGAATTTCTCCACCTCCTCGGTGGCGAAGTCGGCCCCGGTGCACAGTCCGACCAGGTTGGCTCCGGTCGCCCGGACGATCTCCTCGGGGACGAAGACGCAGAAGGAGCCGATGATCTTGCGGCCCTCCTTCTGGCCGTCCAGGAGTTCCTTGATCCGGAGGCCGTGGACCTCGGACATGACGAAGTTGAAGTATTCCATGCCCTGGGGGCGAAGGGTCTGGCTGAGGAATATCTGCTGGTAGCCCTGACCCAGGACTTCCAGGAGCTGGTCGTGGGCCTTGAGGTCGAGCCCGAGTTGGCGCCACATGGGTTCGTGGGGGGAAGCCATCGTTTCCTCCTAAGCTTGGCGATTTGTCAGATTGAGCATGGCCTAGGAGGCTATATAGGCAGAGATTATCAGTCAAATTGATAATCTCGATCCATCCGCCGCCTGAAATCAGCCAGGCCAAGGCCCGGGGCCTGGCGGGGCGAGGGCGGGGCCGGTCAGGAGCGCGGCGGCTTCAACCCGGCTGCTTCATCCGTTTGAGGGCCCAGACGATGGAGACAGCGGCCAGGACGATGAAGAAGAGGCTGATCGGCCGGGTGAAGAAGACGCCCAGGCCGCCCTTGGACCAGATCAGGGTCCGCCTCAGGTTCGACTCGAACATGGGTCCGATGAAGAAGGCGATGACAAAGGGGGCGATGGGAAACTCCAGCTTCCTCATGAAGTAGGCGATCAGGCCGAAGAAGAGCATGACGGCCACGTCGAAGAGGCTGCTGTTGATGGAGAAGGCCCCGGCCACGCAGAAGACGAAGACGATGGGGAAGAGGGTGTTCACCGGCACGTTGGGCACCTGGGCGAAGAAGCGGATGCCGCCCATGGCGATGACGAAGAGGAGCCCGTTGGCCAGGACCATGCCCACCAGGATGGCGTAGATGACCGGGCCGTTATCCTGGATGAAGGTCGGGCCGGGGACCAGGCCCTGGATCATGAAGGCGCCCAGGAGAATGGCCGTGATGGTGTCGCCGGGGATGCCCAGGGTCAGGAGGGGAATCAGGGTCGCCCCGTCCACGGCGTTGTTGGCCGCCTCGGCCGCGGCCACGCCCTTGAGCTCGCCCCGGCCGAACCTCTCCGGGTGCCTGGAGGCCCGCTTGGCCTCGCTGTAGCCCAGGAAGGCGGCGATGGTCTGGCCCAGTCCGGGAATGGCCCCGATGATGGTGCCGATGATGGAGGAGCGCAGGATGGTCGTGGCGCAGTACTTGAGGTCTTTCCAGGTGCAGCGGTCGTCGTCCGGGTCCCGGGCCCTCTCCAGCCGGCTGATGATGGTCCGCCGCTCCTTTTTCTCCAGCTGGATCAGGATCTCGGGCACGGCGAACATGCCGATGAACATGGAGACCAGGCTCAGGCCGCCCATGAGCTCGACCTGGCCGAAGCTGAAGCGGCTCCTGGCGGTCAGCGGGTCCATGCCGATGGTCGAGAAGAGCATGCCCAGGGCCGCGGCGATGAGGCCCTTTAAGATGGACTGGCCCGAGACCGAGCCGATGATGGTCAGGGCGAAGAGGAGGAGGCTGGTGTACTCGGCCGTCCCGAATTTGAGGGCCGCCGCGGCCAGCTGGGCCGCGACCAGGATGACGACCACGTCGCTGAAGGCGTCGCCCAGGACCGAGGCGTAGATGGCCATCTTGAGGGCCTTGCCGGCCTTGCCCTGCTGGGTCATGGGGAAGCCGTCGAAGACCGTGGCGCAGGCCCCGGCCGCGCCGGGGGTGTTGATCAGGATGGCCGGGATGGAGGCGCCGTAGATGCCGCCCTTGTAGATGCCGATGAGAAAGGAGATACTCGAGACCGGGTTGATGTAGAAGGTGATGGGCACCAGCAGGGCGATGGCCATGGTCGCCGACAGGCCGGGGATGGCCCCGACGATGATGCCCAGGACCAGGCCGGAGCAGATGTAGGCCAGGTTGGTCGGGGTCAGGATGGTCAGGAGACCCTGGGCCAGCGACTCCAGCATCCGGTTCTTCTCCCTCTTTTTCGGCCTAGAAGACCGCTCCCCGGGGCAGGATTATCTTCATCCCGTACTCGAAGAAGGCGAAGATCGCCGCCGGCAGGAGAATGATCGTCGGCCAGAAGACCCGGCCGGACCGCTGGCCGGAGTAATAGAGCAGGGTCCCCAGGACCAGCGGCGTGGCCGTGATGAAGCCGATGAGGTGGAGCAGGATGAGGTAGACGATCATCAGGCCGAAGACGAGGCCCGCCCTGGCGGCCTCGGCCCTGGAGAGGCGGAAGATGAGCTCCCGGCCGGCCCGGCCCCGGCTCAACAGGGCCTTGAAAAAGAGGATCAGGCCCAGGCCGCCGATGATGACGGCGCTGAGCCGGGGGAAGAACCTGGAGGAGAGCCCCAGCCTGTCCTCCGGGATCTGGGCCGGAATCAGGACGAAGCAGACCACCAGGCTGAAGGCCGCCAGCCCCAGGCCGGCGATCTGGTCGAGGCGCCGTCTCTGCATCCCCGGGGTCCCTTAGTGGGGCAGGGCTCCCCCCGCCCGGCCGGGCGGGGGGAGCCGGCTAGCCCCCGGTCTCTTCACTTGGCCAGAAGGCCGAGCTTGGCCATGATCTTCTTCATCAGGACCTCGCTCTGGGCCAGGTCCTTGGCGAACTCCTCGCCGGGCTTGAACTCGTACTCCTGGCCGAGCTTGTCGATCATGGCGACAAAGACCTTGTCCGCGGCCGCCTTGGCCAGGGACTCCCTCAGCTTGGCCACCACCGGCGCGGGCGTGGCCTGGGGGGCGAAGACCGACCGCCAGACGTCGAAGACGACGTCGTACTTGGCCTCCTTCAGGGTGGGCACGTCCGGAAAGGCCTTGGAGCGGGTGGAGCTGACCACGGCCAGGGCGGCCAGCTTGCCCTCCTTGACCAGGGGCGCGGCCACCGAGGGGTCGCCGACGATGAAGTCCACGTGGCCGCCCAGGAGGGCCGCCTGGGAGGCGGCCGAGCCCTTGTAGGGTATGTGGAGGACCTTCAGACCGCCCTCAACGGCCATGGAGAGCGCCTCCACGGCCAGGTGGCCGGTGGTGCCCACGCCGGCCGAGCCGTACTTCAGTTCCTTGGTCTTGGCCGCGTTGACCAGGTCGTCGATCGTCTTCCAGGGCGCCCCTCCCTGGGCCAGGATGACTCCCTTGAAGACGACCACCTGGCCGATGGGCGTGAAGCTCTCGACGGTGTAGGGCATTTTTTCGGCCAGGGACCTCATGACCACCGTGGCCATGGAGCCCATGAGCAGGGTGTAGCCGTCGGGTTTGGCCGTGGCCACGTAAGCCGCGCCGATGGAGCCGCCGGCCCCGGCCTTGGTCACCACCACCAGGGGCTGGCCGAAGTGGTCCATGGCCACGCCGGCCAGGGCCCGGCAGGTCATGTCGGTCGAGCCGCCGGCCCCGAAGGGGTTGATTATCTGGATGGCCTTGGCCGGAAAGTCGGCCGCCGCCGCCGGCCAGACGGCCAGGGCCAGTCCGGCCAGCAAAACGATCAGGCAGAGCCCCAACGTCTTCCCCCTCATCGCCAGTCCTCCTTGAAAGTAAAATGATAAATCCGGAAGCGTCCCTCCCGGAGACTTCCCTCGGCTTGGCCGGCCCGGCTCGCCCGGGTGTGAGCGCTCCCCCCTGACCCTGGGGAAGAGGCTAGTGGTGATCGACGTCCGGCCTGATTTCCCGGCTCTTGAATTCCTGGATGAGCTCGACCATCCTCTCGACGATCAGCTGAAAGATCTTCTCGCCCTTCTCTTTGCTGGCCAGGGTGGCGTCGCCGACCACGCCGGTCTCGGTGATCCTGGACCAGCGATCCATGAAGCCCAGGGGCGGGGCGTCGATGAGGCTGCGCCAGTGATACTTGCTTATGGGGAAGTTCTCGTCCTTGACCAGCCTGGTCTTGTCCACCAGGCTCTCGTCAAGGTAGAGCATCAGCGAGGTCTCCAGCTCCTCGGCGTGGGAGATGAACCGGCTCTGGCAGATCTCCTTGATCTCCTGCCGGACCAGGGCGTAGGGGGTGATGGTCCCGACGATGGCCTTTGACTGCTCCATGACCACGCGGGCGGCCACGTCCATGAAGGGCCGGTTGGAGCCGTGCCCGTTGGCCACCAGGAGCCGCTTGAAGCCGTGGACGGTCAGGCTCTTCAAGGCGTTGGCCAGGTAGCGGATCAGGTTTTCGGCCTCGATGGAGATGGGGCCCGGAAAATCCATGTGGTGGGCCACGTAGCCGTAAGGGATGAGCGGCATCAGGAGCGCGTCTTGGGGGACCCTCTCCACCGCGGCCAGGCAGATCTCCCAGATGAGCCGGTTGTCGGTCTCCACGGGCAGGTGAGGGCCGTGGTCCTCTATGGCCGCGAAGGGCTGGATCACGACCAGGTTGTCCTTGTCCAGGTCCCTGATTTCGGGCCAGGTCAGGTGAGAGTAAAGAAAGGGCTGCTTCATTGTCCGCCTCCCGCTTGCTCGACCTCAAGAAATCCCGGAACAGGATCGCCGGCGGCCCTGTTCGCCTCAGGACGGCCGGGCCCCTGGTGAAGCCGTGAGAAATGAAGGGTCCGTCGAATCAACCCGCCGTTGCGGCCGGCGGGATCGGGCCGTGCGACCAGTCGCTCCGGGGACTCAGCCCCCTGAGTCGGCCCGGACCGCCAACCATCATCGGCGGCCCGGGGCGGGGAGTCAATCTTTTTCTCTGGGGGACCAGGCCAGAGAGACGGCCGCCTGAAAGCCGGCCCTGTCAGCGAATCCGGCTCCTGACCAGGTTCGGTCTGAGGGTCTTCAGAACCTCGAGAGGATTGGGCCTGGGCCGGCTGCCGCAGGCCCGCCGCCGGGCTGAGGCAAAGCCCTGGATGGGCTGTCCGGCCGGTGAGTCCAGGCCCTCGCCGCCCAAGGCCTCCCGGACGGTCTGAGCCAGCTCCGAGAGGACGACCGGCTTCATGCACACGGCCCGAATACCCAGCTCCTCGGCCCGCTCCTGGGTGCTGGTTTCGCTGAATCCGGAGCAGAGGATGATGGGGAGTCCGGGTCTGGTTTTGAGGATTTCCCTGGCCAGTTCCATGCCGGTGAGGTGGGGCATGGTCTGGTCGGTGATGACCAGGTCGTAGAGATCGGGCTGGTAGCGGAAGGCCTCCAGGGCCTTGAGGCTGGAGGTGGAGGCCTCGACCCGGTAGCCCAGGCTCTCCAGGAGCTGCCGGCCCATTTCGGTCAGGGGGGCCTCGTCGTCGACGAGGAGGATTCTCTCTTGGCCCCGGGGCAGGGGCAGGGCGGGCTTCATCTCCTGGGCCGGCTCCTCCTCGATGGCGGGCAGGAAGACGCTGAAGGCGGCCCCCTGGCCCGGCCGGCTCTCCACGCTGATGGCCCCGCCGTGGCTCTTGACGATGCCGTGGACCACGGCCAGGCCCATGCCCGTGCCCTCGCCCGGCTTCTTGGTGGTGAAGTAGGGCTCGAAGATGCGCTCGATGATGGCCGGATCGATCCCCGGCCCGGTGTCGCTGACGGTCAGCTTCAGGTAGCGGCCGGGCTTCAGTTCCGGGCCGGCGGCCGCCTCGGGCCCCAGGTCGACCTCGTCGAGCGAGACGGTCAGGAGGCCGTCCCGGTCCTTCATGGCCTGGGCGGCGTTGGTGCACAGGTTCATGAGGACCTGATGGATCTGGGTCGGGTCGGCCAGAACCGGGGATTGCCTGGCCGAGACCTGGTTCCTGATCTCGATGGTCGAGGGCAGGGAGGCCCGGAGCAGCTTGAGGGTCTCCTTGACCACGGGCCTGATCTCGATGGGCCGGCGCTCGTGCTCGGTCTGGCGGCTGAAGGAGAGGATCTGCTTGACCAGGTCCGAGGCCCGCTCGCCGGCCCGGATGACCTGCTCGATGTTGTTGCGGTGGCGGGCCCAGGGCGGGATGTCGGCCAGGGTCAGCTCGGCGTAGCCGATGATGGCCGCCAGGATGTTGTTGAAGTCGTGGGCGATGCCCCCGGCCAGGGTGCCGATGGCCTCCATCTTCTGGGCCTGGCGCAGCCGGGCCTCCATGAACTTCCGCTCCGACTCGATCCTTCTCTGCTCGGTCAGGTCCTGGGCGATGCCCCTGAGGCCTAAGAGGCGGCCCTCCCGGAGAACCGGGGCCGCCTGAATCAGCACGGGCAGGGGCCGGCCGTCCCGGCAGAGCAGGGTGTACTCGCCGTCTTCCTGGGCCTGGCCCCGCCGCTCCCGGCTCAGGCTCTCCCGGGCCCGGTCCCTGTCCTCGGGAATGAGCAGGGCGAAGAGGTTGAGTCCCTTCTCCAGGTCCGCCCCGCTGTAACCCAGCTTGTCCAGCCCGGTCCTGTTCAGAAAGGTGAACCTGCCCTCACCGTCCGCCTCGAAGACCGCCTCGGGCAGCGAATCGCTCAGCTCCCGGTACTTCACCTCGCTGGCCCGCAAGGCCTCCTCGGCTAGCTTGCGCGCGGCGATGTCAATGAAGCTGGCGATCACGTGCTTGCGGCCGCCCAGGCTCACGGCGGTGGCGCTGCGCAGAACCGGGATGCCGGCGCCGTCGATCGTCCGTAAGAGGCCTTCCGTGCTCTCGATAATGTGACCCAGGTCAGCGACCGGGCATGGCCCGGACGCGTCCGAGCAGAAAAGCTCGTGACACTTCCGGCCGACGATCTCCTCGCCGGGGAGACCGATCAGGCGGGCCGCGGCCGGATTGACCTGTTCGATGAGGCAGGACTGGCCGTCAATGACGGCAATGCCGATCTGGACCGTGTTCAGGATGGCCTCCAGCCGCTCCTTGTTCTCCAGGAGGGCTTCCTGGGCCCGCCTGTTTTCGACGATGAGCCTCTTCTGATTGACCAGCCTCTCGATCACCAGGGGCAGCCAGGCAACGAACTGACCCTCGGCATCCTTGACCACCCAGTCAGCCGCGCCCAGCTTCATGGCCTCGACGGCCGTTGTTTCGCTGCCCGGCCTGGTGAGAATCAGGACCGGGATCAAGGCGCCGTCCCCCTGTTCGGTCAGCCGGGACAGGAACTGCAGTCCGTTCATGTCCGGCAGGCTGGCGTTCAGGAGGATGCAGTCAGGGTTCTCCAGACCGGACAGCCTCAAGCCCACCTCGCCCGAGTCAGTTTCCAGAAAGGCCGATCCCGGGCCAAAGGCCCCGGCCAGGGCGCCGCGGTAAAGCTCAAGATCCTCGGGATCGCTCTCTATTATCAGAACCCGTACGTCCCCTCGACTCATCACGGGCCCCCTCTCCTCAGCAAACGACGACCTCGAGTCAAAACCTCTTCGGCCGCCGGATCGCCCCTCCAGACCGGTCGGGATTCTTCGTCCCCCGGCCCCGCTTTTCTTCCGGTGACTGCCGGCCGATTCCGGCGCGGGCCGCCTCCTTCAAGCAGGAGACGGTCCCTCGGCCGTGGAGCCTCTTGAAAATGCGGAAAATCGAGTCCAGATGGTCCACCTGAAGTCCACGCCAGACCGGCCCTGAAGGACCGGACTCCCGGTGCTTGTAAAGCTATTATGAATAAATTTCCACCAGTTGTCCTCGAATTTCAGGCCTTGCCGATCAGATTCTGGAAAAATTTGATCGTCCTGTCCGGTCCTGAGGGGGCGTGGACGAGCGAGCTCGGCGACGGCGCGGCCGTTGGCCCGGCTCGCCGTCAACATCCAACCGGATCCGGCCCGGTCCCGCCGGCGCCAAGCAGCCGCGGAGGGGGGAGTCAACCTGGCCGTGAGCCGGAGCAGGAGCGAGCGCTTCATCTTTTAGGCCCCCCAGAACAATCCTCGCACCGGGCCTTCAACCCGGTTGGCTCCGTCGGCTCCCGATCGGCTGGGCAGCGACGGGGATCCTTTCCCGTCCAGCCCGATTCAGCGGCCAACCGTTCAGGGGCTGGCCCGGGTCTATCCTGATCCACCCCGCCTCTGACCTCCGGCTTCCACCGGGGAGGGCGGTCGCGCCGGGGGACCTCGATCGGCCCCCCGGCACGACTCTTGGGGGTGGGGGGGAGGGCTCAGAAGTCGCTCAGGTCCCCCTCGTCGTGCAGGGGGATGACCTGTTCGGGATTGACCTCCCGGGCGCCCGCCTTGGCCGGCTGGCCGGCGGACTTCTTCCCGGGGCCGTGGCTCAGCAGGGCCCGCTTCTTCTTGGGCGCCGCCAGAGCTTTAGCCCGGCCGTGGCCGTTGCCGTTGGCGCCGGCCCCGCCGACCATGGCGGTCAGCTCGTTGACCATGTCCTTCATCTGGACGGCCTGGGCGTTGAGTTCCTCGGCCGCCGAGGCGCCCTCCTCGGCGTTGGCGGCCGACTGCTGGACCACCTGGTCCATCTGGACCATGGCCGTATTGACCTGTTCGATGCCCTGGGCCTGCTCGCCCGAAGCGGCGGCGATCTCGCTCACCAGCGAGGCCACCTTGGACGCCGACTCGGCCACCTCCCTGAACTCGGCCTGGGTCTTGGTCACCAGCTCGGAGCCCTGGTTGATCCGCCTGACCGTGTCCTCCACCAGAGCCTGGGTGCTCTTGGCCGCCTCGGCCGCCCGCATGGCCAGACTCCTGACCTCGTCGGCCACCACGGCGAAGCCCATGCCCGCCTCGCCGGCCCGGGCCGCCTCCACGGCCGCGTTGAGGGCCAGCAGGTTGGTCTGGAAGGCGATCTCGTCAATGGACTTGACGATCTTGCTGATCTCGGCCCCGGACTCGGCGATTTGGGCCATGGACTGAGAGGTCTCGACCATGCCCCGGCCGGCCTGGTCGACCAGCTGACTGGACTCCTTCATCAGACCGTCGGCCTGGCCGGCGTTCTCGGCGTTGGCCTTGGTCATGGAGGACATCTCCTCCATGGCCGAGGTGGTCTCCTCCAGGCTGGCCGCCTGCTCGCTGGCCCCCTCGGCCAGAGACTGCGACGAGATCGAAACCTCGTTCGAGGCCGCCGCCACCTGCTCCGAGCCCTCGCCCAGGGAGTCGATGACCCTCTTGAGGGCCTTGTTGATGCCGTTGGAGACGACCCAGCCGAAGACCAGGGACAGGAGACCGACCGCGGAGGCGATGATTATGATGAGTGTCCTGGCCGACTTCTCCACGCCCGTGGCCTCGGCGGCGTACTGGACCGTCTGCTCGTTGGCCCGGGCCTTGATGGCCGCGACCGCGTCGTCGACGAGCTTCTGCTTGTCCCGGAGGTCCTTCCTGACCAGGGTCTTCAGTTCCTCGGAAAGCGCCTCTTCCTGCAGGACCGGCTTGAAGATCTGCTCGAAGGCGGTGAAGTAGGCCTGGGCCAGGGTCTTGAGCTCGCCGCTGGCGGCAAGATTCAGTTTCTGGTAGGCCTCCTTGAGCCGGTCGATGTAGCGTTGGTCGGCTCTCTCGAGGATGTTCTTCTCCTGCCGCATGATCTGGCCGACCAGGACCTGCGTCGTCGGATCGCTGGCCAGCTCTTCAATCTTTCGCCGGGTCTCGACCAGGTTCTTGACCACGCCGCGGGCGTTCTCGGCCGAGTCGTACCAGCCGATGGCGCTGATCAGCTCCAGCTGGGCTCTCTTCTTGTTGATGATGGTCTCGCAGGTGCTCTTGTAGTCCACGAACAGGGTGGAGGCCTTCTGGGTCAGGGCTTCGATCTGCCCGCCCTTGCGGGCCGGGGGAATGACTATCCCCTTCAAGCCCTCCACCTGCTGGCCGATGTCCTTGGAGCCGTTGAGCATGGCTTCTTGCAGGATCTTGAAGGTGTTGAGCTTTTCCGCGGCGCGCTCGGAAAAGGCCTTGAAGTTCTCCAGGTTTCTTTCCACCCCGACCAGCTCGTTGATGTTGACCCGGGCGTTGATCAGAGTCTCGGCTATGGCCCCGGCCACCTGGAGTTGGGGAATCCGGACCTCCGGTATCTGCCGGTAGGTGGCGCCCATCTCGCTGAATCTGTCCAGAAAGAAGATTGACAGCCCCGCGACCATGAGGACCAGGATCACGGTCATGCCGATGAGTTTCTTCCGAATGGTCATGTTTCTCATTTCAGAACCCCCCGGGCCGCTCACGGACCCTTTTGAACTGATAGCGCCCTGTTCCGGGGCAAAATTCCTGAGGCAAACAGCCAGTCTCTCTCAGAAGCCGCCCTCCAGCCCCGCCACCTCTTCCTTGCTCAGGGCCCGGTCAATATCGAGCAGGATCTTGACCTTGCCTTCCATCTTGGCCATGCCCAGAATGTAGTCCGTGTTCAGATTGGCCCCGAACGAGGGCGTCTCCTCGATGTCCGCGCCCCTGATGTTGAGCACCTCCGAGACCGCGTCGACGACGATGCCCATCTGAACCTGGCCCGAGGTGCCCGCGATTTCGGCGACCACGATGCAGGTCTTGTCGGTGTAATCGATCTCGGGCATGTCGAAGCGCAGCCTCAGGTCGACCACGGGAATGACCTTGCCCCGCAGATTGATGACCCCCTTGACGTAGTGCGGTGCCCTGGGAACACTGGTGATCGGCATGACGCCGATGATCTCCTTGACCTTGAGGATGCCGATGCCGTACTCCTCCTCGGCCAGGGAAAAGGTCAAGTACTTGCCCTCCTTGCCGTTGCTCCTGTCTTCCGCCAGCGCCTGTCCACTCACTGTCTCACCTCCTCCCTTGTATCCTTGGATTAATGGCCAGCATCTTGGCCAGGACGGCGGCGACGTCTGTCAGGTCACCGTCACTGAAGCTCAAGAACCGCGGGCGCAACATGTGCCCCATGACCACCGAGTCCCTGTCGTGATCCGGCAGAATCAAAATGAGCCGAAGGTCGCGGAGCAGACGGTTCAGGGAAACGAGCCTTTCCAGTTCCTGTTTGTTGGAGGCGACGATCAGGGCCAGGCTTTCGCCCAGAAGGGGCCGGCGCAGGCTCCGGGAAAAGTCCTCCAGGCTGCTGAAGTGTTCTATGAACTCCGGTTGCACCAGCCCGCTGGCCAGGCTCACCAAATGCTCCCGTGCCTCTCCATCCTCCGAGGCAAAGATCAGCAATTTCATTGGCGATCACTCTCCTTGCCATCTTCGGGGACCCCCCTCATCGACTCGGTCTGATCAGTAAACAAGAGTCGTGCCGGAAAGGCCGTGACTCAGAGAAAACAAATTAAATCAAATTGTTGTCCTGAAGAGGCCCGCGGAAGGGCTTGGGGCGAGGTGGCCCGGGGCCGGCTGACTTGTCAAGCCGGAGTTGACAATGTCATTTTTGAGTTAACATCGGGCGAAGATCCGGGACTAGGTCGGGCGGAACAGGTCGTATTTTTTCAGGAGAACGTAAAGACGCTGCCGGGTGACGCCGGCCTGACGACAGGCCTGACTGATCTTGCCCTTGCTCAGGGCCATCAGGTCCTTGAGGTATTCCCGCTCGAACTCGTCGATGACCGTCTGCCGGGCCTCTTTGAGCTGGGGAATCCGCCCGGGCTGCTCCGGTCCCGCTGCCGGCGAGACGCCGGGTTCGTCCGGAGTGGACAACGAGGCCCGGACGGCGTTGATCCGGACGTGCATGGGCAGGTGGGTGGCGAAGAGGGTCGGGGCTTGGCGAGCCACGGCCAGGGCCCTGTCCAGGGCGCTGACCAATTCCCTCACGTTCCCGGGCCACTGGTAGGCCGCCAGCGCCTCCCAGAAGTCGGGCGAGAGGCCCTTGGTCCCGATGCCGTGTCGCTCGCACAGCCTGGAGAGGTGATAGAGGGTCAGATCCTTGATGTCCTCTTGGCGCTCCCTCAGGGACGGCAGGTGGATCGTCTGGGAGCGGAGCCGGTAGAGGAGGTCCTCCCGGAAGTCCGCGTCGGCGACCATCTGGTCCAGGTTCCGGTTGGTGGCTGCGACCAGCCGGAAGTCGCTCTGGAGCTCCCGGCAGCCGCCCAGGGCCCTGAAGCGGCGTTCCTGGAGGACCCGGAGGAAGGATTTCTGGACGTTGAGCGGCAGCTCGCCGACTTCATCGAGGAAGAGAGTGCCGTGGTCGGCCTGCTTGATCAGGCCGTTGCGGGCCCTGTCCGCGCCGGTGAAGGCCCCTTTTTCGTGTCCGAAGAGGAGGCTCTCGACCAGGGTCTCCGGCAGGGCGGCGCAGTCGACCACGACAAAGGTGCCTTTGACCCGGGAGCTGTTCTCGTGGATCGCCCGGGCCAGGACCTCCTTGCCGGTACCGGTCTCGCCGCTGATGAGGACGTTGACCTCGGTGGCCGCCGCCTGGGCCACCAGATCCAGACAGGCCCTGAAGGCGGCCGACTCGCCGATGATCCCCTCCCGTTTGAGGCTGAGCGGAACCTTGCCCTTCTTGGTTTCCTCCCGATACTGGATGGCCCGGAGCAAAGGCAGGGCCATCTCCTTGATCGAAGACGGCTTCTGGATGTAGCTCCAGGCCCCGCTCTTGATGGCCAGTTCGGCCCCCTGGGGTTCCCCGTAGGCGGTCAGAATTATCACCTCGGGGGCGGAGGGGGCCGTCCTGATGGCCGGCAGGGCCTCCAGCCCGCTGCCGTCGGGCAGGCGGACGTCGAGGAAGACGACATCAAAGGGGCGGCTCAGGACCTGTTCCATCCCGGCGGCCAGGGTGCCGGCCTGGCTGGCCTGATGGCCCATCTCCTCGACCATCCTGGAGAGGGTGTAAGAGATGCCCGGGTCGTCGTCAATTATCAGAATCGAAGCCATGGTCTCTGGTCCCCAGTCCGTCCCTCGGCCGGACGGCTTGGCAGGGCCTCAGCGACCCCGAGCGGGTCGAGAGGGATCGTCTGATTTCCAGTGCAGCAATCCTACCCGGCCCGGCCGTCTCCATCCAAGGCCTGTCTGACCGTCCGGGCCAACTCCCGCCGGTGCAAGGGTTTGTGGATCAGGGCGCTGAGCCCCAGGTCCAGGGCCTTTTCCCGGGACATCAATTCGCCGAAGCCGGTGCAGACGACGATGGGCAAATCCGGTCTGATTCGGAGCATCTCCTGGGCCAGTTCGACTCCGGTCATCTGGGGCATGGTCAGATCGGTGACCACCAGATCAAAGCTCTCCGGCCGGGCCCGGAAAGCCTCCAGGGCCTCGGGGCCGCTGGTCAGAGCCAGGACTTGGTAGCCGAGCCTCTTCAGCGTCTGCCCGGTCATCTCCAAAAGGGGCTCCTCGTCGTCGACGACCAGGATCATCTCCCGGCCCCTGGGCGGCGGCCCCGATTCGTCGACCGGCTCGAGGGCCGGCCCGCTGGAGCGGGGCAGAAAGACGTGGAAGGACGCCCCCAGGCCCGGTTCGCTCTCCACGGCTATGGTTCCGCCCAGACCTGTGACCAGCCCGTGGACCACGGCCAGACCCATTCCCGCACCCTGGCCCGGGCCCCGGGTGGTGAAGAACGGTTCGAATATCCGCTTGATCGTCTCCCCGTCCATGCCGTGGCCGGTGTCGCTGACGGTCAGAATGACGTAAGGTCCGGGTTTCAGGTCAGGCTCCAGTTCGGCCGCCGAGCGGTCGTCCAGCTCAACCTCGAACAGACCGATCTCCAGGACGCCGCCGGATTCTCCCATGGCCTGGGCCGCGTTGGTGCAGAGGTTCATCACGATCTGGTGTATTTCCATCGGATCGCTCAGGACCACCACCTCGGAGACCTCGATGCGCCGCCTTATCTCGATGGTCGCGGGCAGGGAAGACCGGAGAAGCTTGGCCGTCTCCTTGACCAGGATGTCCACTCTCACCGGACCGGGCTGGCGCTCCGTCCGTCGGGAGAAGGACAGGATCTGCTTGACCAGGTCCTTGGCCCGGCTGCCGGCGGCCAGGACCTGCTCCAGGTCGCGGCGGCCGGGGCTCCGCTCGGGGAGTGTGTCCAGGGCGAGCTCGGTGCAGCCTATCATCGTCCCCAGGATGTTGTTGAAGTCGTGGGCGATGCCCCCGGCCAGGGTGCCCAGGGCCTCCATTTTCTGGCCCTGCCTGAGCTGAGCCTGGAGCCTGTCCCTCTCTTCCTGGGCCCGCTGGCGCTGCAGGGCCAGGGCGTAGAACTCGGCGATCTGCACGAGGGCCTGGGCGTCCTGGGGGGTGTAATCCCGAGGCGGGTTGGTCAGGACGATCCGCCCCAGCAACTCGCCCCCTAACTTGACCGGCGCGCTGAGGAATCTTTTAACGGGCGCGCTCCCGGGGGGCAATCCGGCCAGGGCCCGGCCGGCCGGAGGCGAGTTGGAGAAGAGGACCCCGGCTTCGGGCGAGCCCGGCTCGCCCGAAGCCGGGAGGGCGGACAGGTAGCCCTGTTCGCTCCCGGTCAGGCCCTGGGCCTGTTCCAGAACCTGGGCGGCCACGGCGGAGAGGGCGGCCGACCCGGAGATCAGAGCGCCCGACAGGCTGGCCAGGGCGGTGTTGACGGCCAGCTCCCAGCGCAGGCGGCCGCTCAAACGGACCAGAGAGCGGTACCGCCAGGAGACCATGCCGATCAGGGTGACCACCAGCAGGCCGCCCAAGGCCCAGGCCACCCGGGAGGCGGTCCAGAAGGACTGGGGCGGCCGGTGCCATTTCGAATAGATCCGCTGGTGTTCCTCGGTGCCGATGAAGGCCCTGACCGCCGGCTCGAGGAGATCCAGCATCTCCTTATCGCCTTTTCTGACGGCCACGGCTCGCTTGAACTCGGCCACTGGCTCTCCGACCAGCTTGATCCGGTCCTCGACGCCGATCCGGGAGGCCCGTTGCAGCAGGGGCGTCCGGGTGTAGACAAAGGCGTCCACCTCCCCGGCCAGGAGTCGGAAAAGAGCCTCGGGATAGCTCCCGTAGATCCTCAGTTCACAGCCCTGGTGGTCCTGGAGCAGATCCAGGCCGATGTTGAATTCGACCACGGCCACCTTGCGCCCGAACAGGTCGGCCAGGCCTTTTATGTCCTGGGTGTCCCGCCGGACGAAGAGGCCTACCGCCGCCGCCTCCAGGGGTGAGGTGAAGTCGAAATCCTTCTGGCGTCTTAAGGTGACGCCCAGACCCGGAACCAGGTCGGCCTGGCCCTGGATCAGGGCCTCGGCCACCTCCGGCCAGGTGTCCCTGACCAGGTATTCGATTCTCAATCCGGCCAGGGCCGCGATTCGATCCATGACCTCGATGGTGTGGCCGACGAGACGGCCCTTCTTGTCGAGACTGTACTCGGGGGGGTAATCCCGGTGAACGACCGCCCTGACCAGCCGGGGCCCTGGATCGGGCGGCGAGGTTTTGCCATGGCCGTCTTGATTCTCGGCGGGAGGCGGCTGGGAGGTCAGGACGGGGCGAGGCGTGCCCAGCCAGATCAGGGCCGCCAAGAACAGGACCAGCCAGCCGCGTCTCATTAGTCTTGCGCCCCAGGACCCCCGAGCCTAGCCGACGATATCGAGCTTCTCAATGTGGAAAACAGCTAAAATAGGAAAGCAGGCCTCTGGGCGCCGGCCAAGGCTGAGTCAAGACGCGGGCCCGGGTTCGAATCGGTCCGGATGGCCTCAGGCAGTAACCATCGGCAGGCCAATAAGCGGCCTCCTCGACTCTGGCCGGAACGGAAGGCCCGACCTTGCGGTCGGGCCGATTAGTCAGCTTGGCGGAGAGAGAGGGATTCGAACCCTCGGTAGAGGCTTTAACCCCTACACTCGCTTAGCAGGCGAGCGCCTTCAGCCAACTCGGCCATCTCTCCAGCCCGACTCTGGCGGAGGGAGTAGGATTCGAACCCACGGGCCCTTTCGGACCAGCGGTTTTCAAGACCGCCGCCTTAGACCTCTCGGCCATCCCTCCCGCTGGCCGAAGACATATCAGATCAGGCCTGACGCTGTCAACCGAGGCTTGACCAGGCCGCGTTGACAGGGCCGCGCCCCCTAAGATAGCCTGGATCGACTGAGAGAGGAGGGCCTGTTCATGGAAGTCTCCCAGGCCATCGAGAGCCGCCGCTCGGCGCGCCGCTTCCTCGACCGTCCGGTCGACCGCGAGGTTCTAGAAGAAGTCTGCCGTCTGGCCTGCCTGGCCCCGTCTGCCATCAACCTCCAGCCCTGGCTTCTGACCGTGGTGGTGGGCCGGGAGCTGGAACGACTCTCCGGCAAGCTCCTCAAGGCTTTCCAGGAACGCCGCCTCGGCTGCGCCCCGGCCGCCCGGGCGCCCCTGTCCGAGCTCTACCTGGAGCGCCAGAAGCTTCTCTTCGCCCAGATGAACCCGGCCATCAGGGCCACTCCCACGCCCTGGAACGACTTCATCAACGACGGCAGCCTGCACTTTTACGGCGCCTCGGCGGCCATCGTCGCCGCCGGCGATTCGACCTTCGCCTCCAGCGCCCAACTGGACCTGGGTCTGGCCGTGGGTTACCTTCTCCTGGCCTGCCAGGACAAGGGTCTGGCCACCTGTCCGGTGGGTCTGGTCAGCCGCTACTCGGAAGTGATTCAGGAGGCCATCAACCTGCCCGAGAACCGGACCGTGTTCCTGGCCCTGGCCGTGGGCTATCGCGACGAGAGCGCGCCGGTCAACCAGGTCAAGACCGGCCGCGCCCCCCTGGAGGAGGTGGTCCGCTTCTACGGTTGAGCCGGGTCTATCTGGCCGGGGCCGCTCCGGCGGCCGGCCGGGACGGGGAGATCTCGATCTCAAGCGCCTCCCCGGCCGCGGCCTGGCTCAGGCCGGGGGAGGCTTCGTCCTCGGAAGGCGCCTCGCCCGGACCGGGGGCGAAGAAGGGGCTCAGCCAGTCCCAGTAGTAGCGCTGGCGCTGGCCGGCCAGGTCCAGGTTGGCCAGCGGGTCCCAGGGCTTGCCGCTCAGGGTCAGGCTCTCGGCCTCGGCTATCAGCCAGTTCAACCCGCCCGGCCGGGCCAGCAGCTCCTGGCGGAGTTTCTCGGAGAAGACCAGGCGCAGGTCCAATGGCTCGGGCGCGGCGTGGGGGTCGCCGCCCGGGCTGAGGTTGAAGACCAGGGTCACGTCCCAGCCGGCCATGAACGAGCCGTAGGCCCAGGCCAGGTCCTTGATGAGGGGGATGAACTCCTGTTCGAAGCGCGCCTGGACGGCCTTGTCGCTCTTGCCCGTCAGCGGCCTGGGGCTGGCCAGAACCGCCTTCAGATAGGCCCCTTCCGGCCGGCGCTCGATCAGCCAGCCGCCGGGGCTGGGTTTGAGGCCCTGGGCGGGATCGGACTTGAGCCAGAGCCGCCAGAGGTCCTCCAGGCCGCTCCTGACCACCTCGGCCAGGGGGTCCTTGAGGGCGCCCGGCGGGAAAAGGTCCTCGACTCTGACCAGGCTCACGGCCAGGGGCCGGTTCTTGTTTTCCGGCCGGCGGGCCATCAGGTCCTGGAAGCTGGGGCGGGCGAAATCCTGATAGGCGTCCTCCATCTGGCTGCGCCCCCAGAACGGCAGAAAGCCGGGCGCCTCGATGCGGTAGCTGATGGCGCTCTGAAAGCCGAGGAGCTTGTCCCTGGTCTTTTCCTCGACCTGGGGGCGGACCAGGGCCTTGACCGGCAGGACGGCCCGGCCCGCGGCGTCGGTTACAAGAGGCGTCGGCTTGAGGGGCTGGCCGGCTTCGACCAGGATCTCGATCCTGGCCCCGGCCACCGGCTTGAGCCGGCCGTCCCTGACGTGGAAGCTGTAGGTGTCGACTACTTCCTGGCCGGGTTGGGTGGCGGTCCGGGTGGCCAGGCAGCCGGGCAGGGCCATCAGGCCGGCCAGGAGCAGGAGCCCCCAGCGGCCAAATCCGGTCAGGCTCAACCTAGAGGAAACGCTGGTCAATTTCGATGCTGGCCTTCTGACGGAGAGCTTCCAGCCAGGCAAAACTCAGCTCCTGACGCCGCTGGGTCCTGATCACGCCGCCGATGACCTCTTCGCTCTCGGACTGCTTGTCCTGGACGGCCGCGAGCCGTTCCTCGAAGCGGGCGACCACGAACTTGCCCCCGACCTCGAAGACTTGCTCGGGCCAGGGCTCGGCGGCGGTCAGGCGGAAGGCGATCTCGCTCAGGACCTGGTCGTAACCCAGGCCGGGGATCTCCGTGCCCCGGGAGAAGGCCTCTGTCTTCTCGACCTTCAGGCCGGCCTTCTCGGCCAGCCCGGGCCAGTCGCCGGTCCTGACCTGTTTGAGGAACTCCTCGGCCTGCTGGCGGGCCTTCTTGCGGGCCTGCTCGGTCAGGAAGTCCTCCTGGACCTGGCTGGCGACCTCCTCCAGCTTGGGCAGGTAGGAGGGCGTCTTCTTGGTCACCAGGAGGAGATAGTAGCCGTCCTCGCCCTCGATGACCGGACCGACCTCGCCCACGGACTGGTCAAAGGCGGCCTCGAGCAGGTTGGGCTGGCTGAAGGGCCCCTGGGGCGGCTCGGCGTTGCTGAAGGGCCCGACGTGTTCGGCCTGCTTGTTGATCTGGGCGGCCAGCTGGCTCATCTGCTTGACGCCGGAGGAGAGGCCGTAGGCCTGCTCGGCCGCCCGGAGGGCCTTCTCCCGGGCACCGTCTTCCTTCAGGTTTTGTTCGATCTCGGCCTTGACCTCCTCGAAGGGCTTGATCCGGGCCGCCTTTTTGTCCTCGACCTTGAGGAGGTGAAAGCCCAGCCTGGTCTTGATCGGCTCGCTGACCTGCCCCTTGTCCAGGCCGAAGGCCGCTTCTTCCAGCTCGGGCATCAGCTGGCCCCGGGGCAGCCAGCCGACCTCGCCGCCCTTGGCCGCCTCGGCCCCCTGGGAATTGGCCTTGGCCAGCTCGGCGAAGTCCTGGCCGGCCTTGGCCTGGGCGGCCACCTCTTCGGCCTTGGTCTTGGTCTTGTTGATCTCCTCCTCGTTGGCCTGGGCCGGGACCGGGAAGAGGATGTGCCTCAGCTTGACCTGCTCCGGCTCGGAGTAGGATTCCTGGGTAATGTCGTAGATTTCCCGGACCTGCTTGGGATTGACGGTCACCTGGTCGAGGTAGTCCTTGGTCGGGAAGGTCAGGTAGTCGATCTCGATCCGCTCGGGAACGCGGTAGGACTCCTGGTTGGCCTGGAAGAAGGTCTTGAGCTCGGTCTCGTCCACCTTCATCTTGGGCCGGTAGACCGCCGGATCAAAGGCGACGTAGGAGATCTTTATCTGCTCCGCCGACCACTGGTAGTAGTTCTTGATCTCGGCCGGGGTGACCAGGCAGGCCAGGGCGACTCGACTCTGGACCCGCTGCATGATCAGGGCCCGGCGCCGGGAGGCCTCGAACTCGGCCGGCTGGAGCCGGTTGGCGGCCAGGACCCGCTGGTAGAGCTGGGGCGAGAACTTGCCGTCGCGCTGGAAGGCCGGTTCGCGCTCGATGTCGGCCAGGACCGCCTTGTCGCCGACCACTACCCCGGCCCTCTCGGCCGCCTGGAGGACGAGGGTCTCGGAGATGAGCTGCTGGACGGCCTGCTGGCGCAGGTTGAGCTGCTTGATCAGTTCCTCGTCCAGGGACTTGCCGAAGCGGCGGCGGGCCGATTCCAGCATGTTGTGATAGGCCTGGTTGTAGTCGGCCAGGGTGATGATCTGGCCGTTGACCGTGGCCACCCTGGAGGCCCGGCGCTGGGAGTAGGAGCCGACCCCCCAGAAGACGAAGACAATGGCGATTAGGCCCAGGGCCAGCTTGATGAACCAGGACTTGGCGTGACGGCGCATGAGTGAGAGCATTGGAGGCTACCTCAGGATGGAACTTGGCCCCAGACTATGGCACGTAGTCCGGGCAAAGTCAATCCGGCCCCGTTGCTAGCCCGGCCCGTATCTGGTATATTCCGAGGCTGATCCGGTTTGGGGAGAAATAAGATGAAACTATTGGCCGGCTTGGTGACGACGTGGCTCCTCCTGGGCTGGGCCTCGCTGGGCCTGGCCGGCCCCAGGATGGCCATCCAGCCCCAGAGCCTGGACCTGGGGGAACTGGTCGCCGGCGAGACGATCAGGGGAGTCTTCGAGGTGACCAACCCCGGCGACGCCGAGCTGGTCATCGAAAAGGTCGCCCCGGGCTGAGGCTGCACGGTCACGTCCTTTGACAGGACCATCCCGCCCGGGGGGCGGGGCCAGATCACGCTGGAAGTCAACAGCACCGGCTACCGGGGGGTGATCCAAAAGGGCGCCCGGGTCCAGGGCAACGATCCGAACCTGCCCGAGATCTTCATCTCCATGAGGGCCGACATCAAACCGGCCTTCCAACTGAGGCCCTTCGACCGCCTAGTCATCTCCACCCCGGTGGGCAACACCTACGTCCAGGTCCTGACCCTGACCAACGTCCAGCCCGAGCCGGTCGAGATCGTCGGGGTCCACCACGACCTCAATCCCGAGCTCAGGATCGAGGTCGTCCCTGTGGAGCAGGGCCGGGTCTACCAGCTCCGGGCCGTCATGGAGGCCCAGACGCCGGGCAAGTCGACCGGCCACATCATTCTCGACCTCAAGGGCGGCCGGGTCCCCAACCTGGAGCTGATGGGTTACGTCCACGTCTGGGAGAGGGCCCAGCAGGGCCGGAAGCCTGAAAAAACAGGCTAGTCTATTCTTCTCAAAACCGGCCGCTTGTGCTAACTAAGTAGTTTTCCCGGGGACGTGGCCGGATATGGACGCCGCCTTTGATAAGCTGGTCGAGGACTTTCTGGCCGGCTTAAGATCCGAGCAGACCCGCCGCAGCTACCGGGCCGATCTGAACGAGTTCGGCCGGTTCCTGGCTGATAACGGCCTGAGCGACCTGAGCCAGGTTGACCGCCTGGTTCTCCGCTCCTGGCTGGTCGGCCTGCACCGGCGTCTGGCCCGGGCCAGCATCGGGCGCAAGGTGGCCGCGGTGCGGTCCTTCTTCAAGCATTTGACCCTCCAGGGACTCCTCAAGACCAACCCGGCCGCCCGGCTCCAGGCCCCCCGCCAGGAGCAACGCGCTCCGGCCTTCCTGAGCGTGGACGAGACGGTCAACCTTCTGGTCAGGTGCCAGGACGAGGACCGCCTGGGACTGCGCAACCGGGCCATCCTGGAGCTCCTCTATTCCTCGGGCCTTCGGGTCGGCGAACTGGTCGGCCTGGACCTGGACGGCCTGGACTGGCGCCTGGGCATCGTCCGGGTCAGGGGCAAGGGCGACAAGGAGCGGGTCGTGCCCGTGGGCGACAAGGCCCTGGCCGCCCTGAGCGCCTACCTGGAGGCCTGGAGCCCGCTCAGGGACAAGTCAGGGGCCAGGGCGCTCTTCCTCAACTCCCGGGGCGGACGGCTGACGGCCCGCTCGGTCTGGAACATCCTGGACAGGGCCCTCCACCGGCTGGCTTCGCTCCGGCGCATCAGCCCCCACGGCCTGCGCCACTCCTTCGCCACCCACCTCCTGGATTCCGGGGCCGACCTGAGGGCGGTCCAGGAGATGCTGGGCCACGCCAGCCTGTCCACGACCCAGAAGTACACCCATCTTTCCCTGGACAAACTGATGGCGGTCTACGAGGCGGCCCACCCCAGGGCGAGGGAAAAGGAATCATGAACCAGATCCGGGGGACGACGGTCATCAGCGTCCGCTTGGGCGGCCGGGTGGTACTGGCCGGGGACGGCCAGGTCAGCCAGGGCCAGACCATCATGAAGAGCAAGGCCCGCAAGGTCCGGCGGATGCACCAGGGCAAGGTCCTGGCCGGCTTTGCCGGGGCCACGGCCGACGCCCTGACCCTCTTCGAGCGCCTGGAGGGCAAGCTGGAGAAGCACGCCAGCAACCTCAGGCGGGCCGCGGTCGAACTGGCCAAGGACTGGCGGACCGATCGGGCCCTGAGGCGGCTGGAGGCCTTCATGATCGCCGGCGACAAGGACATCACCCTGGTCCTCTCGGGCACGGGCGATGTCATCGAGCCCGACGACGGCCTGGCGGCCATCGGCTCCGGCGGCCCCATGGCCCTGGCCGCGGCCCGGGCCCTGATCAAGCACACCGATCTCTCGGCCCGCCAGGTGGCCGAGGAGGCGCTCAGGATCGCGGCCGACATCTGCATTTACACCAACCACGAGATCAGCCTCGAAGAGCTGTGACGGGAGCCTGACGTGCCCCTGACCCCTTCCCAGATAGTCGCCGAGCTGGACAAGTTCATCATCGGCCAGAAAGAGGCCAAGCGGGCCGTGGCCATCGCCCTGCGCAACCGCTGGCGGCGCCAGCAGGTCGGCGACGAGCTGCGCGACGAGATCATCCCCAAGAACATCATCATGATCGGCCCCACCGGCGTGGGCAAGACCGAGATCGCCCGCCGCCTGGCCCGCCTCTCGGACTCGCCCTTCTTCAAGGTCGAGGCCAGCAAGTTCACCGAGGTCGGCTACGTCGGCCGGGACGTGGAGTCCATGGTCCGGGACCTGACCGAGCTGACCATCACCCAGGAGAAGGTCAGGGAGCAGGAGCTGGTCCAGGCCAAGGCCCGGGAGATCGCCCGGGAGCGGCTGCTCGATCTGCTCCTGCCCAACCGCCGCGCCCCGGCAGTCGAAGGCGGTCCGGAGTCATCCCAGCCGGAGATAGAGCCTTCCCGGGCCAGGGAGCGCCTCAGGACCCTGCTCGAGGAGGGCAAGCTGGACGAGCGCTACGTCGAGATCGAGGTGACCAGCCGCAACACCCCCCGGCTGGAGATCTTCTCCAAGCAGGGCGTCGAGGAGATGGACCTGAACATCGGCAGCATCTTCGGCCAGATGTTCCCGGGCCAGACCAAGCGGCGCAAGGTCAAGGTCCCCGAGGCCCTCGAACTGCTCGCCCAGGAGGAAGCCGGCCGGCTGGTGGACATGGAGGCCGTGGTCAGGCAGGCCATCAGCCGGGTGGAGAACTCGGGGATCATCTTTCTCGACGAGCTGGACAAGATCGCCGCCCGCCAGGGCGGGGCCGGGCCGGACGTCTCCCGGGAAGGGGTCCAGCGCGACCTGCTGCCCATCGTCGAGGGGACCACGGTCTCGACCAAGTACGGGCCGGTCAAGACCGACCACATCCTCTTCATCGCCTCGGGCGCCTTCCACATGTCCAAGGTCTCGGACCTGATTCCGGAGCTCCAGGGCCGCTTCCCCATCCGGGTCGAGCTGGACAGCCTGGGCGAGGAGGACTTCTTCCGCATCCTCACCGAGCCGGCCAACGCCATGATCAAGCAGTACCAGGCCCTCATGGGGACCGAGAACCTCAGCCTCAGCTTCGACCAGGAAGCCATCAGGGCCATCGCCCGCTTCGCCGACGAGATCAACCAGGCCAGCGAGAACATCGGGGCCAGACGGCTGCACACGGTCATGGAGAAGCTCCTGGAGGAGATCTCCTTCAACACGCCGGACAAAATGGACGGCAACCGGGTCCTCATCGACGCCGAGTACGTCGAGACCAGGCTGGCCGCCATCAGGGCCGATCAGGATCTGAGCCGCTACATCCTCTAGACCTTTAGACCTTCGGGAGAAGATTCCTATGGAGCTCAGCCCCCAGCAGAAAGCCGAAGTCCTGATGGAGGCCCTGCCCTACATCAGGACCTTTCAGGGCCGCCAGGTGGTCATCAAGTACGGCGGCCACGCCATGGTCGACGAGCAGCTCAAGGAGAGCTTCGCCCGAAACGTGGTCCTACTCAAGCTGATCGGGTTCAAGCCCATCGTCGTCCACGGCGGCGGGCCCCAGATCGGCCGGGTCCTGGAGCGGATGAACATCAAGGCCAGCTTCGTCGAGGGGATGCGGGTCACCGACGGCGAGACCATGGACGTGGTCGAGATGGTCCTGGGGGGCAAGGTCAACGCCGAGATCGTGGCCCTGATCAACCAGCACGGCGGGCGGGCCGTCGGCCTCTCGGGCAAGGACGACCGCCTCATCGAGGCCGAGAAGATGGTCATCACCCGGCCCGGGGCCGGCGAGCAGCGCCCGGAGATCATCGACCTGGGCCTGGTCGGCCGGGTGGTCAGGGTCAACACCGGCCTCCTGGCCACCCTGAGCGAGTTCATCCCGGTCATCGCCCCGGTGGGCGTCGGCCCCGGGGGGGAGTCGTTCAACATCAACGCCGACCTGGTGGCCGGCCACATCGCCGGCGCCCTCAGGGCCGAGAAGCTCATCCTGATGACCGACGTGGCCGGGGTTCTGGACGAGTCCGGCCAGCTCATCTCCTCGCTCAGAACCTCCGAGGTGGCTCCGCTCCGGGAGCGAGGCGTCATCTCCGGGGGCATGATCCCCAAGGTCAACTGCTGCCTGGAGGCCGTGGCCGCCGGGGTGGGCAAGGCCCACATCATTGACGGCCGTCAGCCCCATGCCTTACTCTTGGAGATCTTCACCCGCACCGGAGTGGGGACCCAGATAGTGGGAGACAGCCATGGCGACTGAGAATTGGATCGAGCGGGCCGACAAGGTTCTGATGCAGACTTACTCCCGCGCCCCGGTGGTCTTTGTCCGGGGCGAGGGCGTCCACCTCTTTGACGAGCGGGGCAAGCGCTACGTCGACTTCCTGGCCGGCATCGCCGTCTGCAATCTGGGCCACGCCCACCCCAAGGTGGCCCAGGCCGTGGCCGGGCAGGCCGGCAAGCTGGTCCACGTTTGCAACCTCTTCTACACCCAGCCCATGATCGAGCTGGCCGAGCGCCTGGTGGCCGGCTCCTTCGCCGAGCGGGTCTTCCTGTGCAACTCCGGGGCCGAGGCCAACGAAGGGGCCATGAAGCTGATCCGGAAGTACCAGAAGATGAAAGGCCGCCCGGAGCGCTATAAGATCATCACCATGAAGGGCTCCTTCCACGGCCGGACCATGGCCGCCCTGACCGCCACCGGCCAGGACAAGATCAAGCAGGGCTTCGAGCCCCTGCCCAACGGCTACGTCCACGTGCCCTTCAACGACCTGGAGGCTCTGGCCGGGGCCGTGGACGAAGCCACGGCCGCGATCATGCTCGAGCCGGTCCTGGGCGAGGGCGGGGTCGTCTTCCCCGAGCCCGGCTTCCTCCAGGGGATCAGGCGGCTCTGCTCCGAGAGGGGGCTCCTCCTCATCCTGGACGAGATCCAGACCGGCCTGGGCCGGACCGGCAGCCTCTTCGCCCATCAGGCCGAAGGGGTCAGCCCGGACATGATGACCCTGGCCAAGGGCCTGGCCAACGGCCTGCCCGCGGGCGCGATCCTGGCCACCGAAGAGGTGGCCCAGGCCTTCACGCCGGGCAGCCACGGGACCACCTTCGGCGGCACGCCCCTGGTGGCCGCGGCCGCCGTGGCCACCTGGGACGAGCTGACCCGGCCCGGCTTCATGGAGCAAGTCCAGCGGACCGGGGCCTACTTCCTGGACAAGCTCGAGGCCCTGGCCCGGGCCCACGCCTCGGCCGTGACGGTCAGGGGGCGGGGCCTGATGCTGGCCCTGGCCCTCAAAGCCCCGGCCGCCGGCCTGGTCCGGGACCTGCTCGAACTGGGCTTCGTCGTCAACTGCACCCAGGAGACGATTCTGCGCTTCCTGCCGCCGCTGATCATCGAGCCCGTGCACATCGACTCGCTCTGCCAGGCGCTGGACGGTCTCCTGGCCAAAATGGACAAGGAGTCATGAACAAGGACTTGTTGACCCTGCTGGATCTCCAGGCCGACGAGATCCTGAGCCTGCTGGGACGGGCCGCCGAGCTCAAGGCCCTCAGGGTCGAGGGCCGGCTGCCCAAGCCCCTGGCCAGCCAGGTCTGGGCCCTGGTCTTCGAGAAGGCCTCGACCAGGACCAGGGTTTCCTTTGAGACCGGCGTCGCCCTCCTGGGCGGGAGCACCATCTTCATGAACCCGGACTACGGCCGCTTCGGCCGGGGCGAGTCCCTGGAGGACACCGGCCGGGTCCTGTCCGGATACGTGGACGGGCTGATCCTCAGGACCTACGCCCACAACACCCAGGAGACCATGGCCAGGTGGACGACCATCCCGGTCATCAACGGCCTGAGCGACCTGAGCCACCCCTGCCAGGTCCTGGCCGATCTGCTGACCATCCAGGAGCGGCGGGGTTCCCTGGAGGGGCTCAAGGTCGCCTGGGTGGGCGACGGCAACAACGTGGCCTATTCCTGGATCGCGGCGGCCATCAGGCTGCCCCTCCATCTGACCCTGGCCTGCCCGCCGGGCTACGAACCCAAACGCGAGATAATGGAGCGGGCCGAGCGGTCCGGGGCGTCGGTCAGGCTGGTGGTCGATCCCGGCCAGGCCGTGGCCGGGGCCGAGGCGGTCAGCACCGACGTCTGGACCTCGATGGGCCAGGAGGCCGAGGCCGAGGAGCGGCGCCGGGCCTTTGCCGGCTACCAGGTCAACCGGGAGCTCCTGGCTCTGGCCGGTCCCGGGGCCATGGTCCTGCACTGCCTGCCGGCCCACCGGGGCGAGGAGATCTCGGCCGAGGTCCTGGAGGGCGGCCAGTCTGTCGTCTTCGCCCAGGCCGAGAACCGCCTCTACGCCCAGATGTCCGTCCTGGAAGCAATGGCGGGCAAGAAATAGGAGCGAGAATGTCCTCGATCAAGAAAGTCGTCCTGGCCTATTCCGGCGGCCTGGACACCTCGGTCATCCTCAAGTGGCTCATCGAGACCTACGACTGCCAGGTCATCGCCTTCGCCGCCGACCTGGGCCAGGCCGAGGAGCTGGACGGCCTGGAGGCCAAGGCCCTCAAGACCGGGGCCAGCAAGGTCTACATCGACGACCTCAGGGACGAGTTCGTCCGGGATTACGTCTTTCCGGCCTACCGGGCCAACGCCATCTACGAGGGCCAGTACCTCCTGGGCACCTCCCTGGCCCGGCCGGTCATCGCCAAGCGGCAGGTCGAGATCGCCAGACTCGAGGGGGCCGACGCCGTGGCCCACGGGGCCACGGGCAAGGGCAACGACCAGGTCCGCTTCGAGCTCTCGGTCCAGGCCCTGGCCCCGGAGCTGACCGTCATCGCCCCCTGGCGGATCTGGGACCTCAACTCCCGCTCGGTCCTGATCGACTACGCCTCCAAGCACGGCATCCCCGTGCCCGTGACCAAGGACAAGCCCTACTCCATGGACCGCAACCTGCTCCACATCTCCTTCGAGGGCGGCATCCTGGAGGACCCCTGGCTGGAGCCGCCGGCCGAGACATTCGTCCTGGCCGTGCCGCCGGAGGCCGCGCCCGACGAGCCCGCCTACGTGGAGATTACCTACGAGAACGGCGATCCCGTGGCCGTGGACGGCCAGCGCCTCGGGCCGGCCGCTCTGCTGGACAAGCTCAACCGGATCGGCGGGGCCCACGGGGTCGGCCGGGTGGACCTGGTCGAGAACCGTTATGTGGGCATGAAGTCCCGGGGCGTCTACGAGACGCCCGGGGGCAGCCTGATCCGGGCCGGCCATCTGGCCGTGGAGTCGCTGACCCTGGACCGGGAGGTGGTCCACCTACGTGACGGCCTGATCCCCCGCTACGCCGAGATGGTCTACTACGGCTACTGGTTCGCCCCCGAGCGCCTGGCCCTCCAGGCCCTGGTGGACGAGAGCCAGCGGGAGGTCTGGGGCACGGCCCGGCTCAAGCTCTACAAGGGCTCGATCCAGGTCGCCGGCCGCAAATCAGACCGCTCCCTCTACAACGCCGAGCTGTCCACCTTCGAGGCGGACAAGGTCTACGACCAGTCCCAGGCCACCGGCTTCATCAACCTGAGCGGCCTGAGGCTGAGGCTCAAGAGCCTCAAGGGCCAGCGGGGCTGAGGCGTGGCCGGCCGGATCAAGAAGCCCTGGGCCGGACGGTTCAAGGGTCAGACCGACCCGCGGATGGACCGCTTTCAGGCCTCCATCGGCTTCGACAAGCGCCTGGCCCTGGCCGATGTGGCCGTGAACCTGGCCCACGGCCGCATGCTCCGCCGCCTGGGTCTGCTCGACGACCGGGAGTGGGCGGCCATCGAGACCGGCCTGAGGGAGATCGAGTCCGACATCAGGGCCGGCCGGTTCGAGTTCAAGCTGGAGCTGGAAGACGTCCACATGAACCTGGAGGCGGCCCTGATCGAGCGGGTCGGGCCGGTGGGGGCCAAGATCCACACCGGCCGCTCGCGCAACGACCAGGTCGCGGCCGACTTCAGGCTCTACCTCCGCTCCGGGGTGGACGAGGTCCTGGCCGGGCTCAAGGCCCTCCGCCGGGTCCTGGTCAGGCTGGCCCGGGAGCACCTCGAGGTCATCCTGCCCGGCTACACCCATCTCCAGCGGGCCCAGCCGGTCCGCCTGGCCCAGCACTTCCTGGCCTACTTCCAGATGCTCGGCCGCGACGCCGAGCGCTTCGCCCAGGCCCGGGCCAGGCTCAACCGCTCGCCCCTGGGCGCGGCCGCCCTGGCCGGGACGACCTTCGCCCTGGACCGGGAGGCGGTGGCGGCCGAGCTGGGCTTTGACGGCCCGGTCCTCAACTCCATCGACGCCGTCTCGGACCGGGACTTCGCCCTGGACTTCGTCTCCGCCGCGGCGGTGCTGATGGTTCACCTCTCCCGACTGGCCGAGGAGCTGGTCCTCTGGTCGAGCCAGGAGTTCGGCTTCATCGAGATGCCCGACTCCTTCTCCACCGGCTCCTCGATCATGCCTCAGAAGAAGAACCCGGACGCGGCCGAGCTGATCAGGGCCAAGAGCGGCCGCGTCTTCGGCCACCTGACGGCCCTGCTGACCATGCTCAAGGGGCTGCCCCTGGCCTACAACAAGGACCTCCAGGAAGACAAGGAGCCGGTCTTCGACACCCTGGAGACCGTGCTGCCCATCCTGGAACTCCTGCCCGACCTGCTGGTCGGCCTGCGGTTCCGGGAGGAGCGGATGCGGGCCGCCTGTCTGGACGGGTTCCTGGAGGCCACCGACCTGGCCGACTGGCTGGCCGCCCGGGGCGTGCCCTTTCGCCAGGCCCACCAGCAGGTCGGCGAGCTGGTCGGCTACTGCCTCGACCAAGGCAAAAGGCTCGGCCAGCTCAGTCTGGAGGAGCTCAGGCGCTTCTGCCCCCGGGCCGAGGCCGAGGCCTTGACCTGGCTGGAGCTGGAGGCCGTGGTCGACCGGCGCGAGTCACTGGGCGGCACCGGCCGGAGCGAGGTGGTCCGCCAGATCGAGGCGGCCTTGAAGGAGCTCGAGGATTAGACGGTTCGGCTTCAGTCTAGTGCTGGTTCTGGTGGTGGTCCTGCTCCTCCTGGGCTGCGGCCGCAAGGGCGGCCTGGTCCCGGCCTGGATAGCCAAGGCGGCCCCGCCGCCCAAGCCGATCGGCGACCTGGCCGCCGAGCTGAGGGCCGGCCGGATCTGGCTGACCTGGAGCGAGCCGGTGGAGAACACTGACCGCAGCCGCCCGGTCCGGCTGGATCGGTACATGGTCTACTACGACATCCTGGCCCTGGAGTCCAAGTTCTGCCTGGACTGCCCCCTGGATCTTTCCCAGAAGATGGAGGTCGATCCCTCCAATCGGGGTGAGGCCATCTTCGAGGGCAAGCGGGTGGCCGTGCCCGTGGCCACCTTCAAGCAGGAGCGGAAGTACGTCTTCATAGTCCTGGCCCTGGATCCGGACGATGTCTCGGCCGGCGACTCCAACGTGGCCACCTTCAACTGGCCGACCGAATAGAGCAAGGAAGGGTTGACCATGCACCATTTCCACTACCGGGACGGCCGGCTCCTGGCCGAGGAAGTGTCCCTCAGCCTCATCGCCGAGGAGTTGGGAACGCCCTGCTACGTCTACTCCCGGGCGACCCTGACCCAGCACTTCCACGCCTTTGACAACGCCTTCGCCGGCCTGGAGCACCTGGTCTGCTACTCGGTCAAGGCCAACGGCAACCTGGCCCTGCTCAAGCTCATGGCCGACTGCGGGGCCGGGGCCGACGTGGTCTCCGGAGGCGAGCTCTTTCGCGCCCTCAGGGCCGGGATCCCGGCCGGAAGGATCTGCTTCTCCGGGGTGGGCAAGACCGAGGCCGAGATGGTTCAGGCCCTCGAGGCCGGCATCCTGATGTTCAACGTCGAGTCCCTGGCCGAGCTGGACAGGCTCGACGCCGTGGCCGGCCGGCTGGGCCGGCGGGCCCCGGTGGCCGTCCGGGTCAACCCGGACGTGGACCCCAAGACCCATCCCTACATCTCCACCGGCCTGAAGAAGAACAAGTTCGGCCTGGACCCGGAGGCGGCCCTCCAGGCCTACGAACTGATCGGCCGGGCGGAGCACCTCGAGGCGGCCGGCATCGACTGCCACATCGGCTCCCAGGTGACCGAGCTGTCGCCCTTTGTCGATGCCCTGAAGAGGCTGAAGCTGCTCGTCAAGCGGATCGAGGACCTGGGGCTCAAGCTCAGGTACCTGGACCTGGGCGGCGGCCTGGGCATCAACTACAACGACGAGGAGCCGCCCCAGCCCCTGGAGTACGCCACCGCCCTGGGCCAGGAATTGAAGGGCCTTGACGTGACCCTGATCCTGGAGCCGGGCCGGGTCATCGTCGGCAACGCCGGCCTGCTCCTGACCAAAGTCCTCTATCTCAAGCAGACCCCGGTGAAGCGCTTCGTCGTGGTGGACGCGGCCATGAACGACCTGGTCCGGCCCAGCCTCTACGGGGCCTACCACGAGATAGCCCCCCTCAGCCCCAGAGACGGGATTCTGGAGGAGGCCGACGTGGTCGGGCCGATCTGCGAGTCGACCGACTTCCTGGCCCAGAACAGGCCCCTGCCGCCCCTGGAGGCCGGCGACGTCCTGGCCGTGATGTCGGCCGGGGCCTACGGCTTCAGCATGTCCTCCAACTACAACGCCCGGGGCCGGGCGGCCGAGGTGATGGTCTCGGGCCGGGAGTACGCCGTGATCCGGGCCAGGGAGAGCCACGAGGATCTCGTCCGGGGAGAGACCATTCCCCGGTTCCTGGAGCGGGACTAGACGATGGACCTTGAGTTCTACAAGATGTCCGGCCTGGGCAACGACTTCATCCTCATCGACAACTTCGAGGGCCGCCTCAGGGAAGACCCGGCCGACCTGGCCCGGCGGCTCTGCCCCCGCCGGGTGAGCGTCGGCGCCGATGGGCTGGTCGTCCTGGAGCCGGACGACGAGGTCGACTTTCGCTGGCGCTTCCACAACTCCGACGGCTCAGAGGCCGAGATGTGCGGCAACGCCAGCCGCTGCGCGGCCAAGCTGGCCGTCAGGCTCGGCCGGGCAGGGGAGAAGCTGGCCTTCAGAACCCTGGCCGGGATCATCCGGGCCGAGGTGAGCGGCGACCGGGTCAAGGTCGAGCTGCCCCGGCCGGAGAGGCTCCGCCGGGGGATCTCCCTGGCCCTGGACAGCGCCTCGCTCCAAGCCGACTTCATCGTCGCCGGCGTACCCCACGCCGTGGTCCTGGTCGAGGACCTGGAGGCCGTGGACGTGGCCGGCCTGGGGGCCCAGATCCGGTACCACGCCCAGTTCGCCCCGGCCGGGACCAACGCCGACTTCATCAGCCTCCTGGGGCCCGATTGGCTGGGCTTGAGAACCTACGAGCGGGGCGTCGAGGACGAGACCCTGGCTTGCGGCACCGGGGCTATCGCCTCCGCTCTCCTGGCCCACCTCAGGGGCCTGGTCGCCTCGCCGACCAGGGTCAGGGTCCGCTCCGGAGAGGAACTCGTAATCCACTACGCGGCCAACCCCGAGGGCCTGGATCCCTGGCCCGGGGCGGTCCTGATGGAGGGCCAGGCGACTCTGGTCTACCGGGCCGAGTTGAGCCAGGAGGTCTAGACATGGTCAAGGTGGTCGTGGCCGGCGCGGCCGGCCGGATGGGACGGGAGATCTTGAGGGCCGCGGCCGAGCATCCGGAGGTGGAGGTCGGCGGAGGTTTCGAGCGGCCCGATCATCCCCAGTTGGGGACAGACCTGGGCTCGCTGGCCGGCGGCCCGGAATTGGGCCGGGCCCTGGCCGGCTCGCTGGCCGAGGCCGGCTCAAAGGCCCAGGTCCTGATCGAGTTCACCTATCCCGAGCCGACCCTGGCCCACCTCAAAGAGGCGGCCGGGCTGGGCCTGGCCGCCGTGGTCGGGACCACCGGGCTGGGCCCCGAGGCCCTGGAGGAGGTCGCCGACCTGGCCGGTCGGATGGCCGTCGTCATGGCCCCCAACATGTCCGTGGGGGTCAACGTCCTCTACAAGCTGGCCTCCCTGGCCGCGGCCGCCCTGGGCCAGGACTGGGACCTGGAGGTGGTGGAGACCCACCACCGGCTCAAGAAAGACGCCCCCTCGGGCACGGCCATCAAGCTGGCCGAGGCCCTGGCCCGGGCCAGAGGGGTGGACCTGGACAAGGCCGGGGTCTTCTCCAGGCACGGCTTCATCGGCGAGCGGGGCCGGGGCGAGATCGGGCTCCAGGCCCTCCGGGGCGGGGACATCGTCGGCGAGCACACCATTCTCATGGCCGGCCCGGGCGAGCGGCTGGAGCTGATCCACCGGGCCCACTCCCGGGCCAACTTCGCCCAGGGTGCCCTCAGGGCGGCCGGCTGGCTGGTCGGCCGGGGGCCGGGCCTGTACGACATGCAAGACGTGTTGGGCCTGAAATGAAACTGATCAGGTTTTCCCGGAACGGCCGGCCCTGCTACGGCCGGCTGGAGGGTCAGAACGTCCGCCCCCTGGCCGGCTGTCCCTGGGACGGCCTCGGAGCGGCCGGCCCGGCCCTGCCCCTGACCGCGGTGGAGCTGCTGGCCCCGGTGGCCCCTAGCAAGATCGTCGCCGTGGGCCGCAACTACCGCGCCCACGTCGAGGAGAGGGGCGCGGTCGTGCCCGAGGAGCCGATGCTCTTCTCCAAGGCGATCAGCTCGATCATCGGCCCGGGCGAGAGCATAAGTCTGCCCGGCTGGGTCGGACGGGTGGACTACGAGGCCGAGCTGGCCGTGGTCATCGGCCGGCCGACCCGCCGCGTCAGCCCGGCCGGGGCCAAGGAGGCCATCCTGGGTCTGACCTGCCTCAACGACGTCTCGGCCCGGGAGCTGCAGCGGCGGGACATCCAGTTCCACCGGGGCAAGGGCTTCGACACCTTCTGCCCCCTGGGGCCCTGGATCCAGACCGGCCTCGATCCAGACGACCTGGCTATCCGGGCCGAGCTCAACGGACGGCTGGTCCAGGACGCCAGGACCAGCCAGATGCTCTTTCCGGTGGCCGAGCTGATCGCCTTCATCTCCCGGACCATGACCCTTCTGCCCGGCGACGTCATCGCCACCGGCACCCCGGCCGGGGTGGGGCCGCTCAAGGCCGGGGACATCATCGCCGTCGAGGTCGAGGGCGTGGGCCGCCTGGTCAACCCGGTGGCGGCCGAGGAGGCCTGAAACGGATTTCGATAACTCGAGGAGGTCTAGCCAATGAAGATTCCCCTCTATCAGATCGACGCCTTCACCGATAAGGTCTTTTCGGGCAACCCGGCCGCGGTCTGCCCGCTTGTGAAATGGCTGGACGACGCCGTTCTCCAGGCCATCGCCGCCGAGAACAACCTCTCCGAGACGGCCTTTCTGGTCGAGCGGGGGCAGGGCTACGACCTGCGCTGGTTCACGCCCACCTTCGAGATCGACCTCTGCGGCCACGCCACCCTGGCCTCGGCCGAGCTGGTCTTCAGCCGCCTCCACCCCGACTGGACCAAGGTCGACTTCGAGACCCGCTCCGGGCGGCTGACCGTCAAACGCCAGGGCGAGCTGCTGGCCATGGATTTTCCCTCCCGGCCGCCCCAGGCCTGCCGGCCGCCGGACATCCTGATCGAGGGCCTGGGCCTCGAGCCCTTGGAGGTGCTGGCCTCCCGGGACTACCTGGCCGTCTACGGCACCGAGGAGGACGTGGCCGGCCTCAAACCGGACATGGCCCGGCTGGCCAAAATTGACCTGCTGGGCGTCTGCGTCACCGCCCCTGGGCGGGAGGTGGACTTCGTCTCCCGCTTCTTCGCCCCCAAGGCGGGCGTAGACGAGGATCCGGTGACCGGCTCGGCCCACTGCAACCTGGTGCCCTACTGGTCCAAGCGCCTGGGCAAGGTCGAGCTGAGGGCCCGCCAGATCTCGTCCCGGGGCGGCGAGCTCTTCTGCCGCCTGGAGGGCGACCGGGTGGTCATGGCCGGCCAGGCCGCGTCCTACCTGGAGGGGACGATCAGTCTCTAACCGGCCGCGGGAGTCCGGCCGCTAGCAAGGAGGCTCAGGTGCAGATCGAGAGAGCTCAGAGACTCAGGGTCCTGCCGCCCTACTTGTTCAAGGAGATCGACCGGCTCCGGGAGGAGGTCCGGGCCAGGGGGGTGGACATCATCGACCTGGGCGTCGGCGACCCGGACCTGCCCAGCCCGGCCCCGGTGGTCCAGGCCGGCCAGAAGGGCATGGCCGACGGAGCCAACCACCGCTATCCCTCCTACGCCGGGCTGATGGAGTTCCGGCGGGCCGTGGCCGAGTGGTACAAGCGCCGCTTCGGGGTCCAGCTCGATCCGGCCAGCCAGGTCATCGGCCTGCTCGGCTCCAAGGAGGGCGTGGCCCACTTCCCCCTGGCCTTCGTCGATCCGGGCGACGTGGTCCTCTACACCTCGCCGGGCTACCCGGTCTACCGGACCTCGGCCATCTTCGCCGGGGGCGAGCCCTACCCCCTGGATCTCAAGGCGGAGAACGGCTTCTTCCCCGACCTGGAGGCCGTCCCCGAGGAGGTGGCCCGGCGGGCCAAGATCCTCTTCTTCAACTATCCCAACAACCCCACCTCGGCCGAGGCCCCTGAGGGGGGCTTCGAGCGGGTGGTCGACTTCGCCCTCAAGCACGGGATCATCGTCTGCCACGACGCGGCCTACACCGAGATGACCTTCGACGGCTACCGGGCGCCCAGCTTCCTCCAGACTCCCGGCGCCCTGGAGTGCGGGGTGGAGCTGCACTCCCTGTCCAAGACCTTCCAGATGACCGGCTGGCGGGTGGGCATGGCCGTGGGCCGGGCCGAGATCGTCCAGGGCCTGCTCGACATCAAGTCCAACATCGACTCCGGGATCTTCCAGGCCGTCCAACTGGCCGCCGTGGCCGCTTTGGCCATGGACGAGGAGGAGATCAAGCGGACTCACGACGTCTACCGCCGCCGCCGCCAGGTCTGCGCGGCCGGCCTGGAGAAGCTGGGCCTCCAGGTCTGGCCCAGCCGGGCGACCTTCTACGTCTGGGCCAGGGTTCCGGACGGCCTGACCTCGACCGACTGGGCCTCCCGGCTCCTCCAGGAGGCCGGGGTGGTGGTCACGCCGGGCAACGGCTTCGGCTCGGCCGGGGAGGGCTGGTTCCGCATCGCCCTGAGCCTGCCCGAGGCCCGCCTGGCCGAGGCGGTCGGCCGCATGGAGAAGCTGAAGTTTTGAGCCGAACCGGCCCCGAGGCCGTTTTCCTGGGCCTGGGCGGGAACATGAGCGGCCGGTTGGGCGGGCCGGAGGACTACCTCAGGCTGGCTCTTCAGGGCCTGGCCGGAGTGGAAGGGGTTTCCCTGGACCGCGTCTCGTCTCTCTACGCCACCGAGCCGGTCGGCTTCGAGGCTCAGTCCTCTTTTCTCAACGCCGCGGCCAGGGTCTCGGTCAGCCTCGAGCCGGAAGAGCTCCTGGAGCGGCTCCTGGCCCTGGAGGAGGAGCTCGGCCGGGTTAGGATCCGGCCCTGGGGGCCCAGGCTGATCGATCTGGACTTGCTTTTGTGGGGCGAGAGGGTTATTCAGACCGAGAGACTGATTATCCCCCACCCTGAGATGGTCGGGCGGGCTTTCGTTTTGGTGCCGCTGGCGGAAATCGACCCCGGGGCCTGGCATCCGGTGTTGGAGCGGAGCGCGTCCGAGCTCCTGGCCGGGCTGGGTCCGGTCAGAGGGGTGACCCGGATCAAGGAGGCGGCGGCATGGTCCGGATTCTAGCCCTGGCCGCGGCGGCCTACCTGATCTACCGTCTCATCAGGGGACCCAAGAAGAAGCCGCCGCCGGCCGGCCAGGGCAGCGAGACGGTGGTCGATCAGATGATTCAGGACCCGTACTGCGGCGCCTATTTCCCCAGCTCCCAGGCGGTCACGGCCAAGGTGGACGGACAGAAGCTCCACTTCTGCTCCGAGAAGTGCCGCGACGCCTATCTGGCCCGCTACCGGGCCCACGACGCCCAGTCCTGAGAAGAGGAGAGAAAATGAAGTTCTTCATCGACACAGCCAACCTGGACGAGATCAAGGAAGGCCTGGACATGGGCCTGGTGGACGGCGTGACCACCAACCCCAGCCTGATGGCCAAGGAGAAGGTCGACTTCAAGTCCAGGGCCCTGGAAATCTGCCGGCTCGTCCCCGGGCCGGTCAGCCTGGAGGTGGTGGCCACCGAGACCGAGGGCATGATCAAGGAGGCCAGGGAGCTCTCCTCCTGGGCCGAGAACGCGGTGGTCAAGGTCCCCATGACCGTGGCCGGGCTCAAGGCCACCCGGGCCCTCAGCGCCGAGGGGCTCAAGGTCAACATGACCCTCATCTTCAACGCCACCCAGGCCCTCCTGGCGGCCAAGGCCGGGGCCGCCTTTGCCAGCCCCTTCATCGGCCGGCTGGACGACATTTCCCAGACGGGCATGGAGATCATCGAGCAGACGGCCGGCATCTACGAGAACTACGGCTTCGAGACCGAGATCATCGTCGCCTCGATCCGTAACCCGCTCCACGTCCTCGACGCCGCCCTGATCGGGGCCGACATCGCCACCGTGCCCTTCAAGGTCCTCAAGCAGCTGGCCAGCCATCCCCTGACCGACATCGGGCTGGAGAAGTTCCTGGCCGACTGGCGCAAGAGCCAAGAGGGCTCATGACCCCCAACCCGGCCTACAATCTGCCCAACGCCCTGTCCTTCATCAGGATCGTCAGCATCCCCCTGCTCATCGTTCTGACGACCTCTCCGGGCAGATTGACCGGCCTAATGGCCGCCGTGGTCTTCGGCCTGGCCAGCCTGACCGACTTCCTGGACGGCTACCTGGCCCGCCGGATGAACCGGGTGACCGTCCTGGGCCGCTTCCTGGACCCGGTGGCCGACAAGCTGCTGGTTTCGGCGGCCCTGATCATGCTCGTCTCCCTGGATCGGGCCGCGGCCTGGGTCGTCTTCGTCATCATCGGCCGGGAGATCGCCGTCACCGGGCTGAGGGCCGCGGCCGCGGCCGCGGCCAGCGGGAAGGTCATCGACGCCGGTATCTGGGGCAAGATCAAGACGGCTTGCCAGATCGTGGCCATCCTGAGCCTGCTGCTCCACTACCCCTATTTCGGCTACGACATGCATTTCTTAGGGACGGTCTTTCTCTACGCCGCCCTGGGCCTGACCGTGCTCTCGGGCTGGTTCTACTTCAAGGAATACTGGGCCGTCATCAGCCGCTCCGGGGGAGGGGCTCCCCAGGCGAAGGAGGGTTAGTTTGTCCATCTACAAGGCTTACGACATCCGGGGCCTGGTGCCCCCCGATGAATACTGGGATGTAATAAGTCTCCTCGTGGCCCCCCAGGCGAAGGAGGGTTAGCTTGTCCATCTACAAGGCTTACGACATCCGGGGCCTGGTGCCCGAAGAGCTTGACGCCGAGACGGCCACGGCCATAGGCCGGGCCGTGGTCGACATCTTCAAGCCGGACACGGTCGTGGTCGGCCGCGACGCCCGCGAGTCCAACCGGCTCATCTTCGAGGCCCTGACGGCCGGCCTCCTGTCCATGGGCGCGGACGTGGTCGATATCGGCCAGGTGTCCACACCGGTCTTCTACTTCGCCGCTGGCCGGGGCCAGTTTCCCTTCGGGGTGATGATCACCGCCTCGCACAACCCCCGCCAGTACAACGGCTTCAAGATGGTCAAGTCAGGCTCGTTCCCCATCCAGGATTCCGAGATCCAGGAGATCCGCCGCCGGGTCGAGGCCGGGGTGAGCTCGGATTCGCTCAAGAGAGGTTCCCTGGGCCCCCTGGACGTGCTCCGGGACTACCGCCATCACGTCCTGCGCTTCGCCGAAGGCATCCCCCCCCTCAAGGTGGTCATGGACACGGGCAACTCGGTGGTGGGCGGGCTGATCCCCAGCGTCTACCACGGTCTGCCCCTGCAGATCGTGCCCCTCTTCTTCGAGCCCGACGGCACCTTCCCCAACCACGAGCCCAACCCGATCAAGCCGGAGAACGTGGTCGACGCCCGGGAGAAGCTGCTGGCCGAGGGGGCCAGGCTGGCCTGCGTCTTTGACGGCGACGGCGACAGGGTCATCCTGTTGGACGAGACCGGGCAAGTCGTGGCCGGGGACATGTGCACCCTGCTCATCGCCCTGGATCACGTCGAGGCCGGCGACCTGGGGCCGTTCCTGACCGACTGCCGCTCCTCCTGGATCGTCGAGGAGAAGCTGGAGGCCAGGGGGGCCAGGGTGATCAAGAGCCGGGTCGGCCACTCCTTCATCAAGAAGACCATGCGCCAGGAAGGGGCCAGCTTCGGCGGCGAGTTGAGCGGCCACTACTACTTCAAGGCCAACTACTTCACCGAGAACAGCGACCTGGCCGTGATGCGGGTCCTGAGGATGATGGCCCGCCAGAGGAAGCCCCTCTCCGAGCTGGTCGCGCCGCTGAGGGTCTACTTCCAGTCCGGGGAGATCAACTCCGAGGTGGCGGACAAGGCGGCGGTCATGGCCGAGCTGGAGAAGGTTTACGGCGGGAAGGGCGGCCGGATCAGCCACATCGACGGGGTCAGCGTCGAGTTTGACGACTGGTGGTTCAACGTCAGGCCCTCCAACACCGAGCCGCTCCTGCGGCTCAACGTCGAGGCCAGACGTCAGGATCTGATGGTCGAGAAGAAGGAAGAGCTGGTCAGGTTCGTCAGGGGCGGCGCCTAGTAGAGCCGCGAGGTGGACCGCCGCCGCCGGCTGGAGATCAGGCCGGCCAGCCAGCCGATCAGGAGCACGCCGCCGCCGGCGATGAACCAGGTCAGCCGCCGGCGGTTGAGGTTTTCGTCGGCCGCCTTGCCCAGGCGCTCGGCCTGGGACTGGGCCTGGGCCAGGTTGGCCCTGACCTGCTCGTACTTCTCCTTGAGGGCCGTGTAGTCGGCCTCCTCCCGCCCCAGCTTCTCGTAGTCCTTCTGGATCTTGTCCAGGGCGGCCTGCTTCTCCTGGAGGCGGCCCTGGATTTCGTCGTTGGTCGCCTGGAGGCGGGAGTTCTCCAGCTGCAGCGACTCCACCTGCTGGCGCAAGTCCACGGTCTCGGTCTCTAACTGACGGGCTTTGAGAGCCTTGGGCGGCTCGGAGCTGAGGTACTGAGTCTGGATCCAGCCCTCGGTGCCGTCGGGCAGCTGGACCAGGGACCACTCGTCCTGGCGCTTCTTGACCTCGACGCTGTCCGTGGACTTGACCCGGCCGACGATGCTCGAGGAGTAGTCCTGCTGGCTCCTGACGGCGACGATGAGTTCGTCGATGACGTACATCCGCTCGGCCCGGGCCGGCGCCAGGCAGACCAGAACGAGAAGGAGGCCCGTTGCGAAACTTAACCGACCCATAAGCTCCAGGCCCTGGAAGGTCGCGGAATAAGTTTGGGTATAGCAATCCGGGCCGGCCTTGTCAATCTCGCCCCCAGGGCGGGCGGGATTTATTTTGAACAAATGTTCATAAAAGACTTGACGGCCCGGCGGCGGGGCCATAGATTATGAACATGAGTTCAAAACATTCAGCGGAGGATGTCGATGCCACGGCCCCGAAAATGCAGGCTGGTCCAGGTTCCACCCAGGGTCGCTTTCTACAAGCCCCAGGGCGTTCCCCTGGCCGGGCTGCCCGAGGTCTTCCTGCCGGTCGAGGGGCTGGAGGCGCTGCGCCTGATCGACGTGGAGGGGTTGGATCAGAGCCAGGCCGCCGTTCTGATGGGCGTCTCGCGGCCGACCTTCTCCCGGCTGCTGACCGCGGCCAGGCGGGCCGTGGCCAGGGCCCTGACCGAGGGGCTGGCCTTGCGCATTGAAGGCGGGGACTACTCCCTGGCCGGGCCGCACGGCGGCCCGGGCCCGGGCCGGGGCCGCGGTCGGCGGGGCCGTGGCTGGAGCGGTTGAGTGGATAAAAGGCCGGCCTGAGACAGAGCCGGCCAGAACTTGAGCAAGGAGGTGAAAACCATGCCTAGAGGAGATGGCACGGGACCCGAGGGCCGGGGACCGGGAACTGGTCGGGGTCAGGGACCCTGCGGCCAGGGTAAGAAGCCCGGTCGAGGCCAGGGACGGGGGCAGGGCGCCGGCCAGGGCGCCGGCCGAGGCCAGGGTTCTGGTCGAGGCCAGGGCCGCGGCCGGGGTGGCCAACAGTAAGACTCGCCTCGCCCCATAAGAGCGAGGCGCTGAGGAGGTGCAACAATGCCGCGATTCGATGGAACTGGACCCTGGGGCTATGGCGCAGGGACCGGCTGGGGCCGAGGCCCCTGCGGGGCCGGGAGGCGCTGGGGCGGCTGGGGTCGTGGCTTCGCTCCCGGCAGGGGCCGGGGCTTCGGCCGCGGTTACGGCTGGGGCGCCTATTCCGGGTTCGGCGGCGGCTGGGGAGCCTACGGGCCGGGCTACGGCCGGGGCGCGGCCCCTTTTGGGGCCGGGCCCGTTTCGGGCCCTGATCCGGAGACGGAGAAGTCCTGGCTCCAGGCCGAGATGTCCGACCTGAAAGCCTACATGGACGAGCTGGAGGGCCGGCTGGCCGAGCTGGAGGGCGCCGTTCCCGGGACCGGGGACTGACAGCCCTCGGATGAACCAGGGGCCCGGCCTTCGGGCCGGGCCCCCTCTTTTCGGTCGCGGCTGGCCAGGCCCGGGGCGGGGTGGTAGTCTGGGCCGGATGAAGACCCAGGCGCCACCCGCCAGCCAAAAACCCCCCGGACCGGGGCGGCTGGTTTCCCTGACCCCGACCACGACAGAGATTCTCTTCGCCCTGGGCCTGGACAAGGGCCTTGTCGGGGTGACCGCGGCCTGCGACTACCCGCCCCGGGCGGCCAGGAAGGCCAGGGTCGGGCCCGTCTTCCGGCCAGATCCGGCCCTCATCGAAGAACTGGCCCCCGACCTGGTCGTCGCCCAGGGCAGCGCCTTCAGGGACCTGGCCGCCGGCCTGGCCCGGCCGGGTCGTCGGATCGAGGTCATTGATCCGGCCAGTCTCGATGAGATCCTGGACGACATCGAACACCTCGGCCGCCTGACCGGCGCCGAGGCGGCCGCGAAACGGCTCAGGGCCAGGATCGAGACTCAGCTGGCCTCGGTGGCCGGGCGGCTCAAGGGCCTAGGCCCGGCTGAGCGCCCCCTGACGGTCCGGCTCCTGGAGGCCGACCCGATAATCATCGCCGGGCCCGGGAGCTTCATGGCCGACGTCATTCGGGCCGCCGGCGGCCGTCCGCCCGACCTGGAGGATAAGGCCGCCTACCCCAGCCTCACTCCCCGGCGGCTGGCCGAGCTGGACCCGGAGGTGGTCTATCTCTGCGGCTGGTCGGCCGAGGACGTGGCCCAACTGAACGAGCGGCCGGGCTGGCGGGAGACCAGGGCCATCAGGCGCGGCCGGGTGGCGGTCCTGCCCTGCGGCCTGGCCTGCCGGCCCGGACCCAGGGTCGGCCGGCTGGTCGAGCTTCTGGCCCGGGCTCTCCACCCGGACCGCTTTCCTGAGGGCGAACCCGGATAAAAACGGGCCCCCTCCAGGGAGGGGGCCCGGTCAGGCTTGGTCTGGTCCGGGGGTCAGGTCAGGGCAGTTTGCCGGTGTGGCAGTCGTTGCACTTCTTGGTCGGACCGGCGGCCTTGCCGGCCTTTTCCAGTTCCTTGTGGCAGTCCTGACAGTTGTGGTGGAAGGCGTTCTTGAGCTTGTACTGCTTGCCCTCTTCCTTGACCATGTCGTGGCACTCGTCGCACTTGTGGACCTTGTCGCCTTCTTTCCAGACGTTCTGGCCGCCCTCGTACTTGTGGTGGCACTCGGTGCAGCTGAGTTTGTAATCGACCGAGTGCTTGAGGTGGGTGAAGGCCACGCCCGGCTTGAGGTCCTTGGGCTTCATGTCCTTGTGTTCGATCAGGAAGGCGTCCGGCACCTCGCCGCTCTTGGTTGTTTCGGCAATCGCCCCGGCCAGGACGACCGCCAGAAAGGCGCCGGCGATCAGGCAAACCAACAGAGTGCGCTTCATGGAATCCACTCCCCGTCAGCAGTGGCTAATAGCAATCGTGACTCCACCATATTATTCCGGCCCGGCGCTGTCAAGTCCTTTTGTACCCTCAATCACAATCGCACTAGCCGCCGGCCGTTTCTGAACTGCTCATTGTACGTTTATAAAATATTCTTTTAACAATAATCATTTTGTCTATTGACATCGGCCCGGGGTGACGCGACAATAGGTACCCGTCAAGACGCTGCATTTTCATCAAGGAAAAGGGTGCGGAGTCGACTTTCGGGAGGTATGAATGATTCGCAAGGCAAGCCTGACAGCACTGATGGTGATCATCCTGCTCGGCCTCCTGGCCAGCCCGCTCCAGGCCGGCGATGCGGCCCGGCCGGACCAGGACATCGAGGTCAAGACCGCCGGAAGCCTCTACCCGGCTTACTGCGGCTACACCGGCCAGATCAGCAGTTGGGCCCGGGACATCTTTGACACCTATTACTACGTCAATGTGCCCGCGGGCACCGGCCGCCTCTCGGCCGGGGTGACCAGCAACGACATCGGCTGGCGGGTGAGCATGAACTACGGCAGCCGGGGCTCGGCCTCCGGGATTCAGTCCAGCGCCTACGTGAACAATCCCAGGGCGGGCTACTGGTACATCCGGGTCTACGCCTCTTACGGCAACCGAAACGGCACCTTCTGGATCACCTGCAGCGGCACCGGCGGTTGGACCGGCGGGGCCTGCTCCAACGTCGGCGACGCCGGCGGCAGCCTGTCCTCGGCCATGGGCGTGTCCTACGGCCGCTGTTACAACGCCTCCATCAATTCCGCCGGCGACAACGACTATTACCGCTTCTGGTTCTCCGGCGGCGTGCTCAACGTCTACACCCTGGGCAGCACCGACACCTACGCCTACCTCTACAACTCCAACGGCTCGCTCCTGACTTACAACGACGACGGCGGCCAGGGCCTCAACTTCTACATCAACCGCAGCTCCACCTCGGGCTACTACTACCTCCGGGTGAGGCACTTCTCCTCCTCCAGGACCGGGGCCTACACCCTTTACCTGGGCGGGACCGGCAGCGGCGCGAGCAGCGGCACCAGCGGCACGGGCAGCTGCGCCTCGGCGACCTCCATCAATCACAACACCAACTTCTACGGTTCCATCGCCACGGCCGGCCAGCAGAATTACTACCGTATCTACGTGCCCCGCTCAGGCACCCTGCGGGCCTACACGACCTACACATCGAGCAACCTGGACACCTACGGCTACCTCTACAACTCCAGCTGCGCCTATCTGACCAGCAACGACGACGGCGGCACCAGCTACAACTTCAGCTTCAGCCGATCCATCTCGGCCGGTTACTACTACATCATGGTCCGAGCCTACAACTCGTCGGCCACGGGCAGCTACCACCTCTACGTCTCCTTCCAGTAGCCTGACCTCGAAATGACCGCCCGGCGGGGAGCAATCCCCGCCGGGCGGCCTCTTTGAATCACCGCCGCTACTTCACGTATCAATTAAATAATAACTGATAAAGCGAATCAAGTTTGATCTATTTTGCTAGCCGCCGGTCGGCCCGAGGCCCGGCCGGATTCCTGGCCCGGGCAGAAGAAATGAACCAGTGTTCATATTTGATGGTCATTGTGTTCCGCTGTGCCAGATTTACGCCGGAAAGATCAATATTAATAAAATATGGCCAGATAGTTTGAAAGAATATAGATAAATATCAACAAATAATTATATAATAATTATATGTTAAATAGCAGTATTTTATTGACACGTATCAAAGCCGAGAAAATAATCACGTCGGTTCTTTTTTGTGTGCCCAAGAGGGGGGGAGGGGCAGCGGCCCCGGGGAGGAATCTATGAATGTGAAGTTGCGCCACAGAACACTGATTATCGCTGTGACCGTCTTGTTGAGCCTCGTGGCCGCCCCGATCTGGGCCGCTGGCGGGGACCAGCCGGGTGATGCGGACGCTGCAAAGACTGCGGGGACCACCACTCCGACCACCTGTGGCAGCTCCCATCAGATCTACAGTTACGCGTCACAAACTTTTGACATGTACTTCAGCCTCTACATAGTCTCCAACACCACTCACCTGTCGGCCGGCGTGACCAGCAGCCAGTCGGGCTGGCGGGTGAGCATGCATTATGGCAGCCGGGGCTTAAACTACGGCACCGCTTCCACCGTCTACGTAAACAATCCCGCCTCGGGCTACTGGTACATCCGGGTTTACGCCTCGCCAGGCACCCGCGTCGGCACCTTCTGGACCACCTGCTCCAACAGCTCGAGCGTCTCGGGTTGGACCGGCGGGGCCTGCAGCAACATCGGCGACGCGGGCGGCAGCACGTCCTCGGCCCTGCGCGTCACATACGGCCGCTGCTACAACGCCTCCATCGGCTCGGGCGGCGACAATGACTACTACCTCTTCTACTTCAACGGGGGCACTCTCAACGCCTTCAGCCTGGGCAGCATCGACACTTACGCCTACCTCTACAACTCCAGCGGCTCGCTCCTGACCTCCAACGACGACAGCGGAGTCAACCGCAATTTTCACATCAACCGGAGCGCCACCGCAGGCTGGTACTACCTCAGAGTGAGGCACTATTACTCCTCCACCGGCACCGGTCCCTACATCCTCTATCTAGGCGGCACCGGCAGCGGCGCCTCGACGACGACCACGAATTCATCCACGAATTGCTTGGCGGCTCGCTCGACGGCGCACTATGTCGGCTACAACAGCTCCAGCGTCTGGGGAAACATAGCCAACCCCGGCAGTTGGTATTTCTATCGGGTCACGATTCCCGGCTACGTCGGCGGCACCCTGACGGTCTACTCCAACTACGCCGTCCAGTCGAACCTGGACGTGTACGGCTATCTTTTCGACTCGAACTGCGTTGAACTGACCAGGAACGACGACGGGGGCACGGGCTTCAACTTCCGCTTCAGCCGCTACGTCACGCCCGGCACCTACTACATCGGGGTCCGGGCTTTCAACTCCTCGGCCACGGGGCAGTTCTTCATATACACCAACTGGCAGCAGCGCCAGTAGCCAGGCCTTCCGGCTGAGAAGCCAGCGGCCCGGCGGGGAGCAATCCCCGCCGGGCCCGTCTTTGACCCGGTCCGCGGCCGGGCCGGAAGTCCGGGCCGAGCCGAATCACTTGACAGATCAGCCAATAATGGGCCAAATAGGCCTGAGAAGGACGGTCGGTGAGTAAGAACGGGCGCGGTTCAAAGGGGCTTTTGATCGCCCTGGTGGCCATTATTCTGCTAGGCGGGGCGATCGCCCTGGCCCGCCACGGGCTGGTCGATCTGGCCCGCCTGACCGCCGAGCGGGACGCCCTGAAGGCCGAGAACCAGGCGCTGCTGAAGCAGAACCAGCAGTTGATGGCCGAGATCGAGGGCCTCAAGAAAGACCCCCTGGCCATCGAGGCGGCGGCCCGGGAGGAGCTGGGGCTGGCCAAGGAGGGCGAGATCGTCTATCGTTTCAAGACCGAGGCGGCCGAAGCGGCCGAGAAGAAGCCTGATGGTCAGCCAGGAACTGGTTCTAAAAACCAAAATTGAGATCTTCAGGGCCGTGCTGGCCCTGGATCCCCGAGCCCTCGTCTTCGCCGAACTGGCCGACGCCCTGATCGCGGCCGGCCAGCCCGAGGAGGCGGTCCAGGTCTGCCGCCGGGGACTGGGCTTTCATCCGGGAGACATAGCCGGCCGGGCCAGCCTGGTCGAGGCCTTGCTGGCCCTGAATCAGCCCCAGGCGGCGGCCAGGGCCCTGGCCGAGGCCCAGCGGCAGATGGCCCAGGCCAGCCAGGGCCAGCCCAGGCTGGCCGAGCTGGAGGCCAGGCTCAAGGTCATCAGCTCCCCGGACCGGGTCGAGGAGGCCGCGGCCGCCGAGCCGGAACCGGCTGAGGCGGCCGGAGACCAGGCGCCGGGCCTCGAGCTGGCCACGCCGACCCTGGCCGACCTCTACCTGCGCCAGGGCCACGCCGAGGAGGCCATCCAGGTCTACCGCAGGATGCTGGCCAGGGATCCGACCAACAGGGCCATTCGCGCCAAGCTCAAGGCCCTGGGAGCTCCTCCGGCCGACCGGGCCAAAGCCAAGCTCCTGGAGATTCTGTTGAAGTGGCGGGAGGCGGTCCGGTCCCGAACCCTGGCCAGCCAGGGCTGAAGGGACCTCCCTCCCGGTTTAGGTGAAGTGAAGGAGAGTCGGGGTGTACGACACCAGCCAATTCAGACGCGGTCTGAAGATCGAGATCAAGGGCGAGCCTTTCAACATCGTCGAGTTCCAGCACGTCAAGCCCGGCAAGGGCGGCGCCTTTGTCCGGACCAAGCTCAAGAGCCTGACCACCGGCCGGGTCCAGGAGCAGACCTTCCGCTCCGGCGAGAAGGTGGACCAGCCCAACCTGGAAGAAAAGGAGATGCAGTTCCTCTACCGGGACGCCGACGGCTTCCACATGCTGGACATGACCACCTACGAGGACCTGCTGATGACCCCGGAATCAGTTGGCGATACGGCCAACTACCTGCCCGAGAGCCTGATCCTGAAGGTTCTCTATCACAACGACCGGCCCATCGCCCTGGACCTGCCCACCTTTGTTGAGCTGGAGATCGCCGAAACAGAACCCGGCGTCAAGGGCGACACCGCCTCGGGCGGGACCAAGCCGGCCACCCTCCAGACCGGGGCCGTGGTCCAGGTACCGCTCTTTCTGTCCGAAGGGGAGGTCATCAAGATCGACACGCGCACCGGAGAGTACGTCGAGCGGGTCCGCTGAAGTGGGCGGGCTGGCCGCTCGGGAGGGTCCAGCCCGTATCTGGAGCTGGCTGCGGCTCGGCGGCCGGGTGGCGGTCCAGTCGGTTCGAGGTTTTCTAGACCACAGCGGCTTCAACCTGGCCGCGGGGGTGGCCTTTTACGCCATCCTGTCCTTTATTCCCTTCTTTTTCATCGTCTTCTCCCTGAGCGGCCACATCATCGGCTCCTCGGAGAGGGTCCTGGCCACCATCGACGATTTCCTGGCCCAGGTCTTCCCCTACTACTCCGACCTCCTGATGGCCGAGGTGACCAAGGTCAGCCTCGGCTCCGGCTTCTACGGCTGGCTGGGCGTGGCCTTCACCGTCTGGACGGGCTCGCTGGTCTTTGACAGCCTCGATTACGCCCTCAACGTCGTCTTCGACTCCACCCGGCGGCGCTCCTACCTGAAGACCAAGCTCCTGGGCCTGTCGATCTTCCCCGCGGCCGGGTTCTTCCTGGTCCTGTCGCTCTTTCTGGCCACCATCTTCAGCGGCCTGGCCCGCCTGCCTCTGGCCAAGTACCTGCCCGGCCTGAGCGCGGTCCAGGCCCTCTTGATCAAGGTCCTCTTGGCCGCGCTGCCTTACTTCATCCTCTTCGTGGTCCTGATCCTGGTCTTCCGCTTCGTGCCGGCGGTGCGGATCTCCTATCCCGAGGCCTCCCTGGGGGCCGGTCTGGCCACGATGGGCTGGATGGTGGAGAAGTGGGTCTTCGGCCTGTTCATCCTGCCCAATCCCAACTACGGTGTCATCTACGGCTCACTCAAGGCCTTGATAATTCTGATACTCTGGATCTTTTTCTCCATGTGCCTGGTTCTGTTCTCGGCCGAGATCATGGCCGCGCGGCGCTGGTTGACCAACGAGGAGCAAGATGTCTGACTTCAAACCCGCCTGGCTGGCCACGGGGGTCGGCTCCCTGCCCCTGACCGAGGCCGGTCCGGCGGTGGACCTCATTCTGGATAGGCTGCCCGAGATACCCTTCTGGCCCCAGCTGATCCCCCGCAGTCCCTGGGAGGAGATGGTCCTCCAGTTCGCCCCGGGCCTGCCCGGCCTGGAGATCGATCTGTCGTCCCGGAGCGTCAGGCTCGACCCCGGCCTGGACCGCAGCCAGGCCCTGGTCGCGTTCTACGAGGCCGACCTGAACCAGGATTGGAACCACTTCGCCCTGACCGAGGAGACGGCGCCCGGGTTTTTCGAGCTGGTCGAGCGGGCGGCCCGGCCGGGCTCCCGGATCCAGCGGCTCAAGGGGCAGGTGGCCGGCCCGGTGACCTTCGGCCTGGCCGTCAAGGACGCCTCCGGCCGGGCCCTGGTCTACGACCGGGAGCTGGCCGAGGCCTGCGCCCGGGGCCTGGGTCTCAAGGGCGCCTGGCAGGTCAGGAACTTCCCCCCGGGCCTGGACCCGGGGATCATCTTCATGGACGAGCCGGCCCTGACCGGATTCGGTTCGGCCTTCATGAGCCTCGATTTCGACCAGGCCAAGAGTCTCATCGAGGCCGCGGCCGCCCCGATCCGCCAGGCCGGGGGACTGGCCGGCGTTCACGTCTGCGGCAACACCGACTGGTCGCTCCCGCTCACCTCGGAGCTGGACCTGATCAACTTCGACGCCTACGATTTTGGCCAGGGCCTGACCCTCTACCCCAAAGAGATCGCCGCCTTCCTGGAGCGGGGCGGACTCCTGGCCTGGGGCCTGGTCCCGACGCGGAGCTTCACCGGCCGGCAGACCGCCGAGGAACTGATCGCCAAGCTGGAGGAGCTGATCGGGACCCTGGTCAGGCAGGGCCTGGACCGCAACCTCATCCGGGAGCGGTCCCTGATCACTCCGTCCTGCGGCCTGGGCTCGCTTGATCCGGAGCCGGCCGAGGCGATCCTGGACCTCCTGGCCGCCACCTCCAGGCTGCTCAGAGGCGAGGGATCGTGCTGAAGGACGTCCTGGCCTGGGCCCAGGCCGCGGACGAGGCGCTCTTCCGCCTCCTCAACATTGGCTGGGTCAATCCGACGGCCGACTGGCTGATGCCCTGGGTGAGCGAGATTCGTCTCTACCTGGTCCCTCTGATCGTCCTGGCCGCCTGGCTGGCCCTGAGGCAGGGCGTCAGGGGCCGCTACGTTCTGCTGGGCCTGGCCAGCCTCTTCCTTCTGACCGACTGGGTCACCACCTCGGTCTGGCGGCCCCTCTTCAGCCGGCTGAGGCCCTACGCCGCCCTGGAGGGGGCCCGGGTCCTGGCCCAGACCTGGCGCCTGACCGACGCCGGCTTCCTGGCCCAGGCGGCCGACTCCTTCGGCCTGCCCTCGGCCCACGCGGCCAACAGCCTCGGCCTGGCCGTGTACCTGGGCCGCTTCTACCACCGGCTGGGCCTGGCCCTCGTCGGCCTGGCCCTGCTCGTCGGCCTGTCCAGGATCTATCTGGGGGTCCACTACCCGGGCGATTTGCTGGCCGGGTACGCCTGGGGCGGCCTGAGCGGCTGGGCAGTGGCCCGGTTGGTGGCCGGGGCGGCCCGGAAATGGGGACCGGCCCAAGATTCTCGGTTTTCCGGCCGCGGCTTTGACTGAAGCCAGGTTACTTAACTTTCAATTTCATCATAGAGGTGGTATGCTCAGAGTCGATCCTTCAGGCATCCTCACGGCTCGGAATGCAGAAACAATATTTGTTTTCGACGCGACCAGGTTGCCCAGTTACAAATTTTTATTTTCGAAAGGTCCAAGGTGCCCCGTCACGGCTCGAAAAATGGCTCAGCGGGATGATCCGGGTCAAAATAATTCTGACAAATTAGTTCCAACGACTGCCGTCTAAATTATCAGGTCCTTTCTTCCCGGCAGGAACAGGCTCTATCTGGACAGAGGGCGGCCGGGCCGCTCCCTAGGCCAATCCTGAAAAATTGCCTGCGGAACAAGGGGAGGGCTGTCCTGGACGGTCCGGATGAGACCAGGTGTCGTGGATTCGAAGCCGAGAAGGAGGTTAGGGCGTGAAAAACCAAGCAGCCGCGTTCGTTGAAAACCGGGATACCAGCCAGGCAGGCAGGTTGTATTATCTCGACTGGCTCAGGGTTCTGGCCATTCTGGTGGTCTTTTTCTTCCACTGCGCCAAGATTTTCGATTATCACACCACCGGCGTCTATAACGCGGTCCGAAGCCCTTTCTTATCGGCCTTCAGGGAATTCAATTTCGTCTGGCTCATGCCGCTGTTTTTCGCCGTCTCGGGAGCCGCGGTCTTTTTTTCCTTGAAGCCGGAGCGAGCGTGGCCCTTCATCAAGGCCCGAATCAGCCGCCTTTTGATCCCCCTGGTTACGGTCGGCACTTTCCTGATCAATCCGCTCTATGTGTACGCGGAACGGCTTTTCAGCGGGCAGGCCGGCGGCGGCTTTTTTCAGTGGTACCCGAGATTTTTCCACGGCATGTACGGCTCCGGCGGCAATTTTGCCCCGCTGGGGCAGGGGACCCATCTGTGGTACCTGGAATTCCTGTTCATTTACTCGCTGATTCTTCTGCCGCTCTTTATCCGGTCAAAAAAGCGGATCGCCGGCCGGCTCAGGACACTGTCCAACCGCTTTGAAAAACCCTGGGCCCTGTTCCTGCTCTTCCTGCCGATTTCATTTTTCGGAGCCGGCTTCGAGATCATCGGACTTGGCGGCATGAGGGTCATGGGCGGCTGGGACCCCATGTCCTATCTCCTGTTCTTCGGCTACGGCTACATGATTTTTTCCATCGGGAGGATCCGGGAGGTTATCAGCAGGTACGGCCCGGTTTTCCTGGCGGGGGCCGTGATCCTGACGGCTCTGTACGTGGATTCCCATTTCGGCTTCAACCTGATCATCCCCGGCGTGACCAGGCACGACATGTCGGCCGGCGGAGCGCTTCGGCCCTTGAACCACCTCGGCTGGACAGCGGTTCAGGTCTTCAGGGGTCTCCTGGCCTGGTGCTGGATCATCGGCTTGCTGGGAGCGGGCTCCAGGCTGCTGAACTTCAACAATAAACACCTGGCCTACGCCAATGAAGCCGTCCTCCCTTTCTACATCATCCACCATCCGGTAATTCTTCTGGCCGGCTGCTTCATCGTCCGCTGGAGCAGCGGCGTCGGAACCAAATTTTTCACCATAGCGGCCGTCTCTTTTGTCATCACAATGGCCGTCTATGAACTGCTGGTCAGGCGGGTGAAATTGCTTCGTTTCCTGTTCGGCATGAAATTGAAGAAACAGGAGGCGACTTGAGGCCGGCTCAAGACTGCTCCAAGGCGGTCAGATGGCTTGGCCAAGCGGCCGGGCAGGGGATGCCCATTAGACCCGGGCGACGTGCTGGCCGGGTACGCCTGGGGCAGCCTGAGCGGCTGGGCAGTGGCCCGGCTGGTGGCCGGGGCGGCCTGGAAATTGGGGCCGGCCGAAGATTCTCGGTTTTCCGGCTGCGGTATTGACTGAAAGCACAGTATTTTGCTTTTAATTTAATCATAGGAGCGGTAGCTTGTTCTATGATTCCCCTCCGCGCTAATCCCAGAACATGCGCTGATACTTTGAAAATACTGAACTTATGCCGATTCAGGCGAGAGTGTCTTATGCTGCGACGTCGCGTCCTAAAGGTGTTATGAGCAAATCATATAAACATTGTTATGCAGCAAGAGGGAATTCTGATGGCACTACTGGACCTATGGCGTAGCGAGCGGGCAGAGCTTGAGAAAAAGCACGTTCAACAAGTCATCGCTTTCGCTGGTGACGGAAAACTGCGGGATGGATCGACTGCCTCAGCTGAATTCCGTGAGTATCTTCGTCATATCCCATCCGGTCTCCTATCGCGATATGCTGACGAGTGCCTCCAAGGTTCATTTCCAGATTCTGGCTTGTCTCTTCAAGATATCGTAAATGAGATAGGCAGGCGACTTGATTTCCAGTTGACGCACGGACGGTACCGGGGCACCAGTAACCAGCCTGGACATGATGGGCTCTGGGCAGACACAGACCGCCATACCATCGTTGTCGAGGTCAAGACCACCGATGCCTTCAGCATCGATCTAGGCACGGTGGCCGGCTACCGGCAATCCCTCGCACGAACTGGCGACCTACAGTTGGAGGCCAGTTCAATGCTTGTTGTAGTCGGTCGAGAAGACACTGGAGGTCTTGAGGCTCAGATTCGCGGGTCACGCTACGCGTGGGACATGAGGGTAATCAGCGTTGATGCTCTTATCCGAATGCTCAAGCTCAAAGAGGAGGTCGAAGAACCGTCCCTGTTGAAGCGTATCCACGACATCCTCATCCCCCATGAATTCACCAGGCTCGATCCTATTATTGAGATCGCGTTTGCTGCTGTCACAGACGTCAAGCAGGAAGCGGAAGCCGAGGTAGAGGAAGAGGACGAAGCCCAGAAGGAGAAAAAGTTCACCCCCGTCGCATTTCATGCGGAATGCATTGCTCGTATCGAGCAACATCTCCGCGCCTCTCTGGTGAAACACTCCCGGGCATCATTCAGCACTGCGGATGAGAGTACAAAGGTTGTCTGCGCTATCTCACGATACCACGAGCGTGCCAAGAGATTCTGGTTTGCCTTCCAAGCACACCAGGAGGAATTCCTGAGCGGAGCAGTGAATGCGTTTGTCGCTTTCGGATGCGGCGATGCCGACACCCTTTTCCTTATCCCATTTGAGGAATTCAAACCGTGGCTTGAGTGCTTCAATAAAACAGAGTTGCCGGATAGGTTCTACTGGCATGTGAAAATCAGAAAGACAAACAAGATATTCGCGATGACCGGTCGTGCTGGCACACGCGACTTTGACATCACAAAATACAGGATCTGAGACATGTAGAACCAGCCGATGGGCACTCCCTATTAAATCCCCCGGCGAAGTCTATCGACGGATTCCCATTTACATCTTGTTGGCCCCGCTCTCGGCCACCAGCGAGGAGGCCCTCAGCAGCGACTCGAAGGTCCCGGCGTCGGTCCACCAGCCCTCCAGGACGTCCCAGGTCAGGGTCCCCTGCTCGATGTAGAAGTTGTTGACGTCGGTGATCTCCAGCTCGCCCCGGTCCGAGGGTTTGAGGCTCTTGCAGAAGTCGAAGACCTGGGAGTCGTAGAAGTAGATCCCGGTCACGGCGTAGGGCGAGGGCGGCTGGGCCGGCTTCTCCAGGATCTCTACGATCTTGTCCCCCTCGAAGCGGACCACGCCGAAGCGCTGGGGATCGGGCACCTTCTTGAGCAGGATCTTGGCCCCCCGGTCCTGGGCCTTGAAGGACTCCACCGCGGCCTTGATGTTGCGCTCGATGATGTTGTCGCCCAGGACCACGCACATGGGTTCGCCATCGATGAAGTACTCGGCCAGCTTGAGGGCGGCGGCGATGCCCCCCTCACCGACCTGGTAGGTGTAGTTGAGGTGGCACAGGCCGAAGTCGGCTCCGTTGCCCAGGAGCTCCAGGAAATCGCCGGCGTGCTTGCCGCCGGTGACGATGAGGATGTCGCTGATCCCGGCGTTGACCAGGGTCTGGATGGGGTAGAAGATCATCGGCTTGTCGTAGACCGGCAAGAGATGCTTGTTGGTGATGCGGGTCAGGGGATCCAGACGCGTGCCCAGACCGCCAGCCAGGATGACGCCTTTCATGTCCGCTCCTTAATTCTCCAGTGGATCGAAGGGGCCGGGGGCGGCCACTGGCCGGCCCTGGCCCGGATAGCTGACCCAGGCCAGGAACAGGCCCTGGGCCGGGGCGGTGCGGCCGGCTCGGCCGCGGTCGCCGCTGGCCAGGATGGCCTCCATCTCCTCGGGCCGGGGCTGGTCGACCAGGGTGCCGACCAGGGCCCTGACCATGTGGCGCAGGAACCCGTCGGCCTCGAAGACAAAGGTCAGGAGCCGGCCCGAGACCTTGAGCTCGGCCCGGCTGAGATGGCGCACGGTGTCCTTGACCTGGCTCCCGGTGGAGCGGAAGGCGGCGAAGTCGCGGCGGCCGGTGAGCCGCCCCAGGTCGGCCCGGAGAAGATCTATGTCCAGGTCGCGGGCCACGGCCCAGAGATAGCGCCTCAGGAACAGGGGCTCCTCGGCCCCGGCCCAGAGGTGGTAGCGGTAGCACTTGCTCTCGGCCCCGTAGCGGGCGTGGAAGCTCTGGTCCACGTCCCGGGCCTCCAGGACGCGCATTTCCTCGGGCAGGAGGGCGTTGAGGGCCCGGCCGAGCTCCGGGGGGTCGAGGCGGCAGTCGGTCTTGAAGCCGACCACCTGGCCCAGGGCGTGAACCCCGGCGTCGGTCCGGCCGGCGGCGATGACCCTGGTCTGGCAGCCGGTCAGGCGCAGGAGGGCCTCCTCCAGGGTCCTCTGGAGGGTCGGTCTGTCCTTCTGCCGCTGCCAGCCGGAGTAGGCCGTGCCGTCGTAGGCCAGGGTCAGTTTCACTGTCCGCCGGCCGCTCACGATCAGGGCATGAGCCCGAGGCGGGGCAGCCCCAGATCCTCCTGGAGGCCGGCCATGAGGTTGAAGCACTGGAGGGCCTGGCCCGAGGCGCCCTTGGTCAGGTTGTCCAGGCTGGAAAAGAGGGTCAGCCAGCCGGTTCTCTGGTCCAGGGCGGCGCTGAGGAAGCACATGTTGGAACCGCGGGCGGCCTGGGTCCGGGGCGACTGGCCGGGCGGGAGGAGGCGGACGAAGACCGCGTCCCGGTAAAAGGTCCGCCAGCAGTCCAGGATCCGGTCCAGGCCGGCCCGGGGGCGGGTGTAGATGGTGGACAGCATGCCCCGGGACATGGGTATCAGGTGCGGGGTGAAGACGATTCGCACCTCCTGGCCGGCGGCCAGGCTCAGCTCCTGCTCTATCTCGGGCGTGTGGCGGTGGCTGTTGATCTTGTAAGCCTTGACGTCCTCACCGGCCTCGGTCAGCAGGCTGGTCACGGCCGCGCCCCGGCCGGCCCCGGAGACGCCGGTCTTGGCGTCGACGATGATCCCCTCGACCTCGATCAGTTTCTCCCGGAGCAGGGGCGCCAGGGGCAGAAGGGCGCAGGTCGGGAAGCAGCCCGGGTTGCCCACCAGCCGGGCCGTCCTGATGGCCTCCCGGTGGACCTCGGCCAGGCCGTAGACCGCCGTCCGGGTCAGGTCCGGGGCCAGGTGGGGGCCGTAGTGGGCCTCGTAGACGGCCGGGTCGCGGAGGCGGAAATCGGCCGACAGGTCAATGACTCGCTGGCCGGCTTCGAGGCGCCTGACCACCTGCTCCATGGCCGCCTTGTGGGGCAGGGCGGTGAAGACGAACTCGGCCTCTTCGATGGCCGGGTCGTCGGGCTGGACAAAGACCGGTTCCGGACCGCCGGCCCGGGGCACCAGGCAGGGGAAGATCTCGGAAATGGGCCGGCCGGCCTCCTGGCGGGAGGTCACGGCCGTCACCTCGACCTGGGGATGGCCGGCCAACAGCCGAAGCAGCTCCAGGCCGGTGTAGCCGGAGCCGCCGATGATGGCTACCCTGGGCATGGGTCGATCTAACGCTTGGAGTACTGGAACCGGGCCCTAGCGCCCCGCTGGCCGTATTTCTTGCGCTCCTTGACCCGGGGATCGCGGGTCAGGAAGCCGTTCTTCTTGAGGATCGAGCGGAACTCGGGATCGACCAGGATCAGGGCCCGGGCGATGCCGTGCCGGATGGCCCCGGCCTGGCCGGTCAGACCGCCGCCGGAGACGTTGACGAAGACGTCGAACTTGTCCTCGGTCTCGGTCACCTGGAGAGGCTGGCGCAGAAGCATCTTGTCGGTCTCGCGGCCGAAGTACTCGTTGATGTCCTTATCGTTGACGATCACCCGGCCGGCCCCGGACTTGAGCCAGGTCCTGGCCACCGAGGTCTTGCGGCGGCCCGTGGAGTAGTAGGCCTCGCCCTTGGTCATGCTTCGACCTCCCAGGTCTGGGGTTGCTGGGCGCTGTGAGGATGCTCGGCGCCGACGTAGACTTTCAGCTTCCTGAGCTGCTTGCGGCCCAGCGAGTTCTTGGGGAGCATCCCCCTGACGGCCAGCCTGATCAGCTCCTCCGGCTTTCTCTGGAGCACGGCCTTGGCCGTGAAAGATCTGATGCCGCCCGGGTAGCCGGAGTGATGGTGGTACATCTTCTGGTCCCACTTGCGGCCGGTCAGACGCACTTTCTCGGCGTTGACCACGATGATGAAGTCGCCCACGTCCAGGTGCGGGCACCAGTTGGGCTTGTGCTTGCCCCTCAGCCGGGCGGCCACCTGGGTGGCCAGGCGGCCCAGGGTTTTGTCCGTGGCGTCGACCAGCAGCCAATCCCGCTGGATCTCTTTTTCTTTAACCGAATAGGTCTTCATTCCATCGGCCTCTCGTGGAGATGGCGGCCCAACAAATCAAGTCGCTATATGTATCTCCTGAAGGAGTGATTGTCAAGGGGAAAGCCTAGCTCCCGGGCGCCTGGATCATGGACTTGAGGTTCTTGGCCCTCAGCTCGGCCGCCTTTTGGACCGCCTCGGCCCTGGTGGCGAAATTGCCCAGTCTGACCCGGTACCAGGTGCCCTTTTCCTTGAGGTCGGCGCTGACCACCCGGGCCTTGAGCCCGGTGAGGGGCTCGACCTGGCGGGCGAAGCTCTCGGCCTCTGACCTGTCCTTGAAGGCGGCCACCTGGAGGCTGTAGCCCGGCTTGTCCGGGGGCGGGGCCGGGCTAGGCTCGGCCTTGGCCGTCTTGGCTGCCGGTTCTGTTTTGTCCGGCTTGGCGGGCGGCTCAGCCTTAACCGGCTTGGCCGCCGGTTCCGTTTTGGCCGGCTTGGCGATCGGCTCGGCCTTGGCCGGGGTCTCCGGTTCGGGCGGGGCGGGCTTGGACTTGCTCGCCTTGGAGGGCGGGATGGCCGGCCGCTCGGCGGTCTCGGCCTGGCCGGGAGTCTGGCGGGGCAGGGCCGGCGGCAGGGCCGTGACCGGGGCCTGCTTCTGCTTGAGCTCCTTGAAGAACTCCAGGTTCGGTTCCTTGGAGGGAGCGGTGGGCGCGGCCGCGGTGGTCGTCGGGCTCTCGGGTTCGGGGATTATTGCCTGGGCCAGGGGCGGGCTGGGCTGGTTGGGCCGGACAATGGTCGGCACCGTGCCCCGGCCGACCAGGACCCCCAGGACAAAGCCCCAGGCGACCAGGAGCAGGCCGGCCGCGGTGACCAGGGCCAGGCTGCGCCGCCGGGGCGTCCCGGCCGGAGGGCCGTCTGGTTGGGGTCTGGCGGAAGCCACGCTAGTCCTCCGTCCCGGGTTCGTCCTCGCGGTCCATGCGCTCCGGGGCGCTGACGCCCAGGAGCCCCAGACCGTTGGCCACGACCTGCCTGACGGCCAGGGCCAGGGCCAGCCTGGCCCGGCTCAGCTCGAAATCGTCACTGAGGACGCGATGGCGGTTGTAGCAGTTGTGGAAGGCCGCGGCCAGCTCGGTCAGGTAGTAGGTCACCCGGTGGGGCTCCAGGGCCTCGGCCGCGCCGCGGACCACCTCGGGGAACTGGGCCAGGAGCTTGAGGAGGCCGATCTCCTCTGGCTCGGCCAGCCGCTCCAGCTCGGCCCGGCCCACCTCGGGCGAGTCCAGCAGGTCCGGGCTGGCCTTGCGCAGGATGGAGCAGACCCGGGCATGGACGTACTGGACGTAGTAAACCGGGTTGTCCATGCTCTGCTGTCTGGCCAGGTCCAGGTCGAAGTCCAGCGGGCTGTCCGAGCGCCGGGTCAGGAAGATGAAGCGGCAGGCGTCGCGGCCGACCTCCTCGACCACCTCGGCCAGGGTGACGAACTCGCCGGCTCGGGTGGACATGGCCACCGGCTCGCCGCCGCGGAGCAGGTTGACTAGTTGGACCAGTTTGGCCGTGAACTTCATCCCGCCCTGGCTCAGGGCCCTTACCGCCGCGTCCATGCGGGGGACGTAGCCGTGATGGTCAGCGCCCCAGACGTCGATGACCCAGTCGAAGCCGCGATCGAACTTGTCGGTGTGATAGGCCACGTCAGTGGCGAAGTAGGTCAGGTCGCCGTTGGACTTGACCAGAACCCGGTCCTTCTCGTCGCCCTGTTCCTGGGTCCGGTACCAGAGGGCGCCCTCCGACTTGTAGGCCAGGCCGCTCTCTTCCAGCCTGGCCAGGAGGGCCTCCATGCGCCCGGCCTGGAGCAGGGAACTCTCCGAGAACCAGACGTTGTACTCGACCCCGAAGCCGGCCAGATCCCGCTTGATGCCGGCCAGGATCTCGGCTGCGGCCTGCGGAAAGAAGAGGCGGGCCGCCGCCTCCATGTCCAGATCGGCGTAAGCCGGGCCGTGGCGCCGGACCATCTCGGCGGCCAGGTCCTTGACGTACTCGCCCCGGTAGCTCTCCTCGGGCAGCTCGACCTGGCGGCCCAGGAGCTGGAGGTAGCGGACGAAGACCGAGCGGCCCAGGATGAGCATCTGCCGGCCGGCGTCGTTGATGTAGTACTCGCGCTCGACCTCGTGGCCGGTGGCCTGGAGCAGGTTGGCCAGGGCGTCGCCCACGGCCGCCCCCCGGCCGTGGCCGACGTGGAGCGGGCCGGTGGGGTTGGCCGAGACGAACTCGACCTGGATTCGGCGGCCCCGGCCCAGTTCGGCGTTAAAGCCGTAGGTCCGGCCGGCCCGGAGCACCTCCAGGGCGGTCTGGCGCCAGACCGAGTCTGACAGGAAGAAGTTGATGAAGCCCGGACCGGCCACCTCGACTCTGGCGATGAAGCCGTCGCCCTCGGCCAGGTGCTCGAGGATGATCTGGGCCACCTGACGGGGCGGCTTCTTCTCCTGGCGGGCCAGGGTCATGGCCAGGTTGGTCGCCCAGTCGCCGTGGCCCTCCTGGCGGGGCTTCTCCAGTTCGATGTTCGCCTCCGAGGTCCTGAGCGCGCCGGCCCGCCGGGCCTTCTCGAGGCTCTCGACCAGGAGCGACCTGAGACGTTCCTTCACTTGCGGGGCTCCTGTTTGGGCAGGGTCTGATCCCGGCAGAAGTCCGGGCAGCGCACCCGGCCGCCCTCGGCCTGGAGGCGATGTTTCTTCTTGCAGTCGTCTCGCCAGGCGCAGACGACGCACTGCTGCTCGAATTCAGGCACCCGGCCCCCTTTTCCGGCTTTCCGGTCCGGGCCGCGCCCCGGACCGGACTAAGTAGCCTAACTTGCAACACATAACTCATCCGCCGCCCCAGGTCAAGCCGGCCTTCGGCCCGAAGAAGGCCCGATCCCGCCGCAAAGCCAGGCCGGTTCGGCTTTCTGGCTGGCCAGGGCCGGGCCGATTGCATCCCCTTGACAACCCCGGCCCTGGTGTGCCAACCATAACCGACGGCGCCCCAGGGCCGGACAGCGCTCCGCGGCCCGGCCGGCCGGCTGATCGACCGTCCGGAACGGGTTGGGCTCTCCGGATGCCTTCCCCCTGAGGCCTTCCTGGCAGGGTCGTCCCTCACTCGCTGGAGATCACCATGAAATTCCTGACCAGATTGGCCGGTTGCATTGATGCTCTGAACGCCTGGATGGGCCGGGGAGTGGCCTGGGTGACCGCTTTCCTGGTCATCGTGGTCTTCCTGGACGTGATCATGCGTTACGCCCTCAACACCAGCTTCGTCTTTACCCAGGAGCTGGAGTGGCACCTCTTCGGCTTCATCTTCCTGATGGGGGCCGGCTACACCCTGCTCCACGAGGGGCACGTCAGGGTGGACATTATCTACCAGCGCCTGGACAAGAAGGCCCAGGCCTGGGTCGACCTGGTGGGCTGCCTGGTCTTCCTCTTTCCCGGCGCCATCATGGTCATCACCACGGCCGTGCCTTTCGTGACCAATTCGTTCAGCGTTCTGGAGGGCTCGCCCGACCCGGGCGGCATTCCCTTCCGCTTCATCATCAAGAGCTGCATACCCATTGGGTTCGTCCTCTTCGGACTGCAGGGCATATCGCTGTTCGTCAAAAGCCTCAGGACGGTAATGGGCCTGGATCAGGCCGGTGAGAGGACCAGCTGATGGAATACTTAGCCGCCTGGATGTTTCTGGCCTTCACCATCCTGCTGATGGCGGGCTTCCCGGTGACCTTCACCCTGATCGGCACGGCCATGATCTTTGCCTCCATCGGCCCGGGGCTGGGCTTCTTCGGCCTGCTCCCGCTGAGGATCTGGGGGGTCATCGACAACGTGGTCCTCATCGCCGTGCCCCTGTTCGTCTTCATGGGCACCGTCCTGGAGAGATCCGGTCTGGCCGAGGAACTGCTCGACACCATGGGCATGCTCTTCGGCCCCCTCAGGGGCGGCCTGGCCATTTCCGTGGTCGTGGTCGGGGCCCTGCTGGGCGCCTCGACCGGCATCGTCGGGGCCACGGTGGTGACCATGGGTCTCCTGGCCGTACCGACCATGCTCCGGCGGGGCTATCAGAAGGCCCTGGCCTGCGGGACGGTCTCGGCCTCGGGCACCCTGGGCCAGATCATCCCGCCCAGCATCGTCCTGGTGCTCCTGGGGACCATCGTCCAGGTGCCGGTGGGCGACCTGTTCATCGGCGCGGTCCTGCCGGGCCTGCTCCTGGTGGTCCTGTACATCATCTACATCTTCATCGCCACCCTCCTCAAGCCCGAGATCGCTCCGCCCGTGCCCAAGGAGGAGATGGCCGGCTTCAGGGGAGGGGGCTTCACCCGGCGGGTCATGAGGGCCCTCTTCCCGCCCCTGTTTCTGATGGTGGCCGTGCTCGGCTCGATCTTCGCCGGGGTGGCCTCGCCCACCGAGGCCGCGGCGGTGGGCTGCGTCGGAGCGGTCCTCCTGGCCGTCTGGAACCGCCGCTTCAACATGAAGGTCCTGCGGGAAGTCATGACCCAGACGACCAAGCTGACCTGCATGGTCTTCATCATCCTGGTCGGGGCCCAGGCCTTCGGCCTGACTTTCCGGGAGCTGGACGGCGACCAGCTGGTCAGGAACTTCCTGAGCGCCTTTGCCGAGGCCCACGGCCGCTGGGTCGTCCTCTCGGTGGTCATGTTCGTCATCTTCCTGGTTGGCTTCGTCCTCGATTTCGTGGAGATCACCTTCATTCACGTGCCGGTGGTGGCCCCGATCATGATCGAGTTCGGCTTCGATCCGGTCTGGTTCTGCGTCCTTCTGGCCGTCAATCTCCAGACCTCGTTCATGACCCCGCCCTTCGGCTTCTCCCTGTTCTACCTCAAGGCGGTCACGCCGCCGGAGATAAGAACCCAGCACATCTACCGGGGGATTATCCCCTTCGTCGCCTTTCAGCTCATCGGCCTGATCATCGTCGCCTTCTTCCCCAAGCTGGCCACCTGGCTGCCCAAGGTGGTTTACGGGGGCTAGGCCCGGGGCTTGGTTTGTCCGCGGTTGAGTGATCTTGTGGTTGGGAGTTCTTAGGCCGGTTCATAGATCGGACGGGTAACCCGCCCCAGATTTTTCCCTTTCTTGCCTTCGCCTAAGCTGGCCGGGCCGCCTCTCCCGGGGCCGGTCCTGGCCTGCGGCCGGGCGTCGGGGACGCCGCCCCGACGCCACAAGAGAATGGCCGGGCCGCCTCACGGTTCCACCCCCAATCTGCGGGTGGAACCTCCTCTTTACTCCCTCCTTCCCAAGGGGGAGAGGAGGAAGAGTGGATCTCTCCCCTGAGGATGGTTAGGAGGGTAGAGCGGGGCTCACGTCCATAATGGCGGGTAGGAGCAGAAGGAGCTTATAATTTGCGCCTGCCGGCGGCCCGTCCGGGCCGCCGGCAGGGCCTTGGGTCTCAATCCTGGTAGGCCTTCTCCACCAGCTTGGCCTTGTACTCGAACTTGGGCAGGCTCCCGGGCGGGACCAGCTCCACGTTGGAACTGAAGATCAGCTTCTCCCGGAGCAGGGTCTCGGCCTCCTTCTTGAGCTGGCCCAGGTCCCCCGGCTCGGATCCGTGCTCGACCTTTATTTTCATCGGCGGCTTGACCCCCGGCGGAGGCTCCATGAGCTGGACGGCTATTTCGCCAGTGACCCTGGGGGCCAGACTGCCGATCACGTCCCTGATGGCCGAGGGGTAGACGTTGACCCCGGAGATGATGAGCATGTCGTCGGTCCGGCCGATGCAGGAGATGCAGTAGCCGGTCCGGCCGCACTCGCAGGAGGTCTGGGTCACCTCGACGTGGTCGCGGGTCCTGAACCGGACCAGGGGCTGGCACTCCCGGTCCAGGGAGGTGTAGACCATCTCGCCCCGGAGGCCGTCCTTGATCTCCAGGGACTGGCCGGTCTCGGGGTCGATTATCTCCGGGTGGCAGGCCCCCTGGGCGATGAAGTGCATCCCCCGGCAGTGACCGCACTGGGCCCACATCAGGCCGAGCATGTCGCCGTTGCCCATGCACTCGCGCACTTTGGCCCCGAAGCCGTCCTCTATCCGGGCCCTGATCTGTGGATTGCCGGCCCCGGGCTCGCCGCCGAGCATGAAGCCCCTGACGCCCAGGTCCCGGGGGTCCAGGCCCTTGCGCTGGCAGTAGTCGAGCAGATAGAGGGGGAAGGATGTCGTGGCCAGGATGTAGTTGGCGCTCAGGTTCTTCAGGGCGCCGATGAGCCGGTCCGTGGCCCCCACTCCCACCGGCACCAGAGTCGCGCCCAGGCCCTCGATGGCCTCGCCGTAGGAGGCGGCGATGAAGAAGGTGCCGATGGGCAGGGGGACGATGTGTTCCGGCCTCATGCCGCAGGTCCACATGGCCCGCATGGCCGTCTCCCGCCAGACCTCCCGGTCGTGGGCGCTCAGACCGATGTAGGTGGGCATGCCGGTGGTGCCGCTGGTGGAATAGACCCTGATGACCTGGCTGATGTCGGCCGCGGCGTGCTTGCCCAGGGGCCGGGCGCTGACCAGGCTCTGGCGCAGCTCGTCCTTCTCGGTGAAGGGGAGCTTGGCCAGGTCGTCCAGCCCCCTGATGTCTTCGATCTTGATTCCGGCGCGAGCGAATTTCTCCTGATAGAAGATTGACTTCTCAAAGACGTGCTTCAATTGCCGCCTCAGGGCCGCGCCCTGAACCTCCCTGAATTTTTCCGGGGAGAGAGTCTCCATGTCCCGATTGAAATACTCGCGTCTCTCGGTCATCGGTTCAGCCTCCTCATGCCTGCCTGGATTTCTCGAAAGGCCCGCTATCGGCTTGGCCGTGGAGCCGGGAAGCACCTTGAGCCGGCTGATCATAACACCTCCTCGCCCGGTAGGGAACATTCCGGCCGCGAGGTCCCCGGATTATCTTGTGCTTGACTCAAGTTGAGAAAAGAGGGATAGAATAACCTGAAACCTGCGGTCGTTTCCGGTCACAAAATCTCGGTAGCCGGTACAAGTGGTCGTTCTATATTTTTATGAAGTCAGGAAGGAGGATCTGGATGAAGAGACGTGATTTTCTGAAAAAGGCCGGCCTAGGCGCCGCGGCGGCGACCGCGGCCACGGCGGTCAACGCTCCTTACGTGCACGCCGGACCTAAAAAAGTCAGCTGGAAGATGGTGACCACCTGGCCGCCCAAGCTTCCCTACCTCCAGACCGGAGCCGACCGGATCGCCCAGCGCGTCGCGGAGATGACCGAGGGGAACTTCAAGATCAAGGTCTACGCCGGCGGCGAGCTAGTCCCTCCCATGGGCTGCTTTGACGCCGTCTCCCGGGGCGACGCCCAGATAGCCTCCTCGGCCGCCTACTACTGGGCCGGCAAGCTGCCCGCCTCCCAGTGGTTCTGCGCCGTCCCCTTCGGCCTCAACGGCCAGGGCATGATGGGCTGGATGTACCAGGGCGGCGGCCTGAAGCTCTGGGAGGAGGCCTACGCGCCCTTCAACCTCATCCCCCGGCCGGGCGGCAGCACCGGCGTGCAGATGGGCGGCTGGTTCAACAAGAAGATAGAGACCGTTGACGACCTCAAGGGCCTGAAGATGCGCATTCCCGGCCTGGGCGGCAAGGTCCTGGCCAAGGCCGGCTGCACCGTGGTTCTGACCGCGGGCGGCGAGATCTTCACCAGCCTGGAGCGCGGCGTCATCGACGCCACCGAGTGGGTCGGGCCCCTGCACGACCAGATCATGGGCTTCTACAAGGTGGCCAAGTACTACTACTATCCCGGCTGGCACGAGCCGGGCAGTCTGATGGAGTACTTCATCAACAAGAAGGCCTACGAGGAACTGCCCAAGGAATACCAGCACATCCTCGACGCCGCCTGCGCCGAGAGCTGCGGCTGGGTCTTCTCCGGCTTCGAGTCGGCCAACGGCGCCGCCTTGCAGAACCTGATCACCGAGCACAAGGTGGAGCTGGTCCGCTTCCCCGAGCCAGTCATGGAGCATCTGCGCAAACTCTCGGAAGAGACCCTCAACGAGATCGCGGCCGGGGACGCCATGGCCAAGAAGGCTCACGAGAGCTTCAACAAGTACAAGAAGCAGATCGGCCCCTGGGGCACGGTCTCGGAGCAGGCCTACTACGAACTCATCGCCGGGAAATACGCCCTCAAGGTCTAGGGCCTGAGCCCCGGCCTTCTTTGAGCCGCGGGCTCTTGGGCCCGCGGCTCTCACTCGCTCCAGCCCGGAAATTTCCCCCGGCCGTTGACAGACCACTGATAAGGCCCGAAAATAAAATCGGAGGTCAGCTGTGTCGATCAGCATTTCCCCCGGGGCCCAGAGGTTCCTCCGGGAAAAGGGCGTCAAGACCGTAGTTCTGAGCTTCCTCGAGCTACAGACAGGATGCTGCGTCGGCGTGGTCAAGGACGTGGCCGTCACCTTCGAGCCGCCCGCGGACCCCAGGAAGTTCTGGCGCCGCCACGCCGATGACTTCGAGGTCTTCATAGACCGCCAGCTCAAGAGCGACGCCGAGGTGGTCATCAAGAAGCAGGGCTTCTGGAAGTTCGCCTCCCTCTATGTCGACGGTCTTCGAGTGCCTCTCTGAACCGGACGCCAGCCAGAGTTCCATTCCCCGACGGCTCCCCATCTTATGAGTACTCGTTTGCCGGACCGGCCGTCTTTTCAACCTGTTAAACAGCCCGCCGGCCGATGTACAACCTGGTTGACTTCCCCTTGGCTTGTGAGTTAACACTTCCAATTAGGGGCATTATATTTTTCATGAAGGCAAGAGAGGAGGCTCGATACCATTGAACCTTGGTTCATCGGGCGGCCGAGCCGCTCGGTCGAGGTAAAGGAGGTGTCATGAATTCTCTGCTCTTGGCCGCGATCATGCTGGTGGGCTACCTGGTGGCCTACCACACTTACGGCAGATTCCTGGGACACAAGATCTTCAAACTGGCGGCCGACAACGTCTGTCCCTCCCACCAGCTTCGGGACGACATCGATTTCGTGCCGACCAACAAGCACATCCTCTTCGGTCACCACTACACCTCAATCGCCGGCCTGGGGCCCATCGCTGGCCCGGCCATCGCCATCATGTGGGGCTGGCTCCCGGCGGCGCTGTGGGTCTTTTTCGGCTCCATCTTCTTCGGCGCGGTTCATGACTTCGGGGCCCTGGTGGTCTCGTTGCGCAACCAGGGCCGCTCCATCGGCGACCTCTCGGCCGGACTGATCAACGAGCGGGTCAGGACCCTCTTCCTCCTGATCATCTTCTTCCTGCTCTGGCTGGTCATCGCCGTCTTCGCCCTCATCATCGCTATTCTGTTCAACATGTATCCCCAGGCGGTCATCCCCATCTGGCTGGAGATACCCATCGCCGTCTGGCTGGGCTACCAGGTCTACACCAAGGGCGCCAGCCACGTCAGTCTGGGCATCCTGGCCGTTCTGGTCATGTACGCCACGGTGATCATCGGCGCCTACGTGCCCCTAGACCTCAAGGCCCTGGGCCTCAGCGCCAACGGGGCGCTGGTCGTCTGGATGATCATCCTGTACATCTACTGCTACATCGCCTCGACCCTGCCGGTGCAGAAGCTCCTGCAGCCCAGGGACTACATCAACGGCCACCAGCTCTTCATCGCCCTCGGCCTGCTCACCCTGGGCGTCATTTTCGCCCATCCGACCATAGTCGCTCCGGTGGTCAACGCCTCGCCCAAGGGCGCGCCGCCCATCTGGCCCATGCTCTTCGTGGTCATCGCCTGCGGGGCCATCTCCGGATTCCACTCCCTGGTCAGCTCGGGCACCTCGGCCAAACAGTGTTACTCCGAGTCTGACGCCCGCTACATCGGCTACGGCTCCATGCTCATGGAAGGCGCCCTCTCGGCCCTAGTCATCGCCGCCGTGGCCGCCGGCATCGGCCTGGGCCTGGCGGTCAAGGGCGGCGGCACCCTGACGGGCGTGGCCGCCTTCCAGCACCACTACGCTGACTGGGGCGGGGCCAGCGGCCTGGGGGCCTACCTGGGCGCCTTTGTGACCGGTTCGGCCAACATGATGGAATCTTACGGAATTCCGCACAAGATCACCATGACCATCATGGGCGTCTTCATCGTCTCCTTCGCCGCGACCACCCTGGACACGGCCACCCGTCTGCAGCGCTACGTCATCGGCGAGCTGGCCACGGCCCACGGCGTGCCCAGTCTGTCCGGGCGCCATCCGGCCACCTTCATCGCCCTCGCCTCAGCCTTCATCCTGGCCTTCTACAACGGCTCGGGCCGGGGGGCCATGGTTCTGTGGCCGCTCTTCGGCACGATCAACCAGCTCCTGGGCGCCCTGGCCCTGCTGGTCATCACCATCTACCTGGCCCGCCAGAAGGTCTCGACGGTATACACGGCCATACCCATGGTCTTCATGATCATCATGACCGGCTGGGCCATGATCCTCAACCTGCAGAGCTACGCGGCCAAGGCCAACTGGCTCCTCTTCATCATCGGCTTGATCGTCTTCGTCCTGGAGATCTGGATGATCATCGAGGCGATCATCGTCTTCAGGAAGACCGGCGAGCGCGCAGCCGTGGCCCCGGCCTAGAGCCGGAGCCTTCCCCATCTCAGCGGCCGCCGCCCCAAGGGGCGGCGGCCGCTGCCATGTTCGAGCACAATTTGTTGCCGTCTAGCTCGATTTGTGGTACAAAATGTTGATTTAATCCCCCGGCGAGGAGGCGGTAAAATTTGACTTCCAAGGGCGTGAACAGCAGCCCGGAGCAAAGCTACGGGGCGGACAAGATCAAGGTCCTGGCCGGCCTGAGCGCGGTACGCAAGCGTCCGGCCATGTACATCGGCAACACCCACCTCGAGGGGTTGCACCATCTGGTCTACGAGGTGGTCGACAATTCCATCGACGAGGCCCTGGCTGGGTATTGCGATCTGATCAAGGTCACGGTTCACGCCGACAACTCGGTCACCGTGGATGACAACGGCCGGGGCATCCCGGTGGAGATGCACGCCAGCGAAGGCCTGCCGGCGGTGGAGGTGGTCATGACCAAGCTCCACGCCGGGGGCAAGTTCGACAACCAGGCCTACAAGGTCTCGGGCGGCCTCCACGGCGTAGGCGTCTCGGTGGTCAACGCCCTGAGCGAGTGGCTGGAAGTGGAGATCCGCAAGAACGGCCAGGTCTATCACCAGAGCTATCACCGCGGCGAGACCGCCTCCAAGCTCAAGGTCATCGGCTCGACCAGGGGCCGGGGGACCAAGGTCACCTTCAGGCCGGACCCGGAGATCTTCCCGCTCATCGACTTCTCGTCCGAAACCCTGACCACCCGCCTCAGGGAGCTGAGCTTCCTCAACGCCGGGGTCAAGATCATCTTCAAGGACGAGCGGGTCGAGCGGGAGAGGACCTTCCATTACAAGGGCGGCATCAGCTCCTTTGTCGAGTGGCTCAACCAGACCAAGACGCCCCTGCACCGCAAGCCGGTCTTCCTGTCCGGGGACCGGGAGGGGATATCCGTCGAGGTCGCCCTCCAGTACAACGACTCCTACAAGGAGAACATCTTCTCCTTTGCCAACAACATCAACACCCACGAGGGCGGAAGCCACCTCTCCGGCTTCAAGGCGGCCCTGACCCGGACGATCAACGCCTACGCCCAGGCCAACAACCTGGTCAAGAATTTCAAGTCCAACCTGACCGGCGAGGACGTGCGCGAGGGCATCACCGCCGTCATCTCGGTCAAGCTCTCCCAGCCCCAGTTCGAGGGCCAGACCAAGACCAAGCTGGGCAACTCCGAGGTCAAGGGCGCGGTCGAGACCCTCATCAACGAGCAGCTGGCCATCTACTTCGAGGAAAACCCGACCGAGGCCAAGCGGATCGTGGCCAAGGTGGCCGACGCGGCCCGGGCCAGGGAGGCGGCCCGCAAGGCCCGGGAGCTGGTCCGGCGCAAGGGCGCCCTGGCCGACAACTCCCTGCCGGGCAAGCTGGCCGACTGCCAGGAGCGCGATCCGGCCCTCTCCGAGCTGTTCCTGGTCGAGGGCGAGTCGGCCGGCGGCTCGGCCAAGCAGGGCCGGGACAGGCGCACCCAGGCCATTCTGCCGCTCAGGGGCAAGATCCTCAACGTCGAGAAGGCCCGCTTCGACAAGATGCTGGAGTCGGCCGAGATCAGGACCCTGATCACCGCCCTGGGCACGGGCATCGGCGAGGAGGACTACGACGTCGGCAAGCTGCGCTACCACAAGGTCGTCATCATGACCGACGCCGACGTTGACGGCCTGCACATCCGGACCCTGCTCCTGACCTTCTTCTACCGCCAGATGGAGGAGCTGATCCAGCGGGGCCACCTCTACATCGCCCAGCCGCCCCTCTTCCGGGTGGCCAAGGGCAAGGTGGTCTCCTACATCCCGGACGAGGTGACCTTCCATCGCTACCTGATGGAGCGCTCCATCGAGAACCGACGCCTTGAGTTGGGCGGCGATCAGATCGGCGGCAAGGCCCTCTTCAGGATCCTGGAGAGACTCAACCTGCAGCTCGAGCTGATCGACCGCCTGGCCCGGCGGGGCTACCACGAGCACCTGGTCCAGCTCTGCCTCAACTTCGGGCTCAAGGACTGGCGGGAGCTGACCGACCGGGCCAGGGTGGGGCAGCTGGAGAAATTCCTGGCCGAGAAGGGGATCAGCGTTTCCCAGCGCGAGGAGGACGAGGAGCACCTGGCCGCCCGGCTGGGCTGCCTCCTGCCCCTCAACGGCCACGACCTGAAGTGGATCGACCGGGAGATGGTTCTCTCGCCCGAGTACCGCCAGGCCCTCAGGCTGGAGCAGGACCTGGAGGTGCTGGGCCAGCCGCCTCACCAGGTCATCGACGCCCAGGGCAACCGGGCCGGCCTGGCCGACAGGCGGGAGCTGCTCGAGTTCTTCCGGAACCAGGGCCGCAAGGGCCTGACCATCCAGCGGTACAAAGGTCTGGGTGAGATGAACCCGGAGCAGCTCTGGGAGACGACCATGGACCCGGTGACCCGGACCATGCTCCAGGTCAGCATCCAGGACGGGGTCGAGGCCGACCAGCTCTTCTCCATCCTGATGGGCGACCAGGTCGAACCCCGGCGCGACTTCATCCAGACCCACGCCCAGGAGGTCCAGAGCCTGGACATCTAGGCCGGGCCGCCCCGGCGGCCCTGACGGGAGGGATCCCCTTGCCCCCCCAGCCGATCTTCGATCCCCGGGCCGCGGGCCGGCCCATGCGCGTGGCCGGGTTCATGTCCGGCTCGGGAACCAACCTTATCCGGCTGCTCGAGCTCCAGGGCCGGCTTAAAGCCGAGCAGGGCCAGAGCCCCTTCGAGGTGGTCTTCATCTTCTCCGACCGCTCCGACGGCCGCTGCCGGGGCGAGGCCATCGCCCTGGAGGCGGGCGTCCCCTACTTCTCCCACGACGTCCGCCGCTTCCACCAGCTCAGGGGGCTCAAGCGGAGCGTAGCCAGCCCGGACGGACTGGAGGCCCGCCGCCGGTTCGATCAGGTGGCCGCCCGGCTGGTGGCCGCCTTCGAGGTCGACCTGATCGCCCTGGGCGGCTACATGAGCTACCTGACCCTGGGCCCCTGCGTCAACGTCCACCCGGCCGACCTGTCCCTGCTGGATGAATCGGGCCGGCGCCGCTTCGTCGGCGACCGGGCCGTCCTGGACGCCATCGCCGCCGGCCGGACCGAGCTGCGCTCCTCGACCATCCTGACCGACCAGGGCGTGGACACCGGCCCCCTGCTGATGGTCTCCGAGCCCCTGGCCGTGGACCTGCCCGCGCCCCTGGAGGAACTCAAGAGCCAGCCTGAGCGGCTGGGGCGCCTGGCCGACGAGCACCAGGACCGGCTCAAGGAGGCCGGCGACTGGCGGATCTTCCCCCAGACCGTCCGCTACATCGCCGAGGGCCGCTTCGGCCTGGACCAGGCCGGCCGGGTCTACTTCGACGGCCGGCCGATCCCCGAGGGCCTCAGGCTTTGAAGGTCGTCTTCCTGGACCGCGACGGGGTCATCAACCGCGACCGGGAGGATTTCGCCAAGTCCTGGGAGGAGTTCGAGTTCCTGCCCGGGGTCAAGGAGGCCCTGGCCCGCCTGAGCCGGGCCGGCTTCCGGCTGGTGGTCCTCTCCAACCAGTCCTGCGTCGGCCGGGGGCTTTGCTCGGCCGAGACCGTGGACCGGATCAACCGGCGCATGCTGGCCGAGCTGGCCCGGGCCGGGGCCGAGGTGGCCGGGGTCTACGTCTGCCCCCACGCGCCCGGGGAGGGCTGCGACTGCCGCAAGCCCCTGCCGGGGCTGATCCTGAGGGCCGCCCGGGAGCTGGGTCTGGACCTTGCTCAGGCCGTGATCATCGGCGACGCGGCCCGGGACCTCGAGGCCGGGGCCGCGGCCGGGGTGCCGGGCATCCTGGTCAGGACGGGCAAGGGCCGGCAGGAGGAGGGCCGCCTGCCTCTGGAGCCCCTGGCCGTGCTCGATGATCTGGTTGCGGCGGCGGAGTACCTCCTGGCCGCCGAGGCCTGATCCGGCCGGCCGGAGAGAAGCCTTCCGACCTAGCGAAAACCTTTTACCGAATCAATCCTGGCCGGGCCGACAGGCGTCCGGGTTCAGCCTCATCTCTGACTCCGGTTCCCAGATAAAAGCCAACATAACGGAAATGGTTGACTTATGGTGTAACCATGCCGCATAATAATTCAAATTAAAGAGGATTAATCCCGTCTCGGGATCTATTAGACCTCCCGGTATGCCTCATAAGAGGATGGGGTTGATTGCCGGGCAATCGGGAGCGAGCAAGGGGAGGAGACGAATGAGAACGTACCCGCTTCGTACCGGCCTGCTCTTGATCCTGGCTCTGGCCGTTCTGCCCGTACTGATCTGGGCCGGGCCGGGACTGTGCTTCCAGCCAGTGACCCCGTCCCAGCAAGGCGGCCCGAGCGTAGTGCCCGGGCAGATCCTGATCCAGGTCGGGTCCGGGGTCTCCCTCCCCGAGACCGCCCGGGCGGTCGGAGCCAGGGTGCTCAGGAGCCTGGGCGGGCAGGGCATCCACCTCCTGGTTCTGGAGCAGGGCAGCGTTGCCGAGGCCGTGGCCCGGCTGAGGGCCAGGCGGGGCGTGATCTTCGCCGAGCCCAACTATCTGCGGCGGTTGCAGATCGAGCCCGACGACGCCGACTACGGCTCCAAGTGGGATCTCAACAACGACGGCAGCCTGGGCGGCACGGCCGACGCGGACATTGACTGGCAGGAAGCCTACACCTGCCTGGGGGCCAGCTTCAACGGCTCGGCCGTGGTGGCCGTTGTCGACACGGGCATAGACGCCTTCCATCCCGATCTGGACGGTAAGATCGTCCCTGGTTACGACTACCTGTCCGGGGACAACGATCCCAGGGATTCTTACGGCCACGGAACCCACGTGGCCGGCATCGCCCTGGCCGAAACGAACAACGGCCTCGGTACGGCCGGCGTCGGCTACGGCCCCAACATCAAGGTCATGCCCCTGCGGGTCTGCGACGAGAACGGCTGCCCGACCTCGGCCATTGTGGAGGGGATCTACCACGCCGCCGATCACGGGGCCAATGTGATCAACTTGAGCCTGGGCGGACCCATTGGCTCGACGGCGGAGCAGCAAGCCATAGATTACGCCTGGGGCCGAGGGCTGGTCATCGTCGCCTCCTCGGGCAACGACGGGGCTAATCGGGTCTCCTACCCGGCCATCTATGCCAACTGCATCGCCGTGGGGGCCACCAACTGGTCTGACCAGCGGGCCTCGTATTCCAACAAGGGTCGTGATCTGGACGTGGTCGCGCCCGGCGGCGAGATGAGCTCCTACCACGACCCGGCCGGAATCTACAGCACCATGCCGACCTACGACGTCTACCTGACCACGGCTTATTCCTACTCCCGCAACTACGACCAGCTCCAGGGCACTTCCATGGCCGCGCCCCAGGTCTCGGGCCTGGCGGCGCTGCTCTTCGCCCTGGGCGTCAGCGACAGCAACGGCGACGGCAAGATCAATGACGAGGTCAGGCAGCTAATCGAGTCCACGGCCGATGACCTGGGCGCGGCCGGCAAGGATCGGGACTACGGCTGGGGCCGGATCAACGCCTATCGGGCCGTCAGCCAGGCCGGGGGCTGCGGACCGGCCGTCAATCAGCCCCCGGTGGCTTCCTTCGCCTATTCCTGCGCGGGGCTGACCTGCGAGTTTGACGGATCAGGCTCTTCCGACCCGGACGGGACCATCGTCGGCTACGCTTGGGATTTCGGCGACGGGGCGAGCGGCGGCAATCAGGTGACAAGCCACACCTACGCCGCGGCCGGCACCTACAACGTCACCCTGACCGTCACCGACGAGGACGGGGCCGAGGGCTCCCAGACAAAGAGCGTCACCGCCGGGGAGACGGCGGCCGGCGTGATGCACGTGGCTGACCTGGACGGGTCCGGCCTCACCGTCAACCGGACCAAGTGGAAGGCCCAGATCGTGGTCACCGTTGTGGATGGGGAGTCCAACCCGGTCCCGGGGGCGACGGTGGCCGGCTCCTTCAGCGGCGACGGATTCTCCAAGAACGTGACGGGCGTCACCGATAGCAGCGGCCAGTGCACCTTGTCCAGTGGCAACATCAACCTGAGCGTGGCCAGCGTGACCCTGGCCGTGACCAATGTGACTCTGACCGGCTGGACCTATGACCCCACGGCCAACGCTGACCCGGACGGCGACAGCGACGGGACCAGCATCGACGTCGCCAGGCCCTGACCTCACGAATAGAGGCTCAACGGGTCTGGCCCGTTGAGCCTCTCCTGAAAAAAGTTCCCGAAGGAGACCCCGGCCTCACTTGATGATGGCCAGGATGTCGTCCTCCTTGAGAATCAGGTGCTCCTCACCCTCGATCTTGATCTCGGTGCCCGAGTACTTGCCGAAAAGAACCTTGTCCCCGACCTTGACCGACATCTCGGTCTTGGTGCCGTTGTCCAGGATCCTGCCTTGACCCACGGCCAGAATCTTGCCCTTCTGGGGCTTCTCCTTGGCCGTGTCCGGGATGATGATCCCGCCCCGGGACTTCTCCTCTTCCTCCAAACGTTTGACTATCACCCTGTCGTGCAAAGGCCTGAGCTTCATTTCTGCCCTCCATGTCTTGAACAAGCCAAGCGCCTCGGGAAGACGGCGGCTTTTTGGAAAATCAGCGGTCCCGGAAGCGGGCCGGACCGGACTGGTCAAAGGCTGTGATAAGCACTGGACCTGGGCTTGTCAAGGCCGCGGGGGTTGGAGAGTTCCTCCGGTCCGTCTCCCTCAGCGGCTCGGCTGAATTCCTCCCCGGCCGGGAAGCTCCGCCAGGGTTAGCAGCAGGCTCTCGAAGTCCCGCCGCAGCAGCCGCAGCAAGGAAACGATCGTTGGTTCTTCTCCTGGGCCGGCCAGACGGCCGCAGGCCTTGTCGAAGTCGAGGAGCATCGGAAGAGGCCTGGCCTGCCTCAGGCTTTCAGCCGTCAGAAGACACAACTGTTGAAAGCTCATCGCCGCCTGGGCCAGACAGGCTTGAAGGCCTGTTTTGTCTTCTGGATCCGGCGCCGCCGGGGCGACCCGGCCGATGAAGACAACGTCCCAGTAGATAAGCGTCAGCATTCTCAGCACGGGTTCGGCCCCTGGGAGGCGAAGCCTAACGGCCGAGGCATACCGGTACAGACCGCCATGAAGGTCGCGCCGCAACCGGGCCGCCCGTTCGCCGTCGTCCGGCCGGTGGGCCAGGGGCAGAAGACTGCCCAGACCGGTGAGGATCCTGGCCGCTGGCTCGCGACCCGTCTCCGAAGGCTTGACCAAGGAGAGCAGGAATGAAGAGAGGCCGCCGATGAAGGCGCCGAGGCCCACGGCTAGGACCCGCCCGATGGCCGCGGCATGGGGAGTCGCCGAGCCGCCGGCGGAGAGGACGATGATCGAGGTGATCAGCGCGGTCCGGTACTGGGGCTTTACGGCGGACAGGAAGCTGAGGGGAATGATGATCGCCGCCAGCAGGAGGAAATCGGGAAGACTCCACAACCGGGCCAGGAAGAGGAAGGCCGCGGCCAGCGCGGCCCCGGCCGCCGTTCCGAGCAGGCGGTCGCGGGAAGCGCCCAGGGATGTGCCGAAATCGAACCTGTAGACGATGACCGCGGACAGGACGGACCAGTAGCTGCCGGCGAGATGCAAGGCCTGCGACAGAGCATAGGCCACAAGGGCCGCCCCGGCCAGGCCGGCGGCGTATCTCACCTGGTTGGCCGAAGTTCGGCCGCGCAATTCCCTCCAGAGAGCGCTTCCCAGACTCACGGATTTATCCTTTCTCTGGCGGTCGCAACCGTCGTCTCTATGATCTCACCGAACAGCCTCCTGGCGGGCGCTCCGCCGGTCAATCAGGAGGCCTGTTCCCATGAACCGGTCATTCATCCGAGACCCGCATTATCAGGCCCCGGGCCTGGAATAATCAAGCTCGCCTCCCCCCTCCTTGGTCGTTGACACGCTCCTCTCCCTGGGCCTATTTTAGGGGCGGAATTCCCCCCCCACCTAGAGAAGAGAGGTCTCCCCCATGGATTACAACCTAACCATGGAACAGGAAATCCTGCGCAAGTCGGTCCGCGACTTCGCCGAGAAGGAGATCAAGCCCGTGGCCCGGGAGCTGGACGAGAAGGAGGAGTTCTCCTACGAGACCATGCGGGCCATGGCCGAGCTGGGCCTCTTCGGCATGTTCGTCTCCGAGGAGTACGGCGGCCAGGGCATGGACTACGTCTCCTATATCATCGCCTGCGAGGAGGTGGCCCGGGTGGACGGTTCCCACGCGGCCACCGTGGTGGCGGCCAACTCCCTGGGGATCGCCCCTCTCTACTACTACGGCAGCGAGGAACAGAAGCGGAAGTACCTGCCCAAGCTCTGCTCGGGCGAGGCTCTCTGGGGCTTCGGCCTGACCGAGCCCAACGCCGGCTCTGACGCGGGCAACGCCCAGACCACGGCCCACGACGACGGCGATTCCTGGGTCATCAACGGCTCCAAGATCTTCATCACCAACGCCTCGACCGACATCTCCCTGGGCGTGACGGTCATGGCCCAGTCGGGCAAGCGCGAGGACGGCAAGAAGGAGCTGTCCTGCATCCTGGTCGAGCAGGGCACGCCCGGCTTCGAGGCCCGGCCCATGCACGGCAAGATGATGTGGCGGGCCTCCAACACCTCGGAGCTCTACTTCGACGACTGCCGCGTGCCCAAGGAGAATCTTCTAGGCGCGCGCGGCTCGGGCTTCCACCAGATGCTGGAGACCCTGGACGGCGGCCGGCTGTCGGTGGCGGCCATGGGCCTGGGCGGGGCCCAGGGCTGCTACGAGATGGCCCTCAAGTACGCCCGGGAGAGGGTCCAGTTCGGCCGGCCCATCTCCACCTTCCAGATCAACTCCTTCAAGCTGGCCGACATGGCCCTGGAGATCGAGGCCGCCCGGCTTCTGCTCTACAAGGCCTGCTGGCTCAGGGACAACAACCAGTCCATCTCCAAGGCCTCGGCCATGGCCAAGCTCTACTGCTCCGAGGTCATGTACCGCTGCGCCAACCACGCGGTCCAGCTCCACGGCGGCTACGGCCTGATGAAGGAATACGACGTGGAGCGCTTCTACCGCGACCAGAAGCTTTTGGAAATAGGCGAGGGGACCAGCGAGGTCCAGCGCCTGGTCATCGCCCGGCTGATCGGGGCCATCTGAGCTGAACCGGGCCGGTCGGACTCTTCCTCTCCCGGGCCTGAGGGCGCAACCAGAGTGTTGATCTCGCTCGAAGCCTCGGGATGGACGAAGCCCGTCGCCTGGATCAGGCTGCCGGTCGGGAAGGGTTTGCCGCGTAAAAGCCTGGGGCCGGAATTCCCGGCCCCTCAGCGCCAGATCTCCATGCAGAGATCCCGGGCGTCCTGCTCCGGATTCTCGGGCAGCCGAAGGGCCAGGCCGCGGAATATCCTTTCCGCGCTCCAGCAGGCGGCCAGGGCGTCCAGGCAGTCGTCGGGCTGGGCCTCTTTCCGTTTGAATCGGTCCAGGGCGGCCTGGCCCGGCCAGAAACCGGCTTCTTCCAGCAGGGCCCGGCGCTGCTCCCGGCCGGCCGGCTTCTTCTTGTTGGCCCTCACGGCTTGGCCGCAGTTCATCTCCAGAAAGCAGAGCTCGGGGTGGACCTCCTTGACCCATGACTGCAAGGCTGGGCTCATGAGCCAGTCCACCTCCCTGAGTTTGGGGAAGAGGCCGAAGGCCTGCCGGCTGAAACCCAGGCGGTGCTTGGAGCTGGCCCGGTTGACCTCCAGGGCCCGCTGGTAATCGCAGAATCTCAGGGCTTCCCGGACCGGGGGGCTGAAGACGCTGCTGGAGCGCGGCCGGCCCAGGAGGGCCCTGGCCGCCCGGTCGCAGGTCCTCCCGCCGGGTTGGGCCCCTTTCAGGAGGCCGATGGGCATGTCCAGGGCGATGATCTCCGGCTCCTCGGTCAGGGCCAGTATTTCTTCAAAGGACTCGACCAGGCAAAGGTTGAGATCGCCCGTGTCGAGGTCCTTGAGGGCGACGATCCAGCCGGCCCGGCAGCCGTCAGCGCCGGCGACCCAGAGAGCGGACATTTTCCCTCTCCTCTGATCAGACCCGGGAGCGAGATGACGAGAATATTCGTTTACAGCCTGGCTGTCGAGGCAGTATCATTGTTTACGCGTTCCGGAACCGGCAGGTAACATGACAGGCAATCCCCCTCGCTTCGATCGGCTGGAACTGGCCGGCTCCCTGGGAGACCTGGGGACCCTCATCCCCATGGCCGTGGCCCTGATCACCCTGACCGGCCTGAGCTTCACCTCGGTCCTGGCCGCGGTGGGCCTTTTCTACGTCCTGGTCGGCCTCTATTTCCGGCTGCCCATCCCGGTCCAGCCCCTCAAGGTCGTCTCGGCCCTGGCCATCGCCTTTCCCGACCAGGTCACCCTGCCCATCATGTCCGCCACCGGGCTCCTCTTCGGGGCGATCCTCATCCTCCTGGCTCTGACCGGCCTGATCGAGACCATCGCCCGGCTCTTCACCCGGCCCATTGTCCGGGGCATCCAGTTAGGGCTGGGGCTCATCCTTATGCAGAAGGGGATCGCCTACCTGAGCGGCGCCCAGCTCCTGATCCGGTCCACCGGCCCGGGTCCGGCCCTGGCCGGTGTGCCCCTGAACCTGATCCTGGGCCTGGCCGGCGCGGTGGCCGTCCTCTTCCTGCTCAACAGCCGGCGCTACCCGGCCGCCCTGGTCCTGGTCGGGGCCGGCATCCTGGTCGGCCTGGCCGCCGGGGCCTTCAGGGGAATCACCCTGGAACTGGGGCCCTCCCAAGTGAGCCTCTTCCTGCCCCGGGCCGGCGACTTCGCCGCCGCCTTCGGGCTGCTGGTCCTGCCCCAGATACCCCTGACCATCGGCAACGCCGTGATCGGCACCAAGGACGCGGCCAGGAGCCTCTTCGGCGAGGGCCAGGTCACCGCCCGGGTGACCAACCGGAGGCTGAGCCTGTCCATGGGCCTGGCCAACCTGGGCCTGGGCTGGCTGGCGGCCATGCCCCTCTGCCACGGGGCCGGCGGCCTGGCCGCCCACTACCGCTTCGGGGCCCGCACCGGCGGCTCCAACGTCATGATCGGCCTGATCTTCCTCATCATCGCCCTGGTCTTCGGCCGCATCGGCCTGGAGCTCCTGGGCTCCATCCCCCGGGCCGTCCTGGGCGTCCTCCTCCTCTTCGCCGGCCTGGAGCTGGCCCTGCTCATCAGGGACGTCAAGGAGCGGGCCGACCTGTTCGTGGCCCTGCTCATCGCCGGGGTGGGCCTGGCCACGACCCACATGGGCATAGCCTTCCTGGCCGGCATGGCCGCGGTCGGAATCATCAAAGTAGCTAAGATAGAGATCTGAGTCCGGCCCTTAGGCCCCTCTCAGCGGGCCGCCGCGCTCCGGCGGCGGCGAAGGCGGATAATATAGGCGGCCAGGACCAGGACGCAGAAGACGAGCAGGCCGACGGTCGTCTCGCGGGAGTAGCGCCGGATAAGATCCTCGTTGCCGGCGGCCAGGTAGCCGATCACGGCCAGGACGGTCACCCAGAGGCCCGCCCCCAGGCCGGTGTAGAGCAGAAACCGGCCCAGGTGCATCCGGGCCAGGCCGGCCGGGAAGGAGATGTACTGGCGGACCACCGTGATCAGCCGGCCGATGAAGGTGCTGATCTCGCCGTGGTTCCTGAAGAAGGAGTCCACTCGGGCCAGCTTGTCCGGGGTGAGGAGGAAGTAGCGGCCGTATCGCTCCAGCAGGGGCCGGCCCAGCCAGACGGCCAGGTAGTAGTTGATCAGGGCCCCGGCCAGGGAGCCGGCGATGCCCAGGATGATGGCCAGGGTCATGTTCATCTGGCCCTGATAGGCCAGGTAGCCGGCCGGGATCATGACCACTTCGCTGGGAAAGGGGAAGAAGGAGCTCTCCAGGAGCATCATGATGAAGATGCCCGGGTAGCCCAGCTGCCCGACCACCTGGATGATCCACTCGACGGCTTGGCCCAGAAAACCCATACTTCTCCTCTAGAGCAAGTCCTCGCGGTCCTGGTCCCTGAGCCGGTCCAGGATCCGGCCGACCTCCTGGGCCCGGTCGCGGTCCATGATCAGCAGGGCGTCCCCGGTCTCGATGACCACCAGGCCCCTGACGCCCAGCAGGGCGACGAGCTTTTCCCCTGTCTGGACCAGGTTGTCCTTTGAGTCCAGGGCCAGGACCGGGCCGGACAGGGCGTTGCCGGCCTGGTCCCTGTCCGAGAGCAGCCAGACCGTCTCCCAGGAGCCCACGTCCGACCAGCCGTAGTCCGAGGCGACCATGAGGACGTCGTCGGCCTTCTCCATGACCCCGTAGTCAATGGACTGGGCCGGCAGGCCGGGGTAGATCCGGGCCAGGGCCTCTTCCTGGCTTGAGGTGAGCAGGGCCGGGGTCAGGTCGTTGAGGCCCCTGGCCAGCTCGGGCATGAGCCGCTCCAGCCAGTCCAGGATCAGGTCGGCTCGCCAGACGAACTGGCCGGAGTTCCAGTGGTAATTGCCCCCGGCCACATAGGCCTCGGCCGTGTCCCGGTCCGGCTTTTCCTTGAAGGCAGTGACCCGGTAGAGGGTCCGGCCCAGCCACTCGCCCGCGGCCGGGCCCTGCTCCAGGTAGCCGTAGCCGGTCTCGGGCCGGTCCGGCTTGAGACCGAAGGTGATCAGGCGCCGGCCGTCCCTGGCCGCGGCCGCGGCCGCCTCCAGGTCGCGGCGGAAGGCGGCCTCGTCGTCGATGAGGTGGTCGGAGGGGAGCACGGCCATGACCCCGCCGCCGGCCCGCCGCTTGAGCCAGCAGGCCGCCAGACCGCAGGCCGCGGCCGTGTTGCGGCCGACCGGCTCCAGGATGACGTTCTCGGCCGGCAGGTCGGGCAGGGCCTCCCGCACGGCCGGGCCCAGGCTCTGGCCGGTGATGATGGCCACCCGCTCCGGCCCGACCAGGGGCAGGACCCGGTCCACGGTTCGCCGGAGCAGGCTCCGCCGGCCCAGGACGGGCAGGAGCTGCTTGGGCCGCAGGCGCCGGCTGGCCGGCCAGAAGCGGGTTCCGGCCCCGCCGGCCATGATGATTATCCAGAGGTCCTCAACCATTCTCAACCCGCCAGGATAAGGGTCAGCAGCCCGACCAGCCAGCAGTAGGGCGCGAAATAGTGGAAGCGGCCCCGGACCAGGATCTTGACCAGGACCACCAGGGCCAGATAGCCGGACAGGGCCGCGGCCGCCCCGCCCAGGAGCAGGGGGAGCGCCTCGGGCAAGCCCCCGCTGGGCTTGGCCAGTTCCAGGATCAGGGCCCCGCCCACGGCCGGCAGATAGAGCAGGAATGAGAACCTGGCCGCGGTCTCGCGCTCCAGCCCCAGGAAGAGGCCGCTGGTGATGGTCACGCCCGAGCGGGACAGGCCCGGAATGATGGCCAGACCCTGGACAGCGCCCAGAACCAGGGCCCGGCCCGGCCCGAGGCCGTCGTAGCCGATCCGGCCCTTGAGGAAGAAGCGGCTGAGCAGGAGCAGGCAGCCCGTGGCCAGCAGGGCCCAGCCCACGGCCCGGGTGGAGTTGAACAGGGCGGTCAGGGGGTGGCGGAAGACCAGGCCGATGAAGGCCGTGGGCAGGCAGCCCAGGACGACCAGGATCAGGAGGCGGAGGAAGGGCTCCTCCCGCCAGGCCCGGGCCAGGCCCGCCCGGTCGAGCCAGGGGGTGGTGCCGATGACCCTGATCATGCCGGCCAGCTCGCGCCGGACAAAGACGATCACGGCCAGGACCGTGGCCACGTGCAGGCCGATGTCAAAGAAGAGGAGGGGCTCCTTGAGGCCGAAGAGGTGCTGGGCCAGGACCAGATGGCCCGAGGAGCTGACCGGCAGGAACTCGGTCAGCCCCTGGACGAGGCCCAGAACCAGGGCTTTGAACAGATCCAAGCAGTCTCTCCCGAAAACCGTGGTCAGGAGATTAACCGCTCAGGGGCAAGAAGGCAACCGAGAAGAGGGGGAGAGGGCATTCGCTCGGGCAAGGGACAGTGGCCAGACCAGCCTGGCCGCGAGCATTTTCCCCGCAGGTGCTGAAGAACAGGTATGTTCATAAAAATACCCATAAATATGGCTTTCCGGTGCTGTCAGGGCCGCGTCCCTGACAGCAGGCCGAAGGCCAGGCCCGACCAATAATCTTGCGGCCTGGCCTGCCCGGCTGCGGGGGCAGGTAGGACGGCGCGGGCGGACCGCCCCGCCCCGGTTTGACGCCTCGCCCAGGCCGTGCTAGGTTAAAAACAGACTGATGTTTATGCAATAAGGGCAGCGCCGCCCGCCGAGCATCCGGAGGAGAAACCGTGTGGAAGTGCACTGGCATGAACACCCGGGAGTGGGGCTTTGACGCGGTTTTCGACGTCGAGTGCCCCAGCTGCGGCCAGGGGGTCGAGTTCTTCAAGGACGAGATAACCAGGTACTGCCCCAGCTGCCACGCCCTGGTGACCAACCCCAGAAAGGACTATGGCTGTAACCAGTGGTGCTCGGCTTCGGGGCCCCAGCCGAGAAACATGTGCGACAAGTTCCGCCGCTCCAAGGACAGGTTCCGCCGGGACATCTGATCCCCGGCAAGCTTCCCGAACGCCCAAGTAAACAAAGGAGCTGTCATGGACGCGGCCATGACAGCACAGGATGGAGCACCCCTCACCCGGCCTCTCCCGCAAGGGGAGGGGAGCCGGCAGAGGGGCTAAGCAGGCATAGGTTTTATTATCTTCCCGGCTTCCCGGCCGGGATTCAGTCCGCCCGTCCGCCGTTCTTGAAGACCTCGTCCAGCTCCACCTGCAGCCCGGTGACCAGGGCGTTGGTCTGGCAGGCCATGCCCACCACGGCCAGCAGCTCGCCCAGCATCTCGTCGGTCAGGCCCTTCTTCCTGGCCGAGGCGGTGTGGCTGTTGATGCAGTACTGGCAGCCGTTGACCACGCTCACGGCCACGTAGATCATCTCCTTGGTCAGGGCGTCGATGGCCCCCGGGGCGGTGACCGCCTTGACCCCTTCCCAGGTCCGCTTTAGCAGTTCGGGCTGGACCGCGGCGGCCTTCCAGAAGTTGTTGATCCAGTCGATCTTCCGGGTGGCCATGATGTCGTCGTAGACGGCCCTGACCTCCGGGCTGGCCTCCTCGTACTCGATCAGCTTCACGGTGGCCATTTTCCCAACCCCCTTTTCCCCGGCCGCGGGGCCGATCGGGTGGTGACGACCCGAAGCCCTACTCGGTGAACCCGCCCGTCCGGCAGCTGCCCATGCTGGCGTCCCAGTAGGGTGACATGAGCCTCAGCTCGTCGATTATCTTGGGGATGTGCTTGAGGGTGTAGTCGATGTCCTCCTCGGTGTTGTAGATGGACAGCGAGAAGCGGATGGTCCCGTGGGCCGAGGTGTAGGGCACGCCCATGGCCCGGAGCACGTGGGAGGGCTCCAGGGAGCCCGAGGTGCAGGCCGAGCCCGAGGAGGCGGCGATGCCCAGAGCCGAGAGCTTGAGGAGGATGGACTCGCCCTCGATGAACTCGAAGGAGACGGACAGGGTGTTGGGCAGGCGCTCGGCCTCCTGGCCGTTGATCAGGATCTGGGGGACCATCTTGAGCAGGCCCTGCTCCAGCCTCTCCCGCAGGGCCAGGACCCGGGAGTTCTCCTCGGCCATGTTCTTCTCGGCCAGCTCGGCCGCCTTGCCCAGGCCGATGATGTAGGGCACGTTCTCGGTCCCGGCCCGCCGGCCCCGCTCCTGGTGGCCGCCGATCATGAAGGGCGAGAACTTGGTCCCCTTGCGGACGTAAAGGACGCCGATGCCCTTGGGCGCGTGGAGCTTGTGGCCGGACAGGGAGAGCATGTCCACCGGGACGTTTTCCAGGTCCAGGGGGGCCTTGCCCACGATCTGGACCGCGTCGGTGTGCATGATGATCCCCCTGGCCTTGACCCGCCGGGCGATCTCGGCCATGGGAAAGACGACGCCGGTCTCGTTGTTGGCCCACATGATCGAGACCACGGCCGTCTGGTCGGTCAGGGCCGCGTCCAGCTCGTCCAGGTTGAGGCGGCCCTGGCGGTCCACGCCCAGATAGGTGACCTGGCAGCCCTCGTGCTTCTCCAGATACTGGCAGAGGCTCAGGATGGCCGGGTGCTCCACCCGGGTGGTGACGATGTGGCGCTTGTCCGGCTGGGCGCGGAGGGCGGCCCGGATGGCCGTGTTGTCGCTCTCGGTGCCGCAGGAGGTGAAGATGATGTCCGTGTCCTGGGCGCCCAACAGGCGGGCCATGCTTCCCCTGGCCGCCTCGACCTGGCGGCGGATCAGTCCGCCGAAGGCGTGGGCCGAGGAGGGGTTGCCGTACTCCTCCACGAAGTAGGGCTTCATGGCCTCGAAGACCTCCGGGGCGGCCTGGGTGGTGGCGTTGTTGTCCAGGTAGACGGTCCTCACTCTTGAACCTCCTCGACGACCAGGCCGTCGGTGACCTCCCGGCGCAGGATGCCCTGGACGTAGTCCTTGAGAGTCGCCTCGCTGGCGGCGCAGGTCCGGCACATGCCCCTCAGGGCGACCATGACCTGGTCGCCCTCGACGTCGACCAGCTCGATGTCGCCGCCGTCGGAGCGGAGCGAGGGCCGGATCTCCTTCTCCAGGACCTGCTCGATGAGCTTGATCTTCTGGACGTTGGTCAGCTTCTTACGGACCGGCTTGTGCTCGGCCTCGGCCCGGACCCGGTCGATGATGGCCTGGATCTTCTCGTGGCAGCCCTCGCAGCCGCCGCCGGCCTTGGTGTAGCCGGTCACCTCCTCGATGGTGGTCAGGCCGTTCTCCCGGACGGCCTTCTCGATCTGGGCGTCGGTCACGCCGAAGCACTCGCAGACCAGCTCGCCCTCGGCCTCTTGCTCCTTGGGCGGCAGACCCTTGTAGTCCCTGATGGCGCACTCCAGGGCCTCGGCGCCCATGACCGAGCAGTGGATCTTCTCCTTGGGCAGGCCGCCCAGGTAGGTGACGATGTCCTTGTTGGTCAGCTTTTCCACCTCCTCGACGGTCTTGCCGATGATCATCTCGGTCAGGGCCGAGGAGGAGGCGATGGCCGAGGCGCAGCCGAAGGTCTTGAACTTGGCGTCAACCACCCGGCCGTCCTCGATCTTGAGGGTCAGTTTGAGGGCGTCGCCGCAGGTGATGGAGCCGACCTCGCCCACGGCGTTGGCGCTCTCGACCTCGCCCACGTTGCGGGGATGCTCGAAGTGCTCCCTGACCTTCTCCGAATACTCCCACATGGCTTTTTCTCCCGGCTAGTCGTGGCCGCCCGGCTTGACCAGCTCGATCATCACCCCGTGGGTGTCCTTGGGATGGATGAAGGCGATCCTGGTCCCGTGGGCCCCCTGCTTGGGCTTCTGATCGATCATGGTCAGGCCCTTGGCCAGGAGCTCCTTCACGGCGGCGTCGATGTCCTCGACCTCCAGGGCGATGTGGTGGATGCCCTCGCCCTTCTTGGACACGTACTTGGCCATGACCCCGTCGGCCTGGGTGGACTGGACCAGCTCCAGCCTGGTCTCGCCCAGGGGCAGGAAGGCGATCTTGAGCTCGCCCAGCATCTCCTCGTGGCCGAGCTTGAGTTCGAGCATGTCGGTGTAGAGTCTCTTGACCGCCTCCAGGTCGGCCACGGCGAGACCGATGTGATCTATCTTCTTGATCTTCATGGCTTATTTAACCCCCAGGCTCTGGATAGAATCGGCAGAAACCAAGCATATCACAGCCGCCGGGCCTTGTCATCGGCGGCTGCGGTACTGGGCCACGGCCTTCTGGTGCTGGGCGTAGGTCTGGGAAAACTCGTGGGTGCCGTCGTTGCGGGAGACGAAGTAGAGGTAGTCGGTCTTGGCCGGGTCCAGGGCGGCCCGGAGGGCCGCCTCGCCCGGGTTGCCGATGGGTCCGGGCGGCAGGCCGGGGTAAATGTAGGTGTTGTAGGGGTGGGTCACGGCCAGGTGGTTCTTGCGCAGCCGGCCGTTAAAGTCGTCCAGGCCGTAGATGACCGTGGGGTCGCACTGGAGGAGCATCTTCTTCCGGAGGCGGTTCATGAACACGCCGGCCACCAGGGGCCGCTCCTCGGCCGCCTTGGTCTCGGCCTCGACCAGGGAGGCCAGGATGACCGTCTGGTGGGGTTTGAGGTGCGTCTTGCGGCCGACCTCCCGGTGGAGCTGGTCCATGACCTGGCGGAAGCGCTTGACCATGAGCCTGATGACGGCCCTGGGGGCCAGGCCCTTGGGCAGGTAGTAGGTCTCGGGAAAGAGGTAGCCCTCGGCGGTGAGGCCCGGAATCTTCAGATCCAGGAGCAGAGCCGGGTCGCCGGCCGCCCGGACAAAGGCCTCGGCCTGGCCCAGGCCGGCCGCCTCGACCAGCCGGGCGATCTCCTCCAGGGTCAGACCCTCGGGCACGGTCAGCCGGTGGAGCAGGGGCGGCCCCGAGGTCAGGGCGGCCAGGACCTCCCGGGGGCTCAGGGCGGCCGAGAGGCAGTACTCCCCGGCCCTGACCCGGCGGCCCAGGCCGGCCAGGCGGGCGGTCAGCCTGAAGACGAGAGGCTGGTTGATGACGCCCTTGTCGGCCAGGAGGCGGCTGATGTTCTTAAGACTGGTCCCGGCCGGGATGTCGATGATCCTGGTCTGATCCCTGACGTTGAAGGGGTTCTGGTAGTAGTCGACCAGGCGTCCGCCCAGGGCCGCGGTCAGGACCAGCCCGACCCAGAGCCAGCCCAGGGCGATGAAGCCCAGGCGCTTCACGCCGGGGCCCCCCTGGCCGCCAGACGGTCCAGGTAGCCCTGGAGGATGATGCTGGCCGCCACCTTGTCGATGACCCGCTTGCGCTTGGCCCGGGAGACGTCGGCCTGGAGCAGGACCCGCTCGGCCGAGACCGTGGACAGGCGCTCGTCCCAGTAGGTCACCGGCCGGCCGGCGACCTCGGCCAGCTCCCGGCCGAAAACCTGGACCTTTTCGGCCTCGGGGCCCAGTTCGCCGCTCAGCCGCCGGGGCAGGCCCAGGACCACCTCCTCGACCTGATGGGCCTCGATCAGTTCGCCCAGGGCCTGGATGTCCTTGGCCCTGGAGCGGCGCTCCAGGACCAGGAGGGGCTGGGCGGTCAGGCCCAGCTCGTCGGACAGGGCCACCCCGATCCGCTTGCTCCCCAGATCCAGGCCCAGGATTCTCACGCCTCAGGTCCTCAGGAACCGCTCCCCGACCAGGGCCAGGGTCAGAATGAGGGTCAGGAGGCCGTGGGCCAGGACGGTTCTGTTCCGGGCCAGGCCGCGGCGATTCCGCCGGAGCCAGAGGCCGGCGGCCAGGACCAGGGGCAGGGGGGCCAGGCCGGCCATGATCAGCCAGCCCAGTTCGTTGACAAAGGCCAGGACCGGCAGCCAGGCGAAGGCGCCGAGCATGAGAAGCAGGCAGATCCAGCCCGGGAGCCTGGGGCCGGGCCGGGCCTCCGGGTCGCCCTGGCCGGCCGGGGGATCGGCGGGCGGGTCCGGGAAGCGGTCGAGCCAGACGGCGGCCGCGATCAGCAGGCCGGCCGGCAGGCCCAGCGAGGCCGCCTGGGGCGTGATCTCCCCGCCCAGGACGTAGGCGGCGCCCAGGGTCAGCAGGGGGCCGCAGGCCAGAAAGACGACCGCTTCACCCAGGCCGCGAGCCTTGAGGCGGACCGGCCGGGCCGAGTAGAGCACGGCCGCGACCAGGCCCAGGAGGCCCCACAGGGCGGCCCAGGGCCGGCCGTTGAAGGCCAGGCTCAGACCCAGGCCCGCGGCCAGGCCCAGAAAGACCAGGGCCATGACCAACAAGGCCCGGCGGCCCGAGAGGCCGTCTTTAATCGCCTGGGGGTCGCCGGAGGAGGCCGGGTTTGAAGGAATCGGGACGGCTTCGGCGGCGTCGAAGTAGCCGTTCATCAGGCTGGCCCCCAGGTGGAGGCAGCCTACCCCGCCCAGGCAGACGGCCAGCCCGGCCGGCCAGAGCCGGCCCCGCTCCAGGTAGGCCAGGGCGCCGCCGGCTAAAACCGTGATCAGAGAGCCGCTCAGGAAAGGGGTCCCGGCGGCCCTGAGATGGGCCTTTATTCTGGACATGAGTTTCTGATTATAGGCCCGAAAGCCGGCCAGGACAAGAGCGGCGGCCGTTCCGGGCCGGGGGCCGGACCGAGGTGACCGTCTCAATCGCCTTGACGCGAGCCGAGTTTGAGAATATATCCACAAGGAGCCGGTTCTTCTTCGGCCCACGGCGGCCTACCACCCGGCGCGGGCCGGCGGAATCGCGGAATATCAAACGAGGCTATCCTGAGTCTGGCTCGGCCCGACTGACGGACCGGCCCAGGCTCGCCCCGGGAGATTCGAGAATGCTCACAGCGGCCATAGCCCTTGGCGGTATCGGTCTGCTGGCGGCCCTGGGCCTGGGCGTGGTCGCCAAGCTGTTCTACGTTCACGTCGATCCGCTGGTTCTGGAAGTGGAAGAGGCCCTGCCCGGGGCCAACTGCGGCGGCTGCGGTTACGCCGGCTGCTCGGCCGCGGCCGAGGCCATTGTCAAGGGCGAAATGGCCCCCACCCGCTGCGTCGGCGGCGGCTCCGAGGTCCACGCCGTCGTGGCGGCCATCATGGGCGTCGAGGTGACCGAGAGCGAGCCCCAGATCGCCCAGGTGGGCTGCCGCTACCCGGTCTCAAGGGCCGACCTGAAGTTCTCCTACGCCGGGGTGCAGGACTGCCGGGCGGCCGTGGTCCTCAACGGCGGGCCCAAGGAGTGCCCCATCGGCTGCATCGGCCTGGGCTCCTGCGCCAGGGCCTGCCCCTTCGACGCCCTCAGGATAGGCCCCGACGGCCTGCCCGTGGTCGACGAGGCCAAGTGCACCGGCTGCGGCACCTGCGTCAGGACCTGCCCGGTGGGCATCATGAAGCTGACCTCGGTCAGCGACCGCATCCTGGGCGAGTACACCACGGCCGAGTGCACCGCCCCCTGCCAGCGGACCTGCCCGGCCGGCATCGACATCCCGGAGCAGATTCGTCAGACCGCCCTGGGCAACTACGAGGCGGCCCTGAGGGTCATCAAGGAGCGCAACCCGCTGCCCCTGGTCTGCGGCCGGATCTGCCCCCATCCCTGCGAGCTGGAGTGCCGGCGCAACCTGGCCGACGAGCCGGTGGCCATCAACCCCCTCAAGCGGTTCGTGGCCGACTGGGAGCGCCAGAGCGGACAGCGCGTCAGCCTCTACCGGGCCCCCCTGACGGGCAAGCGGCTGGCCGTGGTCGGCGGCGGGGCCGAGGGCCTGACCGCGGCCTGTTTCCTGGCCCGCCTGGGCCACAGTCCGGTCGTCTTCGAGGGCCTGCCCAAGCTGGGCGGCCTGCTCAGGACGGCCATCCCCGAGGAGCGCCTGCCCCGCCAGGTCCTGGACTGGGAGATCGAGGGCATCCTGGACACCGGGGTCGAGGCCCGCACCGGCCAGACCCTGGGCCGGGACTTCAGCCTGAGCTCCCTGTTCGAGGAGGGCTTCCAGGCCGTCCTGATCGCCACCGGAGGCTGGGACAGCCAGCTCATGCGGGGCCCCAGGCCCAATCCGGCCCCGGCCCTGGAGAACCTCTACCTCCTCCTGCCCCTGAGCCTGGCCTGGGCCAGCGGCCAGGAGGTCGAGCTGGGCCGGCGGGTGGTCATCATCGGCGGCGGCAGGGCCGCCCTGGCGGCCGCCCGGCGCTGCCTGGGCCAGGGCGCCGAGGCGGTGACGGTCATCTGGCCGGCCGCCCGGGAGGAGATGGACCTGAGCCAGGAGGAGCTGGACCGGGCCGAGTCAGAGGGCGTCGCCGTCCGGTTCGGCAAGGTGATCACCCGGCTCCTGGGCCAGGGGGACCGGCTGACCGGCCTGACTTACCGGGGCAAGGGCAACGGCCACGAAGAGATCATCGAGGCCGAGACCATCATCGCCGCCCGGGCCCGCCTGCCCGAGATGATTATCGTTCCCCGGCCGGCTGAAGGTGAAGATTCGGAAGCGGCCGAGGGCTGGCAGACCCTGGCCCCCTACCGCCGGCCCGAGGAGCCCTGCCTCTTCGCCGCCGAGGAGCCGGTCAGCGACTACCGGGCCACGGTGGAGGCCATCGGCGGCGGGCGGCGGGCCGCGGCCTCGCTGCACCTCTACCTGAGCGGGCGGGAGGTGGCCGCGCCGGCGCGGATGATCGTGCCCGGGACCAGGGTTCTGACCGTGGACAGCCTGGAGAACCTGATTCCGGCGGTCTCGCGGCACCTGACGCCGCCCCTGGCCGAAGAGCCCCAGTTCGACCCCGGCCGGGAGGCGGAGCCGGGCCTGACCGAGGAGGCGGCCCGCGAGGAGGCCAGGCGCTGCCTCAACTGCGGCCTGATCTGCTACTACAGAACTAAATACAACTGAGCCGGCCCCGGCCGGACCGGTCCTGCCTCTGAAAGCCGCCCCGGGCCGTCGATCCCGTCAGGTTCGCCATGACCTTGACAAGGCCGGGGGGGTGGCTTATAGTAGGACCTCTTTGACGCGGGGTGGAGCAGTTAGGTAGCTCGTCGGGCTCATAACCCGAAGGTCGGAGGTTCAAATCCTCCCCCCGCCACCAAAAATCAAATAAAGGGCCGGTGACTGGAGCAACGTGGTCGCCGGCCCTTTTCATTTCAGGGCGGAAACCCGCCGCCTATCGGAGCGCCAGAGCCTAGCCGGCCGGTGGTCGTCACCGGCGGCTGCCGCTGCCCGGAGCGCAACCGCCGTAGTGTGGGGCGGCCGGCGTGCGAATCCCCGGGCTCTCGGTCCGAGAGATGTTCGCCCTGGCCGACCGGGTGGAGGTCTTCAACTTCCTTATCTCTTTGAAGGGACCCTCCAGAGAAGGTCCCCTCAAAGCCACTCACCGATTGGCCGAGGCGGCGGTCGGCCTCAGTCGCTGATTGTCACCCGCTCCAGGCGCACATTGGACCGGGTGGGGCCGGGGGCGACCAGCCAGTAAGCCAAAGTGTGCGTGCCGTTGCCCAGGCTGGCCAGAAATGTGGCCGGCAAGGTAAGGTTGAGGCTGATATTGGGGACGCTGGCGTTGGAACCCAGAGCCGCGGCCCATTGAATTCCGTTGCTCAAGACGCCCGAGCCGCCCGGAGGCAGGAACCAGCGCTGCTGGTTGCCGTTGGGATAGCTCCACTCAAAGACCAGTCCAGGCACGGCTTTGCTCAGAGAGGCCAGCGAGGCGGTCGAGTTGGAGTTGGGCATTGAGTAACCCCAGACCCGGTTCAGATTGCCCGCGCCGCCGCCGGCTATGAAGCTGCCGAACTGCTGAGATACTTCGCCTGGTGGCGGGGCCGGCAGGATAGTGCCGCCGCCGCCGAAGGTGTCCTGTGTTCCGCCTGACGGCAGGCCCGTCCCCCCGCCGCCGGTCGCGTCGATCACGTCTCCGCCGGCCATGGCCGTGGCGATCTCGGCCTGGGTCAGAACCCGGTTGTAGATCCTGACGTCGTCCACCCAGCCGCCCAGGTATCGGCTGGGGGCGTCGCCGGAGTTGGGGTCGAGCCGACAGCCGAAGGTGGTCTTGCCGGTCAGGGTGACGGTAGGCCTAGCGCCGCCGTAAGTCGTTCGCGGCGTCGCATCGGTGCCGATTTGGGCGCTGTCGAGATAGGTGTTGAGCAGGTCGTTGGTCTCGTCGTAACTGGCCGCCAAGTGGTGCCAGTCATTGTCCATGACCCGCCAGGCCGCGTTTGGATCCTCGCCTATGCCGGGGGAGGGATCGGCGGCGAAAGCGCCGGGAGCGACGCTGCCCTGGCCCAGCTTCACCGCGCCCATGAGCCAGCGGAACTGGTTTACGTCGGGATCCCCGGCCCGCTCCAGGAGCACGCCCCCGAAGTCGGTGGTCACGACCGACTCGAACCTCTTGCAGTCGCCGGGCGTGGCCGGACACTCCGGGTCCACGGTCCAGGTGTCCTTGTACCAGACCATGACCGTCCAGTTGTTGTGATCGTAGGCATCGGAGACCTCGACGTAGTTGGCCCCTGACTCGTCCACCACGCCGGTGATGTCGGCCACCGTGACTCCGTCGAACTGAACGGCCTGGCCGTATTTCCCGGCCCCGTAGGCGGCCGCCCCGGCCCCGCCCCAGGTGCCGTCCTTGCCGTAGCCGCTGCTGTCTGTCAGGTCGTTCTCGAACTCCCAGTGGCCGACCAGGGGCAGGGCCTTTTCCAGCCCTCCGGCCGAGGCCGTAGCCAACAGGGAAGTGCAGGTCCGGCCCATGATCGGCCCGCCGGGCTCGCTCTGATTGCAGATGTAGAGCGAATCCCGGAAGTACTCCCAGGACCAGGAGCCGTCGTTGTTGCGGAAGTAGACCACCGAGCTGTTGTCGCTCTGGTCGCGGATGAAGAGAACGCCGTTACTGACCGAGACCCGGAAATTGTGGATCGCCAGCGATGGGACGGTGATGGTCCAATTCGAAGCGGTCGAGGTCGGCACGGTCGCCGTCAGCATGCCGTTGGTGACGGGGAGCTGGCTGCGGACCTGACCGTTGATCCTGATCACGCAAAGACCGGCCGAGACGCGCGATAACGTCATGGTCGGTGTGTCGAAAGTAGAGAGCATCAACTTGAAGGTTATCTCGGCGGGCAGCGTCTTGATCGCAGCGGGCTCAAAGCCGCGGACGACCAGCCGCTTGGCCAGCGCTTTATTGCCTGGACAGAATGAAATCAGGACGAGGGTTAGCGCCAAGACCCAGGCGGCCTTCAAGCACCTGGGCCAGCCACGTGTTTTCGCTTCGGAAATATCCATGATTTTCCTCCCTTGCTATTAAAATAACCTATGGATAATCTCATTGTCAACTATTTATCAATATTTAATATTATCAGGTATTATCAACTACCTACTAAAATTGGGATCAGGTTGAATAAGACTGGTTTGGATTGATGGAGTCTGGCCTGATGTCATCCCTGCCGAACGAGCTCTCGCCGGGATTCTGGACCTGGATCGCCAACGGGGAAGCAGGTCAGCCGCCTCGACGACCTGGAGAAGCAGGCCGCCGACCTGAGGCTCTCCCTGGCCGCGGGCGTGGTCCGGCGCGAGGAGTGCCGGACCTGCCAGCAGGGCTCGGCCCAGGCGCAGACCGAGGCCTGGCCTCAGCTGAGGGCCGAGGTCAAGGAACGGGACGACAGGCTCTTCCACGAGTTCAAGGGGTTCCGCAAGGCGACCACCGCCCACCTCGACCAAGGACGCCGGGTGATGAGGGCCCTAGAGCTGGCCGTCAAGAAGATCGACCCCGAGGCCAAGCTGAACGGGGAGGGTCCGTGAGGCCATGTATGCCCCAAGGTCTCAGAATATATTCTAAGTTTCTATTACTTGAGGCGGGAGCTCCGCAGCCAGGTCAGCCCCGATCGCGCTCAGACTGCTGAGGCGTTCCTGCCTCGGCCAGAGGCTGAAGAGGCTCAGCGGATCAATCTCTGAATCAGGTCGTCCGGGATCTCGAAGAGGCCGCGCTGGCCCCGCCAGGGCTCCGGCTTGCTGAACAGGACCGGGTTGGCCAGGACCCAGTGCCACATCCTGGCCTCGGCCCAGGGGCTGGGGTGGTCCCGGCGCCAGTCCAGCAGATCAACGCGGCCGATGAGGGCCCCGTGGGTCAGGCCAGCCGGGATGTCGATCCCGGGGAAGCGGCGGCGGACCCAGGCCTCACCCCCCTGGTCGTGGGTCCAGGCGGCGTGAATGACCAGGGGGCCCCGGTCGCCCGGCCCCGGCGGCCAGGTCCGGTTCTCCACGTCCTTGAAGCCGGCCGCGATCAGCCAGGCCCAGGGCTGCCTGACGCTGAGGGCCTTCATTCAGGCCTCCGAACCGGCTCGGAGGGGCGCAAGTTGCCGCAGGGCACGATGACCAGCCGGCCGCCGATCAGAACCGCGTGGTTCTTCGGCCGGCCGCGGCCCACGCCCACGACCCGGCCCGTCTGGCCGTGGTGAGGCATTCCCGCGGCCAGAGCCGGCCGGTACCAGACCTGAACCTCCCGGCCGAGTCGCGGATTGGTCAGCATCAGCGGCCGCCCCACAACCCGTAAGCCAACAGGACCGCGCCCACGGCGACGAGAATCCAGGTGACAGCGTTCTTCATGGCTTCACCTCCGCTCCTCTGCGCGAGGGTGGACTACGTACTGCGCAATAGCCTCCTAAGAATCATCATGTTTCAATCCTCGACCCCGCGCAAGGGGCGACCACCGTGCGCTTGGCCCGTCCCCGTACCTGCGGAGAACCTATGCATCGCCTTGCCCGGACGTTGATTTCGGGGCAGAGCTCCTTAAAATCCCGGATGGTCCGGCGGCCGTGCTCATGGAAGTGGAGGTAGAGCAGGGCGAAGGGCGAACTTGCCACCCAGAGATCATCATACACAAGCAACCACACTCCTCAGCCCAAACAGTCTTTTGGCACTGCCCAAGTGAATAGCCCTAAAAAAGACTTGACTGTCCAAAATAAGTGGGATATCGTCCAAGAAAAACCCTTAATCGTCCAAGGTGGAGCATGAAGCATCTGGTAGAGCTGACGAAAATAATCGAGGGCGGGCTTAAGGCTGATCGGGCGAAAGTTATTAATTATACTGAATTACTGGCTGATAAGCTGGAAAAGGAAGGTGATACCAAGGCGGCGAAACGATTTCGGCAAACTATCTCTCCGGCCAAGGAGAGTCAATTGGAGCCAAGCAATGTCGGCTTCAACGGAAGGCTACCATTTGATCAAGAGTCCCACATGTCGCTAGTCAATTTTGAGTCTGTAACCGAGGAGGAGTCGGTCGTCTTCATAAATGAAGAGGCTCAACGTACAGTTGACGAACTCATCCGAAATATCAAATATGCGGACAAACTTATCAGCGCCGGCCTCACTCTATCACCCTCACTTCTGGTCTATGGACCGCCAGGTTGTGGAAAGACCGAGCTGGCGAGGAATATTTCTGCCAAGCTAGGTCTGCCTTTATTGACCGCTCGAACCGATGGCATCGTTTCTTCTTACCTAGGCAGCACAGCTAAAAATTTACGCGCCCTCTTTGAACATGCCATGGGTCGGCCTTGTGTTCTTTTCCTGGACGAATTCGACGCAGTCGCCAAACTGCGCGACGACCGCCATGAATTGGGCGAGTTAAAGCGCGTCGTCGTTAGTCTTCTTCAGAACATCGATAACCTAGATGGCCGGACAATTCTGATCGCCGCGACCAACCATCACCACCTTCTAGATTCGGCTGTTTGGCGTCGTTTCGGGTACAAGATATATCTCGGTTTGCCTGACGCCCAGGTGCGCCGGAAGCTGTTTGAGAGGTTTTTAGGATCATTCGATCTCGAAAACAAATGTCTGTCCAGGGCAGTCTCCATCTCTGAGGAGCTAAGCGGTTCGGATATCCGCCAAGCCGCTGAAGACGCTCTTCGCGCCGCCGTGATGGCCGATAAAAACATGGTAGATCAGTGGGATCTCCTTCGACGCTTGACCTGGCTTAACTTGTCTGCCAAGGGACTGACAGAACGGTCCTTAGGCCAGGCCATAAGGGCCGCCCGGGAGATCAATCCCACGATCTATTCTCACCGTGTTCTGGGTGAAATATTCAACATCAGTAAGAGTTCTGTGGGTAACTATATAAAATCAGAGGAGTAATTTATGGCAGAAGACAAGAATTACCGCCCGATCAAGATTGTTTTTCCCCGGGAAGAGGATTTCGGTAAGAAGCCCCCCGGCAGAGGCCCTAAAAAGCTATTTGAGGAAAATTTTGGGCCAGAACTAATTAGAAAATTGCACAACGATATCAACGAGATTTATTCATATTTTGAATATGGTTTTTCCCAATGGCCGAGTTTGCCCGCGGTAGCCCGAGTCAGGTTGTTGCCAGATGCCATTGCAAAGTCGCACCGTCCGAGTGGCTTTTTCCGACAGAGTAAATGCCCTATCATTGGCGGCCGGCAGCACAATGAATTATTGATCAGGATAACCAGATCGGGCTTAGATAGACTGAGTCAGCGAATTCTTGCACCAAGAAGCCACAACGCCAAGGCCAGTATATCAACAATGACCGCCATTGAGCCGTACCGGACCGAAGACGCCTTGGGTCCTTTAGGCCTGTCGCAACTCAAAGGGTTACTGTCAGGAGGTTTAAACAAGCTCAAATTACGTCTTTTTAACCACAATGATGAATATTTAAATCAGGCAGTTTTGGATTGCTTTAAGGACTTAGCCCGAAACCTTGATCTAAAGCCAGAGTTGCTCAGTTATCCTTGGGGACTAAAGATCGTCCGTCTTACCCAGATCAGCCCCGAGACTGTCGAACAGTTGGCCCGGTTTATCGGTACTCAGGGGTTGAGTCCCTTCGCTCGAATTGGCGTGGTTGAGACCACGGCTATGAGTATTCGCAACGCTTCCCGGAAGGACTTCCCCCCGCCACAGAGCGGAGGTGATTACCCGGTCGTCGGCGTGATTGACACAGGCATTCGGCCAGGTGACCCGCTTCTTGGCCCCTGGCTGATCGGGCGAGAAACTTACGTGCCTAATGGCAAACTCTCACCGGAGCACGGCTCCTTTGTTGTTGGCCTGATCGTCAATCCGCGCGGCCTGAATCACGGTGATCCCCGCTTTCCCCAAGGCGGGTCTAAGGTTCTGGATGTCGCCGCCATAGAGGGCGGAAGTATTAGCGAAGATAACCTCCTCGACATCATCGAGGAAGTCCTGGAAAAACATCCCCAAGTCAGGACATGGAATCTCTCATTGTCCAGCGCTGACCGCCTTTGCACTGATTTTTACTTCTCCGACCTGGCTGTCAAATTAGATGAACTCCAGGACCGTTACCAAGTGACCTTCATTCTCCCTTCAGGCAATTATGTTGAAAGACCGTTACGTTCCTGGCCCGCGGGAGGAACAGGTGAGGCAGGCAGAATTGGCGAGGCCGATCGCATCACCTCGCCGGCTGACTCTGTTCGAGCTCTCACCGTTGGATCTCTGGCCCACCATTCAGCGCCAAACGCTTGTGTCAATGAAGATGATCCCTCTCCCTTCTCCAGGCGCGGCCCTGGTCCTGCTCTGATTTTTAAGCCCGAAGTGGTGCACTTTGGAGGCAACTGCGATGCCTCCGGCCAATTCGCTCAATTGGGCGTTCTCTCATTAGATAGCCGCAACCGCATCGCTGAAGATATCGGCACTAGCTATTCCGCTCCCCTGGTCGCCACTACGCTGGCCAATCTTCAACAAGACATCGTGGATGACCATTCTCCCAATCTCTACAAGGCTTTGCTGGTTCATGGCGCGGCGTTGCGCCAGGGCGATGTCCAGCTGGACGAAGTCAGATACCGGGGATTTGGCCGTCCGCCTGACATAACCAGGATGGTCGGCTGTCAACCTTGGGAGGCGACCTTCATCTTTGAGGATGAAATAGGAGGGCATAGGCTCGACATGCTACGGATGGATAATTTTCCAATTCCTGATTGCCTAAGAACTGTAAGTGGGCTGGTTTACGGGGAATTCGTCATGACCCTAGTCTATGATCCATTTCTAAATCCATCTTATGGTGCCGAATACTGCCGAACTCACTTAGAGGCCTCCTTGGGTGTTTACACTAGTGGAAACTCATCCGATTTTAGAAGTAGGATCCCTCCGGTTGAGGGCGACTTGAAAAAACTTTACGAGCGGGAAAAGATTAGCCAGGCCATGAAATGGTACCCGGTTAAGGTTTATCACCGCAATATTACAAGAGGGATTAAGGGAGAGCAGTGGTCTCTCCGAGTCAGCTTACTCGCCCGGGATGAATTCGTCCTACCTAGGGCCCAACGCTTCACCCTTATCGTAACCATCAGGGACCCCAAAAGAATTGAACCAGTATACGACCGAACTATGGCCGCTCTTCGCCAGCGCAGTAACTGGATAAGCCAAGACCTAAGAGTTAGGGAGCGAATTAGAGCTCAAGTGCTGTAGATTAGAAATAATTGTAGCCAGGTTGCTAAAAAATCGACCTCTAATCATTATGGTTAGGGGTTATTACTTTTTCTTAATAGCCCGTATGGCCTGATTCAATTATGAGACCTGAGAGACCGCTTGACGGGCCACATGTGCCCCCTATATTGACCCCAACGATCTGGGCGGCCCTTTATCTCGGTGGCGGCCGATCTTGGCCTGGTGGGCGCACCTGATCCGGCTCGGGATCAAGGTCGGCCGGCCGGTTCGCTACTAAAACACCAGCCAGGCTTCCACCTCAATTCTTGCTTATTGATAACCGGGCCGATTATTGATGAAAAATCAACGGATGCCTGGCTTTCGGGTTGACCTTCCGGTCCGGAGCGGATTAAGATTCTTGATTCCTACCTCACAAAAGAAGAGGACGAGCCATGGTTACGGCGTTTCTCAAGGCCAGGGTCTTCGTCGGTGACGGCCGGGTGCTCGACCGGGCCAGCGTGCTCGTGGACGGGGAGCGCATCGTCAAGGTGGCCGAGGGAGAGATCAAGCCGCCCCGGGGGGCCAGTCGGATCGACATGGCCGGCCGGACCCTGCTGCCCGGCTTCATCGACTGCCACGTCCACCTCTGCCTGGCGGGCCAGGCCGACTCGACCAACATGGCTCGGCGGGAGCGCCTGCCCCTGATGACCCTGGAGGCGGCCCGCTCGGCCCGCCGGACCCTCCAGGCCGGGGTGACCACGGTCCGGGACATGGGCGGCTTCGAGTACCTGGATCTGGCCCTCAGGGAGGCGGTCAGGAGCGGGCTCATCCCCGGGCCCCGGATTCTGGCCAGCGGACGCCTCATCTGCATGACCGGAGGCACGGCCTGGATGTTCGGCGGCCGGGAGGCCGACGGTCCGGACGAGGTCCGCAAGGCTGCCCGGGAGCAGATCAAGGCCGGGGCCGACGTGGTCAAGCTCATGGCCACCGGCGGCATCCTCACCCCGGGGGTGGAGCCGGGCTGCAGCCAGTTCACCGAGGAGGAGCTTCGGGCCGGCGTCGAGGAGGCCCACAAGGCCGGCCGCAGGACGGCCAGTCACGCCCAGGGCACCCAGGGCGTCCTCAACGCCCTCCGGGCCGGGATCGACTCCATCGAGCACGGCATCTTCCTGGACGAGGAGGCCGTGGCCCTGATGGTCAGGCAGGACGCGGCCCTGGTGCCGACGCTCTCGCCCCTGTACAACATCCTGGAGATGGGCGTCGAGCACGGCGTGCCCCAGTTCGCCGTGGACAAGACGGTTCGGGTCAAGCCGGCCCACCTGGCCAGCGTCAGGCTGGCCCATGAGGCCGGGGTCAAGGTCGCCCTGGGCACCGACGCGGGCACGCCCTTCAACTACCACGGCCGCAACCTCAGGGAGGTCGAGCTGCTGGTCGAGAACGGCTTCTCGCCGGCCGAGGCCATCCGGGCCGGGACAGGGCTGGCCGCGGCCGTCCTGGGTCTGGAGCGGGAGCTGGGCACGATCGAGGAGGGCAAGCTGGCCGATCTGGTCGTTGTCGAGGGCGATCCTTTGTCAGAAGTGAGCCTGCTGACCAGGGCCGAAGCCATCGGCCTGGTCATGCAGGGAGGCCGGGTGGTTGAAGGGAACCACCGAGATTAGGAAGGAGGGTCAATGTCCATCAAGGTTGCACCGGGGAGGCTTGGGGTTGGTTTGTTGATTTTACTGGTCCTGGGCCTGACGCTGCTGCCGGCGGCGGCCGGGGCCGACGTCAAGGAGCTCAAGATCGGCATCGGCATCGACGCCGACACCCTCAACCCTCAGGAGCAGACCACGCTCCTGATCGGGAACATAAACAGCCTGGTCTACGACGATCTCTACTGGCAGAGGGCCGACGGCTCCCTGGAGCCGCGCCTGGCCACCGGGCACGAGGTCTCGGCGGACGGCCTGACCTGGACCCTCCACCTCCGCAAAGGGGTCAAGTTCAGCGACGGGACTCCCTATGACGCCAAGGCCCAGAAGCTCACCTTTGACCGGGCCCTGGATCCCAAGAAGAGGGTGCCTCTCCGCTTCACCATCACCATGATCAAGGAGGCGACCGTCGTCGACGATCACACCCTTGAACTCCACCTCAAGTACCCCTATGCCCCCCTGGCCGCGACGCTCTCCTCGGGCATTGTCAGCTGTATCTCGCCGGCGGCCATCGACAAATACGGGGACGAGGTCCGCCAGAACCCGGTCGGGGCCGGCCCCTACGTCTTCAAGGAGTGGGTCAAGGGCGAGAGGATCGTCCTGGTCCGCAACGAGAACTACTACGGTAAGAAGCCGACCGTGGAGAAGATGACCTTCCTGATCGTGCCCGAGGCGGCCACCCGGGAGGCCATGCTCAGGTCCGGCCAGATCGACATCTGCTACAAGCCCATGCCGGCCAGCATCAAGGCCCTGGATGCGGATCCGAACATCACCGTGGACATGCCCTTGGCCACCCGGACCGTCTACATCGGCCTGAACTGCCAGAAGGGCGCCACCAAGGACAAGCTGGTCAGGCAGGCCTTCAACTACGCCGTGGACAAGAAGGCCATCTGCAAGAAGGTCCTCTTCGAGGCCGCCCTGCCCATGGAAGGCCCCATGTCCCAGAAGGTCATGGGCTTCCGCAAGATGGCCAATCAGTACGACTACAACCCGGCCAAGGCCAAGGAGCTCCTGAAGCAGGCCAACTTCGACTTCTCCCAGACCCTGCACATGCGCACCTGCCAGGGCCGCTACCTCTTCGACACCCAGGTGGCCGAGGCCGTCCAGGCCTACCTCCAGGCCATCGGGCTCAAGGTGGAGCTGAGGACTTACGACTGGCCGACCTACGTGGCCGGCCTGCTCAAGCCGCTGGACAAGACCGAACTGGAGCTGTTCGTTCTGGGCTGGGCCTCCTGGACCATGGACGCGGACCTGCCTCTCTACGGCCAGTTCCACTCCAGCAACAACCCGCCCAGGGGACTGGGCTCCCAGTTCTACAACAACCCGGTCTACGACGAGGCCGTCACCGCCACCCGGCTGGAGCAGGACCCCAAGAAGCGGGAAGACCTGCTCGAGGCGGCGGCCAAGATCGTCTGGGAGGACTGCCCCTGGATCTGGCTCCACTCCGAGAAGTTCGTCATCGCCCGCCGGAGCAAGATCAAGAACATGGTCGTCACCAGCACCGAGAAGTTCTGGCCGGCCTACGTGACCATGGACTAGACTGGGACTGGATGGAGACCGACTGAAACACGCCCGGCCCGGGGAAACCGTTTGGCTTCCCCGGGCCGGCAGCAGCGCCTCTGACAATTCCCGCTAGCTCTTATCCCCTCCGAGATAGGCCGAGACCTGTTCCAGAACCTGGCTGATGGCCCGCCGGTCCCCTGAGCCGAAAGCCTGAAGGCTGTCCTTGGCGGCCCGGCCGAACTCCCGGCAGACCCGGGCCGTGGCCGGGTTGTGGACGGCCAGGTCGGCGTAGAGGCCCGGCGGCTGCCTGAGTTGGCGGCCGAGCATGTCCAGGAGGTTGGTGAACCAGGGCCCGGCCAGGGCCGGGTCGGTCCCGGGGTCAAACCCCAGCCGGGACAGGCTCAGACCGAAGCTGGTCAGGAGGAGGTGCCTGAGAACCTGGACCACGGCCATGAGGTCGTCGTGCTCCCGGGGGCCGATCTCGATCACCCTGGCCCCCTGGCCCCGGAGGAAGCCCTTGAGCCAGCCCAGCCAGCGCCTCGACCGGGCCGGGCAGACGAAAAAGGTCTGGTTCTCCAGGGAGCCCACCTCCGGGCCGAAGAGGGGATGGCCGCCGATGACCTCGCCCCGGCAGTGGGCCAGCATGGCCCGGACCGGCTCCTCCTTGAGGGAGCAGAGGTCGATGACCACCCCGTCCGGGCTGGTCAGGGGGCCGATCCGCTCGACCACCCCGGCCAGGGCCGGGATGGGCACGGCCAGGAAGACGACCGGGCAGCGGCCCAGCTCGTCCCAGGAGACCGAGCCGTCCCTGAGGTCCAGGACCACGACCCGGTATCCGGCCTCAGTCAAGAGCCTGGTCAGAAGCGAGCCCATGGCCCCCCTGCCGCCGACCACGGCCGCAAAGTCAGCCTCCAAGGTCTAGGCCCCCGGGCCGACCCGGCCGGGTAGAGCCGGCCGGGCCCCCTGGCCGGGCCTCCAGCCGCAGGGGTAGGAGCCCAGGACGGTCAGATTTAGGGCCTTCTCGGCCATGCTCTCCAGGGCGTCCCGGACCGGCTCTTCGAGGCGATGCCCTTCAAAATCCAAGAAAAAGACGTATTCCCAGGGCGTCTGCTTCGACGGCCGCGACTCGATGCGGGTCAGGTTGATCCCGGTCCGGGCCAGGGGCTGGAGGCATCCGGACAGCGAGCCCGGCCGGTGGGTGGTGGTGAAGACGATGGAGGTCTTGTCCCGGCCGGTCCGGGAGCAGTCGCCCCGGCCGAGGATGAGGAAGCGGGTCAGGTTGATCCGGCGGCCCTGGATGTTCCGGGCCAGGACCATGAGGCCGTAAAGCTCGGCCAGCATTTCCTGACCCACCGCGGCCGAGCCAGGCTCCCTGGCCGCCCGCCGGGCCGCCTCGGCCGTGCTCGAGGTCTCGATGGCCTGGCCGCCGGGCAGGTTCTTGGTCAGCCAGGGCCGGCACTGGGCCAGGGCCTGGGGGTGGGAGAGGACCCGCTCGATCCGGGCCAGGTCCGCCTCCGGGGAGAGCAGGGCGTGGGTTACCCGCAGAAAGCTCTCGCCGCAGACCCTCAGAGGCGTCTCGACCAGGTTGTCCAGGGTCTGGCTGACCGCGCCCTCGAGGGAGTTCTCCACCGGGACGATGCCGAAGTCGACCTGGCCGGCCTCGACCTGGCCGAAGATGTCGCCGATGGACTCCCGGGCCAGGAACTCGGCCGAGTCGCCGAAGTACTCCCGGGCGGCCAGGTGGCTGAAGGTGGCCTCGGGCCCCAGATAGGAGACGGTGACCGGGCCCTGGAGGTCGCGGCAGGCGGAGATGATCTGGACGTAGATCCGCCGGAGGGCCTCCCCTTCAAGGGGGCCGTGGTTTTCCGCCAGCAGCCGGGAGAAGACCTCCTCCTCCCGTCCGGAATCCAGGACCGGCCGGCCCAAGGCCTTCTTGCAGCCGCCGATCTCCACGGCCAGGGCTGCTCTCCGGCCCAGTCGGTCCAGGATCTCCCGGTCCAGCCGGTCGATCTCCTGGCGGCAGCGATTGATTTCCGTCGAGTCCATCACATCTCCCGACCGAAGACCGGGGCCATGTCCCTCAGGCTGGTCATGAGCATGTTGAAGACCTCGGGCCGGAGCGACTGCTGGCCGTCGCAGAGGGCCTTCTCCGGATGGACGTGGACCTCGACCATGAGCCCGTCGGCCCCCACGGCCAGGGCGGCCTTGGCCAGGGGACAGACGTAGCGCCAGTCGCCCACGGCGTGGCTGGGGTCGACGATGACCGGCAGGTGGGTCCTCTCCTTGAGAATGGGCACGGCGCTCAGGTCCAGGGTGTTGCGGGTGGCCACCTCAAAGGTGCGGATGCCCCGCTCGCAGAGGATGACCTCTTCGTTGCCCGAGGCCATGATGTACTCGGCCGACATCAGGAACTCGTCCAGGGTGGTCATCAGGCCGCGCTTGAGCAGGACCGGCTTCCTGGCCTGGCCCAGCTTTTTCAGGAGGGAGAAGTTCTGGCAGTTCCTGGAGCCGACCTGGAAGACGTCGGCGTAGGACTCGATCAGGCCGATGTCGGCCGTGTCCATGACCTCGGTGACCACCGGCAGCCCGGTCGTCTGGCGGGCCAGGGCCAGGAGCTTGAGCCCGTCCTCCTCCAAGCCCTGGAAGCTGTAGGGCGAGGTCCTCGGCTTGAAGGCGCCGCCCCGGAGCATGGCCGTTCCGGCCTCCTTGACCGTTTGGGCCGTGGCCAGCAGCTGCTCCTCGCCCTCCACCGAGCAGGGGCCGGCGATGACCACGAACCTGGGGCCGCCGATGACCACCTGGCCGACCCGGACCAGGGTGTTGGTCTTCCGGCTCAGGCGGCTGACCCGCTGGTAGGGCGGCGCCTTGGGCTCAAGGGCCATCTGGCCGGCCAGGGCCGGCGCCGGTTCGGTGGGGGGGGTGATCTCGCATCGGGCCTGCATCTCTCAGTCCTCCTTGATTTGGTAACCAAACAAGAAAGGCCGCGGGGTTTAACCCGCGGCCTTCGATGAAACGAAAAGGCCGCGGGCGACCCCTCTGGTCTGCCCGCGGCCTTTGTGAGTTTCAGCTTACTTCAGAAGCCTCCGCCTCCTCCGGCCCGCGGACAGACCCTACCATAATAATAGTAGGTAAATCGCCTGGTCATGCCCGTGACTGCCGGAACCGAACTCAAGACTTCAATCCTCTCCCTGATTCTGTCCGCGCAGGATACACCCGGCCCAGGCGGGCCTGTCAAGTTAAAAATGTATCTCCGCCGAACAATTCCCCAGGCCCTCAGCCGGCCCGGCGGCCGAACCAGTACAGGGCCAGGAGGTAGGACTCGGCCCCGAACCCGGCGATGGACCCGGCGCAGACCCCGGCCAGAAAGGAGACGCGGCGGAACTCCTCCCGGGCCTGGGGGTTGGACAGGTGGACCTCGACCACGGGCAGGCTCAGGGCGGCCACGGCGTCGCGCAGGGCCAGGCTGGTGTGGGTGTAAGCCGCGGCGTTGAGGATGACCCCGTCGGCTTCTCCTTCGGCCCGCTGGAGGGCGTCGACGAGCTGGCCCTCGCCGTTGGACTGGAAGAACTCGACCTCCAGGCCCAGCTCCCCGGCCAGCTGGCGGCAGGACTCCTCGATCTGGGCCAGGCTGGTCCGGCCGTAGATCTCCGGCTCGCGCCGGCCGAGCAGGTTGAGGTTGGGTCCGTTGATGACCAGGATCTTCATTGCAAACCTCCCGAACGGGCTCGCCACTCCAGCCAGGCGTCGGCCAGGACCAGGACGGTCATGGCCTCGGCCACGGGGCAGATGCGCGGGCAGAGGCAGGGGTCGTGCCGGCCCCGGACCTTGATCTCGGCCTCCCGGCCGTCCAGGTCCACGGTCTGCTGGGCCCTGGCGATGGAGGGGGTCGGCTTGACGGCCAGGCGGGCGATGAGGGGCTGGCCCGTGGAGATGCCGCCCAGGGTGCCGCCGGCGTTGTTGGACAGGAAGCCCTGGGCCCGGATGGGGTCGTTGGCCTCTGAGCCGCGCCTGGCCGCCAGTCTGAACCCGGCCCCGAACTCGACCCCCTTGACCGCGCCGATGGACAGGAGGGCCCCGCCCAGGAGGGCCTCCAGCTTGTCGAAGACCGGCTCGCCCAGCCCGGCCGGCAGGCCCTGGGCCACGACCTCAATAATGCCGCCCACCGAGTCGCCTTCGGCCCGGGCCGCTTCGACCAGCCGGGCCGCCTCCTCGGCCAGGTCGGGGTCGGCGAAGCGGAGGGGGTCGGCCTCGGCCCGGCCCGGCTCGATCCGCCGGGCCTCCAGGCCGGCCACGGCCACGGTGTAGGCCCGGACCTGGATCCCGACCGAGTCCAGGAGGGGCCTGACCAGGGCTCCGGCGGCCACCCGGCCGGCCGTCTCCCGGCCCGAGGCCCGGCCGCCGCCGGGCTGGGGCGGCAGGCCGTACTTCTTGAAATAGGTGAAGTCGGCGTGTCCGGGCCTGAAGAGGCGGCTGATGTCCGCGTAGTCCTGGGGCCGGGCGTCGCGGTTGCGGACAAGCAGGGCGATGGGCGAGCCCAGGGACCGGCCCTGGCCGACCCCGGAGAGGATCTCGATCCGGTCCGGCTCCCGGCGGGCCGAGGCCAGGGGGGAGGCTCCCGGCCGCCGCCGGTCCATCTCGGCCTGGAGGCGGTCCGGATCGATTTCGATTCCGGCCGGCAGGCCGTCGACGACGACGCCCACGGCCGGGCCGTGGGACTCGCCAAAGGTGGTCACGCGCAGATAGCGCCCCCAGATGCTGCCCATTTCAACCTCTCAGCAGACTTCCCTGACCGCGGCGGCCAGTTCCTGGGGCGAGACGTCCTCGACCAGGACCGGCCGGCCGACGTCCTGGAGGAGGACGAAGACGCTCCGCCCTCGCCTGATCTTCTTGTCCTGCCGGATCATCTCCCAGGCCGCCTCCGGCGGCGGCGGCACCGCCGGCCGGCCGGCGATCCGGCGAAGGGTGCCGCTGATCCGCTCGGCCAGGGGAGCCTGGATCAGGCCCCGGGACAGGGACAGTCTGGCCGCCACCAGGAGGCCCAGGGCCACGGCCCGGCCGTGGCTTAAACGGTAGCCGTGCCAGCTCTCCACGGCGTGGCCAAAGGTGTGGCCCAGGTTGAGGACGAAGCGCCGGCCGGACTCGCGAAAGTCCTGGGCCACGACCTCGGCCTTGGTCCTGGCCGAGAGGGAGACCACCCGGGCCAGGAGGGGCCGGTCGCCGGCCAGGAGGGCCGGCCAGTGCTCCTCGATCAGTTCGGCCAGGCCGGGCGAGCCGATCAGACCGGTCTTGTAGGCCTCGACCAGGCCCTCCCTGATCTGGCGGCGGGCCAGGGTCCCCAGGGCGGCCACGTCCAGGACGACCCCGTTGGGCACGGTGAAGCAGCCGACCGCGTTCTTGGTCCGGTCCAGGTTGAGGGCCGCCTTGCCCCCCACGGCCGCGTCGACGCAGCCCAGCAGGGAGGTGGACACCAGGACGTGGTTCAGGCCGCGCTTGTAGGTGCCGGCCACGAAGGCGCCCAGGTCGGTCACCGCCCCGCCGCCCAAGGCCACGAACAGGTCGTCGCGGTTGAAGCGGCCGGCCAGGAGCTGCCGGTAGACCCGTTCGGCCGCGGCCAGGGTCTTGATCCGCTCCCCGCCCGACAGGGTGATGACCAGAGGGTCGGCCAGGCGGTCTTTAAAGCGGTCCAGGTGGAGTCGGCCGACCCGGCGGTCGGTCAGGAGGGCCACCCGCCGGCCGCCGGCCAGCTCGGCCAGGGCCCGGGGCGCCTCGCCGGTGCAGATGACCGGGCACTCGGATTGGCCCAGCCTGACCGGGAAGCGATCCTCGCCGAACAGCCGGGCCGCGATCTCCCGGGCCGCCTCCCGGGGCCCCAGGCCGTCCGCGTCCAGGCGCAGGTCGCAGTCGTCGTAGGCCGCCCGGCGGCGCTCGAAGAGTCGTTGGACCGCCTCGGCCTCGCCCCACAGGGGCCGCAGGCCCGGGCCCTGGGCCGCCACCCTGGCCCGGCAGACCTCCAGGTCGGCGGCCAGGTGGACGATCCGGCCGGAGCGGCGCATCAGGGCGCGGTTGTCGGCCCGCTCGACCGCGCCGCCGCCGGCGGCCACGACCAGCCGCTGCCGCCGGGCCAGCTGCCTGAGCAGGCCCGCCTCACGACCGCGGAAGTACTCCTCCCCCCGCCGGCGGAAGACCTGGGCGATGGGCTCCCCCAGACGGGCCTCCAGGAGTTGGTCCATGTCAACGAACTTGCGGCCCAGGACCTCGGCCAGATGCCGGCCGACCGTGGTCTTGCCCGCGCCCATGAAGCCGACCAGGTAGACGTTGCCGGTCACGAGCCCTCCTCCAGGCCGGCCAGGAACTCCTCGACCTCGACCTCCAGGCCGGTCCAGAGGGCCAAGCTGCGCCTGGCCTGGTGGGCCAGCATGAGCAGGCCGTCCCGGAAGGCCGCCCCCCGGGCCGCGGCCAGGTCGCGCCAGAAGTTGTCGCTCCGGCCGTAGTTGAGGTCCAGGACCAGGCGGCAGCCTGCCAGGTTCAGGCCGGCGGCCAGGTCGGCCAGCTCGGGCGACTCGGTTCGGCTGGAGGCGGAGGTGGCGTTGACGACCAGGTCGGCCGCCAGACGCCGGACCAGGGGGCTGGCCAGGGGCAGGGACCGGGCCTGGAAGGGCCGGGCCAGCTCGGCCGCCCGGGCTCCGTTCCGGCCGACAATGGTCAGGGAGGCCGCGCCCAGCCGGTGCAGGGCAAAGGCGACCGCCTTGGCCGCCCCGCCGGTGCCGAAGACCAGGGCCGAGCGGCCGGCCGCCTGGAAGCCGGCTCCCTCCAGGCTGTCGCTGAAGCCGCCGGCGTCGGTGTTGTGCCCGAGCAGAAGTCCGTTCCGTCCGACGATGGTGTTGACCGCGCCGATGGCCTCCGCCTCCTCGGACAGGCCGTCCAGAAATGGGATGACCCTCTCCTTGTAGGGCACGGTCACGTTGGCCCCGCTGACGCCCAGGGCCCTCAGGCCCCTGACCGCCTCGCCTAGACGGTCGGGCTCGACCCTGAAGGGGACGTAGACCCCGTCCAGGCCCTGCCGCCCCAGCACCCGGGTGTGCATGGCCGGCGACTTGGACTTGAGGGCCCGCTCGTCGCTGATGATCCCGAAGACCTTCATCGCCACAGCCTCTCCAGATCCTCGTGGAAGCCGGGGTAGGAGATTCCGACCGAGTCCTCGCCTCGGATGGCCCCGCCTCCGCCGGCCAGGGCCAGGCCCAGCCTGAGGGTCATGGCGATGCGGTGGTCGCCGAAGGAGTCGAGCTGGCCCGGTGCCTGGAGCCGGGTCGGGCCGCTGACCAGGAGCTTGTCCCCCTCCAGGGAGATCTTGGCCCCCATCAGGCCGAGCTGGCTGACCAGGGCGGCCAGCCGGTCTGACTCCTTGAGCCTGAGCTCGCCGACGTCGTGAAACACGGTCGTGCCCCGGGCCTGGCTGGCCGCCAGGGCCAGGATGGGTACCTCGTCGATGAGGCCCGGGATCTCCTCCGGGCCGATCCGGCAGGCCAGGAGCCCGGGCGAGTAGGCCACCCTGACCCGGCCCCAGGGCTCGGGCTCCTGGCCCTGGACCTGGGTCTCCACCCTGGCCCCCAGCCGGGCCAGGACCTCCAGGAAGCCGGTCCGGGTGGGGTTGAGGAGCAGGCCCTCGGCCGTGACCCGGCTGCCGGGCGTGATCGCGGCCGCGCCCAGGAAGAAGGCGGCCGAGGAGGCGTCGCCGGGCACCCTGACCCGCTGGGGCAGGCGCAGGGCCGAGCCCTCCGCTTTCCAGCCGCCCTCGACCCGGCTGATCCGGCCGCCCATGGCCTGGATGAGCCGCTCGGTGTGATCCCGGCTGGGCCTGGGCTCCCGGACCAGGGTCGCCCCCTCGGCCTGGAGGCCGGCCAGGAGCACGGCGCTCTTGAGCTGGGCGCTGGCCACGGGCAGGGTGAAGTCGATGCCCTTGAGAGGCCGGCCCTCTATGGTCATCGGGCAGCGGCCCTCCGGGCAGTCCACCCGGGCGCCCATGAGCCTGAGGGGCTGGGCCACCCGCTCCATGGGCCGGCGGCGCAGGGAGGGGTCGCCGTCCAGGACCCATCGGCCGGGCCGGCCGGCCAGGAGGCCCATGAGCAGCCGCATGGTCGTCCCGGAGTTGCCGCAGTCGATCTCGGCCCGCTCCACCAGCCCCGCCTCGGCCCCCTGGATGACCGTCTCCGAATCCAGCTCGGCGATCCTGACGCCCAATTTCTCCACCGCCTCAAGGCTGGAGCGGACGTCCTGGCCGGCGGACAGGTTGGTCAGCCTCATCTCCCCGCTGGCCAGGAGTGAGAAAAGGACCAATCGGTGAGAGATGGACTTGTCCCCCGGCGGGGTGACGGTCCCTATCAGGCTCAAGGCCGAGTCTCCTTGTGTCTAGCCCACTCGGCCGGGCGGCGGGCCTCATAAAAAAAGAGGGCCAGGGGTGAGTCCCCATGGCCCGATCAGGAAACAAAAGGGCCATGGGCTGCCCCTTATCCGGTCCGCCCACGGCCCAATGAGTTAGAGTCTAGTTCAGCCCACTAACCCCCTCGGCTCGACGGGCGGACCCGGGGCAATATCGCCACAGCCAGGCCCTAAATCGACCCCTCGCGCCGGTGTATTGGGAACAGAGGGTCAATATCTCCTCCTCGGAACAGACATTCAGAGATACACAAGACCGGGCCATCGGTCAAGCCCAAAGCTTCAGGTTGGCCGTGGAAAAATGCCCCTCCAAAACGACCGGATGAGCCTGGGCCGGCCGAAGGTGAGCCGCCGCGTCGAGCCGGGCCGGGCGCTTCGGCCTTGACTTCCCCGAGTTGGGCGGCCGATACTCGAACGGGGCCGGCTGGGGGCCGGCCCGGACCGCCGCTTCAATTCAAGAACAGGGGGACCAGGCATGACCGAGGCTCAGCCTGGATCGCGGGGCCAGGCCGGCTATCCGCCCCGCGTGGCTTACCTCGAGGGTCAGTTCCGCCCCATTTCCGAGGCCAGGATCTCGGTCCTGGACTGGGGCTTCCTCCGCTCGGACGCCACCTACGACGTGGTCCACGTCTGGCAGGGCCGCTTCTTCCGCCTGGACAGGCACCTGGACCGCTTCCTGGCCGGGGTGGGCAAGCTCAGGCTGAGCCTGCCGTTTGACCGCCAGGGGCTGATCGAGGTCCTCAAGGAGTGCGTCCGCCGCTCCGGGCTGGCCGAGGCCTACGTGGAGATGATCTGCACCCGGGGCCGGGCCTTGAACAGCCGGGACCCCCGGGACGCGGTCAACCAGTTCATCGCCTTCGCCATCCCCTTCGGCTGGGTGGCCGACGAGGAGCAGCGCCGGCGGGGCCTGAACCTGGCCGTGAGCGCGGTCCGGCGCATCCCCGGCCAATCGGTCGACCCCCGGGTCAAGAACTACCACTGGCTGGACTTCGTGGCCGGGCTCTTCGAGGCCTACGACCGGGGCGCCGAGAACGTGGTCCTGGTCGACCTGGAGGGCAACCTGACCGAGGGGCCCGGGTTCAACCTCTTCGCCGTCCGCGACGGCCGGCTGGTCACCCCGGCCAGCGGCGTTCTGGAGGGCATCACCCGGATGACCGTCCTGGATCTCTGCCGCGAGCTGGGCATCCCGGCCGAGGCGGCGGTCCTGACCGCAGAGGCCCTCCGGCGGGCCGACGAGGTCTTCATCACCTCCACGGCCGGAGGAATCATGCCCGTGACCAGGATTGACGGCGCGCCGGTCGGCTCCGGCCGGCCCGGCCCGCTGACCGGACGGCTGACCGAACTCTACTGGCAAAAGCACTCCGACCCGGACTGGTCCACGCCGGTGGACTGAACAGGTCCGGACCAATCGAACCGGCTCCCAGCAAAAGAGGAGATTCCCGTGCCCGAATTCACCACCTCCGACGGCTGCCGGCTCCACTTCAGCGAGGCCGGCTCGGGCCGGCCCCTGGTCCTGGTCCACGGCTGGGCTCAGTCGGCCGAACTGTTCAAGCATCAGATCTCTTCCCTCAGCCGGCGCTACCGCGTCGTCGCCCTTGACCTGAGGGGTCACGGCCTCTCCGAGGAACCCGGCCACGGCTACCGCATGGCCAGGCTGGCCAAGGATCTCTTCGAGTTCCTTGACGCCCTGGACTTAAGAAAGGTCAACCTGCTCGGCTGGTCCATGGGCTGCACGGTCATCTGGAGTTACTTAGACCTCTTCGGCCCCCAGCGTCTGGCCCGCCTGATCCTGGTGGACGAGTCGCCCCGCCTGCTCAAATCCCCAGATGACGATCTGGGCTACCGCAACCTGGACGAGGTGGCCGACATTCACCGCCGGCTTCGCCAGGAGCAGCCCGAGCTGGTCAAGTGGTTCGTTGAGGGCATGCTCACCATCGAGGCCTCCCCGGCGGAGAAGGCCTGGCTGACCGAGATCAACCTGAAGCTGCCCGGCGACCGGTCGGCCTCGCTCTACTTCGACCTGGCCGCCTTTGACGGCCGCGACGTCATTCCCCGCATCAACCTGCCAACCCTGATCATCGGGGGCGGCAAGAGCCACATTCCCCGGTCGAGCCAGGTCTGGCTCCGGGAGCACATTCCGGATTCACGCCTGGAGATCCTCGAGGATTTCGGCCATCTGATGTTCTACGAGGCGCCGGAGCGCTTCAATGAACTGGTGGCCGAGTTCATCGGCTGAACGGTCCGGTCAGTCTCCGGGCAGGCCTTGGCCAGTCTCTCTTTCCGGCGGGTCCGGAAAGCGCGGCGGGGCGATTTTTGCTTGACAATCGACCGCGGGAGCCATTAGTTTAAATCTAGTACCGGGGTCACTAATATCGTAACAGGCCGCCCTTGCGGGCACCGCCTCCAGCCCTTGACGGACATGAATCGTCTGGTGGACGGATCAGCGCGACAATATTTTTCCACCACCCTTGAGAAGGGGCTGAGGATTCTCTCGCTCTTCAACGAGCGGCAGGTCAGCCTCTCCCTGACCGAAATTTCCCGGACCCTGGGCCTCAACAAGACTTCCACCTACCGCTTCGTCAAAACCCTGGTCGAACTAGGCTACCTGCGCAAGGACCCCCAGACCAAGCGCCTGACCGTGGGCCTCAACGCCCTGGCCATGGGCCACAACTTCATGCGCGGTTTCGATCTGCTCAGCCTGGTCAAGCCCTACATCGACCGGGTGGTCGAGGAACACCACGTCGCCGTGGACTCCGGCGTTCTCTACCGCGAGATCATACTGGTTCTGTATCGCCGGGAGATATCCGAGACCCTGGTTTTTCGCATGCCCACGGTGACCCCGGACCTGCACTCCCACGCCCTGGGCAAGTCGGCCCTGGCCTGGCTGCCCCCGGACGAACTGGAGAAAATCCTGGACCGCATGTCCCTGGAGTGGAAGACCGAGAACACCATAACCACCAGGGAAGGCCTCCTGGCAGAGCTGGAGCTGACCAGGCAGCGGGGCTACTCGCTCAACAACGAGGAGTTCACGCCCGGGCTGATCGCCGTGGGGGCGCCCCTGATCAATCTGGACGCCAATCGCTCGGTGGGTGCGGTGACCTTTGATTTTTCCACCGCCCGGAACACGCTTAAAGAGATAGAAAAAAAATATGCAAGCACAGTGATGGAATTGGCCGCGGACATTTCCAAGATCATGCCCCTGACCTGAGTCGCAACCGGCCGGGTCGGGCCGCCAGGGGCCTGACCTGGGACTGGATTAAGGATCGAGCTTACTAGGGGCCCAGTAACTCCGGTGGACTGAAATTCGGAAACGCAGGGAGGCGGTTAGTGTCTGGTCAGGAGAGTCACGTCCTCAGCGGGGAAATGCACCGGCAATACATCTCCATCGAGCGGTCGGAGGGCATCTACCTCTACGACCAGGACGGCAGGCGGATCATCGACGCCTCGGGCGGTCCGATCATGGCCAGCCTGGGCCACGGTCTGGACGAGATGGCCGACGCCCTGCGCGATCAGGCCAAGAAGTGCGTCTTCGCCTTCCGCTGGGATTTCACCACCCCCATCCTCGAGGAGGCCTCGGCCAAGGTCTGCGAGGTCACCGGCGGGGCCATGGACAAGGTCTTCTTCGTCTCCGGCGGCTCGGAGGCGACCGAGATAGCCTTCAAATTGGCCCGCAAGTACCACCTGGACAACGGCGAGCCCTCCCGGTTCGGGGTCATCTCCCGCTGGATGGGCTTCCACGGCTTCACCAGCGGGGCCCTGTCCATGACCGGCTTCCCCGGCCGCCGGGCCGACTTCATCCCCTACCTGAGGGACTTCGGCCACATCGCGCCGGCCTACTGCTACCGCTGCTGGTACAACCTCAAGCCCGAGACCTGCGACCTGGAGTGCGCCCAGGCCCTGGAGCACGAGATACTCTGCCAGGGGCCCCAGAACGTCTCGGCCTTCATTGCCGAACCCATCTCGGGCATGGCCCTCTGCGCGGCCTGCCCGAGGCAGGATTACTTCCAGAAGATCAGGCAGATCTGCGACAAGTACGGCGTCCTGCTCATTCTGGACGAGGTCATGACCGGTTTCGGGCGGACCGGCAAGTGGATGGCCTACGAGCACTTCGGGGTGGTCCCGGACATCGTCGCCCTGGGCAAGGGCCTGGGCGGGGGCTATTTCCCGGTCGGGGCCGTGGCCTGCACGGCCCGGGTGGCCGAGACGATCGCCAGCGGCTCCGGCGTTTTCGGGGTCGGCCACACCTGGATGGGCAATCCCCTGGCCAGCGCGGTAGTGGTCAAGGCCATCGAATACCTCCGCCGGCACAACCTCATCCAGCGCTCCGCCGAGATGGGCGAGTACCTGATCCAGAGGCTCAAGGAGCTGCGCTCGCACCCCACCGTGGGCGACATCAGGGGCAAGGGCCTGATGATCGGTCTTGAATTCGTCAAGGACCAGGAGACCAAGGAAATCCTCGACCCCGGCCTGAAGTATTACAGCCAGGTCGCCCTCGAGGCGCTCAAGCAAGGCATGTTCCTCGAGGCCGGCGGCGGCTGCGAGCGGGGGCGGGGAGGCGACATGCTCATGTTCGGCCCGCCGTTCATCGTGACCAGGGACCAGATCGACGAGATGGTGGCCATTCTCGATAAGGTGCTCTCGGTGGTGGAGAAGAGGATCGGTTTCTGAGCTTCCGGGGCGGGAGGCGTTGTTAAGACAGAGGAGAAGGACCCAAACTGGGAGTTGTTGCCCAAACCGTAACCTTAATTCGAGAGGAGGAGTTTCAATGAGGAGAGGGTTGTCTTTGTTTATCTTGATCGCGGTCTGCTGCTTGGCCCTGGGTCTGGCTCCGGTTGACCAGGCTCAGGCCAAGGGCAAGAACTTCATCTGGTCGGTCTCCATGGCTATGTACCCGGAGTTCGCCGAGAGTCACGGCATCAACGCCGTGGCCAACCACATCTACGGCCGGTCCCTGACCGATCCGGCCCTCAAAGACAAGCACATCATGAAGGTCTATGACAAGGGCATGCTCTATCCCAACCAGGACGAGCATCTCCAGGCCGTGTCCAGCGGCGCCCTGCAGATGACCTACGCCGGACCTCACTTCCTCGAAGCCCTCGATCCGGCCTGGAAACTGGGCGAGGCGCCGGGTGTATTCAGGGATTACGAGCACTTCTACAAGACCATGCAGACCCCCACCTGGAAGGCCCTTCACGAGAAGATGGCCAAGCAGAACAACGTGACCATCCTGAGCTGGAGCTTTGACTGCGGCTCCTGGTACCTCTTCACCGAGAAGGGGCCGGTCAACAGTCTGGACGACATCAAGGGCCGGAAGATCAGGTACGGCGGCGGCGAGGCCTTTGCCAAGGCCCTCAAGGCCCTGGGTACGACGCCCATCTCGCTGCCCTACACCGAGGTCGTGACCGGCCTGCAGACCCACATGATCGAGGGCCTGGTCACCGACTTCACCGGCGGCGTGGATTACTACGACCTGCCCCGCTACACCACCTACACGGTCATCATTCCCTTCACCATTCAGCCCATCTGCATCATCGCCAGCACCAAATGGTGGGAGAGCCTGGACAAGGAGGCCCGCGAGGCCATCTACCACACCATCGAAATCGTTGATCTGCAGCCATACTACGCCAGGCTCCAGGGACGCCAGATCCAGAAATGGCGGGACGACCCCAAGCTGACCGTCGTCGATCCGCCCAAGGCCGAGGTGGCCAAGTGGCAGGGTATAATGAGGGATTCCATCAAGGACATGATCCAGGGCATCGATCCGGTCTTCATGAAGGCCGTCGACTCGATCAAGGATTGATCAGGCCGGACTGAGACAAGTCCTCTCGGCCGCGGCGCTGATCCGCGCCGCGGCCGCGGGGATCGGGCTTCAGAAAGGACGCAGCAATATGAGCCAGGAAGAGAAGCGCCCTAGGACAAGAGCCGAGAAGTTTGAACTATTCTGCGGCCTGCTCCTGTTATTTGCCGTGCTGGTCAGCATGAGCGAGATCGTCATCCGGGTGGGATTCAACACCAGTTACGATTTCATCATCCAGGCCTCGGTCTGGTTCACGGTCTGGTCCATGCTTCTGATCGGCGGACCGGTTCTGGCCGAAGGCGGCCACGTGTCCATTGACTTCATCCGCAACAGCCTCTCCGGCAAGCCCCAGTGGCTTCTGGATCTGTTCAACACCGGGACCACCTTGATATACGCCGTGGCCGTGACCTACGGCGGCATCATGCTCGTCAGCCAGCTCATCAGGCGGGGCACTGTTTTCCCCATGTACTTCCCCATCCCCATGTGGACGATCCAGATAATTGTCCCAATCAGTATGTTCATTTTTACCTGCTACGCCGTGGTAGCGTTCTACCGAACCTTGCGTCGCTTTAGCAAGGGATAGGAACCGCCGGCCAGGAACCGCCAAGGTTTGGCCAAAAGTTTGCTGGGAGGAGAATGTGGACGCCTTGGTTTATGTCAGCATAGGCCTCATGTGCCTGATGTTTCTGAGCGGCTCGCCCCTGGCCATTGCCTTTGCCTTCGGCTCGAGCATCATCGCCCTTTTCGCCATGGGCATCAACATGGAGTCCCTGGCGCAGATTTTCTTCTCTTCAATCAATTCATATCCCCTCTTGGCCTGCCCTTTTTTCATTCTGGCGGGTAACCTCATCCTGAGAAGCGGGAGCATGGTCCCGCTGCGCGACTTCATTCAAGCCATGTTCGGGCACCTCCCGGGCGGCCTGGCCGTGGCGGCCATAATCTTCGGAGCCTTCCTGGGCTCCATCTCCGGCTCCTCATCGGCCTGCCTAGCCATTTTCGGCACCGTGATCGTGCCCATATTCGTCGAGATGGGCTACGACCGGCCTTTCGCCGCCGGCCTGTCGCTCTGCTCGGCCGAGCTGGGCCTGCTCATCCCGCCCAGCCTGTTCCTGATCATCTTCGGGGCCCTCAACCGGATTTCCATCGCCGACCTGTTCCTGGCCGGCATCGGCACCGGCCTGCTGGCCACGGTCTTCATGTGCGTCGTGGCCGTGATCACGGCCAAGATCCGGAAGTACCCCACGGTGGAAAGGTCGGGCTGGCGGGTCAGAGGCAAGACCTTTGTCCGGGTCCTGCCCCTGGCCGTCATGCCGGTGGTGGTCCTGGGCGGAATCTACGGCGGCGTCTTCTCCCCGACCCAGGCGGCCTCCGTGGCCACCGTCTACGCCCTGGTCCTGGGCTTCATCATTTACCGGGAGATGACCATCCAGAAGGTCCTCGAGGCCGTCGTGGAAACGACCAAGGTGGCCTCGATGATCTACTTCATCATCATCGGCGCCGACCTGATGGGCCGCATGTTCGGCTACATCATGCTCCCCCAGCAGATCACCGAGCTGGTGGTCAACATGGACCTCTCGCCAGTGTCCTTCCTGGTGATGGTCAACCTGGTCCTCCTGGCCATGGGCTTCTTCTTCAGCTCCCTGCCCATGGTCATCATCGTCCTGCCCCTCTTCCTGCCCAGCGTCAAAAGCCTGGGCATTGATCCCGTGTTCTACGGCGTCCTGGCGGTCATGAACTCCCTCATCGGCGAGATCACGCCCCCCTTCGGTCCCCAGCTCTGGATCGCGGCCCCGATCTGCAACGAGAGAATGGGGGCCATCGCCCGGGAGTCCTGGTCTTTCCTGGGGGCCTGGAGCTTAGCCATGTTCATGACCATTTTCATCCCGGGCATAGCCATGGGTCTTGTCTGGTGGTTCAGATAACAATTCTGGTCGGCTGACCGGAGACGGAGGTGAGCATGCCTGGTCAAGCGTCGGAGAAAGTAGCGCAACAGATACTGGAGAGCTATCAGAAGAAGACGCCCAAATCCAAGGCGCATCAGGAGCGGGCGGCCAAGGTCATGCCCGGCGGCGACACGCGGACGACCTGTTTCTTCGGGCCCTACCCGGCCTACATGGACCGGGCCAAGGGCTGCCGTCTTTATGACTGCGACGGCAACGAGTACCTGGACTACCTGAGCAA